>Ga0154322_101_pt2 | contig 779909 bp, 674 predicted proteins | sample RifGroA2_FD_115850 | JGI IMG/M metagenome (GOLD analysis project Ga0154322, IMG submission 115850) | Bdellovibrionales bacterium GWA2_49_15 | reverse complement strand
CTCGACTCATATTTTTGACGGTACGATTGCCAACATTGACGTCAGTGCCACGGCGGCGATTACCTTTGATAAGATGGCCAACTTGGGCAACAACTTCGCCCTGGTGTCCAATGGCACAGGAGATGTTTCTGTGTCGGCCGTGACGGCGACGGAGCTTGGATATGTCAGTGGTGTGACCTCGGCCATTCAAACTCAATTTAGTGGTAAACAAGCGACCCTGGTCAATTCCGCCGGGCTTGCTGGCGCCCTCAGTGACGAGACTGGAACTGGGGTGGCCGTTTTTTCAGTATCACCATCCTTTACCACACCAAGCTTAGGTGCCGCCACGGCCACATCACTGACTGTCAATGGGTCCATCACCGGTACAACCACCTTGGCCATTGGCAATGGTGGTACAGCTTCCAATGGCGGTAATGGCTCTATCGCCGCAGGTTATGGGGCCATTGCGAGTGGCTCATCGAGTGCCGCCTTTGGATATAATGCACAGGCGACAGCAGGTCAGACAGTCGCATTGGGTATCAATTCCTTGGCCGATACGAGCATGTCCGTAGCGATTGGGCTCGATGCGAACACCAGTGGTAACTATGAGATTGCCTTGGGTGGAGCTTCGGGAAGCTACGTCACGACAGGAGGAAATTTAACTGTCGGTGGGGACTTATATGTTACGGACGATGTTTCCCTCGGTGGGTCGACCGTTACCTTGATCACCGGCCTTTGCACGCTGCGTACCGCTAACTCTGCCTCTACCACTGCTGATTGGTGGGCAGATACCTTAGTGTGTGCGGCCGGAGAATATATGATCTCCGCCTTTAATAGCTGCCCTAGCACTGGTGAAATGAGAGGCCTTCATACTTCGTCCTTCGGAGTAAGATATGTAGCGACCAGATGTTCTATCACCGGTGTCCATGCCGTACAAGCCATGTGCTGTGGTATAGCCCGCTAAATTTTATACTTAAAAACCCGATCAGAGAGATATGAACTATTTTGTAAAACGATTACTCAGCATGGCCCTTTTGCTAGGATTACCATTATTAATTTCCTGTCAGAAGGCGGTAGACGACAAAGAACTTGAAGAAAGAGTTCGACAGATTATTTTAAAAATTGAAAAAGAAAAAGGCGCAATCTCCAATCCTGCGCTCTCAACAGACAACAGCTCTGAGGTACAGACACCTAAGCCGTTTAATAGAATCATTAAGCCTGCCCGCCAAAAAACTTCGCAGGAGATGGCGAAAATCGAACAGGAAGCTAAAATGGTTTTAAAGGCCAAAACGTATATGGAGTTCAGAAATTTAATTGCTCAGACATCATTGACTCTCAAAATGGATGATTACATTTCTCCCGCGATCTCAAAGGAAGAGTTAGCGAAAATTGTTGAGCGTGGAAAGCCGCACGGTGAGGATTTTTATCTGATCCAAGGGGTAAGGTTCTATGGCCTGAAGCCAACTCAGACTGAAATTCGGCTCATGGAAAAATTCTTTGAGTTGAATGGAAAACCGAAGTAACGAGGTGCCAGGAGCCTTTGCCTAACGAGGTGCCAGGAGCCTTATCAACGGGTAGGGTACGTGATACTTTTCGAGAATGGTGCGTTAGTCAGTCTGGACGTCGATAATCGGATGGCGAAGCTTTCGAATCGTTCGCTCGACTTCTCTTTCGGACAGCCTTTGATTTAACCATGCAATTTTTTCCTGATCATAATTTTTTGAAAGTAAATTGCAATAAGGATAGTCCTGACATCGTTCGACAAGATTGGCCCGCATAGGATTTTGATAGATGTAGCGTAGAACGCTGTCATAGTAACTTTGCGATAAGATCAAATTCCATTTATAACTTGCGCCAAAGATACGATTGATTCTTCCTGCTTTTCTGGAAATTTTTTGGCCCAGATTTTTATTGAAAAAGTGCATGAATTTATCGATGTTGGCCTTGGGAGTATGCACGAGCATGTGATAATGGTTGCTCATTAAAACGAACGCTTCCAGCTTGATATCGAAGTGCTTTTCAGACCGACGCAAAAGATTCTGGGTGATCTCCCAGACCTCACTTGAGGGAATATAAAACCACTCCCGATTATTTGAGCGTGCGGTGACGTGATAAGGGTTTGTCGAACTGCGAATTAACTTTTTCCTTGGCATAGATAAATCCTGAATAAGGTTTCCCTCTCTCTGCAAAACGAGAGTCACAAGCTGTTGGCCAAGCCCTTAATTCTCCACGGGATTTATGCTGTGCTCAGAAAAAGTATCACGTACCCCATAAGGTCGCCGATAAGTGTTTATGGGATTTACTTTGTCTGCCTTATTCGCTCTTGTATTGCTCTTTTCAGCACCGGCCCGGGCGGTTGAAGCGGACTGTTCCCACTTAAGCGGCTGGGAGGGGCTTGAGGCCGTGGGCAATCTTACCACTCGAATCTCCCATGTTCTGGCGGCTGAGGCCACGCCCACGGGGTTGCGCTACCGGACGCCCTGCCAACGTGCTCTCGCCCATATCATCATCGCCTACGAAGCGGTGAAGGACCTGGCGCGCCAAGATTATCAACGCTATCGCGCGCGCACTATGAGCGCTCATTTTTCCCAGCATCCCTGGCATAAAAAATTTTCCTTTTTATCCAAGTACATCTTAAGCGGACAGGTGCAACAGACCTGGGCCGAATACCAGCGCTTGAGCACCGCCCACGATCCCGGTGCCAATGCCATGAAGGCGCGTCTCATGCAATTTATGCTGAGTAAGTATCGCAACCTGGCGCGCGATCAACGTCAACTTTTACCCGATGGCCCCATCATCATTCCCCTCGCGCGGGCGGTGTGTCCCTGGCGTAGCATGCCTTCGAATGAAGATTCTCTGGCCTTCGAGGGCCGTGCGGTCCCCTCGGGAAGCTACTGTGTTCCAAGTAGTCTCGGTCATCTTGATTCCGATCCTTATTCCTATCAGCGCCAGGCCTCGACCATCGGCTTCGAGGTCGCGGGCAATCAAATTATTGTGCGATACTGTGAGCAGGAAAATACGGTGGCCGTCCGAAGTTCTGATTGGTTAATTTTCCACAGCACAAGTCATGTGGTGAGCGCGCAGTATAAATGTGTCACCTATGATTTGGCCTCCACAACTTACCTGCCGTCTGATGCCGATGAAATGGATGTGCGCGGAGAAAATATTGACGAGTTGGCCAACAACTATCAGACCCTGGTGCGGGCCAATCCGAACCTGCCCAACAAAGTTTTGGAAAAAGACGTGTGGTGGCGTCAGCAGAAAGAATCGGGGCAGGCCCCTACCTTTGCCAGCTTTTTTGCCACTCACTATCCGGCCACCTGTCCGACCATTGGTAATAATTTCACGATTCGAAGTGAGGATCAGGCGGAGATGGATCGCCACCCGCCTTTCTGGCATTACGAGGACGCGGGTCTGCCTAGACGGCCTTTTTAGTTTCCTCTGCCGCGACACCCTCGATGAGCGGAATGATCTCCACCTTTAAATCCTCATCCACCGTGATCATGTGATTGGTGGGAATTTCCTTCCAATCTTTTTCAATGCTAGTGAGTTTTTCCGAAACAACCAAGACGGCATGCTCGGGACTATGGGCATCCACCATGTGACAAATTCCGTTGTGGCATTCAAAGCGCGCCCCCTCGGCATAGTAGAGAGTGGAGGCCTTCTCCTTGGTGTCGGAGACATAGCGAACCGCCACCATGTGCTTGCCGTCTGTGAGAGCGCAGTTGATATAGGTGCACCCCTCAGCGCCATTTTCTCGCTTCATCTCGGCGACTCTGGCCAAAGTTTTTTTAAAGGCCGTGACGATATCTTGCAGACCGGGATTTTCACTGACACTTTTTAAGTTGTCGATGAACAAGGCGAAGAAATGCTCGCTATCAGTTTGTCCTCTGATCCAATCATAAATTTCATCCGACAGCTCGCGCCGCATATAGCGCTTAATCACCGAAAAGCCCTCGATATCCCCGTTGTGCATGAACAGAAACTTTTTATAATGGAAGGGATGGCAGTTGGACTCATTCACCTCACCCTTGCTGGCGGCGCGGACGTGGGCGAAAAAACATTTGCTCTTAATCTTCTGGGCCAGATAGCGCAGGTTGCGATCATTCCAGGCCGGTCGAATGGAGGTAAAAAGTCCGGGCGTATCCGAGAGCTCGTGGGTATACCAGCCAATCCCGAAGCCATCGCCGTTAAGGGGCTCTTCCATCTCGTGGGCATTGATCGACTGACAGATCAGAGAATTTTTTGGGCCGTACAGAATCTCATCCATGAGAAGAGGACGCCCTTTATAGGCCAGAAAACGACACATAGGTGCTCCTTTTGGGAGGTACCATGACCCTTTTGGGACCCACTGCAGCTGCTCGCAGCGCAGTGGGTCCCAAAAGGGTCATGGTACCTAAACTCTAATTTTAGCAAAAAGGTGAGGGGGGCCGGGCGCTCAGGTATTTTTTGCCGTTCGTTTTCAAGTATGGCATTCTCATCTCCCATGAGCGCTCTTATCTTTTTGCATTTAATTTTTATCGGTCTTTGGGGTGGGTGTATCGCGGTTGAGATGGTGCTCGAATTTCGAGCGAAAAAAGATCTCGCCCTCACTCGTACCGTGGCCCAGCTCCACGATACGATCGATCGATATGTCGAGCTTCCCTTCGTCCTGGGAGTTTTCATCACCGGGGCCATGCAGGTTTTTCTGATTCCCCTAACCCCGCTCCATTTGATCAAAATTGCCGCAGGCCTAGGGGCGGTGAGCGCCAATCTCCTGTGCTTTGTCCCGGTTTTTAAACGCAAAAGATTGGTGGATGCCAATGCTGACTTTTCCCAGCTTGCCCAATGTTCAGATCGAATCTTTCTCGCCTTCTCTGTGGGATTTCCTCTGGGCCTGATTGCGCTCCTTCTGGGTTTCTATTTGCACTAAGTAAAAGGTTGACCAGTTCCCTCCGGGATAATAGCATCTTGAGTTATGAAACTTGCTGTGATTGTCGCCTTATTGTCCGTTCTCTTTTTATCCCCTCTGGAGTCGTGGGGCAGTGCCGCTGAGTTTCGTGGAATCTGGGTTATCACCTGGGAAATTTTTCAGGAAAACGGAACGATCCTACAGGGCGAAAAGCTCAAAGTCAGGATTGGCAAAATTTTAGATAACGTGAAAAAGGCCGGCCTCAATGCGGTGATCTGGCAGGTTCGCCAGAGCGGCACCGCCTACTATCCCTCAACCTTTGAACCCTGGGGCCGATATATCGGCGAGCGTTCTCCCGGTTTCGACCCGGTGGCCTTCGCCCTGGATGAGGCCCACAAACGGGGCTTGAGTTTTCATGCCTGGTTCAACAGCTTTGAGTCCATGAGTAAGGCCGCCGGTAGCGCCGCCACTCAACACCCCACCTGGATTGCCACGGATAAGGCGGGAAAGGTCATGCCTAAATTTTTCTGCCTCTCTCCCGGCATTGCCGAGGCCCGAGAGTATCTGGCCGAGCTGATTGGTGGTTTTGTTTCCCACTATGCCGTCGATGGCGTGCATCTGGATTACATCCGCTGGAATGAGTATCGCTGGACCGACATGGCGGCCGATTTTGAGAAAGAAGGTGATGGGGGTTACGGGGAATTTCTCTACGATCTCCAGCATCCATTTTCCAAGGGCGTTCCCGCCGGTTTTGCCACCTGGGATGTGTGGCGCCGCGAGATGGTAACGGAAGCCGTGACCCTGATTCGCACTACCATCAATCGCACCCGCCCCAACGTGACTTTGAGCATGGCCGCCATCGGAAAATATAATTGGGGAATCTGGAACGGCTACCATGCCGTTTTCCAGGACGCCGCTCTTTGGCTCAAGCTGGGCCTTGTTGACCAGATCATGGCCATGAATTATCAGTGGACCACCGCTGCAGAAATGTCGGGTGGTCTCGAAGGCAACTGTCCCAACTGCTGGCTTGATTACCTTCAAGACGGCCTTAATTTAGGCGGTAACTTTTCCGCCGGCATTGCCTCCTACCGCCTGGCCCCTCTCAATCTTTGGGCCAACCACCAGCCCCTCGTCATGGCCGTCCGACAGTCCACCTGGGCGGCCGGAATGCAATTTTTCAGCTATGGCATTTGGGAAGAAAAGAATTATTTTGAAGAGGCCCGCAAACTCCTCTTTCCCCTCTAAGTGCCACGCTCTTTATGGTAGAGAAGTGCGTCTAATGTCCGATATCTAATGCAACCACACTAATATCGATAATATAATGGGCGGAACTTGGAGGGTAGGTATCATGGCCTTTTGAGACTAAATACGTCCCGGAAGCGTCATGGAACTTTTGCAGCACTAGGGGGCGCATATACTTGGCGCGGAAGGATTGACCAATTGGCAAGAACACACGTCGAAAGGAACTAGCTGCGTCGCCGTTCCACCATCGCGATCATCAAGCGTGATTAAAAACTCCTGCGAACCTATCGCATCCGCAGGCATGATATCCCAAAACATAAGATGCTTTGTTGTCACATATGGTTGAGACTTTGAGGAATCGTTAGTAATAAGTTAGCAAAGTTTAGAGGGTACCATAAAGTTTATTGGACTAAAAAAACGGCCATAAATGTTGGCAGAAGATTCTTTTCAAAAACTAGACGAGCCATTCTAAAAAATATTCGGCGCTCATAATGTACGTGTTGTCGCTAATTTTGCGATAATGCCCGTGATCGTGAACAAGTTGAATGTGCGGACACTTTAGGACCTTTTGAAAGGCTTGATATTCCGTATCTAGCTGTGTTTGGTTGAGCTTGCATTCAATTGTAAAAAAAGGTTTTTTATCTTTTATGATTAAAAAATCAACTTCTTTTTTATCCTTGTTTCTCAAGTAGTGAAGTGAATACTTCCCTTCTCCGGTATCTTGCCAAAAATGACAGGCCTTGAGCAAATGTCCGGCAACCATATTTTCAAATCTGGCACCATCGTTTGCGACTTCACTCCAATCATAGAGATAGATTTTTGCTTCTTTTTTAAGTGACCGTGCAATTGAGGTTGAATAAGGTGTAACTGGGTAATAGTAGTAAAGCTCCTGAAGATGACCGAGCCATCTTGTTACACTATCATGCGAACAACTCAAATCCTCTCTTAAAGATTGCACTGAAAGTGGAGAGCCAATTCTATCGATCAGAAGTTCTAACAAGACCTCAATTTGACTTATATCTCGCACATTAGAAAGGTCACGAATATCCTCTTTAATGATTTTGTCCTTTCGTCCCTCTCTCCACAGATTTAATATCTTACGATCATGAGCCAGGTAAGGTTCAGGAAAGCCGCTAAATTCTTGTAGACGTGACAAAATCTTTACATTGTCGACACTAATTTTTTTTGGCTCATCCTCAAACAGATTCTTAAACGTTTCATCAGGCATCAGAGGCCTTTTGGCAAGTAGTTCGCGCAATGAAAATGGATGAAGTCTAAAATGATAATATCGCCCCATGAGAGAATCTGAACCTTTCCGGTATATGCTTAGCCTTGCACTACCCGTTACCAAAAAACACATCCGGTCATGGTTGACGTCGTAGAGACCTTTCAGCTTTTGTTTCCAGGTTCTGGATTTATGAATTTCATCGAGAATGGCCAATTTTGTATTATTTGGATTATTGGTAGTGAAATCTTCAATAATTGAATCAGGACTCTTTGCCCATTTCTTTTTAAATTGAGTTTGATCCCAGTTATAATAGTGATGCTCATTAAAACTTCTGCCTATGCTCAACGCTTCCGTCGTTTTCCCTACCTGTCGAGGCCCTGAAATAAAAGCCATTTTGTCTCTTTCTAAGGCCAGTTTTTTTACAAACGAATGAATGTATCGTGCCAGAGGTGCTTTTTTTTGCATGATGTGTCCTTGCGACTATTTTCGCATATATCAGAATAAAGTCAAGACCAAATTCCGATTTGCCGGAATTTGGTCTTGACGAAAATATACTGTGTGGTTGCGCTTTTCTTGCTCCGTTTCCGCGCACCGGTTGCGGGGGAGCGATTGAGGGTGGCTCAAGCGCCAACCCCTTCGTTTTGGGAAAATATCTGCGCTACGCCTACGCCACTCCCGGTAACTACAATATCACCCTGCGTGCCTACGATGAAACCTCCAATGTGGGCGAGGCGACTCAGAACTTTAATATCGGTAACGTAGCGCCGCCCAACCTTGCGCCCGTGGCGATCTTAAACTGCTCCTCGCCTTCACCGCTCACAATTTCCTGTGACCCATGGATGAGTTATGATCCCGATGGATTTATCATAAACTATGAATTTAGAGTGGGAAGCGATGGAGAATTTACTAGTGACACCAACTTTGAGTACTTTTCTGTTTCAAATCCTGGCGACTATGAAATCACCCTCAGAGTCACGGACAATCTGGGGCTTCAGGCAACATCAGACCCCATCACCGTCCACGTGGAGGAGAATCAGGCACCCATAGCGATGATCTCCTGCTTAGTACCCGACGAAGTTAATAATCCATTCACCGTGGAGTGCGATACTTCCGCATCCATCGACAATGATGGCACAATTGAACAAAGAACAATTGACTGGGGTGATGGCACGGTTGAAGGCATTTACGCATTCACCTCTCACACCTATGTTACCGGGGGGCCTAAGCTGATTTCACTCACCGTGCGGGATAATTTGAACGCGGAAGGTTCCGCAGATTTTAGCGTGAACTTAAATGCCCCGCCAGTGGCAGCGTTCACCTGCTTTCACATTAAGGCGCTGACGGTTAAGTGCGATGCTTCCGCCTCAACCGATGATGGAAATATTGTTTCCTACTCATGGAACCTGGGCGGGATTTTAAAAACTGGTGCGGTCGTCACCCAGGAGTTTCTGCAGGAAGAGAGCATCATTATCTCGCTCACAGTCACCGACAACCTTGGCTTAATTAGCTCGCAAGATCAGTATTTTGATGTTCAGCTTGATCCTGATATAAAACTTCCGATTGCAGGATTCGAACATTCCGTTCATAGCGACAAGATTGTGCATTTTGATGCGTCCGAGAGCCTTTTTGCTGGAAGAATTATCACAAGCTATGTCTGGGATTTTGGCGACGGTGAAACTCTTGTGGCCACCCAACCAACCGTGGATCATACCTACGCCAATTTTGGCACCTTCATCGCGACCTTAAAAACCATTAACCAGCATGGGGTAGAATCGCATCTTGCCAGCATTCAGCTGGTGGTCCACACCCCGGCAGTTTCAGACCCGGGAGATTTAGGGGAACAAAGCTTGGCAGGAATTGACACCAACGCCAACGGTCTACGCGATGATGTCGAGCGTTTTATTGATGAGTATTTTCAAGATAACTCCAATAAGCGCCAGGCGATGCAGCAAGCGGCACTGACTCTTGACCAAATTGTGAAATCAAATGCCGACACGACGATTGCCACACCTTTGTTTGCACAACTTGCGTTGGATACACGATGTTTAATTTCACAGTTCCAAGAACCAACTGATGACTGGAGCAGTTTCTTGGCGATGCTAAAACAGAAAACTTTTAATACGGAAGCACGGATTAATGTTTACCTGTCTCTGGATCGCGCCATGAATATTGGCGCTGTGGAAGCAATCGAGCAGACGGATGAGCAATATGCCAGCAATTGTAATTTTGCGATTACGCCTTAGGAAAAGGAATTTGGAATGAAGGTCTTGTTAATTTTGTCGCTTGCATTTCTGACCTCCTGCGAGGGCGGGCAGTCACCTTGGTTTGTAACCCTTGCATGGAAGGGGATCAAGAAAGTTCTCTTCATTGATGACTATGCCCAGCTTCGCAAAGTTGCCGATGGCACGCGCGTCTTTGATGGCGACAAGGAGCCAAAGTTTCCAAAAGACCCGGATGAAACCTTGGAAGGCGTTGACTCTGATTCGGACGGACTGAGAGACGATGTGGAAATCTTTATTAACGAGCGATTTAAAACTTATAACGAGAGGATGGCGTGGAAAGATTGGAGCAAGAAGACGATTGATTTTATGCTGCATGGGGGGCTGGAGAGAGTTCATGCGCGAGGTGACAGCCAGTTTTGCATTGATGTTATTAATGGTTTTGATACCTCCATGAAAACACATCTAGAAATGAAGCAAGTGAAAGAAGTTATTTTTTCGACACATGAAAGAGAAAATAACAATGAGGCACAACTCCGCTATTTTGCAACGAACAACATTTATCTGGGTGATCGGGATGGAATATTATGGCCACAAAAATTTAATGTTTGCAACTTCGAAGTCGCTGACAAAGATATTTTGCGCCAGAAAATAAATAATTTGGATTGGATAAAAGGAATTATAAAAAAACGTCCCGATTTTGCCTACTAAAATGGAGCAGTTTTATGAAAGCTTTGATTTTCGTAATCCTATCATTTTTTAGTGCCAATACTTTTGGAGAACTTGCTTGTTCAAAGAACGGAACGGATATTTATTATTTGAACGGTGTCGATAACACCGAGGATGAGGCCGGCACGTCAACGGACGCATTAAAAAAAAGGATTATCAAACCCAACGGCGCGAAAATCGACAGCAAATTTGAATCGAATGCCGAGGCCGCCATCAAAGTAGACAAGCTCTACAACCAAACCCAAGGCATCGTCGCCGACATAGCAGAGACGATGGGACAAGTCCTTAAGTCGGGCGGGGTTTCCGATAAAGTGCAATCACTTTCAAAATTTATTTTTAAGGTTAATCCACTTTCATTATTTTTCACCAATGCTATTTCCGGCGATAGATCGGTGAAGAATGCTGAGTCCGCATTTCGTGCGAATCTCATCTTAAGCCACAGAGACATCGAATGGTCGACACTCTACAATGCCAAGCAGACGGTGAAAAAAAGCTTCGATGCCGGCAAAAAAGTTATTATTGTATCGCACTCCCAAGGCAATTTTTTTGCCAACAAACTTTACGAAGAAATGTCGAATGACTCTGCCTTCACAGAATTTATGCCACTGTTTGGTAATCTTCAGGTCGCCTCGCCTGCCTCGGTCATGCTCACACCTAATGCCGATTATGTAACTCTTATAGAAGACCTTCTTATCCGCTCTATCCCCGGTTCAATGCTGGCAAATTACGATCTCGATAATCAGATTCCTGGCCTAACCCTCCCTGAATTTCTTGGACACGGTTTTTCCACTATCTATCTTGGTGACTACAGCGCCTTTGAAGTTGATTCCAGTAATTCGTTCACACTGCCGATCAAAAAAGTTATTGCGGATAAACTTATCAAGCGCGCCGAATTTTTCCCCGACAACTGCGACTCCTTCGATCTCCAAGTTGACCCAGATCAAAAAAATAAAACTACCCAAGGCACTCAACGCCTTGAATTTATTTTTACGGTCCCTGAAAATTATTTCCTCCAGCGCAATATCGATTTATCCAAAGTTCGCTTAGATTGGGAGATGTCGGACCCACAACACATGACCTTTACGGAGCTTTCTTACAACTCCATTAAAGTTGTCTTTGAAACGGATATAACTGATTCTTTCCCTGATAATCCCACCAAGCATTACTTCTTTGTCGAAGCTACGCTAGTGGATCTTGTCTCAGGCGCGACTCTGGGGAACGAAAATAAAATGGCATCCTATACCTGCGCGGCCGAAGGCTGCTGCCCCTTGAATACTCGTTATGTTGAGACCGGCACGTATCTAGGGCATCAATGCATTACTCCGCCAGGTGCCCGGATTTTGGGATGTGGACGTTTTAGTCTACCCGAGAGCGATCCACTCTATGTTTTCTTCGATTTTATGCTTACCGCAGGAGGGAATTCGTTTCCTGGGCATGAATCCTCCAGCTCATACACTGGTCCCGATGGAGTACTCAATCTTGTTGAGGGTAATTTGCAAGTGAGTGGCCTTTTTTATTTTCCAACTACCCCTGAAACCCAATCCTGGCAATTTATCCTGACAGGCATGGATGATTTTGGCGGCATTGCCACCGCGACTTGCATTCAGCACAAAGATGGAACTTTTGAATACACCGAAACAAATAATGTTAGCGGCCCACTACCGTAGCGAAGGTAAAGGTTGACTACCCAAGCACCTCTTTCCCCTCTAAGTGCCCACAAACCGTGGCAGTTATCAAAGTCAATAAGTCCCCTGGTCTGCTAACCAACGTGCCGAATTATAAGGGTTTTGACCAGAGTTCTTGCAAGACCCAGCAGAATACCTCATGAAAACGCTCAAGTTCGACGATAATAATTGTAGAGCAGAATTGTTAGGCTGGGGAACTGAGGGTTTTACATATGTTTAAGCGAATCTTTGGACTTGTTGTGGGCCTCTGTCTTCTCACGAATCAGGTGCTGGCCGAAAATAGATTTGCGGCGAGAACCTGTGAAAACTATGAAAATGATTTGTCCACAGTCGATCAGTTTTTGCGCCAACGGGAAGTGGAAGTGAGAGTCGCGACTGATCCCGCTCATCCCGAGGTCACCACTCCGCAAAGAATGAAGATTAAGGATTTGGAAGACCGCCGTGCCAAGCTCTACGCCCAGCGGGCCTTGATTGAAGGTATTGAACTTCTGCGCCAACGGCATCTCAACAATCTTGCCTATCTCAATAATGAAAAGCATTGTGACTTCTATCCAAAGGCCGCCGATCGCGCTGAATGTAATAAGGTCCCCTCCAATCCCGCCTTTCCACCGAAAAGTTTTTTTGAGCTGGAAGATGAGAAGGCCATTGCTCAGCTGGACCAAAAATTGGATAAGGCCAGATCGGATGCCACCAACGTTTACGGAATGGAGCAGACGATCAACAAGCTCCTTGGCTCACAAAATGATCTCAATACGCTCTTGGCCGGTGCCAATCCACCCGCTGATGGTGCCCTGGTTGCGAGCTTGACGACAAAGTGTAATGCCGCAACTTCTGCCACGGAAGTTGCCGGTCTCTGTGCCATCTTGAGAGGCGGTGCGGGCGACTCTACCAATGCCGCGAAATACGCCAAGCTTGTTGAGGTCTTAAACAACTTTGGTAAGGCCTTCTACTATGGCTATAAGTACAAAACATATACCGAAGAAACCGCCCAGCGAGCGGCCAGAGATGAGGCCCAAAGTGCTCTTCGAAATTTTCAAAAGAAATTGGCGGAGGCCCCGTTAAACGGCGGCACTAACTTGCTGACCACCATGGCAGCGTTGGATAATTTTGGAAATGCCGTTAAGAAAAAATATTTGAAGAGTGTGGACTGTACCATCCGCAAGGCCCGCTTCGGCTCAGGCCTGGGATCGGGAACCACAATTAGTCAAATTCAAGCCGACATCCGCGCTTCTGGCTCGGGATATGCCGCAGGAAGTGGCTCTGCCTTAACAGGTGGTAATCCCGGAGCGAGAATCGATCAGCTGCAGGGCTGTGAGGTTTCCGTCACTGACAGAACGGCTGCCGCCAGAGAGGAGGGCAGCTTTCGCGAAACTCTTCGGACCAATCTGCATATCGCCAATGAAGGAACGGCAACAAAATTTTCCTTGTCGAGCGATTACGTGTTAGGCGCCAATGCTCTGAGCTCTCTTGTGGGATTGGCCGATCGGACTACCACGAATCATAGAGAGGCCATCCAAGGTTGGCTGCGCGACCAGCAGGTTTTCGCCGCCAATAGTGGCAATTCCCATCCCTATCTTTTTGATCGAAGTGAGAGCGGAGAGACAGAAAATTCGGCCCTCACCATGAGCGTGATTGACCCCACTCGGCCAAGTTCAGGACCTGGTTCCAATCGTAAAATTTCACAGGGTAGCAACTTAAGACAGCTTCTGGTTCAGACCGCCAATCGCGCCATGTTTGAAAGGAAGCTCAATAGCTCGGGCGCTGACCGTGTGGTGAATTCCAGTGATGTCCTGACCACCGCTGAGCTGGCCAATGATACATCACTGGCCAGACATTTTCTAAAGCAGATACTGCTTTATCAGGGCGATATCTTTGGTGGAGCCCTGACACCAAAGTGCCCCGGCCCGACGCTAATGGGTGCCGGTGCAATTGGCACGGCCGCTTCGAATGTCATCCTTACCGCCTTACAAGACTGCCTGGCGGAGGTGGAAAGGCACTATAATCGAACTAACGATGCCGACAATCTTATCAATAAGAAGGCCAATATTAATTTGGAGCTGGACCGATTAAACGCCGCCTATCCCGAGGCAACCAATCTTCCGGCCATCGGTTCTGCCGAGATTGCCAAGACTAGAGAGCTCAGAAAGAAATTGGCCATGATGGTTCGACTCAAATGCAATAGTTCCAATCTAAATTGTATCGAAAATGGTCGGAGCAGTCTTAACTCTTCCAGTGGCGACCATGCGCTCCGCTATCTTCTGACCTCGAGTGGGAGCATCTTGGCCCGTCTGGCACCTGAAGAAATAACCGCGGCCTCCAGTGAAGCCATGTTGCGCGGCGAGATCTCGACCTTGTGCTCGGAAACCATTCCCGCACCGACGGTCGTTCCTCCCGCAACCGCCCCTGCCACGCCTGCTCCTCGAAATTTACGTGGTCATCTCGCCAGTGTGTGTACGGCCCATGATCCTGTCGCCGGTTCTCCCGTTGTTCCTACCGCTGAATATTCTCGAGAAGACAGAACAAGGACGAGCGAGAGATTAACCTATCTGTCGAATAACCATGTGACTTATCTTCCGGATGGGTCGATTGCCACCTCTTCCCCTGCCGCCGGATGGGGCACCCCAATTCTGCTTGGCACGGCCGGTGCTGTTGGGAGCGTTATTCTCCCAACCCTTATGACCATCCCTGGTATTCAAGCTGAAACGAGGATGTTAGTCGAGGATGCAAAATGGCAAAAGACCTGGAGTGGACTGCAGGTGCAGAATACCACATTCTTTATGAACAATGGCGGTGCTCTTGGTTTTGGCGATACCTTTATTCCATTTGCCGCGGCAGGTGGTGTATCTATCGGCGCCGGCTTTAATCCCGCAGGTGATGCCGGCTACGGAAGTTATTTGAGTAACTACTAGACGCAGCGTCTGGCCTTCTAAGTCCGGCCATGTTTAACTTCCTGTTAATATGGACACGTTAGAGCGATTCAATAAATTGAGAAAAAATGAGGCTGCCCAGGAGCTGATTGAGATTTGCAGTTCTCTTGCCTGGGTAGAAGGCATTGTCAAAAGCCGACCCATTACTTCCGTCCAGGATCTGATGGATAAGGCCAACCGAAACTGGGACAAGCTTTCCATCAAGGCCAAGCAAGAGGCCCTCGAAGATAATGTAGACCAGTGGACGCCCGCAGAGAGGGATCTCGCCTTTGCGCAAAAGCTGCAAAGTATGAGACAGGCCTTGGAAAAATGGGCGCTGACCGGTGATTCCCGCCATAACCTAGGCGCCTAAGCTACTTCGAGCGCGTTGGCCCCCATTCCCGCACCAATTCGATTTTAAAGGCCCGATCAGAATCCGACACTGAGGTACCCCGAATAAAATAGTGATGGGTATACAAAACTCCGCTTCGTTCCCAGCGGTCTATAAACTCGACGTCGATATCATTGCTGTTCTCCGCTGCCGGGCGGTGCACAATCAAAGATTCGTAATAGTCATTCTGGCGACCAAGCGGCGCAGGTACCATGGCTTCGATGATGGCCTTTTCCTCGGCATTGACGGCCTCGCCTGTTTCAAGCAAGGCCTTGGCAACATATTCTAAATCCTGTGCAAAAGGTGAGTTTAAACTCATCGTGACGACATGCTTTTTACCTTCATGAAATTGGCGTAACTCCAATTCATGCAACCCGAGCTGCTGGGCCCGGGCGATGAGCGGATGTTGACAGCGGGCCCCACTGGGGGAAAGGGTCATTCCCAAGATAGCTTTTTTGGTTGTGGAGTTGGTGCTTTGGACTCGGGAGCTGAGATGGGATTCAATGGAGTTGGTGGAAAGTTCATAGGGACAATTTTTGCCCAGCCGGTTGGCCACCCGTAAAATCTTTTGAATCTCCTGGTCACGTTTGGAAGTTCCGTCCGAAGCCAGAGTGAGGGAAAGCTGCAGATAACGGTTTTCCGCAGCATAGAAAGGTAAATCGGCAAGCTCAGGAAAGCGCTTCAAAGTTTCCCGCAAAAAATCCATCATCATCCGATGATGGGGTCCGTCCGCCGAGAGCGGTTTGGTATGGCTGGAATTATATTTGAGAATGGCCAGTCGGAGGGCGTGATCCGAGAGCGCCACCTCTGAAACGGCGGCACGGGTGAGGCAAGAGAGCGAGAGCAGAAATAGACCTATAAAAAATTGCCACATGGAGAAAATCCTAAAGTTTACCCTGAAGTTTAAACATAGATGATCCTGAAAAGGCAATTATCTTTTGCGAATGCCTTGACGATTACAGGCCGGATTGCTTGAATCTGTTTTATGAGATCATTAATAATTTTACATTTTTTCCTGTGCTCTTTTCTTGCGTTCGGCGCCACGACTGATGGTTATCCAGGTCAGGAGCAGGTTGATAAAGAACTCCAGGTCCTAAGCGCTCGTTTTCCCCAGCTAATGAAATTGGAATCCATCGGAAAATCGGTGCAAGGGCGGGAGATCTGGGTGGTTCGGCTGCACGATAAGACCAGTGAGTTGCCTGTCGAGCGTGTGGCCCTCATTGCCGGCATTCATGGAGACGAGATTGTGGGACGTGAACTTCTCATGCGTCTGCTACCGGATTTGCTGGAAGGACAGAAGAAAGACAGACGTATCAAGGAACTTTTCTTAAAACGTGAAATTATTTTGGTGCCCTGTTTGAATCCCGATGGCTGTGAAAACAAAACCCGCACAAATGCTCAGGGATTTGACCTCAATCGCGCCTTTCCCGATTTCACCATTGATGGACCTGAAAATTCACCGGATGGAAGGCCGCCCGAAGTCGTGGCCTGGATGAAATTTCAAAAGGAAAATCCCATCGCTTTTTCGCTCAGTTATCATGGAGGAGAAATCCCTACGGTGAATTATCCATGGGACAATTCTCCGGAAAAATTTCCCCTGCAAAATTTGGCCAGAACCATGGCCTTGGAATACGCCGGTTTAAATCCATCGATGCGCGGCAATCGACAATTTCCCGGTGGGGCGGCCCATGGCAATAGCTGGTATGCAATTCTTGGAGGCATGCAGGATTGGAGCCTTTTTTTCCACAAGAATTTACAGCTAACCGTCGAGGTCTCCCTTTTAGAATGGCCGCCCTATGAGACGATGCCGGAATTTTATCGACAAAATCAGGCCGGTATGTTGAACTTTCTTCTGACTCAGTAAGACAAGGATTGAACAGTGAGAAAAAAAATCTGGAGCGTTTGCTTGCTGACAGGACTGCTCAGCTTTGTAATGACAAACGGATTGAGTAAAACTCAAGAGTGGCAGCTACCCGATGATGCCTTGAAAATCCCTCTCACCCCACAGGCGACCTCGTATAGCTGTGGTGCCGCAGCCATGCTTGCGGTGCTGATTTATTGGCAAGTCTACGATGGGAATGAAAGTTCGCTTTATGAACCCTTAAAAACCACCCCCGAAAATGGCACTGATCCCGTCAATATGTTGAAGTTTGCGCAAGAGCTGGGGCTGAAGGCCGAGCTCAGGATGAGGCAAACTTTAGATGATGTGGAAGAAAAATTTGACGAGGGATACACTATCATTCTCGATTTTCAGGCCTGGGCCGAAGATCGTCGCGTGACACCCTTAACCGATTGGCCCAATCGCTGGGAGGATGGTCATTATGCGGTTCTCGTCGCTTATGACGATTACAATCTCTATTTCATGGACCCCTCAACCCATGCCCGTTACGCCTTTGTTCCGCGAAAAGAATTTTTAGATCGTTGGCATGATTACGAGGAGCGTGATGGGGTTCGAGTCGAGAACTACCAGCTTGCCCTCTATATCAAAGGGAAAACCCCCCTTCGCAATTTTCCTGCTTCTGTGCAACGAATAGAATAGGCGACAAATACCGTCAGACGTCCCCCCGAAAATTTGAATTGCAAGTAATCGCCGGCAAAGTATTATTGTTGAATAAAATTTGCAAATTTGGGGGACCGCATGCCTAAGAAATTAGAAGGCACAATTCGTATTAAGATCAATGGTGAATGGCGCGAGTTTTCACCCGAGAGCGATATCACTCCGAGCATGACCTTATCCTATTTTTTGCGCGAAAAGCTTGGGTACACTGGTCTCAAAATTGCCTGTGATGAAGGGGCCTGTGGCGCTTGCACAATTTTAATGGACGGTAAGGCGGTCTTATCCTGCCTTACCCTCGCGGTTCAGGCCGATGGCCATGAAATCGTCACCATCGAAGGGCTGGCCAAGAATGATCCGGTGGTGGAGGCCTTCGCCGAACAATGCGAACCCGGCCATGGCACGGCCTTGCAATGTGGCTTTTGCACTCCTGGATTTGTCATGAGCACGAAGGCCTTACTGAGTCAAAATCCCCGGCCGACTATTGTTGAGGTGAAAGAGGCGCTTTCCGGACACATCTGTCGCTGCGGATGCTACTCGGGAATCAAGAAGGCCGTGATCCACGCCGGAGAAAAAATTGCACAGAGAGGAAAAAATGAATAAACAATTTAAGCCACGAGTTGAACGTAAATTTATCGGGAAATATCGTCCCAGATTAGATGCGGTCGAGAAGGCTTCGGGCCAGGTGAAGTTTGTCGATGACATCACTCTCAAGGCCAACTTCCCGGATCTGCTCTATGCCAAGGTCCTGCGCAGTCCTTACGCCCATGCAAAAATCAAGAGCATGGATATCAGCAAGGCGACGTCTCTTCCCGGTGTGAAAGCGGTGATGACCTACCAGGACCCGGAGTTTGCTTCGCTTCGGGCCACCAATGCCGGATGGACAGATGGCGTTGACACCGTGACCTGGGATCGGATGATGTGGCGGCATTTTCGCGACCGGCGAGTGCTCGGTGATCATGCCTGCTGGGTGACCGATGAGGTTGGAGCGGTGGTTGCCGCCGAGACCGAGGAAATTGCCGAGGAGGCGCTCAAACTTATCCACGTCGAGTGGGAGGTTCTGCCTTTTGTCCTTGACCCGGTTGAGGCCATGAGGCCGGGTGCTCCGATCATTCACCCGGAGATTGCGCCTAAAAATATTTTACCCAAAGACCCTGTCGGCGGCGCCGATGTGTTTTTGGATCGAGGGAATGTTGACAAGGCCTTTGCCGAAGCCGATGTGGTGGTGGAAGACACCTCGATTCATCATAATGCCACCCAGGCCTCGCTTGATAACTGGTGCTGTTTGGTCGATTGGAAAGATGACAAAATTACCGTTCGTTCAAATTCCTTTGAGACAGATCAGTCGCGCATGCATATCAGTCAGATGCTGGATATTCCGATACACAAAGTAAGAGTGATCAGCTCCTATGTCGGTGGGCAGTTCGGTCGCGGCGACACCGGTGATCAGCCATTTTTTCTTTTTACCGCGTTTCTTTCTAAGAAGACCGGGAGGCCGGTGAAGTTCAAGCATTCGCGACGGGACAGCTTTCACGACTCTCGACAGCCGGCGATTTATCTGGGAAAAATGGGCGCGAAAAAAGACGGAACGATCACCTCGATGTATTTTAAATCAATCGGCAACTCCGGAGCTTATGCCGACCATACCATGTTTGCCCTGAAGTTTGCGCCGACGGAAATTACCGAAGTCGCCCTGGCGCACATTCCAAACATCAAGATGGAGTCGTATGGAGTTTATACCAATAAACTTCCGGCCTGTATGATGAGAGGGGTGGGGAACTCCCAGTTCAATTTAATTTTCGGCCACGTCGTCGACATGCTCGCCGAAAAATTGGGAATGGACCCCATCGATCTTGCCATTAAAAATTTTGGGCACGAGTGGGGAACGCGTCCGGATAAAAGTTTGGTTGCCGTTTTGAAGGCCGGGGCGGAAGGAATTGGCTGGCGAGAAAAACGCCATAAACCGGGTGCTGATCTCGGCATAAAGAAACGCGGCGTGGGGTTTTCCTTTCACCCCGCCTGGCATGCCGAATGGCAGGAGGCGCGTCGTGGAGAAACCCAGGTCGGAATAACCTTGAACACCGACTGTACAGTCATGCTTGAGGCACCCACGGTTGAGACCGGGACTGGTTCAAATACCTGTAACATTTTAGGTTGTGCTGAGGCCTTGGGTTTTCTGGGCATCATGCCGGATGATATTTGCTGGTCCCATGTGGTGGATACGGAAACCAGTTTGAAAGACTGCGTGCAGACGGATAGTGCCGTTTCCTTTTTGCAGTCAGAGGTGCTGGCCCATGCCGCTAGAGATTTGAAAAAGCGTCTGATCGAAAAGGCCGCCGTGATCATGAAGCAAAAAGTGGAAGATTTGGATATTGTAAACGGCCACGTGATTTCAAAAGCGACGAGCATGAGCGTCAAGGAACTTATGAGTCAGGGAGATTTACTTCCTATTGTCATCAGAACGAGCAAGGCGCCAAACAGCGAGAAAACCGGCGTGCCCTACATCGCCACCTTTGCGGAAGTTGAGGTGGATACGGACACGGGAAAAGTTGATCTTTTAAAACTGGTTGTGGTCAATGATTGCGGAACCGTCATGTTTGCTTCCGGGGCCGAGGCCCAGCAAATCGGCGGACAGTGTATCGGAGTGGGCGAGAGCTTGACCGAAGAAATTATTTATGACGAAGAAACCGGCCGGCCGCTCAACTTTAACTGGATTGACTACAAGATTCCCACCATGGCAGACATGCCCGAGATCGACCCCGTCCTTCTGGAAGTATGGAAAGGGGCCGGTGAGTACGGCGCCTGTGGAATTGGTGAGGGGACGGTAACCTGCACTCCCCGGTCAGTGCTGAACGCCATTTATAATGCCATCGGAGTCAGAATTAACGACATTCCAATCAAGCCTGAGAAAGTTCTCAAAGCGCTGGGTAAGGCCTAAGGGGTAGCTATGAAAAATTTTACACATATTGCAGCCACATCTCTCAAACAAGCGGAATCAATTTTGGCCAAGGCCAAAGATGAAAAATCAGTCAGTGTCATCGCCGGTGGCACCGACCTTCTCGGTACCCTCAAGGACCAAATTCATCCCGAGAGTCCCGAAACGGTCATCGATCTGAAAACTATTCCGGGTCTTAGTTACGTAAAAGAAGACAAGTCGGCCCTGCATATTGGCGCGCTGACCACGCTGCAAGAAATTGTGACGAATAAGGCGATTGGCGAGAAGTTCAATGTGCTGGCCCAGGCTGCCCGCACCGTGGCCTCCCCTCAAATCAGAAATATGGGAACAATTGGCGGCAATATCTGTCAGGAGCCGAGATGTTGGTATTATCGCGCTCCGGATAATCAGTTTCATTGCTTGAGAAAAGGCGGCACCAAGTGCGGTGCCATCCTGGGAGACAACCGCTATCACTCCATCTTCGGGGGAGCACGGGTGGCCGCACCGTCTTGTACCTCCGCCTGCCCTGGTAATATTGAGATTGGAACCTACATGGGTCAAGTGCGCGATGGCGAGATCGGCAAGGCCGCCGAAACGTTACTTCTGAATAATCCCATTCCTGCCATGACTGGCAGAGTGTGTCCGCATTTATGCGAGTCCGCGTGTAATCGCAATGGTTTCGATGAGTCCGTTTCCATTAGAGAGGCCGAGCGGTTTCTCGGTGATTACATTCTCGCCAACGCCGCGAAGTTTATGAAAGCGCCAAAAAAACAGCTAGCAAAAAAAGTGGCGATCATAGGCTCAGGCCCGGCCGGTCTCTCCGCCGCCTTTTATCTTCGCAAGCTGGGTTATCGGGTAACGGTTTTTGATAAAATGCCCGAGGCGGGAGGAATGCTCCGGTATTGTATTCCGGGTTATCGTTTGCCCAATGAAGTTGTGGCCAAGCAAATTAAAGCTTTGGAAAAAATGGGAATCACCTTTGAACTCAATACCGATATCGGAAAAAAAGGGAAAACGCTGCGCGATCTTAAGAAAAAATTCACCAGCGTTTTTCTGGCCACGGGAACCTGGCGCCAGAAAACCTTGAAGCTGGAGAAATCTGAACTCCTTACCTCCGGTATGGATTTTTTAGTCAACATTGAGCAGAATAAAAAACAACCTCCCGGCGACAAGGTCCTCGTTATAGGCGGCGGAAACGTGGCCGTGGATGTGGCCATCAGTGCCCTTCGGATTGGGGCCAAAGAGGTGACCATGGCCTGCCTGGAAGATCGTAAAACCATGCCCGCTTTCCCTGAAGATCTGGAGCAGGCGGTGCGCGAAGGAATCAAGCTCATGCCTTCGTTCGGTCCCCATCAGATTTTGGAATCCAAGGGCAAATTGACCGGGATGGAGTTTGTTCGTTGTACAAAAGTTTTCGACGAGCAAGGGCGTTTTAATCCCAGCTTTGATCTTACAAAGAAAGAAATAGTTAAGGCCGACAGAATTATCTTGGCCATCGGGCAGGCGGCGGATTTGGATTTTGCCGATAAAACTTTAAAAACCGATCGGGGTCTGATTGTGGTTGATCCTGTGACCAAGGCCACCAATATGGCCGGTATCTTTGCCGGAGGTGATGTAACCAGCGGGCCTACTTCCGTTATTCAGGCCATCGCCGCCGGTCGCAAGGCCGCCGCTTCAATCGATACTTTTCTCTCAGGGAAAAAGCCAAAAATCGTGCCCATTCCAAGGGTTAACTTGGGCGATTTTATTGAAGCCGATACCAGCTGCTACAGTAAGTGTGATCGGGCCGCGACCTGCACTTCGGGCCCGAGCAAGAGTCTGGATTGTGAGGATCATTGCACCTGGGACGCGGGGGTGATTCAGAGTGAAGTTCAGCGTTGCATGAACTGTGCCTGCGTGGCCGTCAATGCTTCGGATTTGGCGCCGGCCCTTGTGGCCTTGGATGCAAAAATTCGCACCACCAAGCAAGTGATTTCTGCCGCAGACTTCTTTGCCATGTCTCCAAATTTAGATCAGGATGAGATTGTTAAAGAAATTGAAATTCCAAAGCAGAAGAAACCTGCCAAGCAGAGTTATCTAAAGTTCAGAGTGAGAAATTCCATTGATTTTCCCATTGTGAGTTTGGCTTCGCTCCTTGAATTAAATAGTGGCCAGTTTGTCAGTGCCAAAATGGTGTTGGGTGCGGTCGCCCCGATTCCGCTCAGGATCGAGGCGGTTGAAAAATTCTTAAAAGGCAAAACTGCCAGCGAAGAAGTGGCCGAAGAGGCCGGCGAAATTGCCGTAAAAAATGCCAAACCGCTGGCAAAAAACAGATTCAAAATGCAAATTGTGAAGGCCTTGATTAAGAAAGCGATTCTTGAATCCAATAATGAATAGTTAATTTCCCACTATCGTGATCGGTCATTTGCGTCTTACCCAAGAGCAGCAGTCAACATCCCTCTCAGTGTTGTCTAACATCTATTTGCATGGTTAGGTCGACCTTTCGAAATGAAACAATCGGACATCCTTCTATTTCAGAAAATTTTACCTTTCCACTAAGGATAATTACCTGTTTTTCTGAATAAATTCCGAGTTTTTCCGAATAGAACGTATGGAGAACTCCATGAGTTTGTTCATTATGTTTTGGAAATTAATGCTGTAACAACCACGATGGTGAATTGATTTGGTTACTCTAGTCGGTTTTCTCATTGTGACTGTGTGTGTAATCGGGGGCTATATCCTCGAGGGCGGACACATGCACGTTCTTTTCCAGCCCATCGAACTTTTAATTATTTTGGGTGCGGCCATCGGCTCCATCGTCGCCTCTTGTTCCACTAATTTGATTAAGAGCTTGATTCAGAACATCATGGGGATTTTTCTCCCCTCAAAAATTAATAAAGATTTTTATCTGGATCTCCTGCGGCTTTTACATGACCTCATCAAACTTTTTACCGCAGGTCCTCAGGAAATTGAAAAACATATTGAAAATCCCCATGAGAGTGCGCTCTTCCAAAAATTTCCGCTTATTGCCAAAAATCACCACCTGGTTGCCTTTCTCTGCAATACCATGACGTTGCAACTTTCCGTCAGTGTCGAACCACACAACTTAGAAGATCTCTTGGATACCGATATCAAAACCATGCACGATGAGGAGGAGCTGGTACCCAAGACACTCTTCCGCGTCGCCGATGCTCTTCCTGGTTTAGGTATTGTCGCCGCAGTATTAGGCATTGTTATCACCATGGGTAAGTTGGCCCAGGGCAAGGAAACCATCGGACACAGTGTTGCCGCGGCCTTGATCGGAACATTCCTTGGGGTTCTCTTGTCCTACGGATTCTTCCAACCGCTTGCCGCCAAAATTGAAAATAAGCTTCTCGAGGAAGGAAAGTGCTTCGGTGTTGCCAAGGCGGCCTTGCTGGCCTTGGCCCGTGGCTGCAATCCCAAAATATGCATTGAGTTTGCCCGGCGAAGTATTCCCACAGAGCATCGGCCATCGTTTACCGAATTGGAAGCCGCCGTTCGTGGCAGCGGCGGAACCGCAGCACCTGCCAAAAAGGCGGCCTAGGATAAAATATGGCAGCGACCGACAAAAGAGCGCAGATCATTATAAAGAAGAAGATCATGGGGGGGCACGCCGGTCATCACGGCGGTGCCTGGAAAGTTGCCTACGCCGATTTTATCACGGCGATGATGGCATTTTTTATGGTGCTATGGCTCATGGGGGCCGATGAGGAAACCAAGCTCAACATCCAAACATATTTTTCCGAAGGTGCCACGCCCGGTGGGGCCGACACCATCAATAAAAATGGTGCCTATGGCGGTGGCGATAGTAGCATGCGATCTGATGGAGCTCAGGGCCGATTGAGTGAAGAATGGGTTAAGCGCCCTACCACCACCGCTCCCGTGTATATAGAGGAGCAGGAAACGTTGCATAACCTGCAACGCAACTTTGAAGGAACCGCATTTTCAACTGATACATCGAATGACGCCAAGGTTATGTTTAAGGTTCCCGGGGAAATTAAATTTCCGGTAAGTTCCCATACGGTTCCCACCGAGGCCTACGAGTATCTGCGCTCTATCTCAGGGGCACTTCGTGAGCATGATGGCACTGTGGTGATTGAAGGCCGGGGAGACAAGCCGGAAGATTGGTCACTGGCCTTTGTGCGAGCGACTGCAGTCCGAAATATCCTGATTAAAGATTACGCCATCAACCCTGACAAGCTGATCCCTACGGCCGCCTATGACCTCGGTGGTAATGGCCGAGTTATCGCCAGCGGTGAGGTCAAGCGCGGTCAGATCACCTTTGTTCTCAAGAGAACTCGCGAACCCTAAGGTTCGAGACTCCGAGTGGACCACTCGACCATACATAAATATAACATTTTCTTACGGTGACATTTGAAATCCCCCCTAGGAACCTTTAGGCGGTAAAATATCGCTAGGTAATTCCAAGGAAGGAGTTTTTATGCGCTTGCTCATCTGCATTGTTGTGACTATTTTTTCTCACCCTATCTTCGCCGGGTTAGAAAACGCCCCACCCTCCATCAATATGGCCGATAATAGGGGAAAGGCCGTGTTTGTTGATTTTATAAAAGCGGACTATCAAATTGTCTATGACCTGAGCAAAGGTTCGGCCTGGGCCGATTCCACCATCACATTTGAAAATACTGAATCTGGCTACGCCATCTTTGATCTGGTTCCGGAAGCAGCTTCGGCTTCTGTCGACGAAAAGACCGTGACGATCTCGACGTATAATATTTCCGGTGTAACCAAAGTGCGATTCATCAACGCCGTTTTGCTGCCCGGCGTGCACACCTTGAAAATCCGAAATCAGATCAGCGAAAATATCACCTTCAGCGGCCGCCAGGTGAAGAGTGCTTTCTGGACGGATGATTTATCGGATCAGGGATTTTTAGAACAGTATCTTCCTTCCAACTTGGAGTTTGATCAGTACAAAATAAATTTTAACGTAAAAATTGTCGGCACCGATACCGCTCACGAAATTTTCACCAATGGTGAGGATAAACTATTGGCCACAAACGAGTGGTCGGTGGAATTTCCAGAGCACTTTAATACCTCTTCGATTTTTTTCCATCTTACCCCCATGGGCGCTTTTAGAAAGCTGGCCTTCAGCTACCGTTCCATGGACGGAAGAGAAATTCCGGTGGTGGTTTACGGCAATCAAGACTTAAATGGCTTCAAACTCAAAATCCAAAGTACCCTGATGGAGTTGGAAAAAGATTATGGCCCCTTTCCCCATCAAAAGGTCGTGGTCTATGGCGCCGGCAGTGGTGGCATGGAGTATTGTGGCGCGACGATCTCCAGCCTCTGGGCCCTTTCCCATGAGCTGACCCATTCCTATTTCGCCAGAGGCGTGATGCCAGCTTCGGGTAATGCCGGCTGGATCGACGAAGCGGTGGCGAGCTGGAGAGACGACGGCTACCGGCAAAGCAGCTTGTCTGAGCTATCCGTCTCACGGATGGCCGGCCATTCGCCCTACACCCGCCAGACTGATCGGGACGCCTATTCCAAGGGGGCAAGGTTCATGGGATACATGGACCAGCTTTTTACCGCCAAAGGTGGTTTGAAAAAGTTTCTGCGGGATTTTTTCGAAAGACGGGTGTTTAAGCCGTTTCAAACCCAAGATTTTCATCACGACTTAGAATTATTTTTTAATCAGACCTTGGATGCAGAATTTAATAAATATATCTACGCCACGGGACGGGTGAAGAAGATGCAGAATCAGGATGCCCCTAGCCCTTACCATCCAAGACTAACCAAGGCAGAACTCAAGGCCCTCTTGTAAGCGTATCATGAAAGTTTCCGGTCCTTGGCTGGCCCTTCTCTCCGCCGCACTTTTTGGGGTGTCACCCACCTTGATTAAAATGGGGCTTGGAGAGTTTTCCCCACTCCTGGTGGCAGGGCTGCTGTATTTAGGATCAGGCCTGGGACTCTTTCTGGTTCAACTTTTCCGGCGGGCCGAAGTTCTTAACGAATACCGCGCCCTTTCTTCCGCCCATCGACTCAAGCTTATCCTGGCGATCATCGCCGGAGGCATCGGTGCTCCGCTCTGTTTGACCTATGGGATTCAGCTGGCCCCGGCCTTTTTAGTTTGTCTGCTTTTAAATTTGGAATCGGTCGCCACCACCGTGATTGCCGCCATCTTTTTCCATGAGCATGTGGGACGGAGAGTATGGTTTGGCAAGGCCTTGCTTGTCGTGGGAGGAATCTTCATTACTTTCCGCTTCGAGGGAGTGTTCGTGCTTTCCATGCCGGCCCTCCTTATTGTCGCCGCCTGTATCCTGTGGGGAATTGATAATAATCTCACCAGAGATGTGGATCAATTATCGCCGACGACGTTTGCCGCCACCAAAGGCCTGGCCGCCGGAATTTTTAATATTCTGCTGGCTGTTGGCGTCGGTCAGGGCGCTATCAATGTTGGCAACGCTATCGGGGTTTTAGTTATTGGCGCCTTCAGCTATGGCGTGAGTCTTATCTTGTTTATACAGTCTTTGCGCTTAATCGGTGCTTCACGCGCAGGAACCTATTTTGCTTCCGGCCCTTTTCTTGGAATGCTCTTTTCCTTAATTCTCCTGGGAGAGCATCCGCCAGCTTATCACTGGATTGCGGGAGTTATAATGTTACTTGGGGTTTGGCTTCTTTATAAGGAAGAGCATGACCATACCCATACACACTCACCCATGACACACCGACATGCTCACAACCATCGCGATGAACATCACAAACATTTCCATGACCAGGCCGACGAGCGAGAGCACGATCATGCCCACGAGCATGAGACGCTGACCCATTCCCATGGCCACTGGCCGGATATCCATCATCGTCATAAACACTGATTAAAGGCAAGAAGATGAAAAAAAAACCACCCAAGTCCTTCGGTCCGGAAAATTATCAGCATCCCGATAAGTATGGTGAGTGGCTGGGCTATCAAGTCAAAAGTGTGGATCGCAAAAAATTCGAGGTGAAGGTCAGCCTTACCTTGCGCGAAGATCATCTCTCGCCTGCAGGCAGAGTCCATGGCGGAGTGGTTTCAGGTTTTTTTGATTTCACCTGTGGTGTGGCGGTTTTTTCCACTCTGAAGAAGGATGATTTTTGCTCCACCGTCGAACTTAAGGTAAATTATTTTAAACCGCTGGATGTGGGAAACAAACTCACCGGTCATGCCCGCGTGGTCTTTCGTGGAAAACGGCTGTGTGTGATTCATGCCTATCTCTATCGCAATAAGGAAAAACCACCTGTGGCCATGGCCACCGCAACTTTCAACATCGTGACAAAGTGATAAAGCTCGAAAATCATAAGACCTCGACAAGCGCTGGACGTTAAGTTACACCACCCAGCACCCCGCTGAAGCATGCTAGAATGCGTGTAGGATTCGAGTTTCCAGAGGGGGCGACGATGGATGATATGGTCAATGAAGAGCTGCAAATTATGGGCGAAAGTAACGAGGAAGTGATGAGCTTATCTTCCACCACCTTTGAACTTCCCATAAGCACCTTGAAACTTTCTCCACCGGTTTGTGTAAGGGAGACAACTCTGACGAAAGAAGTCTGTGCTCTTATGCAGGCGAAAAAGATTGGCTCGGTTCTGGTGGTTTCGGAACTGAATGAGGTGGTTGGTATTTTCACTGAGCGCGATCTGCTCTTTCGAATTGCCGGAAAGGTGCGTGATTGGGAGACTAAGCCAGTGCAGAAATTCATGACCTTTGAACCATTGACTCTGCAAGCTAGTGACATGATCGCCTATGCCATGAATAACATGCACGTTGGTGGGTACCGGCATATTCCGATCGTGGACGAAACCAATCAGCCGATTGGCGTACTTTCAATCAAGGATATCACCAGTTTTATTCTGGATCAGTTTCCCAAGCACATTCTCAATATTACCGGGCAGCCCTTTCGAGGGATAAGCCAGCGAGAAAGTGCTTAAGGGGTTAGTGAACCGACCGAACCACCGGTCGTGCCGATAGTGCCTTCGATCGCCTGCATGCCGACAGGAGTGCCGATGAGAGGGTCCAAGGCCAAAGCGGCGTCAGGATGGGTCGAGTTCAAGAAACGATAGTTTTCAAAAACGTTACCACCTTCGGCCGTACCGTGAGAGCCGCGCTTGAAGAACTCCATAACATATCGGGTGTTAAAACCAATAATCCCGAAGGTCCTGTTTTGCGCCCGGTGACTCATCTCGTGGGCCTCAGTATCACTATCTCCGGTATTGCTGTCATTCATGAGAATCTGATTCCCGAAAGTAAACGGTCGGTCGTAGAACATTTGGATGATTCCGCCCGTTCTGAAGAAAGTGTCGTCCACCATGAGCTGATCGATATTATAATTGCCGACGCCGACCCCCTCTGAATTTTGAAATTGATTTTCAAGTCTAAGCTCCTCGGAAGTGACAACCGGTTTGTAGCGATAACCATAGATGGCAATTTTCAGTCCCGCCTCACCCAGACCATAGATGAGACCCTTGCCCATCCCTTCAAGCATATCTTCCTTTGTGACCACGCTGACGATGAGACCGTTGACTCCACGATAGACAGAGGTTTCAAGTAATTCGATCAAGGCATTTTTAAAATATACATCTTTCGTCAGACCCGCCAGAGTAGGATGGGCAATCGATCTCGGCAGGAGTCCCAGTACCATCCCCTGAATGGCACCAACGATGGCCCCCACATCCACGCGCCGGTTGATCGCCACGGCCTCGGCTGCACCGGCAAGTCCACCTAAGATAATTTGCTCGGCCACACGGCCGGGGGAAAAACCGGAGCCTAAGATGGCCGCAACTGCCACATTTCGAAGCATGCTGGGGAGAATGTCTTTGAACTTGATGTCGTACTTAATGGCGGTGACCGCATCGCGTACCAAAGAGCCGGCCATGGAGGAAAGCATGGGATTGCCGGTCGCTGCATAAACCAAGCCACCCACGACTAAACTCGAAACGTTTTCAATACTGACCAATTTTTTTAAAAAATCACGCGCCTTCAAAATCATCCGTAGTCCGGCGCCTTTTAGATAAACCGGATTTCCTTTGCTGTCATAGATCACGGGTAATTTTTGATCCCAGGGATGATCCGGATAGATTTGCATCATGATCGAGAAGTTTTCCACCACCTCCGTCACATGAGGCAGGAAAATGCCTCTGTCGGGAATGGTAAAAGGCAGTCCCTTTTGAGTGGCCAATTTTTTGATCTCTTCATAGTGATTGCGCACCCATTTTCGTAAGTGCAAAAAATATTCCATGTCGCCGGTGCTATACAAATAAACATAGGTAAACTCTTTGATCATAGGAATGAGCAGCTTGCGATGGAGGTGAATGAAGCTTGGTGTGAGGACAATATGTTGCAGGCCGAACGCCTTCACCGCCGGCATCTTAACTTTAAACTTGGTTTCCAACTCACTTTTTAAATAGTGAAGCAGGGCCTCTTTGTGGGGCAGATGGTGAATGGTATTGAAAAGCTGGGCGGTTTCAGATTTAAACTCTTTTTCGCTTCCGAAACGGGCGGCGATGAGAAGTGGCTTGGCCCTTGACGCCTTGAAACGATATTTGAATTCAACCTTGGCGGTGGCAGGCAGGGCCTCGTGATCGATGTTTTCCTGGGCCTGAATCATTTTGAAGTATTGCTTGTAAAACTTTTCCTTGTACTCGGTATTGAAGTCTTTTTTATGCACCAGATACTTGCTGACAGTTGGGCGCGTAGTAGGGAAGATGCCCAAATCTTGTTCGCGGTTCAAGTCAGCATGGCGATCCATGGTGATATAGAGAAGAATCTTTTTACCTTCAGGATTGTTATACAATTCGGCAAACTGGCCGGCGCGGCGTTGTCGCTCATAGCGAGAGAATCGTCCTGAGCGCAGCAGATCAAGCTTGAAGGGCATCGGCAGTCCCTCGATGTCATAGAGCTGAACCACCACTTTAGAGAGTGCGCGACGAAGGGTTTTGGATTTCCCGGCCTCACGATCAATGACCGCATTCCACTTCAGAAAGTTCTCAAGGGGTTTGGTGCCCAAGGCCGCCGTCAGCTTGGCAATGAGGGCATACTCATTTTTTTTATTGAGATAAAAATGAACCTGATCAATCACATCTGTCATGATTAAATCAGCGGCATAGTCCTGGCGTGAGTTTGGGGCGGGGTCGCGAAAAACCAGGCGTGCCTGCGTATCTGCATCTTTTAAAAGCTCGGGATGGGCCGAGATCTGCTGCAGGAGAGCGATCATCACCGGCGACTGATGGAGATGATTGAGGGTGGGGGCCTTGCTGTTAAAGAGCGCCTGGGCGCTCGGGGACAAACAGCACAAAAATACCATGAGAAGCAAAAAACTTTTTTTCACACCTGTCTCCTTCTCCCCAGAAGTACCAGGATTTTACCGAAGTTTGGGTGAGATACAAGGAAGTCAGTGCTTGGGGTAAATATTACAGAGGGGTATCTTGTTGAATTCGCTATAGCGCTGGTTTTTTGTGATCCACCAGGGCCGCAATTACCAAATCCCCACTCACATTTATGGTGGTTCGGCACATATCGAGGAAGCGATCAACCCCCAGAATAATGCCAATCCCTTCAGGAGGAATGCCGACCTGGCGAAGTAAAATCATGATGAGGGGGAGGGAACCTCCCGGCACTCCCGCAGTTCCAATTCCGGCCAGGATAGACATCAAGACAACTTGGACCTGCTGACCCAAAGTCAAATCCACGTGATAAATTTGCGCCAAAAACAAAACCGTAATGCCCTCGAACAGGGCCGTGCCATTTTGATTGGCGGTCGAGCCGACAGTGAGAACAAAGCGTGAAGACTCGGGAGTGAGCTGGAGCTTATGTTCTGCACATTCCAGAGAGCGCGGGAGCGTGGCATTACTGGAAGCGGTGGCAAAGGCATAGAGATAAACTTCACGGCATTGGGAAAAGAACTTCCAAGGCGAAATTCCCTTGGATTTCAAAAGCGCGCTGTACACCACAAATTGTTGCAGGAGCAAGGCGCCCAAGACGACGGCCACATAGTATGAAAGTGAGATCAAAATCTGATGACCAAATTTAAAGGCACTGGAAAATACCAACGCGAATACGGCAAAAGGGGCGAGGACCATGGCATAATCCACGATCTTCATACAGGTGGCGTAAATCTGTTCGAGAATTGTGATCAGAGAAAGCGTTTTTTCTCCCTCACGCTCAATGCGCGCCAGAGCAATGCCAAAGATCAGAGCGAAAAACATTAAGGCGAGCATCTCACCGTCCAAGGCCTTCACCGCCGAGCTGAGAGGATTGCTGGGAATGATTTCCACCAGCGCCTGGGCGATCGGCTTGGCACTCTCGGCATTGGAAGCAATTTTTTCGACCTTCTCGCCATTGACCACCAACTCACGGGGAATGGTTATGCCGGCCCCGGGTTTTAAAATATTGGTCAGAGAGACCCCGATGAAGACCGAAGCCGAGCTGGCCAGAACCGTATAGAGCAAGGTTCTTGAGACCACCTGGCCGAGTCCATGATGTTCAGACAGCTGGTAGACTCCCAGACAAAGTCCGCAAAAGACCATGGGCACGACGATCATAAAGATGAGTCGCAAAAAGACCTGCCCGGTGGGTTCAAAAATATTCTGCAGGATAAACTGCGCCACGGGCGAGTCGGCAAAGGGATGACAGAGAACCCCTGCCAGGGCACCTAAAACGAGGGCCAGGATCAGCCAATGATGTCTTTTCATAATAAATTCCTCGGGCGAATTGTAGCAGATTGTAATTGGTAATAATTACAAAAAATAACACTTCAGCGCAGAAATTTGTTACATCCCGGTCCAAGAAAACATTTAAAGAGACATGAATATGAAAAAACTAAGTGCAATTTCCTTGCTCTGCTTCTTCCTCCTCGGTCCAACCGTCGTGTCGGCCGGTTCTGCTGCCGAGGCCATAACCGATGCCATGGCGATTGAACTTGGGATGACGCCGGTGACGCAGCTGGAGCGAACTGAAAAGCGGGGCCAAAACAAAGCTCTTCTGATCGAAGATAAAACACCGGACGAACAAAAGGCCGAGGTTGTGATTATCGTGAACAAGGCCAAGCAAGGTACGGCCACTTCTGCTCAAACCATGCGCGTTTATGTGAAGGGCGACCTTGTGTATACCTTTCCCGTTTCTACCGGCAAGGAGACCAGAGTTAAATCCACCAGTGGCGTTGAGTATGTCGCCACAACCCCGGTAGGATATTTTCGACCGGCCACGATCTGGAAGGAATACCAATCCTCCCAGTGGATCGGCGCTCAGATGAATTACCCCATTTTTTTTATCGGAGGGATTGCCCTCCATTCAACCACGCCTGATCATTTTTCGGCCATCGGCAATCGCGACAGTGGCGGCTGCGTTCGCCTCATGCCTGAGAATGCCAAAATTTTAAATGAGCTGGTCCTCACCACAGGTCTTGATAGCATAGAAATTGTGGCGAAGGATAACTGGGTGGAAAAGAGAAGAATTATTCGCAATCAGGTTGTTGGCGGTGAGGTTCCTGTTTCCCGTGTCGATCGTACCGCAGGCGTGCTTTTTCCCGAGAAAATAGTTAAATCCTGGGATACGATCATTATCGTGAAAGAAATCAAAGACTAGATACTTCTCAGCATCTTCATGTAATTGGCCCGGACAAAGGCCGATTTGTCGGTGACATGATTATAACTCATCGAACCCCTCATCTGCTCGATTGAACTATATTCATGTTCTTCCATCCAATGAGTCATTTCTTTAATAATTCTGGTCGCGCTGGAAACACCTTCTTGATAAAAAAGAGAAGAGATCATCGTGGCATCGGCCCCCGCCATCACCATCTTGAGGACATCTAAGCCGGATTTTATACCGCGTGTGGCACCCAATGAGGCCTTGACCTTTCCATATAAAATGGCGGTCCAGTGCAGAGGCAGGCGGATGTCACTTCTGGTGCTAAAACTTGGTTTCATAGCGGCTTCCAGGTGATCCAGATCAAAATCAGGCTCGAGGAAGCGGTTAAAAAGCACCAGGCCATTGGCACCGGCATCGTCAAAGCGCTTGGCCATGCTGGGCAGAGAGCTAAAGAATGGCGCCATCTTGACCGCAACAGGAATGGAGACCTGGGCCTTGACCGATTTTAAAATTTCGATATAACGATTTTCCACCTCGGTCCCGGTAATCGATAGCTCGGTTGGAATATAGAAAATGTTCAACTCTAAAGCATCAGCACCGGCCTCCTGAATGAGCTTGGCATATTTCACCCAGCCGCCCGCGGTGGAGCCATTTAAGCTGCCGATGACGGGAATCCTGACGCTGGATTTTATCTTGCGCAAAGATTCCAGGTACTCCTCGCCCTCAAAATTTTTAAAATTTTCCGGCTCGGGAAAAAAGCTGGTGGCCTCAGGCCCGACATCATGGGTGGAGTAGCTGAGGAATTGGTCCATAGCATGCTGATCGTAGGAAATTTCTTCCTCAAAGAGTGAGGGCAGAACGATTCCCGCCACGCCGGCCTCTTCCATCTCTTTGACCCGAGCGAGGTCTTTGGTCATGGGGCAAGAGGCCGCCAAAATTGGATTTTTGAGCTTCAGTCCCATATAAACAGTTTCAAGTTTCATAAGGCAGTTCTCCCTTAGTTATTCGTTGTCATCAGTCGAGCCGGTCTTGTCTTGTCCCAATTTGGCCAGGGCATCGTAAAATTTGTATTTCTCGGTCACAAATTGCTGAGCTTTCACATACAGATGTTCGGCCCGCGCCGGATCGATTTTCTTGAGCATTTTAAAGCGCGCTTCCTGATCCATGTAATCTTTCAAAAGAGTTTTGGGCGCCTTGGAATCCATCACAAACGGATTGAGTCCTTTCTGCGGACTATCAGGGTTGTAGCGGTAGAGATGCCAATGCCCGCTGTCCACTGCCATCTTTTGCTGGGTGGCCATGTAGCGCATATTGTATCCGTGCGCGATACAAGGGCTATAAGCAATGATCAGCGATGGGCCGGGGTAGCGTTCGGCTTCGAGGAAGGCCTTGAGAGTATGGGTATCATTGGCACCCATGGCAACCTTCGCCACGTAAACATGGCCGTAGCTCATGGCCAATAAACCTAGGTCTTTTTTTCCTGTGGGCCTGCCTGCCGCTGCAAATTTTGCCACGGCACCAATCGGAGTCGACTTGGACATCTGTCCGCCGGTATTGGAGTAAACTTCAGTATCGAGCACCAGGATGTTGACATCCGCACCCGAGGCCAGCACGTGATCGAGGCCGCCATAGCCGATGTCGTAGGCCCATCCATCGCCTCCCACGATCCATACACTCTTTTTGACCAGATAATCGGCCATGCTCGTCAGGTGTTTGGCATCACTGGTGGTCATCTTGGAAATTTTTTCTTTGAGCACCTCGACGCGGGCCCGCTGGCTAAAAATTTCCGCCTCATCGTTCTGCTTGGATTCCAGAATAGGTGTCACTAACTGCTCGCCTAACTGGGAAGCCATTTTTTTCAGCAGCTCTTCCGCCTGAACTTTCTTTTTGTCTATCGCCAAGCGATATCCAAGGCCAAATTCAGCGTTGTCTTCAAAAAGAGAATTTGACCACGCCGGGCCTTTTCCCGTGGAGTTATTGGTGTAAGGGGTGGTCGGAAGATTGCCGCCGTAAATAGACGAACATCCCGTGGCATTGGCCACCAGCATGCGATCTCCGAAAAGCTGAGTCGCAAGCTTGATGTACGGAGTTTCTCCACATCCGGCACAAGCTCCTGAGAATTCAAACAGAGGCTGCAGAACCTGAGAACCTTTCACCGTATGGGATTTAATTTTGCTGCGATCAAACTCCGGAATGTTTAAGAAGAAATTCCAGTTGGCCTTCTCTGTTTCGCGGATAGGACGCTGAAGGGCCATATTGATGGCCTTCTTCGAAGAGTCCGTTTTGCTTTTGGCAGGACAGATTTCCACGCACAACTCGCAACCCGTGCAATCTTCAGGCGCTACCTGAATGGTGTAGAGGGTCCCGGGACCAAAGTCACTGCCCTTGGTTTTCGTGGATTTATAAGTCGCGGGAGCGCCGGCTAAATCTTTTTCCTCGTAAACCTTAGAGCGGATGACGCCATGAGGACAGATGAAGGCACATTTGCCACATTGAATACAGATATCAGCTTCCCACACGGGAATATCTTGGGCAATGTTGCGTTTTTCCCATTGAGTGGTGCCGACGGGATACGTGCCGTCATTGGGTATTTTGCTGACGGGAAGATCATCACCTTTGCCCGCCATAATGGCACAGGTCACTTCTTTGACAAAAGTGGGGGCGTGATCGGCAACGGTATTTGAAAGGACAAATTTGCTTGTGGCCTTTTGGGGGACAGTAATTTTGAAGAGATTCTGGACCGTCATATCCACGGCTTTATAATTCTGATTAACAATCTCATCACCCTTTTTACCAAAAGTTTTTTTGATGGCCGATTTGATTTTGGCAATCGACTCATCTGCGGGAAGAATTCCTGAGATGGCAAAGAAGCAGGTTTGCATAATCGTGTTAACCCTGCCTCCCATCCCGGTTTCACGCGCCACCTTGACCGCATCGATGGCATGAAATTTTAATTTCTTGGCGATGATTGTTTCTTGAACGGAGCGTGGCAGATGGTCCCACACCTGCTCATGACTATAGGGCGAGTTCAGCAAGAACGTGGCGCCAGTGCCGGCCTTTTCCAAGACATCAAACTGCTCCAGAAATTGAAACTGGTGGCAGGCCACGAAATTGGCGGTGCTGATCAGGTAACTTGAACGAATGGGGCTTTTTCCAAAACGGAGATAGGATGTGGTTACCGAGCCAGATTTTTTGGAGTCGTAGACAAAGTATCCTTGGGCAAAGTTTTCTGTTTCTTCGCCGATGATTTTAATGGAATTTTTGTTGGCCGAGACTGTGCCATCGGCACCCAGACCCCAGAAAATTCCCCGAAAGGTCGTGTCTTTTTCAATTGAAAAATTTTTATCCCATTCTAAAGATGAATGGGAAACGTCGTCGTTGATCCCGATTGTAAAATGATTTTTTGGCCGATCTTTTTTCAATTCGTCGTAGATCGCCTTAATCATGCCTGGAGTAAACTCTTTGGATGAAAGGCCGTAACGCCCACCGAAGATCTTGGGCAAGGTTTTAAAAGGAGCTGTTCCATTTTGGAATGTCTCAGCGATGGCGGTGACGACATCAAGATAGAGAGGATCGCCGATTGCGCCGGGCTCCTTAGTGCGATCTAGAACGGCGAGTGATTTTATGGTTTTTGGTAGAGCGTGAACAAAGTGCTCAATACTAAATGGGCGATACAGACGGACCTTGAGGAGTCCCACTTTTTCTCCGCGCTCAAGGAGCACGTCAACCAGCTCGTGGGCGGCCTCGGCCCCTGAGCCCATCATAATGATCACGCGCTCGGCATCCGGTGCCCCGACGTAATTAAAAAGGTCATATTTACGCCCGGTCAGCTTGGCAAAATTTTTCATGCAGTCTTCTACAATCTGCGGAGTGCGGGCGTAGAATGGGTTGGAGGTTTCCCTTCCTTGAAAGTAGACGTCCGGATTTTGAGCGGTGCCGCGAATCACGGGGCGATCGGGAGTCAGGGCGCGTTTGCGAAAGCTCATGACATCGTCATCACTGATCATGGCCCTGATTGTGGCGTCGCTGACCTCTTCAATCTTTGCCACCTCGTGAGAGGTGCGAAATCCGTCAAAGAAATGCATGAAGGGGAGCTGGGCCTTCAGGGTTGCCGAGTGGGCAATGAGCGCCATATCCATGGTTTCCTGGACGGAATTGGAGGACAGCATGGCAAAGCCAGTTTGTCGCGCCGACATGACATCTGAATGGTCGCCAAAGATCGACAGGGCCTGGGCGGCCAGCGAGCGGGCGGCGATGTGAAAAACGGTGGGGGTTAACTCACCGGCGATTTTATACATATTGGGAATCATGAGAAGTAGGCCTTGAGAAGCCGTGAAGGTTGTGGACAGCGATCCTGCCTGAAGGGCCCCATGAACAGTTCCGGCGGCCCCACCCTCGCTCTGCATTTCGACAACTTTTGGAATCGTGCCCCAGATATTCGGGGTGTCCTCTGCACTCCAGGCATCGGCCCATTCACCCATGTTGGAAGAAGGGGTAATGGGATAGATAGCGATAACTTCACTCACTCGGTAGGCAATATGGGCGGCGGCTTCATTGCCATCAACTAAAATCTTGGTAGATGTGGTCATAACGTACTCCAAAAAAGGGTATCAGTTTGTCTAATAAAGAAAGAAGAATTTAAGCTGTCTAACATACTGCTATTTGCATGAATTTGGCATCCGCTTTTATCATATACTTTTAGGCATTTTTTCAGGTCCGTGATACCTTTTCTGAGCAAAGCAGCATATATATGCTGCTTTGCTCAGAAAAGGTATCACGGACTGAACTAGGAGCAGTTTTGAAGCGCCCTATTTTCTTTTATAAAGAATACTTAACCCAACGTTTTGGAGCACCGGTCTATAAGGTCTCTGTGGATGCCGGGATGACCTGTCCCAACCGCGATGGCTCCCAGGGCGTCGGGGGATGTACCTACTGTTCCAATCCTTCCTTCTCGAAGAATTCTGCCTACGATGTGGAAATTGAATCTCAAATCAAGCAGGCCTTGCTCCGTTATCCAGTCGGCACAAAGTTAATTGCCTATCTTCAGAGTTACACCAATACCTATGCCCCGGTGCCCCATCTCAGAAAACTTTATAGCAAAGTCCTGCAGTTTCCCGGCATGGTGGGCCTCAGTATTGGGACTCGGCCTGATTGTTTGTCCGAAGATGTCCTGCTGCTTCTCAATGAGTATACGGACAGGTTTGAGGTGATGCTGGAAATTGGCCTTGAGAGCTTTTCGGATGACACCTTAAAACGGGTGAATCGCGGGCATAGTGTCGCCGATTTTTATGCTGCTGTGGAACGAGTGAAAAAGTTTGCCCCAAAAGTGAAAGTGGCCACCCATCTGATGATTGGCTTTCCCTGGGAAAACGAGGCCTTCTGGATTGAATCGGCCCGCTTGGCGGCGCAACTGCCAATTAACATGCTCAAGCTTCACAATCTCATTGTGGTGAGTAAAACCGTGATGGGCGAGGAGTATAAGCGAAAGGCGTTTCCGCTTTTATCCAAGACCGATTACATGCGCATTGCCGCCGAATTTCTGACCCATCTTTCACCCCGCATCTCAATTGGGCGGGCCTTTGCCTACACCACCGAGGAACATCTGATTGCTCCGGATTGGGTGACTGATGCCCGCAGCTTTCATGGTGAGCTTGAGCACTATATGCAGAAAAACCAATTGTATCAGGGCAAGCTTTGTATCTTACCCGCATAGGCGGCCTTCATGGCCCGATCAAAGTCGTCATTATTAGCGTAAGAAAACCTAAAAACTTTGTCCCAGATACTTTTTTCTTCCATGCACAGGTAGAAAAAAACTTTCCCATGCCATGGTTGGAACATCTGATAGATGGTGTTAAAAAGCCCGGCCTTGATCTCTGAAGTATGGGAATATTTCCCGGCAATTTCCTCCAGCTCCATCTGTAACACTTTACTTTGAATATTTCTTTTTCGGATGAGACGCATAGTTTTCTTGGTGAAAGTTAGGGTTCCCATGGAAATTGTCGCAACTTGCTCCGGCGTAAAAAGTGACGTCAGCTGGCCGATCAAATTTCGGTAATCAACCTCATGGCCCTCATAAATGAAGAGGGGATGAAAATGAAATCCCACCAGATTACCTTTCGCGCTGATTTGCTGCGCGGCCTTTAAACGAGCAGCCAAGGAACTGGTCATCGGCTCTTCGTTTTTGATGATGATGTCGGGGTTTAAGCTCCAGGTAAAAAGAATATTGCGGGGAATTTGACGATTGAGAAAATAATCGATGTTGTTTGATTTGCTTTTGAACTCAAGAATGACATTGGGATTCTTGCGGGCAAAATCAACTAAGGCATCAAGGATATTTGCCCGATTTCCCCAGATCAGGGAGTCCGACGATTGGCCGGTTCCAATATGATATGTTTTTGTCGGATCAAGCTGGAGCTGACTCAATTTTTCCGCCAGATTATTTTCGATAAAAACGTCATTGTCCGGATAGAAAGAACGGATGCTACAGTAAGAGCAGTCGAAGGCGCAATTTCTGGCCGCATCGAGGGTGAGCAGGTTGCAGCACAACGTTTTTTCCGAGGCGACAGGGCAGGTGCCCATGATCTTATCTTCTGGCGGGAGGGGTTTGTAGGTGAAGACGGGTTGCTTTTCTGTCCGTAACGCCTCCTGCGTATAAGCACGGCCCTCCTTAATGAACTGCTGGTGAATACCTTTGAAGTAGCTCAGCATTGAGTCTTTGCTGGAAAAGGACTCTGAGGTAACCAAAGTCTGGCCCCACATCTTAAAATCCACAAAAATTCCGTGGAGAGTTTTTAATTCCTGGAAAGTCGGGCGAAACTGCAAAGCGTAGTTTTGCAAAAGTTGCAGGTCCTTTTCAGAGAGTGCCGTGGCCACAGGCAGGCGCGACAGATGTTCCTGATATTTATTTCGGTAATCGCTCTTTGGCATGAAGCTCAGTGGGTAAAAGATAAAAACCGGACCATAATGGCCTCGGGAATAACACTAATATGGGCCTTTTTAATAAGCCCAATAAGATCGCCATCAGCTTCGGCCTCAAACGGCTCCGGAGATTCTAAGGTAAAGTGGGCCGACTTGAATTGATGAATACCCGGAACCTCACCTAAATTGCCATTATAAAGTTTGGGTAAATTTGCCGCCACGGTCGAGATGGGCGGCCTCTCAACTAAAGTGACTTCACATTGTCCGTCGCATAGACTGGCATGCGGACCGACCTTCATGCCCCCACCGGCGAATTGCCCTTTGGACACAATGCCTGAGAGTAACTTCAAAGAAATTTTCTCCTCCTCCGTGGTGACCTCCATGGACACAGGCTTGAAAGAAACAATCTGGGACAAAGTGGGGAGGAGATAGCGCAAGCGCGAGGGGAAAAACTTAGGTAGTGAGTTCTTTCCTTTCACGACCTCGGCATTGAGGCACAGCCCGAGTGCATTGATAAACAATATCTTACGGGGGTTCGGTTCGATAATATCAATCACTCCGATGTCCACTAAGCGGTCCTGACCCTGCTGGAAAAACAGATTCCAATCCTTGGGAACGCCCTGGGGATAAATATTCCTGGAGTAGTCACTGCCCGTGCCGCCGGGGATGACCGCCAAGGTCAGTTTCTTGGCCTGCTGGTTGAAAATCAGTTCTGCCAAGCAATTAACGGCCAAATGGAGACTGCCATCACCCCCGACAATGCCAATCAGCTCGAAGCCTGCCTTGGCACTGGCCTGAATGTGCGTCCGAAATTCATCGGTGGTGGCGGTGAGATGGACAGGAATCGGTGTCAATATTTTTTTAAGATGAGCGAAGGTTTTTTGACTGGCACCGCCACTATGCGGGTTGCAAAAAACCGTCGCCTTTTTTCTCACACTCTCATGACCTGAAGAACTCACTGTAGAGCTCATAAAGTTTCCTCTCTTCCTCAATTTTTTCCGGCAGCCAACTCATTTCCTGGGCCAGGATTTTGAGAATCGCTTCCAACGTTTCCGGGGGCAGATTGCCATTTAAAAAATACATATCGGTTCGCCGTACCACAATGTCACTTAAATGCTTTGCCCATTCGTATCGAATTAAATACTTTATTTCACCGGCACTGTAGGATGTTCCCGGAATGTTTTGATAATCCTCCGGCGTGGCAAAGCAGGTTCTCAAGGCATCTCGTGCCCCGTCGCCATAACGTCTGATCAGGCACTCGATAATCTCGACATTGATTTTGAGATATTGTGTTCGCATATCGGCCTTGAGTGTGGCGTAGGCCGTTATCGCCCCAAACAAGGGAGCGCGGGTTTTGGCCTTGACGCTCGGGTAAATCTGATCCACCAGCTTCTCGGCCATGCGACGAAAGGTGGTGAGCTTGCCGCCGCAAATGGCGTACAACCCCTGGCCATTGGTTTTAATCACGTAGTCCCTCGAAATACTTTCTTCTTTGGCACCGGTGTCGCTACCGATGAGGGGGCGGATGCCGATGTAGGAGGACAGGATATCGTGGTCACTCCAGGTCTCGCTTGGAAAGTAAAAGCGCAAAGTTTCCAGAAGATAATCAACCTCTCGGCGGCCGGGAAGCAGGTGATCTTTGTCACCGCTAAAAAAGTTATCAGTCGTGCCTACCAGCACCCGATTTTCCCAGGGTATGAGATAGAGATTGCGATGATCCACCGGATGCTCAAGCGCCAGGGTGTGCTCCAGTGGCAATTTTTCCCGCGAGACAAGGATGTGTATTCCGGAAGTGAGGGCAAGTCCAAAGCGCTCTTTCCAAGGCGTTTGCATTAGGACATTGTCCGACCAGGCCCCGCAGGCAAAGATAATTTTTTTTGTTTTGTAGGTTTTTTGGCAATGATTATGGTGGTCCCAGCAGGTAATGAGATAATCGTCGGGGCGATGTTCAAGTTTTGTAAACTCCATATAATTCAAGCAGTGCGCCCCGGCCTTCTGCGCGGTTTTTAAATTCTCCAAAGTCAAACGGGTATCCAGACAAAAACAATCCCAGTAAGAAAGCGCGCCGACAAAATTTTGTCGGCTGAGTTTGGGGGCGCGGGCAAATAAATCGGCGTCCCTGACTCGTTTGAATCTGCCAATATTGCGGAAGCTGGACAGAAGGTCGTAAGCGAAAAGACCGACGGCCGCAAGCCAGAAAGGGGTCTTCGAGTGGCGATAAAAAGGCAGGTGAAAATTTACCGGACGGGTCAGGTGCGGTGCCAATGTTTTAAAAAGGTGCACGCGTTCCTGACAAGATTCCCAAACGGTTTTAACATGGCCATAGCGCAGATAGCGAAGGCCGCCATGAATGAGCTTTCCTGATTTTGAGCTGGTCCCAGAGGCAAAATCGCCTTTTTCAATCAGGAGTGCTTTGACCTTGCGGGTGGTGAGATCGCGCAAGATTCCGGCACCGGTTATTCCGCCTCCCACCACGACCACATCAAAAAGATCATCCATCACAATATTTTTCCAGGATTCATAATTCCCTCGGGATCAAGCTGGGTTTTGAGAGTCGCCACCATGGTCCGATGAAGGGGAGAGTGAAAAAGATGAGTTTTATGATCAACTCCGATACCATGGTGGTGGCTGATGCTGGCCTTATTTTTGAAGATGACCTGATTGGCCATCTCCTTAAACTCCAGCCACTGGGCCATCTCTTGACCATCCTTGCGGTTGGCCAGAATGGAAAAGTACAGAGCCACTCCGCTGGTGTAGTAGTGAGAGAGGTGGCAAAAAATCTGGCATGAAACATTTTGCCTGGCCGCGACCTGCTTCAGCGCGCTCTTAATCTCCTGATGCAAGTTGTGGAGATTAGACCAAGGTGTGGCGGTTTCCAAGGTATCTACCAGAAGACCGAGATCCAAAAAAGGATCGCGTAGGTAAGGTAAAAAGAAACGATCTCGCGCCCATTTCTTTCCCGGACTTTGGCCGAGCGGCACGCCTCCCATCTGACGCAAGAGCGTATGCGCCGCCTTATAGTGGGCCTTGACATCCGCGGCCTCGCCCTCAAACCCCAGGAGCATGGTGCAAAATTTTTGCGAATTTATTTTCATCCAGCGCAGATAGATCTCACCCATTTTTTCTTTGAGAGTCGGCGCGGGCTTTTTGGCCATGGCCACGAAAGCTTCCGTTTCGTCCTCATCGGAAATGCGCAGGATGGTGATGGGAACTTCATCTTGGACGAGCGCTTTCCCGGCCTTGGCGGCGGAGATAAAATCTGGAAAGGCATACATGCAGAGGTGCTGCTGCTCCGGGCGTTTTTTCACCTTGATGGTCACTTCCGTGATAATCCCGTAGATGCCTTCACTGCCGATGAGAATTTCTTTGAGCGATGGTCCGGCGGCCTCCCTCGGCACCGTGAGAGTTTCAATGCTGCCATTAGGAGTTACCATTCTTAGGGAGAGAACCATCTCCTCAATGCCGCCGTAACCACAGGAGTTTTGTCCGCAGGAACGAGTCGCGGCCCAGCCACCGAGCGTGGAGAACTCAAAGGATTGGGGAAAATGTCCCAGTGTGAGATTTTCCTGTCTCAATAATTTTTCTAAGTGCGGACCAAAGATTCCCCCTTGGGCCCTTACCGTCATGGAATCCATGTCTATAGACAAAAGATGATCCATGCTGCACATATCCACCGAGACTACCCCGGCATGCCCCGAACCTTTTAGGCCATCAATCCCACCAACCACACTTGTTCCGCCCCCAAAAGGAACGACGGCCAGCTTGTGTTCGACGCACCACTGGAAGATTGCCACAATCTCCTGTTCACTTTTGGGGAAGAGAACCACATCGGGAAATTTATCCAGTGTTTGGGTACGAATCAGTATCAAATCGCGATAGCTTTTTCCCAGGGCGTGAGTCAAGCGACATTCATCCGAGCTAGAAAAAAGGACTTTGAGCTTTGCCAGGGACGTCATCGCGGGCGAAGATAGGGTGTGAGGAGGAATTTTCAGCGGTATCGGAAGAAGGTCCGGCTGGGTTTTGGCCAAAATCCCAAAATGCTTGTTCATATAAGGAAAAATTCCCGGATAAAGAGCGAGATCGGCCTTTCGAGTTTTTGTACCCCAGCCCCACCATTTCATTTGAAATTCGTGAACCGGTTCTTGATCAGGATTCTGAGTCATCGCAATTCCTCGAAAATTTATGTTTTATCAATCATATAGTCTAAATCATCAAAAAATAATTTTATAGTGGAGATGCCCCAATTAAGATTTGCTGTACTAAAATGATAAGGATTTTTATCTTGGCGCACAAAAGAAATGGCATATCCATGTCCGAATTGCTATAAATTACGTCATGAATACAACTACAAAATTTGACGCCATTGTCGTCGGAACCGGTCCCGGTGGGGCCAGTGTCGCTCGAGAACTTGTAAAAAAGGGACAAAAGGTCCTGATGTTGGAATGGGGAAATGACGTTCCCTTTGATGGTTCAAAAACCCGGGCCATGGGAATCATTGGAATGCCTGGCAAAAATTATACGATTACATCCGACGGGATGATTGTCGGCAAGGGAACCACCGTGGGTGGCAGTACCTCGATATTTTGCGCGTCGGCCTTCCCACCGCCAGTTTCTATGTTTGAAAAGTACGGGGTGGACATTAGGTCCGAGATCGAGGAAACCAAAAGAGACCTTCCTATCGGAAAACTAAAGGCAGAACTTGTCGGTCCCCATTCAAAAATCATTGCCGAGTCCGCAAAAAACCTTGGAATAAAGTGGGAGCAGCTGGATAAATTTATCTACCAAGATAAATGCCGTCTGGGATGTTTCATGTGCTTTACCGGATGTCCCCACGGGGCGAAATGGACTGCCCGAAATTATGCTCATGAGGCCGCGAAGAACGGAGCCACGCTCTTAAGCCAGGCAAAGGTTTTGGAAATTATTATAGAAAATAACACCGCACAGGGTGTGAAGTATTCCCATCAGGGTTCTGTCCACACGGCCCATGCTAAAAATGTCATCATCGCGGCCGGAGGACTGGGCACACCGGTCCTTCTGCGAAGGGCGGGCATTAAAGAGGCCGGGAAAAACTTTTTTGTCGATCCCATGGTGCTGGCCTTTGGTCTTCTCGACCAACTCCCCGGTGGTGGGGAAGTCCCCATGACCAGCGGAGTCCATCTCTCTGAAGAAGGAATAATGCTGTCGGATCTTCCCTTATATCCTCTTGTCTACACCCTTCTTTCCCTGCAGAAGCTGCATTTTAAAAATGCCTTCAATCACAAGCAGGCGGTGGGAATCATGGTTAAAGGAAAAGATGACCTGTCGGGCGAAGTGACCGATACCGGGGGCGTGAAAAAGGTCCTAACGCCCAATGATCATAAACGACTTAATACCGGCTACCATCTCGCCAAAAGTATTTTGGAAAAGGCCGGGGCGAAAAATATTTTTAAAACCATGATCATCGCCGGACATCCCGGAGGCACGGCCAAAATAGGGGATGTGGTCGATTCAAATCTGATGACGAGGTATAATAATCTCTACGTTTCAGATTGCTCCGTCATCCCGGAGGCCTGGGGGCTTCCTCCCACCTTTACCCTCATTACATTAGGAAAACGACTGGCCAAGCATCTCAATTAGCTTAGGAAAAAAACATTATTTGCTTCATTAATAAGGGGAATAGTTATGTCAACATGGCTCGCAAAGTGGGAACCTGAAAATCAGCAATTCTGGCAGCAGGAAGGAGCGGCAAGGGCCTGGGGAACTCTTGGTGTGACGACCTTCAGTCTTATGGCCTCATTTGCCACCTGGTTTGTGATGAGCGCCGTGGTCATTCGCCTTCCGGCGATCGGCTTTAAGTTCGATACCATGCAATTGTTCTGGCTTGCCGCCATGCCCGGTCTTTCGGGCGGTGCCATGCGAACTATTCACTTCTTTTTGATTCCTATCTTCGGTACAAGGGCCACCCTGACAGTGGCAACTTTCATTAAACTTTTTCCCATGTTATGGCTGGGATTTGCGGTCCAGAATCCCGAAACACCTTACCTACATTTTCTGATTATCTCATTCCTCTGCGGTTTCGGTGGCGGCGACTTCTCATCCTATATGCCTTCATCGAGTCTTTTTTTTCCAAAAAGATTACAGGGAACAGCGATGGGGCTTCAGGCCGGGATTGGGAATCTGGGTGTGAGCCTGGTTCAGTTCGTGACTCCTTGGATTATCGGATTTGCCGTGGTGGGTGCCGCCGGGGCACCCCAGCTCTTTACCAAGGCAACTCCTGTCTTTGATGTGAAGGTGACTAAGGAAGCGGGCCTGATTAAGGACGTTGTTGTTGCCAACGAGGAACTGGCCCACTTTGTAACTGTGATGAAGGATGAAGCAGGAGCGGTGAAAAGTGTCGTGATTACAGAGAGCGAGCTGACGAAGGGCATGATGGCGGTGGTCAAGAAAGATGAGGCCGGCAACGTCACCGATGTTGCCGTCAATAAGGTGGTAAAGAAGGATATCTGGCTTCAGAACGCGGCCTTCTGGTATCTGCCCTGGCTCTTTATCGCCGGTGTTGTTTGCTGGGTGTACTTAAGAAGCGTTCCAATGAAGAAACCTTCGATCGGCAAGATCCTAAAAGATATGACCGATAATAAGCATGGATATCTCTGTACCTGGACCTACATCATGACCTTCGGTTCCTTCGCCGGATTTTCCGCTGCGTTTCCCCTCATGATCAAAACTATTTATGGGAATATTCCGGGAATGGATGCCGCCCTTGCGCCAGATCCGCTTAAATATGCATTTATGGGCCCACTTATTGGATCGGCGGTGCGCTTTTTAGGCGGCCCTTTAGCTGACAAATGGGGTGGTAGTATCTTTACCCAAATCTCGGGCAGTGGAATGATTCTTGGCTGCCTTGCCCTGATCTTTGGAGGATTTTTAACCCCAACATCCCTCGATCAGTTTCCGGCGTTTGTCGGAATTATGCTGTGGATCTTTCTGATGGCGGGTATCGGTAACTTTGCCACTTTTCGCCAATATCCCATTGTCTTTGCCTTTTCTCCCAGAAGAGGCGCACAAAGTCTTGGCTGGACTGGGGCCTGGGCGGCCTACGGTCCGTTTTTGTTTTCCTCTTTGATCGGAAGTTCAATAACTCATTATGCCTCTGCCATTCCATTTTTTACCGGGGCCGCTGTCTTTTATGCCATCGGAAGCTGGTTTAACTGGTGGTACTACACAAGACCGGGAGCTGAGAGAGGAGATTGGGGAGTGGGCAAGACTTGGTGGGATAAAATCAGCGAGAGCGAGCGGCAGCAGTATATAAGCGCTAACCCATAAGGAGCTATTTGCAGATGGCGGTGAGATCGCCGCCATTGGCACCAGCTTTGATCAAGAGGCAGATAATTTGTTTCACCTCGGCTGACTGAATATTGTGATCGCGGGCCACGCGCGCTGGCAGAGTAAGTCCGCTGTTGTCGATATATTTAGCATCAGCACCTTTTGAAAGTAATAATTTTACCATCTCCAGATGTCCGTTTTCCGTGGCCGCAAGCAGTGGGGTCTCTCCCGCCAAATTCACGCGATTGACCTTCGCACCCAGGGAAAGCAACTTCGCGGCAAGCTGCACATGAAAAGGTCCGTTGGGATTGTGAGGAAGGGCAATCTTTGTAAGCAACAGGAGAGGGGAGGTTTCAGAGGCATCGCATCCATCCACCACGGCCCCGGCTTTCAGGAGCAGATCGAGTTTCTTTTGATCGTACTTATAGAGGTTGTACTTATTGACGTGATAATGGAGGGCGCTTCGCCCGTCATTATCCTTAAGATTAACATCGGCTTTATGATCCAAAAGATATTTAACAATCTTTCTATTTTTGCGCCCGCTTAAGGTGAATAATCCCCGCAAGGGGGCCTGGGCCGCGGCCATCAGCGGAGTTTTGCCGTTCTCATCTTGGGCATTGACTCCCACGTCCTTTATCAATTTTTTCACCTTGGAAATTTTTTGGGCCAGAATGGCGCTAAAGATATCCTGCACAGTCGAGCCCTGGGCGGTAACCGTTCCAAGGATGAGTGCTAACAGTATGATTTTTAAGGAGTTGACCATATGCCCCACAGTGTACCTTAATTAGGCATTCTCGCCCAAACTTTAGTTGTTTTTTTGAAATTATTACAGGGAATCGGGCCTCGATGATTACGCGTGATGCGGCGCAACTATTAATGTGGTAGTGTAGGCCCGTTTCATAAAATGGGTTGTTTTTGGAGGCCTGGGAACTTTACTGGAGGAGCGATGTCACGGTCATTAATATCTACGACTTTTAAGCGTTTGATTCTGGCCTGTTTCTGTTTATCTATCCAACTCGGCCATGCTGCCACCGAGGCCAATGAATCCTTATACGGTTATCTCACAAAATTTCAGGGCGAAGTCTATGCATCCTCGAACTGGTATGTAAATGCCAGCATGATCTCTGAGAAAATAGGAACTGTCCTCTTGGAAGATTTTGCAGATTCAAAGTTTGAGCTGGATGGAAATAAACTCATGCTCACTCTTAGACGCGAAGGTGTCAGAGTTGAGGTTGGCACGATAGATGAAAGTGTCATTGCCGGTCTGGTAGAAGGCGAACGGGTCCTGGTGCAAACGCAAAATAATGTTAAGTTGGCTCTTATTGCAAAAAAATCTCGACCATCTTTTGGCCTTGGCTGGGGATGTGGCATAACCGGCTGTGACTTTAAACCTCATGCCGAGATCAAGCGCACCTTCTTGCTGGAGCTGTCCTTAGGTGATGGCCAAGTCCTCTGTGTGAATCAGGGGTATCAGTCTGATCGCGCAAAATTCACGAGCGGGAAATGTGCTAAATAGGTGCGTGTAAGACAATGAAAAAAATCGCCCTCATTAGTGATCAATTGACCTTCCTTGGAGGAATTCGAACGTCGATCTTATCACTTTGCTATGTCCTGCAAAAGGCCGGATACAACATTCAGCTCGGGCAAAATCTCGAAGACGTGCATGAGCCGGATATAATTTGGACTCATTCTCCCTCGAATTTGGCGCTGGTTTTACAGCTCAAAGCTTGGCATGAGCAACATCCCCATTGTCCGCTTATTTATCAAGTCCATGACTATAGAGAAGTTTGCCTGACGGGGCGCAAGTCCTGTGGCAAAGAGCTGGCGCCTTGCTGGCGCGAGATGGGGCTCGAGTGCTTTGCCATTCACTACGGCCAAGGCTGTGGGCCGGCCTTGAATCCGGTTAAGCTGGCCGAGAGATATAAACTCATCAAAGAACAGATTAAATTGATGAAATCGAGCACGCGAGTGGTGGTCTTTTCTGACTACGTCAGGGATCAGCTGGGAATTAACGGAATCGCGACGGAAAAAATCTTTAAAACCTTGCCCTATTTTACCCCGCCGGAAATGAGTGAGGTGAATAACTATCGCCCCAGCTGCGGTACCTCCGTGCTTTGGTATGGCCGTTTTGCACAGGAAAAAGGGCCGTTTCAATTTATCAATCTGCTCCATCACCTCAAGGAATCGAAGGTTCCTTTGGATAAGGCCTTCATGATCGGAGAGGGACCACTGGAAAAGGCCCTCCATCTCCTGGCCCACGAGTGTGACCTGGATGACATTCTTACCTTTATAAATTGGTCCCAACCTCAAAATCTTTGGAAGTATATTCGCGAATCTTCCTTTGTGCATTTTAGCTCACTATGGCCGGAGCCTTTCGGCCTGCTGGGGATTGAAAGCATGGCCCTCGGTGTTCCCGTCATCGGACGCCCGGTAGGAGGGAGCCTTGAATGGCTGCGAAATGAGTTCGGGCATATTGCGGTGAACTCAGATGATCTCGGCCACATCTTTGATGCCGCGGCAACGCTCCTGAGCGAACGTTCATCCTCGAGCACAAGAGCGAATAAATTAAAATGCTCATTTCAAGAACATTTTTCGGTTCCGAAGCAAATCGAATCAATTTACCGGATCTTGAACGGACTCTAAGGTTTACTGAAATCTTTTTTAAATGCCATGGAATTGACCTTCATGACTTGGGCCTTCAGAAAAAGCTCCCAACCCAAGACTGTCTGTTGAGCCGAGGTCAGGTCGGAGCTATAGCGGGGGACCAGAAGATGATGTTGCCCTTTGCTGGTGGTGGTATTCAATAAAACCATCTGGTCATTTTTGGGCAGCTTCTCGAGAGGAAAGGGCCCTTCTTGGAATGATTTCCACAGGTACATAAGATGGAATGTGTGATCAATATGCCTAAATTTAGTTTTGCTTATTGGAACGGTCTTGCTTATCGAAGGATCACCTTTCCATATGGTGGCGGAATATTCTTCCGCCCCGCCGGTTGACTTTTGCCTGAGCACAACGCCACAGGGCCTGCGGATTTGATGGCAAAACGTGGCGAACTCATAAACCCCGGGCAGATTTTCCGCCCATGCCCAACCGCACCCCATTGCTAAAAAGAAAATGAACGCTTTCTTCGTCATATAAATCCATTGTGACAGAAGAAAATCTGAAATGCCACTTCTCCGACTGAATGTCTCAGGAAAAAATGATCATCTGGGTGAAATACTTTGCTCTAGTTACAATAGGGGTATGGCGCGACAAAGATCTGCTCCTCAACAAACGACGCGGCTCCGGTACGAGCAGTTTCGGCAGCTTAATGGCAAGCATCCAATGATGGAGGCCGTGCCGGATTTATGCGTGAACTATAAGGCCCGTTCTCGACATAAAGGCAAGGTGGCCTATTTTAATTATGATCTTGCCAGCGAGATGGGACTCATTCCAAGTAACCATGCTCGAAATATAAACCCTGAGCTAGAAAAAGAGCTGCTTTATACTTTCGGACTTTTTATCATCAATGAATATGACCAGATCCACGATATAAAATATCCCGAGAGTGAGATCCGGCCCCATCAATACATGGCAACCCGGTACCTTCAGCTTCAGCATCCTTCAAAAACGGGCAAGACCTCCGGCGATGGACGCAGTATCTGGAACGGGACGATTGCCCATCATGGGACCCGGTATGATGTTTCCTGTCGAGGGACTGGGGCAACCTGTCTTTCTCCTGCCACGTCACTCAAAAAACGTTTTTTCAAAAATGGTGATCCTAGCATCTCCTACGGATGCGGGATGTGTGATCTGGACGAGGCGGTCGAAGCCGCTTTTTTTAGTGAGATTCTTCATCAAAACGGACTTCGCACCGAGCGTGCCCTGGCCATCTTGGAATATCCGGGCAAGCTGGCGGTGGTGGTCCGGGCCTATCCCAATTTGCTGCGGCCTTCACATTTTTTTCGCTACCTGAGGCAGGGGAATTATCAAGGACTGGAGGCGCTTTTTAACTATCATTTTGCACGTGAGCAGGAGAATGGCGGATTTCCCAAAGGCCATTTTGCCCCTCATGAGAAATACCAGCTTTTCTTAGATAAAATTGTGAAAGATTTTGCAACTGTAACGGCCTCTTTCGAGGATGAATATATTTTTTGCTGGCTTGACTGGGACGGCGATAACATTCTCATGGATGGCGGGATTATTGATTACGGTTCTGTCCGACAGTTCGGGATGTTCCATCATGAGTATCGTTACGATGATGTGGAACGTTTTTCCACCTCGATCACGGAGCAGAAGCACAAGGCCCGATACATCGTTCAGAATTTTGTCCAGATGGTTGATTTTTTAAAGTCCAGGAAAAAAAATAATATTCACAGCTATGCTCACCACCCGACATTGGTAAAGTTCGACCGCGAGTTTCTGGCATGTAAAGATCAGAATCTCCTGAGGAAAATTGGGCTGAGAAAGGACATGGTCCTGTCAGTCTTTGAAAAACATCGCAGGCTGATCACCCAATTCCGGAGCGAGTTTAGTTATTTTGAAAGAGTTAAATCGAAACAAGGAATTTACAAGGTCCCCGATGGAATCACCTGTGACGCCGTCTTCTGCATGCGGGACATCTTACGAGAACTGCCGCAAATTCTGCTTTGTAAGGCAAAAACGCTTTCGGCGGTAGAGTTTATCGATGTGGCCCGTTCTCAGTACGCCAAGAAGCAGGATCTCGAGCTTAATGGGGGGAGAAGCAAGCGGGTGGCCCGTTTCCAGAAGCTCTACATGGAGATTATTGCCAAGGCGGCGGCGCTGGCGAATATGGAGCGTGACAAATTACTTTTGGAAGTGTGCATGCGTTCTTCCGTGATAAATAAGTATGATCGTATCACCGGTAATTCAGTGGCCATTATTGTGCAGAAGCTGATTCAGCAGAAGCCAAAATTATCCTCTGATCAAATTTATCAACTCGTGCAGGATTTCGCCGGCCACCAGTTGCTTGATCCTGAAAAGAAGCAACCTCAGCATGATGGGGGCGCGGCCTACAAGTATAAAAAACAGATGGCCACGTTGATGAATGGCCTATTCAAAATAGTTCGCGATTTTCGCGAAAGTATTTAGAGAGGCTTGGGTGCGGCTGGTTTTATATAGTGGTGGCACGCCCAAAGAAAATAGGGACCTCGATCGAGAGCTTTTAAGATTAACCAAACACAAACATCCCAGTATCACCTTTATTCCAGCTTCATCGTATAATGCCGACATAGAATTTCGAGATTTTGTACTTCACTACCGCCGTTTTCATGTCTCAAAATTTCTTCTCTTGCCGGTCGACCGCCCATTGGATCGAACCATGTTGGAGTTGGCATTCAAGAGCGATATTATTCACCTGGGTGGCGGGAATACCTTTTATTTTTTGAATGCTCTTCGTAAGTCCGGCCTGCTTCCTCGCATTCAGCGATTTGTTATGCAGGGAGGAGTGCTGGCGGGGGAATCCGCCGGAGGCATAATCATCACGCCGTCAATTTACATGGCCGGCCATCCTCCCTTTGATGCAGATGAAAATTATGTGCATCTCAAAAATTTAAAATCTCTCGGGCTTGTGCCTTTTGAGTTCTTTCCCCACTATAAAAAATCTTTGCGTTATGAAAAGGCCTTCATCTCTTACACTAGAAAGCACAAGCGGCCCCTGTTTGCCTGTCCCGATGGCTCAGGAATTCTCATGGATGATAATGGATTAAAGATGCTTGGAAGTATTACCTGCTTTTGTCAGGGGAAGAAAATTACTTTGACTTCCTGGTGATGATAAAAATGATCAAGGCGAGTTCTATCAAAATAAGGGCAATCATCATTCCCAGATTGTGATGTTGAAAATAGATCGGCCAGGCGAAAAGCATAACCACCATTCCGACCGCACCCCACTTGGCTTCCTTTCGAATTATCTTATGCTGCTCCCAATCTGCTAACAGCGGACCGATTTTGGGGAGAGTCATAAGTTTATGGTGAAAGTCAGGATGGCCTTTATTATAAAAATACGCCGCCACGATTAAAAAAGGGACCGTCGGGATGATGGGTAGAAAGGCCCCGATGACTCCCAGACCGGCAAAAAAGTGACCTGCGGCGAGGGTCATCCATTGTTTTGTACTCCGAACGGCATTCATCTCTGTTTATTTTCTCCCGGATTCGGATATTGGGTGTTATGCGTCTTGGAGCGTAGCATAGACTAGGCCAGAATATCTCGTCTATCCATTGAATATCGAGGAAGAGTTTATGCATATCAAATTCCGCATGCTGGCAATTTTGTTGTTGATTTTGGTCATGGGATGTCAAAGCGAAAAGAAAAACTCAATTTGGATTTATACCTCACTTTATAAGGATACTATTGCCGATTTAACACCTCGCTTGGCCAAAATCTTTCCCGGCCTTGAAATTAACTGGTTTCAGGCGGGGTCCGAAGAAATTGCAGCCAAGGTTAATGCCGAGATTTTAAGCGGGTCCATGCAGGCCGATATTATTATTTGCTCAGACCGCTTTTGGTATGAGGAACTGGCGGCACAGGGGCGGCTCCATGCGTACCCCATTCAAAATGCCAGCGAAATCTCGCCTGATTTTAAACACCCCGCCAACTTGTACGCCACTTTGAGTATTCCGGTCATGGTGATCACCTACAATAGCGATGGCATGACACCCGACAAGGCACCTAAATCCTATAAAGATCTTTCCTTGCCGAGTTTCGCCAATCTGGTCTCCTCCGGGTCCCCGCTAAGTTCAGGCACCACCTTCTCCACCATGGCGGCACTCCAGGCGCGCTATGGCTGGGAATATTTTGAGCAGCTCAAAAAAAATAAGGTCATTATGGAAGGCGGGAATAGCGCCGTGATTCGGCGAATTCAGTCAAAGGAGCGACCGGTGGGGATTGTCTTATTAGAAAATGTGTTGCGCCTGATTGATTCAGATAGTCGCCTGAAGGTGGTTTTTCCCGAGGATGGAGTTGTCATTCATAATAATGTTTTCGCCCTTACCAAAAAAGATTCAGACCGAAAAACAGTTGAGCGGCTGGCAGAGTGGTTTTTTGGCAATGAGGGACAGGAGGCCATGGTGCGTTCTTTCATGTACTCACCCAAGAAAGGCTTTCAGGTTCCTGTCGGCGCACCTCCACTCGAGCAGATTACCGCCAAGGCCTTTCCGTTTGATCGGACCTTTTTAGACGCCATCACCAAAAAAAGAAATGAGCTGAAGGAAAAATTCACTCAAATCATGTACCAGTAATCGATGAGACCACGACGATGAAGAAATTTCTTCTCTTCATTTTTTTTGCTTTCTTACTCTATCTCTTTTTTGCACCCTTCAGTGCGCTCTTTAAACATCTTTTAACGACAGAAATTGTTCCTCATCCTTTTGTGGAAACCTTTCGCTCGTCACTCCTTCATACCGCGCTACGGAATACTTTTGGCCTCGGCTTGGCGGTTGCTTCCCTTTCTGCGGTGTTTGCTCTCGGCCTGGCCTTTCTTTTTACTCGCACAGATTTTCCCCTTAAAAGCTGGTGGCGCGGGGCCTTTATCATGCCCTACACTGTTCCACCCATTGTCGGTGCCATTGCCTGGATTCTGCTGGCCAATCCCAATAATGGCTTTCTCAATGTTTGGACCGGTTGGCATCTGAACATCTATTCCTTTATCGGTCTTGTCTTGATCGAAACAAGTTTTCTTTTTACCTATGTTTTGCTGATTTTGCTCAAGGCCTTCGAAGCCATCGATCCCACCATGGAGGAGGCCTCCCGGATGAGTGGCGCAACCACTTGGCAAACTTTTCGCCATGTCACCTTGCCGTTGCTGCGTGCCCCGCTCTTTAACGGATTTCTTCTGGCCTTTTTGGCCACAACCGCCAGCTTTGGGGTTCCCGCCCTGATCGGGACTCCCGGTGGAATATTTTTGCTGACGACCCAAATTTATACTTTTCAGAAGATGGGCAGTATGTCGGGAATTTTGAAGGCCTCCAGTTTGAGTCTGATTCTCATGGGGCTGGCCTTTATCATTCTTCTCTTAAGCGAAGGCCCTCTGCGCATTCGTCAATTTGCCACCATCTCAGGTAAAACTCCAAGACCTCAGATCGCCCCGTTAGGGTCTTGGAAGTGGCCGCTCTTCGTTATTATTGCAATAATTTTTGGCATTCTTTTTGTGCTCCCCCTTTCTGCCATTGTCCTGGCGGCCTTTGCCAAAGTGCAAGGAATTCTAACCTGGTCCAATTTTGGATTCTCAAACTTTGAACGAATTCTCTTCCACACCGATGAAACCTTTCGCGCCTTTGTTAATTCGCTTTTATTTGCCGGCACCGCCGGAATCTTTTGCGTGCTGGCCGGATTCGGTTTGGCCTATGCCCTCAAATATGTATTTTCTCCAAGGCTCAAAGGAGTCACCTCAATCTTGGTTTCTTTACCCTATGTGACTCCCGGAACAGTGCTGGCCTTGGCCCTGCTGGTCGGGTTTGGACCCGGGCTTTTTGGCAGCTGGTTGGCACTCAACAGTACTGGTTTTTTGATCATCCTGGCCTATTCGATTAAATTTTTAAATTTTAGCTATAAGACCTTGGAGGATGGTGTGGGGCAAATTCATCCCTGTCTGGACGAAGCATCCCGATTGTCCGGTGCCGGCACCTGGCAAACCATGCGCTATATTTGGTGGCCACTTCTCAGACCATCCATTATTGCCAGCTTCTTTCTGGTGTTTATGCCCGCGATGTTTGAGGTCACGATGACGGTCTTGCTCACCGGGCCCGGTCTCGAAACAATTGGGGCCTTTATTTTTCACCTGCAAGAATATGGAGATTTAGGCGGTGGCGGGCCGGCAGTGCTTGCCTTGCTCGTCATTATCCCGACAGGATTATTTAATTTTTTCCTAAAATTTATTTCAAAAGGGAAGTACGGTCTATGAGCTCAGTGACCTTAAGCAATGTTCATAAAAGCTTCGGTGATGTGGTGGTGGTTAAAGATCTGTCACTAAAGGTGCCCGATGGCGATTTTGTTTCTCTCCTTGGCCCCTCAGGATGCGGCAAAACCACTGTTTTAAGAATGGTGGCGGGGCTCGAGCGAAACAACTCAGGAGTCATTAAGCTTGGAGATGAGGTTGTCTCAAACCCCGAGGCCAAAATATTCCTTGCGCCAGAGAAGCGACACATCGGCATGGTTTTTCAGAGCTACGCAGTCTGGCCTCACATGAATGTTTTTGACAATGTCGCTTATCCTTTAAAAATAAAAAAGCTGAGTAAAACAGAGATCGATCTGCACGTGTGGGAGATTTTAAAATTGGTTGAGCTGGATGGACTCGAAAAACGCATGCCGGCCCAGTTGTCGGGCGGCCAGCAGCAGCGGGTGGCCTTGGCGCGAGGTCTGGTGATGAGACCTAAACTTCTCCTCCTCGATGAGCCTCTCTCTAACTTGGACGCCAAGCTTCGCGAGAAAATGCGCGAAGATATTCGTAAAATCCAGCAGCAGTTTAAAATTACCTGTCTCTATGTAACTCACGATCAAGTTGAGGCCTTTACCATGTCCGATCTGATTGTCATTTTAAATGAAGGGGAGATTCTTCAAACCGGGCGCCCCCAGGAAATTAGGCAGAATCCCGCCAATAATTTCGTGGCGGATTTTATTCGCTAAGGCATTGTGATTTTTTTGTAATATCCTTGCAAGATCTCTCTAAAGTGCACGCTGAATGGCAGGCCGAGTTTCAAGGCCCTTGAAAAAAAAATTGAGAGGTCTTATATTTTCCCTATGAAATTATTGCTGTGTTTTTGTCTTCTTACCGCTTTCTCCTTGACCGCCGAAGCAGGTGGAAAAGAGAACCCGTTTACTTCCATTGAAAATCTCGGATTTACAAGAGTCTTTACTGAGCCGCCATCGATGGAGTTGGCTGATCTCCAGGGAAAAGCCTACTCGTTGCAAAACTTGAAAGGCCAGTGGGTTATGCTGGCCTTTTGGGCCACCTGGTGCGGCCCGTGCCGCATGGAACTTCCTGAGCTGGAAACCCTTTATAAACGATTTCGTCAGAAAAATCTTGTCATCCTCGGGATCTCCACTGATCAAGTAGATCCTAGCGCAATTCAAAAATTTGCCGAAGAGCTGAAGCTGACGTTTCCCATCCTGCACGATGAAAGCGGCCAGGTTGCCGGTGACTATCAGGCAACCGCGCTCCCAAGTCTTTATCTCATCTCTCCTGAAGGGAAACTGGTCGGCGTGGCCCGAGGGGCCAAGTCCTGGAGCGACAGCGAAACGTTTAACCAGTTTGAAAGTCTCCTAAAAATCAAGAAAATCAGTGAAGCTGAGTTCAAGGATGAGGTGAATCCTTCTGGGAACGCTGGCGGACCGATTCCAGAAAAACTTATCCCGCCTGTTCTTGAGGTGACAAAGTTAGAGGGGATTACCAAAGGGACCTCTGCAACCCTGCAGGTCAAAATTCATTGGAAAGGTGATCCAAATAAATATCGCGTGAAGGTACCGAAAATTACCTTTCCCGAGGGAATCGTTTTGAACGACAATATTTCATCCAGCTCACAGGCGGATGAGAAGGAAGCTGTGCTCAACTATTCATACCCCGCGCATTTTAAAAAAGAAGGGACGTTCCATCTCGGCCCGATTATCATGGCATTTCAGTCTGTCTACGGCGGATCGGAGCAGCTCACCAGACATCCCGGCATTGATGTTGAGGTCAAAAGCCCACCAAAAGGATTTTTGTACTCAATCATTGGCGTTTTTATCGGGGCGATTGTTTTTCTAATTGGTTTTTTTGTTTTACAAAAGAAACGAGAAAAGATTCGGTTACCCGAAAGTGCTGGGCCCGACCGGCAAGATGCTCTGCAGAGCATTAGAAGGTTAAGGATCGAGGGAAGAAAAAAAGAATATTCTTTAGAGTTATTAAAGCTCAATATGAAGTTTGCTGATGGAAAGGGTGATCATTCCAAAAAAATAAATGATCTTGTTGAGCAGGTTCGCTTTGCCGGATTTGAATTATCCGATGCCGAGCTTGATTATTACGAAAAAGAAATTGGCCAAAAAACGTGAAGGAGAAAGACAGATGAAAATGACGGTAGAAGAAATTTCAAGAAAGGTTCAGGCAGAATTTCCCGTGGTCAATCAGGTTGTCGAAGAAGTTAATAAGGTCATGGTCGGCCAGCGCAATATGATTGAAAAGCTCATCATCGGCATTCTTTCAGACGGGCATATTCTGGTGGAAGGCGTTCCGGGATTGGCCAAAACCACGTCCATCAATACCCTCGCCAAAGTCATGCAGGTCGAATTTCGAAGAATTCAGTTTACGCCCGATCTCCTTCCCGCCGATCTAACGGGAACCCAGATTTATTCTCCCAAAGATGGCACCTTCAGTATTAAGAAAGGTCCCATCTTTGCCAACATTATCCTCACCGATGAAATTAACCGTGCCCCGGCCAAAGTTCAAAGTGCTTTGTTGGAGGCCATGCAGGAAAAACAAGTCACTATTGGAGAAACGACCTTCCCGCTGCCGCGCCCTTTTCTGGTCATGGCGACCCAAAACCCGGTCGAGCAGGAAGGAACCTATCCCCTTCCTGAAGCGCAGGTAGACCGCTTTATGATGAAAGTCAAAGTCGTCTATCCCAACAAAGAGGAAGAAATTCGAATTATGAAAAGAATTGCAACGCCTACCGACGTCACAATTAATAAGGTACTTTCCCCTGAAAAAATTTTGGAACTTCGTCAACTCGTGGAGCAGGTATTTTTCGATGAGAAGCTCTATGATTATGTGGCGAATATTGTCTTTGCCACACGAAATCCTGAAAGCTTCAATTTGAAGGATATCAAGCATCTGATCGAATATGGTGCTTCCCCGCGGGCCTCCATCTATCTCGTGAAGGCGGCCAAGGCCCATGCCTTTCTCCAGGGAAGAGGATATGTCACACCCCAAGATATTAAAACAATCGGTGCGGATGTGCTCCGGCATAGAGTGACTGTCTCGTACGAAGCGGAAGCGCAAAACATAACCTCCGATGATCTGATTTTAAAAATATTTGATAAAATTGACGTGCCTTAAAAAGGGGGAGTAACGGGCATGGCGAATAACCTCGAGGTGAAGCTTCTTGATGAAGCCCTCATCGCAAAGATTAAAGGGATTCAGATTCGGGCACGACATCTGGTGAATGATGCCTTTGCAGGCGAATATCTGAGTGCCTTTAAAGGGCGCGGAATGGAGTTTGAGGAGGTCCGCGAATACCAGTATGGTGACGATGTCAGGCATATTGATTGGAACGTCACTGCGAGACATGATAAGGCGTTTATAAAAACTTACCGCGATGAACGGGAACTCACCGTTATGTTTGTGGTGGACGTATCAGGTTCTTCCCGCTTTGGTACCGTGGATAAATTTAAAAATGAAGTGGCGAGTGAAATTGCCGCCCTTCTTTCCTATACCGCCCTTCGCAATAATGACAAGGTCGGTCTCATTATTTTCTCCGATCATGTGGAACATTATGTCGCACCAAAAAAAGGGCGAGGACATATCTGGCGGCTGATCAGGGATATTCTATCCTACAAATCGGATTCCAAAAAAACTGATATTAATGTTCCCCTTGAGTTTTTAAACAGGGTGGTCAAAAAAAAGGCCATCGTTTTTTTGATCTCTGATTTTCAAGGCAAAAACTTTGAGAAAGAAATCCAGATCACCTCGAGAAGGCACGATTTAATATCCGTTTCAATCACTGACCCCCGGGAGATTGAAATGCCGAGAATCGGGTACATCGAGCTTGAGGACGCTGAGACGGGGGATTTTATTATGGTCAACACCTCGAATAAGATTTTCCAGAGAGAGTATTCGCAGCTCGCCAGCAAACGGCTGCATGAGACCCGAAAATTTTTTCGCATGAATGGTATTGATTATATCGAGGTGAACGTGAAGGATTCGTATATTGATCCCATCGTGAGATTTTTTAAGGCGCGTGACAACAGGAAGTAAATATGAAAAAAGATTTTAGGCTCATCATTATTATTGCAGTTCAAATTATCCTAAGCATTGTGGTCATCGCAACCCTAAAATCAGCGAAGACAGTGGCCATAGATGCCAATGCCCTTCGCCATACCGCCGCAAAGCTGGAAAGTGCCGGACTCCTAGATGAGGCCATCGCAAACTATGAAAAATATCTGGAAAGTGGAAATTTAACCGCCAAGGAAAAATCGCTCGTGGCCTTTTCCCTTGGCGAATTGAGTGAGCGGGCAGGGCATTTTGAAAAGGCCGTTAAATGGTATTACGATGTGGAAACTTACGATCCTACTTCGGGCCATCAAGGCGACGCAGGCAAGGCGGTCGTCGCCCTTCTGGAAAAGCTGCAAAAATATAGTGCTGCAAATATGGTGCTGGCCGAGAAGACCGCTCTCAACCCGAAGCAAGGTGGAAAAATAGTGGCCAAGGTGGGGGGGAAAGAATTTTACGATTATGAGCTGAACGAGTTTATGGATACGCTTCCCCCCAATGCGCGAGAAGAGATAAAGGGACCTCAGAAGAAGTCTCAGATGTTGCAGGCCTTCGTCGCCGACAAGATCATTCTTGAGCACGCTCTTAAAATGGGTTTTGATAAGGACCCCGAACTTCGCAAAAAGTTGCAGCAGGTTGAAAAGCAGTTAATCGTGGGGAAAGTCTATGAGACGGAAATTCAGACGAAAATGAAGACCGATGAGTCAGACCTTGAAAACTTCTATAAGGCCAATAAGGAGAAATATAAGAAACCTTACAAAGAGGTCAAGGACATGGTGAAACAGGAATACGTGATGGCGAAGGCCCAGAATTTATACCAGGAGCTGGTGCAAGAAAAGGTTAAAACAGAGAAGGTGGAGCTTTTTCCTGAAAATATAAAATGATGAGAATAATTATACTTCTATTCTTTCTTTCCTTTGAACTCTTGGCCGCAGAGGTAAAGCTGGATGCCAAAGTGGATCGGGCCCTCTTGTCCACCGGCGATCTCGTTATTTTTACGGTAACCCTCGATCTCCCGAAGATGTTATCTTTGGAAATTCCTAATATCGGCGACAAGATTCAAGGCCTTCGGGTCGTGGACTTTGGCATCGTTCCAGAAAAAGAGGTTGATGGTCGAAAGGTTTCTTCGCTGTGGTATAAGCTGCAGGCGGACCTCGTGGGCTCTTATATTTTGCCGGCGGTTGAGCTTCGGTATAAAAATAGTAAAGGTATCGAGGAGTCCATAAAATCATCCGAAATTTTTATCGAAGTCGAGTCCGTCCTGGAGAAGGACAAAACAGCGAAAAAAGATATCCGTGATATTAAGCCCATTATCCTCTCACCCCCCCTGTGGCCGTACTATGTTGCCGCGATTGCCCTGGTCCTCTTGCTTTTGGGAGCGGGCCTTTACTATTATCGAAAACTTCGTACGATGAAGATTTCCGATGTCGCCGTCATTCCGGCGCATACCCAGGCGCTGGATGCCCTCCATCAGATTCCCAAACAACCGCTCAAGCTCTATGCCTTTACCTTGTCAGAAATCATTAGAGTCTATTTCGAAAATACGTTTTTGTTGCCAGTCACAGATCGTACTATCGAGGAAATAAAACGTGAAATTGTCGCCGTGACCTTACTAAGCGACATTTTAAAAGCGCAATTTATGCAAATCTTAGAAAAAACTGATTTGATTAAATTCACCGATACCACCATGGTCGAGGTTGAATGTGACGCTCTTATTCAGATGGCGCGACAATTTGTCCAGGAAACTATGCCACGAACCGCACAACGGGGCATAGAGGAGGACAATATCCTATGAGATTTGCCCATCCTTGGTTCTTTCTTTTGCTGCTGGTTATTATCCCGATCTATTTTCGGGGACATTCCACCGGCGGAAGGTTTCGCTTTTCCAGCTTGGATATCATTAAAAAAATCAAAGGGAACACCAGATTTCATCCGCGGCAGATTTTAATCTGGCTGAGAATCTTGGTTGTTATCTTTTTTGTCCTTGCACTGGCGCGCCCTCAGCAGGGGAAAAAGTTCACTGAAATTTCCTCTGAGGGCGTTGATATCATGCTCCTTCTTGACACCTCAGGTTCCATGCATGCCTTGGACTTTGAGCGCGATGGGAAAAGAATCAATCGCCTCGCCATCATCAAAGAAGTTGTGGCCAAGTTTATCGATAAGCGGCCCAATGATCGGATGGGCCTTGTCGTTTTTGGTGATGATGCCTTTACCCAGTGTCCTCTCACTCTTGACCATGGCATACTTTTAGAGTTGCTGAGTAAGGTAGAAATAGGAATGGCCGGTGAGTCTACTGCGATTGGTTCCGCCATGGGCGTCGGGGCCAATCGGATGAAGGATCTCAAGGCCAAGTCAAAGATCATGATTCTCCTTACCGATGGAAGAAATAATGCCGGCCAACTCCCGCCTGCCAAGGTTTCAGAGGTCGCCAAGTCCCTTGATCTTAAAATTTATACCATTGGAGTTGGCACTCACGGTAAAGCCCCTTTTCTGACTGATACGATTTTTGGACAACGTTATGTTTATCAGGATGTTGATATAGATGAGGATACCCTCAAGAGCATTGCCGATGAAACCAACGGAAAATACTATCGAGCGACGCAAACGGCGGAACTTGAGCAAATTTATGATGAGATAGACCGTCTTGAAAAAACCGAAATAACATCCAAAACATATACAGAGTATAACGAACTTTTTGCGTACTTTGTGCTGCTAGGGATTTTTATCCTGCTGGCGGAGATAGTCTTGGGACAAACCATCTTGAGGAAAATACCGTAATGAAAATTGCAAATGTGCAATACATTTGGTTTCTTTTGGCCATCCCTTTTCTGATTGCTTTCTATGTGTGGGCCTTCAAGCGAAAAGCGGCATTGATTGAGAAATTTGTCAGCGCGGAACTTAAGGAAAGACTTCTGGCGAATTTTCTTCCCCAAAGGCAGAAGCTCAAGGCCGTGGTGCTGATTCTTTCCTTCACCTGCGCCGTCCTGGCGCTCATTGGGCCCCGCTGGGGATTTCACTGGGAAGAGGTCAAAAGACGAGGCGTCGATATTATTATCGCGTTGGATGTCTCAAAAAGCATGATGGCAGAAGATATTTCGCCCAATCGCCTTGAAAGGGCCAAACGAAAAATTGGCGATTTTCTCAATATGCTGCAAGGGGACCGGGTGGGGCTCATTGCCTTTGCCGGTACAAGTTTTCTGCAATCACCACTGACACTCGATTATGGGGCGATTAAGTTATTTTTGGATGAGCTTGATACAAACCTTATTCCCGTTCCCGGAACGGCCCTGGGCGATGCGATCTCCAAGGCCATGGCCTCTTTTGATCAGAATGATAAAAAGTCGAGAGTCTTAGTCCTCATTACTGACGGTGAAGATCATGTGGGTAATCCGCTGGAAGCCGCTAAAAAGGCCGGTGAGCAGCAGATAAAAATTTATACCATTGGTATCGGCAAAGATGAAGGCGCCCCGATTCCCGACAAGGAAAATGGGGGCTTTAAAAAGGATAGCTCCGGGAACCTGATTCTTACCAAGTTGGACGAGCAAACATTGCAGAAAATAGCCCTCGAGACAGGGGGCAGCTACGTGCGCTCTGTGAGTGGGGACCTCGATCTTGAAAATGTGTACAAGGATATAACCCTTAAAGTTGAGGACAAGGATCTAAAGAGCGGCAAGAGACAAAGATTCGAAGAACGATTCCAATGGTTTGTTCTGCTTGCACTACTTCTTCTCATTATCGAATTGTTTATTTCTGAGAAAAAAACTGGCGTTCTACTCATCCTACTCTTGAGTTTCAACTCTTTCGCGGCCTCTCCAAGAGACGGGGAAAGTGCCTATCAAGATAAAAAATACCCTGAGGCGCTCAAGTCGTTTTTAGATGCGCAAATCAGCGACCCAAAAAATGCCACGCTGAAATTTAACCTGGGGAATACCTATTACAAAAATAATGATTATGAAAAAGCGCTCGGCCTGTATGAGTCAACCTCTACTTTGGGAGATAAAGACATGGAGGAGCGTTCCCTATATAATCTAGGCAATACGGCCTATCGAATGGGAAAGCTCCCCGAAGCTATTGAGTACTATAAAAAGGCCCTGGCCTTGGACCCTAATGATCAGGATGCCAAGTACAATCTTGAGTTTGTAAGAGAAGAACTCAAGCGTAGGATGGAAGAAAATAAAAAGCAACAGGAGCAGCAGCAACAGAACAAGCAGCAAAATAAAGAGCAAAATCAAGATCAAGATAAGAATAAGGATAAAGACAAAGACAAAGACAAAAATCAGGAACAAGCTAAAGATCAAGAAAAGAAGAAAGAAGAAGAGAAGCAAAAAGAGCAGCAGCAAGCTAAGCCGTCAGAGGAGCAGAGAAAGGAAGAAGAGAAATCACAGTCGGCCAAGGCATCACATAAAAAAGAATCAGGGAAAATGACGAAGGAAGAGGCCATGCGATGGTTGCAAGGACTCGATGAGAATAGAAAAAAACACCTTAAAGACAAGCTGGAACAGGCCGGTGGGCAATATCAGATTGAGAAGGATTGGTGATCATGAAGTATTTTATTTTACTTTCATTATTACTTGCGCGCATTGTCTTCGCCGGTGATGTTTCGGTACAGCTCGAAGTCAACAACAATAACATTACCACCCAGGATCAAATCGAATTGCAGGTTCAGATACATGGAACCCAATCTGCCTCTGAACCCAGAATCATGGGAAGTGAAAATTTTCTTGTCGAAGAGGCGGGCTCATCCTCACAGATACAGATGATCAACGGTTCCACCACCATCACCAAAACATTTCAGTTTCTCTTTACGCCCAAGCGTGAAGGTGAATTTACGATTGGACCAGCGATCGTTGACGTTGAAGGCACCGAGTATAAAAGTGAAATCATCGTCATTAAGGTGAGCAAAAACCAGGAGCAAGGCAATGGTCACGCGCCCCAGGACAAGAATGTCTTTGTGGAAGCCGTGGTGGATAAATCTTCTCCCTACCTGAATGAGCAATTTATCTATAGTTTTCGTTTCTTTACGCAGGTAGGTCTGGCCAATGCCAATTTAGATTTGCCCGAATTTAACGGATTTTGGAAGGAGCAACTGGGCGAACAAAGAAAATATACAAAAAATATCAACGGTGTCACCTGGCAGGTGCTGGAACTTTCTTTTTTGCTCACGGCCCTTAGACCAGGAAAAATTACAATTGAAGAGGCGCGCTTATTTGGTGAGATCGCCGTTGAGGGAGCAGGACGAAGATATGGGCATTCTCTCATCGATCAGTTTTTTGGCAGCCGTTATGCCGAAAGAAAACGTGTGCAGCTTATTACCAAGGCCCTCAATATTGATGTTCGGGCGCTACCGGGCGAAAAACCTGATGATTTCTCCGGTCTCGTGGGAAATTTTACGCTTGAGAGTCAAACGGATAAAGATACTCTCAAAATGGGTGAATCGACCACCATGACCGTGCGATTGCGCGGCTCTGGGGCCCTGGAGAATGCCACCCTTGCCGCGCAGGAGAACGATGAATTTAAATTTTATGATGATAAGCCAACCTTGGAAAAAAATGTTGGGACCGCGGGTGTTATTTCTACGAAGATTTTTAAACGGGCCATCGTACCCAAAAAAGAAGGTCAGCTAACCTTTCCTCCTGTCACGCTGACTGTGTTTAATCCTTCGGCCGGGGCCTATCAGACAATTCAGTCCCAAAGTTTCCTGCTCACCGTTTTACCAGGCGATAAAGACGATATTAATCATACGATGTTGCAGCCTCTTTCGAGCAAGAAAAATGTTGAGCTCTTGGGACAGGATCTCATGCCTATTCGCTACAGTCTTGATTCTCTTAATAATGTTCCCTTGGGGCAAGCTTCAAAATTAGCTCTGATCTTTATTATCCTTGGTTTACCATGCCTTTATGCGACCCTTCACGTCGTGACGGCTCGACAAGTTCTCTTCAAGGGTAATATCAGTCTCGCAAGAAAAACAAAGGCGGCCAAGGAGTTTCTCTCCAGTCATAAAACACTTATAGATAGTCCGAAATTTATTGAAGACTCCTTAAATATGTTGAAAGATTACCTTGGAAATAAACTCAACCTCGATGGCCGTGCCATCACCCAATTTGATATTGAGAGAATCTTGTTACCCTATGCGATCAGTGAGACAACAATTCGAGAGACAAAAGAAATTTTGGATATGGTGGAAAAATCACAATACGGGGGGCTTATCTTGTCGAGTGACGTGAGAAATAAGATCTCAGACAAATTAAAAATACTGTTTGAAAAGTATGAAAAGGAGATGAGATCATGAGTCCTGACATCTCTACTCTCTTTGTGAAGTCCAATGAGGCCTACAATCGCGCTGAATACGGCGATGCCATTAAAGGCTATGAAGAACTGACGGCGAAGGGGCTTGCCTTGCCCGATGTTTATTTCAACTTAGGCAATGCCCATATGAAATACCAACATCTTGGGAATGCCATCTTCTACTACAAAAAGGCCCTGTCTCTTTCGCCCCGTGATCCTGATTTCCTTTACAACCTGAAGTATGCCCACGAGAAAACCATCGACAAAATTGAAGCAAAAACAGCACTCGGCGATCTGTCCTTTCCCTTTACCGACGGCGAATACCTGGTTCTGCTCGTTTTGTGTTCCCTGTTTATCTGGGGTTCCCAATTTATAATCCTCTATAAAAAATGGACTTGGGCGAAAGCGATTCGAAACATTTTTGCACTGATTTTTATTTTGACCGCCATTCCCTACGCTGCGAGTGTGGTGCGAACTCAACATTTCGGTGTGATCACTCAAAATGAAGCTAATATCTATTCCGCCATAGGGAAGGATAATGTTGTGCTCTTTACTCTGCATGAGGGTGCCGAGTTTGATATTCTCGAAACGATCGATCAGTGGGCCCTGATTCAGCTGGCCGATGGAAAAAAGGGCTGGGTTGCGACAGAAAAAATTCTGGATTCCTCTTTACGCTAGAGAGGCAATAAAGGCGGTCCGCCAAGGTGCCGGATAACCTTCAACCGTGAGCTCCGGATTGCTGGGGTCTAGGTAATCCGAGAGTGAACGAAAGGTGGACCATTCAGTCACCCGTTGCTCTTCCGGCGTAAGTTTGACATCAAAAATAGGCTTAATATCTTTGAAACCCGAACGGTCCAGCCAACTTATTACGGCCTCCTTTGTCGGAACAAACCAAACATTACGCATCTGAGCGTAGCGATCTTTGGGAAAGAGGCAATAATCCGCCGGCCCTGGAATGGTCATGGTCTCCAAAATCAGCTTGCCGCTGGCCTTAAGAGACTTATGAATATACTCGAGCTGGAGCATCGGGTGGGGGTGGTGATAAATCACACCCATGGAGAAAACAACATCAAAGACCTGGCGAAAAAACTGCAACTCATCCACGCCTAAGAGTTCCATCTGAGTAAGCGGGTTGGCCTTGAAATATTGCAAAAACTGGTACTGGGCATAATACTGGTCGACGGGGTCAATACCCAAGGCGAGCCGGGGATGATGTTCCGCCATCTGAAAAAGATAATGGCCGTTGTTGCAGCCAATATCTAAAACGACAGAATCTTTGAGTCCAGGCAGGAAAGGACGCAGCCTCTCCCATTTCAAATCAGAGCGCCATTCAGCATCAATACGTTGACCAAAAAGAGTGAATGGACCTTTTCTCCAAGGGGATAAGGTGCGGGCCATTTCAATACATTTTTTCTGCTCGCTTTCTGACAGGTTTTTGGACAAACCGATATTCACCACGCCATCACTGACATTGCAGGGGTAGGGCCCGGGGACAAAAGAGGACAGACGTTCAAGCAGAGGTCGATAGGGGGCCGGCACGATTCGCTGATCAAAGGCCTCCAGCCTCTGACGCAAAATGTCTTTGAGCGCAGGGATGTTGATTTTTCCGGGAAGATTTTCTAAATAACGGAGCATCACTTATATCCGATAAAACTTGCAAAGTTATACCACTTAAAGAGCATGGAGATATTTTTAAGTCCGGCATTTTTGAGCAGCAAAAGATTTTTTTCTGGAGTCCATGGCATCAGAACATTTTCAAGCGCCTCACGTTTCTGGGCAATTTCCAGCTCGGAGTAGCCGTTGCGCTTTTTGAAATCATAGTACAATTTTGTCGTCAGCTCTTGGATGTGGGAGTTGTTACTTTTAATTTTCTCACTCAAGATGACAATTCCCTTGGGGGCGAGGCCGCGAACAATTTTTTTTAAGAGGGTGGGGCGATCCTTGGGAGAAATAAATTGCATGGTGTAGTTCAGGATAACCATGTTGGCATTTTGGATGGGCACATCCTCGATTTTTGCCTGCATTAAAGTAAAATCGGCCACCCCGTTGGCTTGTAATTTTTTACGGCAGACTGCGATCATCGGAGCTGATGAATCCACCCCAAAATAAGAAAAGTGGCGGTGGAGAGCTTGGGCCTGATGGTGGAGGGAAAGGATGGTATGTCCGGTTGAGCAGCCTAAATCATAGATGCGAGCGCGATCGGGCAGGTCCAGGCCGGCGACATCCAAAATCATCTTGTGAACTTCATTGTAAAAGGGAACTGAACGACTCACCATGTCGTCGAAAACTGAAGCCACCTCATGATTGAACAAAAAGGGTTCCACCTGTTGCTTCTTTTTTGCGAAAATTTTATCTCGTTCCCCCATGGCATGAAGTAGTATAATCGGCGCATCTTATTGTCTAGTCACTTGGAGGCCCTATGGATTTTTTTGTACATGATCCTTTTAGTGGGCAAGTTCTCAATGCTTATGATGCCTGGACTCCCCCTCATCTTGAGGCCCAGATTCAGGCCAGCTGGAAGGCCCAACTGACCTGGCGTGAGCGTTCTGTGCCGGACCGGGTAAAATTTTTAGAAAGAGTTCGAGAATTGATGCTCCAGAGACTCGAGGATTTGGCTTTGACCATAACTACGGAGATGGGAAAGCGCTTGAGTGAGGCCCAGGCCGAGGTCGAAAAATGCGCTGCACTCATCAAACATTATGGGGAAAACGGCCAAAAATATTTAGCGCCACGTTCGATCAAAGCCGACGGCAAGAGACATGAAGTCTGCTTTGAACCTTTGGGACCTATTTTGTCGATCATGCCGTGGAACTTTCCTCTATGGCAGGCCCTCCGCTTTGGCATTCCCACGATTCTGGCAGGCAACACCTTACTGTTAAAACCGGCACCTGAAACTCCGCTGTCTTCAATGAAAGTAGAGGAGATTTTTAAGCAGGTTGCTCAAGAGCTGCAGTTCGGCGAGGACGTTTTTTCAGTCAGCCTGATCCACGTTCGAGACATGGAAAAAGTCATCGGCTCTCCCCTTGTGCGAGGGGTTTCATTCACAGGCAGCACTGAAACGGGAAAAAAGGTTGCCGAGCTAAGTGGCCGGCATCTCAAAAAAGTTTTGCTTGAGTTGGGCGGTTCCGATCCCTTCATCGTGCTGCCCGATGCGAATTTAGAAACGGTGGTGCCCGAAGCCGTTCGTACACGCATGCTTAACTGTGGGCAAACCTGTATTTCCGGGAAACGTTTCCTTCTGCCGCACAACCTTAAGGATCAATTCGTGGAACGGATGAAAAAACATTTTCTCAATTTGAAGCTGGGTGATCCTCGCCAGTCCACGACCACGCTAGCGCCGCTTTTCCACTCGCGCGGGGTAAAAACACTGGAGGCGTTAGTCAGTGATGCGGTAGAAAAAGGGGCCACTCTGCATCTGGGGGGAGGGACCATTCCTGGACATCCCCAGTTTTTTTCCCCCACCATCCTCTCTGGGCTCACCTCGAAGATGAAACTTTATCAGGCGGAGGCCTTCGGACCGGTAAGTTTGATTTTTGAATATGGAGAAGTGGACGAAGCTATTCGGTTGGCGAATGGTACGCCTTATGGACTTGGGGCGAGCGTGTGGGGGCAAGATTCTGTTTTATGCGAGCGCGTCGCGCGGCAAGTAGAATGTGGAAGCATTTTTGTGAATGGTATGGTCAAATCAGATCCTCGCGTTCCTTTTGGTGGCGTAAAGGCCAGTGGGTACGGGCGTGAACTGGGCGAATTGGGGATTTTGGAATTTACCAACGCTAAGAGCTACAACTTCTACTAGGAACTTAGAAACTTATGAAGACAGTCTGGGTCTTAGAAGATAATGAAGGTTGCTTAGATATCTACAAGGACATTCTCGCAGATGATTACCATGTTGAATTAATCCGCGACGTGGCCGGTCTCTTTGAGATGACAAAGACTCACAGCGCACCAGATCTACTTATTTCAGATATCATGCTGCCCGACGGTAAATTTGTGAATCACCTCAACGATTACCGCCAAATTCACCCCGATACTCCCATCATTATTGTCTCTGGTCTCGACGATTATAGTACTATTCGCCATTTTTTTACCGAAGGTGTGATCGATTATCTGACCAAACCATTTCGTCCGTCCGAACTTTTAGTTAAGGCCGAACGGGCGCTCGATTTGAAAACCAAGCTAGGTGGGGCCACTCTTGGGATTGATGGAAAAAATGTCCTGGTCGATGGCATCACAATGGATAATTTAACGACTAAACAAATTCAAATTCTTTCCCTTTTTCTTCAATCAAGCGATCGTCGAGTCCAGAAAGATGTTTTGCTAAAATCGGTGTGGGGCAATACGACGGTTCATCCCAAGGCCCTGGATGTGCATATTTATCATCTCAGGCGTAAGTTGGAAGACTATGGTCTGCAGATAAAGTCCAGTGGCCCGGGCGAATGGCAGCTATTGTCGCGCTATGTGGCACAGACTCCACGATAGGTTATTTTTCCTTCTATTCCCACTATTCCCAAAGATAGCTTTTTTTCGTAGGATGAGTTTTAAAATTTTGCAACTTTTGAACAGAGGGGACTGCCATGAGTCGAGTCTTAAAAGAACTAATTGTCGGAAAAAATAAATACTGGATGTATAGCATTGAGGAGGCCAAGAAACTCGGCCTGAAAAACATTGATAAGCTTCCAAAAAGTATGAAGGTTCTTTTGGAAAATCTTCTCCGCCACGAAAATGGCACAACCGTTGTTTGGGGAGATGTGGAGGCGATTGATAAGTGGGCCACCAATCCAAAGGAAGTGAAGTCGGAGCATGAGATCGCTTACCATCCCGCCCGTGTGGTGATGCAAGATTTTACCGGAGTTCCTGCGGTGGTCGACCTGGCTTCGATGCGTGAAGCTGTCGCGGCCTTCGGCGGTGATGTTTCCAAGATAAACCCCCTGTCCCCTGTCGATTTGGTCATCGATCACAGCCTCCAGGTGGAGTATTTTGGGAATGCGGAGGCCTTTGATAAAAACGTGGCCCTTGAGTATGAGCAGAACGAAGAGCGCTATAAATTTTTAAAATGGGGCCAGCAGGCATTTAAAAATTTTCGCGTGGTTCCTCCCGGAACCGGGATTATCCACCAGGTAAACCTGGAATATTTGGCCAAGGTCGTTTGGACTAAGTCTGACAATGGTAAAACTTTTGCCTTCCCGGATACTTGTGTCGGCACAGACTCTCACACGACGATGATCAATGGCCTGGCGGTTTTAGGCTGGGGTGTGGGTGGAATTGAGGCCGAAGCGGCCATGCTCGGCCAGCCTGTGACCATGCTGATTCCTGAAGTGGTGGGCTTTAAGTTGCTGGGGACCTTGCCTGAAGGTGTGACCGCAACGGATGTGGTTTTAACTGTCACCGAAGCGCTACGAAAACATGGGGTGGTTAATAAGTTTGTAGAATTTTATGGCCCAGGCATGAAGGAACTTTCTCTTGCCGATCGTGCCACCCTTGCCAACATGGCACCTGAATACGGGGCCACCTGTGGCTTTTTCCCCATTGATGAGAAGACGATTGATTATTTACGTTTTTCAGGACGAGACGAGGAAACCATTCAGCTGGTGGAAAGCTATGCCAAGGCCCAGGGGCTTTGGTCTACCAAGGGTGAGGCCGATCCGGTTTTCAGCTCAAGTTTGGAGTTGGACATTTCCACTGTAAAACCATGCATCGCCGGTCCTTCACGTCCCCAAGATCGCATCAATTTGACGGATGTAAAACCTGTCTTTAGTAAGGCCATGCAAACGACCTTCAAATGTGCTCCTGATGTCTTTGAGAAAGAGTACAATGTTGAAGGTGCGAATTATAAACTTAAAAATGGCGATGTCGTTCTCTGCGCCATTACCTCATGTACAAACACCAGCAATCCATCTGTTCTTATGGCCGCTGGTCTCCTGGCCAAGAAGGCCCGTGCGCTTGGGTTAACAGCGAAGCCCTGGGTGAAGAGTAGCATTGCTCCGGGTTCCAAGGTCGTGACAGATTATCTGGTGGAAGCTGGGTTACAGCAATATCTTGATCAGCTAGGGTTCAATCTGGCGGGTTACGGTTGTACAACCTGTATCGGAAATTCCGGTCCACTGCCATTGCCAATCTCTAAAACGATTAACGCCAACAACATGATCGTTGGCGCGGTTCTCTCTGGAAATAGAAACTTCGAGGGCCGTATCTCGCCTGACATTAAGGCCAACTTCCTGGCCTCCCCTCCCTTGGTTGTTGCCTATGCCATTGCCGGCAGTATGAATATTGATCTGACAAAAGAGGCGATTGGAAAAGGTAAAGATGGCAAAGAGGTCTTCCTGAAAGATATTTGGCCATCGAACAAAGAAGTCGAGGAGTGTGTTTTAAAGAATGTCACGAGCCAGATGTACAAATCCCGCTATCAAAATGTGTTTGAAGGGGATTCTCGCTGGAAGTCAGTGAAGGCGCCAACCGGTCAACGTTTTGCCTGGGACCCAAAGTCGACCTATATCAGAAATCCTAGCTTCTTCGACAATTTACAGAAGGGGACAAGTGATACTTTTTCTGTGAAGAATGCCAATATCCTGGCCCTCTTTGGTGATTCGGTAACCACCGATCATATTTCACCGGCCGGAAATATTAGCTCCAAATCTCCCGCCGCCAGCTATTTGAATGAGCGCAAGGTGGATAAAAAAGATTTCAACTCTTATGGTTCTCGCCGAGGCAATCACGAGGTGATGATGCGTGGAACCTTTGCCAACATCCGCATTAAAAATGAAATGCTGGGTGGAATCGAAGGTGGTCTGACTAAGTTTGTCCCCACCGGAGAGCAGCTGTCCATCTATGATGCTGCCATGAAATATATCGAGCAAAAAATACCTCTCGTCGTTATTGCCGGCAAAGAATACGGTACCGGCTCATCCCGAGATTGGGCCGCCAAAGGCACCTGCCTATTAGGTGTTAAGGCCGTGGTGGTTGAAAGCTTTGAACGGATTCACCGCTCGAATTTGGTGGGTATGGGAATTATGCCGCTTATGTTTCAGAAAGGTGTTACCCGTAAAACCTTGAATCTGACTGGTGAAGAAAAAATTTCCCTCCAGCCGAAAGGGCCACTCAAGCCGAAGATGACTGTTGATATGGTGATCGAAAGAAAGAATGGTCAAAAAGAGACAGTTGAGCTGGCCTGTCGCATAGATACGCTGGATGAGCTCAACTACTTTAATAACGGCGGTATTTTACAATATGTTTTACGCCGTTTACGTGGCTAGAGATTATTAAGATGATCTATCTGGATAATGCGGCCTCATGGCCGATACTACCATCCGTGATGGGAGCGTTAAATCGTTCCCTCGAAGATGACTATGCCAATTTATCGGCGGCGCACCGTATGGGCAAAGAGCTCTTCGAGCGTGTGGAGCTGATGAGACAGGGCCTCTTAAAGTTGCTTCATGCTCCCGACGGGTATCAGTTTTATTTCACCAGCTCGGCCACGGAAGCTAATAATTGGGTGATCTGGCAGATGGAGTTTCGACCAGCTGATGAGGTGTTCTTTAGCCGGGCCGACCATCCCAGCATCACGGTTCCTTTGGAAAAAAGTGGTGCCAGATTGCAAAATATTCCCCGTCGTGTTGATGGGCGAATTGATCAAGAAAATTTTTTGGCAAAGCTGTCGGGAGATACGAAAGCCGTTTTTCTCACCTGGGTAAACGGACAGAGTGGGCATCTCGAAGATGTATCGGCTTTGGCCCAGGAAATAAAAAGTCGTCATCCTGAAATTTATGTTCACGTGGATGGTGTGCAGGGATTTGGAAAACATCCCATTTCCCTGCAAAATGGCGCTATTGATTCTTTTTCTCTCTCGTCACACAAAATTGGCGGGCCCAAAGGCATTGCTGGAATTTATTTTAGGCAGGCCCCTCGAAAGGCCTTGCTCCAAGGAGGCGGACAGGAAAATGGAATGCGTGCCGGAACCCCGCCTTTTCCCCTGATTGTCGGAATGTATGAAGCGGCACAATGGATGGAGGCGCATCGTGAAAATTTGCTCAACCAAACGCGGGCCTTAAGCCAAAGCGTGCGCTCTCTTCTTTCATCCAATAGGTTGATCTCGTTTCCCTTTGGAGAGGCCTATACTTCACCCTATATCGTGATGCTGGTAGTGCCCGGCATTTCCAGCGATATTATTCTTCGTCACCTCGAAATGGAGCAGATTTTTTGTGCCAGCACCGCTGCCTGCTCCTCGAAGATCAAAGGGCTCAATCCCACTCTCTTGGACTTGCGAGTACCGGAAGAGCTGCACAAAAATGTTCTACGACTTTCCTTCGGATGCCAAACTTCGTTAGAGGATGTAAAAGCCATGTGTGTTTTACTGACTCGTATTTTGCAGACCATAACCCTTCTTACTCAAAAGCGTTAATACCTTATGCAACAAGCTCTTTTAATCTCGGTGGATGAACTCTGGCTTAAGGGTAAAAATCGTGATGGTTACTTTGAGATGATGCGTGAGCATTTGCGTGAGTATTTTATTGCAGAGAAGGTTGGGGCCTTTACCTTGAGAAACCAGGGGCAGCGGTTTCTATGTGAATTTAGTGAACGGTTTCCATCAATTCCCGAGCAACTGATCCGCGGCCTTCGCTTGTTACCCGGGCTGCACACCATTATTCCGGTGGAGTGCGTGGTGGAGCGCACGCTCGAAGCCATGTTCCTATCGGCCCAACGATCTATTCTCAAGATGAAGGCCAAAAGATGGCCTTTTACCTTCAAGGTGGAAACCTATCGGTCTGATAAAAAATTTTCCATGAACTCGATGGAAATTTCCCGTGAACTCGGCCACCTGTTACTAGTGGCCTTCCCCGAGCTCAAGGTTGATGTTCACCGGCCGGATTTTTTAATCGAAGTGTTTGTTGAGAGTGAGAAAATTTTGGTCGCGACCGAGTATTTTCGGGGCATGGGTGGCTTGCCCATTGGCACTGCAGGACATGCAATTACCCTTATCTCGGGAGGGATTGACTCACCAGTCGCCAGCTATTTCATGGCCAAACGCGGTCTGGCCCAAACCTTCGCCTTCTTTCATGCCTATCCCTATGTGGGGGATGAGGTCAAAGAGAAGATCATAAAGTTGATTGGGCTCCTGGCACCTTCCCATCGCAAAACAAAGCTAGTGGTGATCCCGTTTGGCAAAATTCAAGAGATAATCGGTACGCATGCCTATCCCGAATACCGAACAGTTTTATTTCGTCTCTACATGCTGAAAACCGCAGAATTGTTGGCGGATAAAGTTGAGGCTGGTGCCCTGATTACAGGGGATGGCCTGGGTCAGGTATCAAGTCAAACTCTTGTAAATCTGTCGGTTATTAATACCCTGCTCAAGCTGATAGTTTTGCGGCCGCTCATTGGGCTAAACAAGATTGAAATCATCGACTGGGCCAAAAAGATTGGAACTTACCAAACCAGTATCATTCCTCACGATGACGCCTGCGCACTTTTTGCGCCGAAACGCCCCACGACTCGTGCCAACCAAGACTATGTAAAAGAGTTTTTACTCAAGCATCCGATGGAAGACGAGCAGAAGCTGGCCTTATCCACCGCCCAGATTTATACCTTTGATGTTCGGGGAAAATTTGTGAAAGAGAAGAATTTTTTGTTTGAGTAGAATTATTAGTCGTCTAAAAAGATCATCCAATCCTATTTGGCATCTCGAAGATTCTCTCTTTAATGAATACGTCGAGAGGATTATTATTACTAGATATTAGAATCGAGGGATTATTCATGAATAAGTTTTTTGCGTCGCGAGTTTTGCTAACTTTTGTGCTCCTATTCACATTTGATGTTTGGGCAAAACAGAACACTGATCGTAATAAATTGGTAGGCAATATTATAAAAAATGCCTTGGAATCTTATCACTACCTGGGCCTTAAGGTAGATGATTCCGTCTCTCAGAAGGCATTCAAGGAATATCTGAAGCGTGTCGACTTTGGAAAACAAATGCTTCTTAAGTCGGATATTAAAGAGCTCGAAGCCTACCAAGCTCAAATGGATGATGAGATCGTGAGTGGTGACGTTCTGCTGGTTGATCGTTCCATGCAAATGGTGCGCGACCGAATTACCAAGCTCGATTCATGGCGGACTGAGTTCTTTAAGACCAAGTTTGATTTTGAGCAAAAGGAATACATCGAAGTTGATCCTGAAAAACGAGATTTTTTTGCCAGCGAAGCTGATTTGAAAAATCATTGGCACAAAATATTCAAGCAAGCCGTTCTGATGCGCTATCTCGACTTGGATGAGGAGCAAAGTGATGATCCTTTATCTCCAATGAACAAAAAGAATAAGACCAAGAAAAAAGTTAAGAAGAAAAAGATGACGGATGCCGAGCTATGGAAGGAAGCCTATGAGGCCATCGATAAGAAGTACAAGATTTACTTTGAGCGTATGCTGAAGGAAGTGGCAGATGACTACTTAGAAAAATTCTATAACTCTATCGCCCACATTTATGATCCACACACAGTTTATCTTCCACCCAAGAAAAAAGAAGATTTTGACATCGATATTTCAGGCAGCTTGGAGGGGATTGGCGCCGTCTTGCAAGAGGACGGTGCTTATATCAAGGTTGTCAGTATAGTGCCTGGCGGAGCGGCCTGGCGCGAGAAGGAGCTGGAGGTCGAAGATATTATTTTGTCGGTAGGGCAAGGCGACAAGGAACAGGTCAGCCTGGTGGACATGCGAGTCGACGATGCCGTCCGATATATTCGGGGCCCCAAGGGTACTGAAGTCAAGTTAACGGTCAAAAAGGTAGATGGCACCCGCAAGGTAATAAAGATTGTTCGCGATGTCGTACAAATCGGAGCGTCTTTCGCGAAAAGTTCAATTCTGCAGGTGAAAAATATGGGGGTCCGAGTCGGCTATATTCATCTGCCCAAGTTCTATCGTGATTTTGACGAAAATGCCCGCACCTGTTCTGATGATGTGAAAAAGGAAATAGAAGGCCTAAAGAAGAAAAAGGTGGACGCGATTATTTTAGATTTGCGTAACAATGGTGGCGGGGCCTTGGAAGATGCCCGTATCATGTCAGGCTTTTTTATCGACAAAGGACCCATCGTACAGATTCGCAATCAAAGAGGCGGTACTGAAATTTTAAAAGATGGAGATCCTGAGATTACCTACGATGGCCCACTCATTGTCATGACCAATCGTTTCTCTGCCTCGGCATCGGAAATTGTTGCGGGAGCACTGCAAGACTACGGCAGGGCCGTGATCGTGGGAGGAGAATTTTCTCACGGCAAAGGCACGGTTCAGGCGGTTGTCAATCTTAACCAAACGCCACTCTTGTCCATGTTTGGCCCAACCATGGGTGCCTTAAAAGTCACTATTCAAAAATTCTATCGAGTGACAGGGGCTTCGACACAGTACAAGGGAATTACACCCGATATCGTTGTGCCAGATCCTTTCGGTTATGCCGAAAGCCGTGAGCAGGATTTGGATTTCTCCCTAAAATGGGATCAGGTTGAAAAGCAGACCTTCGCACCATGGAACAAAGGAAAATTTGACATGGAGATGTTGAAAAAACGCTCGAGCATGAGAGTGGCCGCCAGCCCTCGCATGAAAAAAATTGTGGAGAGCGTGGAGTATCTGACCAAAAAAAGGAAGGAAACTCTTGTGCCAATTTCCCTTACCGAGGTTAAGGCCAAGGACGAGGAGAATCAGCAAATGACCAAAAAGCTTAAATTGGAAGAGGTGAATGAAAATATTCTCGTGGCCGAGTATGAGGAATCGCTCAAAAGCTCCGAGGGCAATGCCATTGATATGAAAGATCCAAAATGGAAAAAAGATTTTGAACAGAGAAAAGAAGAATGGGTGAAACAGCTGCGTCAGGACCCAGGATTAGAAGAGGCGATCTATGTTGCTGACGATATGGTGTCCATGACCAAGGGGCAAACTTTAGGTCTAAACAAGTAAATGAGTTAACATCACCAGACTTGGAATGGATTATGACAGCAACATCCGATGATAGCAAAGATAGCGGGAAAGAAGACTGGGACTTCAAACTCAATGATATCGAGAAAGAAGACCGCTTGGACAAAGGTCCAAAAAAAGCGGTGAGCGACACCGGGGTTCGAAAGCTTATTCGGCGAAACAAGAGTGAAGAGTTGAAGTTGGCCCACGATAAGGTGCCCAAGCGTGTATCGCGGTCTGATGCTGACGCCTACATCAACAAAAGCCAGCATACCCATGGCAGCAAGGATACCAGCACACCCTTTTTGGCCGATCGCGGAAAGGCGTTTGCCATTGATGCCATCATTATGGGTGCCTTTTACTTATTATCCCGGAATACACAGATTCTTGATTTGCTTTTTAACTGGGTTGACCTGGCCATGGTGAAGGTCGGTATGGGGGCCTTGCCGGAAGATCCCAGAGTGGACTATCTATTATCGGGCGGGGTATTTATTGTCTTTTATTTTTTCATCTTTGCCGTCGTCCCTGCCTTTACCGCCAAATCACCGGGAAAATATGTGGCCAAAATTTTAGTTGATGATATTGATGGGGGAGATCTTGGTTTTTTTCGTACTGTTTTTCGGGAGATGATTTTTAAGCCAATCTCCATCCTCACAGTGATAGGTGCCCTTATGCCCTTTGCTAATTCGCAAAGGCGCGCGCTTCATGATTTTTTATCTAAGTCAGTGGTTAGAAAAGACTACAATCGTTAGAGCTATTTCTCCACCAGTAACTGCTGTTGAAAGTCGCTGGCCCCTTCCACTGATTCCAGGGCGGTTTCTTTCGAGATAATACCTTTCTTGAATAACTCCATGATGTGTTGCTCAAAGCTCTGGCTTCCGTTTCCGGATGCCCCACGGCCTTCTTGAATAATATCCAAGATGCGGCCCAGGGGTTCTTCGCCCATGATGCATTCTTTCACTCCGGGAGTTGTCAGCATGATTTCCAGGGCCAATACGATATTTTTACCTTGGGCCCCTTTCAGCATGCGCTGTCCAATGGTGGCGTAAAGATTTTCTGAAAAACGTTTTCGGACGTCGGGCTGTTCTTCCGGCGGAAACATGGAAATAATTCGACCGATAGTGGTGATGGCATTGGTGGTGTGAACGGTGGATAAAACCAGGTGGCCGGTTTCGGCGGCCTTGAGAGCGATGCCCACTGTCTCGGGGTCGCGCATCTCACCGATTAAAATAATGTCAGGATCTTGGCGTAAGGCCGCACGCAAGCCGGCCTGAAAACTTTCCGTATCTCGTCCGACTTCTCTTTGAGTCAGACGGGATTTAATCTGTGGGTGAATATACTCGATGGGATCTTCGATGGTAATAATGTGGGCATGACTGAGGTGATTAATATGATTTATCATGGCCGCTAGGGTTGTACTCTTTCCCGAACCGGTCGGCCCGGTAACCAAAATCAGCCCATACTGATGGAGGGCAATTTCTCCCACCACTGGGGGGAGCTGAAGCTGCTCAATGGTGGGAATCGCATTACGTACAATTCGCAAGATGATCCCCATCTTCTCATTGAAATGGAAAAAGTTGAAACGCAGGCGGCAGGTGTCTGGAATGGTAAAGCCGCCATCGAGTTCCTTAATCTGATGCAACTTTGAAGCGGTCTCGTCATTTTGAAAAATAATTTTGCAAATATCTTCGATATCTTCTTTGCCAAATGGGCGTGTTTGTACAGGGACAAGGTCCCCTCTGATGCGCAGGCATGGTGATTCGCCCATCCTCAAATGAATATCACTGGCATGGTTTTGTATCGCGACCTGAACAAGACCAATTAAATTTTTTAATGTGAAAGCCATTTTATTCTCCGGACCTAATTAGTAACGTCAATCGCTCGCAAGGCCATGAGGGCGTGAGGAATTAAATTTTTCTTGACCCAAGCTTCGGTCAGGCAGCCATGACCTCCAGCGCCCCAACCTTCAGACCAGCTGTTACTGATGATGTAACACACGGTCCCTTCGCTTTTATATTTTTCCCCAAGTTTCATGTAGCCGACAATGATAACAGCATGGCCGCTGGCATGGGAGTCTGTTTTCCCCTCGAGATTGCTATCGGCCAAGGTCACAAGCCCCTTCGTGGTATAAAAGTTTGGCGTGAGTGTAAAACCGGCCATGACTGGAATGTTTTGCTCTAAGGTGTTCTTGATTTCTGACTGAGAATTCAAAGGATAGTATTCTCTTGCCTGCGCATATCCATGGCCAGTGCAGGCGTTGCTCATGGGGATTTGGGTCTCATTGCCGGGCAAGCTGGTGTCGACGTATGGGCAATCTTCTTCTTTCGGCAGGGATTTTCCTTTCGCGTGAGTTTGCTCAAGCCCTTCTAAAACCCATGAACCTTTATCGTTACAGGGGCGGGAGGCGCAGTTAGGTTTGCTGGCCCAGTAAAAGTACTGTTCCGAGAGATCAGCATCAATACCATTCTGCGCGAGAAGAAGCTCGTGTGCCCGGACACCTGTAAAGGCGGCACAGGTCGGTCGTTTGGCCTGGTCGCGAACAGGAACCTCAAAGGCGCGGGGAACAAGCCATACGTCTTGAGTATTCACCTTGGCGCCGGCCGCCAGGGAAAGCTTTTTACTTTTGGCAAAATTTCCTTGGGGGGCACTGGACATATTCTTTAAAGGGATCGTATTTTCTTTATAGGTCTTGAGGTTCTTCAAGAACTCCTGCTGCTTTTCTTTCCAGCGCGCGTAGGTGTCCTGTACCTGGGAGCGCATGCTCTTGAGCGTGTCCTGATTCTTGCGTTTTAAGTTGGTGAGATTTCTTAAATATTGATCGCGCAAACTCTCACCAGGCCGCGCGGCATCCTTGCTCTCTTCGGAGCTGTTAGAATTGCTGTTCACAGGTGCATTCTTGGCATCCGTTTTGGTTTTTTCCCGTGCCTTGGCGACCAGGTCGGCTCCGCTTTCCCCGTCCTCAATCTTAAGTCCCTGGTCTTCCGCAATCTTTTGGCGATTCTTTTTGAGCATCTCTTGAATTTTTTGCTCACCCGCGGATAGTTTTTTTGGAGTTGGAGCGGGGGTAGGAGTTGGCTCAGGAGTTGGTCCTGGCGTGGGCTCCGGTGTCGAAACCGGTTTCACGGTAGTGTCATCGGCCTTCGCAGGTGAGGCATCTGGAGTATGAACCACGCCGGTTTCTGCTTCAAGGGCACCCAGGACCGCCATCGTATTTGGACCGAAATCGGCCGTGACGTCGGTCTTGGCCGAGATCGTTCTTGCCCAGCTCCCAGATGGAATTAAAAATACGGTAATGAGTATGAGCACATTTTTCTGGCTTTTACTGAGCATAAACATTCTTCCCTCACAAAATGGTTTATAATATTGTAGTTCTCTCTTCCAAAGAGGCAAAGGATGGAGAGGTGGAATTGTGAAAAATAAGGTAAAATAAGGTTGTTGAAAGTTTTGATCAACTAAAGCGCCTGGAATTTAGATGTGAAAATATTAATTATTCGCTTTTCGAGCATGGGCGATATTGTGCAGGCCATGTCTGTCATTTCGGCCCTGCTTTCGCGCTACCCGGATGCCACGATCGAGTGGGTGACGAAGCAGGAATTTACCGGACTCTTGGAGCTCGATGTCCGAGTCAAAAAAATATGGTCGTTGGATCGTAAAAAAGGATTTCTCGGGCTCATCCAGCTGGCCTGGCAGATAAGGAAAAGCGATCACCAGGAAGGCTACAATGTTATCTATGATGCTCATCAAAATTTGCGTACCTTGGTTCTGAAGTGGGTTTTACGGCCGTTTTGGTTTATTCTTCCCCGAAGAGTTTTTACTCGTTCCAAAGAACGCCTGAGGCGACTCTTTCTTTTCTTTTTCAAAGTGAATCTCTTTCCCAAACCTTTCCGCGGCATGATTTCATATTTAGCGCCTCTGCGAGCGCTGGGGGCACCTGTTGATTATATTCTCAAGGGGCAGTGGAGTTTTACCCAGAATCTTCGCGAGCGAGTGCAGAGTCTCCTGCCGAAAAACAAGCACATCGCCCTGGCCCCATCCGCCGCCTGGGCCATGAAGCGCTGGCCTACTGAACATTGGAAAAAGTTAATCGAGTTACTTCCCGAGCAACAATTTGTGCTTCTGGGCGGGCCCCAGGATAATTTTTTGGCCGACATCGCTCTGGCGGCACCCGAGCGAGTTTTGAATTTGGCAGGGAAGTTGTCACTGGCGGAAAGTGCCTACGCCATCACCTGCTGTGAACTTCTGATTTCCGCCGATACAGGGATGATTCATATGGCCGATTTGCTGGGACACCCTGGAATTTCGCTCATGGGCCCCACCGCCTTTGGCTTTTGCAGTGGCCAGACGATCCGCACGCTTGAGGTGGCGCTTCCGTGTCGACCCTGCACGAAGGATGGGCGTGGTAAGTGTCACCGAGAGATCTATCAAGAATGCATGACGGCCATCACGCCTGAAGTCGTGGCACGGGCGATCAAGCAATCGAAGTTAGAATCCTTCAATATGAATATCTAGAACTTTTAAAAGACCCATGGCCTCGGGGAAACTGAACTTTGCCTTGGATAATTTGACGGTTGAAAGATCAATCAAATAGTTTATGGCCTCTCTGAAATCACACAGCTCAAGATTGCTATTATTGAACGTCGCTTCCAGCAAATCACATTTTCTGAAATCCGAATTTCTTAAATGGCAGCCCGAAAAATCAACTTTTTTCAGAGATGAATTGCTGAAAACGGAAGCTTTAAGCTGCAGCCCCATAAAAACAGAATAATCGAGAATGGACTGATCAAATTTCAGGGTGGAAACGGATGTAGCATAAGTCCAATTTATTCCAATCACTTTGCTTTGTGAAAAGAAGTTGTCACGAAAGGTGGAGGAATCAACTTTAAGATTGGACAGATTGCAATGATAAAATTTACATTCAAAGAATTTGCAATTTTTAAACACCACACTCGGCAGGTCCAAATGGTGAAATTCACAATTGCAAAACTCTTCATCATTCCAGGTCAAGGTGGAAATATTTTTCGGCGTATACGTTTCATTTTCAATATTAAGGGAGTTTGATTTTTCCAAATGAAATCCTGAGGGCTGGCCTAAGCAATGCCCATCGTCTGTTTTTTCATCTTCCACAGGAGATGACTGACATAGGGGCGGCGAGTTTCACGGGTCGCCACCATGAGGAGCTTGGTAATTTTTAAATTTTCTGAGTCGGAGTAGAGGATGGTGAGCAGCTCGTGAATATAATTAGTGCTGAGAGTAATATAGTTATCCGTGCCAATGCCCAGCTGTACCCCTTTCTTTTCCCACCAGGAAAAAGGATGGTCCTTGTAGTCCGGAAAGCAGCCGGTTAATTTTAAATTAGAGGAGGGAAGGGCCACCAGACTCACTTTTTTGTTGATCATGCGATTCAACACGTCATGCTGATAATGCTCTATCTCTCGGGCGGTGTGGAATTTTACCTTAAGAAATTCAAGACGCTCACGCTCGTTAAGTTTTGTCCCTCGAATGAGTTTTTGTCTCACCTTCGTGTCATACCACATCATATCCATGAGTTCTAAATAGTCCTGGGTATTTTTCTCGACTGCGGTCTCCATCGTGTTGATTTCCATCACCCGTTGATAGATGCGGTGAAAATAGTAATTGGGATTGATGCCGAGTGAAAGCCCATGTTCCAGTGTATCAATGTGCCAGATGTTCATGGCATTATCGACTGATTGAATACCCGTTCGCAAAATTTTCCAAGTTTCGCCGTGGTGACTTCGAATTTTGAGCCCATGGTACTGAAGGCGGCGCAATCCTGCGCGCATTTCCTCAAAATGTTTTTTTCGGAAAAGCTCCCTTTCATCACCAACCGTATCGATGTCACATAAATGAGGAACGAGACAGGGGAATTTGTCCAGAAGACCTAAGACGGACTCGACCTGCGCATTGATATGCGCCTGCTTTGTCTTAAATGCCTTACTGTCGAAAAACTTGGCTTCCTTTCTAAAGCTCGGTGAGAGCGTAAAACCAAAAAGAGGATTTTCTTTTTGATAGAGCTTGAAACCATCATAGAGGCCCAGGACCACGTCCTCATCCGCCAAACTGTCGATGCCAGGAATTTGCTCATCGGTTACCGAGGTGACGCGTGAAAGGGTGAATTTCAAGCGAATATTTCCCACGTTGTATTTTTGGTGCAGCTCCTGCGCCATATGGTAGGCCGCCTCCTCATGCGCTTTCCGGGAGTTGAGAATCAATTTTGGCAAGAGTAATATTTTGAGATAGCGATCAAACTGTTCGCCGTCTTTCAGTCGAATGAGCATATCGACATCTTCCGGCGAGCGAATGGGAAGGGCCGTCTCTCCGTAGATCTCGACAATCTTCTGCTCATAAATTTTATGCTGTGGGCCCTCCAGCAATTTTTTTAGCCGGGGAAAAATAAACTCAGCGCTCAAGCTGCCAGTGAGATGGATATGCTCTTCGTAGTAGGTGAGGGGGAAGCGTTTAAAAAATTGAAAAAGACCCGAAGAAATTGGGTGGTTGAGCAGAGTATCAATGTCGACCTCATCTTCTTGGAATCCTTTGATAAGACGGCGAAACTCATTGATGGGTCTTAACAGAAGCGGATCTTTGCGAATGTCCGGGTCCAATGAAAGTAATTCGAGGGTATGATTGAGCGAGACACCATTGGTTTCGCTGATCAGATGAATCAGACGTTCGGTAAGCTCCGCAACCAGATCTTGATCTTTTTGGATCGTCATAAGTTATCCTTTCTCAGTCCCTGCACAATCCTGCAAAATATCGTAGGCCATTTGAATAGTTGTGAAATTTTCAGTCGCAACCTTCAACCATTGCGCGGGAACGCCTTTTGCCATCAGTTTATCGGGATGTTTGCGATTGGCCAGATCTTTGTAAATTTTTTTTATCTCTTCCAGGTTCGACATTTTCTTGAGTCCGAAGATTCGCAAGGCCCCGGCTAGATCTTTTTTGCCATTGATGGGGGCCATGGGAGTCAAGGCATCAAAGACAAAGGCCCACTCGCGAATTTTGCCCAGTATCCGTTCCGTACTTAAAAAATCTTCCTTTCTTTTAGGGATAATGAGTTGCAGAAAAAGTGCCTCGCATCCGCTCGCGGCCTTGCCTTTGTTCATTTGGCCGGCCTTAAGGATGAGGGCCAAGGCTTCTTTCTCATTCTTGCCTAACATACTGGCCCACACCAAATCCATGGCCTTCACCAGAGAGTGGACGCGATAATGAGTCTGATGGGATTGGTGGTCGAGCATTGGGGAACTGCCGGTGTCGATGGCCTGTCCGATGTGGCCCAGGAAGAGATATAACTCTAAAAGATTCATGCTCTCGTCAAAGCTGGGTAGCACTTTGGTGTTTAGCTTGAGGAGTAAATCGTGGGCCAAAATGTATTTCAGGCCGTGCCCAACATCTTGAGTTTCACAACGGATACACCATCGTTGAAGCAGACGCTGCTGCACTTGCGCATACAATTTTCCGTCGCCCCATTGCAGGTGATCAAACAGCTCCAGCATCTTTTTGGCGTTGTCTTGATCGCCGCCTTTTAAAATCAAATTATGATAAGCAGTTTCAGTGGCGCTTCTGGAGGGCGTCGCTTCAGCTTGAGCTTGCGATGACTGACCGATTAGGCCACTTTTGGCCCGTAGAATATCTTTTTGTCGCTCGATCATGCGGTCAAGATCATGAGGTTTGTTTGAACGGCCGGTCGAGGCGCGATTGAACAAGCTCTGCAGCATGACCGCGATAATTTTTCCCACAATAAAGACCAGAAATAGGGAAATCACTCCCCGTGTGATCAATTCTGTTTTCAGCATAAGCTTCATTATAACGAGAAAAGGCTAAAAAGTGTAAACCTCGGGTATAGGAAACTCGTCACGCTTTAGGCCATTTTAGTTTATAATAATCGGATGGCATCTTTCGAACTGGAAAAAATTACTTTACCTCTCAATTTAACCTGGAAAATTGCCCGCAACTCTTCAACTGAGAAAAATAACTTTGTCGTGCGCGCCAAAGGAAATGGAAGTATGAAGAATTTAGTGGGGATGGGCGAGGTGGCCTTTAATATCCGCTACGGCGAAAGTGCCGCCCTGACGGAAGAGGCCTTTAAACGCTTTCAGCAGGAGTGGAACCCCGAGTGGCATACCATGGAAGAGTTCCAGGATTACATGGCCTCCCTGGAAAATATTCCGGCCTCGCTGCGCTTTGGTCTTGAGGCGGCATTCATTCACTACGTGTCTCAGTTTATCGGCAAGGAAATTCCAGCCTTTTTACGCTTGAAGAAGATCAATGCCATCAGCACCTCTTTTTCATTGCCGATCATGCCGACGGAAGAAATTGGTGAATTTGTCACCGGTCGAAAATTAACCCGATTTTCATCCTTGAAACTTAAAACCGACAGTCAGAATGTTTATGAGCGTGTGGCGGCGCTCGCGGCGGTCTACTCCGGATGGATTCGTCTTGACGCCAACGAGGCATTTACTGATCCCCATGAGTTCCTTCGAGTGGCCGAGAGCTTGAAGCCCTTTCGAATTCAGTTTATTGAGCAGCCTCTACCCGCTGATCGCGGGGATGATTATCTACTTATCAAAGGTAAATCGCCCTTCCCCCTTTTTGCCGATGAGTCGGTGACTGATAAGGAAATCACTTCGTATCATAAGGAACGCTTCCACGGGGTCAATATTAAGCTGATGAAAAGCGGTGGCATTTTTAAGGCCATGGGACAGCTTAAGTCCGCCCGTGCCCTCGGGCTAAAGACCATGCTCGGTTGTATGGTTGAAACCAGCCTGGGTATCTCGTGGGCCATGCAGCTGGCCTGTCTCGCCGATTTTTTCGATTTAGACGGGCACCTCTTGTTGGCGGCAGACCCGTTTAATCTTGTTCAGGAAGATCAAGGCAAATTGATCTGGCCCGAATACCACTAGAAGAAAAGTCGAAATTCAAAATCATATCGGGTGTAACTTGGAATATTCTGTCCCCGCAAGGTCTTTTGACCACTCACGCTGAGTGCGATCGGGGCGAAAAATTTATTTTTCTTAAAGAGCTCCACGGTGGTAAAGGCCACTTCGGCCTTGGCAATGTGGGAAGATTTCTGGGTATCTTTGGCCAAGATGCCGTCGGCTTCGGGGTAGGCGGATTCATAGCTCGACTCAAAAGTATAATTGTAGAGGTACGAGAGAGTGGAGCTAAACATGTCGTTAAACTTATAGGTCTCACCGGCGAAAAAATCGATCTTATCTCCCAACTTCTCATAGAAGGTCGCCTTCTTGCTGCCCAATGGATACTCAGGGGAATCCGGAACTCGCAACGTTTTAGTCGAAGGGGCCTGGAAGGTATATCGCAGTGAGGAGTCGCTATACCAGTTGCTTACACCGGCGCGAAAGCCGCCACCAAACTCCGCGAACAGGTCGAATTGCCCATCCCCAAAAGCAAAATCTTGAATAATATCGGGGTCGTCGGTTCGTCCCGTTGGAAGCACAATGCCCAAGGTTGTGGCCAGACCGGCATCGGCCCAATCTGTGAGGCGATAAATGCTGGCCAGTTCAATGTCCCCCAGCCCCTGACCCTGCCAGTCACCAATCGGGCGGTAGCCATAATAATTCACCACCGCAGATTGAATCACGCCCCCGCTCGCGTCAGGTAAACTGTTTGTGACACCCACAATGATAGAATTCACGGTCGACACTGTCGTCGGATCACTGTTATTGACCCTCAGGAGCCGCTGCACTTCCTCATTGTTGTTGCCCTTTGTTCTCACCATGTCGATGTTCACATTGGCATGGAAATAGGGAAAGCTGATATAGCTGGTAAGCCGGTCAGTAATCCCATAGGCCACACCTAATCCTTGCACATCCACCTGGGCGTGGGCGCTAATTTCATACTCACCTAACTGAAGAGCATCATAGGCCGCCGGCGATTGGGCCTTAAGCGCTTGCAGATAGTTGGAAAAAATCGCCTGCGCGCCCTCAAGAGCACGGGCATCTAAGCTCAATTTAAGAAAATACTGCTTTTCCTGCTGATTTCCGGTGAAGGAAGAATTGATATTGTCTGTGGTGACCTGCCTTAGCACCACCGCACGCACTCCTTTTGGTAAGGTGTCGTAATACGAGGCGAAGGCTTCGGGAAGCATCGGTAAAAGGATGAAAATAAAGATCAAAAAAGACCGTTTTTGCATTGCGTAATTATGCCCGAAAAAAAGTTCGTATCCAGTCAAATCGTTTGTGTCTGCAATTTTTTCAAAAACTGCAAGCCTATGGCCAACTACTTGGAATGACATTTGTATTGCGATGTTTACGCTCCAGGTAATAAGTTGTACGATCGTTCAGGAATATTTTTTATGGGGGCCTACTTTGGTGTGAGATTCCTGGTATAAGGGCGTCAGGGAATTTCCGTCAAGTTTTTTCATTTGAGCGAGAGTCAAGCATGGGACAAAAAAATAATGGCTTTGGTGTAGTTGTCCTATTGAGTGTCTTCTTGGGAATTTTCACGATCGGCTGTGTAACACAAGAAAAAATTACGCCTGCATTTCCCATCGAGCGTCTCGAAGACCAGGTGAATCGTGGTGCGCCCCTGACCTTCTTTATTCCTATTCAGCGCGTGCCCGTTCAGGATGAGTTTAGCACGATCGGGAACATCGGGCATATTGGTGGGGCCTTTCGCCGACTGGCTGAAATGATCGCTGACGTCAATATAGAGCGCGGTCAAACAGGTGTCCTCGACCTTGAGCCAATTGACTATGATTTAAAAGATCTGGATGGTGTGGATTTTGCTTTTGTAAAAGAGATCCTACTTCAAAATGTTCACATCGTTATGGACGATGACTCCAGTCTTGATCACGAGGGTGCTGCCGCACCAAACTTCTCCTTTATAAAATCACTGGAAGTTTATATCAAAATTGCTGATGCCAGCGGGGCTACGGCACCCGTCGTAACCACCACGAATGGCAGTGGCAGTCCCGATGGAAAAGAGCTGGTTGATGCAACCACTTTGCCGGAACGCTACAAGGGGGCACTCCTGGCCTTGAGTTACTATAAGGGACTGAGTGATCTTGGCTGTGCCGGTAAATGTTTTGATATGAGCGTGCACCAAGGTAATTGGAAGCAAGTGTTGAAAAATAACAGACGGGTAACTCTCTACGTTCATCTGGTACTCGATCATGCTCCTAAGTTTTCGTTTAGCTTCGGAGGCCACTTACTGTTACGTGTTTTAGTCGATCTAAACGGAATGTAGTAGACAAGGAAGTACTTTGAGAATCGGGTTTGATGCTAAGAGGGCATTTCATAATTTTCGGGGACTCGGCAATTATTCAAGAACTTTGCTAGACGGGCTTTCCAAATATTTTCCAGACAATGAATACATTTTATTCACACCATCGTTCAAGGATGAAAGGGCCATTGCTTTTATGCGCACCCATGCCGCGCTTAAGGTGGTTGGCCCGGAAGGTCTTTTAAAAACTGTTCCTTCACTTTGGAGGAGTGTCCTTCTTGCCAATGAATTGAAGAATCGAGATCTCGATATCTATCATGGTTTGAGTCATGAACTGCCTCCATTTTTTCATGCCCGCACTAAGTGTGTTGTAACCATGCACGATCTCATCTTCTTGAGATACCCGGAGTTTTTTCCCTGGATTGATCGTAAAATTTATCTCCGTAAGTTCACCCATGCTGTCACCAGGGCCGATATCGTTCTGGCGATTTGTGAGCAGACGAAGAATGATTTAATTGAGCTTCTCAAGGCCCCCGCCCAAAAAATTGTTGTGGCCTATCAAAGTTGTGATCCCCTCTTCTATACAGGCCATTCTGCCTTGGAGAATAAAGAGGTGGTGCAACGATATGGTATTCAAAAGGATTTTATTCTCTCTGTCGGGGCGCTTGAGGCCCGGAAAAATCAGCTAGGGCTGATAGAGGCCTATAAATCCTTAGAGGAAGACCTCGATCTTGTATTTGTCGGAAAAGGAAAAGATTATAAAAAATTGATGCAGGAGAAGCTGCGTGAGTATGGCCTGGAAGCGAGGGCCCATTTTTTGGAAAATCTTCCGCTCCAAGAGTTGCCCCATTTTTATCAGTCGGCCGCCTTAATGGCCTATCCTTCTTTTTTTGAAGGGTTTGGCCTGCCGATCGTGGAAGCTTTGTTTTCCGGTTGTCCCGTCGTAACTTCCGAAGGGTCTTGCTTTCCCGAGGCGGGAGGCCCGAAAACAATTTATGTCAATCCCAAGAAGCCTGAAGATTTGGCCCAGGCGATGCATCGAGTTTTAAGGACTCCGGAACTCCGACAGGAGATGATTCAGGCCGGGCGTGATTATGTACAACGTTTTCATCAGGCCAAAACCACTCAACATTTAATGGGCCTGTACCGGGAGATTAGTACTCGGCCGGGCGCTACTTCTTTGTTGTGACCAAATTTAAGTTAAAGAGTTCTTGAGTTTTGAGTAAGTCAAAAACTTTGATGATGCGTTCATAGCGGACATTTTTATCGATTCTCACTTCCACGGGCAATGACTTGTCGGTCACGGAGTGCAGCTCGATCTCCATCTGGGCGAAATCCAGCTTTTTTCCGTTATAGGCCAGATCAGTTTCCGAGAGTTCAACCAGAATTTGTTTTTGCTGGGCCTCTTTAGCGGCACCGGTCTCGGCCTTGGGTAAATTGAGGAGGAGGGCCCATTCATCTTTTTTAAAAACAGTGCTGACCAAAAAGAAAATGAGCAGCAAAAAGATAAGATCGATCATGGGGGTCAGGTCTGGACTAAATGTTTCGCGGCTGCGTTTCTTCATTTTAATCTCGCAAATTAAAGAATTCGGTTGGCAAGCTCACGTTCCAGATGAATTTCCAGGCGATCAAGGACTCCAATTAAATATGTATGCCCGACGTAATGGGGAATGGCGACGATGAGTCCTCCCACGGTGGTGATGAGGGCCAGTGAAAGTCCCTGCGCAAATTTTCCAGGGTCTGACATCCCGGCAATGGCGATGACTTTGAAGGCCATGTAAACCCCCACGACGGTCCCGAGAAGACCGAGGAGGGGAGCGATTGCTGCAATCAATCTGATGGCATTAAGTCCTTTTTCGGCATTGGCCATGTAGCTGTTTAAATCCTGTCTTGCCAACTGCATCTTACTATCGGTATTTCGATCTTTGTCTTGGTTGATGCGATCAGCAATTACTTGGGCCGTGAGAGTCGTGGATTTTTCACAGACATAAAGACTGTAGATTTTAAAGGCCATCAAAGCGAGACCAACAATATTTAAGAAGAGGAGTACGTACATGATAGACCCGCCTTCTTCGATATAACTCCATAAATTCATAATTTGTTCCTTCGCTGTTTTAGACAATCTGTGTATATATTGTGCTTCACGCTGACTTGTCCGGCAATAAGTTTAGTATAAGTTTAGTACGTGATACCTTTCATGAGCAAAGCATTATATGTATACTAGCGGGCCCAAGACAGGTGCCCCATTCGCAGGAGAGATGTTTGAAGCTTCAAAAAAAATTGATTTTTTGCCTGGTATTTATCCTCGGCCTTTATAGTTGTACAACCAGTCGGCCACCCTCTCCAACGACTCAAGCGGTGCCCTGGATTTTTAGCGCCGAACCTTCACTACGTGGTAAAGTTGAGCGAAGTGGACAAAAGTATGGCATCGCCACTCAAGGTAGTGGGGCCACTCAAGCTGCCCGCAAAATGTTCGAGTTAGGTGGCAATGCGGCAGATGCTGCGACCGCCGCCACTTTTGCCATCTCGGTGGAGCGTCCGCAATCGACAGGATTAGGTGGTGGGGGATTTCTTCTTTACTATCATCCTTCCTTAAAAAATGGGCCCGTGGCCTTTGATTTTCGGGAAATGGCTCCGGCCAGGTCTCATGAGAAGATGTTTTTAGATGCCAAAGGTGAAGTTGTTCCTGATAAATCCTTGGTTGGGATCCATGCGGTTGGCGTGCCTGGATTGGTCTCCGGCATTGTTAAATTTCATCGGCGCTTTGGAAATTTGCCCCTTGCCGTGGTGATCGCGCCGGCCATCGCCATGGCCGAGGAAGGAATTATGGTTTACCCCGAGCTGGCTGAAGCAATCGAGGAGGAAGCCGAACACTTGTTGATGTTCCCGGCCTCGAAAGAAATTTTTCTTCCTGGAGGAATCGGGCTGAAGGTTGGCCAACTTTTAAAGCAGCGGGATTTGGCAATGACCTTGCGGGCAATTTCAGCCAAGGGCGAGGCCGGATTTTATTCCGGGAGTGTCGGTCATAAAATTGCAGCTTATTCAAAAAAATTGGGTTGGCCGATTACCCTCGATGATTTGCGAAGATATCTTGTAAAAGAGCGAACGCCGGTTTCGACACGTTTTGGTGATTACACGCTTTATTCTATGGCCCCACCTTCTTCAGGGGGGACGCATATCGCCCAGATTATCGGAATGTCCCATGGATTATTAAGGCCAGAAAAGGGCCCGATGTGGGAGCAGAATATTCATGTGGTTGCCAGTGCCATGCAGACGGCTTTTTTTGATCGGGCCCGATACCTCGGAGATCCGGATTTTGTGAAGGTTCCGGTTGCGACTTTGATCGGGCCAAAGTATCTGCAGGATTTACAGGGACGGATCAAGCTTGATAAGGCACGAAAAGGGGATGATTTTGCGGGCTGGCCGGACGCCTTTCATTTTGAGGGCCCAAAGGAGTCTGACCAGACGACCCATTTTTCAATTTTGACCAAAGATGGAGAGGCGGTGGTTTCGACTCAGACGATTAACGGGCATTTTGGCAGCGCCATTGTGGTACCGGGAACGGGCGTCGTTTTAAATAATGAGATGGATGATTTCGCCACGAAAGTGGGGGCCTCCAATCTGTTTGGCGCTATCGGCGGTGAGAACAATCTGCCTGAAGCCAAAAAAAGACCCCTGAGTTCCATGTCACCCACTTTGGTGTTTAAGAATTCTCTGCCCGTTTTGGCCTTGGGCACACCTTCGGGAACTCGTATCTTAACCTGCGTGGCCCAGACCGTGATCAATCGACTCATCTATGGTCTGGATTTATATGACTCTGTCGCACTTTTACGGTATCACCAGCAATGGATGCCGGATAAACTTTTTGTCGAGGAGCGTGGGTTCCCGAAGAATCAACATGAGGCCTTGACGGCATTGGGACATGTTATTGAGACAAAGGATATTGGCTGTCGGATTCAGGCGGTGGAATTAAATGAGAAAAAAATTAATGCCGTCTCAGACCCCCGAGGGGAAGGATCTTCTTATGCATTATAAACGTCGCTTATCGGCTGCCGGGATGACTCTGGTTGAGGTGATGATTGCCTCATCGATTGGGATTGGAATTTTTCTTTTTTTAAATAGCGCCATGATCAAGTTGCAGAAGACTCAGACGCGTTTTGAAAGAAGAGGGGAAGTGGAAGAGATCAAGTGGATTTTGAAACGCCACCTCTCGGACATGCGGGCCTATGAGGAGAATCCAGAAGCAGAGGTCCCGACTCGCGCCAATCAAAGTAATTTTTACTACTTTGAAAACCGCCGAGCGCCACTGGCTCCACTCACTGCAACAGAAAAGGAGATGCAGTTGGTGAGGAAAGATTTCAAATGCCCCGGCGACATGTTAGGCTGTCGGGTGGCGGCCTTTGATTATAAGGGACAACATATCTCCCTCGAGGGCTTGAAGCTTCCCAATCCTGGCCTGGTGCTGGCGACCATCGGCTTTGAAACTCCTGATGACAAGATCACCCGAAGTTTTTTGCCTGAACTTAAAGTTCAGTTGGTGGATCAAAATGATGATGCCGAGGTCAGAGTCGTTCCCAAAATATTTTACGTTAATCAGGAGGGCGGGGCCCAGTTCGGGACCTCCGGTCCGAGCGAAGCCGGCACTTCATCGCACGCCACCACACTGGTAGACCCGGTTTCCCGCGCCAACTGTTATTTTAAATTCGTGCAGGCCTATCCGGAGCTTAAGGAGCTCGCCAAAGAACTCTGTCTTAAGGCCAAAAATTCTGCTCCGGCAGATTGCTTTATTCGGATGAAAAAAGAATTTACAGTCGACGACATCCTGGCGGTCATCACCTGCTCCCAGGCGGTAAACTCAATGCCCATAGAATGTTTTAAAACAGCGAAAACGGCGGTCTCCATCGGAGATGATGGCCACGCTCTACTCTGCAGTGGGGCCACGACTTTAGAACCCATTAATTGCTACAAGCACCTCAAGGATCACAGTGCCATCAACCTGCCCGACATGCTCGAGCTTAAGGTCTGTGCCCGGGCCTTCGACATTGCGCCTGCCGAATGTCTCCTCAAGCTCAAGGCCATGGACGAGGTTTCGCTCCAAAATGCCCTTTACCTGTGTCCTCACCATAAATAGCCACCGGCCGTGAGACCGGTTGAGTATTTAATTGAGGATACGGGAAACGTAGAGGCGGAAGGATTTATCTTTTGAACGTCGGATGGTGCAAAAACCTGACTCTTTTCGTTCGATCAGGAAAGAGTAGAACTCAGGGTTGGTATCGGCCACTTCGAGAACCGACTTGCCCTCATGCTCTCCAAAATCAATGTACACTTTATCTTCTTCGAGTATACCGGTGAGCGGACTGGTTTCCTGCTGTAGCGCCATTATTCCCTCCTTGGAATGATGTTGGACCCTTTCCTGTGTCGGCAAAATTTTCCACCTTCGCCGAACTCTATTAAAGAGTCTGGCGAAATTTTTTGGAAAAGGGAAGGGGAAACAATTGGAAAAAATTTCCTGCAAGAAAATATTACAATGGTCGACTGATCAGCTCTTGTTTTTGCAATCACTTGAAAGTTTCGTGGGGACAAAGGGGAACTGGCTGCGAACAAGGAAAATTTACAGTGGGGTCAAAGGGCCCCCACTGTAAATCGAAAAGAGCTAAAAATTGTAAGCGTATCCGATCATCATCTTGGTGCCCGACATATTGGTGCTTAGGTCGCGACCGTCATACTCGAGCTCCCCATTCACATCATATTGGCTAACACTGGGGTTCGCACCAGTTGCAGGCGTGCCGTTGGAGGCGGTGACAATATTTCGTTCGATGGGGAGATAGCGCCAGCCGCCTTCGAGAATAATGGCATGGGGGCCCCAAAGAATTTCCACTCCAAGCCCAACGAGGTAACCCAAGCTGGAACCTTCTGCATCCACCGTGAAGGTATCCTCCTTAATAGAGGTTTTTTGACTTCCATAGGCAACGCCGGTTTCAAAGTAGAGCTTCACATCTTGGTTTTCCAAAGGGTAAAGCTTAAAATGCCCTTCCACTGTGTAGCCTGACGTACTGTACTCATAGGCCCCGCTGCCTTCCTTTTGCATAAAGTAACTGGGGCGTAGCTGGAAGGCGAGCAGGCCTGCACGCCACTGGATAAAGGGACCGAACTCATAGGCACGATCGAGATCGCTGGCAGAAATACCACCGGCGCGTTGATTGGCGCGTGCGCGAAGAGTGTTGATGTGGGTCTGTTCACTGTTAACGAAACCACCCATAACACCAACGGCCATTGATCCCCCTGAGCTACTTCGGGCGGCCCAGGCAGAAGTTGAAAGAGTTACAACCACAAAGGAAAAAAAGAGCGCTAACAAGACAAAAACTATTTTCATAAAGCACCTCGCTATAAAACTATCTTCCTCCATTTTAATTTAAAATCAAATTTTAGGGGAAAAAGGTTCAAAAAGGTTCAAAGATGCTCTGTAAAAATTCCAAGCGGTTTTAAGATGAAGCCGATTCATATTTTCTAAGTCCGTAGAACCAGAACTTTGTCATCAATATGTAGAGAGCAATCATGGCCAAAAACTCAAGTAATAAGGGGAAATAGTCAGCTTTGTTAAAAATGAAACGCACACTTGGTGTTCCGATCAGTAAAACAGGACAGAACAAGGTAAAAAATCGTTTGGCCCACTGGCCGTAGACGAAATCGGGCCATCGGGCGACATTCTGAAGCTGCATGCGCAAAAAATTTATGCCATTACCCTCAATCAGCCAAAACATCAGTGTTGAGATGATAATTTCAATCTCCACCATGATGAGGAGGGAGATGATCAGTAAAAAAGGCAGAAGCAAAAAATCAAAAGCATGCAGTCCGGCCTGCGTGCCAAAGTGGATGAGGAAGTACATTACTAAAGGCGTGTTAAGCATGGTGGATACTCTGATACTGCGAAAGAAGATGAGAAAAATGCTGGAGACCGGTCTGATGAAAACGTAGTCGAGCACTCCGCTGCGCAAATCAAGGGCAAAGATCCAGAAATTTTCAGATAAAAAGCTCATGTGTAAATTATCAATGGCCAGCATGAAACTTAAAAAGAAAAGAAACTGATCGCGGTTCCAGCCACCGATGCTCGGGACATGTTGAAAGATAAAATCCACCGAACCCAGCACGCTGGCATAGAAGAAAAGATCCATGATCACAATCAGAAAGAAGCTGGTGCGAAAGGTGGTGGCGCGGGAAAAAGCGCAGTCTAAGAATTTCTTGTAGATGGCCAAATATATTTTAATCTGGTTCATCATGCTCACATTCCTGCACCGGTATAAAGTCGCAGGCCTCGACGCCAGACCAGCACATTGAGAGCGGCGAAGACCAGGGTCCAAGCGGTCAGGATGAGGAAGACCTGTGGCTCAAGCGAGAGCTGGCCCATGGCCACCTTGACGGGATAGTACACCATATAGGGAAAGGGGGAGTAGGCCAGGACTGCACGCAACGCTTCCGGGAAAAGATCGAGAGGGATAACCGCGCCTGATAAGAACGTGGTTGTGATATTCAAAAGTACCCTCAAAACCCATGTTTCTTCCAACCAGAAGGCCACCAATCCGGATAAAAATTGCAGCGCGAATTGCAGGACACTGATAAACATCGCCAACATCAATAGGCCCATGAGGGTTAGGACGGAGGGGCAATGAATGACATTGAAAATGGTCAGAACGCTACCCGTGAAGAAGGCCACGGGCCATTCCAGCGTTTGGAAGGCCAAAAAACCTGCCGTGTGATACTCCCAAAAGTTAAAAGGGTAGATAAGATAGGTGGAGATCTTACCCAGTCGAATATCGGTACTCAGATCAAAGTTGGCATTGCCCTGAGTGAGCATGGAGAACACCAGTATCCAGCCATGGTACTGCAACATGCCGTCGAGGGTAAAACCACCGATGGTGATGGGATTTTCAGGGGTGGCCCCCATTCCTTTATAGATCTCCGTCCAGAGAGAAAATTTGACGAAAAAAAAGACCAAAACAGGGCCGATCACCTGAAGGAAAAAGTTAATTCGGTAGGCGGTGTACTGGCCCCACCAGATACGGATGGTCTGAGTCCATTTTTGGGCCATGACGGCCCAACGGCATTTTTCTACGATCTTCATGATGAAGGCTGGCCCCACTTAGTGAGTGAAGGGTTTTCCAAGATTTTCTTCATGACGCGTTCAATGGGGAGTTTTTCGGTGGAAAACTCACTGACCGGAAATTGATTCAAAATTTGCACCGTAACATCTTTTAATTTTTCCATGGGAACACGCAGGGCCACCTGGGTTCGCATTTCATTCCAGGTTGGTTCAAAATCTGACCATAGATCTAAAGTGTGATCAATCGCTTGGCTGAAGTTAAAAGTTACAATTTTATTTTTGCCCAGAATTTGGGTAAATTGCTCAATCGGCCCGTCAAAATGCTTGGTGCCGCCGATAATCAGAATCAGACGTTTGCAGAGGGCCTCCACATCGGCCATGTAATGGCTTGTGACGACGATAGTGCATTGGTGCTGCCGGTGATAATCGAGGAGGAAATTGCGTATATTTTCCTGGGCCACCAGATCGAGACCGATGGTTGGCTCATCCAGAAAGATAATATCGGGAGAATGGAGAAATGAGGCCAGCAGCTCCAACTTCATGCGTTCGCCGAGGGAAAGTTTTCTGACATGAATTTTCAGCTTGTCTTGCACCTGGAGAATGGTCGACAGCATATCCAGACGTTGTTTGAATTCGTTATCAGGGATTTCATAATATTTTTGCAGGAGAAGAAAGGAGTCCAAGGCAGGGATGTCCCACCACAGCTGTGATTTTTGTCCCATGACGAGGGCTATCTTTTTTCGAAATTGCTTGTCACGCTTCCAAGGGTCATGGCCAATGACCTGGACCTGTCCGCTTGAAGGAACAATAATTCCGGTCCACATCTTCATGATCGTGGTTTTTCCCGCTCCGTTGGGACCAAGGAGCGCGATCATCTCGCCCGATTTAACCTGTAGATTAAAATCATCGACGGCATGGCTTTCTTTATAGGGGCGGTGCCATAAGGAACGAATGGCACCTCTTAGGCCCGGGTTCTTTTCGTAGCTGCGAAAAGTTTTTGATAAATTTTGACTTTCAATTACATATTCCATCATTGCGCCAGACCATTGGAAAAGAACTCAAAAATTTCCATGATAAAGTAATTCAACCTTGGCGGATGAAATAGGTGAGTCTTCTTGGCTTGGCCTTTCTTTACCATAACTGGTTTTTGCCTTCAAATAAAAGGGAAGAGATTTTTCAATTGCAAACTGCTCACCTGTGGGTTGGCCCGGGCGTAAATAATAGAATGTCTCGAGGCCCAGGCCATCAAAATATTTTTTGACCGTGACTTCCTGCCGACCTTCATAAAAGGCCTTTCCGATGACATTGAAGAGATCGTTTTTAAACTCGACTTCTGTTCGATCGGTGCGCAGGCGATAAGAAACTTCCGTTTTCAACTTGTCGGCGATGCTGGCTTCTTCATTTTCACCTGAATCCATCAAATTATTGGAAGCCTCATAGTCGTTTCCATTTTTGCGCCAGGTTCGTTCAAAAATTCCATATTTCTCATTAAAGGCCGTGAGCATCCACTTGTTTACAAAATGCCCCATCCGGCGTTTGCTATCCTCCCTTTCTTTCGCCGTGAGTTCGTTAGAATACGGGAGGTAGGGAGGTTTAAGGTAGCCTCTCTTATCGCGCTTGGATAAGAAACGATTGAGACGGTTGTCTTGCAACTCTTTTTTTCCGGCGTCGGCTTCCAGCGAGGAGAGAAGGACGGGAAAAAAGGATTCGTACTCCTGCTCGACACCTGCGGAGTCAATACTAGGCGGATTCGCCTGCTTTTTGATTTCACCGGCCCGGATGTCATTTCCAAAGAGGGCGAGCGCGAAGACGGCATAGGCAAGATAAAAAAACATAACGCCATTCTACTATGGGTGTATTCTAACGCAAGGTGTTTTCTCTCATCTCTTTATTTGCCCTCATTTTCATTTAGATATTGAAAATTATTGCAGGATTGTGAGGCCCGACCCTTGACGTACGTCATGTCCGCCTCCATATTAAATCGACTTTTGGATGAAAGGAGAAGCCTTGAAAAACGCAGTATCCCTTACGACTATTTATATTTTAAAAAATGGTGTGCTGATTCCACTGCGAAGCAATCCGGTAAAACTTAGGGCCGTCATGCCTAAAGTTACCAAAAAATCCAAGCGAAGCACGAAAGTTACAAAGTCATAATTTCATTTCTGTTAAAGTCGATACCTGGCCAATTCCCTCATTGCCTGAGAGTAAGTATTTTTAAGTATACAGGCCCTCCTAATGTTTTCTATATTTTTCTTCGTGCTTTTTTCAAAGCAGGGAGGATGAGCTTATGCAATGGATGCAAAAGAGATTTTTTGGGTGCGTGCTGTTTCTTGGCACGATGTTAACCGCAGGAGAAGTGGCCACAGCAATGGATAAAACTATCTGCGGGGCCAGTGACGATCGCGATGTCTCTGATAATTTAAAAATTGGGCGAGTTTTGGAACGTGGCGCAATCGCAGGGTGTACGATTACCTTGATTGGGCGTTCCTGTGTAATTTCTGCTGGGCACTGCATTGAAACCTTTAAGCTGGCCGAATTCAATACCCCTCCTTCAAGCAGTGGTCGAATCGGCCATCCTGCCGAGAAGGATATTTACGAGGTTGATCGCGCATCGGTGGTTTATAAAAATAATGGCCAAGGCGATGATTTTGCCGTGTTTCGTTTGAAGGCCAATAGCATAACGGGTCAGTTTGCAGGTGATGTACAGGGCCATTACAACGTTTCTTTTGAAACCCCGCGAGTTGGGGCCAGTGTTCGCATCACGGGATATGGTGCTGATCGCAATCGTGGAGACAGGAACTATGCCCAGCAATCTCATGCCGGCCCTATTGCTCAAATTTCAAATTCGATTCTTTATCATCAGGTCGATACCATGGGCGGAAACAGCGGCAGTTCGGTGATTCTAGAGGAAAGCCAAGAGGTCATCGCCATCCATACTCACGGTGGCTGTGGCACATACTCAGGCTCCAATGCATCGACGTTGATCAGTGCTCACCCCGCGGCCAAGGCCGCTATCCAGAATTGCTTGAAGTTAGACCACTAGAACGCGAGCAATGATCGTTGAGAGAAAAATTAAGACATAAAAGCCGATACCCCTCAGGGCCAGCCACCACCAGTTGCCTAACTTAAAGGCGGCAACGGTGGTAAGCGCGGCGTGAAGATAAAGCCCTACCCCCATTGTCCATGTGTTGGTGATTAAAATTTGGCGAAACCAATCTTCGCGCAAGAGCGCCTTGATTTGCTCCTCCATCTGTTCCGGCGCGAAAGTATTATATTTTTGCATCATGAGCAGGATAAAGGGCCGATCTATGGCAAAGGAAATGATCAGGCCTGTGGCGAAAACGAAGCTCAAGATGGCCGGCTGAAGTTTTAAGAAAATAGGGGTCTGTTTCTTATAGGAAATCAGAGTCATGACAATAACCGAGACTAGGGTGAACATTGTCACCGAGTCTAGCTCTTTGAAAGTGACATAAGTCCAGATGGCTTCGATCACCGCCATGACGACAGTTGTTATTAAGGCGCTCTTCATTGAAAGAAAAGCATCAACAATGACGAAGGCCAGAAGAGGGAGCAGTCCAAGAAAGAGAGAAAAAAAAGTAGAATTGTCGCCCATCGTATAATCTCAACATCAATTTACCATGATGACAACAAAGACAACAATCTGCCAAAATAATGCGATTAGATTTATACATTTTTACAGTTGGAGAAAAATCATGAAGTATTTGTTATTGGCCTTGCTGGTTGTTTCTTTTGTTCATTGCGCTTCTAATCCCAATCAACTTACAGAAGCCGGAAAAAAGGTTCAAATTATGTCCGGGAAAAAACCGATGGAAGGTTGCGAAGTGGTAGACAAAGTTATTGCCGAAAATGAGATTGGCAGCATTCAGGTCTCCACCAATAAAGTCCGCAATATTGCTGCTCAAAAAGGTGCCAACTATGTTCTTATCGAAGACGAAATTTTAAATGGTAGTAAGGCGAAAGTTATTGCGACGGCCTACACCTGCACTGAATGATTAAGCTTGACCGGTAAGTAGCTTCAGGAATCAATGTCCTGGAGCTGCTGGCTGGCATTCTTGCCGAATGATCTTCAGCATCTCAAAATCATCACGCTCGAGAATCGCTCGAACCTGGGTGGTCAGGTCCGGATAGTTGCGTAAGACATTGACGAAACGGCACAGAATTCCCCTGGCTTCGGCCGTCATCATCAGGTCAATTTGAAAGCCCGTCACATTATACTTGGTTTCATAAATGATAGGCGCGATCAACTCCTTATATTTGAGAGTCGTCCGTTGTCCGATAACTTTGGACATCTCGGCCCCCAGCTTGCTGTCCCTGACAGAAAAATCCCAGGTAAGTTTATCGCCACTCCCCAGGTCAAGCGTCCCTTCATAAGTTTTAAAAATCCAACCTTTCTGTGCCAGCTTAACCAGCCGACCGCTGCGCGAGCCGGAGGAGCAGGGATAGGTGAGAACGGCCCAAACCACCAAGAGCGAAAGCGCACCTAGAAAAAAGAGGCCAAAAATAATTTTTCTCTTCATGTCACCCAGTCTATGAGGGCCTACTTTAAGTGACAAGGGCCTTCCTCTTTGGTAAGAACATTTCCGGGGAGAGTGCGATGGGGAATACGATGACTGATGGGGCGGAGGCGGGTAAAGCAAAGAGTGATAAGGATGAAGAAACATCCCGCGGACCGGGCGTCGGGCTAGACCGAAGGTTAATAACTAATATCACCGAACCTAGCTTGGCCATCTTGGCCTTTGTCTGTGTGACCTTTATTCTGGTTTATACAAAAACCATTGCCGTGCCATTTGTTTTGGCCTTTTTCCTCTATAGCGCCTTGGTGCCGCTTCTCAACTGGTTTGTGGCCAAATTTAAATTACCGCGACTTGTAGTGATTGGTCTTTTTGTGGTCATGGGCCCGCTTATCTTATTGGGGATGATTTTGCCCTTAATTAAATCAGTAGAAAGCGTTTTTGGGGATATTGACCTCTATCGCGAGCGGCTGACTATCTTGGCCACTTCATTTAGCTCCTGGTTGACTCAAAAAATTCCTCTCCTCTCCATGGTGAAGTGGAAATCATCAAACATCTGGGCCAAAATTCCCTACGAAAATCTGGCCCACTATATAACCGATTTTTTTATCAACTTTTTTGTCTACATAACCTTGATGTTTATCTTTCTCTTTTTCATGATCATCGGCGGAACAGGCATTGGTCCGAAGGAGGGATTGATTCCCGAAATCCAGCACAAGATTGCCCATTATCTGCTCAATAAATTTATGATTTCTTTCGGCGTCGGCTTGATCAGCTTTATTCTCTACGTCTCCTTGGATCTTGATCTCTCTTTTATGTTTGGGGCCTTGGCCTTTGTCTTGAACTTCATTCCTAACGTGGGCGGTATTATCGCCAGTGCCCTGCCGATTCCCGTGGTTTTGCTTCAATATGGTGTGGGCTGGCAGTTCTATCTGGTGCTTATTTTTAACATGATCTTTCAATTTTTAATCGGGAATATTGTCGAGCCAAAAGTCCTGGGAGATTCCATGGAGCTACACCCCATTGTCATCTTGGTTTTCTTGATGTTCTGGGGTTTGGTCTGGGGACCGATCGGAATGTTCCTGGCGGTGCCGATTACCGCCATCATGCGGATTGTTTTCGCACGAATTGACGTCACCCGTCCAGTGGCCGAGCTTATGTCAGGACGACTTCCGCCTTCCTTGAAACGTTAACATGCCCGCATTATCTCTCGCGATGGCCTCGCGAATGAGCGCCTGATGAATCTGCCTTCGCAGATGATCGCGCGAATCCTGAATCTCACATTTAAAGTGTTCCTGCAAAAACTTTTCCAGATCACTATGGCCCACGTGATTTTGCTGATCCAGACCTTTTAAGGCCCGGGCCACTTCCTCCATTGAGTTAAAGCGCTTGCGATGTTGGACTGCCAGCATCTTGAGGATGATGAGTTCTGTCTGCGGCGAAAGAGTGGAGTCATAGTTTGTGGGGGGCGGGATCTCACACTTATCAATTTTGCGAATGACCTCAATGGTATTTTCTCCCGGAAAAAGTCGTTCGCCGGTGGTCATCTCCCAGTAGACGATTCCCAGTGCAAACTGATCAATGCGGTGATCGTAATATTTTCCTCTGATGTACTCGGGGGCCATATATGACGGCTTGCCCTTCAGAGTTCCAACTTTAGTCTTTTCTCCGGACTCATGCAGGCGTGCCATGCCGAAGTCGATGACCTTAACGTGCCCGTCAAAAGTTACCATGATGTTGTGAGGAGAGACATCCCGGTGGATGAGTCCTTGCTTTTTTTGGGCGAAAACCTGTGCCCCGCTCAGCTCATGAGCGTGGCCCAAGCCTTTAGCGGCTTCGGTGATGATGTGGGCGGTGAGGGCATGGGGGAGTTTGAGCTGTTTTTTAATTAACTTCTCCTGCAGCACCTTTAGATTAAAACCCTCCACGTACTCCATCACGCAGTAGAGCTGTTCCTGCTCCTCACCCGAGGCATAGCACTGGGCGATATTGGGATGAGACAGGCGAAAGGCGGTTTGCACTTCGGAGAGAAACATTTTTTTAAATTCAGCTTTGGCGGAATGCTTGCGTTTGACCACCTTGATGATGACCACTCTCTGAAGGGGAACGGTTCCTTGGCCCATTTCCGAGGCGGTCATCTGGCCCTGGAGTGCGCGGTAGATGCTTCCCACTCCACCTTGAGCAAGATGATCAATAATCATGTAGTTTTCAAAATGTATCATAGGACCTAGGCCATTTTGCCCTGGTCAAAAACAGTCACCAAGGCCTCAGAGGCCTTTCGGAAGACGCCGCTTACAAATTGATTTTTAATCTGCTCAACGACGATGCGACAACGATCGGCATGGGCATCTTCCCGATAGGTTTTGTCAAACATTTGATCCACAAAGTAGTGGGCGACGATGTAAACAGCCGTGAGCTGGGTAATCCGTTGATAGTTAATCCCTTTGGGAAAGCCACCACCACTCGGCATTTCGTGGTGTTGTTCCACAATAGTCAAAGTTTCCTGAGAAAAGAACTTGGATTCCTTGGCCAACAATTGGGCGGTGTTAATGGGATGATAGGCAACTTTTTTAGTGAGCTTTTCCTTGGCCAGGCCACTGTCCTTCAAAAGATCAAAATCTTCAGGCAGGAGCTCAACATCACAGAGCATGGCCGCCAGGGCCACTTTCTCTTTGACGGCATCATTGGCCCAGTTGAACTGGTCAATCATGAGGCAGGCCACCTGCGAGGTCATGAGCGCATAGGTAAATTCGCGGCTGCATTTCTTTTTGAAGTCTGCAAACTTTCCCAAGATATTGCTGAGACGAATGGTTTTAAGGGTGCCAAGGGTGAGCGCTTGGGCCACCGCAAGAGTGTCCTCTTCGGTGTTTTCCCGTAGCAGGAGAGATTTGAGCACGTCATGAGCGCCGGCCAGGAGAGAGACTTCAGGCGGCTTCACAGGCTCCGCAGTCTCGGTAGTCAAACGCGTGGCAATAGCTTTGCGCACGGAAGTGGTGAAATAATCGTAATCGGCGAGAGTTAGGTAGACTTCGGTGACTCCACGATTTTTATATTTCTCTAAAATGCTTTCGAAATTATCACCCTTTTGAGAGACCTTGATGAATTTTTCGGATGAAAGACGTAAATATAGTTCTAGCTGATATTCTGCTCCATAAGAAATTAAGGCATCAAGGCGAATTTTTTGATAAGCGTCAGCCGCTGGCTTGGAATCATTCATTTGCCTAATAGTTTCGTTCTTAGGAGCGAGCAAATCAAGTCAAATAATGGTGGCGGGTTCTTTGCCATTCAATAATGGGAGAAAAGATCGTATCTATCTGAGATCCGTCATAAGGTATGACGTTCATATCTCCGTCGAGAAGTTCAAGGTTTGAGGTAACAAAGAGAACGTCCGCATAGGGATCGAGAGTTTTGTAATGGCGAATAAAGGCCATCTCTTCCATAAGATTGTCAAGAATGAGCATGACACAGAGAACCGAGCCGCTCCCCCGTTTTACAGGAATACGGGGGGCCATGAAAGCGAGCTCTTGAATTTTTGCCTTGAGGTATGACTCTCGCAAATTTTTATCTTCAGGCGCACGGTCATTGGTGATGAGATGAAAAACAATTTCAATTCCAAAACGGGCCATGTCCTCATGAGAGATGGCAAGCAAGGCCAGGGCCTCATCAGTCGTGGTCATCAATTTTTTGCTTATGGGGTCCATAATGGGGCAGAAAATAATTTCTTCCACGATGTACTCATGGCCGTCATGGGGGGTAATTTTAATGGGATTGAGGCAGATGACGGTGGGGTGTTTGGCGTCTTGAAAGCGAGTGATCAGATCCCCCAGCATAAACTGACGGGCGATTTGTCCATGCAACCCCGTCTTGCAATCGGTTTTGGACAGCTCCGTCAAGGTGTGACCGCGTAGAATGCGAAAAATTAACTCGTCTTTGGTGAAGGCCGCGATAAAAGAATGTCCGCTGGAGTCATTCCAGAGGATGGGGGCCCCCTGCTCGTTGACCGGGCACAAAACGAGGTCGTAATGTCCGGGCATCTTTTGGGAATCTTGGGAAGATTGGGTGATAGGCCAGTTTACCGCCAGTGATTTTTTCCAAAATTCCAAATTCCTCTGAAATGCCATGGCATCCATAATTCCTCCCTACATTGTGCTGCCTTGATACCATAACATCCATCCCTTGGGCAGAGGGGAAAGTGGCTTGTGTTTCCAGAAGGTTACAGCATATTAGCGCCGGGATGATCCGTGAGGGGAAGTTCGTCGGTAGAAAGGGTGGGGCAAAGGGCCGAGGCCTCAACATAGAGACCTTCCGTTTGAAAGACATCTTGGATGCATTGATAGGTGACGGCAAAGGCATGGACCTTGGAACATTTACTCAGAATATTTTTTTGGATGCAGTCGGTACGGTTGGCAAGGCCATAAGGGGAAGCCACGCTCAGGGTCCCCGCCGGGAAACGGCCCACGATTTTATCGTAAACCAAGAGTTCAAATTTGGTGGTGAGCAGAATTAAAAAATAGCGCTCCAGGTTTCCCTTCGAAAGGGAAATAACGGCGCAGCGGTCGAGGTGACCGAGCAGCTCGACGGTCTGAGGATCTTTGGGGGCCCGATGCTGAAGGCATCCGCAGAACTCCACATACTCGCCGTAATCAGGAGAGGCCAGGGACTGTCCTAAGGGGTGGGACGTGACCTCTCGCAGGCACTGATCGGTAAAGGAACTTTCTCCAAGTGTTTTTGCAATGGCACTGGCAGGTAGGATCAAGAAAAGCATGGAGCAAAACATGACAAGTCTCATGGGAACAATTATATCAGAAATCGCTGAAAGCCCCTATTTTCCCTAGGAGAGGGCGTTTTTTGCCTCGAGATGAAAATGAGTGCCAAGATATTCAGGCTTAGAGATCGTAATCCATGAAAACCAGGATGTGGCCATTGGCGTCCGGCTCGGCATGGGTAATGCGCATTGGAAATCCGAAGAGATCTGTGGGAACGGGGATCTCATCGCACAGAACCATTCCGGATAAATCCATGCCTGCCAGTGTGTCTTTTGCCGCTTCCAGGACCTTCGGCCATAGAATTTCAAAGCGGGCAAAACGAGCGGCGACATACACAGAATCGCGATCAACCCCATCCACCACAATTTGGGCCTTACCGTTTTTAATGGGGTAGCGGAGCTTGAGATCGAATTCCACCTCAATCGGATTATTAACGGCGTATTGTTTAACACCGGTTACGTTATATTTTATTTTGAGCTTAACAATCGGCGGTAAACCATTGCTCAATCCGGTACGTCCTCCCAGCGCAAACTGCGGGCGATGAACATTTTCATACTGGGTACCGTCGGAGGTCGTGGTGTAATCATAGTAACCGCGACGGTCCGAGAGCTGGAGAAGCTGATTGATGAAACCCTCGTTGAGCGAGACGGCAACATCGAAGGCATGACGATTCAGGGTTCGAGTTTGGACGCCCAAGAATGCTGTCTGGCGGTCGTCGAGAGCTGGCACGGTGGAATATTTTGGGTCCTTGATGAAGGCGTTGAGGAAAAAATGCAGATGATCATCCTTGTAATCAAGTCCGGCAGGAAGCAGCTTGTACTGGAAAGGGGTTACGGAAGTGCTCGGGGCCCCCAGCGGTTTCATGCTTTCGGAAGCGGCAAATTTCAAATTGGCCTTCTCTGTGAGAGTCTTCTGGATTGTGGGGCCGAAATCCTCGTTTAAGTATGTGCTGACGGATTTGGTCAGTCCGGCCATCAGGTCCGTGCGCTTATCCCGCAAAAGTTTTTCAATCTCATCCAAACGGGTGCGCGCTCGCGTGCCGTTGACAATAATTTCCACCACGGGAAGTCGCATTGGCTTTTTGAAATCCAGTGCCAGGCGGAACTGATCGAGATTGGTCTCAGGAGGATACACCGTAAAGTGAAACTTTCCGTTTTGAACCAGCACGTCGACGGGGACTTTAAAGGTCAGAGGGACCGTGCCCGCGGCGCTTCCGAAAATGATTTTATCCACGCCGATAGTTTCCAGGAAAGAATGTAAGCGATCCTTCACATCAACCTTGTCAACCGTGAGGCGGAAATTATTAAGCACTAAATTTAAGGTCAGCCGGGTCGGGGCGGTTGGACCGTGAGTGTGCTTGATGAAGTCGATGCCCACATGATTCCAGTTGGCGGTGACATCAATATTTTTAGCATCAATGATCAGGTGATGTTTGTTGCGGAAAGTGATTTCGCGACTTCTGAAAAATTTTGCAAAGTAGTATTTTGCCTGCTTAATGAGCGAGGTCAATTTAGGATTATCCGGGATCAGCTGGTCGAGGGTTTTTTCGCCCATATCTTCATGCTTGTTACCCAAATTTTGATGGTTCAAATTCACCTTGAAGCGACGGGCCAGATCGTCGGCAGAATTTTGAAAGTAATCGCGACCGGTGGGGCTGACGTAGACCCCGATCCCATGGGGAATGGTGGTTACTGTGCCGGCCAACAGCGAAGCCGACAGAGTCATGCCCAAAATAAACGGAAGGATAATTCGCATAAAATAACTCCCGGGAAAATACCAAAATACAATACTAAGACATGGCATTTTGACAGGTTCCTCGAAAAATACCTCAAAAACTAAGGCAGCATGAAAAAAGTACAGGGGCCGTGTTAGAATATTTCCATGGTTGAAAGTGAGAGGAAGTATTATCAGCTAGTTCTGGAGCAGGAGCTGGCCCGTCGTCAGCAGTTAAATCCGCGTTTTTCCCTGCGCTCTTTCGCCCGCTACCTGGAAATAGATTCATCCACCCTGAGCGCCATCCTGAACGGACGCCGGGCGCTGCCGTTGTCGCGCGCCCATGCCTTTGCCTGCAAGATGGGACTGTCAGGAGAAACTCTGATAAAATTCAGGCAATCTTGTGAGGTCGAGCATACCCGCCTGGCGGCCATCGAGGAGGAAGCGGGTGAGCGCTACACCTCGTTGCGCCTGGATGATGACATTGATTCGCGCATCTTAATTCATTGGGAGTACTTTGCCATTTTTGCCTTTCTTGGTGTGTGCGAGTCGGACGGGGGAGCGGCGGTGGCCAAAATCTCGCAGCGTTTGTTTCTGGATGAAGAAATCACCCGGAGCTGTTTAGAGGATTTGTGCCAGAAGAGGTTGGTGGAAAAGTTACCCGACGGGCGTTATCGCAAAAGCTGTGGGCCGATACACACCCGCGGGATTAAGGAAAAGGATGAGGTTTTTCGCGAGGCCCACCGGAGCAACTTGACCCTGCTCATTGATCGATTCGATTCTTTCAAGGCCGAGGAAAGCATGATGGTTTCCTCCACCATCGCCTTCGACGTGAGAAAGCTTCCTCAGGTTCGAAAATTGATCACGGAATTTCAGAAAAAACTTTCGAGCTTCATGCGCGAAGGGCAGGGCAATCAGGTATACCAGTTTATGGCCTATCTTTTTCCCATTTCCAAAAGAGAAGATTAAAAAGTTTTTTTTCCGCGCTGGTAATTTTCGGTGGATTTCAGGCGAACCTTCTGATCATAGGTAAAAATGGTGCCATCCAAAACATCATTTTTGTACTGACCTTTTTGCACGATTTCGTTGTTATAGTTAAGCAGGCGAAAAGGGCCGTTTCTTTTTCCATGCTCATACTGTCCTATGAAGCGCTCACCGGTGGTGAAATCATAGCTGGTAATTTGGCCGCTCAGCTTACCTTCAATCAGCGCGCCCAAGGTCATGCCATTTTTCTTCTGGATTCGCATCACTCCGGAGGGGATACCATTTTCAAATTTGCCAAAGGTCCCCTCGGTGTCGAGGGCCATGGGAGAGATTTCCCCGCGCCAGAGTTTGCCGCTCCTGAAGTTGCCATGATAGACGAGAAGATTTTTCTTGAAGTTTGCCGAGTGGGCCTGCAGCTCGCCATCCTTGCATGAGCCCTGATTGAGATGATAGTCACCCAGGTAGGGATCATGGCAGGTCTGCTTTTGCATGGGAGTGCTACTCACCAGTTTGCCTCTGGCGTACTGGAGGATGTTCTGATTGCCACGATCCAAATAAGGCCCATTCAAAGTTCCCTGTCCAAAACGTCCCTGTAGGGTCAGACCATTGGCAAACTCTAATGTGCCCAGACCATCAAAGGTGAAATTTTTAATTTCTCCCACATATTTTCGGTATTCATTTTTTCCCAGATATAAGATGGTGCCAGGCCCCAGCTCCCCCTGATAAAGATTCTGAATGATGATCCGCTGATCTCGGGTCAGGATGAGGGAGAGTCCGTGGGCGAAAGCGTTCATGATTCTCAGGCTGGTGCGCTCAGGACGTTTTTCATCCTCATTGAACTCAAGGGTGCTGACATAGAAATCCTGAGTGGGGGGATTTTGGTGTTCCCGGGTAAAAAGACGGGCCGAGAACTTCTGCGGGGTCACGGTAAAAAAATCTCCAAGGGGCACTACCTTGAACTTGCCAACCAGCTTCGCGCCATGATCGAGCAAGATGATGCCGTCCTTTGAATTCAAGGGCATGGCGGTTGCTTCCTGGGCCGCCCAGGTGAGGGGCATCAGGCAAAGTGAAAGCAGAAAAAAGATTGTCGCCGTTTGCTTGGACATGACTAGTAGTTTAAGGGGGCCTGGGAATCCCTGCCACTTTTTTTAGTCGCCCTCAGGCCATGTCTGCCTTTATGTAGAATTGATTTCACCGTTAACCCATTGAAACTAAGTTAGGGAGATGAAATTTGCTCAACTTTTATAGAAATTTAGTCGACACGCCTACAATGGATTCTAACGGTTGTGGAGGCCGTACCATTTTATGCAGTGGTCGTGGAACAACATACACTTAGTCTGGCTAGCGGGGATTCTCACCCTTTCCGCCTGTGTTGGGACCATTGAGGACACCAAAGTTAAAAAGTCTGAAACCATTCCGGTCGCCATCCCCAGCATAAGTTTTGACGGGATCTTTTCTGCCGAACCCGTGGCCCATGACAAGGTCGATGTCAAATTTTTCCCGGCCCCGGGGGACGCCGCCGACCTTGTTTATCTCGTCAACTATGACGGCCTTTCGGCTCCGCTCACTGTTCCCGGACTGTACCTGCGCCCCAATTACCTGGGCCTTCTAGTGTATACCGTCTTGGGACTCAAAACCAACGCCGCCTATAACTTTGAGGTGCAGGTTAAAAATGTGAAGACGGGAGGCTACTCTCAGGCCGAAGGACAGAAATCTGCCACCACCTTTGCCAATATCACCGCTAATTTTTTGGGCATTCAGAATGTGAAAACCATGCCGGGTTTGGCGGGCATCAACTCTGTAAAAGTGGAATGGGCCGAAGCCGAGAGGCAGGGGTCCGCCTTTGTGCCCAAGGATATTGATCCGAATAAATATATCATCACGCTGATTAACGGAGACGTTCTGTCTCCCAGTGATATGCACAACACCGCCTTCTCAGAGCCCTTTCGAAAAGTCGTCTACGTGAATCCGGCCGAGATTAATTCCGTGGTGGGGGGGCTTGCCGCCGATACCCTATACTACGTTTCAGTGCGGGCCATTCATTACGGCTATACCGTTTACGGCAGTGATGTCACTTATAAAAAAGAGGTGAATTCAAAGTACATGGAGATTAAGACGCTGAAGGGAGGCATCAACAATCTGGATTTTAATACCGAAGGTGTAACCGTGGCCCTGATGCCTGGAACGGAAGGGTTGACCTCCATCTCGGCCCAATGGGAAGAGGCGGCGGGGGCCTTTGACAGCTACCGCGTTTACTATTCCGCCAACCCTGCGATTCTGGCCTACCTCTCGGGCACCCCCGATGGCGTGTGTGATGGCCGGGAAACCAATAATATAAATTATTTTTGTAAGCAGGTGGATTACACCGGGACCAGCGCCATCTTGATCGACATGATTCCCAACACCCAGTATTACGTGGTGGTGGCGGTCTGTCAGAGTACTACCTGTACGCCTTCCACCCGGGTTCTGTCCTCGGTTGAGGTGATTGAGACTACCCCTCAGGTGGCGCTCTACTCTGGGGTTATGGCCATCGAACCCGCCCGAGAGTTTAATAAGTTGGATGAGCTTTATCTTCAGGTTCAACCTCCCGATCTCGCCTCCGGCGTTATGGACGGAGTCATTGTGGAATATGTGAATTATAACGGGACCACCATTGTGCCCCTAAACCATCCGGGGGGCGTCCCCAACATCAGTCCGCTCAATATTTTAAGTTTCAATTATCAAAGTGCTACGGAATTGGTCATCACCAACGCCTTTCCTTTCAGTGATGTGCCCTATTGTTTTCAGGCCTTCCCCTACACCTGGGAAAATGGCGTGCTGGTGGAGCATCGGGAGAATGCCGTTCCCAACTGCCTGGTCCCCAAGGTCAATCCTCCTACCGCCTTACAATTTTCTGGTGCCACGGGATGTCTACCCGGCGCCGGACCAGGAGGTGTGCTGGTGAGCTGGGAAAAACCCCAGGGGGGAATCTACTCCCACTTTGAAATTTTCGTTCGGCCCGAAGGGACCTTCAACTTTGGTGATGCCACCGCTTCCGATCCGCCACCGGCCCCCTATATTCGTCGGCTCGTGAACGAAAATACGGTTGAATATACGGTGGAAGGTTTGACGACAGGACAGACCTATCGGGTTGGCGTTATTACCTATGTGAATATCAATGGAACCATCAAAAGAAGTGAATTTAACAGCAATACCTGGTCCTGCACCCCTAACTAAAAAAGTGACCACAAAACTTGTCAGATTTTGCCTTGAAAAGGCCCTCGGCTGACCTCCCAAAATTCTTAAGATAATCGGAGACTTTTTATTAAAACCAATGAATCTCATGGGATAGCTGCGGTTTGAGCTGTCGGGGCGGAGTGGGGAGCGCCCTTTAATCATATAATTAGTCAAATCGGCCATAAGGCCCTGACAAGAAGGATACGATAAGACAAATGGGTATGATTATTTGTAAGACTCAATCTTTATCAAGGTCTATGAGGGCGTGCACCCACATGTGGTTGCGCGCGACCCTTCTTGTGGTCCTGCTGGTGGGGGTTGGGTGCGTCGGAACCATTGAAGATACCAAGCTCTCAAAAACCAAGACGGCAACCACCAAGACGGTCAAGCTGCCTTTTTCCGGCCTGGCCTCCGCCGAGCCCATTGCCCACGATAAGGTGGAAGTTTATTTCTATCCCGCCAAAGGCAAGCCAGAGGATCTTACCTACGAGATTTATGTCAACGGCTCTGAGGCCCCCATCTTTATCGCCGGTAACTCCATGACGCCCAACCCTTCGGGGAAGCTGATGTATACGGTGACGGGACTCCAGGTGAATACCACCTATAGCTTTGCCGTTTCGGCCACCAACAATGAGACCAAGTCTTCCAGTGATTCAGGGGACACTCTGAGCGCCACCACCTTTGCCAACATCACCGCCGACTTTGCCGGTATTGCCTCTGTGCGCACTCCCGCCGGTGTGGCGGGACAAAGTTCGGTTATCGTTGAATGGGTGGGAGCGACCACCACCGGTTCGGCCTTTAACCCGAAGACCGCCGATCCTGTCGGTTACGAAGTTACCTTCATCAGTGATACCGGTGGGGCCAATAATTTAAATAATGCCAGTTATACCGGCAATGATCGAGTGGTGAACCTGGTTCCCAATCCCATTCCCGAGAGCCCCCTGCTGGCCACCGAGCGCTCCCGAACCATCACAGGCCTTGCTTCCGGTAAAAAGTATTTTTTCCAAGTTCGCGCCTACCACAAGGGTTATATTATGTTCGGCGGGTTGAACGGTGATTCCAACTATAAGCGCGAGCAGAATCATAAGTTCTTGTCCATCGTCACCGGCCTGCCCACGGGCATGTTTAACTTTGAGACCTCGCTCGTGAAGGCGATCAATCCTGACGGCAAGGCGGCCCTCACCAATATTGATGTGACCTGGAAACCGGCCACCGGGGACTTTGATCACTACCGCGTCTACTTTAAGGAGATGGGGAAAGAGAAGGTCCTGGGTGACCCGGTGGAAGATCCCGCCACCGTGCTGCCCGTGGATGAGGTGGACTATTTTTCAGAGGCCGGGGGACAGATTGATCGCTTAAATGGTCTGAATAAATACGATCGGGTTGATGCCGATGCCAGTTACTTTCGTTTAACAAACCTGCCCAGCTATCGCCATTTTCAAATCAAGGTGGTGGCCTGCGGAAATGCCGTTTGCGATGTGGCCAATCGACAGGTCAGTGATCCTGTCACCAAAACCACCACCTTTCCAAAGGTCGCGCCCTTTGACGGCATTGATCACATTGATCACCCGCGAGCTGAGACCACCACCAGGCGTATTCACGCCGTCTTCAACTCCCCGGTTATCGCCTCCGGTTATCTCGACGATCTGGGACTCTATTGCTACGCCACGCCTACGGATGCGAGCCCGAAAAAATTGGTCTATGCCAAGACTCAAGTTGGGGCCGGCGCGGCGACTGCTGGCGCTAGCTCTTTGGCCATTGATGATGGGGACTACGACGCATTTCCCACTTCTGGTGCGGTGGTGATTGGAGCGGTTGGAGATGCTGATTATGAGGTTTTCAGTTACACCTCCAAGGCCACTGTTCCCTCCCGTTTAGTGAGTACCAATGACACCTTGGACTTCAGTCATCTGGCCGGGGTCGAGGTGAATTTTTCCATCAAGAGTGCTGACAACTGTAATGGGGTTTATCGCTCGACTCCTTCGCCCACGACCCAGGAGGCCTTTGAAATCTTCGAGGAGGTCAACATTGACGGCATCGAGCCATCGGTTGGCAAGGAGTACTGCTTTTCTTTAGTGCCTAAGGTCGATGGGGATAATACCCACTATTCTGTCGGCCCTCCTAATTACAACTTTCAAGATATCGAGAATATGGGTTCGGCCTTGATAAAATGCATCACTCCCGAGATCAAGACACCCACCTTGGCCCAGTTCCCGGGTAAGGTTCCCACCTGTAGCGTGGCCGGGCGAACGATCAATATGACCTGGTCTCTGCCCACGGGGGGGATGTACAATAACTTTCAGGCCTTCTGGAAACGCAATAACACAGGGACTCCTTTTCAATTCGCTGAAGCCAAAACCATGAGCTTGCCGGCACCCGGCGGCCCGATCTATTGGACCAAAGAAGCGATCGACAAGACGCTGACCGCTTATACCGTTGATCCCACGACTGTTGGCAAACCTCCGCTCATTCCCGGCGAGCGCTATTTTACCGGGGTGTTGGCGTATCTCCAGGTTGGACTGGATCGCTACTACTCGGAAGCCAACTTAAACACCGGTGACTGTTTGATCGCTCTTCCCACCGTGGAATTTCAGGAATGGACCGAAGTTTTTGCCGTGGGCCCCAAGGTGGATGGCCTCACCCCGCCTGATCCTATTACCGGCGCGCGCACCATGATTTTGGAAACCTTGGATGACTCCAGCGTGCCCGTGGAAGTGGTGCTGGAGGGCAGCGGCACCGGCTCCGGCATTATGATAAACGAAGATCCGGCGGATGGTTTTTATCTCTCGCGAGGCGGCACACCTTTTAATGGGGTGTATGGGACCAAAGACGGAGATGTGGCCAATCCAAAATATCAATATTCCAACACCGGGATGGTGCGACTGTCTTGGAAGGACGTGAAATTTTATAGCACACCCAATCTCTATATGGATGACATGATCAGTTCTTATGAGGCGCCCGATGCCGGTCAGAATGCTAATTTTCCTTTCGCCTTTCCCGCCACTAAGGGGGCGCGCGTTTTTGGCTATAAGGTCTATCGCTCTGATAACAACAAGGTGACCTGGACAGAATTGACCCACAAGGATTTCGCCTACCAGAAAGTTTCCAACGGCGGACTGATTCGAGCGCAGAGTCGATTGACCATGAAGCGCAACAACGTCAGTGCCGATACCGATAAGATTGTCACCTTTACCGATTATTCGGTGAAGTACACGGATAATAATGGTGAGATAGAACGGGCGCGAATCTACTGGTACAAGATTGTTCCCGTGTTCAATAACACACCACTGCCCTTGACCGACTCAAGCAATATCATCAAGGTGACTTTGCCTCCGCCCAATATGGCGCTGGTTCATCGCATGATGGCCAATCGAACCATCTGTCGTGAGATGGATCGGCCGATTAATACCACACCCGGAAGATATTACTCCTGCGATTTTAACGGAGTGGGTGCCAGCAGTACCAGCTTCCCATGGCCGGTTTACACCGGACTTCCGGGCGATGCCAAACCTATCTATGACTTAGGCGGCGACCTTCTCGTTGACCGTTTTGAGCTGGGCTGCAATTTCACTCGTGGAGATCCCCGAGCGACGCCCATCGCTGAAAGTGATTACCCAGGGGATTACGGAAATGGCTTGGCCAATTTCCAAGGGCGCACGGTGGCCTGGATGGGGAGTACCACCGGCCGACCTTTCCAAGGTTGTGTGGGAACCGATGACTTTGAGTATGAGCCTATGAATGGGCACACAGGTTCGGGAAGTTCCAATACGGACACCAGCTATCAGCGAGTTCATCAGGGAGATTGTTTTGGTACGGCGGCGACGACCATGACCGGACAGGAATGTGCCGATTATACGGTTGTCCAACCCGCGACCTATGGCTTTCCCGGAGCGATCAACGTCATCCCCAATGATGCCTCGGAAAACTGTCAAACGGCGGACTATGTCTACGGAACTTTTTACGGCCGCGTAGGAGCACCGGATTATCCTAACTATTGGGGTGAGATGTGGGAAGGTGCCGGTGGCAATTCCTGGGACGGATATCCCTTTCAGAAACACCTAGTTCAGTCAGAGCCGGCAGCCGTGTATTATAGACGAAACAAGGGTGGCTATCCCCAAAATAAGTATCCTTCCTCCGCCGGACCCGGATCATATATTACGGACTGGGGCGGCAATAGTATTTCCAGTGGCCAGTGCTTTATCAACCTGCCTTTCGTCAATACTCCTGCCAACCATCCCAATGTCAATCGGCAGGACGGCGACTGGACGGCCCGTTGGTTTGCCATGAATATGCTTTTTAATGATAAGCTGACGGCCCCGGCCCCAACCGGAGCCGTGACCCTTTACAATAAGACGGTCAATGAGGTTTTAAACATGCCGGGCTTTTATGCTACCAATGATACCAAGCCAACGGTCTGGCCAACCACCACCCGTTTCAATCCCGCCACCACGCCCATCGGGAAAATTCTCTCGAGCAATAATGCGAAATTACCGCCTCTAGGGTATCTATCCCAGAAGGCCGCGTACGATCTCTGTGGACTCTATAAAGTTGAGCTGGGTGCCTTCGATCAGGCGGCCGGAAGTGGAAGTGGCGTTTTCTATCAGATTGATGCCCCGGCCAGCAAGCGGATCATGACCAAAAAAGAATTTAACGTTGTGGCCGCCTGGCCGGATATTGACTCCAGCGCCACGGCCGGCTTTGCGGACGTCAATATTTATGATGAAACTATGATTACCACCATTGAAACGGGTAATTATGATCACGTGCAACCTAAGCTGCTGGCCTCCACTCTGACCAAAGGAAATGTGTCAGGTTGCAATACCCAGGCCCGACTTGCAAACAACCTCGGCCAAGATATCTGGTGGAATTTAAAATTTTCCCCCCGCTTTCCTTCCACTTGGGGAGAGACCGATCCCTACTATTGGAGTGGCTCAAGCGCCAATGATGCCAGTGGGGTCAACGCAAATTCTTCCCGCTGCGTTTCCAAGTTCGGTGTTCAGGACTTGGTGGGAAATATGATGGAGGTCGTGGCCGAACAGGTCTTCTGTGACTTTAGTGGTGAGCTGATGTACCTCGGCCCCGTGGCCGACGACCAGCCGAGTTCGATTCGAATGGCCGTGGGTGGGTTAGGATCGGGGACCGTCACCCCCGCCGTTCCTCCACTTCCAAGTGCCGGCACTGAAGTCCATCAAGGCGGCGACCGCACCGTGTCCTGGTGGGGCAGTAACTTAGATGCTTATAAGACCGGCCCCGGCGGCCTGGTTGCCTGGGTTCAGTCCCAGCAAAATACCGGACAATGTTCCACCGTGCAGATGGGCGGGGAGCGAGATCAGGGAACCGGAATGAACTTTCGCTCAGGCACCAATATGGCGTCCATCTTCGATTTCAACACCTGGTCTGGATACAACGATCAGGTTATTGAATGGCATGGTGACGTCGGCCCGGCCTTGGGAGAGTCAGGAACTGGAACCGGCTGGGGGGCCCATAGAACCTTCGGACAGGAACTGGTTCTCGATGACCGCGGTGGCGATGGATATTTTCTGGACTGGGGACAGGCGAACGTCGGCCCACCAATTGCCTATAGCGAAGTCTTTCAAATAAAGGCCCTTGGCTCAAGCAGTATGGGAGCCTTTTTCAACCCGGCGATTGGGATGACGACGGCCTGCATGGAAGGTCCGGGATACCCCGCTCCTTGCGTTGATTCGCCTGACAACAAGGACTTCACCACCACGATCTTGGCCGCGGCCCATGGATCTGGACCGACCTTTGGCAACCCGACGATTCAGAACTTCCCAACCAATAATGGCAATATCCACAATGATGGCTTGCGAGACCTCAACTTCTCGGCCTGGCACGTTTCGCCCAATGCCTGGAAAACTCCTTTTAGATATATTGACAGTGTCGTGGCCGGCGGCCCTCTTCCTGATGACGACATCTGGAATATAAAATACGCCAACGGCTCGACCGACGTGGTTAGCACGTCCTGGGCATGGTGGGTCATCAGTCGCAGCAACCCAATGTACTTTAACGTAGGCGGAGATGTGACCACCTCCGATGCCGGTCGATACTACGCCTATATGAGAGGGGACAGTCCCTACAACCAAGAAAATCATTGGGGCAGGGGCAGCCGATGTGTCATCAAGATCAATACTGCGGACTAGCAGTTACGGATAAAAGAAATACGAGGTACGTATGCGAGCTACATTTCTTTTGCCCATATTTCTAGCAGGGCTTATTGGGCTTTTAGTTTCCTGCGTCCCTAAAACTGGGGAAGATGCCGTCGATGTAAAAACCGATGGTATCTTTGATCCTGTGACATTCACCATCGTCGGGGGCAAAGACCTTGGTGAGATTTTGACCGGCTCCGATCCTCGAACCATTACCATGACGGTAAAAAATAACTCCAAGTTTGAGATTACCAATCTTGATCTGACTCTGTTTGATGACGACACCTCGGATATGGGCATGGTCTTCGCGGCCGGTGAGGATACCGGGCAACCCGGCTTTCCAGGAACCGGGGGAACTTGCGTGACCGCCAAATTGGCGTCTGGGGCGACGTGCTCAATAAAGGTCACTATGAATCCCGCCCGCTCTGGGATATTCAAGCAGAAGATTCTTTTTAAATATAAAAATTTTATCAAGACTGCCGAATACAGTGACACCATGACCGTGTTGATAGGCGAGCCTGCATCATTGGTATTTCCCAGTGAAGTGTCCTTTTACAACTACGGGGTTTTGGAACAAACCGAACCCATCGTGCGAACCGAGGTCATGCGAATTGAAAACCGCGGTGGTCTCTCTGCTCGAAATGTCGATCTCTCCGTTCTGAGTGCTGACCTGCCATCATCTTTTGTTCTTATGGAGCACAACTGTCCCACCGTCATCAAGTCCCTCATGAGCTGCGAGGCCACGGTCTCCTATGTTCCCCTCAATATTCTGGTGACCGACCCGCCAAAAGATTACTCGGCCACCTTTACCGCCAGTTATATCAAGGATGGCAAAAGCGCCACGGGGAATTTGAATGCCTTCTTCTCCTACAAATCCCTCAAAATCCAAGGGGTCTTTGAGACCAACCAGGCGGTGCATGAGTTCACTCCTGATATTATAGTGGGCAATCATGAGAGCAAGAACATCGCCATTATTAATAAGGGATATCAGGAAGGTGTCGTCAAAGAACTTATCTTTAAAAAATCCGATGGCACCCTCATGGGTGTCTGTACAACACCCGCCGGTTCCGGTCCCTTCCTCGACTGCACCGATGGGGCAGACCCTGCCACCCCCGTTGATTTGGCAACCCTGCCTTTTCGAGTGGAAGACCTGTCGGCCTGCATGGACGTCGCCACCCCGGGTATTCGTGGAGAGACGCTGGGGGAGTCATGTATTTACCGAGTCACCTTCTGGCCGTCGCTACAATACCTCACCGACCGGGATTTTACCGGAACCGAGCTGTGGTTTAAGTACGACTCCCGTTGGAAAAATCAAGAGACGATCATTACCACAAAACTTTTCACCTTTAATGCCAACTCAAAGGCGGCAGGAAAGTTGATCATTCAGGATTTCAAGGTCAACAATATTGCACAAACCAATGAGTCCGTGGACGAAACTTCCGCCTGGTTTGATCTTGGTCGTTTGGCGCTGATCACGGATTCGGCCTATCGCTCGTCAGTGTCTATTACGCTCTATAATGCGGGCAATAGTCGCGTCACCGTACTTTCCGTCTTTGACGGGCAGTCGGCCGGCAGTGGACCGCAGCAGATCGATGCAACCCCTCGAAATATTCACTCGCAAAGCGACTCTGCTTACGATACCTATTATGAATCCATGATCACGGGGTGTAACAACGTAGAACCGGCCGAGTTTTGCACGATCTCCGGTTATATTTCTCCTATTCATTATACCGAAGCTTTGGACAATCGTCTCTACTTTGACGAGATTACGATTGACGGGGGCACCGGCAAACCTGACCCTGCATTAAGTTTTAAGCGTTTCCATATCACCTATCGGGATTCTGCTACCTATGAGGATGATGGAACTCCACATCCGGATCGAGCGCTTGAGTCGAAGCATACCGGTACCCTGGTCATGAAAGGCTTTCTAGTGTTTAAGGAAACTGATCCCAATTTCGGGGTGATGGGGACAATGTATCCGTGGCAGACGAAGACCCATCGGGTGGTGCTGAAAAATGTCGGTACCGGCTCCATTCCCTACATCAATATTGATGCGATTAAAAACCTATATTACTTTAACGGACCTTACCCTATCGGCACCTATCGAAATGGAGGTCCCAGCGGATATCCCTACAACATCATTCCCACTCCCGGGGCCCCGTACGATCATGATTGCGTCGATTTTATCAGTGCGCCTGGGGGCGGGTCGGTTCTGGCGCAATTCGAAACCTGCGCGCTCACCGTCTTGGCCACGGCGGACCCTTTGGAGAGAATGGTGGATGCAGATTTTAATACTCCCGCCCTTAATGAAACTCGTCATAACATCTCGGCCCGAAATAATACCGCCGACCTTTGGGAATGGAAAACCCAGACAACGGCCAGTACCGTTACCTTTCAATACTATGACGGTGACTCCAACCAGTGTCCCGTGGGTCCATGTTCAGGCCCTCTGGCTGCTCCCGGTTATGACAATGCTTTGGGTTTTAAAAAGGCCATACCCCGGGATTACATGCTGAACTGCGGTCTTGTGGGTGTGGGCAAACTCACACCCGTCAGCGGGCTTACACCCATCGATAGCGCCATTGCCTATCGGCCGGCCATGAATTATCCAACACTGTCTGACCCTCCTGCCGGCACAGGGACCCAGGCAGGTTATGATGTTGCTCCATTATGGTTTGATACCGTCGGTGCCACCGAACCTGTGTCCAGGCATATTCTGTCAAAAACCCACGTTGCGGCGTTGGTCAGTGCCAGTGATGACTACACCTTTCATGGGGGAACATTTCCCGCCACGGGTGAGACCCATCTCTTCTCTTTCACTCTCGCGAATACGGGAGTGCAGACTGTGACCATCCGAAGCATCACTTTTTCCCCCGGCCTTCCCGCTGGTTTGACCGTGGCCGGTGGTTTGCCGGCCTTGCCTCTCAATATCAATGTGGGAGCGAGTGTCGCCTTCACCTTTAATTTTACCCCGAACACTGTTTTGGCCGGGAATCCGGAAATTTTTAGCACCCTTATGGACGTCACCTACGACGATGGCTATCACAAGGTGTCCACGGCCAACCCTATCGTGGCCCATTATCGGATTATGGCCGAGGCCTTCGAGACGGCAGATACAGGCGGCTTCAGCAACACCGATGCCGATGATGACGTGAAAAGCAAGGATTGGTTTGTCCAGTTCAACAATCCCGGCACCTCGGAATTTTTCACCGGGGCCGAGAGAAATATTCCTCTAAAGACTCATAACTTTGATCCCGCCTTCAACGATACCTATTTTGCCGTTAAGGGTAGTGCGGTCTACGCCAAGAAAACTTATACCTTAAAAAATAACACCGCCTTCCCCTTTAGGCTGAATGTTTTTATCAAGACCCAAATGGGGGCGACGGCCAGCGCCGATGCGGTCAGTGGCTATGAGCTCCTCAGTAATACTTGCAATAAGATCATGAATCCGACCGATACCTGCACCTTTGACATTAAATTTACCGCCAGCGCTTCTACGCCTGCTACGAACACGGCCTATGTGCATTTAAACTACGACCTCCAGGCCAATCAGTTTATTAACAAGGCCTTTAGGGTGACGTTCACCGCCTCCGATCCGGCCAACTTGACGGCCTCCGGGCTTTCAAAATTCCAAACTTTGGAGACTGGCTCGGGAACTGGGTCAGGTTATACCTGGTCGAGTTATTCAGTGTCCTATGGGGCTTTGGCGGCCAATCCTCATATTAAGCAAACGACCTATCCGACCATCGGAGCTTATCCCATGACCGCACCGGCGAATGGGGTCACGATTGCCAATTCCAGCATACTCAAGGCAAGCTTTTTAAAACAACTGGCCAACCCTCCTGCCTGCTCGAACCCACCCACCTGTTCTGGGCCAACGGATAATAAAATTGAAATGTGGAACGGTGGGCCCAATGGGCAGATTCACGTCTTCGCCACCCGTGGTTGTTTCTACGGGGATGACGAGTTTGACGGCGGTGTTCCTGCTGACCAGAAGGGTTTCAATAATGCCACCTCGGTTCCGAATGCCTGCAAACTTTTCTTTGAGTATTGGAGTGATGAAACTTTCACCGGTACCGACCTTCTCCCCGGAAACAACATGATGCACTTAACTTTCTATAACAATCGCTGGTCGAGCTTTGATGTCATGCACTTTCACCTCTCCGGTTTTATCGAACCCGACTTCTCCACCTTATCGGGAGGAACAAACTACAGCAACGTGCAGGCCTCAAGTTCGGGAAGTATCACCTTCAACTGGCCGACCTTTACCGGCGCCAATGCCGTTTGGGGAAATAAGATCGGCTATCGAATTTTCTGGGCCACGGCGGCATCAACTTTGAATAATATCTATCCCATTACTTCAAATTACACGGATGTGGGGCCGACCACTCACACCTTCACGCATAATGGCTTAGTGGCGGGCAAGTACTACTACTACAGAGTGGCGGCCCGACGCCAAAAAGGAGCAAAGGTTTATACTTCGCGCTCCACGGTCTTGGGGACATTGACGGCGGTCGTTCCCCCGGCGAATACTATTTTTACCAATACGATCGGGGCCAATGGCGCGCTGATCGACAAGGGCCTCATTCCGGGCTTTGGCTTTAAGGCCGCCGCAACTTCGGCCTGCGCCGCCCAGAAATATACCCTCAATAACGGTGGTACCGTGTACAAGACCAAGGCCCTGATCAACACTACCGTGTGGAACTTTATCAAATCCGATCCGGACCAAACCAATTTTTCAACTTACTCGAACTATGTCGCGCCGGCCACGCCACATTGGTTGAGCGATGCCGCCACGGGGATTGCGCCGATTTTTACGCCTTATGGATTTAGTACGCTGAATCTCAGTCAGTATGTGCCAAAGGGGCCGCCACCGGCGACACCACTTTTGTATCGGAAGATTTGTACCAACACGTCCTGCGACACCCTCGATAAGATGGTGGGTGGAGATGGAGTGGAAGTACCTTTTGATGCAGTGTTCTACATAAAGGCAGATCAGTCTGCAGGTGCCTACCGATGTTATGCGCCGCTATAACATGCTGTAAATACAGGCTGGCATAGGGCCAGCCTGAGTGGCCAAGTTTTGTTGATTGCAATAAAATTAATTAAGAGCATACTGGCTTTCACAATCATCCCAAGGAGCTATTTTAGGTGCGCGACTTTTCTATCCGTTACGATCTCGATTTGAAAACAGACCTTAACCAAAACGAACAGAATCAACTTGAGCATGGGCTGCAACGAATTTTGCAAAAATGCCCATCTGGGTGTGTGGCCCGTTTGGAGGCCACATCGGTTCGCCATGACATCTGCCTGAACCTGGAGTTAAAAGGATTGCTCATGCCCATCACGGCATTTGCCATCGGTCCGGTTTTTGAAGAAGTGCTTAGCGATCTGGAGATGGAGCTGGCGATTCAGCTCAATCACGGTGCTTCAGCCAGTGCAAATTCTCTGGTGTGGGCGGTTTAGTTTATCTCGATTTTCGCCATGAGCGGCAAATGATCTGAGATGCCCAGATGCCTGAGGGCCCGGGTATCGCTCACAATCACATTTTTGACATAAATTCTGTCTAAGGTCAGCATAGGGAAAAGGGCCGGAAATGTTTTGGCGTATTCCCCGTGGACTGAATTGTGACAATCCTGAATTTGGAGATTTTTTTCCAAAGTCTTTGTGGCCTGTCGACTCCACTCATTAAAATCTCCTGCCAAAATCAGAGGCATCGTGGCATCTGCTTCCTGCATGATTTTTTTTTCTAGCATGGCATACTGACGCACGCGACTTCGGGGAAACAAGTTGAGGTGGACGCAGTAGGTTTGAAGCACGGTCTTGGTTTCGGGGATTTCGATCTTGGCCGCGAGGATACCCCTCTGCTCCCACGAATTAGTGGAGATATCTTGCTTGTGCCATTCTAAAATTGGGTATTTTGACAGGATAACGTTGCCGTGGTGGCCGTGATCGTAGACAGCGTTTTTAGCATAACAATAGTGCTGCCATATCTCATCAGCCAGAAACTCATACTGGGAGGCAAAATCGTTATGCATGCGTTCCCTCTCGCGGAGATTTTCGCCATGAACTTCTTGCAAAAAGACCAGATCGGCCTGTGATTCACGGATGAACTCCCGCAACTCCGCCAGCGTGGCATTGCGCGAATGCCAGGACATGCCCTTGTGAATGTTGAAGCTTAAAATTTTAAGTTCCATAAAAAAAAGCAGGTACGTGATACTTTTCCTGAGCACCTAGTCATGCAATGACTAGGTGCTCAGGAAAAGTATCACGTACCTGGGAAAAGACTACCGAGGCTTCACAATATCAATGGTTGTACGGCGCAGACGACCGGACATGCCATCAACCATGACTGGTGCTACCCGGGCCAAGGCGGCTTGATCGCCGAATTGTTGGAGGCCGCGCAAGGAGGATGTGCGAACAGAAATGTTTTCATTTGTGTTCATAATCATACTTTCAAGGAGAGGAGCGAATTGTTTCAAGTTAAAATGTTTGATCTTGTTTACGACACTCAACTTGGCGCGAGCATCAATAATGTGCCCGCCCTTTAATCTCTCGGCCAGGAGCCCGGCATCTTTCGCATTCAAGAGACCGCGAGTGTCCAGGTCAGAAATGGTGCTGTACTGAACGTAGCCGATTTTCTGGGCACTATGTTTCATGAGTGCCTGCTTTAACCCGTTGGCATCGGTTTTGTAGCGCACATAATCTGCCACCACGTCGGAGAGGAGATCAAATTCGGCACCTTTAACTTCTTGAATGGAATATCCGCCCATGGCCCAGCCGACGATTCCCCGGCGCCCGAGAATTTTTCTCTGTTTTAAAAAGAGCAGATAGCTACCGCCGACGCGTGGTAAAACGCCATTGGCAAGTTCCATTGAGAAGCGAGGGAGAACAATTTGCGCATCAACAGCACCAAGGAGCGATTTGTTAAGTACAAAGGTGAATCGTTCAGCATCTTGTGCTTTCAAGGTGGCGAGAACCACAATGTTGGCATTTCGCATTTGATGAAAAAAGGCATCGGCACCTTCAGGAGTGTCGGTTGCTCGAAGTGGAGCTGCCAGTATGGAAGCCAAAAGCAGAGTGAAAAATAGTGTTATCTTCATTTGAAGTCTCCTTAATTGTGAATGATTTCTAAATAGCTGCGGTTATAGCTATTGAATTTGGGTGATTGAGCGTTTCTGGTTGTGGAATTTTCCAACCCGAGGCGTGCCCAGATAGTGGATTTTGGTCCAGGGTCCATGATGTAGTGTCCATTATCAAAACGGTCAGAGGGATTGGATACGTCATAGGCTTCGCAGTTGTGCATACCTTCACAGCCATGCAAGTTGCTCTCGTCCGTCAGACCAAGGCTATGGCCCAATTCATGAGTTGCGGTTCTGCCGATAAAAACTCCCAGATCGTTCACGCGTTGAGCAACGGTATCGCTCTTCTCAGCTGCAGTACCATTGATCAACCGATTATCATCCACCACAACGCAGTGGAAGGTTCCGATGTAAATACTGGAGGTTTGTTGTTTGGTTTGGTTTTTGTAATCCCCTGGTGACTGTCCATAATAGTCACAGCGATCAGCACCATCAAATTTAATGGTATGAACGTCGGTACCTGCCGCGCCAACCAGAGTCACGCGGGAGCCATTGTAGGCAGCGTTAAAAAAAGTGACAACGCGATTTTTGACATCGGCAACGAAGGTTGTGAGTTCGGCTTCGGTGAAAGTTTTATCCAGCGTTTTCGTGGCCATCTCTTTAATTAAAGTATCAGTTTTGGTATCGCTCCAATCCAGGAAAACTTTTTGTTCGCCACGATTGGACAGGTCAGTTTTCTTTTCGATTAAGATGGAAGGAATTTGGCCGTTCACCCATGTTCCCGTAGCATTTTGAAAACGCACGTCTCCGTTAAAGGTATTGAGACCATTGCTGAGGGCGACTGAGGGGTAGTCCCACACTGTACCATCGGTATTTTTCCAGTCAGAAACAAAAGCACCATTCTTTTTCAAGTGAACTTGACCTGGATAGTTTTTAACAAACTTCCCGGCGTCATTGAACTCGGCAATAGTCCCTTGGAGCTGGACAGTGCCACTGGTTGTTAAATAGTCCTTTTGAACTGGGTTGTAGACGCAGCCTTTGAAGGTGGCGCCAAGCCCACTCAACATCAGCAACACCGCCAACAATCTGGTCGATTGTCCTAGGTTTTTCATGTGTGATCTCCTCTTTTTTTTGTATGAATTGATAAAAACAGTCATAAGTGTGTTGAGCGGGTTTATAGTGGTTTTCCGGACAGGTTGACAAGGATGATAATCGGCAATTTATTTTTTAGCGCCATGCGATGAGGAGGCGTGTTGTTTGTTTCAAAAATGTCTATGACATGGGATAATTGCCCATAAATTTATCAAGGTGGATTCTTATGGCGCAAGAACAAGAATACGACGTGATCGTCGTGGGTAGTGGTTTTGGTGGGGCGGTCTCTGCCATGCGCCTGTCTCAGAAAGGATACAAGGTCGCTATTGTCGAAGAGGGCATGGCCTGGAAAAATACTGAATTTCCCAAATCCAACTGGAGTGTGACCAAATATTTGTGGGCACCCATTATCCGCTGCTTCGGTATTCAACGGATTTCATTACTAAGAAAATTAATGATCATGCACGGGGTGGGAGTGGGCGGCGGAAGTTTGGTTTATGCCAATACGTTGATGCGACCGGAAGAGAATATTTTTCGGGGTCCGACCTGGCCGAAGGCCGTAGACTGGGTGAAGGAGCTCTGGCCCCATTTTGAGATTGGAAAAAAAATGTTAGGGGTGGCAACTAATCCCTATCTGGCCCCCAATGATTTGGCGATGAAAACTTTGGGCGAAAAGATGAGCGCGGCAGAAACCTTTCATGCCACTGAAGTCGGCATCTTTTTCGGGAAACCGGAAGTGGAGGTGCCCGATCCATACTTTAACGGTGATGGGCCAACTCGAACCGGGTGCCATTTTTGTGGGAGCTGCATGATCGGTTGCCCCAACGGCGCCAAAAATACCTTAGACAAAAATTATCTCTACTTCGCGCAAAAATGGGGCGCGAAGATATTCCCCGGACTTCGCGTGGAAAAGATCACGCCCCAGGCCGATGGCAGCTACTTGATCTCCACGGTTGCCTCACGCTCTTACTGTGGTAGTGCCGGGACGAGCTTCAAGGGAAAAAAAGTGGTGCTGGCCGCCGGAGCGCTGGGCACCGTGAAACTTCTGTTGAAGAACCGCGATATTTACCAGACCTTACCTAAGCTCTCCAAAAAGATTGGTGAAGATGTGCGGTCAAACGGCGAGAGTCTCCTTGGGGCGACGACTTTCGATCAATCCCAAGACTTCTCCACCGGCGTTGCGATTGGGGCCGCCATTCATCCCGACCCTTACACAAAGATTGAAGGTGTGCGCTATCCTGCAGGATCGGATTTGCTGCGTTTCATGGCGGTTCCTCTGGCCGGCGATGGCAATTGTCTTGTTCGTCCGCTGAAAATGTTGTGGCGTTTTCTGACCCGACCTTTAAATTATATTCGCCTGCTGTTTACCCGTGACTGGGCCAAGAGCACGATTATCCTGCTCGTCATGCAGTCCGTGGAGAGTAAGATCAAATTAACTTTGGGGCGCCCGGTTTTGAATTTTTTTCGACTGGGATTGAAAGGACAGAGACAGGAAGGCGAGATTCCCAGCTATCTTCCTGTGGCCCAGGATGCCGCGCTCAAGTTGGCTGATATTATCAAGGGCGAGGCCCAGAACATTTTCAGTGAGGTCTTTTTTCAAACCCCCGCGACCGCGCATATTTTAGGCGGTGCTCTGATCGGCAAAAATGCCGAAGAAGGTGCCGTGGATAGCAATCATGAGCTGTTTGGTTATAAGGGGCTGTATGTCAGTGACGCTTCAGTGGTGCCCTCGAACTTGGCGGTTAATCCCAGCCTGACTATTACCGCTTTAACGGAACGATTTGCGGCACATTTTCCAATTAACCCTGCTCTGGGGCCGAATTTCAAACCGCCGGTTATCAAGTTCACCGAAATTGTTGGAGCACAAAAATAATGGGACAGCTAGGAATTCGACTTTCTGAGCGGATGGCCGGGTGGGTGCAGTTTAGCACGCCGGGGATCGCAGGCACCCAGATTGAAGCTGATGCCCAGTATCCCTTCGACTTTACCATTCATGCCTTCACCACAAAATTTTTTCAGTATCCCTTTTGTCTTGGCTTTCAAGGCCACGCCAATTTTCCGGGGTTACCCTTAAAAGAGGAAGCCACCTTTCTTGACCGTCAAGTCCCGATCTATGGCACGATGTGCATTTCTCACCGTGGAGTGGCCTATCAGATTTTCAGTCCGAAATCGCCCTGGGGAGAATGGAAAATTGAAGGGGCGAAATCGTATCTGTGGTGGCCGTTTTCCTGGAAACGTCTGCGTCACTCCCTGGTCTGGCTGCCGGCCGAAATGCAGCAAGATGGCAAGGTGATCGGAAAGTGTGAGTTGGAATACCAGCCACCTCTCTGGCAGTTTCCCTTCGGCCTGCGCATCAAAGATTCAACCTGGGCGCATCGGCCCCATGGTTTTTTGAGTGCGCGTTTTTATGAGCTGGGCCGTCATCTGTACCCGGATATCAAGCAGCTGGGAACGGAAGAGGAGCTGATTCGAAGTATCGAAGCGCAGCTCGCACCGACCCCTTATTTTATTTATCTGCTCCTTTGCTGGGCCATGTATTTTATTCGCATGCTCTCGTGGGTGTTCTTCTTTAATTCCCTTTCCCGACTCTCGCCAACAGAAGGCGAGGAGCTGCTTCAGAAGATCAGAAAAAATTCGGTCATAAAATTGGCCCTGCTGCCTCTTCTGACCACCATTCTTTATCCGCTCTTTGATCAGAAGGCCTATCTCAAGGCGAAGGGGCAAAATATTGTTGAGCCGCCAAAAGCGATAGAGCACGAACCGTGGATGGCGCAAAGTTTTCCACCTCGCACCAGACGGACCTCCGATGAGTCCGTGATCGAGGCCGATTGTGTGGTGATCGGGTCAGGGGCCGGTGGTGCCGCTTTTGCGGCCGAAATGGCCAGAAAAGGCAAGGCGGTGGTGGTGCTGGAAGAAGGGCATTATTTTAAACGTCAGGATCTGACCGGTTTGGCCGCCGATATGATGCGCAAGCTTTACACCCAGGCCGGGATTCAATTTTCCCTGTCCAATGCGCCCCTGTGGATTCCCACCGGCACCTGCGTGGGGGGAACCACCTTTATCAACAGCGGTACCTGTATTCGAACACCTTCGGAAGTTTTGGATCGATGGCGCGGGATTTTGGGACTCGACTTAGATTTAGAAAAATATTTTCCCGCCGTGGAACAGATGTTGGGAAGCACCCCTCCTGTGCCGGAGAAAATACAAGGGGGAGTGGCGCGGGTTCTCGCGCGCGGGCTACAGGGAACGGGTTACACCTACGGACCACTTCACCGCGCTGAGAATGGCTGTGATGGGCAGGGGAGCTGTATTTCCGGTTGCCCCATCAACGCCAAGCTGAGTACCGCCGTCTCTTATATGCCGGAGGCCTTAAAGCGCAATGCCTTTCTCTTCTCTCATATGCGGGCCAAAAAGATTTTAGTTGAGAACGGACAAGCGGTAGGAGTGTCGGCGGGGGTGCCGGGATTTGGGCCGGAGTTTGATATGACCGTCAAGGCCAAGATGGTGGTGCTTGCCGCTGGAACTTTTGGCACGCCCCAGGTTCTCTATCGCTCAGGTCTGCACAGAAGTAATCCGCATATCGGCCGCCATCTCACGATTCATCCGGCCTTTACCATCGGTGGCCTTTTTTCCGAGGTGGTGCGTGAGACCTTGTTCGTACCGCAATCGTTGGGAGTTTTCGGAATTGAAGGCGGCGATTATGTATTGGAAGGTTACACCCTGCCCGTAGATGTGATCCCCGCCGCCATGGGGCAATGGGGCCGCGAGCTGGCAACCCTCATGAGTGAGGTTCAGCACTTTACCAATTTTTCTTCCATGATGAGAGACGTGTCCGAGGGGCAGCTTATTTTAACTCCTTGGGGGGCCTTGCCTTATTACTATGTGACACCGGAGCTGATGCGAAATGCCCAGCAGAGTTTAAAAATGATGGCCAAAATATTTTTCAAGGCCGGTGCGAAAAAAGTTTACCTTCCCATCCAGGGGCGTGAAGTTATCACGTCGATGGAGCCCATCGCCAATCTTGAAAATGAAAGCATTCACCCCGCCCGAATTATTATCTCGGCCCATCATCCTCTGGGAACTTGTCGCATGGCCCGCACGGAATTTTTAGGGGCGGTGTCAAACGAAGGAGAATTGTTCGCTGTCAAAAATCTGGTGGTTGCGGATGGCTCAACCATTCCCGGCCCTCTGGGAGTCAATCCCCAGGTCACCATTATGGCCAACTCGCTTAGACTGGCCGATCTCTGGAGTGGACGCATATGACCTTATCCGTACTTCCAACCCGTATCGAGCTGGGACTGTCAGATAAGACCCGGCGAATTTATGAGTCCTTTTACTTTCGTGGAAACTTGCAGAATTCCCCTTTTTCATTTTGGCTCAAGCATAACCTGATAGGTTTTTGTGATGATCCGGGCGTGCGAGTCGATAATATTTTAATTCTGTTTAATGACAAGACCAAGCAAAGCTGTGTGTACCAGCAAAGCAAGATGCTAACTTTTGAGCAATATCAAAGTGAGGTCTTGAGTAAGAAATCGTGGCGTCAGCTGCGGGTGGAATTTGAAAAAGGCGGATTTTTTGAGCTCTCGGATTCACACCTGTGCGGCATGATGCCGGGACAAATTTCCTGGGATTTGAAGGTTGATTTTTCGGAGATAGTTTATTATCACTTCGATAAGGATTGGTTCTACCGCGGATTTTTTCCCAAGAAAAAAATTCTAACCGCCGACTGTTTCATGAAGTATGACGGCACGATTACCGCGCCATTTTTAACTTGCCAGGGGCAGTTTCAGGGCATGAACGGGCACAACTGGGGTAAGGAACACGCCTATCAGTACGCTTACGCCAACTGCAATGAGTTTAGTGAGGAAGGGAGGCCTCTTCCTGATACCTTCTTTGACGGTTTTTCCGCCAAGATTTTGCTGGGCCCGTGGAAATCTCCCTACCTCTCGGCCGGCTCTCTTTTTTATAAGGGTAGGTGGTATGACTTCAACCGCGTCCTGACCTGCTGGCGGCCGCGGGTGGAAGATCTCACCTTGAAAACCTATCATGTGATTTTTAAGGGCCGAGAGTACGAATTAGATGTCATGATTAATGGCGAGGGACACGCCTGGGCCACCTTGGACTATGATCATCCCTCGCGTAAAGTTTCTCAGGTCCACAATACCAAATATGCCAAGGGAACAGCGAAGCTTACCCGCCTGAAAGATCAGCAGGTCATCGCCCGACTTTTTAGTTCCAGCTTTGAGTTAGAAACACTTATTCCTTAAACAGGATATCTCTATGAAAGATTTTGAATTTAAGACTATCATCGAACCCTTCCGCATTAAAATGGTTGAGCCCCTCGCCCGCCTGTCGCTACCCGAGCGCGAAGAATGGTTGAAGCGCGCCCATTACAATTTATTTCTTATTCCGGCCGAGGCCATCTTGATTGACCTGCTCACAGATAGTGGCACGGGGGCCATGTCCTCGAAGCAGTGGGCCGGCATGATTGATGGTGACGAGTCCTACGCCGGAGCGCGATCTTTTTTTGCCTTTGAGCGCGAGGTCAAGGGGCTGACGTCCCATTCATTTATTTTTCCCACCCATCAGGGGCGGGCCGCTGAACGCATCTTGTTCACCATCATTGGTAAAAAAGGTAAATACATTTTAAACAATAATCACTTCGATACCACCCGCGCTAACATCGAGTACACCGGTGCCGAGGCGATAGACCTGGTGATTGAGGAAGGAAAGAATCCCCGCTCCGATCATCCCTTCAAGGGAAATATGGATTTAGACAAGCTGAAAAATTTTATCCGCGACAAGGGAGTAGAGAATATTCCCATGGTGCTCATGACCGTGACCAATAATTCCGGCGGCGGCCAGCCCGTGGCTTTGGAAAATATCAAACAGGTCAGCAAAATTTGTCGCGCCCATAAAATTCCTTTCTTTCTGGATGCCTGTCGCTTTGCCGAGAACGCCTATTTCATCAAGAAACGCGAGCCCGGCCAAGGCCATCGCACCATTAAAGAAATAGCCCAGGAGGTGTTTTCCTGTACCGACGGCTCGCTGATGTCGGCCAAAAAAGATGCGCTGGTGAACATCGGAGGCTGGCTGACCTTGAATGATCCCGAGCTGGCTGCGCACGTAAAAAATCTTGGCATTCTTACCGAAGGCTTTCCGACCTATGGCGGTTTGGCCGGACGTGATCTGGAGGCCATCGCTCAAGGTTTGCGCGAGGTGGTTGACGAAGATTATCTCCACTATCGGATTGCCTCCATGGAATATTTAGGCCGGCACTTGATCAAGCATGACATTCCCATTCTAACTCCCGTGGGAGGCCACGCCGTCTATCTGGACGCCAAGGCGCTGCTGCCCCATATTCCCACTCATCAGCTCCCTGGCCAGGCCCTGGCGACCGAACTCTATCGCGTGGGCGGTCTGCGCTCGGTGGAGATCGGCAGTTTTATGTTTGGGCAAAATTCTAAGATGGAGCTGGTGCGTCTGGCCGTTCCAAGGCGAGTCTATACCCAGAGTCATATCGATTATGTGGGCGAGGTGATTGTGAAGGTGAGCGAGATGAAAAATCAGCTTCGCGGTTTTAAGATCGTGGAGGAGCCGCCTTTTTTACGCCATTTTTCAGCCAAACTAGAGAGAGTTTAGGTACGTGATACTTATCCTGAGCACCTAGTCATTCAGATGACTAGGTGCTCAGGATAAGTATCACGTACCTAGTAGGGGAGGAGAGAGTATGACAAAAAAAATAAAAGCAGCTTTAATGGGGGGGAGCGGATATGCCGCGGCCGAGCTGATAAAACGCCTGGTTCAGCACCCCGATGTTCACCTCAATCGCATTTCCAGTATTGATCATGTGGGAAAAAATGTCGGCCAGGTCCATCGCTGCTTTGGTGATCGCCTGCCTTATATCCTGGAAGATATTTCGCCCCAGGAGCTGACCAAAGATTGTCAGGTCGTTTTTCTGGCCTTGCCTCATCACGTTTCTTTTCTCAAAGTTCCTGAGCTGATGAAGCTGAATATTAAAATTATTGATTTCTCCGGCGATTATCGGATAAAAAATGCCGCCATCTATAATAGCTACTACAAGGCCACCCACAGCAATCCCGAAAATTTAGAAAAATTTATCTACGGTCTGCCGGAACTTAATCGAGCTGAAATCAAGAAGGCCCAGTATGTTGCCAACCCCGGATGTTTTCCCACCTCGGTTGCTCTGGCGCTTCTTCCTCTCGCCAAAAATGGCCTCCTGAAAGGCAAGGTCCGGGCGATCGGGCCCACGGGCAGTAGTGGAAGTGGTGTCGCCCCCCAGGAGGGAACTCATCATCCCATTCGAGTTAATAACTTAAAAAGCTACAAGCCCCTTAGTCATCAACATCAGCCGGAGATGGAGCAAACTTTAATTGCCGCCGGCGGAAAAGATTTGTCCATCGACTTTATCCCCATTTCGGCACCCCTTTCACGTGGCATTTTGACAAACTCGGTGGTGGATTTGCCGGCCTCGATTACCGAAGCCGAACTTGAAAAAATTTATCGCGAATATTATAAGGGCCATCCCTTCATCCGCCTGGTTTCTCCCAAAGGTCTTCCCGAGGTCGTCAATATCGCCCATACCAACTTTGTTGAGATTGGCTGGGCCCTCAGAGAGGAGAGAAGTGGTAGCAAGAGTTTTGCCGTTGTTTCGGCCATCGATAATTTGGTGAAGGGCGCCGCCGGCCAGGCCGTTCAAAACATGAATTTAATGTTCGGCCTTGAAGAGACCGCCGGACTGGATGATTTTGGCTCGTGGCCGTGAGGTTTTTATGATTGTCATTAAATTTGGGGGAGAGGTTGCCGAATCACCAGAGGGGCTTGGCAATCTGATTCATTCCGTGGCCGAGCTGCACCGCCAGAATCAGGATATTGTTTTAGTGCATGGGGGAGGGCCCCAGGCCACCGCACTTTCCAAGCGACTCAATCTTGGGCCCAAGATGGTGGGAGGTCGAAGAGTGACCTGCGCGGAAACGTTGGAGGTCATGAAAATGACTCTTCCAGGGGTGATCAATAGTAACGTCCTGGCCATGCTTCACAAATTCAAACTTCCCGGTGTCAGTGTCAGTGGGATTGGCGTTATTTGTGCCAATAAGCGTCCGCCCAAGACCGTAAGCGGCAGTGAAGGCAAGGTGGTGGATTTTGGCTTTGTGGGAGACATTGTGGAGATCCGGCCAAAATATCTGCAGTACCTGCTCGCCGGGCGATATATTCCAGTTCTAAGCCCGCTCTGTAGTTCCGATGATGGCACCATTTTGAATATAAACGCCGATACGGTGGCGGTGCAAATCGCCCAGGCCCTCAAGGCGACCAAGCTGGTTTTGATTACTCAAATTGGTGGTGTCTTTGAAGACATCAACAACATCCAGTCAAAATACAAAACCTTAAGTGTGAGTGATGCTCAGGAAAAAATTAAGAACGGCACGATCAAAGGTGGCATGATTCCTAAGCTGGAAGAGGGCTTCAAACTTTTGAAGGGTGGCCTGGATTCTTTTCATATCGTGGGTATCGAGTCTCCCGATACGATCCAAAACGAAATTAACCTGCCCGGCAGTCGAGGCACGGCCATCGTTAGAGGATGAGCATCCTTGCAATCGGAAGTCTGGTGCGTTGGATTTTTTATTTTAAGCAGGTCTTAAGCGACAATCCCAAAGCATGGCAGTAGGCCACCAGCGAGTTATGCACGTCTCTTAGCCCCTGGGCGTAGTTTAGGCGTGAGTTGAAAAAGCGCTCCTGCTCCAGAGCAAAATCTTGATAGTTCAACTTGCCGGCGCTGTAGTGGCCTTTCATGAGATTAAAGAGCCTTTCACCCTTTTTCAAAATGTCTTCCCGTGCCTGGTGGCGCTCCAGGGCCTGGGTGAGAGACTGATGTTTCGCGCGGAAATCGGCCTCAAACTTTTGGTCCAAGGCCAGGAGCTGATATCTTGCCTGGAAGGATTGATATTCACTTTCGCGATAGCTTACATAATTGCTGAGCCTCTCGAAGATGGGAATGGTCACGGTAAAAGCAAAACTTGTTTCATATTGATTTGTTCCGTAGAGCATCTGCTTGGATCGCTGAGCGCGAAAGTCGATGGTGGGAAGAAAATCACCCTTGGCCCGCATGACATTTAAATCTGAGGCCTGCATCGCCAAAAACACTTCCTGAAAATCCGGTCGGCCACTTTTCTCCGGTTTGAGAGTGAGAAGACTTTGCATGGTCAGGCCTTTTAACTCTTTAAGGTACGGCCAGCTCTGCTCAACTTCCCGCTCTCCTGACAAGAGACCGAGGGACCTCTCCAGTTCGGCCTTGGCCTCCTGAAACTCCAGCGTGGCAAAGGTGAGCGTGGACTGGGCATTTTCCAGATCGACCTCGGAGGAAAGCACCTGATGCTCCGGAATGAGTCCTTGGGCATATCGGGCTTTGGTGATTTTAAAGAGCTCCTGACGAACCTCCACCTGGGTGCGTTTGATCTCAATTTCCTGGATGCGCCAGAGATAATCAAAAAGACTCTGAGTGGCGCGGGATTCGGCATTTAAATTTTCAAAGGTCAGGTGTTCCACGGCGCTCTGCTTGGAAAACTCCTGCGCCTTTAGTCCTAAAAGATCCACTCCATTTCGCCACAGGCTGAAGTCCAAAGTTCCTGCGGTAGTCTGGCCGGCATCTTGAAATTCGCTATCGCGATTTTGGGTTGCGGACACCGTGACATTGGGAAGAAATTGGGCGAAGGCCCCGAGCTGTCGCGCCTTCATTCTTTCCACATTGTCTTCGCTTGATTTAAGAGAAAAATCATTTTGCAAAATTAACTGAAGGGCCTGATCAAAGGAGATGGTGTTCTTGGCCGTGGCAGCGGAGGCCATGAAGCAAAATGAAAAAAGAATGAGGGCCGCGCAGGTTCTTATTGCCATGCGGGTTCCTCGCTTGCGAGCGTCTCACTTATCTCTTCCTGGTCCTTCTCCTTGTTCTCGATTAATTTTTTCTTTCGTTGCAGAGTCAGAACCTCGAGACCCGGGACTACGAATAAGGTAAAGGTCATGGAAAACCACAATCCGCCGCTAACCGCTAAACCCAAAGGGCGAAGAATTTTTCCACCTTCACCCATTCCGACGGCCACAGGGATCATGCCGAGGATGGTGGTGAGTGAGGTAATCAAGATCGGGCGCAGGCGCCGTTTCGCTGCCATCAGGGCGGCGTCAGAGGGGGAGTGCCCATCGGCCACAAGGCGCAAGGTTAAATCGGCCAGCATGATTGAATTCGCCACGGTAATACCGCTGAGTAAAATAACTCCCAGGCTTGAGTTGAGCGAGATTGTGCTCTTGAAGACCAGAAGTGAGATGAGAACGCCGGCCAGACCAATCGGGGCGGCGGAAAGAATGATGAGGGCCTGAACAATACTTCCAAATTGCAGGTAGAGAACGAAGAAGATCAGAAGAATGGAAGTCGCCACGCTCCAGTAAAGTTGTTTTAAGGCCGCCGTAATGTCCCGTTCCGCATCCTCAATGGCGATAATCGGAGTGGTTGAGAGTTCTAAATCTTTTTTGAAGGTTTTAGTAAAATTACTTACATAATCTTTGGCTTGGGTCAGACGTGTGGCCTTTTCTTTTTCGGCACCCTTTTTCACTTTTCCAAAAACTTTGGTTACTTCCTGCCCGTCTTCTCGAACGATATCATGGGCCACGGGCCGGCGAACGATATTTCCCAATGCCATAAGCGGGATAATCTTAGCGCCAACTCTGACAGGAAGCGCTTTTATATCCGGAAGTGTCTTTAGGTAGCCGTCCGGAAATTGCATGTTGATACCCATACTTTTCGTATCCTGGGTCAGGGTTCCGATGCTCTTTCCTTCGGTGGCCACGCGGGTTAAATCGGCCAGATCATAGGTCGTGAAGGTGGCCCCGGCGCGCTGGAGTTCCGGCCATAGCTCGGAGTAAGGAGTAAAGACGATGCCTTCAGGCATGAAGGTTCCCGGCTCATTCCACACATTGGGAAAAATTTCTTTCTCAGTCAGACCGGAGTTGATTTCTTTTGCCACCATGGCGCGATCTTCAGGAGAACCGCCCTTGATACTGATTTCTAGACTGGGTGGGTTGGGAATGGGCAGCTCGGCCGGATTCCAGGGGACAACCCAGTAACGAATGGTAGGAGTGTTGGCAAAATTGCCTTCAATCTTTTTCCACATCTCGTCCATGTCAGACTTATCTTTCAGACGGGCCATGATATTGCCGTTACTTTTTTGATGAATTTGCACGAAGGTATAAAGAATTTTATCGCCGAACTTTTTTAAAAGTTCATTTTCCGCTTCATCAATTTGCCCTTCCATCTCTTTGACGTTGTTCATGCCTTGAGCGTTCACGCCCAAGATGATCCAGTCGGTATCAGGCAAACCGATGATTTCCTTTTCCAATTTGGGCAGCCCGAAATAAAGAAGGCCCGCCAAAAGCACCGCAAGCGCCATCGGCGCGGCCACAATCGGCCAACGTTTTGAGATGTATAAGTTGAGCAGGCGCTCGTAAGTTCTCTCCAGCCAGTTGATCTGGCGAGCAATGGGTGGTGCCGAGAGTTGCTCCAGTCCGCCGCGACGAATAAGCAGATGGAGGCGGATGGTGGGAACTAAAAAGAGCGCCACAACCGCCGAAAGGCCATGGGAAAAAACCACCGCCATACTTAAATCACCCAAAACGGCATTGGTCAGATCTTTGGTTAGGGCGAGCGGCAAAAAAACCACCAGAGAAGCAATGGTGCTGCCAATCACCGGGCCGCGCACTTCTTTGACTGATTCTGTCACGAGATGCAGGGCCTCGGCGGAGGTCAGCCGGTGCTTGATCTTTTCCATGTGGGCGAAAATATTTTCCATGACGACAATCGAGGCGTCGACGTTCATGCCGGCCGATAAGGCCAGACCGCCCAGGGAGATAAGATTGATATTAATGCCGGCGAATTTCATGAGGATAAAGGCCAAAACCATGGAGAGGGGAATTTCCAGGGCGGCGGTAATGGTGTTTTGCAAATTGCCCACGAACAAAAAGAGGACGAGCACCGCCAGAAAGGCCGCCAGAAAAACTTCCTGCAAAACATTGCTGACTGAGTTGCGGATAAATTCTGAGGGATCAACCAGCACGCGATACTGAACGTCCGCAGGCATGCGGGCCATGACATCCTTAGTGATTTTCAGGATGTCCTCGCCTAAGTTTTTGACGTTGGCACCGCTCTTGGGTGAGGCGAAGAGAATAAGACTTTTATTGCCGTTGGTTTTGAAAACCTGCTCACCCTTGGAGGGGAGGGTCTGCTCGATAGTTGCCACATCGGAGAGCGGAATTAATTTTTGGGAGGGAGTTTTGATCAGGTGCTTTTTCAAATCTTCCAGCGCATTGATACTTCGCGGGACCTGAATCTGCAATCCCTTGTCCTCAATCTGTATATTGCCGCCGCGAGGGGCGCGCATCCCCTCTGAGATGGCCATTTCCACATCCGACGGCAAGAGACCGGTTAGCGCCAGCATCTCGGGATTGAGGGTGATGCGAATTTCTTTATAATTCGGATTCCAAAGGACCGCTTCCTGGGCATCGGGAATGGCCTGGAGATGGGGAAAAAATTCGGGATTGAGCATCTCGTAGAGCTCATCCAAACTTCGCTTGGCACTAAAAAAACTGATGGCGACAAAGCCGGAGGTGCGCGACCAAAAATTGACCCAGAGAGAGTCGCGAATTTCCTTGGGCCACCTGGAGCTTTGAGCATTCATGATGGCCTGAACCTCACGCAACGCCTCTTTAGGATCGGCACCCCAGGCGAAGTCCACCATGAAATCAGCGCTGGTGGCATTGTATTCGGCCTTGACCTGTTCGACTTTGAGAGTTTTGGTTTGGAGCGCCTTCAGGTTTGATTCAATCGCCATGCCATAGGTTTCGACAAACTCACGGGCCTGCAAGGCCCCGTAGCTGATGCCCGTCTGGACCGTGGGCCGGGTGCTATTGGGGTAGAGCGAGATGGGAAGATCAAGTCCTGCGGCAATTCCTAAAAGTGCGAGGAGGGCGAAGCATAAATAAACCCGGAAATTTGCTTGGTATATGGTCTTCATCATGGCCTACTCCACCGTTTCAACGGTGGCGCCATCAGGGACAAAACCGCTGGCCCGTTCCACCACCATTTCGCCTTCTTTCAGGCCTGAGGTGATGAGAACCTGTCCGTCGCGTTTCTCACCCAGGGTGATTTCTTTTTTGCTGTAGATTTTCTTGTCCACCACTGCCACAAGGGTTTTTTTGCCTTTGTAGTTGAGAGCGACCTCGGGAATGACGATGCCTTTTTGCGCCGGTCCCTTAAAGGTCACTTGGGCCAAACGACCGGGAGTCATGAGCTTGCTCTGGGCCTTATCGCGTAACATGAATTTTGCCTGGGCCGTACCGGTGGCCGGATCAACCTGGGGTGCCAGACCTTTCATCACGATGGGAAGTTTGATTTCCTGATTGGCGAGTCGCAGCTCCCCTTGAGGGTAGTTTTTAAAATAGTCCAGATGGATGGCGGGAATTTCTGTCGTGATGGTGAAAGCATCGGTGCGGGCCACTCGCAGGACGATTTGGTCCTTGCTCACCTCAGAGTGGTCGCTGATCAAAATTTCGGTTACCACCCCATCGAGCGGGGCCACTATCTTGGCCGTCTTGTATTGAAAAAGAGGGTCAGTGTTTTTGATGACGGCGAGAATTTGACCGCGCTTGGTCTCACGGCCCAGGGAGGTTTTAAGCTCCACGACTTCACCTTCCACCGGGGTCTTTACTTGCGCCAAGGTGTCGAATTCAATTCGGGCCGGATAGGTATAACTCTCAAAAAAAACCTGCGAGGTGGCCTTGATAGTTTTGACCGTTTTGGGCGGCGACTTTTCCTCAGCGGCATGGATGCCATGTGCGAGGAGAGAGAGCGCAAGAAACAGCAAGGTCTTATTTTTTAATAACATACTTATACTCCAGGTAACCGCATTTCATCGCAGAATCGCCCTGAATGGTAAAGGGGAGATTGGGCCTGTTGAAAAAAATTCAAGTCGGTTGTTTGGCAGAAGCTCGCGCGGTATGAAGCTCAGTAAATTCACTTTAGAAGGAGCTTTGCCATGGGAAATCTTGTCAAAACTTTGGTGCTTTCTTTCAGCTTTCTGGCCGCAGGAACACTAAGTGCGCGTGATTATACGTTACAAGACATCCCCAATGTCCTGAAGTGCAGGGCCGAAAGTAACAATGAGGCCTTGGCAAAAAGCTTTGAAATCCGCGAACTCAGATCGGAGGTGTGGTTGAAAGATTTAGATGCTCGCGGTGAAGGTCCCGCCGAGATCAGCTACTTTCTAACGACCATCAATGCCAATAACGGCTGTGATAACAACTACGATATTGCCTTCCCGACTGAAGACCTGGTGGCCTTAAATCTGGGTGTGCGAACGGAAGTATTTGGTTTGATGAAATTTTTTAACTCCAGCTCCGAGTGCATGGATTCAGGATGTAATTACGCGGAGACGGCGATCGTTCGGTGTCGATAAGCTATTTGCCTGCCTTCCGCTCAAAATATTGTAGGTCGATAAAAAGCGCGGCCGAAAGTACCAGAACTCTCTCCTCTGCTGTCAGACCGGCATCTTGAAACTCAACTAAAAAATTGTCTTTATCTGTAAGTGCCTCGGCCAAAAGCCCGGACCATTTTTTCGTTACCTGGGCGACCTGACGATCCTTCTTGCGAAATTGGAAAGTCCAAATTTTCCAGATTGGCGATGCCACTTCCAAGAGCACCTGGCCTTTGGCATTTTCCACATCGAAGCGTTTGTGGAAAAAAGCAAAACGCTGCTGAATGGCCCCTAGGGGATTGCCCTCTTTGGTTCTAATTTCCAAACGCTGAAAAAAAAAGCGAAAGGGGTGGTGAGCAATCAGCACATTTTGTCGTGCCTGATCGTAGATATAGATATCGAAGGTGCGCCAGTGGCCGAGCAGTTGGCGCAGAATCAGTCCTAGCAAACCCTTTTGTTGTTCGGCGGCAAAGCCCAGGTCTATGCCCTTGTCGTCCTGGATCTGATACTTATTTCGAGTTTCAAAGCCAACCCATTCGCCCAGCTCATGCACCTGACGAACAAAAACATTTTTGCGATCAACCAGCGCGAGCACTGTTATTGGGCCTTGCTGAGAAATGGTGTGATATCGGGGTGAATTTTGTAACCCGCCTCAGTGGCGATTTTGCCAATTCCGGCAACCGTGTTGCTGGGCCAGGCACTTTGAAAGAGGTTAACCACCCACTTGGGAATATTGCCATTGGGGTCGGCCAAAATCTCCACTTCGATATGAGTGCGAGTGCCATTGTCAATTGACTTCAAGTAATAGCGGCTGGCCTGCAAGGTTCCGCGCACGATTCCTTTTACTGGAGGGGCGTCCGGATGGGTGGCATTCTCAACCAGGATGTCAACTGACTTGTCTTCCTTGTTAATGACAACTTTGACCGAATAGACAAAATCACGATCATCCAAAGGCCATGGGGTTTTAGTATGATTGTATTCGATCTTTTCTAGAACGGATTTTCGTTCCAGCACGCGGCTGTCGGCCAGGTCACTCATCCATTCCTTAATTCTGGACACGTCATGGATCACCGATACAACATTCCCGATAGGAGCATTGATTACTGAAACCCCTCGAAAGGCCACCACGGGACTATTAGGAATAATACCTTCAAAAACTTCCACCCCTTTTCGATCCTTAATTTTTTTCCACTCGGTATTGATGGCCGCACCGGAACTTACGGATAACAGCAGGGATAAAAGCATGCAGACAAGCATCAGTGATCTTTTCATTTTTAAACCTCACAATTAAGCGCTGTTGTTTATGCTCTTTTTGATTCATGCGCCAGCGGCCGGCATTTTTTACAGGGTCAATTGGACCGAGATAAGTCCGCTGATTCCGGTGCAGGCATCAGGGCCATTTTCACCTGCAACATCCTGGTAGGCGGGGTTCCCAAAATGCAAAAAATGTTCTTTGTGCGCGCCAAATCTAGGGGCGTAAAAGGCGCTCAGGTAGTCGTAATATTCCTTAATATTTCTCTGACTATCCGGAATACTATCGCCAGGGTAGGCAAAACGCCAGTTTTTCAGACCGGTCATGGCCTCTACGATTGTGAACATGGGAGTGGGGAGCCCGGCGCAGAGGACGCGAGAGCTGCTTTGGGCCGGGCGAAGAAGGCAACCCGAGCTGGTATCATCAGTATTATCAAAGTCCTTTTGAAACCAATCTGGTTCAACCAGGAGGGCCAGATAATTGGCCACGGAATAATTGGCGCGATTCAGGTAATCTCGCCACTCGGATGAATTGGCGTTGATCATGGAATCAACTTCCGAAAGAGAAAAATAAAATTCTCCATTATTGTGTTTCGCGGTCTCAAAAGCGCAGCGGATACCTTGGCGACTTAAAACCTGACGATTTTTGGCGTCATCATTAATTCCAAAGACAAGCTCGTTAATATGAATGGCCTGCACTTCTGCCGCTTCCTCGAATAAGGTCAGGGCCGAACTTTCGATAAAATCGTGGGTATCTGCCGAGGCACCACCGATGAAGTTGGGAGTATAGACGTTTCGAAAAAACCATTGATGAAGCAGCTCGTGTGTCAGCTCTCGGACCGTCCAGCGCCAGGTCGAGGAACTCAGCCCATCCTCACTGTTCATATGCCAGACGTTCGACGCATCCTTGGAGCGAAACCAATTTCGGTTAATATGCACCCAGCCACCTGGAGGTGAAAAACCAAACTCGGCGGGCCAGTAGAGTTTTGATTTACCCGGATTCAAATTCCATTGGTTGAGTTTGAGATAGAGCTGGCGATAACCCAAGTAGGCCTGGGCCGCGCGGGTATCGCGATAGCTTCGTGCGATAGCGGTGGTCGATGTGTCAGTGGTGTTACTCAGATATTTATTAAGTGTAACCGTGCGTCCGTTGATACTGGTGTTGGTGTGCCAGGTATCAAAGTTGTTAATTTCAATGTCGTAGTCTGTGATGAGGTCCGAGCTGATGCGGGCATAATCACCATCGAGGTAGGCCTTGACCTTGATTCGTCGTGAGCGGGTGCAGCCGGAAGCGGAACTCTGGGCAGGAATGACCGAGACGGAATAATTTCCGGCGCTGTCAGTTCGAGTTGTTCCCCAGTGGGTCCAGAGATCAGCATTCTGGGTGGTCGCCCAAACCTTGACTCGTACATCTTGTAAATTCTTTACCTGCGAAGAGGAGGATGCCACATAGATATTATCGTTGACTGTCAGCTTTCCACTCACTGTCCAGATACAGGTGGCCGGTACGGCCGGTGCTAGAACGAGAAAGAGACTCAAAATAATGAGCATTTTCATAAACCCCTCCCAAGAACCCCTAAGCGATAATATCAAGCATGTTTGATGCCAAATAATTCTCCTGTTATCAGGTAGTTAGCTTAGGGATACTGATCAAGATTTCGCCATTGTCGAAGGAATGACCGGAGGCCTTCTTTTCAGGCAATCAATGCCCATCATTTTTCAAGAACAGAAGCTTTATAATATTGGTTGCTTCGGTGGGAATTTTTCGGTGAAGAAGATTTGCCCTAAATTATTTGAAAATATGATCAGATTTTTGAGATTCGCTGTTATTTCCTTGGCCCTTTTACTGCAGGCCCTTCACCCTGTGGCGCTTGCTGCTGAAGAAGCTGACAATGGCTTAGGCCCGAAGACCAAGGATAATTCCCACATCCATGCCAGCGTGAATCATCTGATTGAGGCGGCGGGGTCTGTGGTTCTCCTGATTGCCTGCAATCCGCGCCAACCTTCATTTTTAACTTATCACATCTCCACCCTGGCCTATGTCACGGGTGTCATCGCTCTGGACATGCATGATCACAAAGAAATGGAGAAAATTGCCCAAGAATATTCCATAAAAGATCTGCAGGATGAGGACAAGCTCAAGAGCATGGTCGATCCTGAAAAACAGGCCAAGGCCTATGATGTGGCGGCACAGATTCAGGATATTGCCGCTGAGAATGCCAAAAAGAAGGCCTATCTAAAACAGGCCCTGGCGGTGGCCAAAGCAATCGCTGCGTACTTGGCGATCACCGAAAATTTCTCCACCGTACAGCCGGATATGACCTGTTTCGGGACTGCTGAAAGTTTTATCGGAAAAGTTCCCGGCGAGATTTTAGGCTACGTGGCCATCGCCATGCAGGCGGCAGATTTTTTGTCTCATAGCTCGTGGAAGGGCTTGGCCACCGGGGCCTCCGCCCTCAGCGCGATCCTGCCCATCTTAAGCGGGACTTCGACCAATGCCGGAACACGAGCGAGCACCTATGCCCTGAGTGCCCTTGTCACCTCAGGCCTGGGTGTGGTGGATGCCATTTTCGCCATCAAGTATAGGGACCAGGCCGAGCAATTCAGAGAGCTATCCAAGAAATTAAAAACGGTAAGTCTTCTGCAGCTATTCAACCAAACCGTCCAGCTCATGATAGATCAGGCCGTGGCCGCGGTGCCTGGGCAGGCAAGCTGCTATACCTTTTCCAAGAATTTGCTTCTGATTGAGGACCCCAGTTGCACGTGCCGAACCAAAAATAACTGCGGCCCGGAACAGTATAACATTCGAACCTCCACCACCGTTGTTCACAATAATAAAAAAATAATTTTGCCGATTCCCGTAGTGATCGAGAAAGGCGCGGCCTATCTTGCCAGCATGAATAAGCAGCTTCTGGCCGGCAATATCCAGAACGCGCTCGGATATGCTCAGAAACTTAATCAGCTTGGGCCGGGGATTTTTAAAAAGGTTGACCAGCACAATCGTTATTTCAAGCTGGACCAGGATTTAGAAAAGGGAAGGAGCGCCGCCTTACGGGTGGACGAGGCACTTTCCCGTGTGAAAAAAACTCCGTCAACGAGACAATTTTTGAATAGTTTGGAGAAAGATTTCTTTCCAGGCCATCTGAAACATGGTGCGAATCTGGAAGATCAGCTATGGCTGCGCACTATGCTGGGAAAGCTTCCGGCACCCACCGCTTCCCCAAGCATGGATTTTTCAGCGCTTCCTGAAACAAAAAAGAATCAAAAAGCCGGCCCAAGCTCTGTGGATAAGCAGGCGGATGAAATAGATTTTGATCAATATGAAATTCCAACATCCGCTGATCCTGTGGATAAAATGGACGAACAGTATGAGGTGGAGAATTCAAATATCCATTTGGACTCTTCGCTCTCTCTTTTTCAAATAATCAGCCGACGTTATCAGAATTCAAAAATATATACTTCTGAAATGCAAAATTTTAATCAGGCCGTGGATCATTAAGGGGGATTTATGAATTTGTTCCTGGTGGTATTAACAGTCTCGGTTTTGGGTATCGGATGTTCACCCATTCCTTCCACATCCGGGAACCGGACTCCTTCTGGCCATGAGGCGAACAGCTCAGGCCAGGGTTTGCGCGAGGTCCTCCTGGAGCTTCAGGATCAGCTGGCCACTCCGGTGGAAACTCATCAGCAATGTTTTACCGGGGCCGAAAGCTACTATCAAAAACTCTTCACCTTGAGTTCCGAGAGCGCTCACCTCTTAAAATATAATGCGGGTGATATCGAGGAGATGATCCAGGCGACCTTTAAGTCGAAGCTGATTATGCGAGAGTATTTAAAAAATCTCGATTTTACCCAAAGTTTTAGCGACAAATGTTATCACTCTGTCCGCGCCTTATTACGGGCCCTGCGCTATGCCGAAGATTATTTGATTGAACTCAACGCCATGTATGACAATATTTCTGATGCCAAAAAATATATTACACTGACAGGCAAGGCACCCTATTTCATGATTAACCCAAGTTTCACTTTTCGTGACTACAACGATCTGCAATCGGGAGATGTCATTTTATCTCGGGGCAACGCCTACACCTCGGCCGCCATCGCGCGGATTGGAGAGGATGATGCGCAATTCAGCCATGTCTCTTTTGTGTATAAGGACCCTCAAGGCAAACTGTGGACGACTGAGGCCCATATTGAGATCGGCTCCGTGATTGCACCCATCGCCACTCATATAGAGCAGGCGAATGCACGCACCGTCGTTTTTCGCTTTCAGGATCAGAACATCGCTCATAAAGCTGCCGAATATATGTTCAAGCTGGTGCAAAAACAATTTTTGGCCGGTAAGAATATCCCCTATGATTTTGGCATGGATTACAAAAATTCCTCGGAGCTTTTTTGCTCCGAAATCGTGTCCAAGGGGTTTATGGATATAGGGAAGATAGACGTTCCCCTGTATAAGACAAAGTTCACTGAGGGTCTTATTCCTTTTTTGCAACAATTAGGGATCAGGGTCAATGAAGGCAACGTACAGGACTTCGAAACTTTTGCACCCGGCGATTTGGAAGTTGATACCCGCTTTAGTGTGGTGGCGGAATGGCGAAACCCGCTCAAGATGAAACAATCACGCATGAAGGATGCAATTTTAACCAAAATGTTTGAGTGGATGGAAAAGCTGAATTATCAATTCCACGCCACCGGAAAAATATCAACCCAGGTTTATATGGGCTGGGTATTACGGCGGATGCCCTTTTTTAAGAAAAAATTGAAGGAAAAGTTTCCTCTCAATATGAAACCGGCCCAGCTTAAACTTTTTATGACACTGGAGAAAGTGGGGGAGCTGATTGAAACGGAGCTCATGCGTGAAGATAAAAAAAGTTCACAGCCGCTTTCTCTCAAGCAGCTTTTCACAGTTATTGAAGAGCTGCGGGTAAGAGATCTCGCCACTTATAAAAAACATAAGCGCAAGGCCCTATTTCATCGATATTTTTATCCTCGACCTGTGAAAAACAAATAGTCCGAGCGATTTTGTCGGGCGACTAAGGTTTGTCTATTGACCTAGGATAGGCCAAGGCCTGACTTCCGTCACGCGTCTGGGCTATATCTGTCATTGATGTGACGCTCGACAATTAGTTAGACACAGTTTAAATTTTTTTCTCTAACAATGCCACGTCAACGGAGGAAGACGATTATGAACGGTCTGAACATCGAAATTGATGCAAACACAATTGCTAAACGCGCCTATGAGTTACATCTGGGCCGAAAAAATGCCGGAGGGGATGCCTTGTCTGACTGGCTCATGGCCGAAGCCGAACTCAAAAACGAACTTATGTGCGAGCTGAATAAGGATTCCGCGCCCCTAAAAAAGAACGGAAAGAGCTCCAAAAATTCAAAAGCGACCAAAAACTAAGGTCCAGCTCATTTCCAGCGAGTATTTTTTTTCGTCATCGTTGACGACCTGTTGTTTTATGATTAAACAGCGCAGCTGAATCATTTTACAAAGGTTTTTTATGAAGAAAATTATCTTCGCCCTCTGCCTCTGCTTGTGCGGTTCCGCTTTTGCTCAGATACGACCCTTGCCAACCAGAATCACGCTCGCGCCCGTGGTTAAAAAGAAATACAAAAACCTGGCCTTTACCGGCTTGATGTTTGAGGCGCAGGGCCGGCTCAGAAATCCCATTGCCTTTATGGTCGATCCTGATGTTAGGTCTGAACTGGATCTAAAAAAATTCTCGGACGATACCCAGAAAGGCATTCGAGAGTTTTTGGCCGAAGTTGTTGTGAAGAGGGAAAATTTCAAGGAAAGGCATTATAAAAATTTATTGAAAGATTTAGGAAAGGAAACCGCCCAAGTTGATATAGAAACTTTGATCATCATAGTGCTGTCCGAACTCGCGAAGAGCGAAAGTGAGGAGTTGAAAACTCTGTTGGAAGAGATGAAAAGCAACAACAAACGCAAGGAAGAGCTGCGAAAATCGGCCGTTAGAATTAAACAAGCTAAGGCCGGTTGCTTTCGAGCAAAATGTGAAATTGTTTCTTTGCAGGATTGGGATACTCTCGAGAATAGTATCAAGAGTCAGCTAGATTCAATCAGTGAAATGGGTGAATTGGAAAGTCTGCGCTTGCAGATAGCCATGGATCGCAGGTCAAAATTCGTTTCGACCCTCTCGAACGTCATGAAAAAGATGTCTGAAACTTCCACCGCTGTCATTGGAAATATGAAGTAGGAAATTATATTTCACTCTCGCCATACCAGGAGTGAAAGTGCAGGCGAAATTCCTGGTAAGCGGCAGTGTGATGAGTCAAGCAGCCTCGTTGGTGATGGGCCGCCCGGCCCTCTGGCATGGACAATAGAAATTCCCAGCGACTGGCACAGCCGATTTGTGATTCGTTAATCGGACCTTTTTGTTTTTTGGTGGCCTCTTCTATCGCCTGGTGCAGATATTCGACTTTCTGTTTTAAATGATCAAGCTTTACCGTTTTGCTCTTGCCATTATAGGTGAATTTAAAAAAATCCTGATTCAGATCGCGACAGAGCTCCCATAGACCATCCTCCTTGATGTACTTGGTCTGATAGTTATAGCTTCCCACCATTGAGCAATCGGCAAAACTCTTAAAAGAGAGGAGCAAAAAAGAAATTAGGAATATCACTCTCACTTTTACCTCACACTACTGGGGCAATAGGCGGTGCGCTCCGGGCGTCGATCACCGACAGGCCCATTATTGGCAGCGATTTCCTGCGTTCGAGCAGGACAGCCCAAGGCGCGACTCAACTTTGGATTGGCGAAGAAGATACGATTAATCCGATCCACCGCCAGCGAATGTTCGTCTTTATTTCGTCGTCCCAAAACTAATTCCTGTGTGGCCGTAAGTTCGCACTGCTTTTCCGAGTCATAGTACTGGCACATGAGAGAAATATAGGGCGCAAAATTGGTGAGAGCGGCCTGGGGATCACTTCCCGTCGGCAGAGTCAGCCCATCCGCCAAAGACTCAGTGGCGATCCAGTCGGCCATGGCCTCTCCGCCTTGCGGTTGCCTAAACTCGCGCTCGGACCTGGTGCCCCCAGCGTAGGAATTACTAATTCCCATACAGCTTGGAGTACTCCTGGTGCTTTCATTGAAGTCCTGAATCCAGGCATTGATGTGTTCTTTTTTCTTTTCCGCCGAGTCTGGTGGAAAAATATTTCCCGGCCTTCCTTCGATCTGCCGCCGGGCCGTGGAAAGGTAGTGGCCCTGCATGGTTCCATCATTGGGATTTACTTTCATGTAGGCCCCCAGACCATCGCCTCGGCTTAAGCATTGGGCCACACCCGCCAATGGATAGGAGGTGTAGGTGGCCGGTTGAACCTTTTTGAGTTTCTCATAGTTGCATGGATCAATAATATGGGCCAGCTCATGGGTCAGAACCTGCTCCAAAATTTTTTCGCCGTCGGGATTATCCACCAGCATGACCATCGACCCGAGGGTAACTCCCTCGGTAAGGCCAGCTTGGGCGTTCCATTCCAGCTCCCCCATATTTTTCTTTTGATTGGCAAATTGCAGCGAGTTCCTCACAGGCAGGAGAGCGATGAGCTTGCTGGCATCGGCGGGAAATTTTGTTCGTAACATGCGGGAAATTTTATCCAGCGCACGATTGTAAATTTGTTTGGCGCTGGCCATTCGAGGTTGAGAGTATACATCTTGTGCCACCCTTGCCTGGGCGGACTTACGACAGGTAGGACTGCAAACTCCATTATGGGAAAGATTCCTTTCCGCCCCGGCCAGAGAGGTTCTGAGATTGTTATAAGTCCTATGCAAAGTGTCCACGGCGGGATTGATGTTTTTATTGCAAACATATTTCGCCGGATTATGGCAGACCTGTCCTTGATTCCAGGTCAGCGCCGGGCTGCAATTCAAGCTACTCCAACGCCCCCCGATCGTGCTCCCAAGCTTGGCATCCTGGCAGTAATTGTGTGAGGGGGAGTGAGTAAAGGTATTGACGACCTGGAGAATTCCGCTCACCTCGCGCGTTGACTCCGTGAGCTCACTGTCACTTTTGCTTTGAACTGAGAAGAATATAAAAAGAAATATGACTAATTTCATACATCGCAAGCTTATCGGCAAATGAGGGCTCAATAATAAATGCCTGATGCATGTGCAACTACGCGAAACTATTGCAATATCTCAGACTTGCGAATAATCGCGAATTCGAGAAAAATAAACTAAGTGAGTTCAGCTTCGAGGTGAGTATTAAGAAGAAAGTAAAAACGAGCAAAAAAAGAGAAAAGGATTGGCTTGAACGGATTCTTGAGGTGGGACTTGTCTCGGGTTTTTTGCTTGGGGCCGTGCTCTGCTTGCTGCTTATTCCTTCTGAAAATGGCATGCAAGTTGTCGAGGCGGACACATTTTTAATTGTCTTGGATCAAACCAAATCGTTTGAAACAGACATAGCATTTCATGTCAGAAAATCACCCGATCCTTTTGTGCTGTCCGGGGGTGAGAAAGAAATTCTAGCGCTGCATGAAAAGATTAAAGTAACTCTTATCCCACCATTGCGTCTGACTTTTTGGATGGCCCCACCCTTTCTGGGATTTGGCAAGAAGCAGGTAATTTTGGGAATTAAATCAGAGAAAGAAGTTGTGTTAAATCCGCATACCTATATCGCCCGCGAGCGAAGTAAAAATCTCGTCGGCGCGTTTTTTTTATTTGGTCTATCCCTGTTATTTATGGCCGCAATTTATTTTGACTGGCAATGGGTTTGGCACAATGCCGATTAAGTCGAATTAGAGTTTGATAATAACGTTATTCCCTTCCACCGTGAGATTGGCTATTTTCGCCTTGGCAATCGCTTTGAGGAGCAGATCTTTGATGGGGAAGATCCAGGCACAGGCCTTGTTGATTTTGAGCACCAGCTTGCGGCCATCATGGGTATCCTCACTGGCCTCTGCCCAGACTTTAAATTTGATTTTGACCAGGAAGCGCACGCTCAACTCCAGATAGGTTTGACCCTTTTCGATCTGCAGGAAGATATCACTAAATTCTTTAGGCATGAGCGACAGTCTTTCTTTCGACATGCCGGCCATCACACCCTTGGGAAAGAGCGAGAGAAAGGTGTCTGAAGATTTGTTGTCCACTTCAATTTTAGAGGCCTTGATCAGTGAGGACTCAAGAAAGGCCTGAAGCTGCTGCTTGCCCAGATCGTTGGCCGGACCGTTGCATTGTAAGGAGAGGTGATTTACGGCCTGCATGCCGTTGCCCATTTCAAAGGCAAGACGCTCAAAGTTCAGCTTGAGCATTTCCTTCGGGGTAAAAATAAAATTGGCGTCATCGATCTGAATCACTGTGGAGCTTCTCAGGATGTCGCTATTATTTTTAAACAGCTCGAGCCGGGTGAAATCATTCTCGGCAATGATGGAGTCCTGGTCGGTGTGAATGGCAAACTCCTGAGTCTTAAAATCAGAGCGAAAAATTCCCACCAGGAGGTTAAATCGTTCAAAACCAATCGCGCCGCTTAAGTTATTGAGATTGGCGCTGAGTTTGCTGATATTGTAATTCGTCGGGATTTTTTCCTCTGAAAAACAGGGCGCACTCAGGCACAAAATTGCGAGGAAGGTGAAAAATATTCGAGAGACTGTCTGTCCATGACGTTTCATATTCAATTCCTTTGAACAAAGTGTGTTTAACTTTCGGCTGTCTGCCGATGATTTTTGATGAATGCTCAAAGTAAGAGTTGTCATGGGCAAACATTACCCTTTACCGTGTTTGGCTGAAGCCTTCTAATAACTTCTTACACACCATCCCAAGTCAAGCAAAATCAATCGGTTGGATGTTTTGTGTGTTGCGCGGCGTCTTTCTGCTGGGGCACTTTCAGCGACAATTAAAATATCTTTTTTTTCTCTAAGGACGGGGGATTTATGCCAAGGAAAAGGTGGGCCGGTGCGGCCTTATTTATTTTATTTTTTACTTTTTTTGCCTCTGTGACTCAGGCACGAAACTTTGCCAGAGTGAATATTCCCGGGGCCCATTGTGGCAACGGTTCTCCGTACAGCGTTTGGCTTGATATGAAGCAAACCAAGAAGCTCATGATTGAGTTTATGGGCGGCGGCGCCTGCTGGAGTGCCCAGACCTGCTTTGGTGTTAAGCTGCGAACCTGGATGTTCCCGATTCCCACCGTTCCGGTCATCAGCTGGATGAGCAACGACATCGGTCCAGAGAATACCCATGGGCTCATGGCCGATTCCAGTATGATCTATTTTCCCTACTGCACGGGTGACGTTCACGCCGGCCGCCACAAGGCCGATTATGGCGCGGTCAAGGCCTATCACACCGGATACAGCAATGTGACTAGGGCGCTCCAGTATTTAAGCGATACCGGGCTTGTGCCATTTTCCACTTTTAAACAGGTGGTGCTCTACGGGGCCAGTGCTGGGGCCATCGGCTCGCTTCTTCATGCACCCAACGTGGAAAAATATTTATCGCCTTCCGCCGATAAAATCATCCTTGCCGATGCCCCCGGAATGCATTTTGGTGAGACCTTCTGGAATAAATTTTCCGATGAGCTTGTCAGTGACTACAAAAAGGCCTTCGCCACGGTGGGGATTAATTTTACCAATCAGGACACGGTGATGGCGCGCTATCTTCCGACGGTGGCGATAGCGCTGAAATCATGGAATGTAGGAATCTTGCAAGGGGCGCGAGATGTTGTCATGAGCCTGGTCTTCGGAAATATCTCACCCAATGGACATCGCGAGCTGGTCTATGGCCATCAGGGACTTTTTGAGATGAGTGTGAGTACCAGCAACATTTCGGTCTGGCTGCCCGATACGCTTCAGCATACTTTTCTCCTCGCGGGAGTGACAGGCAGAATCGATGCCGACGGAGTGAGTGGGATTGAGTTCGCCAAGAAGATCCTGGCACGGGAGACTCAAGTTCGCGTGCGCACCTGGTGATTGATCTTGCACGCCCACAGACGTGGGTGAGATACAGGAAGCAATATTGTCAGAATTGTTTGGCCCTGTGTTGTGCCCTTCCGGTTGAGGCCACCGCCCAAGATCTCGTTCGCATGCAGCTCCTGACCGAATTTGATCTTGAATTAGGGGAAAAACATCTTTCAAAAGTTTTCAAAGAGCTAACCAACATCCGCTCTTATAACAAGAAATCGGCCAAATTCACGCTTGCTCAACGGCCAAATGGTGATTGCGTCTACCTAAATGAAGAAAGGCGATGCTCAATTTACGAATGCCGGCCGGAGACGTGCCGTAACCATCCTGTGATTGGGCCCCGACCGAATTATTGTCCCTATCAACCCAAGTCGCAGATAAAAAAAAAGGCCCCGTGAGAGGCCTTTTTTTTGCTTTTTGTTAACAACTAATTAATGTTGTTCAGCAGGAGCTTGCTCAGCAGGTGCTTGCTCGGCAGGAGCAGCAGGTTGCTCAGCAGGAGCCGCTTGCTCAGTAGTTGCAGGAGCTGTTTCTGTTTTTTGCTCAGACTTCATGCAACCTACAGAAGCGAGAAGTCCAACGATCAAAAGCGCGCTAACAATTTTCATACGATCTCCTTGTTATGACCCTATTGGGAAAACCCAGTTATTTAATTTCCTTGTCCGGATATCCAGTTGGGCATGAAAAACTCACAAACATGCTAATAGAATACTCCGGCCATGGCGTTTCCGTAAATACTTCTGCAAATAATATTTTATGTTCCTGCTCCCGAGGGCAGAAGCGGGGAGAAAAAAAGAAGGCAGTGCTGAGGAGGCGTACTCCTCTCACTGATAAATTTTTTTTGGCCCACTTGAGTAACTTTGGTGGGCAAGCAGCTCAGGCTTAACAAGAGTTCGGAGCGAGCGCCCACCTTTGGCAAAAAAGGTTGATGAACTTCTTGTCGTAATGAGTTAGCTAACTGCTCGGAATTGAAGGGTTATTTTTTGAAAATGGGATAGAGATGGGAAAGTAAAATTGCCGCAGTTGAGGCCACGTTGAGGCTCTCCACGTGATTTGTTCCGGGAATGGTAAGGCGAAGATCGGCACCCTTGAGTGTTTGCTCTTTTAGGCCGGTGCGCTCTTCTCCCAGGAACAACACCATCTTATCTTTGACTTTGGGACCCTTGGAAAGCTCATAGAGCGAAAGGTCGCCGGCATGGGAGCTGGTAGCAATCGTTGTGAAGTGATGTTTTTTGAGAAGGGCGATGACGTTGTCAGCATCCCCGATGTCGACGACGGTCACGAATTCTCCTCCACCCTCGGCCACGCGAAAGGCCGCTCCTGTCATCGCCATGCTGGGGCGATTGGTGAGGAGACCGCTCACGCCAAAATGTGCCGCTGCACGCATAATGGCCCCTAAATTATGGGGATTTTCCACATTTTCCAGGCACAGGCCCAAGACCTTTGACTGCGGACCTACGAGCTTTAACCATTCGGTTAATTTAATAACTGTCGGCCTTTTGGTGATGAGACAAATTCCACCGTGACGGTCCGACTCGGAAATTTTATCCAGCTCTTCTTCGCCCACTAAGTGATAGGCCAGCTTTTGAGCGGCCATATATTTCATGAGATGGGAAAAATTTTTTTTCTCTTTTTGGGCAAGATAGAGGCGAATGATTTCCTGAGGTCGGGCCTTAAAAGCTGCCTGTACGGCATTTTTACCGTAGATACGCATTTCTGCTGATTTTTTCATCTGTCTCCTGAGTCAGTGCCTAAAGTTTGAACTTTTTCTTCAGGCCTTTGAGGACCGCCTTGCCTTTGTCTTCCGCTCCGCCCGTGTTGGATTTAACTTTATCATCGAGGGCGGCCTGGGCCTTGTTTTTGGCATCGTCGATCTGCTTTTCCCGGTCTCCCACAAGACTATCCAGCTTGCCTTTGATCTGGGCGTATTTTCCCTCGATCATTTTGCGTTTTGGGCCGATCTTGTCATCCAGCATCTTGCGCAGTTTTTCCTTGGCCGCGCCGACGCGTTCATTGATCTCGCGCTTTAAGCCGCTGGCCAATTCCTCGCCCAGGTTGGATTTAAAATCCCAGGTCAGCGAGGCCCAGGTGCCGCGGGCCATGGCATCGAGGGTGATCTCAGGGATTCCCCGCAGAAGCGAGCTAAGAATTTCCGCAACCTTTTTGTTCTGTGATTCCACCAGGTAGTCGACCTTGCGAAAGCGATTGCCGATATTCATGAGGATCATCTCCTCACTGTGCTTGAGATTGACGTTCATCACGCCGTGGGCCTGGGCCAGGCCAAATTTTAATTTTTCGCTTTTGGATAAGACAAACTGACTGATGGGGTAATCACCCACCGAGAGAGTCACTTCTTCATTCGCGGTCGGCAGGTGATGGTTTAAGGCGGCATTGAAAGTCATGTCATAAATTTTTGCGCCGGGAAAGTTGCCTGCAATGGTCAGGACCATGGGTTTGCCCACCACCTGCGGGTCGGTGGTGAAGTTGCTGCCTTTGCCCTTGAGGTTGCCTTGGGTGCCTCCCTGGGCATCTTTGGGGGCCTCAGAGCTGATCTCAATATTTTTTAGCCACACCAGCGGATAGGCCCCTCGTTTGGGGAAGCGATAATCCACGCCCCGTGCTCTGGGCCTTGGTTTGGGTTTGGCCAGCTCATCCTTGGCCTTTTCCGCCGCGCTTTTTTTAGGAGGCAGATATTCTCTCGCCATATCCAGGTATTTTTTCGACTTGCCTAGCTTGGCCAGCACAAAGGGGCCGAACAATCCCTGGGCCAGATTTTTGGTATCGAGACTGGGGATCTTAAACCGGGTCTGAAGATTCTTTAAATCCTGCTCAACGAGGTCGTCGATTTTTTTGATGGACGATTCAACCATTTTTACACTTGCGGTAATTTCTTTTCCACCTTCTTTGACCAGCTTGACGGTCTGGTTGAGCTTATTAAAATCGTCTTTGAATTCTTTCAACTGCTTTGCCGCGGCCAAGGGATTACTGTCGAGCTTGGTATCTTTAATTTTTTGAGCGATACTTTCAAACTCTTCCTTGGTGGGGAGGGCCTTGATTTTTTCCTCCCACATCTTTTGCTTGGTCGTCAGCTCCTGCTCCAATCCGGTGATATATTTTTCAGACTCAAGAGTTTCGCGAATCTCGCCCAGCTGCTCTTTGGTGTCTCCGCCTTCCAAGATGGCTGCCAGGTCACCCAGGGCATTGCCCTTGAATTCTTTCTGCGCCTCTTCCAGTGCCGCTGACTTTGCCTCGCCGGCAATTTTACCGGCAGCCGAAGGGGTATTATCGGCAGGTTTTTCAGGTTCTACCGGGAGCACCTTGCCTGGTGACTTGCGCGGCGACTGCCAGGAAATGCCTTTGATGGCAAAGTTGTCGATGACAAATTTTCCGCGCAACAGCCCATCCCATAAGAGCTTGGAGGCGATGGTTTTAATTTCCAAAATATTGGTGGCGGGATTTTCCTTATCGGTGACCTCAAGACCACTCAGCTCAAAGCTGCCGTCGAGAAAGCTGGAGCGAAAATCGCGCACATTGACCTCGGCCCCGTTGATTTTGGTTCCGGCAAATTCCATCACCCAGCGAAGATTGGCATCAAATAAAAACTTGAAATAGAGAAAGGTTCCAAGTCCAATGATGAGAAGTGGCACCACCACGCCGGTTCGGATGGGCCCGGGCGGCCCTTTCACTTTTTTAACCTTGACGGGTTCTGAGGCAGGAACAGCGGGAGGGTTAGTAGAGTCGGTCATATTTTTCATACCATTGAAAGAGGGAAGTGGCCTTCATGGCCTTCCAGATTTTGGTGTCTTTAATTTTTGCCACGATCAGCTCGCGATACTTTTGGATCAGCATGCGACTTAAAATGAAAACCAACGGGAACAGCAGAATGGAAAGAACTCCCGATCCCATAACCACCGAGTTGTAAAATTTGGTGAAGGGAACGAAGGGCAAATTATAGGCCCAGGTAAGAGTCGGGTGCAGACTGTCCATTTCTAAAATGACCTGTCCCAAACGGTCGAATAAAGGGTCGAAAGGCCAGGCCAGGAATTTGAAAAAAAATGCCGCAAGTCCTGCCGCGCCAAATTGCACTCGGAAAATCAGGGCGATCAGTAAAACCAGGATGGTTTGCAGGGAGAAACCCGGTGCCATTCCCATAATAAACCCCAGCGCAATGCCGGCGGCGATCTGATTGGTGCCCGTTTCGGAATTGAGTAATTTAAAGAGGGAAAATATCTGTTTCAATATCAGTGTCATGGTTAAACCTTGAAAATTTTTTATTAGTATAGACGCTGATAAGTCACAGGGCAATTGTCAGAATGCTCGCAGAGCAAATTACTCAAGTTTGAAAGATTTCATGCCCCACACGTTCCCGTTGTACTTGCACAAGAATAAAAGCTGATGGGCCTGTCCCTGAATACTGACGGGGTTCATGGCCTTGCAGTTATCCGGCACCAAGAAAGAATACTTGGCGGGAACCAGGGCCTGGCCGCCTTGGGCCTCTAAAATGTAGGCGCGATTTCCGTTAATTTGGGTATTGTCGATAAACAGGGCCGGCCTGAGTCCGTTGCTTCCCTTGGTGACGATGGGAAAGAAGAGATCGTTTAAAAGCTTGCCGGGGAGAAAGCTAAAGCGCGCGATAGGATAGTCATAGGCGGTCCGTTCGATATTGAGGAGATCTGACGGCCCACGCACCGCCGTTTTTATTTTCTCATCGAGAAAGAGCAGGCGTGACTTGGTTTGGAAAATAGAGATCATTGAGCCCGTACTGTCCTGCTGGTAGGCCCCGACAAATCCCAGAATGTGATCGGTAGACCGGGGATAGTTATAGTAACCCCCGCCGGTGCTGGGGATGGTTTGCGTTCCGTTGGCATTCTCGCGCAGAAGCGCGGTGGTTTTGACCGAGGTGAGGCCCTGGTAACCCACAAAGAAATCCGCCCCGCCTCGGACCGCGCGGTCGCTGGAGAGTTTGGTGGCGGCATAGTGCAGGTCCAGTTCGACGCGACGGCCCTGGAGATTCATCTTCTCCACCTTGGGTTCGCCCAGTGAGGTATAGGTGAGGAGATAATCCTCGCGCAAGTAGCCCTTGCCTACCGAGAGAAGAATGCGCGCCTCGCCTCGTTTGAAGGTGGCGCGATCCGCCGCCAGAGGTGCGATCACCGCAATTTGCTCATTCCATTTAATTTTGAAATCCTTGCGAAATTTTTCATAAAAGGCGGGCGGGTCCAGGAGCTTGGTGGTTAAGGTGATGATGCCATCTTTTTCCTCCGGCACCAGGACGTAGAGGCGGACCACCACAGATTTATCGGGAGCGCGAAAGACACTCGTTTTTTGATAGATCGAGGGCAGGGGGCCGATTTCTAAAAAGGCGCGGGTGGCGACCTGACCAACTCCGGGCAGTGGTGCCGGCACAAAGAAGACATTTTCCTGATTGAGCGCCACGGTGTTGGGGGTATAGCGCCAGTGACTTTTTCCGGCGAAAAGCTCGCGCAGCTCAAAATCAAAGTAGCTGAACTGCAGGAACTCTTTATCGGTCTCGGCCTTGCCGGTTCTGGCAACCGTGGTGATTTCCAAATCGGCCTTGCCGTCATAATTGGTATCGGTAATCCCGAGCGCCAGTGGGCGGGTGGCCCCGCGAATAAAAAGAGATTCCGCGCGCTCGCTCAACTTTCCATCCTTAAGATCAAAGAAAAAATAGCGTATCCCAAAGTTCGGGCCCTCACTTTCCACCCGCGCCAAAGAGTAGAAGGGATGGGAAAGGAGCTGGTGGGGGTCGCTGACGCTCATGATGTTGGGATAAAGAATGCCCCCGCGAATGTCGGCCAGGCGATGATTTTCCTCTTTGAGCACCACCTCGCTATGAGCAATCTGCTCGTCGTCTTTGAAAACGCGGACTAAGGGAAGAATGTGATTGAAGATTCTTTCCGGTAAACCTTCGGCGCTGATGGCAACCTGGATCGGAATCTGGTGATCACCGTTCAGCGACTCAAGGGAGCCAATCATGTGCAAAAGGGCGCTGTCACCCTGAGGCATCTCGGCAATTTCGAAGAGATTTTTTTCCAGCGTCAGGTTGGCAGGCAGGGAAACCTGAACGCGAATATTTTTTGCCGTCTGCCAGTAGTTTTTAATGCGCAGATCGATGAAGAATTTTTTATCTTTGGCCTGAAAGGGGATGTGCGCCAGCTCCTTGAAAACGGGGGTCAGCATGGGGGCCGGCTGGGCCAGGAGACTTTTCTCGATATTGAGTGTCCCAAAAAGAGTCGGCCGTGGTCGACTTAAGGGGCCTAAGGCCTCAACGACAGTATTGGCACCGGCCATGAGACGAGCTTTCAACTCATCCAGGGTTATTTCGGGGAAGGTGGCCTTGAGGATCGCCGAGGCACCTGAGACCAGTGGCGCGGCCTGGCTGGTTCCGTTTTTTATCTCGTAGCCCGTGAGTGAAAAGTTGAGCGGAAAAAAATTCGTCGGATAGGTACTTAAGATATGATCACCGGGTGCCGCCAGATCGACGTGGCCGCCGTAGTTGGAAAAGGACGCCAGCTGGCCGTCGATTTGGGTGGCCCCGACGCAAAGGACGTGATGGTAGGCACAGGGAAAAATGGGTGAGGCGGTATTATTATTACCGGCCGCGGCCACGACCACAATCCCCTGATTAATGGCCTCCATAAAGGCCTGATGCAGATATTGGGTATCGATACTGCGAGGCCATCCCAAACTTAAGTTGATGACGTTGGCCTTCATCTTGATGGCATAGAGAAGTCCGCGCGCCAAACGATCGGTCATGGAAGTCGCCGCCTGATTTTGCTCATCCTGGGCCCCCATAACTTTGATGGGAAGAATTTTAACCTGGGGAAATACTCCGCGGATGCCCAGCGCGTTCGCCTTGGCGGCGATCAGACCGGCCACATGAGTTCCATGTCCGGTATCGTCAAAGGCAAAACGCGCCTCTTTGGACGCCTTATGCGCCATAAAGTTCCAGCCCATGCAGTCACCGTGGAGCGAGTTTTGATCATTGTCGGCCACCTCCGCTTCCGCGCCATCCGCGATGATTCCCCCTTCGGGGGCACATTCAGTCTCATTGCGCTTGAGCTGTCCTTTTAAGTCGGGATGATTGAAATCAATGCCTGAGTCAATCACCGCCACAATCACCTCGCGCTTCAACATCGCCGGGAGCTTGCTGGCGATATTCTTGAGCCCGATATCCACATTGGCCCCGGCCGTCAGGGTATTGTAGTTGATATCGTCAACGTCGATGGTCACCTGGGGGCCGCTTCCGATCATCGGCCATTGATATGGCAGCAGGGGATCGGCCGAGAGGTCCGGGCGCTCAGGAGAGGGAATGAGTCCTTGGGCCTGGATGGTATAAACACCTTCGGCCTTATTGATTTTCACATCGCTTAAGTTCTGGAGCCGCTTCTCCAGAAGATTCAGCTTGCCCTCCGCGCGATAGAGCCGGCGAAAATAATCAGAGGGATAATCGCTAAACTGCTCCAGCGAGGTCTGGCGAATCTCGTCGCTGGTCAGCGGGCGGGAAAGTTCCAACACCCACACTTCCGAGAATGCACTTTTGATAAAAAAGAGGGATAAAAGAATGAGAATTAAAAATTCGAGTGGTCTACTCATATGAGTCTCCCCATCAGCCAGCTTAAGAAAAATTCGCCTTCGCTCATACCGATCATGCGTTGAATCCGAGTCAGGGGGCCACCCATATCCTCCTCACCAAACTCGCCCAGGGAATTTGAAAGATAGGGTGAATCACCATTTTCATCTCCCACGCGAAAGCCTTCCAGCTTGGAATAGACGTAAAGATTTTCGTCGCCGCCCACAAGCTGGGCAAGGCCTTGAAGGGTCAGCTTATCCTCGATCAAGATAAGGGCCCGGGTGGCGGCATTGGCCATTCCGCTCAAGGATTTTTTCTCACGGGCCTTATGATATTTTTTATGCAGCCTGAGGTAGCGCGCCACACCCGACAAGAGCCAGCGTTTTTTATTCTGGTTTTTATCGAAGATGCTGCGAATCTCCTTTTCCGGCAGGTTGAACATGTGCTGAATGCCGTCGGAGTAAACCAGGAAGTTGACATTGAGATTGTAGAGATACAACTTGTCCGCTTCGTTCAAAACTGTTTTGGGATAGAAGTTGAAATGGTAGCGCTCCTTAACATTTTCTAAAAGCTTGAGCGCCTTCTTCTTGCTGGCGGAAAAGCCGTTCCAGATGCGCGACAGTTTGAGGAACGGTTTTTCCAGACCGCCCCCGGTCACCTCACCTTCAAAGGTTGACACCACATTCTCGGCCTTGCCGAAATAGTTATTCCCCGGATTGCCCTCGCTGATAGCAGGAGGAACGTAGCCGCCTCTTATGAAAATGGCCGGTAACGCCGCCAACGCTTCGGTCGCCGCGCCCACCGGATCAGTTCCGAAAGTTTGCCCGCGATATTTGCGATAGAGCTCAACCGCCTCGCCCGTGGGATGGGTGACGGTGAAGCGATTGCTGGAGTTGATGCGGTCATAGCGCCAAATGAGCAGGCCTAAACTTTGGCGGCCTTCGGTAAAGTTATATTTAAGTTTGTAAGGCGCCTCGATTTTTTCAATGCGCTCAAGGGAGTTGTGGAAAAAGACGTGGCGAAGGGCCCCTAGCGTCTTAACGATTTCCGGATTTTCCCGGGCGATATTGACCGCAATGAACTTCGTGCGGGCCATGCCCAAGGTGCTGCGCATCTGGGCCTTAAGAACGGGAATGCCGGCGGTGAAAACAATTCCCAGGCCAAGCTGATGGAGGTTGCCCAGGTCCCGGTAGATGTGAACCACGTTCTCACTCTTGCGCTGGATGTGCAGGCGACTGATCACCACCTCGTTGGCATTGCCCGAGACACCCACCGAGAGAAGGCGCATATAATTGGCGCTGACGTTGGCGCTGATGCCGGCCGAAATGGAGTCGGTAATAATGATGGACTCACCCACCTCCATATTTTCGGTGAAAAGTTTCAGTGCCTCGCTGATGCGTTTTTGCTTTTCTTCTGGAGCGAGCTGATCCAAGTCCACATTGACCAGATCATCAAAGGCGTGGCCGTATCTGCGCTTTAAGAGAGGCACCAGGATATTTTTGAAGGGATATTTGAGCGCCCGCTTGATGCTGGTGATGGGGCGAATATGGGCATAGGTTCGGGAGAGATTGGCCTGGGCACTGGCGCCCACATTCAAGGGGGAAGGAATTCCGTCCAGACCGAGATAGGCCCCGCCCGACACGGAAACGCCAATGGTATCGACGAGCTGAATGCGGTTGTTGGTACCAAGATAGGTTCCGGCCACGACCTTTCGACCCAGGATAAATTGTCCCCGCACCATGGGGAAAACATAGGCCCCGAAGTCCCGGGTGCTGGGTTCGCCTAAGGTCATATTTTGGGCCAGGGCCTGGGCGGCAAGCTGCTCCTCGCGCGCCATCATCTGAGAGTCCAGGTTCAGACCCAGGTAGGGGATGGAGTTCAAGGCGCTGGTAGCGGCCAGCATTCCGTTCGAGATGCCCTCCGATAACACGAAGGAAGTCACCTCACTGTTCGAGAGCGGATTTTCCGGGTCACCGAAGGAAAAACGGCCGGCATACCCGGGCCAGAATTCCTGCTTTAATTCACCGGCGACTAACTCAGTTCCATTGCTGATTTGCGGATTGAACGCCAGCTCGTCAGCATCCATGCGCAGCAACTTGCCCATGGAATTTCGGCGCGCCAGAAGTTTCTCTTTCACCAGCATGGCCACCGACGCGGGGAAGGCCGCGGCCTCGACGATCTCGTCCCAGTCGGCGCGGGTCAGACGCAACAGGCGTCTGGTGATCCACTTGGCGTCCTCGTAGGTACAGTCAAAGTTGGCGGCGTCTTCGTAGGGCAGCAAAACGTTGTTCGAGATAATCCGACCGGCGGTCCAGTCGAAGAGATTGACACTCTCGGGAATTTCAACCAGCGAATAAGGAATGAGAAGCGAGCGGAAAGTCCGGCGTCCTTGGGGAACTTCCGGCGGCATGAATCCGATGCTCAGGTTGTACATGGAGCCGTGGTCATCAATCGCCAGGATATCCTGCAGGGTCAAAATGGTGGGCTCGGCGTCCCGGGTGATCCAGCGATCGGTAGAACCGAAAGTCGATTCGCCAAGCTGGGTGATAAAAAGTTTCTTCTCCTCTTCCGTTTTAAAACGCAGTTGAATTTTCTTGAGGTGCTTGATCGCGGGAACCTGATGGCCCAACTTATACAGGAGGGCCTGGCGCAAAAGAACGTTATGGGCGCGCTTGGAGGCGAGCAGGGTGAGCAGCCGTCCTTCCCCGGTACTCAGATTTTTTTGCACGGTAAAGCGGAAATTTCCGGCGCGGGAAAGCAGCGGGGATAGGTACTGAACCTCGTCGTAATAATCCACATCAACCTTGGAGAGATCGGCCGATTTGAGCGGTCGCCCCAGTTCGTTTTTCCAGATGCCGGAGGCCACCGGGTCGAGGACGGAGTGATCAAAATCTCCCGACTGTTGCTGATAGAGCAGGTTCAGCTCTTCGGGGGAAATTGGCCGGCCCTGATAGAGCAGGTCGTTTGAGGGGCGATCCATGTAGGTAAGCGGGATCATCCCGGGCAACGGGTTGGCTCCAAAGCTGGTTGGCGCGAAAACAAAAAACGGCAATATTAATAAAAATATTATTTTATAGGCCAAGCAATCCTCCCTGTCCTTTTAACCGGCGGAATTTACCAAAATTGCCGGTGGCACGGGGGAAAATTGAAAAAGTTATAGGTGGGAAGGCGGCCTGGAACCTTTTTGGCCCTGCGGAGCAACCTATTGAAACGACTAGTGTTTTTTGGAGCGACGGCCGGGGGGAAGAATAATTCGTCCCACCGCTTCGAGGGAAGGGCGCAGCGAGAGGATAGAAGTCAAATAGACCCGGCTGTTCCAGCTATGGAGAGAAATGCGGTGGTACTTATTGAGGGTGAAAATTAAGGCCAGGGCGATGACAAAACGCAGGCACCCGGAAAGCAAAAAGATATTAAAGTAGGTCAGCCCCGAGCCCAGCAGCTGCGCCCCGATCAGCGAGCCCAGCACGCTAAAAAAGACCAGGACGGTATTTTGCACCGAGAGCAGAAAGCGCGCCTTCCCGTAATACAAATTTTGCACCACCAGGAGCATGGTGATCTCCATTCCCCCCCAGAAGATGCCCGAGAAAATCTGCAGCGCACTTAAGTAATAAAAGTTGGTACTCAACATCCATAAGGGGGGGAGGAAGGCGACGAAAACCGTGGCGATCTGGGCCCCCCAGAACGGTCGAATCCCTTTGGAGGCCTTGCCCCAATTTTGAATGTAGAGCGCCCGACCGATGTAGGGAATGGCAGTGAGGAGCACATAATCGACGGTATTGAGCTTGAGGTCGTTAATCATGTAGGGCATGAAGAAGGGCGAGCTAAGGTAACAGGCCATGCGAAAAAGTCCGCTGATCAGAAAGAAGGTGATAAAGATTTTTCTTCGCTCAAAGGGCAGCGAGGTGTCGGCGTCAATTCTGTTCACGGTCTTTTGCCGGGGAACATTGATGTGGGGGGTGCGCAAAACCAGCCAGGCCTGGAGGACGAGAGAAAGCAAGCGGGCGATCAGGCCGCCGGCAAAAAGCAGGGCGAAGGAATTTTTTTCTTTTAAAAGAAAAGAGCAGGTGACGTAAAAACAAAGCACCACCAGAGTGACGACAATATTCCGTCGCCCCAGATACTGGGGGAAATATTCAAAAGGAATAATCTGGGCCGCCCAGTCCATCCACATGGGCCCCGAGGTCTGCCCTCCCGCCCAGTAGAGCATGAAGTAGAGTACCAGGAGCCAAAAGGGGCCGGGAAAAAGAAGAAAGTGCAGAATGAGGCCGACCCCCACCGTCTGGACCCCAATGGCACAGATCAAGGTCAGGCCCACCGGCCAGCGTTTGGTCAGCCAGGGGACGGCCATCTGGGCACAAGCGCCCACGAGGAGCGGGAAGCTGGCCAGGATGGCAATCTGGTTATGACTCAAACCATTTTTAGTAAAATAATAGAGGGCGTAACTCTCGGTCGTGGCCACCATGATGGCGAAAAAAAAAGCTTCAAAATAGGTGAGTCGACGAATGAGCAAGGACGACATGATTTATACTAACCAAAAAAAACAGAAGTGTCCTCCAGAGCAGAGGAGAAAGTAATTTTGTAGGTTTTGGGCGGTCGCCTAAAATACTTTTGATTTACTGACGTATGCAATCCGGGTGAACCTTCGGCCAGAAGAATCCCGGGAACGGGTGGGCGGCGGCAAAGGCCTTCAGGAACTTGACCTGTATTTCCCCCGGCCCCAGCGTCCCATCCTCGTGGCGGGCCAGAAGAATGGCGGCATCCATCGAGACTCCGTAAATGGAGTAGGCGATAATCGCCAGGGCGGTGCCAGTGCGTCCCTCCCCGGCATTGCAGTGAATGAACATGGGGCAGGCATTGGTCTCGGTGGCGTAGCTCAGAAGCCGCTTGGCCCGGCGAAAATTCCAGGGACCATTCATGCCTCCGCTATCCAGGGGCGTGCCGTCCAGCACAGCGATGTTGTCCTGATAAAAACGAAAGGGACGACTCTCGGGAAATGAGTAGAGGTGATCCGGGTCTTTGAACTGCTCGGCCTCCCACCAGGCGGCGAGACGTTTGACGTAACCGGAATCCTTGTGCCCTTCGTTCGGGCGATGGCCGGTCTCATGAGAGGGGCGCAGATCGATGTCGCTCTTGATGCCAAAAAAATATTTCAACGTCAGCCACTCGTTTCGGAGCGGATTCTCGTGGGCGAAAGGTTGCTGCCCAAAGTGGAACTGCCCGATGCGCCGGAGGTTGCCCGGGACCGCATGCAATTCGGCCGGCCGGTACGGATCGTGAAAGGGGTCGTCAAAGCGCACCACCGTGGCGGTCCTCGGTGCCGTCCCGTCCGCGGGGAAGGCCGGCAGGGAAGAGAGCAGGAACAGGGTGAGAAAAATATATGGGCGTCGGGGCATCATGGCCACATTATTGCCGGCGGGCCCTGGGAGCACAAGAAAAAAATGAGATAGGTTTAGATGATAGAATTTTCTTTTTGATAGAGGTTCTGATAGAGGTTCCATGACACTTTTGGGACCAAGGGCGTCTTAGAAGTGTCATGGAACCTTTTGGGAAGAACCTTTTGGAGAAAAAACTTGTGTAAGAATTTTCTTTTTAAAGTAAGAATTATTTTTGTTCGGCCCGGGCACTTGGGAGCGGCATTCAGGAAAAATAATCTGATGTAATACGCGATTAGACACGTCCGTTTGAGTTTTAATGGTCGCTTGAAATTATGTGGCCGGTGAATGATTCAAATTTTTCTTGAAGCGCTTAGAGCCCAAATGCGCAGGCGAAATTCGACGCAAAAATCTGTGATATATAGAGAGAAAAGATGGGAGGCAGTATGAATTTAAAAAATCTTAAGAATGAAGTTCTAGTGCAAAATACAAAAAATCTGATTAAGGAAGAAAATCGAATTCTGGCCAATGTCTTGGCGCATTTCCAGGAGATCGAGACTCGCAAGCTCTATTTGGAGCTTGGGTACGGCAGTCTCTTTTTGTTTGCGGTCAAAGAACTTGGATACAAAGAGGCCTCGGCCCAGCGCCGGATTGAGGCCATGCGCTTTCTCAAGAAAACACCCGAGGCGCGGCCCATGGTGGAAAAGGGCGAGCTCAATTTGAGCAATCTCTCACTGCTTGAGCGCGTATCAAGGGAGGCCCAGGCGACCCACGCCCAAAGTGTGGCCGCGCTTAATCTGATTCAGGAGGAACAAACTTCCGTTGCGGAAGTTGAAAATAAGTTGCGGGGATATTTTAAGTTGGAGAGTAAAAAACGAGTTGTGAAGATTGAGATGGACGAAGAAACCTATCAGCTTTGGTTAGCAACCAAGGCCAAGCTCGGCGAAGCTAAGGATGCGAGTGCCATCAAAAAATTATGTGAGTCGCAAGTTGAAAGGCCACAGAAGAAAGTTCGGCAGGCGGCCACCACTCGGACTGCGGGCGTAGTTCTAAGGCGAGAACTTTTAAAACAGGCCGGGCATCAGTGCCAGTATGTCGGCCAAAACGGGCGGCGCTGTGAGAACCGGCACTTTCTTCAGGCGGATCATAAGGTGCCCTACTTCCTCGGCGGAAAAACGGTGCCGCAAAACATGCGCGTGCTTTGTCAGCAGCACAATGTTCATGCTTATCAAAAATTGAAAGAGGAAAAGATCTTTTAGGGGCGCTTATCGACAATCAAAAGGCGTCCTTCGGAAATGCATCGCAATTTGATACACCGTTCAGGAAAAGTATCACGTACCTTCAACCGGATGGAAAAATTAAATCAGAAAAGATGGGATGATGGCGCGCTTACTTTCAAAACACCATTTTTTTTAGTGGAATTCTTTGGCAGACAAAGGCTGCGGGGCAAAAGGGGGTAGGGAAGGGGTGGGCAAAAACCCCTTCGGATTTTCATCCTTGTTTGAGAGGAGAGGGGAAGCGAATTTCAGCATGGGCGAAAACTAGTGTTTTGGCCCAGGCGCAGGTGGTGCGGTCTGTGCTGGCGTGGCTGTCGCTGTAGCCTTTTGTTTTGCACGTTCCATTGCATTAAGCCACCTTTGGTCATTCCCGCAAATACTCTCATATGCGATGGCACCACCTAAGGCATTTAATTTTTGATCAAATAAGGCGTGTTGCATGAGAAGATCAGAATACTGATAATAAACAATAAATAATTCTCTTGCCCCATTTTCGAGGGTTAATTTCCCCTGAATCTGATGTTCAAAGGATCGAAAATCTTGTATATGGCCCTCCATTGAGCAAACATTTTTATCATTGCAAAGAATTTGGGCACCAACCAAGTAACAATTGGCAAATGGAATAACTGCAAGCGCTTCATTTGGCTTAGAGTCAGAGATATATAAAGGACTATCCCCCAAAAAATTATAGCCAAACTTGCTGCAATCATCTGATGGGCATGCTACCTTACTTGGCAAAAACATTTGATAAACTACACGTTTATCGTCATCCTCGCGATAGGGCGGATAGAAGAACTTCTTTTGCATGAAAGCCTTGCCTTCGGGTGTATTGGCTTTTAGTGGAATCATCTTGAAATTCTCATATTTTGCACTTTTAATATCTTCAATGTGGATTGCAACTGTCTTGGCCTGGAGTTTGAATTTCGGGTCAAAGGTATACTGACCAATGTAACGACATTTAGTTTTACTAATGTCTAATCCAGTAGTCTCTGTTCCATAGAGTTCGCCGCAGAATCCTGAAGATTTATCTTCTTGGGCAGAACAAAGGCATGTGGTGCTTTCCTCTTTTGAATCCCCTCTATACATCATTTTAGGCACGATAACCTTTTTAAATGTCAGAGGCACAATTTCGCCGTTCTCGCTAAAGGCGTAGACCTTTTCTCTGTAGCTTTCACATGGAAAACTGAGCGAGCTACTGAAGTCTAAATGCACTCTGTCTTTTTCGATGTCTCTTATGGTCCAGTAATTAATTTCGAGACGGGGGCCTGCGCATTTAAGTTTCGTGACAGGATCAACGGCCTGCGGAGATGCAGGTCTTCCCCAAATCGTTAATGTCAGGCAGATGATGACCATTTTAAATTTCATATTTGTTTGAGAGCGCAATCCTTCTCGCCCCTCCACCATGCTATTTACACATGCGTTTCAGAATAACACGGAAATAATTTTCACGCTGATTTTCTGACGAAAAATGCCTGCCCCGTGAGACACAACACAATTTTATGCACCGTTCAGGAAAAGTATCACGTACCCTTTAGGGGGCAAACTGATTGGTGCCTTCATTCCAATCGGCGTTGCAATCCCACCCGCCGGTGGGGCGGGGAGCGGACTGGCAGCGAGTGTCGTAAATTCTGACCGCGGCCTCCTCTGTCTTACAGTCGGTTCGGCGAGGATCGTGCTGGCAAATCTGCAAATTCAAGGCGGCCACCTGCAAATCCACCACCAGGATTTGGAAAGTGGTCATGCTCGCACCGGGGCGATTGTAGGCCATGTCGAGATAATTAAAAGCGCAGTTTTCTGTTGCCTGGAGAATTTGTCGGCGACTGTCCTCGGTGATGAGGTCCTCCGGATCGACCGTGGTGGCAATGTAGGCCTGCTGGGTGGGAGGGGCGAGCAGGCAAAGGCCGCTATCAGTATAGCAACTGGGGTGGCCGTTAAAGGCCTTATTGTAATAGCGCAAACATTTGTCGTTGGCCGATTCTGGGGCCGGCGGATGACCTATAAAATCACTGCAGTGGTACTCCTTATCGAGGGATCGCTGCAAGCAGATCATGGTACAACGGGTCCACAATTTCGTGGATTCTGAGTACCCGGAGACATCGGGATGGTCGTGACTATCCTTAAATTTAGCGCAATATTTTCCGCCATAATCCTTAAAATAATTGGGCGTTCGAGGTGGGGCGCAGTCGACCAACTTGCCTATGCATTTTTGGTAATAGTCACAGGAGAAAAGAAAGTCGCAGTCCTTGGAGGCGAGCAGCAAGTTAGGAGAGGAAGCTCCGCCACTGCCTGTTCCTGCGCCACAGGTAAGATTCACTCCGGGGGCCAGGGCGCCCGGCTTCGAGAGTTGCACGCATAAATCCTGCAGGCCCGCACCACCGGTTTGGGCGGTGGCCTCGAAACAAAGCGCCAGACCGAGGGTGGAGAACATCAACAATCGCCAGCTCATAAACCATCCGTTTTATTTTTCTTAGGCCCTGGATATTGCAGCTTGAGGCGGGCCAGCTCGATTCGCTTTAATCCCAATTTCCCGCGGATATCACCCGCCGCCTCGGCCTTAGTGGAAAGCGCTAAGGCCTTGTCTAAATCCGACCTCGTGCCTTTTCCGGTTTCATAAAGCCAGCCTAAATCGTGATAGGCGGCCACAATGTTTTGACCGGCGGCCTTGGTCAGTAAGCTCAAGGCCTTTTTATAATTCACCTTCAGCTCGGCCTTGCCGCTCATGGACCAGTGGCCAATTAAGTACTGGGCCTTGGGATAATTATTGTCTGCCAACTGGGTCATGGTTTTTATACCGGCAGTGGGATTGTGACAGTCGCTGGCCGGAGATTCAAGCTGGCATCGAGCCGCTTCAAATTGTCGATCGTCGCCGCTCAAAGTTTGCAAGGCGCGATTGATGCAGGGGCATTTTATCGCCGGGGCACCTTGGGAGTACACCAAAGCACCGTCGAGACAGAGGAGCGCAATAAGGATTTTAATAAGGCCCTTCACCATACAATAAGTTTACACAAAGAATGACAATAGAGAAGCAAAACTAAAAATGGCCTATCCAGCGTGGGGGAGAAAGCAAATCAAACCAAGCACTCCATAACGAACTTTTCAAAGGGTAGCACTCTTCCATTCTCGGCCGTTCCATAATCTTTATTTCCAAGATGAACTTGATAAAATTTTGGGATAGGGGTGCGCATTTTAAAATAGTTAATCCAGGGAGAAAGTTGCTTCTCCCCAGTTTTACATTCCACCGCAAAGATTGGCCTTTTGTTCTTTATAACAACGAAATCTACTTCGCGCTTGTCTGTATCTCGCAAAAAGCGCAGCTCCATCTTTTCGCCATGATAATCTTCCAGATAGTGACAATATTTAAGGAGGTGGCCGGCGACCATATTTTCAAAACGGATACCGACATCTTCAACCTGAGACCAGTCCCACAAATAAAGTTTGTTTTCCTTTTTGACGGCACGAATTTTTGGAGCACCATAAGGGGAAATGCGGTAGGTGTAGTAAAGGTTATCAAGAATACCAATCCATGACTCAACAGTTCTGGGGGCCACCTGCAGATCCTCTGCAATCGATCGATAGGAAAGTGGCGAACCAACCCGGCTTGGAACAATGGTGGCAAGCAACTCTATTTGTGAAATTTCCTTAACGTTTTGCAGGTCCCTGACATCATCGTTGACCACGCGGTAAATGCGTTCATTGTGCCAACGTTTCAACTCCCTTTCATCTTGGGCCAGTAATGGTTCCGGGAAGCCACCGAAATTTAATAAATCCTTGAGTGTCCTTTTTTTTGAGAGGAACGATAACTCATCCACCGTGAAGGGATGCAAACGGTAATAATGGTAACGGCCCATGAGTGAATCGCCACCTTTTCGGAAATGATCAAGACGTGCCGAACCAGTGACAACGATTCGAAATTTTTTATGGAACTTATCGTGGTATCCTTTCACTAAGGAACGCCAATTCTTGTACTTATGAATCTCATCCAAGACCAGACATTTGTACTGAGTCGGAAGTTCATTATTTAAAATTTGCTGTCTGTCATCCGGAAAATCCCAGTTTAAGTAGGCCTCATCCGAAGTCAGCGATTTTGCCAAGGTCGTTTTCCCAACTTGCCGTGGCCCGCCAATAAAGACCATTTTTTTGAGCAAGTCTTCTTCAATAGCTTTGGCCAACTGACGAATGTGCTTCATGGAGCCTCATTAGCGATTGTAACATGATGTCAAATTACTCATGAGTAATTTTAAGTCAATCTTAAATTAATAACAAGGAAATTTTGCGATCCCGAGCAAAACTAAAAGTGCCCGCCCAGAGTGAAAAAGAGCGAGTGATTCTGCACATTTTCAAAGGACTGCTGGCCCTTGACGCCCACATTGAGATGGTCGCCGAAAATTCTTTGATTGACCTGTAGGGTTCCGGTGTGCTCGGAGCCTGGAACCCAGAGGGGGAGGTCGCGGCTCAAGGCCCCTTCAGTGCGAAGGGCAACCGAGGTTCCGGTGCGGCGTGAGTCCAGTCCGGCCTCGGTGACATACTGCCAGTAATCGTCGGTGCCCAGATCGCGATAGGTCAGACCCACTCCGAGAGAGCCGTGGACATCCCGGCCCAGGTTGCCGTCAATTCGATGCATCCAGGCGACCGTGGGAGTGCGAAGGGCAATGCCTTGACTGGAGTCCAGGGCATTGGCCTGATCGACAAAAGTTTGCGCCGTCAATGTCGAGGTATGATGAACCGGACCGGTGTAAAATTCCGTGCCCAGGCCATAGCGGGCGCTGACATTATAATCGAAGATGTGGTCATCCTTGTCGCCTAAGGTGGTGTAGGCATAGCTTCCGCGCAGAGACAGCTCGCCGAAACCAAAGAGGCGAAAGCGGTCGCGTTGATAGAGGTTGATATTGGCCCCTTGAGTGGTTTGGGCGTAAACGCCGATGGCATCCTGCTGACCGGCTTCGGTGGGGCGCGTGGCCTGAAAAGCGGCCAGTCCATATTCTCCGTAGAAGACCTTATTATAGTCGACATGAATATTGTAGGCCGCGCCCACGACTTGCTCACCGTTTCCTTGAGCGGCATTGGCGACAAAGATTCTAAAAGTTCCGTAAGGAGTGTTGAGTCCGCCTTGATTAATCGTATTGTTGGAATGGAGCATGAGATCGAGCTGTTGGTCGGTACCGCCCGTGACCAAATTCAAAATGGTCCCGCGATCAGAGGGAAGAATGATGGCGGGGCGGCCGTTGGCATCGTAAATTCTAAAACGGATTCCGGCGTCAGGCAGTGAGCCGTTTTGGGACAAGGCCGAGGGGCCGCCGACTGTTTGCTCGGTCACGTTGCCATAGTTGAGCTGATAGACGCGTCCGCGATTATTGGGGTCGGTGAGAACCAAAGTGCGATGCCCTCCTCCCACCAGCTTAAAGCCAACCGTGAAGGCCTCGTCAATTCCCATGGCACGCGCCAGCTGGGCGGCACCCTGATGCATATCGCGGCAGACGCCGGCGTCGATTTGTGTGCCGGTGGCGAGATTGGTATTAATAGCACCCATCATGGTTCTGAGTGAAACCGCTCCCTCACTGGCGGGGCCGCTTCCGGTGCGGGCCTCGTCGTAGTTATCACTGAAGGCGGCGAGAAAAGTCGCGATCAAACCGACCTTGCGGCCAAAGCTCATGCCGCGAGATTGTTCCGCGATCATGCTGAACATGGCCGATTCCGAGCCGAGGGCGCTGGCGCGCATAATGAGAAGGGCGTTGTCGATGGCATCAGTTTTGGCCTGTCCCTCCAGGCCGCTGGCACCATTGGCCAATACGACTTTTAACTGGGCATCGGTCATGGCCAAGATTTGGGCCCGGGTCATTCCGGTTGAGTTGGCATAGTCGGTTATGACACTGGTAACGTTAATGCGACCGATAGGGGTGGAAGCGATGGCCATTTTGTTATCATTACCCATCGCCAAAAATTGCAGTTCAAAAAATAGCTCTGCTTTTTTCTTCTTTTTGGCGGCATCGGCGAAGGCCTGATCTTCTGCCGGAGTACTTCCGGTGGTTGGACAATTTTTGCCGTTAAGTCCGGGAGCGGCGGCGTTGGCAAGATTGGCGGCGGTCCCGCTTCCAACTGCCGGAACGTTCGGGGCCAGGGCGGCCGCGGCCTTTGAGGCATCGGCAGCCAGCTTGTCAGTGGGTGTTCCGGGGGCGGCGAATACCTGACTGCCCGTCATAAGTGCAACCAAAACGACTGACCAAATTACTTGTTTCATAAAACCCCACAACAAATTAGATATGAGGGACACTGCATTTTTGATGCCATTATTGTGCCGTAATTACAGTATGTTATAGTATTGAAAAAGAGTGTCGAATGGGACCTTCGTAGACAGTGTTGAATATCTAGTCAGCTGTATTATGCTTTTATGAGTGGTGAAGAGAGGAGTCGGGAGATGGATTTTTTAGGGGCGAAAAGAACTGTTCTGATTGTGGATGACGATAAAACCTTTCGCCGTTTGGCGCGCGAGCTGTTGCAGGAAACCTGTGCCCCCATTCAAATCCTGGAGGCGGAGGATGGGCTCAAAGGGATCACCATGATCCATAATCAAAAATTTGATCTGATGCTCTTGGATTTGAATATGCCCAAGGCCGATGGAAAGACGGTCATGCGTGCCATCTATGAGCTGCGGGAGAACCAGAGGCCTTCCAACGTGCTGGTCATCTCCGGCCGTTTTGAGAGTGAAAAAACGGTTCCCTCTTCCTCCGGTATCTTCTCCTTCATGGGGAAACCGTTTAACTCCGAAGCGCTGGTCTCCTACGTGCAAAATTGCTTTAACAAAACCAATGCGCCGGTCAAACCTCGCGGTGTCATAGATGTGAAAATGGTGAATCCTTTCATCGAGTCCACCCTCAAAGTTTTGGACATTAACGCCGGAATTACCGCCGAGAAAAAAAATCTTTATATCAGAAAGGATGATGTGCTCAAGGGTGACGTCACGGCCTTGCTTCCTCTGCAAGGGGCCCTCATCAAGGGCAGCATGGCGCTGAGTTTCGAGCAGCCGGTCTTTCTCAGCTTGGTCAATGCCATGCTGGGAGAAAACTATACCGAAATTAACGAAGAGAACAGCTCCTGCATTGGCGAGCTTTGTAATCAGATTTTTGGTCTGGCTAAAACTCAATTAAATGAGATGGGCCATAAGCTGGTGCATACTCTACCAACCATTATTACCGGGCGGGAACACAAGATTTCCCATTTTGTAAAAGGCGATACTATCGTGATTGAGTTCGCGACCAAAATCGGTGATTTTTTCATCGAAACCGTTTTTACTGACATTCATACATGAGCGGAACTGAATGGCATTTACAGGCCCTGCTTTTAACTTCCGACAAGGAAGTGCAGGAGCAAATCTCGTCGGCCTTCAATAAGACCAGCAAGGTGGTGCAGGCCAAGAATCACCAGGAGGCCTTCCTTCAGCTGGATCAGCGGCCTTTTCAGGTCATGATCGTTGACGAGGTGGAGCTCGAGGTAAAACCTTATTCCGATGAACCCAAGCCGCCTTCAATTTTTGAGATCTGCCAGTACGCCTCACAGCTGAATCAGCATCTGACCATCATTCTGCTGGTGAATAAGTTTCCCTCGAACGCGGGGGATTTTGCGCGAAAAAGCGGTGCCAACTTGATCATGAATCGAAATGAGATTGGCCTCAATCGCATGCTCTACGTTATCCAGATCATGAGGAAGAGAACCTTTCGAACAGTTCTTTGCCGCGACCTCCCTCTGGACGTCCGCGTGCCGGTGGAGATTTGGCATTATCGTCCCATGGCCGATCGTTATTCGGTTTTCCTAAGAGAAGGAGAATCTTTTTCGACTCTACACAAGGATAAAATTGCAAAGTCGAAGGTCTTTCATATCTTCGTCAAGGAACAGGAATTTCCCAAGCTGGTGGGGCAGCTCAACTTGTCGCGCTCGCAGGAGCTGTCATCAATCCGGAATCAATATCGCCAGCTCCTTTCGCAGTTTTTTAATTTTTCCCACGAGGGGCATCTGCATACGGGTATCGAAATGCTCAACTCCGGAATGGAAATTGTAGCGCGTCTGGAAAAGTTGATTGCCAGCTTTCCCAGCGCCTATGAGGCCTTGGAGGAACTTCCCTATCCGCGCTGGAGCGCTCTGGCCCATGGGATAAACTGTGCCATCTATGCCATCATCTTCGCTAAAATTTGCCAGCGACCCCAGGTGCAGGAGCTGGCCTTCGCCGCGCTCATTCACAATGTCGGGCTGTCCGATTTTGATCAGAAACTTCTCAATCGAAGTGAGGCCGACTTTACCAAAGCGCAGCTTCAGGAGTACCAGAAGCACAGTTTGCGCACCATTGAGATGGCCCATGCCATGAATCTCCCCCTGACGCCAGTGATGGAGCTGGCCATCACCCACCATCACGAAAATTATGATGGAACTGGTTTTCCTGCCGGAATGGCGGGAACGCTCATCCCCCCAGACGCAGCCTTTTTGTCAATTATTGGCAGCTTTGATTATTTTAACAGTGTCCATCCCGGAAAACGGGCCCTCGGTCCGGTGGAGGCCTGGGGGCAACTCCAAAAATTCCACCTCACCGCCACGCCTTTACAAAAAAAGTTTGGCCCAACATTGTTGAGTTATTTAGATTCATTTTTTATAAACAACAAGTCCTGATTCTTGTCATTATTTCGCCTTTTTTTTGAATTATTTTTAAAGCAAAGTCGCGATTTTCACGAAACGTGAAGCGGGAATGGAGTGCGCGCATGGATGAATTTGATGAAATCAAAATTTGCTTTCTTGATGAAGCCGAGCAAAATCTCTCGGATACCGAGCAATGTTTTCTGGCGCTGGAGCGTTCGCCCGGGCCGGAAATCCTGGAGAAAATTTTTCGTCTGGCCCACAATCTGAAGGGTAGCTCGAAGGCGGTTGGTTTTGATGGCCTTGGTGCCTTTACCCATGACCTGGAGACGTTCCTTTTAAAAATTAAAACCGGAAATGTTCAACTGCAACCCGAGATCGTGGATCTGCTTCTTCGCTGTAATGATCATTTAAAATATTTTGTTGCCGAGCTTCGGGCCAACTTTAACGCCCAGGTGAATAGTGAGGGGCTGCTCAAAGAAATTCATCAGTATATGGAAGGGAGGCCCGCTCCCAAACCGGTGGAAGCGCCGGTCAAGGAAGCTGCGCCGTCGGCCCTCGATGAGTCCCTCGCTGCGGCCATGGCGGCGTTGGAAAATGCCGATCCCGAAACTTCTTCCCCTTCTGTCCCCGAGCCTGGGCCAGAATTTGCGCCCGAGGAAATTGTCCTGGCACAACCTGCGGTTTCCACACCTGTAGTCGCACCGGCGGCGGATGAAAGTATCAGGGTGAGCCTGACTCGCCTTGAACGCCTGCTTAATCATGTGGGCGAAATGGTGATCCTGCATTCAGTATTAAAGGAGCAGTCGAGCGTCAATACCTCGGCATTTCTAAAAAAGACCATTCATCAGTTGGGTAAGGTGACTCGGGAAGTTCAGGATATCTCCATGGGACTGAGAATGTTGCCGCTTAAGCCCACCTTCTTAAAATTGCAGCGAATTGTCCGCGATACTTCCCGCGCCTTGGGCAAAGAAATTGAGCTGGAGATGATCGGTGATGATACCGAGTTGGATAAAACCGTTATCGAAAAATTAAGTGATCCGCTGGTGCACATTGTGAGAAACGCCGTCGATCACGGGGTTGAGGGACCTGAGGAGAGACGGGCGGCGGGGAAGGTGGCCAGGGGCACGATCAAGCTTAAGGCGTACCACCATGTCGGCCAGGTGATTATAGAAATCATGGACGATGGTCGTGGGCTAGATGCCCGTGCGCTGGTGGCGAGCGCGGTCAAAAAAGGCCTCATTCGGCCCGAGGCAAAGCTCTCGGATGATGAGGCCTACAATCTCATCTTTGCGCCCGGCTTTTCCACTAAGGAAGCGGTCACGGACGTCTCGGGGCGCGGGGTAGGAATGGACGTCGTTCGCACCAATATTGATCAGCTACGCGGACAAACTCAAATTGAAACAAAACTTGGGCAGGGAACTTGCTTTCGCATCACCCTGCCACTGACCTTGGCCATCATCGATGCCATGATCGTTCGCCTGGGTAAGGAACGTTTTGTCATTCCTTTGCATCACATTTATGAGTCGGTCCAGGCCTCTGAGATGAAACTGCAAAGTATCTCGGGAAGCGGAGAAGTTCTGCTTCTCAGAGGCGACAACATTCCGTTTCATCGGCTGAGCACCTTGCTTGGGCGAACGATGTCCGCCACCTCGGAAAGTGGCATGGCCCTGGTCATTCGGGCCTCCCATGGCAGTGCCATGGCGATCTTTGTTGACGAGGTGGTCGGCCAGACCCAAGCGGTCATCAAGCCCCTCGGGCAAGAGGTCAAAAAGATAAAAGGTTTTTCGGGAAGTGCCATTTTAGGTGATGGGCTTCCCGCCGTAATTATAGATATTCCTGAGTTGGTGAAACGTCTCTATCCAAATTTAAGCGCGGCCAGTTCGGGTGCCCGTGCAGGTAGGAGTATAGGAGCATGACAACCACAATCGATCAACGTTATCTGACTTTTTCCCTGGGCGCGGAGAACTACGCCATACCTCTTCTGTCCGTGAGAGAGGTGATCGCGGTTCCCGAAATCACCCCGATGCCTTTTACCCCCCATCATTTTTTGGGGCTCATGAATTTGCGCGGCCAGGTGATTTCCGTGATTGATCTTCGCGGTAAGCTAGGCATTAAGCCCACCACCTCATCCGAGAATGCCGTGATCATTTGCGAGCTACAGTCGGGGCATCTGGGAATTCTGGTTGATTCAGTCAACGCCGTGTTGACCCCCGCCGCCGATCAGATATCCTCACCGCCTGAGGTGAAGGGGAGCTTAAATCGTGAGTGCGTCTCGGGAGTTTTTAGGCATGAACAAATTTTAATTTTATTAATAGATCTGGAAAAAACTTTATCGGGCGAGGATCGCAAGGCGGTAAGCAGCGCCGCTGCAGGCCAGGCATCATCACCCCACAAAGTTGCATGAGAGGAGGAAGACCATGTCTTTTTTAAAATCATTCACCCATCGTTTCGCTTTGGAACCGAGGATTCGGTTATTTGTTTTCCCCCTTATCCTTGGCTGGATTTTTACCACCTGGATTCTCATTTTCCAAAATTATCTGGTATGGAAGACCGGGCAGGAAGTTAACAATGGCTCAGACCCGATGTCTGTCTTGCTGGTCAAGATGCAGGAGATCGAGAGCGAGCGCAACAAGCTGACAGAGGCGCTCGCCAAGGGCGCACCCAAACGCGAGATTGAAACTGACAGACTGCAAGTCGGGTACAAGCTCAATGCCGCAACACAGATGATCACGGAGCATGCCGCGCACATGCGGGCGAGTGCCAGCAGGTCCGCAACTTTCAGCAAATGGCTCATTGCCTTTTGTCTGGTAGTATTCGTCTTTTTCGGCACCATCATCGCGGCGTTCTCCTGGTACGTAGTGCGCGATCTAACTCTGCAGGTTACCGCAGTCTCAAATGAGCTTTCCGGTATTACGTCCGTGACCACCACCTCGGCCCAAGAGGTTTCCGATGCCTCGTCCGCCCTTTCCTCCGGAGTTACCCAGCAGGCGGCGGCCCTGCAAGAAACCGTCGCGTCGCTGGAAGAAGTTCGTGCCATGGTTAATAAAAATGCCGACAACGCCCAAAAGGCCCAGTCAGTGGCGGTCGAAAGCACTCAGGCCTCACAGAAAGGGAAGGAGGCGGTTACCGAGATGATTGGTGCCATGGGAGAAATTCAAGTCGGTAATGAGGCCATTCAAACTCAGGTTGAAACCAGTAATAGTGAGCTGACAGAAATCACCAAGGTTATTTTTGAAATTGCCAATAAGACCAAGATTATTAACGATATCGTCTTTCAAACTAAGTTGCTTTCCTTCAACGCCTCTGTCGAGGCGGCGCGCGCCGGAGAACATGGCAAAGGTTTCGCCGTGGTTGCCGAGGAAATCGGAAATTTGGCCCAGATGAGCGGCTCTGCCGCCAAAGATATTGGCCAGCTAGTCGATGGCAGTATCAAAAAAGTCGATCGAATTATCAAGGACACAAAATCCAAAGTTAGTAATTTGGTTCTGGCCGGGAAAGAAAAGGTCGATGCCGGAACCATGACCGCGCGTCGATGCAATGATGTTCTGGATAGCATTTTGAAAAATGTCGAAGACATGAATCAGATGATCGGCGAGATGTCCACCGCCAGCAGTGAGCAGGCCAGAGGAGTCGATGAGATTTCCAAGGCCATGAATCAGGTTGAAATCGTGACCCAGGGAAATAGCGCCGCCGCCAATCAGGCCACAACGATCGCCCATCAGTTAAATGAGCAAGCGGTCAAAATGGGTCATCACGTCGTGGCCCTGCAATCCATTACCAATGGTACGAAAGGTGCCCGGCATGCCTCCGATTCAGGTGATCATTCCGATGACGACAGTGAGCATGGCGGCAAGGTCCTGCCCATGGGTTCGAGAAAAGAATCAAAGGAAAAAACAGTTGAAGGGACGGCCTACAAGAGGGCCATTGGTGCTGAAAATCCGCCTTCCGAAAATGATCCCCGCTTTGAAGATGTATAGCTAGGGGGCGACTGTGGCCGTTACTAATAAAAAAGCAAGCGAGGCGCATTGGTCCGTCCAAGTTTCGGATCAGACTGTGGCCTTTGTCTCTCGCCTTGTTGCCGAGCTGACTGGTGTTCAGTTAGGGGTCAACCAGTCAGGAATGGTGCGTTCGCGCGTTTTGAAGCACCTGATGGAGCTTGGCCTGACTGATCGCGAGTATGTGGCCTTTTTCCAGCAGAACAAGGAGACAGAAACCCAGGCGTTGGTTTCGCTCTTAACCACCCATCATTCTTATTTTTTCCGTGAATACTCTCACTTCGAGTTTCTGGAGACGGTGACACTGCCGGCCCTGATCGAGGTGGTTCGGCAGAGACCCGATCGAACAATTAGAATTTGGAGTGCCGCTTGTAGCCGCGGACAGGAGGTTTACTCTCTGTCCATGTGCCTATCTCGTTTTCTCGCCACTCATGCTCCGGACCTTCGCTATCAGATTTTGGGAACAGACGTGGATGAGCAGAGCGTGGTGCTGGCCCAAAACGGCGTTTATGTGCGGGATGAAATCAAAGAAGTTCCCATGGCCTATCTTGGTAACCACTGGGCCCGTGGTCAGGGGGAAATTTCACATTTTGTGAAGGCGAAAAAAAGTCTTAGGGAGAGTTGCTCGTTTCAGGTTTTCAATCTTCTTGAGATGGAGCACAAAACTTTCGGCCAGCTGTTCGATATTATTTTCTGTCGCAACGTCTTTATCTATTTTTCCCCGGAGCAAGTCGAAAAATTAGCAAAGGGATTCATGCAGAAACTGACCGCCGCCGGACATCTCTTCGTTGGAATCTCTGAGTCCTTGCGCGGCTTAGGGCTACCGGTGCATGCCCTGGGACCATCCATTTACGCCCATGTGCCAAAGCAGGTGAGCACATTATTGCCCGCGCCGATGGTGAAAAATGTTGCCGCACCAGTCAGAGTCTTATGTGTCGATGATTCACCCAGTATCTTGCTGTTGCTCAAAAAGATTTTAACCCGTGAGTTTGGTTTTGAAATTGTGGACACCGCTGCCAATGGGGTCGAGGCCAAGGCCAAGATGAAAGTGGCCAAACCCGATTTGGTCACACTTGATATTCACATGCCAGTGCAGGACGGTCTTGCCTATTTGCAGGAAAACTTTGGCCCCGGTCATCCACCCGTTGTGATGGTGACTTCTGTATCAAGGGATAATCTTGAGCTGGCCCACAAGGCCATCGCCTTGGGCGCTGCAGATTTTGTAGAAAAACCCTCCCTGACAAATCTGCTTGAGCGGGCGGAGGAGATCAGGACCAAGCTGCGCACCGTGCTGCGGGCCAAGTCTTCGGCCCCTTCGCAGCTAACGAGTGTGGATAAGGCCTTTGAATCATCACAATCCATTCGAAATTTGGAAAATAAATTACGCGTAATTTTCATACAGAAAGCTGATGTGCAAAGACTTTCTTTGATTTTAGAAACGGCAGAGATGATCGCACCGGCCACTCTTCTAGTCATGGATGGAACTCCGGTGGGGTTCGAGAGCAAGAGGTCCATCGAAGTGTTGCATGAGGAGGCGCCCAGCGGCCCTTTCCATCCCAATCGTATCTATCTGGCCAAGCTTTCCCAGTGCCCTTACTTGCTCTCTCGAGTGCAGAGTCTTCATAAGATTTTGCTGACAACATCGGTGATGGTTTTCGGCCGTTTTTCCTCGGACCTTAAGAATATTCTTGAGACCTGGCCCAGATCCCAGGTCCTGCTGGAAGATTGCGATGCCACGACTTCGTACTCGGCCAAGGAAAATACGGTCGGGCATTTGGTGGAAATCATTCCCTGTACCAGCTTCGCTTACGTGGCGAGACAATTTTTCAGTAACTCAGAGAAAAAGAAGGGGGCGGCATGAACGATTTCTCTGCGGCCCAGATTTTTTATCCCAACGAAGCCGGTCCCTACAAGGTCATGCTTGAGGAAAGTGCGCTTATTGTCGCATCTGCCAAGGGTAAAGAGGGTGCCTGTGGCATCGTCATCACACTCGATCAGGTTGTTGATATTCCCCTCTTACAAAATTTTTGTCTTAAGTGCGCTGAGCTTTTTGGGGCCTCGGAGTCTGATCTGGAATGGAAGATCATTGGCAGCAAGATGAATCTCTTTCCGATTGTGGAAACCATCATCTCGCGTCAGGGATCGATTATTAAAGAAATCTCAAGAACGGAGAAAACTGACGTCTGGTTTTGGCCCGCATCCGCAAAACTGCGAATCACAAAAATGGCTTCTGCCAAAGTACGGGTTCTGATTGTTGATGACTCAAAAACCATTCGTGATATCTTGGCAAAAATCATCAAGAGCGATCCTGGAATGGAGGTGGTAGGCCTGGCAGAACGTCCCGGTCAAGTGGAAGAGCTGATCAAAAATACTCAGCCTGATGTCATGACCTTGGATGTCCACATGCCGGAAATGGATGGCGTCACCTTGCTTAAAAAAATTTTTCCCCGCTACAAAATACCCACCATCATGATTACCTCCCTAAGCCCTGATGATGGTCCGTATGTTTTGAATGCGTTGGAGGCCGGGGCGATTGATTATATTAAAAAACCTGAGTTCAAAGAAATTCAAGAAATTGCGCCCCTCATCCGTGAAAAAATTAAAATGGCAGCCGAAGCCAGAATGCAAATGAGGTACAACGGTGAAAAGGTTTCCGTCACCAACTTGGAGATGGATCAGAATAAGCTTATAGCCATCGGATCTTCAACCGGAGGAACTGAGGCCTTGCGTGATATTCTGGTTTCCTTACCTGACCGAATTCCGCCGATCGTGATCGTACAGCACATTCCTCCGGTCTTCTCCGCCGCCTTTGCCCAGCGATTAGACGGGCTCTGTCCCTTTTCCGTGCGGGAGGCCTGTGACGGCGATCTGGTCGTTCCCGGATTGGTTCTTATTGCACCGGGTGGAAAACAAATGTCTATAGTGAAAGTCCAGGATGAGTTGAAGGTCAGCATCACCGATGATCCTCCCTTTAATCGCCACAAACCGTCAGTGGATGTGCTCTTTAGCTCAATCGCCAAGCACTCCGGGGCCTGCACGGTTGGCGTTATTCTCACAGGGATGGGGGCCGACGGGGCGAAGGGCCTACTTGAGCTTCGCCAAAATGGCGCTCAAACCATTGCCCAGGACGAGAAAAGTAGTGTTGTGTTCGGCATGCCCAAGGAGGCCATCAAATGTGGTGCCGCTCAACATGTTGAAGGATTAAATAAAATTGCCAATAAGATAGTTTCACTTTCGGCCAAACGAAGGACGGCAGCATGAAGAAGATAATACCAGTAGACAGTGAGCGAGAATTTGGCATCCATGAGATGTTTTTTTCCACCACCGATTATAAGGGGGTCATCACTTCCGGCAACGAAATTTTCGAGCGCGTTTCCGGACATTCCCACGAAACTTTGATAGGGGCGCCGCATAATATCATTCGCCACCCAGACATGCCGAAGGTGGTTTTTAAATTACTATGGGACACCATTCAATCAGGCAAATCCATCTCGGCCTATGTAAAAAATATGGCGGCAGATGGCGCTTATTACTGGGTGTTGGCCACCGTCTTTCCCATCAATGGCGGGTATCTGTCCGTCAGAATAAAGCCAACCTCGGCCCTTTTTAAAAATGTTCCCGGAATTTACGCCCAAGTACTCGAGGACGAAAAGAAAAATGGTGTAGAATCGTCGGGGAAACTTTTATTAAAAATTCTATCTGACGCCGGATTTTCAGGTTATGATTCCTTCATGAATCGAGCATTGGTGTTGGAGATTAAGGAGCGATCCCGCGGTCTCGTTGATGCGACTGCAAAATTTGCGGACCGAGCTTTCTTGCGGATTTTCGAAAAATTAGAATCCTTTGCCGAGCTAAGTAAAATTTTAACCGCTTCCTTTCAGCAGATGAAGCTCTCTTTTCAGGGACTGCGTGCCCTGTCTCTCAATATGTCGCTGTCCGCCTGTCATTTAGGTAAAACGGCGAACACTTTGGCGGTGGTGGCCGACTCATTCCAGAAATTTTCCCTGGATACCGAGCAGGAGGTGGCCAAGTTCCAAAATATTCTGCAGGAAGTTCGCATGTCCTTGCGTGCCAGCGAATTTAAGAGTGCCTCGGCTTGCCTTCAGCATCAGATGATCGCGTTTTTTGAAACGGAGACCAAGGCCTTAGGTGACAGTTCCAATGATCGAACCAAGCAGCTCCATGATCTGAGTAGTACGTTGATTAGAGAGTGTCGCAAAATGCTTGAGCAGACCCACGATATGCTGGCCACCTTTGCGGTTGCCGCCAATACCACTGAGGCCTCCATCACGGCGCTGGAAATTGTGCGACAAACCGGTAAGGTGGAAGCGGCCCAGGTCATCGGTGCCATGGAGGCGGTGGGGCCATATCTGGTGGATTTACAAAAATTTACCAAGACGCTGCGAATGCCTTTGCGAAAAATTGCAGAGAGCTCTGAAGCATTGATTGGTGATGTCGAGATTATTCAAGAGAATTTGGATTTTGCACAGGCAGGATAGGAGGTTTGAATGTCTGGAGATATGAGAATTTTAGTGATTGACGATATGGCAGTAATGCGCAAAATCGTCGTTAAGCAATTGGAGAACTTGGGATATAAGAACATCGAAACCGCTGAGAATGGAAAAGATGGTCTCGCCAAAATTTTAGACGGTGTGAAGAACAATAATCCAGTTCAGTTCATTATCAGTGATTGGAATATGCCGGAGATGTCGGGGCTGGAGCTTCTAAAAACCCTCAAAAGCAAGAAGCCTCTCGCCGACATTCCTTTTCTCATGGTGACAGCGGAAGGAGAGAAAGATCAAATCATGGCCGCCATTGCCGCGGGCGTGACAAACTACGTGGTCAAACCTTTTTCCCCCAACACCTTCAAAGAGAAGATGGATCTGGTTTTGAAAAAAGTGGGCTTACCCGCGACTCCCGCTTAGCACTGTAGGAATTCTTGTGGATAAAGAAATTTTTCAAGAATTTGTCAATGAAAGCGGTCAGGCTTTAACACAGGCCAGGACCCTGCTTGCCAACTATGTCGCCGCACCCGCTGAGGTTAAAATTCTGGCGGATGTGGGAATTTTGGTTGATCGAGTTTATGGTACCGCCGCAACTCTTCATGTGGAATCCGTGGCCGTGCTCTGTCAAAAGATGAAGGCCATCAGCTATATGGCAGCACAGGTCGACAATCGTATTTTAAATAGCATTGTCGCCGCCACCATGCTTTCCGTTTTGGATTACCTGCTGGATTTGGTGAAGACAAACGGCCTGCTGACTTATAAGAAGGATATCCACAAAGAGATGGCCAATCGGCTGGATCTTCTCATGTCAAAATTTTCCTCGAATTTAAGAAAAACTGTGGCATCTTAAGGATGGGTGTAATTATGGATCAGATAACTTTTAATAAGAAATATGTTGAGTTTTGTGCTCCCTTTGTGAAGGGGCTGCAGAAAATTTATTCCACCATGTTGCATAGTGAGATTAAGCCTCTCAAACCTGAAATAAAAACCAACGTCAATCTTCATGGCGATCACTCTGCGGTAATGGGTATGAATGGTCATTACGATGATGCCGGCAAGGCCCTGCCTTTTCGCGGCTCACTCTTGATCTCCTGGCCGGAGGCCTCGTACCTGAAAACCGCCTCGGCCATGCTCGGCCAGGAATTCAAAAAATATAACGAGGAGATCGCCGATGTGGGGAGCGAAATTTGTAACATGACCATGGGATCGGCCAAATCCGTTCTGGTGGAGATTGGCTACCGAATCGAGATGTCTATTCCCACCGCCATCACCGGCAAGGATCATCAGCTTCAGGCGCAAAAAGGTGTAACCACGGTGCTGCTTCCCTTTGAATGTGCCTTGGGGAACTTTTTTATTGAGGTCAATTTCGCCTTTACCGAGATCTAACCGTACGGTTTCTCTCAAATAACAAATTCTCACATTTGATCTTTGGCATTGATGCAAATTTAGGCGTCACTCACAATATCCCTAATAGGATTTTTTACCTACAACAAGGAAGTTGTTATGTTATGGCGTCCATTTCTGCTCGTGCTTTTTCTATTTTTGGCCTCTTATGCTTTCAGCAATATCGGCCATGCCCACTCCGGCGGTGATTTTTTTGCTCCCTGGTGGCCCGATCGCGAGATCGTCGCCCGTGTGCATGTCCCTGATTATCATCTAAGCATGCTTGAGTTTAGGAGCTCCGACTTTGAGGTGCTGGGTGTAGATTTGAAAAACAAAACCATCGACCTCTATCTCAGTCATCAAGAACTTCGTGTGCTGCGCGAGCGCGGTCATGAGTTGACTCTTTTGGAGGAAAAAAACCTCCTGCTCGCTCCCGATCAGCAATATAAAACGCCGGATGAAATGACGGCCTTTTTACGCGAGGTGAATCAGCGCTTTCCCGAGATTACCAAGCTGGAGTCCCTGGGAAAAACAGTGGAAGGGCGCGATATCTGGGCCATCAAGATTTCTGACAACGCCAGCGTGAATGAGCCCGAAGAGTCGAAGATTTTTTTCAATGGCATGCACCACGCCCGTGAGGTCATGACCCCGGAAATCATGATCGACGTGATTCAGAAGCTGACTCTCGGTTACGGAAGCGATAACACCATCACTGCCTGGGTTGAAAATAACGAAATTTGGGTCGTGCCCATGGTGAACCCAGACGGGAACAATCGCGTGTGGACCAGCAATGCCATGTGGAGAAAAAATGTGGCCTATAGTCAGGGTGTCGACGTCAACAGAAATTATCCCTATAAGTGGGGTTCTTGTAACGGCTCATCCGGTTCGACCTGGTCAGATACCTACCGCGGCCCGAGCGCCGGCTCAGAGCTGGAGACCAAGGCCATCATGGGGCTCGTCTCACGCACTCGTCCTGTCTTCAGCATTTCATATCACAGCTATTCCGAGCTGGTTATTTATCCCTACGGTTGCGATGGAGTCAGATCAGAAACCCGGGCCGTGGTGGAGCCCATCGGGACTGAAATTGGTCGCCTCTTGGGTTACTCACCGGGCACCGCCTGGGAGCTCCTCTATAGCGTGGATGGGGGAGACATTGATTGGCTCTATGGTGAGTTTCAGGTTCTTCCTTACGTCATCGAGGTCAATGGCAGCAGTGAAGGTTTTCAACCCAACTATGCCAAGTGGCGCGATAAGACGGTGGAAAAAAATCGCGCTGGCTGGCGCTATCTGTTGGAGCGTTTGAGCGGGCCTGGGTTAAAAGGTCAGGTGCGTGGTGCCAGTGAGCAGGAGCTGGCCCAAGGCGAGGTGACGCTCAAGGTATTTACCGTACAAGCAGGGGCGCGAACGCTGTTTCAAAATTATCGCGTGAATCCCGACGGCAGCTTCCATATTATTTTAAATCCCGGCACTTTTGACGTGGAGGTGACTCGCGCTGGAAGAAGTGGACCGGCCCACCCCGGCCTGGTCATTGGCAATGGCCGTCTGGATCTGGATATTATCTTGTAACATATTGAAATTAGTGACAAAAAGGGCTGCTTAGGCAGCCTTTTTTATTTGCCGATAAGGATGCGTGAAAAGCATCCTTTTTGTTTTCCTTCTGCTCGGTTTCTTTACGCCCTTTTCTCGCGGGGAAGACCTTTCGTTTCGGCCTTGTCCGACTCGAACTTTTAATATCCTCGATTATATTTTGCCCGGCCGAAATTATTTTCTTGAGACCGGTTATGTTTTTAACTATGAACTTTCGGACCCCGGGGTGGCCAGCTTCCGTCTCAATGATGTTTTTCGCCCAAGCAATCTTTCCTGGGACATTAGTAGACGATTGAAGGCCGAACTCCCGGCAGATGACGACCCAGGGTCCGGTAGTGCCTCAGGTACGGCAGCCGATATCTTTTATGGTTTTTTAGGGCAAACCATGGAGTCAAGCATCTCCCGCGTGGTGGGAGGGGATGCCAGCTTGATCATTGGATACAGTAGCAATTCGGCTTACTCACCGGCCGCAATTAAGGAAAAGGTCAGGGCCAGCTTAAACCAAGGCGCCATGGCCGGGGGGAGTGATCCGGGAATGGGAATGTATGTTCGAGAGTTTTTGGCCTTTAAAAAGGCCGTCACGGCCAAGGCGGAGTCGCGCTTCGGAACTTTTCAAGGTCTCATCTATGATCGACAGATGCGCATTCGGGGAATTAAATTCGCTCACCAAACTTTTATGAAGGTTCCGGGGTCGCGCGGATTTTCCACCAGCGGAAATGCCTTATCGCTTTTTGATTCGGATGGAATCTAATTTGTCACAAATGACGCTTGGGCAAGGTAATGGTGAGCACGTTTTCATGTTGCTCGATCTTGGCCTTCTTTTGATCGGCATCGGAAGGGATGGGGACGGCCTTGGAAAAGCTCGACATGACCAGCGAGGAAGACACGCCCATCTGTGACTCTTCCGTCGTTTCCTTTTTCATCTCGCCTGTGACGTAGAGGTAGCCTTCCCTGATATCCATCTTGAGAGAATTCTGGTCGAGGTTGGCAAGGTCCACCTCAAAATAATAATTTTTATCGTCCTCGCGGGATTCGATATTGGTATCAGGGCGGTCGCCTAAGTTTGCAATCCCGGCATTGGGGGAAGCCCCTTCTTCCTCTAAGACCTGGAGCAACTTTTTGCGCATATCATGGAACTGCGCCATCAAATCTTCATTCTGGTCGTCATCGGCATTTCTAAAGTTACTTTGCATTTTTGCAATCAGCGCGTTCATATCAGGGGAAGTCCTGCTTTTTAGATTGGGTGCCTGAGTGAGAGCGATGCTGTCTGGCGGGTTTGGAGCGGTGGTTGGCCGGCCACCGGGGCTGAGCTTGAAAATGAGAACAGCGGTTAACAATCCCGCAATGTAGATCCCAAGATAACCCAGCCATTTTTTATAATGAGTCATAAGAGCATCACTGTATCATAAAGGCCGAGGCCCTGGAGGCCCCGGCAATCCCTGAATTATCGAAGTGGTACAGCATAACACTTACTAAAATGCTCATAGCAAGTGCTGGTGCCGTAGCCGGTTTGCTTGCAGATTCCCAGCGCCATGGAGCGTGCTTCGAGCTTGCTCGTTCCCAGACCTTGGAAAATTTGTCCGTTGATACTGACTTCGCATTTGTAGTGTCCTGACTCGCTGTAGGCGTCAAGATCGCAGCTCCGGAAATGCTCATTGCAGGTTCCTGAACCGTAACCGGTGGCGGTACACATCGAGACGACATCAGTCTGTGCGGCCTTGACGGTGTCCCCGAAACCCTCGAATGTCGTGGCATTGATTTTTATCTTACAGTTATAGGTGGGAGTATAATATCGTCCGTGGCCGCCACCATTGCCGCCGTTATGTCCTCTCTCTAGGAGCTGAAGGGCCCGGTCAACTTTTTGCTCAATCCGGTCCATCTGCTGGCAAAGTCGGCGAGAATTTTCATTTTGAAATGAGCCGCAATCGCTCAGCACCGGCCCGTTGGCATAGCTCGACGCCATCAACATCAGTCCGAACCCACCAAGAATAACTTTGCAGTACACACCTTTCCGTCCCATAAAACCTCCCTTTGGTCTTTTTAGATTTGCCTCCCAAAAACAATAAAGGGATGATAATGCCGCGTCGCGCTAAATTCTGGCCACTGTGTAAAAAAAAATGAGAAAAGGGGAGGTGGTGCCTTTTTGGCACCGCGGCGTAAGTAGTTTCCAGATGTTAGCTATCTGAATTGGAGATGACATGGGTGCGGGCGATAAGATCATGGAGGGCACGGTGATCTTTTCTCAACAGCATAACGATGAAGCCGATGAATAAAAAGCCGGAAATAGTTTTTCCAATTACCTCGCGCACAAAGCTTCTAAGCGGCCCGATATTGCCACCGTCAGGCACCACGACCACTCTTAGGCCCATGGCCATTTTTCCCGGAGTGGCGCCTTTCACAACGTGAAAAAAAGTGAAGTAAAAATACACCAGAGCGGTGAAGCTGATCGTCATGGCGATCATGAGCAGATAGATTTCCCGCGGCAGTTCTCCTCCTTGTTCGAGGGGAACATCGCGCAGATTGAAAAAGGACCCGAGCAGATTGGAGGTTGGAATCATGAGCACGATAAGAATGGCATGATCAATTAACGAAGCCACGAACCGCCGCCAAATTTTTCCGGGGATGACTTCATCTTTTACATAGAGCGAGTTTTCAGACATGATGGAACCCAATCATAATACTATTTTAATATAATGAGCTTGAGACAAAAATACAAAATTAAAAGCGATTATCTTCATTTAGGAGCGATCATTGAATATTCGAACAAATACCTCCGGGCTTAGTTTTCGCGCCATCTTTAACTGGCGACTGTTGGTGCAATTTTTTCTCGGGATGTCCTCCGGCCTGCCTCTCTTGCTCGCCACGGGAGGAACTTTGCAGGCGTGGATGACCAACGCCAACGTCGACTTGAAGACCATCGGACTTTTTGCTTTTGTCGGTCTGCCTTATACGCTTAAATTTTTGTGGTCGCCCATTCTGGACCGCTTTATTCCGCCCTTCCTTGATCGCCGTCGCGGATGGATTGTCGTAACCCAACTTGCCACCGGCCTGGCCTTGGCCGGTTTGGGGCTGTGTAATCCCGCCGAGTCCACTTTCATCTTCGCCGTCATGGCGGTGATCTGCGCCTTCTGTTCCGCCACTCAGGATATTGTGGTGGATGCCTATCGTCGGGAAGTTTTGCGGGACGAAGAGCTTGGCCTGGGCTCATCTTTTTATGTCAACGGTTATCGGGTGGCGATGGCGATTGCCGGTGCCCTGGCCCTCATGATGGCCGATCACATTCCCTGGAGTACCGTTTATCTCATCATGGGATGTTTTATGGGCGGCATGGTGCTTGTGACCCTCCTGGCCCCTTCGGTCCCGAATGTTGCCGGTGCCCCTCGCAACTTTAAGGATGCCGTCGTTCTTCCGTTTAAGGAATATTTCAGCGCTAAGGATGCCTGGTGGATGCTGGCCTTTATTCTGCTTTATAAGATGGGCGATAACATGGCCAGTAGTATGACCATGCCCCTTTATCTGAGTCATGGCTTTACCAAAACCGAAGTGGCGGTGGTTGCCAAAGGGGTTGGCCTGGCCGCGACTTTGGCGGGCGGCTTTTTAGGCGGGGTGCTGATACTACGTCTGAAGATGAATCGATCCCTCTGGCTGTTCGGTTTTTTTCAGGCCATCAGCACGATTGGTTTTACCTTAATTGAGCTGCTACCCAAAAGTAATGCCGTCCTTTCCGGTGTCATCTGCTTTGAAAACATCACGGCGGGAATGGGCACCGCTGCCTTCACGGGCTTCATGGCGTCTCTCACCGACAAGCGTTTCACGGCGACCCAATATGCCCTGCTGACCTCTCTGATGGGGGTTCCGCGGGTGGTGGCCTCGGCACCCACCGGATACATGGTCGAGCAAATGGGATTCACCGCCTTCTTCGTCTTTTGCACCTTGATTGCCATCCCCGGAATGTTGCTCCTGCATCGCTTTGCCCCCTGGCAGCAAAACTTCCAATCTTCTGCGCAAAGTCAGGAATAATTTAGTAGAAGCTTCAACTTTTTTTGGGCATACTCGCACGGGAAAAAATCCAATTAAAAGGGGAAGCTATGATTTTGCGCAATCTGTTAGTGTCGCTCCTTGTTGTGCTCTCGATGACCAGTTTTGCCACTGATGACTTGGTGAAACTAACACGCGAGGCCTTTGGCCGTCCGGGGATTCGCCCCAACTGGTCAGATGCCAGAAAAGTGCAGTCGGTCACCATTTACGAAGAGGGAGAGGTTAAGTCCCCTCTATGGTTCACAGAGGCCAACGGAATTTTAACCGAAATATTTTTCCCCACCATCGACAAGGGACAAATTAAAGACTCACAATTTATGGTCACCGACCATAAAACCTTTGTCTTAGAAGAGAGCAAAGATTTTGAGCATAACGTGCAGGTGCTGTCACCTTCTCGCGTTCGCCTGGTCAACGTCAATAAGGCAAAAGGCATTACCATTATTCATGAGTTTTTCTCCTTAAAAGATTCGCCCACACTCGTGGATGAGGTGACGATCATTGCCGAAAAAGACGGTGTGGATTTTTATCTCCTCACGAATCCCGCCATCGATAATACCGGCTATTACGATTCTGCCATCGTTCATCAAAATGGCTTTCTTGTTAGCGAAGGCAGCACCCAACTTTTTATTGAGTCGAGTGTTGGTTTTAGAAAACGTTCCGTGGGGTTCGTCGGCTCCTCTGACGGCTATCAGGATTTGGCCCAAGACAAGCAGATGGATTTTGATTTTGAGGTGGCCCAGAACGGCAACGTCGCCACTTTTGGTGAGCTGAATCTGCCCAGAACGAAGGGGGAAAATCGCCTGCATATTATCTATCACTTCGCCCAAAACAAAGAAATTCGGTCTACGCTTGGCACCGATTTCGGCGCTGCTAAAGAGGTCTTTGAGCAATCCTGGCGAACATATTTAAAAGATAAGCTGGCACCTAAGTTTAACAACAAGGGTGAGGCCGATTTGTATTGGAGAAGTTTGGTGGTTCTCAAGTCCCATGAGGACAAGTTAAATCCCGGTGCGCTGATTGCCTCTCTTTCCATTCCTTGGGGGGAAAAGCAGTACGAGACTCCCGGAAATAAAATCGGCGGCTACCATCTGATCTGGCCGCGGGATCTTTACCACACCGCCATGGGCCTCCTGTTGGCGGGAGACATCAAGACACCTATCGGCGCTCTGCGATTCTTGAAGAAAATTCAGTATCAAAAAGGCGACGGTGTTTGGGATTACAATCCTCGCGTCATTCCCAAGGAAGGTGGCTTTCCCCAAAATACCTGGGTGACCGGTGAATCTTACTGGGGCGGATTGCAGCTCGATCAGATCGGATATCCCATCAACTTATTTTGGCAGGTGTATCGTCGTGTCAGTGTCAGCGAGCAAAAACTTCTCCTGACCGAATTTGATTCCATGCTTAAAAAAGGTCTGAGCTTCATTCAAAAGTACGGGCCCTGGTCGGCCCAGGAGCGCTGGGAGGAAAACTTCGGCCTCTCTCCCTCGACCTTCTCCAGTGCCACCTCGGCGCTGCTTATCGGTGGCGAACTCTATAAAGGCACCGAAGCGGGCGATAGCTACTACAGAACGGCGCAAGGATGGTTGTTCAAGCCAGGTGATAATATTGACACCTGGTCTTTCACTCAAAATGGCCCCTACGGTGACGGGCAATATTATCTGCGCGTTTCCGGCTGCCAAAGTTACTCGGCAACCTGGGACCCAAATTCCAAAGACAGCTGCCATGTTGCCAACTCCAGCATGCGCGTGACCCCTCAGGATTTTCTGGATCAGGGATTCTTGAAGTTGGCCCTGCTAGGACTCAGACCTGCGGACGATTGGCATATCCTGAAATCTTTAGAAAAAGTTAATCAGTTCATTCGCGTGAAAACACCCAACGGTTATGGATGGTATCGCTACTCCAATGATGCCTACGGTGAAGATGGCAAGGGACGTTTATGGACCCTGCTCTCAGGTGAGCAAGGACGATTCGCGGTTGAACGCTACTCTGCCGGTAACCTAGATTGGAACCAGGCCGTAAGCCAGGTCAATACCGTGCTCGAATCCATGGTGAAGTTTGCCAATGACGGTCAACTCATTCCCGAGCAAATTTTTGAGCATACCGGCGAAGGCACCGGGGGCGCGACTCCTCTGGCATGGTCCCATGCTGAATTTATTAAACTTTTATGGGCGCGGGAAACTAAGATAAATCCCGAAAATCCCTTTCGCGCACTCTCGACAGTTGTCGAATAATTAGTCGAAATTCGAAGATTGCCTTAGTTGCAGACACATCGATGTCTGCAACTCTTTGAGATAACATCCCACTCGTTGGCACAGATTTTGGAGATACTCCCTCGGGGTTAGTAGGGAGTACAAACATGCAATTTCGATTAGGTCTTTGTGCCTTTGTCGGCCTGTTGTTGGGATCGTCATCCTTTGCGCAAGCTCCGGGTAATGGTAGTGAAAAAGTGGTGGCCCTCGCTCAGGCGGCCGAAGCCGTTACGGTGGAGCGTCGGGATGTTTACAACATGACACCTGCTCAGGGTCAGCTTCTGCTGACATGGGGGAAGATGCGCGCTAACCTCGTTCCTTCAGATGACCCCGGGACTCCCCAGGTGAATTGCCCGAAGCCGGGCGCACCCTTGTCCTCGTCCTCTAGTTCTGGAACAGGTTCGGGGTCAGGTTCGAGTTCGGGAAGTGGGACTTCAATTTCCTATGGTTTGGATATCGAATTTCGCCTCCATGCTGTGAATGGGTTTGATGGATTTAATGGCGAACGAGTGCCTTATACCTCGGCCTCCTTTGATCGTGCCGTTGAACCTTTGGTTCAGAGCAATCGCAATATCCTGGCCGGTAAATCTCTGGAGGATGCCCGACGATGGCTCATCGATCACACCGATTTAGATGAGTCTCAGACAACCGAAATTACCGATGCCCTCTGGAAAGATCGCATTGTGAATGCCGCTCCCGCCGATCGCCGCGCCATCTATCAGAGCATGGGGCGAAGCATGTCCTTTGATGACCAGATTCGCTTCATCTCAAAGCTGGGTGGGGCCATGAATAGTAACTACGATGATTCCCGCGCCGATCAGGCCATTGATGCCAACTCGGTGGCCCAGTGTGATTCGATTTTGGCCGGACTGGCGAGCGGAACTCCCACCGGCGTCTGCCGCGACATCGCCATCTGCCAGGCCACCATCCTTTACCACATGGGCAATAAAGATAATGTGTACGCCTCCAGCTATCCAGTGCCGGGAAATTATCACGTGACCTTGATGGTCACCGATCCCAACAATCGAAATCGGGTTCACAAAATTTCCTACAATCGGGTTTCAACCGAGAGCAACCTGCAAGGCAGCGCCGCGCTTTCCCACGACGAATCCCCCGATGTGGGCACCATGATTCGAGTATGGCGCCCCACTGAGCGTGCGGATGGAACTATTGAGGGACAATTCGCCGGTGTTCTTCCCACCGAGATCGGTTTGCTCTTGGAAGAGGAAACCAGTCCGAACCCCCGCGATGTCACGGGCGGAGGCCGTTTCGATCCGTTCACCACCCGCAGCTATAGTGTCATGCACATGGGCGGGCATTATGGTCCGGCCAGCGGAAGAATTTTTGCCGCGAAACTTTCCAATGGCGATGTGGTCTATGGTGCCGGCGTCAGCGCTCGTTGGGGAAGTGCGCCCACCGGCACTGATGGTGTGTACAATGGAATTGATAATCAGGGCCACGTGGGTCTGGCCTATGCCCATCGAGATTCGACGGTGCGTTTTGTCGGGGCCGATGGCACGGTGAGCACGGAGGAATGGAACCTGAACACTATTTACCTCAGCGTCCATCAGCGGGTGGGAGTTCCTTTGCGCGTTTCTGAGCATTGGACTCTTACGCCATACTCGGATTTTCATCTGGAAGTCGCCGCGATCAATGGAGGCAATGCCGATGAGAGCGGCTCCTGGACGGGCGACGGAAATATCGCGGTGAACGTGGGCGGAGAGGCAGTCTATCGCACCGATGATGCCTACTTCCGCCTGCACGGACATACCCAGCTAACCCTGGGCCTTACCGATATTCGCGGGCTCCTGGGATCAACGGTCGGCGTCTACACCAACTACACGGAGCTTGGCGTGGAAGGGGCCTATGATGTCACCCCCGACGTGCGTTTAAACGCCGCTCTCCTTTGCGCCTTTCGCGAATATGGTGATACCTGCTCGATAGGGGGCGGAACCACGTATACCGATGGCCCGAATTCTCACAGCTTCAATTTGGGCGTGATCACTCCGGTGACGGAGGCCCAGCAACCTTGGATGCCAGGTGGCTCACGCACATCACTCCAGATCGGTTACGAATATCAGCGCCAGCTCAATGAATCACTTCTGCTGGGTGCGGGAATCAACTACACCCAATCGCTGGAAGATCAGAATTTCATGGTCAACAGCGGCCTGGCCCTGCACTGGTATTAGATGCGATTGCCCTAGGCTACTAGGTGCCACACGCCCGGAGGTAGCGACCATGCGTCAATACCTTTGCGCACATTCCATTAATGAAATTTTCAAGTTTCGAAATCGTTATTCCAAGCTTCGCTCATAATTTCTATGCTAAGCCACGCTCATGCCGCGACAACCACTAATACGTTCAGAACACCATCCCTATCACATTACCCAACGCTCAAACAACAAGGAATGGTTTTATCTTCCGATGGATGACCTTTGGGAAATTTCTCAAGCTGCTCTGAAAAAAGCTCAGGACAAGACGAATGTATCCATCCATGCCTTCGTCCTCATGCAAAACCATTATCATTTGCTGTTAACGACACCACGGGCAAATATTGATTTATTTCAGTGGATTTTCGCCAACGCCTTCACTCGAGCGATTCAGGCAAAAACGCAACGAATTAACCATATCTTTGGTGCCCGCTATAAGTGGAATTTAATCAATGACCAAAGATATTTTTACCAGGTCTACAAATATATTTATCTCAACCCTGTGAGAGCGGGCCTGTGCAAAAGTGTCATTGAGTATCGTTTTTCTACCTTGAATTCCCTGCTGAAATTTGAAATTACTGATCCTGTTATCGCCCAACATGGGCGAGCGCGAGTTATTTCTTGGATTGATAGTTCTTTCTCAGCAGAGCAAGTTGGATGCCTAAAGCGGGCCTTTGTGAAGTCAAAATTTCAGATGACCACTGACCGCAGAGAGCGAAGGTACATTACTTTTGACGACCCTTAACGCACATGCACTACCATGGGGCGTGTGGCACCTAAAAGAAGATGGAGGCGGTGAGGAGGGTGCCTTCATTTTTCGCGGCACTGAAAAAATTCCCCGATTGTTCTAGGCGCAAATTTTCTTTGTAGAGCTTTGCTCCCAAGCGCACGAAGGAGAGATCGAGGAAAGCGCCGAAGGTGAGGGCCTCGCCATAAGTGGCATAGGTTTTATCGGTGCCCTTCGTCTTGGAAAAATATTGATAGCGACCGTCGATTCCGAAAAAATTAAAAATATACAGCGTGAGATGGCCGCCATAATAGGGACCGCTAAAGTTGGTAAGTCCGTCCCACTCCAGCTTGCGCATTCCATAGAAGCCTCTGAGATGGGTCGACTGTAGGGAGCTACCGAGAATCATCAGTTGTAGCTCGCCGGCGGTAAATTTTTGGTGAGGTCCTAAACGACCGATTTCTCCACCGATACCCAGCATCTTGATTAGGAACTCGGCCTCATAACGACTCACCTGTTTTTTTGAGACAGGATTTCCGTCGCTGGTTTCTTCCACATCGCCCACGCTGCCACCGAGGCGCGCTTCAAAGAGTGTGGACTTGGAGTTGAGGGCCAGCCATTGGTCCATGAGGGCAATTTTTTTCTTGGTGGCAAGCCAGTCACTCAAGGTCCAGCGAGTACTCTTTTTTTCCTGCTGCTTTTTGATAATGACGGTGTAGACACCTTCCATGTCGTTGGCGTGGGAGACAAATGACAAAAACATAAGGGCCACAAGGGCCCATTGAACTTTTTTTTCCATGCCCCATTATACGGGGGCCCCTAATAAGTATCCAACAACTTTACGCGATTAGCGTTAGACAAGGAGGCGAAGTCTAATTTATTTTCCTTAATGTAACTGGTCTGCTTATTAATCAGAGCAATTTCATTGGAGAGCTTATGGACCTCTTTGGTCTCACTGCTCTCGGACGCTTTCTCGGCCGTATTGGGAGTCAGGTAGATAACATTCGTCGCTGCTGGATACGAATAAACATTGCTAATCTTCATTTTTGCCTCCTGGCAAAAATTAGTACAGACCGAAGCATAGTAATCTAGTCGGATATTGGAAGTGAAAACTTTACTTCATTAACTTATCGAAATTAATGAAAGGGATGCTCTGTCCGCCCATAATGATTTGCGGTAGATTTCCGTTCCACTTTTGTACAGCTTCGTAAGACACCAGATTATTATTGGCCGAAATCGCCTGGGTTTTAATTTTCATGGCCTCAGCTTCCGCCCGGGCCTTCTCGACCACCTGCTTGGCTTCCTCTTGGATTTTGATAGTGCGGTTTTTGGCCTCTTGCGCCTCTTGAATCGCCACTACTTTTTGCTCAACTGCTCTCTCATAGGTGTCGTCAAAATCTAGGTTGGTGACGTCGAGACGTGTGATGGCCACGTTTCGAGTCGCCAGGGCCTTGGTGATTTGCTCTTGGGCATATTGGGTAACAGCTTCACGTTTGGAGACCAGGTCGTCGGCGATGTATTGTCCAATGGCGTCCTTGATTGTTCCGATGACGGCTGGGGCCAAAATTTTGGCCTCCCACCCCGTGCCGAATTGAACAAAGACTTTTCCAATGGCAGAGGGCTCGGGAAAATAAGTGACAACGAAGGTCACAATCACAGATTGCGTGTCCTTGGTGTAACAGCTTGTTTGTCCTTCCAACTTTTGCTCATAAATTTCCATAGGGTAAATGCTGGATGAGATGGGATTGTAGAAATATAAACCAGGCAAGAGCGGCTCGCCTTCCATTTTTCCCCAGACTAGTTTGATACCGCGATAGCCTTCGTTGACCTGTCGGAATCCGCAACTTGAAAAAAGAAGTAGCCCAAGTGCTAAGATAATGACGTGTTTCATGAAAAACTCCCTGCTATTACTTATGATCCGGCCATTCTAAAAGGCCGCTGGCCGAATTACAATCAAAAACAACAAAGTTGGAGATGATTTATGACTGATGGATCACTATTTCCTTATCTGCATGGTTTTTCCCCGAAGGAGCAGGCGCGACTGCGTGCCCAGGCAAGATTTGGTGAGCACGTGATTTATCGCGACGTCAATTTTTCCAGCTGTAAAAAAATTTTGGAGGTAGGTTGCGGCGTCGGGGCCCAGTCAGAAATTATTTTGAGGCGTTTTCCCGATCTCCATCTCACTGGCATAGACTTAAATGAACGGCAGTTGCAGGCCGCCAAAACGCACCTAAGCACCTTACCTTTCGCCAAGGGCCGCTACGATTTGAAGTTGCTGGATGCCGGCAATATGGAATTTTCCTCCAACTCTTTTGACGGGGCCTTTTTATGCTGGATCTTGGAACATGTTCCCGAGCCCTCGCGTATTTTAAGTGAGGTCAGACGCGTGCTGATTCCCGGCTCGCGCATTTATGTGACCGAGGTCATGAATCATTCTTTTTTTCTGGAGCCCTATTCTCCCATGGTGTGGAAATACTGGATGGCCTTCAATGATTATCAATATGAGAATGCCGGAGATCCCTTTATCGGTGCCAAGCTGGGGAATCTCTTAACCGCCGTGGGTTATATCAATGTGGAAACCCATATCAAAACGTGGCACTACGACAATCGCCATCCCGATAAGCGCCGGGAGATCATCGAATACTGGACCGAGCTTTTACTTTCCGGTCAAGAGCAGCTGCTGTCATCCGGCGCTGTGACTTCTGAAATTGTCAAAGGGGCGGTGGAGGAGCTCAATACCGTTCGCAAAGATCCCAATGCGGTTTTTATGTATTCCTTCATGCAGGCCAGTGCCATGGTGGGAGTTTAAGATGAAAATAATTTTAATCATCATGGTGCTTTCCTATTCCTCAGTGCTGTGGTCTTTTTCCCTGACCTTTGAGGGCCAGTGTGAAAAGCAGGATTGGGTCAAGGAGAGCGCCCGCACCCAATGGGGCGGCTGGGTATTTTTCCCGGGCAAGGGCGTGGCCAAGACGGAAGACGAGGCGTGGCTCCGGGCCGAAGGATCGGCCTTGGAAAAATTGGTGGGCGAATGCCAGTTCCCCCATAAAGAAGTCAAGAACCACGAACGCTGTGTGGAGAAAATGGGGGATGATCATATTGCCTATGTTCGCCTCAGCTTGCTTGAGGCCCTGTGCAAAGAGGCCCGTTATGCCAGTGATGATTTAAAAAAGAAAATTTTCAATGAGGCCCTCAACCAGCGCTACAAAAAATTTTCCAAGTTGGATGCCAAGGAAACTTTTCAAACCGTGGATGGAAAAACCTGCGAGGATAAAACCGCCGAGGAATGTTATCAGTGGGGCCGACATGAATTTTTTGCCGGGGATCAGGGGCTCTCTTTAAACTTTTTCGAGACGGCTTGTAAAAAAGGCCACGTCAATGCCTGCTTCAACAGCGGGCTGGTGGCGCAAAAGTTGGGAATGGATAATAAGGCCCGCGGCCTTTTCACCTTGGCCTGTCGTTCCAAGGATGCTCAGGGCTGTTTATTTCTAGGTCATTATGAAAAATCTGCCGGGGAAAAGCGTGAGGCGCTGGAGCATTATAAAACCGCTTGTGAACAGGGTGCCGAGGAGGCCTGCCATCAGGCTTCGGGGGATTTTTTTGAGTCGGCCCAGATGGCCCTGGCGCGTGAGTACGCTGATAAGGCCTGTAAGAAAAATCATGCCAAGGCCTGCTATAATCTCGGTCAGGCCTTTGGGGAGAAGGATCTGACCTTCACCGAGAAGGCCTGTAGCTTAAAGCTGGCCATAGGCTGTTTCAAATTGGGCCAAAGCCGGCCGGCCAAGAAAATGGAATATTATAAAAGGGCCTGCGAGCTGGGCCACGCTGAATCGTGCGCGGAAGTTTCCGCCATTCTTTTTGATTTGAAGCAAGAACAGACCGCGCTTTTTTACACCAAAACGGCCTGCAAGCTCGGCATCGTTAAATCCTGTCACAATAGCGGTTTGTTGGAAATGAAGCTCGGCCGCAAAGAGGAGGCGCGGGCTTTTTTTGGCGCCGCCTGTGACATGGGTCTGACTCAGAGTTGCGATCTTTTAAAAACTTTTTGAAACACCCAGCCCGAGTGTATTGTTACAGACGATCGGCGCCACGATGACATAATCATTTTCCTTAAAGACGTGCTTGCGGTTGTAGTAAATGCCGTAGCCGTAGGCAATTCCCAAAGTCGCACCCGCGATGACGTCGTGGGTGTAGTGCCAGTTATCATTGAGTCGCGTGGCCGAGACAAAGGCCGCCATCATATAGGCCGGAATGCCCCAGGCCTTGCCATGCTCCTCCGCCACGATGGTGGCAAAGACAAAGCTCATCCCGGCATGGCCCGACGGAAAAGAGAGATTATCCAGGCGGTTTGGGCGCGGTTCACGAATCGTGAGTTTGAGCGCCGTGATGACACCTAGGGTGTACAGCGTGGCCTCGGCCATGTGATTGGCGCGCACGTGGGAATTGTAATTGTCGCCAAACCAGTAAGATGACTTCATGGCGAGGTAGTAGGTGGCATTGGGAATCATGGTTCCCCAGAAGTTGCCGATGAAGGTGGAATTTCGCAGCGGATTTTTCTCCCACATCTCCGTTTGCACCGGATCGGAGTAACTGTCTTCGGCCTTGGCCAGCACCACGGTCAAGGTCATCCCGGGCCAAAAGGCATACTTGGCGGGAGTCGTGATGGGCGAAAAAAGATTTTTTTTGAATCGTTCCCAAGGCGTGGGAGAGTCAGTGAGCTGGACGAACTTCGGACTTTGCTTGGAGGTGTGCGTCTGGGCAAACGCGGTCGAGCACACAATGGCTGTGGTCAGAATGAAAAGCTTGATCAGCATCGAGTTACAGGCCTTCCTTCTTGAAGTAACGATCGTAGGCATCTTCCTCATCCCCTTCCAGCGTGGATTTTTTCTTGGGAGCAGGGGAGGGGGCAATGAGCTGGCCGGCCACATTTTGATTGAGCTCGGAGGCAAGCTGAGTCACCGTTTCGCGTTTGCTGCTGGCGTCAGGATCGACCACAAAGCCCTTGCCCGGTTCCAGCTTGAGTCCTTCAGGTGGGCGATAGCTGCCGTCATCATTGATTGTTCCGATCGTCGAGGTGGCCTTATAAACTTTAAGCTTGGTATCGAACACGGCATCCTTGGAGGGAGGAACATACATCCCAGATTCAATATCCACGAGTCCGCCCGGGCGAGGGGCGTAGCTGCCGGTCTTCTCGTCAAAGGTCCCGCCTTTTTCGCTCGAAGGCTTCGCCGCCAGGTCATCAAGATTTTTTTTCAGCTCTGCCTGATAGGTTTTCGCATCAACTTTTTCTTCCGTTGCGCCCAGAGTTTCGTTGAGCTTGAGCTTGGTGAACTGCTCGGGCGAAATTTTTACGGGGGCGGTGGCGACATTCAGATTATCGGAAACTCCGGCATACTCGCCTTTGGTGACCTCGACCGATTTTTTCTGCAAGACTTCCTCAACTTTTGCGTCAGATTGATTCGCCTCGATCTTGGCCATGGCCACGTTGCCTTTAAAAGTTACCAGCGAGGTAATTCTCGACTGAGGATTGTAGCTGGTTTGAAAAGAGGTTCCCCGCACGCCGAGCGCGGCGGTTTTTGTTTTAACGATAAGTTTATTTTTGCGATTAGCTGTCTGCGAACTTTCCACGGTGGCCTTAATCTTTCCGGTGAGCAGGGCAATGAGTGCCTGACTTTTCTCGGAAGTTTCATCCACCACAATCTTGCTGCTGGGCCCCAAGGTCAGTGCCGCGCCGGTTTTATATTTGAGCAGCACAAAGGATTTTTCGGCCGTGAGGATTGAGGTATCTTTAGGGTACCATTCGCCCATGGAGACATTTTTGGCTTCGCGCATACCCGGCCCGAGTTGGGTGGCGGAACCTTTAAATTTTGCAACCTGCACTAAGTTGGCATAGGCGTAGGGAAGTAAAAAAAAGGCGATGAGAATAACTAAACGATAAAACATGAACTACTTCCTTGCTATATTGACCCTGGCCAGGATTATAATGGAGTTTATTTTAGGGAGTAAATCATGAAGGTCAATGGCGTTGCGATTATTGCTATTATTGCATTTCTGAGTAGCGAAGTTTGGGCACAAGACCGAGTAGATTACCCCGAATTACTGGTCACGCCCCGTGCCTCAGATCGCTTGAAAATTGAAAGCGAATCGGAAATGCGCAGGCCTTGGAATTTTCAATGGGCGATCACCGTTTCCGCGATGACTACCTTAGTGGCAGGCCTTATGCAGGACGAGGACCCGAGTAAAGATCCCCAGGGAAACTCCGGAACCGTCGGCATGCTGGTTGGTGGTGGCTGGCTGGCCGTCAATATGTTTATGGTTTACGGAGTTCGCGGATATAAATCGGCCTATGATAAAGTCGCACCCATGCCCGCCCATTCGACTCGCGAAGCGCTGACCCGTGAGCGACTGGCAGAAGAGGAAATTAATCGCCTGGGACGGCTGTCGCGCACCATGAAATGGTTGTCCTTCGCCACTAATGGTTTTGCTTCGATCCAGCTCTTAAGTAATGCCAAAACCGATACCACTTCCAAAGTGGTTGACATGCTCGCTTTGGGCGCGTCTTTTTTCCCCTTGCTGTTTACCAATCACTGGGAAGATGTGGCGCAAGAGCAACAGCAGTATAAGAAAAAAATCTTTGGTCCGGTCGCCAGTACCATGCTTTTACCTGTCATGGTGGGCGAGCGTACCAAGTTCGTTCCGGGGCTAGGACTTACGGCGTCTTTTTAACCGACTTCACCGTTCGCTCAGAGAGCTTTTGGGCGAATTCCACTCCTTGTCCATAAGTCAGTCCAAGTCCGGTGGCACTGGTTGCGAAGGCATACGCCTGGATAAAATTGTCGACGGCATTGGGGCCATACTGGATGGTCTTTTTGCCTTCCTCGATGGCCTTGAGGGTGGCCATCTTCGGGCCCTTCTCGTCGCTGGAGAGAAATTCGAACAACCTGATAAAGGCCTTGGCGACTGAATCTTCCTGCTCTCTTCCCTGGGGAATAACTTTTTCCATCAGTGCCAGACATTGGGCGAGGGGAAGGTCGAGGCCTTTGCGTGAGAGACAAAAATCGCTGAGAATGGTGAAATCCTCGATGACCTTGGAGGGACTTCGTTCAATGTCAAAGGCCAGACTACGCGCCAGTCGCAGGGCCTCGGAGGCGGGCAGATCAAAAAACTTTTCCAGATACACTTTGGCGAAAATTTGGGCGAAATTTTCCGATACCTGATCGCTCTTTCCGCTCATTTCCTGGGCAGTGGTAATGGCAATCCTGGAAGGCAGCTCCGCCTGAACAAGAAGGTTGGTGGTTTTAATAAAACGCTGGGCCGCTCCGGTACAACCTTTTGAGACGAGATCGGCCAGATTGCGAGCGTCTTTTTCTTCCAGACCGAGGGCCTTCTGCTCGCGCAAAAAGTTGAGACTGGTGACATACTCACGAGTGCTCAGACAATTTCGCTGAGGGAGATCAACCGCCAAGGCCGCATAGCTAAGCCAAAAAATAAAAAAGATAAAATTTTTCATGCACTAACTTTAGTGCATTTTGCTAGAGAAAGGCCAACTTGCGCAATCGATTTTCCAGATCACCGGCCATGGTGCGAATTTCTTGAGCTTCCGGTCGCCCGTCGTTTGCCAGGCGTAGCTCTATTTCCTGCAACATTGCTCGCGCCCGTGCCCAGTCGTCGCGGGACAGTTCTTTTTCACGTAGTCCGTGAATGAGATCATTGGCCTCGGAAATCAGGGCATGAAAATCCAGGGCCTTATAAAAGCGGTTCCATAAAGAATTTTCTTTTGAAGACAGACCTTTTTCCTTGGCCTCTTTAATCCATGAACGAAAATCAACAATATTATCCATTCTCTTTTCCTCGTTAGGAGCATGTGTTGGTCCAACTTCAATTTTGGACACATTCGAGGAATATCCTGTCGGATACAAAAAACAAATAGAAATAAATAAGTGAGAAAAAAGTATTAACTCAATGCGCAACAAGGCATGACTAAAAAACGACAGGGTCACGCCCACCTTATCTTTATAAGGTGGCCTTAAATTTTCTCTCACCCTCTTTCACTACCTCAGATAGCTCAGAGATGATTGAATGAATTTCGTTTGGAACATTGGCTGACAACGACTCCTGCTTGGCAGAATTATCTTTCTGCTTCTGCAAGCGGTAGGCACTCAGGTCGACAACATTCGTTGCGGAGAGAGATGCTTTTCCTAGTGTGTGTCCCATATCCATAACCCGTTCTCCAATTCGTAAACAAACTATCAATAACCCGGGCAGGGAAAGGAGCTCAAGGGGTGGGGGCAGAAAGTCGGACAAAATCATTTTTTGTCCATTTGTAGGGTTTACCCTGGTGCCAAAATGATTTTTTGCAAAAAAGAATGAATTTTTTACAGGGAGCAGGACTTCTGATGGTCACACCCTATGGCCATGCTATAGGTATTGCCTATGCAGACTGACCTCAACCGTCCCATCTCTGATAAGGATTTTTTACGCTGGAAACTCGGGCGTGATCTTGAGCGTATTCTCGGGACCTACCGCAATCGTGAAATTGGTCTGCGTCTCTTGGCGGAAAAAACCGGACTTTCGGAAAAAACCCTTAAGCGTATTCAGAGCGAAAGCTCCGATCCCCACGCCAATACTCTGCGTGCCTTCTATCTTTATTTCTTTAAGATGATTCAGATTGGAGAAGAGGAAGCCGCCGACTATCAGCTGATCCGTTCTATCGTGGAAAAAGAAACCATGACCTTTAATGGTCGAAGTGGGGACGAGGACCTTCGTCAGGTGATGGCCTCCGATCCTATTTTTCGTCAGGTCTTTCTGCTGAGTCGAACCGGCCTGGTTCTTCGAAGCGAGATCGAGCGATCATTCGGATTATACGGTCTGAAAATTATTGATCTGATGTTGAAGCATGATGTGATTATCGAAGTTGATAAGCATGTCTATAAGGAAGGCCCGGTTACCGTCAGTAAAAATGGCGAGATTATCAAGAAGGTCATCCTGGAATGCATCTCGGCCAATCTCGATGCCGAGGCCTTGAATGAAAGAGGGATGAATACAGCCTTCTACGCAGTGGAAGGCATCACGCCCGCCGCCCGCGAGCAGCTTCTGTGTCGCATCGATGAAATCAAGCAAGAAATTTTTAATATTCTGGCCGATCCCGCCGCTAAAGGTGAGGAAAGGATTTTTGTAACCATGGCCATGGATACGCTTCAAAGTTTAGGGCAGCCGAATTCCAAAGGGGACTTACAATGAAAATAATGACTGGTGTTCTGGCATGCTTGCTCTTTTTTTCGCTGGGAGTGGCCCAGTCCGAAACGCGAGTCAATGGGGGAAATCCCCGTATCGCCACCCATATCGAGCTTAAGGCGGACGCGGGAACAGTTCAGAAATTAATTTATTTAGAGTCCCTGACTCTGATGGGAGACGTGGGCGAGGGCGGCGGCGGGATCCGCAAGTGGCAGCAAGAATTTCAATCTCGCTATCAAAATCGGCTAAAAACCAACGGCCCGAGAACGATAGTCCAGGCGAATGAAGGTCGACGTTTTTCCTATGTGCGCAGGCGCATGCCGGTGGAAGAGTTTGGCCGCTTTGAGCTAAAAACCATTGTGGAATTTCGCACCCGAAGCCACGGCGCGATTGTGATCAACAATGTGTACAACTATCTTTTAAGAGAACTTCCCACGACCTCGCCTGCCAACCGAGTGGACCGCGTGATCGATCTGATCTCACTGGAAACGATTGAGGGGATTATCATTCCGGCAGAGGAAATTACGGACGTGACTGTGGAATTCAAGACCCGTCCGTAATTGAAGCGAATTATTATTTGGCGTTTTTGCTAAACCAGTTCTGTGAGCCCTTTGGGTCCGGCTTCATGCTGTCTTTTCCTTTGGTCCAGCCAGCGGGGCAAACCTCACCATGTTTTTGGGCGAATTGGAAGGCCTCCACCAGTCTCAGAATCTCATCCACATTGCGACCGACGCTTAAATTGTTGATGGTTGAATGTTGGATCACATCATTTTCGTCAATAAGAAAAAGGCCGCGCAAGGCAACACCAGAGTCCAGCAGAACGCCAAAATCTGAGGCAATCTTTTTTGTCACATCGGCCAAAAGTGGAATTTTAAGCTCACCAATTCCGCCTTGATTTCGCGCTGTTTTCGACCAGGCCAGGTGAGAAAATTTAGAATCAATGGAGCAACCGACCACTTCGCAGTTAAGCTCTCTAAATTTTGGAAGGGCATCATTAAAGGCCACTATTTCAGTAGGGCAGACAAAAGTAAAATCCAGAGGGTAGAAGAAGAGAACTTTCCACTTTCCTTTGAAATCCAGAGAAGAAAGTGTTTTAAATTCCGTTCCGATCAAGGCCTCTGATTTCCATTCGGGTGCCTTGTTGCCCACGAGGCGAGTGGGGGTAAGATTTTGTTCTGCTGTCATACGATGCTCCTTAATTGTAAAACTAAATAGGTCAGTTTTTCACCTATATTGTTGTTCACTCTAGGTGAAGTAAAAAAAAAGAGCAAGTCGACATTTGTTGTAGAGTGTTTCAATCAGGCGTAAAAACAAAGAGATATTGAGCTGGTTTGGTGAAAAGGCCTGCAATCGCCTTCATGTGTTGGTAGGATTTATGCTTAAGATCGGCTTGAGAGATTCCGATAAGCAAAATGGTAACCGCATAAAATTATTAGCGTGGAGGACGCATGTTTGATCCAAAAGCGTATATTCCGAATCCTATTGTCATTGAGCAAACGGCGAGAGGAGAACGGTCATACGATATTTATTCTAGACTTTTACTAGACCGAATCGTGTTTCTCGGAACCGAGGTCAATGACACTGTTGCCAACTTAATTGTGGCCCAGATGTTGTTCCTCGAGCAGTCCGATGCGGAGGCGCCGATTCATTTTTACATCAATAGTCCCGGTGGCTCTGTCTACGCCGGACTCGGCATCTACGATATTATGCAACACATCTCCTGCCCCGTGCACACGTACTGTGTGGGGTTGGCGGCTTCCATGGGAAGTTTGCTTTTGACGGCAGGTCATGCCGGACAAAGACACGCGCTTCCTCATAGTCGGATTATGATTCATCAACCACTCGGTGGTGCTCGAGGCCAGTGCTCGGATATTCAAATTCAAGCAAAAGAAATTCAGAACTTGAAAGATCAGCTCAATCAGATCTACATTAAGCATTCAGGCAAAGGGATCACCAAGGCCAAAATCGAAGCCGCCACTGATCGCGATAACTACCTGACGGCGGTGGAGGCCATTGAACTGGGCCTGATAGATCATGTCATCGAAGGTAAAAAGAAGAATACAAAATAAAGACTAGGGGAATCCCATGACTCGAGAAAAAGGCAGCTTTTCAACGCTCAATTGTAACTTCTGCGGTAAAAGCCAGAAGGAAGTCAAAAAATTAATCGCCGGTCCGGGATGTTACATCTGCGATGAGTGCATTGAGCTTTGTAACGATATTATCTATGAGGATTCGGTCAAGACCAGCACCAAAGCGGCGCTTGATCGGGTGCCTCGTCCCAGTGAAATTAAAAATCACCTGGACAGTTATGTCATCGGGCAAGAGCGCGCCAAGAAAATTATCTCCGTGGCGGTTCACAATCACTATAAGCGCATCGCCCACAAGCCTCGGAAAGATGACGAAGTCGAATTGCAAAAATCCAACATCCTTCTGGCCGGCCCCACCGGCTCAGGCAAAACTTTGATTGCCCAGTCTCTGGCAAAATTTTTGAATGTGCCTTTTGCCGTGGCCGATGCCACCACCTTGACCGAGGCCGGTTACGTCGGTGAGGACGTGGAGAATGTCATTCTCACTCTTTTGCAAAATTGTGACTTTGATGTGGAACGCGCCGAACGGGGCATCGTTTATATTGACGAGATTGATAAGATCGCCCGCAAAGGTGAAAATCCATCCATCACCCGCGATGTTTCGGGAGAGGGCGTACAGCAGGCGCTCCTTAAGCTGATCGAAGGCACCACCGCCAATGTGCCACCGAAAGGCGGGCGCAAACATCCTCAGCAGGAATTTATCCAGGTTCGAACCGGAAACATCCTCTTCATCTGTGCTGGTGCCTTTGTGGGACTGGATAAGGTGATTGAGAAGCGACTCACCAAGCGACCCATGGGCCTCACCGCCGAGAGCTCGGCGCGGGAAAAAAATCAGTTTGAAAAGTTGGGCGCCATCGAGGCGGAGGACCTGATTAAATTTGGTCTGATCCCTGAGTTCATCGGCCGCTTGCCCGTCACCGCCATGTTGGATGAGCTGGACCTTGCGGCCCTCAAGCGCATTCTCGTTGAGCCCAAGAACGCCGTGACCAAGCAGTACTGCAAACTCTTTGAGATGGATGGAATCGAGCTGGAGTTCGAGCCCGCCGCACTCGATGAGATCGCTAAAATTGCCGTAACTCGAAAGACCGGCGCACGCGGACTGCGCGCGATTCTCGAGCAATCCATGCTTGATATTATGTACGATATTCCCAGCAATGAGAAAGTGGCGCGAGTGCTCGTGACTCTCGATACGATTCTGGGAAAGGCCACTCCGGTGATCATTGAGGGAGAACGGAAAATTGTACAAAGTCAGGCCCTAGATTCACGGGCAAAAAAGGCCATCGAAAGCGCGTCATAAAACTAAAAAAAACTAACTTCTCCCACAGTGTTTGTTTACAAATACAAGCCCTTACGCATTCCTGTGCGAAAGCTTGATATGCTCATAAAAACAGGTAGTTAAGAGGCGTCTCCAGAGTGCAAAACCTTGCGTTTTGTTCGTCCTTTTCGAGCTTTGGCCGTTTTTTTCCCTGACATTTTTTTTGACCCAAATTTTAAATTGAGTGAGAATTAAATCAACCTCAACAGTGAAGAAGGCCTACGGATGGGTCGAGATAGTGGTGGGGTTAACCGTTCTTAGTGCAGGAGGTACTATGTCGGAGGCGAAGTCAGAGAAGGCCAAGAAGTTCCCTTTACTCCCGTTACGTGATGTCATTATTTTCCCTCACATGGTGGTGCCCCTGTTCGTGGGTCGCGAGAAATCAATCGCTGCACTAGAAGAGGCAGCAAAAAATGATAACGAACTATTTCTGGTGACCCAAAAGGATGCCAGTGTTCTTAACCCCGATCGCGACGATATCTACGATATTGGTACGGTCGTGAATATTATCCAGATGCTCCGGCTTCCCGATAATACCGTAAAGGTGTTGATCGAAGGCAAGTATCGCGCGCGGATTAAAAATTTCACCGCCGCCCCATCGGGATACTGGGTTGAGGTGGATAAGTGCCAGAGCAAAGAGGGTGATCCCGTTCAGCTTGAGGCGGTCATTCGCTCGATTAAAAATATCTTTGAACAATACGTGAAGTTGAACAAGCGCATTCCTCCAGAACTTTTGATGAGCATCTCGTCCATCACCGATCCTTCGCGCCTGGCGGATATTATCGTCGCCCACCTCTCCATGAAAATTCATGAGAAGCAGGAAATTCTCGAGGCGATCGAAATCGACAAGCGCCTGCAGCTTCTCTTGGAGAAGATGCAAGGGGAGATCGAGATTATCAACGTCGAGCGCCGCATCCGCACCCGCGTGAAAACGCAGATGGAGCGTTCGCAGAAGGAATACTATTTAAATGAGCAGATGAATGCCATCCAGCGCGAGCTAGGCCAAAAAGATGATGGCAAGACCGAGTTGCAGGAATTGGAAGATCGCCTTGAGGCCAAGAAGATGCCGGAGGAGGCACGGGAGCGGACCCGCAAAGAGATTCGCAAGCTCAAAAGTATGTCACCCATGTCGGCCGAGGCCACCGTGGTTCGAAACTACGTGGACTGGATGCTGGCGCTTCCATGGTTTGAGTATACGGTTGATGACAATTCACTTAAGCATGCTAAAGATATTTTGGAAGAGCAGCACTACGGCCTCAAAGAAGTCAAAGAGCGCATGCTGGAATATCTGGCGGTCAGAACGCTGGTCAAGGAAGAAGGCAAGGGAACCATCCTCTGCCTCGCTGGCCCTCCCGGTGTTGGTAAGACGTCAGTCGCCCATTCGCTGGCGGAGAGTCTCGGCCGTAAATTTGTGCGCATCTCTTTGGGTGGCGTGCGAGACGAATCAGAAATTCGCGGCCACCGCCGCACCTATGTCGGCGCCATGCCCGGAAAAATTATCGCCGCCCTGAAAAAAGCAGGGACCAGCAACCCGGTCATTCTCTTCGACGAGATCGACAAGATGTCCTCGGATTTTCGAGGCGACCCCGCCAGCGCCATGCTGGAGGTGTTGGACCCCGAGCAAAATAAATGTTTCTCTGATCATTATATCGAGCTTGAGTATGACCTCTCCAAGGTTATGTTCATCATGACCGCCAACGACCTGAGCAATGTGCCCGCGCCCCTTCGCGACCGGATGGAAATCATCAAGGTTCCGGGCTATACGCCCAATGAGAAGTTGCAGATCGGGAAAGGCTACCTGGTTAAAAAAGCGGTCAAGAACAACGGGCTCCACGACTATGACATGAACATCTCGGACGTGACTCTGATGCATGTGATTCGCGACTACACCAAGGAGTCCGGCGTGCGGGAGCTGGAGCGTCTGCTCAACACCATTGCCCGAAAAATCGCCACCGAGGTGGTGACGGAAAATATCGCCAAAGGTGAGAAGTTCATTGTGGCACCCAAGCATTTGAAAAAATATCTGGGCCCTCAGAAGTACGATCGCACCGATGTGGAGCGCGACCCGCAGGTTGGCTTAGTCAACGGCTTGGCCTGGACCGCGGTAGGCGGCGAGCTTTTGAATATTGAGGTGGTCACAGTGCCTGGAAACGGCAAGATTCAGATCACCGGAAAGTTAGGTGAGGTCATGCAGGAGTCGGCCAAGGCCGCCCTGTCCTATGTGCGATCGATCTCGGGCCGCCTGGGAATTGACCCAACCTGGTATGATAAAAACGACATCCACATTCACGTGCCCGAAGGTGCCACTCCCAAAGACGGCCCATCCGCCGGCGTCACCATGGTGACGGCGCTGGCTTCGGCCGTGACAGGGATCAAAGTTTTCCAAGACGTCGCCATGACCGGCGAGGTCACTATCCGCGGACGCGTGCTTCCCATCGGCGGGTTGAAGGAAAAGATGCTGGCGGCCAAGCAGGCCGGTATCAAGACCATCATCATCCCGTCCAAAAACGAGAAGGATTTGTCTGAGATTCCCAATGACATCAAGGTGGGGCTCAAGATTGTCCCCTGCGAGATGGTGGAAGAGGTCCTACGTCACGCTCTAAACCTGAGCCAGCCAGATTCCTTCATGAAGGTGGTCGGTCTCAAGGTGGTAAGCAACGAAGATACCAAACTCGAAGTTGCCAACTAGTTAAAAAACACACACCGAATTAAATAAGGCCTCCGAATGGGGGCCTTTTTAATTTAGGGCGGAGTCAGGGTCTGAATTTCATCGATATTGCGCGCCAAGGCGCTCTCAGGCAGCCACATGGTGCCTTCGGCCGGGACGCATTCGTTATTGGGATTGGTGCAGCTATTGCCCCAGGAATTTTGAATCTGATATTCAATTTCGCCGCGGGCATTACAGCGTTGACCGATGATCACCACCGAATGGCGACCGCTGTCTCCCGGAAGCCCCTTGCCAGAGCATTTGCGGGTGGCAAATTGCGAATCAAAGCTATTGTCATAAAGAACGCCGGCACAAAGCGAGACCGCCACAGGATGATTGCTGGCGAGCTTGGCCTGGACCGCACTATTGAGCCTGGTCTTGACCCGCGTTTCGCGAACCGCGCGTCCGCTGGGGGTACTGGTAATTCGCCTGACGAAGACCGAATCGATGGCGCGATTTTTTCCGATGGCACCCAAGATCGGGTGCCCGGCCACCGTATTGCTCAACCACTTGGCACGGTCGCGGATGATTTCGGCCCGCCCGGCCACCAGATCAAAGGCGGGATCGGCCAAGGCCAGCATCTCAAGAATCAGCTCGATTTTCTTCTCGTCATTGAGGCTGCGCCAGTAATCTTCTTTCACCGTGGAGCTAAGGCGGTCAATATTATCGCGCTCACAGCTTAGATTATTATAGCTGCTGGCTTGCACCCGCCCCGAGGTGTCGTTCATGCACCCGGGACCGATCACGCCCATCAGAAATTCATCATAAGGCCTATCGATATTAGTCAGAATCTGATCGATCTGCCCGTTGTTGGGAAATTCTCGCTGAGGCCCGAGCCCCAGACTGCGCAGCAACTTGTTTAAGGCCGAGTTGGTTTCCGCAGGCAGGCAGATGCCGCGGCTTCGCAGCTGCGTCGTCACCATGGCATCACTGATTCCCTCGCCCATGAGTCCGCTGGCGGCACACTCGGAGGGGATCATCATGTCGACATCCTGGTAGAGAATGGCCTGAAGCTGGTTTTCCGACATCATATTTCCATTCTGGGCAAAGAGCGCCTGCGGCCAGCTAGAATCGCCGGAAATTGATCCCACTCCCTGAAGAAAGCTTTGAATCACGGGCGTCATGCGGCCCTCGCTTCGGCGAGTACCTCCGTCATCAAAGGGATAGAGCAGCCCCTGCGCTTCGGTGAAGCCCTTGGTGTTAAATTGCTTGTGAACGTTCTTATAATATTGCTTGCGCAAGGTGCTCTTGATGTTGTCGTTGAAAACGCATCGAGGCTTAGCACGGTTGGGAATAGTCCCGGTTGAATCCGATGGCAGGGTGGCGATATCGCCGCCCTGATCGGGCATGCGGTAATGGACCGTGCCCATCGCCTGCACCCGCGCCCGCTGTCGCGCCAGGGAGGCGGTTAGCTCGGTCTGCTTGGTCACCAGCCCGGGACGTTCCGCCGCAGGCGTCCTGACGTTTGCAAGCTGGGCATCCACAATGGCCTTCTCCCGCGCATAGCTGGCCAGCTCGTTGTACTGATCGAGACAGGCCTCCTGCATGTAATCCATAAAAGCATCACTGGCCGTGCCGGAGATATCACCGTCCAGGATAGGTTGAACACTGTCATGGCATTGCTGAAACATATCGTTATTGGCGCTGGTCATGCGACTCATAAGTTGGGTGCGCAGGCCGCGTAGCTCGGTGCCAATGCGGGTGCGCTCGGCAGGCGAAAGGTTGCGCAAACCGGCGGAGTGATCGTAGAGATTCCCGAGGGCGGTGCTGTACTCATTTTGAATATTGTGACTATCGTTGCTCATGGATTCGATGGGCACCTGCTGACGGGTGCACAGATAGGGACGAGTTTTGATGACGCCGTAAGCGCCACACAGTGTGCCCGAGGCCTCAATACTTTCCCCGTTTAAAATGGCGGAAACTCGCGGCCCCGCCGTGCTTGGAGTCGGTACGGTGACCCCCTGCTCGGCCATGCCATACATGGTGGCAATCTGGTGGGCGCTGACCTCTTTGCCGGATTCGGCATAGATCATGACACTCAGGGCGTTGGCATAGCAGGTCCCCAGACCGTCTTGATCCTGGACGACATAATTGTGTAGGGGTTTGCCCGGATCGCGCAAGGAGACGCGGGCGGTGGGCGTGGTGCGACAGCTTAGATTCGCCAGACTGACGGGTACCCAGATGAGAAAAATTAAAATGAGTGCAATCCATGACCAATTATTTTTTGCCATGGTTCACCCCGTAAATAATCAAGGTGTCGTTGGCCACCATGGACTGGTCAGCAAACTGGCAAAAGGTTTTCTGGGTGCGAAAGCGGTCTGTGCCATAGACCACTTTTCCGCCCAGATACTGATCACACAACACGGCGCCAGGATTTTTCCCGCCAATCGTTTTGCGCGAATCGAGCTTGCTCATATCAACTTTGGATAAAACCCGAATGGCCTCACAGCGGGCATGGCCTTGTGAGGTGGGTGAGGGATCATCACCGCAGTAGTCACTCACCGTAATCATTTTTTCCCGATTAACCAGAAAGCGCACCGACTGTTTATAGATCACCCAGTTTTGATAAAAGGTGGTCAAAGTCTTTCCGGCGACCTTCGGCATCCCGGCTTCACTCAAGTTGCCCCAGGGCCAAAACCAGAGTGATAGGCCGATTAACATAAGGAGAAATTTCATTCAAAACCCTCAGATGCTTATCGAACAAAGGGCGCTCGAAGATAACTCTATTTACAATGTTAACGGATTCACTTCGCCCCAAAGAATCTTTCCACAATGACCTTCAGGAGTGACGTAAATTCAAAAGGTTGTCCAAATCCCCACAGTCCAAGACCGACTCCACTTCTGGGCATCCCCCAAGAACAAATTATCACCAGGGCCAGCACAATTCTTGACAAAACCAAGGCCCCCAAGTAGTCTGCTCGGCAAAACCCGAACATTATTGGGCGTTTAGCTCAGCTGGGAGAGCGCCACCCTTACAAGGTGGATGTCACATGTTCGATCCATGTAACGCCCACCAATAATAAAAAAAGAGGCCACCAAACGGTGGCCTTTTTTTTTATTATTTGGTCGGCCAAAACATGGATCGAAGCGAGGAAGCGACCGCAGCGGAGTTGCCCAAAGGCAAGTCCGCTGAGGACAGTCAGCCACGATGGCTGACTGAGCGCCCGAGGGGAGGCCACGCAGAGAGGCGCAGGAGCGCCGACCGTAGGGGCCGATCCATGGTACTCCCGAACCGTCACAAAACTTCCCCGCATTTTCCCGATCCCGAATCCACGATCTCAAGTTCCAAATCCGTCATTAGACACATCGCACTTCCCCTGCGGAAGTTAATCTCACAGAACTTACCGACAAAAAGCCGAATGGTATTGGTATTCGAGTATTTCTTGCTTAGTTTGAAGAAGGATGTCGGGCAAAGGGTGCATTCACTTTCCCCTAAGAAAATCCACAATCTCATTGGCAAGATAGGTTGGCCTTTCACTCTGGATAGAATGTCCCGTATTGGCGAAGATCAGGGCCCGACCGGGAGTGGCGGTCATCTGCTCGGCCGTTTTTTTGGTGGAGGAGCAGATATTGGTAAAATTAAAATCATCGTTCTGCCCGCAGGCCAGGAGCATGCGAACATGATTATCCATATATCGCGGCGTCGTGCGATCCGGCGGGGTTTGATGGCTGAAAATCAACTGCTCGGCCCCCACGCGCCAGCGCCAGAGGCGAAATTTGGGATTGTAGATTTCATGGCGCTCTATTTTTGAGAGCTTCAGCGAGCTCTTGCAACACTCCCACTCCGCGCGACACCACTGCTCAGGTTGGGAAGGCATCACCTGAAAGGGGCCGATTTTGATCGCGCCCGCATAGACCAGACTGAAATATTGGCCACGTTGATCAAGCGTCTCTTCCACATTTTTTTGTTTGCCGCCGGCCCGCTTCCACGCGGTGGCGACGCCTAATTGCTTGAAGATATCATGGCCATCGGCCAGACCGGTCCAGATCGAAGCAGGGGACCAGGTCACGACATTTTTGAGCCAGGGCAGATCAGTTCTGCGGCCAAGGCGAAAAGTTAAATTGCCACCCAAGCTGCCTCCCATCACGGCGACAATTTGCTTTTTGAAATTTAACTTTTGATCGAGCGTATCCACAAAGTTCACCACAAAATTTTCAGTGAAATCTAAAATGGGAACCCGCTGTGTTCCCCGTGCATTAAAGCCGAGCAGTCGCGGTTTGCCTAAATCACTCAAGGGGGAAACATCGCGATGATCCAACATCGTGGCATAACCCATCGTCGGTAAATCCATGGCAATGATGGTCCAATTCTCACCCGTCACCCGCGCAATCTTCTGAAGGGCGGCAAAAACAGATTCAACTTCTTCCAAGCGAGACTCCATCCCGCCAATAGAGATCAGAACCTTGGCATTTTTAGACAACTCGGGAAGCTGAGGCAGCGGCAGCGTGCGCTCGTTCACGGGTGTGGGAACAGGTGGGACTTTGAGAGCTTCATAAATGGCGTAGCGTGTTTGAACTTTATGCTGGCCCACCACGACGTCCAAATCATATTGGGGATATTGGCTGGCAGGAAGGTTGACCGGGCGATAAGGAGAATCATCTTCCCCTGAGACGGCAATCCATCCCAGGCCGCGGCGCTCAGGCGAGTTGCCATAGGGTAAAACATTGGCCACCTTATAGGCGCGGGCGATGGCCCGGGCACTGGCACTCCATAGCTGCTCTTTGGTAAATTTTTTTGCCAAAGGATCTTGGGACAAACTCAGTAAGATAGTCTCCTCATTGATCGCACCCGCCTCATGAAGCTGACGAAATCGTGCGAAAGACCTTCGCCCCGTGACGCTCAGATCGGCATAGGCATTGCCAAAATCAGCGGCCCCTTCCAGATAGCGTAAGGTAGCTTTATGTAAGTTAAAAAGGGGATCGGCCTTGCTGGCGGCCAGGCGGAGATTTTTCTCAAGACGGCCTTCTCCCTGCACCTCCAAAAGAGAGGAAGCGGCCTCGTAGACAAAAGGGACATCGCACTTTTCTTCGCCTTCGGGGTCAATCACTTTCACATTGGCGGCGACAGTATCAGCTCCAGGCGTTTGCGCGAACGTGCTTAGACCCACGGTAAAGGCAAAAACGGCGACAAGGGAATACAGAAAAAAGAGATTCATGTTTGTGTCCCTAAAAAAATTACGGCAGGAGATTAATAGCGCAAAAGGTTTTAGAAGTAAAAGCGCAGTCTCTATCACAAAAAAGGATGATCCCTGCTGAGTAAAAATTACATAGAAATCATCGTCATTGCCTCAAGTTTTCGACTTCTAAAACAGTGAGCTGGAGCATGAAGTCCTCTAGAAATCGGCTGATGCAAGCAACAGAAGAAAACAAACACAAAAAGTAGGCGATTTTGCACCTTTTGCCCACGATTGCTTTGAAAAAGCTTTCCGGTCCGGCTAAACTATCGGCATGTATGCCTATTTTATTACGCTTATTTATCTGATTGTCCCCATGATTCCCGCGGGCGCGCTCTTTTTGAGTTTCGCCAAGTTGAAGTTCTTGCCCATTCTCGGCACACCCATCAATGAAAAACTCTTCGGCAAGAACAAGACCTACCGCGGTTTTACCGTGCTCCCACTCCTAGTGGGCATTTTTATCTCTCTTATGACCTTGCTCGAACCGCTGTTCGGCGACGCCCTTCTTTACCGCTACTCCGAGGTCAACCCGATGCTCTTTGGGATCATCGTCGGTCTGGGCTTCGCCGTCTCCGAGCTGCCGAATTCCTATTTCAAAAGAAAGCTCGGGATTGCCCCGGGCAAGCAGCCTGATAAGCACAAGTTGCTATTTATTTTTCTGGATAGCTTCGATGCGGCCCCGCTGGTGATTCTTATCTATTGGCTTTTTTTCCACGTGACCTTCAGCTTCGTGGCCTTCTCGATTGGGCTCAGCATCCTGATTAAGATTGGGATGAACAATTTGCTTTTTATCTTGGGCATTCGCAAAAATCGGTTTTAGTTCTGATTGGGCGCTCATGCCAATGGGCCGATGTTTACCCTTCCGCATCGGAAGCAATCTGACTTCTGAAAAGTAAGATCACCCGCGCCGGCGCAATTGAGGGGGATGGGGATGTTGGATAGGATTCATTATCCCTACTGAAGTGGCGATGCAAGGCCGGCAGCAACGATGTAAACAATTCCTCTCACTTCCTCAGCAAACCATCATCATTTACCTCGCCTAGCACCTTTTTTTAAACTCACGAGAAACCCGAGGTTCCCTATGAACACAAAAATCTGCCCATTCCTTTTGCTGCTTTTTTTTACCGGTGCCTGCGCAGGCATCGCGGAACGAAACCAACAGCGAATCGAAATCGTCTTAGCGCGCGCGACATTTGACCTCGATTGTCCCAAGCGCGAACTCAAAGTTACCTCTCTCGATGGCGGCCCGGAATACCCCGCAAGTATGTTTGGCGTGAGTGGCTGCAATCAAAGGGCCACTTACCTTTATGACTTAAATAGTGGCACAGCGCTTTTGAACAGTCCTAAGGAAATAAAGAGTGAAGAACTTTGAGCTTTTATGCTTTGTGAAAAAAACTCCTCGGGATCAAGACCAATATGGCGAAGAAAACGATGACGGCCAGGAGAAAGGGCAGCCAGGGAGTCTGGCCATACACCACGACTGGAAAGAGGATGACTCCCGCCAGAAAGTTGCCGGTTTTTTGGATCGTCAACCCTCTTCCGTAGTGAATCTGGCCCAATTTCCCGCCACAATTTTGCAAGAGCAGCGTCTGTGAAAAAACGGCGACCAAGATTTCTCCCAAGGTAAGTAAGAAGGCCCCGAGTGAAAGAACTAAAATTGTCTTAGGTAAAAAAGTCAGCACCAAAGGTCCGAGGATGGTGAGGATGAATCCCACCGTGATCCAAATCTTGCCGGAGCTTAAGTATCTTGCCGCCGGCACGGCGAGGCCACCGCATAAAAAAGTGTTAATAATCATGACGATTCCAAAGGCGCTGATGCCCTGGTCGCCAAAATTAATCTTTGCCAGGGCGGAAAAACTCAAGAACCCTAACTCATAGACAAAAAAGTAGACGGCCATGAGAATGGTATATGTGTAATAACCTTCCGCAATGAAGGATTGGCCAGCGTCGCCACTCACATCAGGTTGCTTCACTGATTTGGGATTTTGGATGGCCATTCTTCCGATGAAAAAGGCCAGAAGAGAGGTGAAGGAGTCAAACACAAAGAGAATCATGAGACCCATTTTTCCTAAGAAAATCGCCATAGCGGAAGAGACCACTTGACCTAAATTGCTGGCGGAACGCAGCCAGGCGAGATATTTTTTTAACTGCAGGGGAGGGAAAGTTTCCTTAATAATACTTCGCGCGACGGGATTATAGATGGTGGCGGCAAAGTTCGCGGTGATGGCGAAGAGGCCTAAAAAAAAAGGCGAATTGATAAAGGGGATAAATCCCATGGTGACGGCACTTAGAAGGAAGGTCGCCAGCAGAACAAATTTGGCCCCCAGGAAAACAATGATATTGCCGCTAAAGAAAGACCCCAAGGGAGCGACTGACTTTGTGGCACCCATAATAAAGCTGGCAGTGGAGACCGAGAAATTTTTTTCAATCAGCAGCATGGGTAAAAGTTGCAGACCCATATTCCCGCACTTATTGACAAAGGTGGAAACCACCAGACCGACGGGAAATTTATCACGCGATTTTGAATACATAAATTCTGACTTTATTGAAATGTAACATGAAAGGCTGTCCAGCAGAAGGCGTGATTATTATACCCGTACGGGTACGATATAGAGCGATTTTGTCATTATAATACCAGAAAGGGTATAAAAAATGCAAAACATTGATTTATATACCCCATCGGGTATAATAATAAATATGAAGGAAATTGCAGAATTCGTCAAAACGAAACGCAAACAGGCCAAGCTCACACAGCCGGAGCTTGCCGAGAGGGCGGGAGTGGGACTCAGATTTATTCGAGAACTTGAATCGAATAAGGAAACCTTAAGACTGGATAAAGTGAATGCAGTTCTAAGATTATTCGGGCACACCCTTGGTCCAGTCCCCTTGAAGAGGGAAATTGAATGATCAAAAGGGGAAAGGTTTTTGTTGATGATATTTTTGCAGGGATTATCGAGCAGAGGGAAGAGTTGTTCATTTTTAAATACGATGATGCTTATTTAGCTCGCGGGAATGCAAGGCCTGTGAGTCTCACGCTTCCCTTGCGAAAAAATGCCTTTGAACAAAAAACGATGTTTCCATTTTTTGACGGTTTGATTCCTGAGGGATGGCTGCTGAATATCATCGAGGGCAATTGGAAAATTAACCCGCGCGACAGGATGAGTCTTTTACTGCTGGCCTGCAAGGATTGCATCGGGAATGTCAGTGTCGTTTCCGCCACTTCCAAGGACGTAGTATGACTGTCTTGCGATGCCTTGGATGTTATGAAGTCTTGGAAAAAGAATTGCCAGGGCATTATCATACCTCTTGTTGTAAAAAACTTTTTGCAACAGAAGTTCCGCCAGAAGTTGACTTCGGTGCCAATGAACTTGAAGCGCTGGCCCTAAAATCACTAACCCAGCACTTGGGATTAACGGGTGTTCAGCCGAAAATCTCACTTCATTTGAAGAAGGCTGAAAACAACCCGACGCATAGATTGATGACCGTTGATCTGTGGGGAAATTTTATTTTAAAGCCACCGACAAAACAGTTTCCCGAGATGTCAGTTGTCGAAGATGTGACCATGCACATGGCAGCGATCTGTGGATTAAACGTTGCCAAACACGGTCTTATAAAACTTAAATCAGGTGAGCTTGCTTATGTTACAAAAAGATTCGATCGGCCCAAAAAGGGGAAAAAAGTTGCGGTAGAAGATTTCTGTCAGCTCAGTGAACTTTTGACAGAGTCTAAATATAACTCATCAACTGAAAAGGCCGGAAAGATAATCTTAAAGTACTCGACTTCTTCAGGTTTAGATGCGGGAAGATTTTTTGATTTAATTTTATTTTCATTCGTGACTGGTAACTCTGATATGCATTTGAAAAGCTTTTCTTTGATGAGAAATGAAGCAGATGAAATCGGCCTTACCCCTTTTTATGATTTACTTGCAACTAAGTTATTATTACCTGAAGACAAAGAAGAAATGGCCCTTGCAATCAACGGTAAAAAGGCCAGACTCAAAAAAGATGATTTCGAAGCTCTTGGCAAAAACATGAGGATAGAAGGGAAGGCCTTGGAAAAAAGTTTTATAAGAGTTTTAAAACCTATTCCTGAAATGAAAGAAACTATTAAAAAAAGCTTTTTGACAGCGAAAATGAAAGAAAAGTATGCGAAATTAATCGAATTAAGATCAAAGATATTGTCGGTTTAGTTTATTCATGGACCTGCTACTTCTAGCATGCTAATTACTTTATTCCTCTACAATAACCAAAGAGCTTAAGCATGAAGAAAATTGCCGTAATCTTGTGGAACTTCCTGGCCTTTTCGCTTGCCGAGAATTCGGCCCTGGCGAATACCTCAACCGCCTCGCTTGATCATGGGAATGGGAATGGGAATGCTAAAAAACTAACTTTGGAATTTGTGCTGGCGAGTGAGCAAACTAAGGACAATAATACCTCCGAAGTCAATGGAACCTATAACAAGCTCGATGTCTCGGCCTTGTATTCACTGGCCCCCGATGATGAGCTTCGGCTTTTTTCTTCTGCACTTTATATTGCGCAGGATGACCCTGCTGCGGAAGATCAGCTTAGGGGGGATCTGGTTGAGCTCATGTATCGTCGCAAAAATCTTCTCAATGAATCTGACCATGGCGTAAGGCTTGAAGCGGAGCTGAAATATTACCAGCTTATTGATTCAGAAACGAAAACGCTGTACGGCTTTGATGGGGCCTTCATCCCACAGCTAATCTTCACGAAGTATTTGACCGACTCTTTTTTAACCGAATTTAAAGCGCGCCATCACTTTAACAATGTCACCAATGACAGGGCCTCGACCTTAAAGCGCGAGACCAGACTCTATCTCACTCCCACCTATGTTTTAACCCGATCCTTGTTTCTTTCCACGACTTTGAAGTATCAGCATAAAACCCGCAACGGAGATTATTATAGCTATCGCACATCTTCCTTTTCTCCCAAGAGCACTGACCACGTGACCGCGCATCCCGGCCTCATGTATCTCATTAATCGACAGTTTCTGATTGAGGGCTACGCCGAGACGGAGTTCCTCACCTCCAATGACCACCAGACATTCAAAGAGAATTGGGAAAAAAATTACGTTCTGGGAACGGCGTTGTACTGGACGGCCTTTTAAATCCTTAAAGGGCCTCAATATTCTTTTGAAAACCCTCAAACGCCAGGCCTAAGTGATAACCGTCTACCAACGCATGGTGGGCCTGCATATTAAGAGGCATGCTGTATCTTTCTCCCTGCTGGGTGACCTTGCCCCAGGAGATTCGAGGTGTCGCGTCCAGCCTGGCACTATGGATGGGATGACTCATCTGGGTAAAAGAAATCCAAGGCAGACAGCTTAAAAAGATCCGATTGTCGTCTTTATTAAAGTCATCTTGAAATGAACCTTCCTTTAGCTTGCGGGCGGTTTCCACCGAACGCTCATGGAAGGTGTGCAAATCATCGGAAAATTCCACGTCACAAAAGAGAAATCGATGATCATTTCCCATGATGGTATAAGAAGGGTGAACCTTTTCCCATTCCAACACCGTCTCCGGCCGCAATCGCTGGCGAAATTCAGGGATCTCATTGACGCATTTTGAAATTATAAAGACGGTGGTATTAAAGAGCGTGAGTTTTTTCTCCTTGCAAAATCCCACAAGATTTGTCACATCCATCGGCGCGGTAATGGTGGTATGGGGAAATTGAAAATTCTCCATAAAAAATTCGTAATGGGCACGCCGGCCCCAGCTCCCTAAAGATATTTCTTTGAATTTTTTCATAAGGCCTCACTGATGAGAAGCGTTGCGTTGTCGGCACAAATTAAATCCTAACAAACATGATCCTATCCTATAATAGGAATGTTCAAGAGGTGCAACAATGCAGACGTTTAAATATCTTTGTCTCTTAGGATTGTTCTCATTTCAAGTCGACTCATCCGAGTTTACCGTCGAAAACCTGCGTGGTGAGGCAAAACTCGAACCCGATGGTCGGATATTGAAAATTAAAGACGAGTTAAGCATTAACCAGGTTATTACCACCTCAAAGAAAAGTTTTGTCAAAATTGCGGATCGAAACGGCGGCGTTATTTCGCTGGGTCCAGAGAGTTCCATTCAGCTTGCGAAGAGTGACAGTGCCGAAATTTCGTCCATCAACTTATTAAAGGGACAGATTCGCGCCACCTTTAAAAAAGACGAGAGTGAAAAGTACAAGTCCGTGATCAAGACGCCAAACGCCGCTCTGGGAGTCAGGGGTACCGACTTTCATTTCATCTATAATCCTGACAATCATATCTCCACCATCTTGGCCTATGAAGGCAAGGTGGATTTTGTCGAGCATGCCACTGATCGGGAGATGACCCTGGAGGAATTTGAGAACAGCGAAAAAGTCCACATTCCGCAGGGACATATCTCAGGCGTGTTTACCGAAGATGCCAAGGCCACCGATCCCATAAAAATTTCACCCATTCAGTTTGAAATTCTGAAGAGCAACTCTGAGTTAAAAGAGGGCACTGGTCAGAAGGTAACACGGGCCAAGGAATCCAAATCCATGGGCGCAAGCGAGCTTGGCGCAAAAGACAGCAATCTTATCCCCGTTCCAAAAAAATTCATCGACGATGAGTATTTTGAGGACAAAGTTAGGGCCAATCCCACCATAAAAAGTGGTGGTTATCTGGATTTAAAAACCGGAATTTATGTTCGTCCTCCGGACAACAGTGACTTCGATGCCGCCAATAATGTCTATTATCCTCCAATCGAATTTGGCGGAATTGACGAGGAATCCGGTGAATACGTGGCACCTCCCGGTCTCATCCTGCACCCATTAAAAGGATTTATGTTCACCACGGATATCATGCAGAAAGGCTTTCATGCCATTACTAGCACGGTCAATGACAAGCTGGTCACGCCCATCGCCAATACCGTTACCAATGTGGGAAGCAAGGGATTGGATGTGCTGAAAAAATCCGCCACCACCATCAGGGATAATACAGGAATTGTCGGAGATACCGTGGGAAAAGGGGTTGGATTGGTAGGGGATGGGGTGGGGGCGACCCTGGCTTTGGCGGAAAATACCTCATCGACAGTGCTCAATACCGTGGCCAATTCCTTGAACTCAGTCGTGCATGATATTTTTCTGACCAGAATCAGTGACCTTAAGGAAAAAACGCCGGTCATAAAATTATTAAAAATAAAATTTGTTCAAACCTTTGAGCAAAGCCATCTGAATGCAGACAAGTACAATATGTTTGATCGCACTATCGAGCGTCATGGTGCCGTTGCCTCTAAGACTAATCTTGATCTGAAATTTCAAAAAAGTTTCTACACCAACTTTTTCGTGCGGCCCCATCTGGAATTTAGAAAGACTTATCTATTTGGGGACAATGTTAATCTCAATGTATTTAATCAGCAGACCTTGTATACCGGAAGTGATTTTGGTTACAGCACGGTGGTTAAAGAAATGAAATATCAAACCTTTTTTAGCGTCGAAAAAGGGAAAAATAGAAAATCAACTCAAGTTAAAGACAATTATTTAACTCATGAAGATTCGTGGCGCTTCGGGTTTAATAAGTTACTGCTGGGGCAGAAGAAATTTTCAACCACCTTAGGCTACCATTTTGAAAAATACGATGGCCCGTTTGATGGGAAAGGGAAGAGACATCAGCTGGATATTTCCGAAATCTTGTCTGCCAGCGATACTCAGTTTATTCGACTACTTTTTAATTGGAACAAGATTCTGCAAGAGCGCTACGGCGATACTCACAACTGGGCGACTAAGTTAAATTTTTTCACCACCACGTTGAAATGGAATATGAATTTCGAGTACTGGGTAGGACTCAGAATGTTGTACGACACCGGGACAAACGAAAAACGCGAGAAAGAGAATAATTATTTTATGGGGACCATGCTGACCAAGAATTTTGGAAATAATTTTTCCGTCCAATTCGGCTATGAGCTTTTAAAACAGACTTCTCCGATTGAGGCCTATAAATACGTCTCGCAGCAGTTTACGGCCGGGTTGAGTTACATTTTTTAGTGTTACAAGAAATTGAAAATTTTCACAGGGCCTGGAAGTTCGCTGGATACCTTGCAACTATCAACTGAGCCACCTTCGTCAAAGTTGAAAGCTCCATCGGCCCATTTGCCAGGGCGTGCAATGCCAGAGAAGTCAGTGATAACTCCGTGAGTTCCATTATCCCTGATCGGGCGGCTGCGCATAAAACTGCCTTCATAATACTCATAATCACATTCGAAAAGCATCGCCTTGGCGTGACCCTGAACAACCCCGTTCACAAATTCGCCCTGCCAGGCAATGAGACCGTTGGGAGTATACATCTTCATCGGACCGTTGAGCACATCATTGCTATAACTTGCATCCAAATTGATCTGGCCATTGGGATAATATATTTTAGTAGGACCATCACGAATGTCAGTTTTGTAGTTTATTTCTTCCTTGAGCATGCCATCTTCAAAATAATAGCGAAAAAGTCCATGTTTACGATCATTGCGATAGCTTCCATCATGCATAAGTGTGCCATTTTCAGCGTATTCCTGTACGGGACCGTGGGCCTTGCCGTGCTTATAATGGGCGATTCTAAAAATCTTGGTTAGCGCCTGATCATAATAAATCTTCATCTCTCCGACAAAAATGCTATTAATTGTCAAACCCTGAAAATAGAAAAAACCGGTGCTGGTTTGTTTTTTTATAAAGCCATAGAAGGCCTTTTTTGCAGGGAACGAATATCCACGACCAATAGTTTCTCCGCTCGGGGCAAGGCATTCAACCTCTCCTATAAATCTACCTTCATCAATTTGGCCTTTTAACAGAGCGGCTGGAATGGCGCCTTGAGGGGTAAGGGTGAAGGTCGATTCCAGGACAGCTCCATGCATTTTTCCCAAGCGGAAGTTTCCTTGAACCACATCTCTAATATTACCTTGGACATATTCTAAAACGCCATTGCCATCGGAAACATAATTCAGGGTTTCGCCTGTATACTGGGAAATAGAATTTTGGTTTCGCTTAGTAATTATGCCGGGACCTTTAAAACCGTATTTAGGCAACCATTGGAGTTGGTAGATGGAAAAATTTAAAAGTTTTTTGTTGGATTCAAAATAAGAAAGAAGGTAGGGGGCGGGAAGTGAGGAATCAATCTTGAGATCAAAAATAGTTTTATTTTCATTTAAGATCTTGCAAAGATCATCCCATTCTTGGGCATTTCTGCTGTTTACAAAAAGGACTTTTAGGTTGGGTATTGTGTTGATCGTTCTGAGTGAGGTGATGGGGTTATGCCCGAGGGTAAGGATTACGAGTGAAGGGTGTCCTTCCAGGGGAGAAAGATCAGTCAGCTTATTGCCCGCGACACTCAGCATTTCTAAGGCGGAGATTTTCTTAATCACAGAAAGATCTTCAAGCTGATTGCCTTCGAGTTCCAAGCGATTGATTCTTTTTAACGCCACCAATGGTGAAATGTCTTGAATGCTATTCCCATTTAGCTTGAGCCCGCTAAAAAAGGATTTAACCAAGCTGCCGCTACTGGCGGTCGTCATATCCCAGACTCCAAGATTAACAAGCCCTGAGAGGGGGGCAACACTGGAAATTAAGTTATGGGATAAATCCAAACCTCTAAGAGAGTGAAGAGAGGCAAGAGGGGTCAGGTCTACGATCTGATTATGTCTACCTTCTATAAAGACGGGCCGAAGCTCCGCCAGAGGAGATAAATCGCTGATATGATTATTTTCAAAGTGAATGGAAACCAATCCCTTCCAGTTTTGTGCTCCCTCCAAGGACGTCAATCCGGTTGAAGAAAGTTTAATTAAGGCGATTCGCGAAAGATTTTGCAAAGACGAGAGATTCTCCAGAGGAGTTCCGGACAAGTCGATCGTATGAAGGTTCGGCAGATTGAGTTGAGGCAAAGAGTTTAACTTCAGGTTTGATGCCATCAGACTCATCAGATGGTGAGCGTCGGCAATGGCCGAAAGGTCGCGGACCTTCGTATCGGAAAGAGTAAGATAAGTAAGATTATCCAGTTGTGAAAGTGCCGAAATGTCTTCGACTGGAGTGGCTGCAAGACTCAATGTTACCAGCGCCGAATTTTTTTCCAGCGGAGAGAGATTGCTGATTTGGGTCCGGTCGAGCCAAAGGATAGTGAGATTATTTTTGGATTCTAATCCCTCAAGACTCTTGATTGTTGTTCCTATGACATTGACTGTGGCAAGATTATTGAGATTACGTACCGGCTTCAGGTCCCTGATAGGGTTCATGGCGACTTCAAGAACTTTTAGCGAAAGTAATTCTGCAAGAGGAGTCAGATCCTCGACGAGATTGTCTCCGAGGAGAATGGTTTCTAACTTTTTTAAATTGGAAAGAGGTTTGATCTCTCGAATGAGATTTTGCCGCAGATTCAGCTCTTTTAAATTTATTAAACCAGAAAGCGGGGAAATGTCGTAGATGGTATTATGAGTAAGAGTCAAAGATTCCAGATATTCCAAATCGCGCAAGGGTGAAAGATCTAGCAATGGGGGATTTTCACAAGGGATGTCGTTCATTCCCTTCTGCTGTTGCTCATTATCGAAAATTGTTCCGTTGATGCATCTGTAGGTAAAAGTTTTGAGATACTTCATATAGCGAATGGCCGAAATATCGTCGATGCGATTATTTCCCGAGATGTTTAAAGTTTCCATATGGGCCATGTTCATTAAGGGAACAATATCGCTGACATCGTTCATGGAGAGATCGAGTCGTTGCAAGAAAAACATATCTTCGAGGGGAGCCAGCTTCGTGATTTTGGTATTGAACGGGCCCTTCGACAGGTTCAGTATCTGTAGCTTGGTGAGTCGTCGAAGGACAGAGAGATCAGAAATATTAGTATAGGTGAGATTCAACGATTCTAAATTGGACAGGTTTGAAAGAAAATCAAAACTTCTGGGGGTGGTATTGGCGAGGCTCAGGTATTTCAGGGAGGTCATCATACTTATCGGCGAAAAATCCGACAGGGATGACATTCCGGGGGAACTATCCAGGAAGAGATTTGCGAGTTTCGGAAATGCTTGAGGTGTAATGAATGAAATATCAACCAACTCAGGTATATCTATTGCCATGGTTGTTAAGTTAGACAGGTTCCTTAGCTTCTCCAAAGGTCCGAAAGGAAAACTGGTCCTTATCCATATTTTTGTTAAGGATTTGAGCGTGGAAAGATATAGGGTATTACTTCTAAAATGAACAACATTCAGGGCCAGATCTGTTAGGCCATTAAAATTCGCGATTTGCTCTTCGTCCGACAAGGCGAAGGCATCAAGGTGAAGAGCTTTGACACCAAACTCAAGCAGCGGGCGAATCGCAAGCGGCCTTTGATGATAATTGCCTAGTAACCGAATGAGTGGCCTTTCAGTGAGAGCTTCATAAAGCTCCTCACACCTGGCCTGGGGCCTCGAAAGATTAAGTCTCATGACATAATATGTTTGCGCCTCATACTGATTGCGGGGTGTTTCGCACTCTTGCACCCAGGTAAGGCGATCGGCCCAAGCCATGCTTGAATAAAAAAAAACAAAAAGTGGTATTAATATTGATTTGATCATTTCTTGTCTTCACTAAAGATATAATTAGGAATTAGACTCGTCTCTTCCAGCACTCTTTCCTGCAACTGACCGGAAGACTTGCCTGAGCTTTTTAACATCTCATGCCAGTCGAGATTGCGATACCATAGAGAGCCTGAGGCGGAATAGATGGCCTTAAGCCCCTGGATTCCAATTTGGGCGTGGGCGACGCTTTGTTTCTCATTAATCCCCGACTCACATGATTCCAGCATCCAGAAGGCGATCTCGGATTTATAAGGAGAAATTCTGGTCAGATAGCCCATCATCTGGCCGAGGCTGGTGTGAAACAGTCCGAATTTATTTTCTGCCTGAAGACCTGTGGTCGTGCCTAAACCATTTGGCCCGCCCACGCCTTCCTGAACTCCCAGTTGATTTTCGCCTAATTGGTTTTCACCCAAACCACTGGATGGATTTTGATTTTTTGCCCCCAGAGAGGAACCTCGAAAGATCTCATCGAGATCATCTTGAATTGTACCCAAACCAACAATGCTACCTGCGCTGGCGAGAATGTCTTCCACTCGAAGGGCAGGGCGATGCTCATCAAGTGTTCGTAGCTGGCAGGCCCTTTTTTCTTCCGTGCTCGTTTCGGTCAAGCCGGTCAACGTCATCTCCACACTGCCATGGGATTTGGTGTGGATAAAGGGAGTGAACTCACCTGGGGGAAATATTTCCCCTCTGACGTGCTCGAAAAGAAGGACAAAAAATTCAGGATGGGCCAGAGGAAAATGGGAAAACGCACCCGCAGCCTGAGGGGGGATTCGTAGGAGGAAGCGAAATAAATGACGTTCTTCATCGGGAAGACCTCTTGCGATACTTTTTCTTTTCGTCTCCAGCGAATAAAAAAGTTCAAGTGGAAGTGGGCGACGTTCTACAATGCCCTCTTTACAAAAAGTCAGCTGGAAGGGTTGTCCCTTGATGGCATCATCCATATAGTGCCCGTTGATGACGGCCACCCAGTTGACGCCAGGGATGCAATTTTGGCGCAATTTTTTTAACTCATAATCCACACTGGCCTGCATGAAGGGTTCTTTGGAATCCAGCACATAATAGAACAGGAAAGGTTTTTTTTCAGGTGCGGCCAAATTGCTTTTTTGTTTGAGAGGCGTAGGGTTGTCGTGGCATTTAGGGAGATCATCTGAGGTATTGGTCTGAACAATAGGGTTGATGTAGCAAATATCGATTTTAGCGGTTTGCACTGAACCGCTGGGATCACAGGTTCGCGTCGAAGCGAGAAGATTGGTGCTCGCCAGTGCAACTAAGCAATAAAGCAGTCGAAAATTCATGGCGCACCTTACATCAGTCAAAATTTGTCAGCAAGCGTTCCTATAATTATTCCCAGATCAATTTTGTGGCTAAGTGTTCTCATTCGAGAATGAAAATTCTCTAGAAAGTATAAAACGGCTCAAAAAAGGCCCTTTTTAGGCCAAAAAGGCCGGCACGGGCCGTGCACATACCCAAATCACAAAACAGGAAATGACCTAACGTCATTCCATATAAAACATCCTTAGGAGGATAAAATGAAAAAGTTAATCTCAGTAATCGCTCTCGTTGCTTCAGCTCAAGTTTTCGCTTCAGGAAACAATGATCTCGCCGACTACAAAGGTGAAATGAAAATTTCTGAAGAGAACATTGCTGCTTTGGAAAGCGCACGGTCGGAAAATAAGATGATGGGCGGATGGGAATGTGAGGCCCGCGGAATTGACGGCGCGGTGGGAGTTGGTCAAGGCTTGGCCCGCGCTCAAGCGGCCATGATCGCATTGAACTTTTGCCGAGGTTACTCCTTTCAACCTTTCAGCTGCCAGGTGATAAGCTGCTTTCCACTTCAATACTAATCATTAGCCAAAGGGGCCCTGACATGGGGCCCTTTTTTTTGACAACAAATTAACCAAGGTGAAAAAAATGAAAACGCTATTTGTATTACTTCTGCTGACCCTCAATTTTAACGCTTTTGCCGATTCCTCCGATCGTTTTCTTGAAAACGTAAAGAAGGGCTGGGTTGATGATGCCTTTGCCGTAATGGAAGAAGGTCAGCGACTCAATTACCGCAGAGTTGATGAGGATGGAATGACGGCCTTACATTATGCCATCCTTTTTGGTCTTGAAGAGTTGGCCTTGGCCATTTTGAAGGATCATCCCTTTGATGACGATGGAGTTGATGTGAATTATAAAAATGGCGAGTATCTTCTGCTGGCCTTAGGGCAACAAAAATGGTCCCTGGCCGATGATCTTTTATTTTTTAAGGGAGCATCAGTGAAGACGAGACATCTGGAAAAATTGTTGTGGTCCTGTTCAGCAAACTCGGCTTCCGATTATTCGCAAGGAACTTCCGTGGCCTGTAGTTCTCACAGTAACTTGTCCTCGGAAGCAAAAGCTATTGCCCGTGAACTTATTGTTGACCACGGGGCCGATGTCAATGGAACTACAGAGTATGGAAAAATTCTGCTGTTTGAAGCCGCAGAATTAGATAATTTGGATTTCATAACCATTCTCGCCGACAATGGGGCAAATCTGAATGTCAAAAATGCAGATGGTAACATGCTGTTATACATCCTAAGTACCACTCCAGCGAAGCTTCCTATTCTGAAATATTTCGCCAATCATTCCCGAGTACGAAAAGATCTTCGTAAGGATGATGGTGTTACTTCTCTGATGATTGCGGCCTGGCTCGGTTTACTTGAGAACGTGAAAATTCTTGTGCAAAGTGGGGCCAAGGTTAATCTGCAAATGCCTGATGGACGAACAGCACTTCAGCTCGCCCAGGCCCAAGGAAAAACCCAAGTAGTTGATTATTTGAAATCGGTCGGTGGGTATTAGGCCCACCAGACTATCCTTATTACACGTTTGCGAGCTTCGAGTGAAACGGGCCTTAACATATGGTAAGTAGAAAGTTTACAGAGGAAAAAATGTTAACAGCAATTAGAAATATTTCGAACCGTGCAATTGGTGCAGTTCTTCTCCTGTTGGTCGGCTCGGCTTTTGTATTTTTGATTTCCTATACCACCGAAACTCGCCAACACATGGCCCAGGATTCCGACGTTCTTCTGACCACCCACGAGGTGCTCAAGGCCAAGATACTTTTTGATGAATTAAAAGATTGTGAGTCCTTTGAGTGTTTTAAAAAAGCCCAGCTTATTGAGCTCCCTAAGTATGATTTTCGCACTCATCCGGATTATCAAACAGGCTTAAGCAGGGCCGAGGTGAATTATCTTTTAGAGATCGCGGTTCCTGAAAGATTGCTTGCCCTCAATGTTCCTTTGAGTCTTTTTCCCGGGTATATAAATTTAAAACGTTATGGGGTTTATCATGATGGCCACCAGATTCTGGCAGGAGATGGGACCTCCTCTGCTGGTGCCATGGCCATAATCTCGTTACCTAAAAGCGCTCACATTCAGCTTCTGATCAAGGGGGAGCTTGCCAGCAATGATACCGGCATTATGTACAAGGGGGCGGGTTACCTGGGCCCCTCTACAAAGTTGAGTGATCTCCTGATTCATAAAGAAAGATCTATGGTGACTTTCTATCTCATATGGCTGCTCACAATGGGTACTCTCTTGGCGCTTTTCTCGGCCTTGTATATTTTCACTTCAAAACGGGATGCCTATGGGGAGATTGTTGGTTTTGCCACCACCGCCATGCTCTCCCTACTGATGAAGAGTGATTTTCTTGGAGCCGTGCTCAATCTGAATTGGAGATTATTCATTCTTTTGATTTGTGAAACTTCAGGGGCCTTTTTCATTTTTAAATTTTTCATGAAGCTGGCGCAGAAAAAACAAAAATATTATCTTTATGTCTGTTGGGCCTTGGCCTTATTTATGTGGGCCTCTCTGGCCTTTGCCTTTTCTCAAGGCGTCGCCTGGATTGGCATTGCCGGGCTCTTTCGGGGATTGGAAGTTCAGTTTGTTGTCCTGCTTGGATTTGGACTTGTGTATTCTGTGATTTATGCCAGGAAACAGAAGAGGTGGGGGATTGTCGCCATCCTTGGCGCTCTGATCGGTTTGAAGGCATATTTTTTATTGCGGAATAATATTTTTTATTCCCCACTGGCTGACCTAAGTATCCTTCTTTATGTCGCAGCCGCTGCCGTCTTGGAATTTGCCGATAATGAAAAGACATTGAAGCGTCAGGAGGAAAGATTAAAATCTCAAGCAAGAGATGTGGCCATTGGGAAAACGGCTGCCATGATGGCCCACGATGTAAGAAAGCCCTTTACACAAATGAAGATTATTCTCGATTCATTTGAAGATTTCAGCAAAAATCTCTCCGGTCTTCACGCCGCTCGCAAAGACGTGGCACGCTCCCTCGGCCAGGTTCAAGCGATGGTGAACGAGATTATGGATTTTGGCAGAGTCGCCCCTTTGAAGCTAAAACCTTACTCGCTCTATAACCTCTTGGACTTTGTGGTAGGGCAGATCGGATATAGCTTTCCTAAAAATAATATTCGTCTCCAGTATTTTTTAGACTCAAAATCTATGCCTTTGATGGATCACGAAAGGATGTCTCGAGCAATTACCAATATTGTCACGAATGCGGTTGAAGTTATTTTAGAAAATAAGATCGAATCTGGCATCATTACCTTCAGAAGTCGTGATGTCGGCCGCACGATTGTTTTAGACATCACCAACGACGGACCGAATATCCCTCCCGGGATCATGGAGCGAATTTTTGAGCCCTTTTATACTTCAGGTAAAAATACCGGAACGGGACTTGGTCTTGCTTCGGCCAAACAAACATTGGAGCTTCACGGCGGAAGTATCGAGGCGGTAAATGTGGCCGGTGGCGTTTCTTTTTCACTGCACTTGAACGCTTCCAGCGAGATGGAATTCAATCGTGATGGATTTTTACCCGCAACCCTCTGTGGACGAGTTGATGATCTGGAAAAGACCCAAGAGCTGGAGCATACCCTCCTCACGCTCAATCAGTTTGAAGGGAAAATCAGAATCTTGATTCTCGAAGACCAGGAACTATATCGGGATTGGGTCAAACGACAAATTGACAGCTGCTTAGAATTAAAAAATAAAGTCACCATCTATGAATCCTTTGATGTTGATCAGGCCCTGGCCTTGACCAAAGAAAAAAATATTACCCATGCGCTGGTCGATTTAGATCTCGGTCAGCGCAAAAATGGCGAAGAATATTTGAAAGCTCTGGCAGGTGATCCGAATGCGCCGGCGATTTTAGTCCACTCCAATCGTCGCCCAGACTTTCTTCCAGAGGGTAGGGAGTTCGCACCAAAACCAATTGTCAGTGAGGACCTGGTGATTTTTATCGCGTCTCATTTGAAGGAAATCCCAAAGACCGTTGTCCAGCTCAAAAAAACTCCTGTGATTTATGTCTGTGACGATTCCGCCATTTTGGGTAGGCATCTTAAAAAAGAAATTCAAAAAATTACCCAAGATAGCCAGGCCAAAGTTGAAGTTTTTAGCTGCGGCGAAGATCTCATTCAGGCCAGTCTGACCATGCCTCCAGATGTGGTATTTTCTGATTACTATATGGACCGTTGCGGGCAGCTTACGGGCCTTGATGTCGTAAAGGAATTCAAGACTCGCTGGCCTGACATACCTGTCTATATGGTCAGTAATCTCGAGGACCCAAGCTTGGTAAAGCAAATTCTTAAGGAAGGTGCCTTGGATACATTGCCGTCCCCGCCCCAACGCTCAAAACTCCAGGCCATTATCGAGCAATCCTTGCAATAGTTGCTCGGGCCCTTGCTAAAAAATTCAAAAAGCATTATTTTTCTTCTCAATTAAGAATACGTTCCCTCTGGAGATTATTGTGGCCAGTAAAATCAATATATTAGTTGTCGAAGATAGCGATATCTTAAGAATGGGACTGGTGAGTAAGCTCAAAAAGTTTGGCCAGGTTTATGAAACCGCCCACACTTCCATGGCGAAACGAATCTTATCTCGGGACAAAATCGATTTGGCGTTTATTGATATGAATATTGATGGAGAGATGGATGGCCTTGAGGTGATCGAAGAAGCCGTCAAGCATGGCATTTACGCTGTGGTGTTGAGTTCTGAAGATCGTGATGAAGTCGTCGAAAAGGCCTATATTGCCGGCTCTAAGGACTATTATGTTAAAGGCGATGAGGAGAACACTATTGAGACGGTGGTTGGGCGATTCCTCATGAACGGTGAGCAGTATAAGATGGATTCATTTTTTGAGAATGAATTCATCACTCAAGATGAAAAAACCAAAAGGGTACTTACTGTCATTGCCGAGGCGAGAAATTCCGATCTTCCCTTGCTTATCTTGGGGCCTACGGGTTGTGGTAAAACTCTTGTCGCAAAAAAAATCCATGCGCTTTCCTCCCGCAAAGGCAAATTGGTGGAAGTCAATTGCTCGGCCCTGACCGAAACTTTGTTAGAGTCCGAACTATTTGGTCATATGAAGGGGGCATTCACCGGCGCAACCGGTGATAAAAAAGGGCTTTTGACGGAGGCCAATGGCGGTACGATCTTTCTGGATGAGATCGGAACAATGCCCATGTCATTACAAATGAAGCTGCTCAAGGCCTTGGAGGATAAGTGCTTTCTTCCTGTGGGCGGAACCGAAATGGTGAAATCGGATTTTCGCGTAGTCTCGGCAACATGTGATGATCTCTTGGATAAAATCACCGTGGGAACTTTTCGTCGTGATTTGTTTTATCGAATTTCCGGCATCAATATAGCTTTGACTCCGTTGATTGAGAGACCGGGAGATATTTCCCTTCTCATTAATCATTTTTTGAAAAAGGCGAACCGGCGTATCGTCCTGAGCAAAGATGCACGCAAGAAACTTGAGGCGCATGATTGGCCGGGCAATGTCCGAGAGTTGGAAAAAGTTATTGGGTTTCTTGTTCAGAAGAATCGAGGTCTGATTGACATGATCGATATTCCTACCTATATCGTTGACGGTAAATCAGACAGACCGAAATCTGAAAAGGAAAGCCTCCTGACTGATCTAATTCGCAAATATTGCATAGCGCATGGACTTTACGAGCTGCTGGAGCAGATCAAATTGGAACTGATCCAGGAAACCCTTGGGGAAAACAGTGGCAAGGTTAATCAAACTATTTCTGAACTCGGAATATCCAACAACACATTTTATAAAACGATTTCGAAGGTGAAACAATCCCATGCTGTACAGTGAAGATTTCTATAAAAACTTTCATGATTTAAAAAATCGTGGCCAGGAACTTTGCGTCGGCATGGATATTTTAAAATCCATGTTGAAAGATGGAGAAGACCCAAAGGAATTGATGGAGAAAATTGATATTTCCGTCCAAGAGTTGTGTAAGAAATGGAATGAGCTTCGTAATAGAGTTAAGAAGTGAACGTAAAGATGGATCAACGCTTAAGAACTAAGCGAAGCAAACGTGGGTGATTTTCACCCTGAGAATCGAGGGATTTCATCATCACCTTGAAACCAGCTTCCGAAATTTCGTCCAGGACTTTTGCTTCCGGGTAGATTCTTCTTTGCGCGCACCAATATTGGCCGTCGATTTCAATAACTCCGCGGTCTGAGGATGTGCTCGTCTTGTGCCAAAGGATATAGTCAGTGTCAAAGCGAAGCATTTCAAGACCATCAGCAGGATTTACCTTATCCATTGCGATCATCGTATCTAATAAAAAGATTCCCGAATCGGTTAGAGCATTCCTTATCCCTTCTAGAACCAGGCGACGATCCTCATCGAAGACGATGCAGTGAAGACAGTGACTATCATAGATCAAATCAAATTGTTCATTCAACTTATCAAGTTGCAGGATATCTCCGACTTCAAAACGTATTTTTAGGTTTTGCTTTTTGGCAAGGTCAGTGGCCATTGCGATGGCCGTTTCAGAAATATCGATCCCTCTTACGGAAAATCCTAATTTTGCTAATGTGAATGCGGTCGTGCCACTACCGCACCCAAGATCGAGGGCCATTTTACCTTCAGGATTTTGAATCCATCGTTTAGTTGAGGATTTTAAGAACTCATGCATTTCAATGTCGCCCAGTTCCTCAATCGTTTTGGCATTTCCCCAACCAACAAATCCTTTGGATTTAATTTGTTGATAGGCCATTTCGTGAGCGTGATAGTAGGATTTTGGTTTCATGTTATTGAATGCGTTATAAGGTGTAGCGAAGTCGAAAGGCGGCGCTGGCCCCCGGTGGGATTTCGGTAATGGGTTCAAAGGAGTGCGCTGGCGTCAGCTCCAGGTTTTTCTTAACCCCTTCGGTGACCAGAATTTCCCCCTGCTTGGCGATATCTTCACCTAGCTTGCTGGCGGCATTGACCTCGGGGCCAAAGACATCGCGGTCGCCGATTCGAAGCATGGGACCAAAACCGATTCCCAGGCACAGCAGGATTTTCTCCTCTTCAGGCAGCGACTTATTATAAACCTTAAGGGTCTGTTGCATCTCTATGGCGCACTCGATGGCCTTTTGGGTGCGACGGAAGATGATGAGCAGGCTATCGCCATCAGTTTTCAGAAGAATCCCATCATGCTTATCGATGATGGGAATTAAGATTCGCTCCGACTCAAAAATGACCTGGAGAAAATGAATAATGCCAAACTCCGCCGTTTTGCGGGAAAAGCCTGACAAGTCGGTAAACATCACTGCCCATTGCTCTCCAAATAAATCCCAGATGCGGGCGTCGACCTTGGCCTTATCAGCACCCGGTTTGAGCCGTTCCATGATCAGCTTTTCCAGACGATCGAGCGAAGCGCTGGTACCGACTTGTAGTGTATAGGGCACGATCTTTCTCTCCTTACTTCTTCCGGGCCTTCGCTGGTGCTTTGGGGGCCTTCATTTCCTTGAGCTCCTTTTGCAGGAACTTCAGAAAATCATTTCTTTCCTCGATGATATTGGCCAGGACTTGAATTTCTAATCTCACGTCCCCAATTAGGTTCTCTTGATTTTCTTTGGTCCAAGTTTCTTTTTTCATTTTTACCTCGTTATTTACTTTTACGCCTATGATATAATTGAAGGATAGGTAAGAGCAACTTAAAGTTGAACCACATGGACCTCCGTAGCGAAAAATATTTTTCCGGAAAAAATATTATTATAACCGGGGCCTTCAATGGCATTGGCTTGAGTCTGTCTCAGGCGTTACTGCCCCTCTGTCAGAATCTTTTTTGTATCGATAATTCCCAGGAGTCCTTGAAAAAATTTAGGCAAGCGGTGAGTGCTTCCAACAAGACTCCTTCGATTTATCTTTTAGATATTACGGATAAGGCGAAGCTGGAGGGGGCTTTGCAAGAAATTTGCGGCAAGGTGGAGGTGGATATTCTGTTCGCCAATGCCGGAATCAAGGGCACCAACTCTTTTTTATCCTACGACCAGGCGCTCGCGCAGCAAGTTTTTGAAGTCAATTTTATCGGGTTTTGCAACACTGTGATTCCGGTATTAAATCACATGCTAAAAAATAAACGCGGGCATATTGTCGGAACTTCCAGCCTGGGTGTCTATCGCGGAATGGTGAAAGGCGCGCCCTATTTTAGCGCCAAATCGGCCGTGGCGGTATTTATGGAAAGCCTAAGATTAGAGGTAAAAAACCAGGAAATTTCTGTCACAACGCTCTTTCCTGGCTATGTCAAAACCGCCATGACTGAGCAAAATACTGTGCCCCCGCTCTTTATGATGACTCCTGAGGTTGCCGCCCAAAAAATCCTGACGGGCGTTGCGAAAAAAAAGAGTACTGTCGCCTTTCCCTGGCAGATGCGAATTGTGACCTTCTTCAACCGGTTGCTGCCAGACTTTCTCTACGATTACCTGGCACGAAAACTGGCCGGGATTTAATCACTCCTTGATGGAACTCAAATCATATTCATAAAACATAATTAATTTTAAAGAAGTCCTAATATTCGCAAGCGAGAACCGCCGGAGGTTTCTGTGGAAGATCAGATTCAATTTAAACTCAATGGAAATCCAGTCAAAGTCCCTGCTTCAGAGGGAAGTGGTAGCTTGCTCGGCGCCCTGCGGGGAGAACTCGGTCTGACTGGCACCAAATATGGCTGTGGCGAAGGTCACTGTGGTTCCTGCACCGTACTTATGAATGGCAAGGCGGTGCGCTCTTGTGTTACCTCGCTCAAAAATGTCCAAGACCATGAGGTGCTTACGATCGAAGGATTGGCCAAAGGTGATTCTTTGCACCCGCTTCAGACCGCCTTTATTGAGCATGGTGCCCTTCAATGTGGCTACTGCACCCCTGGCATGATCATGAATGCATATGCGCTTTTGCGTCAAAATCCAAAGGCCTCTCAATCGCAAATTGTCCAAGGTATGGAAAATAATTTTTGCCGCTGTGGCGCCCATACACGAATTGTTCGCGCTATCGAGGTCGCGGCGCTGGAAATGAAGAGAGGAAAAACAATATGAAAACTAAGATAAGTCGCCGTGGTTTTTTACAACTTACCGGCAGTGGAATTTTTCTTTTTTTCTTCATTGGTGAATCTCCCGCCCTGGCCCAGGGTGGTCGAACTCGAAGACCACTACCCACCGATTTCAACGCTTTTCTTAAAATCGACGCTGACGGCAAGGTTCATTGTTTTACCGGAAAAATTGAGATGGGGCAGGGGATTTATACCGGACTTGCGATGATGCTGGCGGATGAACTTGATGTTCCGCTGGAATCTGTAAATATGGTGATGGGTGACACCGATCTTTGTCCGTGGGATATGGGAACCTGGGGTTCCTTAAGCACGCGTGTCTTCGGGCCGGCCTTGAGAGGGGCCGGCTCTGAGGCACGTCAGGTTTTGCTGCAGCTCGCTTCGGAAAAGCTCAACGTTTCCACCGCTGATCTATTTGTGAAGAACGGGGTGATTTTCCACAAGAGCAATAAGGCGCACAAGGTAAGCTATGGTGAGCTTGCTCAAGGGCGAAGAATTGAGCGCCGTCTTTCAGGCAAGGTCGGCCTAAAGAAGAGTGCCGATTTTAAAATCATGGGCAAGATACATCCGCCCCGTGATGCACGGGAGAAGGTAACCGGAGCGGCCAAGTACACCGGCGATATCCGTCTGCCTGGTATGCTCTATGCCAAAATACTCCGGCCGAAATTCCATGGTGCCACCTTGCTTAAGGTGGATCTCTCCGAGGCCCAGAAAGTAAAAGGCGTTCATATCGTTCGGGAAAATGATTTTATCGCGGTTCTGCATGAGAACTCTGAGGTGGCCGAAAGCGCTCTCGGAAAAATCAAGGCCACCTTTGCGGAAGCCAAACCGTTCTTCGGTAACCTTGCGCTCGATGATAACAATGTCTTTGATCACTTGCTGAAGGTGGCGATAGAGGGAAAGGTGATTGAAGAGCAAGGCAATCTGGCGGCCGGTGCTCAGCAGGCCAGCGTCACTTTTGAGCAAACGTATCTTAACGATTATGTGGCTCACGCGGCGATCGAGCCGCATACGGCGGTCATACAATTTAATGGGCAGCAGGCAACACTGTGGGCCTCGACCCAGACGCCTTTTGCCGCGCGGGATGAGGTCGCAGGCGTGCTGGGGATTTCCTCTGAGCAGGTGAGAGTCATGCCCATTTTTGTGGGAGGAGGATTCGGCGGTAAATCACAAAACCTCCAGGTGACCGAAGTCGCCCGCTGCGCGAAATTACTCAAGAGGCCTGTGCCAATTCAGCTGGCCTGGACGCGCAAGGAAGAATTCTACAATGACACTTTTCGACCGGCGGCCATCGTAAAAATCAAATCTGGGTTGGACAGTAAAAACCAGATCTGCTCCTGGGCCTATGATGTCTATTATGCCGGCGATCGGGGAGCGGCGCACTTTTACAACATCCCTCACTCTCGAACCCGCGCCTATGGCGAGCTGTTCGATAGCGCCTCAACGAGCGCGCAACATTTTCATCCTTTTAAAGTTGGAGCATGGCGGGCCCCGGGAAATAGTACCAATACGTTCGCCCGGGAATCGCAAATTGATATTATGGCGGCCAAGGCGGGAATCGACCCTGTTGAGTTTCGCCTGCGCCATTTCGCTGATGCACAGATGCAAACACTTTTGAAGATGGCCGCAGATAAATTCGGTTGGAAACCGGGCAAAGGGCCGAGTGGGAGGGGGTATGGGGTGGCGTGCGGGCTCGACGCCGGCACTGCGGTTGCCATGATCGCGGAAGTCGCGGCGGAGAAAAGCACCGGACAGATTCGCGTGAAGAGAGTGGTGGTGGTCCAGGACATGGGCCAGGTGGTCAACCCTGAAGGGGCGGCCATGCAGATGGAAGGTTGTATTAACATGGGACTGGGTTATGCCCTCACTGAGCGCCTGACTTTCAAGGAGCGCGAGATTCTCGATACCAATTTTGACACCTATAAGATTGCCCGTTTTTCCTGGGTACCCAAGATAGAGACCTTTACCGTGGCAAACCAGAATGCACCGGCACAAGGGGGAGGCGAGCCGGCGATCATCACAGTAGGGGCCGCGATTGCCAATGCTCTCTATGATGCCACGGGTGCCCGACTTTTTCAGCTTCCGTTAACGCCAGAGCGGGTTCTCCTCAATCTCAAATCCAATGGAACGAACCGCGCGTTTAATAGTTTTATTTAACTTGTTCTTAGAAGTTTGTTGCTCGGTAGCCTGGTCGTTTCCTTTTTCATAACTGCGCCCGTCCAGGTAATAGTGGCGCAGGCGTTTTTGAAAAACGGATATGATGAAAATCGACTAATGAAATTAGGGGATTGTCTTTGAGCATTCATGTTTTTAATTGAACTGTTTTAATTACTTTAATATATTTTTCCAAATTTTTGGACACAAAACGGACACAGTCACAAAAATGTTGGTTAGATGGCCTTTTTAAGAACGTTGTATTGAGGATCAGACACTCTAAAGGATCGATTCTCAAAGGCCAGAGTTTTTAAAAAATTATAAGTCTGAAAACTTGGTTGCTTCCGACCACTTTTTACCTCGGATAAATGCTCTGGGGATACTCCAAGGTGAGCGGCCAAGTCTGCTTGCTTGCAGCCCTCACGTGTTAGAATCATTTCGATGAAAGTTTGAGTCTGTTCAATCACTGTCTCTTGAAGAAGTTTACTCAAATTTGCGACATCGGCCCCGGACTCAACAGTGTTTCCACATTGAGCGCACTCTAACACTTTATAGTCTTTACTTAAAAAAACAGCAGGGTAATCTTTCCAAGGATAGGGTTTCCCTATCTGACTCTTTAAGTCCAAATTCTTTGAACCGCATTCTCCGCAACGTTTTGTGCTCATTTTAATTCTCCCGCAGGAATTTTCATCCCACTAATAGTAATCATTTCTTTTTCTGCCACATGGAACGAGATTTCTTGAAGCCCATCATCGTCGACCATAAATTTTATATACCATGAATATCCATCGTAAATTACGCCATACACATCCGCACCAGAACCCCATTGTAAGACTGTCTGAACAAAATTTCTTTCGGTCAGTGTCTTTATTCCGGACAAAATGAAGGCCACGGCCTCATCTGGTGTCTTTGGGGTCTCCGTTTTTGCAAAGACATTCATCACTGAGCGATAAGACCTGCTTGGCGCTGAGAACCAATAGTTTCCAGAATCAATAAGAGCAAACACATTTAAAAGAGGGTATTTAGGTTTCATGTCGATAAAGTATACTTAAGCCCAGCTTAAGTGTCTAGAAGAAATATTTTTATGCATAAACAATAAGATAAGCAGGCATGGTCAACCTCCAAAAAGCCATTCACCCAACGAAAGGAGCTGATGTATCGGGTGATCGACGAAAATCAAAAGACCTGGATTCATAATACTGGCATCTGTATTTCTAAGTTCGTAATGTACATGTGGACCAGTGGAGCTACCAGCACTTGGTGTGGCAGAGAAGGTTAATTAAGCAGTCTGGTTTGACCTCATGTTCGATGAGTGATGATTTGCCTGTTCGACGGGGGCCTAAAAGGAGAATGCTTTTTTCTTGTAAGATCGCTGTAGAAAGGTTTTCCCCTCTTTCCGGCCAGGTATCAGCAAGTAGCATCAAGAATTGCGATCTTTTGTTTTACGCTCAGAAATTTTTCCCAAGGATCGGTTCTTCTCCTTTTAATTTTCTGTAATGCTTTCTCAAGGGTGAACTGGTCGGAACTTTTAAGCCTGGGCAACTCGCTCCACGAAATTGGCAGTGCCACAGAGCTGAATTTTCGATTTCCAAGCGCTCTTAAAGAGTAGGGGGCCACCGCCGTCGCATCATAATCGTTTCTTAAATAATCCACAAAAATTTTACCGCCTCTCACCTGCTTGGACAGGTTTGAGGTAAATTTCTTGGGGTGTCTCAAGGCCATCTCATCGGCCAAGACCTTACTGAAGGCCTTGACTTGTTCCCAGGAATAGATAGGCTCAATGGGAATGTGGATATGCAGGCCTTTTCCCCCTGTAACTTTGACAAAGCTTTTTAATTTTAACCTATCGAGAGTTTTTTTCATCGCCAAGCAGCCCGCGATGACGCTTTTAAAGCTCACACTTGGATCAGGGTCAAAGTCCAGGACGATTTGATCCGGTTGAAGCAGATTTTGATAGTGGCAATTCCAGGTATGGATTTCAAAAGCATTCATCTGCACAAGCCCTTTGAGTCCAGGTGCAGATTCTAAGGCCATATAACGACTTGTGTTTGATTTTTTCCTTACCTTAAAGCTTACCAAATACGGAGGAACCTTCCCTTCCCCGGGGTGTTTTTGATAAAAACATTTTTTGTGAGCACCACTCGGACAGCGAACTAACGAAAGGGGACGATTTTCAATCAACGGAAGCATGAGCGGGGCGACCTCGTCATAATAATCCGCAATCATTTTTTTAGTTATCTTCTCGGCCGGAAAAAGAATTTTATCCGGATGGGTAAGATGCACCTGTATCGCCTTTTCCTGCACAATTTGCTTTGAAGGTTTATCCTCCCTAAGTCCGAGAAAAACGGGTGTGCGAAGAAGTTTATCGGCGGTCCATTCGGAAAAATTGACCTCGGCCACAAGCTTTGGTTTGACCCAATGGATGTTTTTTTCCTTTGGAACATTCGTCCCAAAAGGCGATGACCCGACCTCGAGGCGCGCAAGTTTTTGCTTAACTTCTGCCAGCGTTTTAAAGTCAAATCCAGTTCCGACTTTGCCGGTATAACGTAGTATTTTTTTTCCCCTTATGCGGTCATAGACTCCGAGGAGTAATGCCCCTGGCCCCGAGGAACGGGCCCCTTTTCCTGTCGTAAAACCGGCGATGACAAATTCCTGCCGCTGACCGCATTTTGACTTGCACCATATCCGGCTTCGTCCTGACGTGTAGGGAGCCTCTCGATCTTTAGAAACGATTCCTTCAAGATGATACTGACAGGCCCTCTTTAAAAATTGCGATCCATGACCTCGCACCTCCTCGCTATAGAAGAGGGGGGCCTGAGCTTTCCCAATGAGCTTTAACAAAAGTGCTTTTCTTTCCTTCAGTGGTCGTGGTCTCAAATCTTCTCCATTGAGGTAAAGAAGATCGAAGAGATAAAGTCTGATCTTGTTATGATCATGGGACGATAAAGCACTTTGCAGACCGCCAAAATTGCTTCGCCCACTCGCATCCATCACCACCGCCTCACCGTCGAAAATGGCCGAGTTCGCCTTGAGAGAGGACAGCGCGTTGGAAAGGGTGGGGAAGCGATCACTCCAATCCTGCGCGTTTCGAGTGAAAATTGTGACCTTTCGGTCCTTCAGATGCAGCTGCAATCGATAGCCGTCAAGCTTGATTTCATGAAGCCATTTCGCCGAGGTGGGGGGCGTCTCCACCAGGGTGGCCAGCTGGGGAAAAATAAAGCCAGGCATTTGAGCAAATTTCCCATCGGCATCCTCATCCATTCTCTTCATCAGGAGCCAGTTTTTTTTACTGGATTTGCTATCGAGTAGGCGAACCAGCACAAACTTTCCATGGAGCTTGCGCCCATGAAGGGTAAATTCTAATTTGCCATTTCTTAGCCCCGCGTGGGGGTCTTTATCCATGGTCCAAGTTCCCCTGTCCCAAATAATGACTTTGCCCGCGCCATACTCGCCCTTGGGAATGGTCCCGTGAAAATTGGCATAGGCCAGAGGATGATCTTCAACCTCCACCGCAAGTCTTTTGTCTTTGGGGTTAAGTGAGGGGCCCTTGGGAACGGCCCAGCTTTTTAAAACACCATCTAACTCCAGCCTGAGATCATAATGCAGATGGGAGGCATGATGCTCCTGAACCACAAAGATGGGCACCTTATTTTTTCTCTTTTTTAGGACGCCGGAAGGTTCGGACGTTTTGCGAAAGTCCCTTTTCTTATGATAGGCCCTGAATGCATTTTTCATGCTCGTTTTTTCTTTTTCTTCTCAAGACTGGCCTTCAAGAGCGGCATTAGATCGATGATATTGGTGGCCTTGGCCGCTTTAGGCAACTCATACTCTTGAACCACCTTGCCTTTTCCACTTTTTATTTTTTTATCGATAATATTTTTCAAATCGTCGTAGTAGGTATCCTTGTAGTGCACAGGATTCCATTTTTCCGTCATGTCTGAAATCAGCTGCATGGCCATGGCCAATTCTTTTGCGGTGAATTTGGCCTTTTTAATGGCATTAAAATACTCGACCTCATTGGTATCCAGAACCTCATGGGCAAAGCGCAGAAGTTCAAGGACCAGAAAATCTCCTCGGACCATGATCAAGGCGAGATGTTGCTTGGTGGTCATGACAATCTTTGCTAAGGCCACTTTCTTGCTTTTCTTCATCGCTTCGCACAGGAGAAAATAGCCTTTCTCCGCATTCTTTTCGGGAACCAGGTAATAGGGTTTTTCCACATACATGAGATCAACCTCTTCCTGATTCACAAAACTGCCGATATCGATTGTCCCCGTTGCCTCAACATTGGCGGCCTTAAAATCACTTTCGGTCATGACCACGTATTCATTTTTCTTATACTCATAGCCCTTGACGATTCGGTCGTAGGGAACCTCTTTTCCTGTGATGGCATTAATTTTTTTATATTTAATAGGGGCAAGATTTTTTTCGTCCAGCATGGAAAAATGCAGATTCTTTTCCTCTTCCGCCTTCGCCAGTCGCACCGGAATGTTTAACAAACCAAAACTCAGTGCCCCTCTCCAGATATTTGCTCGCATGATAAAATATTACAAGTGCACAAAACATCTGCCGCTTGAGGAAGTCACTCGGTCACATGATAAAGGACAGGAGCGCCGAGATCTTTCGCGCGATGGCAAGAGAAGAGGTCAGACCGGGAGAATCGATACCCACCGCGTGAATGCAATTCGGATATTTTTGGTCGGCCTCAATGATAAAATCATTATGACCTTTCAAATTTGCCATAATGCCCGAGAAATCTTCCTGCAAATCATCTTCCTCAAGCTCGGGAAAAAAGCGTTTGGCAAACTGATGGAAAAAAGATTTTGCCTTCCGTCCTCTGGCAAAATCCTCTCGGTCATCCACATAAACGAACTCCGGTCCCACCGTCACAATATCCCCCAGGGCGTAACGGCCATCGAGCAACTCGGTAAAGGTGGGCGTGAGGTGGACACCCACCACTTCCACCTGCCGATTGCCTATTTCTACCCGCGCGGGCACCGGATAGACGTTGTATTGGTTGAGCCAAATTCCGTCTCTCTTCCTGCGATTAAATTTATAATACTCACCACGCAGCGGTTCTATCTCCACCGGCCAATCGGGGTTGATCATTTTGGCGACTCGATCCGAGTAGAGTCCGGCGGCATTGACAACGGCTTTGGCCAAAAAACGCTCTTCTTGTCCGTGATGGAGGCCGGTGATAAGAAGGCCCCCGCCTTCAGGAGTAATGTGGGTGATTTCAAAACTTGTCAGAAGGGAGACGCCCTTATTAGCGGCCAGTGAGCTCAGGGTTTGAACATAGGTTGCGGCATCGACGATGCCTGTTGAAGGAACCAGCAAGGCCTGTTTGGCTTCCACATTGGGTTCATATTTTTTAATCTCTTGGGTGTTGAGCAGTTTTACATCCGGGACCCCATTGGCCCTGGCCACAACAAGCAGCTTCTCAAGGCGCACCACCTCCTCATCAGAGCAGGCCACCACCAGTTTGCCCACTCGCTCTGATGGCACAAGGTGCTGTCGGCAGAAATCATAGAGAAGTCCATTGCCTTCGACGCACAGGCGGGCCTTGAGCGAGTCAGTCCGATAATAGATGCCAGCGTGTATGACTCCGGAATTTCGCCCGGACTGGGCATCCCCGAGCGCTGACTGCTTTTCAAATAAAAAGATATCGTCGGTTAGGCCTTGGCGCGATAACTCATACGCGAGGGCACAACCGATCACCCCACCGCCCACGATGGCAACATTGATCTTTTCCATGGCGGCATTATCGCCATTTTAGGTGGAAGAATCAAACTCTATTAAGCTCTCGCGTATCCTATCAATGTTGCGGCGGATATTATCCAGGTTATTAAATAGTTCCTTATAGCTCTCCTGCTTCAGGGCCTTAACCCCGTTCTTAAGATTCTCATCGCTTGAGAGACTCTCAAATTCATCCGGAATTTTGGCAAAAAACTGCATCTTTTCCTTACCGGGGATCTGATAACCTTCCGGCCAAAAGGAATGCCCGAGCGATAGGACTTCTGGCTCCTCACTGTAGACTGTTCGCTCGGTGCAGGCCGAGATATCGGTGAAAGAGAGAATAAGAAAGGGAGCGACAAACTCTGCGACGCTCATAAAAATCTCCTTAATAAACATGATTACAGGAGTATTTTAACAGAACGGCGGGGCCATAGAGTTGGACATCCGATGTGCAAACCCTCTACAGGAAGTGCTACTTTGCAGGAGCTGTGGTGGTGCCGCCAAAGGTACTTGTGCCATAACCCAGCATCCGGGCCACCTCAGTGGCATTGGCGATATAGGCCCCGGCAAAATGGATTTCAGCTTCGGCGGCGATGCCGGCATCATATTGAGCAAGAAGGAAAAAATACTTAAATTTATTTTTGGAGGTGAGCTCAAAGTCGGTCAGTCCGGCCTTGATGTTGCCGCCCACCGGCCCCACCGTTCCTGAGGCCGAAAGACCTACCGTGAATCCTGAAAAATCCGCGGCCTTGTTGAGATTACCCCAAATTAAACCAACGCCCAGGCGACCGCGTCCTCCGGCCCCGGCGCCAACGCCCAAATCCAAAGACGGCCATCCGATCAGCGACCAGTCCAACTCATAATAGTGAGTGGATGCTTTGGTGATTTTGTTGATGCGATCAACTCGCTTGGGCACGAAAACCAGTCCCAACGTCATGGAACCGCCGATGCCGACAAAATAATTTCCCGAAACTTTGGCGCCACCCACGATCATGAAGCCATTGGGAATGGCATCATGGAGACGGATGCCGCTGGAGATAGAAATTTCCCGACCCATCTCTTCCATCCGGGTGAGAAGACCGCCGATTTCCTCACGGTTGATTTGCAGCCGATCCAGCAAAGTGGTGTCCAGATATAAGGACTTGAGTGACTTGCTCAATTTTCCTTTTAAAATTTCAATCTGCTCGGCCACAATTTCCTGGTGATCTGCGGACGAAGTCTCGGATAAATTTCTTTTAATATAAATATACTTGCTATCTTGGCTTACTTCATAAGCGCTCACTTCGATTACCTGCATACACAGCAGTCCTAGCAATACTAATAATGCCCTCATAACTCCCCTCTGAACGTTTGCAAACTTGCTAACATCTTTGTGCTGGCTTTGGCCCGGGGATAAAATTAAGAGAGTAATTTTTTCAAAGAGATGAGCTAGTGAAGTTCCGCGCATGCCTTTTCTTTGAACTGAGCATTGTCCTCAGACTTGCAGACCTCTTGGAAAAGTTTCTTGGCCTTTTTGACCTTGTTCAAGGCCCGATAGGCGAGGGCGCGATAATAGTGGTATTCGGCAATTGTGGACTTGTCGAGGTCGCTTTCGTTTTTGGTCCAGGGTAAAACTTTGGCCCAGTCTTTTAATCCCACCAGGGATCGCAAAATTCCCGCCGGGGCGGCCTTCTGTAAAATGGGTGCTTCGGCATGCTCATTAAAAATACGCGCATAATAGGTGAGAGCTTCGCTATACTGTTCAACTTTTAGCGAGAGACCGGCAATCTGATTTCTGAGTATCGCCAGATTGTGTCCATAAAGATATCCGGGCACTTCCTGTTCGATACGCTTGAACAGCGGCAGAACTAGAAGTGCGCTTTCCTTGTTATGAGATGTTTCCAACGCGAAGGACACGCTCATGGCAAAATCCAAAGTGACGTTGTTTTCAATCTCAAGACCTTCCCTAACTTTTTGTAAAAAATATTCCTCGGCCTTTGGGCGCGTCCCGGGGGCCCCCCATTCTTTGATCGCGGTCAGCATGGCGGCCGAGAGCTCACTCTTGCGTGCCTCTAAGTGCTGATTGGCATATTTTCGCGTCTGGAGGAGCAGGTCATTCTTCGCCAGACCAGTGCTTTCCGTGACGGCCTCATAAATATTTTTTCCCTCCAGCACCTGCTGCAGTACCGAGATAGCAGCCTCACTATCCTGCTGGAAAAATTGGAAGGCCAGGGCATCTTCAAAACGCTCATCATTATTGTGCTTTCCTTCATCCAGCCCATTGATCACTGGCGCGCCATTGACAAACGCGCGATATAAAGCGCGGTATTCGGTCTGAGCAAGTTGTCCGCTCAAATACACGGCGCTTCCTTCCCGCGCCCAACGTGGCAGACGAACATATTTGAAGAAACTCAGCTGGTAGCGAAAGTAGGCATGCACGGACTCGTGACAGACGGCGGTTTTAAGATCAAGGTTTCCACTTAAAAATGGATAGGGATCAAAGTTCATTCGAATAAAAAAATGCCCGCGAGTGGCGGCGGAATCGGATACGAGCGCGGCCTCAAGTGCGGACATCAGACTGACCTGTAAACGCACCGGCCATCCCGATGCTTGACGTTTCCAAGGCCGGTCAAATTTCCTTTCCAATTCATCGACACAAACTGGCACGAGCTGTTTAATTTGCTTTTCAAGCTCCTGCAACTTTTGCTTGGTGACTGTCGGCAGGGGGGATGGGGGATATGAGCTTCGCCAGTCGGCATGAGCGATCGCGCTGATCAGTAATAAGATTCCCAAAACGGCGCGAAAAAACGGCATAAAGGCCTCCTGACAAACGGTGCATTATCGTGAAGCACCCATCCTTTGCCAGGCCAATATGTAAAAAAGACACTCTTGGAAGCGGTGCCACGTTTCGCCACTGTAAGTGCTTTAAAAGATATGTTTGATAAACACATAATCACATGTTATTATCGCACTCAAACTTGCATTTTGAAGAGATTGTTGCTTGGGTCGAGGCCCAGGGTTGGATTAATCGGGGTTAAAAAAGTTCTGAGGGATACGTAATGGGAAAGGCCTGGGCAAAGTTCATACTTTCTTTACTACTGACTATGGCAGGGCCCATTTCGCCTCTCGCAAAAGCACAATCACCTGACCCCGTCGCAACCGCCATTTCCGCACCGATGCGCTCGCCGCAAGATATGTTTTTTTCCTGTGCTCGCTGCCACTCGATCGGGAAGGGAAAATTAATCGGACCTGATCTTTCGGATGTCCAGGCCAGGCATGAGGAAGCATGGCTCATTGAATTTATCCAATCCTCGACGTCGATGATCGAGAGGGGAGACAAGGTCGCGCTTGAACTCTTCTTGGCCAACAAAAAATTACCCATGCCGGATCATGACTTTACTCGTGAGGAAACTCAGGCGCTCCTAAGATATATTGCGGCCGAGAGTAAGAAACTAAAAGCAAATCCGAAATTTCTGGACAACGATTTTAGCCTTGCCCCTCACTCAACCAACTGGCTGGCCATTCTCGCCATCTCTCTTTTGCTCTTGGCCTTGGTCGATCTCTTTTTCACAAAGTTTTTAAAATATCGGGGGCTTCATTTTCTCGTTATTCTGCTATCCCTCGCGCTCATCGGCAGAATACTCAACGAAGAGGCAGTGACTCTCGGGAACAGCTTGGGGTATGAGCCGGATCAGCCTATAAAATTTTCCCACAAGCTTCACGCTGGCGAAAATAAAATTAGCTGTGCCTACTGCCATACCAGCGTTTATGAAAGCAAACACGCCTCAATTCCCCCCGCGACCTTATGCTTAAACTGTCATAACCTGATCAGGACGGGGGCCAACACCGGCGAAGCGGAAATTGAGAAGATTCATGAGGCGGTGGAGTCCGGGAAGTCAGTGAAGTGGGTTAGAGTTTATAATTTGCCAGATCACGTATTTTTCAGCCATGCCCAACACGTTCAGGTGGGAAAAGTAAAATGCGATAAGTGCCATGGAGATTTGACCCAGATGGGCCGAGTCCAGCAGGTCACCGACCTGAGTATGGGCTGGTGTGTGAATTGCCATCGAGACACCAAAGTCGACTTTGATAATAAATATTACACCTCCTATAAACAGCATGAAGCTTTGAAGTCAGGTGGTCTTGCGCAGGTGACGGTTAATGATATTGGTGGAAACAATTGTCAAAAATGTCACTACTAGAGACGCGGAAATTGGGAAGAGGGCGAAATTAACATGAAAAAATACTGGAGAAGCATTGAAGAGCTTGAGGTCATGGCGCAGGGACCGACTTCAACTGAAGCTGAATTTTCGGACGAAGGTATCACTGATGAGGAGGCCAAAAACCAACTCTCTCTAACTCGACGCGGTCTGATTAAGATGGGATTTAATCTTGCCGCCGTATCCATGCTGTCAGGTTGTGAGACCCCGGTTCATAAGGCCATTACCTATCTGGTAAAACCTGATGGAATTGTTCCCGGCAACGCGAATTACTATGCCTCCACTTTTTTTGATGGAAATGAATATTGCAGCATCCTGGTAAAGACGAGAGAAGGGCGGCCGATTAAAATTGAAGGCAATGAGCTTTCGACCTTAACGGGCGGAGGAACTTCCGCGAAGGTTCAGGCCTCCGTTTTAAGTTTGTATGATGATTTTCGGCTAAAAACACCGCTGAAGGCAAAAGCTAAAACGACCTGGGATTCCATCGATTCTGAGATCGTGAGCGGATTGAGTGAGATCAGCAAGAAAGGCGAAAAAATTGTTATTCTGACCTCCACCATCATCAGTCCCACCACCCGAAGTGTCCTGGAAGATTTTGCTAAAAAGTTTCCCACCACGGAAATTATCGCCTATGACGCCATCTCGGCCTCCGCCATTATTGAGGCCAATAAGCTGACAAGCGGGAAAGAATATCTTCCCTCCTATTCATTTGCCAAGGCCGACTTAATTGTGAGTTTTGGCGCTGATTTTCTTGGAACCTGGATTTCCCCGACGGAATTCACCAAGCAGTACTCCGGCCGCCGCAAAATTACAAAAAATAATACGAACATGGTGAAACATGTTCAATTTGAGTCCACCTTAACTCTGACTGGCAGCAATGCTGATTTCAGAATCCCCATAAACCCTTCTGAAGAAGGGATTATTCTTTTGAATCTCTATAATGCGCTGGCCGGGAAGATCGGCAAACCCCAGGTTTCCGCGCCTGACTCCCAGATTATTGTGAGTAGCTTGGCCGAGGAGCTGTGGGCAAAAAGAGGGCATGCCCTGGTTGTTTCCGGATCAAACGATCTCGGTAACCAGATAGTGGTGAATAAGATTAATGAAATAATTGGGAGCTACGGAGCGACAATTGATAACGACACTCCGGTGTACGTTAAGCAGGCCATCGATGGCCGAATGGACAATCTCGTTGATAGGTTAGAGCGCGGTGAGGTTAAGGCAATTCTGTTGTATAATGTAAATCCCGCCTATGATTATCCCCGGGCCGATAAATTTATCAACGGACTCGGCAAGGTTAAGTTATCCGTTTCTTTTTCGGAAACGCTGGATGAAACGGCCGCTCTTGTGACTTATGTCTGTCCTGACAACCATTTTTTAGAATCATGGAACGATGCTGAACCAAAAAAGAATCATTTTAGCTTGTGCCAACCCACCATCAATAGACTGTTTGATACCCGGCAAGCTCAAGAAAGTTTGCTGAAGTGGAGTAGTGATCCGGCGATAAAAAAAGATGCCGCCAAAGATGCAGTAAAGGAAAATCCTTACTATCTTTATCTGCAAAAATATTGGCAGGAGAAAATCTTTCCCTTGCAGTCAAACTCTCTTTCTTTTCACTCTTTCTGGACGGATGTCCTGCAAAAGGGCGTCTTTGTTGCCCAAGATAAAACAAGTTTGAAAGGCAATTCTTGGGCGGCAAAGTTTGGGGAAGCGGATTTTGCCCAGGTGGCCTCCGCTATTGTCACAACCAAAGTGGAAGGGTTTGAGTTTACCGTTTTTGAAAATATCGGCATCGGCAACGGCAAGCATGCCAACAATCCATGGCTACAAGAGCTGCCGGACCCGGTTTCCAAGGTGTGCTGGGATAACTATCTCGCCATCCCCGATTCATTTGCCAAGCGATACCATCTCAAACTTGGTGATAATGTAATCGTAAACGATCTTTTTGAGCTGCCCGTTCTGATCCAACCCGGACAGGCCAGCAATACACTCTCGATTGCCCTGGGTTACGGGCGTACCAGCGCCGGAAAGGTGGCGGAGTCAGTTGGAAAAAATAGTTATAAATTGGTCACCTTAGGCAAGACAAAAAATTACAGCGGCAGCAATCTTAAAATATCACCCACGGGTGTCAACTATATCTTTGCCCTGACTCAAACTCACCACACCATGGAGGGGCGAAATCATGTGCACCATGCCGCTCTTCATGAGTATAAAAAGAACCCCGCCGCCGGCAATGAGGCACACTTTGAAAATGTTAAGAAAGAGATCTCGCTTTATAAAACCCGAGAGTTTAATGGTCACCATTGGGGCCTGACGATTGATCTTAATCTCTGCACCGGATGTAGCAACTGTGTCATCGCCTGCCAGGCCGAAAATAATATTCCGGTGGTGGGACGAGATGAGGTTCGCAATAAAAGAATCATGCACTGGATGCGCGTCGATCGATACTATTCGGAGCAGATCGACCGTCCGGAGGTATTTTTCCAGCCGGTTATGTGTCAGCATTGCAACAATGCTCCCTGCGAGAATGTCTGCCCGGTCGAGGCCACTCAAAATAGTCACGAGGGCCTAAACGAGATGGCCTACAATCGATGCATAGGCACCAGATACTGCATGAATAACTGTCCCTACAGAGTCAGACGCTTCAACTGGTTTGAGTATAGTAAGAATCCCAAATTCGACTTCAACATGAATAGTGATCTGGGGACCATGGTTTTAAATCCCGATGTCGTGGTCAGAACTCGCGGCGTGGTGGAGAAGTGCTCCCTGTGTGCGCAGCGAATTCAGGAAGGCAAACTGAGAGCTAAATTAGAAAATCGACCGCTGGCAGATGGTGATATTCAACCGGCCTGTCTCCAGTCTTGTCCGGCCAGTGCCATGATCTTTGGAGATTTAAACAATCCAAATTCTCAGATCTCGGTCGCCTTTAAAGATGAAAGAAAATATTCGTTACTGGAAGAGTTAAATACCGCGAATGCCGTAGGCTATATGACAAAAATTAAAATAGTTGAGAAAGACTATGTATAATACAAATGTGAGAGGAGTCCTGGTTGAAGGCGATAAAACCTACTCTGAGATCACCGCCGATATTCTAAGGCCCATGGAGCAGAACAAGCCGCCTGTTTGGTGGTTCGTCGCCCTCGGCGTCAGCCTCTTGGCGATTGCCTTTGGCCTATGGGCCGGTTATGAAACCATTACCGTGGGAATCGGTAGCTGGGGGCTTAATAATTCCATGGCCTGGGGCTGGGATATTATTAATTTCGTCTGGTGGATCGGAATCGGGCATGCCGGTACCGCTTTTTCCATCTTCCTTCTGATCCTACGTCAAAAATGGAGAACCTCGATCAACCGCGCCGCTGAGGCGATGACGGTTGGCGCAGTCTTATGCGCCGGTATCTTTCCCATGATTCATATGGGCAGAGTTTGGATGGCCTTTTTTATCTTTCCTTACCCAAATTCAAGAGGCCCTCTCTGGGTTAATTTTAATTCGCCTTTATTTTGGGACGTTATTGCCATCAGTACCTATCTCATGGCCTCGGCCATCTTCTGGTACGTGGGGATGATTCCTGATTTTGCTTCCATGCGAGACAAAACAACGTCAAAGGTCAAAAAAGTAATTTACGGCACTTTAAGTTTTGGCTGGGTCGGCTCCGCCCGCGGCTGGTTGAGATATGAGGCCTTGTCGCAAATCCTCGGCGGGCTAACAGCTCCGTTGGTAATTTCAGTCCACTCGATTGTTTCCATGGACTTTGCCACCTCAGTTATGCCCGGCTGGCACACCACTATTTTTCCACCCTATTTCGTGGTGGGGGCCATCTTTTCCGGATTTGGCATGGTGCTGACACTGATGATTTTCATTCGAAAATATTTTAATTTCCAGGCCTACGTCACCGAAAGTCATATCGACGCCATCGCCAGAATTTTAGTCTTCATCAGCCTCATCATGGGAACCGCGTATGCCACGGAAATCTTTATCGCCTGGTACTCTGGCAGTGAGTATGAGTTCTATACTTTTTTCAAAAACAGAATTACCGGCGATCACATGATCGGGTTTTACGGGATGGTGTTTTGTAATGCCCTCATTCCCCAGCTCTTCTGGTTTAAAAAGATCAGAAGGAATCTGGCAATCGTCTTCGCCATCTCCTTGTTTATTAATCTGGGGATGTGGTTTGAGCGTTATGTCATTATTGTTACCTCACTTTCGAAGGACTTTTTGACGTCCAGCTGGACAGATTATTCTCCCACCGTGGTGGAGATCGGGATCTATATAGGAACCATAGGCATTTTTACCTTGTTCTTACTGCTCTTTTTTAAATTTATTCCCATGATCGCGATCAGTGAGGTGAAGGGGATTATAAAATCAACAAGCGGCCATAAAGATGTTTAAAAGAATTGAAAGTAACAATATAGTCGGCACCTACGATAAGGAAGAGATTTTTGTGAATGCCATCCGAAGCATTAAGCAAAACCACATTTATATCAAAAATGTTTTTACCCCATATCCCATTCATGAGGTGTTTCATGAGCTTGAGCTTACCACTCGCTTTCCCTATCTGGCCTTCGCCTATGGACTGGGAGGCACCGTGGTAACCTTTCTCTTTTTATATTGGACCTCTGTAATCAATTTTCCCATCGCGATCGGCGGAAAGCCATCCCTCTCTCTTTCGTTCATCGTGATCATGTTTGTTATGACAATTTGTATTGGCATTATCCTTTCGGTGGTGACCTTCTTTGCGCGTCAGCAACTTTTTCCAGGAAAGGAACCGGTGCTCGCTCACGCGCGCAATACCAATGACAAATTCTCCCTCGTGATTGAGATTCCTGAACATATGTCCGAGACTGAGCGCAGTGGGATTATTCAGGCGCTAAAAGAGAGTGGTGCCGCTGAGATAGAAATGAAGAAAAACATTGAAAGCATTTAGGTGCAGAACGTGAAAATGAAAAGTTTTAAAAATTTACTCCGAATCGCCCCCTGCCTGCTGGCCTTAACTGCGGCATGCAGTCGGGATGATCGAAATAACCCCGGCCACTCCTATGTCAGCGACATGGCGCGAGCGATTCCCTATGAGTATTATTCGGAAAATCCAAATTATGCTGATGGAAAAACCGCCCAGCTCCCGGTGAGAGGTGCAATTCCCCGAGGCCACATTCCCTTTCAGTACAGTAAGACCATTGAGGAGCAAAAACGGGCCGGCGTGGAGCTGGTCAACCCCGTAGCCAATTCGTCTAAGCAGATAGCTGGCGGAAAAGAGAAGTACGAAATGTACTGCTCCATGTGCCATGGGCCCCACGGTGAGGGGAATGGTTATTTAGTGACCACCAAAAAAATAACCAAGGAAGTGACCTCTTTGGTTAAGGACTACGTACAGAATAAGCCAGATGGTGAGCTCTATCACGTCCTGACTCTGGGGTCCGTGTCTGGATTTATGGGCGCATATAACTGGCAGCTCAAACCTGAAGAGCGCTGGAGAATTATCAGATATATAAAAAGTGATTTGAAAAACAAATGAGAAAAGAATTTGAAATGAAAAAGACATTTATTATTCCGAATAAGACCATGATTCTGTCCATAGCATTTTTGCTGGTGGGGATTCTGGCCAGCGTGTTTGGCTTTTATCAAAATCCGGAGCGAACCTGGGGCAATTTTCTCGTTTGTAATTATTACTTTCTTTCTTTGGCCATCGGGGCCGCATTTTTTTCGGCGATTCAAAATATCACCCAGTCCGGTTGGTCCGCGATGTTTAAGCGAGTGCCTGAGGCCATCACGGCCTATCTACCCTATGCTGCGGTACTGATAATCTTAATGACCATCTTTGGCAGTCATAGCTTGTATCATTGGTCCCATGAGAGTGCGGTTCAGAATGACCTCCTGCTGCAACACAAAGCGCCCTATCTGAATATCCCTTTTTTCATAATAAGAACTGTCGTGTTTCTCGTCTCGTGGCTTTTGCTGACATTTCTCCTCAGAAAGTTTTCGCTTAAGGAGGACAGAGAGGGCGGTTTGGAAAATTTTATCAAAAGTGAATTTTACTCCAAGGTTCTTATCTTTGTACTCGCCTTAACCTTCTCCCTTGCGACCTTTGACTGGATCATGTCGATTGATTCCCACTGGTTCAGTACGATTTTCGCCATCAAGAACTTCGTCTCGGCCTTCTTACACGCCTCTGCAGCGATTGTAATTATTGTATCCATCCTTTATAAGCGAGGTTTCTTTCCTCAGCTCAATGATTCGCATCTTCAAGATTTTTCCAAATATCTATTTATGCTTGCCATGATCTGGGGATACATGTGGTTTAGTCAGTTTTTTCTCATGTGGTTTTCCAACATCCCTGAGGAAACGGTGTACTACTCCGTCCGCATGAACAGTGAGTGGAAGGCACTTTTTTTTACCGACCTCTTTTTAAATTGGACCTTCCCGTTTCTCTTTCTGCTTTATGGAAAAATTTCTAAAAATATGAGTGCCTTAATTTTAACCTCAGTTATTTTGTTAGGCGGATTTTGGCTTGATATTTACATCCAGGTGGTCCCGGGACTTTCAGGCGTACCGTCGTTCGGAGTGATCGAGGCGGGAATGTTTGTGGGCTTCTTGGGCGTTTTTATTTTTGCCGTTGCGAAGGCCCTGAGTAAAGCAAGTATCATTCCGCATAATCATCCGTACATTAATGAAAGTATTGCTCATGAACTGCATTAATATATTTAGGAATTAGAACTATGAAGTATCTTACACTGATTGTTTTTATCTTATTCTCTGGAATATTAGCGGCCCAAGATGGGAAGGCCCTCTATGATAAAAATTGCAAGGCCTGTCATAAAATTGGTGGCGGAAAACTAGTTGGACCGGATCTGGCCGGTATTACCAAAAAAAGAAGCGTGGACTGGCTTTCTAAATTTATCATGTCGTCGGCCAACATGATCGCTGCCGGCGACAAGGAGGCCATCAAAGTTTTTGAAGAGTTCGCGAAGATGCCCATGCCTTCTCATACGTTTGCGCCGGCCGAGCTCAATGCCTTGCTGTCTTATCTCAACAATCCGGTCGGGGGCGCTGGGGCAGAGCAAGGCTCCGAGGTGCCGCAGCTCTTTACCCCCAACGCGGATCTCGGGCGCGACCTATTCACCGGTAAAACCCGTTTGGTGAACGGGGGGGCCAGCTGTATTTCCTGTCATAGCGTCAAGGATGAGAAAGTCTTTTTTGGCGGAACCTTAGCGAAAGACCTCTCCACCTCTTATAATGTGGGTATCGTCGGAACAATGGCGACCTCCATGCCGGCCATGATCAGTGCCTACAAAACTCATGAACTTGCGCTTAGTGAAAAGGCCCATCTGGAGTTATTTTTAAAGACGGTCAAGGAAAATCAGCTTTTCACTCATTCAAGACAGCTTCAAAGTCTGGTGTTCCTTGGCGGAATAGTATTTTTCTTTGTCTTGGTGCTGGTAAGCGGTTTTTTCTGGAAGCAAACAAAAAAAGTAAGCGTGAAGGATGAAATATTTAAACGGCAAAAAAAGGTATTGCAACAATAATTGACCGTTACATTTAACAGTAGAGAGTAAAAATATGAGTTGGATTCAAGACATTGTCAGTCCTAAAACCCGCAGATGGGAAGAATTTTATCGAAACAGATGGCAGCATGACAAGGTGGTCCGAAGTACCCATGGGGTCAATTGCACCGGTGGATGTAGCTGGAATATTTATGTCAAGGATGGGATTGTGGTTTGGGAAACCCAGGCGCTGGATTATCCTGAGTTAGAAAAATCCTTGCCTCCCTACGAGCCTAGAGGCTGTCAGCGCGGAATTTCATTTTCCTGGTATCTCTATAGTCCCATCAGAGTGAAATATCCTCTTATGAGAGGTGCCCTTCTGGATCTGCTCAAGGCCGAAAAAGAACTCACCGGTGGCAACGCTCTTAAGGCCTGGGAAAATATTCAGGCCAATCCGGTAAAACGAGCGCGGTATCAAAAGGCCCGAGGCAAGGGTGGGTTTAGACGCGTGACCTGGGACGAGGTGCTGGAAGTCGCGGCCGTGGCCAATCTCTCAACGGTAAAAAAATACGGTCCCGATCGCATTATCGGATTTTCACCCATTCCCGCCATGTCCATGGTGAGCTATGCCGCCGGTTCCAGATTTTTACAGCTCATGGGCGGCGTCAACCTGAGCTTTTATGATTGGTACTGCGATCTTCCCAACTCGTTCCCCGAAATATGGGGAGAGCAAACCGATGTGGCGGAGAGCGCCGATTGGTATAACGCAAAATTCATTGTGGCGATGGGGGCCAACCTTGGCATGACCAGAACGCCCGATGTCCATTTCTTTTCAGAAGCACGCCACAATGGAACAAAAACAGTGGTGCTTTCTCCCGACTTCAGTATGGTGGCGAAGTATGCGGATCAGTGGCTTCCCATTCACGCCGGCCAGGACGGGGCCTTCTGGATGGCGGTCACGCACGTTATTTTAAAGGAGTACCATGTTGATAAGAAGGTCGATTATTTTATCAACTACACCAAGAAGTACACCGATAGTCCTTATCTGGTTGAGCTGATTGAAGAGAACGGCGTTTTTGTTCCTTCGAAGATGCTACGGGCCAATCGTATCGCAAAATATAAAGAGATTGAAAATGGTGATTGGAAATTCTTAAACATCGACTCCGCGACGGGCGAGTTTGTTTGTCCGGGCGGAAGCTCAGGTCATCGTTGGGGCAAAAAGCAAGGCCTCTGGAATATGAAGTTTGAGGATGCCGAAACCGGAAAGAGTTATGACCCGGTTCTGACTCTTCTGGAGAATCATGAGCAGGTTATTCCTGTTGAATTTACCGAGTTTGGTCTAGGACATAAGGCCAAGCGCGGAGTGCCGGTCAGATATATCGAGACCGTTACAGGCGAAAAAGTTCCCGTGACCACCGTTTATGATTTGATCATGGCCCAGTACGGGGTAGCGCGCGGGCTGGCGGGGGAATATCCCTCGTCCTACGATGACAGCAAGGCCGCCTACACGCCCGCCTGGCAGGAAATCTTTTCCGGAATTGGTAAGCAAACTCTTCTTCAATTCGCTCGGCAATGGTGTCGTACCGCCGAAGCGACAAACGGTAAGTGCATGATCATTATTGGGGCCGGGATTAATCACTGGTACCACAATAATTTAATTTATCGCGCGGGCACGATGGCACTCATGCTCACCGGCTGTGTCGGTGTCAATGGCGGGGGAATCAATCATTACGTCGGCCAAGAGAAGCTCGCCCCTATGGACTCCTGGGCCTCGGTGATGTCGGGAAGAGACTGGATGCCTGCCGGACGGCTGCAGCAGGCCCCCATTTGGCACTACATCAACTCCAGCCAGTGGCGCTATGACAGCAATCAATCCGATTACAATACCGTGCCTAAGAACAGCTTATCTGTGCAGCATACTGCGGATCTGATCGTGAAATCGGTCAAAAATGGCTGGATGCCTTTTTTCCCTCAGTACACCAAGAGTAACCTGGATATTGTGAAGGATGCCGAATCCGCCGGCGCCAAGAATGATGAGGAAATCAAAAGCTACATTGTCAAAAAAATCAAGGCCAAGGAAATTGTCCACGCCGTCAGCGAGCCGGATAACGAGAACTGTTTTCCGAGAGTCTGGTATATCTGGAGAGGAAATGCGCTTAGCTCAAGTGCCAAAGGCCATGAGTACTTTTTAAAGCATTATCTGGGGACTCACCATAATGTTATTGCCGACGAGGTGGCGGATAAATTTGTCAAAGACCTGGAATGGAAAGAGGACGCCCCACAAGGCAAAATGGATCTTGTCATAGACCTCAATTTCCGAATGGACACCTCGGCGCTCTATTCCGATATCGTGCTACCCGCAGCTTCCTGGTACGAGAAAGCGGATATCAACAGCACCGATATGCACTCCTTTATTCACCCCCTTTCCGCCGCCATCAAGCCGGTATGGGAAGCCAAAAGTGACTGGGAAATTTTCAAGGAAGTCGCCAGAGTGACCAGCGAGCTGGCGAAGGTTTATCTCCCGAATCCAGTTAAGGACGTCGTGAACGTTCCTATCATGCACGACACCGCGGGCGAGATCGCACAAACTGAAATTAAAGATTGGAGCAAAGGGGAGTGTGAACCCATCCCCGGCAAAACCATGCACAATCTTGTTTTAGTGGAGAGAGATTACACAAAAATATACGATAAATTTATCTGTCTCGGCACCAATGTTAAAAACGGCTTGGGCGCTCATGGTAACTCGTATTTGTGCGCTGATTTCTACGACGATCTTCTCGAAGACCCCAACCATGTCCAGAAGATGAATGGAGTTTCGTATCCCTCGTTAAAGCAAGACGAGGAGGTGATCAATACTATTCTTCATCTCTCCTCCCTCACCAATGGGGTGCTAAGTGATCGCGCCTATGAAACAGCGGAGAAAAAAACCGGCCTGAAGTTGCGACAAATTAATGCCGGAAGTATCGACGTGAAGCTCGGTTACAAAGATCTGCAGGCCCAGCCTAAACGCTACAATAATTCTCCCTTATGGTCAGGATTGATGAATAACGGTCGGGCCTACGCCGCGTTCACGTATAACACGGAACATCTGGTAGCTTGGCGCACGCTCACGGGGAGGCAGCATTTCTACCTCGATCATGAGGGTTACATTAAATTTGGCGAGCATCTTCCCACCTATAAGCCTTCACCAAAGCCAGAGGTGTACGGGGAGTTACGAAAGACGATCGTGGAAGGGAATGCCAAGGTTCTCAATGTTCTTACGCCTCATGGGAAATGGCATATTCACTCCACCTATGGCGATACTCTGCGCATGCTAACCCTTTCACGAGGAACGGAACCGTGCTGGTTGTCAGAGATCGACGCCGAGGGTCTGGGAATCCAGGATAACGATTATGTTGAGGTTCACAACGATAACGGGGTGTACTGCACGAGGGCCTGTGTCAGCTCGAGAATTCCACCGGGGGTATGCATCGTTTACCATGCTCCGGAAAGAACCTACCAGCTGGCAAAATCCCAGGTGCGGGGAAATAAAAGAGGTGGCGTGCATAATAGTTTGACGAGAATTCATCTCAAGCCAAACTTGCTGGTGGGGGGCTATGGCCAGTTTACGTATCACTTTAATTATTGGGGACCTGTTGGGGTAAACCGAGATTCCCATGTGGTGGTTCAGAAAATGAATAAGGTCGTTATATAGGGACAAAAAAATGGATATAAGATTACAAATTGCAATGGTGTTTCATCTTGATAAGTGTATCGGCTGTCACACGTGCTCTATCGCCTGTAAAAATGTTTGGACGGACAGAAAGGGCGCTGAGTACATGTGGTGGAATAATGTGGAAACCAAGCCGGGAACGGGTTATCCCACGAAATGGGAAGATCAGGAAATTTATCAAGGAGGATGGGTAAAAAAAGGTGACACCATCGCTCTTAAGAGTGCGGGCAAAATAAGCGGCATGAAAAATATTTTTCATAATAATAATTTACCGGTTCTGGACGATTATTACGAACCTTGGACCTACAAGTATTCTAATCTTTTGGAAGCGCCGGAAGGGGACGATCAGCCAGTCGCCCAGTCTGTGTCCCTCGTCACCGGGAAACCTATTGACGTCAAGGCCGGTCCAAATTGGGATGATGATTTGGGCGGCTCCATGGACTATGCCCGCAGGGATTCCAATTTTAAAAATCTCAGTGAGTCAGAGCAGAAGGTCATGTTTCAGCTGGAAAAGATGGCGATGTTTTACCTTCCTCGCATGTGCAACCATTGCCTCAATCCCGCCTGCGTCGCCGCCTGCCCCTCAGGTGCCTTATACAAAAGAGGCGAGGATGGCATCGTCCTCATCAATCAAAATAAATGTCGCGCCTGGAGAATGTGCGTTTCCGGCTGCCCCTATAAGAAGAGCTATTACAACTGGAGTGCGGGGAAATCCGAGAAGTGTATTCTCTGCTTCCCTCGTCTGGAGACGGGGCAGACCCCGGCCTGCATGCACTCCTGCGTTGGGAGAATCCGATATCTGGGTGCCATGCTTTACGATGCCGATAAGATCAAGGAAGTTGCTTCCTGTGATGAGAGCGAGATCGTGAACAAGCAGCTCGGCATTTATCTTGATCCCTTTGATAAGGAAGTGATTGCCGCCGCCAAAAAGAATGGCATCGCCGACTCCACCATCGATGCCGCTCAGAAGTCGCCGGTCTATAGGTTTATCAAAGAATGGAAAATCGCCCTACCCCTTCATCCGGAGTATCGAACACTTCCAAACTTATTCTATGTTCCGCCTCTTCTCCCCACCATGGGCTCGGTCAATGACGCCATCTATGATTCAACCACGGAAACACTCTTCGGAGATGTGGACGACTCACGATTGCCCCTCAAATATTTGGCCAGCCTTTTTTCTGCCGGAGATACCGCTAAGATTCGAGAGGTCTTAAATAAACTCATGGCGGTTCGAATGCACCGTCGCGATGTCACCGTGGGTGATGAGGATAAAAAGCAGGTGGCGCAGCTCTTGGAAAAGGCGGGTATAAATGCCGAGACCGCTGATGCTATCTTCCGATTGACCTCGTTGCCGAAGGTTGAGGATCGGTTCGTGATTCCCGACATGCACCGGGAAGAGGCCATCGAGATGATTGAAAATACCGGCGATGCCAAAGGCAGCATCGGTTTTGGATTCAATTCCAAGACATAAGGAGTCACGTGAAACACTATTCAAAATTTTCCGGTCTGTTTGTCTATCCCAGGAAAGAAGCCCTGATCACGACTGTTTCTCAAGTTCAAGACATTTTGGTCCAAGGATATCCGACTCTCGCTGGCGGACTCGATGAGTTCAGCGCCTTTGCTCATGCCCATTCGGATGACGCTTTGAGTGAGTACTACATTAAAACCTTCGATGTCATGGCCTCCTGCTATCTGGATATTGGCTATGTTCTTTTCGGTGAAGATTACCGTCGCGGAGAATTTTTAGTTAACTTACTTAATGAGCACATCAAGGCCGAAAACGACTGCGGAAAAGAGTTACCGGACCATCTTCCGAATATGCTGAATCTGCTGCCTAAAATTGCCGATCAACTTTTTGCCCAGGAACTGGCCTATTCGATTATGATTCCGGCCTTGAAAGAGATGTTGAAAAATTTCATTGATGAGGTGAATGTTTATAAGAAGCTGCTGGAAGTTCTCATCAAGGTAATGGAAATCGACTTCAAGGATTTAAATTTTAAACAGTTCGAATTGCTCAATAATGATAAGACCAATTTTTTAAATAACATTAACTGTAAACCTTAGCTAACTTAAGAAGAGTAAAAACTATGAATCTTTTTTTATTTGTTGGATTACCTTATGCCTCCATCTTCATCATGCTGATAGGCTCGGTTTTTATCTACAATAACCGGGAATATCGTTTCTCCTCCCTCTCGACCCAGCTCTTGGAAAGCAACGGCCTTCATAAAGGGGCCAACTTATTTCACGCCGGCCTGATCTTCTTATTTTTCGGCCACCTCACGGCCTTCGTCTTTCCCGCCTCTGTTCTGCATTGGAATGCCGATCAATTCCGCCTGATTGTTCTCGAGGTGAGTGCCACCGGTTTTGCCCTGGCTGCGCTGTTTGGCGTGATCGTCCTGGCGGTTCGAAGACTAAAGAATGAGAGAATCAGAGTTGTTACCTCTAAATTGGACATTTTAGTTTATGTCCTTTTAATTACGCAAATCATCTCAGGACTTGTGATCGCCTATTACCACCGCTGGGGTTCCTCCTGGTTTGCCTCTACTCTGACGCCTTATCTCTATTCCCTGTTCACCTTATCACCGGATATAAAGGCAATTGAGATCATGCCGATTTCTGTAAAAATCCATATCGTTTCCGCCTCCCTCATCATTGGTGTCATCCCGTTCACGCGTTTTTTGCATTTTTTGGTTTACCCCATCGGATATTTTTTTAGGAGACCGCAGGTGGTCATCTGGAATCGAGATGCCAAAGAAAAGCGTTCCACGAAAGACATTGCCGGGCAAGGTGTCCGGCCGAGCAATAATTAAACTCTATGATGACCTCAACCTCTGTCAGTCAAAGGATGGCCAATCCATCATTTCTAAAAAGCTATAGCGATCGCGAGAGCTTTTTCAAGAATGCCGATGATCGTTCTTTTGCCTATGTCTATGAGGTTCCTAAAACTTTGGGAATAATTGAACTCTTCGGCCAAGTTGTCGCCCATAAGGTGATTGAAATTCATTATATAACCAATATCTCGGGTGTCTCCCTGGCATTCTTAGATACGTTAATCGAATTTATAAAAGACAAAAGCTTTGAGCAGCTAAAACTTCTTTCGCCCCGGGAAGTTGAGAATTATCTGCGCGATGATAATGCGACTGCCGCTTTCACAGATGAAACAAAAAGCATACAAAGTATTTTTGGTCTTGTGCCCTTACTTGAAAAATATTTAATTGAGCGTTTCGGCAATACCAAGAAATTAAGTTCACCCGACCTTAATCTTTATTCAAATACTGGTGCGCCTCTTTTGAACGTCAGCGAAAGAGGGCGTTTTTTAGAACTCCCACTGATAGAGCAAATGGCCGTCATCGATCAGGTGATGGAAAGATTCATTTCTCCGGCTTTACAAAAAGATGACGGGGATGTGGAGTGTGTACAGGTGAGCAGCAACTGGATCATCGTGGCCTTCCAGGGTTCATGCGAATCCTGCGGGATGTCGCACACCTCAACCCTGAATTTTATCACTAAAATCTTGAGGCGCGAGCTGTGTGAGCCCTCACTGCTGGTGATCACAGATTCAGAATAGCTACTTATGTTCTGCGATAATTTCTTTCATGGTCTTTAAAAAGAGCTCGGACTTGGTGGCATAATTCTCACACACACCGGGCCAAATTGAGTCCGCACAGGCGGCATTTTCCCGATCTCCGCTGGCCCCCGAAAAATGCACGCCTACGATGTAGGGGCTGCCGCCTACATAGGTAAATAGAGGCGAACCTGAGTTGCCAGGGCCGGTGTCACAGTTGTGCACCAAGGCCCGTCCCAGCAGGGTGGGTCTAGAGACTTGGCAGGGCTTAGCGTTCACCGCTTGGGTTGTAATGATGGCGCTGAGAAGGCCGAAGTTTGATCCGTAGCCCGCGACATAGAAACGATTTGATCTGTACCAGGATAGCTCCATGGTCCTGACGCCTAACCAGCCAGTCCTGTTTCCGACCGGCTCCTCGAGTACCAGAAAACCATAATCGATATCCGTCTTCTTGGCCTGAAAGCTGGTGGAAACATAGACTTTTTTAACTTTAATTTCACCCAGTGGTCCCGGGGAGGTTTGATACCCGGGAGAAAATGTAAACTTGCTGTAGAATTTTTGAGCATCCTGGTCGAAGACACAATGTCCATTCGTGAGCACCACATTGGCGGAAACCAGCGAACCGGTACATCCGTACTGATGTCCGTCACCTTCAAAGCTAATGTAACCGACGGCGGTGAACGGGTACTTGCTCGTATCCGACTCCTCTCTCCCTTCTGAACCGATAAGGACCTTATTATCTGAATCGGTTTTGAAGTTCGCATTTTGTAAATTATCTGGTTTAAAACCTTTGTGAGTTTTTGCCAAAATTGAACTGCTGACCAAAAGGCCCAGCAGGATGCAAGCTATTTTTTTTCCAAACATAAAAAAACCCCTTCGACAAAGTGACAACCATGATTCTTATAAAGAATCTGCGCGACGTTCAAAGGAGTGGGAATTTTATACATACTTCGCTAGACCAATTTACAGTTACTTATCCTCAGATGTTAATGAATGTTAGAAAATGAAGAAAATGAAAATGCCTTGAACACAATTTTTTTATGCAAGACATATTTCTGGATTTAAGTAGCAAAAATTATATTAAAAAAAATTTTCTTTTTTCTTTACGATCAACCACAAAATCTTAATACTCTCAACTCACAAAAAAATGCTACCAACATCCTGAGTGGGGAAGTCATGCTCGATAATAGAGAATTAGTCCAACTTCTCAATACCGCAATCATTAAAACAAAAGAGAAAAATCATACCAGCTATGAGGAGCGTCTTAAGGAGGCCTGCAGTCGTCCGGCAATCAAGGCGCTTGGTGTGGCCGTGGCCCACCTTTCAGAAAGTGAGAAAATTTCCTGCGATCAAGCGGCGATTTTAATCATTGAGAACATTAAAGAGCTGGATAGAATTTGGGCCGACTATGTAACGATGGAAGGAATTCATAATTTAAAGACCATATTAAAAAGCTCGGAAGGCCCACGAGCGCATGCCTAATGCATTTTCGATAAGATAGGGCGGGCATCACCTCCGCCTCTTCCCAGATAATTTTTCTCTTTCAATTCAGAATAAAGATAGCTAGCATTTAACTAAACAGAGGTGATTTATGAAATATATTTTTGTCCTTCTTGCGTTTTGTGTCTCTATCGCGGCCATTACTCTTTCATCATATCTCTTAAATTAGCTTATCCGTTGCTCTTGCGGTGTCATTACTTTGGACAATGTCTGATTTCACACACCTCATTCACTCTTAACTCACTGTTTTATTGAGCATTTTCCCCAGTGCCTTGGCCTTGGAATTGCAAATTTGATTTCAGGGGTTTATGGGAAAAGTCCTGCTTTTATTTTTTTGTCTGAGCGCTGTTTCGTTTGGCGCGGAAAATGTTCTGCTCATTGCCGGCGGATATGAAGGGAGCGACCGCAACTTCATTTTTAACAATATCGCTCATGCTCTCGCCCGGACCTTGAGCGCTCGCGGTTGGGAGGCCTCGGCCATCTATGGTGAGCCAGGCCACGCTGATCAGCACCGGCGCGAGTTTGCCGCTGACGGACCGGTCAATCATGTTCCCTTTTCCCTCGAGAGTTTGCGCGCGCGAATACAAGAGTTGGTGAGAGGCGAAGGCCCGGCGCAGCTGCTCCTTCACCTGGGCGGCCACGGAACCATTGAAAACGGACGCTATCGAATTCAGATTGGCGCGGATACCTATCTCAATGCCTCCGAGCTGGCGGAGCTGCTTCGGCCTCTGCTTGCCAAGGGAGTTAAGGTGGCCATGACCTTGGATTCCTGCTCATCGGGGCAGCTCATCGAAAATCTCGCGGACTCTCTGGGAGCGTTGACTCGCAACCTATGCACGGTCGCCTCCACCAATCGGCAGCCGTACGTTTCCAGCAGAGGAATTCTCGGCCCCATGATGGGTCTCCTAAGCGAGACACTGCCGGAACAGCTGATCTCGCTGGAGCAGCTTTTCCGACGAGTGCGCCAGTCGGTGCACTTTGTGCGGCCACGAGAAAATCTTTTTCCGCAGATTTCAAGTTTCCCGGCCGGGATATCCCTGGGCTCTGCATTCCCGAGGCAGAGTCGCAGTCCTGAGATTCCCGTCCAGTGCACCTCGGGGCTCAAAAATAATTCTCTCACGTTGCCAAGCATGGACATCGTGTCACAGCAACTGCAAATCACCTGGGCCAATGTTAAGCGAAGCTGTATTCGAGATGTGCGCGAGGCGGGCGGGATCATGAGCTATCGGGGACAGTACGCCGATCAGTGCCGGGATTCTCTGCCGGAAACTTCCTTTGGAAATAACATTGCGATCAATCCCGCCACTTATCCCGGTTTATTTGAATGGCGCGAGGGTAGAATGAGTGGTGCCCGTTCGGGGGCCTTTGAGCAGCATGTGCGTTTCTTTCCCGATTTTGATTCGGCCTCCAACATCCTTCATATTTCTCCTGCGGGAATTTGCCTGTCGCTCCTGGATGATCGCATCACGCTTACAAGCCGGGAGCGGCAAGGGCTACGGAATTTGATCGGAGAAAAGTTCTTCCAGCATTGTCGCAAAGACCTGGAACGCGGGTGCTGCCATTACAATTTTCAAAAATTTGTGGACCTGGAGCGCTCCGTTTATGAAACGCTTTTTGCCACGACTCCCCCTGCGGAAAGTTCCTGCGAAAGTTTCAACTTATAATCTCCAACTTAAGTGCCGCCAGATACTGCCTCATCATCTCAGCTCTTCTTCGCCCTTCGGCCAGGCCGGATGGGGTTTTCAAAGTTTCGGCAGTCTTAAACAATTTTTTATAGAAGTGATCCACGGTAAATTGTGAATCATCGGGCGGACGCTTTTCACAAAAGGGATCTTCCGGTGCATAGAATGGCCTTTTTATAAGGCCGGCGGTGGCAAAGCATCGTGCAATGCCAATGGCCCCCAGGCCGTCGAGGCGGTCGGCATCCTGGACAATTTTTGCCTCGAGAGTTTTCGCCTCAATATTGGCGCTAAAGCTATGGGCCATGATGGCATGGGCGATTTCCGCCAGGTGTTCCTTGGGGAAATGAATGGACTCTAAAAATTCCCTGGCCTTTTCGGCCGCCAAACGGGAGGCCTTTGCGCGCAGGGGACTATCTTTAGGGACGATGACAAAATCATGAAGCCAGGCCGCCGGAATAACAATTTCCGGTTTCCCACCTTCACGTTGGCAAAGATCTTTTGCCAAGTGAACAACTCTTTTGAAGTGGAGCAGGTCATGGGCCGGATCATCACCGAGGGCAAGGTGAGAAATCTTTTGCTCAAATATTTTTTCCCAAGCCAATAAATCCATGGGGGCTCAACATTTTTATTTCAGGCGTGAACAGATTTGAACTTTCGGTATCGATTCAAGCGCAGGATCGTCATTATAGACGTCTGTGAGATTGTCGTACAGGAAAAGAGTTTTGGTTTGATTAAAATCCTTAGGTTTCGCTAGGGCAATTTTAAAACCGGCCTTGGGATTGATTTTTACCACTTTTTGTTTGGGAGGGGAGGCATACTTCAAACTACCCAACTCATCCTCGCTTTTGCGATAGGAAAAATGACTGGAAGCTTCATCAGGTAACATGATCGTTGCAAGATTTTGTCCGATATTTGTGAGGACAAAAATAATTGTTTCCTTTTCCAACGATACTGTAAGCTCCAGGCCGTTCTGGCGTTGCTTGGGATTGTCGAACGCTTTTTGAACCTCCAGCAATAACTCACTTCTCAGCTTCATCGTGTCGGGGCCGAAATTGGTGATAGTGGTATGGCCCATTTGCTCACCGAGCTCCACTGACAACTGGGGGCCTTGCTCGTAAGCACCTCGGGCGGCGGCGGGAGTGGCCTGATTTTCGTTATAACTTTTTAAGGCCAGCTTGATAAGCGCTTCACGACGGCCCTCCTCCAGCACCGCGACGGCATCTCCGCCACGGCCAGAGCAGTCGTCATAACTCTCTCCGAAGTAAATTCCACTGGCATAAAAGTATCCATTGGGATTGAGTCTTCCCGACCAGCCGACTTTTTTTCCTGACGCTGATCTCTCGCTATGGGAGTAGTTGAGGCCCGCGGAAATTTTTGTAAAATCAATTTTTTCCGGTACCTTGATTGGCTGCGCCTGGGCCAGTCCGAGAGACAGCACACCTGCTATGAGAAACTTAAAAAAAGACATAGGACCGTTCTCCATTCGAAGCTCTAAGGTTTTGGGCACAATCGCGCCGGCCTGGTTATCTCCAGCAAATGTCTTGCGTAGAGCTGATGACAACTTCCCCTTGTGCTGCCCATGGTGGAATTGCAACTTACCGCTCCGTTTTCCGCCGTGGGATGAGCGGGATAATAGTCTGCCACATACTCATCGGCCAAACTTAAGTTATGCCCGGTTTCATGCATAATCGTGGCATCGGCCATGGAAGTTGTGAAGTTGCCGGCATCCTGCCAGTTACTGTATTTTTTAACTCCATCCTTGTACCAGCATTTGTGGGCGTCCCAGGTCTTGCCGGGAAAGTCGGTGGCAAAGGTCGCCGGTGCGCCACCACGTCGATAGCAGGTAGAAACCGCAACTTTTGGCTTAACCGTGTCTCCACAGGCCGCACAAGTTTCAATCTTAAATTTCACCCTCGGATCAGGCACCGATCCCGTCATCCCGTTATACCAGGTGGTCGCCTTGGAAACCCAATCGGTCGTGCTAGAAATAAAGGCGGCCTGCTGTAAAGCTTCGGTCTTGCGAGCGGCTTCGGGAACATTTGTATCACCGGCATAAGAGGTGGAACTTGGATCGACGGAAGGATCATACTTGAATCGATAGTTGATTTTGGTCGCCACTTCGAGAGAGCCATCGGGCAATTTGGTTAACTTATAATTGGAATCATTGGAGAACGGAAAACCATAGTTAGTGCGATTAACAGTCATGCCTGCGGCGGAGTTGGCGTCTCCGGTTACACCAGAGCAATCCTGAGTCTGGTCGTCGGCCTGAAAGCGCTCCATAAGGCCCTTACTGCACATCAAGCGGGTAAGTCCCTCGCGGGAGCGGGGGTCATTGTGATCCATGACGGCCTGTCGAATCGCCTGTGGTTGAAATTGAGCGATGGCCTTTAAATTGCTTCGGGTGCATAGCAGGCCAACCTGGTTGGCGGCACTGACCTCCTGCACATGATTCATACTGGTAGCGGCATTGGTAAAGGCGGAATAGGAGTTAACCATGCGCGGGTCCACCGGAGTTCCCACGCCCCGGGTGGCATCGAAGCCCGCCTTGCGTGCCAGAGAATAAGCGCCTTTATTGTTGGAAACTATTTTGGGATAACCGTCATCAAGCCTGAAGGCAGTATCGACGGTGTTTTTCCCGCGAGTGATGGCGGCATTATTTTGGTCCGAGCTGGCACATCCCGCGCCCACTCCCGTACCAACTCCGGTTCCCGCTCCAGGGATAGGAGTGGCAGCACCATTGTAGCCCATCATTTGATAAATTGATTTCTCAAAGCGATTGTAAGGAGTGGTGCCGCAGAAAACAGCGCCGGCGACAGTTGCCGATACAAACTTTTCTTCAAAATTTTTCCTTTGCTCGGGGTTGGCATAGGCCTCCAACTCGGCAAGGCCGCCCCCAAAGACAGAGGGAAAGGCCTGGCGCATGCGATCGCGATTTTTTCTGATGCTCATACATTTGCGGGGAATACCTGGAGACGGGCAGGTTCTGGCCTGGGCCAGGGCAAGCTGTTTGTCTAATAAGAACGCCTGGGCCATGCGATCGGGCTTAAACGATTCCTTGACCGCTTTCAGCTTGACCGCCATTAAGTTCTTTCTCTTCAGTTCCTCCAACTGAATGCGCTCATCAGTGGTGCGGGAGGCCTCGGGTTTATCGGTAATTGCCTTCATCTGGGTACCGAGTTCCCGCAGGTAGGTATTGAGTTCCATCTCATTTTTACTTTTGATGCTATTGATCTCGGCCTTCATCACGGCAATTTTTTGGCTGTCGGCGATACAGCTAGGTGTCGCCCAAGGCTTCTCTCCCGGCGACAGGGCCGCCTGTTGCAGGTACAAATATTCAAAGGCATTTTCCTGGGCCATGCGTGTGAAGGCGGCCTCTATATTATTTGCGGCAAGATGGTAGGCGGCCGCCAGGGGGGACTTGCTGGGAAAACAGATCGTGGTATTTCCAGAGGCATTGGGCCGCGGACATTCCTGGCGAAAAAGAGAGTCGGCCTCGACCTCACTGGAGGCGTTCAACCAGCCATACCCGGCGCGGTTTTGCTCGACGCTATTGGGAACTCCCGGAACCACATCGACGGGGGGCTCGCTCTCTGAATGGGGATAGGATGGGGAACTGAAAAAAAATAGGGGAGTTAAAAGAAGCGCGAGAAAATAGTTAAAGCCAATCTGCACGAAGTACCCCCACCGTTCTATTGTACAAAACAATGGTGCGCATCCCTAGATGCAATAATTACCCCTTTAAATTTCAATGGGTTACGCCTTTGGGCGAGCTACTTTTAGTGCCAACTTCCTGGTTCATAGGTACAACTTGAGGTGCCCGGGCCACTGCAGGTAAAACGGCCGACTTTTTCACAGGCGAGCTGGTTACAGATATTCACGCGAAAGTGCATCGCCTGAAAGCTGTAGGCGTTATAGAAGCTCGTGTACTCACTCTGGGCCTGCCTTTCGAGCTGTACGAAGTTGTTAAGATTCCCACTCCCTAACTCTTCCAACGCCCGATTATGAGTGGCAAGCCACCCGCGATAATTGGTGCTGGGTTCAAGAAAGAGCGGCACGGAGTAATTTCCGCTGGTGCGTTTAGTGTTTCGCGGCAGCTTGATCATGATGGGATTATAAAAATTTTCTTCGTTTTCAATCCGGAGCTGACTTTCGTAAACAGCGGCGGGGCTTTCCGTGCTCTTGTGTACTCTGATTTTCAGATAGGAGGGACGATACTGGTAAATTCCTGCGAGGGAAATGAAGGTCGGATTGTTCTCCTGGCCCGCCTGATGGGCCTGAGTCAGCTGAGCTTTGAGGGCATCGGTTCCAATTTCCGCCACCTCGGCGGGAATCCCTGTCTGGTTGGCGATGGATTCAGCCAGATAGTCAGAACCCATTGAGAGGAGCTGGTCGCTGTTGGGGATTTCGGGCGGGATACCCATGGCAATGGCACTGTAGCTAATCAGGGCGCCTATCACGTTCTGACAGGCCTTATTAGTTTCACAGCCGATCATGGTCGCCACCCAGGAGGTGAGGGTGGCCTTAATCGAGTTGTAGATGTTGGCGATGTAATCGACAAAAGAAGTCAGGGCCGCCCAGAGATCACTGAAAAAGCCAGTGATGCTTCCCCAGAAACCGCCATCGGAATCATCACAGACGTTGCCGATGCTTCCTTTGGCGAAGAGAACGTTGCCAAAGGCATCTTTGATGTCCTTGTGGAACTCCACAAAGCAGTAGAAGTTGAAGTGATCGGGTCTCATGCCCGTGAAGTTTTCAACTCTGATATCGGGAAGTCCGTTATAGAGAACGGGGGTGGGATTTGGATCGGCGGCATAGAAGAGCACGGCACTGGGAGAAATTTTGGCAATAGGCCGACGGGCGAGGGCATTTTTGATCGGGATGACTCGGATGAAATAGTGTTTTGTATCGAAAAATCCGAACAGATCCTGGGAATGATTGATTTCAAATCGCGTGACATACTCAAGCGGGAAACCGGGGCCTGGGGCCGGGATCGAAGGCATGCGCAAGTCGATCGGGCGATAGAGGCCCATGCGGTTCACGGGGTTGCCTGGCATAATGACAAGCGGCTTATAGGAAAAGGGCGGGTACTTCTCGAGATGAGCAAAATCCAAGGCCGGAACATAGTGCCAGCCATCAGCTCTCTTCGGTTGGCACGAGCTGGTTTCCGCCACCAGATGGGCGGGAGAATTCCAGTCAACACTGGCGGAAAATTCCCGAGCGGCAATCTGTACAATCACACAGTCCGTGACAGGCAGGCCGGTTTTCCAGCGAAGAGTGCGCATGAAAAGGGCGGAATTTTTTGGTTGCGTCCATTTTTTTTGATAAAAGTTATTTTCAGTCAGACTGGCATTCAGGCCTAATTCCACCGTAGTGAGATTTTGAATATGGTCGGCAATGTTATTGAGCTCCGATTGCGATACAATCTGGCCGTTTTTTAGGTAGGGATTTTTTTCCAAGGGAATTTTGCCGACTCGAACGGGGTCGAGCGCGGGGGGATAGTTTCGCGGAGTAAAGCTGGTTTGGGCGCACAGGTCTAGAGCGAAAATTGTCAGGATTATGAAGAGCACTGTATATTTCATATCTTGGCCTTGATAAAATTGGGCGTAATTTAGGCCAACTTCGTATTGCTGTAAAGTCGTCACCTGGAGTATGAAGTTGTTTCATACTCCAATTTTGGGTAGAGTTACAAACACATGGAAATAGCTTTACAGCACGCCCGGCACATCATTTTACAGGCGCAAAAGTTAACCGCTCCGATGAATCCCAGTACCTTGCAGGTTATTCGCGATTTAGGGCACATCCAGATTGATACGATCTCTGTGGTTCAGCGCGCCCATCATCACACCCTTTGGTCGCGAAACCCGGATTATAAACTCAGCGAGCTGGGGGAGCTTCAGACCCAAAGAAAGATTTTTGAGTACTGGTCCCACGCGGCTTCTTATCTTCCCATGGAGTCTTATCGTTTTTGTCTTCCGCGCATGCACCTTTATCAAACCGGGAAGAATCATTGGTTTGTGGCGGATAAGAAAATCAAGAAATACGTGCTGGATAAAATCACGGCAGAAGGACCTAAAAAGGCCAGTGATTTTAAATCTCCCCGGAAAAAGACCGGCTGGTTTGATTGGGCCCCTTCGAAAAAAGCGCTTGAGCTGCTCTTTATGGAGGGAACTTTAATGGCCACCAGGCGGGAGGGATTTCATAAGGTCTATGACTTAAGAGAACGTGTTCTTCCGGCAGAGCTCAATACCAGTTTCCCCACCGAAAAAGAGTATGCTGAATTTTTAATCTCGGAGCAACTTAAAAACCAAGGGCTGGCCCTGTCGGATGAAATCGCTTACCAGCGAGGCGCGCGGGTCAAGGCATTGGTGAGACAAACTCTTGAGGAAATGGTGGAAGACAAAAGACTCATAAGCGTGAAGATCAAAAATCAAAAAGGCCCGTACTACATAAGACCACAGGTCCTGGAAACGGGGCTAAAACCTTCGGGCATGGCCATCCACATTCTCTCGCCCTTCGACAACCTGGTCATTCAGCGAAAACGCCTGGAGTTTTTCTTTGATTTTAACTATCAAGTCGAGTGTTATGTCCCTGCCCCGAAAAGAAAATTTGGTTATTTTTGTCTTCCTATCTTGGCCGGGGATAAATTCATCGGACGCATGGACGCCAAAGCCGATCGTAAAAATGGCATCTTTCAGGTGAAAAAAATATTTTTTGAAACTCCCAAGTTGCAGAAAAAAATTAGCAGACCCTTACAAAAAAAAATCGAGGAGTTCGCTCAGTTTAATGAGTGTCCGAAGCTGGAATTTTTCTGATATATTTCGAGACGGCGCTGGCCTCGATGCAGAAATAGTGGAGCGAACTCGGATCGGGCTGCCAGCCGATACCAACCCGAATGTGCGAGTAGCGAAGCTCGCTGGCAATACACACCAATTTTCCCTCATCATCAAAAATGGGCCCGCCGCTGAAACCCGGACGCACCGGCACGGTGATCTCCAGTCTTCTGGCCCCTGCCTCCTGCGGTGCCGATGGCATGAGCAGACGGCCCGCCAGAATGTCAAAGTCTTTGCCCTCCGGATTGCCTATCAGGTAGAGGGCGGTATACGTCGCAGGCAACTTGATCTTGAGTGGAAACCAGTAATGCGGGCGGGTGTCGAGCTTCACCACACACAGATCAACACCCGGCTGGTCGTCGCATTTAATAAAAGTGGAACTGTGTAAAATAGTGCCATTTCTCAGAGTATAAGTGACTTTGACCTTGGGATTGTCTCGGAGAGGCTGCAGCACATGCATATTGGAGATCAGATGCCCTTTCTCAGAGAGAAAGGTGCCGGTTCCGAAAGCTTGCTGGCCATTTTCAAAAGTCAGGCCGATCTTGACGACTCCGTGCATCTCGCGCGCCAGAAGCTGGTTGAACTTGGAGGTCGAGATATTGGAACCGGGGCGCTTAAGAAAGTTTTCCGGCAAAGGTGGAGGTGAATCGTCAAGGCCCTCGGCCTGTGCGATGGCGAGGAGGCAGGATACCACAATGATGGGTAAGCGGAAAAATTGCATAAGCACAATTATAGAACATATGGCGATTTAATCAACGTGTGGCCAGGTCAAGTTTTTTAAGAAGTTCCTCAAGCGTTTGCTTGCTCGCCGCCATTTCGCCAGGCAAGGTTCGAAGCTGCTTGAGAACGCCGGGCAGTTCGTCTCGGTTTAAAAATTGTTGGGTCGGATTCCAAGGGAGCTGATCAGGACGGTAGGCCTTATTGTCGGGACCGTTGAAGCGAAAGGCCTTGTTTTCCGGTTTACTCATGCCATTCCAGTGCAGGCGCAGAGTTTCCCCCTGCTGTGTTCCTGAATAGCGATACCAGCATCCGCATTCTTCACTCCACCAAAAAAAACGAGCGGCACCTTGCTCGTCCACCACACTCACAAGATTTCGACGAACATTTTCCAGATCAACCTCGGCATCCGCTGGTAAGGGCGTTTTGCGCCGACTCTTGGCCTCAAACCATTCATGATGTTTCGAGTGATCTATGTCTGGAGTTCGTCCGTGCACCTGCGTCTCCTGACTAATCTTCTGATACTCATCCAAGGCCTTCTGATACTTAGATTCGGCGGCACTCAAGGCTGCAAAATCGCGCTCGATCGCTGCAGCGGCATTTTCAAGACATGAACTCCATGCCGGAAGCGCAAGCAGCAGGAGCAAAATGGAAAGCACGTAGCTCATAAGTGGCATGCCTGCTTAATTTTTTCAAAATATGATTCTATCTTGGCACGGGGAACTTTTTGTTTTTCAAGAAACTCAATCAACTCTGCCGCCCGGGCGCGCGGGGCCCCGGCGAAATCGCGAAGCGCGCTGGTATATCGATTTTCAACCTTGATGGCGTTGGCAATTCCGGCACGCGCACTTAAGGATGCTGTGACCGCAACTGCCGAACCGGCTGCACCCAGCAGACCCATAATGATTTGATCGCTCAGCCTATGTTCACATTCAACATAGGCATTGGCATCCCCGCCTGTGAATGAGGCCACTTTGAGGGAGCGGCAGCGCTCACGTGTTTCATTGATCTCGCTTACGGTCGAGGCCAGCATCAGTCCCTCAGTCGCGACAATTCCGCCCACCCTTGCTGTCGTGGCCAAGCGCGCGAGGGCAAACTCCGAGGCAAGTCCCATCGTGGCGACCATGGCCAGCGCATTAAAACCCAGCATTCTCAGCTCTCCCACTGCTTTATTTCTCAGGATTCGATTCTCTATCCGGCAGCCCGCATACGTCAGGACTCCGAAGCCCTTGAGTCGTGATGGGTCCACGCTTACCACCAGTTCTTCCAGAAGCTCTGTATCGTGAGTCAGCTCGCGCAAATAATTTCGATAGCGCTCGGCCCCCTCTGGATTATTCACCAGGCGTGCCAATCGACCTTCTTCTTTTTGCAAGTTATCATACTGATCGATTTTCTCTTGGACAGATTCAAGCACATCATTGATGGCCTCTTTTACACCAGTGTGAAATTCCGGTCGCTCGGGGTGAAAGCGATCATACTCGGCATCGGTGACAAAGCGGGCCAGCTTATCATGCGCCAGGAGTGGGGTCTGGCGCACGAGCTCGGTGCGCGCTGCCTGGAGAGTTTTTTTCTTCTGTTGCAGAGAGGCAACTCGCTGAGAGCTGATCACCTGACCTGCCGAAGCCTGTACTCCAAGGTAGTTGAGGTCTCCTTGAACGTGAGAAATCATCTTATTAATCTTGCCCATCATTGCTATATTTTCTGAAAGTCGTTTGAGCTCTTGAGCAATCGTGGCGTTGGCCTGATCGCGGTAAACGGTGCCGGTGAGAATCGCGACGCGCACAAGACTGAGATGGCGATAATTGGCATAGAGCACCTTGCGACGTTCGTTAACGGCCTGACTGATCCAAATATATTCCTGCGCTTCGGCCATGCGAACACCAAGCTCTTGAAAGCTATCCACACTTAGTCCGATGCCTTGTATGCAGCCCCGCTGTGCCTCGGGTTGATGTGATGGACCTTCCGTTCCTCCCGGGCAATTGGCCTCAAATCCCCAGACGGATTCACCCATGTCATTGGTTAAATTACGAAACCCTGAAAGCACCCCGGCATGCGCCGACAGGCAGCTCAAAATAAAAATAAAAATCACGCCATGAAATCCCGGGCGAATATCCATGTGAAATTCTCGGTTAATCACACACTATTCTAAAAGATATTCACCTGTGGATCAATCTTGTAACAATTGGGCGAAATTGCCTATGAGGCAGCGGCCTTCACAAGCTCCAGCTCGGCAAATTTCTGGATAAAGCGGCGAACCTCGTTCCAGTTGGTATACTCATAGTCTTGCTTGAGATTGGTTTCCGCCCCGGCCTTCTTGGCAATCCATCGCATGATTAATTTTAGTGGCCAGCTATATTGTGAGTAGGCAAGTGCACCAGCAAAGGTGGACCATGTTTTGGGATGCCAATCCGTTCGCTTAAAAAAATCGTTCACAATTTTTTGTGTGCTTTTTCTAACTTCCTCACTCTCTTCCATAATCCCGAGGGACACGGAGAAAAAGGCGCTAGGCATTTTAGATAGGCTAAGATGATTTTTTTTAACCCATTGAATGAGGGGCCGAGGATAGCTATACATATGCACCGAACCGCCCACAATCGCAGCATCATAAAATTCTGGTTGAATTGTACCCGGAATTTCCCGTGCATCAAAGACATCCGCGATGTGCCCGAGCTTGGTTAACTCATCCAAAGCAAATTTTGAAATTTTTTCCGCCTGTCCATACTTCGTACCGTAAACAATTAAAAAACGAGACATATAAAATCTCCTTGATATAAGGATTTGAACAGTTTGAGCTCGCGCCTGCAATGATCTGCGATATCTCCAATGATTATCTTTTGAAGACTAATGCGTGGGCCGGGCACAGCTCCAATGGATGATAGGAAAGCTTTGTCTTTCTTAGTCCTTCAATGCCCAAATCCTCTTCACGATTGATGTACTTGTAACCTTTTTTCAAAATTATTTTTGCGGTTTCTCGGTTAACTAATTGATACAGACCTTTGTACTGCCTTATGGCCTTTTCAAAATGAACCACAGCAGTTGACGAATTAAGATGCTCAAATATAGAAAACGCCGCAGGTTTAGCGTTTATACGAATTAAAATTCCCATTTCTTGAAAACGTGGAAAATGAGTTAAGATAAACGTAAGCGCCCGCAGCTCAAAGGCCAGAAATGAATTTGAGTCAAGCTCCTGCTGACTGTAGATGGTATTAATGACCTCAAGGCAGGCGGGTATATTCTCAACTGAAATGTTTTCGCTGGTCCAGGTATGATTCTTTTCGAATTGATGAAGTAAGTTCCGCTTGGCCTGATATTTTTTTCCCGGAAGCAGGGCAAGGTCTTCAGCCAAATAGATATAATTATCCATGTCTCGATGTTCCGCTTGCACAAAGTGGGAAGCAAATTCGGAATATTTGGCCAGAAACGCATTAGAGATACCAAAAATGGTGAGCGCATAACCTAAAGATTGAGCGTGGTGAATGATTTGTTGCTGCAAATTCGGAGGAAACTCACCAAGGGGTTGCATGAAATGCTCCTGCTTTTTTTCCAGTGGAACAAATTTAATAAGGAGAGTGTCCTCCATGACGGCCCATTGATAATGAAAGATGCTCTCCCAGGCCACCAAGCTGGAAAAGGTAAAGGCCGACAAGCAAAAAGTGGAATATTTATGCAAGTAAAATTCAATCGCCTGCTGATCCTCAATGGTAATTTTTTTAAAGCTGCTTTCTTTCATGTCTGGTGATAATGCATGGGAGTATAATCAATCATCTTCTGGAACCCCGCCTTTTCATAGAGGCCAACGCTCCCGGGCGCCGCGATCAAGGCCACCCAGTCAATATTCTTTGAGAGGCAATAATCTGTCAGACGACTTATTATATTTGTGGCCATTCCTTGCTTGCGATAGTTCACATCAACGAAGATATCCTGTAGATAAGCATCATCGCTGCCATCCGAGATGGCGCGGCCCATACCTACCAGCTTATCGTCTTCCCAGACCGAGATAAAACAAAAACTGCCCAGTATTAGTTTGGAAATTTTTTGGGGCGTGCAAGATTCTCCCTCATCCCACCAACCAGCGCTTTTATAGAGATCGCAAATCTTGGGGAAATCTTTTTCTTCTAAATCATAAACATATTTTATCATTAAGTAATTCCTGCGCTCATTATACTAGAATCACTCGAATTTCCGGCTGATAACAGTCAGCGGATATCAGCGCAGAAGGCCTCTGTACTCTCGACGCAAATCATCGTCCAGATCCGCGAAGGGAATTAATATTTTTGTGTATGAAACTAGCTACCTTGACCGTGATGCTGGGATTTGCAGGTTATGGTTTTTTTTATCTCGCTCCAGTTCAAAAGATTGCAAATCCTCCCGAGAATCTAGACGTTCCCGGATATGTCTATCCCCCTTCATATCAGGAAGGAGGGAACGGACTGGTTTTTAATTGTAATGAAAAGTTTTGGGCCTGTGTGAATAGCGAAGCCTATTTTCAGTGTCGCGATAATATGAATTGGAATGCCGCCCACGGAAGACGGCATGAATGTTATATTGCCAATGTTTATGCCACTGAGCTTGATTGCGAGGCCATACAAATTTACAACACCAACACCGACGTCAAAACGGATTTTTGTAACTATTGAATTTTCGCAGGTGAGTGAGGCGTCACCAAAATCTGATGAGGAAGCGGCAGAGACGGAACAATCTGTTCCGTTTTCAAACTCAAAACAGCATGCTACCGTTGCCCGTTATGGGAGTGTTTATGAATGGATCTCGTCATTGTCAGGGCGTCCTTCAGCGCGAATATCTGAAAAGAAAAGGTAAAAACCCCGCCTACTCGCTCAGGGCCTTTGCCAAATTTCTTGGAATCGGCGTGGCCTCGCTTTCCAGTTTTCTTGCCGGAAAGAGAAATCTCTCGAAAAAAAATATGATGAAGATTGCCACACGTTTGGGGCTGTCGCCGATGGATTTGGAGTTCTTTACAAGCGAGGCGGGAAAGAAGGGTCCGGAGGATATTGAGCGTCTTCAACTGCAGCAGGATGCCTTTCATCTGATCTCTGACTGGTACCACTACGCCATCCTGGAACTGTCTTCCATCAAGTCCCATAAAAATTCTCCCGCTTGGGTGGCGTCAAAACTTGGGATCTCTGAGATGGAGGCCAGCTTGGCGATCGATCGTTTGGAGAAGATGGGGCTGCTTTCCAAGCGTGGAGCAGGCTTTGCGCGCGAAACTCCTCCCGTCACCACGAAAACGGATATTCCCGATGGCGCCATTCGCGCTCGCCATCTCCAAATTCTGGAGCTGGCCAAGGTTTCCCTTGAACGCGATCCCATTGATAAACGTCATTTTTGGGAGACGACCTTCGCGCTCTCTCCTGAGAAATATGATCAGGCCAAGAAGATGATTATCGCTGCTTCTCGAAAGATTGTTAAATTATTGGAATCAGGAGAACCAAAAGAGGTTTACAGTCTTGGCATTAATCTTTTTCCTCTTAAAAGATGATCGATCCGTTTGACGTCAAATTGACATCAGGTGTAAAGAGACTTTCTATGATGAAAACAATTTTGATTTTTTTGTTTCTGGGAGTTTTCTCTTCTTTCGCAGACGAGAACACGTTTGTGCTGGATTCCTCTGTATCGAAAAGGGCCCTGCGCTTAAAAATCACCACGGTGGCCATGTTTGAGACAAGCTGCGAGCTAACCAGTGCCCGCCTGTCCATCACCGGGGCCCAAGGTTTCAGGCCCGGAGTCATTGATATTGTGGTTGGTGTGACGAAAAAGTGTGTTGATCTTCAGGGGCCGCACTGGATGATCCTGGATCTTCCAAGGGGAAAGGAGCTTCCCCTTCTTCCCAGTGGCTTTTATCAAATTTATATCGACGGAAAATCCTACCAGACGATCGACGTCCTCCCCGATCGCGGAAGCGAAACGGGCAATGGCTAATACCCTCAAAAGTGATCAGCACCTGAAAAATAGGCATTTTGCAAATCTGTTAAAGTAAAATTTTCACCAGCAATCATTGGAATGGCCTTTTCTCTCGGCACCAAATCGGCGGTCTTGAGTTTTAAATAGTGGGGAAGGTGCCAGCCCCGCACTTCCTTGATATTTCCCTCCTGGCAAAACTTCCGCACCGTCGCCCAAACCGAATCCTCGAATTCCGGTGCGGTCATCCACTCCTCAATCCAAAGATATTCTTTGTAAGGCCCAAAAGAAATGCTTAAGAAACCTTTCACCTCATCTTGAGCATGAAGGATGTACCGCCCCAATGGGCATGGCTTTGCTCAATATGCTGGGAGATTTCCGAAGTACCGAGTATGGGTAGGTAATTCATCTTAATTATCTCAGGTCCGCTTTAGCTCGCGGGCGCGATCTTTTTTGCTCTTGCGTTTGCCCTTGATCGGTGGAAGGCCGCGGACTTTCTCCGGGATGTCACCGAGCAATTCAAAGCCCGCGATTTCTTCCCGATCCAGGCGTATCTTGGCGCGCTTTTCGATCAGCTTAAAATGTTCCTGATCCTCAAGACCGATAAAGCTTATGGCCAGGCCGGTTTCTCCGGCGCGTCCAGTGCGACCAATTCGGTGGATGTAATCTGCGGGAGAGCGGGGAAGATCATAATTTATGACTAGGGACAATTTCTCAATATCAATCCCGCGCGCCGCCACATCCGTGGCCACCAGAAAGTGGGTCTTCTTTGTTTTAAAATTGGCCAAGGCCTTATTCCGTTCAGGTTGGCTTAAGTCCCCATGAAGAGCGTCCGCATTGATCCCGGCCTTTCTCAGTTTTCCACACAGATTATGTGCGGCGATTTTGCTGGATACAAAGACCAGGCCATCGCGCCAGCATTCTGCTTTGATAAGATGGCGAAGCAGCATGCCGCGTTTCTCCTTATTCACCAGAATAACTCTTTGGGAAATTGTGTCCACGGTGGGGGCCATATCATCAATCTTGAGCGGCACGGGATTCTTGGAAATTCGCTTGGCGATTTCTAACACCTTGGAGGGATACGTAGCGGAAAAAAATAAATTCTGTCGCGTGTCTGGAATTTTTTCTAAAATCAACTCAAGCTCGGCGGCAAATCCCAGATCGAGAATTTTATCCGCCTCATCCAGCACAAAAAACTTAAGATGGGCGAGACTCAAAATTTGCTGGCCGATTAAATCCAGCAGGCGTCCGGGAGTGGCGACCACAATATCCACGCCAGCAGCTAGCGTCTGAGTTTGCTGCGCAATGCTTTCGCCCCCGATAACCGTGAGGGCAGAAACTTTTTTGCACAGAAATTCACCAAACTGCGACAGGGCCGCGGAGACCTGCAGGGCCAATTCTCGCGTGGGTGTTAAGATCAGGGCCTGGATAACCTTCTTGCCGCCGCTTTTTTGGGCCGCGAGCTGTTGCAGGATCGGCCAGGCAAAGCAGGCGGTCTTACCGGAGCCGGTTTGCGCCTCCACCAGTAAGTCAGTGCCGTCAAAAATTTGTGGAATCGCCAAGTCTTGAATGGGTGTGGGCGCGGTGAACCCATGCTTTTGGATGGAGCGGAGAATTTCCTCAGAAAGGCCGAGCTGTTTGAATGGCATAAGAACCTAGCGAATGTTATCTACCTTGGCCTTGTATCATAGGAAGAAACGGAGCGCAATTTAGTGGGTAAGGTCCAGGTCCTTGCAAGATTTGAACAGAGAACGGTATAGTTTCGTCCATTGAGAGGTGACCTATGAATGAAGCACAACGAGTGATTCAAGATTTGCGTGAGCTGGCCCGGCTAACTTCAACTCCAGAGGGCGCGCAGCGCGTCGCGTGGGGGCCTGTTTGGCGTGAGGCGCGGGCATGGTTTCGGACGAAAGTGGCCGAGTTAGGTTTGGAGACGAAACCCGATGCCGCCGGCAATCTCTGGGTCACCCTTCCTGGCGAGTCTGCCCGAACGATTATTATGGGAAGTCACCTGGACTGTGTTCCCAATGGCGGCTGGCTGGATGGCTGCTTCGGCGTGGTGGCGGGAATAGAGGCCCTTAGACGATATTCCAACGGTCAAAAACCACCCGTCACCCTCAAGCTGGTGGATTGGGCGGATGAGGAGGGTGCCCGTTTCGGCCGAAGTCTCCTGGGCTCTTCGGCCGCCGCAGGTTCCTTGCAACTCAAAGATGTGGAGGCGCTCAAAGATCGCCAAGGAACCCGACTGGTGGACGCCCTGGCCGAAAATGGCGTGGAGCTCGCCCGCGTGCTTGAGGCCAACAAGACTCTCAAACTCATCGATGCCCGTGCCTATCTTGAGTTACATATTGAACAAGGCCCGGTGCTTGAGTCCATGAAGAAGCCCACCGGCGTGGTCATTGGAACCTTCGGTGTTGAACGCCATATGATGAAATTTACCGGCCAGGCCGCTCACTCGGGATCGACACCGATCCCCATGCGACGAGATGCTTTTCTGGCGGCGGCGCAGACGGCGCTCGCCTGTCGTGAAATCGGGTTGCGCTATTCCAAACCGGGGGCAGGCGTGGTCTGCACCGTCGGCGTGGTGAATGTGGAACCGAAGATTGTGACGGCCGTGCCCGGCGTGTGCGAGATCTCGCTGGATCAGCGCGCCCTCGACGCCAGCGTTTTGGCCAGCATGAACCGCGAGGCGCGTGAGGCCTCCGAGCGCTTTGCCAAAGAGAACGGCGTGACGGTGGAATGGAAACACCTCTGGCATATCGAACCGCGCCCCTTCGATCCGAAACTTCTCGCCTTGTGTGAGGAAGCTGTTCGAGAAGAAACCGGCGAGGCCACCCGACTTCCCTCGGGGCCGCTGCACGATGCCGCCGAGATGGTGCCCCACATGCCGGTGGTGATGTTGTTTTCCTCGTCCTCGCGCGGGCTTTCCCATTGCAAGGAAGAGGACACGCCTGAGTCTCACCTCGAAACCACCATCCGCTCCTTTCTGCGATTGCTGGATAAGACGGTGGCGCATGTGGCGAGCTTAAAGTAATGGCCGGCCGTCCATCGAAAGTCTAAGCCAAAATTTGCTAATGTCGGCAAGGGCCTTTAGTCTATTGGAACATACTCAAAGGAAAGGAAATTTTATGGAAAATACCACACCCGCGTCAACCTGCTGCTGCCCTTGTCACAAGATGAACGGCATCCTGGTGACCCTCCTTGGTCTGGCCTTTCTCCTCGGCAATCTCGAGGTCATTAGTGCAAAAGTTCTGGGAATCAGCTGGCCGGTTCTTGTAATTCTGCTGGGCCTGAAGAACATCTGCTCCGATATGTGCAAATGCTGCAAATCTGAACCTAAAGCTTGCTGCTGATCGCTTGCATAAATTCTAAGATTTCGGCCGGTCCGCGACCGGTGATAATTCGGCCGTCGCTCATGGCCGGGACATCATGAAAATGCGCGCCGGCATTCACCAAATCAACTTTGATCGAGCCTGTCCCCGTGAGCTGAGTGCCTGAGGCAAGATCGGCATCAATCAGGATTTGCGAACCAGAGCAAACGGCGGCAACCAATGAACCGGCAAGGTAATTTTGTCTGATCAGTTTTATGGCCTCATCGTCTTTTCTCACCACCGTGCTATTCCAGGCCCCGCCGGTGAGTACAATGAGGTCGTAGTGTTTACTTTGGGCAGATTGGAAAGTTTCATTGGCCGTCACCCAGAGGGTTGGCCTTAAAAAACTCACCGCCAGAATCCGGTCACTCGTCCATGCTGGAACGACGATATCAATTTGCGCCCCGCGGGCCTTTAGATACTGGTAGGGATAGGTCAGCTCTGATTCCTGCACCCCATGGGAAGCCAAGATGGCAATTCTCTTATCTTTGAATGCCAAGGGATTGGATGCCGGGGGAAGGGGGACATTGTAGGTGAGTCCGGCAGGAGCATCATTCGGGTCGGCGGGGGTGAAGATACCTTGAGCGTTGACGATCTGCATATTTATTAAGCTGGCCAGCAAGAGTGCTAATAATTTCATAGGACCTCCATCAGGTTTTGGGTTTTGACTTGGGGCTATTTATCTGTTTAATTGAATAAAGTTAAATTATGAAATATTATAAATAAGATAATATAAAATTATGGACATCAACCCGACATTTTTGAAAACTTTCCGGGAATTAGTGGAATGCGGTGGCTTTACCAAAACCGCTGAGAAGCTGCATATGACTCAGCCGGGAGTCAGCCAGCATGTCAGATGGCTGGAAGAACACCTCCAAGTGAGGCTCCTACATCGTCAGCGAAAATCCTTCACCCTGACCATTGAGGGGGAAAAGCTTTATGCCTATATCTTGAAACTGTTTAAAGAGCATAAAGATTTTTTAACCACCCTCGATATTGATGATGCTGAATGTGGTTTTTGTCGTATGGCGAGTCCGGGTAGCTTCGGCATGAGGATGTATTCGTTTTTGCTCAAGTTAAATCGGAGATATCCCAAGCTGGTCATTTCGTATTTCTATGCTCCCAACTTAAGAATTGAACAGGACCTGATCGAGGAAAAGTTAGATTTGGGTTTTATGTCGGTGAAACCCCGGAACCCTCAGCTTTCCGCGGTGGCGATAGATAAAGAGGCCCTGTGCCTGGTTGTGCCCGGAAAATTTACGGGAAAAAGTTTTCTTGAGCTCAATCGCCTGGGGCTGATCAACCATCCTGATGCGAGTCTGATGGTGGGTGAAGTTTTTTCTCTGAATTTTCCACAAGAGTTTGAAGATTTTGAACAGCTCAAAATTTCCGGAGCTTGTAATCAGATCGGAAGAATTTTAGAACCTGTGGCCCTGGGACTCGGCTATACGGTGTTGCCGGAATTTGCCTGTCATGCTTTCCCGGACCGGAAGAAAATTAAAATCTTGAAACTCAAACATGGGGTGATCAATACTCTTTATCATGTCCAAAAGAAACACAAGGTCTTGCCCGCCAGATATCAATTTATTTTAAAAAAGTATCATGCTACTTTGGTGGCGTCCGAACGCTAAACGGTTTTTTTATGGCGTCAATGGACTCACCTTTTACGGTGATGCTAGATAAGTCTATCCCCCGGCTTTTTGCCAGCTCGGTCAAGTAGAGGACCGACCCTGGATTGATCACCATCACCCGCGCCGCCACGTGATCGAGGGCAATGGGCTCTCGACTGGCCAAAATTAAGCGCATGTTCATCTCATCATTTTTCGATGAGGGAAGGGGACCGTTTTGGGTTCCTTGAAGCCCATCCATGATGGCGAAGTCTGCCGGCCGACATAGGTAAAAATCATGAATCCACTTGGACAGTGCAGGCCTGGCGTGATCGATGGAACTTCCATGGTAGGCGCTGCCTTCCTGTTCAGCGTACATGCTTGGCGGGGCCGCCCCGATGGCGAGATTTTTTATGGCCCCCGTGAGGATGGCATCCCAATGGGTTTTGAGAACTGGGATGCTGATGACCACGTCCGCTTCTTTAAAGCGTCGATTTAAGTAATATTCTTTACCAAGTAGACCATTGGGTAATGGGACGCGAATCAGCTCCGGGGATTGGGGCGTGCGCCACGCGCCGCTACTGTTTTCCAGACTGATAAACTCATCGACCGCCGGCAATGCCTGCGCCGTGTAGTTATAATATTTCATGGTCTCGTCAGTGGAATTTTGCGCGCTTCCCTCCATCAGCAAAATTTTTCCCTTGGGGTTAATGTCTCTGATCATCTCCGAGAGAACTTTTACGATGCGCCAATCTGTCGTGACTCCATTGACCTCTTTTGCCAGTAGCTGGTCATTGAGATCGCGCGTGGCCACCAGGTTGGGTTTAAGAATCACCGTGTGGCCGTTCTTAATGAACGACCGCAGTCCACCCGCAAGCTCAACCGCACTTTGCACCATGAGGCGTATCTGCTTTAGCTCCAGATCGGTTGCCTGGGAGACGGGGGAAGCGACGATTGAAACCACCGAAGGAGGTGAGGCGAATGCCAGGGTCTCAAGCATGCTCGACAACACAAAAATTGCTCCCGCTTTGTACCATGTTCTTGATTTCATTTAATAGGCCCCTGCTTAGAATAAGTGCATGACGATACACGATCTCTGGCCCGTTCCATAATGACGATGATCAATGCGCTCCCTGTTTTGCCCCAATGAAAGGATTTGAAAAGACCTCCTTTTGATGCTAACAAAGTACTTCAGAAAAATTTGGAGATAGTTAATGAAGCAGCTATTTATTCTTGGTGCAATCATAATCCTTTCGACGGCCCTAAGCGGCATGGCCAAAGAGAAAATAGTTGGTGGTGTGCCCATCAATTCCCCCGGATACTTTGTTTCGCTCGTTGACTCATCAGTTCGAAGCGATAGCTCTGTTGAATACTATCCTGTCTGCGGAGGGTCTCTGATTCAAAAAGACGGGATTTTTGTCGTCCTAACCGCCGCCCACTGTGTGGAAAATCTTACGAAAAAATTATTTGTAACCATGAAGGCCAGCAAGAGCGGTGACGTGAATTTGAGCACGTTGGTTCCCGTTAAGGCCATTGTGGTTCATCCCGCCTACGATAATGACAACATCGTCAATGACCTCGCCCTGCTCATTCTTGATGAAACGTCGCCGCTGTTGCGAGACCCTGCCATCACCACCATTCCCCTTCATGCCACTGATGAGGTGGTACCCGGCAGGGCCTTGACCGTGATTGGCTTTGGAAATATCAGCTCCTATGGCGAGCTCTTCTTGGATCAACTTCAATCAGTGGTCTTAAACGAGGTCTCCTTGGCCGAGTGCCAGAGCAGTGGGGATGATTATGAATCCGTCGATGAAAGACAGGTCTGTGCCGGCAGTAATAAGCAAGGAAAAAAAGATTCCTGCTTTGGAGATTCCGGCGGCCCGCTTATCTTAGAAACGGTCAGTGGCCCGGAGTTAATCGGCATCGTCAGCTGGGGCGTGGACTGCGCGCAAATAACAACTCCCGGTGTGTACACCCGCCCCTCGGCCTTCAGCGCGTGGATTAATCAGCAGATTGATTTATTTACTTCGAACACCGTTCGCGTCTTCAACACTGCCGAGATGAAAACCTTCTCTAATGCCTACTGCTATTTTAACAACCCTGCCGCCAGTGATAGTGCGGTGGAATCCGGTTTGATAAAAGAAATGAAAGCGCTGTTTCTTCTGGACAACGCCAGCTATGAGGCCTCCGGCCAGGCTCCTGATCCTGACGATTTGAAGCTGCCCATCGATGCCTGCACCTTCAATCTTCCCAGCGGCGCGAGCGTGGCCCGCTCGGTTTCCCTCAAGACTAACCGCGAAGGCACGGGTTATGAGTACGAACACATTCTAAAATTGGGTGAGCAGTTCTTTGCCTCATCTTCCGTTTTGAAAATGGAATATGAAATTTCCTGCATGAAAGAAGATGAAACGGCGGCCCTCCTGACAAGTGTGCATGCTGATAACAGTATCGAGATCGTTCTTGTTTCTGAGGACGTCAGCGAACCTGTTCGCTATCAATCCCATGATGAGTTAAGAGAGGCGCTTCCGGCAGGAAGCAAAGAAATCCAGGGATGTAGCTTTAACGGCAGTGAGGTTAACTTTTATGCTTCTGCCGATGACAAGCGCTTTTTTGCCAAGCTAACAGGTCCGGTCTTTAGCTACTCATACAACAAGTTTTACGAATTATCCCCTGTCCGCCCCGAAGAGGTGCAGGAGATCGTAATCACGATTACGCCCGACCTGCAAAATCCCATGGCCGGGAAAATGACCTTCACCAACCACACCAAGGTTGACCTGCATAGCTGGCAGCTTGAGTGTGAAAATCTTAAGTTTGCCATTCTGCCCCAAACGGAGTTAAAAAATTACGGCCCGGCATTTTTGGTTTTTAACTCGGCCATAGGCAGTATTGCCAAAAATGAAAGCTTAACGGTGGAGGCGAATTTTGCTCAAAATCCAAGAGAGTTGGGCGAAATCCGTTGCGCCATTAATCGGGAAGCGGCACCGGTATCGGTTGAATAGCTTAAAAAGTCTGGAGTAGGCGGAATGCGAATTTGGCTGCCATCGCCTCGCAGTCTGCGATCATTTCCGTGGTGAACTTGCCTTTAGAAAAATCATTGAGCTGAAAAAGGCCAAAAGTATTTTTAGTGGTCTTGATGGGAATCAAGGCGACCGACTCATACCCCGCCTTGTTGCAATAATTGCGTGTGTTGGTTTGTCTTTCCTCTGGCGATGTGGTGGCGATAAGGTCCGTGGTTCCGTTACAGATAAAACTGCCCCAAGGCGTGAAGAAAGGTAGCTTGGGATCAAACCTTCCTTCAATGACATTTCCGCACATACATTCCAAAAACTGTTTTCCGCATTCATTGGTTCCCAGGAGCGATTTTTCTCTCATGATGAAACTATCGGCAAAACCTTCATATTTGTAGTATGGGAAATCCAGGCCTTTTTGCAGACGAATGCCGATGGACTGACATTGTGATAATTGCTTCAGCTCCCGGATAAGTTTTTCAGTGGTTTTTTTGAGTAAGACTACCTTTTGAATTTCAATCGCCATCTCAAAAAATTTGAAAGGCTTCATGAATAATTTTCGTGCACCCAGGAGCTGAGATTGCTCTTCCGTTATCATGGCCCCGCCGGTCATAAAAATAACATCGGGAGTGACGAGAGTTTTTTGGGCAAGAAGAGAAATGAGTTCGGTCCCCCGTGCCAGGCCTTTGAGCTGAATGTCCGAGATAATAATTTCCGGTTGGAAGTCGGAAAAATAGATCTCCAAACCGTTTGAAATATTGTCCGTGGCCCTGACAGTGTGGCCAAGGTCCTGCAAATTCAGGACAAACAGTTCCTGAAGTTCAAGTTCATCCTCTAAGAGAAGAATATTCATGGCAATAGTTCTATCTTGTAATTCTTTTTTTTTAAATGATGTTTTTAATCAGGTAAATGGCTCAGGGGTGCAAATCGGACCGGGCGAATTCGGGAAGAATTTCCGTGGGTGGGCCAATTCGATGGACGCGTCCGTGCTGTAGCCACAGCACCCGGTGGCAGGATTTAATGGTCGAGAGTCGGTGAGCGATGATAATTTGCGTTTTGTGCTTAAAAATTTCTTCTGTGGCACGCACCATAATCTCCTCTGAGCGCGGGTCGACCGAGCTGGTGGCCTCGTCCAAAATCACGATGGGGGCATCCTGTACCAGGCATCGGGCCATGCATAGGAGCTGGCGTTCGCCTGAGGATAAATTTCGGCCCTGCTCTTCGATTCGCTGATCAAGGAGTCTCAGGTACTCTTCTTCCGTCGCTCCATCGTGCAGGAACTGAACTTGGGCCATGGCCCGGGCAAGTTCGGCATCGCTTTTTTCTCCGGCCACAGCCAGGTTATCGCGCACATTTCCAAGAAAGAGCGCCGGTGCCTGAGTGATATAGGCCATCTGCTGACGATAATCTTTCAGAGGGATGAATCCTGGCGCCGGTTCTCCACTCTGCTCACTTAAGTCCGCCTCCAAGTCCCCGATCTGCACGGTCCCTTGCATGAGCGGATAGAGATGGAACAAGGCCTGAACCAAACTGGTTTTCCCGCTGCCCGTGCGCCCGATCACCGCCAGGCGCTCCCCCGCCGCCACCTCCAGATTGATACCACACAGAACCGGTGGTATCTCTTCTCGGTACCGCATCCACAAGTCGCAAATCCTTATGCTGGCACCTCGCTTGAAGGCGACAGGCACCGTTGAGACTTCCTTGGGATGGCCAGTGGAGAAGGTGGCACTTGCAGGCAGACGCTCACCCGGTGCCAGGGGCATGCGAAGATATTCCTCCATGCGCTCAAGTCCAGTCATGGCCTCCTCAAACTGCCCAAGCCATTCGAAGAACGCCTGTAGCACCGTGACCGACAACCCAAAATAGGCGAAGGCCACGCCCAAAGATCCCACGCTCATTTTTCCCTGCTCATAGGCCCAGACCCCGAAGAGTCCCAGGGCAAGAAACGAGATGGCGGTGGCGATATTCATGGATAGGGAGAAACGTGTGAACACATTGACGCTTGAGAGACGTTGCGCCAGATAGGCATCATTGAGATGGGAAAAGCGTTCTTGAAAATTGGCTTCCTTGCCATAGGCCCGCACCACGCTGCGACCTTGGGCGGTTTCGGCAAAATGGGCGATACTGGGAGAACGCCTCAGCGCCGTCTCCCGGCGTGCCTTTCGGAGCGACTGCAAATTTAAACGGTAGGCGAGATAGTTCAGGGCCGCCATGCCCAGCCAAAAGGGAAGGAGCCAGATGTTCGCCATTGTGATCAGCACGGTCATGGCGAGGATGTCGAACACCAGTCCCAGAAACTCGGCCAAAGGCCCGCCAAAAATTCTGAAGACATTGTTGTAATCACTGGAGAAACGGGTCACTACGCGGCCCGCGGGATTGCGGTCAAAAAAACTCATGGGCAATCGTGAGGTGCGCATGGTGGTTTCATCGTAAATGGTGCTGACGGCGTCGGCGGAAAGGCGCGAGATGGCGATCCGGAAAGTCACTGTGAGAAGGATGCCGATGAGCGTGGCAAGACAGAGAAGGCCAAGGGGGCCCAAACTTCCGCTCCCAAAATAATGGAGAAAGGCGGGCATGGGACGACAGGGATTCGGGGGCAAGCATAACGAGTCCACCCACAGTCCCACAAGATTGGCGTTGCTGAGCAGGGCCGCCCGTCCGAAGAATCCAAGAACCAGGAAGAAAAGAGTTCGACCGAGAAAAGGGCGGTAGGCCTGATAAAGAGTATTGCCCACACTTCGGGCATAGCGGCCCTTAAACCGAGTTTCCTGCGCCATATAGGTTTTTTGGGAAAGGGTGGACATCATGCCATCTCCTCTTCCGTGGGGGCATCGGCATTGAGGGGAGCCGTCTCTTCAAGATCGGGTAGAGGTTGGGGCTGAGTCGAAACAGGTGCAGGGACAGTTTCCTTAAAAATAAATTCCCGGAAGGCCGGGGACCGTTCCAGCATCTGCTGATAAGTTCCTTCCATGGCAATCTTGCCGTCTTGGAGAAACAGAAGTCGATCGCAAAGGGGGAGAACCGCGGTACGGTGAGTGGCCAGCAGCCGAGTGGCGCGGGCCCAGTCACCTCGCAGCAGTCGGTCGATAAGTTTTTTCTCGGTATCCACATCGACGGCCGAAAGACAGTCGTCCATTATGATCAGCGGTCGGTGGGTGAAGTGGGCCCGTGCCAGTCCGATGCGTTGGCGCTGGCCGCCTGAAAGGTTCACGCCGCGTTCGCCGATTTCGGTTTGAAGTCCTTCGCTCAGGTGCTCTTCTTCCGGGTCAAATTGGCAAAGTTTAAGCGAGCTGCGCACCTCCTGTGTGTCTGCCCGGGCCCGATCTCCATACTCAAAAACCACATTCTCAAACAAGGTGGCACTGACGGTCACCCCATCTTGGGGGACATAGGCCATGTGTTGGCGCACTTCTTGGGAATCCGGACCGGCGGTGTCCGCACCGTTTATAGCAAAACGTTCGAAGGTGACCCCCACCGCGCCGACGAGTGCCTGAAGCAACAAGGATTTTCCACTGCCGACCTCGCCCACAATGCCCACCAGCTCTCCCGGGGTCAGCGCCAGATCAATATCGGAGAGCAGCTGTCGACCTTGAATGTTGAGGTTGAGTTTGCGCACCTCCAAGGCGACGGCGGGGGTTGGCCGATCGAGGGGGGCATGCCCGGTGAGGCGCGGGGGTGACAGGGGAGCGTCGAAGGCATTCTGCAGTCGTTTGATAGAGGACAGCGAGTCCAGCACGATGACTAAAGTCCAGGGAAGCTGGCGCAGTGGGCGCGCCAGGAAAACAGCGACGATCCATAGGAGAGAAAGCAGCTCTCCCGCCGTGGGGGGGGCATGATTTCCGCGCAGATTCAGCAGCATCAAGACTGCCAGAATATTAAGCAGGTAGGTCGAGCTACCGGCCAGCGTATTCATGATTTGGCCGTTGGTCACCATCGCCTTGCGGTTGTCCGTCTCCTTTTTGCGCATCTGGAAGATGTGCCTTTCAGCCGTGGCAACCCGACCTAAAATGCGCAGTGGCCGGATGTTTTGCACCCATTCGGAAACCAGGCCGGTGCGTTCCGCGGCCAGCTGTTTAAAGCGATAAAAAAAATAGGACTGGCGTCGGGCCAAGAAAAAGTTAAGCCCGGCCAGGCCCGTAATCGCCAACCAGGAAGCCGGGGCGGGAATGCCGTAAAGCGCATGGAGGGTGAGTGGAGCGATCAGGATGGGAAAGAGCATGGCAAGTCCGGAGGCCAGGGCCTGATCTAAAATAGCGGTGGCCCCAGGCACATCAACCGCAAATAAGGATACGGCCTCACCCACCGGACGGTGGGCCAGAAAACCTCCCGGGCCCTCCAGCACTCGGTGATAGAGAGCATCCCCGAATTGCTTTTGGGAAACAATGGATTCTCGCGAGGTCAGCCATATGTTCAACTGCACCAGAGCTTGGGAGAGGAGACCCAAGGCAAAGGCCATCCATAATGCGGTCGCGACGGGATTTCCGGACAGGAGCCCGTCCACAAAATTTTTTTGGTAATAAGGGGAGAGCACGCCTGAGAGCGCCGAAGCCAAGGCACAGGCCAAAACTAGTAGGCGCCACGGCCAGCGTTCGAGTAAAAGTTGCTTTAAAAGATTGGGAGTGGAGTGCGATGTCGCCTGCATCGGCCAAGTATAGGCCAAAATTCCTAGAGAATGAATTGGATACTGTTAATTTTCTTGCCTCCCTGAAATAATTGGTCCTTCCGGGTCTTCAGGTCTTTTCCAGGGGATGTCGGCGTCTGGCTCTGTTGGCTTCTCCGCCGGTTGCTGCCAGGGAGCATCGGCATCAGTTTGTGTCGGCTCCTCTTTTGGTGGCAGGGTCGGTTGCTCTTCATCGGAAGGAACTTTTTTTTTCTTGGCATGCATAAATAAAATCCTAAGCAAGGCCCCCGCGTTTTTTGGCCAAAACGCGAGGGCCTAAGGTCTTATTGAAGGTGATAGTTAAAATATTCCGCCCAAAGCTTGCCGCGGAACTCCTTGCCTTTTCCCCAAGAGGTTTCCTTGCGTGTCTCGCAGGCAACACCGAGATCGGCCGCGGTGGCCTGACCGATGAGTACCTGCTGCTGAGCGCCTGAACTTGTTTTCGGATCAAAAACGATGGCAACAATCTCTTTACATCCGGGGACAAAATTTTCACCCAGGGCCTTTGCGTTCGTGAGGATTTCTTGTACCCGTTCCTCGTTATACACCCCCAGGCTTGAGGTTGAAGTTTCATCGTCAAGCAGAGTCCAGATGGCCTTTTGGAGATCTCCGTAAGTGTAAACTCCCTGACCGCTGGCCGAAGTTTGATCAACGTAATGTTGATTGAGAATCCAGTTGACCAGATCAAAATTTTGCGGGAAATCAACCGTCCCCTCTGGCAGCGGTTCATAGCTGGAGTAGATGCTTGCCGTCAGGGGGAAATTGCGAGAGATCGTGTTGGCACTGTCAACACACCATCCATGATAAACACCATTTAAAAATGCACCATCGGTGACGGTGAGCGCGGGAAAGTAGCTTGGTCCGCCCGCCACCACGTTGGAGACATGAATTGTTGCCGTGTCCGGGAGGAGTGAGGCGAAACCTTCGAGTCCGAAAAACTGGGTTCGCACCTCCGCATGAGTCGCAATGACAAGCTTTTTACCCGCTCGCCGCTTCATGGGAATTTGGTAGGTATAGTCGGTGACACAGGGGGTATGTTCGGTCTTGTGATGAAATTTTTCAATCTTGGGGCTGCCGGATAGGGTCTGAGGAATTGTCAACGCAAACCTGGCAATATGCATCTGGGTTTGACTCAGGCACAAGTTATCACGTTGGTCCGCAGGAGTCTGATCGACGATCTGATAGCGAACAAAGAGTGTCGTGGCATTGTTCCAGACGCTGACATCACCCACATCAATTTGCGTATCGGGGCTGCCTCCGTTTGCCATCAGGTCCGTGGTAAAAGGATTTGAATCTTCCTGAGCGAGCGCTCCGAAAGTGAAAAGTAGCGTCAGTAACGCAAAAATAGTTAAATGACATCTCATAAAGACCTCCCAAGTTAAATCCAAGTTAAATTCTAAAAGCTGGCCCAATTGCCCGCAAAATTTGCATAAGCTTATGCATTTTAATTTATAATTCAATTTGAGAGTCATCATCGACGGAGGTGAATTAGGTCATCTGCTAAATGGCTTTTTTGCTTATCTTTGTCAGGATACCGCACAGATGTTTTTTGCTGAATGGCTTATTGATATAGGCATCTGAACAGGTCTTTAGATATTGGCCGTGCCCTTCAGCAGAATCGGTATCGACGGCACCGGTGATAATAATGATCTTTTCTCGTCCTCCGAGTTTTTTGATTTCGCTGATTAAAACCTCGCCACTCATCTTAGGCATCCGCAAATCTGTAAGGATATAATCATATTTATTTTTTTTAATTTTCTCCAAGGCGCTGGGCCCGTCCACCGCTTCATCGACTTCGAGGCCGAATTCTTTTAAGTCTCGACGCACAAGATCTCTAATGTCGTCTTCGTCATCGATGACAATGGCCCTGCCGTGCAGTGTGCCGGTATCTTCGGCTTTTTTAATTTCCAGGATTGGCCGTCTCTTGTTCTCCGCAAGGGGAAGGGTAATGGTAAAAGTTGTCCCACGACCGTACTCTGATTGAACGCTTATCGTTCCCTTCATTTCGGCAATGATGGTCTGGGTAATGGCAAGCCCCAGCCCTGTCCCTTTTCCCACCTCTTTCGTCGTGAAAAAAGTATCGAAGATTCGAGGCTTGTGCTCTTCTTTTATGCCTGAGCCGTTATCTGAAATTGTCATGATTATTTTTTTTTCTTCATTTTTGGTTTCAACTAGAATCGTTCCCGGTTTGCCGGCAAAGGCGTCTTTTGCATTGGAAAAAAGATTAATGATCACCTGCTGCATTTTTCCAAAATTCCCGCTAACCGTGACCTCCTCTGCTTGGTGTAAGGTGGTCATATTTACGTGCTCATTTCGATAGATGGCTTCGGTGAGAGCGATTGAATCATCAATCATCTTTTTGATATCGACATTTTCCACTTGATTGGTATCGGTGCGGGCAAAGGTTCTCAGCCCGTCGACGATATTTCTTATTCGGGTAATTGATTTTTCAATTTTGTCGAGAGTTCTCCCCAGCTCCGGTCTAGCTTCCGCGAAATTTGTTCTAATTTGTTGGGTGTAGCCATAAATGATGGCCAGTGGATTGTTGATCTCGTGCCCCACGCCTGCGGCAAGCTCGCCGATAGACGCCATCTTTGCCGATTGGAAAATATTTTTTTGAATCTCATCTTTTTCTTTTTGCAATCGATCTCGTTCCGTATTATCTCTGAAAATGCCGACATTGCAGGGGACGCCCCCCACGGTTACTGCAATGGTATAAATATCGGAATAAAAAATACTTCCGTCCTTTCTGAGACAAGGAATGTTTATGGACCAGCGTTTTTCACCTCTGGACTGGGCCTCAAAGTCAGCGACGACATAATCTAACTGATCTTTGGGATGGATCTCCAGAACGCTAATATTCGTGAGCTCTTCTCTTGAGTATCCAAACATTTTGCAACTTGCAGGATTGGCATAGTTAAAGCGCATTGTTTTTTGATCGGCAATAATGATTCCATCAACGGTTCCATTAAAAATGGCCTGATATCTGGCTTCACTCTCAAGGTGCGCCTCCTCGGCCAATTTCCGCTCGGAAATATCGTGGGCGACTCCCTCTACCGCGACCACTTGTCCCCTTTCATTCTTCACAGGGGCTTCTGTTACCTCAAAGCAGCGCTTAGCACCCGTCTTATCGTATAATTCGACTTCGTACGGGGGCTGTGGAATTCCCCGAATGCTGAGCTCCGTATGCTCACGCACCTTGGCATTCATCGGGTGATCGGTCAGATAGGTGGAAAAATGTTTGAGGAATTCTTCCTGTGAGTAACCAAGCACTTTCCTGATGGAAGGTGAGATATAGCTAAAGACTCCATTAATGTCGTGGCGGTAGAGGAAAGTGCGGCTTAAGCTGCTCATGAGGCGTTCGTGGACCATTTCATCTTCTGTTGTTTTTTGCCGTTTGCTGAGTTCAGCTATCAAATCTTCCCGAGTCATTTTTTCAAAATTCATAAAAAAATCACGGTCCTCAAAATGGCGGTAGGAAATTATTGTATGCTGTATTCGGAATATAAAATATAGAATATGAGAAAAATTTTTATTTGAATGATTCAAGCAGGATATAGGCTCCAGATTTCTCCCAAAGCACTTTGACCGATTTCCCGAATCTCGACTTAAATGGTGTGATCTTCAGCGGGTCAGTGATCCCCTAGACCCGGGTGCATTTCAAAGCTGATTGTAATACTAAGCATTTGAAATGAAAGGAATGTTCAATCTCCTCGCGGCAAAATCCGATACGCTCTTCGGAGTCTTACTCTTCAACAGCGTGGAGTTGAGAGATGAAAATCCTGATAGTTGGGCTGACGGCACTCGCACTCAGTCTCCAGGCCGTCGCCGGGGAGGTTGCTCAGGCCGGCGATGTCCTCAAGTATTATCTGGTCGGCCATTTTGCCGAAGCGGTTGAGAGCGCCATCAAGGATGAAATTGAAGAGTACCATAAAAACAGAATCGCCGGGGTGCTGGTACAGAAGGCCGCTCTTCGACTCGATCCCCAGGACGCCCAATACCTTCTTTCCTTGAGCGAACAGGCGCTGCCGGAGTTAATTTGGAAAAAGGGAAAGTATCGCGCCGTTCTCCACGGCGTTGAAATTAGTTTTGGCCCGGAGGATATTTTGCGAGGCCAGATTTTAATTGCTGGCAAGGCCTTTAACATCAATGCCGATAAATCTTTGAGCGGGATTCAGGATGATCTTGAGGCCTTTATGGCCGCCCAAAAGATTGTGAGTAAGAGCGCGTCTGACTCACAATTTATTCGAGCTGTGACCTCGCTCCTGGGAATCTCTCCCGCCTATGCCGGCGGCCCGCTGTTGGTGATTGCGGTTGTTTTCCTGATTGCCGTTATTGGAGTGAGTTTTTGGTTAAAATCCAAAAGTGCCAAGTTGACTGCGGTTAAAGCGGCGCTACGGCAGGCAAATCTCGATATCGCACAAAAAACTGAGGCCTGCGAGAGGAGCAATTCGGATGCCGCCTACGACTCGACGTTTGATTTAATGGCAAGTGTGTTGGCAAAAAAGACTGAGAAAACTGCCGCCGGGGCGTTTTACTCCACGTTTTTACAACCCGGCGCCGAGGGGGCGCAGCCCATCGAAGATTGTCGTACCATGGTCAATGATTTTATCCAACGAACTTTGGGTAATGTCGGGAGCATCGTGACGACTGGAAGTGAAAGTGAACTTGGCGAGTTACGAACCCAACTGTGCGGAGGTTCGCTTTACGGCGATATGGAGCGAGTGGGAAGTTATGTGCGTCTGCGAAACTGCCTGAGTGAGTTCCATCGCGTCCATCAGAGCATTACCGATGGAAACCGTGGCTCCGTCTGGGTGGATGGGGAAAGCGGTCTTATGAGGAATCGAAGCTACTATGATCGCGCCGTAGGTCGATAGTAGAAGATCAATTTATTTTGCCCGATTAATCATTTTGGTTGATGAAGAATGGTGTGATTCGTTATATTGCTGTTAGAGGTTTTCATGCTAACAGTGGTCGTTCCGGTTTATAACGAATCAGGAAATATCAAAGAGTTATTTCATCAGGTTTGTCGTGAGCTAGCTTCCGAAAAATTCGAGCTCATCTTTGTCAACGATGGCAGTACCGATCATTCTTTGGAAGTGATAAAAGAAATGGCCGCTCTCGACTCTCGGGTTCGCTTTGTCTCGCTTTCACGAAACTTCGGCCATCAGTCAGCGCTTCGGGCAGGGCTTGAGCACGCCAAGGGTGACGCCATTATCTCCATGGATGCAGATATGCAGCATCCTCCTAATATTATGCCGAAGCTGATCGCCAAATGGCGGGAGGGAAATGAGATTGTCTATACCACCCGACAGGATTCACAAGACAGCGGCCTTCTGAAGCGCCTGCTCTCGCGCTTCTTTTATACTTTTGCCTCGAAAATTTCCGGAATTAAGCTGGAGCCTGGCACCGCCGATTTTCGACTGATTGACGCCAAAATCTTGAGCGTGCTCAATAACTTCAAGGAATCCAATCTTTTTTATCGCGGGATCATTCCCTGGATTGGTTTTAAAAAGGTGGCCGTGCCCTACCAGGCCGATGCGCGATTCTCGGGCAAGTCCAAATACAGCTTAATAAGAATGTTCAGGCTGGCCTTAGTCGGCCTTTCCTTTCATTCCGTCCGGCCCCTCTATGTCGCCGTGGCCTTAGGTCTGATGATGTGCTTTTTTTCTCTGCTGTATGCCGGTTATGCGGTCTATATGCACTTTGTGATGAAGGACACCGTGTCCGGATGGACCTCGCTGGTTATTCTCCATACCTTTCTGGGCGGGGTTCAGCTTGTGGTGCTGGGCTTTGTGGGACACTACATCGGGCAAATTTCGGAAAATATAAAGGCGCGGCCAAATTATATTGTGGCGGAAAAAAATTTCTAAATGAAAATAAGCGAGCAATCTCAAGTCAGGCTGCAAAAAACCTATCTCACTATTTGCGGGCTTTTTATTCTCTCCATTATCCTCTGCAATTTGAAGAGACTTTCCTTTCTTTGCATGAACGCCAATGACTTCGGGATTCAGCTCCAAGCGGCCATGGAACTCTCGACACTCAAGTCCTTCAACCCTTTTAACACCATCATGCAAATTCATATTTTTAATGATCACTTCGATCCGGGGATGATCTTACTGGCCATCCCCATGATGATCTTCGGTCCGCATCCCGAACTGGTGATGATTGTGGAATGGCTGGCCTTTGTTTCCATCTTTCTCTTTCTCTTTTTTACCCTGCGACCGACAAGATTATGGAGTCTTGATTTTTTGATTCCCGTGACTCTGGTGGTCTTCTCCCGAAGTCTTCTCCAAGGGCTGGAGTTCCCCGTTCATCCCGGAACCTCAGTCATGATTGTGCTGTTTGCGACAACTTTTGCCATCATCAAGGACAAGAATCCTTTTCTGATTTTTGCTCTTGCCCTTCTGGCCTGCTCCTTTCGCGAGATTCTTTCCCTCATGTTTGTCGGGATGGGAGGGGTTTATCTTTTGCAAGGGCGCTTTAAGGTCGGACTATCGACCTTGCTTGCCGGTCTGCTCTGGCTTTATCTTTTTCTCGTCTTGCGCCCCCAAATCCTGGGCGAGGGCGCGAATTATGGGCAGACCATGCTGGCGGGGTTCAGCGGCCTACCCCTGAGCGGACAGCTGGCCCTCCTCTTTAAAAAATTGATCGCCTTTCAGGTCTTGGAGTGGAAGCCATTTGCGGGACTTTTATTTTTATCTTTCCTGACACTTTGGAAAGACCGACCAAGCTGGCGACTGCTGCTCAAGCATCCTTTAATCCCAATTTATACCGCCATGCTCATCGGAACGGTCATTCATTTATTTGCAGGCAGATTGGCGCATCATCATAGTATTCCCATCGTGACCCCGTTGCTTTGCTATCTTTGCTATTACCCTTTTATGGAGCGCTCTCTTTTCTCCCGCCGATGGGTGATTGTGGCGACCTTGCTACTCACCATTGGAACCAGTATCGGTCGCTATACAAAGTTCATCAATAATATCATCCTGGCGCGAGGCCCCCGTTGTGACATGAGCAGGGAGAATGCCCAGGCCGTTCGCGAATTCAAAACCTTTATGAAAGGGCTGCCCGTAGAGGCGACCTTCATGGCCACCGAGACGGCGGCCTCGGCGATTCTGCTCCCCGGCCGCAAGGTCTATGAGTATGCCTTTTACCGTCAGCATCCTGAGTTTTACGATTATGTGGTGTGGGACCGCAATCCCGATGCCGATTACTGGCCGCTCAGCTTTGAGGAGGCCCAGCGCATTTTTAACAAATGTAAGGATCAGGGAAAGCTTATCTTTGAAAATCGAAGTTACGCGATTTTATCGGGGAAAGTTTCGGATGCATGTCTTGAGACAAGCCGGCTGGCCCTGTTTCGAAGCTTGCACATGTACTGAAAGTTGCTAATTCAATTCCCAGTTCACTCATCTTTAATTTAATTTCGGGATCGACCAGCGCCGCCAACTCACCTGACCAGTTGTAGGTTCCATAACTTTGCGGCAGGAGTTCTCGAAGTGTGGCGCTATCGTGTCCCGGATGGGCCATGATTTCCGCCACCTCATTCTCTTGGATTTGGGGGAGAAAACCTAAGATAAGATCTCTGGTCAACGCACCTGCATTGGTGAAACCAAAGGCCAGATCAGGAGCGCGAAGGGAGGTTTTCTTTCTGAGTCTCCGCGAAAGGGACTGAAGGAGTTCGGCTTGAATTTTTCGTGAGTTTAAGCGGGCACCCCGATCAATCGACTTGGGCAGGCGAATATTTTTGATGCCATACTCTTGGCATAGGGAGACGACCAGCTTGCCAATAGGAGGAAGGCAGTGGAGGTGTTGAGTCGAGTTGAGAAACGGAATCGGCCCGATTTCTGTCAGGAAGGCCTCAATTTGCATGCGAAATTCCCTTTCCAGTTCCAGCATAGAAATTTGCCCGAGACAAAATTTTTTCAAAAACTGCTTCCAATTTCGATGCAGGCAAGGGCGCTGTGAAAAATAATTTTCTGGATCGAGCAGACTTTTGGATAATTGGCCGCTGAGACAATATCCCTCAACAATGCTCAGATGGAGTCCGACCTCCAGGTCGGGGGCGTCTTTACTCAGCTCAATGGCAAATCCTGTAAAGGGGGCATTCATGAGCAGGGCGGTGGAGGTGATAATTCCCTGGGTGTGCCCATAGACAATACCGGTGCAGATGGCATGATCTATCCCGAAATCATCAGCACAGACGATAAGCTTTCTTTTTAGTGGCATGCTGAAAATTAGCATGGATTTGGTGATGCACAAATAACAATTTCCTGAGTGTAAAGAAATTATTGACTGAATGCCTTTTGCGCCAGGCGGTGTATTTCCAGGTAGTTTTGCTAGGTCCCCTGGGAATTTTGCAATAGAATTAACTGAATTTACTGAACTAATAGGTCATTAATGAAATTTCTGTACATTGAGCCAGATCAGGATATTCGCGACATCTATACGATGAAGTTGGAGGCGGATTTTTCCGCCGAGATTTTTGGGGTGGCGAGTGAAACAGAGGCGCTTGATCTCCTTGGCATGACCCTTGATCGACCTGATTTTTCCCTGGTTTTAATGGATGCGGCCATTGCCTCCCCGGCCTTTCCCGCCCTTTATGCCTATTTCAATAAGACCCATCAAATTCCCTTCTTCATCCTGCACGATGGAGAGTCGCTACGACAGTTAGCAGGGATGGATAATTTTCTTAATGATCATGCCGGAAATCGGGCCCTCAAAAAGCCCACTCAGCCTGAGGTCTTTAGGAAGACCGTTCTTGAGTGCCTGAACATTAAGAATAACAATCTCAATTGGATTAAAAATGCCGAGCGTGGATACAACAAAGTCAAAATCCAAAATTTTTTAAAGTTTAACTCGCTTCCTTGTGACGCCTTTATCCGGCTGAATGATGTAAAGTTTGTGAAGCTTCTTCATGCCGATGATATGTATGCCACTGAGGTGATTTATAAATATATTGAAAAAGACGTCGGCCATCTCTATGTTCATCAGGAAGATTATCCCGTTTTGGCCAATACCGGTCTGCAGACCCTCATCTCTCTTTATGATCGCAAGGCCGAACCCCAGTCTGTTCAGCAGCTCAATCTTGAATCATTGGAAAGCATCCATCATGCTATCCATGAAATTGGTCTGACCAAGGATGCGGTAGAGCTGACCACTAAAACCATTGTTTCCTCGGTCAGTCTCGCCCGGCGAGTTCGAAGCATTGCTGATCTTCTGAACAAAATGAAAAGTAGCGGCAGCTATATCTACGATCATAGTATGAAGATGAGCTACATCTGCACCGCCATCGCCAAGCATACCGAGTGGGGCTCTGATTCCACCGTTTTTAAGTTGAGCTTGGCGTGTACCATGCATGATATGACCTTAGATGACGATGACCTGGCCCGGATTGAATCGCTGACGGACCCCCGCCTGGAACTTTTTAGGCCGGAGCAGGTCGAGGCCTTTAAAAATCATCCGCAGGAGGCCGCCAAGTTGATCAAAGACTCGAAGGAATTTCCCGCCGACGTGGACTTTATCGTGGCCCAACATCATGAGCGGCCCGATGGTTCGGGGTTTCCGCGGGGCCTGATGAAATTGAGAATCGCCCCGCTCTCGTGCGTCTTTATTTTGGCCCATGAATTTGTAAATAGGATTGAGGAGATGGGAAACGTTTATAATCAGGAAAATCGAGATAAAGTCTACCAGGCCTTGAGCCAGGAGATGTATACCATGGGCAATTTCAAGAAGCCCTTCGCCGGTCTTCGGCGCGCTTTCAATCTGACGCCCAAAGGGGCGGACGGCCTCTAGTCCTTATCGACAAGCTTATGGTTAAAAAGCGTAAAGGAGGCAATTTCGTCCCGTCCTTGGGGCTTTGCTTCCAGCCAAAACAACTTTTCTACTCTAACTCCCAGGGCCTCCGCCAGCTTGAGCGCGACCTCCACACTGGGGATAGACAGCCCGTTTTCAATAGCATGCAAGGCCTGACGGGAAATACCGACAGCCTCAGCAAGGTATTTCTGGGAAATGTCCTGGTCGGTTCGGTTGTCTTTCAATCTGTTCTTTATCATGATGTAAAGTATACTTTACTTAAAAATAATGTCAAGTTAAGTTTACTTTATTCCGATATGGTAAAGGTCTGTGCTAGATTGAGCACAATACCAATATCAATCTGAGGAGGTTGTTATGACAGCAAAAGCAAAAGAAAGAATTCAAGGGGCCCTTAAGAACATTGAAAAAAATTTTCAACAGTTATTGAACAATGAAGATGTTAAAAAAGTTCTTACGGACATGAAAAAATTAAAAAGCAAACGCACCAAGCAAATTGACAAAATGTTGAACGACTCATGGGATGACATTAAACAAGGTTACACCAATGAGGCGCGCGGCTTGGAAAAACTTTTTGCCAAAGAGAAGAAAAAAGTAAACAAGGTTTTCCAAGAGCAGTTGACCGAGCTGAAAAAAATCAAAAAGGCGGTCGAAGACCATATCGCCTCGGCTCGTGGCCAGAAAGTGCGCAAGGTCGCTAAGGCCAAAGGCACTCGCAAAACCGCCGCTCCTCGCAAGAAGACGGCCGCCAAGCGAACTCGCTCTACCGTGAAGGCTTCGCCTGTTGTGATCAATCAGCCCGCAAATTAAGATAATTTTTTCCTCGTGGGGCCCTCCTCACGAGGAAAATTCTTTAGTTTCAAGCACCTGGAAGGGTGCTTTTTTTTACACGCTAATTGATACTGCGCAATAAAAAGAGTATAAAACCCCAAATTTAGAAAAGGGGTTTGGCATGTTTAAATTACTGGCAGCACTGGTCCTGGTTGGAAGCGCTCTGGCCCACAGTTCCGAGTGCAATTTTGAACAGGGGATGACCTCAAAGCAGCTCAAGGTTCTGCGCAGTGCGGACGCCATCAAGCGAATCGGCTTGAATAAGGTGATGTTTGGTCGGGAGGTTTATGATGTGGCGATCATCCGCAATCCTGAAAGCAATCAGTTCGTGGCCTTTTTAGGCGAGGCCCACATTAAAGGCCCGCGTTCCGCCGTCGTAGGCAAGAAAGTCGTGAACCAATTTCCCGTTCGTCTGGTAGAGGGAATTCCCAAATTAGAGTCTGAATATATGGCGCAAAATTTGCCGGCCATGTCCAAATCTATTGGCTGGCAGCGGATCTTACTCAGCTATCTAACCTTTAATCCTTTCGGCAGCACCATTACCGCGGCCCAGAGACATGGATATACTTTTCTTCCCGGATACGACCTGATTCTGCTTGATAAGAAGCGGCTGGCGCGCGTCCCGACGAAAACCTCAGAGGAAATTGTCTCTTATGTGACCCCGGAAATGCTGGCCTCGGATGATTTCATTAACTTGCCCATGGAGTCAGGAGCTTTTATTACACCTTCCTCGAATGATAGTTATATTTTGGATGCACGAAACATCCGAATGGCAAAAAATATTGCCTTTTACATCGACGAGCAAGTGGTGAGGAAAACACCGCTGGTGGTGGTGGGCGCCGCCCATTTACCAGGGCTTTTGGAACTCCTGGCCGACAAAGGCTATGAGAAATGTAGCAACTTCTAATTTGCCGGTACCGGCGTGAGTAGAATTTCCGCCGCCCCTACTGCCGGTGGAAGGAAAACTGTTCCGGCAGTATTGAGACGATGCTCCTGGGCCACAACCATGCGGAAGGCCCGTTCCATAATTCTTCGTTCCTGATCCGTGATATTGCCTCCCAGGAAGAGATTGAATCTTCCTGCGCCGGCGATATTGGTAGGATAGAACTCCACCGCCGCCATGAGCTGATTGGCCCGGGTGGGGGGAATCAAATGACTGCTTCCCGAGCCTACAAACATCTTGCGCATGCTTTTTTCTAAATTCTCGGCCTTCACCACCATCTGCGAATTTAACTTGGGTGGGATAGGGGTGCCGTCAGGAAAGTGGGACTCGACGAAGGTCACCCGAAATTGTCCCGGATTGGTTCTGCCCAGCTCTGATACCAAGGCGTGCCTCTGGGGTTGGGAGAATGACTGGGTGGGAAAGAACATGCCGTCGTCGCCGCTAAAATAAGTGGAACCTTCGCCGCCAATTCGGCGGGCCGTTTGATTAAATGAAATTTTCGCGGCCTCCACTCGACTGGTCACCAGATCTTGGGCCGCCTTGGCATCTCTGAAGGCCGTGTCGACCAATGGACCGGCTTCAACCCCTTTGGATTCAACCCGTGCCAGGGCCCGCATAGTTTCATAGGCATTATCAGTTCCGAGTCCTGCAAAATCCACTGAGACAATCCCCCTGGTTGCCTGATCAAAAGGCATAGGGGTGCGCCCGGCAGAAAAAATGGGAGGTGAGAATCCATCAATGCCGTCAAAATATCTGGTCATGCCATCAATCACGTGGTCTTCGATTTGTACGGCAAATAATTTTTTCATGCGAGATTGAATGGCGGTACGATAGGCGGATTCTGAGGCGAAATCGGCACGTCTGATTTTTCGCAGAACCTCAATCGTCTCTCGTGAGAGAATATGTTTTCCGCCTTCCACTGCCTGCATGATCCCTTTGGTCTTGAGAATCTCGATCCCTTCGAGAGTTCCTCGCAAATTTTCCATCTGGTGAAATTCCTGATAGTAACGGGCAAGCTGATCGCTGAAGTTGGCCATGGGAACGTGCGGCTGAACGCGGGCTTCGGCGCGTGCCGCTCGTGCCGCCATATTGGCTTCAATCGAGGTCTGGCCGGAACCCGCTAAAAACCAGGTGCGCGGGTTACCAAGTGGGCCTTGGAAATTTTGCCACAGACCGCCGAGTTTGGCGGCTTCCAGAGTGCTGCTGAATTCCGCCACGGTGGCGCTATAGGTTTCGCTTAGCAAGCGGCGAACCAGCGCCGCCTCGTCACCATCAGTGGCGGCGAGCATGAGTCGAATGGATTTGTAGTCGCTATAGGTTGCGCTCAGCTTCGAAGCCAGTTCGGGATTTTTCGCAATTCTGTCCATAAAGCTTTTATAGAACAAACCATTTACAGCATCGGCGAGACCTTTATCCTCCAGCACAAAGTCGTTCAGCGGCTTGAGCACAGAATTTTCCACATCAAAGAAAATGGCCTTCTTGCCGGGAGGTAAGGGCGCATCCATAAGGCGGAGAAATTCCTCATTATTGCTATTGACCCTGAAATGCTGATAGGCCTCCTTGAAGGCGTGGGCCTCGGGAGACGTTCGCAAGGCGATCCGTGCTTCCGTCGTCAGGGCCCGGGCACCACGGCGCAAGGCCACCCGCTCGACGGTGGAGTCCACCAAACTTTCCCCGGCATGGAAAACGGCGCGATGGAGCCGGGTGTGGGCGGAGTTAAGCTCACTCATAAGGCGCACCACGCGGGTATTTTTAAACCACTGGACTCGTCTCATGGTAGCGGCATAGGCGCTGGTGTTGCGCAGATTGCGCATGCGTCGGGAGACGGCACGAAAGCTGCGTTTCAAAAGATTGAGGGCCGGCTCCACCACAAAGCGAACCACCGTGCGGGTGCGCGTGATGGTTCTGGTGACGGTTTCCCCAATGCGGGCCATGGTTCGAATGGCCTTGAGGTGTGAGAGGTCATCCACATGGGTCACGACCGTGCGAAAGGCCTTTGAGGCCTTAATAAATTTGGCGAACCCACTGGCACCTTTCGAGCCCCATTTAACGGCTGCCAGGCCACCACCGGTTAAGAAACTTGGAACCACCTCGGCGACAATTACGCCTGCGGCGGCGCAGGTGCCGGCGATCATGGTGCGACAGCTCATGCAATCAAAATCGGTATAGGGTTTTACGCAAGTTCCAAAGTGGGGGGCGCCTTGCCACTGTTCACAGAAAATATCGGTCTTGAGCCATTCTTTGATTCCTTCCCAAAGAACGTTGAAAAGATTTTTGAAGAAGGCCACGGGGTCACGCTTGATCTGGTCGAACTGACTTTCCGAGAGCTGATCGACGGCCAGCTGAGCGTTGGTGGTGGCGTCTTCCGCGCCCACCGCCCAGTGATAGAGATCGACGATGCGATCTCCTGCCCATGAGCCCGCCATCTTGATGAGATCCCAAACGCCGGTGATCAAGGACCAGACGGATTTCAAGAGGGCCGTCACAATATGGGTCATGCAGTTGTTGTCGCTATTGATGCAATCAGTGGGGAGCGAGGGAATAAATTGGGCCAGCAGCTCGTAGCCGCTGGAGGCGACGCCGAGAAGACTCGAGCCCACCGCACAGCCTACCTCCTTGGCGCAGCTGGCGCTGGTGCGGGCCTTTTCTTCCTCGCTGCAACTTAAACCATTGACCGCTCGGGCCGATTCCGTCACCAGCTCATCGTAACTTTCAGTGGCCTCGACCCGTTCGCAGTTGACCATGGGGTTGAAGTGGGTGCGGATACTAGCTTCCAGTTCATTGAAGCGTTGTTCTTCATTGGTGATTCGGTTCGCGAGAGTTTTGCATTCTTCGACGGCACTGACCTCCATATGGGGGGCACAGTTGGCTTCAAATTGATTCAGGTGCTGACGCAATTGTTCGGCCACACTTTCATACTGTGAAAACAATGCCTGATTGCCCGCCGCCCAGACCGGAGGGACACTGAAGAGGAGTATGAAAAAAATGAAAATTTTTATCGCTCGCATGCAATCTAACTTCTCGGAATTTCTGCAGGAGAAGGCGAGGTTTTTCTTATACCTGAGCATCGCACTCGGGACCTACCCCTTGCATGGGAAAACGGTGGTTCCGGGAATGTTGGCCATCATGCCGGAATGGGAAATTGTCCAACTCAAAGATCCCCGTGGGCCAGTCGAAATCAAAAGGCCCAAGAATTGGGAATATTTGCAGGGGGCCTTTGGTCTAACCCATCTTTTTGTCACCCATCCCAAGGTGAAAAACCGCACCTCAATTTCCCTCACTGTCACGGGAATCAATAATTTAGATTTTGGGGCCGTGGCCGGAGAGCGGGATTATCCCCAGTACAAGGAAGGCCGACTCCGTTGGGCAAGTAAGATGGGGGCCACCATTTCGCAATTTGAGCCCTATAGCTTTGGCAAGAATAACTATGCCAATCCCATTCACAAAGGTGGTGTGGCCTACAATTTATCCGGCAAGCACTATCAGGAATTTTCTTATTTTATTATGTGTTCCGGGAAAAAAAGTAATCTCATTCATTTGAAGGCGGTGTCGCGGGATAGTGCTGAAGCCATTCGACCTATCATGGATGAGATGGCCTATAATTTGAAATGTCTTTAGCTTAGATTTTTTCCATTTCTTTCATGGTCTGATTCATGGCCCGCTGAACTTGGCGCATCATCTGAATCTCTTGCTTCACTCGAAGCTGCTCAATTTTTCGGCGAATCATAATCTCATTGCGTTTTTCCAAGGCGACTCGCATTTTTCTCAAACGCTCTGACTGCTTTTCGGAAGAGTTGCCGGCCGGCATTTCAAGATCACCTTCAACATTCATCATGTCCATTTCTTCGTATTGCATATCATCTTGGGCACGCACAGGGGTCATGGTGAACATGGTGCTAAGAAGTAGGCCCACAATAAGAACGAGAAATTTCATAAGTAACCCCCAAGAAAAATAACCAAAGAAAACCTTTGGGTATTGTATACAAAAAAATGTTGCTCTTTGCCAAGGGCCCAGACGCATGGAGGCGATAATGTCTAGCGAACCCGTCTGGTCGCAGTTCCATTCACTACGACGCAGCCGTTCAATTCCAAATAAAAAACGGCATTGGTAATGTAGTCGGCACCAGATTTATTTTGAGCACTGCGAATGACTTCATCCATGAGGCCCTGGGGCCCCTGATCTTTTGCTGCGCTTGGGCAAAATTTATCTTCCACCGGTCCGATCTCTTGCAGTTTTTCACCTTGGTGCAGAGAAGATTCTGTCATGGAAACAGCAGCGGCATCCATGATGCGCATTCGAGTGGCGCAGCTAGTTAAGCAAAGAAAAAAAACGGCCATGGCGAAAATGTGAATTGGTCTCATAGATAACCTATCCCAATTACAGTAATGCACTGCTTAGACAGGACCCCGGCATTGAAACCGGCCATGACACTGTTCACATTGTTGAGATAGCGAAGTTGTTTGCCGTCGCCACGATTTCGCGTACTCTGAAAGGCCCGTTGCACTGTCGGCAGCTCGCCGAGCTGCAGGCCGAAAATGGCCCAGGAGCAATCTTGTCCTTCAATGGGGCCCATTGAAGTGCCTTGGAGGAAATTATTATCGAAGGAAACCATCTTGATCTGCTGGGCATACTGGTAGGAAGCACAGCTTTGTAAAAAAACAATGATTGCCATGAGCAGGAATTTTTGCAGCATAAGCGGCCCCTCGAATTGGACCCACCAATTCTATGAGAAGCACGGGCGAGTTGGAAATGACTAAAGATTTTCGGTGCTAAAAAACTGACAATCCGACATTCCGTCACTGACGGTTGGGTCGAAGATATATTTCTTTTGACCGTGATTGTAGTAGAGGAAGGTATGATCCCAGCTAAAACCGGCGTTGGTTTTAATGTCCATGCGCTCGAGCATATATTTGGTGGTCAGCATGAAGTGGCGGCAAAACCCCTTGCCATCGGCAACCGACATATCCATGGAGGTGGTGGGAAATACGTCCTCGTCTCCCTCCATGAGGTTATTGGTTACACAGCTTGCCAGGCAGATGAGCTGGGGATTGGTGAGCCCTTCGCGCAGCTTTTTGGCCTTGAGCTCCCGAGCAAGTGAATGCAGATTGGGACGAACCGCGAACTCATCTCCGCCCGAGATCAAACCTTGTAAAACGCTTCCGAACTCATCGAAGATGCCGCGATAAATAGGGAAGAGGGCCCACTGAGTGGTACTGGCGCGATAGTGGGATACCATGCCGGCCGGGGGATTTTTAAATTCTACCGACAGGCCACTTTGGCGAGGAGCGATGCACCGCTTGCGCGCCTGTTCCACGCGGTAGGCGAGATTGCCCGCCAGAGCGCTAAAGGAAGTCAAAGTCAGCAGGAGCACGGCCAGCGGCTTTAGGGTCATAGGTTCCTCCAAAATGATGAGACGCGGCACCTTATGGCAGATTGCGTTGCGAAAATAGGGGGAAGGTAAAAAAAATACACACTGGCCAGGCAAAAACGGCGCTCTGTGAGACAAGCTCTGGGTTGATAACACAAAAGGGGTTTTACTATGTTGAAAACATTAAGTTTCCTTGCCGCTCTCACAATTTCAAATGCTTATGCTCTGAGCCTCCAGACCGTGATGTGCTCACCTAAGGCAGGGACTGTTAAAGATGTGGCCTTTGTGGTCGCTTCTGAGGCCGGCAAAACGTCGGTCACTGGTCTTATCCAGCGCGATGGCGATTCGCTTTTACCGGCCGATAGTTGTTTTTCCTATAAGCAGGCGCCTAAAGAAGTAAAGGCCAATATTAAAAATAGCGCAGGCATCGTGGGTATTTGCGTGTATATAACCAGTGACGATGGCTCGGGTGATATGGCCGTGCTCAAGCGTGAAGGAAAAGAATTTCGCGCTTACTTAAAGCAAGTGGTGATCGATTCCCCCAACACCGAGATGGGCGAACTGATTTCTTGCTACTAGAAAAAGAAATTTTTTAAAGAAGTAACATGACAGAAAAAAAAATTCATCGGCCCATGTGGGATGGTGCTGTGGGCATTATCGCTCAGATTATGCTGCAAGGGCTACCTCTCGATCAGACTCTCAAATCGGTCTATAAAAAGAATCCCAAATGGGGTTCGAAAGATCGGCGCTTGATCGGGCAGATGGTATTCGATTGTGTGCGCTACTGGCGCAAGTACCTGGCCATGAGCGGACATCCATGGAGTGACGACACCGTTTGGACCAAGGAGCACGTGACTCCCGTTCTGACGGCCTGGGCCCAGGAACACGACTATCTGGAGAAAGTGGCAGGTCCCGCGCTGGCCTTTAACGATCAGGAATCTTTTCCCGATTGGATGGCGGGCGAAACTTCCCCTGAGGTTCTGACGGCCTTGAATGAGGAGGCGCCCATTTTCCTGCGCGCCAATACCCTGCAAAATTCGGCCTCGACCATCGGTCGCATTTTACAAGATAAGGGGATCGCCGTTGAGGTGATGGGCGATGCCATAAAAGTGTTAGATCGCGCCGCCTTTAAGAAGGCCGCCAATGAGAAGCTCTTTCCCGCCGGATTATTTGAGGTCCAGGATTTGGGGTCTCAGCAAATCGCACCCATGTTACAGGCCAAGGCCAATGATCGGGTGCTGGATGCCTGCGCCGGCAACGGTGGAAAAACTTTGCACCTCGCCCAGCTTATGAAAAATCAAGGGCAAATTACCGCCACCGATATCAGCGAGCTTAAGTTGTATCAGCTGGAGGCGCGCTGTCGGGATGCCCGCTTTTCCATCGTGCGCACTCGACCGGCCCCGATTAAAGATTTGATCTTCGACGCCGTTTTGTTGGACGTCCCCTGTTCAGGTTTGGGCGTCATTCGCCGCCACCCCGAGCGCAAATGGCAATGCACCCCTGCCATCATTCGTGATCTGGTGCAAGTGCAAAAAGATTTGCTGGAGAGTTATAAAAGTACCGTCCGCCCCGGCGGGGCCTTGCTGTACGCCACCTGTACTTTTGTCAGTGCCGAAAATCAGCTTCAGGTAAAAGCTTTTTTGGAGCGCAATCCTGCTTGGAGTTTGGAAGAAGAGAAAAGTTTTTTAAGCGGCCCCAGAGGTTGGGATTGTTTTTACGCCGCCCGATTGCGACATCAAGTTTTGCCCTCATAACCAATGCCAATTTTTCTGCGATTACCCGGTAAGCGGGGAGTGATCTGATCTTCGATTGAGTCTAATCTTTCAAACACTATTTTAAACATCTTGCTCGTACCTTCCTCCAGCTTATCTTCTCGATTCCGCCACTACCTAATTTTGAAGTACCAATTTGGCACTTCAAAATCCGATATTCCTCAGAGGATCACATAGATCATCTTTTCAACTTTCGAGATTGTCACATTGCTCATAACTCACCCTCTGAGAATGGCATGCAATTTAATCGCAAACTGATTTTTGTACAATGAGAGTTAAAATTAGAGGGAGAAAAATTCATTTGTGAAATTTCGGCCACCGCTGCGGCAGTTGTTTCATATTTCAAAAATTCAGAGATGGGTTAACGAAAAGGACCTGGCACTTTACGGCAGTGCTTCAGTGTGAAATACTGAAACCGCATGTTTGTCTTTTTTTCAAAAATTGTTAATTTACTTATTTCACCTTTTTTTATTCTCATGGTGTCGTGCCTGATTCCTTTCCTGGCCGTCATGAATATAAAAAAACGTTGGCCACGTTTCGTTCTTTGTGGCGCGCCTATCTGGGGCCTGGTCATGATGAACTCCCCCTTGGGGCCGTGGCTCACTTATCAGATTGAAAAGGATTCGCCTTCTTTGAGTCGGGCGCAATTTGAAAGTTCCGTCGCAGAGGCCGGCAACCGCCCCGTGGCCGTGGTGGTTTTGTCAGGCGGTGTCGCCTTGTACCGGTCAACTGCGGAGCGCTTTCGCTTTCTCTCCGAGTTCCCGCGTTTTGCCACCCCGTTTATCTGGGGCAAGTCCCACTCCAATGTGCACTTTATTTTTTCCTTCGGTCAGCCCGAAGGGCCGGGGCAGGATTATTTGAACGAAGGCCCCTCTATGGAAAAGTTGGCCCAGGCCTTTGGCCTCGAAGCTTCGCGCATGCATGTGACCCGGCCCTCGGTGAACACACACGAGGAGGCCATGGCGGTTCAGGATGTGCTGAAAGAAATCAAGCCGGCCCTCACCTATGTCTCAACCTCGGCCCTTCATCTCCCCCGCGTGATGGGCGTTTATCGCAAGCTCCAGATTTCGGCAGAACCTTTCCCCGCCTATTACTACAGTGTGCCGGCCAGCTTTCAGTTTTTCTTTTTTAAGATGTCCAACGCCGAACTGCTGCGCCAGTCGTTGCATGAGCTGATTGGGAATGTGGCGTATAAAATTACGGGGAAGATGTAGGGACAAGGAATTTTCTGGAGCTACAAACAAAATGAGAAGGCGGGATTTAAAATATTCGCCAGCGTGCCATTCTCATCTCCTTCGTAACCAGGCCCGCCGGGGGACCCCGATCCCGTTGGAGGACTATCGGGACCACCGGCCCCACCTTGCGTGTTAAATGTCGGAGCGGAACCTCCCCAATAACAGCTCCTCAATAAAATTCGGCCGCCTCCTCCACCACCACCGCCTGCGCCGCTTCCCCCTCCACTCCCTCCTCGACCCGAACCGCCCTGCGCGTTCATGTCAAAAGGGCGGTTGAGATATTGCGTGAAAGCGAAAACACTTCCGCCAGCGCCACCGCCGCCACCATTGGTTAAGCTTGAGTCGCCCGAAATACCTCGTGCGCTCACAGTGAAACTTGCTGTGCCTGATCCAATGATAATCTCCCGGGCGTAAAGGGCGATAATCCCTCCGCCCGCAGCACCTCCATCGCTCGCTCCGAGGATAGTTGCCGATCGGCCATGCCCGCCTGAAGCACCCATGTGGATTGCAAGAGTGGGTGAGATGCTCATGCCCCCTTTCCCTGCCATAATACCACCGCCGCCGCCATTGTTCTTTCCATCACCGCCACTCCCCATATGGCCGCCCCCACCGCCACCGGCCATTCCCGCGGCCCCGGTACCGACACCGCCTCCCATGCCAAGAGGAAGGTTGCAACCGATCACACCACCGCCTATCCCACAACTCAAAGTGACCCCATATCCCGTCGTGAAACCTCCCGGACCGACCCCTTGAAAATTTCTAAAATCGGCAACGCCGCCAGGCACGTGCCCCCAGGGATATCCTTTTCCGTCGGCGGATAGAGTGAGGGTGACGTCATTATTGATGGTGAGTTTATTTTTAATTCTGATGGGGAAAATACCGCCATATCCTTCGCCGATTCCGGTTCCACTTCCCAACCCAAAGGACAGTGCCGAGATAATCGAACTACCTATCACATTCACATTGTCAAAATGGGGGACGCGAATAATTTGAAGATCACAGACGCCTGTCGATGGGTCATTGGTAAAGCGCAATTCCGCTTGCAATCCGGCGAGACTTAAGAGAGGAAAAACGTAGTCCACGGTAATAATATCACTACTAACTGCGGTGACCGTGGCAAAACCATAATCTCCTGCCTGTAAGGTGTTGGCTCCGCAGCCCGACGCCGGCCTTTCCATCGAGATATGCCACATTATTTCATCTTGGATCGCAAACGGAGCAGCTCCGCCAGTTGGAGAAACGGTCAGAGCACTGGTGCCGGCGGCCACATTGGGAACGAGATTACTTATTTTGCGCGCGCGGGCCTTCACTAGAGAATCGTCCTGTGTCATGTTGCCATTCCACGTGGCATTCCCATCTGAGCCATTGCCAAACATCGTGAAATCCTTTCCACCCACGGCAATTCCATGTTTGAAAAATAAGACGGAGTGACCTGGACCTGGGAGTATCTTCCCCTCAATCCCTTGCGCGGCCTTGAGGCCAAAGGGGAAGGGCGTAAATTTGGGTGCGCCGGCACAACCAAGCTGATCGAAGGCCTCAATGTACACCCTCGGTGATTCGGGCGAATCATTGCCCACGGGAATATGCATGTTCGTCGTTTTAGTATTGGCAGGGGTCACGTCAAAACAGACGCTCTTGAGCGACTCTGGTGCGAACGGACCAACTTCATGGGCCGGGCGGGGGAAGTAGGAAGGTAAGATCACGCGAAATGATTTCGTGACTCCCAGATAAGCATTGGGGCAAGAGTATGTTCCATCAGATGCAACCGCGCCGAGCGAGCGGCAGCTGACAAAGCGAAAGGGCTTTACCACATTTCCTGTCCGAAACTCATCTGGCCCGACGAAGGGATGGATGCAACCATCTTGATTGAGGTGAATCGGCACATCTACATCACCACTTTGAAACGCGATATCGGGACTTCCGCCACAGCGAGTGATGCCCTCAAACATATTGGCCCCATCCCACGCCATAACTTTGAAATTCCACACGCCTGGTTTTAAGGGGAGTTCAAGCTCGCGCCCATTTCCGTAGAGATGCGCCCCGAAAGTTAAACCAAAAGTTTTGTTGAAGCCCCAGATATAGGCGGCGGTAATAGGTGGCCCGGCCTCGCCGATTGCGCCCAAGTTAATCCGCAATTTGCCTGTCGGAGTAGACTTTCGGGCACAACCTCCCAAGGTGGAAAATAAGGTCAAACTCACTAGGATTATGCAGATAAAACGCATAGATAAATTGTAGTACTCCTATGGCGTTCTACCAGAAAAACTTAAATAGGAATAAACTATCCCGTTGTAAGAGGTTGAAATTATAGACTTTTATCCTTGCTGATTTTCTTATTTCATTGCGCAGAAAAGAAGGGATTGTTGAAAGGTGGCATAAAGGATGGGCAGTGGCCAAAAAAGGACGATTAGAACACAAAGTGCACTTTAAGGGGTTCCATGACCCCTTTGGGACAAAGTGCGTTAGTAATCTCGTACCGTAGGTTCCTTAAAACGCGCCTTATGAAGTCCCTTTTTGATTTGCTGTTCTTGTTGTGTCCCAACTCTTTGATTGAGGAAATCCATCATCTCTGGTCTTAGGGAAAAGAGCTCATGGGTGGGAACGGCAAGCTCAAGTTTTTTAGCGCGAAAATAAAGACAGGAATAAGGATATTCCTCACATTTTTCATGAACACCTGCCCTCAGAGGATTTTGATAAACATATCGATACACATTTAAAAGGTGTCTCTGGTTTTCTATGAGACTCCACTTGTAACGGGAGCCGAACATCCGATTGATATGGCCAGAAGCTCTTTGAAGTTGCTCGCTAAAATTCTTGTTAAAGATGTACATGAATTGATCGAGATTTTCATTAGGTGTGCGAATCAGGAGGTGGTAATGATTGGCCATTAAGACATACTGATAAATCTCTGCTGGATAATCTCGATTGGCCTTGGCCAGTGCCTTTATCGATAATTCCCAGACGTGTTCTAGTGGTAAAGCGAACCAGCATTTGTCATTTGATCGAGTCGTCACGTGATAGAAATGAATGCTCGATCGGATGAGTGGTTTCCTAGGCATGTCGAGTGATGTAACCGCAATGGTTTTTTTCTGCAATAGTCGCGAGGATGTTTGAGAGAATAATTTCATCTATGGAATAGTTCTCACGCACCTAGTCCCAAAGGGGTCATGGAACCTCTTAGGGGCAAAAAGAGTGGGTGGCATTGGTGTTTACGGTCGCAGACCCCGGTTGACCTGGGTCGGCCAATGCCCCTAAACAGGTGGCACCGGTACCCTTGATTCCGCCAGCAACAATGGGGGCATTGAGGCCGGTCAAACTAAGGCAGCTTTGAATGAAGGCCCGCCCGCCGCCGCCGCCACCGCCACCGCAGCCCGCTGTTACTCCGTTCACGCCGGGTCCTCCTACGACGTAGGAGTCTATTGTTTGTAAGTCAGAAAACTGAGTACGAAGAATGATGCTTCCTCCGGCACCGCCACCGGCACCATTGTTAAGTACTGAGCCCCCAGTTGTGAGGCCGCCATTAACGCCACTGGCGGTCAAGCTCGCGCTTGCCGTGGGGCCGAGGATTTCACGGGCCGAAATGAAAATGATTCCGCCGCCGTTGCCGCCTGATTGGGGAATCGTGACGATGCCGTCCGTGGACCCATGGCCTCCGGCCGCGCCCATCATAACAAAATTGGGAAAATATCTTGGCCCCGAAGGGAAATCGGCCACGGTGAGCCCGCCCATTCCAAACATTTCGCCATTGTTGTCCTGGCCATTTCCGCCGCTTCCTATATGGCCCCCTCCACCTCCACCCAAGTTGAAGCCGCCACTGCCCACACCACCGCCCATCGAATTGGGTAAATGACAATCTCTTGGTACGCCTCCATTCCCGCTACATTGGGTCTGGGTAAAACCGCTGGGGCTTACTCCCCGCATATACGTGGCATTGGCCGTTGAATCATTGTCGGGATAGCCCTTGCCAGTCATATCAACGGTGAGATTTTGCCCTGGACTGATCACAATGCGATCTTTGACGCGAATAGCGAGTATCCCCCCAATTCCGGAGGTTAAACTGGCCGCAGGGCCAAGAGAAAAACCCGATGCGGTGAGGGTTAAGTTTCCAGTAACGGTGAGTTTTTGAAAGTTGGGTACCCTTATCAGTTGCATCACACATTGTTTGGCCCCAAAAGCATTTGCCTTTACCAGATTGCCCGAGGTGCTACCGAAGAGGCCATCACTATCAACTCCATTGGGAAAAAGATGGTCGATTTCAATTTGAGCAATGCTCCCGTAAATGGCAGTCACGTGGGCAAAACCATAACTGCCGCCCGTCAGATGATCAGGGGCAGAAGTATTGCCATCACAGGCATCATCCATGTTGGCCACGGCCACATGCCACATGACCTCATCGCCGACTTTAAAATCTAGATTATCAGTGAAGGCCTGGGCCAGGCCGAGGCGTGTCGAGCTGGCCTGGGGGATGGTGCCGACGATCCGCCGACGTGCCGACCAGGTTCTCGTCTCGCCGGCAGTATTTGTATATGTCTCACTATCCACTAAGATTGGGTCTACTCCGAGTCCTGCGCCACTTCCATGTCCGTCTGCTCCATTACCAAAAATAGACAGATCATCGAGGCCTTGATTAACCCCTTGTTTCATGAAAAAAACGGAATGGAGTACACTGGAAAAAAGTGTGCCCTGGGGAGGCTGGGCCCCTAGTAAGCCAACGGGATAATGCTTCACAATAGCTGTTCCACCACACCCGGGTTCGGGAAATGCTTCGATGTAGACTCGCGGGGATTCCGGGATGCCGTTGCCGACGGGAATGCGAAGATTGGTGCTCGCGCCGGCCGCTCCAATGTTGATGCACGCGCTTTTCAGTGAGTCGGGTGCATAGGGGCCAATTTCCCACTCGGGACGCGGCAAGTAGGAAGGGAGGACAATACGAAAAGATTGCGTTTCTCCAGCATAGGCATGATCACAAAGGCCGTCCCCATCAGTGACCGCCTTTAGAGAACGACAGGTGTGCAAGCGCAGCGGCTTTAGTTGATTGGGGTAAGCATTGGCGGTGTGGAGATATTGAGCGTCGGGACCGGCGGCAAAGGGATGGCCACAGTTGGGAGTTAAATGTATCGGTACATCCACATCACCGCCTTGAAAGGAGATATCGCCATGCCCGCCACAACGGGTGACGCCTTCAAACATATTGGGCCCATCCCACGCTATGACTTTAAAATTCCACACCCCTGGCTTTAGGGGTAGGTTCGTCTCGCGTCCATTGCCCGGAATATGAGCACCGAAAGTTAACCCAAAAGTTTTGTTGTGCCCCCAGATGTAGACGCCGTTGACGGTTGGACCGCCCTCGACGGCCCCCAAACTGATGCGAAGTTTGCCCGTGGGGGTGGACTTGCGGGCGCAGCTACCCGCTACAACCAGCAACATCAGAATTATGAATAAGAACCTGACTGACATACGGCCTTTTTTTTATTTTCAATAGGGCAATGCATAGGGATGATATATTTTCCCATCGTTCTTATAGATACCATTGTCTTGACCGCCCCATACGATAAGCTCCTGCCCTGTCCAGATCACACTATGCTCGGCCCGACCTAGTGGTTCGCCGGTTGAACTTAGATCATTCCATTCATTCCTTACCGGATCATAGGCCTTGCCATTTGTTAAATAGGTTGAAGGAGGATTAACCCCGCCAAAAATAATCAGCTCTTTTCCGGTCCAGACTCCTTTGGCTGAATATCGGGGAATTGGAGGGGCCCCGGTGGCCGTGCTCATGTCTGTCCATGTATCACTTATTGGGTCATACCTTTTACCATCAGAGAGTGGGACTACTCCATCACTACCACCCCAGACAATCATTTCACTGCCGGTCCAGACGGAGACCGCGCTTCCTCTTGCCGCAGGAGGAGTTCCTCCCATCGCTTGCCAGGTCGCTCCATTGAAGATGGATCCATCGGCGAGAGGTGATACTCCGCCAAGGTCTGTGAATCCACCCCAGATAAGCATATGAGTGCCGGTCCAAACTGCCGAATGATTATGGCGGGCTGGGCCATTACTGATATAACTCCATGAGGTGCCATTAAATTTGGCACCGTTATTTTGTGCCGATGATCCGTCGCGACCACCAAAGATAATAACTTCTGATCCAGTCCAAAGTGCGGAGTGTCCGAATCTGATGGTGGGGGCATTAACTCCGGTCGTAGCGGTCCAAGAATCACTTATGCATGGGCTTAGGCATTGCCCGCCAGAATTAAGCGGACCGGCGTTCTTTCCACCCCAGACCATTAACTTCCCCCAGGCCCATACTAATGGGCCTGGGATTCTGCCGACAGGCACGGCTCCAATAGAACTCAGATTGAACCAACCACTGCCTGGAATGTAAAAGCCACCATCTTGTAAGTACGCCCCATTTACACCACCCCATATCATCATTTTATTATCCGCCCAAACAGCGCCGTGACTTGATCGAACTGTGGGAGGGGCACCTCCGCCACTCATGTCAGACCAGTACTGGCGGAAAACTTTTTTTGTAATCACTTCCACATTTGCGTCCCCATCCTTCAGGTACACCGAAATGGTGTGGGCCCCATCGGGGACGGTCACGCTCGGGTGAGAACTGTTAAAGGGAATCCAGTCTCCCCCCGAGCAGACTGCGGCATCGATCTTGGCGCACATATGTGTCACAGGAGATGGATTCATCGTTGAACCAATGAGAGAGGTAATAGGGAAACTGGCCATCGCTTGGGTGTAATGGTCGTTGTAAAGACGAGTGCCAGGGATGGCAAAATCAGGTGAAACATTTCCGTGCTTCATAAAAAATACGCCGTTGTTGGCGTTGTGCAAGAGTTTGCCATGGGGATATTTGGCGCCGAGCAGACCAAAGGGGTAGTGCTTGAATACGGTGGGCCCTGAGCAGTCACTCGTGGAAAAAGCGGTGATATTAACGCGCGGAGATTCAGGACTATCATTGCCCACAGGGATATGAAGGTTTGTATCTGCCGGAGTAACATCGACTGTTTGGCATTCACTTCTGAGTGAGTCGGGGGCAGCCCCTCCAAGATCCCCTTCAGGGCGAGGAAGGTAGGAGGGGAGAACGACGCGAAAAGACCGGGTATTTCCCAGGTAAACATCGGTGCAAAGGTCGCCCGGAGCTTGCGCCAGAGCGAGAGAGGTGCAGGTGACGAGCCTCAGAGGTTTTATTTGGTTGGCCGTAGGAGGGGAGGGGTTGGTGTAGAGAAAATTCGTTCCCCCGCCAGAAACAAAGGGATGACTGCAGTCGGTGGTAAGATGAATCGGGACATCGATGTCGCCGCTTTGGAAGGCGATATCGCCATGCCCCCCACAGCGCGTGATACCTTCAAACATATTTGCGCCACCAGACCATGCCATGACTTTGAAGTTCCACACCCCAGGTTTTAAGGGGAGTTCAATATCGCGCGCGCCGCCTACCAGGTGGGCGCCGAAAGTAAGACCAAAAGTTTTATTATGCCCCCAGATGTAGACGGCATTGAGCACAGGGCCTCCGTCGATGGCACCTAAATTGAGACGAAGTTTCGCATTGGGCGTTTGTTTTCGCGCACAGCCGCCCACGGTCGTGAGCAAGGCCAAGCTTAAAAGAAGCACACTACTAATACGCATAACTCACCCCAGACTGAACAACGTATTCGTCATAGGAGTAAGAGGCCTTTTCTTTGGAGATTCTTTTGCGATAAAAAATATTGGTGTTCCAGGCCCAGCGCTTGCTCAAGCTGCAGTCCAGGCTCATGCCGGGATTCAAGACACTTTCCCAGCCCCGGATGTCCTGCTGGGCCATGGAATCTTGAATCTGGAGAATGAAGTAGGGGGAGACGCGCCAGCGCTTTCCCGGAAAGGTCACCTGGAATTGGTATTGGTAAATGCGGGTGTCGTTGTAAGGGTCCTCGGCAAACTGGTTCTGCATCTCCACCGCGTGATACCACTGCGTGCCTTTTTTAGCGGTGGTCGAGTAGGCCAGGCTGGGAGTGACAATTTGCAGCTTACTGCCTTCCTGATAATTCTGATAATGCTGATACTTGATCCCGAAATAACCCTGAGAGTTCTTGGAGAGCTCCATCATCTCGGTGATGTTCACTCCATAGTCTCTGGAAAAATATTTTAGCTTCTGCTTGGCTTCGTAATCTTCAAGTGAGTAGTCGGTATAGAACTCATAGCGGGCCTGGGATTTTTGCTTCAAGAAAGAATGGTGCCAGATGATACTCTCGGAAAGCCCAAGCTGGAGGGAGTCGTTTTGATAAATGGTTGGTCGAGTGCGATCAGTATAGCGCGTGTAGCCGGCGGTCAGGCTATGCTGGAGCGCCGTGAACTCGGCCAGACTTTTGAAATAGCCCTGGCGCAGATTGGTGGTGGTTCCGGGGGAGGCCTTGTCAGAGGCACTCACCTGACTTTCGGGGCCACTTTTTAACACGTTTGAGTCATAGAATATTTGCTGACTGAAGCTGAACTGATGAGGGGAGATCGTGCCCTCACCGGTCTGGGCCTTGATGTCTTCCAGCTTTTTTTGAATCATGGTTTGGATGAACGGGTCTTTGGTGTTGGCCAGCAGCCTCTGATAGTAGGTCGCCGCCAGATCATAATAGCCATTTTGAAAATAGGTGTCGCCCTGATCCATCAAGGCCTCTTCCACCAGACTTAAATCCTGGGACAGAACGCTACTACTCGCCAGCAGGAAGGTCAGGGAAAGAATTCGTTTATATGTTCTGGGCCACTGCATATTTATTCTACCGTAATATGGATGCGCGCTCGTGGAAGTAAGATAGTTCCAAGTCCGCCATTATTAATCAGATCTTCACCGGGTGCTCGGGGAATGCAGGGGAGTCCAGGGGTACAGCCGGGCATGCTGCCGGGGCGGGGCTTCTGCAGCGGTGGCTTGGCCGCAGGTTTTTCTTCTCTGTCCGGGCCACCTTCGCCGGTTCTCACTGTGACAAAGCGATTAGGGTCTATGGCACGGTCAGGCGTTTTCTCCTGAGTCATCTCAAACTGGCCAGTGGGTTTAAGTTCCCATCCTTGAGGTGGTTTGTACTCACCGGATTTAAAATCCACCTGTCCGATATCTCCCAGAGGCAGGTAGTGGCCGGTTTTTGGGTCCTTGATGGCCTGTCCGTTGGGTTCGACGTAGAGGGAGGTTTTAAGGTCCAACATTCCGCCGGCCTTTGGTCCGCCGCCCTCGCCTTCAAGTTTGGCCATGGCCCCTGTGACCTTCGCGCCCTGGCCATCTTCCTGAAGGGGAGAGTTTTCTAGGAGCGAGAAAAATTGCACCCGATTTATTTGGGTTGGCATGGTGGCGGTTTTCTTGTTGGTAAAGGCCTGGGAGAGCTGTCCCTCGCTAATGACTTTGGAGAGAGTGTTGTTGTCGAGCCCCTTCACCATCAGATCGCCGCACTTGCCGGGATTCTGAGCACACATATCATTCCAGCGCTCGGGGGTTTTCATAAAAGAGACGTGACCGGAAAAGGTAACCGCAGAGGAAACTTTATTCTCGGGATTGTAGGCCATGAGAAAATGCGTCCCGCGCACCCCGAGTGCCGCCGTATGGGTTTTAACCACGGCCTTGTAATCGCTATTTTCCCCTTTGGAGTAACGCGACTGGAGCTGGCCTTTAATAAGCGAGATCACATTGGCCTTGCCGTTTTCCATCTTGTCCAGCTTCATGCTGGAGTCAGGGCCGACAAAGATCGTGCTGTTGTTGGAGAATTCGATTTTGACCAAACTCCCGGGGCCGGTCGTGATGATATCGCCCTCCTGAATCGAGTCACCCTTCTGGAGGGGCGACGAAGGCCGGGCACTGGAGTTAACCACACCCTTCAACATCACAACTTTGCCTGTGATGGCGTTATCGATGCCAAATCCGATAGCAGGGCACGCTATCCCAATCAATATGATAAGCATTAAACCAACACGCATAAATAAATTGTAGTGCCGGTCAGAATTTCTGTAAAAAAAAAGAACTGGGCATTAATGATCAGGGGGGTAGGGCCTTGAATTCATAGAGGATTGATATCTTATTGATTTTCTTGCTCATTTAAGGAGAAAAAAGGGGATTTGGGAAAGTGCCAAAAAGAGCGGGCGGCCACCACAAATTAAGGAATTGGGACCTCAAAGAAGATCGACAGAGGCCATAGGATAAAGGCCGATGTAATGGGAATAGTGAGATTATCATCGAGTCTCAAGGGCACCTGTTCAAAAAGAGTCATGAGGGCTGCATGCCAGAAGGCCAAGGCGAGACGGGCCCCAAAAGGACCTTGATCAAAAATCAGCATGACGGCAAAAAAACACGCCACAAAAAAGGCCCCGCTGCCTTCTAAACTTTTGCCGCTGGCCAGGCGATGGGTTCCGTACTTGATACCGACGATGGCCGAAAGTGGATCGCCCAAGGCCAAGATCATGATCGAGGCCAATGCCACAGGTTTGGGAAATGACAGGATGGTCAGAAGAAGCCCCATGATAAAGGGCAACGCCGAACTCTCTTTTAATTCCTCCTCCGCTCGCAGGAGTGAAAAGTTGATAAAGTGACTCCGCTTGGTGAGATCGGGATAGTTGATACGGATTTGCTCCAAGATATACACCAGAGAGGAAACCCCACCAATTATGTAGACCGCTTCCTGGTGAGCGAGAAATTGTCCGTAGACCCAGGCGACAGTGAGTCCGGCGCTCATATGCCAGAACCGTCGGGGCAAATGAAGGTCGGACCGAAGATGGGTCGGACGCTCGCGCTCAGGATTTAAATTTTGTTCTTGCTCCACTCAGTGATCCGTAAAAAGGTTTAGTTGGGCAACGCACAATGCCGTGCGTTCTCCACAAAAAACGTCTATAAAACGCCTTAACCCAAGTAATATAGAGACGAATAGTATGGGACAGAATACCCCCTATCATTTTAAAAGCAAAAACATTTTTCAAAACTTGCTCCACGAGGCCGAAGCTTTGCAAGGTCTGGAGCAAATAGAGCTCCTGGTAGAAAGTGGGGCACCCCTGAGTCATGTTCCTTTGCAACCTTTGTACATGGCCATGCGGCAGCTTACGCCGGAGCAGGTCGGACCGATCCTTCCGCGCTTGAGTTCGGAGCAGCGGCAGGCCTTTCTCGATATAGATTTATGGAAACGAGATGAGCTGGATATTGAGCAGTTTGAGTACTGGATTCACGCTTATAAAGCTTGTGAGGAGGATGAAGTCCGATTGGAATTCATCAAGTCTTCCGAGTTCGCGCTTTTTATGAAGGCCCGTTTTAATGTGTGGACCTTCGACGTGGAAGAGCCCGAGTATCCGGAGCACGATAATTATTTTCTCACGGACGATAGCTTGCTGTTATTCGAATTTGATGAGGATTGCGAGTATGTGAGTGAAGTTCGGCGTTTCATCATCGAGCTGTATGCCGATCTGGGAATGGAAAATGCCTACTGCTACCTCTTCAAAATGGTCTCTGAGCCCATGAGTTCCATGCAGGAAGATGAGTACCGGATCAAGAAGGGCCGTCTCCTGGATTTCGGTTTGGTGGATTATTACGATGCCTTGGAGCTGGACAATACCTTCTCCACAGTTGAGTTAATGCACGGGCATTTAAAAATGAAGAGGGTGGCCCACGGCCAAATCGATCCCATCTCTGCCACTCAGGGCCTCTATCATGCCGCCGTTTCGCCCTTCGCTCGGGTGACTCAAGAGTTTCAAAACGAATTGCAGCGAGTGCAGAGTGATGAGCGTCTGGCCTTCTTGCAGTTCAATTTTATCAAACTGGTCAACGGTCAGGTGGCCTTGAGTGATGCCGACAAAGAAAATAATTCCGGCATCGCGCAGGTAGGGCAGCTGGTGAGGCAAAAGCTGGAGCTGGGATTTTCTTACCTTTGCTATTTGCTTGAAAATAGACCCGAGATTTTATCCCTGGACGCAGGAGAGTCACTGTTTGAGACCTTTGACCTGACGGATGTCTATCGGGTAGGGCTGACCTTGTGGAGAACCAATCAGCGCGAGTTAAACCGCCACCTTTTGCAATATGAATTTAATGAAAATAATGAAACTTTTTTAGGCCAATACTGGAATAACTTTCTTGATGATGTCTTAAGCAATCCGCCCAAGTGGTATAACTATGAGGGGCCATCTATTGATGTTACCAACGCTCAGGTTTATCTCCTTTGGGTAAAATGGTCGCGGGTGTTGCAGAACCTGTTGCCTTTTATTAAAAGTTTTCATGACAGCTTCACCACTCTGGTGGAAAGCGGGCGATTGAATAATTCGTTTTATATGAATTATGAGATCGCGGACATGGATTTTGAGGCCATTATTTTAAGCAGTCTGGCCAACCATTGGCTGGGCGTCTTACATGACCAATCCAGCGGCAAGATGGGCCTTACGGTCGACGAGTATCGCAAGTTTTTGGAAACCGCCTTGCACCCTACGGGCGTGCTCCGTGAGAAAGAAAAGATCATGGGTCATTTGCAGGCGTTTACCAAGCAGTTTGGACTGGACATTGTGCCTGAGATTGAAGATTACCTGTATATCTTGCTGAAGATGCAAATTGAAGGCAACCAGGTCAGTACCCTCAAAGATGCGGACTATCGTCATGTGGGCGGGCCGATTATTTTGAATATCTTGTAGCTGATCTCATCAGGATTCATCTTTAGCAATGGCGGTATTCCATAAATGTTCCAGGCGACGCATGAAGGGCGAGCTGGGATTTTTAAGCAAGCTGACAAGGGTCTGGCGGGTCTGCTCGAGCTTGATTCTTTGCAGATCAATGAGCTGCTGGGTCGGGGAGTGATTTTCCATATTGGAAATCTTCACGGTAAAAAAAACATCAAGAGCATTCAGGCGCTCGATCTCGCTCTCCAAATAATTGTATAGCTGGTAATTGTCGTTTCCCCTGTCAGGGGTAATGCCCCCTTTGGCCTCATGCAGGTCCACCGGCTCATCCAGCAGATCCAAGGTTTCTTCAAAACCTTTCAGGGAACTCATTTTATCCGGGGTGAGAATAATTTTTTTTACCATGGGTTTACTCGCTGGCCTTCTGCAGTTGCTCAAGAATTGTTTCATAGCTGGCAAGCTCGTGACAGAGGGTGGCCAATTCCCGATTGAGAACCGCCTGGCGGCGTAAAAAAATTAGCTTTGCCGGCAGATCCACATTATTTATTTTTTCTCCGGTGAAAACCACCTTGGAGAGAAGAAGTTGCTCTTTGGGCTTTAGACGTTTGGCCTTTTTAAAATAATGCAGCGGCAAGGCCTCCACACTTTTTGCCATAAAAAAACGTGGGTGGGTGCTGAGGTGGTCAGTGATAATATAAAGAGGGTAGGGAAAACGCTCCGACAGATTGAGCTCGTCAATCGCTTGACCTAAAAGCTTGAGAAAGGTCAACAAGTCTGTCAAATCCAACTGGTGAGTGGCGATATAGGAAGGAGTCAATCCAACTTGGGCCTTCTCTAATACCTTTTTGATATCGTTCAAATTGAGTTGGTTACAATCTTCAAAAGAAACTTCTGTGTAGATTGGAATTTTCATTTTTGCATCTCACCTTGAAATCGAGTTACAATGTTCAGATATGACGACAAAGCTATCATTACCCTTTATTCATCTGCCTCAGTATTATACCAAACTTTTGATGGGTAATAGCCATTCGAGTCCGGATTTTTTTAACAAGACGATGCAATATATCTATGACACTCCCGTGTTGCTTGGGCTGGTTCGTGCTTTTATCATGGACCCTGCCAGTCAAATTCCACTGGATGCCCAGCTTAAGGCGATGGGGTGGTTGGGAATACGAGATCGCTTAACTCTGGTTTTCTTAGAACGCGAATGGTCGGGAAGATTTTGCCATCCCACCGATCAAACGCGCAATGCCATGGCCGAGATGCTGGAGTTTGAAAAGCGAGCGCGGGACATTTCAGTCGAAGGATACTCCCGCTCATTCCTCCTGGCGTTCTATTTCAAGGTGATTCAAATTCGCCAGAAAGGGGAAATGTCCGGAGGGGAAAAAATTTTTGGCATGATTCCGAGACCCCTGCTGCAAATGCTTTTAGAGGTGAAGGCCCGTGCTATTCGCATCGACTGGCTGTTCCTCTTTTGCCTCCACCTGTATCAGTATCGTGGGCCGGAAAAATTTAAAGAGCTGATTAAAAATAGCGGGACCAGGCAAAATGTCATTGGGACAGTCTTTACCAAAGTATGGCCTGCCAGCGAGAATGAGCTGACGGATGAAATTATCCGCAATCTACTATGCTACGGAGCTTCGATAGGCGAACAGGATTTTTTCTGCAGCTCTTTGGTCGGTGGAACACAAAGGAGTCGAGAAGGTGACACAGCCAGCACATGATAATCCCGTCTGGAAATTTTTAGATGAGATTGCCACCAAAAAAGGAATCACCGAAATTGTCATCAATTCACCCAAGTCCGTGTTCGTGGAACGTGACGGGAAATTCATTCAGCTCAATGTAGGCTTTGAGAAAAATGAGGTGATCACGTTTATTCAGGAGATCGCCAAGTTCAATCAAAAATCTTGCGATGCGGATAATCCAATTCTCGATGGCAACTTGCCCGATGGCAGCCGCATTAATGTCATCGTGGAGCCATTCAGTACCGGCAATCCTGCCATCACCATTCGAAGGTACCTGCGCAACATCAAAACTTTTGCAAGTTCTCCCGGTGTTTTCTGCTTGTTTGATCAGTGGATTGAATTTTTTAAGTCCGCCGTGAAGGCCCGCTGTAATATTGTCGTGGCGGGAGGTACAGGAGTGGGGAAGACAACTTTTTTGAATCTTCTGCTGCAGGAAATTCCCCATGACGAGCGTGTGATTACGATTGAAGATACGCGCGAGCTCAACTTTGACCATCCCAATCTGGTCAGGCTGGAGGCCGCGCGCAAAAATTTGGCCAGCGATAAGCTGGTCTCACTGCGCGATCTGGTTAAAAATACTCTGCGAATGCGGCCAGACCGCATCATTATCGGGGAGGTTCGAGGCGGAGAACTCTTTGATCTTCTGCAGGCCATGAATACCGGGCATGACGGTAGCATGACCTCCATTCACGCCAGCAGTACCGGCGAGTGCATTCAGCGCATGGAAACCCTTTTTCTTCTGGCCGGATTTGATGTTCCCCATAAGGTGGTGCGCCAGATGATCAGTACCGCGGTGGATTTTATTGTGCAGCTTTCACGCTCCAAGGATGGCAAGCGCATCGTGGCCGAAATTATAGAGCTGACCGGGATGGATGGGGATACCATTCTTCATCAAACCATCGCCTCGTTTGATGCGGATGATGGCGGGTTAAAAATGGCGGATGTAGCGCCCCAGTGTCTTGCCAAGCTCCATGAGCAGGGGGGACTTCCTCTCGCCTTTTTTCAGGGTTAGGGAATGAGCAGCGCGGCTCCGATCACACCGGCCGAGTCCCCAAGCGTATTTTGATAGATGCGCGGCCTTGTGTCGGGGATGAAGGTCTGCTTCCAGACCCGCTCCTCAAGCCCTTGGTAGATGGCCGGCTGCAGGCTGACGCCTCCACCGAAAACAAGAAAATCCGGATCAAAAAAGTTAATCAAGTTAAGTGTGAACTGATCGAGATAGCGGCGGTAGATTTGCACCGCCTCCAGCGCCTTTTTCTCCAGCATCTCGGCGCGATCGAAAATTTGCATGGCGAAGAGTTTCTCGCCGAAGCGGTCGGCATACCAGGTTTCCATCCCTTTCCCGGAGAGAAAAGTTTCCGCGCAGCCCTGACGGCCACAAAAGCATTTCGGGCCGCCAGGATCAAGCTGGGTGTGGCCAATTTCTCCCGCGCCACCGTGGGGCCCTTCCAGCGCCCGGCCTTTATAAATAAGACCGCCCCCAACACCAGTGCCAAGAATGACTCCAATAGAGGTTAAATGTTCGGGGGTGGTTCCCAGCTCCTGGGCATGTCTCAGGCCCACGCCGAGCAAAGCTTCCGCCAGGGCAAAGCAGTTGGCATCGTTGGCCACGGCGATCGACCCCGAAAATTCCAGATCATGGGATAAAAGCGCGGGCAAATCTTGGCCGACAAAGATGGCGGTATTACCATTAAGCATCTGCTGGGTTTGGGGATTTATGGCACCTGGCAGTCCGATTCCAATTCCGTCCAGATCGGAGATCGATGTTCCGTTCTGATTTAAAACGGTAGAGATAAGTTGCACCATGCGCTTATAAACGCTGGCAAAACCTTCCTCGCGTTGGGTGGGGACGCGTTCCCGCGCCAGGACCTCATCGCGTCCGGAATGAGTGGCCAAAATCGCGGCCTCCATTTTGGTGCCGCCTATGTCGAGTCCAAGTCGCAAGCGCATCTCCCCAGTCTAATATCTTCTGGTTTGCTCAACAAGTATTTAAATTCTGGTGTCGTTTTGGCCCTGCAATTTTCGCTCTGAAAGCTGAGAAATATTTGGGGTGCTCAAGATCATTATGGTTTGACACAATGCCTGTTTCGACCTAAAAAGAGCGCTTAAATCAGCCCACAAATACGCAGGTTATACTTTGGAAACAAAAAATATTTTTCTTGATTTGAAGTCCCCCCTTAGTGGAATCACGCTACCGATTGAAGATGTGCCTGATCAGGTTTTCGCAGGAAAAATGGTGGGTGATGGAATTGGCATTGACCCAATTGAAAATATCCTGACCTCTCCGTGTAAAGGCAAGGTCGTTCAGCTGCACTCGGCCCATCACGCCATCACGATTCAATCAGAAAATGGCAACCAAATTCTTCTCCACATCGGCATCGATACCGTCAACTTAAAAGGGAAGGGTTTCCGTCCCCTGGTCAAAGTTGGCGATCATGTTGGTGAAGGTCAAGAGCTGATCGAATTTGATCCGGACCTCATTGCTGCCGCAGGGATGTCCCTGGTTTCCGTCATGGTGCTGATTGATGATCCCAAGGTGACAAAATTTGAATACCGTTTTAATCATACCAGCAAGGCCATTCGCGGCCGATCCTCGCTTGCCACCTTGAACTTTAACCAGAAGAGTGGGGCCGTGGTCATGTCCAAGCCAGATGTCCACGCCTTGGCCTTTGAGTCCGTGCATTTCTATGTGAGACTTCCCGTCGGGATGCATGCTCGCCCGGCGGCTCGTTTGGCGGAACTGACCAAAAATTTTCGCTCTGAAATAGATCTTATCAAGGGCAATAAAAGCGCTCCGCTTGCAAGTATCGTTTCCGTGCTCGCTTTAGAAATCGGCAAGGATGATGAGATTATTATTGTGGCCGTCGGTCCCGATGCTCCCCAGGCGGTCAAAGCGGTTCTCACCTCTCTTGTGGAAATTGAAGAAAAAGAGCTTGAAACATTTCAGAAGGAGAGACTGTTACAAGGCCCTAAGACTCCAACTCACATCAACAGTGATGCAAAAACCTTTCTTGGCGTCAGCGCCTCTGATGGCATCGTCATGGGGAACATCGCCCATATCAAACAGGAAAAATTCAGCTATGAGCAAAAGGCTTCTGATTCAAAAAATGAATTGAAGCAGCTTGAGAGCGCCCTCGAAAGCGCCATGCTTGAGCTCCAGAGGCTCGAAGAGGAAATGCATCAAGAACCGGCTAATAACAATAAGACGGCCATCTTTGGTGCTCATCGTGCCATGCTGGGAGACCCTGAGCTGTTGGATGAGGTGGTATCGCTCATCAATCACGGCCACTCCAGTGCCTATGCCTGGGATCATACAATTCAAAGCAAGCGTCAAAGACTTCTCGGTTTAAAAAATGAACTCATTGCCGGCCGGGCCAATGACCTGAAAGATATCGGAAATAGAGTTTTGCGAACTCTTCTGGGGATCAAACCAAAGAATCTTTCACAGATGGAAAATGTCATTCTCATAGCCGAGGACCTAACACCTTCGGATACGGCGCAATTTGATAAAAATAAAATTCTTGGTTTTGCCACCACCACAGGGGGAGCAACTTCCCACGTCGCCATTTTGGCGAGATCAATGGGGATTCCGGCCATCGCCGGAATTGAAAAACGGGCGCTTGACATCCCAGAAGGAAAGCTGGCCGTCCTCGATGCCGATAATGGTGCGATCTTTCTTGATCCTTCGCCGGCCTTGCAGAAAGAAGTAGAGCAAAAGCAATTAATCCGTGAGCAAAAAAGACTCGAAGCTTTGCGCGACTCAGGTCTGCAGGCGAGTACCTTAGATGGCCATCGAATCGAGGTCGTGGCCAATATCAGCGGCCTAAGTGACGCCAAAAACGCTCTTGAGGTTGGGGCCGAAGGCGTCGGTCTCCTGCGCACAGAATTTCTTTTCCTGGATCGCGAGCATGCGCCCACCGAAGAAGAGCAGTTGGAAATTTATCAAAGTATCGCCGATGCCATGCCTGATCGTCCGCTTATTATTCGAACCATGGACGTGGGCGGAGATAAGGCCTTGGCCTATCTCCCGATGCCTCATGAGGAAAATCCTTTCTTGGGTGTCCGCGGCATTCGTTTGAGCTTGAAAAAATCGGCCCTTTTCAGAGAGCAGCTACGCGCCATCTTAAGGGTAAAAGGGCACTCCAAAATTCATATCATGCTCCCTATGATCGGCCAGCTTGAAGAGCTGCTTCTATCCAAGCGAATTCTTGAAGAGGAAAGGCAAAAGTTAAACGCCCCTCAGGTTAAACTCGGAATCATGATCGAGGTTCCTTCGGCGGCCGTGATGGCATCTCAATTCGCCGCCCATGTGGATTTCTTTTCCATCGGAACCAATGATCTCACTCAATACACGCTGGCCATGGATCGCGGGCACAATGAGCTTGCCTCCCAGGTCGATGGACTTCATCCCGCAGTTCTGCATCTTATTGAGATGACCATCAAAGGTGCCCATGAGCATAAGAAGTGGGTCGGTATTTGTGGTGGAACCGCCAGTGAATTGAAGGCCGTCCCCATTCTGCTAGGACTCGGGGTGGATGAGCTGAGCTTGTCAGTGCCCAATATTCCCCTCATAAAGGCTTTGATTCGAAAAATTGATAGAAGAGAATGTGAAAAGGTGGCCCTCGCCGCCCTCAAGTTAACCAATGGTAAAGAAGTAAGAGAATTGGTCAATCGTCATTGGCCGGAAATAATTTAAAAGGGAGTCAGTTATGGACATTGGAAAATCATCGTTTTCCTTGCTACAGAGCATCGGGAAGGCCCTTATGCTTCCAGTTTCGGTGTTGCCCGTTGCAGGCATTCTGCTCGGAGTTGGTGCCGCTAAGTTTGGCTGGATGCCAGGAATTATTTCCCAGCTTATGGAGCAGTCAGGAGGGGCCGTCTTCGGTTCCATCCCCTTGATCTTCGCCATTGGTGTTGCTCTCGGCCTGACAAAAAATGATGGCGTCAGTGCCCTTGCGGCCACCGTCGGCTACTTTATCCTTCTCTCCACCATGGGAGTGATGGCCACATTTATGGGGAATCCCACAGGGGCCATCATGGGTGTCCAGTCTATTAACACCGGAGTGTTCGGAGGTATTCTCATCGGGATGGTGGCAGGATTTCTCTTTAATCGCTATTACAGAATCCAGCTTCCGGCCTATCTGGGCTTTTTTGCCGGCAAGCGTTTCGTTCCCATCGTGACTTCCTTTGCCGCCATTTTGCTGGGCATCCTCCTCAGCGTGGTCTGGCCTCCCCTGGGTCTCGCTATCAAGGCCATGAGCTTGTGGGCCGCCAATGAGAGTCCGGGAATTGCCTTCACCGTGTACGGGGTGGTCGAAAGGGCCCTCATCCCATTGGGCCTCCATCACATCTGGAACGTGCCATTTTTCTTTGAAATTGGTCATTATCTTGATCCAGTTTCCGGCAAAGAGATTACCGGTGAAATCGCCCGCTACCTCCAAGGCGATGCGAGTGCCGGAAACCTGGCCGGTGGATATCTTTTCAAAATGTGGGGTCTCCCCGCCGCCGCCTTGGCCATTTGGCATCAGGCAAAACCAGAAAAGAGAAAAGTGGTTGGTGGCATTATGATTTCCGCCGCCCTGACCTCATTTCTAACCGGGATCACTGAGCCCATCGAATTTGCCTTCTTATTTGTGGCCCCGATCCTTTATGGTTTTCATGCTCTGCTCTCGGGCGCGGCCTTTGCTCTTTGCGTGGCCTTAGGTATCAAGCACGGAACGACGTTTTCCCATGGATTGATCGATTATATCGTTCTCTTCTCACGCTCAAGTAATGCCTTGTGGTTCTTGGTTATCGGGCCGATCTGGGGTCTGCTCTATTACGGTCTCTTCACTTTTGTCATCAAGAAATTTGATCTCAAAACACCGGGGCGGGAAACTGATCTTGGCGCTGAGGAAGTCAGCGAAGAGGGGACAGAGCTCACTCCGCTCCTCGTCCATGCCTTCGGCGGCGCAGGTAACATTCGCACGCTTGATGCCTGTATCACGCGCTTAAGAGTTGAGGTGGCCGATATGAATCTGGTTAACTCAGAAGCACTCAAGTCTCTGGGAGCGTCCGGAGTTGTCAAAATAGGGAACGGAGTCCAGGCCATTTTTGGCACGCGTTCAGAAAATCTGAAAACAGATATGGAAATTTATCTGGCATCCACACATACCACCGCCAAGCCTGTGCAGCCTGTCTCGACTAAATTTGCGGTCGCGGATGCGGCCACCGTCGATGTTAAAAATATGGCGGGTGAAATTCAGAAGGCCCTGGGTGGAACTCATAATCTCAAATCCTGTCAGGTGGTGGCCAAGACCCGCCTCAGAGTTGAGGTCGCCAACGATTCCATGCTCGATCTGAAGGCGCTTGAGAAAAGTGGCGTTCAGGCGGCGGTGAATATCCGTCCCGGGGTTTATCACCTCATTGTAGGAATGAACGCACCTGCCATTGGCGAGTATTTCTAGTCACGATCCTGTCCAAAAAAAACCGGCCTTAATTCTAAGGCCGGTCATTGAAAAATAAATCGAAGAAAATTTTATGGTCGCAAGGCCCCCGGAGTAATGTTCTGGAGTACCCAGTCCGGGGAGAATTGCACTCCGCCAGCTGCACCGCTACCGTTCGGCCAGTGAACCTGTCCGTAGATATTGGCGTTATCAACACTCAATCCCGTGCAATCATCCGTCCACTTCTTGGTTGTGGGATCAAAGCAGTCAATGGCATATCCGGCACCGGTACCGCTGCCGGCGCTTGTGATGTTATAGGTGATGACTGTTCCGCCACCGCCTCCAGAACCACCACTGCCCGAGCCAGAACCACCGCCTCCACCGCCAGGGCTGTAGACCATCATTGGTTGATTGCTTATACCACCACCTGACCCAACACCCAATTGCGCATATGCATTGTCACCCCAACACTGAACTTCAGTGCTGCCTAAGATCGCGCAGGTGTTAAACTCGGTTGCCACAACCTTTGTCACTGAGCCATTAAGGCCCGTTACCATGGTCGGTGTAACTTTGTCTGTGGTCGTCCCATCGCCCAGCATACCGTAGAAATTGTAGCCCCAACATTTGAGGGTGCCGTTGTCGAGAGCGCAAGTGTGGGTCGCTCCGAGAGCAAGTCCCATTCCGCTTCCTATGCCAGAAACGGGTACGTTTGGCATATCGCTGTCACTGCCAGAACCAGTGCCCAACTGGGCACTACTGTTTTTTCCCCAGCAGGTAACACTACCTGTATTTGAAATGGCGCAAGCATGACTACCGCCTAAGCCAATGCTTGTGATGTTTGAGAGACCGGTGACGGTGGCCGGAGTCCAGCTATCGTCGAATCCTCCGCCTGTTCCAATCTGACCAAATACACCGTTGCCCCAGCATTGTACTGTGCCGGAGTTCAGCAGCGCGCAGTTTGTCTCTGTGCTGGAAGCAATGGCGCTGACGCCGCTCCCGAGCCCTACGACTGAGGCGAGGCCGTTTAATGGCGAATTAGTTCCATCTCCAAGTTGTCCGGACATATTGTAGCCCCAGCACTGGACTGCGCCTGCGCCAGTGAGGGCACAGTTCGTTGCACCACCGGCAGAGATCGCCACCACGCCTGAGAGCCCCACGACGGCAACAGGGTTGGTGCGAATCGTTGTGGTTCCATCTCCCAATTCGTAGTCCCCGTTACTACCCCAGCACTGGACTGAACCAGTACCTTGAAGTGCACAGGTGTGGAGATTACCGGCGGCAATATCAATGACATTGGCCAAACCTGTCACCTGGGTCGGTATACTTTGCGGGCCCCCTGAACCGTTGCCTAATTGTCCGGAGGAATTGTCACCCCAGCAGAAAACGTTTCCTGAGCCGGAGCCTGAGCCTACAAGGGCGCAAACGTGGCTTGCACCAACGGCCAGATCAGTAATGTTCATCAAGTTACCACCACCGCCTGACCCCGATCCTCCGCTACCTGAGCCTGGGCCACCACTACCACTCATACTCATATCGTAGAAACTGGCGGTGAAAGTTTGTCCACCGGAGAAGGAGCCGCTGTGGACCCAGACCCGGAATTTGTTGGGGCCAGAATTTTCAATCACGGTCCCGAGACCGCTGCCCCCACTGGTCGGGCCAAAGAGCATGCCTTTTTGGATATACTCCATGCCGTATCCGGTTCCTGCGCCCCCCGTCCCTGAGCCCGAGAGGACAATTTCAACCACGCCCGTTCCCACGAGATTGTTGAGAGTGGCAAAAGAATTTTCGGACATGCCCAAGTTATAGCTTGTGCCACCTGAGAAACCTGTGCCCACCACGCCGACCACCTGGAAGGGGGTTCCGCTGCCGGAGTTGTAGGTGTAACTGCCGTTACCATTACAATGATTGCCATAGCGATTTGTGATCCAACCGGGATTTCCCGCTGGAGCAAAAATTTGCAGCCCCTGGTAAAAGTCATCATGTGGGTCAGAGTTATTGATATAACTCACGGAAGGATATTGGGTATAGTAGCTGATTCTAAAGTTCCCGTCCGTGCTCATGATCTGGTTGGCATTCTTTCCGCCGGACAGATAGAGATGATTACCAACAAAACCATCGTTGTTACTGTAGTAATTGGATGACGGGCCGCCCGAACCATAGCTGGAGCCATATCCGCCTGAGGTGTCGGAAACATCCCACGCCATGGTGAAGTCACCTTGATAGCTGTTAAAAGCAGAGATAATATCTTGATACGTTGATCTATCTGAGCTGCCTGAGCCCATTCCATCAAAGCGACCTGTTAACCAACGGAGGTTAGGATTGGAACCACTGCCTGAGCCAGTCATGGTGCCGGTGCCTGTTCCACTGCCAAAGATTGATATTTTCATTCCGTTGTAGGCAGCTCCCACACCACTGGCATCAATCCTGAGAGGCACGCCGCCAATATAGGCAGAGGCGGCCTTCGGCAGAGTAATATCTCCATCACGGTTCCCTTCAAAAGTTGCCAGACGAACCTTGGTACGACTGCCGGTGGCCATGATATTTTGGGCGTGCCATGACTCCCCAGACCCCGTTCCCATGCTCTCGTCCCATCTTGAGACTTCCGTGGACCACAGTTGAAAGTTCGAAGAAGAAGATTTTTTGAACCCTTGCAGCGAGTGGCGGATAGAGAGATTGCCGCCCCAGGTGCCCGATGAATAGCCGGCCGTTTCAAACTGGGTGTCGGTAGGTGAGTTTATTCTGTAGTATGTTTCTTTCTCGCTATAATCTTCTGTGCTTTGGTGAAAATCATATTTGTAACCTGACTTGAGATTGCTCAAACAGTTGAACTCCATGACCACATCGGGCATTCCGTTGACGTCGAGAGTCACGCGCTTTTCAAAGGGAACCCCACTGCCTGAACCTGTGCCCGCCCAGGATGGCATGATCTTTTGGCCTGGCCCAAATTGCATACTGAGAGTGATACTTCCGCCATCTTCCGGGGAATACATCGGCATTGCAAGACTGCCTGATGTGGGAATGGATGTGCAGTCGGTGTAACCGGCTCGATATAAAATACCGCCGACACCGGCACCCATGAGGTCGGCCCGGAGATATCCGATGGTGCCGAGTTCGCGGTGACCGTCACTATGTTCCATGTCAGGGTCGTCGAGGCCAAATAGGTCACTTTGGATTTGATAAAATTCAGAATATTTATTTTGGACGCCCATGCCTCCTTCATGATCATATTCCATGCCCTTCTCATGATCTTTCAGACCGGAAAAGCATCCCTGGAATCCCGTACCACTGCCAACCGTACATTGGATTTCGATTCCCTGGGCGGTGAGGGCGCTATTGCCAACGCCAAACTCATTATCGATCAGGTAGAGGGAAGAGTAGATGGGGGCGGGATTTGCTCCGCCATTCCAACCGCAGGATGCGCTACCGCCACAGTATCTGACATCGTTGGTCTGGGTGCACTCGATATTGGGGTAGTAATCCTTATTACAGTTGATGGTGACCGCGGTAACATAGCCGCTGTCGCAGTTGGGACCTTTACTATTTGAGTAATCCGATTTGCAGTGGGGAGGCTCATATCCGCCACCCGTACACTGAGTGCCCGTGCAAGTCCAATCTTGTGTCTGGGGACAATTCTTATTGCCCATATATCCCCCGGGAAGCCCCGAGAGACTGACGGCGGTGGTGTCACAGCTTGGTCCTGAACCACTGTCGTAATCATATCCGTATCCGCTGCTATAGCTGTAGATGACTCTGCTGAAGGTGAGATCGCTCGATGGGGTGGTTGAGTAAATACCACTGCCTGAGCCGGAGAAGGGATTTGTTGTGAGCCACAGCTGGTAGTCAATTTTATCTAAAGGATCAGCTCCGTAGGTGGCGGTATAGCTTGCAGCCGCCACAAGATTGCCTGGGCCGCCAAGACCCTGTGGAAAGGGGTAGGGGCGAAATTCTTCAGTGCAGTTTTCGTCCATGAAACCGTGGATGGTGACAGGAAAGGGGAAAGCTGCTCCCACAGGAAGACGGATGTCGCTAAAATAGGTCGAATCATTTTTGCGATGGTTGACCAGACCTGCATGAGTAAGACATCGTGACCAGTGACCGTCTGAGAGATCGCCACTTTCTGAGCCGCGCATTTGAATTTTGAACGATTTTGAATTTCCCATGTCGACGCTGGGGTGATCGCACACACTGGAACCGTTGGTCACTTTGACAAAGTTATTGCAACTTACCAGTCGAAGTGGAAGGAACCCGTAACTTGCATCATGATAGCTGGCATCCGCAAATTGGGCGGTATTACAGTTGGCGACGCTGACGTTCAGGGAAACATCGGCGGCAGCACCATCAAGATTGGCAGCGGCGGTACCACAGCGAACAGGCCCTTCAAATATGCCAGGGCCTTCCCAGATTAAAATATGGAATTCCCACGAACCATTGTTGAGGGTTTTGTCGACGCCCGCCGCACCTTGGGCAAGGGCCATGCCCCACTGTTCTCCACCCCCGGTCAGTCTGCCGTAGATCATCCCTCCACCGGCAGTGGCCTGGGACGAAACAATCGCCCCCAAATTCAGGGATAATTTAACTTGATTTCCCTTCGGGCCGCCACAGGAGGCCAGGCACAGGGTCATAATCAAGAGAATAACACCAGAAACGTTCGTTTTTTGCATAAAACGCCCACTGTTAAAAAGAAACTCCGTAACTATTCGGGACAATAAGTTCATTTCTATAGGAGTAGTTTACGGTGCTGGGCGCCAATCAGTTAGTATGGATTTCGATGGTTTATAGTGACATGAAATTACAGGTCTTTTTTATAAAATCGCAAAAATGCGTCTAAATAAAATGTATTTTGCGTGGCAAGAATCTGTGCCAGCCCTTGAATTTAAAACTCGGCCTTTTTGATTCTCACATGCAGCTTGTTAGTCTTCTGAAGGACTTTTTCCAAGGCCCGTTCTACCTTGTCGTGACCGGTAAGCTGTTGCTCAAATTCAAGCCGTTTGGCCCGGGTATCAAACTGGATAACCGAGGAGTAGGCGATGAAGAAGAGAAGAAACGAGGGAAGGATATATTTACTGTGCATACGTGCCTCCTATGGACGATGTGCCGATCACAACAAAGACTGAGCAAAAGCCTTGCCAACTCTAAGGGCCAGGAATCAGATAAAAGGTGTCGCCTTGGCCCTCTTAAAGAGATAATTAGAGACAATAAGGTGGTGGCATTATGCCTTTTCGCGGAGCGTTCATATTTTGGTGGCTGATTCTCGCACCTAGTGCCTGGGCGGCCGATTGCCGTGAGTTTCAGACCGGAGCGAGCTGGCTGCTTCCAAAGGAACTTCGGGAGTCTAGCGGGGTGGCCTATGACGGAGAACAAGGAGGCCTGTATCAGATCAATGATTCAGGCAACGATGCCGTTATTTGGAAAACGGACCTCTCGGGAAACAAGTTACAAAAAATTTCCCTTGAAGGGGTGAAGAATATCGATTTTGAGGACGTGAGCATCGGAGGTTGTCCGGGTAGAGGGCATGGTGAAGAGAAGTGTTTCTTCCTGGCCGATATCGGAGATAACAGACAGTCGCGGCGAGATGAGGAGATTCACGTCATTCATATTTTTGATCTGAAGAGCTTGGGCACTTCCTCATCACTCAAACCCATGAGCAGTTTTTCTCTCCTCTACCCTGATCGCATCCACAATTCAGAGTCCTTTGCAGTCCATCCCCGTTTTCCCTATGCCTATCTTTTGACTAAGGACTATGAGGGCATGTTGTTTAAGAATGTAATTCCCGCCAAACTGTTTAGAATCGATCTGAGCGCCGTCACAAGCGGGAACCCCATCACCTTGATTGAGGTGGGCGCTCTCAACATTGAGATGCTGGCGGGGAGTCGGAAGGCCTTGCCAACCTCGATGGAATTTTCACCCGATGGCGAATGGCTTTACATCCTTACCTATAAGAATGTGGTGGCGATTAAAAATACCGGATGGGCCAACACCCGAGCGCCTTTTCCCACTGTCTGGGAGCAGGGTAAGAATTATTTTGTGATGCAAATTGACGAGCAAAAGCAGATGGAGGCCTTAACCTTTATTTCCAATGATCAATTTATGGTGACGTCTGAGGGACGAAACATGAAGGCCATTATATATAATTGCCGTCCGAAGGCCCTTCCCCGCCAATAGTCCGGAGCATCTTTTTGAAATTCTGCTGAGGGTAGCGCTCCTGAGCTTCTGTTAAAAAGATCTTGAGTGAGTAGTTGTCTTGAAAGATAAAATTCTCCACAAAGTCATGGGCCAAGATGAAGAGCATGGACAACGGGGGCATCTTGGTGAAATTTATTTTTTTGGGGAACCCGCTGCCGTCAGGCCGCTCATGATGCTGCAGGATAATCTCGGCGGTGTCGTGGGGGGCCTCTTTAAAATGTTGTGCCACCAGGCGTGAGCATTCCTCCGGATGATTGAGGAAAAGTTCCTGATCTTTGTCGGTGAGGGTCAGCCTTTGAGCGTTGAATTCCGCCAGATTGCGAATTTTGGCCAGATGGGGGCGTGCCGCCAGGGTGATGTCATGCAGAATCGAGGCGAACACCAGCTTGTCCTTTGTTCCCTGTGAATACCAGCCCAGCTTGTGCGCCCAGGCGCTGGAGATGAAACATAACAGAATCATATGTTCGGGAAGAAAACGTTCGGTGGAGCGAAGGGAGGAGAGCTGCTTGAGGAACTTGATGGAGTTAGGTTTCTTCTGCAGATAGCTCAACGTTTTTTCCACCGCACTTTCGATCTGCTGCTGGAATTCACCGTCAATAATAATTTCATCTTGAAAGCGCATAATCTTTTGCTCGAAACGCTTATCCAGCGGATCATCATCTGACCGCAACACAAATTTAAAGCCCGAGTAGGAGGCGAAGAGAGATCGTTGGGCATCAATTTGGGGGAGAATTTCTTTGATAACATCTTTCTCCAGGTAGACATGCTTGAGTCCTTTCGACTTGTAGATGGCGATTTCATCTTTGGCCAGGATACTGCCGCGACGAAAAAGAGAATTATAGTGACCCGTGGCCGGGTCTTTCATAAAAACATCTTTCTCCAGACCATCGACAAAGCTCAACGTTTCAATTTCGATTTTGATGTAGTGATCATCAGACTGGGGAATGTTGAGACCTAAATCTTTGACCATGATCTTGCTAAAGTTCTTGAGAAAATCATCCTTGCTGTAGATGCGGATATAAGGGAAACGCGCGAGCTGATTATATTCCGATGCGGTGTGGCCGGAAGTGATGATGACCAAGGTAATCTTGGGCAAACTTTTGTGTACTTTCTCTAAAATATCACTGAAGTTATAATCATTCTTTTCCATTGTGAAGATAATGGCCTTAATATCCTCTGCATTGGTTGTTAAAAAAGTACAGGCTTCGTGACTGGTTTTATAGAGATGGACGGTGTTATTACAAGAGAGATCAAAGGAAACTTTGACCACACGCTGGAACTGGGGATCGGCAACAACCACCAGCAGATCTTCGCCGGCAGTCAGGTCCGGCTTCGAGTTGGATGGGACATTCATACAGCCTTATTCTACCAGGCCTTGAGTTTTTGGCCAGGACTGGCCATGCTTTGTCTTTGTTCCTGCCTATCTCCCGCCTGGCCCGGGGAGTCTCCGCCCCACCATTCCCGAGCTCAATGTTTTTATGGGCCTTGGCTGGCCTTGGAGCAACATAAATCCCAGAACGCCTGTGAGTTGACCACCTTGCGATTTTGGCCGGAGTTCTATCTTCGGACTCTTTCACCCCAGTATTATGAAGACAAAGTTTACGCCCTGGCCGACAAGGCCCAGGCCCGTCTGATGAATATGGATTTAGAAGATGTTTTTTCACTCCTGCCGGAGAAGGCCCCCAGCAATCGCGCCCATCTGTGCTTACAGGGAGATCAACTGTTATCTCAACATTTTCAAGTTCATTTTAGCCCCTACCAAAAGCAGCTCGATCATCCAAATAATTTTGGGGATTTTATTTTTTACTTTGGTTTGCAACGGGAGGATGGTGCTCGCAAACAATATTTTCCTGATCTCCACCTGGCTGCAAATGTCGGGCCGCACTCTCTGAGTGTGCTTCATGAGGTCTGGCACTCACATTTAAAAATTCTCGCCCAGCTGGACGGGCCGCAAATCCTGCAGAATCTCAGACAAGACTTTCCCACCAGCATGGCCCTGCTTGAGCGCCATCTGCTCATTGCTCTTTCCGTGCAAGGCGAGACCCGTAAAATTTTTAACTTAGAGCTGAAGCTCAAGAGTGAGTCCTGGCATTCTTCTTTTCCCAAGGTCGAAAAATATTTGTGGCGCTTGAGCGATGTGCTCTGGGGAAAGGTTATCCTGATGGGAGAAGGGGAGAGGCCCTGGGCCGAGTTTGAGATGGACACCCGAGCTCTTACCTTTCGCAGTAAGTTTGCCTTCGGGGCCGAAGGATTTTTCCCCCTCATCGGTGAGCCTGGCAAAGCATGGAAAATCGGCCAAGATTCCTTCAGCGGGTACCTCGTCGCGGACCTTGCCATGAAAGTTCAAGGGGTGAAGCCGATTATTCAAGGACACAAAATTCCCTTGAGTTATCATCCTTTGCAGAAGACCGACCAAGTGTCGCTTACCGCAGGTGAGAAACCGACCGTGAAAGTTGAAGCTAACTTTTTTACCTATGTGCCGGTGGCCTTTGCCAAAATTTTCATGGGCCTTGAGGCCGACATTCATCGTTTTTTTATGGAACTGGGAGAGTCTAGAAATGGCGGCAAGGGCCAGCTCACAGTCACCCTGGCCGATGTGGGGGCGGAAAATCTGCAGCATAAGGCCCTGCTTTCCGTAGACGGAAATAGTAAAATCTCCAATAATCTCTTTATAAAGCTGGGGTTTCAGATGATGGCCTATCGGCTCATTCCCGATGGTGAGACCAAGAACGAATGGCATCGTTGGGGGACGGAGTATCTCAATGCCGTGATCAGCGATATCCATCAGTTTAGTACTCTTTGCAAAGGAAGGATGCATGAAAAAAATTGAATTTTTAAGCCATGTGCCGGTGTCGATTGAGGTGGTGAAAGAGCATTTTACCGAAGAGCTTTTTAAGTATTTACTGCCTCCCATTTTGCCTGTGAAGGTGGTGCGATTTGAGGGAGTGGAAAAGGGAGCTAGGTACGAATTTGAGCTGCTGCCCATTCATCTGCCCCCGCCATTTTCCACCACCTGGAGTGGAAAAATTGTCGATTCCGGAGATGTTCAAGGGGGATTTTATTTTGTGGATGAGGGAACAAACCTGCCTTTTCCTCTGAAGAGCTGGCGCCACCTCCATCGCATTCTTCCCAATCCGCAGCTCGGTGGCATCGATATTCTGGATTTGGTGGAATATAGCTGCCACATTCCGCTCCTGGAATATTCACTTTACCCCAGTTTTTTTTCCCTGTTTGTTTTTCGTAAACAGAGATACGCCGAATACTTTCGCCGACATCTTCAAAACTCGGCGCAGAGTGCCACCTCTTGAATGGGAATGCTTTTATCGGCGCGATTGAGAACCTGACCGTTGCTGTAGCGAACCTGATTTATTTCGTTGAATTTACCCCTGAGTAACAAAGAATAGCTCTTATTTTTCTGTGTCAGGTGGATCGTCGTTCGCCCTGGTTTGGCGGCATAGGCGGCATCACGGCCGGGACCGAACATAAATTCATCCGGGCGGTTTTTGGAAAAAAGCAAATTGAAGGGGCCATTTCCCAAAAGTTCAAATTTTACCTGAATGTCACCTTTGATCCGAATGGCGGTCATGCTGACCGCTTTTGTGGGCCTTAAACTTCTCTTAACTTTCATCAGGGTATCATAAAATTCCTCAAAGCTTGTTCCACCCTTTGAGATGGTTGCTTTGGAGGTCTTTCCGTTCTGGATAAGATAGATTTTTGCCTTGGACTGGCGTTTCGTCATGATGCTTGTTTCATCCTTGTTAATGGTGGGGCCCTGCTCGCCGATGGACGTGAGGGCCAAGGTGCTGAGCGCCTCTTTCACTTTCTCATCCACCGTTCCTGCAAAATTCCCCGCGATCGAGGGGCAGAAGGCACCTTCTCCAGTGGTTTCCCAAAGCACGTTATTATCGGCGCCGATTTCAAAACGTGAATACTGCCTGTCGCCCTCGGTGGAACGGCCATCTTCAACAAAAACGATGGTGGTATCAGGAGGACCGGCCCAAACTGCCAGGGCAAAAAAGCTCATGGCCAGCCCCAGGAAAGAGGGGAAGATCATTCGTCCTCCTCAGAACACTGCAGAGGCGCAAGGATCTGATCGAGATGGCGGGGATAGAGTCGGGCCATGGGATGTCGGGCGTTTCGCATAATTGAATTGTTTTCACCAATGTGTCCATAGGGTCTTCGGTCATCTTGATATTCATCCGGCAGGCCCAGTGCGTGCAGCACCTCATGGCGAACCGTGAGGGGGGAATCGGTAAGACTGTAGTTACTTGAGTTGGCGCGATTGAGCTGCTCCGGGGAGGTGATGCTTCGGCGGGCGATCTCGGCCCGGCAATTTTCCGCGGTTCGGGGAACCGATAAGGTCCAGCTAGTCAGGCAACGTCTCATATTCAGCTGATCGACTTTGTGGCAGTTGCCCTTGTCCTCAACATCTCCGTTGATGTTGGAGTGAAAACAGCGGTGAATCATGACCTTGGGTTCAGGCACATTGTCCGGCGAAGCATGGGTTTTAAAAGTAATCTTGAATTTTACTCCGGGAGTTCGCTGCAGGCCCGGATCGACCGGCTCAGGGCAAGGGACAGCGCGGGAATGGCTGGCACTTTGCCACAGGTTTGCGCTGGGAATTTGCCCGGTGGAGCAGTTTAAAAAGCCATTGACGTCTGAGCCCCAGGCACTGACTAAACTCTCAAGGCAATCAAGCACGCCATTATTATTTTGATCGGGACAATGATCTTCCAACTCCGGCCCCAGCACTAAATTCACCTTGAGGTTCACCTCACGAGGGGCCGAGGCGGTGGGTTGCGTAATGCTCATCTTCTGAGGACTGCCATAGGGCCAATCGAGGACTCTCAATCGATTGACCAAGACAGGTCGTGTTCCTGGCAGCGGGCCCCCGCTCACGCCCTGACAGCTATTTGGTAAACGCAAGTTTGGCATAGCGCCGGCCTCACATAAGGCCGCCTGGGCCAAGGCCCTTTCCGGTCTCGACATATCCACCAGGGCCTGCCGGATGACCGAGGGATAATTTATGGCCAGGGCCTGGAGGTTGCGAGAAATCTTCTGTGATTGAGTGAGGCCGGATGGCATCAGATTGCCACTATTATTAGGATTGGAGTAAGAGCATAGATTGCTGATCTGGGCCCGGGTGCGGGTTTCTAATTCCTGGGCGGCATAATTTGTTCCATTCTGAAAACGGGCAAAAGTCTGGCCCATCGGGGTGTTGGGAGAGGCCGCAAGACCCTCAGTAAAGGCCTTATCAAAGCGTTTCTCAAGTTCCAGATAGTCATCATGGTCTGAGGCCTCAACCCCATCGCGGGTGATTTCCCGTCCATAACCATAGGCGCGTCCGATCATCTCATCGACTTCGCGCTGGGCCTGTGGCCGCGTCTGGAGATTGGCAAAGTTTTGATTCTTATCACTCATGGTCGACATCCCAATCAACTTATACATCTGGCTTTCAAAGGCGGAGAAGCGAGGGGCATCCAGTCCCCACGCGGACCATAGGAGAGGATATTGATGGGCCAGTCTTTTTTGCTGATAGTTAATGCTGGCGCAGTTCCCCGGTTGATAATCAAAATGGCCGGGGTGCTGACAGCTAAATTGTTGGCTTGCATGCTTAAGACGCATCATCCATAGCAGTCCGTGCGCCACATTTTTTGGATCGACACTTTCTTTGACCGCTTGCAGACGACCGCGGAAGTTATAATTTCGAACTCCATGGGTAGGACTCAGGAGATTGGCCTGAATCATTCTCCAGGTCGGAGAGTCCTGGGAGATGCAGGGGGGCCTTGTGATCTTCAGAGGATTTTGTTTGGAAACTGAAGCGACTCGCAAGGCCAGATACTCCATGGCCTGCTCTTGGAAACGGGTGATGGCCTGTAGTTTCATGGTTTCGCGAAGCAGATTCTCGGTGGCGATTTCCGGCCTGAGTTCGATGCCTCCGCAGTGAGTGCTGATGCGCTCTCGCTGAGAGTCTGAGTCACAGTTAAACTCAGTGGCGGCGGAGGCCTGGGCCTCGCTCTCACTGCCTTGAGGAGAGGAGAGATACCCATATCCTCCGAATCCGTCGACGATATTACTTTGATTAACGCTGGGAGATAGATAGGCCGGCCCGGCAGCTGGGAAGGAGGCAATCAGAATAAAGGCGAGCCAACGTTTCACACAAAACCTCTAGGCTATTTCCTTGTGCCGGGAATTTTCCAGCATCCCCATGATGGTTTGCTTGATGTTGGAAGGGATCGTCTGGACATTCCAGATAAAGCGCAAAGCATGATTAATCATCTCGTCGGGTAAATCCTGAACTTTGATGTGGATAATATCTTCAGTCTCGCAGTTCGCATCTTCAATTAAAAATCCGTACTCGATGTGTCCATGATCATCCATCTTGATGGTATTCCCCATCATGGTGATATCCACGTGGGTGATCTTTTCATTTTTTTCAACAAAGCTGAGAGCAAAAAAACTATTACTTCCGATGTACTGATGAACGACCCCGTCGATATTCACGTTTTTGGGAGATTCGACCTTGGCCAGTTGCTCCGCCGCCATCTCATTAATGAAAAAATTTTCCACCAGCTCGCGAAATCTGCCGTCGGCATTTTCAATCCGGCAGCCGACCGCTGCATCCAGGTGCCGGACATTGAGTTGCAGGGGAATGATCTGGCCGTCGAGTGTAATCTCGGCCTGTAGTTTTTGATTCTTCTCAATTGGGAAGTTTGACTCATTGAGCTCGAAGGCCAAACCATGGGAGGACAAATTGATCAAACGACACTTGAGCGTACGCTCCTTGCTGAGTCTCACTTTGAACTGCGCATTATGCAAACCAGAAAGGGTAAAACGTTCGGGGCGCTCAACCAGCGAACGAGTATCAACTTCTTTAGGTGTCATGGTACTCCTCACGGCCTTGAAATTTTTAGCTAGGGAAAGACTCAGGGACTCATCGGCAATTCACAGACTTTTCTTTAGGCAAATCAAGGCCTTTCGGCTACTTAGCTCATCATTTTTACAATTATTCCAGATTATTTGGGCCTGCTCCAGGCATGATTCAAATTTCGCCTTTTCATTTAAGGTGGTGCGGGCCGAGCAATGAAAGCGAATCTTTTGGTCGGCGATAATTTCAGACTCGGGGTCTGGAGTTTGCACCACGGGCGAAACGGGGGCCAAAGTGGGCAGGGGCGTGGGGGTGGATGTGGGCACCTCTCTATCCGGCTCCACATCCGGGATTGTCACCTGGACTGGTTCCTTCACTGGTGCCACGATTTTGGGAGGCCTTGCCGGTTTTTTCTTTTTGACGTACTTTTCCCATTCTTGGGCGCGCAGCTCCTGATAGCGCTGAAGTGCCTGCTCCTTTTCAATCTCTTCCACGGATTTTTGTGTTGTCCCTGGGAGACTCTTCTCCGGAGGAGCGGTGGGGATAGCGGACTTTTGCACCGTCGCGCAGGAGCAAAGCAGAGCAATGAGGAAAATTCCCAGCAGTCTGTTGAACATGTTCTTTATTTTAAACTTGGTGCAATTTGTTCGTGACAACCTGGGCGATATACTCGCGAAACTGGGCGATGATGGTGTCATTGATCCGGTCAATGTAATCGGGATGAGTAGGAATGAGGTCGTAGAGAATGCGTTCCAGACCAGAGTGAATGGTTTGAACTTCCAGATACAACTTCACAAAATACTCTAAATTGGCCTTATGCCAGTTCACCAAAAGAGGGGTTAGATCGCTATGGCCTTCACAACTTGTGCAACCGGTACACTCACCGTCATGCAAAATATAATTCATATGATTTTGAGTATGAATATTCACCAGCTGGTCTCGATCTGTCTGTCCATCTGCAAACTTATCCAGAAGACGGAGGGCCACATCGGGATGTTGCTTCAGCGTGAGGAAAAGCTCCTCATAAATGGTGGTGTAGAGGGCGGTGAAAATGATGTCCTCCATGAGGTATTCCATCAATTTCTTCGGGGTGTCGGCGGTTTTTTCAACCTTCGCCAGGGCCACCAGGGCCTGATTGTAGGCGTAGTTTGTGGTTCCCTCAAAGGAGTGGAAAAAATGCACAAAGCTGTTGAGGGTTTCCTCGTCTTGATAGACTTGGCGTTTGCTGACTCTGTCTTTTTCGATTGTCATAGGTGGACCTCGTCCTTAAGGCCAATGTTACGTTTTATGCTAACATGCAGGACTAATGCTGTCAGAACGATCGCGAAAGCGGAAGGGCTTGCCTAGCGGAGTGATTTGATCAGGTAAAGTGGCGGCATACCGCGGTCACTGTGCTTAGGCACACTGACCGTCCTGTACATAAAAAAGGGGGCTGTGAACCCCCCGCACCAAGCATCATTTCCGGAGAAATTTGCTTGGCGATAAACATTTTATTCAAATATTTTCGGCCCGAAGGCCGGCATTTTAACCACAGTCAATATGAGATCATCCGTGACGACAAATAAATTTTAAAGTAGGTGTCACTAACGTCCTGGAGGTGCACCAAGGAAGAATTCGTGGATGGGAAAGCTCCTCATCACACGTAAAACAATCATCGGGGACTCCCTGGTTAAAGTAAAAAACACAAAACAAAACAGAACTAAGCAGCAAAAAAACAGAACAAAAACAAACGTATACGACTAGGGGCCAAGCGCGCTTTTAAAGACGGAAACTCGAACAACCCCTTGCGGCATACTCAAACAATCATCAAAGCAAGAACAAAAACAAATCAATCAAACTCGCCGCTTTGTGATTATGGCACAACTCATTTTTTTGCTGGTTAGAAAAAAACTAACCGAGCAAAATATTTTTAACATGTGGATTTCCCGTTCCGGACTTCCGTAACTTTGGTTTTTTGTGTAAAAGTTAGACGGTCGAAATGTCATGGGATCAGTCACGAGTTACAAAAGTGGGCACTTTCTATAAAAAATGGCCTTCTGTTGGCAAGAAAATGACAAAAACGCACAGGCATATTGCTAAGGTCGTTGATAGGGTGTGAAGAATGAGGGCCTATGTTGCGCTTATAGGAGTGGCGGTGTTGATGGCCTTTTTGGCCGGCGGCACCCTTTTGCTCATGAGGACCAATGAGCGCATGGTTTCTGGTCAGGATATTGCCGCCATCTCAGAGTTGAAGATGTCCTTTCAGCGGGACGTGGGTCCTCTGTCGATCATCAATATTTCTTCCTATTACTACACCAACCATCACTTCAAGCTAACTTCGCCGATCTATGCTTTGCCGGAGTTTGATCGAACCGATCCGAGTTTTTACGCTCACCCCGGCGACTGCTTTAAAGGGGTCCCTGAGCTACAAGGTCTCTTCGGCCACCGCAAGTTGGTAGTTTGGGAAGAGCTTCGCTGTGGCATGCGAACTGGCCTGCCTGAGGAGTTCTTTGAGGAGCCGCCTTTTCTCCATCCCTCGGGCAGCAGCTTTATGTATTTGGCCTATCTAACGGGCAGTCCTCGGTTTCGGGAGATGAATTGGATCATCGACCGATTGCCCCTTTTTCACGTGCGTGAGTTGAAAAATATTACGGAGTTGAAGGGCCGGCTTCGGGGGGTTTTTTTGATTTTATCCGAGCTCTCAGAAGAGGAGTTGGAATCCATCGCCCGCGGACAAGGTTCCGTTTTAACCGGCAAATATCTTCTGGCCAGACTGATCTACAAGCATGCTCCGGGGAATCTTGAGTACCGAGTTTATGACCGTGCCGATCTCGATCAGTTTTTAAGCGAAGCTGATTATACCTTGATGAAATATAACAACAAACGCCTTTGCTTTTTTCGCGACGAGGAATTGTGCTGGTCACCCAATTCAAAAAAAATACTGGAACGGCTCAATATGTCCCAGATATTCCTTTTTATCGGCTGCCTTTTTTTGATGGGGGTGGCCTTGGCCGGACTGCGAAACCGCTTAAGGGACGATCGTTCTGAGGAGGAGAGCAAGCGGTTGGCACTTCAGACCTTAACCCATGAACTGCGCACTCCCATCACCTCTCTGGTGTTGGAAAGTGAAAATGTGTCCCGCGACCTCGAACAGCTTCCCACTGATATGCAAGATTCTTTTTTGCGCATGAGTAGCGAAATTCATCGCCTGCAACGTCTGACCGAAGCCTCCAGGCAGTATCTCAATGTGGGAAGGGAAAAGGGCAAAGTTAAATTGCACCCCGTTCAGATTCCTTCTCTCAATGAATTTTTGTTGGATGTTGCGCGCCCGTTTTTAGAGAAGGGATTAATCTTCAAAAGCAACATCGAGGACAGACCCTTCATCATGGATTCCTACTGGCCGTCGATCGTCTTTAAAAATTTATTGGAGAATGCCTTTACCCATGGTGTGCCACCAGTTGAAATGTTGGCCGAATTCTCCGCAGGCAAATTGACAATTATCGTGCGAGATCACGGGGATGGAACGGAGCTATCGTCATTGAAAATTGGCGATGAATTTCAGAAAGGCCTCAAGAGCTCGGGAACCGGGCTTGGACTATCGATCGTCAAGCGTTCCATCTTCGCCATGGGAGGAGAGTTGAAATACAGTCGAAATCCCACCACCTTTACCGTTATCTTAAGAGAGTTGAAAGTTTCCACATAAGGAGTTTTTATGGCCAAAATTTTATTAGTTGAAGATGACGCCAGCCTTGGGGCTTCCCTGGAAAAATATTTGCGCGCCGAGGGGCAGGTGGTGATGTGGGCCAAAAATCTTCAGGCCGCCCGTGAGCTGCAAAAGGAGTCTCCCACATTAATTATCTTGGATTGGATGCTGCCTGACGGACAGGGCATCGATTTTTTACGGGAGAAACAGGCCCGTCACGATCCCACCCCTGTGATTATGCTAACCGCAAAAACTGACCTGATCGACCGGGTTTTAGGACTTGAGTCGGGGGCGAATGATTATGTGACAAAACCCTTTGAGCCGCGCGAGCTCCTGGCACGAATCCGTGTTCAAGAGAGAAATGCCCTCGGCCGGTCTAAAGAAGTCCCCACCGCCAAAATTGTTGAGATCAACGGCATTCAGCTAGATTTAGTGCGCCATGAGGTCATTTTTCAGAGCAACCTGATTGAGCTTACCAAGATGGAATTTGAGTTATTGCGTCTTTTAATGGAACACCCCAACCGGGCCTTTGGGCGGGAAGAGCTTTTAAATAAAGTGTGGGGATATGAAAATTATCCCACCACGCGAACAGTGGACACCCATGTCCTGCAGCTTCGGCAGAAATTCTATGATGACCTGATTGAAACAGTCCGTGGCATTGGCTATCGCCTGCGTTCAAATGATGGCCAAACAATGACAAAAAGTTTTCCGAAGGCCGACACATGAGCAGAAAGAGGAGAGTAAACTGCTAGGTATTAGATGGAATCTAATCAAATGAGACCCTCGGGATGGTGTAATTTTTAGTCATTCTCCCTTTGAAAACCCTAGTACTGAACTCCCACACTCCCATCCGAACCAATTCCGAGGGTCTCAATTTTGAAACTCTTTATTCCGATATATCTCTAGAAAAATTGCCAAAAACATGAGTAAAACAGTTTGAATTCAAAGCTTGTTCATATGCAGAAGGGCCTGAGGATCACGGTCGTGGTCTTTGGGGTAATTTGGGCCTTGGGCATTTTTGCGCAAACTCCTCCAACTTCAACTCTCGCTGCCGAGTCAGGCAGCTCATCCATGATGGGTCTCAAGGTCGAGGACTCGGAAGATTTAACTGATGCCGCCAAGTCCGAGCTGCGAGGAAATGGAGGCGGACAAGAGGAAAGTGCTTCAACCGAAGTGCAGCCTCTGCTGCCGGAAGAAAAACCCGATATTGTGATCATTCGCCCCCCTACTCTGGAGGAGCGCGCCCGAATCGAGCGGGAAGAAATTGAGATGGAGAAGGCCCGGAGAATGTTGGCAAAAACAGGTAAAACAAAAAAATGGAAAGAGGCAAGTCAAGTTGGTCAAAGCACCGACGCCGACCATGTGGGGGCCACGAATCCCGGCGGCGGTGGAGGGGATGACGGCACCGGATGGAATGAGGCGGATAAATTATCGTACACAAAACCGCCGTGTCTTGAGGATCAGGCGAAGATGGCCCTGGCCGAGATCGAGCTGGCCAAGCGAAAAGGCCGAGGGCCTGGTGAAGGCGGCGGAGAAGGGGGAGGATCGGGTGAGGGGACAGGTGAAGGAGCAGGAAATGGAATGGGCACTGGGCCTCATCGCACGGTGAAGAAAATCTGCAAAAGTAAAAATATGTATGAGTGTCTGGCGGAAGAAGCTAAAGAGCGGGCCGAACTTGAAAGAAACAACTCCGATTACACCGAAGGCCACGGCGGAGAGGACGGAATCAGTGATGGAAGTAGCGGTGAAGCTGAGGTTAAATTTAAACGTCCCCCGGTCCGTTTCAGAACGCAGAAAGAGTTAGAGCTGGAAGCGCAGAAAATTATAAATGAAAGTACGACACCGGCAGTCGGGGAGCAGGCCATCCAGAGTGATCAAGCTGAACCCGTCTCAACCGTGACCGTAACCATGCCCAACATTGAAGAGAGTGCCCGTTCTGTTCAAAGTGAAATTGCGGCCGACAAAGAGTCGCGCGAAGCAGGCGCTGGTGGCGAGGTCAAAGCTCCCCCGACCAAAGATTTAGAGTAAGACCGACTGGCCTATGTACAGGATGAGCGTGCGCCGGCAAGCTGTCCGCAGGCCGCGGCAATGTCACTACCTCTGGCAACACGTTCCATGACCCGCACACCCCGCTTCACTAATGATTTTTTGAACTGATCAACCGTCTCTTCGCCGGGGCGCTGGAAGAGAAATCCCGCCACGGGATTGTAGGGAATGAGGTTAATGATGGACTTCAGATCTTGCGACCAATCGGCCAGGGCCTGGGCATGTCGCTCGCTATGATTCACATCTTTGAGAATTAAATATTCCAAGGTAATAAACTGACGAGGGAGAAGGGGCATGGTCTTCAAGGCCTGCTTAATCTCGCTGAGCGGGAAACGCGCCTCCACTGGAATCAACTGCCGTCTCTCCTGTTCAAAAGGTGAGTGGAGGGAGAAGGCCAGGTTGACCCGGGGAAGTTCGCGAAAGCGGGTAAGCCCCGGCAGATACCCGACAGTTGAGAGAGTGATCTGGCGCGGGCCCAGATCCAAGGCCCAGGGATGAGTCAGAATTTCCAGCGCCCGCTTCACCTCTTCAAAATTGTGGAGCGGTTCACCCTGGCCCATAAAGACGATATTGGGACATGGGGCCTGCAACGATGTTTCCTGCCAGATCTGCTTGCGCAGGATTAGGTACATGCCGACAATCTCATGGGCCTCGAGGTTGCGCCCAAGGCCCGCTTCGCCAGTGCGACAAAAGGTACAGCCCATGGCACAGCCAACTTGTGTGGACAGACAAACGGTTAACTTGCGGTGATAGTTGAGAATAACCGATTCCACTCTTTGGCCATCGCCCAGGGCGAAGAGAATTTTTTGCGTCCCATCGGTTGAGAGGTGCCGCTCTATAATCGCAGGCAGAGTCCTGGGTAATTTTGCCAGGTCTTCCAACAAGCGGGGAAAGAGGGGAGGGGCCTGCTTTTTATAGGCCCACGCCATCACACCTCTGGTCTGTGCGGCGCTGTGCTCGTGCTCGACCAACCATTTGGCCAAGTCATCAGGCAGGAGTTGATATAAGTTGTGGGTGTCAGTCATTTTTTCTTACTGTTCGGCAACTCGAAGGTGGCCCAAACCGGATAATGGTCACTACCGTTTTTGCATTCCACATAGTCCGCGTTGACGAAGGCCCTTTTCTCATGGCCCTGCTCTTTCACCATCACCTCAACCATGCCATTGGGGGCGGTGTCCGAGGGAGACTGAGGAAAGGTAATATTGGCATCAGGGTGGTAGATTCCCCCTTCGACTTTGAGCAAATTTGGCGAGAGAAAAATGAAATCCAAAAGGAGGCGCGTCGGTTTCAAGCGCACCCCATCGCCGTCATTGGTGTAGTCGGGGGCCGGTGTCCATAAGGTCCATTTCTTTGCCAGACGGGACAAGACCTGGGCACCTACCTGAGTGGGGTCGGCACTGTTAAGGCCTACATTGAAGTCGCCAACGGCAACCGCGGAGGAACCTTTTTTGAGCGGGGTAATCCCCGGTAGCTCAACGGCAAGATCGGTTTCACCGGTGAGATACCACTCCAGGAATCGGAGCTGATCGGCATTGCGCTGAAAATTAGGCGAGGACATATTTCCAAAATGATAAGAGGGGACGGTATGGAGAAGGATGAGGTGCAGCTCCTGGCCGTCCACATCCAAAACCACGTCGGTGAAATTTTTATCGAAGAGGCCCATGTCAGTCGGCAGGGGTGTGCCGTTGGGTTCCTTGAACTTGCTGAGATCAATATTTTTGTTGAAGTCCTTCCATCTGAGATCGTGGATCTCAACTATCCGCTTCTGGGGAAAGCGAAAGAGGGCGCCGGTAGAATATTGGGCGGGAAAGCTGCCAAAGTTCACCTGATCGGCCAGGGCCTGGGCCTCGGGGGTATTGGGATTGGTGGCATAGGTTCCATCCGGTCGTTTTCTGGCATTGGCACCGGTATTGGCGGGATAAAAAACGTCCCTGAACTCCGCTTTTCCCACAAGGCCGGCAAAAATCCGCATATTTTCCCCGCGGGAGCCGTAGTCACCGCTGGGAACTCCGGGCAGATCAAATTGCATCTCATTGACGGATAAGATGTCAAAGTTCCACCTTTTGAGAATGTTTCGAACCGAGCCAAGCTGGAGACTCATGGGAGTGCTTCGCAATTTTGTGCTGTCGAGTTCTTTAATATTGTAATGAACCAAGGTAATCATTTTGGCTTCAACTGAGAAAAGAGGGAAAACACAGAAGCCAAGAAGGGAGATAATCGTCAAGAGAGGGCCCCACATAGTGAATCTCCTTTTTCTGAAAATTATTGTTGATGCTTGTACCCATTTTGCTGTAATGATTAGACCATGAAAGTCCAAGAGTAAAGGGGTACTAAAGCATGGAAAATGGTGCTGGAACCGAAGTGTCGAGTGATCTGAAAAAATGGACCACCCAGGAAGCTGATTCGATCTACGGTCATTCTCGTTGGGGAGAGGGTTTTTTCGATATCAATGATAAGGGCCATCTGGTGGTCTTACCCAATAAAAATTCCAAAGATATTCAAATTGATGTTTATGAAGTTATTGAAGAGATGAAGGCGCAAAAGCTGGCCTTTCCGGCGGTTATCCGTTTTCACGATATTTTGCGATCACAGGTGAAGAACTTAAATCGGGCCTTTCGCGAAGTTATTGAGGAGGCCGAATATGAAGGGCGCTATATTGGCGTCTATCCCATCAAGGTCAATCAGCTGCGTGAAGTGGTGGAAGAGGTTGTGGATGCCGGGTCACCTTATGATTTCGGTCTGGAGGCCGGTTCTAAACCGGAATTGTTGGCGGTTATGGCCCTCAATACCAATCACCAGGCCTTGACCATTTTAAACGGTTACAAAGATGAAGATTATATGCGCCTGGCCCTGCTGGGGCGCCAGCTGGACCGAAGTATGATCGTGGTGATCGAAAAAACCAGCGAGCTACACACGCTCCTGCGCCTGTCGAAGGAGATGGGCGTTCGCCCCCTGATCGGAATTCGGGGCAAGATGTCCATCAAGGGCTTCGGAAAGTGGGAAAACTCCTCAGGGGATCGCGCCAAGTTTGGGCTCACCATGGCCGAAATTATTAATGTGGTGAATACCCTCAAGGCCGAAGGATTGGGCGATTGCCTAAAGCTTTTTCATTTCCATATCGGGAGCCAGATTTCCAACATTCGCGCCGTCAAGGATGCCGTGAACGAGGGTGTGCGTATCTACAGCGAATTGTACAAGATGGGCATTCCTTTTGAGTACTTCGATGTGGGGGGCGGCCTGGGCGTTGATTATGATGGCAGCAATTCCACCAGCATCTCATCTAAAAACTATTCCATGACTGAGTACGCTTCCGATATTGTCTACGGCGTAAAGCAAGTTTGCGATCTGGCAGGTGTGCCCCATCCCAATATTGTTTCGGAAAGTGGGCGCGCGATCACCGCTCACCATAGCTGTGTTATTACCAACGTCATCGGTAAAATCGACCCCGCCAACGTGGCCTTTTCCACTCGCAAGGTAACGGGAGAGCATGTGCTGGTCGCCAACATGCGCGACCTCGATGAGTATCTGAGTGAAAAAAATATGCAGGAAGTTTGGAATGATGCCAGCAAGTTGAAAGATGACTGCTTGAATGCTTTTCAGCTTGGGGTTCTAAGTCTTGAGGAGCGGGCCAAGGTGGAAACACTCTATTGGCAAATAGCTAAAAAGATCTACTTATTGGCCAAAGATAAGGAGCAGATTCCTGAAATTTTTAGCTCTTTATTTGACCTGATTTCCTCTCAATATCTCTGTAACTTTTCGGTCTTTCAATCTGCCGCAGATTCCTGGGCCATTCGCCAGCTGCTACCGGTTATGCCGGTGCATCGCTTGGATGAGAAACCGCTCTCCTCAAGCGCTCTGGCAGATATTACCTGTGATAGTGACGGAAAGATTGATCAGTTCATTGGTGCCGATGGAATTTGTAAGACGATTCCGCTGCACGATCTCAAAGACGGTGAAGATTATTATCTTGGAATTTTCATGACGGGTGCCTATCAGGATGTCATGGGCGATATGCATAACCTCTTTGGCCGTTTAAATGAGGTGCACGTTTTTGCTGATGATGACGATCCCACGGACTTTTATATCGAGGAAACTATTCGCGGCAGCTCTTCCCGACAGGTCCTCTCCACAATGCAGTACAATCCTGATTTCATGGCGGCGACCGTGAAAAGATCCATCGATGGTCAGGTGAAGCGCGGGAAAGTCACCCCACGGCAGGGAGTGAAGCTGGTGGATTTTTACGAGGAATGTCTGGATAGTTACACTTATCTTTCCATGCAATATAACCGTCAAAATCCCTAAATGGCGTCCAGTTCGCGAACCAGGCTCAGGCCCATGACAGGAGAATCTTCCTCATCCTTTTTGTTCTGCTGCAGGTGTTTGTCGAGCATTCTGCGCCAATCTTCCAGAAATTTAGCACGTTCATCGTGAGTGGCCATCTCGGGTGCATCCGTCGAACCCTCATGCCTCGCATCTCGCTCGGGAAAGCTTACGACTGGATGGTCTAGCGGTTGGTAGGCGCGAATGTTGAAGGACATCGCAATTCTCCTTAAAAATTGAGAATTAACTTCTGGGTAACGACCATTCTAGGGGACATGCCTTTTGGCAGGAAATGGTGGCTTAAGTCATTAAAATATCGAAAGGTTCCTTTTGCCGCGATCAAGGAAATGCGGCAAGATATATGGGCATACCCTTCACCTTACAAGGAGTTTCTTCAATGATACCCCTCACTTCTGGCGATTGGAGTAAATATGTCAGGCCTGGATCGCGCATCTTCATCGGTTCAAACGCCGCCTGTCCGGATACCTTAATCCAGCATTATCTAACTCACGCCACTGAAATAATTGATATTGAAATGGTTCACATTCTAACCATCGGTAAAGGTGTGTGGACCTCCCCCAAATACAAAGATCGCATTCGGGTCAACGCTCTTTTTTTAGATCAGAATAGCCGTGTCTCGGTCAACCAGGGACTTGCCGACTACACTCCCTGTTTTCTCTCTGAAATTCCGGGACTCTTTCTAGAGGGCGTTTTACCACTCGATGTCGCTCTCATTTCCGTTACCCCGCCGGATGAAAATGGTTACTGTTCCTTTGGCGTGTCGGTGGATATCGTTTCGGCTGCCTGTCGAGCTGCCCCAATTGTCATCGCGCAGGTTAATCCGAAAATGCCTCGGACCCTCGGCCAAAGTTTTATTCATGTCTCGGAAATTGATGCTTACCTTGAAGTCGACGAGGCCATGCCCGTGGTGAGCAGTGGGGAGATTGACGAAGTTACGCTCAAGATCGGTGAGTACGTGGCCTCGCTGATTGAGAATGGGGCCACCTTGCAGATGGGGATTGGTAAAATTCCTGATGCCGTTCTTCGCAATCTCACCAATCATCGCGATCTGGGCGTGCATACTGAAATGTTTAGTGACGGCATCCTTCCGCTTCTAAAATCCGGTGTGATCAATAACTCTAAAAAAATCATTCACCCGGGAAAAACCATCACCTCTTTCTGTATGGGATCGCAAAAACTCTATGACTTTATTCACAATAATGCCCATGTGGAGTTTCATCCCAGCGAGTACGTCAACCGGCCTATGGTGATCGCCAAAAATAAAAAAGTGGTGGCCATCAATAGCGCCATCGAGGTGGATCTGACCGGCCAGGTGGCGTCGGATTCCATGGGACGACGTTTTTATAGTGGCATCGGTGGCCAGGTGGATTTTATCCGTGGTGCCGCCATGAGTGAGGGGGGGCGTCCCATTATTGCCTTGCCTTCCACCGCCAAGGGGGGGGAGGTTTCGAAGATCGTGACCTCCCTTGCGGCCGGGGCCGGGGTGGTGACCTCGCGGGGAGATGTCCATTACGTCGTTACCGAATATGGCGTGGCGACTCTTCGTGGGCGTAGTATCCGCGAACGTGCTCTGGAGCTCATCCAAATTGCCCACCCGAAATTTAGAGAGGACCTTCTCAAGCAAGTCAGAGAATATGGCTGGCTCCCGGCCTATCATCAGCACGGGTCTGTGCTCATTCCGGAGCTTGGTTCGGTTGAGCTGCAAAAGCTGGCGCTGAAGGATGGGAAAGAATATATCCTGCGGCCGCTTAAAAGTTCGGATGACCGGCGCCTGCAAGAATTCTTTTATTCCCACACCAAAGAGACCCTCTGGCAGCGATATAGAAACATTCCCAAGCTCATGACGCGAGAATATGCTCACCAGCTGGTTAATGTCGACCAGTCAAAGGATCTTGCCTTGTGTATCGTCGAGCGCCATGGCCCGAGGGAGGTGATTTTTGCCGTCGGCCGATATTATCTCGATGAGCAAAAAAAATCGGCCCAATTTGGCCTGGTCGTGAGCGAAGAGAAGCGCGGAGTAGGCATGGCCACGAGCTTGATGAGGTCCATGATGGGAATCGGCAGAAAGCGTGGTGTGGTGGAAATGACGGGAATGGTACTGGCCAGTAATCTTGTGATGATTCGTGTTTTCGAAAAACACGGTTTTACTCAGCATCCGACCTTGGACCCGTCAGAGATTGAAATGAGGCGCTCGCTTTAGATTCAATTCACAGATAAGGTAACATATCTGGAATAGCGATCATGTTTTATTAAGAGGAGAAGACCATTGGCTTTGGCGGTTGCGGAAATTGCCGAATCAAAGGCCGCGGTGTTTGTCACCCTTTTCCGGTTGACCTCCAAAATCAAATCTCCTCTTTGTATGCCTGCCATCGCCGCGATGGAGGAAGGATCGACATCGGTGACAACCACGCCCTCCTCGAAAGTGATTCCCAGATCTTTGGCGGTGTTTTTATCCAGGGTTTGCACTCTAAAGCCGTAGGTTTCATAAAATGAGCTAATGGGTTTGGCAGGAGAGGCTTTTTTTTCTGGCAACTTACCAATTTTAACTTTAATTTTTTCTTCCTTGCCGTTTCGGATGACGACAATTTCCTTAAAATCTCCTGGCTTCATTGCAGAGACACTATTTCGAAAAGTCCCCACATCATCAATGGGCCGGCCGTCAATGGCAATTAAAACGTCCCCGCGCCTTAAACCATATTTTTCGCCCGGTGAGCCTTTGCTGACGTCTGCGATCAGGATTCCGCGTTTTCTTTCCAGCTTGAAAGATTTTACCAGCTCATCCGTCAGCTCTTGAATCATGATTCCAAGATAACCGCGCGTGACTGTCCCATGACTCAGAAGCTGATCTTTGATATTGATGGCCATGCTGGCGGGGATGGCGAATCCCACGCCCATATAGCCCCCCGTGCCGCTGATGATGGCGGTATTCATTCCCACCACCAGACCATCTAAGTTGACCAGCGGCCCCCCGGAGTTGCCCGGATTAATGGCGGCATCTGTTTGAATAAAATTTTCGTACTCGGTGATTCCCACACTACTTCTACCTTTGGCGGAGACCACTCCGGCGGTGAGCGTATGGGACAGACCGAAAGGGTTACCAATGGCCACAACCCACTCGCCGACCTCAAGCTGGTCTGAATCTCCAAAGGCGATGCCCGGGTAATTGTTGCCTGGAATTTTTATGAGCGCGATATCTGAAAACGGGTCATTGCCTATGAGCTTGGCCTCGAACTCTCTGCCATCCAGTAATTTGACATAAATTCGTTCCGCCTCTCCCACCACATGACTATTCGTCATGATCAAACCATCGCTGGAAATGAGAAAGCCCGAGCCTTGGCCAATTACCTTCTCCTCTTTTTCGCGAAATCTTTTATCAGAATGCGGGCCACGGAAAAATTTTTCAAAAAAGTCATCGCCGAAGGGAAAGCCATTTCTTCCGAAGGGGGAGAAACCCGGCCAGCCTGAGATGGTCTGATGCATTTCCACCTTGATATTAACCACCGCGGGGGACACTTTCTTGGCCACCGAGGTAAAGGCCTTTCCGATTAATTTTGCCTGCTGCAATCCTTCGTCTGTTGCCAGGATAGGGAGAGAGCTGAAAGTAAGAGACAAGGACAATAGTAAATTTAAAAAAGATCTCATAAGAGCTATTTAAGCGCAGGGAGCGTAAAGCGGTAACGATTTTAAACGGCCGGGGCGGTGATGTGGCACAGTTTACATCATGAGCAGGGTTGTATTTTGAGCAGTGCCTTTTTCCAGGCCAAAACAAGTCCTATCGCCAAAGTGGTGAGTCCAATCGTTAGACCCAGCCACAGGCCCTGGGCCTTCATGCCAAACTGAAAGGCCAGCTGGTAACCGAGCGGAAGGCCGATTAACCAGTGGCATAAAAGACACATGACGAGGGGGGCCCGGGCAATTCCCAAACCTCTGAGAGAACCCCACATGGTGATCTGCAAACCATCGGGAATTTGAAAAAGTCCGACATAAAAAAGTAGCGAGCTGGCAACCGCGATCAGCTGAAGATCCTGAGTATAAAGGCCGATGATATAAGAAGGAACAAGGAAGTAGGTGGCGGCGGTTAAGATCATGAAGCCCACACTAATGGTGGCGCAGCTTAAGCTGTTATAAACAATGCCCTCATAATCTCCCTCACCTTTGGAATGGGCCACTTTGACAGAGGCGGCACTGGAGAGGGCCAGGGGCAACATAAAAGTCAGGGAGGCCAGGGTTAAAACGAGATTGTGAGCGGCGGAAAAAATAACTTCCATTCTTCCGATGAGCAATGTCACGGTACAAAAAACCAAGACCTCGGTAAGGACTCCCAGCCCAAGGGGAGAGCCTAATTTGATAATGGCCATCATGGATTTCTTATCCAGCGTGAATAAAAATTTTTTCTTAATCCCAAAAATTTTTATCGCATAAATGAGAACCACCGCGGCCATGAGGAAGCGGGTCAGGAAAGTCGCCAAGGCCAAACCCTTGACTCCCATGGCCGGGAAAGGACCTTTTCCGAACATGAATAAATAATTGAGAGCGAGATTGAGAAAATTAAAAAAAAGAATGGTGACGTTGGCAAAAACATTATGCCCGTGGGCCTGCAAATATTCTTTGGCCGCCTGAAAGAGAAAGGCAAAAATGATCGAGGGCGCGCACAGTGTGAGGTAGTCCCGCACATAGGGCAGGAGGGCGGGATTTAAACCGAGGACATTGTAAAAACTCAAGCTCAGGAGAGTCAGGGGCCATATCAAAAGGCCTAAACACAATGCCGACAAAATGGCGGCGGGAAAAAAATGGTGACCAAGAATACCCTGTCCCTTGTCGTGGGCGGAAAGGGGGCCGATAGCATTGAGAGCGCCAATTCCAAACATAAAGGCCGGTGACATAAGTCCGCTGGAAAGGCCTAAGGCCGCCAAGGCTTCATTGGAATGGTGACCGGCAACAAAGACGTCGGCGACGCCAAAAAGCATCTGCCCAATTTGTCCTGCCACGATGGGCAGTGCAAAAATTAGGTTTTGTTTAGCGAAGGTAAAAAACTTTTCTTTATTAAGCATAATTATCCTAATAACTTCATGCTATCATATTATGTACAGGATGTACCGAATGCCGGCGTTAGCAGGAGCGATCGCCGGCACTTCGCATGTTGATCATAAGGAGACCTTGTGGCCACGAAAACAAAAAAAGCGCGGGCCGTAGCTCAATCCTCGACGGTGCCGAAAGGCGAATTGGGAACTCGCACCCTTGCCATGCCAGGCGACACCAATCCCAATGGTGATATCTTTGGTGGATGGGTTTTGTCGCAAATGGATATTGCTGGCGGAATTATTAGTAAAAAATTGGCGGGCACAAAAACAGTCACCGTGGCCGTGGATGCCATGACCTTTTACCTGCCGGTTCTGGTGGGCGATGTGCTGGGCTGCTATGTGGATGTGGTCAGGGTAGGTCGAACCAGTATCACGGTCAAAGTTGAGGCCTGGGCGGACCGGGAGTTTTCCAGTAATCGGGTCAAGGTTACCGAAGGTCTGTTCACTTATGTGGCGATTGATGCCACTCGCCGGCCGATTCAAATCCTTGCCGAATCATAGGCCGTAAAAAAAACCACCGTTTTGCTTGGCCAAATTGAAGAGAAACTGAAACTTCGGATGTTTGGGATCGTCGATAAATTTTCGTCCGATACCAAGCCCGCTGATTTGAGTTCCCTCGCGATTGAGGAGCTGCACCGTTCGAAGAATGCCGCCGATGTCATCCCCATTATAACTCATGCCAACCGTAGGCGCGCCATCTGTCAGCAGGACAATATCGGAAGCGCCTTGGTAATGAGTGAGGGCAAAGGTGAGGGCCTCGCGCGTGGGGGTCGGTCCCCGGGGTTCGATCTGATACAACATCTTAAAAATTTGGGTCTTCACATCCGGGGTAAATTTTTTCAGCTCCCCAAAGAGAGGATGATAGATTTCTCCCGCCGGCCCCGGGTAGTGAATAAAGTCAATTTGGTATTCGTCAGAGAGGGAGGTCAGGAAAAATTTAAGGCCGGCCTTGACCTGGCCCATGCGCTCCTCTTTTTCCATACTGCCGCTGGTGTCGAGAATGAAAACAATTTTTTTCCCTTTGAACTTAAAACCCAGGTGGGCCGGAACCACTTCCTTCGGACTTTGCTTCGACGAGGTGGTGTGGGGGGAGATCGTGCTTTGCTCGATGAGATTTTGCTTGGCCTTGGGAACCGCGATATAAAGAATCATCATCGCGCCCAAGGCCCCCGAGAGGAGGTCCAGCATGGACAAGGAAATGGTGGCAATTTCACGCTTCCGGGACATGGGCCGAACCTAAGCGAGGCACAAGATGGGAGAAGAGCAGCTCCTTGGTTTCGGCATGATAGAGATCGGTGAGCTCCTCTAGCTCCTGCATGTGCCACATGAGGATGAGACCTAATACCAGGGCGATGAGGGTCGTATCGAAGGCCGTTCCCAGGCCGATCGCAATTCTTTCCATGTCACCGGTATGGGCGATCATCATGGCATCGGAGAGACCTATGACGGTGCCAATAAATCCCAGAGATGGAATAGCAAAATTCAAGTAGCGGATAATATTTTGCGCACTGAAGGCCTTCTCTTTGTAAATTTCAATTTGGACATTGATGACCTCCATCACCTCAGAAACGGAGGGTTGCAATTTATATTTATGGCAAGCCTTTTTAATCAGGTCTGAGAGGAGGGATTTTCCATTTTGCTTTTCGAAATTGATCGTCTGGGTTTCAATATTGCGCAGCTCTACTGCGCTGAGGGATTTTTCCGACTTATTTAAAATATTAAGCATGGGGGCGGCGTAGGTTATATCAAATTCTTTCTTAAAATAGAGGGTCTCCAAGATGGCCCAAAAAAAAGCAAAGAAGGTGCAAAATTGGATATACCCACCCGCCATGAATCTTCCTCCGAGCATGACACATCCGCGGGTAATGAAGTGGAGCGATTCATGACCACTGGTGAACTTAACACCTAAAATGGCAAGGAGACCCACCACCCCAGCAAATAACAGTGCGCTGGTGGCACGCTTCCAACGGCCCCATTGGTGGTCCCGGGAGAGAAAAGTTTGCTGATGCATGAAGTATTTGTCGGCAGATCAGGCAGGTTGCATAAGTAGACTAAAAAAATCAGAGATAACCTCAAGATAATTTGAAATCGTGAAGGCAGAGGCAGGGTCCAATTTTTGGTGTGCCGGCCAATGAATAAAAAGGCACGGAACAGGCCGTGGCCGCTGGGCAATGGCGAGCAAGGTTTTGTAGTAGATGAAATTACACAGGTACCGTCCGGGATCGTCTGAGAGCTGCACCGGATGTCCGCGGCGATTGAGTCCTTCGGAGAGTGCCTGGATTTGTGACCGGGAAAATGATGAACTGAGCGACCTCTGGGCACTGGGGTGAATGCACTGATTTTGGATAATGGTGCCCCGGGTGTCAGGTTGAGGAGAGTCAATTTGGTTGTAGGCCTGAGTTTCAAGCGAGATGGAAGTACGTCCCGAAGCAAGGCCGTTGAGTATAATAAGTTGGTAATTCTCAAGCGGCCCCAAGGCCTGCTCGGCCTGTGCATAGTCGACGGGCAGGACCTTTGAGCTTATCTGGTAATCGCCGAAAATCTTAGCATCCAGCTCACGGGCCAATTCTTCAGTCGGGTTGGCTGAATAATCGAGAAAAGATGTAAAACCAGTAAACAAGCACGTCTTCATAGGATAAAATTATTCTAATAGATTTTTAGGCGCTTGTTACCTGAAATTAACTCTTAACCAAAGAGGATCGCAATGCTTGAAGGAACGGAAGTGACTGCAAAAGACCAGGAATATGCCATCGAGGCGCACGGAGTACACAAATTTTATGGCACGACAGAGGCCCTCGCCGGGCTTGATTTACAGGTGCGCGCCAATTCAATTTTTACCCTTTTGGGACCCAACGGTGCGGGCAAGACGACATTTTTAAAGACGATTTTGGGTCTGGTCCGTTTCCAGCGTGGCGATATCCGTGTTTTTGGCAAGCTGACCCTGGAACTTGAGTCCCGCGCTCAGGTAGGATATCTGCCGGAGCGCTTTTATTTTTATCCCTACTATACGGTCTTGGATACCGTGACCTTCTTTATGGCCTTAAATGGTGTGCATAAGAAATCCAGCTCGGAAATGATAGAAAAAACTTTGGAGCTCGTGGGCATGAATGCCCTGAGCAAACGACGGCTCTCCACCCTTTCGAAGGGACAGCTCCAGCGAGTTGGAGTGGCGGCCCTTTTGGTGGGGGAGAAAAAACTTTTACTTTTAGATGAGCCGTTTTCAGGCCTTGATCCTCTGGGAACCAAAGATTTTAAAGAACTCATTCACAAGCTTAAGGTGGCGGAAGGTAAGACCATCTTTATCAACTCACATGGCCTGGCGGAAATGGAAAAAATTGCAGATGATTTTGCCATTATAGATAAGGGAAAATGTCTGGCCCAAAATTCCATGAAATCGTTGCTTCCCGGTGTGACGCTGGAAGATTTTTTTACAACTACCATTCGCGGGAAAAATTAATTTTACTAGGGAGTGAGTCTATGCAATATTCAGTGCAACCTTCTGTCTTATATGCCCTCTATACCAATACCATCAAAAAAGAAATTCGTAGCAAGACAATCATCTTTGTTTTTCTTCTCAACCTTGGGCTGATTTTTGTCGTTAACTCCGGCATTGATCTGGTCATTAAATCGGTGGAAGAGCAAAATTTAATGAATCTGTCCGGACAGAAGGCCGCGGTCTTTTATTTTCTAATCAACATCTGGTGCACCGTTCTTTCAGTTATTTTTGGCGTGGACTGTATCAAATCTGATTTGGAAAGCGGAGTCGCTTCTGTGCTGATGGCCCAGCCCTTGCGCCGTTGGTGGTACCTGCTCATGCGAATTTTAGGTGCGGCGACGATTGTCTTTGGGCACTATCTGCTCTCTCTGCTCCTGGCCGGGATTATTTTTTACCTTACCGATGGAACCAACCAGCTTAATCTCCAGGTCATTGGGGCCTTAGGTGCCACCTTGTTGGTTAACATTGCCGTCATTACCCTAAGCGCCGTGATCTCTTTATCGGTCAATAAGCTGGTGGCCTTTATCATGACGATGGTGGCCTGCACGATAATCAGTTTGTCCAACCAGGCCTTTATCGCTGACGATTTGATGTATCACTTGAAAAGTTTAGGTCTGGCTAAAGTTGTAGGATTAACCGCCCACTATCTGTTCCCACGCATCGGAATGTGGTCAACGTTTGCCAGTGGTTTAGTCACTGGAAAAACGCCCGTCATAAATTATATGTGGGAACTCCCCCATTACGGAGTTACCTTGCTGGGATTATTCTGTCTTCTCGCATTTTTATTTTCCCGCAAAGAGCTCTAAGAGTTTGGTGAGGTTATGTTTACAGTTTTACTGGTCGAAACCAATGGTGCGGTCATCGATGCGCTCGTCAAGCAGCTTGATGAGCAGATAAAGGCGCAGGTGAGCGTGGTGCCCGGCTTGGACCAGGCCAAGAGTTTTCTCACTGAGAATCAAGGGAAGGGAGTTCCTGATCTTGTTATCGTTCGCGCTGTCTTGGATGAAGTTCCCGTGGCCCATGGACTTCTCAACTTTGTGTATGAGCAGCTCAATCGCCCGCCCGTGATCGTTATGGGAAATGTCGAATTTAGCGGTATAGAATTTAATTGCCTCCCTGATCGTTTCAAGATCAGTGAATTCTCAAAAATCGTGACAAAGGCCCTACATGTTTCTCGAAAAGAGTTAGAAGCTCTTCATCGGCCTCCTTACACCGGCATTAGTATCAAAAATTTTTACGGAATGGATAAGTGCGAGTGTGATGTCTTTATTCGAATTTCCAAGAAAAATTGCGATGATCAGTATGTGAAACGCCTACACACCGGGGATAATTTTGATGCGGTGACGTTGCAAAAATATGAATCCATGGGGCTGCTTGAATTTTACGTTCGAAGTGATGACCTGAGCCTGGTCTTGTCGGCCTTTGAGCAAAAGGCCTTGAAGCAGCTCGATGAAAAATGCGTGGTGGCTGAACTCGTGCAAATTGGCTCGCACCAGTTTGAGGTCGGTCAGGACTTACTTTTGAAATTGGGTGTTTCAGATGTCACCATGAGAATTGTGGATACGAACATCAAGGTCATGACCAACGCGCTCGTGAGTGGGGTGGTCGCCCCCCATAACTTTGGAGAGTTATTGAAAGCGCTCCTCGCCAACAAGGGTGGCTACAATTACAAGCACAGTTTCCTTTTGGCCTTTCTTTGCTCAACCATAATTCCCAAGATGGAATGGGGAAAGAATGACCAGATGAAATCGAATATAGAAAAAATGATTTACGTTTCTTTTATGCACGATATTCATTTGCAGGAAGAAAAGCTGGTCAGGATTCATAGTAAATCAGCATTTGAGATGATGGCCTTGACTCCGCAGGAACACGAGCTTGTCGAGTATCATGCCAACAAGGTGAGTACGTTGGCCCTCAGCATGCCCCGCATTCCCGCCGGCGTTGATATTATTTTAAGGCAACATCATGGGACCACCAACGGCGTAGGTTTCGCGGATGGAGCGAGTGGCTCGCTCTCGGGGTTGGCCATTTTATTTATTGTGGTCGAGACCTTTACCCACATGCTCCTTGATTTTCAGGTTTTGCAGCTTGGCCCCAAGGCCATCTTGAAAAAAATGGAACGCGATTATACGCTGGCTTCGTATCGCAAGGTGATTGATGCCATGGCCGAAATGCTAAAGGTGTAGGCACCCATAATGAGTGAGGTCTTCACTAAAGATGCCTTTGATAAACCGCTTGCAGACATGAAGCCATCACCGGCTTCCTGTCTGCAAGATAGTGCCACCGTGGCCGATGCTCTGGCGCGCATGCTTGAGAAAAATATAGGTTCAGTATTAGTGTTTGATCAGGAGGGAAAGCTTTCGGGCATTTTTACCGATCGCGATCTTCTTTTAAGAGTGGGGAATGCCAGCGAAGAGCTGGATAAAATTCCCCTCAAAAATGTGATGACCAGCTCACCCCTGACCTTGTCTTTTAAGGCCCCTATTAAACAGGCCTTTGAACTGGTCATCAAAAAACATATCAGACATATGCCGGTGTCTTTGAGTGATTCTATTTCGCCCGACACCATTGCCATTATCTCTGCCCGTGACATCCTGCGATTTATTGTCAACTGGTTCCCGGAGTCGGTGGCATCGATGGGGACAACGACGGCCGATGAGGTCATGATCAGTGACGCCCATGATGACGCTTTTTTGGACGAGCTACAGGAGGCCGGCAGCCAGTATCTGACCGGCGCCGTTTTTTCATTGCCGCTGGCAAAGGTTATCGCCAATCCGCCCCTCTTTTTGCCACCTACAACTTCCCTTGATGTCGTCTACGAGAAAATGGTCAGAGAGAAGGCGGAGACGGTCTTAGTGGTAGAATATGATACCCAGCTCCTGGGAATTTTGACTGAGCGTGATTTTATGACCAAGGTCATTGGGAAAAAATTGTGGGGAAAGGGAGTTGCTGTGAGCGAGGTGATGAGCCCGAGACCCATGGCCTTGATGCCGAGACATAAGATTGCCCATGGGATTAATAATATGTTTAAGTACGGGCACCGCCATGTGGTGCTGGTTGACGAGGAGAAGTGTCCTGTCGGTTCCATTTCAGTCTTGGAAATTTTGCATTTTATCTATCATCGAATCTATGGCTCAAGCGCGCAGGTTCGAAAAAGCGTCTAATACGGATTTAAAACTTCCCAACGAAAAGCGTTTTATCAATTCCTCAAAAATTTTGTTTTGCTGATCGGGATCAAAGTCTAGCTCAAGATTTTTTTGAACGAAGGCATGCGCCACGATAAAAATGCACGATAGGAGCGACAGCTTGGAATGATGAAGTCCATTGGGAAAGCCGTCGCCCTCAGGCGTCTCGTGATGCTGAAGAATAATGCTGGCAACCTCGGGCGAGATGAAGTCGACCCCTGTAATTAAGAGGGAGGTTTCCATCGGGTGAGCAAAAAAGGCCTTTCTTTCTTGCGTCGAATAGGACTGCAGCCGGGTGTCCAGAGAGCTGTCGATCTTGCAGATATTGGGATCACTGATCTTGATATCGTGAAGAATGGCGGCCATGACTAATTTTTTAACCTTATCTTCAGTGTTCCAGTGCATATGCTTGAGAATCTCGCAGCAGACAATGCTGGTGAGAAAGCTATGATCATAAATGTAATCAAGGCGAAGTTGCATATTTTTAAGAAGCTCGGCAAGATCCTGCTGCTGATAGGCCAGATTGACTATCTCATCAACGCTCTTTTCCGCCAGGTCCGCAATCTCACGGGTAATGCCAATTTCCAAAATCATCTCTTTTAAGATGGCATGGGTATTCCCGAGGCATTTTTGCAGATCGGCCTCAGACATTTTGTCACTTTGAAAGGTGAGGAATGGGGTCTCATGAATGGTGACCTGAAAGCGTTCGAAATCATCATTCCTGATATAGAGATGGGAAACCTTCTTCTCGCGGTATTTTTCGATATCATGCCGATCAAAGGTGCTGCCGGCATTAATAACTTTGACGTACTTGTGATTGGAAAGTTTGACATAAACATTACAAAGCGCCTTGCTGAATCTTAGAAAATGGATGAGGCGAACTTTTTGAAATGCCGGAATGACTCTTTGGCCGTATGAGGGGGAGAGAGATTTCAGGATGATTTCGCGAAAATCTGTCGGCGCAATGGGCAGTTGGACATAATCATTTTTGGGGTTCTGGGATTGAAATCCTTCCATCCCTGCAAAGGTACTGAGGGAGTGCTCGCTCATGAGAATGAAGGCAACCCGAGTCCCTTTCTGCTGGGTTTGTTGATACAACTCAAAAACCGCAATGCTGGGAGGGGCGACCACTAAAACCAAATCAAACGGCGTATGGTGTTCAAGCTTTGCCAGGGCACCCAGAGGACCGGCAAGCTGAGAGGCCACTTCCACCTCGACCTCATTTAATATATTTTCAAGGTAAACTGTTTGAACCTGTCGACGTTTGTCATCCGGGTCGAAATAAAAAATCCGCATACCTCATTATAGACGGGATTTCAGATTCTGGAGGGCCTTTTCGAGGGTTTCATTTTTTTTTGCAAAGCAGAAGCGAATATATTCTTGTCCTTCGCGGGATTTTAAATAAAAAACAGAGGGAGGGATGGCGGCGACTTTTTTCCTTTCAATGAGCTCCATGCAATGGCCGACGTCATGGAGCCCGGTGAGGTGTCCAATGGGGGCGACGGTAAAGTATGTTCCTTGGGGAATAATAGGAGAGTAGTTGGCCAGAGTTAAACCCTTACAAAAAAAGTCTCGTTTTTCTTGGTAAAGCGAGCGGAAGGTTGGAAGGTACTCGTCAAGTCTTTGCAAGGCCTGATTGACTCCCCATTGCATGGGCGTGCAAACAGAGAAGGTGTTAAATTGATGAACCATTCTAATATGATGGGAAATTTGCCCGCGCGCCAGGGTCCAGCCAATTTTCCATCCGGTGACTCCAAAAGTTTTGCCCGCACTTGAGATGGTAATGGTCCGCTCAAGTGCCTTGGAGATTGTCGCTGTGGGTAAATGTTTGGCACCATCAAAGGTCAAAAATTCGTAAACTTCATCAGACAGGAGATAAGCATCAAACTGCTCCGCCAGGCCGACAATGGCCTCCAGTTCCTCTCGGGTAAAGACCTTGCCCGTGGGGTTGTGGGGATTATTGAGAATCACTAACTTGGTCTTGTCGCTAAAAGCTTTTGCCAGCTCGTCAACATGCCAGCGAAACTCATTTCGATAGAGAGTCACAGGGACAATCTTGGCTCCGGCCAGGTTGAGTGTCGCAACATAAGAGTCATAAAAGGGCTCAAGCACAATAACTTCGTCCTGAGGATTCACCAGGGCCATGATGGTGCAAAAAATCGCTTCCGTGGCACCATTCGTAATTGTGATCTCGTCCACTGGGTCGAACTCAAGGCCATAAATATTCTTGTAGAGCTGGGCCAGGGTGCGACGTAGCTCGGGGACACCGTGGGTGGGGGCGTATTGATTGTGCCCTTGGGCCATGGCTTCGGTCACTAAATCCATCAACCAAGATGGCCCGTCAAAATCTGGAAATCCTTGGGAAAGATTAATTGCCGCATTTTTTTGTGCCATCTTGGTCATGGTGGCAAAGATTGATTCTTTAAAGTTAAGAATTGAATAATTAGCTGTCTTCATCAGAACTAGTTATGGCCTGATCTAAACTTTTTGTAAAGTAAACGCTGAAAAGTCGATCGGCTGAGTTGGCAAATAATTTAAGCTCGCTTCGGTTGATCGCCTTCTCGCTGTAAAAAGTTTTTAAAAAAGTATTCGCCACGTTCGGCCATTCCTTCTGATAAAGGCCGGGAGGAAAATCGGGATAGATGATGTAAGGCGGACAAAAAGGTTTGTCGGTTACCAAAGAAGCATGATTGGCTTCAGCCAAAAGTTGATAGGTTTCAATGATAAAAGTTCTCGGGTCCAGCTTTCTCGCCAGAAGAGTCTTCCATCTTTTTTTGAAATTCTCAGTCGAAACATGAAGAGAGGAATCTTTGTCCTGAGACTTTGCTTTTTTCTCAAACAGCTTGGCCAGCAATAGGATAAACAGAAAAATGGCAACTTTGAAGAGGAAGTTTTTATAACGTTCCCAATTCTGCTGGGCCTTTTTTTCCTCCGGGACATTTTTAGAGGGAGGAGTTGCATCCGAACTTTGCTTCGATTCTCGGCCTGACCCCTGTCCTAAATCTTGCGATAATTCTTGTGATAGTCGTTGAAGGTCGGCTTGAAGCTCCCGGTTTTGCACTTCGATAGTTTCGCCCGAACTCTCGGAAGAATTTTGAGCACGCTCCAGCTCTTGTGATATTTCTTGGAGCCTCTGGGATAACTGCGCGGGCGAGACGGCCTTCTGGTCGATCAGTTTCGCCAAGTCCTGGGCCTGGGATTGCAGCTCTGAGAGTCGCTGCATTTGGGCATTGATATTGGAGGATGAAGCCTCAGCCATTTGCTTGGCAAGAGCTTGTGATAACTGCTCGAGGGATTGCTTCGCCTGTTGTGAGGATAAAGAGGAAAGGGGGGGCGAGGTCCTGCGCTGGACAAAGAGCGCGTTCATCTTGTGAAACTGCTTCGTGATGGATTGAAATAATTGATTTGGGACGATGGAGCCCATCAGTAATAGACACAGCCACCAGACGGCACAAACTTTCAGACAATAGCTCCAGCTCGTGGCCCACAATGCCGGTGCAGATTTCTCTCTCTCCTCTTGTAAAAGGTGAAATGAGAGTACGAGATAGATGGGGATGGCCATGATCGCCACTGACATCGGGGCCTTGGTGAGTAAGGCCACCCCGCACCAGTTTGCGAACATCACGAGCTGGAATTGACCTTTGCGCCAAACACGAAAAAAAATCCACAGCGTCGCGAGACAAAGCATCCCACTGCCGATCACGTTTAGGGAGGCCATGGCAGGGTTTTTCTGGGCCAATCTTTGAACGAAAAAAATATGCGCGGCACTCAAGGACAGACTGAAAATGATTCGTTGTAACTGAATGTTAGGGATGGCCAGAATGATGTATCGTTCGTCCGGAGTTAGCGCGGCATTTTTACCGGGCATCGATTCTCCTTTGATTTCTTCTCCAAGAAAGATGAACGGATGCCGGCCGGTTTCAGTCGTTTCTTGCAGCTTTTTGGCCGACTGCTGGAGCATTTTATCTTTGAGATAGGTGGCGATGGCAAATAGGAAAAAGTCCACGAGGGAGAGAATGACAAAATCATCGAAAGATCGCACCGATGCCAGGGCGGTGCCAACGGCCATAAAAAGCACGATTGTCCGCTGCTTGCGCTGAATTGTGTGGCGTTCGTTTTCATCTTCCACTGGGTGCCTCACCTCGTATGGACATAAAAGAAAACGATTTATTGGCGGGGATAGTGAGAACCAGGATATTGAAAGGATATTTGCCCTTGTCCGCCATTAACTGTTTGAGGTTTTTCGTTGATATTTCTACCAGGGCCTTCATCCCGATATTGCCGGTTTCGAGATATTCGCTCCAGAGAATGGTCAACGCATCGACCAGCACAAGCGTTGGGCGATTTTCAAGGCGAAAGGAGAGATGGGATAGCTCCTTGATATTCTCGTAAAATATTTTGGAATGGATAAATGGTGTGAGATAAAAAAGGGCGTCGCCCGCACTGAGAAGCGGGGAGGCCTTTTTTAAAATCGGAACCTTCTTGGCGTCGACCAGACCCAGCTTGGGCAAAATCATCTCCAGCTGATTGAGGAAGGTTTGTCCCCGGCCCGGCCCGATGATGCCATTTTGGGTTATGCCCATGATGGAGTTGGAAGACTGAAGCTGCTGCGAGGCAAGTGCCATGGCATAATCTTTGAGAATTTCCCAGGTGCTCCGGTCGCCGCTACCAAAATGCAGGGTCTGATCGAGATCAAGAATGATTTTGACGTTGGAGTTCACGCACTTCTCATATTCATTAGTATGGAGCTTGCGAAACTTTGCCGATTTTTTCCAGTTAATGTGCTTGTAGGAGTCGCCAAAACGGTACTCCCGAATGGCCCGGAAAATTTGTGAGTCCCCTCGTTTAATCACCTCCTGTGGCCCGGGATAAAAGGAATAAAGATCAGGGGTGAGTGGTTGAGGGCGCATTCGTTCTATCTTCGGGTAGACGGTCATGCTTTCAGGGTGTTCGAGGGTTGTCTGCATCTGCATAATTCCCAGCTGGTCAAAGAACTGTAAATCGAGCTGGTAAAAACGATGAACGCCCATGCCATTATTCAACTCTATTTTATGTTTGTGGGAAATTGAGCTTTGGCCTAAGGAAGTATTAAAAAGCAGGTCGCTATGTTTATCCCCGCTAAAGTGATCATGGACTTGAAGTTCAATCTCTTTTTGACCTGTGGGGACGGTCAGGAGGTAGGTCACGTGAGATGTTTGTTTTTCCCGCCCGGTTTTGCTGAACTGTCTTCTGAGACGAAGGCCATGGGTTGAAATTTTTATCTTATAATACAAAGAGGCCAAAAGAATGAGGATGGTGATCAGCAAGGCACCTCTTTCCAGACTGTGAGTTAGAATACTGCTGAGAAGAAGAATAAAGCTGAGCGCGCAGATGATCGCGAGAGAAGAAAATTTGGCCCCTTCATAATAAAGAATCCGGTCAGAATCATATCCAAAACGAAGGGCCTTATTGATTTTTTTTAACTCCGGCCAGAGTGGTGTTAGTTCCAGCTTCATCTGGCCGTGGCCCTGACTTTCTTCAAGCACTCATCAATGATTTCTTCATTTTTAATTCCCTCAAATCGTGCCTCGGGCTGCAACATCAATCTGTGGGCCAGAACCGCCGGCGCTAACTCGTACACAAATTCCGGACGAACAAAATCTTCTCCCGCAAGAAAGGCCCAAACCATGGAGAGTCTGAGAAGTTGGATGCCGGAGCGAGGACTTGGGCCCAGGGCGAGCTTGGGATGTTTTCGCAGGATTGTGAGAAGACCGATCAGATACTGGGCCAGAGCAGGGGCAACTTGGATGCGGCCGATTTCCTGCTGTACCGATTCTAATTCTTTGGCACTGACAACTTTATCGATCTGGGCCAGGGGATCTGCGGCGGTTCGCGCCAGGAGCATTTTGGTTTCATCTTCCTTCTCTGGAACACCGATGGCCAGGCGAACCCAGAAACGATCGAGGGCCGCTTCCGGCAAGGGAAAGGTGCCCTGTTGCTCGATGGGATTCTGAGTGGCAATGACGAAGAAAAGGGGTGACAAAGGGGCGGTGACTCCCTCGGCGGTAATTTGTCGTTCGGCCATGGCCTCGAGCAAGGCACTCTGGGCACGAGGGGTGGCGCGATTTAATTCATCGCCCAGAAAGAGGGTGGTAAAGAGCGGACCTTTCCTGAAGATAAAGCGCTTGTTGGCCTCATCATAAAATGAATGTCCGGTTAAATCAGAAGGCAGTAAATCCGGGGTAAACTGCACTCGCGTAAAGGGAACATCCACCGATTTTGAAAACGATCGGGCCAGCATTGTCTTCCCGGTTCCCGGAACATCTTCGAGAAGAACATGGCCTCCCGCCAGCCAGGTGGCCAGGACCGTGGTAATCTGCTCATCTTTGCCAATGATCACCTTGGCAACATTGCCGTGGATCGCCCTGGCGATTTTATTTTTTAAGTCCATAAGTGGTTGAATACTTTTCGGATAAAAGTATTAGGAATCGAGGGCTTTATACAGGAGAAGATTACTCGGTAGCGATACAGGAGAGAATGAAAGAGCGCTGTTGTTTCTTTTTGAACATATCCAGCGACCAGAAGCGAAACCTCTGGGAGACTTTCAGCTCCATTCTTTGTGTATCATACTCCACTTCACTAATTTCACGTGCCTTATGCCTATAGCTGAGAATTCCCGTGCGTTGATCCTGCTTGTACTCTGTAGTGGAGAGATCCAGTCGAACTTCCTGGTCATTTCTTTTTTCATCAAATTCCTCAAGCCTGCCCACCACACGAATCGTCGTCGGCTTGTTGGCTTCTGTTTTTTTCAGGACACACAGATGGGCAAGTTCGGTGGTGTATTTGTAGGCCGTAGAGGTTTGGCCATTGACCACCTTTTGACAGCTGGCAAGGGAGATAAAATTAGTTCCCTTGATGAAGGTGAGACAAGGGTTTTCTTTCGGCGCTGTGATGATCGGAATGTCGCCGGTATTAATCGGGGTGGGGGCATTGACTGAGTTGAGATTCCAATCAAAGGGCAGAAAGGAAATATTTTCGTAGGTGCGAAGGATGCCGTAAACTTGCATAAAAGGTGCGATTCCGCCCACCTTCGTCTGATCAAAAATGCTCTTGTTCCATTTGAAGAGCTGGTTTAAATTGGTAATCTTGTTGACATGATCATTGGTCACCATGCTGGTTAGTCGCATGCTTAGTCGCGTGATCTCATTGAGCTGTTCCTCCAACTTCTTCTCGCGATAGGCCTCATCCAACAACACGGCACAGTTATTACATCCCTTGGAGAGCGCAAAAATGACCCGAGCGTCTTTGGTGCCGGTTGAGTTCGGTGGCGAGATTTCTAAAATTTTACCTTCCAGCTGCTCAAAGCTCAAAAGATTGCCCGCAACCTTGAGGAGATCTTTTTGCTTGAAGATGGTGTTCTGGTCAAAGTCCATGCGGCCGCGGATATCGCGAATGGATTCTATCTTCTTTCCATTTTTCATGAAATTCCGGACGATAATCTGAATGACATTAAAATTGTAGGCGTTGATCAAAAAGGCCTTCTTGAAATTTTCCGTCTTTCCATCCAGCGCCGCCGGATTTTCGATCTTCAGACGAATGGCTTCCACCATCTTCATGTACTTTGAATCGAGACCGTTGCGCAGCTGATAGAGTCCCTCGTAGTTTACTTTGGTGACAAAGGTCTGACCCTCTTCAACCCGAACGCCCATTTTATAAAAGCGATCCAGAAGATCATCCATGTTTTGGGCCAAAATCAGGCGGTCTTCAGGATTGTTATTATCCAGGACACCCGAGTCGCCATTGGTATTATTGGAATCGTAGGTGAGATTGGGCAGCTTGGTGGTGGTTTGGATCGGGGTGACATCTCCGTAGTCCGCTGACTTTTTGCCACAACCTCCTAGCAGTAAGAGGACTGAACAAACGCCTAGGGAAACGACGGACTTTCTGCCAAACTTCATCATAATTGCTCCACACTAAAAAGTGAGTAATTATGGCAGAATTCGTGGAGACAGGTAGCGATAGGGTAGTTTTTATAGGGTCCGGATAAAACGGGTTACAAAAGGCCTTTTTGCGACTGGCACCGGCCGGCCTTACCGCGGTCGTAGGTATAGATTAAAAAAGGCGATTGATCGGATGACCAATTTTCAAGAGTTTGGGTAAAGTGTCCTTCTCCCCCCAGGCACATCATGCTGACCTGCCCGCAGGAAAATTTATCAGTGACCTCGCAGTTTTTAAGAAGGTGGGATTGGCCTTTGGCCTGAATAATCAGATCCAGGACAAAAGTCATTTCGCCTCTTTGCTCGATCTTCGGGCGACCGAAGGAGCCTCGATACTGAATGCCTTCAATGCTGGGAACTAAACGGTGTTTTTTAAAGTACAAAAGGGCCTCTTCGAAACGCGTTTTCTCAGAGTCTGAATGCTGTGCTCGCAACAGTCCTAAGGAGAGGGGGGTGACGAAAAGAATGATGAAGACTGTAGGCCCAAGCAGGCGCATACTTATACCTCATCAAACTTGTCGGCTTTCATGGGGAAAACTTGAGCTATTTTATATCTTGCCTTTCTCAGCAAAGAAATTGAGGGGTTGGCGGACGTCGACGACCCCACCACCTTTGGGTTTTGGAAAGTCGATGAGCTTGAGGACCTGGGCCATGCAGTCTCGGCCATTTTTTGAAAAGCGGGCATCGTGGGCCTTGATGTCGGTGGAGCCGACCTTGCCGTTTTCACCAATGCGAAAGAGCAGATCGACGACACCCTTGATATCCTCATTGTTTTGCGCCAGCTCCTGCTGATAACAGTGACGGAATTGGGGCAGATATTCTTGCAGAATCTTGCGTAAAAGATCGGGATCCATGGACCCAAGCACCACCGTTTTTGGTTCAACATAGAGAAGGTCGCTGCCATTTTTATTGGAGAGTCCTTTGGTGCCGGAGCTTCCCTTGGCCGCACCATAAGCATCACTGCCAAAGTTCCCAATTTCGGCCGCGGCCTTGCCGAGCGCCGTGCTGGTTCCGGTGCTCGTGGAACCTGAATCATGGTTGATGGCACTGCCGCTGGAGGCCCCCTTCATATCGGTCGGGACGTCGGATTTGGAATGGAGAAACGAGCTCAGTCCGCCGCTGATTTCTAACTTGTAGGTTGGCACTGGGGCCTGGGCCTGCACCTTCCCGGCCTGGGCCTTGTTCTGGACCACGGGAGCTTCTTTGGGACGGCCGGCTTTGCTCATGACATTTTCGGGTTTTCCCTGATCGGCCATTTTATTGCCCCGGTTATCATTGATCGTGCTGTTGCTGGCCACCGTCTGTTCGGCGACGGCCTTCACTCCGCGTTTGTACACCACCACGGCGATCTTTTCTTCCACAATTGGCTCGGGCGGGCGGATGAGTAGCATCAAGAGCGAGAGGCCCATGCCAATCCCAAAAAATTTTGCCGCCTGTTTTTTGAAGTGGGTATCGCGACCAAAAAATGGAGGAGGAGTAACCTTGTCGGGGGCCGCGGTCAGACGGATAAAAATCTGGACCGACTTTTTGGAGTACACCACCAGATCGTTCTCGGCCAGCTTGTACTGGCCTGCTTGGGCGGTTCCTCCTCTTACAATTTTAAAATCATGCTCCGCCAGCTCATGCAAAATGACGTCGCCGCTTTTTACGTGAGCAAGAACAATATCTTCAGCGTACTCATCAAGCGTTCCCGGAACGATATACTGTGCGCCTTTCTTCTTGTGACTCAGAATGACCTTCCCAATTTTTAGCGGGAAGTAGTCAATCGACAGAATGCACTGCGAGCTGACGACTGTGACCTCAAGAGCGCTATGCTGGCACTTCTTAAAGATATTCAAAATACTCTTATCTTCGGCGGTGACCCCATCGTTGGCCTCAATGAAGAGATCCTTAATGTTGAGGGGATTTTCCACAATCGGCAGCTCGCGAGACGGCCGATAGGAAGACTCATCGAATACGATGTCGGCATATTCACCATCGATAATTTGCAAACCGTGCACCGGGCGCAGCTCGACGGGTTTCTGCTCCACCACCGTCGGACTGAAAACCTGAACCAGCCCGGCGTCCTGATCGATGAGGTGTTGACCGAAAGTTTCCTCGATATAAAATTCCACCATGCCAAACTGTAGACGATCTCCACTATGGAAATGGCCTTGGGATGTTTTCTCGCCGGAGATGTAGCATCCGTTCTGAGAGTTGAGGTCGATCAGGCTACCGGCTGCCTCGGCATCCAGGATGATCACCGCATGATAAAAACTGATCGACGAATCTTCCAAGCGAATGTCGGCCTGAGGGGAGCTTCCCACCAGAAGTTTCTTTTTGTTAAAGACAAACTCATGGATGGCCTTTCCATCTTTGTAAGAAACGCCCTTGAGAACCACCTGGCCTTTGTTTTCGAGCGCAATATTACTTTTTGAACGGGATAACATAAAAATCTATTGTCCTTTTACCAAAGTTGTAAGCATTTTCCATTCAGGGTCCTGGGAGAGTTCTTTGGGGGCCTGTGAGATAATTCCCTCGGCCAACGCCAGCTGATTTCTGGCCACATACAGGCTGCATAGGTTAAAAATAGGGGATAAGAGTGTCGCTCTTTTTCTGGCCTCAAGGAAATGCGAGACTGCATCTTCATAGTTCTTCTTTTTCCATAAGAGAACGCCAAGGTTGTTATAGACGCGGGCCTCCTCAGTTTTGTTTTTGGCCTTGGTGAGAGCGAGCTTGAAAAAGTAGTAGGCACGGTCAAAATCCATGTTCTGAATGGAGCAATTTCCAAGGGTCAACCAGTAGGCACTTTTCATCTCATTATCTTTGTACATTGTTTGGAGTTTATTAAAACCGGATGTCGTATCACCCAGGCGGCAGTCAATTCCCGCCCCCTCGGTCTTCTGAAGAGCGCTCAGGCGTTCCTCGCTGAAACGATCCTTCGATTCGTGGGCCAGCTTATCATCGTTAGGATTTTGAATACTGCGCGTCCGCACCTGAGACTGATGGGCACAGCTCACCAAGGTGAGGAGCAAGATCAGGAAACAAAAATAAATCTTCTTCATAACGTTTAATCCACTAAGACAGTGAGCTCGGCCATGGGAGAGGCCGGGGCCCTGGAGTGTTCCAAGTTGAGAGTTAGGTTGCCGGCATAAAATCCGCTGGCACGGAGCTTTTTAAAGGATTTAAAATAGGATTGCCCTTTTTCATCGATCATACGGGATAATCCTTTCATTTCTTTCTGGAAAGCTTGCTGAAACTCGACCGGACTGCCGACCGGATTTAAGGCGGAAATTTTTGCGGCATTGCCTGAATAGATCGTGGCGAGCTGGTAGGTTAAATAAAAGGCATAACGGGGATTATTGTTCTTAAGAAAGAGTTCGATTTTGCCGGTTAGCTCTTTTAAACGCCCCAGTCCTTCGCTCAATTTGCGATTAAACAACTCCTGATTAAATGGAGCAACGTAGGACTCAAGCTCGAGCTTAAAGGGCTCCTGAAGTTCAGCATAGAGTTTTTCAAACTGCGCCTGCTGGGTCAGGGCCTGGCGAAAGTGGGAGACGATTTCCGGAGAAGACGCCAGCGCCACCAGACTTTCTTCGAGGATCGTCACGGCCATCGTCTGCATGGGCCGATTAGCGGGAAAGGATTCAAGGTAGAGGTAAAGGACATGATCGAGCATCTCGCGTTTTTGCTTCATGCGCGATAAGTGCTGTTGCGCCACTAATTTTTTAACAAACTGCAAATATTCGGTCTGATAGTTGAGATAGCGATAGGTGCTGGCAATGAGTTGATCGGCCTTCTCGTTAAATTCGCCCGCAGCCAACTTTTCGGCTTCGGCAAAATGGTGCGAACTTAAGTTCCACTCGATCATTCCGATGGTCATCTCCTGGAGCATGCCAACGTACTGCGGGTTTTTTGGGGTTACCTTGAAGAGCTGCACCCCGAGCTTGACTGCCTGATCAAAAAACTGACCGTAGGCGAGAAGGAAGGTCATTTTTTGAAATTTAGGCAGATAGTTGGCATGTTCTTTTTCCGGCATGAGATTTAAGGAAGTCATTGCCAGTCGAGAGGCCTTTTCTCCCTCCATCTTGCTTAAATAAATCAAAGACCCATTGTAGGCGGCCTTTGCTCTGACCACCGCAGGGAAAATTTCCTGATGGGCAAGGGCGTCCAGACCGCGGGCGGCCTCATCCTGTTTATTTTGCTTTTCCAGCACAATAAATTGCTCAAAGAGAATATTGCCCAGAATGCCCATGGCCTTTTCCGTCTCCGAGAGGGCAAACAAGAATGGTGGCTTGGGCATCAGCGCGATCAGGCGATTGATCTCTGTGATGGCTTTGTACTTAATATGATGATCTAAGATTGACAGGAACTGCTTCTTTTGGATTTCCAGGTCCTTTGGAAAATTGAGCTGGTAAGTATGCATGAGTTTTTCCGCTTCGGTGATCCGCTTATCTTGGACATACAGCGCGAAAAGCTCACGATAGGCCGAGGGAGCTTTTTCTTCTTTTGGGTAAAAGGTTAATAACTTCTCATGGCCCAGGTAGGCCATTTTGCGCCATTCGCCCTTTGGAAAGCTATCCTCACTGATGGCGGCAAAAAAAGAGTTTAGGATTTTTTTCAACAGAACCAGGTCAGGGGCGGCCTCTTTTTGCAAATGAATGGCCTTTTCATAGTACTGCGCCGAGCGTTCATAGCGTTTTAAAATAAAGAGCGTTTCCCCAGAGTAATAGGCGTAAGCACTGGCTTCGCCGGGGATAACATCAGCAATCATCTTAAAAAAATCCAGGACCCGGGCCAGCTGGGTCTCATTGATTCTTTTATCGTGGTTAAAGCGTTTGCTCAGCTCCATCTGATACTGGCCGGCCAGAGATTTTGTTTTGTCGACGAATTCGTCTTTCTGCTCATTCTGGATGGCTGCTGTTTTGGCCAACTTCCAGAACGCCTCCGCGGCCTCAAAGAACAGATCTTCCTGCTTGAAGTTACGATAAATCTCCAATTCCTTCAGACGGGTTTGGGCCAGCTTGGCGGCATCTTTCTCTTTTTTGAGGGCCTCGGTTAAGGCGAATCTGGCCTCCTTAAACTGGCCGTTTTCTGCCGCCGAATGGGCCAGCTTGATCAGATAAGTTGTAGGTTCGGCAACTTCTCTGGTGAAGAACTGAACACCTTCCATCCCCCTGTTCGCCAGCACATAAAAGATCGACATGGCCACCAGGACCTGGTCGGTGACCGAGATATAAGACACTCCATTGCTTGGCCTTGCTCCGGCCCTGCTCAAGTTGAAGGCCAGGATGAGGTTGTCGATGGCGGAGTTGAAATCTTTGCTTTTGAGCTGGCACCAGGCAAGATTGTAATTATGCTTGGCCAGCCATTCATCTTTATCATTTTCCACCACTTTGCGATAAATCGCCGTGGCCTTGGCAAACTCTTTTTCATTGTAATAATGCTCGGCCAGGCCCACCCGAATGGAATGGGCCAGTTTGGATGAGGCGGAGACATGCTGGAGCGCTTTCAAAAAATAAAACTCGGCCATTCTGTCTTTGCCGTAGTCCCGCGAGTTGGTGGCAAGGGTGAAAAAGATGGGGCCGGTTTCGGGATGTTTCGGATAGTCGGCCATGATCTTCAGTCCGAAGGATTTCACCTGCTGATAAATTTTTAATGATTCCGTAAAGTAGCTATCTTTGCTTCTTTTCCCTCGGTCGGCCATGGTCGCACCCAGGAAGGAGGCATTTTCTTTTTCTTTGATCAGGCCGAGTCGCTCGGACTGAAGTTGAAACAGACGATACTCCAGATCGGGGCCACGTTTTCCCCCCAGAGTTTCAACCGTTTTGATTTCCTCGTTAACGAGTAAAAAGAGCTGTTCCCAACGAGTGTTTTGTCCTTCGCTGGCAACTACGATCGTGGTGAGAAAAACAAGAAGAATCATGGCTGCTTTCATTGACCCTTCCCCTGGACAATGAATTTGAATTTGCTATGTCCGCTATTCGCGGCGTAATGGAGCACATTGCCCACGACTTCATAGGGAAGCTCTTTATCAAACACCAAATTTATCTTTAGCGGAAGGATCTGAGGTTTACCGTCCTTGTCCAGTGGTAGCTTGGTATGGGAGGCAGGTTGGCGTGCCATTTCTTTGCGCTGATTTTCAGCTTCTGTCGCCAGCAATTTTTCCAGCTCCGGGCCACCTTTGCCTGAGGCATCCAGATGGGTGATGAGTTTGTTGTTAAAAAATAATTCACGATTTTTGTTCACTTGCAGAACGATGGCATAGGAGCCAAGGTCCAGGCTTTCGGCGGTGGGAAGGGTTACTCCCTGGGCAACATCCAGTTTTAGATCGGTGGCATTATAGCTGCGCAACAGGAATACCAGGAGGATGGTCAAAATATCTAGTAGCGTCGTAATATCCAACTCTACGGGAGATTTTTTTCTGCGACGAAGTTTTATTTTCTTGGCAAAGCTGCTCATAAGTTACATCACCGTCTCAAAAATGAGTTGAGGAAAGAGCGTCTTCGTCTTGATCAGCTCCCCTTTGTTATTAGTGCCACTAATTTCTCCCACTTCCTTGCTTACAGAACGGATGGAATCCATGATCACCACCAGCCTGCCGTAGGGGAGTGCCTTGGCCGGCTTTAAAATGACAGAGTCCTCATCGATGTGATTGGCCTTTAATTGCGAGAGAACCTTATGCAGCTCCACCAGCTGATCATCGAAGGCAATTTTTTTATAGGAGTGTCCGTCTAGACCGATTTTCACATTAATGGAATCTTTCTCAATTTCCAGTACCAGATTGAGCGGTTCTTTTTTGAGTTTAGAATCTTCAAAGTTGGCAATAACCGGAGCATCTCCCTGTATCTCATGAATATCCACGAATTGAGCGGACAGGAGCAAAAAAAAGATAAAAATAAAAACCGAATCCATGATTGGAACGAGATTCAATTTAGGAATAGACTGTTTTTTTCTCAAAGCTCGCATGAAGCATTCCCTCTCAATTACGCGGCAGAATCTGTTTCTTCATTGGTTGCAGGATTGGCCGGGGCCACCGGAAGATGTTTCTTTGTTCCCAGGAGATCCACCAGCTTGGACGAAAACTCATCGACCTCCGCTTGGATCTTCTCTCCCTTCGATACCAAGGTTTGATGCGCCACCAGGAGTGAGATCGCTGATAAAAGACCGAGGGCCGTCGTGTTCATGGCGACTGAAATCCCGATGGCCAACAACTTTGCCTTGCTGGCGGGATCGGCATTGGCAACGGCACCAAAAGATTGAATGAGACCTTGGATTGTACCGAGCAACCCAAAAAGAGTTGAGATGTTTGAGCACAAGGCCAGCTGGCCCATGCGTTTTTCCAGCTTCGGTGACACTTCTAAAATGCTGGATTCCACCGCGTCTTGAATTTGCTCTTTATTTTGATTGGCGCGCTTCAGGCCGCTTTTCAAAACGTAGGCAAGAAGTGATTTGGAATTGGAACAGGCCTGAATGGCCTTTTGAACCTCATTCATAAGAACGTTGCGCTTCACCATGTCCATGAGTGACGGGCCATCCACATCCCAACTATAAAAGGCCTTGAATCTCTCGGCCACAATCACCAGGCCAAAAATCCAAATGGCCAAAATGACATACATGAAAATCCCGCCATCATTGAAGAAGGCGATCACTTCAAAGAAAAAACTCGGATTTGGTGCAGCTGGTGCAACAGTTTCTGGGCCCATAAGCTATATCCTCCATATCTGAACAAAAGTATCGGTTAAATTTGGGGCTAACTTGAGTAAATGTATTCAGTATAAGGAGGACGGACATCCTACCTTAAATCAAGGACATCGGTGCGCATTTCCTTGTCAAAGTTGTTCCTGATGTAGAGATTGCGATCCATGAGATGGGCCCCTTGATCTTTGACCGAGAGGTCGCCCGGGGCAATCAAGTTACCCTGAACTTCCAGGTCGCCCAGGTCGAAATGCTCATATTTTTTGTACTGATAATTTACCTTGGCCGGTTTCGAAGTCTCGGCGGCGAAGCTGATCTGGCACAGGAGTAGGATCGCAAGAAGTGTTCTCATGGTTGGCCTCCGGTCGAGGTGGTGCGAGTTTGCAGCGTCTCGCAGTTGCTCTTGAGTCCAAAGGAATACTCACCCAGCTCATCGGCCCAAAATTCGCCGATAAATTCATAGTAGTGCTGGTCAGCTCGGCGCTTCACATTTTTCAGCTCGCCGCGGGCCCGATCGGCGACTAACTTTTCACCCTTATAAATCAGGTTGCGTTTTTTGCTTAGAATGTCGAGCTTAATATTAAACATCTCATAGCTGGTGCGATGAATCTCATTCACGAAGCTCACCATTCGCTCCATGACGTAGAAGTTCATTTTCTTTTTGAGGTGGCTGATCATTCCCATGATTTCGTAGGTGACATCTTTTTTCATGGGGTGATCCGGCCATTTGAGAACGGACTGTAACTCCTCCTCGGCACGGCGAAGCGTGATCAAATCCAGATTGAATTTGACCTCTTTTCTGATTTGAATCGCCAGGCCGGCCACATAGGGTCCAACCTTCTCCCGCTCGCTGCGCTCTTCAAACATCAGGTTAAGAAAAAAATCGAAGGTATCCTTGTTTTCCTTGAGCGCTGTTTCAAGCGCCTCACTTTTCGGCTTATAGTTTTGATAATAATTTTCGACCACCTGAAGCGCATCATCATAGAGGCAGAGGCGATGGTATGAGACGGCCTTCACAATTTCGGCCTCGGGGAAGAAATAACTTTCTAAAAGGGGAGAGCCATAGGTGGCCACCAGGCCGAGTGCGCGATTGTAGTCACCGAGCTTGAAACTGGTCCACGCGCGTTCGAGCAAAATGTAAGGCCAGCGATAGCTTTGCTTGGTAATTTTCTCATAGGCATAGGTGGAATCATTGAACTTTGTTTTGGAATAGGATTGTCTTGCCAGGTGAATAAGACAATTTTCACGGATGAGCTCATAATATCGGCGCAGCTTTTCATGGGAAGCATCTTTGGCCATCTTCTCCGCTGATTGGGAACAAGTCTGATAGGTTTGGATGATCTTGTCCTCCCCACTCCCCAGGAAATAGAGAGAGGGGCCGATCACCATCAGGGCCTCGGGATAAAAACGACTATAGGGAGAGATGGTTTTGAGGGCATCAATGGCCGCCTGATAATGTTTTTCACGAAAGCGGCGCAATCCTAAAACCAGGGTCATGGTTGCGCCACTGGTCTTCTGCATGACTTCATCGGGTAAGTCGCTGAGCGCCTCAATGCCCGCCTTGGTGGCAATGGTTTCAAGCGCCTCCTCAAAAATAGTGGAGTGCTCGCCCTGACTTAAAATATGTCTCTTGGCAAAAATGGAGGCGACAAAGAAGTGCTCGGAGGTCATCATCTCGTAGGCGATCCATTCTTGTTTCTGGGCCTTGTTCGACAGATAAAGATCAAAGGCCTTGCCGAGCTCGGCTTCGGCCCGCAGACTGAACAGAAGACAGATAATGAGCAATTGCTTCATCACGATTGACCCCTTATCTCATCAAAATGAAAAACCGATACCTAAAAAGATATCAGTGTTGGTGTTAAGTTTTTTGGGCGTGCCCGGAATCGGCCCGTGGGCCTTGAAGTAGGTATTTTGCAGTTCGAGGGCAAGGTGCCAGTTGCGACTGGCATGAAATTTTACACCAGTTTTGGCCATCGCGCCGACGAACTCCTCATCTTTGAAGGCGTCGGAGTTGGGATTGGCGGCACTCTCGGCATTGCTATTGGCCTTCACCGCGAGAGCACCGATACCAAAGTACCAGTCGAAGTAGAAGATCTTATTGAAGGTGTTGATCTTCCCGTAAAAGGGCGCCCAGATGACGGCGCCCCCGTAGGATTGTTCTATCTTTCGCATGAACGGCACGACGCCATTAATGCGCTGAAGATTTTCAAAGGTGGCGTTATTTTTATTATTGTAATCCGTGAAGGAAAGCTCAAAGGCCCATTCTTCCGTGAAATAGTGGCCGGTTCGAAGTTGAAAACCTGAGGTGTCCTGATAGTCGGAGCTGATGCCCTTTAACAAGGAAAAGTCTCCATAGAAGGAGCCTTTCTTGACGTACTCCTTGTTTTGGAGAACGTAAACTTTCTTGTCCTGGTCAAGCCACCTAAAGTCGTAGAGGTCTCGCTCAGATGAGCGAGACCCCACGGCGAGAGCAAAGGACAAAATAAAGGCCAGGCAGGCGAGAAAGAGTTGCTTCATGGATTGACTCCCTGACATGCTTGGTAATTGAGTTCAACCTGCGCACCAGGTGCAGGAACGTAACTACTTTCAAATCTTACCAATCGATCGGCAGCATCGTAAGACCAGCCTTGATTTTGAACAACTCCATTAATCGAGACGCTGAGTGAACCACTGATTGGATTTTTGGAGGTGGCGAAGTTCTCGAGAAGGTCGAGGATACTTCCGCCGATGTTTGTCAAAATCTGATAAAAGTCTTCATGGATACTGCTGACGATGCCTGCGGTCTGAGTAGACATGTTCATGTAGCGATTGCCGATTGTTTCCCACTGATTGCCGATGAGTTCGGTTGTGACAATCGAGTAGGCGCGAACACCAGCAACGGTGCCTTTGAAGCCACTGATACCACTGAGAAGTGTATTGACACTCTCAACTGACTGGTCCTCTTCATCAGAGATATAGACAATGACGAGTTTGGCATCCGGGCGAAGGAAGATGCCGCCACTTTTTTTGAGGAAAGAAAGGGATGTGTGTAACCCTTTCTCAATTCCGCTGCCGCCTGTACCAACCCTGATATAGGTTTTGAAGTCGTTTTTGAATGCGGCTTCATTGGCCAGGGCGTCTGCCGAAGTGAGCACGCGACCGATCAAGCGACCATCGCGCGTCGAGCTGCTGGCATCCGTTGTTGTGATGGCCATGCGGAAGTCGATACCTCGTGAGAGAAAACCATTGATGAAAGTATCAAAGTTGCGGGCCAAAGCTTCTTGCTCGTTTTCCATGGAGCCTGAGTTGTCCATAACCCATAAGATGTCCACTTTACCGACTTGCTCGGTATTCTGGGTGTAGCGGTCGATGAACTGAGCGGAGGTGCATGAGACGCCAGAACCACTTGAGCTGCCTGAACCCGAAGAATTATCGCCAACTTGATCTCCAGAGGTGTTAGACCCACCCGAATTTGAACCAGAGTCGCCCGTAGAATCGGAGGAACCCGATCCTGATTGAGCATCGGCCAGAGCGGCCTTGTCGTCGGCAGTAAGATCGGAATCTTCTAAGTTCTGTGCAGGTTTGCCAAGCGGTTCCAGATATTCTTTCTGATAGAACTCTTCTTGGTTACATCCTGAGAGACCTAAAGTACCAACCAAAACCAAAACCAAAATGAAGCTGTTCCTTGCGGAAGACTTCTTGCAATCCAAAAAAACCATGGCCGTGTCCTCTTTGGGACGGCATTCCACGCGTCTAAGTGATCAGGCTGAAACCTTACTTTAAAGCGAAACTCTAAAGCACACTTAAACAATCATGGGAGTCCGGTGTTTTTCAGATTTTTGATTTGTGCTTACATGCCACTTGAGCGTACGTCCTACATCACATCTGAAAAGACAAAACGAAGTAGCGACATCCTAATTCACAAGCCATTTTGACGCAAATTCTGTCACTCAGTTTTGCCTGATTCCGGAATGGTCCCGCGCAGTTAATGCCCTTTTTATGGCCCTCGATAAATTTGCTGGGATTCTACAGATTTCGTCCGAAAAGTGCCTTGAAAAATTGCCACAGGTCAATTTTTGCACCATCGGTCTTCCACAAAATTTTTTAACCCAATAAAAACACGTAGGAATATAATTTGAAATTCTTCTTAAGTGTCGTGGGACTTTTACACAATTGTGATCCCATGAGTTTATCTGCGCCGGTCAGTGCTTCGATCAGTGTTTCATTTTTGAAACATTTTATCTTCTTGAAAGATTTTCCTTGCGAGGTTCCCGCCGTGGGTTTCGTGCAAAAATCTTTGTGTGCGACGACTCTGCGTAAGGCGCATCCAGCGCGCTTTATTTTGCCTTTACGCTTGTTCAGGAATTTTCTTCAGCAAGCTTGGTGTTGAGAAATTTTCGACGCTTGCCATGGGGGTTTTTGCGAGAAAAATTTGGTGGAAATTATCGTGTTATAAGAGTAAAAAATAAGGAGGCCCTTATGGATTTACGTCACATCGTCGATCAGGTTTTATTAAACGACACCAAGGTTTTGGTGGAGCGCGAGCGGGAAATTATGTCGAAAGTTTTGCATCATCTGCGCGAGGTGGACCGCCGCAAGCTCTATGCCGAACTTGGATATTCCAGCATGTTTGCCTATTGCACCGACGAGCTGAAATACTCCCCCGACCAGAGTGGCCGGCGCATTTCCGCCTGCCGGATGCTGGCGACGCTGCCTGAAATTGAAGAAAAACTTGATCGCGGCGAACTGAATTTGACCGTGCTGGGCCTAGCGAAGAGTTATATTAAGGAAAACAATCTGACGTTGCCGGAGCAGCGGCAACTGCTGGAAGAGATTTCCAACAAACCCAAAGGGGAGGTGGAGAAAATGCTGGCCCCGGATTTTCTACCCGCGCCGGCGCATGCTTCAACGCAAAAAATATCCAAAACGCAAACCAAGGTGACGTTGGTGCTTGATGACGCCGTGATGGAGAAATTGCAAGAGCTTCAGGCCTTATTTTCCCACACAAAAAAACGCGAGCTGCCGGAGTTGATCGAATTTCTTTGCACCCAGGAATTGGAGAAGCGAAAAAAATCCTGCGCAACAGTCAAATCCGCGCCGGCGCAGGTTAAAAATCAAACTCGCGCGATTCCGACACTGATCAAAAAAGCGCTGTGGGCAAAAGCAGAGGCACTCTGCCAATATCCCGGCTGCCACTCTCGGCATTTTTTGCAGATTCATCATCGCGTACCGTATGCCCAGGGGGGGACGCACGCGATAGAAAATCTCCGCTTACTTTGCCACGCCCATCACGCGCGGGGGCATTTCTCCTGATGCCATTCACCTTTTTTGATGAAGAATCCATGGCGCAGATAAAAAAATTTGCCCTTCTCTCGTGCCCATTCTATCCTTTCCCCTATGAAAAAATCACATATTCTCCAAGGCCTTCTTATGACCTCACTCCTTTCTACCGCCTGCTCCCATTTGACCGATAAACCCGACGACCCCTATCTTTGGCTTGAGGACATTTACTCCGATGCCTCCTTGAACTGGGCGCGCCAGCACAATGAAAAGAGTGTGGCCATTTTCACCAAGCAACCCATTTACCAAGAAATCGAACCCAAAATTCGCGAGATCCTCACCGCTAAGGATCGAATACCTTTTCCCAACCATCAGCATGGGCAGGTCTATAACTTCTGGCAGGATGGTGAGCATGTGAAAGGTCTGTGGCGAACCACCTCCATGGCCGACTACGCCAGCGCTCATCCCAAGTGGAAAGTGCTCCTGGATGTGGATGCCCTCTCCAAAACGGAAAATGAAAGCTGGGTTTTTCACGGCGCTGATTGCCTCCCGCCCAAAGGCGAACGATGCCTGATGCAGCTTTCCCGCGGGGGAAAAGACGCCGCCTTGTATCGCGAGTTCGACCTGGTTCGAAACACTTTTGTGGCGGACGGATTCGCGCTGCCGGAGGCCAAGTCCGATATGGCCTGGATTGATCTGGATACTGTGCTTGTCTCCACCGACTTTGGTCCCGGCTCACTGACCAGTTCGGGCTATCCCAGAATTGTGAAAAAATGGAAGCGAGGCACTCCTCTGGAACAGGCGGAAACGCTCATGGAGGGAGAGCCGACCGACATGAGTCTCTCCGGCTGGACTTCTCATCGGCCCGAGGGCATTCACTCGTTTATCTCCCGTCGCAAGTCTTTTTACGAAGGGGAAAACTTTCTGCTTCAAAAAGACGGCACGCTTTTCAAATTGCCTTTCCCGGATAGCGCAAATTTTGAAGGCGTCTTTCATGGATACGCTTTGGCCATTCTGCGCTTCCCATGGCAAGTGGGTAAGAAAACCATTCCCGAGGGGGCCCTGGTTTCTCTGCCGCTTGATCGACTGACCAGGCCGGACGAGGCCTTGGAGATTCTTTATGCGCCCGGTGAACGGGCCTCAATCCAGCATGTTTCATTAAGCAAAAATTTTATTCTGGTTGCCACTCTCGATAACGTGAAGGGGCGCCTGCTGCGGGCCCAGCGAACTCAAAAAGGTTGGGCCACCGAAACGCTTCCGTTTCCTGATCATGGGGAAATTTCCATCGTGAGCATTGATGCCTTTGATGATCAGTACTTCGCCCAGTTTCAAAGTTTCCTCATTCCCACCTCTTTATATTTGGGAGATTTGCAGTCCAAGCAAAAGCCCCGTGTGGTTCAGCAGCTTCCCCCGCGTTTTGATGCCAGCTCGATGGTGACGGAGCAGAAAGAGGCCGTCAGTCGAGACGGAACCAAGGTGCCGTACTTTGTCGTTTATAAAAAAGGTCTTAAGCTGGATGGCTCAAATCCTACCCTCCTGTATGGCTACGGCGGCTTTGAGATCGGCCTCACGCCCTGGTACCTCAGCACGGCGGGAAAAGTGTGGTTGGATAAGGGTGGCATTTACGTGGTCGCCAATATTCGTGGCGGAGGGGAGTTTGGGCCCAAGTGGCATCAAGCGGCGCTCAAAGAAAATCGGCAACGGGCCTATGATGATTTCATCGCAGTGGCGGAAGAGCTGATTCGCCAAAAATTGACCTCGCCCAAACATCTCGGGATTCAAGGCGGCAGCAACGGCGGGCTGCTGGTTGGTGCGGTTTTTGTCCAACGGCCGGACCTCTTCAATGCCGTGATCTGCCAGGTTCCCCTGCTCGATATGCTTCGCTATCATCATCTGCTGGCGGGCGCGAGCTGGATGGCCGAATATGGAAATCCTGATGATCCTGCCGATGCCCAGGCGATCCTGGCCATTCGCCGTTACTCCCCCTATCAGAATGTGAAGCGCGGGGTGAAGTATCCCCGCATTTTCTTTTACACCTCGACTCGCGATGATCGGGTCCACCCCGGGCATGCCCGCAAGATGGTGGCGCGGATGGAGGAGCAGGGCCACGATGTTCTCTATTATGAAAATATCGAGGGAGGGCACGGTGGTTCTGCCGATCTCGACCAGCTTATCCGGCGGATCGCCATGGATTTCACCTACTTATTCATGCAGCTTGATAATAAAAACTAAATGGCCGATAAGATTAGGGGGCCAGATTATCTATGCGCATTGTTGTGCTCGTGAGCATTTTATTTTCCCTTTCTGCCATGGGCGACAGTGCCGATGAGCGCATTCGTGCCGCTATTTTTGATAACAATATTCCGCGCCTGCGGACCCTGCTTAACGGAGTGAATCTCGCCGAGCGCGGATCGGTTTATATGCATGAAGCAGTTTTTTTTCGTCGCTCGAACGCTATTCGTGTTTTAGTTGAAAAAGGTGCCAGTCTTGAAGCAACCGATTCCGCCGGCCGCACCCCCCTGATGGATGCGGTGGAAGGGCCTGATGTGGATCTGGCCACCGTGCGAGTTTTGGTGGAGGCGGGGGCCGACGTCAATGCTGTCGGTGCCGAGGGCGATGTTCTCTCGCGCGCCACCAAGAGTGGTTCTGCCGCCTTGATTCGTTACCTCATGGATCACGGCGCTGTTATTCGTGCCCCCGAGTGCACCGGCGGCATGAATCCGATCATGTCCGCTTCCGGAGGCGGCAACTTGGCCTTTCTCCAGCGCGCGGTTCTGGACGTGCGACGTTTTATTAACAATCGGGGCACGCGCAACCAGACGGCGCTGATGATGGCGGCCAAGGAAGGTAAATATTCCACCTACCAATTTCTCCTGCAGCAGGGAGCGGATTGGAATCTGACTGATGAGGAAGGTAATAGTCTCTTAATGATGGCGATTGACGGGGGTGACATTCGCATCGTGCGCGATCTCCTGGCCAAAGGTATGAATGTCAATCATCTTAGCAATCACCGCAACAACGCTCTCTCCCGCGCCATCTGGAAAAATAATCCCGCCATTATTAAATTACTTATGGAAAAAGGCGCCGATGCTTCCATCCCCACCGGGCCGTTTAATAAGCTTCCCATCGTCGATGCCATGGGACCTTTCGGTCGCCGGGCCTTTGATGAGCTGGTGAAGCATTTAAACCAAGACCAGCTCTGGCAAGGACTTGAGGCCGTCACCACAGGAGTTTTTCGCGAGCGGCATAACTGGGATGAGCTGGTGAAACGCATCGAGGCCACACCTGCGCGCAGGAATCGCATCATGGCCGAGGCCGGCGGCTTTGGCGATTTGAACACGATCAAAAAATTGAAGGCCCAGGGCGTGGACCTGGACGCCACAGACGGGCGCACGGGAGAAACGGCCTTGATGAAGGCCATGAGGCGCGACCAGAATCAAATTGGCCAATATCTCCTGCAGAACGGCGCTACCTTCGACCCCCGCAATGCCGAAGGGGACAATGCCCTTCTGGTTGCCGCCGCTTCCGGTAATGCTGCCGGGGCGCGGATGCTTGTGCGCGCGGGGATGAATGTGGATGTGCACGATATGAACGGCAATACCCCCCTCATTCGCGCCGTGATTAAGGGGGACCGGCAGACCGTGCAGGCCCTTTTGCAGGTGGGGGCGACGGCCAATAGTCCCGGAAGGGCAGGTCGCACGGCCCTTTATCACGCTCTTGCCAACAAACAGGTCAATGTCGCCCGCGTGCTCCTGGAGGCCTGTGCTCCCTTGACGGAGATAGATAGCGGGAATACCCAACCAGAAACGTTGGCCAATGGCGGATATCGCCGGGAGGAGTCAGCGGCCTTATTGCGATTGATTCAGCAGCGGCGAAATAATCCTCGTTGTCATTGACATCCCGATCCCAATATAAAATTCTATTACTCAGGTTTATTTTTTTCCAAGGGGTAAAGAATGGGAAGAGTCATGATTGGTATCTTTGCATTGTTAAATTTGTCCATGGCCTTCGCCGGTGCAAATTACAATGATGTGGCCCACGACTATTATCGTTTTAAGGCCGCCAAATCAACTCCTGTCGACCCCTGCACGCCTCGCACCAGTTGTTTCAAGACCGCCTGTGACCTGATTGATCGTTTTGAGTGTGACGATATGAGTGAGCAGGAAAATATCAGGAACGCCTGCCGCGGAGTTTGGGGCGGCGAATGTATCACCGTGGCCTCCCAAGTCCTGGGCCGGTTGGAATACGATGACAACGAGGAGATGGTTCAGCTGGTGACCTCTTGTCGCGGCGTCTACGATCTCGAGTGCGTCCGCTACTCCTGTGGCCGTCTGGGCCGCATGGGCTGTGATGATTTGGAAGAAGTTCTTCAGGTGAATCGGAGCTGTGCCTCCGCTTACCCTTACTATAATTGATGCTTCGAATATTCTTACTGCTACTTTGCCTTTTTCCCAGCTTGGGATACAGCAAGGCCGAAGTTGCCCTCCTAAAAGGCAAAGCCGTTCTTATCGATTCCAAAGGAAGCAAAACCTTATTGCAGCAAGGAGATGTTTTTCAAAACGATGGCTTTATCGCCACTGATAAAAAAAGTTTGCTGCGCTTGAAGCTGGATGACGGCTCGGTCCTGTCTTTAGGGCCTGAATCTAAAATGACCATCGGCCAGGTTCAGGCAGGTAAGCCGAAGGTGATCGAGCTGCTGGCGGGAAAGTTGCGGGCCCAGGTTAATGAAAAAACGCCCGTGCCAGAGGAAGGTCACAAAATGTACGTCAAAACGCGCACGGCGGCCCTCGGGGTGCGCGGAACGGATTTTCTCATCGTTCACAATCCCAAAAATCATGTGACCTCCACAGTCACCTTCAAGGGCGATGTCAATCTGTTTAAAAAACGTGATGAGGATGTGCATGAATCGTTGCGCGAGGAGCTGAATCGGAAAAATTCCATGGGGCACATCGATCAGGAAAAAGATGTGGTGAATTTAGAGGATGATCTCCGTCACCATAGCGCCACTGCGGTGGCCCCCGGCCAGCTAAGCGGGGCCTTTCCCAGCTATGAGAAGGCGGCCGCGCCGGTTAAACTTTCTCCCACCCAATTTGCCTTACTGGCCCAGAATTCAAATTTAGAACTGGGTGGCAAGGGCAAGGTCTTGAAGGGGCGTAAAAATAAAAAAAATCCCGGGCCAACCAATGAGTCCCTGGTTCCCGTTCCCCCTGGGGATGAGGCGGTGCCCGAAGAGGAAAAGGACTTTGATAAAAAAAATGCGGATGGCGTTCGCTCTGGGGGAATTTTAGATTTGGAGACCGGCTTTTATCTGGCCCCTCCCGCCGATGCAACCTTTGACCCCAAAACCAAGACCTATGAGATGCCGGCGGAGTTTGGTGGTGTCGATGCGGCCACCGGAGAGTATATTCCCCCCGATGGTCTCAAGCTTGATCCGCTTCACGGCCTTGTTCCCCTCTTAGGCCTGGGCCCCGATTACAAGGAACACGACGTCGCCAAAACCATTGCAAAATTTAAGAATTTAAACGGAAGTTTTAACGATCGGGTCTATAAGGCCCTGCGTTTATTTAAGGAGCTGGGGCGTTTTGATGTGTATTCCTATCTCAACTATCGCTTCACCACCAACGCAATGGAAAATTATTACGGTGAATGGCGCGCCATCACCCAGGCCCCCACCATGATCTGGGATTGGAAAATCCAAGGTGGCTTCCAGCTTTATCACAGTCCGACCTGGTTGCATTATCCCAAAGGTCACTTCTACTCCGTCTATCACGAGCGGGATGTGGCGGAGATAAAACGCAATGACATGATGGAGATGATGTTCGGCTGGGAATCCCATTACAAACATTATCTCTTCAAAAAGAAGGCCCGACTGGTTTTTGATTTTCAATTTAAAACAGAGTATCTCGATTATAAAAAACGCCAGCAGTACGATTATTATACGGAAGATTCAGGGTTAAAAATTTCCGAACGGTTTCAGTTTAATCGCAAACATTTAAGCGAAGTCTATTATCAGATTCGTGCTTTTCAGGGATATAACAAACCGGACCATGGGAATATTCACAACGGTGGACTGACCCATCGTTTTTTCATGGGGCGGTTTTATGATCTCCAGATGAATTACGAGCACTCCGTGCGCAAGGAGCAGTGGACCGGGAACCGTTACAAAATTGATCGCCTGGGCGGCCAACTTATCCTGCTTGATCTTCTGCCCAAAACAGATGTCACCGGCGGGTACACCTGGGAATGGCACTATTATCAGTTTCAACCCAGCACCCTGCCTCAGCGAGCGGGTGACCCCAATCGGCTGGAAGAAAATATGAAAGATGGATTCTTTTATCGCGCCAACCTCTTTCTCAACTATCGCCTGGGCGAATTTTGGAAGTTGAACGGTTTATATGAGTACTCGCGCCAGCGCACCGGTGCCGGCGGTTATAATAAGGCCTTTATCCAGCAGACCTGGGGTGGCGGCCTGGTTATGTATTTCTAGACTATTTTACTACCGCAGTAATTTTGCCGATAAGCCGCCTATGGGATGGCCTAAGTTTTTCTTAGTGGCAGTATTGGGCATGAGCTGGGGGCAGGTGCGAGGCACTGAGCTGGATGAGTTTCACCATCTGTACGCCAACGAGATTCAAGAGTACGGAACCCTCATGCAATCTGTCGAGCGCATGGAAGGGGAGCTGGTCTTGGCCCACGAAACCTACCAGAACGAACAGTGCGATTCGCCCTATTTTACCGCCGCCCCCGAGTGCCGCAAGGTCAGGGCCGAAATTCAAAGGCGCACCCTTTTGATCACGGATCAGCGCAGACAGCTCTCCAAGTTAAAAATCAAACTCAAAGATTATCTCGGTTTTACTCATGGAGTCTTAGAGAACGTCACGGAGCGATTGCAAGGCAACAGGAATTCAGTGTCGCAAGGCCTGACCTGCCTGGAATCATTAGGCGCTCTTACCTGGAGTCCGGAGATTAACACGCTTTATGTGCAAGGAATGACGATCTTGCTGCGACAGAATCGGCAGCTCTATTTTGAGCACCTCCGCTCCCTGCCCGGATTTTCCCGCGAGGAATGTAGAGATGACGATCAGGTCGAATGTTGGCGCCAGGACAGCGGCGTCTACTACTACGTGGCCCGCGGCCATATTCAGATTAGTGAGGGCTGCCTGACCCGACAGGCCGCCGGAACGAATTTAGATTGGAGTACCTTTCCCTCGCGCCCAATGGATTATCTCGAGGCCGCGCGCCAGGTCGCCCAAACAGTCGCGCCGAAAAAAGGTTGCTACACTGGCATTAACAAGGACAAAGCTGAGGACCTGGCCTTCTACTATAAGAACAAGCATCCCCGTATTCAATGCACTCCGGACACACTTTCCGAGCGAAAAACCTCGGGAAGTGGAGAGCGTTGTGCCTACACGTTCTCCGGTGCTTTGGATTTATTTTTGACCGCCCCGAATCTTTGCGGCGGCCTGGCCCGAACCGTTTTTCACGAATCCTTGCATGCGGAAGGACGAATCGACAACCTGCAAACTCAGCATCACAATAATGGAGTCTGTCGCGCCTACGATGCGGTCTATCACTGCTCCTTTCTGTGCTTCCCGGAAAAACCAAGGCCAAGATTTTTTCATCGCCGAGGTTGCGAGAGGTGCGTCTCCGATGACAAGGTTGAAACTCTCTGCCGCGGACTTCCCGAAGAGTTAGGCCCGAGTTTTCAGTCTTGTGGCTGGGGGCGTGAATGAAAATACTCTTGCTCCTTCTTTTTTCCTGCTCCCTTGTTGCCGCGGCCGGCGACGGCAAATATAAAAAGATAACTCCAGGGTCTGAGGGGCAAGAGCGGTTCCAGTATGATCGAGATGGCGACGGAATCTTTGAAGAGGAGAGGGAGCGAGAATATTTTCAGGGGCGCCTCTCAAGAGAGGTTGTAACCCGGCCCCGTGAACGCCAGACGAGTACCTACCTGCACAGTAAAAATAAAATATCGGTGTCTATTGAAAAAGATGCGGATCAGGACGGAATTTTTGAAAGTTCCGTTCATCTCCTCAAAGATGACCTTCCCTCCCACTAGGGGATGCGGAAGTCCATCAGCTCCATCTCTTTAATCATGACAGAGGTTTTTCCATTAAGGGTACTGGGAATCTGCATGATGGCCTTGGCCTGAAGACGAATCTTGAATTCCTTGGTCAGCCAGTTTTCAAAGAAGGTCTCAACTGATTTATCACCCACGGTCACGGTGGATTTAATTTTTACATATTGAGTATCAAAGGTTCCCGCGATCACGCTGATGAACTCATCCTTCTGGGCCAGAATCTCGCCGCCGACCTGAGTGCCACTGGGAAGGGGAAGACCGTTCGTTCCCAGCTTATTACAAATATCCAGGAATTTACTTTTTTCATCCACCTTGATTTTGGTGGTGCTGGAATTTCCGGGATAGGTGGTCCTGAAGGTCACGCGTTTGGTGATGGTCTCACTGGTGGCATCGACAATTTCCACTTTCTCTTCGGCCGACATGAGAAGGGTGGTTCTGCCATCCACCAAGGTTTTATCGTCCAGGCGATGTTGCTTCATCAGCCCTTTCGGTTGGTTTCGCAGCTCCTCTTGCCAGAGTCCTTCGCAGTTCAGACCGCCAAAACATTCGGGAGTCCCGGCCACACAGGAGAATGCGCCACCGCCACCGCCGCTTGGCCCGGCCACGTCATTCTTGTCTGACTTACATCCGAAAAAAGCGAGCATGAGTACGAGCATGAGTATATGCATAAAAACCTCCGCCGGTAACCATCGAACAGGTCAGACTGAAAAGTCAACGAAAGGGTAAATTTATCCATCGGATTGGGAAAAGTGGTGTCACTATTGCACCGATTGGCTTTATCTTTTTATCATTTTTTTGTATTTCCGGCGTGGATCAGGTTCGGACAGCAAGTCATCTCCCTTTCGGCCTATGGTGGAATTGAGAAAACTATTTCTCGCAAAGTCGTTGCCTCTGAAGCTGAATATGTATCCTATCGAAGGACCGACTCGCCAATCTTCGGTGTTGTGTTTAGCGCTGGATTTAAGATCAATGAAGTGTACCCGCAGCTTTTCCGATATTCCCTGTGCGCAAGCGATGGCAAAAGAAATTCCGCGCAATCTTGATTTATTATTTTTAAAAATATTTTTCAAGTGACAGCATTTTTTTCTTAACGTCTCTCCTCAAGACTTCAAGCCCCGTCAAAATCCCTCGCTACACTTCTTGATTTCCTTTATATACTTCTCTTGAAAAATATCGAAACATTTTTTTTATTTTTCACTTTTCGTCTTTCGTATAAACGTTTAAACGTCTTACACTTCTGCCATGCTCACGCACCCTTGATTTTTTTTCTCCCTGTGATAGAACTCACCCATGAAAACTTCAACACAAAATCTGCACCAAAAATTACTCACGCTGGTCAAGCAAGAACGCGTGCTCCTGACACAAATTCTGGATCACTTGGCGGAAATCAATCGTGGCAAACTTTTTCTGGAGTTTAAGTGCGATTCTCTTCTGAAGTATTGCATCCAGGAACTCGGCTACTCCGAAAGCGCTGCTTATCGCAGGATCAAGGCCCTCAGAATCACGGAGGAAATCCCTGAGACCAAGACCGCCATCCAAAATGGCGAACTGAATTTGTCCCAGCTTTCCATGGCCCAAGGGTTGTTTGAGAGCGCGCGCAACTGAATATGCCTAAAAAAGAGCACAGAATAATAATCGAAGCAAACGACGAAACCCACCAGGCCTGGATCAAATTCAAAGGCCAAATGGTGCATAAGAACTTCAGTGATGAGAAACTTCTGGCCCATCTCCTGGACCTGGCCGAGAAATTGCGTCTGGGCGAAATGGCAAAACCTTCTCTCAGAAGAAACCATGCAGCACCGATGGAAAAGCGCACGCTCAAAAATCAACGGGCCATCGCCGCTCATGATCGCCGGGCCGCCGTGTCTCGGGCGCGGCACTGCCAATACCCGGGCTGCATCTCCACTTACGCCCTCGAACTTGATCACATCCGACCTATTTCTAAAGGCGGACAATCCGGTGGCGAAAATTTGCGCGTCTTATGCCGGCACCATAATCAATATCGAGCTTTTCAGTAATGCCACGGAAATTTGGAGAAATCTTTCGGCCGTTTTTCCAAGAAGGCGTTGCGCCCCTCTTCCGCCTCATCGGTTCCATAGGCCAGGCGGGTGGCCTCACCGGCAAAAATCTGCTGGCCCACCAAACCGTCATCCAAAAGATTAAAACCAAACTTAAGCATGCGCATGGCAGTCGGGCTTTTTGAGTTTATCGTCTGACCCCACTGGAGGGCGGTGGCCTCAAGCTGCTGGTGCGGAACCACCAGATTGACCATTCCCATCTGAAAGGCCTCGTCGGCGGTATAGTTATGACCTAAGAAGAAAATTTCGCGCGCGCGTTTTTGCCCCACCTGGCGGGCGAGATAAGCGGAGCCGTAACCGGAGTCAAAGCTCGCCACATCGGGATCGGTTTGCTTGAAAATGGCGTGCTCTTTGCTCGCCAGCGTGAGATCGCACACCACGTGAAGACTATGGCCGCCGCCCACCGCCCAGCCATTCACCACCGCGATCACCACCTTGGGCATGAAGCGGATCAGGCGCTGGACCTCCAGAATGTGCAGCCGCCCCAAGGTTGCCGAAGGAACATCGGACTCATACTTATAGCCATCTTTACCGCGAATGCGCTGGTCTCCGCCGGAACAGAAGGCCCAGCCGCCATCCTTGGTGGATGGCCCGTTGCCGGTGATTAAAACAGTGCCGACGTCAGTCCACTGGCGCGCATGCTCGAGCGCGGTATAAAGCTCATCCACGGTTTTGGGACGAAAGGCATTGCGCACTTCCGGCCGATTAAAGGCCACCCGCACCGTCCCTTGGGCCTTGGCCCTGTGGTAGGTGATGTCGCTGAATTCAAAACCCGGAACTTCTTCCCATAATGAGGCATTAAAAATGCTTGAAACCATGGCCACTCCCAATCTTAATAAGTGGGCCAACATAAGGCATTTAAAGAGGGGTCGTCAAACGAACCGGATTGACACAGGTCTAGGGGCTTGATAGGGATGGGGTTGCCGTCTAGGGTTTGTTCATTATCGATTGAGAGAGGACGTGGCAGTATATGGGCAAGAAAAAAAATCAGATTGTAGGTAGTAACGATATGAAACTAGAAAAATTGGAAAAACCTTTTAATAATTGGCTGGGGCGCGAAATGGCCAAGGCGGAAGACCCCATTGCTCATCTCGATGAACGGCTCATCGATATTCGCAAGCGGACCTTGGAAATGTTCGAGGCCCACAAGCTCATGGCCTCCGGCTACAAGACGGTTTTGCAGGCCCTGAAAATGGCCTATCCCGCCTTTGATTTGAACGATCCGAATATCACCGACTCCCACAATCGAATGGCGCGGGCCCTTTTGGAAATGTGCTCCGGGCTTGGTGCCACCAATGGCGACACGGTAAATGCCACCTTCCCCAGCGAAAAATACAATGAGGTGATTCTTCTCAAAGACATCGATTTTACCAGTCTTTGTGCCCATCATTTTATTCCTTTTACCGGAGTGGCCCACGTGGCCTACCTGCCTGATGTGACTCAACAGGACGGCCGGGTGGTGGGTCTGTCCAAGCTGGCACGAATTGTCGATGTCCATGCCCAGCGACCGCAGCTGCAGGAGCGCATGTGCTACAGCATTATGGAAGCTTTGAAGAGTGAGCTGCGTCCGGCCGGTGTGATGGTTGTGGTGCAGGCGGCCCATGGTTGCCTGACCTGTCGAGGCGCGAGAAAGGCCAACGCCATCATGCTGACGTCTGCCTTAGATGGTAAGTTTAAAGAAGACCCCAAGCTGCGCCAGGAGTTTTTGGCGCTCATTCATCCCTAAGAGAAAGGTTTAGCTCAATGGAAAGTTGTGCTCGAAGAATTCATTTTTGCTATGGCCACCGGGTGATGCACCATGAATCCAAGTGTGCCACCCTCCATGGTCATAATGGTGTCATCTGGATTCACGCCACCCCTGTCGAAGGGCTCGATGCTTTGGGACGGGTGATTGATTTTTCGGTCTTAAAGGCCAAGGTGGGTGCCTGGGTGGAAGAGAACTGGGATCACACCATGATCCTTTTTAAGGACGACCACAAAACCCTTGAGCTGGTGGCCCAGGCCCCCTCATATAAAAAACCTTTTATCTTTAATGTGAATCCCACCGCTGAAAATCTGGCCAAGTATCTTCTCTGGGAAGTTTGTCCCAAGGTGCTCAAGGGGCAAGGGGTGATTGTTCACAAGATTACTTTCTTTGAGACGGAAAATTGCCAGGCCGAGCAGTCCCTTTCTCCGGATTCTCCGGAAGTTCTGAAGCTCTACGGCCTCCCCTCACTTGGTAAATGATTTGGAAATCAGAGGGCCTCTGGCACATTCAAATTGCTGAGGTTTAATCGGTGTATTGTCTTTGGCACTCAGTCCATGGGCGACCATCACAAAGACTTTTCCGTCGCGCATTTTCATCATGAGACGGCGGTTTTTTAACTCGCCGGGTTTGTACAAGCTGGTGCGCATATTGGCTTCGCCACTCACCAGCAGCTCGAAGATCAGCTCATCTTTTTTAGTGATAAATTGACTGACAAAATATTCGATGCGCTTGGCCTCTGGATCATCCCAGATGCCTAGAATATGCGGGGCAAAGGCGTAGACATAGGCCTTGCCATTGGCGGTGTCACAGGTCAGAACGTATCCCACAATATCTTGTAGAGAAGTGAGCTTGGTATTTTCGGCGGCCGGGGTCTGAACCTCCACTGTCACGGTGGGAGTGGGCGGTGGATTTTCACAGCCCCCAAGCAGAGTAAGAAGCAGGGCCCAAGCGGCCAGGAATTGCATACGTTAGAGCCCTTTATCGCGCATCGCCTGCTGACAGGCCTCCTGCACCTTTGGCGAAACTTTTGGCCGTTTGGCGCATTCGCGATAAAAGCGCGCCACTTCCTCCTCATGGGCGGGCTGGGCGCGGGCAATCTTATCCATCTCTTTTATAATCGCCAGGGCGGTGGTTTCGTCCTCCGCCAGCTCGTCCAGTGCGGTGGTGATAAAGTCCTTGAAATCTTCCTTGGACACGGGCTCGCCGTAATCTTCCTCATCATTTTCCTCTTCCGTACCGCTGTCACTGGTCACGCCGTCGCCAACTTTATGGCCCTCAACTTTGAGGGGTGAGGTTGGGCCGCCGGCGGCGCTATTTTCCACTGCGCCAGCATTGGTGGTAGTGGTGGAAGAAGTCCCTTCGGTTAGCTGTGATTTATTTTCCGGGTTGGTGGAATCAACGCTCTCGGTAGTTTCAGGGCCTGGGTTATTGCTAAAAACGTACCAGGCAATCAGCCCACCTAAAATCAAGGCCACTGCTCCAATGCCATACTTCATCATGTGCGCATCCTTATAAGTATTTAGAAGTTAAGGGCATTTTACACTAGATAGGGCCCAAGGTGTAGGGAGGCCCTTGTGGATTTTTTTTGCCCTGATATAATGCATATAGTCGTTTGCTTATACCGCCCTAAATTCTCCATTTCTCCTGTCATCGAGGCCCTCAGTGCTGAAAAAAAGAAATTTTATCAACCTTTGGGATTTTGGCACGCGAAAATTTGCCCTCCAGCTGGAGGGGAAGGTGAATTCCATGCCGGAATCCCCCGAGCGTTTTGAGGTTTTGTTTCATGGCCTGAAGACTTTAGTGGAACAAAATTTTTCCTTTTCGGTTCTGGATCAATACCCAAAACTCTTGGAGGCCACCCTCGAGGCCGGGCCGGACCTCATGCGCATGGGAAGCCGGGGCATCTCTCAATATTTCTGGCTGGGGATTTTTTTTGAGCTGAAGTGGCCGGAAAAAAAACGTGAGGGCGCCTTCTATCAGCTTTTACTCAACATTATTAAACGGATCAAGGGGCGGGTGTGGGCCTGGGGAAAAAACCTCAAGCACAAGCTGGCGTGGCTCTTGTGGCAGCACGGTCCGGCGGATTATCTGTCTTATCGCAAATTGATCGAGCTGGAGGCCACGGACGTGGATCTACCGGCGTGGTCCGGCGGTTGACTTCTTCCAGGGAAATTGTCCCCGTTCTTTTAAATTCTGCTCCACCATAATGCTGAAGTTTCTAAAGAGGGGGGCCATCTTTTCCTCACCTTCGATCACACTGAGGGCGTGGGCCATGGCCTCAAAGGTGGACATGCCATCGGCGAAGTGCTCGCGCCGCAATTTGTACTGGGAGGGGGGCATGTTTCGCAGAGAAAAACAGGGAAGAGTTTTGAGAATCTTTTCCCGGTCAATCACCTTGCGCGCCTGCCGCCAGCTGCCATCGGGCAGAATCAGCTGAATGGGGTGCTCTAATTCTAAAACCGCCTCGCGGGTCAGGGGGCGAGAATTCTCAAGCGGGAAAAGATAAATGGGAGTATATCCCGCGCGAAAGATTGAGCTCACATCCAGTCGTTTTTCCGGTTCCTTAAGCCCGCGCACATGCACCCGCGCCATGGGCAGACTGAGCGGCGCCAGATTGGCGGAGTTGCTGGTCAGGGCCAGCTCCTTATAGTGCATAATAATGTCCACCGCCGTTTCGGTTTGAACCGTTTCCATGACGGCACAAAAGCAAAACTCAAGGTTGACTTTGCAACGCGGACACTTCGTGGCCATTTAAGCTCCCCTGTGGTGAATAATCAGTGTAAAATAAATGAACTTGCATGGGAACACCAGTGCCGCCGATCTTATTTTTTATTCTTTCTTTATTGCTCTTTGGGGGGATTCACGCCTTCTATATGTATTATCACAAAAGAATTTTTGGTGATTACACCGGCTTGAAAAAATCCCGCGACAGAAATGCCAGCTTGATCTTCTCCATGGCCTTCTCAGTTTCCCTTTTTTTCACTCCGCTCTTTTTGATTGATGACCTGTACCTTTGGGTGCAAGGGCATGAGTGGCCGGAAGAGCTGATTCCCCGTTGGTTTTTTTCCATGAGCTACACCCTCCAGTACGTGGGCATCGCCACCTTTCTCGGACTTCGCGAGTACCAAAAGCGCCTTAGAAAGTAGGCATGGATTTCACTCAGATATGTGAAAACCAGCTTTTGCCCGGACCCAAATTCGGGACCTTATTTTACTATCGTGAAAAAATTAAATTGGGCCTACAATCTACCCTATGACTAATTCGGGACTTACCACATTGAGCAGACAGTCCAGCGTCTTTCAGGTGCTGATCGCCGGGGGCATTGTGGGGCTCGCCATGTTTGCCTTTTCGCATATTTTTGAGGCCCCCATCCAGGCGCAATCAGAGCTTAAGCTGGATGTGGTCCAGGCCATTACCGTTCCTGTCACGGACGTGAGTGTGGTCAGTGTGGCGCCAGATTACGATGTTCCACCCGACGCCATCGTACAGTCCTGGCTGCCCGAGACGCTATTAGGTGACGGGCCATTTCCGCCCTTGGACTTTCTCGATCAACATTTGACAGCGGTGGGTTTAAGCGGGGTAATTCCTCCACCAGGTTTGGCATTTATTTTTCCCGCCTCTTTCTCCCGCCTTTCACCGTTCACGATACAAAATCAAATATTAAAAGCAACTAATGGAATTATCTTTTTGGGTTCCACGACGTATGGGGGAATCCTATGATTCAGGGGAGCAGAACAATATTATTTTTCCTTCTGATGACAAGCAGTGCATTTGGTTTGACCGAGCAAAAAATTGATAACATTTTGGGCAAGGCCAACGGTTTTCAAGATAGAAATAGAGAAAAACTGCAAAATATTTTTGATGAGATCGAGAAGCCTGGGTATAAAAGGCCTACGAATCCCCGCGTTCTGAAACAGTGGCCGAGCAAAGAAGCATTTATTGCAGCCGCCAAATCACACTCGAACTCGAAAAATGATTCCAAAGAGACAGGACAAACTGAAGCAATGAAACAGAACTCGCAAGCGCAAGAGGGAGAAGGCGATAGTGTGGGCGAGCAGTCGACTTCGGAAACAGGTGGTCAAGCGAATCAAAAGAGTGGTGAAGGGCAAGTTAGCTCCCAGTCAACCTCGGCTAAAAAAGCAGGCTCCGCCACCTCCAAGGACGAGACTCAGTGGCAAACGGTTGGACCCTTGGGTCCCAACATAAGAAAGGAAACTCAGAAGGTAAAAACTCCTGAGGAAATACAATACGAGAAAGAAAAAGAAGAATATTTGAAAAAATTTAAGAGTAAACAGCCATGAAAAGGCCGAAATTTTCAGTGAGGTTCATATGAAAATGTCGAATGTTAAGAAGTCACTTTCCTCCTTCCTGCATGGTTCGCGAGGCTTTTCCTTGGCGGAAATTATGGTGGCGGCCGGAATGCTAGGAGTTATTTCCGTCGGCGTCATGCAGATGATGTCCAATATGCAGAAGGGACAAAAGTCCATTGCCATCAACACGGAAAAAGAGAGCATTTTATACAACGTCAGAATGGCCCTTCGAGATAAGCTGGCGTGCGAGCGCACCTTTGCCAACGTTTCTGTGGGTGGTGTGGCCCCCCAGAATGGGACTATTGTGGGAAATGTCGCCGGGGCGGCCGCTGTAAATATTCCAAGAATTTTTTCCGGGGGTACAGTCGCGCGAGTTATCGCAACGACCCTCCCCAATGGTGATCCCAATATGCCAGGCACAACCGAGGACAACCTCTACGGCAAGGGAACTCAGGGGCGCATTCTTCTAGAGACGATGCAAATTGTTGAGTTTGGGGCACCCTATCCTGGAGATAATAATCGCAACTGGTTTAAGATCCGCTTGACCTTCTTAAAAGGCGGCGAAATTACGACGGGGGGGGCTGTCGCCGATAAAAGTAGCTTCGGCGGAGCTCGCACGGCCCAAGATTTTGATGTGCAGTATGTTGTTACAGCCTCTCCTGCCGCAGCTCCAAGCACTCCCAATATCGGTGAGTGTTTCGTCGAAGAAGCGCAATATGTTGATGCCGCTTGTTCAAGCTTGGGGGGCACCGTGAACCCGTCTGGCGAATGTACAAATATTGTCATTCGCAAGCAGCCTTCGGGACCAAGCCCCACTTATCCAGAGTTGGCAATTATGAATTTAGGTGACATGCAAGTAACTCGGGGATTGGTAGTGGGTGATGGCACAAATGATAATACGGTTCTAAATTATCTTACCCCGATAGTTATGAATGGACTTCCAGGTGGTGTTGGGATTGGCGAAAATTCAACAGGTGAAGGAAACCTGGATATCGCTCACAACATCTCTGCGGGTTCCAATGTCAACAGTTCGACCATGTCCGGTGGGGCAGGAAGTGGAAATGCCGCTTTCGGGGGAAGCTTGGCCGTGGGAACGGGGGCCATGAAGGGCGGTACCGGGCATGTTAGATTTACCGGTGATTTAAGTGGCGCAGGATCAGGTTTGTTTGGCCAGCTCGTCACGGCTGAGAATTTTGTCAGTATCCTGGACTCTTCAGGGTCAGGCGGACAAAATTTACGGGTTGGCGATGATACTTTTTTTACCGATATTGATGTCGCCAATTCAATTGGTATTTACGGAATCCAAAACCCTGATAGGATGCACCTACAAATTGGAAGTGGCGGTGGTCAGAAAATTACCGGCAGAAGTGGTTCAATTGGTATTAACAAAACCAACCCAAATCTGGCCTCCTTTGGAGTCACTGATTTGCAGCTCGATGTTAATGGCTCTATACACTGGGGTTCCTCAATATCTGTTCTTAGCTCCGACCAAGGCGGTTCCCTAGAACTCGGTGGTGTCCCTGCTCAAACGCCCTATATAGATTTTAAAAATGACACGCTTATCGATTACGACGCCCGGATTATTTTAGGCAATGGTACTGAGGGAAAAGGTGATGGGTACGTGGGGAGCGCAAATGATGGATTATCAATTCAAGGAGCTTATCTGTACGTTCCGGAAAGTGCTGGCTGGGGAGGAGGTGGGCTCGCAGGCGCAAGCCATCGAGTTGCCACGCGGAAATACATTGAAAATTTACTTGCGGCGAATATCGATGATACGAAATGGTCAAACATGATGCAGGATATCTCTGAAGCCGTTACCGGCTTGGCCTTAGACGAAAGCAACATGCTCGAGGCCATTGCCCAGTATGTTTGCGATTCAATAAGACATCAGCCGGGGGCGGGCGTGGATTCTGGGACAAACTTTGGCACCACTGGTGCTAATACTGCATGGGTTGCGGGTGGTGCATACTGCAATTTCACCGATTGGTATGATAAGGTTCCAACTGTTAGCTGTGGCGCCGACGAATTTATGTATTACAACAACTCAGGGGCGGGCGGCTGTCGGAAATTACCAACAATCACCAATGCGACAACGGTGACGATTGTTTCTGGCAACAATTGGGTTTTTCGATTATGCACTCAAGTATTGTCACAAGCTGATGGTGATTTAAAGTGTGCAAGAAAAAGACTCTTTTCAACTCAACTTTCTGGTTCGTCTTGTTGCACAGGCACCTCTTGCTGCGGGGCCAACTCAACTTTGTATGTATGCTCTGCTGGATGGACTGATGTCACTGGCGAACAACAGACTTGTAATGTGGCGTCTGGTAATATGGGTACTGCACTTATTGACACCGTCATCGGGCAATACAAGCAAGTGTTTAACTATAGTGGGGGGGTTTACTGTGTCAATCCGGCCCACTTTCTGCGTGTGAAATGGAGAGACTGTGTAGAGCAAGCGGATGCTTTTTATAACGAATAGTCCATCATGTATGAGGGAGTTATGAATTTTATATTAGCAATGATAGTTTTCTTTATGACAATTTTAACCAATTCTGCTCAGGCGGAGGGAGAGATCACTTGTACAATGACTCCCCTTGGCGGCTATAAGTGTTCAAATGGCATGCACTTATTATCTAAAGAAGAAGAAGAGGCAGAGAAGGCCAAGCAACAGGCCGAGAAAAATCGTCAAGCTGGAAGGCCTGACGTTCCAAGTGGCGCGGCACTATCGAAGGGAGAGCAAGTCAAAGGGAGTGGCGACGATAATCGTCATGTGAAAACAGAGCGTGAGGACGAGCTGTGAGATGGTGTTTTTTTTTCTCCTTTTTATGGATCTGCAGCATCGCTTTTGCCGATTACTTTCCTGGAGATAGTGAAAAGGATCGGGTCGAATATATATTATATTATGAGATTATGTTGGAAGGTGATCCGCCTATCGCCGTTGGTGTGGTGGGAGCTGAGGGATATAAACCCCGCCCCCCAAAAAAAATTATCAAAAGCAAGATAACTTCTCCGCCGATCCATTTGATATCCAATGACGGTTCACAATCATTGGAATTGAATAATAATGGTTTTTTTTTCAACAAGAAGCTTGTTTGCACCTGGTCCAAGGGCGAGTACAATAGCACAACCAATCCTGCGGGATATGGAGTGATGTTGAAGGCCTGTCCATCTTGGGTGCCTTTTATTACTTACGATGCCGGTCATGAATTGGGAGAAATAAAGAAAGTGCTTTCGATACCCTATACAAGAAAGGTGGGAGATAAGATTTCTGTTCAAACAAATATAGGAGTGGAATTTTCGGGGTTTTTACCGAAGCTGAAAAAACCATGGCTAGAGAAATTGGCCCGATCAAAGACCGAACGTCGCAAAATAGATTATATTTTTGATAAAGATAAAACATTTTCAATTTTTGCATCATCACTCAATAAGTGTACAAAAAAAACCTGGTCTAAGAATTGCCTTCCGGATTTTTTTGATAAAAAAAATGCTCTAGAGCCTAGGTATGCTCTATGGGACCCATCATCCAAGATTTCTCCCATCTTCTGCCCTCCAAACAATGGATATAAGGAATTAAACTTACAAGATTATTTGAAGTGTTTAGATGATAATCCAGATTTAAAAAAAGAAATAACGACATGTTCTTCTCGAAAGGCCAGTGACTACAAAGATATTTGGATTACAGGAGAGGCGAGCAGAGTTTCTCCGCGAGAGTGGGAAAAGCTAGTGAATGACAAAAATCAAGAGATTCAACTCACCATAAGAGGAGAGTTTTATAAATGTAATTTTTCTCGCGGGCAAAATCAGTGGACGTTACTCACTCTTGAACCAGATATGTATCGTCTATCCTCACTGCAGGCCGATGGGGTTTTGGCCGTGATTGGACCGGCGCTATGGCCATTTAAAAAACGTGCAGCTTTGGATATAGGGATATCGTTGTATAAATTCTATATTATGAGGGATCGGCAAGAAGTCTTGAGAGAACTGAGTGCTAGGTTACCTGGCTATTTGAACCAACGAAGGAAACAAAACCCATCGACAATCAACCAAGGCTCCGAAGAATAAGTCGATAATGCACGACTGGCGCAAAACTGTCGGGCCGTTGGCCTACCCCCGTAAACTCCATCAGGCGCAGTCCTGCCCGGTAACCCACTGAAAAGAGGTAGCTTAATTTTACAGAACCCCTTCTGGGAGCACCCTCCCTGCGCCACCTGGTGCACATTTTTTGCAATTTCCCAGAAAAGATTTGAACAAACCTGACCTACTTAGTACGAGTAGAAAGTCTTTGCATCAGGATTGGGCAAAACGTGGACATTTTAATGTCGTGGGGGAGTGCTATGAAGAAAATTCCAGTTATTTTGATCTCTTTATCTCTGTTAGGCGGGTGCCAGAGTAAGTGGAATGCCGCTTTCGAGGAAGGACGCCAGGTGGGGTATGGCAGTGGTTATGGTATTGGCCAGTCTTCCGGTTATGGTTCGGGATTTGCCGCCGGTCAGTCCGATGGCGAAGCTCGAGGCTATGCCGACGGGGTGCCGATAGGCTATGCCCAAGGTTACTCAGACGGAGAGGCCCAGTATAAAACTCCTGATTACGTCAATGGTTACAATGCCGGACGTGCCGCCGGAAATACCGAAGGTCACGCCCTCGGCCTCGCCGATGGAAATACCGACGGCCAGGCGGTGGGATATAACAATGGTTTCGCCACCGGGCAGACCGCCGGATATAACGCCGGATTTACCAACGGCTACAATGCCACCTATACACCGAATTACAACAGTGCCTATACCGCCGCTCATGGCAGCGGGGTTGCCGCCGGAACGATCGCCGGAACCAGCCGCGGAAATACGGACGGGTACAATGACGGGCATACCGATGGTTTTAACGACACCTACGATCCTACCGCCGTCAATAATGCCTATAACTCCGGTTACAATGACGGACACGTCGACGGTTACGCCGATGGCGATGCCAATGGACACACCGATGGCGTTCATGATGGTGGAATCGCCGGACGAAGTGACGGCCTTGCGGATGGATATAATGACGGTTATGTCGACGGTGATGCCGCCGGATACAACCGAGGCCATAATGACGGTCACGCCGACGGAAGTTTTGACGGAGTCACCATCGGCTACAATGACGGTTATGCCGACGGCCACAGCGATGGTTATACCAGCGGCTATAATGCCGGCAACAATGATGGCTTCGATGACTTCTTTGATGTGGGCTTTAACGGTGGCTACAGCGACGGTTACGATGATGGTTACTATGATGGACAGAATGGTCTCTCCGATGACGAAGCGGTGAAGAGAAAAATGAATCCCGCCGTGCGCCTGGCCTCACTCTTTCAACAGGAGCTGGTCAATTATTCAAAAATTAAAAAGTTTGGAGCCGGCCGAAGCTCCGCCGGTGCCATGGCGGAAGAAGGCAGCTTGCGGGCCCGTGATCTTGAGCAGAGAGCGGCCCTGGAAGAGGCCTATAAGATCGGCCAGATCACTCGCCAGATCGTGGAAAAGTTCGGCCTTTCAGTCAGTCGTGCCGAGCGCGTGGCCATGGTTGCTGATCAGTGGGCCAAGCTAAAAGGCCGTGAGCTGACTGAAAAAGATGCCAACGCTTTCTCACGGGATTTGATCGGGGTGAATTTAAACGAGGTGCAGATCGCGGTGAAAAAATCCATGCAAGGAAACTCAGAAGACCTCAAGCTCCTGATGGAGAAGGCCGCCAAGGCCAATGAGACAACGCCTGAGCAAATTTCAAAAATCATGGGTAAAATCTTTTTCTAATAAGAGGAGCAGTATATGGTGAACACAATGTTAAAAAAATCTACCTCGCTTCTCTTGGTTGGAGCGATGTTGAGTGTGACGGCCTGTAATAACAAATATGACGAGGCCTTCAAGCAAGGTGAAGATGTCGGATTTCAGCAGGGCCTGAGTGACGGTGCTCGCGATGGTTATGCTGAAGGGTATACCGCCGGTGATCGCGCCGGTTATCAGACCGGCCTGGCCAATGGTCAAACCGCCGGCTACACCCAAGGTTACAATGAGGCCAAAACCTATTTTCAGTCGGCCACCTACAATACCGGCTTTACCGCCGGACACGTGGTCGGCCTGGCCGAAGGTTATACGGTTGGTTACAACTTAGGATTCTCACAAGGCGAGACGATCGGCTTTGGCCGCGGTCAGACCGATGGATTTAACTCAGGTCTGATCACCGGTTCAGGTGCCGGTGCTGCTGCCGGGACCACCGCCGGACGCAATGACGGTCGTACCGCCGGATACAACGACGGTTTTGCCGAAGGTGATGCCGCCGCTTACGGCACGGCCTATAACAATAGCTACAATAATGGTTATGGCGACGGACTGGTGGACGGGGCCGATCCCGCCCATGTGACCAACGCCTATAACAATGGTTACAGCGACGGCTACACCGTGGGATACGGATCAGGCGATGCCGCTGGCTACACCCGTGGTTACAACGGCGCTTACACTGCCAATTACAACGGCAGCTACGGCTCCGGTTATAACTCGGGCTATGTCGATGGCGACACTCACGGATACAATAGTGGTTACAACAATGGATATGATAGCGGCGTGGCCAGCACCTATACCTCCGGCTACAACTCCGGTTATACCGCCGGCAATGGGGATGGTTTCAACAGCGGCTACGGCATCGGATATGACGATGGCTCGACCACCGGCTTCAACTCCGGTTACGACTCGGGATACGATTCCGGTTATAGTGACGGACACTATGACGGTCAGTACGGCCTTTCCATCACCACTGAAAAACCAGGACAGAAAATCAATCCAAGCGTGAAGCTGGTATCCATGGTTTACAACGACATGTTTGACTTCAAACGAGTTCGCTCTTTGAAGCAGGCCGGCCTAAAATTCAAAGGCCACGCTTTGGAAGAGGGTTCCATTTCTTCCAAGGACCTGGAACTTCGCGGCGCCATCGAGGAGTCCTTTGTGATTGGACAGTTGAGCCGCCAATTAGTTGAGCGTTTCGGATTGTCGGAAGATCGTTCCCAAAAAGTGGCAAAGATGGCCACCCACTGGCGCAAGCTCCAGGCCCGGGAACTCACCCGCGGCGATGCCGATGCCTTCTCTGAAGAGCTTTTGGGCGTCAACATGGATCAAGTGAGAAAGGCCCTGCAGCAGCAAAATGACGGTAATTTCGCTGACATGAAGAGCTTGATTAAAAAGGCGGCCGAAGTGAACAAGACCTCGCCTGAGCATATGACTAAAATTATGGGCCAACTTTTCCTGTAATAATTCCTGCCACACACCGATTTTGAAAAGGGGCCGAATGGCCCCTTTTTTTATGCTAGGGGCCGAGGCATAATTAACTTTATGAAGATCTTCGGATTCATCCTTTGTTTTTTGGTTGCGAGCTGTGGAATGGATTCCTCCCAGAAAACTCAACCTGTCTCGGCCAACGTGGCGGGCCTGGCCAAGCTGGGTGCCGTTTATTCCGGGTACAATCTCTCCGGGGTGGAAACCACCTGTTCCAAACCTCCAGAAGAGCTTGCTTGCACCATGGTTTATACCGAGGGCGAGCAATTTTCCGCGAAATGCAGCACTGAGGGAGGACAATCCTTCACCTGCGGATGTCACCAGTACCTCTGTTCCACGAAAATTACTTTCCCATGACAGCAGACTGGCAGCTTCAACTTAAAGCAAAGCTCGCTCCTGTGACCCTGGAGCGACCGGGTGAGGTTGAGCAATCGGCGGTTTCCCTCATCCTGCGCCCCCACGCCCAAAGTGGCGCGCCGGAGATTTTATTTATTAAGCGGGCCGAGCGCTCGGATGATCCGTGGTCCGGGCATATGGCCTTTCCCGGCGGACGCAGACATGGGGAAGATCAGACGATTGCCCAGACCTCGGTGCGCGAGACCTATGAAGAGATCGGCCTGCGGCTGGGGGCCCATCAGACCCTCGGCGCACTAGAGGCCTATTCCCCTCGGGTGACGCCGGAGCTGACCGTGCACCCCTACGTTTTTTACGTCAATGATGTGCCGGAGCTCTTCCTTGATCCCAATGAGGTGCAGGAGGTTCACTGGGTGCCGGTGGAGCTGGCCTTCAACGCTTCGTCTTTTAGCGAGAGGCCCTACACCTTTCGCGGAATATCCTTAACTCTTCCTACCTTTTCCTTTTTGGGCCGCCACATTTGGGGCGTCACCTACGTGATCTTTTTGGATTTTTTATTTGCGCTGGCAGAGACCACCTGGGGCCAGGAGATTTTGCGCCAGCGAAATTTTGATCCCAAAGAAAGATGGAAATATCACCCCTATAGATGAAGATGAGTCTTGGCCCGCTCCAGGAAAAGATCAATTTCCGTGAATAAGATTTGCATACCGTGTTTTTTGTACTCCTCATAAGGGCGGTCCTGGATAACCGTGTAGTAGCTCATGATGGTGCCGAGCAGGTTGGAGTAGATAATATTGGCAAAATCTTCCATATCACGCATGGGCACATTCAAATTTTCGGCCTCGGTAAGGGCCTTGATTTTGCTTTGAATGCGAATGATGATTCGCCTCAGGATGCGGGTGTTGAGCTGCTTATAGTGCTCATGCACCGAGGCCAGGTAAAAGCAGTGCAGGTAGCAGTGAAAATAATGGGGATAAGTTTGAAAATAATCCATATAGGCCGAGATCAAGTTGAGCAGGTCCTGTTTTTCCTGTTTTGGGGCGGGGGAAATTTTCGGGCGGGAGGGAAGGTAGCTGCGCCCAAACTGCACCATAATGTGTTTCATCACGTGGTAAAAAATATCTTCTTTTTTGGGAAAGTGATAGGCGATAAGTGAGCGTTTTAACTTGGCCTCGTGGGCAATGGCGGTGATGGAGGTCTTCTCTGCGCCAATTTTGGCCACACAACGGGCCGCGGCCTCTAAAATTTTTACCGCCGTTTTTTGGCCTTTGCTCAGTTCTCTGTCGTTCATTGCTGGCCTCGTATCATGGGGGGCCTCTTTTTTCAATAAATGAGGATAGAGGCTCTTGACGCAACGTGATGAATCCGGCATATAGAGTCCTTCTGTTTATACCAAATTGGAGTGCCCTCATGTCGGCCCAAAAATTTATAACTTTTCTCTGTATCCTGCTTGGCCTTTTTTCCGAGGTGGTTTGGGCCGGGCGTTTGCCCAAGGGAATGCGGAAAAATAGTGAGTCGGTCAAAGAAATTTCTAAAATTTTCGCCTGTGCGCGGAGTTTTATTGAGCAGGCCAAAGGTGGCGATGAGGCCGTTCTGGTGGCGCTTATCTATGTCAAACGGGTGAGTGAGATTGTGGATGATGGCCAGCTTTTAACTGAGCTACGCAAGGCCTGCTGGTTGGAGCTGAAAGAAAAAGCTCCCATGAGTCAGGTTGATCGCAGTGCCATGGAACGAAAGTTGGCCGAGCTTGCGCCAAGCTATCCTGTTCCTGTGGTGAATGTGGTGTCCACTCTTCTCAATCCAAATGGAAGCTGTCGTTTTGTGAGCTTAGGCTTTTCAGTCGGCCTGGGACTTTCTTTTGGTCTGGGCCTCAAGGCCTTTCGTTGTGAGTCGCAAGACGGCCGGCGTTTTCTTGCTCTCGCCCCGGAAGTGGCCAACGGTATCGGGGTTGGCGCCACGGTGACGGCGGGCATGGGAGATCTGGAACTCAAAAAGCTCACCAAAGGTTCTCCGCTGGCAGGAGTCTATGCCCACCAGAGTTCGGAAACCGGGGTGATTGTGGTTGTTCAAAGTGCTGAGGGCGGACTGGGCGTTCCCTATATGCTCAAGGAAAAATCCTTTGGCTTAGGCCTGGGAATCTTCGATATGCGAAAACAATTTCCCATGCTGCGGGTGATTGAGCAGACCGATCAGTTCTATGCCCTGCTTAATCTTTTAGTTCACCCTTAGGTGTGAAAAGCCTGATCGCCGCATCCAGAAAATAAAGATCAAAAATCATTCCCAGAAAGATGCTCATCACGAGGACCAAGGCAAACTCGCGAATGGGCAGAAATTGATTCATAGCGAGGATGGCAAAGCTCAGAGTGAGAACGAGGGTGCTGGCCCAGATCGGGTATTTTACCGACGGCCAAATTTGCTCACGGGGCAGGTGGGCGTGGGCGTGCTGGAGGTGAAAGGTGCCATCCACCACCAATCCCAGTGCGATACTAAAGGTCATCACCGTGGCGATGTTGAAAGACAGGTTGAAAATTTTGATAAACAGACAGGTGGTGAGCAAGGGAAACAGATTGACGGCGAAGAAAATCAAGGTCGGACGGATTTTGCGCTGAAGACTGATGAAAAAGGCCGACAGAGTAATGACAACCAGTGAGCTCAAGAAGCTCAGGGCCAGAATACTCACGAGGTTGAGCTGGGAGCGCTTTAAGTTGTACGAGGTTCCGGTGAGCTGATATGAAATTGGCCCCCATGGTTCTTCCGCCTTCAGAAGCTGCGCCACCAGCTTATCAAAGGCGGTAAACTCCAGAGTCCCGAGAGTCGGGCCCATGAGGGTCATGCGGTAGAGGTGATCCTGGTAATAAGAGGCGTTGGTATCCCCTAGAATTTGTCCCAGAATAATGGGGTAAGAGAGCAGAGAAGAGGGCAGTGATCTGCCGACTCCGGAGATGGCGTTGGCCTCGAGCAGAAATTGATTGGGAGAGAGAATTTTATAATGAGGGCCTAGGGCGGAAAGAAGTTTATTTTCCAGCTGATGAATTTTTTCCAAATCCGCCATGCTCCATGGGGCTGAAGTTTTTTCCAGAATAATGTCCATATTGGGATTTCCGAAGATCGTCCCGCCGATCTCCTTGATGCCCTGACCGACAGGGTGCTTTTCCTGATTAAAATAATGGGCGGCCTCAGTTTCCAATCGGATAGACGGAATCGCAAGAGTGCCTATGACAGTGAGTAGAGTTAAAACCCAGAAGGTGAGGCGGGTGGGAGGCAACAGACCTTGCCAGCGATTGAAAAGCTGAAGAGGCCGGGCCTGTCTGGGGGTGTTGGGAAAGAGGGCGTAAAAGGCCCAGGCGAAGGCAAGATGAGTGACACTCGTAAGCACAGTCAGGCCTGCGGCCAGGAGGGCAAATTGGCGAATGATGGCGAGATCGCTGACTACCAGTGAGATCAGTCCGATAAAGGTGGTCCCCATCATAAGACAGATGGGCGTGGTCTTGAATTTGATCATGCTGTTAAAATTTTCGGAGTACGCCAGGGAAAACAGCAGATGCAAGCCGAGGGAGGCGTTGATGGCAAAGGTGAAGAGGGGCAGGACGGAATTAATCATATTCATGCTGCCAAACAAAAGATAAATGCTCAGGAGAGACAATCCGCTGGCCATGAGTGAAGGGACAAAAATCACCAAAGTGGGAAGCATTTTTCCTGTCATTCCCCAGAGGAGAAAAAAGCACAGCATAAACATCAGCGGGAAAAGGCGATTTTTTATTTGATTGGATTGTTCGTTGAGTCCTTGGTTGATCACGGTCGGGCCGCTTAAAAAGTAGGGGTTGGGGCCTTTGGCATAAACCGTCTTGATATGCTGAAGGATGGAATTCTTGTCGCGCAAGGTGAGATTCGGCACTAAAACAAAAAGGTGGGCGATATGTTTCTGGTCCAGCAGGGGGAGTAGCTTGGCCTCACCAACAATTTTCTCAATCTTTTCTGAAAGCGCGAGGGGATCGATGGTCGAGCTAAACATTTTACCAAAGAAGGTGCGAAAGGAATGAATCGTCACCTGTTGATCTGATAAAACATCCGCTAACTGAGCTGCAAGATCATCGGAAAGCTCTAGGTTTTGCAGAAGAGATTGCTGGGATTTTACCAGGCCCACCACGATCTCACGCTCTTCAATCTTTTTTGTGTAGAGTTCAAAGTCTTGAAGTTGCTGATCTCTTAAAAATAGCTTCTCGGGATTTTCCTGGGACATGGGCAGCGTGAGGATCAGTGAGACGAGCGTCACGACGATGCATGCACACACAGTGAACCAAGAGACTATTTTTTTCATCCTTCTTCCCTCCGCATCATTCTAGCATAATATTTGATTTATGTTGGTGAAAGGGAGAGAATCCCAAGGTTGTGAGGTTTGCTGTGACTTATATTGTTGACGTTCGCACTACATTTCCAAAAAATCACTATCCCCAAGGGCAAATTTTAGACGAGCTGAAGAAATTTTGGCAGGCCAATTTTTTTAACTATGAACGAATTTTGGAAATTCAAAAAAACGCCGGAGTGGAATTTCGCTCCTTCGCTCGGCCATTATCCGAATACGAGAAAATAAATAACTGGGAAATTCGTCAAAAAATCTGGTTAGAACAGGCGCTGGAGCTTGGCACCACTCTTCTCACCGATCTCTTCCGCGATTTTAATTTAGATCCGGCCGAAGTGTCGCTTTTTATGAGTAACTCTGTAACCGGTTTCGCCGTACCCTCGATTGAGGCGCGACTGATGAATCGTTTTGCCTTTGCGCCCTCGGTGAAACGGGTGCCGGTCTTTGGCCTGGGCTGCTTGGCCGGTGCCGCTCTTTTGAACCGCGCCGCCGATTATCTGGTGGGGCACCCAAAAGAGGTCGTAGTGCTCTTATCTGTGGAGCTATGCTCTTTATGCATGCGAGTGCAGGAAAGTGAAATGGCGAATGTGGTTTCGGCCGCCTTATTCGGCGATGGTGCCGGAGTTGTTCTGATGTGTGGCAGGGAACATCCTCTCCACAACCGTGCCCGCTTTCGACACCTGGGAGGGCAGTCGGCCTTCTTTAAAAATACGGAACGAGTCATGGGATGGGATATCGCCCAGGACGGATTGAAGATCGTGCTGAGTACCGAGGTCGCCGAGGTGGTCAGTCGAGAAATTCCACCTCTGTTGAATAATTTGCATAAGGTATTTTCCCCCGAACTTACCCCTGACTTTGTGGTGGGCCATCCCGGGGGGCCCAAGGTACTCCAGGCCTTGGGCGAAGCCTTTCCCCACCTGCAGGCGAGTATCGCTTTTAGCTGGGAGAGCTTGCGCCAGCATGGCAATTTGAGTTCTGTTTCAATTTGGAATGTCTTAGAGCTTTTCAAATCATCACCTGAGTTCCGTGCCAATCGGCGCGGCTTCTTCTTTGCCCTAGGCCCTGGTTTTTGCGCCGAAGGCGGAGTGATAGAATGCTGTCCCCGCTAGGATATTCTCTGGCGGTTGGCGCCATCGTGATCCAGCGTCTGGTGGAGCTGTCTCTGTCCTCATCCCACGCCAAAAAGCTGACTCAAAAAGGGGCCTACGAGATCGGTGAGAAAAATTATCTCACCATGAAGATCCTGCACACCTTATTTTTTTGCGCGCTGGTGGGTGAAGGCTTTTGGCATTTTGCTCCACCGGAGAAAAATTTGATTATTCTGGGCCTGGTCATGATCTTTCTGGGACAGGCCTTGCGCCTCTATTCCATGGCGATCCTGGGAGAACGCTGGACCACCAAAGTCTTTGTAGTTCCGGGCCACCCTCCCATTCAAAGAGGACTTTATAGCTTTTTTAATCATCCCAATTATCTCGGCGTGGTTTTGGAATTATGGGCCCTGCCCATGCTGGGCGGGCTTTGGTGGACGGCCGGTTTTTTTTTGCTGGCCAATTTTTATGTCCTGAGGCAGCGGGTAAGCTTGGAGCATAAGGCGCTGGCCCTGTCGGAGAAACCTTGATGAAAACTTCCCAGGAAATGATGCTGCTTTTAAAAGAGATTCTGGAAAAAAAATTGGACAAGGTGGCCCCTGACAACTTTGAGACGCTCACCTTAAGTGAGCTAAATTTGGATAGCTTGGAACGACTTACTTTGATGGTGGAGTTAGAAAATACCTTGAAAGTTACCATTGATGCCACCTGGGCCTACGATTTAAGGTCGGTGGGTGATCTGGCAGAGGCCCTGGTCAAGCTGGGAGATCAGACGCGTGTATAATTTTTGGAGCTACTTCGAGCAATTTTTAAAGGAAGATAAAAGGGGACTCTCTTTTGTCGAACGGAACGGGCAGGCGACCTTTTGGAGCTATCAAACTCTGGCCGAGAAATCTTTGGCCACCGCCCATGCCCTCCAGCAGGCCGGGGTGCGTCCAGGTGATCCTGTGGCCCTGGTGCTTCCCAATGGGCCGGATTTTGTCCGCCTTCTGCTGGGCGCGATGCTTTGTGAGGCCGTCCCTTGTGCCTTGTATCCTCCCCTGATCTTGGGAAAGATTGATGAGTATTTGGCCCATCTTGAAAAGCAACTTCTCCTGCTTAGACCGAAAATTTTGATCACGATGAAGGCCTTGAAAGCGCCTATCTATGGACCCGTCGAGGCCCTGGGCAAGGTCGGTCATGGTGCCAAGGTGATGACCCCCGATGAATTTGAAGGCACGGAAAAATTTAATCCGGACTGGCGAAAGGGTCGCGATTCACAGCGACCGGCGTTTATTCAATTTAGCTCCGGTACCACCGGCACCACGCGTCCGGCGGTTGTCACCCATGCCAACCTGGCCAGCAACTTGCAAAGTATCAGTGAAGGTCTGAAGGTCGTTCCCGGAGTTGATTCGGGGGTTTCTTGGTTGCCCCTCTATCACGATATGGGGTTGGTGGGTTCTTTCTTTTCGGCCCTGTGTGTGAAGTCAAATATGGCGCTGATTCGTCCTGAGGAATTTTTGGCCAGGCCGGCGCTTTGGCTGGAGACCATTTCAAAAAACCAGGCGACGATTACGGTGGCCCCCAACTTTGCCTTCGGTTTGACCGCCAAGCGGGTGAGTGAGGAGGACTTAAAAAAACTGGATCTCTCATCACTGCGAGTCGCCCTTTGCGGAGCGGAGCAGGTATCCCGTGACACGATTGATTTTTTCATTGAACGCTTCAGAGGCGCGGGACTGCGCCCCGAAGCGGTGCTTCCGGTCTATGGAATGTCCGAGGCCACCTTGGCGCTCACCTTTCCCAAATTGGGAAGTGGGGCTAAGTTTAAAAAATTTGAGAATGAGGTTCTGGGTCTCGCCGGGGTAACCCTGGCGTCTGTGGGAGTTCCGGTTAGGGATGTGGAGATCAAAATTCTTGATGAGGAAGGGGAGCGGTTACCTGAAAGACAAGTCGGCCATATTTGGGCCCGCGGGCCGGCCGTCATTGATCGTTATCTGCATGCTCCGCTGGAGAAACGGGATGGATTTTTTTCAACCGGCGATCGTGGATTTTTCTTTGAGGGAGAACTTTATATCGCCGGCAGGGCCAAGGATATTTTGATTGTTCGCGGTCGCAATATTGATGCGGAAACGGCCGAGGCGGTGCTTTACGATTTTAAAGAGCTGCGGGTCGGCCGTTGGGCCATTCGCGCCACGCTGTCTGAGGAAAACTATCTTCTGGCCGAGATTCGTCGCCCTCTTCCCCCAGCGGAGGAGGCAAAACTTAAAGATAAAATCAAAAACCGGCTTCTGGAGCAACTCTCGCTTCCCCTTGCCCGCATCGCCTTCGTGGCCCCCGGCAGTTTACCCCGAACTTCCTCGGGGAAAATTCAGAGGGAAAAGGCCATGACTCTCTACCTAGAGGGAAAATTGCGCCCCCCCAAAGACGGACTTTGGGCCTCGATACTTTTTTTGTACTACTCCCTCAAGGGATTTCTGGCCTTTAAGCTTGGCCTTCGACGTTTTTTGATGTCAAAATAGAAAGACTCAGGAGACAAGTCATGAAAGAAAAAGTTGTCGTCTATCCCATCTCAGGCAATCCACCGACCTGGGGACACGCCGATATCATGATGCGGGCTGCCCAGCATTTTGATAAGGTGTACTGGCTCGCGGCCATCAATCCGCAAAAGGGCGCGATCTTCACCATGGACGATCGAATCGAGATGATGCGCTCCTACGTTCGGTATTATAAATTAAACAATGTCATGGTCGAGGGCCATTCCGGCGCGGTGGTACGCTTTGCTGAAAAGGTTAATGCCAACTTCCTTCTGCGCGGATTGCGCAATACTTCCGATTATCAGTTAGAACATGATCTGGCGGCGGGTAATCGCGGAATCAATAAGCAGATTGAAACTATCTGTATGTTTACCAAACCCCACTTCGCCACCATCAGCTCCACCTTGGTGCGGGAGCTGGCCATGCTGGGAGAAAGAATTGATCAATATGTTTTGCCCTCCATCTCGCAGTTTGTGATTGAGAAATTGAAGGGGAAGCTGGAAGGTCATCTGGTGGAAAGCTCTATAAAAACCACGTAAGGCCGAGCGAGTAGTCTTGCAGCAGGTAATAGTTGTGAAAGACACCCAGGATAAGTTTATTTTTAAAAGAGTACTGCAGGCCTAAAAAACTCTGATTCTTCTCTCTCACATAAGTAAATTGCTGAGTCTTAAAATCGTACTCGGGTCGATAACTATCTTCCGTGCGCGAGGCCCAGGTGAACATCCAATTGCGCCAAAAAAAAGTCGTGGAGAGGAGCTTGATGGTTGTTTGCAGATCGGTGGTGGCGGTGACATTGAGCTTGTTTTTCACCGTGGAATAATCGATGGCAAAGTAGGGCACCTTCATACCGAAGGTTACGACGGTGGCCTCATAAGGATAGGTTGTATTGGGAATGAGGGTGGGGTACGGGGAGACGTAATAATACTCGTCCTTATATTTGGAATAGCCGATGGAAAAAATGCCGAGCTCCACGGCACCGCCCACGCCCGATTTAAAATGCTTGGTGTATTTGTTATAGCGTCCGGCCAAACCTAAGTTGACCTTTACCGGTTTTCTGTTGGCCCCGCCGCCATAGAGATTGACGGCCCCGGCCAGAACGGTTTTTTGCGACTTATATTTTTTCCCGGCCAGCATCCGTGTTCGATATTCGTCGTCCGCCTCAATGGCCATATTGCCAAAAAAAGAATCATCCACCGAATTCGGCCCCACCGCCGCGCCCACTTTGCCTGTGCCGGTAACCAGGCCAAAGTTATAATCGCCATCGTCAATAATGGTTTCGATGCCGACGCCTTTCTCGGTGGGAATGGCCGAGGGGTTCATGCGGAAGGCACTTTGCTCCGTGGGCATGGAGGCGTTGGAGCGGCGAGAGTAGTTGCGCTTACTGCAGATTTCGAGCTTTAACTGCTCACACAGCAAATCCATGTCCGCCAGACACTCGAAGGAGGTGCACATTAGGAGGATGAAGACGTAGTGGAGTTTATTAATTTTCACGATATTTATTGTAACGCCAAATCCCAGTAGCGCAGCAAATTTGGCAAAATATGACCTTTTATGATGTGTAAAAGATTCTCATCCTGGGCCCCCTGTTCGGTGGGGAGTAAAATAGACGGGAAATAGTGTTCCAGGTAATCGGGCCTTTCAATCCCATTATTTATCGCCGGAGCTTTGCAGACTGAACGGATGACCAGTCCGTAATGTCCGAGTGTCCCTTGATTTATTTTTCTGGCATCAGTGGTGTTATGGCCCCTTTCTTTAGGGCCCGAACGGTAGTCGGGCATGGGAATGATCTTCACGGTAAGGCTGATCTTTTTGGTCTTGTACTTAAATATCCGATCATCCATTTTTGTCTCCAGACAAAAATTAAATGGTGTTTCATTTGAACATGTATTTTGAACCTTGCTAGAATAGATGACAAGGTGAGGTTTATATATGAATGAAGAAAGTACCAGCAAACGAATTCTCGTCAACAACGAAACGGCCAGCAGCGAAGTGCCCCACGATATTTTAGTGGTGGCCAGTAAGCTGAAAAATTATATTAAGGCCCGTCACGGACTTAATACTTCAGCGGATGTCATCGAAAGGATTTCTGATATCATTCGCTCGCGCTGTGATGAGGCGGCGGTTTGGGCCAGATCAGACGGCCGCAAAACCTTGATGGATAGGGATTTTAAATAATGGCTGAAACGCCGACCTTGCAACATGTGCTCATTGTCGCTCTCCTGCCTGCTCTCGAGAGTGATCATCTTGAAATTCTCTTAGTGAAAAGAAAATTTCCTCCCTTTGCCGGAGGCCTGGCCCTGCCCGGCGGTTTTGTAAAACCGGGTGAAACCCCTCTGCATGCCGCGGTAAGAGAGATTCATGATGAAACGCATCTGGTCCTGCGGGAGGAAGATTTAATCGAGTTATCCCCGCGCCAGGCCCTTGGGCGCGATCCGCGCGGGGCGGTCGAGTCGAAGGTATTTCTGACGGTCATGAAGAAGGATTTTAGCGCGACCATGCAGCCCGGGACCTCGGTGGAGAGTTGCGGGTGGATTAAGGTGCTCGCAATTCCCGAGCTGGTGTTTGACCATGGGGCCATTGTGTGTGAGGCCTTGAGCTATGGCTGGCCGGTTTTGGCCCCCGTGACCTGGCGACAGAAAAATCAGACTCAGGTCTGGCAGCCGCTTTTTGAGTTACCCAAAAGCTTGGGCCCAAAAGATGTCTTCGCGGGAGCCAATTCCCATGAGGTGATTTTTTTCGGAGGCTCCTTTCGCCCCTGGCATCAGGGACATCGCGCCTGTCTTGAGCTCTGCCCGAATCCCCACGTGGTGGTGGTGCCGGATACAAATCCATGGAAGCTGAGAGCAGTGGGGCCGACGGAACAAAAGCGATGCTTTCTTAAATCCCTTCTGGAGCTGGCGCGCGCCCTTAAAGGTTTACCCTGTGCCATTTATCCCGGGTTTTGGGGAGCCGAGACAGAAAATCCCACGGCCGAGTGGCTGCTCACGATTCAGGGTGTCTCCTGCTCGCTGTTAATTGGAGAAGATAATTTTTATTCATTATTAAAGTGGAAGCGGGCCCCGGAATTAATCAAAGGTCTCCACGCCCTTTATGTGGCCCCGAGAGACTGTGCGGTTCGCGATGAGGGAATCACCCAGGCCCTTCTCGCCCATAATCCAAATCTTAAGATTATCAAATTGTCCGATCATCCCTACAAGCACCTGTCCTCGACGGAGATGCGGCAAACGGTAAAAAGTTAGTTCGAGCATCTTTTTTTCTTGAATATGTCTGCAGACCTTGAAAACATATCCTTATGCGCAGCAGTTTTTTTCTTTTGGTCCTTTGCTTTTTCTTCGCCGAAGAAATAGGGGCCGCCACGCAGGTGCGCGGTGACAGTACCACCTCCCCAACGGTTTACGCCTCGAAAACCGGTGCAACCTATCTGGGAATGGTGGCGGAAGGTCCGGGGTCTGGTTCTGGCTCAGGGTCTGGTGTTGGTGAAGTTGAGTCAGAACCGTACAAGACGTATATCCCCTTGGGCTCGACGGCGACTCAGCAAGTTTGTACCACTGTTACAGATGGGACACTTCTGCCTGAGCGACTGCCGAGTTCCAATAATCTCATCAATATCACCCTTAAGCTTACCAATGATTCTGGAAGTACTCAGACCCTTTATGCCGCTGTAAAAGATGGGTCGAACTATGAGGCCTTTACACTGTCGAGTACCACTTCAGTCGCCTCTTCGGCCGGTACCGTCACCTCTCATGGTGCAATTTTCACCTTGGCCAGCTTATGTGCTGATCAGAGCGCAAGCTGCTCAACCATTTCTGCCACGACGGCCGATGGACAGCGGGAGGGGGAATTGCTGGTTTACTTCTTCCTCTCCGCCACCGCTCCGACCGTAGGGCAAGCGGTTACCACCTCTGAGAATGGAGTTTTTTATTCACTCAAGATCTCGGACAAGCTGCCTGCTGGGAACTATGACTTAGTGGCGCTCCACAAGGGCGATGAGCGGCTCGTGGCCGAGATAAAAGATGGTGATCTTATTACTCAGATGGGCTCCAATCTTTATCGCACGATGGTGTTTAAGTACACCGGTGCCCCCACCGCGGATGAGTGTCCGGGAACGGCCGTCTCTGAAGTGCGCGGAGCTTTCTATTCTCAGGAAACGGCCGTCTTAAATGGTCTGCTCACGATCAAAGGGCTGACCAATGAGACTCCCTATACCTTCGCCATGGTGCTGGTAAATAAGTTTCAGTTCACCACCGGTTTGAATAACGCCATTACCGAGACTCCACAGTCGATTGAGGCCCTGCTGAAGGCCAATGGCTGTTTTCTTCTGACCGCAGGTTTTGAGGGCAGTCATCCCACCATCGAATATTTTCGAAGATTTCGTGATCAGGTACTCTTGGGGGATGTCTGGGGAGGGAACCTAGGCAAGCTGGCGGTGGTTCTCTATTATCATTATGGCCCGGGGCTTGCTCGAAAAATCATGGCCCTGGATTCTCATTCAACCTTCGATTTGAAGTCGTTCATCCGCACCACCGCCAACGGGCTTCATGACGTGATGAAACATTTTTGGCGCTAACTGATTTGAATATGAAAAAAAAGGCCAGACAACATAATCTTCTCTCGCATTCTAAGGCGAGTTCGCATTAAAGTCCCAGATATGAGTATAGATTTAGGACATTGGGCACTTATTGACCTGGAAACCAGCGGGCTCGATGCTAACTACGATTCCATTATCGATGTTGGCTTTCTCCAGTTTGAAGGCACCAAACTCACTCGGAGCTATCAATCGTTGGTGCGTTTTCCCATGGCGCCTGATCGCCACAGCAACTATTCCCACTACATTCAGAAGCTAACCGGGATCAGCCCGGAGATGTTGAGGCGCGCTCCCCTTTGGTCTCATGTTCGTCCGGAGGTGGAAAGTTTGGCGGCGTGCAAGCTGTTGGCCCACAATGCCGCCTTTGAGGAGAGCTTTCTTGACTCCTATTTCAAAGCTCTGGAAGGCCCCGATCGCCCCGAGTTTTTGGATTCTCTGCCCTATCTGGCGTTGGTTTTTATGGGCAAAGGGAGCTTAAGCCTAGAGTCTTTCATTCTTGACTTCGGCCTGCGCGAGAAAGAATCCCATCGCGGTCTGGATGATTCCATTGATCTCCTCAAGGTCATGCTGATGGCGGCCTATCATTTACAACAGCGGCCCATTTATCGCCAGGCCATGTTAACCGAGCTGCTGAGGGCGGGACTCGGCGATGAGTTTTTTGCTAAGTGGTTTTCTCTCACGATGGCCGACTTAGAGGAGATGGCCAGGCAAGTTGAGTTGAACATGGAGACGGCCTACGACTATTACCTGGCCCATAAACCCGACTCGCTTGAAACCTCCGGCCCCAGTGCCCAGGCCCCACGCTATCCCGTGACTTTCTCAGGTGAAAATATCAAAAAGATTTTACAAGATGAAGCACAGGTGCAAATGACTCTGCCCAATTACCACTATCGGCCCTCGCAGGAGGAGCTGGCGGTTCGTGTGGGGCAATCCTTCAAAAATAAAGTGCACGCCCTGATTCAGGCCCCTACGGGTACGGGAAAGACCATGGGGTATCTGCTCCCTTCCATTCTTTTTTGCCTGAACGAAGGTGAAAAAGTTCTGGTGGCCACCGGGACCAAGGCGCTTCAGCATCAGGCCATGCATAAGGACATTCCCGAGATGCGGCAGCTTCTGGGATTGGGCGATGACAAGCTCAAGGTGACCCAGGTGATCGGGTCCAACAATCATCTGTGCGAGCTCCTTTTCAGGCAGGAAGAGGAGCAAGATTCATTGCTCTTTCGCTCGCGCTCTTTTGAGGAAAAGTACGCCCAGATCTTTTTTAATTTGATTTTTCTCCATAACGTTGATTGTAAATATGGCGAGAAGGTGGTGCGAGGCGATCTGCCTTATGTGCTCAAAAAACATTTTCCCAAGATCAACGAGTGGGAAGAGAAAGTTGCGGTGGATTTTCGCACATGCACCGGCCAGAGATGTTCTTTTAAAGGCAGTTGTTCCTACCTGACCGGGCTGATGGAGGCCCGCGACTCACATGTGATTGTGGGCAATCATGCGCTGATGTTCACCTGGCCGAAGGGAGTGCCGCGGCCGCTTTACGTCATCGTGGATGAGGCGCATAAGATCGAAGGTGAGGCCACCCGCGCGTACTCGCTGGAGGTGAGCGAAACTCAGTTGCAGGGTCTGGAAAAGATGCTCAACTCATCACAAGGGTTGGGCCCGCTTTTTTATCTCCTGGGGTCTATGGCGGATGGGGATAGTGAGAGCAATGCCGCCACCGTGGGAAAGCTCCGAACCGCCGCCAGCGATACCGCCAGGATGCTGATTGATCATCTCGCGCCTTTAAGTGAGATGGTAGGTTTATTTTTTAATAAGATGCCCCGCTACACTCCCGAATATTGGAATGAGCAGGCCTTTGAAGGAAAAATTTTTGAGGCCGATCCGCTGGGAAAATCGATCAAATTTCATCTGGAGAGTCTGAAAAATATTCTCCATCATTTTTTGATGGAGCTGACTCCCTATATTACGCGTTTTCGCGAGGCCCTGCCCGGAAGTGATCAGGGCCTGTCGGCCTTCGCCAAATTTGAAACCTTCTACAGCACCATCCTGGATGCCCATCATACCTTGGAAGAAAGTTTGGATTTAAGTCCCGAGAAGAATGTGTGCCGCTCCCTTTGGTATGTGGAGCGGGAAGGTTTTAAGCTGGGGGTTTCCCCCGTGGATGTGGGCAAGCTGATTCATGAGCAGCTGCTTGAACCGGCCCACAGCGTGGTGTTCACCTCGGCCACCTTGGCCAATGAGAAAGGTGATCAGGGGCCGCAAGGGATTGAGTGGGCCACAGGCTATACCTATCTCGGGCCTGCAAAACGTTTCAAGGGCGGACTCTACCTTCCACCGGTTTTTAACTATACCGACAATACCAAGATCTTTTTCTGTGACGATCTGGTGGATATTCATCATGACCAGTTTGCCCAGAAGGCCATGGACTTTATTATTCCCCTGGTGCGTGAGCTAACCGGTGGCTCACTCCTCCTATTTTCCTCGCGCAAGCGTTTCGAGGCCGCCCGTGAAATTCTTCTGGAGCAGCTGGAAGGGGAAATTCCTATTTTTATCCAAGGCATGGGCAATAGTGTGGTCCAGGATTTTAAGAATGCCGGTCGTGGCGTCCTCCTCGGCATGGAAACCTTTGGGGAGGGGATCGACGTGCCCGGAAAGGCCTTGCAATTCTTGTTTGTGGATAAGATTCCCGATCTGCGCATGGACTTAGTCACCGATAAGCGGCGCAAATTTTTTGACCGTCAGTTTGGCAACGAGTTTAGCGATTATTATCTGGCCCATCGCGCCCGCTCCCTTCATCAGAAACTGGGAAGGCTGCTTCGATCGAAAAATGATATTGGGAGCGCCCTGATCGTGGACTCGCGTATCAAGGGTTGGAAGCCCGCCACCACCGAGAAAATGTTCAAGCTGATGTCGCCTTATAAAATTGAACGGCGGTCATTCAAAGTTGCCTGTGAAGAAATTCAAACCTTTTTACGTCAGTCTTAAAGCTACTCTTCTTCCAGGTTATTCAGAAATTTAATATTGATGGTTGTGCCGTCATCCGAGACCAGCGAGTAGGGAATGGCCTGGTGGCGGCTGAGGTATACCTGAATGGTGGGTGCGGGAGGTGAGCCCTCTTCCTCCTCCTGATTTTTGACATCTTCGGTTAAACGATAGTGGATGGCCTGGAGGTCGGTGCCATTGACGTTGACCGCTTCGGTGGTGAGGGATACCCGCTCCAGGGCGACCGTCCTGATTTTTAGCTCATGCTCATATTCCCACTGGTTGGGGCTGGAAATCACCGAGTAGATATTTTTTGACGTGGCATCGAACTTTTTTGAGAGGAAAAAGAGCATACTGGTGCAGGCCGCGGGGGTGAAAATATGAAAGCGGGGACTGGTGTTGATTTGGCTTCGATGCTTGCTGCGCTTATTTTTAAAGGTGTAATTAACCACGTTTTTTTTGCTGTCGTATAAGTAAATTTCTTCCACCTTCTCGCTGCCCAAATCTTTTTTAACGCTGACTTTAAGCGGAACATAATCTTTACTTACCTTATAATCCACCATCAACTTCAGAAACTCACCGGTGGAAACCCGGCTCATGATGGAGCTGATGAAATTTAAAGTTAACTCTTTCTTGTCCTTATAAACTTCAAAGTGTTCCTCGCAATAGGTGGCGTTGTTTTTGATATACAGAAAGGAACCACGATAGATTTTTTTTGGTTTGGCCCCGCCCCAGTCGATATCAAACTCAAAGTCATCGGTGTTTTTGCCCTTGGCATTCTTTGCTGCCGCCGGGACTTCCTTGCTCTTGCCTTTTTCAATTGCTGCCATAATTTTTTTTATCCTGCTTTATTGTAGTGGACAATTCTCCCCCTGCCTGAGCGCGCGATGAGACCGGCCTCCTCCCAATCGTTGAGCCACTGTTTGGCGGCAGAGGCCTTTATTTTGAAGGTGGTCTCAAGAAGCTGTCGGGTTAAAACCTTGTTCAAAGTCAGCAGGTAGCTGATGGGGCCTCTGAAAGTATGACTCATGGACATGATGACGGCGGTGTTTGCGGGCAGGTCCAGGAAAAAAAGATTATTATCGCGCATCACCTCAAGTCCTAATTTTTTTAAGGCCGAGATAAGTTTTTTAAGACGCTCTTCCCCGCTCTTGGGATTGAAAAAATCTTGACGATAGAGAAAGTCAATCAGCGCCCATTTGGAGAGACCGAGGGTGCCGGCCCCCATCAAGGCGGAGATCGCCACACATTGCAGAGGAGTCCATAGGCCCTCTGGGCCACCCTGTTTACTGATATGGATTCCGCTGACCAGATCATAAATTGGCGTGGTACCGACTAACGATTTGATGGCCTCGGGGTAGGTGGCCGCCTCGACTGACTGTCTATTGATGACCCACACGTCATGGCCTTTCGGGATGTGAGCTGTGCCGAAAAAAGTTCGAAGAGGAATTTCCGTATCTTCGGGGTAAGATTTTCCCAAGGCGTGGGAGTAAGGAGAATAGGTCAGGTGGGCCCTTGCCCCCAGCCTTTCCCGCACGGGGACCTTGATGCCTAAGAGTGATTCTTTCCAAAACGAAATCGACATCCGGATCAGGGAAGCGATCTGGGAATAGTGAGGAAAATCCTCGCACTTTTGCAGGGCCGCCAGGGCCTCGGATTGATGGCCTTTTTTGATGTGGAAGATGGCCAACGACCGGTGAATAAAAATAAAATCAACCGCCGTGGTCACCTGTAAGAGGGGAAGAGCTATTTCGATATGTGAGTGGGCCTGATCCAGCCGCTCCTGCTCGAGATAAAGATCTGCTAATCTTTGGTGACATTCGCCAATGAAGACAGGGTCCCCTGAATCAAGCTTGATAAGCTGCTGGAAGTGTTTCTCGCATTCGTCATATCGCCGGAGCGCAAAAAGGGCCGCCCCCACATTGATCGCGGTGGCCTTCCATGACTTGAGATCATTCTTGAGCATCGCCATGGCCTTCTCACCCGTGGCGATGGCCTTCTGATAATCATTGCGACCGAGGTGATGGCCGGTGAGATAGCGATAATAGAGCGGCACCAGCTTTTCCGGTTTCAGGTGGCGCTGCTTGGCCACGGTTTCAAAGGTCTTGAACATGCGTTCGGCCACGTAGCGGACGCCTAAGTATTGCAGCATATACGCCAGACGAATCTGAAGGCTTAGCTCCTGTTCGGAGATCTGGGCCATCTCATGCTGGGAAAGCTCCTCGCCCAGAATTTTGAGCGCCTTCTCATTTTCTGAAAGTGAACGGTAAACCTCGGAAAGGCGGATCCGCTCATCAATCGTGAGCTTGGACTTCTTAAGGAAAACCTTGATCTTCTGGTGTGCATCCTTAGGCCGGCCGAGGGAAATATTTTTTTCAATTTCAAGCAGAAGGTCGCCCATTAGTTGGCCTTGCTTTTGGTGAAATAATTTTTAAAATAAGTGATCAGGAGCTTGAACTCCTGGGGATGCTGATTGGAAATTAGCTCACGAATGAGGTCCAGGGATTGAAACAGGCTGGTGGCCGGTCGGTAAGGGCGTTCAGAGATCATGGCGGCAATAATATCGGTAATCGAGATGAGAGTGGTTTCTATGCCGGAGATGAGCTGCTGAGGTTGCTCCGGTGTAAAATGCTCGAGCTCACGGGTAAGGGTGCTGAAGGTGTGGTGGTTTTCAATAATTTTAAAGCAGTTGGAGCTGATGGGAATCCGATTGAGTAAGATGCTCACCGAATTTTGGGCGTGATTGACCAGGAGTTGTTTATCGGCGACGTCCAATTCTTTCTGACCGTATTTTTCGAACGGAATGCAGGACATTCCAACGTCCTTAAAAAAGCTGGTGACAAATAAATTCTCTATATCCTTATCACTGAAAATTCTGGCCTGTTTTAAAACGCCGATTAAAAAGAGCGAAGAAAGGACGGGCTGTGAATGAATATAGTGATGTCTCTGGCGGGCAAAATCACTGTAGGTCATATGATGGATTTTCATGTGGTCGGTCAGGAAGTGGGCAAAGGATCGGACGCTTTGGTAGAGAAGGCTTAGTAATTCGTCATTGGAAGTGTCTTCGTAGAAAAATTTAAGATGGCTGGCGAGTAAGGCGGTTTGGCGGCGGGCCTTTTCGAAGGGCTCACCAACCGAAAGCGAGCGGGTATTGGTTCGTAAATTGTCATTCTGCTTGGCAATTAAACTTTTATGCTCGCGGGCCTTGATAAATATTTTTGTAATTCCCGCTTCGACCCAATCGCGCATGGTTTGATTATTGAGGACGATATTTTTTTCATGCAGGCGATAGGGTAATCCTTCGCGCAGAATGTAGAGATCACAGGGGGGTTCCTCCACATTCAGCACCTCCCGTAAGAAGATCTGCTTATAATCAAGAACAAAGCTGTTGAGCTCAAGCGCCCTGTACGCCCCCGGCAAGAGCGATGAGGAGGTCTTGGTTTCATTTTCTTTGTTCATAGACCTATTATAATGAACAATTGGTCATTACCTAAATATTATCGTTAGTTAGACTAGACGGCCGAGAAACTGCCCAGATTTGTAGGTTATATTTTTGAGGCCCTCTTTTTTTTCGGCCAGTTTTCTGGGCACCTGAGAGTGTCCAATTATCTGTATCTTCTACAACCGGAAACATCCAAGCATTTATCTCGGACAATTTGTATAATGGTCAGAATCGATCAAGAGTCCTTACCAGCTCTGATTCACGAAAAAAAATGAGGTCAAGCATGAGCACAAAAGATGTGGACAATTACTATAACCATCTTATCGATCTCAACTCCTATCTCAAGGGGTCCGCCTTCCACGAGGTGCTTAAGCTGGATGATCTGGGCCTACTTTCCTTTCATTGGGCCGACTGTCAAACCACCTGTCTCCTGGAGCGCGCCGAGGTAATGAATTCAGAGCGAGGCCGCGCTCGCCTAAGCTGGCTCGATCACAATTTGAAAAAATTAAAAGAGATTCCGACCTGGCTGAGAGGCCCCATGTCCACCTTGCATAGCAACCTCTACGATACCTACGATAATTTTTTGGAGATGCCTTTTCGTCATGCCCTGGACGCGGGCAAAGATGTGCTGATCTCCACTGTGGGTGAGGCCGGTCCTTACCTGCCGCTTATGTCTCATCGCTGGCAGGACAAAAAGGTGTTCAAGGATTTTGTTAGCAAGAAGATTCTCACTAAAAATATGCCTCTGCGCCATTTCAGGCTTCGCGCCAACCTACAGGGGGTTGTCTACTTTCAGGGTGCCGACATTGATGCTTTTCCGCTCACACTGGTGCAAATGATGTCGTCAGGTTGCCTCTTTAGATGGAATTCCCCCATTATCTACAGCAAGCTGGTGGAGGAAAGATTGGCCTCTTTCCAAATTAATATCCAAGATTTAAAAGAGGTTCATGGTTTAAGAACCAAAAGCGCGGAGAATTTGAACTTTTGTGTTCATAACTACAAATTTTTCAGGTCCGGGGTATCAGGCCCTCAGCACGGTCCCAGCAATGAAATCTTCCTCTTTGTGAGATACAAAGATATGCATCCCATCGGTAGGGGCGGCAGCATGGAATCCGTCGAGGAAGTGTTTAAGCCGTTACTGGAAAAATATTTTCATGAGATCAGCAAGGTTTGTATCGAACTGAGTGCCGGTAGCGCCGCCCCCATTCTGGTGCCCGCCGCGGCCTAGCTTAAAAATTTTGTTTGAGCTTGTCCGTAAAGTGACAGGCCACAAGGGTTTTTCCATGTGGCAAAAGTTCCGGTGCCTTTTCACGACACATTGGTTCAGCATAAGGGCAACGCTTGTGGTAGCTACAGCCACTGGGGGGATTCATGGGCGAAGGCAGCTCCCCGAGCGCCAATGCCTCTTTGGCCTTGGGTCGATCCATGGAAGGTGAGGAGGCCCAGAGGGCGCGAGTATAGGGGTGCATCGGCGCACGCATCAGCTCTTCCTTGGGACCTTGTTCCACCGCCTTGCCAAGGTACATCACCATAATGTCATCCGAGACGTGACTTACCACGCCCAGATCATGGGAAATAAAAATATAAGAAAGACCGAGGGTTTCCTGCAAATCCAAAAGCAGATTTAACACCTGCGCCTGAATGGAAACATCCAAGGCGGAAACAGGCTCGTCACAGATGACCGCCTTGGGGCCCAAAATCAGCGCCCGCGCAATGCCCAGTCTTTGCCTTTGTCCCCCTGAGTACATGTGAGGGTACTTATAGGCCTCAGAGGGGGCGATGCCGACCTTGAGGAGAAGTTCCAGCGCCCGATCGACGATTTCCTGTTTGGATAAATTAGTGTTCACCTGCAGTGGGGCGCAGACGATATCGATGGCGCGCTTTCGGGGATTGAGCGAGTTGTAAGGGTCCTGAAAAATCATCTGAATATTTTTTCGGTAATTATTTTCACCAATCTCGGCGATGGATTGGTTTTCCCAAAGAATCGCACCGCTGGTGGGAGTTTCAAGGTGCAGGAGCGTGCGCGCCAGCGTGCTTTTGCCGCAACCGGATTCCCCCACAACCCCGAGCGTTTTGCCCACTGGTAAATGAAAGGAGACTCCATCCAGGGCGCGAATGGTTTTGGCCTCATCAGGCCATTTTTTCACGAGATAGTATTTTTTTAAATCTTGAACTTTCAACATATCTTAGAACTGCCTGGTAATGGGTAATGACAGCTCACCTGCCCTGTGAGTTTGGGCGCCTCCAAGCGGCACTTGTCTTGAGCATAAGCACAGCGAGGATGAAACTGGCACCCTTGCGGACGCTGGCGCAGATTGGGAACCATGCCTTGAATGGAAGGCAGGCGCGCCTTGTGGGTTTTATCCGCCGACTGGCGTGCGTCGGGATGTCCTGCCAGGAGACCGGCCGTGTAAGGGTGTGTCGAATGATGGATCACGTCCCGGGTAAGTCCCGCCTCCACCAATTCGCCGGCATACATGACCTGGATGCGGTCAGTATTTTGGGCCACCACACCGAGATCGTGAGTCACCAGCATCAGTGACATCTGACGCTTTTCCTGAATGTCTTTTAAAAGGCGCAAAATCTGATCTTGGATGGTGACGTCAAGGGCGGTGGTCGGTTCATCGGCGATGAGGAGCTTGGGATTGGAACTGATCGCCATGGCGATCATCACTCTCTGGGCCATGCCACCCGACAGCTCGTGGGGATAGGCCTTGAGACGTTCACCCGGGGCCGGAATTCCGACCTGCTCCATCAAATTTAAAGATTCCAGTCGGGCATCTTTTTTGCTCATGTCCCGATGGACCAGAAGCGTTTCCACCAGCTGGTCGCCCACAGAGTAGCAGGGATTGAGGGCCGACATGGGGTCTTGAAAGATCATGGCAATATCTTTGCCGCGCAGGCGTTGCCACTCCCGCTCGCTCAAGCTCAGAAGATCTTTTCCTTCCAGACTTAAACGCGTGGCCGAAACAATTGCCTGGGAAGGCAACAGTCCCATGATGGCCAGGTTGGTAATGGATTTTCCGCAGCCAGATTCCCCCACCACGCCCAAGGTTTCTCCCGTCTCCATTTGGAAAGAGAGATCCCGTACTGCCGTGAGCAGACCATTTTTTGTGTTGAAGGTAATGGTGAGATTTTGGACATCTAATAACATTATTTTTTTAACCTCGGGTCGAGGGCGTCGCGCAGACCGTCTCCCACCAAGTTGAGGGCCAAGACCACCAGTAAAATGCACAGACCGGGAAAGGTGACCATCCAGGGAGAACTTTCTAAAAAAGGCCGGGCATCGGCCAACATGGTTCCCCATTCCGGGGTGGGGGGCTGCGCCCCTAGGCCCAGGAAGCCCAAGGCCGCCGCGTTCAGAATGCCTTCACTGAGCCCCAGAGTCGCCTGCACGATAATCGGGGCCATACAGTTGGGAAGAATTTCTCCCACCATAATTCGGATATGCCCGGCCCCGTAGGCCTGGGCCGCCATCACATAGGCGCGCTTTTTTTCTGCCATGACCAGGGCCCGGACCAGACGAATGTAGTTGGGGATGGCCACGATACTCACGGCCCAGACGGCGTTCACCAGACCGGGGCCCAGGATTGCCGCCACCACGATGGCCAAAAGAGTGGAGGGAAGGGCCATGATAATATCTGTCAGGCGCATGATGGCGCGATCGACGCTTTTTTCAAAATAACCTGCCAGCAGTCCTAAGATTGTGCCGGAGAACAGACTCACCACCACAATCATGAGACCCACTCCCAGAGAAAGCGCGGTTCCATGGATCAGGCGTGAAAGGATATCTCTCCCCACGTCGTCGGTTCCCAGAAGAAATTTGGTGCTGCCGCCGGTGACAAAGGCGGGAGGTAAACGGTAGGCCCCATCAAAAAGCTGGGCCGGATTATAAGGTGCTAAAAACGGCGAGGTGATGCCGACGGCAAGGAAAAATATCAGGACCACTAAGCCGATCACGGCCCCCTTATTTTGGGCGAAGCTCTGGCGAAATTCCTGCCAGGGAGTTTGGGGCGTGAGCTCTTTTGGTTGTGCCGCTTCCATCTAATGCCTCATGCGTGGGTTGGCCCACAGGTAGAGGATATCCACAATTGTATTGGTCAAAATAACCAAGGATGCAATCATCACGACGCCTCCCTGGATGACGGGGTAATCGCGGGCGTTGATACTGAAGACGATCCACTTTCCAATTCCCGGCCAGGAAAAAATCATCTCGGTCAAAATCGCCCCGGTAATAATACTTCCAAACAAGAGTCCTAAAATGGTGATGATGGGAACCATGGCGTTGCGAAGAGCATGGACAATCACCACGCGGGTGAATGGCAGGCCTTTGGCCCGGGCGGTGCGAATGTAATCCTCTCCCAACACCTCCAGCATGCTCGACCGAGTCATTCGTGCCACCACCGCCAGCGGAATTGTTCCCATGGCCAGCGCAGGCAGGAGCAAATGCGAGAGGGCGCTTTTAAACGCCGCGAATCCGCCATCCGGAGACATCCATGAGTCGATCAGCAGAAGTCCGGTGACCTTATCGATCTCATAGAGGACATCGATGCGCCCGCTCACCGGCGTCCAACCCAATTTGACGGAGAAGACGATGATCAGCATGAGGCCCCACCAAAAGATGGGCATGGAATATCCCACCAGGCCGGCCCCCATGAGGGTAAAATCAAAAAAAGAATTGCGCTTGATGGCGGCGATAATCCCGAAGGGAATGCCCAGGGTGATGGCAAAGGCCATGGCCATCATCCCCAGCTCCAAGGTGGCGGGAAAGCGATCAAAGAACTCTGTCAGGACCGGTCGCTTGGACACGATGGAGTGTCCGAAATCACCTTTGAAGATATTGCCAAGAAAGCTGAAATATTGCTCGATCATGGGGCGATCCAGGCCCATGTTGCGTTTCATCTCCGCATACATCTGAGGATCGGCACCACGCTCTCCCAGGAGGAGCATGACCGGATCGCCTGGCACCAGTCGTATAAGTAAAAATGCCAGAACCGACACGCCTAAGAGAGTGGGAATGAGATTTAAAATTTTTTTTAAGACGGCCTTTAACATAAGCCCAAGCTACTCAAAGTAAACTTCACGAAAAATATCTCCACCTAGCGGATCAATTTTATAGCCTTGGACGGATTTGGCCATGGCCCGGTAAATCATGGCATGGGCCACGGGTACCCAAGGGGCACGATCGTGAAAAATTTCCTGTGCTTCTTTGTACAGTTTGGTTCTGGCCTTCACATCAGAAATTGATTTTGCCTTGACCACTTTGGCGTTGAAATCTTTTTGGCACCACTGGGCCACGTTTGAGCCGGCGGTCATGCCACTGCATCCCAGAAGAACATTTAGAAAGTTATCTGGGTCTCCATTGTCCCCGGTCCAGCCCAGCTGAATCATCTGGTGTTCTCCATTTCGACTTTTGGCCAGGTAGGTCGGCCAATCGTAGGTGACCAGGGTGATTTTGATTCCAATTTTTGCCAGGTCGGCCTGCATCATCTCCCCCATTTTCTTTCCATTGGGGTTATAGGGGCGGGTGACAGGGAGGGTCCATAACTCAGCGGCGAAGCCATTGGGGAAACCAGCTTTGGCCAGGAGGGCCTTGGCCTTTTCCAGGTTGAAGGGATAATCCTCGGTTTGGTCGTTATAACTCCAGATGGTGGGGGGAAGAGGGTTTTTTGCCAGGATGGCGTTCCCCATATAGATGGCGTTGATGTAGCTGGCGCGATTGAGAGCATGATAGATGGCGCGTCTGACATCCAAATTTTCAAAGGGTTTTTTCTTTACGTTGAAGGCCAGGTAACCCACATTGAGTCCTGCCGCTTCCATGACTTTGAGTTTGCTATCTTGCTTCATGCTATTAATATCGGCGGGAGCAGGTTCGATAATGAGATGGCATTCGCCGGTTTTAAGTTTTTGATAACGAACATTGGCGTCGGGAGTGATGGCGAAGACCAGCTTGTCAATTTTGGGGGCCCCCTGCCAGTAGGTGGGGTTGGCCTCGAAACGGATCAGCGTATCTTTTTCGTAAGAGCGAAAGACAAAAGGTCCGGTGCCGATGGGGAAATTATCAATATCCTCTTTTTTATTTTCCTTGATCAATTTATCCCCGTACTCCTTGGATAAGATGCTCATAAAGCTCATGGCCATATTGGTGATGAAGGGCGATTCCGGCTTATTTAATTTGAACTCAACCGTATAGCTATCGATCTTTTTGACCGTGCTGATCAGGGAGTCCACTTCCATGGCCTTGAAGAACTCATAATTCCCACCGTTCACAGCGTGATAGGGGTGAGAGAGGTCTCTTTGTCGATCCACCGAGAAGATGACGTCCTCGGCGTTAAATTCGCGCGTTGGGGTAAAATATTTAGTGCCTCCGAATTTAACTCCTTTGCGAAGTTTGAAGGTATAGGTTTTTCCATCGGGGCTCACGGTCCAACTCTCGGCCAAACCGGGAACAGCTTCGGTGGTGCCATACTTGAACTCCACCAGTCGATTATAAATTGTATGTCCTGCCGCATTATTGGAGGTCCCGTCGGTGGTGATCTGGGGATTAAAAGAAGTCGGACTTCCCTCTGAGCAATAGACAAAAGTGCTGGCCTGAGCATGGGATAAAAAGGTTAAAATAAGACAGAGCGGAAAGAGGATTTGCCATAACTTCATAGAAGACATCCTTGCTGGAAGATTTTAGGATTTGAGCAGGCAAAGCGTAGCATAGGCCGTACAATTCATCTATGGCAAAGTTGTAGTCAAGAAGTAGGGGATAAAAATAATGAAGCCGAGTCCAGAAAGTTTTACCGATATCGAGGCCATCAAAAAGCGCGCCCATCGACCAAAAAAGGCCGTTATTACCGCCGCCATGACCTATGCCAACGGGCCGATCCACCTCGGGCATTTGGCCGGTGCGAACATTCCGCCTGATGTCTATGCTCGCTACATGCGGATGTTAATCGGGGCCGAAAATGTTTTGTTTGTCAGCGGGAGCGATGACCACGGATCGACCAGCGAGCTTGCGGCCTTGAAAGCGGGAAAGACGACGCGTGAATTTATTGATGAAATTCATCAGAAGCAATATGAAACTTTGAAACGATATAATATCAGCCTCGATGTCTATTCTGGGACCTCACGGCCGGAGTGTTTCCCTATTCATAAGCAGATGGCGCAAGATTTTTTACGCAAGCTCAACAACAACGGACTTTTAAACAAACGAATCAGCCAGCAGTGGTTTGATCCTAAAGTAGGGCGTTTTCTGCAGGATCGCTTTGTTCAAGGGAAATGCCCAAACCTCAAATGTGATAATGAAAATGCTTATAGCAACGAATGCGATAAATGCGGTACGCAGTACCTGCCAACCGAACTGCTCAATCCTCGTAGTGCCATCAGTGATGCGACTCCGGTTTTAAAAGATACCGTGCATTGGTTTCTTGATATGTGGAAGGTTTCCGAAACGCTGCGAGTTTGGATTCAAGGAAAAGAAAAGAGCTGGCGCGCCTCCGTCTTTAACGAGGTCATCCATACGGTTCTCCCCTCCCTTGCCTTCAGCAATTTGCATGAGCCAAAATATAAAGAAATCAAAGCAAGTCTTCCCAAGCACAAGAGCAAATATGCCGCCGGAAAAAAAATTCAAGTGCAGTTTGAAAATAAAGCGGATTTAACGGTTGGCCAAGATATCTTGAAGGCCAATGGAATTGAAAGTGAATTGCTGGATGGTTGGGCGCATAGATCAATTACCAGAGACGTAACCTGGGGGATTCCACTTCCTGAAGAGTGGGGTCCGGAAATTGCCGGCAAGAGTCTTTATGTATGGCCGGATTCCCTCATCGCTCCCATTGCGTTCACCCAAGTGGCCTTGAAGAATAAGGGTTTAGACCCGGCCAAGTATGAAGAATTTTGGAAAGATCCCGAGGCCCAAATATTCCAATTTTTAGGCCAGGATAACGTCTACTTTTACGTGCTCATGCAAGGGGCATTCTGGGTTGGGTCGCAAAAAGATCCAGGCCAGCAGCCAGCGGCAGGTGACTTTCAACTCACTGACATTTTTGGCAGCTTTCATCTCATGGTCGATGGGGAAAAGATGAGCAAATCCAAAGGCAATTATTTTACCGGAGACCAGCTGTTAGATGAAAAAGGATATAGCGCTGATCAGATTCGATATTTTGTAACTCTCTTAAGTCTGCCGGAAAAAATGTCCAATTTTGATTTTGAAAATTTCAAGGAAAGAAACCGATTCCTGGCCGGACCCATGAATGCGGCCTTTGAGAAACCCATCTCGGCCTGCCATTCCAAGTTCGGCGGAGTTGTTCCCAAGGGCGTCTTGATTGATAAGGTGCAACTCGAAACCGCCAAGATTATTCAACGCTATCTCCGCTCGATGGAGCGGGCCGAATACTCCACCCTTTTGTACGCGGTGGAAAATTACGCTCGCCTGGTGAACAGCTTATTTGTTCAGTGCAAGCCCCATGATGATCGCTTTCCTGAAGAGGAGCGCAACAACGGCCTTTTTTCCTGCTTTTATATTTTAAAAAACATCATGATCATGCTCTATCCCTTTGTTCCGGGAACCATGGATAAGCTGCGCCAGTCGCTCAATTTGCCCGCCGATGTTTTCAAGGTGGATGAGCTGGGAACAGGACTGGCCCCGGGGCATGTCATCGGTGAAAAGCAGGAATATTTTCCCGCGGCGCTCTAGCGACGAAGCTAATTTGTATTATCCTTTTTTTAGAATTTTGACATAAAAGCACCTGATATTTTCGGCATTCCTGCGGAAGTCATAGTAATTTCAAAATTTGCCACTCATCCTGCCAGTATGCAAAAACCACGATTCAAGCACAGCCTTTACACTCGTGCCTTTTTATTTACCTTGATTGGGAGTGGGTGTTTGCTTGGTGCCATTGCCGTGCAATCAGTTGTCATGGTCAGCAATTCGGTTGATCGGCTGCTTGATGATCGAATCACTCTGGCACGAACGACAGGCAACTATATCGAACACGTCATCTACCGCGATCTGGAGCGCATGGCCGGTGCCGCCCTGGACGTTATGCGACGGGCTCCTGTTGATGATGACGTTCAACTTTTGCGCACAACCTTAGGAAGTATCTATCCGACGACATTATTTCGGGAGGGTGCCTTTATCCTGGATAAAGACGGTGAGGTGCTCACCACGGTGCCGGATACTCTGGGGGAGATCCGTGAGCAGGTTGACCTGAAGAAACTTGCAGGCAAGTCCAGAGTGGCCCATGGAGTGGTAACCTCTGATCTTATCCGCCTCCCCGTTGGAGATCGGCGCATCTTAGTCTTACTCATGCCGATTTTCGACGTGAGCAAACGACTCTTTGGATTTGCCGGAGGATTATTTCATCCTGCCGCCTCGAATCTTCTGGCCTCATTTGAGGGCGCGCGAACGGGAACCAGTTCGGTTCTGCAGCTGGTTGATACCAACGGAGTGGTGCTTTCTGCCACGAGAGCTGCGGACCTCTATAATGTTACCGATCACGGCAGTCTCATCGGCAGTGCCATTGATGCCAAGAAAGAAATTCGCGGTCGATGCCATGCCTGTCATGCCTCCCCCGAGAAAGATCGGAAAGTCGAAATCCTGGCCTTCAGTCCCTTGCCCTCTTTGAAGTTAGGCATCGCTGTACGACAGCTGGAAAATGAGGCGCTCGCCCCCGCTTTCTCGCTGAAAAAAAAGCTGCTGGCCTTGGGGGGCACTTTCGTTTTGCTCTATCTTTTTTTCACCGCGCTGGCGGTTCATAGTGTGGTTCGCCCCATCAGGCGTCTTACCCGCGCCGTGGGTGAGATTGAGAATGGCGATGCTCATTATCCTATTCCCCACCTGGGAAAAGACGAGATCGGGAATCTGGCGAAAGTTTTGGATCATTGGCGCAATCAGGTGGCGGAATCCCTCAGCAGCGCTAAGCTCCATCAGGAGGCGCTCTATGCGGAGATGCACATCACCCAACGTCATATCGGGACGCTGGAATCAATCGCCGAGTTGAGCTCCCAAAAGATGGATCTCCAGGAGATGGCGGTGCAAGGCCTGGAACATATGTTGAATTTTTTTGGGGCCGCTCAGGGGGCCATTGCTATCCGGCACGAAGCTCAAAGTTTTTCGGCGCAAAAGGGACTGTCTTGCTCGCAACAGCATTCGATTCTTGAGGAGACAGATCGTTTCTTTAACAAGAACTCTGCGGGCGTTTGTCAAATTCGGGTGAGCTGCCAGGAACCCCATATTGGAGTGATCGGTCGGCTCGGCTCGCCGGGCGGAATTGAGGTCACCTGTCTGCTCGCCAATATTCAGCGCGAAGAGATTCAAGAACGGCATCTCAAAACCTTTCTCCATCATCTGATCATAAGCGCCTCAAGCCGTCTTCTTCAGGAAGAGGAAATCAAGCGAAGTGACCAGACCCGTGAGTTTATTCACCGCGTGCTGGCGGCCCAGGAGGAAGAGCGGCGGAGAATCGCCCGGGAACTGCACGATACTATCGCCCAAGACCTGGCGGCCCATCGGCTGGCGATCGAACGGCTGGAAAAATCACAGTCACCGGCTTTGCAGGGAAAAATAAAGAGCTTGGAAGAAAATGCTCATTCGATGCTGCTTACCGTGCGCCAGCTCTTGGTGGATTTGCGTCCTGCCGTGCTGGATACGATGGGTTTTTTGCCGGCGCTACAATGGTATTTGGAGCGCACGGAGCGCGAGCACCACATCCAGGGAACTTTCAACGTTGAGGGCCCCGAGCAAAAGCTGGCGCACGAAAAATCAGTCACGCTGTTTCGCATCTTTCAAGAGTCTCTCCAAAATACGGTCATTCACGCCAAGGCAACGAACATCTTGGTCAATGTGATTTATGATAAGAACAATCTCGAGATGACCATCGAAGATGACGGCCAGGGTTTTGATTCAAAGCTTATTCATGCAAAGGAACTCAATCCTGAAGGACGGGGGCTTGGTCTAAGAGGAATGGAGGAGCGAACTTTGCTTCTCGGCGGAAGATTGACAATCGAGTCCACTCTCGGACAGGGAACCGAAATAAAAGTTAACATCCCATTAGAGGAAAGATTATGAATCCCATTAGAATGGTCCTTGCCGATGACCACGTGGTTTTGCGTGTAGGTTTGAAATCTTTTTTTGAGGAGCAGTCTGATCCTCGAATTCAAGTCGTCGGTGAGGCCAGCTCTGGGGGCGAGGCCATCGAGCTGGTGGAAAAATTGCGGCCGGATTTTCTTCTGCTGGACCTCTCGATGCCCGTGATGGGCGGGCTCGAGGCGACGATCGAGCTGAGGCGTCGTGGCCACCCTATTAAAATTCTTATCCTGACTCAGTTCAATGAAACAATTTATCTGAGGCGGGTGCTGGAATCAGGAGTCAATGGATACATCTTAAAATCCGCCCGGGGCGAGGAACTTCTTTCAGCGATTCGGGCCATTATGACGGGGGGAACGTATATTGAACCCAGTATGGCGGCGGGGCTGGTTTCAAAGGCCTTGGACATCCACAAAGAACTTCCGGCCGAATCAACGGAAGAATCTTTTACCAGACTCACGCCCCGCGAGCGACAAGTCTTAAAGCTTGTTGCCGAGGGTGCCAGCAATAAGGAAATTGCCGACTCGCTGGAGTTATCGGTCAAGACGGTCATGACTCATCGATTGAATCTTATGGATAAGTTGGATATCCGCAATCGCTCCAAGCTCATACAGTTCGCGATCCAGATGGGATTGATCCAAATGCCATTGCGCGAATCACAGTCTCAGTCCTTCTAGAATTCTCTTGGCCTCAAGCATGTCGATTTTAGTCAGCACGTAAATCACCCGACCGTCGGACAGGCGAGTGGACAGCAAATGCCATCCTTCCGGGCATGAGGATTTTTCTTCAAAGCATCCGGCGTAGGGGGCCAGCGCGTTCGGCAGCGGCGCGCCTCCAAGGCCCAGCCAAAGATTTTCGCTTCCAAGCCACCACCCGGGAGTCGGTATGGCGCGATAGAGAATCTGCCCAGGAGGCCAGACCACGGCGTTTGGCAGGTAAGGCGGAGTTATAAGCTTTCCGGCACTCGGAGGAACTTCACGGAGCTGGCCGGCCTTCAGCCATCCGGTTTGAATGAGCGGACCTTGCACTCCTCGATCAATGATAAAAAGTGCCGACACCAAGAGCATGGTCCAGAGAGAGGCCTTTAGTTTATTGCCCAAAGGATACCTCCTAGTACGATCGTGGCAATGACTCCTGGGATGTGTGAAATGGGGACCGAGCGCGAGGCGAACTGGAGAGCGTGGATTCGCCTGGCGGTGGAAATCTTTTCACCGGGCGCGGAGTCCGTCTCGCCATGGACCTTGAGCAGGACCCCTTCGAGGGCGCGGGCATCGCCCATGATCCAAGTTGCAAGACTATCACAGGCCTGCTCATGGGCCTCAATCAGATTTCTAAAAATCACCAGGGACGCCGGACTCAAACACTGTACACTTCTGAAGCACCATAGGATCAGCAGCATGCCATTGGCCCCATAGTAGAGGTGGGCCAACTCATGCGCCACCACGGCATCCAACTCCTCATCCCGCAGTTCCCCGATAAGCTTTCGGGATACCAGCAGGACCGGTCTAAAAAAGCCACTGACCGCGGCGGTGGAGGTCTCCACCTCCAGACAAAGCGCCAGGCAGGAGTGAATGCGCCAGGTGTTCTTTTTACTTGCCGCGTATCTGGAACTCACCCGCAGAAAGGACCTCGTGAGTCGTTCATCTATGGTTCGCGAAGCCGTGATCCTCCCTCGGCGCATTTTCCAAATGGGTAAAAATTCTTGAACAATGAAAATCATGGCAGTTCCCAAAACCAGTAATGCCAAAAGACCAAGGCCTACCATTCCGGAGCGGGTAAAACTCTCTATCCAAAGATTGATGCGAAATAATACTGGGTGCTGAGAGGTCAGCCAGGAGAGTTGCATCACGGGGATGATCACGGGCAGAACGAGTGAAATGCCAAGGAGCTGAGACAAAAAGAGGGGAGGCAAGGGGCCGGAAAAACGTTGCAGACCTAAAACCCAAACACCGGCCACAGTGCTTTGGATCAAATTATGCGATAGAAGAGAGATGAGCAGCAACATTGGTAAAATTTTGTCAGGGCCGCCGTCTCTTGGCCAACCATTCAATCATTTCAGTCCAAGAAATTCGCAAACTCAGCACTTTTACCTAGGGGTCCTCAGTCCAAGGCCCGATATGGGACCTTCTGAAAATCCCTTAGGATGAGTTCATCGATAGGAACTTTAAACCTTGGGAGGCGACAGATGAAATATTACAAGAGCGGTGAGCAGGTGAGCTACGGACTTTATATCTCCGCAAAGGCCATGGATATGTGCTTCATTGGGGCCGAGGATGAAACGTTGGAGGGTGTTCCCGGTGCGACTTATATCAGGTTACCAGTCCTGCTTATGTTACTTCTCTCTCCCGCTTTTGGCGGCGTGTTTGTGATGACCTTTCCGGTCATTGTGCTTGCCATGGTGGGCATCGTTTTTCTCCAGAGTGTCGCGCACCTGATCAAAAATATGTTTCATCGTCATGCTGACTTGGTGGTGATGCGGTGGGAGCCTACGATCGCCTATTTCAATAAAAAAAATAGGGAAGCGGAAGATTCAAAGAAAGAAAATCCTGAGAAAAAATAACCAATAATTTAAAAGGTGAATATTATGACTAACCTGATCTTAATCCTTATCTTGAACATCGCACTGGCCTACGGAGGAGGTGGCCAGAGTGAAGAGGCGGGTGGTTGCCTTGACTGCCATGGGCAAAAGGGCGAGTCCCTGCGCTTCCAAGACGGCAGTCGAAAGGAAGTTTTCGTCAATCCTGAGGAATGGGCCCAATCCGTTCATGGTGGCATCCTGACCTGCACCGACTGTCACCGCGATATCTCGGATGTTCCCCATGGCCCAAAGAAAATCCCAGATGCCCGTGACTACACCTTACAGCAAAGCAATACGTGTCAGCGTTGCCATTATGCCTATTTTACGCGGATGCTGGATGGGATTCATTACGAGGTTCTCAAATCGGGGGTGCGCGAGGCCCCCACGTGCGTAGATTGTCACGGCTCACACAATATCAAAAGTCCCAAAACTCTCAGGGCCGCGCTTAACGGGCGATGTGGTAGCTGTCACAATCAAGTTTTTGAAACTTACAAAAAATCCGTCCACGGAAAATTATTCATGGCCGGAAACAATGAGGATGTGCCCGTCTGCACTGATTGCCATGGGGCCCATGCCATCGAAAACCCCAATAAAAGCAAGTTTCATTTAAACTCCTATCAGATCTGCGCCAAATGCCATGCCGACGAAGATAAGATGAAGCGGTACGGTTTGAATCCCAATGTCCTCACGACCTATCTCGAAGATTTTCATGGAGCTTCGACAAAAGTCTATGCGGCGGAGGCCCGGGACCCCAAAAGGCCGATTGCCACGTGTACGGATTGCCATGGCATTCACGATATCGTTTCGTTTAAGGGTGGAATCGCGCGACAGAATATTCTCAAAGCTTGTCAGCGCTGTCACGCCCAGGTGCCGGCGGCCTTTACTGATTCCTGGCTTTCCCATTACCGGCCGTCGCTGGATAAGTATCCCGCGGTCTGGGTCGTGAAGTGGGCCTATCGAATCTTGATTCCGCTTATTATTCTCGGACTCGTGCTTCACATCTTACTTCACCTTTGGAGACTCGGCACACGCCGATAGGAGATTTTTATGACAGCAAAAGTTAAAATTAGACAACGGCAGGATGGAACTTTTGAAGTGGAACGCTTTACTCCCCTTCGTCGCATCGAACATCTTATGGTGATTCTTACCTTTGTGATTCTTGTGCTCACGGGCTTTCCGCAAAAATTTTACGACACGAGCTGGGCGGCCTGGGCCCTCAACATGTGCGGGGGGTTGGATAGCGCACGACTCATTCATCGCGTGAGCGGACTGATTTTCTCCTTCCATCTCTTTGCGCATCTGGCAGGAATTGCCATCGGGACCCTGGCCCACAAGCTCACCTTGAGTCTCTTGCCCACCACCCGTGATATTCGAGATGTCTTCGCCACGCTCGGATATTATTTGGGCAAGCGCTCCACTGCGCCGGCCTACCCTAAGTTCGATTATCGCCAAAAATTTGAATACATTGGAATTGTTCTGGGCGGGCTGGTGATGGTGTTTACGGGGTTGATGCTTTTATACCCCGGTATAGTGGCGGCGATTCTCCCCGGCCAGTTTATTGCCGCCGCGAAGGTGGCGCATACCAATGAGGCGATGCTGGCCTTTCTGGTATTGCTCATCTGGCATGTCTATGGATCGCATTTTTCCCCCGAAGTCTTTCCCATGGATAAGACCATTTTTACCGGCTACATTACCAAAGAGGAATTGAAGCATAGGCACACTTTGGAATTCGCACGTCTCTTTCCCGAAGAATCCCTGGATTGAAAGATTAGAAGACTAAAAGTCATAATGCTTTAGATAAACGTCATCGCCATTCAAGTCATTGTCAAGCATAAGGACATGAATGGCGCCCTCAACCCCCGCCGTCTTGTGCTCGGCCTTTCGCCAGATGGTGATGCCTTCCAGCTCTTCGTAATTGGGAAAGCCGGGCCGATAATCGACATAGTGGGCGTACTTGAAATTTCCCGTATCCATGTCAAAGGCCAAGATCCCCCCGTCCACCCGATCCGACACGAGGAACAAAGTTCGCGTTTCAAGATCAAATTCTCCGCCCTGGATGCGATGGACTTTGACCGGCCTGTCGCCTTTGGCATTTTTCAGCACCAGTCGCGGCGCATGTTCAAGGCGAAAGCCTTTTTCATCGTCGATCATTTTATAGCCATAGAGGCCGACCTTCTTATTTGGTGTGAACTCGGAGGTGTAGAGAATTCCAGTGGTGGGATTGATGGCAACATAGGGAGCGTGCTTTTGCTGCTGCCAAAAATTCGCCACCCCTTTGAGCTCCATCGTGGCGGCGTCAATTTTGAGAAGTTTAAAGGGGCGATGACGGCCTTCCACCGGGACGTAAATATGGCCCTGGTAATAATCAATATCGCCCATATGGTAATATCCCTGGGCCCGTAAATCGGCGGGAATTTCCACTCGTGCAACGCCTAAGCTTTTTTCCCTCCCGGAAAAAGAGGTGTTGAGATTCAGATCGGCGGGAATTCGCCACAGCCCGTTTATTTGCGAGATAAACCAATTCTGCTCGTCATGGGTTATGCCTTGAACTTCATCAGACCAGGAAAAGGATCGGTCGCTGGGAAAATCGGCCTTATTTCTCAAGGAATGGCCGAACAGGCCGGACCGGGCCTCCTGAGCACTCAGCCAGAGAACACAGATAAAGATAATTTTGAGCGCACCCACAAGAACTCCCGAACCCCGCAAATATTGTAGCTGATCCCTGGGAAATAGGTGGGAGACGTAAAAAAATTACAGGTTCTGACAAAATTTAGGTGAGGTGCATGGGACGCAATAAACTTCCAAACAAAGTTTTACGACTCGTGTTCGGTAATATTATACTTTTGTCTCAAGCCACGTCTATTAAAGTCTTTCAATCGGGGCCTCTGTTGTTTAACTCGTTTTTGCGAATTTTTTTTGTTACGGCGACGTGCCTTTTTGCTTTCGCCACTTTGGCCAATGAGTGTGGCAAACATCTGGATAATTTTAATTCTCCGGTTTGTACCGATGCCAAGTATATTTTTTGGAGCGGGACGGCCCTGACGATTGGCTTAAGACTTTTTAAAAAAGATTTTGAAACGCAGGTGCAAGATCAGGTGGTTCAGAAAAACCATTTAAAACAGTGGGGTGCGATAGGCGATCTTATCGGTTATGGTTACCTCAATGGTGCTTATGTCTTGGGCCAAATACTCTTTGGGGGCACCAAGGGAAATGCCAGGGCCGAACACATGTTTGAGTCCTCTTTTTACACCGTCGGTGTCACCTACGGGCTCAAGCAGATGATTCACGAATCTCGTCCGGGGTTCCGTGAGGACCCTGAGTCTTTTCCTTCGGGCCACTCCTCCTTTTCCTTTACCTTCGCATCCGTTGTCACGGCCAACCACGGTTGGCTCTGGGGCGGCCTCGCCCATCTTACCGCCTCCTTCATCTCCTTTAGTCGCATCAACGATAACTGGCATTATCTCCATGATGTCGTCGCCGGCATGACCATCGGCATGAGCTATGGCTGGGGAGTTTATTTTAATCACAAAAAATATCACAAGCCCTATTGGATAGGTTTTCTACCAACCGAGGATCTCAAGGGCGCACAGCTCGCCTTAAACTATCGTTTCTAGCTACAGTCCCTGAAGGAGCGAGGCCCACACGCCGCCTTGTCCGGCACCGGCATGGGTGAAAAAAAGTTTTCCCATTTCAAAGTCTCCGTTCTCGGCAAACCATTCGGGCGCATGAGTTCTGAGTCTGCCGATGGCATTGGGTTCGAAGTGGAAGGGCGAGCGTGAGCGATAGACCAGGGAGGCGTCCCAGCTAATCGGGTAAGGGGTAATGGAGAGATAGAACCATCCGCCCCGCTCAAACACGAAGGGAGATTCAGAATAAGCACTGTTGAAGGCGCGAGTTTCCGGCCCAAGCGCCAGGGCCATGGCGGGCGCGCTCCAATGAATCAGATCAGAGGAGACGCGGTAGGCGACGCCGCTGGCGCGATTTTCCTTGGAGACGCAGCGGGTGTAATAGACCACCCAGAGGGTGCCGAGACGAAAGAGCATGGGATCGCGGGCGACGCACAGATCTTCAAAACCACCTGGCAAGCGGGTCCATTTTTCCAGATCGGGGGAGGTGGCGAAGAGAATTTTTGAGCGGTCATTATCCGGGCCCGAGGCGCGAAAGGCCATGACGTAGCGGTGCTCATCTTTGAGAATATGAGGGGCCCAAATTTGCGCCTCTCCAGGTAGCGCCTGCATCGAGACATGGGGATTTTGATAAGGCCCCAGCGCGCTTTCATTCTCAGCGGTGGTGGCGTGGACAAAGTCGCGCTCCTCCATGGGGGTGAAGGGCTCGTGATGAAAAATTCCGAAGAGGTGGAAGAGGCCTTCTCGGTCTTGAATGATGGTGTGGTCGTTGACGTAGTGAGCGCCCGAGGGAAGGTCGCGGACATTTAAAATTTGCGACTGGGGTCCCTGCGAAAGCACGGGGCGCGGCGGGCCGCTTAAAAAGGAAACCTGATAGGCGCTTTCGCTAAAAGGCACCGGCGATTCGCGGGAGTCGATCTCCAAAATAATTTTCCCGTCCTGGCAGTCGTTGGGTTCGAGCTCGAAACTCTGAAGATCTTGCGCAATCGAACGCATGCTATTGGCATAGGCCTCAAACCAGACACCTCCCTCGCGTCCTTCAATTCTTAATCGTGCGAACTGGCCACCTTTGGCGGCCGAATAGGTGCGAGTGAGGATGACGGAGGAGGCCTGATCGGGACAAACCGCTGTGATGTGAGTGACCCCGCGCCCTTCTCGCACGGAGAAGTTTTCAGGTTTACTTTCTCGTTCAGCATCCAAGGTGGCCTGGATATTTTTGCTGTCACTGAAGGTGAAACGCTGAGGCGTTCCCTGGGGTTGATAATCATCGAAGGTGTAGGCCAGACCCAGCGATCTCACCCGAAGGGGAGCGAACGAGCCGGTCTCACCGGATTCAAAACCAAAGCGCATCCCACCGCGCGAGACGATGGGATCGGCGATATGCAGACGATAGAGCTGATGCTCATAGATGGCATGGCGCCAGCCATCCTCAGGATCGTGAACGATGAAGCCGTGCTGTCCTGCAAAGGCATTGGCGTGGGGGCCGAGAAAGTACCAGCCGCCATTATAATAGTCTTCGGTTCCGGTTCCCAAATTCAGCGGGTAGCGCATGCCATCGGTGCGAATCATCTCATCGCCTTCCAAAAAAAGGCGCGAGCCGCGCTGGCCATCGGTTAGGTTTTCAAACAAGGCCACGAAGTTGAGGGCCTGATTGGATTCAAAAACCGCCATGGTGGTATCGGTGCCCGGGGCCTTCTGATCACGGTATTGGGCCATGAGGTGAACTCCGGGGCGGGCGGCCGCCAGCTCTGTCGCCGCCATAATGCCTTCGACGACGAGGTCAGGGGTCTGGGTTTCAAGCGTGAGCGTCTCACCTTCCGCCAGGGGAATGGGCAGGCGAGTCGCCAGGTGGCCTGCGGTATTTGCAAAGTGGGTGGCACTTTTGAAATCAACCCACTCGCCACTTAGGCCGAAGAAAAAGGTCGCAGGCACGGGGGCCTGATTTCCAATTCTAATTTGTAGCTGAGGCAACGATTCGTGGGGGAGCTGAAGATGCAGGCGCGCCACCGTGGTCGGGCCGGTGGCGAGAATCAGCGGTTTGCCAAGGGAGACACTGGCGCGTTCGGCATTTTCGGGGAGGTTTCGGGTCCAGTCCTCACTCATAAACTGGGCCAGCTCTTCGGCACTCGGGCCGGTACTCGATCCCGCACCTTCGCGATAGGTAATTTGATAATAGTTTGGGTCGCCTTTAAAACGAATCTTGGCCTCTTTACTCCAGGCGAAGGGCACGTAGCTGGTAAAGGCCCCGGAGCTTTGCTGCCAGTCTAAGACCAGAGGAGCTTTCCAAGGACCCCGACCCTCAAAAAAATCCCGCGGCCGGCCTTTAAAGACGGTGATTCCGTCCAGCTCAACCCATAGTTCCTGGTATTGGGTATCGATTTTTTCTTTGGCGGTGGTCATCCACAGGCGGGCAATTCGACCTTCACCACGATCATGAAAAAGCACGCGGTAGTCCTGGCCGCCAATCCGCTCAGTACTCACGCCTTGGCCATGGCCGTCGCCATTGCCCCCCAGATAGTCGTGGGTGGTGTGGGAGCGCGTGACCCAACCTGAATGGAAGCTCATCAAGGCCGCCAGCACGTTGGTAATAATAACGGTTGAAATTGACATGGAGCATTAGTAACACGAATCAGCGTCTTTCGCACGAAAGCATGAAAAAAATTGCCATCGCCTAACTGGTTAATTTGTGGGAAGTTTCCCCGCTTTCACAGGAAAGAAGAATAAAATAATTAAGCAAATCAAGGCCCCCGCGGCCCCATACAAAAAGGTGGCGAAGGCACCGAACTTGTCCCATAAAAATCCCCCCACCATACTGGCAAATAAGGTGGCGATTCCCGTAAAGGTTCCCACGTAACCGACCGCCGTGGCCTTTCTGTCTTCGCTTAATAAATCGATGGCGAAGGCCTTTCCCACGCCCTCCGTGGCCCCCATATATAAACCATAGCTGGCAAAGAGCAGCCAAAAATAAATTTCCGAGGTGGCCAGCATGAAACTTAAGTACACAAAGGTAAAAAAGAGTAGTCCGCCCATCAGGACATTTTTTCTGCCAATCTTGTCGGACAACCCACCCAGGGAGGGACTGGAAAGCGCATAGATCAGATTAAAAAAGCAATACATTAAAATGGTTTTGGGCGTGCTGATCCCCGCCGCCTGAACCTTAAGTAGTAAAAAAACATCGCTGGAGTTGGCGAGGGAAAAGAGGGTCCAGGCCAGCAGATACCGACGAAAATTTTTGGGCAACTTGGAGAGGGATTCCCATTCAGGTTTTGGCGGCACAATTTTCACTTCCGCCACTTTGTCCTCGGCAATTCCAAACGAAATGAAGACGGCGAGGATGCCGGGAATGAAGGCCAAAAAATATATGGGTCGTAAATTTGTTGAGTAATTCAAATACAAAATGGCGATGAGCGGGCCGATGGCCGCGCCCATGGTATCCATGAGACGATGCCAGCCAAAGGCCGCACCACGCTGATCCTGCGAGACTGATTCGGCCAACAAAGCATCCCGCGGGGCCGTGCGAAGTCCTTTTCCCAGACGATCGAAGGACCTTGCGAATAAGACCTGAGGCCAGCTTCCTGATGCTCCGGTCAATGGTTTGGCCAAGGCGGCAAAGAGGTAGCCCACACAGATAAAAGGTTTTCGTTTTCGAATGCGATCTGACCACGAGCCGGCGAAGGTTTTCATTAAGCTCGCCATGGCCTCCGCCGTGCCTTCGATAATTCCCACTGCGGTGGCGGAGGCGCCCAGGACAGTGGTCAGAAAAATAGGTGTGATGGGATACAGCATTTCGCTGGCGACATCGGCAAAAAAAGAAATGAGTCCTAGCTTGATCAGCGTCGGATTTAAAACCTTGCTGCTGGATTCGTTCTTTGGATTAGAGTCCGGATGGTTCATCCACATCGCCCGGCTCTACCTCAGGGTCCATGCTGTCGGAGGTCCTTTGCAATAGATCTTTAATGAGGTTTTGATGGGCAACTTCCTCGGCCTTGAGTTCGGTAAAAAGTTTTTTGACCTCGTCATTTTTGAGTTGCGGTAGCGCCTTGGCGAAAAAGTTATAGGCCTTCACCTCGCAGGCCAAGGCGACTTCCAAGGCATGTTTTTTAGACATGAAGCTTCTTGCCTGACTATACTCGGGGGCTTCCACCTCGCTGACTTCATCAATCATATCGATGGTGACAACGCTGGGACGAGTGCCAAAAATATTTTTCCTTTGGGCGGCAAGCTCCCGACCATGCTTGTCCTCATTCTCGGCCATCGAGGCAAAAAAGCTTCCGGCATCTCCCGTCCTGGTGGAGCCAATTTGCTTGGCAAATTCTTCGTAACGTTCTTTGGCTTCCTCTTCGATCAAAATGGCGAGATCGAGGGCATCTTGTAAATTAAGATTGGAAAAATCAATTTTTTTGGCCATGGGAACCCCTCATTTAATGATTTAATCAAAGCCAAAAGAGTAGACTAATTCAAGAACATTTTCAACAACGCACAAGCTGACCAGTCTCAGACTATTTCCTTGAAATTACTCTTGCGAATCCCTATAATCTGCCCATCAAAGGAGTCAGGCATGGCGTTCAAGATTACCTACTCGGCCGTTTCGGCCGATGCTGCTGAAATTGATAAAAACTTCGAGGCGGCGGTTGTCAAAACCAAAGCGATGATCGGCAAAGAATATCCGGCGTACTTTGGTTATAAGGAAATTCCGCCCGAAGGATATCTGGATAATTTTAATCCCGCCGATACTCGCGTGCTGCTGTCACGGCACGGCAAAACTCCCATGGGAAAATTTGATGAGATCATGCAGCTTTCGGCCAAGGCGCAGAAGTCCTGGGGCATGACCCCTTGGCAGGAGCGGGCCAAAATTTTAAATCAGGTTGCCAATAAAATTCGCGAAAATCGCTGGGAATATTCCGCGCGCATGGTGCTTGAAGTTGGAAAAAATCGCATGGAGGCCTTGGGCGAGGTTGAGGAATCGGCCGACCTGCTTGATTACTACGCCGGTCAGCTTGAAAAATCCAACGGCTTTCTGCAAAAGATGGGCCAGCTCTCGGCCGGCGAAAATGCCATCAGCGTTCTCAAACCTTACGGCGTTTTTGCCGTGATCGCGCCCTTCAATTTTCCCATGGCCTTGTCGGCCGGAATGTCGGCCGGTGCCTTGGCGGGCGGCAACTCGGTGGTGATGAAGATTGCCTCCACCACCCCGTGGACGTCTCAGTGCCTGTTTGAGGCCTATCGCGACGGCGGCGTGCCGGAAGGTGTATTGCAGGTGGTGCAGGGAAGTGGAAGTATCATTGGAGATGCCCTGGTCAACCATCCGCTCACGAAAGGAATTGTCTTCACCGGCAGCTACGATGTTGGAATGGGGATGATCAGAAAATTCGGCACCGGCGGAAAATGGGTCAAGCCCTGCTTCACCGAGATGGGCGGCAAAAATCCGGGGATCGTGTGCAAGTCGGCCGATGTGGACAAGGCGGTGTATGCCACCTGGAAATCGGGCTTCGGTCTCTCCGGCCAAAAGTGCAGCGAGCTCTCGCGCGTTTATGTGCAGAAAGATCTTCGAAAAGAGTTTCAGGAAAAACTTATTGCCGCGATCAATAGCTTTGTGGTGGGCGATCCCACCCGAAAAGAGGTTTTTGTCGGCCCGGTCATTGATGAGCGCGCGGTCAAAAAATATCTCTGGGCGGTGGAAGAGGCCAAAAAAGATGGCGGCAAAATTTTAGTCGGCGGGGTCGACCTGCGGGAAAAAGCGGAATATAAGCATGGGCATTTTGTCGCCCCGACTTTGGTTGATGTTCCGGATAATCACCGGCTGCACAGTGAGGAACTGTTCCTGCCCTTTGTGAATATCTACTCCTTTGACAGCATCGAGGAGGTCATTCCGCGCGCCAATGATTCGATCTACGGCCTGACCGCCGGAATCTTCAGCAAGGATGAGCGCGAGCTGGAATACTTTTTTAACAATATCCAGGCCGGCGTCACCTACGCCAATCGGCCCACAGGAATCACCACGGGTGCCTGGCCGGGGGTGAATTCCTTCTGCGGCTGGAAGGGCTCGGGCGGAAGCGGGAAAGGTTTCTGCGGTCCGTACTATGTAAGCCAGTTTATGCGCGAACAATCTCAGACCAGACATCCCTATTAACAGGAAAAAAACATGAGCAAATTATATCCGGAAATCAAAGTCAAACCCCCAGGCCCCAAGGGCAAGTTTATCATCGCCAAAGATCGGAAGTTCTCTTCGCCCTCCTATATCAAGGCCTATGATCTGGTGGTGGAGAGAGGCGAGGGGCCCTGGATCTATGACGTCGATGGAAATCGCTACCTGGACATGATGGCGGGAATTGCCACGGCCTCCACCGGACACGCGCACCCGCAGGTTGTTGAGGCGATTAAAAAGGCGGCGGATAAATTTTTGCACATCTGCGGTACGGATTTTTACTACGAAAGCATGTCTGATATTGTGGAAAAGCTGGCCGGTTATGTGACGGGCATGGGGCCCAAAAAAGTTTTTCTCACCAACTCCGGCACCGAGGCCATCGAGGGCGCCATCAAGCTGGCGCGCTTTCATACCAAGCGTTCCAATATCATTGCCTTCAATGGCTCCTTTCACGGACGCACCACGGGAGCGATCGCGCTGACCTCTTCCAAGATCAAGTATCGCGCCCACTTCGGCCCGCTCATGCCCGGAATTTATCACGTGCCGTTTTGCAATCCCTATAGTGACTTGCGCGAAACCGAAAGTGCTTCTCCGGCGATTCAACACATCGAGGAAGAACTTTTCGCCACGCTCGTCTCGCCTAAAGAGGTGGCCGCCATTGTGCTCGAGCCGGTTTTGGGCGAAGGTGGCTATGTTCCACCCACGAAATTTTTCCTCAAGAGTTTGCGCCGTATCTGCGACGAACATGGAATCATGCTGGTGTACGATGAGGTCCAGTCGGGCGTCGGCCGCACCGGTCAGATGTATGCCTCAGAACATTACGGCGTCTATCCCGATATCTACTGTACCGCCAAAGGTCTGGCGAGTGGCATGCCCCTTGGTGCTATCGTGGCGAAAGAGAGTGTCATGACCTGGCCCAGGGGAACCCATGGATCAACTTATGGAGGCAATCCTGTGGCCTGTGCCGCGTCCCTGGCCACGCTTAAAATTGTGGAAGGTCTTCTTCCCACGATCCGCCAGAACGGCGATATTTTGATAGCAAAACTGCGCCAGCTGCAAGAGCGTTTTCCCGTGATCGGAAGCGTGCGAGGTTTTGGCTACATGGTGGGTGTGGAATTCAACGATCCAAAAACTAAAGCGGCGGCCCATGCCTATATGGAAGACCTGGAACAATTGAGCTTTCAAAAAGGCGTCTTGCTCCTCGGCTGCGGCGCTTCGACGATTCGTCTCGCTCCACCCTTGATTGTGGGTCAGCACGAGTTTGATATTATGCTCGGGACGTTGGAAGAGTGTATGGTCGAACTGAATAAGAAGCACAAATACTAGCGCAACACGCGAGAATTAAAGAGTGACTTGTTGCAGTGTGATTGTGTGTCACTTATTCAGTATAACCCCCCCTGTCCAAACAATTTCTATCGGAGGATTTCTATGAAATTAGTAACACTGGTGTGTGTACTCTTTGTAAGTTTCGCGGCATTTTCCGCTGACGTCGTCGAGCTGATCGGTAAAGATGCCTCAGTCGGACTCATTGCCAACAAAGATTACGCCAAGGCCTCAAAGACCTTTTCTTTTAAGCGAACGGCCAAAACAGCTTCGAAGGTCACTGTAAAATTTGACTTTCTCTTCGTGCAACCCGGCTGCGTTGAGTATGCCATTGAGTATACCGCCATTCCGGCCCTCAAAAGTACCAACTGCGTCGCCAGACTTGATCTCGGCCACGATTGCGAAGAGGTCACTTTTGAAGGTTATCAAACCGCCAAGCGCGTCTGTAAGAGAGACGGAACGGTTTTAAATACCGCCCACAACACGCTGGTTTTAAACTTTGAAAAGGCCGTGGTTCTTACCGCAACCGCTGATGAGCTTTTTGAAGTGAATGTTTCTCAGGATTCCATGCAAGCTGGCAAGGCCACTTTGCGCGCTCGCCCCCTCGACACGGATTCCGTGTACAAGGTCAAAGTGAGTGGTGATGAAGTAAGTTTTAAAGCTGAGTAATTAGACCATCGGGTGCCATTTTCTGGATGGCACCCATTTTCTCCTCAAAAAGTTGGCAGCCCTAAAATTAGCTCCCCGATCTCTATCTTCTATAAACTCTGTTTGCCTAGTGAAATTAGGTGGTTAGCTCTTGTTTTGGTTCTCCCAAAAAATACCGAAGAGCAATGCTAGGATATAGGTGTGAAGACGAAGTATTTCAGGCATTTAAGCAAACAATTGAGTTCGCTTTTTTGGGCGTCGTTTTCACGTCTTACTTTTTTGATATTTTTATCCCTGCTCTGGAGCTGTACTCCGGAGGACAAGCCAGCGACTGCCACGGCGACGGGATCGGGAAGCGGCACTGAGGGGCGAGTTTTCGGAGGCCCGCTCACGCCGCGCAGTAATACCTGGAGCATGACCATGTCCTCCCACAATGCGGGAGAGACTTACAGCTCCACCTCGTTATTTTACGGGCTGGTCGAGGGCACGGCTTCGGCTTCCGGGGGAGTGAGCGGCTTCGTTCGTCTGAAGTGGGAAACATCGGTCGATGGGGTTTTGAAGTTTTCCGGAAATGGTGGCTGGACCCTCACCCGAAAACCCGGGGATACTTTTTTCGGCGAATGGGTGGCCTTCTCCATCAAACTCACGGACGGAACTCTGAATAAAATTCGAATTATCGCCGAAGATCAGATTGGCAACAGCATTTCCAAAGAATTTTTTGTTTTTGCCGATGGCACCGCTCCCTATCTGACTCTGGATGCACCCTACAGTGTGGCGGCGGCCTATTGGACCCAAAGCGCCTCCGTCGTGGTCTCAGGTACGGCCACCGACAACGTGGCGGTGAAAGAAATTCGTTGGGCCAATGTCACCACCGGTTTAAACGGTCTTGCCACGGGCACCACCACTTGGTCGCAGAGTATCGCCCTTGATCCCGGGCCTAACGTGGTCAACTTGACCAGCGTGGATTTGGCCTTAAACACGCGTTTAAGCACAATCTCAATCGGGCGCGATAACGCTTCACCTGTCATCAGCATCGCGACTCCGACGGCGACGGGGCGTTTTATCAGCACCACCACCGCGCCTGTGGATTTGACGGGGACGGCCAGCGATGCCGATAGTGGATTAGAAAAAATTATCTGGAGCAATGCCGCCACCGGTGGCTCGGGGACGGGAAGTGGTCTCGGCACCTGGTCCATTAGCGGTATTCCTGTGGTCCAGGGCACGAATGCCATCACTGTCACGGCGGTGGATCGAGTCGGCCTAGTTCAAACTGCCGTAATCAATTACATTGTAGACCTGGTTTCCCCCACCGTGACGGCGGCGTCCTTTGCTATCAATGGTGGCGCGGTGAGTGTGGGGAATAATCCTGCCCCGTACACGATTTCCGCCACCGATGCGGAGACAAAAATTACTCATATTTGCCTGCGCTACAATAACACGCTGGAGCCACCGGCCAATGATGGCTGCTGGACGGTGATCGGAACTCCGGCGCAAAATCTTACCCACACCTCGACCTTCCTGATCGGAACAGCGCCGGGATTATACAACGTCTACGCCTGGTTCAAGGACGAGGCAGGACGCCGCAGTGGTCTCACCAACTCAGGCGCTGGAACCGCCGGAAGAGACCTGGAAAGTGTTCAGTATAATCCTGGAAATCCACCTTCCGTTCTGGGAGTCTTGGCCTCCAATACCGATGCTCCGAGTGATCCACCCACTGAGGCCCAGAGAGCAATCGGAGCTGGTGGGACAGTTTACATCAAGTGGCGCGTGACAGATGTCGAGGGGCTGTCGGCCAATCCCATCTCGCTGCAATTTACCACCAATGAAAATACCTGGACCGACATCGCCAATAATCAAAACAATAATTCTGGAGCGGGCTGTGTCGCCGACAACGCCGGCACCACCGCCGATAACGGTTTCACGGGTTGTTATAAATGGACCGCCCCTGCCGTTCCGGGCACATATTTTAAAGTGCGAGTGACGGCAAAAGATTCCCATGGCCTGACTTCCTCGGTGGCCATTGCGCCCTTGAACGCCGGCAAATTCACCACCATTGCGGGTAATACCGATACGGGAATCAATGGCAGCGCCAGCTCCGCCATCCTTTTTCACAATGTGCCGAGCTCTCTGTTTCCCGATGGCAGCAGCATGGCGGTGACCAACTCGGGCATTATTTATATTCGGGATTTGAACCGCGGTATCCTGGTGGTCAAACCTTCCGACGGGCTCTTAAAAGTTTTGGTGAAGAAGGACACCACTTTAGGTTCCAATAATGGCGATGGAGGCCCGGTCAGCTCGGCCACGGTGAGATATCCCATCGCGATAGCGCTGGATGAAAATGAGAATGTCCTGATCATGGATTACGGCAGAATAAGGCGAATCAATGTCAACGTGACTCCTAATACCATCGAAACCATTATCGGCGGAGGGGCCAATACGGCGGATACCGTGGCCGATCCCAGGCAAGTCAGCATCTCCCTGGCCCCTACTGATGGTGGCACAGGCTCCCCACTCTATTCGAGTATCAAGATGCCCTTCATCGCTCTGCCTAATGGCGATATTATTTTTACCGATCGCGATTCATTTTATGGGGCGACTCCGGCGGGGGCCCATCGCGTTCGCTATTATGACAAGGGCACCGGGGAAGTGACCACCATCAGACCGTCGGGAATCGGAACGAAAAATAATGGCGTGCAAGATATTTCCCTGTGCGGTATCTATGCTTTTGGTTTTCGTTTCGATTTGAGTAGCAGTGAACTTACGTCCTTATATTTTAGCTGTACCAGCACGGACATCTTTCGCGCCAACCCGCAAACATATGCTTCGGAAGGGCCTCATCCCAATGTGGTTGGCTATGATCTGAGTTATCCGGCCCATGTTCGCACTTTTCAGAATAACTCCATTTACGCTTTCGGCAAGCTTGCGGGAGTTGCACGAAGGCTCAACGCCGACGGGACTTGGACGAATATCCTCGGAACAGGGGCCGAGGGTGGCGACTGCCCTGATGGTACGTTGGCGACCGCCTGTCCTGTTCAGCTCCTGGATTTTTACGTGGCCAAAAATGGCAAAATTTATTTTATGGAAATGGGTCGGATTCGCATGTTCGATGAGGCCGGCAAAATCGTGACCGTGGTAGGCCAGGGTAATGATTACGGGGATGGGGGCAAGGCCATCAGTGCTCGACTCGGCAGCACCGACTTTCTGGGGCAATGGTTAAATGCCGGGACTCCGACGATTGATTTTCTCGATTATCAGAGTAAAAAAATTCGTGAGTTTCCCATTGGTGGCAATATCTCCAAAATGGCCGGTAATGGAGGAGGAGCGGGGCCGGCCAATAATGCGGTCGCGGCCACATCCGGGATGGTGATCCATTCCGCCGGAGCCTTTTGGACATCGTTGAGTGTTAATTATAACAATGGAGAAATTTATTCTTCCCCCAACGGCTCCTCCATCGCGAAACTGAATCGCGCCACCGGGCAGTGGAATTATGTGGTGGGAGGCGGGGCGACGAATTACTATGATCCGCTGGGAAATGGAATGGTCGGTACCAATATCTCGATGCCCGGATATCCACCGAGCCTGGTGGGCTTTGCCCCCACCACCAACAAGGTGCTGATGTACAAGCATCTTTGGACTGGGGCCCTCCATTACAATACCTACTACAAAATGTTTGATACCTCGGCGGCATTTACCATGTCTCATTTGGCCGGCAGCAACGCCAACGACTCTAACGGTAGTCATCAAGATCTATGGTGCGCGGTGGGAACTGCTCTCTCCGGATGTTCCGTTCCGTTCACGCATGGCCGCTTCGTTTTAAATTCCTATGATTCTTTCAGCGGCCGGTGGGCCATTGCCGACTATGGCAGCAATACTATTTATGCCTTGCCGCCTGGTGGAAATCTCGCTCTGTTAAAAACCTTACCTCGCGCCATGTATAACTTTGCCTACAGACATGATGCCGGTAATGACGTGCTTTACTACTGCGCCACCAACGGGAAGCTCTACAAGTACAATATTACCACCAGCACTGAAAATGAGCTTGTGGTCAATCTTCCCAATTATATTTGTGTGGGTAGGGCCATGACCTATAACCCCACCAGGAATTCGGTTATCTTTTTGTATAAGCAAAATGGCCTAAACGGCATCGGCGAGTACGCGTCCCCATAATAATGGGAGTAGGAGCTGCTGCTCTTCTTCCTCTTCATCCTCCGACTCAACTTCCTCGGAAACAAAATGTCCTCCGACGCCGAGAAGTCTTACCGCCCGGCCAGGCCATTTTAAAAAGGCCTCCTGGATTAGCTTAAGAAAGGTCGAGTTTAAGTCAATGGTATCCGTGAACGGGACGGCCAAGGTGTGGGATTTGAAATCGCTGAATTTGAGTTTGATAAAAATATTTTTAAGCGGGCGGGGGTCCTCAGAATCCAGCCGGTACTGGGCCAGCCGCTCTTTCCAATCCTGGGCAAGATCGAGAATGGCCATCTCCCATTCGGGCGCGGTCTTGAGGTCTTGGATGAAAGTGTGCTCGATGGATAGCGAACGACGGGCGCCTTGGGTAAAAATATCCCGAGAGTCGACGCCCCGGCAAAGTTCCCATAAGACTTCCCCGTATCTCCCGAAATGTTGAGTGAGCCAGGATTCGCCTTGGCGTCTGAGGTCGCCGGTTGTTTTGGCCCCGAGACTGAGGAGCCGCGCCTCGGTCACTTCACCCACGCCGGGCAGGGTGCGCACCGGAAGCTGCTCGACAAACTTTTCCACCTCGTGAGGATGGAGTACAAAAAAACCATTGGGCTTTTTCCAATCGGACGCAATTTTGGCCAAATAGGGATTGGGGGCCAGTCCGGCCGAGGCCACCAGACGGGTCTTTTGAAAAATCTGGAGTTTGATATTTTGTGCCACGGTGGTGGCCTCTTCAAAACTCAGATGGGAAAAATCCAAATAGGCCTCGTCGAGTCCAACGGAGCTTACCCGCTCCGCGTGCTGGGCAAAGACCTCATGAATAATATTGGACATGGCCTCATATTTTGAAAAATTATGATTGAGCAGGACAAGGTTGGGGCATCGTTGCAGGGCGATTTTACTGCTGAGAGCGGAATGGACGCCCGCCCGTCGCGCCTCATAGCTGGCGGTGGAAATCACCCCGCGCTCTTCGGGACGTCCGCCCACCGCGACGGGTTTGCCCGCGAGATAGGGACGGCTTAAGAGTTCGCAGGCGACAAAAAAACAATCCATATCCATATGAAGGATAGGACCAGAGCTCATTGAAGCGACCGAAAAATTCCCACCAAAATTCCGGCAAGTTTAAATTGCGGATGATGGGAAGAGGTGGATTCGACGACGATGGGAGAGTAGCGAGCATTGGCCGGGCGGAGTTCGATTTTGGCCCCGCTCTTGTGGTAGTGCTTTAGAGTTGCCTCACCATCCACGATGGCCACCACGGTCTGGCCATTTTGCGCCTCCTCTTGATAGCGCACAATCGCCACATCGCGATCGAGAATGCCATCTTCGATCATTGAGTCACCTTTGACTCGAAGGGCGTAAAAGCGGTGCCGGCCTTTTAAAAGGGACTTGGGCACCTGAATGGTTTGATCGGCCTGCTCGATGGCCAAAATAGGATTGCCCGCCGCCACGTTGCCAAGCAATGGAATAAAACCCTCGCTCTCCTCCTCATCGGATTGAGAATGGGATTGAGAACGGAGTTGAGAATGGTGTTCAGGGGCGGGGGCATTTTGGACTTTAATCCCACAGCGGGCGTTCCAATCTGTTTCCAAGAGACCTGCATTCGCAAGATACTGGATGTAGCGTTGAACCGAGCCGAAAGATTTAAGTCCAAAATGATCCTTGATCTCTTTTTGGGTGGGCGCACGCCCGTTTTTCTCCAGGTAGTCCGAGATAAACTGGTAGACGTCCATTTGTTTTTTAGTCAGACCCATGGCAAAAGTATAGAGCGTAAGTTATGCGTAAGTCAAGGGGTCTTAGAAAAAATAATAAATCTGGTGAGCATTATTGAACACGAAGGGATGAAAGACATCATTGGCACCCGGCTTAGGCCCGCGCACGCGCTCGAGCACCGTCTCGGTGGTGAGTTCTTTTAAATAATCATCGGGAATACTAAAGTGAGCGAAAAAGTAGACGGTATCCTTGCCCAGAATCTCGACTAACGCCGCCAGCCCGTAGGGACTATAGGCCGATTCCGAGAGGTAGGTGATCTCTTTAATGGCATTCGACAAGGCCCGTAGCTGTTCCACCGCCTTGGGTTTATGCTGGTACTTCGCCAGCGATTTCAGAAAGGCGCGCACATTCTGGGCGACACGCAGAAGATGTCGATTTTTCCACAGATCTTTTCGCAGGACTCGCCGTCCTTCCAAGTTTGCCATTTTTGGTTGAGCGGTGACCAGCGCCACATGCTTCCAAATTTCCTCGCTGGAAACGGTTTGCAGGCGTTTCAAATTGTGCTCGGAAAAATAGACATCAAATTTTAAGTTGGTGGTACCCCAGTGGCCGTTCTTTCCCAGATATTCAAAGTTCAAAAAATTTTTCTCACGGGTGATGGTGTCGATCATATGCAGATAGCCCGGCCCGATTTCCCGCTGATTGGTTTTGAGGTCCTGGATGCGAAAGGAGACCAGCATACTCGCGCGCTTGATCTCTCCGGTGGTTTCCGGCTCACCAGTCAGCACCACGTTTTTATATTTTTTCTCACCTGAGGTCGGCCACATCCACTTGGCGGTTTTGTCGTGGTAGAGCTGGTAGTGCTCGTAGACGCCAGGGTCAGGTTGGCCGGGAACGGGAATGGTTTCAGTGAAGTGATCCTCGCGATTTCTGGCCTCCACGTAGGCCAGGCCGAAGATGGTGTAGCGATAATATTTTTCGATAAAGGTATCATCCAGCAGGCGCAGAGTTCCGAATTTTTTAATGCCCGCCAGGTTATTTTCCCACATGCCGAGCGAGATTGAATCGGCGGCGGCGGTGTTCTTGTCCAAGACGGTGCGGGGAATTCGCACATACTGACGATTGAGTTCGCCGCTTTCCAGCGAGCCGTTAAACATCGGGAGATTGATACTCGAAAGGCCGGCGTAGAGCTCGGTGGCCACTTTGGTGGAGCGGGACTGATCGTCGAAAATCAACATGGAGTCGCTGTCTTTGGCATCGTAAAAGGTGCGGTGGAGATGGATGGCGGAAAGCCGGGTATCGAGCCCCACCGGGAAGTTGATGAGACCTCCAATATTCACGCGCCCGCGGCCCTCCAGAGAGTCCTCGATCAGAAGAACGTATTTGGGAGGGAGCTTATTTTTGGCCACGTGATAGGGGAGAAAGAGGTTGGCGATAAATTTGTTGTGAAAGGCCCCCTCGCGCTTGGTGGCCACCGGGTAGATCAGGGAGTACTGGCGGATCAAGGCCACATCCCCCGAGACGACGTAGCCAAAGCCGAGGCGCATGCCGATTTTTAAAGTGTCGCGCACCAGAAATTTATCCGCCGGCCCGGTGGAGTTGTCATTTTTTTCCACCGAACGATTGACGGTAAAGATGACCTTGGCGATCAGCCCGTCACTGATTCCCAGCTCCACTGAATCAACGCCCCAGCTTTCGATATTGCTGATGCTTTTGGTGATCAGGTGAATCAGGATATTATTTTGAATGGCCTTGGTGTGGGAATTTAACTTCTTCCACGCGGCGGAGGATTCCAGTGCCTGCACGGTGGTCTGGGCATCGGTTGCGCCCAAAGAAGGCACCGTCGCACCCATCAGCATGAATGCCAAAAGTAGGGAATAACAGGACTTTAAGAACATGGCGCCTCATCATTGCAGGTGAAGTCCTTATGTTGCCAGAAAGAGGCATCGGGCTCAATCGGGTGGGTGCTTTTTATAGGGTATGGGAGGGTGTGATTTTATTACCTTTCTGGGAGATTTCTTTTGAAAGTTTGGCGTGGCCTTGGTAGCCACAGGACATGGCATCTTTTTTACTTAAAATTCTGTTCTTGTTTCCACTCTTGGCGCAGGCCTCGGAGTTGGATTTGGCGGATTGCAAATGGCTGAGCGTGAGTGGGCAGGAAAAGGTGGAGCAGCTTCCGCCTTACTCTGAGCTTAAGGCCTTGGCGCACAAGCTGGGCAGCAAAATTGAGTGGGTTCCCAACGTGTCCCGGCGGGTGCGCCAGCTACCTTTTCATCCGGCGCGAATGCCGGTGTCCGCCAGCGATGAGATTGTGGGATGGTTTGATGAGTACACCACTCCGGCCCTGATAATTCTGGATCGGGAAGCGGGGCCAGTCACTTTGCTGCATGAGCTCCGGCACGCCATTCAGCTAGGGCATCGGCATGGAGTGGCGGGTGATAAAGTCGACTGGGCAATTTGGAAGGCCAAGGTTTATGAAAGCGGCAAGAACCGAGACACGGTGACGGAGTTTATTGAGGCGGCCTCTGAGATCAGCGCTTATTCGGATGAGTTAAAGATCGCCAAAAAGTGTGGCGATCGCGAACTTTATAAGACCGCCTGGGAACTTCGGCGCGAATATGTGCGGGAGTTTCAGCGGCACTACAAAATCTTGGGCCAAGATTCCCCGCCACCCGCTGAGCTTCGGGAGCTCTATCTGCTGCTTGGGCCAGGTGCCAGGAGCCTTGTCCGCTGAAAGGTGCTAGGTCCATTTCATTAACGAATAGAGATAACAAAATGGACCTGGCACCTTTCGGGAAGGGAAACTGTGTAAGAATTTTCTTTTTAAAGTAAGAATTATTTTTGTTCGGCCCGCTCACGTGAGAGAGGCATTCATGAAAAATAATTTGCTGTAATAGGCGCTTAGACGTAACAGTTTGAGTTTTAAACGTGAGTGAAAATCGAGTGGCCGGTAAACGATTAAAATTTTTTGCAAATGATTTATGGCTCAAATGCGCAAGAGAAATTTGGCGTTGGAATCTATGGTATATAGAAAGAAAAATGGGAGGCGGTATGAATTTAAAAAATCTGAAGAATGAAGTTCTGGTGCAAAATACCAAAAATCTTATCAAGGAAGAGAATCGAATTTTGGCCAAGGTTTTGGCGCATTTTCAGGAGATCGAGACTCGCAAGCTCTATTTGGAGCTTGGGTACGGGAGCCTCTTTTTGTTTGCGGTCAAAGAACTTGGATATAAAGAGGCCTCGGCCCAGCGGAGAATTGAGGCCATGCGCTTTATAAATAAAACGCCTGAAGCGCGGCCAATTGTGGAAAAGGGCGATCTCAACTTGAGCAACCTATCGCTCCTTGAACGAGTATCAAGAGAGGCCCAGGCGACCCACGCCCAAAATGTGGCCGCGCTGAATTTGATTCAAGAGGAACCAACTTCCGGCGGTAGCGGAAACCAAGTTGCGCGGATATTTTAAGTTAGAAAATAAAAAACGGGTGGTTAAAATTGAGATGGACGAAGAAACGTATCAGCTTTGGTTGGCGACGAAGGCCAAACTAGGCGAAGCTAAAGATGCGAGTGCCATCAAAAAATTATGTGAGTCGCAAGTTGAAAGGCCACAGAAGAAAGTCCGACAAGCGCCTACGACTCGGATTGCGGGCGTAGTTCTGAGGCGAGAACTCTTAAAACAGGCCGAGCATCAGTGCCAGTATGTCGGCCAAAACGGGCGGCGCTGTGAGAACAGGCACTTTCTTCAGGCGGATCATAAGGTGCCTTACTTCCTCGGCGGAAAAACGGTGCAGCAAAACATGCGCGTGCTTTGTCAGCAGCATAATGCTCTCGTTTATCAAAACTTGCGAGAGCAAAATCTCTTCTAAGGTGGCCCCTGCCTGCCTCTTGATCCTAATTGCTTTATTTGGCATCCATAAATCTTTTCAAATAGCGGTTGGAAATAATTTGAAAGAGAGACGCTGCTTTATCTTGAATAATGTCGCTCTCTTGAATCTCATATTCTTCCAAGGTGTCCTCACCGGGCGGTGCAACTCCTTCACTGTCAACGACCCCGGCGTCGGACCAATCGACGGCGGCAAAGTCTGAGAATACTTCATCGCCGTTGTGATCTTTCTTGCCTTTGGCCTGACTTGGGTAGCGTTTTTTTCCTAGTGGGCCAAGAGAGCTCAAAAATTTCGCCAAGCTCTTGATCCCCTTGGAAAGCAAATTATCTTTGCGTGCCAAGGCCTCTTCGGTTCCCTTAGGCGGAGTCGAGGCCCCCGACATTATGCCCAGAGCACGATTGCGATCTTTCGCAGGCAAACTATTGACCTTCTTTTCAAACTGCTTCTGTAGATGTTGGTTCAGATTTTTTGCATCGGCTTCGATGTTAATGCTTGGTTTTTTCTTGGCCGCCAGAGACTGATTGAGGACTTTGTTTAAGTAGACTTGTTCTTTCTTGAGAGAATCAATCCGTTGGGGGAAATTCTTGGTTAAATGTTGCACTTCGGCCATTCGATCTTGAGATAACAAATCCATCGCCTTATTGACATCGCGATAAAGTGAAACGTGATTTTTCATCCCTTTGGGATCAATGCGCTTATCGATCTTGAAACTTAAGGTATTCGGTGTGAAGCAACTTCCGGTTTGACGACAGTCACATCCATAATCCGGCTGAAATTTATTGTTGGTGATACAATAACTATCGGTCCTCTTACTTTTCTGTTTCGGGGTTTGCGCATAAGCGCTTGAGACAAAGTTTTGCCCCATCAAGTCCTTGATTATTGCGTGCCATTTTTCGGTGAATAAATTACGCCAGGGTCTCTGCAAAATATTTTCTTTGCCGTCCATGCCAGGCCATAAAAAACTACTACCCGGCGGTGTGGGCAATCCGGGAGGAATGGTCGCGCCAGGAGGGATTGTCGGCCATCCACCCGGGGGCGAAGGTATGGGAGTGGCCGTCTGGGTGGGGTTATTGTCCAGGGCCTTTTTGGTACACGGATCAAATTTATCGCGGTCCTCTGCCTTCATATCCTTAACACCCAAATGCTCTTGGGCCTTTGTCCAGTCTCCCGACTCCAAGCTGACTCCTTCATTCCGCAACGTCCGTTGCATGGCACGACGTAAGATTGTGAGCTGATCCAAGAGATCCGAGGTGTACGAATAGGCCGACCATAAAAAACCCATACCGATAATGGCCTGAATCGCTGCGGCCCCCAGGAACAAAGCACGCATGGTTCCAACATTGACACCATTAATGGCACTGGTAATCACGGCCGCCGTCAGGGTCAGCCATACGCCCGCCGCGGCCAAAATGATGAATAACCAGTTAAATCCGGCACTGCTAAATTCCTCTTCTGCATTTTCCATGCCGGCAAAAGCCTTTTGCATTCCCAAAAAATTTTGCATGAATTGAGTAAACATTTTCTTGTTTTCTTGGGGCGCGGGCGGAACGTATTGAGCGACACAAGAACCAAAACCAGTGGTTGGATTGACCGCCTCGGCGATGGCAAAGCCCGCTGAGACTCCCCAGGCCGCGGAGATGACGGTGGTACTTATCGCCTCTGTCAGAACCAACGTTTTCATGGTTTTCATGACCTGATAGACATGATCAATCATGGCAAATTGATCCGCAGAGGCCTGCTTAACTCGGTCCATTTCGCAGTTGAGCCATTCCACTCCGCGATTTTTCAAGGTCTCGGCGTCAACACCAAACTGGTTCGCGGTATTCACGCAGTTGGAGATTTGTGCGGCATCATACCCCATGCTCTTGCACATGTCGTACAGGTCCTCTCCACGATCAACCATCGCTTCTCCATCCTTGGCAAAAGCTTTGCCTTGCTTGATGGCGCGCTTATATTCTTCAATCCCGGCCTTGAGCTGTTCCGCCGGCTTGCCTTCCATGGTGTCGGCAATAGTTGAAATGGTATCAAGATAGGTCGCCAAGGTTGCCAGGACTTTTACGATATAAACCATTGAAGAGGTAAAAAAGATAATTGATGAGGGCATGGATTTACAGCGCAGAAAAATGGGCAAGGCCCCAAAGACCGCGTACGCGATGACCAGTGCGACTCCGAACAAATAGCCCCCGGAATAGCTAATGGCCATTCCCTTGACGTTCTCATATTGCTCGCTGGCATACTGATTCAAAACCTCATTCAGGCGTTCGCCTCCGGGAGGCAGCTTTTTTAAATCTTCCTCAGTAAAACCCAATGCCAGCAAGGCCTCACGCTCTTCAGGGAAATAAGGATCAATTCCTGGCGGGACGTTGCCCATGGACAAATCTTTCGCCCAGGACGGCCACTGGTCGGGCGTGATTTTAGAAACCTGATTGTTCATGATCAGTCGGCGTTGCAATGACTCGGGAAGTTCAAGCTCCGACGGTGGCTGCAACTCGGGTGGTAGTGGCACTGGATTCATTAAGCACGCCAGCTTTTGTGCCGTAACCCCAGGGTCGTTACAAATTTCTTGCACCTTGGCCTCAATCACATTGGCAGGTTCTCCTGCCAACAAAGCGCGCACGTCGGCCAGCTGCTTTTGGGTGACACCGTTCGCACAGGCCACAGGTCCTGTATCAGGAACGCAAGTCGCTCCTCCCGGGGGAATTGTGGGAATACTTGTGGGGAAGCTGGGCGGTGGCGTCGGTATTTGCGCCAACGCACGATTCGTTACCGTCAAATTCAAACACCAAACACAAATGATGAGTAGGGTGGCATTGAGGGAACGAATGACAGAAAAATGATGAGAAGTCGTCATGCTGCGTCCCTCGCTTCAGGCGTTTTAATAAAGTTAATGTTAGTTAATTTTACCTGATGAGAAAAGCCTTAGTCGAGATTCATGAGCGTGATGGCGGACATCATGACGTCGGTGGGCACAGCCAGATTCATGGCGGTGTTGATGTTGTACTGAACATCAATGCCCATCTGTCTGGTAAAAAAAGTGTACTGATCTTTTTCGGCGACGTTGACCGCGACCACCTGAGGCCGGCTGTTCACGAACATTAAGATCGGACCACCGCTGGCGCCTGGGCGCATGTCACAATCGTGAGTGACGACCTTTCTCGCATCATCGACCTTGAGCTGGGCGCGCAACTGGCAATCCACATCGACCCCTGCTGTTTGGCCTGACAAGAAATCGGTCGAATAGCCGGCTAGGGTGACTTTAGACGGAGCAAAGTTCAGGAAGACGCCGGTATAGCTCACCACAGGCACGAATCCATAGATCTTGCCCAAGGGGGCTTCCAATTCGGCGACCGCCCAATCAGACCAACGTTCATTTTGGGCGTCGAATGTGCCCACCCAGCTGCGCACGACTTTAGCGCCATGACGGGCCTTACCACCCATGTAGTTGGGATAGAAAACCACATTGGTGATATCTTGTTGCAGACGTTTAGTTCTGGCATCCACCAGGCAATGGGCAGCGGTCAGAATAAGTCGCGGGCCCACTAAAGTAGCCGTACAAACTCCGGTATTACCGATGGCCAAAAGGCCAATGGCAGTCCAAGGATATTGGGTGCTGGTCATGGGTTGACGGTTGTCCTTGCCAAGGATGGTGGCATGCACGGCCGTGGACAAAAGCCCCAGAAGGGCCAGTAATTTGATGAGTGTATTCATGCGCCAGGACTATGCCCAAAATTCAGAATGTTTTCCACTGCAAACCCGGCGCTATGTAAAAATGATTAGGCTCCTGGCACCTTGTTCAGCAGCTTCGCAATAAGATCCGCGACCTTTGCTGCATCAAAGGGTTTGGGGATGTACTCATCAAATCCGGCTTCGAGGGCCCGCTTTCGGTCCTCGACACCGGCATACGCCGTGATGGCAACGGCGGGAATATTGCATTCGGTCTGTGATTGTAGCTGGCGCACCTTGCGGATTAGGATGTATCCATCTTCCTCGGGCATGGCAATATCGCTGACGAGTACCTGGGGTTTGAAGGCGGGGATGGCCACAAGCGCCTCTTTGACTGTGGACGCGGTGTGAACCTCGGCGCCATAAGTGCTGAGGGCCTCCTGTATGACCTCTCGGGCGTTGGCCTCGTCATCCACCACAAGAATGCGGACATCTTGTAGGTCGGGCCTGGGATTTTGAGGACTCGCTTCGTCTATTTTGTGGGATGGCCCAATAACTGTTTGCTGCTCTTTTGTGTCAAGCGGGAGTAGGACCGTGAAGGTCGCGCCTTTTCCCAGGCCTTCGCTTTCCGCCTGAACTATCCCCCCGTGCATTTCTACCAGACCGCGCACAATGGCAAGTCCGAGCCCGAGGCCGCCATGTGTGCGGGTGGAGGAGCTGTCCTCCTGGCTGAAATGCTCAAAAATGTGAGGGAGAAATCGGGGAGCAATGCCTTTGCCGTGGTCCCTCACCCGAATCCGGTAACACTTCCCAAAGGAGGCCTTGCTCTCGTCAACTTGGACCTCAATCTTTGTTCCTCTGGGAGAGAACTTAATCGCGTTAGTGAGAAGATTGGCCACAATCTGTTTCAGGCGCACGGGATCGGCATAAAGAGGAGCATTGGCCGCCGTAAGCTGAGTTTCTATTTGAATAGATTTACTTTCGGCCGACGGACGGAGGTCTTCCACTGTTTCCCTTACACTTTTACAGGGAAAAATCATCTGCCGTTCCAGCGTCAGTTTACCTGAATGAATGCGCGAGACATCCATCAAGTCCTCAATCAGGCGGGCCAGGGCCTTGCCGGACTGCTCGATGAGGCCCACCGCGTGGTCGCGTTTGTCCTCTGCAATCTTGCCCGTTCTAATGAGCTGCGCCCACGCCAGGATAGTCGTCAGTGGCGTTCTTAGCTCGTGGGAAAGGGTGGCAAAGAAAATATCCTTGGTCTTGCTGGCCGTCTCGGCCTCCTCGCGCGCCGCCTTTTCCCGCGCCAGGAGATCGATGCGCTCTTTGCCGGCCGTCACTCGCTCAGTGATGTCCTCAAGAGCGAGGAGGGCAATCTTCAACCCGCTTCCCACCATCTGGACCGGTCTGGCGTTCAAGAGGATGATTCGCTTTCCGATCTGGGGAAACTCATGCTCAACCTCGAAGTCCTTGAACATTTCATTGCGGGTCAGGGTGGCATCAATCAGCCTTAAAAGGCGCGGGATATTCCACTGGCCTTCGCCTAAGTTAAAAAGAAAGCGCCCGGTGGTTTCCTCTTGGTTAACCCGAAAGGTTTGGTAAAAAATTCTGTTGGCCAGTCGGACTTTAAGATCCTGTCCAATCACCAAAAGCGGAATTGGCATGCTCTCGATAATCGTTTGGGCGTCATCGCGGGACTTCTGTAAGTCCAGTGCCGCATGCTTGAGGTCGTTAATATCAATAAGAGCAATCACCGCGCCGTCGACTTTATTTTCTGCTGTCCGATAAGGCCGTACCACCAATTTATAAAAGATGCCCGCCTGGTCTTGAGTATCAATTTCCTTAATGCTCATCGACTCGATGACCTCTGCCACCAGCTCCTCCAGCTCCAGGTTTTTAATCTTGGGTCGGATGTCGCCAATCGGGCGTCCGATATCGGAGGGGATGAGATTAAAAATCCTGGCGGCATTGGGAGTGAAACGGCGAATATTTTTGTCCTGGCCCACCATCACGATCGGAATCTCCACACTGGTGAGCAGATTACTGAGATCATTACTGAGACTGAGGATTTCGGCATTTCGATTTTGCAACTCCTCGTTGACCGTCGTGAGCTCCTCGTTGCCTGACTGCAGCTCCTCCTTGGCAGTTTCAAGTTCCTCGTTAGTGCTCTGCAGTTCCTCATTGGTGGATTGAAGTTCCTCGTTGGCGGAAACCAGTTCCTCGCTGGCGGACTGATACTCACTCAGTAAATGTTGGTGTTCGTGCGAAAGGATTTCGCTTGGTCTTGCCTTCTTTGGGATTTTCTTCTGAGGTCGCCTTGATTTGCCGGTGGCATTTTCAAAGACAATGGAGAAATAGTACTCCTTTGAGGGGGCCCGCATTTTAATCGGGGTGACCTTGAAATTATTTTTTCCGCCTTGATGTTCGGCCGGAGAACCCGTTTTTTTTGCCTGACTGATGGCATGGCGAAGCTCGGCCGCGAGCTCTGGCCCGGCCATGCTGATGAGATTTAAGCTCGGTCTGCCGGCCTCCAAGCTTAAAAAAGGTGCCGTGTTCCCTCTTACCTGCAGGATTTCCAGGGCCTCGTCCACCACCACGCCGGGGGGAGCGTATTCTTCCAGGGCGAGGCGCTCGGCCTCCCGCTGAACGGCGATTCTATGGTCCACGGAGGGGCGCTGTTCTGAAGGAGAAATTGCACCTGAGGGCAGGATGGAAGAAGGACGAAAGTGTAGGGCGGCCCGATGGGCCGGGCCTTGCCTTTGATAGATTTTATATTTCTTGCTCACCTGCTGAAACAGCTCGGGAAAGGCGGTAAGGCCCTCGGAGCGACCAAGCCAGAGAAATCCTCCCGGATTCAAAGCATAATGGAAAATCGGGATGACCTTTTTCTGCAGGTCCTGGGCAAAGTAGATTAGGACATTCTGGCACGAGATGAGGTCCATTTTTGCAAAAGGGGGATCGCTGGTGACGTCATGATGTGAAAACAGGCAACGCTCGCGAATGGATTTCCCAATCTGATAACCGCCCTCCACCGGCAGAAAATATTTACTGAGGCGTCGTGGGGAGACATTTTTACTGATGCTCTCGGGGTAAATTCCCCGACGGGCGATGGTGATGGCAGGGTCGGCGATATCGGTACCGAAGATCATAAATGGAATCTGAGCGGAAGTTGTTTCCATGAATTCCAAGAGCGAAATGGCGAGAGAATAGACTTCCTCACCGGTCGAACATCCCGGCACCCAAATTCGTAAGGGAACTCCTGGCGAATGATTCTTGATTAGCTTGGGAAAGATCACTTCTTTTAAGGATGAAAAGGTGTCGCGGTCGCGAAAAAACTCCGTGACATGAATAAGAAGATCGGCGGCAAGGGAATTGGTCTCTTCGGGATTGGCCTGAAGGAAGCTGGCATAGCTCTCCAGGTCGGCAATCTTGTGCAGGTTCATACGCCGCTTGATACGCCGGCCAATGGTGCCTGTCTTATATTGCGAACAATCAAGGCGAACAGTGTCGCGAAGGAACTCAATAATTTTATCGAAGGGGTCTTTGGCACTGAACTCAAAGCTGGCTTTGTCCGGCATTTTTTTGCCTGGACTCTCAATTTTTCTGACGTAACCGGGGCGATTAAATTTTGCCAGCTCAAGGGCGATTTTTTCGGGAGCGAGAATGAGGTCGACAACTCCCGCCAAAATGGCACTTCGAGGCATGCCATCGTGTTTGGCCGAGGTCGGCTCCTGTGCGATCGCGAATCCTCCCTGGGCTTTGATCGCCTGAAATCCCCGCGTGCCGTCACTCCCTGTTCCCGACAAGATGATTCCCACGCTGGCGCTCTTTCGATCCTTGGCAAGGGAGCTAAAAAAAAAGTCGATGGGCATATGGGGACCAGGCGTGGTGCCTCTTGTCTGAAGCCGCAGCTCCTGACCCTTAAGCGCGACGTCGGAATTTGGTGGAATGACATAGACCTGGTTGGCCCGCACGGGCATGCGATCCACGATCTGCGCCACTTTCATCCTGGTTTTTCGGCCGAGAATTTCGCTCACGGTGCTGGCATGAGTGGGATCGAGGTGTTGAATCAGCACAAACGACAGCCCAGTGTTGTCCGGCAAGACCGAGAAAAGCTGAGTCACCGCTTCAAGACCGCCCGCCGACATCCCGATGCCGACAACCATCGGATGGACGTTTTTTTTACGACGTTGTGGTGTAGTGGGCTTTAGTTTCTTCATCGTTGTCACACGCCATAAATATTAGGTGAATTTGGCTTTTTCGACAATGGCCTGAGTTTAGTCATTGAGCTGGCCCAGCTCGCAATTCGATAAAGCGCTTTACCTCTCGCAAAAAATTATCGATCTCCAAGGGTTTTCGGATAAACCCTCTGGCCCGACTGGGAGGAACCGTTTCCGATGCTGTGAGAAAAACAACCGGGACAGTTTCAAGAATCTCAGGTTTCTTTTCCTCCAATACGGTTAAAAATTCAAGACCGGACATTTCGTTCAGCTGCATATCAAGAAGAATTAAATCCGGCCGACTGATCTTGGATAAAGTCGCCAAAGCTTCTTGCCCGCTTTGGGCGGTGAAAACCTCATAATCTCCGCTTTCAAGAATGGTTTTATCCAGGAACAGATGATCAGCATTGTCATCAATGACAAGAATTCTTTTCCTGGGCATCACAGGCATCATATTTTTTCTTTTCCGTTCTATGGTCGTCGAAGAATCCATTGTTGAGCGACGAACCTGAACGGGCAATGATGACTCTCACTCTAAAAATGATTTTTCTTGCTTCGCGCGGCAGGGTATGTTGCCTTTTAGCGTGGAGGAGATTCCTTATTATTAGCAATGCAATGTAGAATTAAATTGCGGTATTGCTCTTTTCATATATTTATTAAAAAGAGGAACGGTAAAACCATTGTCACCATGGTGTGGACTATAAATCATTCCTTTGTCGCTAGCTTATAACCTAAAAAACATTTTCCCCCTTCAAATCTTGATAAACCAGCTGATTGTGCTGCCGACAGAGTACTCGCATATTTTGCTGCACCGTTTTTCCCCCGAGGAAGTATGGAATTTTATGATCACACTGAAGAAAATGTTGATTTTCACAGCGCTGGCCGTTGATAGGATTGACGTACTCGCAGCGATGCTCGGCCTCCTTTAAGAGCTCTCGTCGTAACACGACTCCTGCCACGCGGGTCTTGGGATTTTGCCGAACTTTTTTCTGTGGTTTCTCAACTTGCGATTCACATAATTTTTTAAGGGCAGCAGAATCTTTTGCTTCGCCAAGCTTTGCCTTTGTCTCCAACCAAAGCTGATACGTTTCCTCGTCCATTTCAATCCTGACAACTCGTTTTTTTGTTTCCAACTTAAAATATCCGCGCAACTTAGTTTCGGCCTCCAGAGCGGAAATTGGTTCCTCATGAAGCAGATTGAGTGCGGCCACATTTTGAGCGTGTGTCGCTTGGGCCTCTCTTGACACTCGCTCAAGCAGCGAGAGATTGCTTAAATTGAGATTGCCCTTCTCCACCATGGGCCGCGCCTCAGGTGTTTTCTTGAGAAAGCGCATGGCATCAATTCTTCTTTGGGCCGAGGCCTCGCTGTAACCCAGTTCCTTGACTGCAAATAAAAACAGGCTCCCATAACCCAGTTCCAGGTAGAGTTTGCGTTCTTCGATTTCTAAAAAGTGCGCCAGAACTTTTGCCAGAATACGATTTTCTTCCTTGATTAAATTTTTGGTATTTTGCACCAGAACTTCATTTCTTAGATTTTTTAAATTCATCGCTCTCCCCATTTTTTTATCCTTCATACCACACATTTTTAGGTCGAAAATTGAAGGGCACATTTGAGGGATAGGCTGTTTTTTTTAAAATTAAGTCATTAACTGGCGGGGTAATTTTTAAACAAGCTCATAACGTAAATGCTCAAGCCAATTTACAGATAAGCGAGAATATTTTTTCAACAATGCTCACCTCATATGAATGAACTGATCAAAAATAATACTTACATCTGTAAAAAAATCTTACACCATGGCACGCCGGTACAGAATTTCCATGGGCGCATTTTCACTCTTAAATGACTTAGACGCTAGGCCGCTCGCTTTTCGCGGTCTGCATGAACGCTGCTTTTCTCCAGGAATTTAGCCTTCACCACACAGGTGCCTGCTATTTTATCGTGCCAGCCTTGTTTTTTATCAGTGAAGCCCACCCAGAAATATCCCAGGCCTAGAATCATGGAGGATAACCAGGAAGCAAAGTAGCGACCGATGCATTGGCCGAAGCTGGCCGGCGTTAAATCCGCCGCGACGATCCTGAGACCCATGATTCGTTTTCCCGGAGTCCCGAGCATGGAGGCCTGGAGAATTCCGAAGTAGAGAATGCTGCACAGGATTTGAAAAAACATATTGAGGAGAAAAATGAGGGGGTTTTCGTTCATGATCGCCGGGTCTGCGGTGTTGCCGAAGAGTAAGTACGAACCAAGGCTCACGATGACCATAAATGCGACACAATCAATCAACAATGCCACCGCTCTAATCCAAAAACCGGCATAGACCTCGTTTCCTTTGACCATAATTTATCTCCTCATTCGTCAGCCAGAGTATGAGTATCGGAATATGACAAAAAATCTTAAAAAAAGAAATTTCTGACAAGAGTCAGGATTTGCTGAGATTCACAATATGCTTATAATGAATTCAAGCAATTCATCTTAGGGGGAGCTGTCGTGGTTTTTTTTAAACTAGCCTTTATCTTTGTCCTTATGTTTGGTTTCAGTCAGCAAACTTTCGCCACTCCCGATAAGGTCGGCTGCGCTGACCATCATTTATTTCCCACACGTATGCCGGATTACTACCTTCAAAATTGTGAAACCAAAGAATATGACGGCTACGATTTTTATGTGCGAAAAGGCCCTAAACAGCACCAAGAGGGACGGTTTACTTTTCTGACCTACAAGCTTGAGCAGGGGAAGACCGACCAGAGTGGCCTGGCAGTGGTGAGAAATTATGAATCCGCCCTGACCAAAATCGGAGGGACAATCGTGAGCAGCGATCCGCAGCGCTGGGTAAATGGCAAAGTGGTGATCGATGGGCGGGAGATTTGGGCCCAGGCGGAAAAAGGCAATGGCGCAATCTGGCTGAGGATTATCGAGAAGAAGGCGATGGTGCAACATATCGTGGCCGACGCCGCCTCTTTTGAAAAAGACCTCAAGGCCACGGGGCATGTGGCGGTTTACGGTATTTACTTTGATACCGGGAAGTCGGTGCTCAAACCAGAATCGACGCCGGCCCTCCAGGAAGTGGTCAAGCTGCTTAACAAAGACCCCTCGCTGAATCTTTGGGTTGTCGGCCATACCGATTCTGTTGGGAAGGTTGAGGATAACATGAAGCTCGCCCAGGCCCGTGCTGAGGCCGTGGTTGTGGCCCTCACCACCACTCACGGTATCAAGGCGGCCCGTTTAAAAGGCTACGGCGTCGGCCCACTTTGCCCGACAATATCCAACGAAGATGAGGAAGGGCGCGCCAAAAACCGCAGGGTCGATCTGGTTAAGCAGTAGGCCTAACCATGCCCGCCCTCCATAAAGTCATCGTCGGGCACCTGACGAAAGTCCGGGCCGGTTTTCAACTCCTGAAAATACTCTACAATTAACGTCCACAAAGTCGGGAGGTCGGGGCAGGCAAAAACCTGGGCGCGAAATTGTGAGGCCCCCGGCATTCCGGCCACCATCCACACGGCGTGCTTTTTGATTTGAGTTTCAATCACCCGGGGAAGGGAGACATGAGCTTCCAAATAATGGCGATAGCGCACCAGCACTTCCAGATAATCCCGCGGGCCAAAGATAATGCTGTCATCAAGGGTCAGATAACTTTCCAAAAATAAAAAGGGCGAACGCAAAGGCCCTCGACCCAGCATCAGGGCCTTGCAGTCGGTCCTGGACAAACGCTTTAAGATTTCTTCCGGGACAACCAGATCGCCGTTGCCAATAATGGGCAGGGGGGCGGCCTTGGCCACGCTTTCAATAACATCCCAGTTGGCCTTGCCCCGGTACTGCTGCTTACTGGTGCGGCCGTGAATGCTGACGAATTCCAGGCCTTCCTGGTGGGCGATTCTTGCCACCTCAAGGGCATTGATGGATTCCTCATCCCAGCCGGTTCTGATTTTCACCGTGAGAGGCAGCTTAATGGCCTGGCGAATGGTGGAAAAAAAAGTCGCCAGCTTTTCGGGGGTGCGAAGGAGCGCGGAGCCGGCGCCCTTGGTGACAACTTTCCGAACCGGGCAACCCATATTGATATCGATAAATTTGGGGGGACGCTCAAGCTCTTCCACCCGTTTGGCGGCCAAGGCCATGGCCTCGGGGTCCTCGCCAAAAAGCTGGATGCCCACATTTTTTTCTTGGGGCGAGATGCTCAGCATCTGCAAAGTCTTCACGCCCTTATAGTTAATTCCGTGGCACGAGATCAGCTCACTGATCGTGCCCCCGGCCCCCAGGTCCTCCATCAGCAGCCGATAAGGCGTTGAGGTGATGGCCGACATGGGGGCCAACAGGAGCGGCCCGGCAAAAGAGATTCGGCCCAGCGAAACAGGGACGCGACGACCTTTAAGCACGTCGATTTTGTTCTGCAGCTCCGGCGAAAATGGGGGAATCGATGTCATGGTTGTTCCTAAAATTCAGGCGCGATGTAGACATCAATTTCAGGATTAAATTCTTCTTTCAAGATAGCGCGGATGGCCTCCAAGGTGCCGGTGGTGGAGCTCGGGCAGGTGCCGCAGGCCCCGGCATAGCGAACCAGAAGGACATTGCCATCGAGGCTTAAAGTCTGAATGTCCCCGCCATCACCTTGCAGGCCCGGGCGGATGGTTCGGTCCAGAATCTCCTCGATCTTTTGCAGTTCCGGTGAGAGATTTTTGCGCCGATCGGCCTCAGGGTCCGGGTCAAAGTAATCGGGGTTATGATTTTCAATCAGGGCCTTAATGGTCAGCGTGGCGTGCCCCTCAATCGTCTCCCAGTCCGCATAGCTGAATTTGGTGATGGTGATGGTATTATCAAAAAAATGAATCTGATCGACCCCGCGAATGGCAAAGAGCTGGCGCGCCAGCTGGTTATCGCCGCACTCCATGGGGGAGCGATAGGTGGAGTTGCCTTCTTTTTTGACCGGACGGCCGAGAATAAATTTCAGCGCATTCGGGTTAGGGGTTGGCGCGATTTCAATGTCGATAGCAGTCTGGGTTTCCATTACAGTAACTCCTGGGCCTTCACAAGCGCTCGGATAAAACGGTCTATATCTTCAGTTGAATTATAAAATGCAAAAGAGGCGCGCACCGTTCCTGGAATTTTATAAAATTGCATGAGCGGCTGATTGCAATGGTGTCCCGTGCGGACGGCAATTCCCTGCTGATCAAGCAGCGTTCCCAGATCATGGGCATGGGCCCCTTGGACGGTAAAGGAAACCAGCCCGCTGCGCTCTTTGGGATTGCCCAGAATATTGACCTTGGGGATTTTGCGCAATTTTTCCAGGGCGTATTCCACCAGCGCGTGCTCGTAGGCGGCGATCTTACCCAGGCCAATCTCTTGCAGGTATTCCAGCGCCGCCTTGAAGGCAATGCCCTCAGCGATCGGTGGCGTGCCGGCCTCGAACTTATGGGGAAGATCATTATAGGTGGTTTTGGCGAAGGTCACGACATCAATCATGTCGCCGCCTCCCTGGTAAGGAGGCATTTTTTCCAGCAGCGCTTTTTTTCCGTATAAAACACCGAAGGCGGTTGGGCCCAGCGCCTTGTGAGCGGAAAAAACGTAGAAGTCACAGTTCAACGTTTGCACATCCACCGGGATATGAGAGATGGCCTGGGCGCCATCCACCAGAAATAAAGCTCCGACCTCATGGGCCAGGTCGATCATTTCCTTAATCGGGGTCACCGTGCCGATGCCGTTACTCACTTGAGTGATGGACACCATTTTAACTTTGGGGCCGTGCTGTTTTAAAATTGCGCGATAGGCGGGAAGATCAATTTCACCCTCGTGAGTGATGGGCACTTCCACAATCTTGGCCCCGATTTTTTCCACCGCCAGCTGCCAAGGCACAATATTGGAGTGATGCTCAAGGGTGGACAGGAGAACGAGATCGTCTGCCTTCAAAAAATTGGTGCCCCAGGAGTGGGCCACCAGATTAATGGATTCTGTGGTGCCCTTGGTAAAAATAATTTCCTCGGTACTTGCGGCATGAATAAAGGAGCAGACACTCTGGCGGGTTTCCTCGTATCGGCGCGTTCCCTCTTCACTTAAGAAATGCACGCCGCGATGAATATTGGCGGTATCGTGGGTGAAATATCTTTCCAACGCCCGAATCACCGGCCAGGGTTTAAGCGAGGTGGCGGCATTATCCAGGTAGACCAGATGCTGATCATGCACTCGCCGCTCCAGCACGGGAAAGTCTTTTCGGATGGTGGCGAGGTCGAATTCTATCTTCATGATAAAGTACCAACGGCGGTCTGGAAGTAGCTTTGCACCGCCTTTTCTAATTCAATCCTGGCCAAAGGCACAGGAAAATTCTGGACGATCTCTCCGACGAAGGCCTCGAGCAAAATATGACGGGTTCGCTCGGGAGAGATGCCTCGCGAGGTGAGATAAAAGGATTCATCCTCGTTGAGCTGGCCGACCGCCGCGCCGTGACCGCATTTCACATCGTCATTGTAAACCTCGAGCTGAGGGCGGGTGGAAAAATGGGCATTTTTACTCAGCAGCATGCCCAAGGCCTTTTGACCGGCATTGGAACCGCTGCATCCCGGATGAATGACGACTTTCCCGGTATAGACGCCGTGGGCCTCATCCTGCACCACCGCCTTAAAGAGCTGGGAGCTGGTGGTGTTGGGGGCCAGGTGGTGAATCATGGTATGGATGTCGGCATGCTGTTTCTTGCCCAAGAGATAGAGTCCCTGTACGGATGCCGTGGCGCCTGTTTCCAAAAGATGGGCCTCGAACTCGTGGCGGGATGGTTCGCCGCCCACCGTGAGGACCATCGAGCTTAGGCGCGAGTCGCGCTTTAAAAAAGTGCGCCAGCGATGAAAGGTGAGGCGGTCGCTGCTGGGTGAGGTTATGACGGCCACGCTCACCTGGGCATTTTCTCCCGCATGCAAATCCACATGGGAGAGGGACAGGCCGGGCCTGGCGACGTTGCTTAAGATAAAAATTAAATTGAGCCGGCCGTGGGGGGCGATGTCAAATTTGAGGCGGGCCGGAGTAATGGCACCTGCGGCGTTCTCGGATTCTCCCAGATAGACGAAGAGAGTTTCTTCCGTGGCATTGGTGGCAGTGATAAGGTTGGTGTGCGCCTCGGGGCGAATGCCATGCAAGCAATCGAGACCGTCAATAAAGCTATCGTGTTTTTGGGGCACCTTCTGATGGGAAATGTCCTTGGGCAGAATATACTCGACCACTCTGCCATCTAGGAGAGCGAGGCCCTGGCGACCCTGCAAAGTGAAGGCGCGCTCCACCGGTCGGCCCGAAGCATAGAGCGGGCCGGCCTTGCTTAGAGCGCTCAAGGTTTTTGTATAGGCCCATGGCTCCAAATGCTGGTCGGGAAGACCCATTTTTATAAAGGCCTGGAGCGCTTGCCTCTGCTCCGGTGCCTGACATAGCGGGCCCAAAGTTTTGGTCCAGCTTTGAGTGATTTCTGATATCGTCTGCACGAGCAATCCTTATGAGTCGTAACCGCGAGCTTCTAACTCGAGGGCCAATTCTTTATTTCCAGTCTTAATAATTTTTCCATCTTTTAAAATATGCACAAAATCGGGAACGATATAGTCGAGGAGACGCTGGTAATGGGTGACCAGGATAACGGCGTTAAAGCGGCTCTTCAGCTTGTTCACGCCATTGGCGACAATGCGAAGGGCGTCGATATCCAGGCCTGAGTCAATCTCATCCAACATGCCGATGCGCGGATTTAAAACACTCATCTGCAGAATTTCATTTTTCTTTTTCTCGCCCCCGGAAAAACCGGCATTCACCGAGCGGTCAAGAAAGCTCTCATTCATCTCCAAGAGTTTCAACTTGGGCGTCAGATGCTGGCGAAAACCTTCCTCATCCATCTCAGGGGCGCCCTGAAATTTACAAACGGCATTAAAAGACTCGCGCAGAAAGTTGATATTGCTGACGCCGGGGATTTCCACCGGATACTGCATGCCTAAAAAGATTCCCCGCTGGGCCCGCTCATAGGCGGCCAGGGGTTTAAGCGAGAGCGCTTTCCCATTGTAGTGGTACTCAATATCGCCGTCAGTGATCGTGACCGCGGGATGGCCGGCGATTGCCTTGGAGAGGGTACTCTTGCCCGAGCCGTTGGGACCCATGATGGCGTGGACCTCACCCGCCTTAACAGTCAGGTTGAGGCCTTTCAAGATATCCCGTCCGGCGACTTTGGCATGGAGATTTTTAATAACTAGCATAGCGTTTCCCTTTATTAACCGACAGAGTTTTCTAATTTCATCTCAATTAACTTCACCGCTTCCACCGCAAATTCCAGCGGCAGCTCCTTAAAGACGCGATGACAGAATCCATTCACGATGAGCGAGATACTTTTCTCGTTATCCAGCCCGCGGGACTGTAGATAAAAAAGCTGATCCTCGGAAATTTTCGAGGTGGTGGCCTCGTGCTCGACCACCGAGGAGGCATTTTTCACATCGATGGTGGGAAAGGTATTGGCCCCGCACTTGTCCCCGATCAGCATGGAGTCACACTGGCTATAGTTGCGGGCGCCGGTGGCACTGGGGTTGATTTTGACTAGCCCGCGATAGCTGTTGTCCGAGGAGTCGGTGGAGATCCCCTTGGAGATAATGGTGCTTTTAGTATTTTTCCCAATGTGAATCATCTTGGTGCCGGTATCGGCCTGCATCTTATTGTTGGTCAGCGCCACCGAAAAAAATGCGCCCTGGGAGTTATCGCCAATGAGGTTGCAGCTAGGATACTTCCAGGTGATGGCCGAGCCGGCCTCGACCTGGGTCCAGCTGATGGTGCTGTTCACGCCCAGACAGTTGCCTCGTTTGGTGACAAAGTTGTAGATGCCGCCCTTGCCTTCCTTGTCTCCCGCGTACCAGTTTTGCACGGTGGAGTATCGAATGGTGGCATTGTCCAGCGCCACAAGCTCCACCACCGCGGCGTGGAGCTGATTCTCGTCCCGCTGGGGGGCGGTACAGCCCTCGAGATAATTCACGAAGCTGCCTTCCTCCGCCACGATCAGGGTGCGTTCAAACTGGCCGGTCTCCTTGGCGTTAATGCGAAAGTAGGTTGAGAGATCAAGCGGACAGCGCACGCCCTTGGGAATAAAGGCGAAGGAGCCGTCACTAAAAACGGCGGAATTTAAAGCGGCGTAATAGTTATCCGAGTGAGGGACCACGCTGCCAAGATATTTTTTGATCAGCTCAGGATGCTGCTTCACCGCCTCTGAAAAAGAGCAGAAGATGACCCCGGCCTTTTCCAATTCCACCTGATGGGTGGTATGCACCGACACACTGTCAAACACCGCATCCACCGCCACGCCGGTCAGACGTTTTTGCTCCGAGATGGGAATGCCGAGCTTTTCGAAGGTGGCCAGGAGATCAGGATCGACCTCGTCCAAATTTTGCATGGCCGGTTTTTCCTTTGGCCGGGAAAAATAGTAAAGATTTTGAAAATCAATTTTGGGAATTTTGAGTTTGGCCCAGGCGGGATCAGTCATGGTGAGCCAGTGCCTATAGGCCTTCAGGCGAAAACTTAAGAGCCACTCCGGCTCCTCTTTCTTTTTTGAGAGGAGGCGAATGATCTCCTCGTTCAATCCCTTGGGAAATTCCTCCGACTCGATGTCGGTATAGAAGCCATATTTATACTCGCTGCTTACAGGTAGATCCGTCATACATGAAAACTCGATTGTTTTTGATTGGGGGTGGAGCTGAAGGCCATCTCAAAAAGTTGCTTGATGGTCAGCTGATTTAAATACTGATTGAGAGTAACATTGAGGCGCTCAATGGGGGCCACGATATTACAGCTTGAGATTAGCTCGCAATTTCCCTCGGACCCTCGGCACAGAGATTCGCCCATTTTCTTTTCTAAAATTCGCGCCAGCTCCATATAGGTTAAGGTGCCGAGGTCGCGCGCCAGGACGTAGCCACCTTTGATGCCTTTTACCGATTGCAGAATGCCGGAGTTATTCATCGCCTGCATGACCTTGGCGGTGGTGTCGAAGGGAGTATTGAACTTGTCGCAGACCTCCCGGGCCGACGCCAGTTCGCCTTGACCTTTTTCGTCGGCCATAAAACGCAGGGCCATGAGCGCATATTCGACTTTCTTATTGATTCTCAACATATGGAGCTACTTACCTTAAAATAGGGCAAAAATAAACCTATTTGTGCGCATCCTATCATGAAAATAGGTCAAAATCTGCCTTATTTCCTTCATTGGGGAATTAGACAAATAATCGCCAATATTAAGAGTCTGCTCAGATTTTCAAATTCTTTTCTAAGTCCTTTGATTCACGGCAGGAGGACAGGAAAAAAGCACCTCCATTTGGTTGAAGTCCTTAGTCCGCTATAATTGTTGTTTGAGTGGTGTGAGGGGTTAATCGTAATGACAAAAATATTTTTCCTTCTTCTGGTGGTGCTTGCTTTCTCCTCCTTCGGTCAGGCCGGTGAAACCCTGACAGATTTAAGTTCCAAATTGGCCAATGTTGATACCGACGGTGATGGCAAGACCGACCTGTGGCGAAGCTTTTCTCCCACGGGAGATTTGAAAGAGGCCAAGTATGATTTAAATGGCGACGGCAAGGAGGATAAGTGGGTCCTCTACGGAGTGGGCAATACTCGCAAGGAAGCGGACACCAACTTCGATGGCGTCAAAGATGAGCGCGAGACCAAACTCTATAACGATGACGGCATGATCAAATCCACTCTTGAAAAATTGAATCAAAATAAATGGGAAGTGGTGGAAGAGGTCGAAGTGAAAAGAAGCGGTCAAAAGGCCCAGAAATTTTTAGTGAAAAAGTTTAGCGCCGGTAAACTTATCGAGGAGAAATTGCTTGATACAATTATTGATTAGTTTACTCCTTATTTTTTTCTTTCAGAGCGTGCAGGCGGCGGGATATTGGAACGATTATCGACAATGTCTGATTGACCTGTGTCCCACCAATGCAGTTCAGTGCCGAACCTACGCCACCGCCCGCAGCGCTCAATTCAACAACCTCACCGCCAACCTGGCCGCCCTCAATCCGGGCATTCCCTGTCAGCGCGGCGATAGTATCTTTCTCGGCAATGGGGCCATTATCGATGCCAAAAGCTGCGGCCCGCGCCCGACTTCCACCGGGTGCAATCAGGTGAGCCCTCATCTCACACCCAGCGATGAACCGGCCCCACCGCGACTTGCCTCCCAGTGTCCCTTCACCCAGGCCAATGATGGATCGGGTTCTGAATCGGTTACCTGGAATGCCAGTGGGAGCGCGTGCACACCGGCGGCCACCTGTCGCTTATGCGGTTCCCGCGCGTCGGCGATTGAAACTGTTTCCAATAGTGTTTCTGAGGGAATTAGCGGCCTGCTTAAATGCTTCGCCGCCAATGGCCCATTTCCCCACACTTCCCTTCGCTCGGCGGTGGTGCAAAGTTACAACGATCTGATCGGTGAGGGCGGCCTCAAGCTGGCCTGCCCCAATGACAAGGTGAGTACCGGCCGCGGGCATGCTGCCGCCGATGCTGAACGATCATCCCGTACGATCAATGTCTACTCGGGAGGTCTGAATGCCACTGGTTCCACCTTCGGACACGAATTTTTACACATGACCGGTCATCCCCACCATGCGGTGGATGATTACAATAGCCATCTCACCCATAACAACCCTCAGGAAACCCACGCCCATGAGGGAAGTGGCGATTCATTTCATCCCGCCACGGCGGAAAATCCCAATGGTCTGCCCAACCGTTATTTTGATCGCGTGTACTCTTGTCAGTCCCTATGTTTTCCAAACCAGTTAACCTCCCGCGAGCAGTGTGAGCGCTGTCAGGGCTATCCGAGTGGAACGCTGTCGACCTCTCAGAGGGCCAAGTGTGCTCGGATGATTCCCCTGGCCCAGTTGGCGGAGATGCAGAAGCGCCAGCGCCATGGCGAAGAGGAAATCAAGAATATGTGTGAAACCCAGTACGATAATATGCAAGGTGATTTCCTCGCCCGCATCAATGGCCTGGCCCCATCCCATTCTGGTGGTTATAGCCGTTGGGGCAATCGCGACTCTGGCGGCAGCTATGGAGTCGAAGGCGAGCGGGCCTACTACGGCATCTATATGTCCTTTCCAGACAATCCCCAAAGCGGCGCCTCAATGATGTCTTTTTGGAATGCCGAGCCTCCCAATAACGAGGAGAGTGATCGAAAGGAAGGCGCAAGGACGCCGGTCGAGCGTGAGGCCGAGGAGGCCAGACTGGCAAACTGGAGTGGCCCCGCACTCACAATTACCCCGCGCAACGTGAGCTTTGGTCAGGTGTGGCGTCGCTGCCAGCAGGCCTATGCGGATGCTTTTAATCAGGCCAACAATATGGTGCGGGATTTCCCTAACGATCCAATTAACAAGGCCCATCTCGCCCAGCTCCAGAAAAAATATTATTTTGGACTCGAGGAGTTTCGAATGAAAAGGACCTGCAGCAAACTCGAGGCGGTCAGGGCCATGCAGAGGGCCTGTGAGCGCACCGCCGGTACTGATCCCGACAAGCGTAGAGTGTGTCGCATCGGATTTAGCAGCGGACCAATCTATAATGACAGTATTCGACCCATGTTGAGGGAGTTAAAGAGCAAGGCGCAGGATTGGAACTGCAAGGCCGCCCAGATGGCCGATTATGCACCAGGCTTCGGAGGTGTGAGCCAAAGGGTGCCCACTAAAACCTTCGCGAATCCTGGTTCCTGCGATGCCGACGGTGCCGCTGTGGTGGAAGGAAATTTTTCCATGGCCGAGGCAACCACCTATTGTAATGCCCCACCTAAGGTTCGAGAGACGTTTATCCTGGGCGATATGAATGTCACCGCGGGCCCGTAGCGCCTAATCGATTTCTTTGATCCTCATTCCAGCTTGCTTCAACCTCTGAGTGAACACCCCGTCGCCTTCGATCAAAGTGCCGGTGTGGGAACCATTATAAATTTTCCCACAACCACACATGGGTGATTTGGATTTGAGCCAGGCCTCAGAGACGCCGGCCTTGAGTGCCAAGGCCAGGGCGGCGTCGGCACCGGCGCGATAGCTTTCAGTGAGATTTTGCCCCTTTTGAGTGAGGACTTGTTTGTCGCTGATCTCGGCCGCCGCTCTGGGCGTGGGCAGGCCGCCCAGCTGTTCGGGGCACACGGGCAGTGCCAGGCCTTCACGAAGAAGTTGCAACACCTCCGACCGTTCTCGCGCCTCACCGTCATAGCGGCAAGGCACACCTGCTAAGCAGGCGCTGACAAGGATAAGTGGTTTCTTCTTTTTTTGCATTATAAACAGTTCTCTACCGCAAGGGAAATGCCCTGGCCAACGCCGACGCACATGGAGGCCAGTCCGCGTTTTAACTTAGCGTCCTGTTTCATGATATGGGCCAAGGTGGTCACCAGGCGTGCCCCGGAGCAGCCTAAGGGGTGGCCCAGAGCAATGGCGCCGCCGCGGATATTCACTTTTTCGGGGTCCAGCTTCAGCTCGCGCATACAGGCGAGAGATTGGGCGGCGAAGGCCTCGTTTAACTCCACCACATCAAACTGCCCGGCACTCATGCCGTAGCGTTGGCACAGCGTTTGGGTGGCCACCACAGGGCCCAGGCCCATGACGTTGGGATGCAGTCCGCGGGAGGCCGCGCCGGTTATTTTAAGCAGTGGTTTTAAGTTGTGCTGCTTTAAGAATTTTTCCGAGACGACTAACACACCGCTGGCCCCGTCATTCATGGGCGATGAGTTGCCGGCGGTCACGCTGCCATTGGGCCTGAAAACCGGTTTCAGTTTTTGCAGCTTCTCGAAACTGGAATCCTCTCGCACGCATTCATCGCGGGTGATCAGCAGGGACTCTTTGCCTTTTTGCACCTTGACGGGAATGAGCTCGTCTTGAAAGAGATTTCGCTGATAGGCGGCAGCCGCTTTCTGGTGGGAGTTCATGGCAAAACGATCCTGATCTTCCCGGGAGATATTATGTAAAGTGGCCACCTCCTCCGCCGTCTCGCCCATCCCCATAAGGGGAAACAGTGCCGCCATTTTGGGATTTTGAAAACGCCAGCCGAAGGAGGAGTCATACATTTTTTGGCCGCGATCAAATTCGCTCTCGGCCTTGGAGAGGACATAGGGGCCGCGGGACATGGACTCCACACCACCGACTAAAACACAGTCGGCGATCTTGGCCTCAATCTTGGCGAAGGCATCGGTGAGGGCCTCAAGGCTGCTACCGCACAGGCGATTGACGGTGGCCGCGGGGACCTCGAAGGGGAAGCCTGCCAGGATCACGCCCATGCGGCCGACGTTGCGATTGTCTTCGCCGGCCTGATTGGCACAGCCCACCACCACGTCATCAATTTCTTTTAAATCAAATGGCGCCCATTTTTTAAAATCTTCAAAGACTAAAGAAAGGAGGTCATCGGTGCGGACTGAGGCAAGACTGCCGGTCAGCTTGCCCATGGGCGTGCGGCGGGCCCAAACAATATAGGATTGACTCATAAATGACCTCCAGATTTTCAGGTGCCACGCTCCTTTTGGTAGCTACAGAGCGCATTTCAAATGCCGCTCTGTAGCTACCAAAAGGAGCGTGGCACCTTATGTTCCTTATGTTGCCAAGGGGGGGGACCTTACGCAAGGGCCATGAGTAAGTATTTTTAAGAAAAAGAAGATTCGCAATTGAACTGTGGAAGCTGGAGAATAGGAACGTAATTTTTATCAGGAAGTTATTATGAAATCAGTTCAGTCAGTTTTCTTTTTTCTTTTTCTTTTTTCGACTCAAGCGTTTGCCGGAAATCAGGTGCACCTGGCAATTTCCAATGTGGAAGATATTACCGAGAAACTTAAGGATCTGTTGGCCTTCGAGCTGGCAAGACCCATCAGCTTTCCCTCCACCACGATTAAGGAATGTGAAAAAATTGAACTGCAATGTCTGCTGGGCGAGGCCCAACTTCGTCTCGCCAGGTCGGCGCAAGATTTTAATTTCAAGATAGAGGCCATGCCCGGACAGACCTTCATCTATACGCTCGAACTTCCCAAGGCCACGGGGGTGGTGGATTTCGTGGTCAGAGGAAAAGTGCTCGGCCGTGTTTATGACATGAAATTTAAAATTGAAGCGGCCTCGATCTCAACCATCAAGGAGCAGCTCGACGGGCCGGATATCGAATGGCTCAAAGGCTCAGGAAAACTTTTCCTGGAAATCAAAAATAATCTCTTTGTGGCCAGCTCGATTAACTTTCCCCGCTGGCACCTTGATCATGTGCAGATTACCCCGATGGATCGGCTGGCGCAGATCTTTATGTCCACCTTCGGAAGATTTGCCGACCTGGAGAAGATGGCCCTGGTCTTGTTAAATTCCCAGATTCAAACCTATCTGCAAGATGCCAATATGCATCTGACCTTTGCCAAAACCTTAAATACTCTCTTTGCAAAAGCGCCGACCATCTTAGCGCCTTTTAAAAATTTTGGGGTCAATGCTTCCCTGGCTCCCACCTCCTTCAGCACAGAGCAAAGAAAGGTCAGTATTGCGCTGTCTTCCCAGCTCGAACCCACTCTGGAGGCGCATAGCTGCGCGGGCAAGCTGCAAGCAACCAAGAATCCTCTGAATCTCAAATCATTCATGATGAGGCGGGATGTTGGTGGCACTGAAGAGTCAAATGCCATCAAAGTGTCCTGGCCCCTGGCCTTTTTTGAACATGCTTTCTATCTGATGGCCAAGTATCCCTTTATTGATCGGCGAGGCAAGCCGACGCCACCTCTTCTCTGCCAGAGTGGCGAGAGCGAGATTTCCATCCTGGGCAAGAAACAAAAGTTTGCCTATAACTTTGTCCCGGTGAAAACCATTCACCTCAAATCCGAAGAGGATAATTCCGGTAACCTGAGCTTAAATTTGTGGGCCGAGCTGCGCGGGCAATCGGATCAATATCCCAAGCTGACCCTGCGACGATATGAGAACAAACAAAAGATTCCGAGCATTTTAATTAATATAGAGGCCAGACTTTTGCTCGCCCTGACCGACAAGGGATTGATGTTTGAACTTAAAGACCTGAAGTTTAATGAGGTCATTGGTAAGGCCCGGCTCTCCTGGCGGCTGCCTCTCTTGGGGATTTCCATTCCGCTGTCAAAGATTAAGGCCGACTTGGAAAAGGTCGTCATCACCTATATTGAGAACAACATGGGCCGCATGATTCTCCTGTCACCCACCATCGAGATTTCCGAAGGACATTCGCTGGTCCTCAGCAATGTAAAGCTGAGCAATCAGGAGATTACCAGCACCTTGATTTTAAAATAAGTTAATCTCTTATCAGAGTGACATTGTCCTTGAGCGGAAGGGTGGCCGGCAAAGTTTCCTTACTGATCAGCTCACCTTGGGCATTATAAAGTTGATAGGACAAGTGAGTATCTTCAACACTAATTATGACATAACCATTGGGAGAACGCTCGGTTGCGCCGGGCAGATGACGATTGGCCGCGCCGATACAGGGAGTGAAGAGGACGTGCAGAGGATTTTTTTCCGGCCGATCTTGGTGCTTGATGGTGGCGGGATAAAAGGCATGGGAGTGGGCGAAGATGGTCAAGCTGACATTCCCGTCGATCAGGATTTCTTCCAGGGTCCCCGCGGTATTTTTAAGCATCTGCTCACGACTCAAAACCTCATGAAATTTTCCGCCACCTTGCGGTTTCTGATAGCGGGCCGGATCGAGGACGGAATAGAGCGGAACATGCCCATAGACAATTCGCGCATCGGCGGACTTGGCCTCTGGTGAGGCAAGCTGCGTCTTAATCCACAGTTTCTGTTCGAGGTCCTTGGACTCGGGCAAAATTTGAATTTGCGGGTTGCTCATGGCCTCCAGGTCGGCTTTGAGCTTGAGAGAGGCGGCCGCTGATCCTAAGGAATGGGGATGGGGGAGGACTCTGCCGACCGTCACATCGTCCATGGCAATAAAAAAAATATTCTTAACAATGTAGGAATAATAGAAGGGAAAATGAGTGGCATCCACCAGGTCGACCTGGGGAATTCCCTCATTCTTAATCCAAAAACGTTTGTACTCCACTCGATCTCGAATCAGGCCCGCATCGTGGTTACCCGGGGCGGGTGCCAGAGGAATGTTCATCTTTTGGAACTGACTCAAAACGGTTTTATCAAAAGAATCCCACATGGCCTGAAGATGGGCCTGGGTGAGGGCACTACTTTCACCCGCCACCAGATCGCCGGGTAAAATCACCAGGTCCGGCCGAGCGGCGATAATCTGTCCCACCGCACTGGCGACTTTCCAACCGTAGGTGAGGGAACCGGCCTCGCCGTTTAAATCATTGATGACGGCAATTTTTGTGGTGCCAAAGGCAGAGAGACTAGAAAGGAAAACTAAAATGAGAAAAATCCGAGATATCATCAGAAATTCTTATCAGAGTCACGATACTTAGTCACATTTTCTGTAAAGAATCCTAGTCGTCTTGAGTGAGGCGGTAACCCACACCCGATTCAGTATAGATGATTCGTTTTCCCAAGGGGCCTTCAATTTTTTTTCTCAGTTGCGCGATGTAAACGCGCAAATAGTGTGAATTATGAGAGTTATTGGGCCCCCAAACATCTTGCAAAAGTTGTCGTTGGGTCACGACTTTGCCGGCATTTTGCGCCAAGACTTTGAGCAGGTCAAACTCAGTGGAGGTGAGCTTGATCTGCTCAAGGCCCACTTTAACCAGATGGCCGGCACAGTCGATATTAAGCTTACCTAAGCTGATGACAGGATCAGGGATACTTTTTTCGGCATGGCGAATCGCCACGCGGATGCGCGCTAAAAGTTCCGGGGCATGAAAAGGCTTGACCAGATAATCGTCCGCGCCCATGTCGAGCAAGGTAACCTTCTCATCATCGGCTTTATTGGCGGTTAAAATAATAACCGGGGTTTTGCTCCATTCACGCAACTTGGCGAGTAAATCGGTTCCGGAGATGTCGGCCAGACCAAGATCAAGCAAAATAACATCGGGTTGGTGTGAGGCGGCGAGCATGAGGCCTTCTGATCCAGAACATGCCTCGATGGGTTGGTGCCCGGCGCTCTCTAAAATAAAATGCAAGAGCTTGCGGATGGGTTTCTCATCTTCAATGTATAAAATTTTATGTTTGATGCTCACACAGATTCCTTGGGGAGCGAGGGCTGCTCAGTCATCGGCAAAGTTATTTGAAAAGTTGCACCTAGCTTAGAATCAATGATTTGAATTTTGCCATGATGAAGTTCAATAATACTTTTCACGATAGAAAGCCCAAGTCCCGTCCCGCCCATCTTACTATTGGGAAGGCGATAAAACTTTTCAAATACCAAATCTCTTTGATCTTTTGGGATACCGGGCCCCTCATCCGCAATCTGAAATTGCCATTCTTTTTTTGCTGATTTCGCTGATAGATGAATGGAACTTCCTGCGGGTGTGTATTGGGCGGCATTGAGAAGCAGGTTGGTTAACACTTGTTCAAAAAGTCTCCCATCGACGTAAATTAAGGGAAAGTTGGCAGGGATATCGACGTTGATGCGAAAGGACTGGAGCTGGGGACTTAAGCGCGCAACCACTGTTTGGGTCAGGTCGAGGATATCATTCCAGTCTCTTTTCAAATCTAGAATTCCGGATTCAAGGCGAGACATATCTAAAAGATTTTCCACAACCATCTTGAGTCGCTGCACGGATTCTTTCAAACTCTGCTGCATCTGTCCTTTGGTTTCCTCATCCATTTTTTGTTGATCATAAAGGGCATCAACAATACCTGCGATGGCCGTCAGGGGTGTTTTTATTTCATGGGAGACTGAGTTCAGCAAGGTTTGGTGCAAGCGTTCGGCCTTTTTTAACTGCTCAGTTTCAAGGAATGATTCCTGGAAAAGCTCTCGCTGTAAATAGAGACCCAGCTGAGACGAGACGGTGAAAAGCATTTCTCTTTCGCTTATATTGAGAGGAGCGTTTAAATTATCCGGTCGATAGCCCAGGATTCCCACCACCTCACCCTTGGCGGTGAGCGGAATAAAGAGAGACTCGGTGAGAGGAAGGGTGGTCGTTCCGAACCCCGCCGCCTTCCCGGTTTCAAAGGCCACCTGGGCCACTGCCCAGTCTTTGGGTCGATTGAATTGCCACTCATCCCCGCGCTTAAAAAACTCCAGAATCTGATGTTTGTCTTTTAGGGTGATGGCGACTTTGCCACGAAAAATCTCAGCTAAAGAATAACTGATCGCCGTTAAGCAGGCCTCACGACTTTCGGCCTCCACGATCATCTTGGAAATTTGATAGAGGGTACTGGTTTTTTCCTCTTGTTTGCGCAGTAAAGACTGGTTGCGCTTAATAATGCTGGTTAAGGCGCCCGTGATTGAAGCCACCCCTAGAAAGCTTAAACACAAAGCAATGTCATCGGTGGATTCTATATGAAAGGCAAACAATGGCGGTATAAAAAAGAAATTCCAAACTTGGGACATGACGATGGCAATAAAAATGGTCATGCGCAAAGAGAAAAAGATACCGGCGACACTGACGCCCAAGAGAAAAAGCATACCGACCGAGCGGTATGGCAATAAATGAAGGTTGTGGTAGAGAAAACTGTTTATTAACCCAATGGCGACAATCCAGGAGAATGCCCAAAATAATTCAGGGAAATTAAAATTTCGAACCGCTTTAATAAATCGTTGAGCAAGAGTGAGTTGTGATAGGGTGTTATTCCTCACGATATGCAGAGAGACAGAAGATTCGAGCTGATTCAACCTTTCGATGATATTGCCACCTTTGATAAAATCCTTCCAAAAGTGTTTGCCAGGTCTGCCGATAATCAGTTGTGTGATGTGATACTGACGACAAATGCGGTCAATTCCGCGTACCAGGTCAGCTTCTGAAGTCGTATGCACCTGGGCACCCAACTCGCGGGCCAAATCGAGATTCTGAGTTAAAATCTGCTGCTCTTCCGTTGATAAATTCTCCCCTGTATCAACATAGACGGCAAACCAAGGCGCCTTAAGTCTGCGCGCAATCTGCTTGGTGGCGCGAATCAATTTTTCAGAAAAAAGGCCATGGCCTACGGCCACGAGCAGCTTGTCTTGAGTTTTCCAAACGGCATCTTTGGGATCGTGAACAATTAAGGACTCGAGCTCCTTATCAACCTTATCCGCCGACAGACGGAGCAGAATTTCTCGCAAGGCGGTGAGTTTATCTTCTTTAAAAAAATGTTGCTCGGCCTTGGCGGCCTTGTCACCCAGGTAAACTTTCCCTTCCCGCAGGCGCAATAATAAATCCTGGGGAGAAATATCGGCCACCTCAATGCTATCGGCACGCTCAATAATAGAGTCAGGAATAGTTTCGCGGATGGTGACTCCGGTGATCGCCTCCACATCATCTTTGCGGCTTTCAATGTGCTGCACGTTGACGGTGGAATAAACATCAATGCCATTGGAAAGGAGATCAAAGACATCTTGCCAGCGTTTCGGATGCTTGGAGCCCGGGACATTGGTGTGGGCCAGCTCATCGACCAAGATGATGTCCGGACGGGCGCGAATGATGGCATCGGTATCCATCTCTTCCATCACGCTGCCGCGATACTCGATTTTGGCTTGGGGTATCCAGGGAATATCTTTGGCGAGGGCCATGGTTTCAGATCGGCCATGGGTTTCAAGCGCCCCAATCTGGACATTGAGGCCTTGCTTAATTTTACTGTGGGCCTCACTCAACATGGCAAAGGTTTTGCCCACTCCGGCCGCCATGCCGAAGAAAATTTTTAAACGGCCCTCATTTTTTTTGTTGGCCGTTCTACGAATGGCACGCATGAGCGCATCAGGGTCTGGGCGGTTTTCCATCTAACTATCCTACATTCCTGATTGATCCATCGCAAGGTTGAGGGTCAACACATTGATGCGTTCTTGGCCTAAAATGTGATGCCATGGGCCCTCTGTTAATATTTGAATTTTTTGCTTGAGCTGCTCCTGTTGAGAGTTGTTTAAGTTTCTCGCCTTAATGACCCGCGGCAACTGCACCATGATGGCGGTGACACTGACATGTGGGTCAAGTCCCGAGCCGGAATAGGTCAACATCTCCGGGGTGTTTTGATATTCGGGATGCTCTTTGATCCAAGCTTGAACTTGCTCCAGGTGATTCTTGGAGGTGGGAGCGTAGTTACTGGCCAAAGCGGGGAGCGTGGAAAAATCACCTTTGGAGGGGCGGGGGGAAAAATATCTTGAATCTTTAAACTGCTGGGCAATTAAACTGGAACCGCGCACCTTGCCGTCAATCATCAGCAAGCTGCCGCTGGTTTTTGCAGGAAAAAAAATACTTCCCGTGATGCTCATGAGAATGGGATATCCAAAACCCAAAATGACGGTTGATAACAAAAGAAAACGCAAGCTCATAAGCATAAAATTTTCCTTCCTAAATAAGCCCCAGGTTAGTGATCAGCATATCGATGAGTTTAATCGCGACGAAAGGGATAATGACCCCGCCGACGCCAAAGATAAGAACATTGCGTTTCAAGAGCTTCTCCACCGGCAAGTTGCTCGATTTTACCCCTTGGAGCGCGAGAGGCGTAAGAGCGATAATGACGAGGGCATTAAAAATTACGGCACTTAAAATAGCGCTTTGAGGTGAGGTGAGTCGCATCAGATCAAGCTGCTGCAAGATTCCATGCCCCTCACTCACGTAGATTGCACTAAAGATTGCAGGAAGAATAACAAAATATTTGGCGATATCATTGGCAAAGGAAAAAGTGGTAAGGGCACCGCGCGTGATGAGTAGCTGTTTTCCGACTTGAACGATGGTGATAAGTTTGGTGGGATTGCTGTCGAGATCAACCATATTTCCCGCCTCATGCGCCGCCTGGGTGCCGGAGTTCATGGCCACCCCCACGTCGGCCTGGGCCAGCGCCGGAGCATCATTGGTCCCATCGCCCGTCATCGCCACTAGATTACCCAGCATCTGCTCGCTTCTGATTTTGGCCAATTTACTTTCGGGAGTCGCTTCCGAAATAAAATCATCGACCCCGGCCTCACTGGCGATGGAGGCCGCGGTGAGGTGATTATCTCCTGTAATCATGATGGTGCGAATGCCGATGAGCCGAAGCTCCGCAAACTTTTCTTTGATATCTTTTTTAATAATATCTTTTAAATAGATGACGCCAAGAAGAATACCGTCGGCGGCCACCGCCAGGGGGGTGCCACCTTCTTTAGAGATTTTAACCACGATCTCCTGGACATCTTGAGGTATGAGACCGCCCTTGGCCTGAACATGCTGGCAAATGGCATCGACGGCGCCCTTTCTAATTTGGGCCACATGATCGCCGCGGTCAATATCCACGCCGCTCATCCGCGTTTCGGCACTGAAGGGAATAAAAAAAGTTTTATGGCGATCGGTTTTTGGAAAATCGCCGCGCAGATTTTTTTGGCAAAACTCTATGATACTTCGCCCCTCTGGTGTTTCATCGGCGATGGATGCCAGGAAGGTCTTTCGCAATAATTCGTCATAGTGAGCTTCACCAACAGGATACATTTCGAAAGCACGTCGACTGCCGTACGTGATCGTGCCGGTTTTATCCAGGAGAAGCACGGAAATATCGCCCGCCGCCTCAACTGCCCGCCCACTTTTGGCGATGACACCCTCTTTCACCAAACGGCCCATGCCTGAAATTCCTATGGCACTGAGAAGTCCGCCGATGGTCGTCGGAATAAGGCAAACAAAAAGGGAGGTCAGTGAGATTAAGGACAGTTCATTTAACTGTGTCATCCCGGCGTCCTTGGCGATCGCATCACCTTGAAACTTGAGAGATAAAACGACACATAATAAAATCAGAGTAAGTCCGCTTAAGACCAAGGTCAGGGCGATTTCGTTAGGCGTTTTTTCCCGTTTAGCGCCTTCGATCAGATTGACCATGCGATCGACAAAACTCTCTCCTTTTTCAGAAGTGACTTGGATGATAAGCCAGTCACTTTTGACCATGGTCCCACCGGTTACCGCGCTCCGGTCTCCGCCACTTTCACGGATGACCGGTGCTGATTCACCTGTGATGGCCGACTCATCCACGCTGGCCACGCCTTCGATAACTTCACCATCTTGGGGAATAACATCGCCGGGGTGGCAAATAATAATATCGCCTTTCTTTAAGAGTGAGACGTCGATTTCTTTTTCTTGCTTAGTTTCTACATCGTACAGGAGGGCCTTTAAATTTTGGGTACTTTTTTTGAGTCCCGAAGCCTGTGCCTTGCCCCGGCCTTCGGCCAAGGCCTCTGAGAAGTTGGCAAACAAGACGGTAAACCAAAGCCAGGCGGAAATTTGGATAGAAAATGCGTCCGGCGCCTCGATCATTGCCAGAGTGGCCAAGGCCGCGCATAGGGTCGTGGCGAAGATAATGGGGTTTTTAAACAAGGCCCCGGGATGTAACTTTTTAAAGCTCATGCCCATGGCCTCGGCCACGATATCTTTTGTCCAAAGTTCTAATTCTTCCGCCTTTTTTTTCCGACTCATGGAGAACTCCTTACATCACGTGGGCGCGTAGCATGAGCAAATGCTCAAGGACGGGACCCAGCAAAAGGGAGGGGAAAAAGGTGAGCGCTCCCACGATAGCAATGATGCTAAAAAGTAAAAAGCCAAACATCCACGATTCGATGGACATCTGTCCCGCATTGCCCGCCAAGATTTTCTTTTTTGAAAAAGACTGGGCGAGCCAGAGCACGGGAAAAATCACGCCAAAGCGGCCAATCAGCATGGCAATACTCAAACCTACATTATAAAAAATTGTATTGGCATTAAGGCCCGCAAAGGCCGAACCGTTATTATTCGAAGCCGAGCCCCAAGCATAGAGCACCTCTGAAAGCCCATGCGGCCCGGATGTTGAGCGCGAGGACAGTCCGACGTCGGTGACCAGGGACAGCAGGGTTCCGATCAAAACCGTGCAACTTGGCGCGATCAAGGCCAGGAGTACGAGCTTCATGTCATAGGCCTCAATCTTTTTTCCCAGATATTCCGGTGTCCGTCCCACCATGAGACCGCATAAAAAAAGCGTGAGTAAAATAAAGATCACCATGCCATACATGCCTGCGCCCACGCCGCCAAAAATAATTTCTCCTAGTAGGATATTGAAAAGGGCCACCATTCCCGCTATGGGGGAGAGAGAGGAGTGCATGGCATTGACACTTCCATTGGAAGCCGCTGTCGTGGCAGTAGACCAGAGGATGGAAGCCGTCTTGCCAAAACGCCATTCTTTGCCTTCTAAAAACGGCATGCCTTGCAGAGCTGGGTTAGAGGAATGCTCGGCCAGAAGACTCACAACAATCCCTATGCCATAGATTGAGGCCATAACAGAAAAAATAGTCCAGGCATGTTTGCGACGGCCCAGCATTTCTCCGTATGTAAACACCAGGGCGATTGGTAGAAAGAGAATCGCTACAAGCTGAAGATAGTTCGAGAGGGCCGTGGGGTTCTCAAAGGGATGGGCCGAGTTGACCCCGAAGTGGCCACCGCCATTGGTGCCAAGCTGCTTGATTGCCAGCTGTGAGGCGACCGGGCCTAACTGCAACTGGGCATGCTGACCCTCCAGCGTGACATAGTTGATAACCGAGTCGAAAGTTTGCACCACGCCTTGGGACATAAGGATAAAGGCCAGGAAAATTGAAAGCGGCAGGAGTACATACCCGATACTACGAAAGAGATCGAGCCAGTAGTTTCCCACCGTGTTGCTGTCCTTATTGCGCAAACCGCGAATCAAGGCGAACATGACGGCCATGCCGGTTGCAGCCGATAAGAAGTTTTGGACCGTGGGTGCCAGCATTTGCATCAGCGGTGCCAGGGAAACTTCACCCGAGTAGGCCTGCCAGTTGGTATTTGTGATAAAGCTTACCGCGGTATTGAGGGCGAGATGCCATGACATTGGTTCTGTGGCAAGCCGAATTCCGTAGATGATAAGGAAAAAGGCCAGCAAACCGAGCAGATGAAAGATGAGCAGATCTTTAAAATACTCTTTGGCGGTCTGAGGCCCGAAGCGGAAGCCAAAAAATTTAAAAAAGTTATATTCAAAATTCGTGGGTTGTTCTTGATCGAGCCGGTGGGCCAACCAATAACCAAAGCGGGGTGCCAGCAGCAGAAGGGGGAGAGCGAAGAGTAAAATTTCGAGAATATCTTTCCATTGCATAAAACCACCAACCGTTAAAACTTTTCGGGATGCATAATGGTATAGACGAGATAGACAAACAGCCCAAGAGTTGCCAGCAACGCAAGATATTCCAACATGCTCTTTCTCCAATCTTTTATGCTTTGTCCCAGGTTATGGGAAAAAACATTAAAGCAGCATCAAAAGAGCAGGATAAATGTCAAAAAAACATCAAGAATTGGTAAGTGGTCTAGGTGAGGGAAAAGGTGTACATTTGAGTCATGTCACAAATTACCCAGGCCGTATCCCTCATTCTGGTGGCCGGCGGCACAGACTTTTTTCTGATCAAACGCCGCAAGGATTTGCCCATCTATCCCGGTTTTAGCGCTTTCCCAGGAGGGAAGCTCGATCCCGCGGAGGAGAATTCGAAAGGTAAAGACTTTGCCAGCTACCTTGAAGAAGGCCTGAAGCCGGCCCTCAGGCGGGAAATTTCCGAGGAGTTAGCTTGGGATATTCCCACCGAGGTCATGCAGAAGGCCCGCTACTTTGGCGCGAGCACTACCCCTGAAGTGTGGCCCTTGCGTTTTTGCAATCACTACCTCGTCTGCCAAATTGACGAACCGCTGGAATTTAAGATTAATAAAAATGAACTGTGCGAAGGCCGATGGTTGAGCTTTGCGGAGTTTCAGCGCCAGGATATCTTCGGCCAATTTCTCATGGTGCCGCCCACGCGCAAGGCGATCTTCGCCCTTCCTGATTTTTTGTCCTCGCCCCAGGCGTCTCTGCCCGATCTCGATACCCATAGTGATGTCTTCCGCGAGGTTCCCTGCCTGGAATTTGTGAAAAATGTTTGGATGCTGCTTCCCCTTTCCAAAACCTTTCCTCCCGCCAATCGCACCAATGCCTTTGTCCTGCAGAATCTCGACGGGGATGGGCACCTCCTGATCGATCCCTCTCCGCAGGATGACGGCGAGTTTGTGAAGTTAAAAAATACCCTAAGAAACTTTCAGATAAAAAAAATTCTCATCACCCATCACCATCCCGATCATCATCAGTACGCCCCTGACCTGGCGCGGGAGTTGGGCGTGCCCGTATACCTGTCAAAGACAACTCAAAATTTTTTGCTCAAAAAATATGGCGAAGGCTATCTTGCCAACTTGATCGTGTATTTTCTAAGCGACGGAGACTGGCTCTCCGGCCATCGCATCTATGAGGTGCCGGGGCATGATGAGGGGCAGCTGGCCTTGGCACCGCCAAACTTAAGCTGGTTTTTAGCAGGCGATTTAATTCAAACGGTCGGCACGGTGGTGATCGGCGGGGCCGAAGGAGATATGGCAAAGTATATGCTTTCCCTTCAGCGGGTCTTGGAGCTGGACCCCTTGACCGTTTTTCCTAGCCATGGACTTCCCATGGGGGGCACCGAGCAAATCAAGCTCACCCTCAAACATCGAGTTGAGCGGGAGGCCCAGATTTTGGAATTATCCTTGGCGGGCAAGAAGAATGAGGAGATGCTGGAAATTGTCTATAAAGGTCTTCGCCCGGAATTAAAGAAGTACGCTCTTAAGACGCTTGAGGCCCATCTCATCAAACTCAAAAACGAAAAAAAAATTTAGCGCAATTTTCCCTTCACAATCTCATCCACCACCTCAGGGTTCAGAAGAGTCGAGGTGTCCCCTAAGTTGGAGACATCACCTTCGCCCACCTTGCGCAAAATCCGGCGCATGATTTTGCCGGAACGGGTTTTGGGAAGTCCGGTGACAAACTGAATGAGGTCGGGCTTGGCAATCGGGCCGATCACCTTGTTCACGGCGGCGATCAGCTCCTGCCTCACTTGCTCGGGACTCTCAAGGGCGTGGGGGCAGATACAGAAAGCATAGATGCCCTGGCCCTTAATTTTATGAGGGTAGCCGACCACCGCCGATTCCACGATGTCGGGGTGAGTGTTGATGGCATCCTCAATCTCGGCCGTCCCCAGGCGGTGGCCGGAGACATTGATCACATCGTCGACTCTGCCGGTGATGCGATAGTTGCCCCGGGAATCTCGCCGGGCCCCGTCGCCGGTAAAATACATTCCCGGATAAGAGCCAAAATAAGTATGGCGATAGCGCTCATGATCTCCCCAAACGGTGCGGGCAATTCCCGGCCAGGGCGACTTGATACAAAGATTTCCTTCCGCCTCAATTTCGGTAATTTCCTTGCCGCTACTGTCGACCAAGATGGGAGAGATGCCGGGAAGCGGATAGGTGGCGTGGGCGGGGATACATTCTGTCACGTGGGCCAGGGGACTAATCATAATGCCGCCGGTTTCCGTCTGCCACCAGGTGTCCACGATGGGACAACGGCCCTTGCCAATATTGCGGTGGTACCACTCCCAAGCTTCCTCGTTGATGGGCTCACCCACGCTGCCTAAAACTTTGAGGGAATCAAGTTTATATTTACTCACAAACGACAGATCCATGGCCTGGAGGGCCCGGATGGCGGTGGGGGCGGTGTAAAAATGGGTGACCTTGAGCTGGTCAATAATATTCCAGAAACGTCCGGCATCGGGATACACCGGAAGGCCTTCGTACATGACCGTGGTGTTGCCATTTAACAGCGGGCCGTAGGTCAGGTAGGTATGCCCGGTGACCCAGCCGATATCGGCGGTACACCAGAAAATATCTTCGGCCTTCATTTGGAAGACATTGCGAAAGGTGTGATAGGCGTACACCATGTATCCGCCCGTGGTGTGCATTAAACCTTTTGGCCGTCCGGTGGAACCGCTGGTGTATAGAATGAAGAGCGGATCTTCGGACTTCATGGGAGTGGCAGGCAGGACGGTGGTGGCGGTGGTCTCCAGATCATGCAGCCAGAAATCCCGATCCTCGGTCATCGAAATATTATTCTTTGTGCGCCGATGGACGATGACGGTTTTGATAGACGGACATTCTTTGAGGGCCTCATCACAAACTTGTTTGAGGGGAATAATCTTGTCACCGCGATGTCCTCCATCGTTGGTGACCAAGAGCTTTGCCTCGCAATCTTGAATGCGCCCGGCGAGGGATTGGGCGGAAAAGCCGCCGAAGACCACGGAGTGAATGGCGCCGATTCTTGTGGCGGCCAAGATGCCGATCATCAGCTCGGGCACCATTCCCATATAGAAGCAGATGACATCACCTTTTTTGATTCCCAGATTGGTGAAGACCGAGGCCATGCGACAAACTTTTTGGTGAAGCTCCAGGTAGTTTATCTTGAGCGGGGCCTGCTTGGGGTCATTGGCGACATAGATAAGCGCGGTCTGGTGTCCCCTGGTTTTCAGGTGGCGGTCCAGGCAGTTGGTGCTCATATTGGTGGTGGCACCTTCAAACCATTTTATATTTAGCTCGGAAAAATTGCCGGATGAGACCTGATCCCATGGCTTAAACCATTCCAAATCACGGGCCACCTCACCCCAATATTGGGTGGGATTGGCTTTGGCCTCTTCAACTTGGCGTAAATACTCGTCGAAATTGTGAATAGTTTTCATACAAAAGACTCCTTCGTTAACCCTCTGGAATGGTGTGGGAAGTGTGCAATGAGTGTACGGCCTTTTGTAAAACCTCAAAAGCGTTGAGTGTGAGACTTTTACATGACAACTTTTTCTGGCAATTCAAAACCCGCCCTCAGACTGTCCAATTTTTAGACATCTTATCTTGAAAATCAGAATTTTCAAATGGTTGGGGCCCAAGCCGTTCGAACTCTGGACGCTTGAAAAATAAATTATGGAAAAAGATTGATCGTAAAAGGGCCACCCCTGACAATGGAATTAGGAGATAAAAATGCTCAAGTTTATGGAAGATTGCCCGAAAAGAAAGATGAATAGAGGTGTATATATGGAAAGAACTTGTACCCTGTTTATCTTTGCGCTGCTATTACTCCTTAATACAGTTGATCGGACTGTCTATGCGGCGGCCTACATGGCTTCCGGGCGTATTGCAACGATTATGGGGGCGGACCCTGAAGCCGTTGACGGCGATGGGATTCCCGATCCGGTTGTTGGCTGCGATAGAGGTCCCAATCCTGCCCTGAATGCAGGTCAGGGAGTGGTCATTACTGCCGCGAACGGATTGACCTGTAGCGCTGATCGAAACACTCCTGGGCCCAGTGCTTACGGCCGATTTTGTAACTGTATTCGTGAGGTGACCGCAAGTGGCGCAAATGCCATGTATCCTAAAATTAGCCCCGCCCGATTTGCTCAGTTAGAAGAACACGCCATGAAGGCGGCCGTCGCCATGAAGGTCAATAGCTTGCGCGGCCCGCTTCGCCATATCGCCCGCGGTCTGACCTATGCCGCCTTTAATCGACATCTGCGTCCTACCATTGCTCCTATGCAATCTGCGGAAGGAGCGGCCATCACTCAACCTCCTGCTCGCGACGGTTTGGCTTGCGTTCCAGGCAATATGGGAAATTATATCGAAAAACTCAAAACGGACGGTGCCTGTAATCCCCAGGCCGTCAGGCGTCTCAATGAAGGGATGAGGGCCGTGCAGGAGCCCAAGAACAATGCCGCCTTTGCACCCGAGACTGGCGACAGAAACTTTGGAGATATTCTCGATCGCGCCTACACCCGTACCTTCAGTGAAGGTTTTGGGATTCCAGGTCACGATGCGGAACACCTCCATTCTGGTTTTCTCCAAGAGGCCAGACTTCTCGAGGCCGTGAGCTTAGATACACCGGAACAGGTTGAGGGAGCCGAGGATGCTCCTTCGGAAGCCCCTGCATCTGAGGTTGTTCAGACAGGTGCGGACGATCGTCGCTTAAGTGGCATTCTCTTTGCCGCTCTCACCACCATGGCATCGGGAGGTGTGGTCAATATTCCCGCGAGTGATTACCCAAAACTTAGATTAAATGGGCTGATTGCCCCCCACGTGATGGACGCAAGTGAGGAAGTCCGTCCTGCCAAGATTGCAGAATTTTTGGCGAAGCTGAAAGACTATGTGAAAGAGGCCAATGGTGCCATGCCGACGCGAAGAAATTTTATGCTAAAGTTCCAAAGATTTTTGAAGTCGGAGCTGACCCGGAATCTCACTGAGTGTGAGGAGCGCATTTTAAAGCCTTTAAAAGACACTCTCTGTCCTTTGATCGGTGAAAATAAATTTTCCATCACCTCGCTCTTGGGTGTTTTGAATACTCCTCAGGAGCGTCGAAATTTCAGCGATCTTATGAATACCATGGGAGGCGCATCGTCGGCGACCCAATCGGACCAGCTCCTCTGCTTCGCTTACAAAGGCCCGGACGTATCCATGAATGAGATTTTTAACTATACCACCGGAGTGCCCGTCAGCGAGCAAAGTTTGGTTTTCACCATTCCTGAAACCATTCCCGATCACCCGCCTTACTACTCGCCTGAGCATGAAAATAGTGCTGATCGAACTTTGATCGCCGGTCAACGCAATCAGGGCAGTGCCATTCGAAATGGGCAGATTACGGGAGAGGTTGTGATCAATCTGCCCCGTTCTGCGGAGATCACACGCCAGTACAGTCGCCGAAATAATGAAGCGGTTGCCAAAAACGGTGATCCGGTCGCGAAGAGATTGCCTGAAGGAACCGGCGAGCCGGTGAACAATGCTCCGGCCAATAACGGCACCACGCCGAACGGAAATACGGCCTATGGAAATACCAGCGGAAACTTTGGCAATCTAGGTGGAAGTGCCGCCTTGCTCCCCGGTGGGGGAGGAGCTGGATTAGGTGGTGGCGGTTCCAGTGCTCTCGGTTCTGGAAGCGGTTCCGGAGGTCAGGCCCAAGGTGGTGGCGCGGGTGCCGTCGATTATGCCACTCGAATTGCGGAACTCCAGCGCATGATTGAAGATCGTGAGAAGAGACTGCGAGACGCCATGTCCCGCCAAGGTCGTGAGACTGGTGACTCCTTGACTGCGGCGGCCCGTGATCGTGAGGCCGAAATGCGCGGCCTGAAAGATGAGCTCAAACGTTTGCGTACAGATTTAACCACCGCGCGCACACAGGCCGCGGCGAGTGGCGTGGTTCTGCCAGCTTCTTTGGCCACAGGCACCCCCGCTGCTGGCCTAGGTGCTGCTCCGACGCCGAAAGGTTCGGCCGGCCCCGTCGCTCCTCCACCACCATCCGCTCCTGGTGCCGCAGGCGGAGGCGTCGCTCCAGTTGCAGGCCCGACAGGTGTGGGTCCCGGTGCTCCTCTTGGCCTTTCTTCCGGCGAAACTCTGAGCGGCTACGATCTATATTCAAGTTTTGGTTTCGTCTCCAATGTGTCGGGAATGGGCCTGACCTTAAATGGTGCCAGCTTTGCGCCCAATGCCGGTCAGCTCATTATTCCTCGTGCCGAATTTGATGCCGCTGATAGTGTGAAACGACAGCAAATGTATGCTCTCGCCAACGGTGCTCCGATCTATGTGGTGAATACAGATCAAACGATTACAGTCTACGTCGCCCAGAATAATGGTGAAGGTGTGATCGCCTATGTGCCCGATGGAACCGCCGCGCCTGCGGCAGGTGGAAAGAAGAAAAAAGGCAGAGCTATCGCCTCAGTAGGGGCGCCGGTTGTCGCTCCGACGGCGACGCCGACACCCGCACCGGAGAAACGAGTGCGCCATCAGGATTTACTGAATTTAATGAACGGACAATGAGCCAGAAATCAGCTTGAATAATAATCGTCCTGCAACTCTTGGGGAGGAGAAGTAGGACCGCGATAAAGGAGTAGCACGTATGTTAGACACCACAAAAAAATGCCTCCCTATGCGACCATCATCGGCAGAGCGTGAGAAGCTTATCTTAGAGCATCTTCCTTTGGTGCAGCTCTTGGCCAAAAAGCTCAAACAAAAATTGCCCCAAAATGTTGATTACGATGATCTCGTTTCAACCGGAGTGATCGGGCTCCTTGAGGCGGTTGATCGCTTCGATCATAAACGTGGTGTCAAATTTAAAACCTATGCCGAGTTTCGCATTCGCGGTGCCATGATCGATGAGCTGCGCGAGCTGGACATTTTGACTCGTGGACGGCGCAAGCAAGTTAAGGAAAGTGAAGATCAGGCCTTTCACTCTTCTCACAGCGCCACCGGACCGAGTGAGGGCGAGTGCGGGCGCGTGCTTTCCTTTGAGGATGCCTTGGCAAAACGTCAGCTGAAAAATAATACCAATCAGAACGTGCTCTTGGATTCGGCCATCACCAAATCCAATAATCAACTGGTGGCCAAGGCCATGAGTGACCTGGGTGATCGAGAGGGCAAGATTTTGCACATGTATTATTATGAGGGACAAACTTTGCGCCAGATCGGCCGGATGATGGGACTCTGCCAGGCACGCATTTCGCAGCTCCATGGTGAGGCGAAGGCAAAGTTAGAAGATTGGTTGAGCTATAACTTCAGCGAATCCACCGAGACAGCTTCCTGATCGTGCTACGGAAGTTCCTGTACCTTTGAAGAATTAAAATTGTTGTGAATTTTTTCCTTGTTATTCTTGAAGGTCAGCTGCTTGTGTTTAATCAGGCAGTTCTGATTGAGATTGAGGCCAAAGAGGCAACCCGCCATGGTCACCGTGCGCAAGGTGGCCACGGAATCTTTGGCCTCGATGCAATTGCCCGTCGTCAGCTCGAAATTGGTTTCCTCCAAGGTGAGGGTGCTCTGACGTTCCAGGGTGATGCCCGAAATGGTCGCGGCCTGCAGAGTGGACTGGGACAGCGTGCCCACCGCCCCTTGTCTGAGATGGAGTCCGCGTTGGCCTCCCAGGAGAGTGACCTCTTGGCCCGAGATGGTGCTTCCCGCACCAAGGGCCAAGATCGCGGTATGCTCGGCGGTGATCGAGACATCGTTCAACTGGGCCGAAGCCCCATCGGATATTTCCATGCCATTAATGGTGAGGCCATCGAAGATGATAGACGTAAGAGTGGCTTTGGCCTTATTTCCCAAGTAGACTCCCCCTTGCCCATGGTGGAATTCCACATTTTCCAGTTTTAAATTGCCACCATAAATCATCAGGCCATGGGCCCTGGAATTGACAATGTCGGAGTTGCTGATGGAAATATTGCCCTCAAAGTTGTTTACGTGGGTGCCCACCGCCACCTTGTGATCCTTGAAATGACAATTATCAAGATCAAGCTGGGATTTTCCTTCCAAGAATAAAGTATCGAACTGATCGCCGGAAGAAAATTCACACTCGCGTCCCACCAGCTTACTGTTGCGCGAGAGACTGGCAAAGAACTGATGGCCTGAGCTTAGGAAGCTGGTTTTATAAAGCCCGACCTCAGCGTCCTTGATGGTTAAAAAAGCGTCATTGTAAAAGGTCTGGCCCACGGCCTTGATGGTGAGCCCTTGAAATTCAACTTTTTTAATTTTGGCGCGAAAGAGGTCGATTTCACTCTTTTGTGAGATTTCAATCACGACATCTTTGGGTCGAGGGCCCGTACCCTTGATCAAGATAGGATGGTTAATGACCAATTTATCCAGTTTATAGGTGCCGGGCGAAATTTCCACCACATCCATCTCTGCGGCATTATAAAGAATCGCCGCCAGTTCTGGGCCGTCCGACCAGTCCTGCTGGTTATCCGAGACCCTCCAAAGTCCGGGCGCTTTGGGCGCCATCTTGCGCAACCCTTTTGGGGACCAATAGTCTTGGCCGCGTTTAATCTGGGCCTGGGTAATGCTGGACCTCATCGAGGGAGTATTGAAGAAGCCGTCCAACCGTGCCAAGAGATCGCTGATTGGTTGTAACCGGGATAGGGAATAAAGCCCGATCAGGGCCAAAATACCGATGATGAACCTTTTGGCCAAGTGCCACCAATGATCTTTATTCATGATTTTTCCTGAATCGAATTTTCATCCCTGGCATAAAATCGCTTGGTTGTATTCCCTAAAAGGATAACATAAAATGCCTCAGGAATCATAATTACCTTTGTTAGATGAGTATTTTGGAGTCGCCCATGAACGCGTTGAATTCCAATGTTGATAGCAATTCTGATGAATTCAAGACCCGGCACGCCCACCATAAAAACTTAAGCAAAGTCTTGGCCGCCAAGTTGGCCGAAGTTCGAAAGGGCGGGGATGCTCACTCGGTAGAGCGGCATCGCGTGCGCGGGAAAAAATTGGCGCGAGAGAGAATCGAGGCCATTGCCGATCCCGGTTCTCCTTTTCTTGAGCTAAGTGCTTTGGCCGCCAATGGAATTTACGATGACGAAGCCCCGTCTGCCGGGGTGGTGACCGGAATTGGCCGCGTTCACGGTGTGGAATGTATGTTCGTCGCCAATGATGCCACCGTCAAAGGGGGAAGCTACCTGCCGCTGACGGTGAAAAAGCATGTTCGCGCCCAGGAAGTTGCCCTTCAAAATCGCCTTCCCTGTGTTTACCTGGTGGACTCCGGCGGGGCCTATCTTCCCCTCCAGGACGAAGTTTTTCCCGACCGCGATCACTTCGGGAGAATTTTTTATAATCAGGCGCAAATGTCGGCCCGGGGTATTCCTCAGATTGCCGTGGTGTGCGGTTCTTGTACCGCCGGTGGTGCCTATGTGCCGGCGATGAGCGACGAATCTATTATTGTCAAAGATAACGGTACCATTTTTTTAGGCGGTCCACCTTTGGTCAAGGCCGCAACAGGTGAGGATGTGACCGCCGAAGAGCTGGGCGGCGCTAAGGTACACTGCTTTGAAAGTGGCGTGACCGATCACTATGCTCACGATGAAAATGAGGCCATGGTGATTGCGCGCAATATTCTCGCCAATATCAATGATCAGGCCGCCCGGATTCGCGAGGGGCAGGTTCGTCGACTCAAAATTAAAGAACCTCTTTATGCCGCCGAGGAACTCTATGGTGTTATTCCGGCCGAGGTGAAAATTCCCTACGATGTTCGCGAGGTTATCGCTCGCATCGTCGACGGCTCTCTCTTTCATGAGTTTAAAGAAAATTATGGCAACACCCTGGTTTGCGGCTTCGCCAATCTCTATGGCTATCCGGTGGGGATTGTCGCCAACAATGGTATTTTATTTTCTGAAAGCGCGGTGAAGGGCGCCCATTTTATCGAGCTGTGCGGGCAACGCAAAATTCCCCTGATCTTTTTACAAAATATCACCGGTTTTATGATCGGCAAGAAGTACGAATCCGAGGGAATCGCCCGCCACGGCGCCAAGATGGTGACGGCGGTTTCAACCGTGAACGTTCCCAAGCTTACCCTTATTATCGGTGGCAGCTTTGGGGCGGGAAATTACGGCATGTGCGGCCGCGCCTACAATCCACGTTTTCTCTTCATGTGGCCGAATGCCCGAATCTCGGTCATGGGTGGGGAGCAGGCCTCTAAAGTTTTATCGACGGTACGCCAGGGATCGCTTAAGGCCCAGGGCAAGACTCAGATGAGTGCCCAGGAGACCGCCGAGTTTGAGCGGCCCATCTTTGAAAAATATGAGAAGGAAGGAAGCCCTTATTATTCCACCGCTCGTCTTTGGGATGACGGCATCATCATGCCCCACCAGACGCGGGAAGTTTTGGGCATGGCCTTGGAAGTGAGTCTGCGGGAGCCGATGGGTGATCCTAACTTTGGTATTTTTAGAATGTAAGAAATTGGGGAGTATGTATGGAATGGAAACATCTGGTCACATCAATCGATAAAAGGGGCGTGGCCACTGTCACCCTGAATCGACCCGAAATTCATAATGCCTTTAATGACGTGATGATTACCGAACTCACCCAGCTCTTTACCGAGTGGGCCAAGCAAAGCGAGATCCGTTTAGTGATTATTACCGGCGCCGGCAAAAGCTTCTGTGCCGGAGGCGATATTAACTGGATGAAAAAGATGAAGGACTATTCCTTCGACGATAATGTCCGCGATGCCAAAGTCATGGGGGCCATGTTTTGGTTGATCAATCGTTTTCCTCGTCCGGTGATTGCCCGCGTGAACGGTCCCGCCATGGGAGGCGGAGTCGGCCTTCTCTCTGCCGCCGATTATGTCCTGGCGGTTGACTCGGCCACCTTCGGCTTGACTGAGACGCGACTGGGCCTGGTGCCCGCGGTGATTTCTCCTTTTGTGATTGCCAAAATCGGGCATAGCCATGCCCGCGCCACCTTTTTGTCAGGGAGCCGCTTTGATACTAAGCGGGCGATGGAAATGGGATTGGTGCACCAGATCTGCAATGGTGTCGAATTGGATGAGTGTCTGGAGAAAACGGTCGGTGAATTTCTCAAGGCCGGACCGATTGCCCAAGGTGAGGCCAAAGATCTGATTTTCAATGTTGCGGCCTTGCATACGTCAGAGGAAATTTTAACTTTGACCGCCACGACCATTGCGCGCGTTCGGGCCAGTCGCGAAGGGCAAGAGGGCATGGGGGCACTTCTGGAAAAAACCACACCGTCTTGGGTTGCGGAGGGCCGATGATTCAGCGAGTTTTAATTGCCAATCGCGGGGAGATTGCCGTTCGTATCATGCAAACCTTGCGGGAGCTGGGGATGTCCTCTGTCGCCCTGATGACCGATGAGGAAGCCGGTCTTCCTCACACCATCTACGCCGATCTGGTGGTCTCTCTCGGTACGGGGACCCTGCGAGAAACCTATTTGAATCAGGAAAAGATTATTGAGATCGCCCGGCAAACCAAGGCCGATGCCATTCATCCCGGCTATGGTCTTCTCTCGGAGAATGCCGAATTCGCCCGGAAGGTGGAAACCGCCGGACTCATTTTTATCGGGCCAAAGTCGGCGAGCATCCAGGCCATGGGTGATAAAATTGAATCGAAGGAACGTTGTCGACGTCTGGGAATCCCGCTGATTCCCGGGCTAGAGGCCGAGGGCCTGAGTGAGGAAAAACTTTTAAGCGAGTCGCAAAAAATCGGTCCACCTGTTTTAATCAAGGCCTCCGCCGGGGGCGGTGGGAAAGGCATGCGGATTGTTGAGGACAGCGGAAGCTTCAAGGAAAGATTTGTCGAGGCCCTGGGTGAGGCCCGGCGCGAGGCCAAGGCGGCCTTTGGCGATGATCGCGTTTTGGTGGAAAAATATATTCAAAATCCTCGTCACGTGGAAATCCAGGTTTTTGGCGATCAGCATGGCAATCATGTCCATCTCTTTGAGCGCGAGTGCTCCATTCAACGACGCTATCAAAAAATTATCGAGGAATCGCCCTCACCGGTAATGACGGACGCCTTGCGCACCAAGATGACTGAGGCGGCCCTGAAAATCTGTCGCGATATTAATTATGTCGGTGCCGGCACGATTGAATTTATTGTTTCCGAAAAGGGCGAATTCTTTTTTTTAGAAATGAATACGCGCCTCCAAGTCGAGCATCCGGTTACGGAATGGGTCACGGGCCTTGATCTGGTGGCCTGGCAGATTTTAGTGGCGCAAGGTGGGTCTCTGCCGCTCAAACAGTCGGAGATCATTCAGAGGGGGCATGCCATCGAAGTGCGCCTCTGTGCCGAAGACCCTGATAATGCCTTTCTTCCCTGCATTGGAACCATTTACAAAGTTGCCCACCGGAACTTAGGTCCCGGGCAACGGCTCGATACCGGCTACCACGAGGGCAATTCGGTTTCGGTTAACTTCGACTCACTCTTGGGTAAGTTGAGCGTTTATGCTCCGACTCGCGATCATTGCATTAAGCGTATGCGCCAGGCCCTCAAAGATGTCTGTTTTCTCGGGGTAAAAAATAATCGCGATTACCTCGCTCGGATTCTGCGGCACCCCGCCTTTGCCCAGGGCAAAACCTTTACCAGTTTTGTACAAACCTTTGCGAAAGATTTACAAGCCGAGGCCTTATCTCCCGAAGAAGAGGCCTTGATGCTGGCCTTGCCTGCCTTGGCTTCAGAGCTCAGTGTGGGGGGAGATAAAAAGGGACAGAACGCGGATAAGATTCCCGACGTCTTTGAACTCGTCCGTAGCAAACTAGGATAGGCCTATGGAAAAGAAAATTATTTTGGATGGAAGAGAAATTGTTGGTGATCTGACCAGTAATGGAAAGAGCGTCGAGATTTCTTTGAAGAATCAAAGTTATAATTTTGAGCTCGTCTCTCTCCAAGGCGACCTATTGGTGGTACAGACCAAAGACGGTCAACGTCGGCACCTCCATGTCTCCCGCTCCTCGACGGGCCAGATGCTCATTGATTTTGAAGGCCGCAATTTTGCTCTCGAAGAGTCGCAAGGACGAATGTTGCAGCCAAAGCACCACGATATTCGTCCCCGCGCCCCCATGCCCGGTAAGATCATGAAAATTCTGAAGCAGAAAGGCGAGCTGGTAAAAAAGGGCGATCCCCTGATTATCATGGAGGCCATGAAAATGGAGCATACCATTCGCGCCGGTCGCGATGGTAAGATCAAAGAAATCTTCTGCCGCCCGGGTGATTTGGTGGCCGGTGGCATGGATCTGCTTGATTACGAAATTGAGGTGCCCGGTGAAACCTAATATTCGCATTGTTGAGGTCGGCGCGCGCGACGGCCTGCAAAATGAAAGGCGCTGGGTGGAGACGGCGGACAAAATTAAATTTATCCAGCTTCTTATTGAGGCCGGACTTACCACTGTCGAGGCCGGCAGCTTTGTTCGCGCCGATAAAATTCCCCAGATGAAGGATACTCCCCAGGTATATGAGGGACTGCCAGACGGCCTGAAGAAAAAATATTCGCTCCCATGTCTCGTTCCGAATATGAAAGGTTTTGAAAGTGCCATGAAAGTGGGGGTGCGGGAGATCGCCCTGTTTACCTCAATCTCCGAATCCTTCAATGCCAAAAATATCGGGGCCTCCATTGAGGAGTCCTTGGAGCGGTTTCGGCCGGTGGCCTTGGCGGCGTTGGCGCAAGAGGTGAAGATTCGGGGTTATATCAGCACCGCCTTCGGCTGCCCCTATGAGGGGGCCACCTCTCTTGAAACTTTAAAGAAAGTTGCCAACCGTCTCTTCGATTACGGTGTTTATGAGATTTCCTTCGGAGATACCATTGGAGTTGCCTACCCTGATCAGGTGAGAACGATCGTGCAAGAGTTGAAACATCATTTCGATATTCATCAGCTCACCATGCACTTTCATGATACCTACGGTTTGGCCATGGCCAATGTTTGCGCCGCTTACGAGGAAGGTGTTCGCTCTTTTGATGCCTCCGCCGGTGGGCTCGGTGGTTGTCCGTTTGCCAAAGGTGCCACGGGAAATGTTGCTACGGAAGATGTCCTGCATCTCTTTTTGAAAATGGGGCTCACCACCGGTATTGATATGCAGAAGTTGCTGGTGGCCAGTGAGTTCATCTTCAGCAAGCTCAATCGCCCCTCTCAATCCAAGGCCCATCAGGCCTATAGGAATAAGTATTCTCTATGTTCAGATTAGCCACCTGCCTCATCCTGTGTTGCATGTTGGGATGTACCACTGTCCATTTCCGCTCCAGCGGACAGACCAAAACTTTGGTTGGGATTAAGCAAGGACATTATCATCGGGCCCAGATTGTGGGTGAGAAAAAATTTTTTCTATGGGGGCTGATTCCGAACTCGCACATCGTCTGGACTGACCATGAGGTGATCCAGATGGGATTTCAAAGTGGCTCCAACATTTCCATCAGAGAATATCAAACATGGACTAATTTTGCTTTCACGGTGCTCAGCTTTGGCATGTATATACCCAAGAACTACGAAATTACCGTTTATGGGTTGAAGGCCAAAAATGACCAGTAGACTTTGGCAACTCCTCTGCATTCTGTTGGTCATTTATATCGCCGGCTGTGCCACGGATGTGAAGATCAATCCCCGTGCCTGTCGCACCAGGGCGGAGTGGTTTGTGCTTCCCGAGGATCAATTTAAATATAAAGAGATGTTTGAGCCCTATCGGCCGGTGGATAACATCGAAGGCAAGCATTTTGTCAAAAAAATTACTCTCTTTGCCCCTTTTTCTTTTTTTACCCCACAGGAATTCATGCTTCGGGATATTTTAGAAGATGTGGGGCTTTCCTGTGACCAGATTAAAAGTGTAGGGATGACCTTTAAGGAAGGATTTTGGGATGTCCTGCTCAATTTTATTCCTCCTTTATCTCAAATCACCCTCGTGCTTGAGGGGGACCTTAAAGGTTTGGAAACGGAAGATGGGCCTGGTGCCAAAATGCCCCCATCAGAATTGGATGACGATGATTATGAATTTGAGGAAGAGAAAGATTTCGATTTAGAGTAAAAAAAGATCAGGAATTGTCGCTACTTATTCCGGTGTCCCCAAAAAAAACCAAAGATATTCACCAATTAGACAATTCTTCTTGAGTCCGAAAAATTTACATGGTAGATAACGGCCCGTTGCATCTTTTGCTAAACAACGCCTATTCAAAAGTGCTTTTTTTTTTGAACTGGGAATATTTTTTAAAGGAGAATCTCTATGAAGAAACAGTTGTTATCGCTTGCACTGGGAGCCGTGCTGGCCTATGGCGCTTATGCCAATGAGGAAGCCGCTCAGCTCTGGACGAAGCGAGGGGAAAGTAAGGAAAACGCTCTTAAGGCCGCGAATATTGTTCGCGATCTTGGCGCGTCAGAGCAAAATACTGCTCTGAAAGCTGATCTTAAGACTCGCGAAGCTGAATACATTTATTATGTCGGCGTTCGTGAAGGTTCTAAGGATGCCAAGAAAAAGGCCCATGAGCGCGGACAAGATGCTGCTCAAGTTGCCGTTAACCTGATGGCAAATGCAAAGACTCCTGATGGAAAAATTGCTCTCGCTCGCGCGAACTATTTCTTCGCCATCAACCTCGGTAAATGGGGCGAAGCCAATGGCGTTCTTTCGAGCTTAGGCCGCTGGGGTGAGCTCCGCGACCGTTTGGACGTGATCGATTCACTGGATAAAACCGTTGAAGATTACGGTTCTTTAAGAACTCGCGCTCGCGCTTTCCACAAACTTCCTTTTGGTGACAAGAAAGAAGCCGAAGCTCTGTTGGCCGAAGCTTCTGAAAACACGCTGGCCGATGGTTTCAAGATTTCTCGCAACTCAACAACCGTATTCTTCTACTTAGATATTTTGGCAAAGAACTCCAATGCCAAGAAATTTTGTGAAGTCTACAAGGAATTTAAAGGATTGGCTGAAGTTTCAGACGAAGAGTTGGCAGAGTACAATGCCGTTCGCGTTCCAGAAACAAAAACTGACCTTGAGAACTTTATTGCGAATCGCGATTTTGAAAGCGATGTTAAGAAATATGCCGTTGAAAAATGTAAGTAGAACGGAATTATTTTGAACGAAAGGGGAGGGCGACCTCCCCTTTTTTAAAAACATTTATTTGATTTGACAAAACTAAAAAGATAGACGAGGAGCAAGTCATGAAAAAAACGATTGTGATTGGAATGTGCCTTGGAATAGGAGCGGCATTCGCCGGTGACCTGAAAGCTCCTTTTTCATTACCCAGCGCACGTGTCCTTCCAAAAGGTGTGCGAAACTTAAGCTATAAAAATGTAATGGCCACGGCCGAAAACAAATTTGCCTCGAACGGTGAATCTGTTTCCATCGCCGATCCATTCTTTAAAAATATTACCTTCGCTGATGTGATCAAGGGGAAACTTGATCCGGTTGATAAAGGTGCCGTGAAGCAGGCCATGCTGTCGATTGGCGCTTCAGAAACAGATAGTTTCGGCCAGACCACCGGCCAAATTAATATCAATGCCACCGCCCACGTGCCGGTCTTCGCTTGGGGTTTAACCAACAAGCTGACAACCGCCGTTGCCGTGCCGATTTTGAAATCGTCTCAGAACGTTTCGACTGGTGTTATCCAGCAAAACGAGTCTCTGCATAACTCGATGAAGGCGGCCTTGACCGCCAAGGGCGTCGATGCCAAAGTTGCCGAGTTTGATAATAAGATGGTGGACCCCGTTCAGTCTAAGCTAGAGGACTATGGTTACAAGCGATTGGAGAACGAAGATAAGACCCAGCTCGGTGACATCCGCCTTGTGGCAAAATATCTTGCTCTTGATACCGGCGCGAATCGAATTGTGGTCAGCAGTGACCTGACGGTCCCCACCGGTAAAGATAGTGATGTCAATGAAGTTGTGGACGTCGCCTCGGGTGATGATCAGTGGGACGTGGGCGCCGGTGTTGCCTACGATTACGTCTTAAATGACTACTGGACACTCTCAACCGATGCCGCCTACACCTGGCAGCTTCCCGATCGAAATCCTGAGCGTATTCCCATGTACAGTGATTCAAAAGTGACTCCCGATGTGGATGGAAATACTGAGCGTGATTTGGGTGATATTGCCGTGGTCAATGCCGGCGGAAAGTGGCGCCTTGAAGGCATTAACTTGGGGGCCGGTTACTCGTACCAGTATAAAGGTGCCGATCGATACAATGGCAACGCCTACAGCGGCGCTCGATACGATATGCTTGAGCAAGATACCGTTCAGCATATGCATGCCGCTGTTGTCACTGGTGGTTACGATACTATGTCATTGTTTAAGGCCAAAAAATTCCCCGTTCCTCTTTCGCTGACTCTCAGTCACACGCGAGTAATCAGTGGTATGAATGTGGGCAATGATCCAATAACCGCCTTAGACTTTTCCATGTTCTTTTAGGGGGACGTATGAAAAAAATAATTTTAGCAAGTTTAGTTTTACTAGGTGCCTGTGGCAAACAAGCCGCGATCATTAAGGCCCCGTCTCTGACATTCCAAAAGAGAACATTTTCCGGCTTTAGTGTCGATGTGCAAAATAAAAAATTTGAAGAAGAGGCCCGGGATATTACGGTGTTGACGTATCCCACCGCTGCCGACGTGGAGAATTTTGAATTTAGTCCGACCGCTGAACGTGTGGCGAGCTGGGAAGATATGCAAGCTCAACTTTCCGACCGTTACCGCAGCCAGATGAGTTCCCAGCTTCCTCTTTCCATGCCTGCCGATAATAAGGTGGCCGAGATTGTGGCCTGGATCAATACCGGTGGTGAGGTTCGGGACAACAAATTTCGCGTAAGAATCCCGCTGCTGGGTGAAAAAGAGCTAAATTTGAAGCGAATTGCTGTAGAGGATATCAAGTATCGTCCTGCTATTGAGCAGGCCTTATCAGAGTTTAGCTGCTTTTATAAAGCACGACCGGCGCGTGGCCAAAAGTGGGACTGTCGTACGCTCGCCGATGCTGATTATAAAAGGTTGAAAAAACCAAGCGATTGCTTAGAGATGGATGGTTTCGCTTTTGTCTATCCGAGTGCCGAAGTGGAGACCCAGTATCAAGCTGTGAAGCAGACCTGTAATCAAAACCAGGATGCCTTGAATGTCAGCACCCGTCCGCTTATGGATCGCAATGATCAAATCGACCTCGATGTTCAGGTCGCCAGCAACACCCGTGATGCCGCTAAGTCAGTAGTTCTGGATATCCTTGAATCATTGGAAAAGGTAACCGGACAAATTTTTGTTTCGGCCGCTTCAAGCCAAGATAAAAAATTGGATTGCCCAGGGGACAATGCCGGTGAGAAATGCGTTTCCAAGTTGAAATTCGGCGAGAAGAATCAAACCATCGAAGAGCTGGTGGTTTATGCGGACTTCGGCGTCTACTCTGCCGAGAAGATGCAGACCCAGGAATACTCCTTGGCCAACGGCAGGATTCGCGATCTCAAATTTTATACCGATAAGGACAGTGTAAAAATGCTTGAGTTCGTGATGGTCACTGACCTGTTGAGTATTAAGGCCAAGTTGAGCATGACCGTTCAGGATGATCTGCAGCTTCGTTTCGTAGGTGAGACAGACGTCACCTATAAAAATGGCAGCAAACGTCGTGGTGTTATGAAATTTGAATTCAACGAAGTGAAGGCAAAATAAATTTTCTAAAAAGCTTCTAGAATTGCTTTAAAACAGGCCCATTTTTGGGCCTGTTTTTTTTGCGGATAGTGTACAATGGAAGTTGAAATGGAGAGCAGGTTATCAAAATATTTCACACCATCGGCATTTTCACTTTCCTAATAGCGCTGGCGCAGGCGGATGAGTCCCTGATCTTAACCAAGGCGCGATTGCGATCATCCGAACTTTTCATAAAAACTCTCGAGAAGCATATTAAAGATAATTACGAAGCGGAACATCCCACTGACATGTCACTCATTTCCGAACGGCTGGATCAGTGCAATCCCAAAAGAAGCTTAAAAATGCCCGCATCGTACCGCGGTGGATTTACGGTTTGCATGGATCTGCTTGTTTTTGATCTTTGGGCGGGCCTTGGGAAGTTTTCCATTGAGAGTACCGATGCCCGTGGGCGAAATTTGATTCTCTCCGGCACCGCTCCCTTTGTGGGTGGTCAGGTGCTCTTTCCCTACAGGCTGGGTTCTAATGTCATCTTGGAAGGGAAATACTGGTATCTTCCCTCTTTCGCCAGCGGGACATCGGCGGATGGAGATCTCGCCACCTCCTCGATTTTGGAAGGAATGCTGATCTATCAGCGACGCATTCCCCTGACCTCCTGGAGCTGGAGATTGGGAGCGCTTGGGATGAAGCATCCACTGGGCAAAAATAAAAGTGTGAGTTCACTCTTGGCCCAAACCGATATCGAAATTCGCACCATCCTGCTTGCCGGTCCTATAGTGGGAGTCAAGTTTGCGTTCAATCGGGAAGAGGGTATCCGGCACCTTTTCTACGGTGATGTCGTCCCTCTGCCATACTCCGACAATCAGTTATCCTTCGAGTTGCAGGAGAATGTCCTCCTCCGTTTTGGTTATAAGTGGTTTTTTGATAGCCGTTGGGCGGCGACCTTAGATGGCGAATACATGCGTTTTCAAAGCAAGTATGATGACACCAGCACGACCATGATCGGCGGGCTCGGCGTTCAGGCCTTTCTCTTTTAGCAAAAGTCGATTATGGGGCGCAGGTGGCGCCACTGAAACGAGATCGGAAAGCGCGGCAGTTTTGAGAGACTTCAGCGGGTGTCAGGGCCCGGTTGTACATGCGAGCGGCGGTCAGTGAGCCGGCCAGAGCATATATTCCGAGCGCATCATATCCTCCAACTGTGAGTGGTGCCGGCCCCCATTGTCCCCAAATCCCTCCGGCCTGGGCGCGAGAGTTATCCATGGCCCCATTGAGATAGATAACAGAATTTGCTCCATCATAAGTCCACACGGCATGATACCAGGTATTCGGGTTCAGATTAGCGGTACTCAGCTGTATGTTGCTGCCGATAATATTTCCACCAATGTTGTAGTCGATGGAGATTTTTCCAGCGGAAATGGCCATCCGATACCAGCCCGACACATCAAGGGCAATTTGTGTCGGGGCAACATTCGTTAAATTAAACCACGCTTCCAGGGTAACCTGCACTGTTTGCCTATGGTCAGAGTGAAGACTAAACGCGACGACGTCATTTTGTCCGCTGGCGCCGTCGAAGTTCAAGCGGTAGGGATTGGTTGGTATTCCTGCTCCATTCCATCCGCTGGTGGGCCCGCAGGCCGAAAATTTACGGAGATTGCCGAATTGCATATTCGTAGATAGGTCAGACCATACTAAATCACTCGTCGAGCATCCGGACGGGTATGGTGCAAGACCTTGTTTGGCATTTGCGGCATCGAGGTCGAGCACCAGGCCATTGCTGACAATCTCGGGCACAGGTTCGGCCCGGAACTGATTGGCAGTGACGTTGAAATCATTTTTGATCGCGCTGGCGGTTCCGGGCGAACCTGCTCCTGACGCCCCATAAATTTTCAAGTCGGCGAGACTGCCGGCCCAGTTTTTCGTCGCGTTTGGACTGGCACCGACGTAGGTGTTGGGTGAGGTTCCTGGGGTAAAAGTCACACCGGTCGGGGTGATCTTGCATTCCTCCCGGCCGTTTACAAATAGCGAAAGCGCCGTACCATCCCACAGCCCAGAGAGAAATTTCCAGGCACCGTTGGTAAAGGTTGTTTCAGTTTGGCATTTGGAAAAGCTGCCTGAGGAGTAGATCTGCGCCACCTGTTTGGCGGTAAGAACGTAGTTGAAAATTGCCAGCTCATCGAGAGAGCCGTTGCTTTTATTGATGCTGACTTGGCCATTGTTAGTGGCCAATATTCCAGGCGCGGCAATGGAGTTTACTTGGGTACCATTGACGTAAATAATTCCATTTCCTGTGGAGTCGTAAGTCATCGCGATATGCGTCCAGGTATTGAGGGGAGGAATGACGTAACTCGTGATCTCCGTATAAGCTCCGCCAGCATTGGCATGGAGCCGCAGCCATCCATCGCCACCTGAGGTGTCGCCATAGTAGTAGAGAACATAGTTGACTGTGGCCCCTCCGCCGCCGCCCCATTTGGTTATGAGTGTTTCGCCAAAGCCCACGGGAATGGAGTTGGGTTTGAACCAGAATGCCAATGAAAGTTTTGTCGCCGAGCTTAGAGAGGCATGATCGGGGATCGTGACCCCAGCACTTTGAAATAAGGTGGCGCTGTTGGTGTCATTGGCCAGCGCTCCAGCAGCATTGAGGGTATAGGTTCCTGCATAGGTGCCATGATTGGCATTGGGAGAAAGATCGATAAGCGAATTGCCTGCCTTTTCATCGAAACGCCAAAAGGCACTGGGCCGCCAGGCCAGAATATTGTTGGGATAAAATATTCCAACACCGGCATCGTAGTGAGCGCTAATTTGTCCGGGGGAGAGAGCGTAGTTGTAGACTGCTGCTTCTGCCATATTTCCGTTAAGGTTTGTGATCCAAAGGTCATCGCGGGCCCCCAGGTGTAGAGCGCCACCACTGGTTGTTATGGCACCCGTGTAAGCCGCGGTCTGCTTGAGAATTCCATCCACATAGACTTTGAGGTTGCTGCCATCATAGGTTCCAACAATGTGATGCCACAGACCATTATCGGGAAAGGCCCCATTCGCCCCGGCCCAGTTGGAGTTCACGGTAAAGCGTATGGCGCTCGCCCCCTCTGAATCAATGAGGTAGTCTCCATTTTTTCGAAGGTATGTCGCATCTGTCCCAATCGTTTTTTTGACCCAAGCTTCTACGGAGACCTGGCCTGTCGGTGCCAGCGCGGCCGTATTTGTGACGGTAACATACTTTACGCTTTGGCCTAAAGCGCCCTGTAATCCATCGAAGTAGGCACTTGCCGTACCGCTGCTTGCCAGTGGGCCCGCTTGTCCTAGGGTAGGTCCATTAACATAGGTGCCGTCATGCACACTCAGGCTACTGTCAGTTGCAGTTGTACCCACGGTCTCGGTCAGACGCCAATATCCTACAGGTGAATCGGCGAGAATGAGATCGCTGTATCTTTTGTTCCCTATGGCCAATTCAATTTTTCCTGCCACAGTTTGAGATTGTTGAAGCACAAAACCATTTCCACTGCCGCCACCATTTCCGAGAATAATTTTATCTTTTAAGCTCGCGCTTGCGGGATTTATCCAGGTGTTGAACATCATCTTGGTATTGTTCCCAAGCACCGCATCCACACTCATGGCATCGTTCGTGCCGTTTAACGTTAACTGGTAAGGGTTGCTATAAGTTCCCACTCCCGCCCAGGGTGTAGGGGTCGTAAAACCTGCCAGGGAGGCGGTGATATTGTTTAGGGTGAGATCGATCCAGGCGGTGGCATCATCGTTTGCACCTCCATCCAGTCTTGGAATGCTCGGCAGATCAGAATAGGTGGCATCAAAGGCGGCAAGAAGATTCGTGGTGGTAAAGGACTCTCGCACGGTTAGGGAGAATACTTCCGTGTCCGCACCTGCGTTGGAATCGGTGGCGGTGATGGTGATCTCATAAACGCCCTTTTGACGATTGGTGGGTTGCCAGACGAGAGCGCTCGTGGTGGTGGAAAAAGTTGCGGTTCCCGTTTGTAGCACGCCACCAACAGTCACAAGAGATGGGAGGGAAGTGCAGGGAGTGCCGGCAGCGGCGTAGTGCATATCGGTGGCGGCGAGATTGGGAGTGGCGTAGGTGCAAGTATAGCTGATGGGGTTGCTCTCCACATCAGTGGTGCTGGAGGTAAAAGTATATTGGGTACCTTGAATGATCGGCTCATCCGCGCCATCAAGGGGATAGCGGCGATTGCTTGGCACCGTGAGCACCGGCGCATCGTTAACCGAACTTATGTTGAGTGTTGCCGTCGCCGTGTTGGAGACGAGACCACCGGCCGTGACGGAGAATCCAAAACTGGCAGCACCAAAATAGTTCGCTGTGCCCTTTACTTTGACAGTACAAATTCCGCTCCCACTGCAGGCACAGGCTTGTGTGACAACGACGTTGCTTAAGGCGGTGAGCGCGCAGGTGGTGGCATTCAGACCCCCGCTCTGATTGTAGGAGAGAGTGATGGCGTTACTCTCAAGGTCTTCGTTAAAGGCGGCGGGAGCGATGTTGCTGGCGATCGGGTGCCACGCCGTTCCGGAGATCTTTACTGACAGAATATGGTCGAGGCCTCCGTCATGATAAGTTAATTTCAAGGTCTGGGTATAGACGCCAACGGGTGTGGCGGTGAAGCTGATCACCAGCAGACAACCTTGGGTCGGTTTAAGGATCTGAGCGGTGGCACAGGTTGTTGCCAAAGCGAGCTGCATGGGGGGCGACAATTGCAAGCTAACGTTGCTGATTGTGCCAAGAGTGATATCGGTACCACCGTTGTTGGTGAGAGTGATTGACTGACTGGTTGTATTGCCAACGGCGATGCTACCAAAAGTAACGGGGGCAATAGTGGCAAACAAACCAGGCGAAGTGGCGGAGTAACCTTCCAAGGTCATTTCTCCACTCGGTTTACAGGACGAAAAAAAAAGCACGAGGAGTAGGCAAAGTGTCGCACTCGTAAATATTTTTTCTGTGAATAGGTTTTGCCTTAACATTTTCAAACTATTGAACCTCATCAAAGACAAGTAAAACCTAAAAAACGGGCCTCGAGGGCCTTGCAATTCTGACGGACCTGTGCCTGAGTCAGGGGGATGTTGTACACCGCCACTTTGGCCACTGATCCGTCGATGGTGTCTGCCGGGTTGCCAAAGTTAAAGCCAGTCCACGGGATGGGCGCGGCCTGGGCCCTCGGTCCGGCGATCAGGGCACCATTCTTGTAGAGATTTCCCATGCCTGTGGAAGAGTTGTATGAATAGACAAAATGGTGCCATTGACCGACCACCACTGTGCCCGCCGGAATGTCGGCCGGTGAGAAAACGGCGGCGAAACTTGTGCCACAGTAGAGACTGCCAGAGGCGGTGGCGTGAAACACGAATTCTCCCCAACCACCTTTCGCGGCGAAAACCTGATTGTAGTCGATCAGGGATGCTGGATTGACCCAGAATTCAACCGTGAACGAGCCTGAGAGCCCGGCCAAATGGTGGGCGGTCACATAGGGTTTGACAGCGCCATTGAAAACCAGTCTGTAGGGATCGGCCGGAATGCCGGTTCCCTGCCAGCCATAGGTGGTACAAGTGCTAAATTTTTGAAGTGTGGCATCGCCTGAACCATCAGATAAGTCGGGCCATACCGATAACGGAGCAGGGCCCGCGCATCCGGGAAATCCTAGCCCGGCGTTGGCATTGGCGGCATCTAAGTTGAGCAGTAAACCGTTGGTGACAATGTCGGGAACCGGCACGGCACGGAACTGATTGGCGGTGACATTGAAATCATTTTTTACCACCGTCGCGCTGCCGACAGAACCTGTGCCCGAACCCCCATAGATTTTTAAGTCGGTGATGCTACCTTGCCAGTTTTTACTGTTACTGGGGCTGGCCCCCCCATAGATATTGGGAGAAAGTCCGGGACTGAACGTCATTCCAGCGGGAGCGATCTTGCATTCTTCGCGCCCATTTACAAAGAGCGATAATGAAGTGCCATCCCAAAGACCGGAAACGAATTTCCAAGCGCTGTTTGCAAAAGAGGTTCGTGAAACGCATTTCCAGGCGGCACCATAGCTGTAGATGTTGGCAACTTCTCTTGCCGTGAGAAGGTGATCATAGATGGCGATTTCGTCGAGTGAGCCATTGTAAAATTCGTTCAGTTCAGGATCGCGACCGAAGTTTGCAATGGTCGCGGCACTCGCCGTTCGGGCAAAAGCGCCGGAGCTTACCATATTGCCATCGATGTAAAATGTTGAGGTAGTGGCATTGGCAGTCCAGACCAGATGGTGCCAGGCCCCATTGTTGAGTCCCGCTCCTCCACCAAATCCGCCGGTCTGGTTATCATAAATAAAGGCGGACCCTCCACTCCTTCCAAAGTAGGTGGCATGATTGCCTGAACGGTTACTGAAGATTGCGGCCTGCCCGCCTGCGGTCGTTTTGAGCCATGCGGAGATTGAAACGGTGAGTGGAAGGGTGACGGCCGCCGTTGTTGCGACATAGGAAGATGTTCCATTGACGGTGATGGCCGTATCATTGCCATTCGTGGCAGGGCCGGCAACGCCAAGGGTAGGAGCGCCCACATAAGTGGCATTATTACCATTTGATCCAAGATCAAGGGCGACAACGCCGCTACTTTCACCCAGAGGCCAGTAATGAATAGGCCGAGCGGCCAGGGTTGGATTGGGGTAGAAAATTCCACCAGCGGCATCGTAATGGGCGCGGACTTGGGCGGGTGAGAGCGCATAGTTATAGAGAGCGAATTCATCAATCAGGGTGTCCCCGGAGTATCCAAGAGCACCACCGTATCGGTTGAGATAAAGGGGTGATACAGGGACCACCAGTGGCAGAGTCTGCTGGGAATCGAGCACACCGTTAATGTACATGGAATTTATCCCGCCAAAATCGCGGGTGACGACAATATGATACCAGATATTGGCCGTGGGAAACTGATAGACACTATCCATAATGACCCCGGTATAAGAACGCAGGCGAATACTTCCGCTGCCGGAGTTATAGACTGAGACCGCATTGTTATTGCCCGCACCTGAGTCAAAAAGCATCATGTTGATGGTGCTGCCCGAATTGACGATCGCGGGATTGATCCACATTTCCACAGAGTGAGTTGAGGAAAGTCCCGGAGGCGGTGGAAAAGTGATGTGACTATCCAAGGCCTTGGAAAAGCTGGCGGAGGTGTTCGTGACAACACCTGCGGCGCCCAAGGTGACGTTACTCAAAGTCCCCGTGCTATTCCCCATCGTATCGGCAATGGTGGCAGATCCACTTCCCTCGTTTAGCTGGTAGTAGACAGAAGGCGCATCAGAAAGAATCACGTCCTTGTAGGTCTTGGCCCCCACCGCCAGCTCGATTTTTCCCGCCACCGTTTGGGATTGCTGGAGGACAAAGCCATTTCCGCTTCCCCCGCCGTTGCCTAAAATAATTTTATCCTTGGCCGCCGCATTGCCGGGACTCAACCAGGTGCTGAACATCATCTTGGTATTTGCCCCCAGCGCGGCGTCCACGCTCATGGAGTCATTGGTGCCGTTAAAAGTTAGACGATACGGATTGTTGAAAGTACCCACACCGGCCCACGGTGCCGAGGTGGAGAAGCCGGCGAGGGAAGCGGTGATGTCGTTTGGCGTGAGATCAAGCCAGGAATCCATATCGTCATTACCCGTTCCATCCAATCTCGGATTATAGGTGACATCGGAGTATGCTGCGTCGTAGGCGGCCAGCAAATTGCTGGTGGTAAATGGCTCACGCACGGTCACGTAAAAAAAATCGCTATCAGTGCCGGCATTGGAATCAGTGGCGAGGATGGTAAATTTATAGATTCCCTTTTGACGATTGGTCGGCCGCCAAACCAGCGCACTGGTGGAGGTGGAAAAGGTCGACGAGGTCAGCGACGTGCAGGCCGTGGCGGGAGCGGCATAGTTGACGTCACTGACGTCGAGATAGGGAGTAGTGTAAGTGCAAGAGTAGGTGATGGTGTCATTCTCCACATCCGTGGTGCTGGAGGTGAAGGTGGATTGAGTGCCTTGGAGTATCGGCTCGTCACTACCATCCAGCGGGTAGAGGCGGTTGTTGGGGACCGTGAGAACGGGATCATCGTTGATGGAGTTAATGGTGAATGTTGCGCTGGCGGTGTTGGAGGCAACACCGTTCGCCGTGACGGTGTACCCAAAACCGGCCGCGCCAAAATAGTTGGCGGTTCCGGTGACTTTAACCGTGCACACGCCGACGACGCAGGCACAGCTTTGAGTTACGGCAACATTGCTCAATGAGCTGAGAGCACAGCTGCTGGCGTTCGTCCCGCCATTGTAGGAGAGTGTGATGGTGGCACTCTGAGTGTCTTCATTAAAGGCCGCAGGAGTGATGTTGCTGGCGATAGGCCTGGCCGTTCCAGAAATGCTCACGGCCAGAATTTTGTTAAGACCGCCATCGTGATAATTTAATTTTAATGTTTGAGCATAGGCCCCAACCGGAGTGGCGGCGAAGGCGATCACAATCAGACAACTGTCCAGGGCCTTGAGTATCTTTCCCGTCGCACATGTGCTGGAGCTGTCAAGCTGGAGAGGGGCAGTCAACCCAAGAACAGCATTGGTTATCGTTCCAAGCGTAATTTCAGCGCCGCCGCTGTTGGTAAGGGTGATGACCTGAGTCCCTGAGCTACCTGCGGCCACCACCCCAAAGGCAATAGGGGTGATGGTGGAAAAAATGCCGGGCGAGGTTGCGGAGTAACCTTCAAGCGTGATGTCACCAGTCGGTTTGCAGCCGGAAAAAAATATTGCGAGGAGGAGGAGACAGAGCAAGGCCTTGGTAACGGCAACGCCGATACACTCATCAACAGGCGTCTGCAACACGGGCCCTTTTTTGGCCAAAACATGGCCCCCTTGATTGTCGAGTAAGTCCCTGATTCTATTATACTATTCGGCACATTTTTGGCCTGAGATGAGTGAAAAAACACGGACATACGGAAAATCGCTTCAGAGGGGAAGCACAATTTCGCCATAGGGGATGGGCGCTTTTTTCAGTGTTTTTGTAACCCGTTGAAATTATATGTGGGGGAGTGGAAACTTAGTCCTGGCAACTCAGCTTATAAAGAACAGCGGGCGCTCCATCAACCGATTCGCTGCTAATAAGAAAATCTTGGCCCAAGGGAATGTAAGTCATGGCCTCCTGCTGAGGTAAGAGTCCGCGCAGGGGAATGATGTGATAGTCAACTCCGTCAACCAACTTGCGCGTATCAAAGTTTGATAAGGCGGAAAGATCAAGGGCAAATTCCACTGCGTTTTCATAAGTTAAAAGAATAAATTTTTTCCCATTATCGGTGATGCTGGCCGCGGTAATAATTTGGCCAAAGATCCCAAAATCATAATTAATCCAGGGGATGTCCAGTTCCGCCACGAACTCAAAAACGACGGGAGTCTTTGACATCAGAACGTCCTTGGAAAGTCGGAAAATGCTAGCGCTGCTGGCCCGGCGACTGACGAAGGAAATTTCTTTTGTGATGACAAATAAATCGCCATTGGGATGCAACACAAGGGCTTCGGCATTGTGGGCGCGATCAGGGTAGGTGGCCACTAGTTTGTTGAGTGGGGTCACCGGCTGAGCAAAAAATTCCTCTTCCTTGATGATAACAATTTCAACATTCGGTCTGACTTCCTTATTGTCTCCTATGTCGGCAAGAAACAAGCAACTCTCATTTGTCTGGCATGGGCCGAGGGCCACCTCTTCCACATCCCGCGGGGTAAAGTCGGCAACAGCAATTTTTTGTGTTTTGGCGCCCTCTAAATCAGTGAAATAGAAAAAAGGTCCATCGCCAGAATCGTTGTTATGATAGAGGCGGTTGGGAAAAATTTTTGAGTAGGCAAGTCCGCTGGCCTCAGGAATCATGGTAATGTCCAAATCACCGACTTTTTCCGGAGCGCTCCACTGTGAGCAAAGCTGGGCCATGGCAGATAGAGAAAAAAAGCTCGAAAACATCAAGGTCAACAACATTTTCATACAATCCCTCACTCGACGGCTCAAAAAAAGCTAACCTAACTGCATCTGAATGGATTGTCTAGCTTGGTCAAAAGAGGGTTAATCCCTTCTCCCCCTGCCAAGTCACCATCAGCAAAGTGGAGAAGATATTCTGATGCTGCAAATTCTTAAACACGCCTGAGGCCAGAAAGTATTTCCATTTGTCCCACCCATATTCTCCAAACATGAGCAGCATGTTTGAGGTGTTGCGGTGATAATGCATCTGACTGTACTGATTTAAAATTCCCACGGACCAGTGATCGGTGATGCGCTTTCCCAGTACCGAAAGGTTTTGAGTTAGGTAATCGTATCTTTCCCGTCCAATCAAGGTTGCCTGCTCGTCGGCAAAGGGGCCAGGCCTTTTTAAGACGCGATCTTTTTCAAAACGATAATCATTCATGAAAAAATAGGTGCCGAACTGCAGGCCCATTTTCGCGCCGACGTAATGGCGTTCAAGCTGTCCTTCACAGACGATCTCGGCACAATTAAAGTCGCCCATTTTTTTCAGGGAACGATAGGTCTTTGCGCTTCCAAGGTAGAAGCTCAGAAATGAGATCGGGGCGAGATCGAGTTGAACTTTGCCAGTGTTGACCATGCCATTGGTCTGAAAGGCGATCGATGGCCTGGCGTATCCATACAGATAGGATCGGGCGGAGTCCTCGCTATCCCAAATTTTTTTTCCTGTGCCCATGGAGCTGATCAAGAGGAGTCCTACCGGGTAGGAGCGCATCACCTGCCTCACCTGGTAGTCATATTGCGCGCTGATCGCCCAGGACCAGGATAGGAGAATGAGTGAAAATATTTTTTTACGAGACATCTTTAACACTGTTATTCACCGGGAGACTCTGATCAAACATACTGTCCATGATGTTTAGGACCAGCTTCTCCACATCCCCTTGCGTCTCGATGGAGGTCAGCATGCCATACATCGGGGCGGTTTTCTTGGGGATAACTCCACCTGACTGACGAATGGCGCGAACTTCTTTTTTCACCAGCGCACTGATAATACCTTTTGGCATTGATCTGATGAGCGCTTTCTTGATCTGGGTTTGGGTATGGGACATTCGATTGGAAAATTTTTGTACCTCGAGAATGGAGGCCTGGAGATCGGAAAAAAAACGATCGATGGAATGGGCATGGCCGGCCATGACGGTGAGGTGGAGTGAGGGAGGGAACTGCTGGCGGTCCATATACCAGCCACGCAGACTCATCTCATCTCCGATCTGATAGATGTCGTGCTGATCGGAGGCCAAAGCGATAAGGCTCATCTCAGGTTTGACCACCGTTTTCACTCCGTCCAGCGCTTCAATTCTGCGGTAAAATTCTTCCGTGGTCTGCTTGATGGTTCCCACCAACTCGAGGTAACCCTCCTCTCCGAGAAAATGCAGCATGGCCCAGGCCGAGGCAATAGCACCGCCCGGGCGAGTTCCCGTCATGCTGGGAGAGGCATAGATTCCGCCCGGCCAATCGGTGGTGATAAAGAACTGATGGCGGCGGTACTCGGCATTTTTATAAAGCACCACCGAGGCACCTTTGGCGGCGTAGGCGTATTTATGCAGGTCCACCGAGAGCGAAGTTACGCCGGGAAGGGTAAAATCAAACGGGGGGACGGCCTGCCCTAACTTGCGATAAAAAGGCAGCAGGATTCCCCCGATGCAGGCATCGACGTGGCACCATAATCCATGATCCTGAGCAAGTTTGGAAATCTCACCAATCGGATCAATCACGCCAAAAGGATAATTGGGGGCCGAGCCCACCAGCATGATGGTTTGCTCCGTAATCGCATTTTTCATCAGCTCAATATTCACACGATAGTTGTCGCAGAGAGCGACCGTGACCACCTCGATGTCAAAGTAATGGGCGGCCTTGTGAAACGCGGGATGGGCCGACACCGGCATAAGGATTTGAGGTGTGCCGGTGATTTTCAAATTTTGCCTGGCCCAGTCGCGGGCGGCCTTGCAGGCCATGAGGATTGACTCGGTTCCGCCCGAGGTCATGGTTCCCGTGACCTCGCCGGTACTGCCGAGCTGGTGGGCGAGAATGGAGACCACATCATTTTCCATCTCTTTTAAGCTGGGGAAGGCGGATGGGTTCAGGCCATTTTCGGACATATACAGATTATAGGCGCGCTTGTTGACCTCGCTGATTTCCTTTCCTCCGTCATAAACCAGGCAGAAAGTTTGTCCTTCCCGCCATTTGGTATCCTGATGTTTCATCTTTTCCATCAGTGCAAATAACTCCTCCTGATCAGTTCCTTGGCCCGGCATCGTTCTCATTTCCCAGTCTCCTTAACGATTGATGATATTGGCCAGCACCAGCCCGATCACAAAGCGGGATGCGGTAATACCTTTTTTTTGTCCGAAAATATGAAACATCAGCAGCTCAGATTTTTTTGGAATTTTTTTATGTTTTAAAAGAAAAAGGAAAATGGATTTCACCACACCATCTTGGTCTGGGCCGATTTTGGAAAGGACCGCGATGATATTTTTAAAATGGAGATAACCGGAATCTATCTCGGTGGAGTCCAAGAAATTATTACGATTCTTGTCAAAACGAATGAGCATTGACTCGGCCTGGGAGAAGGCCGTGAGCAGGCGATTAATATCGGTTGCGGTCATAGGTAACTTGTCATCGTCAAGGATGCGCGAGTTTCCCTCGAGATTGAGCAGATGGTGGAAGCTTTCTGTTGTCGAGGTGGATAAGTAGTAAGCGTAGAGCTTGGGAAAGTAGCGCGAGAGCTGAAGGTCATCAAAGAGCACTTTGTAAAAGTTCTCGCGATAGCAGGGCAGATCAAAGCCGCCGCTTCTCCCCGGCAGCAGGTAGCATTTTGTGGAGAGCTGCTCCATGACCTGCTTCCCCATTTTATTTGAGGCCAGAATCATGGCGATATACTCCGTCATCTCATCCTCGTTCATGGCAAAGTCATCGTCAGAGTGGGCCTGAAAGAGATCGGAGCCCATGCTGATCTCATTAATGGTGCGTTCAAGATCAGCGTTGAGAAGCTTCGATTCATAAAGAAACCCCTGATACTGATACATAAACTGGCGCAATCTCTTTTTATCCAACAGAAATGGATACCTCTCGCTCTCGCTGTCAGAATTTTGGAAGCCATAGGCCCGAATCATCCTGGTAAAAATCAGCCTCATGATGGCCATGCGGTTGACCCCTGCCAGATGGCGATCATAAAAATCTCCATAGATCTGGCGGGCCGATCGGTCGGTAAAAAAACGATAGCGGGTGAGCATGTGATGGAACGTGCTCCAGTACTTCAGGATGCGCGACATGGAAATTATTTCATACTGCGGAAGATTGGGGCGCTCAAGATCATGGATGGCATTCGGCTGCTCAAGGAGTCCTCTAAAATGCTCATAGGTAACGGAATTAAAGAAAAGCGTTTCCAGGACCTCTCGTGCCATATCGAAGACCGCATTCAGATCCTGCTGATTGTAATCATCCGCATCACCACCCACCATTCGTTGCTTAAATTGGATAAGGGCCTCCTCGAATTTGGCGACATTATATTTATCGCCTATGAGGTGAGTGAGGAGGGCCATCAGCTCCCGATGGGTGAGGATAGTTTCGGAAGGAAAGTTGAGATGCTGCAATTGCCTGAGGTTTTTGAAGGCGCTGAGATATTGATATTGAGTGTCACTATTTTCCCAGATGCCTTCAGCATCAGACAGAATAAAATCAAAGACCGAGACTGTCATAAGCGGTGCTTTTTTTAAAAAATCACGAATATTTTCCAAGCTCAAAAAAGCCGGGTCTCCGCCGAGGAAAATTTTCTTCACAAATAAAACGCTGCGGAGAAATTCCAGATCAAGACCGATTAATCTTTCCTGAAAAATCCCCTGAGTTTCCTGGGCCAGCGCCATAATATCGAGCTGGACCTTGGTCGTCGGACTATCGCTTAAAAGAGCAAGAAAATTTTCTGAAACATTACCAAGCATGGAGGCAAGTCGGCTTCGACGACTTAGATAGTTCTCCTTCGTAAGTCTCTTGATCTCGTATTTTAACAGGATGCCATCACGGTTGAGGATGTGAAAAAGCTGAAACATTTTTTCCAGACTGCGAATATGGATTCTTTCCTCCGTATCACCAAAGAGCACGGCGCTGATTTTTAAGAGAAAGACAAGAACCTTTTGGCCCATGGCGAGGTCTTTAGGGTGGAATTTTTCAACAAATCGTAACAGCTCTTTAAGCTGGATATAATTGGCATCCTGCCTTGAGACAAAGCTGACATAGGCATCAAGATTTTTTTTAAGACAGTCCATCTCACTTTTTAAAGACTGGTCCAAAAAATATTTAAAGCGATGCATATCGAGCTTGCACTGAGTTGCGAAGTTTCCAATGTCAAAGGTCTGTCCCTCTTCAGGCTGCTTGTCGTTGAGAAAATTACATGCCGTGATGCATAGTGCACAGGTGATGAGAATGAGTTTTCGAATTTGAGTGAATCGCATCCATGCTCCCGAGCTATGCAAAGCAATCTTGAGTACAGTATAACTATACAAAATTATTTAAGAAAAAATGAACAACATTTCATGACAGTTGAATAAAAATTCAATAATCTTGTATAATTAATTAGTTAGGGGATGGGGTGACCATATGCATGACGAAAAAATTGCCCTCGAGCAGATTCAGCTCAATGAGAAGCAAGGTCAAATTCTTGAGGCCTATCTTAAGTTAAGTGAGCGTTTAGGAGTCGAGCAGATTACCATGCAAAAGGTGGCCAAGGCGGCCAAGGTTTCGCTCGGAATCGTCCACTATCATTTCAACGGGAAAAGTGGCCCAAGCCTGATGGACGCGGCGATCCGCTACGTTGACCAGGAGAGTATTCGTTTTATTAACTTTGAGTTGGAAAAACTCAACCTGAGCAACAAGTTTTCGGGCGTGGATGATTATATAAAAATTCTGTTCCTCTGGATTAAAAGCAAAACCCATCACAGCAAGTTTTACCTTTACCATTATTACCATGCCTCAGTTCACCGCTCACACGATGAGCTGGCGCGTTTTTATATTACCTTGATGCTCAAGCGGCTTACCTCACTGCTTTATCTAGGAATTGGGCGCGGGTTTTACCCCAAGCTGGTGAAGGTGGAGGAGCTGGCGCGGGACCTGCACGCTCAGATAACTGGGGCCCTCATTCTCACCGCCTATGATCCGCGCAAGGACTCTTTGACGTTTTATAGCAGTAACACCATTCGGGCCTGCCATCACCTCATTAAAAGTCATCACGCCGACTGCGACGAATAATACTTGTAAATCAGATAGGTGGAGAGTCCCGCAAGAAAGTGCCAAAGGGCATGGCCTTGAAGTGCAAAGGCGGGATCGCATAACACTTTCGTAAGATCCAGGACCCAGATAGTGACGCCGGCGAGAAAGCTTGCGATGGCCTGGTAGAGATACCGATGATTGAAGGATGCTTTTATCTTTCTTGCCGCGTACAAGATGCTTGCCAGAAGGATCAGCACGAACAGGCCAAAGAGATAGCGGCGAGACCAGGCCTGGGCGTACAAGACATAACCGAGACTGGCATTGGTGCAAAAGAATAGAATGACAAAAGTTTGAAGCTTCCATTGATAGATTCGATAAAAATTATATAAAGTGAAAAAGGTGACTGCCAGATACATGCCCAGCACATCTACCCATTGTCCCACAAAAGTTAAGGAGGCATGGAAAAAGAAAGAGCCTAGACCCACCAGCAGGCAGCTCGCGGCGTAAAGGTACGGCAGAGTTTTAATCCTGGTTAACGGATTCTCCCCTTCTCTCAGCCGTCTTGCCTGGACCGCGATGACGGCGGCAAAAAAAATGAAGCTCAAGTTCGACCAGGTATTGCTTGGCTGTCGGATGAGATCGCCAAAGTGAATGCCTTCACAGAAACAATGATCCGGCATGCAGGAGGCCTGCTGCCATGTCGCCCATACATCATTCATCTTTCCCTCGCGTCCCTATATATTTTGCCATAGCAGAATAACTCCTATAACGCCGACAAAGACATTGATAATTTGATGAAATAATCTGCCTGAAACATTTCGGGCGATTTTTCCGCCGCACACGAGAGCAAGCACGACCGCTGGCAATGAAGCACCGTACAAGATAAAGACCTCTTTGGTCCATAACCCCGAGGCCCCATGCCCCAGTAAAATAGAAAAACCATTTAAGAAAAAATATCCTTGCAGTGTCGTATGAAAATCCTTCTGCTCCCAGCCGCGCAGAGTGCCATAGACGACAATCGGAGGGCCATTGGTGTTATAGGCCCCGCCTAAAGCTCCGGACAAAAATCCGAAGAGATAAGAGCTTTTATCCGTGCGCAGCCGAAGCACCCCGGGACGCAAAAAACTTGAGGCGGTGAGAAGAAGGAGCGTCCCTCCTAGGAATATCTTGATCAGTTGGTCATCAAATGTTTTTAAGTAATAAATTCCGATGGGAACTCCCACAAAGGAGGCCAGCACCAGGCGCCAGGTCGCCTTGAAGTCAATATCCTTGTATCCGCGGATCATCATGATGATGCCAATCGTTCCGCCGGTTAAGGCAACCAAAGGGATGGCGACCTGCCCTGGCAGGCAAAGCATCAAAAGTGGCATGGCAATGACCGCATCTCCAAAGCCGGTAAAGGCACGGAGGAAATTGGCGAGAAATAAAATAGCGATGATAATCATGATCACAGCTAGAGGGTAAGACCGGACGGGCATTTTTGTCAATTGAATAAAAATTCAAAAAGCTTGACTAAATATTCAAAATGGGCGAATCGTCCCCGTATCAGTTGGAAAACAGGAAAGGGGAAACGATGAGACATATCTTTATTTTTGCCGCACTCTTACTTGTGAGCACGCGCCTGTTCGGATCGGAGAGAATCTGGGTGCCCCAGGTAACCGAATCGGCCCATCCCTATCATCATTTGTCCCCGCAGGTTTGGAAGGTCCACTCTCTCGATGCCGAAAAGCTGACCTTGGTCTTTGAGCGCTTGGCCTTGGCAAAAGGTGATTCCCTGGTTTTGACCAACGAAAGGGGAGGACTTCTCGCCCGATATGACGGTCCCATGGATTTAGCGGATTTCGCGAGCGAAGAATTTCCAGGCCATCTGGTTAAGCTGTCCTTGGTCTCGGATGAGCACAACAATCAGTGGGGGTTCAGGTTGAAAGGCTTTTTTTATACTCGCGAGCGGCCGGCGACTCCCCAGATTATTTTGAACTATCCGCTCAAACTGCAAAATCGTGCCTTCTTGAAGGGTTTTTTTCTCTTTCAGAATGGGACGTTGAATGTGCTGGAAAGAGTTTATCAGGAAAATGGCTTGCCCATCACCGGTAAGATCGCCCGCCTCAAGTTCTCCGATGCCGGAGTGGAGTCCCTTCCCGAGATCTATACCAGTCATGTGGCGGATGGGCCGCTGGCCACCATCGACGGGGCGCTTTTTGGTGGTTTCGAGGGAAGTATCGCCAAGCTTCCCCGCGGATTTTCCTTCGAGATGTATCGACCCTTCGCCACCGTTTCCCAGCTCTTCACGCAAGATAACCTCGTCGTTGCCCTTGCGGGCGGGCGCGTCCATCTCATCGACACTCAAGGCGAGAGTGGCTGGCAGTATACGTTGGAGCGAAGTGCCCTTCCGTCCGTGATTCTCGAGGACAGCGATCGAATTGCGTTTAAGGATAAGATGCTGGTGATCAATAGGGGATGGACCGCTGGCGAGATTGCACTCATCGATTTAACCGATCCCTATGGCCCCGTTTCTCGGCCAAAGATTCAGCTCAACTTGTCCGAACAGAATCGCCTGATATTTTCAGGCCATGTGCCCACCATCGGGAAAGGGCATGTCTATCTTCCTAACGGAAATAGTGTCAGCGCCTTTTCGCTAAAAACAGGCAATGAGGTCGGGTATCTCCTGCTCCCCGAAATTGCTGGTAGCAGGGCAAATTCTTTTTATTTTGAAAATGACATTTTATATGTTCCGGGTCATTCCAAAATATACCGTGTCAATGTTGCTGATCCCAGCGCCCCGGAGCTGATCGATGAGATTGAAGTCACGCGCGAGGTCCGCTCTCAGGGGATTCATACCCTCTGGGTGGAAGATAAAAGGCTCTATGTCTTGCGAAAAAATCAAGGCTTCCAAAGTCATGGTGAGAATGGCTTTACCTTGACCATTATAAGATTGCCTTAAATCCGACGGAAACTTGACTCTACGCAGTTATTCTTAATATGATTGGCCTCACCCTGTGAGGATCTATGAATTCAATCGAACTGCTTCGAGAACTTAGCACCGCTTTCGGCCCGTCCGGCTTTGAAGACGATGTTCGGGAATTGGTTAAAAAACATCTTGGCGATATTTGCAATTTTTCCTTTGATAAAATGGGAAGCGTTATTTGCAGCTATCAAAAGGCGCCAAAGGCCATTGTGCCCAAGGTTCTGATCGCCGGCCATATGGATGAGATTGGCTTTTTGGTTCAAAACATCACCAGCGACGGTTTCATTAAGATGCAAAATCTGGGAGGATGGTGGGAGCACACCCTGCTTTCCCAAAAAATGATTATTCGAGGACGAAAAGGGGATATCACCGGAGTCATCGGCGCCAAACCTAAACACCATCTTTCCGAGGCAGAGAGGAATAAAGTTCTTCCTTTGAAAGAAATCTTTATTGATATTGGTGCCAAAAATAAAAAAGAGGTCACTGACGTTTTCGGGATTAACCTGGGCGATCCCATTATTCCTAAAACGGAATTTGAGCAGATGAAGCACAAAAATCTGATCATGAGTAAGGCCTTCGACGACAGAGTGGGCGTTTCTCTCATGGTTGAGGCGATGAGGCATCTCGCCCACGCAAAACTACCCTGCGAATTGATCGGGGCGGGTACGGTGCAGGAGGAGGTTGGGATCAGAGGCGCGGAGACCACCGCCAGACTGGTTGTGCCTGATCTGGCCATCATCCTGGAAGGCCCTCCCGGTGATGATACCCCGGGATTCAGCAAGGAAGACATTCAATGTGGCCTGGGTCTTGGTCCTCAGGTTCGCTTCTATGATCCCACGGCCATTATGAATCGGAAGCTGTGCCAGCTTGTATCGGCCACGGCGGTTCAGAAAAAGATTAAACATCAAATCGCCATTCGAACGAGCGGCGGTACCGACGCCAAGGCGATCCACCTGAGCAAAATTGGTGTCCCGACAATTGTCTTCGGGGTCCCGGTCAGATATGCCCACGGCCATGTCGGCATTGTTGACATGAGCGATTATGAGGCATGTTTGGAGCTGGTTATCAGTGTCATTAAAAAGCTGGATGCAAAAACCGTAAAAAGTTTTACCGCCTATTGATTCATGGTGTAAAGTTGCCTATCTAAAAGGAGATTCTCATGGCAAAGCTAGGACTGGAAACCCATATCGTTGATAAAAATACCTACGTTGATACGCTAAAGCGCTTTAAAGAGCGGAAAATCAAACTGCCCACTTTTTCGGAGCTTGCCAATCCGACCACCATTCCCGCCAATATTCGCGAGGCCCTGAAGAATATTGATGTCAACGAGGCCCATCCGCTCAATTTGTTCCGCATTCATTGGTACAATGATCCTAAGTCAAAAAGCTTTAGCAGTGTTCCCCATCACCTTGTTTTGGGCAAGGAGATCACCGGGGTTGACGCCCGCATCGTCGTCATGATCGGTGCCAATTTCCCAATGATCACCGCCCATAAGGTTTTGGCTGCGTATTCATGTCTGGCCCCGCGGATTGTGACCGGCCAGTTTAACCCGGTCAAGCACCGGGCGATCTGGCCTTCCACCGGGAACTATTGCCGCGGCGGTGTGGCGGTTTCCAGGATTATGGACTGTCACGGGGTGGCCATCCTTCCCGAAGAAATGAGTCAGGAGAGATTTGACTGGCTCAATAAATGGACGATCGATCCCAAAAAAGACATTATCAAAACCTATGGCTGCGAGAGCAACGTCAAAGAGATTTATGATGCCTGCAACGCCCTTGAGAAAAATCCTGAAAATATAATTTTCAATCAGTTCTGCGAATTCAGTAATGCCTTGGGACACTATACCTGCACGGGCAAGGCCATGAATGATGTTTTTGAACACGTTAAAAAGGCCAATCCCAATTTTAAGGCCCGCGCCTTTATTTCCGCCACCGGTTCCGCCGGCACCATCTCCGCCGGAGACTATTTGAAAGAAAAGCATCCCGGTTTGAAAATTGCCGCTATGGAAGCGGTTGAATGTCCCACCCTTCTCAATAATGGTTTTGGCGCTCACAATATTCAAGGCATTGGCGACAAGCACGTGCCCTTTATCCACAACGTTATGAATACCGACTTTGTGGTTGCCGTTTCCGATGCCAACACCGATAACCTGGTGACTCTGTTTAACCACGAAACCGGAAAAAATTATCTGATGAAAGAGCGCGGAATTTCCAAGGAAGTGGTTGATTCACTTTCCTATCTCGGAATTTCCTCCATCGGAAATATCATCGCCGCCATCAAGCTTGCAAAATACTATAAGCTTGGTAAAGACGATGTACTGCTGACCGTGGCCACTGACCCCGCCACGATGTACTCGTCCGAGATCAAGAAGGCCTTGGAAAAGTATTACAAAAATAACTATTCCACCGTCAAGGCCGCCGAGGCCTTCGGACAATATTTGATGGCCGTGACGACAGATCATATGGAAGAGCTGACTTATTTAGGCAGGGAGAGAATCTTTAATCTGGGCTATTACACCTGGGTTGAGCAGCAAGGTGTTTCGCTGGAAGATTTCAATGCCAGAAAGGACCCGGAATTTTGGAATTCACTTCGATCTTATATCCCGAAATGGGACAAGCTCATCGTCGAGTTCAATAATGCTTGCTAGGCTTATTTGCCGCGGCTGCGGCCAGATCTATGAGCTTCAAAAAGATCTCATTCTCGCCTGCGAAAATAGAGGCGATAACAAAGATACCAATCATATCCTGGAAAAGGTCATTGATGTGGTTATCTCCAAGCGTGAGCTGATCTCCAGCAAGGAGTTAAACCCTTTTATAAAGTTCAAGGATTTTTTTTACTCCCACGATTTGGCCAAGAAGCTGAATCTCAATTACAACGAGATCGTCAAAAAAATTGATCCCGGCTTTATGCAAACGCCTTTAATCAGAGATGAGAATCTGTTTATCAAAAATGAAACCTCGAATGTGGGCGGCTCTCACAAGGCCAGACACCTCATGGGCACGGCCATTTACCTGGAAGTGCTGGGGCAAAAAAAACCGGAACTGGCCATTTATAGCTGTGGCAATGCCGCGATCGGAGCTTCTTTCGTGGCCAAGGCGGCGGGCAAGTCCCTCAGCGTTTTTGTCCCGCCCGATTTAGACGAAACTGTTTATAAAATTTTGCGGGATAATGGGGCCCATATTAATACCTGTCCGCGCGTCGCCGGTGAAGTCGGCGACCCCTGCTACAACAGATTCCAGGAAAAGCTGGGCCACGGTGCCTTGGCATTTTCCTGTTCGGGAACGGATAACTGGAGCAATATCGAAGGAGGGGAAACCCTCTATTTTGAACTTTTGACCGAGTTGCTGCAAAATAATATCGAACTCGATGCCCTTGTTATTCAGGTCGGCGGCGGGGCCTTGGCCAGTGCCGGCGTGCAGGCCTGTCAGGAATTTTACAAGGCCAGGTTGATCACCAAGTTGCCGCGAATCTATGCGGTTCAAACGGAAGGGGCCCATCCGCTGGTGCGGGCGGTGGAAAAAATTAAAAATAAAAAAGACCTGGAAACTGTCAATCAGAACATGACGAAGTACATGTGGCCCTGGGAGACAGAACCCAAAAGTATTGCCCATGGTATCTTGGATGATGTGACCTATGATTGGTTTAAAATCGTTGAAGGTGTTTTCACCACCCATGGCGATGCCCTCACGGTGTCTGAAGAAGAGTTAAAAGCGGCCAACACGCTTGCCAAGGAAAAATATCAAATCCCGGTTGATCACACCGGAAGCTCAGGATATGCGGGGCTTTTGAAGCTGTATGAGCAGGGCGAGATTTCCAAAGAGGAAAAAGTCGCCGTCCTTTTCACCGGTGTTGAACGTTAAAATTATCGAGAGCCGATCGCCCTTGACCTCGGGAAATTCTGGCACAAATTCTCATCCAGGTATTTCTTCATGGTCTTGAAGCGCTCAAAGCGGAAGCGAGCATTGCTGAAAGAGCTTTTCACACATTTGCTTTTGGTGGCAAAGCAGCTCTTTTCTTCCCTTGCGCAGCTTTCGACCTGAGGGGCCAATCGAGTATTACAAACCTCGAAGCTGGCAAAGCCCTGTGCCCTGAAGTCCTTACATCGCAACAGAATGTCCTCACAATGCTTGCGACATTCTTTGTCCATGAAAGGTTCGCAGCCCATGGGATAATCACTGGCGGTACACTCTCTTTCAAAGTTGTAACACTTCCCAATGCGCTCTCGCTGGTATCTGCAATAGTCGCTAGGATCATTTTGATTTCTGCAGGCGGCACTTGGCGCAGGACAATCCCCCACCTCATGCTGGGCGCAGGATGTTCTTTTTACATTTTTGAAGCAGGAATCTTTTCTCAATCTTTCGCAATCGGCTTCCCCCTCATAGCAGCCGGTCTCGGCGATGGTGCCACAGGCCGATTCAATTTTGATATTATTGATCATGTCTGAGGTTTCCTTGTAGTAGCTGTTGAAGCTGACCAGACGGTGATTCCAGGTGGCGAGATCAACCGAGTAATTGGCGCGCGCCTGCTCACTACGCGCGGTAAAGGAGGCATAGTTATCAACCGCCAATCTGACACATTTGGCTTCAAACGGGCCCTCGACCTTATTATAGATGGCGCCTGTGGCCACCAGATTTTTGGCATAGGTGCCCAAGAGATAGCTGTAATATTGAGGTTCGATACTGCGCATGGGGCCCGATTCCACGCTCGGATTGGCGTGGGCACTGATCCCGGGCATGCCGCATTTTCTGATTTGCCCGAGATTGGTAGGGGAAAATGGCAGGTAGTCATACCATTTTTTATTTTGATCGGAGCAGTCCTGGGCGATTTTGAGTAACACGCGTTTGCAGTTAACTCTTTCTTCCCGGTTGGTGTCGATGACCGGGGGAAAGAGGCGATTATAAAATTCCATCTGGGCCGCCTCTTTTTCCCTCCGGAAGTTTTCCATCGGAACAAGTTCCTGCTGGTCCCTGGATTTTTTTGCGGCATCCTTCTGCTCCACCCAAAGGTGGGCGGCAAAATAAAGTCCCATATTACTGCGTGCTTTTTCAATCACCGCCTCTTTGGCAAGCAGTGTCCCTATCTCCCGCGACATGGCGGTGCAGGCGAATTCAAAGTTATTATTTTTCTTTTTGAACTTATCCAGCTGATCACCCAGCACGCCCAGTCTGGTCAGCTCTGCATCGGCAGCCTTTTTGAGCACGTCGGTGGCAATCAGGCATTGCAGAGTTTGTTCATTATCAGTCCTCTCATACTCTCTTTGCATCCTATCAATCTGGAATCGTAGTCGACTCGACTCGCGTGATTTTTTCTGGCTTTCGTCTCTGACACTTTTTAAGAAATCTTCCAGGCCAAGACCCGAGGCCTTGACGACTTCGAGTAATTCCATGGATGTGTCGATGGACTCTTCCACCTTGCCCAATTCTCCATTGAGCTTTTCCCAATCATCTTTGGCCTTGCCAAAAGCATCGGCGCGAAGACGCATGAGCTCTTCCTCATTTTGGCCGGAAATTTCTCTATATAAGTAGGAGAGTCCTTCGCCAATTCCCTGGACTGCCAAACCGATGGCTCCTGTGGCGAGGGTACTGGCCATGGCCCCGAGGGCCGCCACACCGGCCATGTGAACCGGATCGGTGAGGCGGTCGACCACATCAATGGCACGATCGACCTGGCCCAAGAAGCGGTCGACTCTTGGCTCCTGGCCGGCAATTTTTTGGTCCATCCAGGTTTGAAGATTATCAACCTTGGTGCCCCATTTATTGCTTTCGCAGTTAATATCCTGTCGCAAACCACCAATCGTTCCGTTGGCGGTATTGAACATGGTGGTCAAATTTCCCTGCTGGCAGTTGGCAATGTTGGCGAGACAGGTGGCCTGGGCGGTTGGAAATAGTCCGGCACAGGTCGACGCTGTCGGGCAGGCACCAATGGGAGGTGCCCCGGATGCCGTGGGAGGCGGACACGGTAGCGTTGTTTGAGCGTGGGCGGTTGGAAAAATAGACCACTCAAAATTATCCAGATTAAAGCGGGTGGTTTTCACCGCCTGCTCTTGTTCCAGATGTCTTTGCATAATTTTATTTTGAATCCACTGGGCCTCGACCTCGGTGGTTTCAAGATAGGCATTTCGCAAAACCGAGGTGGAAACGGCGTAGGATTTTTTTCCCTTTGTAAAATAAAGCCGATAGAAACGGCCCCCTTGTCTCTGAGGTCCCTGAAAAACCCAGGTGTGATTTTCAATTTTCCATTCTCCCACCCATTTTAATTTATGCATTTTCATGAAGGCCTTTTTTACGGCCTCGGGCGTATCATTTTCAGGATTCTTGCTATAGGGAAATGAATGGTAGTGAATCGTGCCGATTAAAAAAGGCGCTTCAAATTGGGCATATCGAAAAAAAACCTGCGATTTACCAATTCCCTCGACCGTATTTCCATATTTCAGGGGAAGCTCAGTTTCTTTAAGCGGGGACTTCACCCACATTTTCGATGGAGCGGTAAAGGTCGCGTCGTCCTCCGTGCCGAACTGGGGCGCAGGCGTTTTGGCCATGGCGGATGACAGAACAAAACCCAAAAATAAGGCGCATAACTTTGACATGTTAAATCCCAAGAAAAGGTTGCTCTCAAAACCCACTTTCTTATCGGATAAAGATGCTTTTTTAATAATTTATCTGTTAAAAATTAAGGGGTTATGCCCGACATGGTTAGTCGGGAAAACAGCCTAACATGCCTACATGTCGTCGATCAGACCCTTAAAAAAATTCTTTTTATAGTCCTTGGCCTCCTCAGGTGAAAGGTGGCCGAAGGTGGTGCGATCTTGTTCAATAAAGAGACCGGGTTTGAGCACCTCCAGGAAGCGCGATTTGTGCCGGGGGACCTTTTTCCCATAAATCGTTCGCTCCTTGCAGTAGGTGAGAATAAGCTTCTGGCGCGCGCGCGTAATCCCCACATAACAAAGACGCAACTCCTCGCTGATATCAGTTCCTTCCGTCACGGTTTTTTTATGGGGCAATAAATCTTCCTCGGCCCCGACAAAATAAACACGCTCGAACTCCAGGCCTTTGGCCGAGTGAAGGGTCATAAGTGAGATCTCATTTTTTTGCGCGGCCTTCTCCTCGTCCTGGTTTTTTTCCTCGTCCTGGGAATCCTGCAGAATAATTTTCTCAACGAAAAGATCCAGAGTGGTGTTTTGCTTGTGATAATTGTAAAAATGCTCCGCCGTCTGGATGAATGATTCCACATCCATTCTCTTGCGCTCCGCCTGCTTGGGGGCGTCCTTGTACTCATGATTGATAAACTCATAGTAATCGAGATTGGCAATCAGCTCCGCGATGGCGGTATGGAGTGGCCTTTGGGCAAACGCCTCTTTGGATTGATGAATGATTTTGGTGAAGTCTGAAACTCCCGTGGATTTCGCCGGCCCCAGATTAGGATTGCTTTCCAAGGCGGAAAAGAGATCGCACTTATTGCTTTCTTTGAGCGCCAGATATTTATCCAAGGTGGCCTGGCCGATTCCCCGGTGCGGTACATTGAGGACGCGCCTCAGCGCCAGCTCATCGCGGGTGTTATAGATCAGAGTCAGATAACTCATGATATCTTTAATTTCTTTTTTATCGTAGAGCTTTTGGCCGCCAATGATGTTGTAGGGGATCTGCGACATCCTAAGTTGCGCTTCAAAAGGTTCGACCTGGGTTTTCGATCGGTAAAGAATGGCGACCTCATTTAAATGTTTTCCACTGCGCCAGTACTGCAGAATATCTTCGGTCACCGCTTGGGCCTCGTGCTCCGTATTGCCACAGCCCCAGAGAATGGGCAGCTCGCTACTTTGCTTCTGACTAAAGAGAGTTTTCTGCTTGCGCACTTTATTTTGCACAATCACGTGATTGGCCAGCTCTAAAATAGGCTGGGTTGAGCGGTAATTTTCCTCTAGCTTAATCACCTTGGCAGGGGAGAAGTGCTTATCAAAGGAAAGAATGTTGGTGATATCGGCGCCCCGAAATGCATAGATCGACTGATCGTCATCACCCACCACGCATAAATTTTTATGGGCGCTGGTTAAGGCCAGGATCAGCTCAAACTGGAGGGCGTTGGTGTCCTGATACTCGTCCACCATGATGTAGCGAAAACGATTGGAGTAGGAGAGCGCCACTTCCGGAAATTTGCGAAAGAGCGTGGCGGTTAAAAATAAAATATCATCAAAGTCGATGGCATTATAAAAGCGCATTTTGTCGCGATAAAATTGGAAACAATGCTGAGTCACCAAATCATAGGGAGAGTCATGGTCAAAGTGCTTGGACTTGGGAAATTCTTCGGGAGAGATGCCGCGATTTTTTAAAAAGCTGATCCTGGCCTGGATGGTTTTGCGGTCAAACCCTCCATCCTTGTCGCTGCGATATTGATTGAGGGCCTCGCGGATAATCGACATCTGGTCACTCGTGTCATAAATATTAAAATTGGGATGATACCCGAGCTTCTCGATATGTCTTTTGAGAATCGAAACGCAAAGAGCGTGGAAGGTGGCCAGCGTCATACCTCGAGAACCGTCATGACCAATGAGAGAAATGACCCGCTCGCGCATTTCCCGCGCCGCTTTATTGGTAAATGTCACACCTAAAATTGATTTTGGTGGGATTTTTAAATTCGCCACCATATGGGCCATGCGATGGGTGATGGTGCTGGTCTTGCCGCTTCCGGCTCCGGCCAAAATAAGCACCGGGCCTTCCACCGTTTCGGCGGCAAGTCGCTGCATGGAATTGAGCTTGTTTAAGGAAAACATGAATTCTATTTTTATAGTTAAAGGTTAACGAAACTGGGATGCTCTGCTACCATAGTGGAAATCAAATTCGTCCGTCAACTCAAGCAAGTAGAGGAATATCTATGGCCAAAAAAAATCCGCCAAAAAAAATTACAAAGAAAATTACAAAGAAAAAGGTTGCCAGTTCAAGGAAACGCAAAGTACCCGCAAACGGAGATGTTTTTTCATCTCTTCTGGAGTTACTTAGGCGCACGTCTGCGGAGCTGCCTGATGATATTCAAAAAGTTATTCTCACTGCCCTAGAGCGGGAAGAGAAAAATACCACGGCTGAATATGCCATGAAGATTATCCAGGATAACATTGCCCTGGCCAAGGCAAAGTCTCAGCCTTTATGTCAGGACACGGGAACGGTGCTTTTTTATATTTCCCATCCCGCCAATTTTGATCAGCTCAAATTTATGGACAAGGCGAAGAAGGCCATTGTGAAGGCCACGGAGCTGGGATATCTACGACAGAACAGTGTGAATTCAGTCACAGGAAAAAGTGAGCCCACAAACCTAGGCCCGGGCCATCCCTCTTTTCATTTCCATCAGCATAAGTCCGCCAATGTGGAAGTTCGAGTCATGCTGAAAGGCGGAGGATGTGAAAATGTGGGCATCCAATATTCCCTTCCCTACGGCCCGATCGAGGCCGGTCGGGATATGGCGGGTGTTCGGAAAGTTATTTTAGATGGCGTGGTCAAGGCGCAAGGGCAAGGCTGCGGTCCGGGCGTGCTGGGAATTTGTATCGGAGGCGATCGCTGCTCCGGATATTTGGAGAGCAAGGAGCAGCTCTTACGCAAGCTTGATGATAAAAATCCCGATAGCGAGCTGGCCAAGATGGAAGAGGATATCGTGCAGTCGTGTAATAAGCTGATGATCGGGCCCATGGGATTCGGGGGCAAGACAACTTTGCTCGGCTGCAAGATCGGGGCCCAGCAAAGGGTGCCGGCGAGTTTTTTTGTCTCTATAAGTTATATGTGCTGGGCCTTTCGTCGCCAGGGAATCCAGCTATCGAAGAACGGTGCCATCGCCAAGTGGCTTTATTAAGAGGAGATGAACAATGAAGACATTAAAGTATCCCTTTTCTCAAGCGATGGTGCGCGAGCTGCACGTCGGAGATATGGTCAATATAACCGGCAAAATTTTTACCGGCCGGGATTCTGTGCATAAATATCTGCATGAGGGCAATCCCTCACCGGTCAACTTGCGCAATCAAATTATTTATCACTGCGGTCCGGTTGTCTTAAAAGACAAAAAAACCGGCAAGTATCGCGTGGTCGCTGCCGGCCCTACTACTTCGAGCCGCGAGGAGCCCTATCAATGGCAAGTGATCCGCGACCATGGTCTGGTGGGGGTGATTGGAAAAGGCGGGATGGGGCCGAAGACGCTCAACGCCTGTCGTGAGTACGGTTGCGTCTATTTTCACGCCATCGGCGGAGCTGCCCAAGTTCTGGCCGAGCGGATTAAGTCGGTGGACGGCGTCTATCTTGAGCAATTTGGCTCGCCTGAGGCCATCTGGGAATTGACGGTGGAAGATTTTCCGGTGGTTGTGACAATCGACTCCCATGGCAACTCTTTACATCAGCAGGTTTTGGAGTCGAGTCAGTCTGTGCTTAAAGAACTTATTGGCCAAGGCCACTAACTTAAGGGAGAGGTCATGTTTAAGAAAGTTGTGAAAGATGCACGCGAAGCGGTCGGTGATATTCCCGATGGCTGTATTATCGCGCTGGGGGGCTTCGGCCTTTGCGGAATTCCCGAAAACAGTATTGGCGCCTTGGCCGAGAAAGGCATCAAGAATATCACCTGCATTTCCAACAATGCCGGTGTCGACGATTTCGGACTGGGACTTCTCCTGCAAAAACGCCAGATCAAGAAGATGATTTCAAGTTACGTCGGTGAAAATAAGCTTTTTGAAACGCTGGTGCTTTCCGGCGAGCTGGAGCTTGAGATGACCCCCCAGGGAACGTTGGCGGAGAAGCTCCGTGCCGGTGGTGCCGGAATCCCCGCTTTTTTCACGGCAACCGGTGTTGGAACCATCGTGGCCGAAGGGAAAGAGGTGCGGGAGTTTGATGGCCGCAAATATGTTTTAGAGCGGGCCCTCAAGGCCGACTACGCTATCGTGAAGGCGTGGCGTGGCGATGCCATGGGAAATTTAATCTTCAGAAAAACCGCGCGCAATTTTAACCCCATGATTGCCACCTGCGGAAAAATCACCATCGCGGAGGTGGAGGAGCTGGTGCCGGTCGGCTCACTGGATCCTGATAACATCCACGTCCCGGGGATTTATGTGCAGAGAATTTTCCAAGGTGTTAATTATCAGAAACGTATTGAAAGAAAAATGATTCGAAAATAAGAAGAGGATAGATATATGGCACTAACACGCGAGCAAATTGCCCAACGTATCGCTCAGGAGCTAAAAGACGGATATTATGTGAACCTAGGAATTGGAATCCCCACGCTGGTGGCGAATTACATTCCCAAGGGGATCGATGTCGTCTTTCAAAGTGAAAATGGTCTGCTTGGAATGGGGCCGTATCCCACCGAGCAGGAGATGGACCCCGATCTCATCAACGCCGGCAAAGAGACGGTGACCGCCATTCCCAGCGCCTCGTTTTTTTCCAGTGCCGAGTCCTTCGCCATGATCCGAGGAGGCCATGTGGACCTCACGGTTTTAGGAGCGATGGAGGTGGATGAAGAGGGGAGTCTTGCCAACTGGATGATTCCCGGAAAAATGGTGAAGGGGATGGGGGGGGCCATGGATCTGGTTGCCGGTTCTCCCAATGTCATCGTGGCCATGCAACATGTGGCCAAGGATGGCTCCAGTAAAATTTTACCCAAGTGTACCCTGCCGCTGACCGGTGTGGGTGTGGTGAGAAAGATCGTCAGCGAGCTGGCGGTCATTGATGTCACTCCCCATGGGCTGGTACTACGCGAGCGCGCGCCCGGCGTTTCCGTCGAAGAGATTGTCAAATCGACCTCGGCCAAGCTGACCGTCCCGGCCCATGTTCCCGAAATGAAGTTTTAGTCTTTAAGTTTTATTCTTTATGCTGGGTGAATTTAATCGGCGTCACGCGCTCTGAGTGGGTCTGATCCCAGGTATCGATGAGCTGGCCTGTCTCGGAGTCGGCAAAGGCCCGAAAGGCGGTGTTGCCATTTACCGGATTGAGATAATTCACCACGATCAGCTCCATGTAACGGCCTTTTCCCCCTGAAATACTGAGATAGCTTTGCTCATGGGCCAAGGCCACTTTGACGCCCTCGGGTTGAAAGCGCAACAGCTCGTGTCCCAGCCTTTCTTTCCAGTTTTTGGCCGGGGTGTTCACCGTGGGCAGGTAGATTTTTTCATCCGCAAAGCGTTCCAGATCTTCACCCCGAAGCAGGCGGTCGGCACGTTTGAGCGGCGTGGTTTTTTTTACCTCAGGGACTTTCAGGCGCAGAGAAATATTTTTCAGTTCTGCCGTCGTACTTTGGTGCAGATCAATTTTCTTGTCATTTTTTTCCAGGGTCTCATAGACAACTGTTTTGGGAGGAGTCACTTCAGGTGGAAAGTTGAGTGGTTCGGAAATCATGGGCCGAAAATGAAGGACTCCGGCGATAAAGCCAATGGCGGCCACGGCGGTGAAACCTAATTTTACTTTAAAGGCCTTGGAAGTTTTCGTCTTCGTCTTCATCTGCTTAATCTAGTCAATAACTGTAAATTGAAAGTGAATGATTTTGAAAGGCTGAGGACCGGAGTATTCGAAATCCAGCCAGTCGTCTCCGTTGACGTCTGATTGCTTGGTGAAACATTCGGTACAGTTGGTAAAACGCACTCGGAAGCGACAGTCGAAAACGGTGCCGGGAGGAATGTCGGGACTTGCCTCAAACAGCAGGATGTTGTTGCTGTTAAAATTGGGAGAGCCTGTTTCATCGGGGACTGATTTCCCCCAGCTCATCTTAGGATTGATCTTTGAATACCAGGCAAAATCGGCCCCGCGAATGGCGCGGAAGTAACAATCTTTGCGATTCCCTGTTCCGCCCAGGCACTTATTCGGATCGCCATTCTGACTGATGCGCAAAGCATCCTGGGTGGCCCACTTGGTGGTGCCCCCATCTTTGACCTGCACAAAACATACCGGGTGGAGATATTCGCCGGGCTCACTTTGGGCCGCTCCGCCTGCGGTTCCGTTCATGCGGGTGACATACTGACATTGTCCGAATGAGGAGGCCACAGGGTCTGCCGGGGCCGCGCCTTCAGTGGAAAGCGGCCAGGCATCCTCAAAGGTGTTACACGGTTTTGGAACACCCGCATCATCTTTGATGTGGTCCCAGTCATTGGCCAACACCTCTACGCCGGCCATCGTGGAGTTGGAATCGTTATAAAGGTTGAGAGCGATCCCCACAACTTCCCCCGGACTGATCTCACCATTGCCATTGTTGTAATCCAGCTGGGCGGGAATCTGGCTGGAGATCTGAGTGATATTACCACGGGCCTGCAAGGAGGCTATGGCCGCAATAAGATCAGTGCGTTTATCAAAAACAAAGAAAGGAGAGGAGTCAGTTGCCGGATCGAGCTTGATCAGATTTTTTGAGATGAGAACTGACTTCAGACGATTGGCTGCCGTCACGGTCTTATTGGTCCCTGAATTTCCATTGGTATAGTTATTGCCATTTTCATTGTAGGTTTTGAAGAGGAGTAGCCCGTAGGAATCCAGAAGTTTTTCCAGATTGTCGAGAGGATAATTGGTGCCGTTGCAGCGAGTGGAGAAATTTTTATTTAAAATCTGATAGGCGTACTTAGCGAATTTTTGAAAGAAGCTGCGGTAGTTTATCGGCGTCACCTTCATCAGCCATTCTTTTGAGATTTTGATCCCTGAGGCATCTAGGTCAGAGCGATGATTGATGGTCGGTTCCGAGAGCCCGACTCCGGCGCTATGATCGCTGGCAGAGCTCGTGAGATCGCCCAGCTCGGCATAGGTTTCCGTCAGAAGATAGAGCACGGTATCGGTGGCCTGGGTGAAGCTCATGGCGCAGGATTCCTGCAAGTCACGAGTAAAGGCGGTCAGGAAGTGAGAGGCAATTTGCCCGGCATAGTGGACATCCTCAATCGTGGCGGTGGGATCGGTGCTGTCGTAGGAGAGGTAGTCGGGATAGCGCAGCCGTTCTTCCACATTCCGCGAAATCCCCGGCGCATGCATAGAATCGTTCTCATCGTTGGGCCTGCCGGCATTACCGAAACGGATTAGTCCCCATTCACCGAAACGACTTCGCCCATTCATGGCATAGGCATAATAATCGGCAACGCCTTCCTGAATGGCGCCGGCCTCATCATAAAAGGTGTAGCTGATATTAGAGCGATCGACGATACCACCGGCGATATTGCGAAAATTCATCATCATCTGGGATAGGGCATGGCCTAACTCGTGATGCATGACGCTTGGGTCCTGGGCCATTTTTACATTGGCGAACTCCGGAATGGAGCCAAAACACAAGGTGAAGTCGCTGGGATTAAAGTTGGCGTTGCCGGGCAGATCACAGTCGGCATAGGTCACCAGGCTCTGACCTCCATACCATTGGGCGGTGGTGGAGTACAAGGCCCGCGGGATGGCCGTCTCATAGAAATTGAAGGGAGGGGCATTATTAGGAACGGCCTTGGTGGTATAAATATCGCGAATCAGGTTGTGATAGCGGTCGAGGTATTTTTTGATGTGCCCGAAGGCATTGACTTGGGCGAATTCGGAGGTCGTGACGGGAAAGGCCCAGCGCTTGGAGACCGCGGTCAGGGGAAGGGAGGTATTGCGATCTTTGCGAACCTCATAGCAGGATTCAATATTTCCCTGATTACCGGACCCAAGACAGGATTCCATCAGGCTATTGTTGTAAGTAATAAAATCCGGAGTGGTTTTTAAATAGCGCGAGAGATCGGCCGTCCCATCCAAGTTGACATTGCCCGAGAGGATGATGGGGTTGTCTTGGAGTAGACGGCCATAACCTTCAGGAACGGACATGGTAGAGTTCGTCACCGCCACCTCACTGGACTTGCGTGCCCCGGATTGTCCACTAGTGGAGAGACACCCCGGCAACGCCCCCGTGAGAAGCATGATGATGAAGAAAATGTGCTGGGGTAACCTTATCCCCACAATTCCCCCTTCGTAACGTTAGCGAATCGCATTCATTCCGCCGCCCATTGTGTTCTGATCGAAGCGGCGGAGCATTTCGGCGAATTCTCCTCCACCTCGCGCGCCGTTCATGCCGGCATTACATGCGCCGCTTGAGCGCTCACCAATGCGCGACCACAACTGATCGTTATTGCCAGTGGTGGTGGTTCGGGCCGCTTCTAAGACGCTGGCAATTCTGCCATTGATCCCAGAGAATCCTGCGGGGACACGGCGTCTGGCATTAGTCGTTTCGGTTGTTCTGCAAGCTGATGCGCTCGTTTCTGGGCCGGTACAAGCGGCAGCTGCTTCTCTCACTGTTGCGGCCTCCAGTGCTGCACAAAGCTCCCCAGTGTCTGTCGGGGTGGCTGCCGGAGTAGAGGCGATTGGTGTCGTGGCCGGTGTAGTTCTGGCAGTGATTCGTGCAGGCATGGCCGCAAGTTTGGTCGCACACTCTGAGGCCTTAGTTTTTGCGGTCTCAACTTTAGTCACCACATCTCTTAGTTTTACACAATGAGCAGGGCTAGTACTGGTTGGTGTACAAGTGTTGAATCCCGCCTGCCCTTGCAGTGCCGTCAGGCATCCTGACATCGTTGTTAGCTGAGTATTCAAGGTATCGGTGGCGGTTTTTGCCGCCGCTGTTCTCGTCGTCAAGGCCGTCGCTGGTGTCGTCGGAATGGCCGTTCCAAGACCCGTGTCCCCCATAATGGTGTCTGCGCTTGTACGGACTGGGTAAGCGACTGCGGCATTGGTGCCGTTCCCTGCATCACCATCAAGACAATTTCTAACTTTGGTTAGCTGAGGGTCTGTGAAAATGGCACCGAAGGGGAGAGTTGTACCGGTGCCGGCATCTGTTTTGATCGCTGTCACATTGGTGCGACATTGCCCCAGGAATTCATCGTTGACTGTTCCCGATGTCGTATCCGCGCCTGTTGCCGGTGTCGCTGCCACGACTGGTGTCGCAGGTGCTGCACTAACAGTGGGCACGGTAGGGTTTTGCAATCCCTTAAGGTCATCGAGGGTGGCCGAAAAAGCAGCATTAGAGATCTCGGGTTTGCTACCAGTCCCCGTGAGCCAAGTTCGAATGGCCTCTCTTTTACTTAAATCAGAGGATGGAATGTTGCTCAACACACGGGTGGCCAAGCGACCATAGGCCACATTCCAAGGTCCACCACTCTCGCAAGCATCACGCAATGGTATAGCGGAACTTGAACCCGATCCGGCGGCGGCGCCGGCCGTTCTCTCATTGTTATACTGGGCGCAGAGATTGCTGTATTCATTTAAGTTGGCATTAACCGAGGCATCAAGATTGGCGACGATGCGTGTGGCCTCACCCTGTAGTTTGGAAGGGGAGAAGTCACCGGCACAGCCGGCCATGGGGTTTGAGTTACGGAGGTTATCATATTTTTGGCAGAATTCTCCCACCTTGGAATCGGTTTCGGCCTGGGTCTTGGCCCCGGCCTCATTGGCGGCGGCCACTTTCGCACGGAGCCCCTTGGCGGCAGTCTCGCAGGTTGTTTTAAGGGCCGCCCAGTCGGCCTTATTTTTCAGCAAGGCGGCCTTCTGCTCTTCTTTATAGGCATTGATGGCGGTATTGACGCCTCCTTTTTGCTCTTCTAACGAAGCTTTCATCTTATTGAGCTGGGCGGGGAGATCTTCAGATAGATATTTCAAGTCCAGATCTTTTCCGCCAATAAGTTGGACGCCAAATTCTGAATCTTCCATGGTCGGCATCCCGACAAAGACGTCCTCGGGAAACTTATAGGTTGCACCGGGGAAAAAGCGCTTCAAAAATTCCTGATCTTGGACCACCTGGCCCTTGATTCGAGACAACATGCCTTCCTGGGCGGCGATCAGACCACGGATATTTTTATTATAGTTATCGGCCCGGGCCTTGAGCAGAGTTTCTTTCTCTTTCACCTTCTGCTCGACTTTGGCGTAGCATTTTTGAATGTTATCAGCGCAGCTGCTGGCGGTGTTGATACAAAAATTGGCGTTGGCCCCCGGGTCCATGGTGGTCGAGCCACATTGCCCGGCGCGAGTCGAAGCATTCTCGCCACAGTTCAAAACTTTGTCCTTGATGGTTCCCACCAGGCGGTCAACAAAACCTTGCTCCAATTTTTTGGCATCCTCTAAGTATCGCTGGGCACGTTCAATTTTTTCTTTCTGACTGACACTGCCGAGACCCATCCCACCGCCTTGAGTTGAGAAGGTCTGGTCCTGAGAATAAAGCTTCTCGCAGTTAGAAACTTGCGTTTGATAGAGCTGATAAGGAGAGACGAGTTGTTTCCTGGCACCGGCATCCACAAATTCGACGCGGATGGAACCGCCGTACTGCTGCTCCAAGGCGCGAATCTGGGCCATCTTATCTTGGATAAATGAGTCAGTGCTGAGAATATTGGTTAAGGCCACCTTGAAATCGCTGAGGGTGGTGCCAGCTTCATTATTGGTCATGCGCAGACCGGAAAGAATCTGATCTGTGGTCAGGGCGACCCCGGTGGAGTTGGAACCACTGACGCAACCACTGACGAATTTCTTTTTAAAAAAGCTCTTGGCCCCGTTGGCGAAGCCCTGAATATTTTCCTGGAAGTGACTGTCCATCTTGGGAATTTGAAACTCACTTCCAACCACCGCTTGCAACTCACCTTTAATCTTGGTCAAATCGGTATTGAAGCGAGTGATCTCATTTTTCATGGCCTCGCTCATTCCTTGAAATGGCGTAAGACCCCCACGGCGAATGGTACTTAAGCGCGCGTCAGCCTGACCGACCCAGTCTTCCAGTCCAACCTCGCGCACATCCCCGATCATACGGGTCATCTGGGTTTCAAGATGTTGCTTTAAGACGGGCACATCGCGCTGAAAATTGGCGGCGGAAGTGCGCAATCCCTGTCCGCCTTCTCCCGGAGTATTAAAGACATCGCGCAGACCGCGCAGGCCTTTGCCACCGGCCACCATGGTATCGGTGAGGACTTCGTTACAGGCAGCATCTTTAAATTGATCGCGCAGCGTGGTGGGACGATTGGCATTCCCCAGCGTGCGGTTGCCCTGAGTCCCGTTTAAATCATCGCTGATGTTGCGCATATCTTCCGTGATCGCCTTGTTTTGATCGCGAAAGAGCTGAGTTTCCTTTTTGATTCGCGCGATCGTGGCGGTGAGTGAGTTGATTTTATCCGTGATCTGAGACTCGACCTGTTTTCTGGATTCCTCAATACACTGAACGCCCACGGGGAATGGTGTATTTTGCGCCGTGGATGTCAGCTGCTCATAAAACTGATTATAGTTGGTGGCCATGTTCACCAGGGCCTCGGCCATCTGCAGAGACGCGGCATCGCTGACGTTGCTACAGGCATTGGCGGGAAAATTTGGATCGGCCTGGGCAATTCGACACTGGGGAAAATAGCGCGCGGGGATAATTTTCGGTTGCAAAGTTTGCATCATGGCCGCCGCACGCTGGGCCGCCTGGGCCGCTTGCATGGACTGCATAAAGGAATTTCCAAACCCCGTAATGGCGCCCATGGCGGTTGCGGCCCACTGGGAATTATCAGGAGCGGGTCTTGCCGGAGGTGTGGCCTGGGCACGCAGCTCCACAGGGCCGGCGGTAACCAGCAAGCCAACGGTGGTGAGAAGGGCGAACCCCTTGTGAATCATGGCGTTTAGTTGAGGCATAATTTTTGGCATTTTCCTCGTGTTTGTTTTGCGCGTTTTGACCATGGTAATACCTTTATTTAAGCAGACTTCTGCGATTCTTATCGGCCTTTTTAAGGCCAGTCTTAAGGCCAACTTTTGAGGCAGGTTTCGAGACCCTCTCGACACCCTCTCAAAAAGGTCCTTTTCTCTATTGTAAAATCAGACTATTAAGGTCACCAACGACCATCTGCATTTTGGCCATTTTTCTTGTGAAGACGCCGGTCAGTCTGTGCTAACATATTGAAAAAGCGTCTTATCCTTGGGCCTTTTTGAAGTCTCAGGGACAAAAGAGGTTTTGCTAATTTGCCACGTTTCGTAGGCATCGAGGAGTCATGAGAGCGTATCTCGGGGATAGGGCCTTTGGACTATGTTCTTTCGTCGGGGATTTAGGCCTCGGGGCCTTCCTCTTTGCCATCCTGGTGGGGCAGACTTCCGGGATCTTCGGACAGCTTTTTAACGAGATCTTGGCCCTGCTGGAGACCTTCGGAGCGGAGCTGGGGATAAAGTCCCTCAGCGTCCATCTTTTTTTAATCTATGCGCTCACCTTATTTTTGCGCGCCCTTTTTATCCTCATCCTGGGGCGTGGGCCGGGCGACATGGCGATCGGGCGACTGCCCTTCGGAACACTCAAGGAAAGAGGCAAATATCTGGGCCAAAATCTTCTGATGGTGCTCTTGCCGCCCCTATGTTTTTTACCCGACTCTCGACGGCGAATCTCAATTTCATGGACTGTGACCATCCTGCTTTTGGGCCCCTGTCTATTATGGCCCTGGCCCATGCTTTGGAATCTAAGCAGTAGCTCAAACTTTTCCAAGAATGAATTTCTGCCTATCAGTGAGTTGAAATTGGATGCGGCCCAAGGGAATTTTAGCCAGTACGTGGTTTTTGAATCCCGCGCCTTCGGCCTGGAGGCCCTGACCGAAAATCCTGAAAATCTTCTCACCTTTCCTTGTTCAAGTAACACCCACGGGCCAAGGACACCTCTGGTGGCTGCCGTATGCTTTTTTGATGTGGCCCAGAAGCAGTGGATTGTTCTTTCCATGCCGGGCCTTTTTAGTCTGCAGGACCCCCTGAAGCGTTATCTGGAATTCTCCCGGCCTGTGACCCGCCTCGGAGCTGATAACCTGCCGGCCCTCGTGGTTCAGGCCATGGAGCTGGGACCGTATGATGGAATTAAGGCCGTTCTCAACCATGGACCTTTTCTGCAGGGAATTTTGCATTTCAAATTATTTCTGCTCCAGCTGATTGAAAAACCGTCAGACGCCAGTTCCCTGGTGAAAATTGGGGGGCGTGATTTTTTTCAAGTGAAGAGTGAAAATTCCGAGGAGTGGTCAGTCAGTTTTTTTCCTTTAGATACCCATCCCGCACCCATGTTGAAACTGAGCGGGCCGGCGCGAAGTGGTGAGCTGCGCGAACGTTTTTTTAAAACATTTTTGGCTTCAATAAAATGGTCTGCAGTAGGGGAAAGTAATACAAACAGTTTGGGAGCGCTTTGTGATTTTGCTTTTCAAGTGCAGGAAATCTCCGACGGTGGCGTGACAACGGATGTGCCCAAGGAAGATGCCTTGGTAAAGTTGTACACTTCGGTGGCGCAAATCGCCTTACGAGAAAAGAGTGTGGCCCTGCGACGTCTGCTCCTGCGATCCTTGCAGCAATTCAAGTCCTCCAAGCGAAGAAAAATATCCGCCCGTTTGGAAAAGATGCTGGATGGTGTTTTTCTTGGTTTAAATCATTGATCTACTGATTGCAACGGACCACCAGTCCACCCTGCTGGATGATGGCATTGACAGTCCCATTATCCGATGGAATGCAGTAGATATGGTTATTCCAGCGGAGCCCCGCCTTGAAAAAGGGACTTAGACCGCTCTCCTCATCATCGGCCTGGATAAAGCGGTTGACCTTACAGAGGGTGCCAGTGCAGCTGGAGGCGAAGGGAGGGATATTGTAAGGTCCCCAGGCCACACCAGTGGCCACCGTATCACCATCGCATAATTTAAGGGTACAGGCCGCAGCGACAATCACGTTGGTATCAAGAATATATCCGGTTTCCTCATAGATTCTTTTATTGTCAGCACTTAGCGAATCAACGATGTCTAAGTCTTTGATCGCCGAACTTACATACTTATTCGTGTACAAGGTGACATCTGACCAGAAGGGAAGAGCACAGCGCCGCAAGTTGGCGTTGTTTCCGCTCACAAAACCGGTACAACAATTATTACTGTCCTCGCCTGCGTCCATGATGGTGCCGGCCGGCTTACAGCAGCTTAAGGCCTCAGGAGCGAAGATCGGGCGCATGCCATTCTGCTCATCAAAGTCATTCATGTCGGCGGCCGAGTAATATCTCTTGGCAGGGGCCAAAGTTTTCTCAATATCTGCTGCGGATGTACCCGAGATTAGGTTAGGTAAGATGATGCTGGCGGTGCCCGCTATCGTCTGATTTTCCGGATCGACGCGACATTGCAAGTAATTGGAAGTCCCGTTCGGATCTTGCGCGGCATCCGTTTTCCTGAGTATCATGACTTGAGGAACGCCGAGGAGATCAAGGCGACCGAGGTAATCAAAAATTCTGTTCGCTTCTTCCGAGGAACTCGACTTAATAAGACATTTAGTATCCGCCGCATCCGTCACATGGGAGCAGGTAAAACCACCTTCACTGGAAGCCAATCCATCTTCGCTGCCACAACTCGAACCCGTGGGGGAACATTGCTCCCAATTCATGCACCGGAGAGTGGTGGTGGGAAAATTTTGAAGCTTACTTGCGTCCCATTTATGGCCGCCGCCATTTTCTTCATGGAACTGACGAACCCAGTGCCCGCTACAGCACATTTTCGAACCCAGCGTTTGAATTGTATTGAATTGGCTTTTGATATCATCATATTGGGCACACGTGGCACAAGGAGTCGTCGCTTTCGCCGGGTATAAGAGGGAGGGGTGTCCCGAGCCACTGGCGACGGTGTAGGTCTGCATCTCCTTGATGTAGGTTCCCATCTGCGTGTTCCGTTGATTGGCGACGCTGCCCGTGAGGTCTTGAGTAATCGGTGCAAAGGCGGTTTTGCTTGTCTGTATATTGGGTTCAAGGTTTGTGAAGGAGGCCGGTGCCGGTGTCATGCCATGAGCAATTTTAAATTCTTTGCCCAGATCGCGGCAGCATCGATTTTTCTTCAGGTCATAGGTTGGATTGGTTTTGGCGACTCCCTGACTACAAACCAGCTCAGTTTGCCAAAATCTCAGCTCAAAGGAGTTGAGACTGTCACCAATTCCTGAGTCGCCGTTAAAAATCTCTTGCTCGGGATCGGCTTCCGATAGGGGGGTGGCAATATCGCGATTGGCGACGCAATCTTGGTCGGAAAAACACACGCTTCCCGGCATGCGCAGGCAGCGATTGGACTGATAGGAAAATGACTCAATCAGATTGGCGCTAAAACTTTTTGAGAGCTCGACGGAGTTGAAAGTTAGGTTGTTAAAAATGTCCAGCATATTGGTGGTGGTCACTTGCGAAGCGGCAAGATAGGGTACCATGTGATCGGCAGCGATATCACCCATTGTCCAGGTGGGATTGGCCTTATAAATATAATTTTGGTCTTCGTTCAAAATGCCGCAGGCACTTAAATAGCTGAGCGTTTTTGCGCCGCCTTTGGAGCTCATGCCGATATTGAGAACCTGATCCCCCTCAAATTTCTCGGCCCCGTTTGTGGTGGGTTTTTTGTAATTGTTATCCTCAAAGTTGGTGATCGTGGTCCCGGGGTCCTTGCCAGGAATGCAGATGGCCACAATATTATTGCGTGCCATACTTGAACGGGCGCCACCGGAGTAGATGATCTCGGTGCCATTGTAGCGGTAGGGGCGGCCGATGAGTCGGGCGGCCAGTCCAAAGGTATCCATATCCGTTTCGGGAACATCGGAACTTAAATTCTGGGCGGCCGGCGACTTGGCAAAACGTGAGATGCGATTATTAAAGAGCGCCTGATCCGTGCCATCCAAAAACCTCTGGCAGTAGAAATTGGGGGCGCAGGCCAGCAGTCCGCCATTGCCTGTTGTGGCGTCATTTCCGACCTGGTTATAGGTCGTGGTTTCATTGATTGTGGCATACTTTGTATGGCAGGGAGCGCCTCGCCCGCGATAGACGCATCGTTTGGCGGCAATTTCTCCCCCCAGCAAGCTTGTCAGCGGCACATTGGCCCTTTCATCATCCGGCAACTCCACACCGTTGCTGTCAAATTTCGGCCAGGTGGTCTTGATCAATCCCACATTCTCACAGGAGTATTCCCAGCCAAGCTGGGCGATACAGTCACTGTCTGTTTCGCACTGGTGATATTTGCGGCATTCCGCTCCGTCACTATTATCATCGACGGTGATTTGTGAGCCGGAACCGAGGGTCAGGTTGGCCTCATTGATCGTGATGGTAAAGGTGCTATCGAGGGTCTGGTCGCCAAAATAGGCATTCACCGCCAGATAGAGGCGATTGCCTGTGGCCTTAATTCGTCGCTGGTTGCCCACGGCAAACCAGGCGACTCCATCAAAGGAGGCAATGATGGCACCGTAATCGAAGCCATACCAGTCACGCTGATACCCATTGGCAAAGAGGAAGTGCTGGGCCGCCAGACGATTGCGTCTCTGGGTTGTGCCGATGGCGTTTTTGGCGTGGCTCCACGGAATCATGGTGGCGGGAACAAAGCAGGCCCGGCCGTAGAGTAAATCGTCCGCGCGATAGGTAGATATTTTGAAGCGATCAGTTTTGTTAAACTCCGGGCGGTAGCCGCCACCTTTTTGGGCGAAGTTTGTGGGAAAGATTTTTGCCAGGCTGGCGTAGTAATCAGTGCCACAAAGGCTACAGGTCGAGAAGCTACCGTAATCAATAAAGATATCGTAAGTTTTTCCACTTTTTACGAAAACTTCACGGGCCGGTCTGGCGCTGTTGGCGGCCGAGCGAAAGCTTCCATAAATTTCGTTAAATCCCACATACTGGGTGAGATTGTTGGGTTTTAGGACGTTCCCACCGGTGTACTCAAAAGCAGCACCGCTGGTACTATTTTCCTGCTCCGGCGTATCAAAAGCGACGGTGGCATGATGGACCCCAGACTTGTCAAAGTAGCGATGGGGGACCGTTTGAGACGAGAGATAAACTGTTTGCTGCATGGGGGCTTCGACGGTTGCGGGCTGAGGATACACGCAGGTGTAATCCACCACTTTGGTTGCGCCATTATTTATTTGAGTCACAGGTTTTAGCGTGCAATAGGGGCCGCCACAGTTGCACAGCTGGTCGATGCTGTTTAAGGCCGTGAGTTTGGATTGCAGAACTTTGTGAGAATCAAGATCGACGAAGAACTCAATCATGACATTTTGAGTGTCCTGAACCTGCATGGCGGTGCCAAGAAACTGAATGTAGCTGGGGGCACCCTCGACCACTATCCAGTCAACACTTGCCGTCTTGAGAGTGCTATCGACTTCAACTCTTATAGAGCGTGAAATATCGGCATAGAGCGGGAGTGAAAATTTATTGGAGGCCGGATAGTGGTCCGTCAACTGGGGAGTGGCATCCACATCTCCATAAGGTTGCCCTTGGACGTAATACTTGGAACATTTGGCCAGATGACTATTGACGTAGCTACAGCTTCCATCAATCATGTATTTAATCTTAAGGTCATCATGGGCAGCACTGACCGGCTTTTCCCGGTTCAGAACAACCCGCGCGTAGCTGGTGAGATCATCATTCCATCCGCCTAAAAAACTACCACTGCTGGATTGAGGGATATCCAGATAGGAGGAGGAGCCCGAGCCGCTCTTGAAGATGGTCGTTCCGGCGTGAATGACCTCATAGATGCTATGCTTGGCGATGGGAATGAGGCCCTTATGTGTTGTTTCAAAGCTACGATCATCAAGGGCCGTCACGAATCCCTTAAAGTCAGGGAGAACTTTGTTTTTATTAGCGTCGTTGTAGGTGATAGTGCAAATTGACATTTCTCCCAAGACTGGGGAGGTACATTCATACAACTCTCGCAGCATCGTCAGACGTGCCGCCGCTGCATCGTAGGGATTTTCTGTCACCACTGGTGTCGGTGTCGGGGTGATCTGCTTGGAGCAGATGTGATAGAAGTTAGGGTAGTTGTAAATGCTCGAGGGAGAAAGGGCGATTTCACTTTGCGCCTGAATGAACTCAGTCGAGGTGGTGTTCGTCCCGTCCTTGAGCGTCAGATCTTTCACGCACTGGCCGCCGGAGCAGCAGTCAAAGCCCTTGTTGGTACACTCGCTTGAATTGATACAGCCGATGCCGGAGCTTGACGTAACCTGAGTCCCCTGAGTTTTAACTCGCAGATCGAGATATTGAGTTTGAATATTTTTAATTAGCTTGCCCCCCGAGGAAATGAGTTCCAGCGGAGACGAGTCGAGGAGAAAGCTGGAGCAGTTTGTGCAGATTTCCCCCAAGGAGTAGTAAACAGTCGAGCTTGGAAAGTTGAGGCCTAGGTAGTTCAGAGGCCCGGGAGTCTGGCAAAAAGTGGAGTTCAGAGATTTATTGGCCGGCTCAATCAGAAAATAATTTTCTTTGACCTTGGAGGTGAAATTAAAAAATGAACGCGGGTTCCCTGCCAGCACGAGGGTTTTAGAGCTTCCATCAATGCTGGGAAAATTAAAGGCCAGACAGGCCACCTCGAGATTTCCCGCCGCCAGGTACTGATGCACCTCGGCCCCTCGCAGGTAAAAGCTATCGCTGAAAGTGAGATCAATGGTGAAGCTGGCCGATGAGATCACTGAACCATTTTGAAAAAAGTTTAGCGAATCCACAAAATTGGGATTGGTGGTTGTTCCACTGCTGGAGCCTGACCCGGTGGCCTCCGAGGCACTCTTGCTTTTGCGGGTATTGTTTCCACCGGCACTGGGCACACAGCCGGCCATCCACGCCAGCATCGTGATAATTAAGGCCGTGAATGTGAAGAACCGAATATTAAATACCATCATAAAATCTGGCACCATCTCTTCGGAAACATTTGCTTTTTAATGAAACGCTTCCCTCTATTCTTTTCTTAATTTTAGGCCCATGGCCGAGTTGGGAACTCGTCTTTATTTTATGCCGGTGAAATTCCAAGCTTTTACAGAAAAATGGAGAGTTAGCTGGCCTCTCGGACTGACCATTTTTTGGGCCACTTCCGGCGGACAAGGAGGACAATTACACGGGACAAATGCTCAGGTTTGGCGAATGTTTGTCGATAAGAAGATAATACCCGAGTATTATGGGTGAGATGCCAAATTCGAGGAGTCAACCATGGTGCGTGTAATTGTGGTGAGTTTTTTCTTTGTGTGCTCCAGCGCGTTCACACTTGCTTACGCAACCGATGAGGATGATCTCGGCCTGGGCGAAGGTGCCGAGGGATTTGAGATGAAAATCGATAAGGCGCAGGTGACCCAGATGTTGGAGCTCATGCAATCCCAAGGGCAAATTTCCGCCGAGGATGCCGCTAAGGCAAAGCAGGAATTAAATCAGAAGTCAGACGCCGATATGGAAAAGTTGCAGAAAAATGCCATGGATAGCATCAACTCGGGAAATATTCCAAAGCTTCCGCCACCGGTCTCAGAAACCACTCGCGCCCCGGCTTCGGTCCCCTCGGCGACAAATCCCACTGTCCCTGTCGCTGCTGCCGTTGCCTCACCAATCGCGCCGGCCACAACCACTGCCTCACCGCTCGCGCCCAAGCCGGCCGACGATCGTACAAAAAAGCTGCAGGATGCTTTGCAATTTATTAATAAGTAGGACTGTTTTCCACGCGTAAAATGAGATCGAGCAGGGCCCGATCACTAAAACGTTCTTTCAGTAACGCCCGGTCGCCTTTCATGTGGTAAATTTTTGCCTCCGCCAAATCTCGGGTGCAGGTGGCAATGCAAACCATGCCCACCGGTTTTTGCTCCGTGCCTCCCTCTGGTCCGGCGATCCCGGTGGTTGAAAGGGAAAAATCGGCCTTGAAATTTTGCAGGATATTTTTGGCCATCTCGCTGGCCACCTCGACGCTCACGGCCCCGTAAGCTTGAAGAGTCTGGGACCGCACCTGGAGAATTTCTTGCTTGATCTCATTATCGTAGCTGACCACCGCACCTAAAAAAACCTGGCTGGCCCCGGGTACCATGGTAATCTTGTGGGCCAGCAGGCCTCCCGTGCAGGATTCCGCCACGGCGATCTTAACATTTTTTCGGGCACATAATTCGATTAAATATTCCTGGAAGGTGAGTGGACCCCATTGCCAGATATTGGGCAAAAGCGGAGCAAGAGAAGGCAGCGCTTTGAGGGCCTGCTCTGTCTCATGTTTGGCCAGACCTTCTTTGAGTCTGACGATGATATCGATCCCGACGGTGTGAGGCAGGGAACTCACCTCGCCGAACTTTTCCAGGTCGTCCCACAGCTTGGGACAAAGTTGGAAAAAAATTTTCTCCTCCGGAACTCCATAGGTTCGAATGGTGAGATAGTCGATCGTTGCTTTAGAAAAAGCGGGATGCTGTTCAACCAGAGGTAAGGTGCTTTGCTCGAGCATTTCCTTAAATTCACGGGGGACACCGGGCAGACAAAAAAGCTGACGTCCTTCCCCGGTAAAAAAGAGTCCCGGTGCCAGACCGGCAGGATTTTCCAAGGGAATGACTCCCCTTGGAATAAGATTGTAGGCATTGGTCTCCCGGGTCCAGGTGCGACCGTAGCGTTGGTAATGGAGCAAGGCCAGCTTTTCGGCCTGCTGGTTTTCTTCCAAGGGAACACCGGCCAACTGGCAGAGGGCCTGCTTTGTCATATCATCCCGCGTGGGGCCCATGCCCCCCGAACAGAAGGTCCACTGGAATTCCTGCATAAGAGCGCGCATATTTTCCACGATGGTGGCGATATCATCCTTGATCACCACCACTTTACCGATAAGCATCCCTTTGCCCCTGAGGGCGGTGGCCAAGGCCTCTATGTTTTTATCCGGAGTGCGCCCGGAGAGAATTTCGCTGCCAATGATAAGAAGGCCTGCGCGCATATTAAATTCCTTTAAATAGATGGTAAGATTTTTCTTATGGTGAGTGCAACAAAATAAAGACTATGCTAAACAGTGATCTATGGGCCGCTCAATCCTCGACATTATTCTCAATTTTGATGAATCCCTAGACAATCATTTGAAAGCTCATTTTCCCTGGGTGGGGGATTATCGCCTCCTCTCCCGTTCGCTGGACGCTCGGGGTGCCAACAAGGGGAAAATTCCCCGCTACCATTACCAGCTTGAGGCCCTTGGAAAGGGGGAGCAATTTGAGCAACCCAAGACCACCTATGCCCAACTCACACCGTTGACCCTTCCGCCTTTGATCGTCGGTGCCGGCCCCGCCGGCCTCTTTTGCGCTCTCAGATTATTAGAACATGGTGTACCCTCGATCATTCTGGAGCGGGGTTCGATCGCCCCCGAGCGCATGCGCAAAATCGCGCGCTACTGGCGACAAGGCATCCTTGATCCCGACGACAATGTCTGTTTTGGAGAAGGCGGGGCGGGACTTTTTTCCGATGGTAAATTGCTCACGCGGGTTAAGTCCCCCCATATCTCATACGTCATGCAACGCTTGGCCGATTTTGGAGCGCCCCCCGAAATTACCTTTGTGGCGGACCCCCATCTGGGCTCGAATAAAATTCGCGCCATCATCGGCCGTCTTACTCAGTTTCTGCAAGAGAAAGGTGTGCAAATTTTCTACAACGCCAGGGTCGAGGAATTGTGCTTTGATAAAAATGGCCGTGTATCAGGTTTGGAATACAGTGAGCTGAAAAAAAACGGGCAGCGACGGCAACTCCAATCCGAGCATGTCATCTTGGCCTTCGGCCACTCCGCCACGGATTTCTATCGGCACCTGCACAAAATTCAAATTCCCATGAGTGCTAAAGATTTTGCGGTGGGGGTGAGGATGGAGCATCCGCGCCGCCTGATTGACCAGGCCCAGCTCGGGAATTTTTGTCTTTCCCCGCTTTTAGGTTCGGCCCGTTATCGTTTAAGTTTTCATTCCAAAAGCAGCAATCGTGGGACCTATAGTTTTTGTATGTGCCCGGGAGGCCATGTCCTCTCTTCGGGAACCGAAGCCGATGGCCTTGTCACTAATGGCATGAGCAATATGGCAAGGCGTGCTCCCTGGAGCAATTCGGCGCTTGTGGTGGGGGTCCGCGCAGCTTCAGACCTTGTTCCCGAAAACGTTTTGGCGGGACTGAATTTCCAACGTTCAATCGAAGCCAAGGCCTTCCAATTTTCCAAAAAATTTGCCACCGGCCGTGAGCTGCCGGCACAAAAGATTGTTGATTTTATGCGCCGAAAGCAGTCTCCCGTTTTACCTCAATCATCCTGCCCTTCCGGCCTGGTGAGCGCCTCGCTGGATGAATTATTGCCCGCCTTTGTGTCCCAGCATTTGCGCGAGGCCCTGACTCATTTTGAGCAGCAGATTCCGGGAATACTTGGGCCCGAGGGACTTCTTCTCGCACCCGAGACCCGGACCTCCTCGCCTCTCAGAGTGCTTCGCGATGAAATGACCTTAGCTTCCCCAGGCCAGCCGGGCCTTTACCCGTGCGGCGAGGGGGCCGGTTATGCGGGCGGCATCACCTCTGCGGCGGTTGATGGCGTTAAGGTTGCCTTAGCGCTTCTTGCTGCGACTCATGGGCATCAGACTAATTAAAGACGCGCTTGCAAAAGGTCCCGATGTTAATTTCCGAGGGATGTCTCAGGAGTTCAAATAATTCGTGGAAGCGACGTTTTTTGATCAGCTCCAGCTGAGCTGCCGAGAGGGTCGTTTGCTGGGGAATTCCCATGGGCTGAAGCGCTTTCCAGAGGTTGTCCAGGGCGGGTAAATCGCGATAGTTCGGCGCTCGCTTTTCTGCCCGCGCCTTCATCAGCTCTTCCAGCATGGCCGCCATCATCTCTTTATGGCCCTGGGCCCCAAGCTTTAAGATTTTTTGGTATTCCGTAATGTCAGTCATCAAATCGAGATCGGCCAAAAAAGAATAGGGGATTTCGAATACCTTGGCCTCAGCATGGGCGAGATCATAATAGAGCCGAGTCACGCGGCCGTTAAAATCTTTAAAAGGATGAATGCTGACAAGATCCATGAGGAATTGCACCGACTCACCTTGAAAGCTTACCGGGCGGCCATGCGTTGACTTAAAAAGATTCTTCAGCAAATCGGTGACGATGCGCTGATTATACTGCCTGCGCAGCTGAGTATTTTTCCACACGCGTGCCGGGTCCAGGGTTTCCAACTCGCGGTAGAGTTCCGGGGAGAGCTTATCTTTCAATTTTTTATAATGGAAAACATCGGGGTAATAGTAGGCAACTAAGAAACCGTTGCCGGATGGATGGGGCGTCACTTCTATTTCAATGTAGGGATTTTTTTTCATGACCTCCACCTGGGCGGCGGTGGCCTTAAAGGTTTGTCCCTCAGAGTTGCCGCCAGCGCGAATGCCCTCGTCTCGAAAATAGTTGCGCCCAGGATCGCTTTTCCCCGAGACCGATTCGAATACCAGCGGCAGGACCTCGCGAAGCTGCTTCTCGGCCCAGGCATCGGTCGTCGTACTTGCGGGGCCAAACCTGCCATCCTGGGACATGCCGAGATTGCCCTTCAAGGCCTTTTCCAAGAGGCCCCGTCTGGCCTTGAGATACTGCTCAAAATTTTGCGGTTCAAATTCACGCCAAGGATTCCCCGGATTGACCTTAAGCGCCCGGTAGAAGGAAATTCCGTCCATGTAATAGGAGAGAGTCAGGAGGGCTTCGAGATGCTTGGCCTCGCCATCGTTACGCGCGGCCTGACGAAGTTCCTCGAGAATTTCCACCGTGGTCATCTCGTTCCATTTCGCGCTGGCGCCATGAACGCCCCCAAAAACTACTTTGGAGACATTGCGTGGGTGATGGGTAATCCACCAGTCCGAAGTGACATTGCGAACAAAGGGAAGCAGCTTTCCAAGTTGAGAAAGCTGCAGGTCAGTTAGATTTCTGTGACCAAAGACCTCTGAGACGATGCGCTGATCAAAAAGGAGGGTTCCGACAGGCATGACAAAAACCGCGGCGGCCTTGCCAAAGCTACTGCTCGACGTGGCGGAGGCCGCCATATAGATACCCGGCCCATAAACTTGCTTGGAACCACTGGCCCGATTATAGAAGTCCACCTCACCTGAATCTATACGGCCATTTAAGCTCCACCGAAGAGCGGTTTGCAGCTGGGTCCAGTGATAGTAGCGGGTTTCAGTGGTTGTTCGGGGCAAACGGCGAGCGAGCTCCTGGATCTGCGAATCGGTGGCACTTAGGCCTTCGCCCAAATCGTAGACCTGGCCTCCCCAAAGGGACCGGCAAAGCAGGCAAAGTATGAGAAGTAGACCGTATTTCATGGGGCCCGAAATCTATGCCACGCAGGCAAATCTCTCAACTGTCTGTGTAAAAAAGAGCTGGGTTTTTGTCAGAAACTAAGCGCAATTCCCAGGTGATCACTGCCGATGTCTTCAAGACGTTGAATTTTGGGAGGGCGCGAGTTGAAAAAATTCCCCCAGAAACCGTCGTAGGCATGACGGGGCACCTGGGCCGGCCAAGTTGGCCCGGGAAAATAGGCCTGAAACCGGTGCGCTAAAAACGCCAAGGCCTCACGGGACTCGGGACCGGAATTAAAATCGCCAAAAACCATGGCCGCTTGCGAGGAGTATCTTCTTGCTAAAAAATCCATCTGCTGAAAGCGGACTGCCGAGGCCTCGGCCTCATGGGTGAGGTGAGTGTTCACATACCAGATACCGCCGGCGTGAATGCTCAGATAACCTCGCCGCAAAGGAGAGTCAGGAAGATTACCTTTCTCCGCCTCGGCCACCTCGAGCCGAGAGAAGATTGCCAGCTCTTCGTCAAAATGATCATATCCAAGATGGGTAAAGTGCCGGTCAAAAAATTTTAAGCCAAATCCACGTTCCTTCAGTCGCTGCTTAATGAGCGCGACCACATCCAAACTTTCATCCGAGCAGACTTCCTGCAAGGCGACTATATCGGCATTTTGCCTGATGACCTGCTCCACCAATTTCCCCACTCGTTCCTGAATTTGACTATGGCCACATTGGAGGTTTTGGGAAATTATGGTAGTGGCATTGGCCACACCGGTTAAGGCAAAGATGAGGGCGGCAAGAGTTGCTTTCATAAGTGGCTGCCATACTGACATGAAAAACGATAACTAAGCAATAATTTACAGGACCGTTTTAGATGAAAAATAATTTTAAAATCACCATCCCCCTCGCCATTTTAGTCACCTTGCTCTTCGTGACTTATCAGCGGATGACGGGACCGACCTATCCGAAAAAATTCACCCTTGAAAAAGGCCAACAAACTCTGAAGGTCAAACTTTTACGCAGCCATAACACCGACGCCGGTGCCCCCTTGGAGATCCCGGTTTTTTCTGACACCGGGAGCATGACCGGAACTTTGTATTACAAACGCTTCCCCACCAATGATGAATGGACCGCCATCCCGATGTCGTTTAATCAGAAAGTCCTGCAGGCCACCTTGCCCCCTCAACCTCCTGCCGGAAAGTTGCAGTACTATGTTGAGCTGGCAGAGGGCGATTGGCACCAGAGTTTGGGTAACCGCGAGGAACCGATTATTATTCGCTATAAGGGAGCTGTTCCGGCCTCTATCCTGGCACCCCATGTATTTTTTATGTTCATTTCCATGCTCTTTTGTATCTGGGCCGCCTTCGAGGCCAAATATAAAACCCAGGCCTTCCGGACCATCTGTTTTATTGCCACGGGAACACTGTTTGTGGGCGGCATGATTCTGGGACCCCTGGTGCAAAAATATGCCTTTAATGTTTACTGGGCCGGCTTTCCTTTTGACTGGGATTTGACCGATAACAAGCTCTTAATTTCCATGATTTTTTTGGCCTTCGCCAGCGCCGTGAATCTAAAAAGCTCCAAACCTTGGGCGGTGATTCTCGCCGCGGTGGTTTTATTTGCCGCCTACGCCGTCCCCCATTCCCGCATGGGCTCCCAGTTCAATTATGAGAAGGGCAAAATCGTCACGGATAAATAGTTTCCCCTGAACTAGTTGACGGTGATTATTGCCATGGGCTAGGTTTCTAGCTCCGGTTATTTTCAGGAGTCACAATGCAAAAATCATTTTTCGGCCTCTTGGTCAGCTTCTTCCTTCTTGGAACCCTTCAGGCCGGTTTAAGAGAGAATGTTGAATACCTCGCCAGTGACGGAATGGAAGGCCGCCATGCCGGGACGCCGGGAGGAGAATTGGCGACCCAGTATCTTATCGCGAAATTAAAAGAGGCCCAGGTTTCTTCCCTGGGACAATCCTATCAGCAAAAATTTACCATCTTTACCGGAATGGAAAAGAACGGCACCAATACCGCCTCCTTCGCCGGTGAAGAGCAGCACTCTAAATTTGAGCCACTCTCTTTTTCCAGCTCCGGTGAATTAGAGGGGAGCGTGGTTTTTGCCGGCTATGGCATCAGTATTCCGCGAAATGAGCCCCAGCTTCAGTATGACGATTATGCCGACCTCGATGTTACGGGCAAAATTGTGATTGTGTTAAGTGGTGACCCCGGTATCGGAAACCAAGGCTCGCTTTTTCGCCGCCCGGAATTTATTAATTATCGCTCTCTCCACTACAAGTTAAATAACGCCATTAAACATGGTGCCAAGGGTTTTCTCTACGTCCAAGATCCCCTGGGCCTGCCCGGGCAAGACGAAAATGATCCCCGCTTTAATCCCCTGGAAGGGGGAGGGAATCGTTTTGATATTCTCTCGGGGCAGGTGCTCAATCGCTGGGCCAACCAGCTTCTCGCTCCCATGAACTTGACCACGCTGGACTGGCAAAAAAAAGTTGCCGTCACTCAGCTACCATTTTCCCTGAGCTTGAAAGAGAAGGTTCGCCTGGCCGTTTCATTGCAGAAAAAAGTCGGGCAGATTTCCAATGTTTTGGGTTTTGTCGAAGGGATGGATCATGCTCTTAAGCGCGAAGTCGTGGTCATTGGCGCTCATTTTGATCACCTCGGTTACGGCACCAGCTCTTCGCGGGAAGGCACCACTTTGCCCGTCATCCACAATGGTGCCGATGATAACGCCTCCGGGACGGCGATGGTTTTGGAGCTGGCCGAGCGGATAAAGAAGCATCCCATGAAGCGCTCCTATCTTTTCGCTTTTTTCAATGCCGAGGAGATTGGCCTTTTGGGCTCAAAATATTTCGTCGAAAGCTGGAAAGGGTTTGAAGCGGATTATGGAATAATAAAATCCATGCTGAATTTCGATATGATCGGCCGCTATCAAAATGACCTGGAGATCATGGGAGTAGGCTCCAGTCACGAATGGGGGCCGGTGCTGGAAAATCTCGAGGCCTATAACCTCAAGATCAATCGAGTGGTGAAGAGTATCGGCTCATCTGATCACGCGTCCTTTCTCAACAATCGTATCCCGGCAATCTTTTTTACCACCGGCACCCATGACGACTATCACCGCAGTAGCGACGACACTGCGAGAATTAATTTTGCAGCACTGGGCCTGATCGGCGACCTCGCCTTTGAGGTGATCCAGCGTGCTGATCAGCTTGCCGACATCACCTACAATCCCGATTTTCCCAATGATGATAACCAGGGAGGCAATCGGGGCTACGGTGCCCATCTGGGGTGTGTGCCTGAGTTTGGCCAAGGTGACGAGATTGTGGGCGTCCAATGTACCAAGGCGACCGTTGGCTCGCCTGCCGAGGCCGCCGGAATTCTTCCGGGCGATGTGCTGATTCATCTCGGCGAGATTGAGATAAAGAATATTTATGATCTGGTTTTTGTGCTCAAGTTTTACCGTCCGGGTGACCGCTTAGAATTGAAATGGAAGCGAAATGGGATCGCGATGTCGGCCTTTATTGTGCTGGCGCCTTCGCCCCGGAAAAGTGGTGACAAAAGGACTCCATAACTCTGCATTTAGCATTCGGATTATGGATAGTTGACGATTTCTTGTGGAACTTTTTGACAAGGTGCTGAATTAACGGTATTTCCCATTGCTTGCATTAAATAAACAATTTCTAAAAGGATAGTGACTATGGAACGTGTCATTTCGTTTATCGGACTTCTGGTAATTGTAGGCTTTTGTTTTTTGCTCTCTCCCAATAAGAAAAAGATAGACTGGCGGACGGTGGTAAGTGGAATCCTCCTTCAAATCGTCTTCGGACTCATTATTTTGAAAACCACGCCGGGAAGAATGTTTTTTGATGGTGCCAAAGATGTTATCGGTGCCATTTTAAATTATACCAATGCCGGTTCTAATTTCGTCTTTGGCCCCCTGAATGATGCGGCAAAGCTGGGATTTATTTTTGCCACCATGGTGCTGCCCACGATTATCTTTATGTCCGCACTGATGAGTGTTGGGTACCACATAGGGATTATGCAGCTTGTTATTAAGTTCGTGGCCAAAGTGATGGTGAAAGTGATGGGCACCTCAGGTGCTGAGTCCCTTGCTGCCGCTGCCAATATTTTTGCCGGCCAGACTGAAGCTCCACTTGTCATTAAACCCTATATTGCCCTGATGACCCGTTCAGAGATGCTGGCCCTGATGACGGGAGGAATGGCGACCGTTGCCGGTGGTGTTTTGGCTGCCTACGTTGGTCTTGGAATCGATGCCGGTCACCTTCTGGCCGCGTCCGTTATGTCAGCTCCCGCCGCCTTAGTCTGTGCCAAGTTGATGTTGCCTGAAACGGAACATTCTGTAACGAAAGGGAAGGTCGAAATAACCTTTGAAAAAAATGCCGCCAATGTGATTGATGCTGCCGCCATGGGTGCATCAGAGGGACTCCAACTGGCCTTCAACGTCGCCGGAATGCTCTTGGCCTTTATCGCCTTGATTGCCATGTTTAACGGCATTCTGAGTTGGATGGGCGGATGGTTTAACTATTCCGGCCTTAGCTTGGAACTTATTTCAGGGTACATTTTAGCGCCTGTGGCATGGATTCTCGGAGTGCCTTGGAATGATTGTATTGCCGTAGGCTCACTCCTGGGCAAAAAACTTATTCTTAACGAATTCGTGGCGTACCTGGATTTACAAAAGCAACTAACAACCCTCTCTCCCCGTGCCGTTATTATCAGCACCTACGCACTTTGCGGCTTCGCCAATTTTAGCTCTATTGGCATTCAGCTCGGTGGAATTGGTACCCTTGCTCCTTCACGGCGGAAAGATTTGGCAGAGCTGGGAATCAAATCCTTGATCGCCGGGACAGCGGCTTGCTTGATGACCGCTGCCATTGCGGGATTGATGATTTAATAGGTAAACTCCTGCGCTATGTTGCTGTTTAAAAAAGACCGCCCCCAAGGGCCATATGACGTCGTGGTGATCGGCTCCGGTCTCGGAGGTATGACCGCCGCCAATATGCTCGGGCGTCAGGGGCATAAAGTTCTGCTCCTGGAAGCGCATAACAAATTGGGGGGCCTTGCCACCTGGTTTCGACGTCCCGATGGCAAAATCTTTGATATCTCCCTTCACGGTTTTCCCGCCGGCATGATTAAAACCTGCCGGCGCTATTGGAATGCTGACATTGCAAACCGGATCGTGCGCATTAAAAAAGTCCGCTTTAAGAATCCCCAGTTTGATTTAGAGACCGATTTTACCGAGGAAGACTACAAGCGAATTCTGCATGAAAAGTTCGGCCTAAGTTCTCAGGTTGCCCAGGGCTTCTTCGACGCCCTTCGGGAGATGAATTTTTACGATCGACCCGAGACCACTATCGGGGAGCTGTTTAATAATTTTTTTCCCGGGCGAAACGATATTGTGCGCTTTCTCCTGGAACCCATCACCTATGCCAATGGCTCCACCTTGGAAGATCCCGCCATCGCCTATGGCATTGTCTTTTCCAATTTCATGAACAAAGGGGTTTACATTTTTCAAGGTGGCACCGACCTGATGATTGAGCTGATGAAGACCGAGCTTTTGAAAAATGGAGTGGATATCAAGCTCCACTCTGAAGTGGAAAAAATATTAATTGAGAATGGCAAGGTGGTCGGGGTTCAAGCCGGTGGTGAAACCATTGGCAGTCGCGCGGTTGTCAGTAATGCCCATCTTCTGTCCACCATTTTTAAACTGGTTGGCCCGGAACACTTCAGTCCTGATTTCCAGAAAACTTCAGAGCAAGTTCGCCCCAATACCTCGAGCTGCCAGGTCTACATGGGGCTCAAGCAAGGGGAGAGCATCCCCTATATGGGAGATTTAATCTTTTGCTCGAAGGCGCGACAATTTTCCACCGAGATGCTTTTGAATCCTGCCATCGAAGGACAAACATTTTCCTTCTACTATCCCGAGATGCGGCCACACAGGGAGCAAACCTACGCGGTCGTTTCCTCTTCCAATGCCCGCTATGAAGACTGGGCCAATCTTTCTTCAGAGATATATCAAAAACGCAAACAACATCTGATTGACCGCGCCCTCGCAGACCTGGAAGAACTGGTGCCCGGCGTGGGCCGTAAAATTGATTTTGCTGAAGCCGCCACGCCTCTTACGTTAGAACGCTTTACCCGTCATCCCATGGGCGCAAGCTTTGGAACAAAGTTTGAAGGGCTGGAGGCCAGTAAAAAATTAAGTGAGGAGATTGCGGGCCTTTATCATGCCGGCTCCGTCGGCATTATCATGTCAGGCTGGCTGGGGGCCGCCAATTATGGCGCGATTCAGTCCCACGCCGTAAATACCTATTTGTCCCTGCAAGAAGGAGTTTCCCATGACACGATTTCATGACTGGAAGGTGGTGGTGACAGGAGGAACTCGTGGCATCGGGCGCGGGATTGTCGAAGCTTTTTTGCAGCAAGGGGCCTACGTCATGGCCACCTATACCAAAAATGATCAGGAGGCGAACCTCTTAAAAGAGGAGCTGTCCCAGTTCGGCGACAAGTTATTTTTAGAAAAATTTGATATCAGCAATTCTGAAGAGGTGAAACAATTTTATTCTCGACTTGAGGAGCGCTGGGACCGCCTGGATGTCCTGGTCAATAATGCCGGCATTAAAAGTGATCAGATCACCGCGCTCATGAAAGATGAGGAGTGGAAGCGAGTGCTGAGTATTAACCTGGATGGTACTTTTTTTATGAGTCGAAGCGCGATTCCGCTCATGATGAAAAACCGCTTCGGTCGCATCATTCACATCAGCAGCATCAGCGGCAAGATGGGACTTAGTGGCCAGGTCAACTATAGTGCCACCAAGGCCGCCCAGGTCGCCATGTCCCAGGTCATGGCCAAAGAGGTGGGGAAGAAAGGCATTACCGTCAATGCCGTTTGTCCCGGTTTTATCGAAACGGACATGATTGCCTCCATGACCGATGAGCACAAACGTGAAATTATATCCGAGATTCCGGTTCGCCGTCTGGGGCTCGCGTCGGACGTCGCCCATGTGGTGACTTTTTTGGCCACCCGTGAGAGTTCCTATATCACCGGGACAAGTATTGATGTCTCGGGGGGGCTTGGGTCATGAACGACCTTGCCGAAATTTACGCCTTAATTCCCCAGCGCCCTCCCTTTTTATTTGTGGACAAGATTGTAGAGCGCGGGGATAAGCGGATTAAAACCTGGAAGATGCTGACAGGCGAGGAAGATTTTTTTAAAGGGCATTTTCCCGGCCGCCCTATCATGCCGGGCGTACTTTTGCAGGAGGCGCTCCTACAATCGGGAGCGCTGCTCATGTCACTGTCCAGTCAGTCGGCCGGTCTGGGGGTTGTCACAAAAGTGGAGCAAGGTCGTTTCCGCGAGATGGTTATTCCAGGCGCGCCCATTGAGATGGAAGTCTGGCATCTTGAAACAGTCGGGAACGCCTATTATTTTAAAGGCACGGTCACGCAAAAGGGAAAGAAGGCCCTGGATTTGCATTTTACCTGTGCCGCGGTTGGGTAACAGATGAGCTTTCTAAATGTCTCGGGCAAAAATTATTTAATAACCGGCGTCGCCAACAAAAAAAGCATCGCCTTTTTTGTCGCCCGAATTTTATCCGAAGAAGGGGCCAATCTTTTCTTTTCTGTCCAAAGCGAAGTTCAGCAGGCAAAAGTGCAGGAACTTTTTCCCGGACGACCGGTTTATCTCTGTGATGTGGTCTCGGATGAGCAGATAAAATCATTGGCGGGCCACCTTAAAAATGACGTCTCTGAACTGCACGGTCTGCTTCACTCCATTGCCTTTGCCAACTTAAAAGATGGAATTCGCCCTTTTCATGAAACTTCCTGGGAGGATTTTTCCCAGGCCAGTCACGTCTCCCTTTATTCTCTGGTGGGCCTTGCCCGCCACCTCAAGGAACTTTTCCATCCCTCGGCCTCCGTGGTGGCCTTGTCTATTTCCAATACCCGTGCCACCAACTATGGCTATCTCGGTCCAATCAAGGCCGCCCTCGATTCTGCCGTGGCCTTTTTGAGCAAAAGTTTTTCCTCCTTTAGCGAGGTTCGCTTTAATGCCCTTTGTGCCGGTCCCTTGAAGACCTCCGCTTCCGCTGGTATTCCCGGCTATGTTAAGAATTATCTTTTTGCGGAAAAACTCACCTTGCGAAAACGTGCTCTGGCAACTGAAGAGGTTGCCAATGCGGCGGTTTTTCTTCTTTCGGAACGCTCCAGCGGCATTACGGCGTCAAGCATGATTATTGATGCTGGCATGTCCGCCAATTACTTCGATGAATCCGTGGTAGAAAAAACCATGCTCTAGCGCAAATGACCGTACATAATATCTAAAAATTCCATTCGCGGGTGGACATTGGCGTCCAGCATCTTTTTTAAGGCAAAGGTGGGGAGATTGAGTTCGGCGAAGAGAATCTTTCTCAGAACCGGATTTTTAATCTCATCCGCGCTGATCGAGACAGGCAGATCGGTCAAACGCTCCAGCCGAATGATATAGAGAAGCGCATGTTCCATCAGAACAGTTGGCAGATGGGGAATCAGATTGCGAAAGGATTGGAGTAGGGCAGGGTAGAGATCGCGATCCGGCTCATTATGAAACTGATAGACATGGAAATAAAATTGCGCCCAGTAGGATTCGGGATAGTCGGCGGCATGGTCGATGCACATTTGCAAATGATGGTAGGTGTGCTCGATTTTTCTTTGATCTGCATTTGTTTGCGCCAGCATAAAATGGCGCATCGATTTATGCTGGGGATGCGGGACAATACTTTTATTGCTGTACTGAATTTCAGGAATCGTCCAAAGATTGACAAAAGAGTGATGAACGCCCTGGTAATATTTGGGAGCCGGCCCGGGAATCAGATGGAGGCGGCCCTGAGTCGCATTCATGCAATGAGCACCGAGTGAAAAAGGGGTGATACAGTCCATCTTGGATTCTGAGGCCTTTCCCTCCCGCTGATCAAGGGGGAGGGACATGGCCTTCAGGAGTTTGACGTCATTGATGCCTTTTCCATGCTGAAGCTTCAGAATTTTTTTATGCGCCATCTTTTTGCGCATTTCATTGAAATCATCAATGCCGTAAGGGAGAAACTGGCGCTGGTCGATACTTTTGTCTTCCAGGGAGTTGTTGAAATAGAGCACTTTTCCTTTCGTCAGACCGTCCTCGTGGTAGTACATCCGATCACCCAAGAGATCGGCGCGCAAAATATCGCCATCCGCAAAAGACATATAAAAACACCAGGAGGAAATACTTTGGGATTTTTTTAAAAATTCGATGGCCTCGTGCTTGTTTTTTACTGAGGCAAGCAGGTTGAAACCCAGCTCAAAAATGGGAGTCCCCAAGGTATTAAAGATGTTGGTATATTTTTGGTGGAGGGCCAGCGTCACACCGTATTCGTTCATGCCCGTAATGCCGGCCGTGGGCATACCGGGAACATTGATACCGATCATCTTGGGCAGGCCTTTTAACTCATAGTAAACCACCCGCTCATAGGCATCATAAGAACCGCCGATCGGTCCATCCATAATGCGCCCATGGAGTGGTCCATCGTAGTCCTCATCAATGGTGAAAAAACTGGAGCAGCCGATCCACGAGGTCGGGATAGCGGGAAACCATTTGGACATGCACGACATAAGTTCCGGCAAAATAATGGCGCCATAGTAAGCATCTTTGGACATCCCCAGCCCTTCAATATAGGCACCCATGGCCTTTTGGTAGGGGGAATGACGGCTGAATGTTTTGCTCAGATAAAGGTTTAGGATGGTTTTGAAAGGAATATTGAGCCTGTGGGAAGGCAGAGCAAAAATTGAACTGATATGGTCGACAATAATTTTTGCCGGCTCACGGTCCTTGACCCCTAATTGATACAAATTTTCTTCGAGGTCGCCGACCAGTCTTATAAAGGGGGTTTCCATGGACACTATTCTAGCGGGGGCCAGTGAAGGAAGCAATCCAATCTTCACCGCTGTTCTCTTTCTCTTGGCCGGTATGCGACTCTATATGGAAATGATGGGCTTCAAGCTGGCCGAGCTGCCAGTTTCTAAAGCGCTGTTTGGCGAGCGTGCCAAAAATTTTCATCGTTACGGACTTTATGTGTCGATTGGATATGTCATTCTCTTCGCCCCGGCCGTTCTGCTCGGGTACGGTAGCTAAAACTATCTTCCATCGTAGAGTGTCAAGATCGGTGCAACTTCCTGCAAGAAAGAGGGAAGCTCCAGCGAGGTTTCGCTGCCTTTTTTTCTTATGAAGATAGAGATTTTTGGTACATTCGTTGAATTGATGGAAAAGTTTTTAAGCGCATTTTTTAACTGGAAAAGCTTGCTTAAAAAGATCGTGTCCTGACGCTTGGACAGCTTAAAAGATTCGAGTGTTTGTATGAGGTGCCATAATTTCCATGGTTCAATTGGGGTGCTTAGAAAAAGTGCCAAAGTGAGATAGATCAAGGCATCTGACTCAAAATTATCACCCATCAGGACTAGCTCATCGGGAATTCCCGTCATGGCGAGAATATCGAGGAGATGGTTAAGCTTATAGAGCCCCTGGATTTTGAGGTCCTTGGGACGAAGTTGGCCTTCAAACAGCGATAGCACATGACGATAATCTTTAAGGAAAAGAACGGCGGTATAGATTTTATTTTGGTAGAGCCAGTCACGGATGGAGTTTTCAAAAAAATGGGGTGAGGCCGACAGGATGAAGGGGTGGTATTTTTTTTCGATAAACTCTTTATAAATTGAGATACTCTTCGGGACGGTGGGAAAATACTGGAGTGGTCTGGTTAGGGCATCAAAGACGTCGCGTCCGGTATGATGGCGGGTATCAACCAATGTCTTGTCAAAGTCGCTGATGATTATCTTGCTTGGACGTGTAATTTCCATCGGCAAAAAATATCCCAGGTGAAGCTCAACCCCGGGATGACTGAGCAGTTCATACAGTTCTAAAAATTTTATTGTGGGCCAGCTTTTTTCCTTGGGGATTTTGATGGCAAAGTTCCCAAAACTATCTGAGTCAAAAATTTTTTCAAAAATCTTCTGATGGTTTTCGTCCAGGCCGATTATCTTTAGCTGAAAGGCCCGCCCGGCGAGCAAGCGGATATTTTGCAGGGGATTGCTGGGCGCAAGCAAGGCCATTTCTTCGATACTGGCGGTAATCGTCCCGGGGCCCTCGCGCTTTAAGGCGAGCGAGGCCTTGATGGAGAGTAAAGACTCACTCATGATGGGCCAGAAATGAATAATGTAAGGACGCTTGGACAGGCCCAAATTTACCTCGCATGGACAAAAGAACCTTGGCCTTTCATAATAATCATAAAGGTAAAAAAGGATTTCGCCTATGGCCATGCCGGCCACCATGAGTATTGAATTTTTTGGCAATATTAATCCTTATGTAGGGATGGGGATAAAAATTATCACCTCTCTCATCTTGGGTGGCTTGATCGGCTATGACCGTGAGACCAAGATGAAAACCGCCGGCATTAAAACCAATATTATGATTTGTCTGGGGGCCACTCTTTTTACCGCCTCCTCATTTCTGAATCTTGCCGATCACCCCAACTCTGACCCCAATCGGATTGCCGCTCAAATTGTCAGCGGCATCGGTTTTTTAGGGGCGGGGACCATCTTTCACGGCCGAGGATTTATTTCCGGCCTCACCACCGCCGCCACTATGTGGGTGGTGGCCGCGATTGGCGTTGCCATCGGTTCCGGTTTTCCCATTACGGCGACAATTTTTACCATCACAGTCCTGGTGGTCCTGTCGGCCATCTCTCCCATCTATAATCTGTTTGGCCGCCAGAAAGATTTTCATATGGAAGTCCTGGCAAGCGGTGATCTGCATGATTCCGTCAGAGAGATGCTGCTTAAAGATAATTTTTATATTCGGGAAATCTTTGAGGAGATGCTTGATCCCATTACCAGCCTGCGCATTATTCACGTGGTGGTGCGGGCCCAATCCAAGCTACTCAGTAACTTTGTCACCAAGCTGGTCAGGTTGCGCAATGTCAGGCGTGTGCATTTTTATGATCATGATGGTGAGTCTAAAGGCAGTCTAAATCGAGCTACACAACACAATGGTGATGATGATTCCTGATCAATTATTTTAACTTCTCGGCGGACCGCTGACTTGCTGTCCGGTCTTGAAACTCCGATACAGTTCACCGTCGATCGTGGGAAAAGAAAGGATAGGAACGATCGTTTCGGTAAGGTTCTCTTCATCAACGTTAACGATAACTCCCACGACGATGTAGTAAAAGTTATTACCTTCGCGATTGCAGGCCTTGAAAAATTTAAAAATCTGGTCACCTTCCGTATCGACCTCCGAGAATACTTCATCAGGATTTTCCAGAGTTTGGGCCAGGTGATCCTCATATTTGGTAAATTCCTCGAAGGGAATATCCATCGGTGACTGGCGTTCCAGCAGGACGGCCATGAGCTGAGACTTTTTACTTTCCAAGCTGGTGGCTGTCTCCTCATCGACAAAGACATCGGCTGGGCCCTGATCACTTTCTTCCGGCAGCTTTTCAGGAAGGAGCTGATCCAGGAGGTTCTGACTCTGGGACAAAACCGTGTGCAAAATAAGAAATGGCTTATCCTTTTCCTTCAGGCAGTAGAGGACAATTCCGACTTTGCCGTAATAGGGATGCACATGCCATAAGAAATGCAGGTAGATAGTTTCGCCTAATCCGTTATCTATACTGTGAACCTCATCCGGGCGCTGGAGGGCCACTTCCAATAGTTCCTGGTCCTGAGCCAGGGCAGAGCAGGCCTCCGAAGGAAGCTTAAGTTCCACCCGCAATTTTTTCTCGCTCAAGGCCAGCTGGCCCATCAACGCCTGATAGAAATTGCTGGTACATGTTTCACTACAAAATACTCGGAAGTTTTCCTCGCTGAAAAGATAAAGTTCTGTCTTTCGACCAAAGAGCTGGTGACAACCGCAGCAGATGTAAAAATCATTCAGGAATTTCACTAGAAGCTGACGCCAATTCCGGTGTAAATAGTATTTCCGTAAGCTCCGGGCAAGCTCCAGAGTCGGGCGCTGGCCAAAGATTCCGGGGATTGAACGCGTTTTGTGCTAAAGCGCGCCCCCAATTCAATGGCGAAGATACCTTGCGGACGCAAGGTGAGGGAGGTGGCGACGCTGCTGAAGCTCAAGTTGTTTTCAAGATGATTGGCGCGCGAGGAGCCGCTCTTGGCCCCAACATTATAATTATCCGCCATCACTCCCACGGTGATGTCGGGAGACAATTCAAAATCAAATCCACCGTAAATATGATGGATATTGCCAATTTCCATTTCTTCCTCTAATGCGGGGTTACCAACGAGATGGAGCTCGTAGCCCAATCCCAGACCGAAGGAATAGAATCGTTTGGTCGTTTCCAGTCCCACAATTTTATCGGTGCGTGAAGAGCCGAGAGTTGAGTTCCTGGCGGCCAAACTTGCGCCGGCAATGAGCGTGATCGTGGTACGGTCCTGAGCGCCTCCCAGGTCAAGCCAGTCAATTCCGACTTTCAACTCGGGGTTGCCCTGCTGGGTGCTGGTTTCATTGGACAGCTCCTCATCATCCGTTGCGTACATGGCGTATTTCATATCAAGGTGGAAATTCCAGGGGGAGTTAACTCGGGCCTCAAGGCCCGTGGCGCGCACCTTCGATTCATGATTGCTTTTCTTGACGGTAATGACCTCATAGCGAGGAGCAAAGGCGAAGATCAGGGGGCCGCGACTGTCACCTCGTGCGCTGGCGGTGCTGCTGGCCGCTCTGCTGGGAGTCGAAGGGGAGGTGGACTCGGAGGATTTGGGAGTAAAGGTGCGCTTGGGGGCTGCAGATGTTTCATCGGAATAATCCACTAACGCTTGGGATTGATGGGGAAAAAGAAATACAAAAGATGAAACAACAAATGTGGCAGCAGACAAAAAACATTTACGGTACGCGTGCATCTTTGACCTCCATGTACATCTCTTATTATAAAGGGAAGCAGGCGCGCTCATGGGAAAAAGCGCAGAGAGGCAAAATTTTCTTGTAAATAACTGCTTAAAATTAGGAGGATAACGTCGCAACCCTTTGATTAGGACAGAGCATGGATATTTTTTGCTCCCTTCGATCATTGGGCCTCTCAGTTTAAGATAGAACAAGTGGTGCGTAAGAAAATATCACTATCAGGAGGAAGGGCGTGACACTTTGCTTGGTTTATAAGGATTCATCACTATATTCACTGGTCGAATTGGGCATGAACGGTCACTTCCCTTTGTTCATGGAAGATTGGATCAGCGTGAGCTCTAAGGGGCCTAAGAAAAATCTTACAAAAAAAGATCGCCTCAAGGCCAAAGAGATCATCACACGTCTTGATAAGCATAAGGGGCTTGAGCGCAAGAAAACGGTTTTAACCGCCCTTTCCGATGACGATCGCGATTTATTTGTCCGGGTATTTCTTGAGATTGTGGAACATAAGATCATTGATTCAAGGCCTGGTCTTCATTGAGCTATGAGAAAGTTGTTTTTTAGCACACTGATTTTGGTTTTACTCATGACATGGGTGATGCCTTCCCATGCCGAGTATCGCGTCTATCAGTACTATGTGAAAGCCCAGGTTGATCTTCCCTACGACGCCCAATCTTATATTACACTTTCCACTTTTGATCCGGTGGCCTACCTGGCCTATCACGGAGGACGGGATTCCATTCGCGTGGAGCTCTTGAATACCTGGATGTGCAAAGGCCATACGGGAGGTAAGGAACTCTGTCCTTCTCCCTATGAACAGAATTCTGGCACCAGCGTCGGGAGCAACCCGTGAAGATTGAAAAGAACGGAAACAAACAGGAGCTTGATTCCTTAAGGCAACAGAGATCGAAGCTGGTGGATGCTGAGGCCACCGAAATAGAGACCTTAAAAAGCTACTTTCAGGGACAAAAGGAGAAGGCCCGCACCGGCCATGTTGAGGAACTCGGGTCTCTGCAAAATTCCCAGCGAAATGAGTTACTGGCGACGATTGACCAATTTCAGGAACGACTCCATCAAAAACTTGATTCTTATAAGGCCCAGGAGTCAGATTTGGAGAAATCGCGTCTCGCACTCATCGAAGCTAATAAGCGAGAGCTGCAAGATATTCGTGCCGAGTTTTTGAATAATCGTGATTCGCAAGTCAAGGATACTTTGGCGCGCACGGAAGATTTACGCCACAATAGTGATCAGACCGTAAAAAAGGCCCATACTGATGCTTCCCGCGCCGCCTCCGACGGTCAACGTTATTTTGGATTGGCGTTGGATCAGCAAACTCGAAGTAATGAAGCTCATCTGCGTCGAAATGAGGCCCATTTCAAACAGGAGGAAGCTGAGCGAGAAAGAGAAAAGTCCACCGCGCTTCAGAATATCAGTGAGCAAACGGGCAAGGCCGTTCAGTACGAAACCAATCGCTCGCAAAACATATTAGAGGGGCAGCGTCGGGCCTACGAAACCCAGATCACAGTGGAGCAGGAAAAGTTTAAGGCCTTATTAAACCAGCAGCGAGAAAATTTTCAGCAACGTTATGCCACATTAAAGGCGGCCAATGATCGAGTTATCAATCATGCCTCATCCCAACTGTCGCGAGGGGTGAATGAGCTGCAGGCCAAGTTCATCAATGACAAGGAGCTGATCGCCGAAAAAAGCAAAGATTCCTTTTACCATCCCACCGTTCTTCAACCGAGAGTGGAGGATGGAGGAAGATTTTATCTTGTTCATCTGGACATTCCCGAGCATGAAAAAGAGTTTGTGACCTTCAATGCCAATCAGCGGATTCTGAAACTCAGCTTTACCCGAAAGATGGCTGAAAATTTTGAGACTGCGGATGGATCGGTCAATAAATCAAATCGATCAGAGCTTATGACCAAAGAAATCTCGGTTCCGGAAATCGTTAATGCCAAAACGGTCAATCAGAAATATGAAAATGGTGTCTTAACTTTTCGAATTGCCAAGGCCTGATACTTCTTAGAACTGATGATAAACAAATTTACCGACGGTATTAAAGGTGTAGCAGTAAGAGCTGTCGCCGGTTTGTGCCAGGTATTCAGCGCAAAAGAGATAGGCATCCGGGACAAGCAGATATTGGAAGTAGGGGCTTGGAAACCATTCATTTTTATCTCGCATGATCATGGCACCTGTAATGCTATAACCGCTGTAGCCAGTTCTATTTTTGAGAAAGGTGATTTTGTAGATCGTCTTCGCGTTAGTGGCCATCACGCAACGGGGTTCACCGACGTACGTTGATAAGCTATTGTTGTGAGTTGTCGGCACCATACAAAGATAGCTGTCGGTGATGGGATTTTTAACCTGAATAAACACATTGGTTTCCGAGCTGTTCGACTTACAAAGTGTGTAGGGGCCGATGGTGGCGTGATTGGAGGCGTATCCGGAAATCCCATCCGTGGACCAAGAACAATGTGCCACTTCGGCAGGTATGGCCGAACTTCCTGAGCCGCTCCCGGTGGTTCCACTCGCTCCGCTTCCTGAGCCAGCGGTTGTGGGAGTGCCGGTGGAAGGAGGGCCATCCACGCTGAAGCCGGAAAATGTCGGAAAGGAATTTAAGCTTGTTTTATCGCGAAAGGCCGCCCGCCTGTCCCGAGGAGCATCACAAGAGATTGCCCACAAGGCGGTAAGCCCAAGCAGACTGATCGTTAAAATTTTGTTTCTCATCATAAAGCAATCCCCTGTCACTAGGACTTATCGGCAGTTACGCCAGATATTTGAGTTAAAAGTAAAGTGCAGACCCACTAAAGATTTTAAGCATTTATGACGAGTAGGAGAGCGTGAAACTCAAGATATTGTTAATATCCATCTTGCTTCTCGTGATCGGAGGAGGGTTCCTGCTGGTTTTGTGGGCCCCTTATCACTTTTACAAGACCGCCGTCACGGAGGGCATTCGCTCCGAGTATCTAAATTTGGGACATCTCTCGGAACCGTACTATAACGGCAAAATTGAAGTTCTCGGCCCGGTCGTGGAGCTAAGCGAGTCTCATGTGGAGCAAAAACTGTGGCAAATCTTTCACTTTAGTGATTTTCAAATTCCTCTTCCGCTTCATCACCCTGAGGTTAATTTTTATCCGTGGATCGAGGAAGGAGACGGGCATCCTCTGATCGGAGGACGTTTCGTGGATCAATCGCAAATCGAAGTTTTTACCTTTACCCTTCTGGGTGGTACTCCATTTACCCTTCGGGCCGACAAGGAAAAGCTCTTCTCACTGCCATCGGTAAAGCAGTTAATCTTCAGAAGACCAGCGGCGCAAATCTGGGGAGATTTATTCCGCAAAAGCATCAAAAATGATTTGGACGATATGGCGCCCTGGCACTATCTGACCAGGGGCGGGCACTACTCGCTGGACGAGATGTTTTATAATCTCTTTCTCCTGCATATGCGGCCCGAGCTTCTCAAGCAATATCAGATTGAGAGGTTGAAATATTTGGAGACCAATAAACTTGGAATCGCTGAAGTCTACGATATAGATGAACGCTATACCTCCGAATACGTCTTCATGTTTGTCAACGGGATCGTTTATAAAATCCGCTTAAGAATCAAAAAGAACAATGCGCTGGGGAGAAGTATTCGGGATGTATTTCTGCACAATTTGAGTTTTGAGGAATCCACGGTTGACTCGTCTCAAAAAATCTACGCCGCCTTTCGCAATTTGCCCTATCGAACCAGGGTAGAGCAGGAGGGGATGGTGTATCTTTATGCGGCATGGACCCATGTAACCGACCGGGTTGAGTTTCTTCGGGAGATGATTCAGTTTTTAGAGAGAGGCCCTGAAAAGTTGCGCCATCTGCGCCCGCTCTATGAATATGCCTATAAAAGATTTGGAGATTTATTATCCAAGGATTCTGACCCGAGCATAAAGTTGAAGAAGAAGATGCAGGAGGAGCTCGAGCAGGAACTTGAAAGTGCCAAAGTCACTTCGCCAAATCAGCAGGAAGACGCCGGCGAATTGTTGCACGGACGAGAGCGGGAAGAATATCTCTTGAAAAAGGCCAAGTTTAATAAAGTCGATCAGGATAAAGAGGAAAAACGTCTTGAGCGATGAACCGATACGCGATCAGAAAAGATAACTTACCGACACACCCATTTCCATTCCTGTAATGCGGTTCAGGGGGGCACTGATGCCGGTGAGCTGGGGAAAATCTTCGAAATTCATGGTTTGATAGTAAAGGTGCCCCTTGAAACTCAAGGTGCTATAGGGAAACAGCACGGCCTCTCCTCCAGCACCATAGCCCCACATCGCACAATGTTTGTCTTCGCCAGTGGATTGCACTTTGACCGTCGCTTGCAAGGAGACCATGCCTTTAATACTTGCCTCAATATTGAGAAAGTTATTTTTTAAAAGAGCATAGTTATAACTCATGTCGGCCATGGGGGTTATCATTTGGAGCTGCTTCTGTGAGATGAGATAGACGCCCAGTCCCGCACCCCACGCCACCTTGTAAAAGGGTGGGCGGTGCTCAAAGGCAATTTTAAACATGGTGGCATTGGAGACAGAATCTCCAACCTCGTTAGACATGACCTTCCAATCTTTTCCAGGAATCATCTGGCCGGCCGAAGCGATGAAGTGATTGTTTTGCTTCAAATCATCCATGAAGCTATCACTTGCCTCATAAAAGAGATCAAATTGACGATTGAACTTATGACCATCGCTAACGGCCTCCTCGGAGTTCATAATTAAATCTTTGGTGTAGACGTAGGCCACCTGACCATTAACTGCGATGGGGATAATGGCCCCGTACTGTCGAGGAACATCTGAGGCGCGGATTTTTTTCCCCTGACGAATCTTGCCGATAGGTGAAAGCATCTGCTTGTCAGCGTAAACGATGGCCCATTCAGATTTCACCCAGACGTCCTGGGCGGCCCGGAGCCCCGGACTCAGAACAAAAAGCAGTCCCAAAATTATGATCTTCATTATATTAAGATGTTATCAAAAAAGCAGAGTTAAGAGCACGGGAAAAAAAGGCCGTCTGACATAAGACAGAGCAATTGAGCGGACGACGGAATAGGATTAAGTAATCAAACTGAATTTCAGGAGAATCGTATGAAATTGTGGGCCATCTTAATTTGTCTTTTTCTGTCAAGCTTTGTGGCCTTTGATCTCTCGGCAAAATCAAATAATTTATATCTGATCGACAAAGATGATTCTTCAGGATTTGCCATCTATCGCTACAGCAAGCCATCAAAGAAGGATGTGGGCATGCTCTGCGATCTTGGTATCGACGAGGTGATGGTGCTCAGTGGTACCGCCGGCGAGCATGAGATGAGGTATAACCAGGAATGTCCAAACTTGAAGGTCGTTTACGATGTCGCCCAAGCGGCCAAAACACCTGTCACGACAGATTTTTTAAAATTCTTCGATCAATGGGTGCTGGAGGCCCGTGCCTCGGGCAAGCGCATTGCTTTTCGCTGTGAATGTGGTTGCCATCGCACCGGACGCTTGGCCGCCTACTATCAGATGAAATATCAGGGGCTCACGGCCGCCGATGCCATCGCGGTCATGCTGAAGCACGGAAAATATATGATCTTCCATCCTGAGCTGAAACCTCAGGTTCGCGATCTCCGCGATGTCATTGATGGCCTTCCCTGTCGGCAGAAAGGAAAATACTGCGTGATCCGTTAGCTCACATCATCTCGGCGATATCTGCCAGACGTTGCAACCGTGTCATTCTTTTGTTCGTCATCTTTTGGATTTGGTTGATCGCGTCCTCAGAGAGATGTTTAAAACGACCCTGCGGCTTCAGATACTCGGAAACTGGCACCACCTGTTCGGGTGTATAGGTAATCCGATAATCGCTGCCATCATAAACTTCGTACAACGGGAACACCTGGGAGTTGACAGCCAATCGCGCTAACTCGATGGCCTTCTGACTTTCGATCTTGTGGCCGGGAGGACAGGGAGAGTAAAAATGAATAAAGCGAAGACCCTTCCCTTGAAAGCTTTTGGCCCGCTCAAGCTTTGCCAAGAAATCCATCGGAAAGGCAGCCGAAGCCGTGGCACAATAAGGAATATTATGTCCGGCCATGATCGCCATGATGTCCTTTTTCGATTGTGCTTTGGACCCCTGCGCCGGTGTCGTGGTGGTGGCAGAGCCAAAAGGCGTGGCACCACTGCGCTGGATGCCGGTGTTCATATACGCTTCATTGTCATAGCAAATGTAGATGATGTCTTCCCCTCTTTCAGCGGCACCAGAGAGCGCCTGAATACCAATATCGAATGTGCCACCATCTCCGGCCCAGGCCAGGACGGTGGTATCGGCCTGCTTCAAACTATAGAGCGCGCGTGAGATGCCGGTCGCCGTCGCGGCAGCGGTGGCAAAACCACAATGATAAACAGGAACATTGAGCATCCGCGTCGGCGAATCACCCGTGACAATCGTGGAACAGCAGGCCGGAATGGCCATCATGGTATTGGGACCCATGACTTGCAAAACTTTATCGAGTCCCCAGGCCGCGCCACAGCCGGGACAGCCTCGGCCTCCCGGATTGACCAGCTCACAGCCCTGGGGTGGTTCATATTTTTTGATTTCGAGTTCGGTTTGGCGCAAGTCGCGAAGGCCGGTCCAGGTGGATTCAGCCTTGGGCGTGCTTTCCGACATGACTTGCTCATACAGATTTAAAATAACTTCAGGGCCCACATCGCGGCCACCGATCCCCGCAACGTAGGAATAAATCAAAGGGCGTACCGGCAGGTGATAAAGAGCATTTCGGATCTCCTGGGCGAAAATTCCCGTGGCACCGTAGGAGAAGTTGCGATCAATCACGGCAACGCGTTTTGCATGTTTGAGCGCCGTGGCCACTTCCTCAAGTGGAAAGGGGCGAAACAGACGAACCTTTAGCAGCCCGACCTTATGCCCTTCTTCCCGTAGGGCCTGCACCGCCGCTCGTGCCGTGGTGGTAATGGTGCCGGAGGTCACCAAAATAGTTTCCGCATCCTCGGTCATAAAGCGGTCAAGCAGACCGTACTGTCGACCAAAAGTTCGCTGAAATTCCTGGTCAACCTCTTTGGTCACATTCAAGGCATCGAGCTGCGCCTCTTGAATTTCGTAGCGCAGTTCCATGTATCGCTCGGAATCTTCCAAGGCCCCGAAGGTGATCGGCCTCTTGAGCTCCAGCTTCACCTCGCGGTGATAGGCAGGCAAAAACTGATCCACCAGCTCTTGGAGCGGAATCGTCACCGGCTCGGCGGTATGGGAGAGAAAAAAAGCGTCGAGGTTGATGAGGGAGGGTAGTCCGACTTTTTCTGAGATCTTAAAAGCTTGGATCACCGTATCCAAAACCTCCTGAGCGCTTTCGCAGTAAAATTGCAAAAGTCCGGCGTCCCGCTGGGAGAGTGAATCATTCTGGTCGCCGTAAATATTCCATGGTGGTGCCAGGCTTCGGTTGACATTGACGATGACAATGGGAGTTCTGGCCCCGGCCGCCCAATGGAGCATCTCGGCCATATAGACTAGGCCCTGGCTGGAGGTGGCGGTAAAGCATCGTACTCCTGCCGCCGAGGAGGCAATCAAGGTGGCCAAGGCCGAATGCTCTGACTCGACCGGAATGTACTGACAGTCCATCTCTCCTGAGGCATGCATCTCCGCGATGGCCTCCACAATTTGCGTCTGGGGAGTAATAGGGTAGGCACTCACCACTTTCGGACGACACAGCTTCGCACCGATTGCCGCGGCCTCATTTCCAGTCAATATTTTTACATCGCTCATCTTTTACTCCTTTGCCATATCCATGGCACAACGTGGACACTCGTACACGCAGATGCCGCATCCCTTGCAGTGATCATAATCGATGCTGAGGGATTTTTTGAGACCCGATTCTTCAAATTTAATTGATTTATCCGGACAGAACAGCTCACAGTTTCGGCAGTAGTTGCAGACACCGCAGGAAAAACAGCGATGGGCCTCTTGGGTATAACTGCTTTTTGGAAGAGCATTAATCACCGGAAAAAAATCTGACTTTCTTTCCTCGTGGGAACGTTCCGGTGTTTTATGGCGAGGTGATTTTTGAAAGTAGGCCTTATTGAGATCGTCGTAGCCCACGCCTGCCCCGAGGTGTTCAGCAGTTGGCAGGGCCTTTCCATTTAAAAAGAGATCAATTATTTTCGCCGCCTTTAATCCTTCACCCATGGCATGGACGACGGTTCCTTGGGTATCTTGAACGGCATCGCCGCCTAAAAAGACATTTTTCATGGAAGATTTAAAATGCTCTTTCTTAATAAAACGCCCCCATTTGTTTTCCAAGGGAACGGCCAGATCGCCCATCTCGGCGTCTTCTCCGAAGGCGGTGAGGAGAAAATCGGCGGAGATTTCAAAGTTTTTTCCGTCGATGGGGAAGGCCTTTTGGCGGCCCGAAGCATCCACGTCCCCCAGCTGCATTCGCTGAAATATCACACTGCTTAAGTTGCCATTTTTCCCACGACACTCGATGGGATTCACCAGGAATTCAATATTGATTCCCTCCTCCATGGCCTCGCGGATTTCGTCGGGGTGGGCCGGCATTTCATGCATGGTCCGTCGGTAATAGATGGTGGGCATTCCTCCAAGTCGGAGGGCCGTGCGGGCCGTATCTACGGCGGTATTGCCACCTCCGACAACCGCCACCGTTTTCCCTTTGACATTGAAGCGAGAGGCCTCGGACTCGTAGGCGTGGGCAAGTAGAAAATTCAATCCGGAGCTGACTCCGTTTAAATTGCTGCCGGGAAGAGCGACATCTTTTGGGCGGTAGGCACCAATCGCCATAAACACCGCATGGTTTGCCTGGGACAAATTCTCCAACTCTTTTTTGGAGATGGGGAAGTTGTATTTTATCTCGATGCCTAACGCCAGGAGACGTTGAATTTCACCGTCGAGAATATATTTGGGGAGCCGAAATTCTGGAATTCCATGGCGGAGCATGCCGCCGGCCTTGGAGCGGGATTCAAAAATAGTAACGGTATGGCCGAGACGCCGCAGGTGGTATGCACAGTTGAGGCCGGCGGGGCCTGAACCGATGATCGCGATTTTTTTAAGAGTATTTTTTTGTTTGGCGCTATGATCAGGCACAAGGGAAAGTTTTTGCTCAAGGGCATAGTCCCCGACCACTCTTTCCAGCGCACAAATATTAACGGCATCATCGTACTGCACTCGATTGCAATGGCCCTCGCAGGGATGATAGCAAACCCGCCCGCAAATGGCAGGAAAAGGCGTGGTCCGAGTCAGAATGGCAAAGGCCTCTTTTAAATTGTCCGCGTTGATGGCCTGGATGAAACCCTGAATGTCGTTGGTGTTGGGGCAACCCAGATTGCAGGGAGGGGCCTTGTTTTGATAGAGGGGCTTAATAAAACGCCAGCTCCCGGTGTAGTTTGCCTTGGAACTTTTGTAGGAAAAGCTGGGGGCCAGTGTCCGGCCTGCTGGTTTTTTCATTTTACACTTCCCGATAAAATTTGCTCGTAGGCCTCGCGGGCCGCCAGCGCATTTTCTTCTTGCTTGCTGGGAATCATCTTGCAGATAGCTTTTTCCAGAGATTCAATTTTGGGGGCCTGGAAAAGTTTGGCAAAAGCACCCAAGATGGCACTATTCACAATGGGTGCCAGCTCTGTGCCCAGTTTTCTTTTGAGGGCAATGCTGGTGACGTCGATTGTGGCGACTTTAAATTTGGAATTGAGCTCCTTAAAGGCGCTGGGCGGTTTGGTGGAGTTTACAACAATCCAACCACCCTCGACGAGTCCGGCCAAAGTGTCGGGGAGCTGCAAAAGTGTTTCGTCGAGAACAATGAGGTGATGGGGATGGTAAATTTCGCACCGGAGAGGAATGAGCGTGTGACTTTGGCTCAAGCGCACGAAGGCCGCGGCCGGCGCTCCACGTCTTTCAACTCCGTATTTAGGAAATGTTTGCGGACAAATGCCATCGGCGTGAAAGGCCAAGGCCAAAATTTTGGAGGAAACAACTCCGCCCTGTCCGCCTCTTCCGTGAATGCGGATTCCGACAATATCAGATTCCAGTTTCTTTAAAATGCGTGATCGCACATCTGGGGATAATTGCATTTTCCAACCTACTCTAATTTGAAGTCATGGTTTAAAGATTGTCGTAATTGAGACAGATCGTCCAAGGCGCTCTGACAGTCATGACAGTCAATTTCCGGATGCAGACAGGGAGAGCCATCGGCTTGATATTCATGACACTGGCACTCGGAGATATGAGCAAACAGATGTTCAAGTTTTTCGAACTCTTTTTTTTCAATTTGATTCTTTAGCCGAGTGAGCATGTCCAGAATTGCTGCCTGCTCCACCTTAATTGATTTTCGCAAGTCTTTTAGCGCAGGGCGTGCAGGGGACTGTTTCATAAGGAACCTCCCGATAATTTCATCTAAATGAAGAACATTTAACTAGTTCTAAAGAGCGCCTATATCATGCTTGTGAGGGTGTCCATTTACAATAGTTTTACATCAAGAAATTCACCCATATTTCTCTTAGTGGTACACTTTAATAGAGAAAGAGGAGTTTTTATGGCCGTGCCTTCTTCGACATACCACACAATTGTTGTCAGCGATTTTCATCTGGCCGATGCAGAGCCGGCCCATGGGGAAAATCCTCTGTGGAAAAAGTTTCGCCGAAAAGATTATTTTATTGATCAAACGGTGGCGGATTTCTTGAAAAGCATTGCCAATGAAGTAAAAGGGGCACCAATCGAGCTGGTCCTCAACGGTGACACTTTTGACTTCGACTCCATTACCGCCCTGCCGCTGCATCGTGATTTTGACATCTCCTATACTGAAAAACGCATCGGGGTTGACTCCACTCAGGAAAAATCTCTTTTTAAAATGGAGCTTATTCTGCGGGATCACAAGATTTTTTTCGAGACCCTCTCTGAGTTTATCAAGGACGGTAATCATGTCGTTTTTGTGATCGGCAATCATGATGCCGAGCTGTACTGGCCCAAAGTTCAAAAGGCCATCCAGGAGGCACTCAACTTACCGGACAATTTGAAACACCATATCCGTTTTTGTGAATGGTTTTATATCGCCCAAGGTGACACATTAATTGAGCATGGGCATCAATACGACCCCTATTGTTTAATTCTTGATCCTATTTATCCGCTGGTCAAAAAGAAGGGGGAATTTAAAATTCGTTTACCCTTTGGTAATTTGGCCAATCGTCATATGGTCAATCAAATGGGTTTAAAAAATCCCCATAGCGATGATTCGTTTGTCAAAAGTGTGCGCGAGTTTGCCAATTTCTTTGTTGAATACGAAATGAAAACTCAGCCCTTCATGATCGTGACCTGGTTCTTTGGTGCCCTTCGAACCTTATTTACTTCAATAAACGAAGGGCTGTACCCAACCATCAAAGACCCCCTCACGCTGGAAGACCGTCTGAAGCAAATTGCGCTTAAGTCAAATTCAGAGGTGAGCGTGGTTTTGGCACTAAAAGAGAATCATGCCCATCCGGCGGTTTTGCGCCCACTCATGGTGCTAAAAGAATTGTGGTTAGATCGCGCCTTTCTCTTGATCATGATTGTTTGGGGATGCTGGCAGATTTTTACCACATCCAATGTCTTCGCCCACGTTTCCCTTTGGTGGTTTTTAGTTCCCCTCATGGCCTCTCTGCCTTTTTTCCTCTACTACGCCCATGGGGTGAAATCTGACGTTCGCAAAAATGCCGGCAAGGCGCTGAAGCGGGCACCGCTTTCGGCGAAGATGGCCAATGTAAAAAAAGTTGTTCATGGGCACACTCACCTGGAGGGACATCTGTTCTTAGAGGATGTTGAGTATATCAATACCGGAACATGGTCCCCGCGCTTTAAGGACGCCGAGTGTGAATTACCCTATGGCGACATGCATTTCGCCTGGATCAACGGCGAAAAAAATCGTGAGATGGGCCTGTTCGTGTGGAAAAATTCACACATTGAAAACAAAGAAATCACCACGGTAACTGATTACAAGGATATTACTCCCACCCCCACCCATACTCAGCGCGAGTTTATGGAATTGCCCTTATAGGCGGCCCGGAGCTACGGCAATAATTGTTGGCATTGGCGTAGCGATTTTTTAATAGAGATACAAGCAGTTACCCAGAAGAGCGGGCCATTGAATAAAATTTCGTAATTTTAAGCTAAGTTATTGTAAAATGGATTATTATGAAAAAATTAATCCAGCTTGCAATCCTCGTTATGGTTCCCTTTCTTGTCTTCGGCGGCGATAAGAAACCGAAAGAATTGTGTGCTGTCGGACTCTCTGAATGCGGTGAAAATCTTAAATGCATTCCTTCCCTATTTGATCAGAACAGCTATGGAAAATTTTCCAAGCAGGGGCTCTGCTTGGCGCCAAGGGCGAAGCAAGAAACATGTGGCCAGCGTTCCTTGGCCCAGAGCTGCGCCACTGGTTTAACCTGTGTTTCGCCGACAATGGATGCCGCCGCCCGTTTGGTGGGGACCTGTCAACATTTGGAGCGCCTCTCCCTCGAACAGATGATAAGCTCCGGGATCATTGCCAAGCCCACTTCGTCGAATCCGGTGAAGAAATGTAAATATTTGCCTGGTAATTACTACCATTCCAACGGGCGCGATGATGCCGACTGCTGTGGCCTCACGAGACAGATTTCCAATCCCAGTGCACCTGGGAAAAATATCGTTGATATCAAGTACTGCGACTGGGTTCCGGTAGGAGATTCCAAGCAGGTGACCAGTCCTTCCTTCTGTGGCAAAACTCAAAATGGTGATTCCCTTGAGTGGAAAGGCGTCATGATAGAGGGGGCGCCGGCAGGTGAACCCGTCTATGGAACGTGCCAAATGCCCACACCCCGCGATCCCCGCGTGGTCTTGAGCGAAGATCCTGAGTTCACCTTCGACCAGGTTCAATGTTTGCCCATTTTTAAACCCGATGATTTGGAATCACGAGTGGGGCTCATGAGCGACTGGGAAGGGGTGGGGGATATGAGGTACTGGTTTACCTCCCTTCCCACTCAGAATTTTTATCGCGTCGGTGATGAGCCCTTCATCATGGCCTATATCTGGCTTTTTAAAAATACCGATCAGGATAGCTTAACCGGAACCAATTTCAAAGCGCGAGACCTGGCGAAAAAACTCTATGACATGTTCGCCTTGCACTACTCTAAAGGCTTCCAAGATGGGTTTGAATTAATGAAGGAATTGGACAAGATTAAAAACTGTATTTTAATTCAAGGTCCCTTGGCCTTTCAGCTTCGCTATCAAATGAGTCTGATTATGGAGCAAGCACTTCTAGGCACCATTCGCGCTTATCAGTGTGGCGGCGTGGAAAACTTGGACCCGAGCAACTTTAATTGTAAGCAGGAAGAGAATGCTTTCTTTGCCAAGGATTTTGCAAACATTACCTCCTCCGCCGAGGAAGAATTCGCTCGCTGCGCGGACCCTTTTATTAACGGCTGTCAAAAAAATTATTACCTCTATGACTGGGATGATAATCAAAGAAATGATTTTATCGTGAATACGGTCAAGGCCGCCACGGGCCAAGATCTCTGGCTGTATAAGGCAACGCCCTTTTTTGATGACATGGCGATGGACACACTCATTGACCCGCCTGTTAATACGAGCTGGATTCCGCTCAAGTTCAAGGATGATTTTAAAACTTTGCTTAAAGATTTGAATGCCGCAAATCCCAATGTGCAGATTGTGATGCCGACAGAAGGCGGGCGTGATCCCAATTTCCATTGGCAGATCATTTTGCGCCCGGAGATCTTAAGCGAAGTCTTTCCGGAGAAGCCGCCCTATGAGGGGAAATCGTTTCTGCATTACCACGAGAAAATGCCTTATATAACGGAGGCAAGTAAAGTGTATCAGAATACACTTCGAATCAATCCGGGGGCGACTGAAGGGGAATACTGGAATGGGCCGCTGACGATAGCTTCGGAAGGCGTTCGTATTATGGAGCATTATAGCTGCTCAGACGAACCGATGCCTCTCAATATCCGAGGTGCTGATTTGCAGGCCCATTTACGACAGCTGCACTTCGCCTACCACAGAGATGTCGTGCCTCAGCGGCTCGCCCGACTGATACAATATTATGTGAAAAAATTAGAATCCATTAAGCTTGAGCAAGAGTGTTTAGTCGAAAAAATCAAACAGCTTTCAAAGATCGCAGGAATTGACACGACGGCCGCTGATTACGATCCGGCCGTGATCACCCTTGATATGTCTCGCCACAGTTGTCCAGGAACTGGTGGTGGCGATGGCAACGGTGATGGAAAAGACAGGGCCGGTGCGAATTTGCTCACCGGGAAATCGGTCACCTTACCGGGACAGATTGGAACCTCGGCCGGGGCCCATTCTGTCATCTCAAACAATCGTAATGGCAACGTCGGTTTTGTCGATCCCGGCCTGCAGGTAGCGCCGATTTCTGAGTCAACGATGCTCGGTTCTAATAAAACCCAGTCCATCAGCCTGGCTTCCCTTGTAAAAAATAAAGCGACATTCAATGTAAACGGCCGAGATGGTGCGATGGCCTCGGCGAAGTTGGGACTAAAAAAACAAAAAGACGCTTCGCTTTTAAAGTATAAAAAGGCCACTGAAAATGGACAGACGGACCCTGAAATGATCAATGATGACTCGTTAAATAAAATTGCCAGGCAGGTCTTTAAGAAAAATTCACTGGCCAGTCCTGTCTCCATGAGCAACTTAAACAATGAAAATGTGTCTCATGCTCCGGCCACTCCTGAAGAGGTGGCCGCCAAACTGAATGTGGCCATCGGAGGCAGGCCCGCTGAGAAACAGCTCGGAGTCATGCCGGAGGAAAAAATCAAGATCGGAGGAGGAGTGCAAACCAAGTCGATTGTTGCAAATTCCGCCGCGGTTTCCTATACCGGCCTCTCATCCGAGCATGAGGAGGAGATTTTAAATAATATTGCGAAGGAAGATTTGGCGGAAAATGAAAATGATAGCTTATTTCGCAAAGTGACTAAGGCGTATATTAAAAATTATAAAAAATTATTTTCGTCCAAGACCAGATAAAGGGTGCAGGAGTTATTCCGCTTCTGAACCGGGATCAAACAGATAGCCTCGCATTCGAACACTGATGAAATGTTTGGGCTTTTTTGGATTTTCTTCAAAATATTTTCGTAAACGCACTATAAAGCTATCCACCGTTCTGGTTTCCAGTCCTTTTTCGTAGCCCCAGGCCATGGATAGGAGCTGGTCGCGCGAGAGAATCTCTTTGCTATGTTTAATAAATACGACAAGAAGTTTGCGTTCCTGTTCGGTCAACAGGATGTCTCCTGCCGGACCATGGCCCTTCCCGTTTCGCAGATCGGCCCAGGATTGGCCAAAGGAGAATACGCCCAGCTCCCCACCTTCAATTTCATCACCGGTTAAACTCCAACTCGAGCGCAGCAGCAGCCGGTCTGTTCGCAAGAGCAGTTCATCGAGATTAAAGGGTTTGGTCAGATAATCATCCACCCCGAGTTCCAGGCATCGAACCTTGTCGATTCCGGCATCCTTTGCGGATAAAATTAAAATAGGCACGCGGGCGTTGTATTTTCTTACCTCGGCAACAACTTTAAAGCCGTCAATCTTTGGCAGCATCAGATCAATCAGGAGCAGGTCAAATTTTTGCTTTTTAAACTCGGTAATGGCCACTTCGCCGTCTTCGGCCACGAAAACGTTGTGCCCATGAAGAGTGAGGTTGAGTTTGAGGCCTTGGGCCAGATGCTGCTCATCTTCAACAATCATAACATGGGCCTGTTTCTTTGGGTTTGCATTCATAGGGGGTGGGGTCTCTGGGGTAAAATAATTTTAAAGATACTTCCTCCCTGAGGAGAATCATCGATGTGAATCGTCCCTCGGTGGAGCTTGATAAGTTGATGGACCAGAAACAAACCGAGGCCGGTTCCCTTAGGGGCGCTGCCGATCTGGTAAAACTTTCGAAAGATTTTCTTGCGCTCATTTTTAGGGATGCCCAGACCATTATCTTCTATCGTGAGTAAAATCTCGCCGCGGTCGCCGATCTCATATTTGATAAGGACCAGAGGCGTCTTGGAGTGATTGTGGGTGAGTCCATTTAAGATCAAATTCATCAGCATAATTTCAAAGGCCCCGGGCATGGTGGGATAGCTATAGGGGGTTTTGTCCACCACCGGGAGCAGCTGCACTTTCCCCGGGGGAAAGATATGGGGATTATTTTTTAACACCGCGTCGGTGAATTCATAAAGATTGATCGTCTGAACTTCATCCAGATGTTTCTGATCTTCGATTTTTGCCAGATTCAGAATGCGTCCAATATTTCCCGAGAGGCGTTCGACATCTGAGAGCATATAGTCGATATATTGAAGCTGGTCTTGGCGGGAAAGTTGATGCTTCTTAAAGGTGTCAAGGTACAACTTGAGGCTGGCCACGGGAGTTTTCAGCTCGTGGGTAAATCCATTAATAAAATTCTGCTGCTGCCGATAGAGCCCAATGACCTTTTGATAATAGATAAAAATGAGCAGCATCCCGAAGAGAATAATGCCCACCAGGATAGAGAGGGTCAAAATGACCGCCCAGGTTTGGCCGGCCATGATCTTCGAGGAATCGAGGCCGTACTTAGCGGCAAAGGCCTCGAAGGTGTCGGTGGCCTTGAGGTACCAGTGGATATACAAAAAGAGTGACATCCCCAGCGCCACGATGGACAAAATAAAAATGGTGATGGGATGAAATAAATGTCTTAAGCGCACCTAGACCTCGTGCGGTCTTTTTACCCAAAAAATATGAAGTTGACCACTTCTGCTTACACCGATTCGTAAGTGGGGCTTTGGCCGAGGAATTCAACCTCGGGTGAAGCCGGGACGATCGGTTTTCGGCCGAGATAGGAGAATACACGAGTAAAGGGATGCTCATGCAGGTTCAACTTACTGTTAATCCAGGTAAAGGCCGCGGCACCAAGCATGACGGGAATTCCCAAGAGATAGCGCTTTTCCTTGAAGCTACTCATGCCTAAAATTTTAATAAAAAGTTTGCTGTACGCCAGGCGGTGCTTCCAGCTAATTTTCGGGCCTAAAATCCCACAAGGAAGAATGGCCAGAAAGGTCATAAGTTTTTGCCTGAAGCATTCGGCCTTCTTGCGCAAAAGTGGGTTGGCATGATTGCGGTATTTCAGGTAGCCGTTTAACTTGATTTGAGCAATTCTGAAAATGGAAGGGCCGAGTTGCTCAAAGTCCCGTTGATAAAAATCACGTTGCAGCTGTTCGATCTCATCTCTGCGCAAAAAGGGGTGCTTCATCATGGCGTAGAATCCCGTGCACTGCTTATAGAACTGGCGGCGGTCTTTAATCAGATCACCATGCATCAGCTCTTCCTTCATTACCTTTTCATAGAAAGGCGTGCCGGGGATCGGGCCATAAATCAAAAATTGGGAGAGGCTAGGATTAGTTTCCATCAGAGCGTCAAACTCCGCCCGGGCGATTTCGTCACTCTGGTAAGGGATGCCTAAAATCATGGACGTCAGAACGGTAATTCCATGGGCCTGAAGATTTTTAATAAACTCGTCGATGTTGACGCCGCGATGCTTTTCATAACCGGCCGCCTTTCCCTCATAGCCCACCCAGACGCCGTCGATGCCCATTTCCAGCAGCTCATCGCAGGTGTACTGCTTGAGCGCCTTGACCGAGGCGAAGCAAAATGTTGAGAAGGCCACTTGCTTTTCGCGACAGAGCTCCAAGAAATCATGGGCGCGGGTTTTGGAGAGTAAAAAATCTTCATCCAGGATGGTGTGGTCGCAGTCGGGATATTTTTGCCGCTGAGTATGCATAAGGTCGAAAATGCTCTTGCCGGTCGGGAGCAGGCGAATATGCTGGTTCTTAAAATAGTGGGAGGTACAGCAAAAATCGCAGGCATTCGGACAGCCAAGCCCTGCGAACACCATGCCTGTAACGGAAACCGGGATTCCAAAGATGCGCATGCGACTAAAAATATGGGGGTGGACGTAATTGTCCTGATCTAAGGCCGGCTGACCTAAATACTTGCGCATAAAAGTCACACCCTCTTCGCGGCAGATTGTATCGCAATAAGGCAGCAATTCCTCATCACTCATCACCGTGCCATAGCCCCCTAAGATAATTTTGGTTTTAGGTGCCACTGAACGAATTAGCTGGCACATGGCAATGGCGTGATGGGAAGTGGACAGCACGAAGGCAATCGCCACCACATCATAATTATTTTGCAATTCCCGCCGAAGTCTGGCCTTTGAAGGGTAGTGGAGAACTTTGGATGGGGTATCAAGATTTTCGGCTATATAATCTAGAGAAAATTGCTTGTGGACCACGCGCGGGGAATAAATACCCTGGGCCCGCGTTACCTGTCCGTGCAAAAGTTCATAACCCACGGACTCACCATCTCCCACACTTGGGCCGATAGGGCGCCATACTGAGGTAAAGAGGATTTTTTTTGTCTGCTGTTCTCGGCCCATAGATAACTCCGGTTAAATCATATTTCTTCTTCAGCATAGGCCTAGAAAGGCAGAGGAGAAGCCTTTTGAGACTCGTTTTACAATTCTTTCACACACAGCGGCAGTAAAACCGCTCCAATAAAGTTCTTTTCTCAAAGATTGAAATCCTCTATGCTTTATCCCTATGTTGCATGACATGACTTATCTCAACGATCTTCTGAAAACCTGGGGATATTTGGCCCTGTTTATCGGGACCTTTTTAGAAGGTGAGACTATTTTGATTGTGGCCGGGATTTTAGCTTCGAGAGGTCGCCTCAACCTTCACTATGCTATTTTAGCGGCCTTCGCCGGTAGTATGTTTGGCGACCAGTGCGTTTTTTTATTAGCGCGTTATAAAAGTTCCTGGGTGCTCAAAAAATTTAGCAAGTTCGACAATAAAATTTCCAAGGCCCTAAGACTTTTGGAGAAAAACTCTATTTGGCTTTTATTAAGCTTTCGTTTTTTTTACGGCCTTCGCAATGTCATTTCTATTGCCGCTGGTTTGAGCCAGGTTCCCAAGAAAAAGTTTGCGCTTTTAAATGGGATCGGTGCCATGACCTGGGCCTTGTCATTTGGCTACGGTGGTTACTATGTTGGACGGAAATTCGAGAAGTATCTTGAGAGTGCCAAGGAATACGAGATTAAGGCCCTGATCGCAATCGGTGTCGTTGTTGTGATTTACTGGGTGTATAAGAAATTTCGCAAGAAGCCTACTGACAATCCATCCTGATCGGCAGGTGGTCGCTGATCAGTTGTTGGAAAAAATTGTAATAGGTTTCATCTGACGTTTGTGAATCGAAAACCCTCTCTTTGAACTTACCCAAATCACCTACCAGATTTTTCTTATCAAGAAGACGCGACTCCATCTCACTCATGCGCATCGCTATTTTATTTTCGGCATCAGAGGACAGAAGGTAGGGGCCTTTGTCGGCTTCTTCCCTTACGAGGTATTTATTTTTCACTTTCTGGGCGAACGTGCCTTGCAGAAAATTAACCCGAGCATATTCGGTGCACTCACGCAAAGTTTTATCGTTCACCAGGAAGTGGTCGTAGTTGCTGCTGACTCCATGGGTTTCCTTGCCCTGGGTAAAACGGGTCACCGAAAGACTGGTTTTCTCCTGAATAAGAAGATGCAGACCTGAAGGCAGCAATTTCTGCCAAAATGGATTGTCGCCTTCGAGATTAAAATCGCCCATGACAATAATGTCCTCAAGAGCATCGTCTTTTAACTTTTCGACTAAATTGAGCATCATTTTAACTTCCACAAAGCGGGCGAAGTTTGCCTTGGTAATTCCCTGGCCGAGTTTTGCAACATCCTCAACACCGAACGCTTGTTGAATCATATTTTTTCGAGTGGCATCACTTTTAGGGGCCTCAAAGATGACGTGACTGGCGAGAAAGGTAAAACTTTTCTCGCTGCTCTTGAAGCTGGCCAGAAAGGGGCGGCGAGAAAAGAGATTGGCGCTGTCACTGCCCATAAAATCAGCATAGAGATTGGGATAACAAGCACTGGAGTCGCGCTGAAACCGAGCACGGCAATGTGGGTTTGTCTGAGGTCGGAGGCGACTGGCGCGATAAAAGTAACCGACCATCTCTTGCGTGTTGGATTCCTCCTGGGCATCGCCGTGGGGAGTGAGAATCAAGGACCAGCTGCTATCCAGTTCTTGCAGCTTGAGAAGGAGCTGAAGGTATCCCGGAATTCGATACTCCTTGGAGGCCAGAGCGAAGGCCGCCTGCTTGTTTTGGAGATCCTCTGAAAGCTTCGGGAGTTCGCTCTTCAGATGGGCCAAATTTTCCCCATCCTCAGGGTTCACTGTTGCCGTTGTTTGACCGATGGCCTCCCATCGTGCCAGCTCACTCACCAGATTGTCCTTGAGAAGTTTCATCGACTGCATATCACGAATGAGTTTTTCTTTTCGTTGGAGGTCGTAGGACAGGCGCACGAGACGACGTTGTTTAAAAACTTCCCAGCCAAAAAGAGTAAGGCCTGGCCGACGGTTGAGCTGAATCGACCTTTCGATCTCTCGCAAACGGTGGTCCTGTTCGGCTGAGCGCTGCTGAACACTTTCCAGTTGGCCCCTTAAGGCAAGCAGAGTTTGCTCCACTATTGAGGTGTTAATTTGGTTGGCAGAGGCGTCATGGATTTTTTTTTCTAATAACTTTATTTGCTCTTCGGACCTTTGCACCAAGGCCTGTGCTGCCGTTAAGGTCTGATACTTTTCCTGTACACCGGTCTGGATTTTCAAGTTATTGGCCCGGCCATCGGCCAAAACTTCGACCAGCTCAAGTCCTGCCATCAGATCAAACTGACCATTGATAAGATCGGCAACCAGGCCAAAATCCTTAAAGAGGGTTTTATCCGTTCCAGGGTGAAGGAGATTAAAATTTCCAATGCTTACTTTGGCATTTTCACTGACCATCGTTGCCGACGGATGGGAATAGAAGTGCTGGTTATCCTGGCCGCAGTCGACATGAAGGTTGCCGAGCAGCCGCCAATCGGCAATTCTTTGGCACTCGGATTGGGTTTCAAGAGTTTTGGCCAAATCGAGTTCGGGCGATTTTGCCGCCCAACTATTGGAAACAAGGGCGGAGACAAGGAGGCACAAGGCGACTTTAAGAGTTGTTTTTTGCATAATAGGAGAGATTGTACAGTGCGGCGCATCATTGCTTCATAAATTCCATTTACTGTGAAAAAAATACAGGCATCTTAAGGACAGGTCGCTCGAAGAGTCTTTATATGGAGAGTATTTTGTTGTGCCTTCCCGGTAAAGTCCCGTCCGATGTCGCGAATGACGATCGTTCCCCGCAAATTTTGTGAAATGAATTGAGTGAGTTCAAAAAAGTTAGGCAAGGCCCGTTCTTCGACACCTCTTTCGATCGGAGCAACCCTGGCCCCTGCCTGAATACTCAGACGCAAATCATCAGGAAAAAAATGTTCTACATGACTTTCAAAAATGCTTTCAATCAGGAGTTCATTTTTAACGAGTGTTACAGTATACGGAATCTTGAGCACTCCCTGACCAAGGTCTGGAATCGTGAGATCCTCACCAAGGGGTAGAGTTGAGGAGACAAGTCGAACCTGTTTTCCGGTCAAAAGTTTGAAAGTGCCAAAGGTACGTTGGGCCCCATCCTGATAGAGGGTGGCGGAAACTTGCAGCGCGCGCCCACAGGCGGAGGCCTCGGCAAAAATGGAATAGGGAACGAGCAGGGAATTTTCCCGGGCGGCAATGGGAAATGAAAGTTGCTTGGCCTGACTGGAAGTAAGAATCAGCTCGCCCGGAGTATTTTGGGCAGGGAAGGAAAAACGAATTCCCTCTTCTATAAAGCTACGCTGAAAGGGTGTTCCGCTCTTTTCAAATCCATGGCGCGCGAGCAACTCATGCAGCCACAGCTGCAATCCAGGCCTGGTCTCAACCTCGGCGCTTGATAAAATGAGGTCGCTCAAGGCCCCTGGCGCATTTTGCAGAGAGGGGCCCGACAGGTATGACAATCGCTCGGGCAGAGCAAAATAGGCCTGAAGGAACATCTTGAGTGACTGTGCTGGAGGAAAATTCTCTTTCAAAAGTTGATACACGGCAAAGCCGAAGGTGGATAAGATAAGCGCCCCGGAATAGGTGCCTCGCCAGTCATGAGGATGAGCAAAAGGTCTTTCAAGGGTGCGAAGATAATTAGGGGAGTATCCTTTGAAAAAGTTTTCGCCAATAATGGGATCACCGCTTAAGCTGGCCGCCAGCAAATCCGCCATGCCTTCATTGTAATCAGTTTCCAGTCTTGCCCCGGCGGGTTTGAGATGGTCCAGGAGAGCATGGCCCAGCTCGTGCACCACAATGTCCTTGATATAAACGCTGGCCTGGCAGTTCTTATCGCCCTTGTGAAAGAGCAACTTGCTTCCGTCCCATCCGGCGTTGCAACCTTCATCAAAATCGACCATGACAGAAATAGGAAAGTTTACTTTTCTAAAGACCTCGCGTCCTAAGATATTTTGCATGTTAATGACAGCGGCGTGGAGGGTTTGCCAAACCGTCAGGGCCCGATTCTCTGATTCCGAGGCGGCGGTAGCTCTTTGACCTGTCGTGATTTGACGTAGGTAAACAGGAGCATCATCAATAGTAACTTCAAAATACGGGCCCTTGAGTTCAAATTTTCGCGCCTTATCCCTGCCGGAAGAGATTTCTCCTTGCCGCCCGCTGATCACCGTGGCACCGGTATTGAGATGAACGGTGGCATAGGGTATCGCCTGATTGGCTAAAAAGCCACCCGCCCAGGCAGAGCTGAAGCAAAGAAGAGTGATGGAGAGTGAGACATAACTCCACATAGGTGAAGGGAGATTTAGCATGGCCACAAAAAGAGGGTGAAAAAAAGGTGCTGCCTTGTAAAGCTTACTTACCCGGCCAAGGAGCAGGTTTCCTGAAATCGCTTTAAACGTAAATCCTTGTCATAGAAGCATCGAACCACCCATTCTTCCAGCTGCTTATCGGTCTCAGGCAGAGTGCTCATGGGAAAGCGTCGAATGTGAAGATGCAGTCGGCGGGCCTTGCCTTGGAGAAGATCGTAGAGACTTGGCACCTGGCCTTCATAGCCGATGGTGACATCAATCACCGATTGCAGATGCCCGCGCAGCCCTTGGACTGAGGCGATAAATCCCTTTGGCCGTGGCAGCAGCACGTGGGTGGTTTCCGGCAGGGATTTCTTTCTGCAGATCTCCTGCACTCTTTTGAGCTTATGGGGGCGCATGCGCGTACCCTCGGGAAAAAGCATGGGCCAGATGGGAATATTGTGGGTATAGAATTTTTTGAAGGTGTTGTGAATTTTGTCCTTGTCAGCATGCCAGTTGCGTTTGACAAAAATACAATCCAAAAAAAGCATGCCCCATCCCACCCCGGGGACATATTTGAGGACGTCCTTCACAAACCATTTCATATCGCCAATACGTCCTGCACTCTTGGCGGTCTTAAAAAGCGCCGGAATATCGGCCATACTCTGATGGTTGCAAATGATCAACGCATTTTCCTCAAAGGGAATGGAATCACCTGTGATCACCACATCAACTTTTCGAACGCGACGAATGACCGTCTCACACAAACTCCACCACCCGCCGGCGCAGCGAGAGTTGATTTTGCGAAAGAGCTTTTGATGAAAGGGGAAGATGAGCAAGCTGCTCATTTGTATGACATTGACACCCATAAGAAGGGTAAACAGGATACTTCCCAAGATTAAAGAGCAGAGATGATTTCCAATTATGAATAGAGGAGATGTTGATGGTTTTTGCATAGAATATTAAGCCAAACTATCACATAGACAAAAAAGATTGTCACGTGCACTTATTTTCGTTGGTAAGCAAAAACTATTTTGCGCACATGACTGCTGGCATTCTTGGCCATATTACACGTACTACTTTGGTCCTGTCGCGTTTCACAGTCGGCGGTAAGTTCATCAGCATTTAGGATGACATAATCCGAAGGTCGCACGACCGTGGCGATATATTGAGGCGTGAAGGTGACACCAGCTTGGTCGGTGTTGACGGTCAACTTTAAAATCAGCCCCACATTTTTAGGAAAGCTGGTTTGCCCCGAAAAAAAATTACCCAGACTATAGTGAATAAAGCCTGGTCTTCCATCCTTGGTGGTGACAAATTCGTAGGGCTGTACGACGTGCGGATGATGGCCGACAATGGCATCGGCACCCATGTTGAGAATTTGGCGGGCGTTATTTTTTACCGATTGAAGAGGAAAGTTTTCATACTCGGCACCCCAATGACATTGCACGATCACCACATCAGCACCACGCTCTCGCGCTTTCTTAATATGCCTTTCAATCAGTGAGAGATTTCCGTTCGACTCATTGAGGTTAATAAGATTTACCAAGTGTGAGGGACGAAAAGGAATGCCATTAGTGGAAAAAGTGTAGGAAAGAAAAGCGATATTGGTACCGTCAGGAGCACGCCAGATTGGAAAACCCTCATCCCTTTCCTCAATAGTGCGAGCACTCCCGACATGAAGAAAATTGAGACTATCCAGTTCATCTAAAGTGGCCAGTACTCCGCTGGATGTCTGATCCGCGGCATGATTATTGGCGGTGGTGAGCAGATCAAACCCCATATCTTTTAGGGAGTGCAGATAATCGATCGTACCGTTGAATTGCGGGTAACCACTGGGGGGGCGGGAGCGGATGACGGGAAATTCCAAATTAGCGCTTAGCAAATCCTGCCCGGTTAGTTCGTCAACGATCTGGGCAAAAAAAGGTCTATAGTCTGGCCGTTTCCCTCCGTGGGCCACCGCTCGATTGTGCTGAGTTATGTGTTGCATAAGATCGCCGACAAACACCAGAGTTGTCGAGGCCCAGGCCTGAGACGAGAGAGCGGCAAAGCATAAAAAAAAGGACCAGTATTTGCTAATGTATGGCATAAAATTTCCTTTTAAAAAAAGTGCCGCACTATACCTGAATTGAAGTCGGACAGGAGAAGGCCTATAAAGATTTCAGTCGCACCAACCGGTTGCAAAGTTGCACCGTTTGCAAAAATCAGGTGAGGGGCTCTGTTAGATGTCATGCCTAAATTATTTTGTGCTCATTATGTAAGTAGCTAAAAACAAACACAAAAAATCACTTCTTAACTCATGTTACTGTGCTGTTAGAAAGTCTATTTTTTTTACACACCTGCAGAAAGCGATGTTTGTCTTGTGCCCATCTTGTTAGCTTCGCGGCAACCAAATTCGTAATGATGGAGTGTTTATGAAAATGTCTGCCCTGCTTTTATTAGTGGGCGTGTATTGCTTTGGCGCTGAAATGGCGCAAGCACAATGCCGTCCCGGAATGAATTGCGGTCCCGTTGTAAGACCGACTCGACCACAGCCGCCAGTGACTCGTCCTCAACCACCAGTCACACGGCCACAGCCGCCCGTGACTCGTCCTCAACCACCGATCACACGGCCACAGCCGCCGGTGACTCGTCCTCAGCCACCCGTCACTCGCCCCCAACCTCCGGTTTATCAACCAGGGCCAGTGACCAGACCACAACCTCCGGTTTACCAACCAGGGCCAGTGACCAGACCACAACCTCCGGTTTACCAGCCAGGGCCAGTGACCAGACCACAACCTCCGGTTTATCAGCCAGGGCCAGTGACCAGACCACAACCTCCGGTTTATCGTCCAGGGCCAGTGACTCGACCACAACCTCCAGTTTATCGTCCAGGACCTCCAGTGGTAACTCGTCCGTTGCCACCAGTGACAAGGCCAGCTCCTTCCGTGAATTATATTCCGCGACCCCGCGTGCCTGTCATGCCACCAAGGTACACAATTTTTCCGCCAGAATATCATTATATGCGCGTGGTTTATCACGAACATTACTATCACCGTCCTGTCGCTTACTCACCCTGGGCGACCTATCACGATTGCATGCACGTGCCCTATTTGAACATCCACATCCATTCAGGAATGTGGTCATCCGCCCGATACTACGGATACACGCTGCCCTACCGTTCCATCTACTGGGACAGCTGGGTTCGTGACCGTTTCAACTATCAGGATGGCTACTACTACGATAGCTACCCGTACTATATGTACAACGGATACCGTCATCGTTACTCCAATGTGGATCGCTGCGATTATGAGTTAGTGGATGGGTATTCGAACCAGACGGTAAGCACGTTCCACAACTACAGCTGTAACGTGGGTTATGATGCCTGTGCTCAAATGCGCGATCAGTACAACCGCAACGACAGATCATACCGCTACTTTTGCTCCGAGCGTTTTGATCGTGATGACAGCTACGCCTACAACTGGGACATGAATGACAACTTCTACAGCGACTTGCCCCCGGTTCAATATCAGGATTACGGCAGCTACCGTGACGACTATTATGGTCAGCAGGATTCTGATTACTACGACAGCTATGGTGTCGGCGGCACCTCTTCCAGCACTGACGACTGGAATAACAGCTGGAATAACGGGTTTTAATAACTAATTAAAATTGTCAGTCATTTCGCGAAGGCCAGGCATTATGCCTGGCCTTTTTTTATGGACCCACGGTAATCTTTTTCTATGAACAAGATTGTGATTAGTATTTTTGCCTTTGTCGTCTTGCTGAGCCTTGGCCTGTATTACTATCGGGAGCGGGCCGCCGGCCCAGATGAGTTGGCCCAGGTGGACGAGGTCATCAACCATGTGGATTCTGACACCTCCGGTAGGCCGGTGGAGCAGGCCACCGTGCAAACCGCAACACCACCAAGCCACGAAAAAAATCATCCTTCAGAGCGTGAGGAAAAGGAGCAGGAGGACGACCTGGCCGAAGATATGTTGGGCGCCAGTGGGCAGGGGAGTGGCAATCCTCAGAATGAAAAAAGTTTGAATGAGGAGGATGCTGATAAAATGACCGCTTACTTTGAGGCAACGGAGAAGGCCTGGAATGAGCGCATGGAGCATTTTATCATTGATGAGTTGCACATGCCTGTAAGCGCTTTGAAAGAGTATAAGGTTCTGCGTGAGGGTTATGATCGCGACAAAATGGAGGCCTTTGAAGATTTTCATAAGTACATGCGCGATAAACACGGCGACAACTATAGTTATAATCCCACCAAAGATGAGGAGAAATTTGCCAATAAGGTGAGGGATAAGTATGACGCCAAGATGCGACAGCTTTTCGGGCAGGAGCATTATCCGCAGTATCGAGATGTTCTCAGTGAGTTTAACAAGCAACGAAAGGCCGAACAGAATCCCGAAATTGGCGTCTTGTATATGGACCTTTGATGATCAAAAAATGGAACCGAACTAAAAAAGAATTGGTGTATAAGGCCCATATCATGCGCCATTGCCAGGTCCATTCCCACTCGACTACTACAGATAAAAAGGGCGTTTTTGATGTTATTGAATGCCTCGACTGGGTCAATGTGCTTGCGCTCACTCATAACGATGAGGTTGTCTTAGTTCGCCAGTATCGACAGGGAACAGATGCTGTAACCATGGAGTTGCCCGGCGGTGCCGTTCATCGTGGCGAAGACCCGCTTCTCGGTGCCAAACGCGAGCTGGAAGAGGAAACAGGCGGAGTTGCACGAGAATGGATCAAGCTCGGTCACTCTGATGTCAATCCCGCTTTTATGGAAAATCGTTGTCACTATTTTCTGGCGAAAGGAATTGAACTGGTGAAAGAGCAATCTCTCGATCCTCAAGAGGAAATTGAGATTGTAAAAGTGCCTTTAAGGGATGTGCCAGGAATGTTCCAGCGCGGTGAAATCACCCACTCACTTACTCATGCTGCCTTTTGTTTTTTTTTCGCGACTGACCTTTTTCCGGCAGGGAAAAACGATCCTCTGCCGTAATCTCATGGTAGTAGTCGGCCTCCTCGATCAAGACTTTAGAGGTAGTCTGTAAGATAGAAGCAATTTCAACTCGAACGCCCTCTGATTTGAGCTGGAGGACGAGCTCAATATAATCAGAGTCTCCGGACAAGATAATAATGGCATCGACCTTGCTCGCCAGCTGCATGGCCACAATGGTGAGGGGGATGTCAGCGCTTTTATGGCAGGCCCTGACTTGCCCATGATAATTTTCGTGCAACCGTTCACTTAATTTGGTGCTGATATTCTTCCCTTCGCGAAAATACACCAGCCGATTGAGGGATCGGTTGCCCAGAAGGCGCGGGATGATTGAATCAAAATTGAGCATATCACCCGGATTGCCGGTTAAAGAGTGAATACTGCGTTCAATATTGTTGCCGTCAACTAAAATGGCGACGCTTTGACTAATTGTTACTTGCTCAGACATGAGATTTTCTCCTAGTATATACCCTTGCACTATGCCCAAAATAACAGTTCTTGGCCAGATGAAATACAAGCACTGCATCAGGAGAAAGTCATTGAGAGCATTTGTACAACCCGCCCTGCTAATTATTTTTATCGTTGCGACCGCACCGGCCTTCGCTGAATTTTCCATTCAGAGTTTGAAATTTGAAGACCAAAGAGAGATGAATGGCGTGAAGCTGGAAACGGCCAAGGTGGACGATGCTCGCATCTTTCACGCCACTTTGGGGAAAGTGATTCAGCGGCCTTTTTCTGATGTGGTCTCGGATATTTTGCATTTTGAGCAACGTTGCAATAATGACTATCGCGATAAACGTCGTTTTTCCCCTAAGGACTTTAACTGCCAGCACCTCAACAAAAACCTAGTCGAGTCGATCATCATTCGCGATATCAAACTTCCTCCTGCAAAAATGGAAAATGAAAAACAACGTTTTTTGATTTTTCGCAATATCTATAATCGGGAGGCATTTCAAAACTATGACCTGGTGGTGCACACAGAAAAAATAGTCGCTTCGGGCAAGCGCCTCGCTCTAATCACGTATGGGATGTTGAGCGATGAGGAAGTCTTACCATACCTGGCCACCTCTGAAAAAAAGAAATCAGTGTTTGATGTCATTCAGGGAAGCTATGAGGTTGAAGAGCTGGAACCCGGAAAATGCCGTGTTGGCATGACCTACACCACCAAAACCTCTTACTGGATGATGACCAATGGCTTTGCGGTTGCGATGGTGTATAAGTCGATGGCCGAAGGCACCATGTCCACGCTCGTTTCTTTTGAGCATCCTTTGGCACCCGTTGCAGTTGTGGAGAAGCAAAAATGAATATACAAGAGTCTATCCCTCTTACAGTCGGGAAGCCTGGCTTGATGAGACGGATGTATGATTGGTGTCTGAAATGGGCCGACACGCCTTATGGTGTTCCCATGCTCTTTGTCATCTCCTTTGCCGAGTCGAGCTTTTTTCCCATTCCTCCTGATGTCTTGTTGCTGGCCCTCTGCTTTGCGACACCGCGCAAGAGCTTTCGTTTTGCCTCCTGGTGCCTGGTCGCCTCAGTCCTTGGAGGAATGCTGGGATATTATATCGGTCATTCCCTGTGGGAGCACCTGCACGATACCTTTATTCCCTTGGTTTTTTCCCAGGCCTCTTTCGATAAAGTGAAGCAGCTCTATATCGACAACGCCTTTAACGTGATCGTGGCCAAAGGTTTTACCCCGATTCCTTTCAAGATTATTACCATCACCGCAGGGGTGGCCAATGTCCCCTTTGGCGAATTTTTTCTGGCCTCGGTAGTTTGCCGTTCCATTCGGTTCTATCTTTTAGGCGCACTCGTTTTTAAGTATGGAGTGAAGATTCGACCATTTGTCGAGAAGTACCTCAGTTGGCTGATGCTGGCATTTCTGATACTTCTTATCGGTGGCATTATCGTGATCAAATATCTTCGTTAAATCTAAAGAGCTTAAAATGATTTGTGCAAAAAAAATAAATTGTTGTCAGGGCAATTTTGCTTTCACTTTGATGATTGGCTCCCTCATGATCGGGACCGGGGTGATGTTAGGCGCAGTTGGGGCCCATTGGCTGGCCAGTTTTACCCCACCACCTCTGGTGGAAACTTTCAAGACGGGGGTGCACTACCAAATCATCCATGGGCTTGGCATTTTATTTCTCGGGGTTTTAGAATTCATGGCCCAGCTCGCTTCGGATGAAAACAAACTTCTTTTCCCGCTGAAACATTTAATGTGGGCCAGGAATCTCATGCTGTTGGGGATTTTTCTGTTTTCTGTTCATTGTTATGTTTATGCACTCACGGCAAACAAGTTTTTCGTGGCCCCGGTTCCAGTTGGCGGCCTGTCCTTTATCATTGCCTGGTGCTATCTGGCCTACGCTTTTTTCAGAGTCGTTAATCAAAAATAAAGTGAAAGGACTGTGGAAGATCGAGATAGGGTTTTGCCGGGTTTTTCCAGGGAAAATCGTGAATAATCTGTTCCAGACGCTGGCCGTTGTAGGTTAACCAAAAGAGTGTTGTGGGGATTTCCTCTCCGCGTTTGACCTCGGCCTCAACCGTTTGCCGCATGGCCAAAAAGGCCTTGCCTGAATAGGTCCCATCCAGCACCAGTCCTTCTTGAGTTTGCAACAGATCCATGGCCAGAAAGACCGCAGGATTAGTCGCACCATAACCTGGCTCCGAATATTCCTTCAGATAAGTGAAATTTTTCTTAAAATCGCAAACCGGCAGACGGGCCAGGTCGGCCTTTGAGAGGTGTTTCCGAATAAAATTGTAGGTTTTCCGCGCCAGTGACAGAACCGATTTTCCGTTGGAGATCGGACTGTGGGAAATTCCCACCGAAACGATCTGAACTTGGTCCTGGACACCTGCCAGGCAGCTGCCCACCAGGAGTCCCGCGGAGGTGCCCGCAGTTCCCATGGGAAGAAAGATGCGCTTAGGCAACGGTTTGCCTTCCAGCTGCTCCTGAAGCTCCAGGAAAGCATTGACGTATCCAAGAGTACTCAGGGCGTTGCTTCCGCCAGGGGGAATATAGAAGATTTTTTTTGACCATAGCGAGCGGAGAAACCCTTGGGCGATGCCCAGCCCTAACGAAAGTTGACCGCCATGGAAAACCAACTTGGCTCCGAGGGCATGCATGGCCAGAAGCTTTTTTCTGACATCAGGGGTGGGAGGTTGAGGGCCGAGATGCAGGGTCACGCCAAGCTGTAACGCATGGCCCGCGATGGCCGTGGCGAGGGCGTGATTTGAGCCCCACATTCCAAAGGTGATCAGCTCACTGGCATTTTCCCTTTTGGCTTCGGCCAGAAGATACTCTAACTTGCGGGCCTTATTGCCGCCAACCTCTCTCGAACTTAAGTCATCGCGCTTGACCCATAATCGGCCATGCTCTTTCCCGGTGAGATAGGTCTCAAGATTTTTAAGAGCATGATAGGGAGTTTCGCCATCCAAAATGGGAGTTCTGGCAATCGTCTCCAAACTTGGAAACTTGCGCGTGAGTGGTGTCGCTGATGTGGTGATGTCGTTGGTGAGAACCATGGGAATGGCCTCCGAGGAAAAAGGCCCGAAGATGAAAAACGAAGTGATTATAAAAGGCCATCGCCAAAATAATATTTGTAACATACGCTTATACTTTAAACGTTACATCACAGCTCGACAACTGATTGCGTCGAGGTTTAGAGGATTATTGATGTTGAACAAAACAAGGATGTTAGTCATCGCGGTGAGCATGATGTTCTCACTTTCCGCCCCCGCCTTTGTGGAACTTCATTCTCATGCTTTCATGAATGAAGGGATGGGAGCGATCTTTCGAGGGGACTTTAACCATAAGCTATGCGCCCATTCATGGCGTTGCATGCTTTCTTCCAAAATCAATGCCGAAACTTTGGCCAAATCCGGTGTGCGCATCTTCGTAGCGGCCTTATACGCTCATCCCGCCTTGGTTTTAAGACCCGGACTTTCCTGGCGTGAGTCTGTCAAAGAAAGTCTCAGGCGGCAGATCAGACAGGCCTATGATTATGTGGCCCAGCACCCGGAGTGGATTTTGGCCAAGAATGCCAGACAGGCCCAGCGCGCGTACGCTCAAGGGAAAAAGATTTTTCTTCTTTCGCTCGAGGGGGCGCATGGGATGTTTGAGAGCCCTCAGGATTTTGTGGAATTCATTGATGAGGCCGGGATTGCCATTGTGACTCCCATCCATCTCATTAACAACTCATGCGGTGGTGCGGCCTACATGCGAGGCCTTCGCAAATCAATTTTTACGCTGAAAAATTTTTATTTTGAATGGAAGAATGGCGCGCGAATGAATCCCATGGGCCTGACCCCGGAAGGAAAAGATCTTATCTTACGTTTAATGGCGCGAGGAGTGTGGATCGATTTGACTCATATGAGCGATCGATCCATCGATGATGCGCTTCCCTTGCTCCTGGCCTATGGTCAGCCGCTCCTTTTTACCCATACGGCGCTTCGCAAATATTATAAAGACGAGCGCGGCATTAGTCCCCGCCACCTGGATTGGATTCGACAAAATCGCGGTTACGTGGGGCTCGTGCCTTCAGAAGAAATGCTGGTGAATACCAAAGTCGACAATGAGTTTTGTCCCGCTAACTGCCGTCCATGTCGTGGCGGAGTCGAGGCCCTGGCCCAGCATTATTATGAGATTGGAACTCAGATCGGCTTTACCCGCGTGGCCTTTGGCTCGGACTTTTCCGGAGGCATTTCGCATTTACGTCCGGCCCGTTGTACCACCCAAACCTCCCTTGATCGCGTCGGTCTGATCTCGATAGATCAGATGGCGGATTTACAGCTCTCTTTGGAAAAACGCCTGCAGAAAACCTTATCTCAGGATGGGATGGCCAATGAATTTTTGGCCCAATGGGAGCTGGCGCAAAACAGGAGTGGGGAATGAGTGTGAAAGGGGTTGTTGATCTCCACGCCCATATTGCCTCTCACATTCCTTTCGGCTTTATGCTTTTCGGAGGAGACCCCGAGTGTCCGGCCTGCACCAAGTTGACCTATCGCCACGGGCAGCAGCAAGTCATGAATTTGGAACTTTTGAAAAAAAGTGGCGTGAAAATTTATGTCCAGGCCACCCTCGTCAACAGCCTGGGATTTACTAAGTCGATTGCGAAAAAACAGGTCCTCCAGCAGCTTGAGTATGTGGAAAATTTGGCCAAACGACATGCTGCAGATTTTGGCGTGGCCCATAATCCAGCCGAGGCCCGCGACCTTATTGCCCAGGGGAAAATTGCTTTTATACATGCCTTTGAGGGAGCGGAATTTTTAATTGATACTTTAGAGGATGCCCGCAGTTGGCGGGATCGCGGTGTCGCCATGATCGCGCCGATCCATCTAGGGGATAACCAGTACGGCGATTCTGCCGTGATGAGAGGGAAGCTGGTGGTTGTCAATTTGATCGGCCAGTTGAAGCGGACTTTTTGGCCGTCATCCAGAAAAGGCTTGAGTGCCTTGGGAAAAGTGGCGATTCAAAATATGTTTAAGGCCGGGATCATCGTGGATACCGCCCATATGAGCGACCTCTCCTTCAACCAAACTTTACAAGAGGCGAAAACAGCTCAGTTACCCATCATCATGTCACACGGGTATGTGCGAGAGATTCGTGATGAGGAGCGTGGTTTGACCAATGAGCAAATCAAGGGGCTTTATGGTTTAGGAGGAATGATCGCGGTCACCGGCGCGGTGGAGATGCTCCATCCGCATGGTCCTCTGAAGTCGCCATTGCCTGCGGACCATTGCCGAGGCACCATCGACGATTATCTTTTACATATCCGACACCTGGAAAAGCTCATGGGTAAAAATGGCGTTCCCATTGCATTGGGAACGGATTTTAACGGCTTCGTTCCCCATTCCCGTCCCAAGTATGGACCCAAGGGATACCTGCCCGAATCCGCCTTGAAAGAAGCTCCCTTGGCCTTTGATGTGCAAGGTTTGGCCGGCCCCCATTTACTTCCCTCCATGTTCGAATACTTAAAAAGACAATCGATCGGGGTCGATGCTTTTGAGCAAAGTGCTGAGCGTTTTTTGCAAATTTGGGAAAAGGTGCTTGCGTATGAACGGTCTTGACAAAACTCTCGGTGGGATTTCTTCCTACCAGATTGGCGGGATGATCCCGCTCGATTCGACCTTGCATTTTATTGTGGGAACGGCGCTGACAATTTTTCTCATCAGAAGGGGATGGGCCCTGTGGAAAATCTTTACCTTAATCACGCTCGTTGCGATCGCCAAAGAGTCCTACGATTATTTTTTCCATCTGCCTCGGGAAGTTTGGGAATTTGTTTCTGATATCTTTTGGTCGCTCTGCTATTTTTTTCTTGTAATGGGAACCCGTTGGATGAAACGTCGACTGCGCGAACATGAGCGTCGATTGGCGGGCGAAGAGTGATCTTTCGCGATTTATTTTCTTTATTTGACCGGCTGGACTTTGATGATCTTGGGTGGGCGAGCAGTGCCAAACGTTTAGTCCACGGCCGCGGCAGGCAATTTCCCGGATTTGAGAATGTGACGATAGAGTGGTTTCCGCCTTATCTGATCATTTTTCTTCATCGCCCTTTGGCGCCGGAGATCACCGCGAGCATAAAAGAATACTTCGCGCAATTGGACAGGCCTCAAATTCATGGCATTTTTATGCAGACGCGTGATTTGGGAAAGGCCTTCTGGGAGATTCTCAAGGGGCCTATGCCGGATAAACCCGTGGTGGTGCGCGAGGGGCCTTTTCAATTTCTGATTAAGCTAGGACGAGATCAGAACATCGGATTATTTCTTGATATGGCACCACTGCGCCTTTGGCTCTTACTCAATTCTTCCGGCAAAACAGTGCTGAACCTTTTTTCCTACACCTGCGCCCTTTCAGTCGCGGCGGCGAAAGGCCAGGCCAGGCAAGTTCATAATGTCGACATGCGAAAGAACTTTTTAACCTGGGGGAGAGAAAATCACACCCTTAATCAATGTCAGGGAAGTTTTTTTTATCATCCCCTCGACATCCTGAAATCCTTTGGTCGCTTAACCCGCTTAGGTCCTTTTGATCTAATTATTATTGACCCTCCATCCCATCAGGAGTCTTTTTCCCTTGAGAGAAATTATGCTCGTATTTTAAAGCGCGTTCCGGAGTGGCTGTCCCCCGGGGGGACCCTTGTTCTGGTGGCCAATGACCCCGTCCTGGCCCGGGACAATTTCAGAAGCATGGCAGAACAGGCGCTGGGACCACTTTTTCAATTTCTTTGTTGGGGGGATGGGCCTACTATTCCCCTGGGGACTGATGCCAATTTTCCAGTGAAAGTTGCTTTTTATAAAATGAACTGATGGGCAAAAGTATGACGAATAAAAAAATTTTTTTGGTGGTGTCTGCGCTGGCCATTCTTTTTGTCGCCAGTGCGGGAATTTTTAGAAGTCGCAATAATTTTGAAAAAATTGAAGTTCGTGCTGGCCAGCTCTACGAGGCGATCTACGGCATCGGCAAAGTCAAATCGCGCAAGCAGTATGAACTAAAGTTGGGAATCACTTCCAGCGTGTCAAAAATTTATGTCAAAGAGGGAGATGTCATTAAAAAAGGCGTGCCGCTGATGGATTTCAAGGATGCCGCCACTTTCTCCGCTCCTTTTGACGGGACCGTGACCTATATCGCCGCCGATCAAGGGGAGATCGTTTTTCCACAAACTACTTTACTGACGCTCACGAATCTAGAAGAGCGATATATTGAGGTCTTGCTCGAGCAGGAAGGGGCCCTGCGGGCGAGAAAAGGCCTGACCGCAAAAATCGTTTTCGATGGACAAAAGGGTGACAGCATCGCGGGGATGGTGGAATCACTTTACCCTAGAGGCGATGAGTTTGTGGCCAGCATCCGTGTTGATAATTTGAGTCCTGGCATTTTACCGGGGATGTCGGCCGACGTTGCCATTGAAGTCGGTCACCGTGATAACGTCCTGCTTTTTCCGGTCAGGGCCGTTGCCGGGGGAATTGCGCTCTTGGAACGTGGTGGGAAACAGCATAAGGTGAAGTTAAAGCTGGGCGCTTCGGATGGTACCTTTGCCGAGGTTTTGGAGGGCGATATCAGGCCCGGGGATTTTGCCTTAGTGAAGTGAGCGTATGTTATATTTAGCACTCAAACAATTATTCGCGCGAAAGAAACAGACCGCCCTGATTTTAATCGGCGTTAGCTTCGGCACCATGATCTATGTGGTCATCGCCGGTGTACAGCTGGGATTGAGAGAGTATATCTCCGGCCAGCTCATGAACAACACCTCCCATGTCCGAATCTCCGGCTCCGACCGGACGATTGATGGCAAGGCCCTGACAGAAAGTTTTTTTCCCGGAAGGAATCTTGTCCATTGGCTCATTCCCCCTCTGGGAAAAAGAGGTGAGGCGCGGCTGGAAAATTATCTCGGCCATGCCCATCGTTTGGAAAATGATCCGGATGTTTATAATTTTGCGCCAAAACTTACCCTCCCGGTGCTGGTAACTCGGGCGGCGCTGCGCGCCAACTCAGAGCTGATTGGAATTATTCCTTCCCGCCAGATGCAAGTTACCGCCTTGGCCGATTACATGCGCGAGGGGAAGCTGCAAGATTTAGAATCGGCCGGGAGCCGACTGGTGCTGGGGAGTGGGGTGGCGGAAAAGTTGGGGGTGAGCGTCGGCGGCACTGTCATGCTTACCTCTGGCCGAAATGAGGGGCGTCCTTTTAAAGTTGTGGGAATTATCCATTTAGGCAATCATAACTTTGATGACGTCGTCGCCTATGCCCACCTGCGAGATGTGCAAACTTTGGGCAAGGCCTATGGAAGAGTTTCTGAAATTTCCATTGCGCTGGTGGATTCTTCCCAGGCCTATGCCAAGGCCGAGGTCTGGTCGCTCCTGGGCCCAGACAAGGTTGAAGATTGGGAGCGCGCCAATGCCGCTTATATGCAAATTGTAAAAATCCAGGATATTGCCCGCTTTGTGATTACCGTTTCTATCCTCATCGTGGCGGCCTTCGGCATTTACAATATTTTGACCATCATGATTTCCCAGAAAAAAAGAGAGATTGCCATCTTGCGATCCATGGGGTTTGGCGCCTGGGCGGTTTTCGAGTTATTTTTTATTCAGGGTTTTGTGATTGGCGTCCTGGGCGGTCCACTCGGGCTTTTGATCGGGTATACCCTATGTCGCATCGTGGGCAATGTGGATTTAGGTTTTCAAATTGGAAGAGGGAATCACCTGCTCATCTCCTATAATCCGGATATCTACTTCACGGCCTTAGGCTTCGCCCTTCTTTCAGGAGCGCTGGCCAGTATCTTACCGGCGGTACACGCCGGTCGTATGACTCCGATGGATATCATCAGGGAGGACAGATGATCGAGGCGGTGCAAGTTTCCAAAGATTTCGGCCATCCTCCCACCCGCGTTTTAAGCGGGATTGATTTGAAGATTGAGAATGGAGATTTTGTCAGTATTCATGGCCGTTCCGGTTCGGGTAAGAGCACGCTCCTTTATATTTTGAGCACCCTGGATCACCCCACACAAGGGGAGGTCTCCTTTGATGGTCAAAAAGTCAAAGAGATGAGCGTTCGCGATCTCGACCATCTTCGCAATACCCAGATAGGTTTTATTTTCCAATTTCACTATCTTTTGCCCGAGCTTACCGCCCTGGAAAATATCCTTTTACCGCCTCGGAAAACCGGTCAGCAGGAAAAATTTCGCGGGCGGGCGCTTGAGCTCATTTCGCAATTTGGCCTGAAAGGGCATGAGCATAAGTTCCCCGGCCAGCTCTCAGGGGGGCAACAGCAGCGCGTGGCCATTACCCGGGCCTTAATCATGAACCCCAAGTATCTCTTTGCAGACGAACCCACCGGCAACTTAGATTACCAAAATGGCCTTATGGTTTTAGAAATTTTGAAGGAAGTAAATGCCACACAGGGTGCTACCGTGGTTTTGGTCACCCATGAGCGTGATTTTTCGTCCATGGCCAAACGGGAAGTGCTACTCAAAGATGGTTTTGTTGTTTAGATTTGCCAAACCCTTTTCTTCTAGGCCTTAATACGTTGCATGAAAAATTTGGGAGGTTCTATGAAGGGATTGATTTGCTTTGCATGGATATTTGCCAGTGTCTTGATGTTGAAAGCTGAGGCCGCACAAAGCTATACCTACGTTCTCGATCAGTTTCCGACCTACGCCAGTATGTCCATCAACGTTCAGGACCCTGCTCCCACTCCCTTCTATTTTGGAACCCGAATTGCCACGGTTAAAATGAGCGCGAGCTACCTCGGAATGAAAGTAGGGGATTTAACTGAAATTTCCGTTATCAATGATCAAGGCCAACCACTCTTAGATTCCCGCTGCCGCAATCCCAAGGATACTGGCCGAAGCTATAACTGTTATTCCTCACGATTTGAAGAAAGTGAGTTGTGGTACAAGGGTTTCAATGGCACCAGGCCGCTCTTCATGGAAAATATGACAGCGGGCGACGCCGGGGTCAAAGTTTTTAAGTTCGCCGATATCTTTACCTCCCTGGAGCAAGAGTATTTTCTAACCCCTGAGTTCCATAACGCCTCATCACTTTTTTTAATTCTCTTTCGTCCTGATTTTGGATTGGATTACAACGGTCGAATTTTTTATGTCGCAGGAAATGAGGATTTTTTCAAGATTCGTTTCAAGGTAACCCGGCTGAATGCCAATACTTTGGATATTAAATTTGAGCCACTGACAAACCGTCCAGATGGCGGTCAGGTTGCCGCAACGTTTCCCGGCAGAATGGCCTACGACACCAACACAAAAAAGGTTACCAGAATTTATATCACCGTGAAAAATAAAGAGTACGTTCTTCTCGCCAAATAAAGTAAAATATGCATAAAATCCTGACCTTGATCAGGGTTTTATGCTATTATTCTCCATTCAAACACCGATTATTCTCCTCATGAGAATCTTGAAAAAGGGAAGCTATGTCTAATTTTAAGACTTTTCTAAAGGCCGGACATCCGCCAACTCTGTTCTCTGCCTTCTTATATTTTGATTTTTGTTTTGCTATTTGGGTTTTGAATGGAGCCATGGCCCCCTTCATTAGTGAGCAGTTCAACCTTTCTCCTGCCCAGAAAGGTTTCATGATTTCGGTTCCCATTCTGGCGGGTGCCATTATGCGTTTTCCCTTGGGAGTCCTTGCCCAGTATATCGGACGCAAAAATGCCGCCCTGGTGGAAATGAGTATGATCTTTCTGGCCATGCTCTACGGCTATTTTATGGTGCATACATATAACGACGTTCTTGTTATGGGCGTCCTCTTAGGCATTGCCGGAGCGAGCTTCGGTGTTGCACTCTCCCTTGGTTCGGGATGGTTTCCCCCCAAGTATAAGGGCCTCGCCATGGGAATTTCCGGGGCAGGAAACAGCGGAACTGTCTTGGCGGTGCTGTTGGCCCCTCCCTTGGCGACAAAATTTGGCTGGCAGGCCGTTTATGGTTTTGGCGCTATCTTCATGCTCGTTCCCATTATCGTCATGATTATTTTTGCCAAAGAGCCACCTGATATTGAGCACCAGAGTTTGAAAGATCACCTCAAATGTTTGTGGGAAAAGGACGGTTGGGTTTTCAATCTGGTGTACATCATTACCTTTGGCGGCTTCATCGGGCTTTCCAATTTTCTTCCCACTTATTTTTATGATCAGTTTGGCGTAACCAAGATCGAAGCGGGACAGCTGACAATGCTGGCGGCCCTCATGGGAAGTGGCATTCGCATCCTCGGCGGGTACGTTTCTGATCGGCTAGGTGGTATTACCACCCTGACCGCTATCTTTGGCGTTGTCATCGTGGGAGTGGTGGTCACAGGATTACAAGGGTCGGTTTATGTTGCCACAGGACTCTTCATGCTGTGCTTCGCGGCCCTCGGTGCCGGTAACGGTGCCCTCTTTCAGCTGGTGCCGCTGCGTTGGCCTACGACCACCGCCGTGGCAGGGAGTATGATCGGGGAGATCGGCGCTCTCGGTGGCGGTTTCATTCCAAACGCCATGGGACAGTCTAAGCAACTGACCGGTAGTTATTTTGGTGGATTTTTGGCCTTTGCCATTCTCGCCTGTATCGCCTTCATCGTCCTTCGAGTGGCCCAGAAAAAATGGACTCAGTCCTGGGTGGACAAGGGCGGAAAGGTGCGGGTGAAGCTTGGCGGGGCAGGTAGTGAAATGGTCTCCTCGACTGGATTTGCCTCGACCACTTATCCCGAAATAAAGAAGTCTATTATTCTCCCGGTGGGAAATTCCGAGCTGGCAGAGAAGGCAGCGCAAACCGCTTTTGAGATGAGCACCGCTTTGGGGGCCAAGGTCGTCTTAGTTTATGTTGACTCTGAATGGCAGAACACCGAAGCGATGGCCACCAATTCGGCGGCATGGGACAAGGTGCGAGCGGGGCTCGAGACTGAGGGACAGGAAATTTTGGAGAAGGAGAAGGAGCGCCTAAAAGCGCATAAAGTTAAATATATGGAAACAGAAATTCGTCATGGTGAGTTCGGCCAGGAAATTGCCACCTGTGCCTCCCAGCGAAATGCTCTGATGATTATCTTGGCCAGCCAAAGTGTTTCCCCACTGGGGTCACTCCTTATGGGGCACCGAACATATAATTTATTTAAGAAAACGACTGTTCCTATCTTGCGTATCGTCCGCTGATGAAACAAATGCCTAGGTAGTATTACGTAGTATATGCCCCCCGTAGTTAAGCTACAATAATTGGTAATGGGGGGGCGATGTCCGAAAGACCTGCTGATGCCAAAAACTTTGACTTTAACGATCCTCTCGCGGGACTCACGGAAGATCATTTCCAGGGAGTACCCGCTGAGATTGTGCAGAAGGCGAAGGTTTCCTGCCTGAGTGTCTCAAAGAATATAAAGTATAACGGTGATCTGAACAAAACAATTGTGCTCTGGGATCGAGAGTCGCCCTATCATGAAGTTCAGCAAACTCGCTTGTCGGCCTTTTATGCCGCTGCGATTTCACAAAAAATTGATTGGATGGGAGCGAAATCTTTGGAGCGTTTACTCACCAGCTGTTTTCTCAAAGATCTCGGGATGATGAAGCTCCCTGCCTTGATCAGGGGGAAAAGCCCGGCCCGTATGACCCCTCAAGAGACAACGCTTTTTCAGCAGCATCCCAGAGAGGGAGTTAATTTTTTACTGCAATTTTCCGCCTTAGAGGAAGCCGTGAGACAGGTGGTCTATCAGCATCACGAGTGTGCCGATGGGTCAGGATTCCCAAACGGACTGAGCCGTGTCAAAATCTATCCGCTGGCGAAGGTGGCGGCCCTGGCCGATTTCTTTGCCACCAGACTGATTGATGATAGGATATCGCCTTTGGATGTACTTAAACGTTTTATGTCAGATAGGACCGTCATCACAAAATTTGATCCGGATATTGTGCGTTCGCTTGTAAAGGTTTTTATCAAGACAGGTGATAGCAAGAAATGAGGGAGTGAGAGGGTGAAGCAGGGAAATTTGTTAATCATCGATGACGAGGTCGAGATACTGGAGACTCTGGCCGTCTTCCTTGAGGATGTCGCCTTGACGATCACTGCGGTCGACAATGGGCACAAGGCGCTGGAAGTTTTAAAGCATCAAAAAATCGATTGTATTGTCTGCGATATTAGAATGCCAGAGATGGACGGACTGCAAGTGATCAAGGCCGTCAGGGACCTAGGTCTGGAAACTCCGTTTATTTTTTTTACCGCCTATGGTTCGGAAGAGATTATCATGGAGGCGGTGAAATTCGGGGCCTTTGACTTTATCAGCAAGCCGAAGTTTGAGGCCCTCACTGAGATCGTGGCCAATGGGCTGAACGCTGGCATTAAGATGAGAACGAAAGTGACAACCTCGGTTGATCAGGTGGTGCAGGAGTTTAAGGAATTACTCGGAGGAAACAATTCCAAAGCAGATTGATCCTGCTAAGTGACTTTATTCGAATCTAAACCAAAAATTTCCAAAATACCTTTTTTCCAATCGATAATTTTTATATCACCTACTAATCGTGGGTATTTTTCCTGACATAACAGATATTTTTCAGCATTTTTAAAGTCATTTCCAAGGCCTCTCAAGGCGGATAGGTGATCGTCATGAACTGATGTGGTCGATTTAATTTCTATGAGCACAAGATCTTTTTTATTCTTTTCGATAATCAGATCGATCTCTACTCCAGCACCTGTTCTGATATAGGAAAATTTCCAATTTCTTTCATAATAGTTGTTTAATCTGATAAATTCACAAATAACTAACTGTTCAAAGAGTTTTCCATAGCTATAGGTTTGAGGCAGTAATTCTTGGTTGATCTCATTGGAAATCGCACGCACGACTCCACAATCAAAAAAATAAAACTTGGGAGATTGCTTCTGTCTTGCTCTGACTGATTTTGAATAGGGTTCAAGAAAATGCCCAAGAAGAGTATCACTTAGAATGGAAAAATATCGTTCAACATTTTTGGATGAAATTCCGGCTTCTTTGGCGATTGAAGTGTAATTTATCACCTCGGTGTTAGATTGGGCGGCGACCTCCAGGAAAGCGCGGAAGGGGTCGATATTTCTGACCAACTGCTCAACTAAAATTTCTTCCTTCACGTATGTTTGTACATAAGCTAGCAAAAATCTTTTTTTGTCTTTTTCGTTGTCGAAATTATAAATCGCAGGGAGAGTGCCGAAGGATAGTATTTGCTTCAAATCAAAATGATCATTTAACTCTATAAAGGTTAATGGATAAAGATAAAAATTAAAGGCCCGTCCTGCCAACAAATTTGCCGCCTCTCTTTTGAGTTTTCTGGCCGAAGAGCCGGTTAAGGCAAACTTGATTTTTCTTTCAAAAATAATTTTATGTGCGACATCCAGGAGTTTGGGTATTTTTTGAATTTCATCAATGATAATCCACTCTGGTAATTTTTTTCTAGCGGCCAGAATCTCCAGTAGTCTTTCTGGCCTTGTGGCCAATTCCTTTTCTATTGCCGGGTCCAGTAAATCAAAATACATCACCTGTGTGTTGTCATCGAAGCTAAAAAGTTCTTTTAAAAGTGTCGATTTTCCCGTTCCCCTGGGACCAAAGAGAAAAAAACTATGTGATTTCGATGGGATAAGTGTTCGTTTAAACATATGTCTATATTGTCGTGCATTTTAGACGTAATGTATAGAGAAAGGTCGCCTGGAGCGACTAAAAAAAGGCCTCCGATTGGAGGCCTTCTCAAAAAGTCTTTCATTCGAAAATCTAGAAGAAGAAGCGCAGGTCAGCGGAGTAAATTTCGCTCACTTTCACGCCATCAACATCTTTGGCCAGCGGAGTTTTTGCCATGAGTTCAAGATGCATGAGCCATAATTTAAAGCGGGTGGCGAAGGTGAAGTGCTCTTTATCTGCCATGGTTCGAAGAGTGACCCCGAGGCGATCACCCCAAACGTGGGCACCCCAGTCCGCACCAAAGTAGTAGGCATCCCCAAAGCCGTAGCCTGAACGAGCGTGCGTACCGATAAAGGGTTGGGCCGAGAAGAGCCACAGACGATAGTTGGCCTGGCCCTGCAGTCTTATGAGCGGGTCAGTACCGTAAACGGGCTTGGTCGTTTCACTTTTAATTTCCGCAATTTTAACTTCTTCCAGGGCCGCAAAGGCGGAGTAGTTGCTGTTTTTATAACCGAGCTTATAGTCAAAAACGGCATTGATCTGAGTATTGGGTTCCCCAATGTCGATACCACCGCCGCCGGCGATCATAAGAGTGGCATCCAGCTTTTTGCGAAGGTCGGCGCGGCCCAAGGCCAGCAAGGAGAACGAACCAAACCAGTGCTCATCTTTGGTGTAATCGACAACCATCCCGGCCTTGGCATCAATTTTAATATAGTTATCAAAAACGGGGAGATTAGAAGATGAGGCGACGATACTATTTAAAAAGGGGATCTTCGAAATGCCATAGGTCGCCTTGATGAGATCGGCCTGGACTTGCGTAATCGAGCCGTTACCCACGCAGAAGGCCAAAATATCGTCACCATCATTGAGTGGTGGTTGGGTCGGATTACAGGCAATCAGGGCGGTTCGTAGCTCGGCCGGAATCTGGTCGAGGTTATTGACCAAACTGGTATAAGTCACACTTTCTCTTTTCACATTAATAAGTGCGGCGAGACCGGCATCTACGCGCAAGTTGGGTTGCCAGCGAATACCAAAGGCGGAAAAGCTGAAGATGGGCATTCCCAGATTGACCCGGGCACGTAAATATTTTTCTGTATTATAGTGCTTGGACAAAATAACATCCGCCTGATCAACCTGCTGCTGAGTGGTTCCTGTCAACGACCCAATTTTATCCACATCATCCAACAAAGACTGGGTGTCAGAGTTAGCTGCGGCGGTGATATCCAATAAGAAGTCGTGTCCATAAGGTCTGAGCATGTCCTGGGTTTTAAAACGATCGTCCATCAGCTTCATTCGTTTTACGAGATCATAAGCATGCCCCTGAGTCGCAATGAAGCTTAATAAAATAAGCAGTAGACCGCTAAGGCCCGTCTTCTTGAATCCGTTCATGATTCCCTATCCTTGGTATGTGGTTTAAGCTATGTTGAGCTGTCGTGTTGATTAGCATAAGAGATAACGATCTTTTTTTAAATTAAAATTTTAAATAAAGTCTTTCGGTCGGAAATTATCTTCGGGGGCGACTATGTGGGAAGCTGGAATTGGGGGCTTGTTTGGTGGGGGAGCACTTGGCTTGGCGGTGGGCTGGTTTGTGCGTCACAAAAGTGCGGAAAAAGAAAAGGCCGAGTTACAGCAAAAAATGCTCGACGTAGAGAGAATTCGAATCGGTCTTGAGCACGATCTAAAAAATCTGCGCGACTCCCATGGTGAGAAAGAACGCGTGAGTCAGTTACAATTTGAGCAGCTGGCGCAGAAGATTTTTGAGGATAAGCAAAAAACATTTCAGGAGATTTCAACCCAGGGTCTGCAAGGCTTGCTCAATCCTTTCAAGGATCGCTTGCAGGAGTTACAAAAGAAGGTAGAGGAAACCTATGAGAAAGAGGGGCGGGAGGTTTTCTCCCTACGCCAGGAAATTCTGCGCATGATGGAGATGGGCCGCAAGATGGAGGCCGAAACCAAAAATTTGACCATGGCCTTAAAAGGCGACGTCAAGGCCCAGGGAAATTGGGGAGAGCTGGTGCTGGAAAAAATTCTTGAGCACTCTGGCCTTCGTGCAGGTGAGGAATTTATCACCCAGGCCCAAGGCATGAATCTAAAAAGTGAGGATGGTCGGGTGCTTCGGCCTGATGTTATTATTAAGTTGCCCGAAGGAAAAAATCTCATCATCGATTCCAAGGTGTCCCTGGTCTCCTATGACCGCCTGATCGGCGCGTCGACGGAAGAAGATCGCAGCAAGCATAAACGCGATTTTCTGGTCTCGGTCAAGGCCCATATTGAAATTTTATCAAGCAAGAATTATCAGGCCATCGAGGGACTGACGACGCCTGATTTTGTCCTGCTGTTCGCCCCCATCGAAGGGGCGCTTTCCATGATCTTAGAGGGAGAAAAAGATCTGTTCACCTATGGCTGGGATCGCAAAATTATCCTGGTCGGTCCGACCACACTCCTGGCGACGCTGCGGACCGTGACCGCCATCTGGAAGCAGGAGCGCCAACACAAAAATGCTCTCCTGATTGCCGAGGCCGGGGGGCGGCTCTATGACAAATTCGCCTCCTTCGTGGATGATTTTGACAAAATGGGTAAGCACATCAAAGATTTGCAGACCCAGCATGATAATGTGACGGGAAAACTTAAAACCGGGCGTGGAAATTTGATGGTTTCGGTGGAGAAGTTGCGCGAGCTGGGCGTCAAGTCCACCAAGGTTCTCAAGGATGTGAGCAGCGAAGAGCTGTCTTAGAATCAATGCCCAAAATAGGCCAAGACCTGATCGCGCCGGGCCAGAATCTGGTCAATCTCACTATCGCTGAGATGGGGGCGCAGAGTTTCCAGCTGTCTTCTCTTTAACGCTCGCAGCGCCTCCAGGGTACGCGGCCGAATTTTGCTCACGGCACCTGAGTTAAAGGCATCATTGCCGCGCAAAACATCAATAGTGGCATTACCCTTCAGACTGGCCGCCTGGTCGATCAGGATTGGTCGATAAACGCCATCTTTCCAATGGCGTCCGCGTAGAAAGTTATTGATATGGCGGTCGGGATTTTGCATTAGAAAATCAAAAATTCGGACATCACTTAAAAAATATTCTTTTTCCAGAGGAGTAAAAGTGCGGTCGGACTCCCACTCCCGCACCGGAACTTTATGCAGCTCATGGGCGTCTGGGACCATGTAAAGGGCGGCGCCTTCTGCAAAGGTTTCACCATTGATGGTGACCGGGTTTCCCTGCGCCTTGGAGCGATAAGAGACGGGGGGAATATAATCCATGCCCAGCAGTAAGTTTATTTTGTAGGCCACCCATTCCATGGGCACGCGGTTCCAACCAAAGCCATCACCGAAAGGGCGGGGTTTAAAAAGGGCATCCCGCCCTTGGCCGGTTCGGGGATTGAAAATTTTGATTTTAAAGAGCGCATTGCGATTATTGTTGGCGCTAAAAGGCTTGCCTTCGACCACATGGCCTTCCACCAGATCGCGATGAATGGACTCATGGGCCAGTCGCTCCCCACGGGAGGGGTAGCGGGTCTCGCTGAGAAAGAGGTGGTGGGGGTCTCGAAAAACAGGGCCGCAATCGCTTCGCCAGGCGAGGGTTTGAAAGGACAGGAGTCCTAAGGTCAAAAGGATAAAAAGATGCATCGTACGCATGGTGGGCACTATACGAAAGTTCTTGGAAAAATGGTGCCCTTATGTAAATATTCCACGCCGTAGTCACGCATAAAAACAGGGATCAATTATGAGTAAAATCGGTATGTTGTTGTGCTTCTTGGTCTTAATCATGGCCTCACCATCCCGCGCCCTCAATATCGCGATCTTCGGGGATGCTGGACGTAAAACAGAATCCGTCGCGCAGGTCCTACAATCCATCGTAGATTCTCAAGTGAAAGATGTGGCACTCGTGGGAGATAACCTCTATGACATGAATGTTTCCTACGGTGATGTCTGGGATGATTGGTTTTCGAAAGACCTGCGCTTCCCCGTGGTTGCCATCGGCAATCATCGCCTCTCGTACCTGCATGAGCGGGAATATTTTCGCATGCCCGCAGAATACTATGCGCAAACGGTGGAAGACGTGCGTTTTATTGTGCTCAACTCTGACAATGCTGAAAATGTCATGGCCCAGCGGGATTTCTTTTTAAAGGAGATGGCGAGGCCTGGCAGGAGTGAGGTGCCCTTTACCTTCATCGTTTTTCACCATCCACCTGCGACCTTAAGTGAGCGTCACCAATGGATAGAGAAAAAGCATTTTCATGACACCTTTCGCCCGCTCCTTCTGCAATATCGAAATCAAATTAATGGTCTTTTTGTAGGGCATGATCATGTCGCGGCGATTTATAGCTTGGCCGATATTCCCTTGGTGGTGTCGGGGGCGGTTTTTGAATTTTTTCCAATCAAAACAGTCACCAGCGAAGTCGTTCCTGGATTTAGTGTCAAGAGCTTATGGACCTATCGCCCCGGCCCCCATTGGGTACGACTTGAGACTTATCCCAAAACCCATGAGGCCTATGTGCATTTTATCAAGGTTGAGGGAAAAGAGAGCAAAGTAGTTTGCTCGGTTCTTCTGAAATCCCGGCAAATTGCGCTCAAGCGCAACTGTCAGCAATAATTCTTTAGCTTCACATTTCTTTACTCCGAATTGAGTTTGAGACTTTTTTTGAGGTGAGAAAAATGAAGACCCAATTACTTTTTGTCCCGCTTCTCCTTTTAACCCTGGCATTCGAAGGACGCGCTCAGGGGATTAAGGGGGCAGACCCCGAATCTTCACAGCTAATCAGCAATCTGGTTGGAGAAATTATTTTAGTCAAAGGCGAGGTCACCAAGGTTCGCGCAGATAATAAGAAGGAAATAAAAATCGGTGCCGCCAATCAAATTGTCCAGGAGGGAGACACCATCATTACCGGGACGGGGGCCTTTGTTAAGTTGAAGATGATTGACGACAGCATTATTTCCATCGGCCCTCATTCGCGCATGGTTTTTGAAAAGTTTGCCTTTAAGAGCAAAGATGACCGCCAGAGCGTCTACGGTTTTATTTCGGGTAAAATTCGCGCGCATATTCCCAACAAGGCCAAGCCTGGCGATATTGTGGTCAAAACCAAAACCGCGTCTCTTGGAGTCCGTGGGACTATTTTTGTGGGCAACTTAAACAGCAACAAAAAAGGCAACGACGTCACTCAGTTTGCGGTGGTCGAGGGAAGTGTACGGGTTAAAAATGCCGTCAGTGGCGAGGGCCATAGCGTCGGCAAAAAAGAAAAGCTCATCTCCATTACCCAAGGGGGGGAGAGCGTGGTTGACTCCGGGACGTTGGCCCTCAATGATCAGGAGTATACCAATCTGGCATCCTATGATGATGACAAAAGTTCAGATGAGCCGGTTTTTCTTGACGACTATACCGAGGACCACTTGCCGGGCCGTCATATCAGCTCAACCGGGAAACCTGAGTACGAATCCGGTGAAAGCTCCAAAAAGTACAACTGGCGTGAGAAGCAAGAGCAGCTCAATAAGCGACTCCATGAGTACAATGCTCACTAGCGTTTGAGTTCGAGCGCGCGGAGGAAGTCGGCCAGCGTTTCAGGGGCCTCCTCCAGCAGAGCGTGCCCCAGGTTAGAAAATTCCTCCGTGGCAAATCCCAGATTTTGATAGTCCAACGCAAATTTTTTGTATTTTGAATCCAGTCCTCCGAAGCAGTAGCATCGGCGACCCAAATGCTGCTGGGACAACTTTAGGAGAGTTTGTTTGAAGCTGGCATGGGTTCCTTGTCCGAACATCCGCATGCTCATGCTCCACTCCTGGTGAGGCGTTTCGAGACGCTTATTAACCAGTGAGTCGTAGCCGCTCTCGCGGTTAAGGTTGCCCCACATGGAGCCGCTATACCAGGTATGGAGGAAATTTCTTTTTTCCTGCTGAGTGATAAAATTTAAATTGAGAGTGGCGTCCTGTTCACATCTCTGGCGATTTTTTTCTTCATCATCATTTCCCGGACCAGTCGAGAGTAAGATGAGATTGTTTAAGTTAGAGAGCAAATCTTTTTTCAGCAGCTGTTCCACCATCCCCAGAGCGATACGTCCTCCCATGGAGTAGCCAAGCAGAGAAAATGAGACTTTGGGGAAAAGGGCTTGATACCACTGAACCAGCATCTCACACCCATGCTCAAAATGATGAAACTGGCCGATCGGGGTGCCGTGTCCCGGAAGATAGGGTACGATCCAGTGAAATTGCGACAGGCGGGTCGCGATGGGGTGAAAATCCAGGGGACTTCCCATAAATCCATGCAAGGCCAGAATTTTTGGACCGGTAGGATTTCCCCAATGCTCAAAACGGAATTTTTCGTACTCGGTCACCCACTGGACGAGCTCTTGTTGCGAAGGCTTAATCCCCTTTATTCGATGATTCGGTGGAAAAGGAATGATTTTTCGCGGTCTCTTGAACGATGGTAATTTTTGTAAGGCCTGGGAGATTTGGTTTTCAAACTTTGAATCGGTAAAAAATAAAACAGGAATTTGTCCCAGACGCTCATCGGGCAGAGCGGTGACGGTACACCCTGCCGCCAGAAGAATGGGCCCTGGAAGTGTTGCCAGAACTTCGGCAAGATCAATATTTTCTCCGCCACAGATGATCACCTGGTCACGACGTCCCAAGATGGTAAGGGAGCCGTCACTGGGGTTGAAAGTTCCGCTATCAGGCGGCACAAGGGACCGGTCAAAGGCATGCCAGATTTTATCTTGAAAATATCCCAAGGCCACTGTCGGGCCAAAGATGGCGAACTGATGATCAGGCAAGGATTCTAGCTGGCGATAGGGATAGGGGCGCGCCTGCCTGTCTCCTCCGAAGGAAGTCGCCGCCACCGTACCGCCCGTTTCGGTCAGACCATAACTCAAGGAAAGTGAAAGTCCCAATGAGGGCGGGGGGGCGAGGTGCTGTGAGGCCGCGCCTCCTACTAAAAAATGAGAGGTGAGGGAAGTGCGCCCGTTGAGTGCTTGAATGATGTCACTCATTTGCGTGGGTACGACGGAGGCCACGTCCACATGAGTCCGCAGGGCGAATTCTTCCGCCCGTTCGACATGGATCACCTGGGCATTGAGAAGAAAGGCCCGCAGGAGAACCATAAATCCGCCAAAATGATGCCAGGGCAGGACCAGACCAAAGGTGGGGATAAAATCATCCCGCCAGTCTAGCTCCTCCTGCCATCGAGTTAACACACCCAGTACATTCCAGAGCAATCCCTCGAGTCCATGGAGCACGGCCTTTGGCGTTCCGCTGGTGCCCGAGGTGAAAACGCCTGTCATCGGGGTGTGGTGCCCGGGCATATCGTCAACCACGGCGATCGCACTCAACAGCTTGGCTTTGTAGACTTCATCATATTTATGGGAGAAGAGGAGAGGCAATTTCCCATCCATCAGGGCCTTCAGATACGAGGCAAAAAAATGCGCAGGGTGGGCCGAGGCAATGGGCATTAAAGTCCCTGTATCCGTTTTTGGCTGTGCTTGGGTTAGCTGAGAGAGCTGGAGGTAAGTCACCGTGCCATGGGGACCTTGGTAAAAAACCCGATCAGGATATTGGAAGCCAAGATGCAAAAAAGCGTCGAGAGGATTAGCCTTGGCCTTTAAGATATTTTGGATGGACAACAAGTTAGCGAACATATTGTCCATCCATTTAACATTATCAGCTAGTAACCGTAAACACCCTCATGACTATCGTATTCCAGACCGTAATCTTTTGCCATCTTCTCAGGATTCGACATCCGCGGCGAAGCGGCGTGAGTTTTATTGTACTCATCTATTTTGTCCTGAGCATCTTTTCGAAATTGAATACGAAATTCTTTGTTGGCCTTGTACTCATCCGCCTTGGTTTTTGAATCTGACATAAATTTTGCAAAACGTGCCGAGTAGGCCGAATCGTTGCATGAAAAGAGTGAGGGCATGTAGGAAATGGCGCGTTCCAAGGTCCCCTCACCATTGAGGTTCTTTCCTTGGGTCAGGAGTAAGGCCCCCAGCAACTTTTGAATATCGGAAGCGCGGTCAAGGTTCAGTCCAGTTTCCTTTTTCAAGGCGACAAGATTGTCTTTGGCCGCAGGCTTACTGCTGTTCGAGTTATTGGCCAAAGAATCTTGATTGACCAACCCCTTCTGTTCACTGAACTTACACTGGTCAGAACCTTCGAGCTCACGCAAAAAATCTGAAGAGGCAATTTTAATTAGAATCTTACCGGGTTCCTCGCCCGATGCACGGAGTGGCAACACATCACTGACGCCAGTGACCGCGCCTGTGCTGTCTTTAAGCACTAACTCATTGAGGCCTTTGAAATAACGAGGTAGAACCTCAAAAGGAATTTCAGGGTTAAAAGACTTCAGATATTTCACATTGCCGTATAGTGGTGAACCGGTGATCACCACCAGGTTGATATCCCCGGCCGTGGCGGTAACTAAATTGGTATGGGGGTCGGCCTTGTTTTCTTTTACCACAATGATAGAGGCGACGGCATCGGCCACCACTTTTCCCGCACCGTGGTGCCCATCTCCGGCCTTCTCTTCCAGCTGATTAATCATCTTTGCCGGATTTTCAGTCACCATTCGATAGAGATACTCGTCGGTAAAAATTTTGTTCATCCCTTCTTGCTTTAAATAGTTTCGGGCAATCTTTAGTTCTTCCAGTACTGACTTCGAGCCGGTGGGAGTCCAGTCTGAGCCAAGCGCCAGCATGACACCTGCCTTATGGGCGGCGGCGATATCGGCCGTTTGTCCGTAAAGGAGGAAGTTGGAGAATGGTGACCAGATGATTCCCATGCCCTGCTTGGCCATATGTTTGAGGCCTGCATTATTAATGCCCACAGCATGAATCAGGTTCACATTTTTTTGATCAAGACCGATAATTCGAAGAAGATCAAACTCAACTTGGTTGTACGGATCAATTCGCCGTCCTTCTGTCAGGTGCCCAATAATGGACGAATGATGAGGATGATTGATGTAGTAAATTTTCCCGGCAATGGTGGGATGAAAGAAAGACATGTAACGCAAAAATTTTGGGTGAACATCCGAGCAGGATTTTTCAAGCAAAGGCTTATCGGTGATGATCTTCAGCACTTCCTTATCCATCATCACTTCTCTTTTTAACTCGTACTCGGCAATTTCCAAGGCGGCCATAGTTTTGGCATCTCGCTTCTTGTCGAGCTGTGCCTTGGCAGCATCGCGCTTGGCGGTGAGCGCCTCGGTCTGCGTCTTATAGGCCTTTTCAATCGGCTCTTTTAAGCTTGGACATTTATTAAATAACACTTTCTGCAGAGCTTTTGAGAAGCTGTCACCCTTATCAACCAGGGGCTTCACTTCGGCCCAGATAAAGGTAAAGGAATCCGGGTCGACAACGTCGGTGGGGGCCTGAACGTTGAGCTTTGCGATGACCGGCTCGCCAGCGGCATTTTTCTTGTCATACAGAAAGCCGTCTCCGCCTTCAACATGATGAATGGCAAAATTCGACACACATGAGCTTGGGCCTTGAAGATAAGTCGTACCGAGAACCATGGCCTGTAGCTCGGACCATCGGAAGGCGGCACATTCCACCACGGTACCATAGTCCTTGATCCAGGGATTCATATTTTGGCTGACAGCTTCTGTATAATGAGACCAGTCACGCCATTCAAACCGATTGGCAAATTGACCGTGGGCCTCACCCCAAAGAGGCAGCATATTTTGCTTGGTATGGTTGTGCAGGTCGAAGAGACCGGGGTAGATAACGTCAAACTTATCTTTGGCGGCCTGTCCCAGCACCACCACTGGCACCTGCGCACCACTCTGAATTCCGGCGATCTCACTTTTTGTTATGGGAGTGACTTCCTTGATAATTCCATTCTCAATGATCACTTTTGAGAGATAGGATTTATTGATGGCCTTCCCGGTTAAGTAACGACCAGGAACCTTTCCGATCAGGATGGCATTCCCAAGTTCAGCGAAGGCCGAGGTGCTGATGATACCGAAGAGCCCGGCCAGACCACAGGCCTTTAAAATTGTATGGACGCGTTTGGAAGTCTTGGACATAGTAATCCCCAGTTAAAAGTATTTGGGGCCAGTTTAGCGGCCCCCAGAATTCGCGCCATCTTCTTGAATTTTTTACACGGTTGAAAGCATGAGGTATGCTGGAAGTTGTAATGAATACATCCCATGTCCCCCAAATTCTCTATCAAGACGAGCATTATCTCGGAGTCTACAAGCCGGCCGGCCTAAGCTCACACCCAACCCGTGATCCCAAGCGCCCTTCTCTTTTTACTTGGGTGGGAGAGCACTACCCCGAGCTGGCCTCGGCCACTTTGTCCCATCGACTGGATGTGGAAACCTCGGGAGTTCTTCTCTTTGCCAAGACGCGGGAGGCGCGACAATGCCTCGATCAGCTTTTTAAGCAGCATCTGATTCGGAAGACCTACTTTGGGCTGGCCTACGGAAAAGGGTGCTCCGAAAAATCCGGGACGTGGCAGGATTACGTTCGGGAGAATGTGCAGAGCAAGTTGTCTCGCATGGAAATCGTGAACACCGGGGGGGATCTGGCCATCACCGACTATGAAACCATTGGGGAAGGCCCTGGAGTGAGTTTGCTTCGCTTCTCGCCCCATACCGGCCGCAAGCACCAGATTCGTGCCCAGGCCGCCTCTCATGGCCATCCGCTCGTGGGAGATGCCTTGTACGGCCCTTTTAGTCAGGATCAGGGACTGCCGACATTCAGGCATTGGTTGCATGCTGCCGCGCTGGAATTTACCGATCCCCTCGGAAAAGGGGCCATTAAAATTGAATCACCTGTTCCTCAGGATTTTTATGAGCTGTTGCGAAAGGGAGTTCACAATAAGTATTTACTGCTGAACAAACCTTACGATGTCGTCTCACAGTTCTCAGGCGAGAAAGAGGAAAAAACTCTTGCCGCGATGGGATTGCCCGAGGATGTTTGGCCAGTGGGGCGGCTGGACAAGCGAAGTGAAGGGCTCCTCATTCTCACCAGTGATCGTCTCTGGCGGCATCAGATCATGAGTCCGGAAAGTCATAAGAGTAAAATTTATTGGGCGCTGGTGGATGGTCAACCATCCTCGATTGAACTTGAGACCTTGAGGGCCGGACCGGAACTGCGGGGAAAAAAAACCAGAGCATGTGAGGCCCGACTTTTGGCCGAGGACGAAGTGCATAGCAAAATCATGAACATGTATACCTCCGGTGTCCCCGTCCGTGAGCGAAAAAATATTCCCACCACCTGGCTGGAAATCATCTTACAGGAAGGCAAAAACCATCAGGTTCGCCATATGACGGCCGCCATTGGCCATCCTACCTTGCGCTTGCTCCGTGTAGGTTACGGTCTCTTTAAACCGACTGATTTATTACCGGGGCAATGGCGACCTCTTACGATCCAGGAAATTGTGCGACTAGGACAGTCTATTTCCCCTCAGTAAAGCTTCTCTTATCAAAGGCTTGGTTATTTTCGTTCAGCTAAAGTTTCGAGCAGAAATTTCCGAGAAGCAAGTGTGGAGAAATATTGTCGGACAAAATTTCGCCGGCGAGGAGAGGAGCATGGCCGATAATTACATGGGGCGCGTACGCGTCATTGAATTTGAGGACGAATCCGTCGAACTCAAACGCAAGCGGGAGATGAGGCTGAAGGCCCAGTGGCTGATCTATGATTTTGCCGCTTCCGAAAATGTGCCTCTCATCGATATTCTTAATTTTAAAAGTACCGACGCCTCTGGCGAGAAGATTCCGGTTGCCACCTTTGGGGTAAAAGATTCAGTATTTTCAGTCGCCGCTTGCTCAGATCAATTCCCGGTCACCGTCAATGGTGAGGCCATCGCCACAGGTCAGGTGGTGGGTCTGCAGATCAAAGATGTGGTGGAATTTCTTGAATGTAAATATCTTGTGAACGCTGATCCCGATTTAGAGGCCGACGAGGCCCGGCGAATCTTGGGCCAGCAGGTTATTGTACGAACAACTTTAGGGTTGAAACGTGGCTCACAAAATAAGGAAGAGCAGTATAAAAATTTGCGTCGTGAGCGGGATGATTGCAAACAGTTGCTGGAAATATCCAAGATGAAATTGCGTGATGCTGCTAGCAAGAAACAGCTTATGGCCGCGATTATCGCTAAACGCGAGGAATTGAAGCAGCAATTCATGATGTGTAAGGTCCAGGTCGCCGAGATTGAGTCACAGAATTTAGAGAAGGTCATTCAAGAGAATAGTGTTATTTTGCAAGATCTTGAGGATAAGGTGACGAAGACGGAAAAAGATCTGGCGCAGATGAAGGAAGCACTGGAGCGCAGAGACAAGATGGAAGCTGAACGCAAAAAACAAATGATGGAACGGGACCTCGAGCGCGAGGAAGAAGATTTGCGAAAGAAACTCGACGAATTACAAAAGAAACGCAAGAACGTTGCCTAGCTTTCAGTGCCGTGAAATTCTCCAGAATACGATAGAATCCCCACTCAAACTCTCTCATGTTGAACACTCCCAAATGCCATGTAAACCTTACAAAGGTGAACAAACTTTGTGCACCACCAGTAAATCAGCACAATCATTGGAGAAACGGCGGTCCGCTTTCCCTTTTTTTCTGTAGAGAAGTGTGTTCGCCTCAGCGGGAGCAAGAATGCTATAGACCTGTGCTATAGTACGCCTCAGGAAAAGTAGGGAGATATTATTTTATGAAAACACTATCGGCCATCTTATTACTGCTCTCATTATCACTCGCAAATTTCACCGCATTTGCCGAGGATCACGAAGGTCCTGCGAACGAGATGACGATTGAAGAATCCCTAGATCAAGAGAAATCCACCACCAAGTGGGAAGAGGAAAATAAATTTTTAGTCGAAAGCACTCGCACCACCTCATCCATCAATGAGCAAGATTCGGATCAGGTTGAATACGAAGTTATCGAGCAGTAAGCCGATTAAATAATAAAGGTAATTTCTTTTCCACCACAATTCCTTCCGGACCAAGTTTGCACGAGTAGGGCAGAATAGCGATTCCCCTGTCAAACACCCGCTTGAGCAGATCACTATAAACTGGATCAATATGCGAGGCCGGCGAAAAGGCCTTCACATCTTCTCTCGTAATAATAAATAACATAGCTGCATCATTGCCCTTCTCCGCAAAGGCCAGAAGCTCATGCAGATGCTTTTGCCCTCGCACGCTGACGGAGTCGGGAAAGTAAGCAATCCCGTCTTCCTCACGCAAGCTGACGTTCTTAACCTCGGTCAAGCATGGAGGAGCTCCCTCCTGCTCAAGGTAAAAATCGATTCGAGAGTTTCCAATTTTAAATTCGCGCTGAATTTTCTGATATTGCTTCAGCTCCCCAATGTTTCCCTCGGTGAGGGCCTCGTAGGCAATCTGATTGGTGAGGGAGGTGTTCACTCCAATGTAACTTTCACCGTTAAAGGTCATTTCCAAGGTGTAGGGAAGCTTTCTGGTCGGGCCTCGCCTTTCCGAAACCAGTCCTACCATGCCTGGGGCAAGACAGGTGCGCATGCTCCCGGTGTTCGGCGTGTGGGCCGTGATAACTTCGCCGCCATCCAATTCTAAATCGGTAAAAAAACGTTTATAACGTTTGAGAATTTTTCCCCGTATCAGTGTTGGAAATTGCATCTACTCGATTTCTAAAATGAAGAATGTTGCCTTCGGCGCTACTCTCTCGAGGACATTTTTTAAAGTTTCATCTTGAATATAGGATTCGGCCGGTTCAGTGGCACGGGCCCAAGTTCCTATTTGATTGCGAAAACGACGAGCGTAATGGCAAGAGCTCGAGTCCTCTACCAAGGCAACTGTACCATTTAAGGTTTTTAAATAGCTTAAGCAGATGTGCAAACCTTCTAGCGGAAATTCCTGAGGGAAGAAGACCTGAGTCACTTCACCTTCTAGAGTGACAGTCTCTTCGTTAGCTTGTGCGCTCACGGGGCCCACCCAAAAGAGGGCAGTGATGGCGATGAGTAAGATAAATGCTAGATGCGTCTTCATAGTAAGGCGGTTATAATACGTTCTTACTCCCTCTGACACTAGATTAAAGTCATAGAGGCAATCTAATAAACAGATAGGTGATTTTTATGAGTGACTCCCGATCAACGATGGCCATGGCCGATACCTTGATTGCTCTTGGGTGCGTGAAATTTTCTCCCCATGAGCCATTTCTTTACGCGTCGGGCCTTAAGGGCCCCATTTATTGTGATAATCGAAAAATATTAAGCCATGTGGCCGCCCGAGAGCTAGTGGCCCAGCTTTTCACCGATATGGTCAAAGAGTGGCAGTCAGAGGGCCTGGAGTTCGATGCGGTTGCCGGTCTGGCCACGGCCGGAATTCCCCATGCCACCCTGCTGGCCGATCGCCTGAAATGCCCAATGATCTATATTAGGTCCAGTGCCAAGGAACATGGGGCGAAAAATCAACTTGAGGGCGATATAAAACCAGGCATGCGCCTTCTGCTGATTGAAGATCTGGTCAATCAGGCCAGTTCCTTAGAGAAGGCTTGCCTCGCTGCCCGGCAAGTGGAAACTGTACCGGTGGGGGCCCTGGCGATCGTCGACTACAAGATGCCCCAGGCCATTAAAATTTTAAGCAATCAGGGCCTGGTTTTGAAGTCCCTGGCAACTTTCGAAGATCTGGTGCTTGCTGCAGAAAGACAACAGATGTTTGATCAAAAAGCTAAGGATATCCTCATGGCTTGGCATAATAATCCCACACAATGGTCTTCAGATAATTCACAGAGGCCTACCTGATTTTTTTTAGCTTTGCTGGACTCAGCTTTTCTTTAGCTGAAATGTTGTTAGAATACTCCAACATTACATTTATCAATCGTGGCAAATATTTTAGGAGGATTTCATGACTGAGACAGCAAAGATTATCGTTGCCGGCAAAACCGTTGAGTATCCTGTTATTCAAGGTACGGAAGGTGAGAAGGCCATCGATATCTCAAAACTTCGCGCGGATACAGGTTGTATTACTCTTGATAATGGACTGATGAATTCTGGCTCATGTAAGTCGGCGGTTACTTTCCTGGATGGGGAGAAAGGCATTCTTCGCTATCGTGGATATTCCATCGACGAGTTGGCGGAAAAGGCCATCTTTCGTGAAGTGGCATACCTCTTGATCTATGGCGAATTGCCCAACAAGGCCCAGTTTAAACAATTTTGCGATCGCGTTCACAAATATTCCAGCCTGCCCGAAGGTGTTTACAAAATTCTGGATCAGTATCCCCTGGATGCTCATCCCATGGCGGTGGCAAGTTCGGTCCTCGCCGGTCTTTCGGCCTTTTATCCTAAGTATCTCAAGAGTGACTTGAATTCTGAGGATAAGGACGAGGTCATGGCGCAAATTTTTGCCCAATTCAAATTGATCATCTCTTACTTCTATCGCCGAACAAAAGGGATTACCGAGCGCGTTCCCACACGACAAGATCAGACTTATGCCGGCGATTTTATCAATATGATGTTCCACAAGCCGGGCTTTAACATCGATCCTGAGATTTCCCGCGCTCTTGATATTCTTCTTATCCTTCACGCCGATCATGAGCAAAACTGCTCGACCTCCACAGTGCGCGTGGTTGGTTCAAGTAAGGCCAACGTGTTCGCGGCGGTGTCTGCCGGTATCGATGCCCTCTGGGGACAATTACATGGGGGGGCCAATCAGGCCGTGCTCGAAATGTTGGAAGAAGTCCGCCAAGATGGTGGAGATGTCAGCAAGGCCATTGCCAAGGCCAAAGATAAAAACTCCGGTTTCCGCTTGATGGGATTCGGCCATCGCGTTTACAAGAACTTCGATCCTCGCGCCAAAATTATCAAAGTGGCGTGCGACACAGTTCTTAACCGTCTTGGTGTCAAAGATCCATTGTTGGATATCGCCAAAGGGATGGAGGCCGCGGCCTTAAAAGATCCTTATTTCAAGGAGCGTTCACTTTATCCGAACGTGGATTTCTACTCAGGTATCATCTATCGTGCTCTTGGTATTCCGACAGAGATGTTCACCGCCATGTTTGCCTTAGGCCGCATTCCTGGCTGGCTGGCCCAGTGGAAAGAAATGACTGAAGATCCAATGACAAAAATTGTGCGTCCACGTCAGATTTACACCGGTGCTAATCAACGTCCCTTTGTCCCAATGGAAAAGAGATAGATATAAATCGGTTAATTAACGAAGAAAATGTGCGGGCCTCACTCTTGGAACCAACCTTGAGTGAGGCCCGCCTACTTTCGCTGGTGGGCAAACTTTCTTCCGGGTTTACAACTGATCGCCATGATTTAGATTCTTATGGGCTTTCGGCCGAGCAAGTTTCCGCCTACACTTATTTTTACTTCCCCACCAACATTCCCGCCTTGAGCTATCTGCTTGATCGACTTCCATCATCGTTACGCCACGAGCTCAAGACCTCGATCTTCATGGATTGGGGCACCGGTCCCGGGACCTACCTGGTTGCCTGGGCGCGCTATTTTTCATTGGAAAAGGGCGCCAAATTATTTGCAATTGATCAATCACCCTTGATGTTAAAGCAGGCGCAAAAAGTTTGGAGCAATTTTGGGGCGGGCGAAATAGAAGTTTGCTGGGAAAACCCGCAAAATATTTTAACTTCCAAGCGAACACAGTTGGTCGGGACCGAAAAGAAAATGACCCTCTGTTTTGGCAACAGCATGAATGAAATGGGATGCCAAAAGACCTTGCAGATCATTCAACATCTGGCACCCGATTTCGTAATTTTTTTAGAGCCTGGTACGCCGGCGGTGTTCAAGGAGATGCTTGTGATCAGACGCGAGCTTACCCAGCTGGGCCACAAGAATGTGTTCCCATGCCCGGAGAGTAAGCTGTCTTGCCCGATGGATCAGTCGCAAGGGCACGACTGGTGTCATCAGATTATGCTCACCACCCATGACCCGAGCATTGAACGACTCTCCCAAAAGCTGCATCTTGATCGCCGTACTCGACCTTTGCTGGCGCATGTTTATCATCGGGCCGGTGATCTGGAAAAATCCGCATCAGCGCGGATCGTGCGATCATTCCCACCCACCAAGGCCAGCTATCGTTTTCTGGTATGTCGGATGGGGGAGGAGTGTCTGGAAAATATAGAAATCGAATTTCTGATACGTGATACTGATTCCCCGATGAGAAAAAAATTAGACAAGCTTCGATCTGGTGATATTCTCAACTTTGAGATGAAGGAAGCGCTGACAGCGCAAAAAATTCGGGCGAAAGGCCTGAGATAACCAGGAGACCTCATGGAAACGATGTCACTTGAATCCGCCCAAAAAGTCATCGGCGCGTGTCTGCGCACCGTTCTCCAGGCAAAAAAAAAGCGCAACCAGGAATGGGCCTCTCGAGGTAGCGGAGTTTCCAAGAGCACGATCTCCAATTTACTGAATGAAAAAAGTCTCCTCGGCCCTGCCCCCCTCCTGAACATCGCCCGTTTTTTATTAGGAGACCTGAACCGGCCGTTTTTAACACCGCAAGAAAAAACATTTTTGAAAAAATTTTTGACCGACTTTGAAAAAACACCTTTGTTCAAGACTGACGAACAGTTTTCCCTGAAGATTGAGCGTTACCTGCTTGAGCATGATGATGTGGCCTTGCGCACTTTTCTTCTGGCCTCGCATCATGCCGGAGTTTCAGCCAAAGAACTGTTTGACCTGGGTCAGGGATACCTGGATCATCTGGGGCGTTTTTTGACAAAAAAATGGGTCTATGAGGATAGCGGTCGTTATCATGCCACCTCGAAGCAGTTCTATTTCAAATCACATCAACTGACGAGGCGTCTGGCGATTTTGGCGGCCAGCTCCATTCGACCGGATTTGTGGAATAAGGCCACCGAATCCGGTGCTCCAAACTTTTGTATGATTATCAATGAGTCCCTGACCGGCGAGGCGGCAAAAGAAATTGTCGCAGACCTGGTCAGAGTCACAGACAAGATTGAAAAATTTATTCAAGACCCTACTAAAAAGGGGCCCGTTCATCTCGTCTTCCTTGGGCTGCTGGAATCCCTGACCCATGGGCGGGAAAAAAAATAGAATTTCTAGGAAGGTGCCAGCGCCCGATAGAAAGTCCCGCTTGAAATTTTCAGATCCTGCAGGGTTTTTCTCACGTGCCGCTGATTTTGCTCATAAATCGCGCGGACAAGAGTCTGTTCCAAGTTTCTCAGAAATTTTCGCAGTCCCTGCTTCTGCAGCTTTTGCCAGGTGATATTGTCCAGCGGGCCATCGTGATGTTTGGGAGGCCTGAATAATCCCTCCCAGTCGTTGATATGCGGGTACAGGGGATGATTTCGCAACCCGCTGAAGAGATTGGCAGCTTCACGCACATTTCCCGGCCAGGTATGCTGCTCGAGACTTTGTAACGCGGTTTTATCGAGATGCAGATCGGCCTTTATGAGCGCCAGTTTGCTCAGAATATTCGGGAGCTGCTCCGGTAGCTCTCGCAATGCCTTTAAGAAAATACTCTGACACTTTAGCCGTGAATAGAGATCTCCCCTGAACTCGCCTTTGATGACTTTCTTGGCCAGCGATATCTGAGAGGTGGAAAGACTCGTTACCCGATCATGCTTTATAAACTGGTAAACCTTTGCCTGAAGATGCAGGGGAATGAGCTCAACTCCATCGAGGAGAACAAGAATTTCCATGTGGTGATGTCCCGTCATTCCAAAGCTGTGCTCGAGTTGCTCGCTCGTGAGACCCCCACAATCCAGACATACCAGATGCAGTGGCTTGGCCTTTTTTTTGTGGGAAGCCAGGTGATGGGCCAGGTTAGTTTTGCCTGTCCCCTTTTCACCTTCGATGAGAATCGACTTGCCTAAACGTACGGCCTCTTCCAAAATTTTTTGCTCATTGGCAGAGATAAGCGGCGTATAAAGTTGCATTCCAACCTCCCGATGTTCTGTGAATTATGCTTGAACTTCAGAAGGTGAGGCATGAAAAGGGGCCTGTTTTGTACGGATTGTGTTTTTCAAAAATTAAAAACTCGGTATCCCATTTCTTAAAAAATGATTATCACTGTAACTAGTTGAATTTGTGGCTGAACTCGCCCTATGATGAGGACTTATTCAATATACACAGCTCATTTCCCGATAAGAACACGGGTGAGGTGGCATATGGGTAAAATATTTTTTTGCAGTTTTATTCTCCTGTTCTCCCTGATGTGGCAACCGGCCTTTGCCAGTGGCCCCAAGTGTGAGGAGGCCTTGAGAGATGCCGATCTCTTCGTTCGTGATGTGCGGTTGACATGTGAAACATTAAAGCAATGTCTGGTTCGACGGGACACCTGCGTATCAGATGGCATCCCTAATACCCAGTCGAAATGTGAAGCGGTAGACGAGTGCATGGGGAATCGCGATACTGACTTTGGCGATTCGGCCCAGTGTCGCTATCAGTGGACTAAAACCGCAGATCAATTTACATGTAGTTTAAAGCGAAAATTATTCGCCTCCCAAGAGCGTTGTCCCGGTCGAACTTTGACTGGAATGGGTTTTGTCGGCATGGTACTTCTGCAAGGGGATGTGATCGATTATGCGGTTGATTCTGGTTTTAATTGTGAAGCGGTCAATCTGCACTTCAAATCCAGGACCAAGAGTCTTGAGAGGGCCAGGCAAAAAATTATAAAATTTTGTGTCCGTGGCGGTGAACGCGCCCAGGCATTCACAACCCCTGCGTGTATCGAATCACGAGATTTTAAGGCCAGATCAGACGGTCAGCATGCACTTCCGGCCGGCGCAAGCAATGCCACTCGTGTGAATGATGGCAGAGATGGCAGTGGCAGCGGTCATGAGGGCGGTGGCGAGGAATCAGGTGGTGGTGGTGGACCCAAGGCCACGTCCCGATAAGTTAATTCGGAGCTGATTCGATCAGTGTGAGAGAAATCCCCTGATGGGCCATTTTGATAAAATCTTCCTCAATTTCATGTTCCTCGGCCTTGAGCTTTTCAAGTTGTGTCAGCGCCGTTAAATAGGATTTCCATGCATCCTCCACTGGGCCTGGGAGATTGTGAGGCATATCATCTCCGATGGAGAGGCCTTGAAGATGATGGGCTTCGAGGAGGCGGGCCAAGATTTCCAGCCGTCCCATATACTTTTCTTCTAATCGTTCCAATTTTTCTTCAAAATGTTGCAGCTTCTGCGGGGCGCGAGTCGTGGGGGCCGGTGAAAGCTGTCTTTCCAGGGGTTGGATGGAGGACGAGATTTCTGCCACGGCATCTTCCTCAACCACAATCGGTTGCGATAAATATTGCCATATAGACCAGCTTAATAGGGGAAGAATAATAAGGGCCGCAATCACCTTTTTCATGGGCGAGATTTTAATCAGTAGTGGAATTTGGTGCAATAGGATAGGTAAAAGTCACAGGGCAAGTGACTTATTTAGCTGGCTTGCCACCTGCATAGGCGTTGCCAAATTTCTTCCTAAATTTTTCAATACGTCCTTCGGAGTCAAGGATTTTTGCCTTGCCAGTATAGAAGGGGTGAGTGGCCGAGGAAATGTCCACTTTTACACAAGGATATTCCTTACCGTCTGCCCATTTCACAGTTTCCTGAGTTTTAATTGTCGAACGGGTTAAGAACGCAAAATCGCCAGATACGTCCTGGAAAACAACAGCACGATATTCTGGATGGATACCCTCTTTCATACGAACCTCTCGCTTGGATAGATATACTTATAAGCGCGGTAATTTCCCAAAAAGGACCCGATTCGTCAAGAATTATTAAGGGGTTGCAGTCAACTAAGAACAATAATTTAGTGGGCGTGGCAAGTACTACACCCCGATTTCGGAACGGTCAGATCGAGAAAAGGCCAGTGGCCATAGGTTTGATTTAAAAATGTGATGGCATCCGCAAGGTCGTGAAAGGCGCGCTGATAGATCTCCTGCCCCTCTAGCTCGGTTACTGTGGCGAAGTAAACAAACTTTATTTCTCCGCTTTCGGCATGTTCGCCCCCCATTGAGATAAAGGCGCGCTGTCGTGAAGTCTGGTAGCAGCAAAAATTCCAATTTTCTAATCTCACTCTATTCAAGATGAACCTCTCGTTAATAAAGACTATAAACGTAGCACCCACCCTATTGTCAACGTGCTTTTAATTGGTTATGTTTCCTCCCCGTGAATAACTGATGGCGTTGCTGGAGGATTGTATGGCAAAGGGGCCCCGAGTGATTGTGACTTTAGAGTGTACTGAAGCAAGAAAGGATGGGAAAACTCCATCACGCTATACAACTACCAAAAATAAAAAGACGACTCCCGATCGTTTGGAAATGAAGAAGTATAATCCGCACCTGCGTAAACATACTTTGCATAAAGAAATTAAGTAGGTTTCTACCTCTTTAATCAAGTCAACTATTCCTCAAAATAGGTCTCAGACAGGCCTACCTGGGTTGTATTTTTTCCTAAGCCCTGGCTTCGTAAATCCCGATAAAATATGGGTAAGTTGCCTTGTTCAGGGAGAATCCTCTGGCCTTAAAGATTCTATTGGCGGACCCATCAAATGAGTGGTTGGACTCAACCGCGGCGTATTTAAAGCAAAATATGTACGAAGTTGAAGTGGTGAATAGTGGCAAGAAGGCCCAGCTGTCACTTTATAACCGCCAGTTTTTTGCTGTCATCCTTAACCTTGCCATCAAGAATCACACCGGACTAGAGGTTTTGAAATTTGTTCGCGCCAAGCATGCCGGTCAGAGAGTGGTGGTCATGTTGGACAGCTTGGAGATGCTCAAAAAGGACGATTTGGATGTTCAGAAACTGGTAAAGATGGGGGCCACAGAGGTGATGGTCAGGCCCTTTACCATGGAGCAGCTCAAGGATGTTTTGGAAGGTCAGCAGACGATTGATGATTTAGTAAAAAATATTCCCAAGCCTACCGGGTCGACTGCGGAGATGGAGGTGTCCGAGTCGGACGCCAACTTTACCAAAGTCAAAATCGAAGAGTTTTATACCGGCAAGGCAATTCTTTTTAATGTCTATATCCAGCTGGGTTCAAACAAGTATGTCAAAATTCTGTATGCCGGCGACACCTTTTCCCTGGAGCGATTAAATCGATATAAAAATGAAAAGGGTGTTCAATTTTTGTATTTCCACAATGCTGATCGACAAAAATATATTCAGTACTGCAATTTTCTGGCATCAAAAATTATTGCCAGCGAAAAAGTAAGCGGGCCTGCCAAGGTGAAAATGATGAAGGCCACCGCCGAAAAGCTCATCGAGGAAGTGTACTCGGTGGGACTGAAGCCCCAGGCCGTAGAGGAGAGCAAGCAGCTGGCCCAGAATATGTATCAGCTTCTGGAAAATCAAACCGACCTTTATCAGGTGTTGCGAGAATTTCAGGAGTTCGATCCTAATGCCTACACTCATTCCTACTCGGTAACTCTTTTTGCCACGGCCATCATCAAGCAGTTTGAATGGCAATCAAAGGTCATGATTGAGACTACCGCCCTGGCCTGTCTGCTCCACGATATCGGCAAAGTAAAAATGCCAAGGGAGTTGGTGGATAAAAGGCCCTCGCAGATGTCTCAGGCTGAGTTAGAGATTTATAAAAAACATCCGGAATTTGGTGATAAAATTTTGAGTAATAATTTGATGATTGGGCAGAATATTCGCCAGATCATTTTGCAACATCATGAGTACTTTAACGGCACCGGCTTTCCCAATGGACTCAAGGGTAACAAGGTTTTGAGTATCTCCAATATCATCTCTCTGTGCGATGATTTTGTGCATTTCATGATCACGGATCAAACCGCGCCACCGGAAACTTTGAAAAGGATTTTAGTTAATACCGAACTCGTGAAGCGCTATAATAGTGTCATTTTGGAAAACTTCATCAAGATCTTTGTCGATCCGGAAAAGATTACGAAAAACAGCTCCCTGCCCAGCAATTCCCGCATGGTTCCGCACAAGCGTGCGGCATCCTAGGTCGCTTGATCTTTAGTAAAATAATTTTTTGATTGGGAGTTTTTTTAAGCGTTGGGCCGACAGCTGCTCCCATATTTTGAAGTAGTCCTTTGCTACCAAATAGGGGTACTGCAGGTGTTTCGCGCTAATTAAAAAATGTGAGCGCTTATCAATTTTAAGCTCAGGCATTGGTTTTTCCATAAGATCGCTAATGGCGTACTCAACAACCGTACCGCCCGCCAGTTCGACTTCCATCGTCCATTGGGGGGTGGTTTTGGCCTTGGTGATATTGGCTTGGGCACTTTCCGGGATAACATCCAAGATGGCCTGGGCCTTGATGGAGAGAAAATCTTTTAAGAGCTCATTGACCAGGTCCTCCTGCAATGGATTGCCGGCACTGTCTGACCATTCCTTATTGCCTTTTTGTACCGCCTTAAGAATCAGATTACTGTCGCTTTTCAGGGCACGGTAAAAGGCAATTGATTGCACTCGCTCCGGCAGATACGGTGCGACTTTTGATTCAATAAACTTGGCCAGATCCATGGTTTCTAAATTTTCACTAATCCCGTCGATGTGAAAAATAGCGTTTTTGGTATTAACGGAAATATAGGTGGAGTTATCGATGGAGTTGCTCAAGCCAAAACGGATGGCCCAGGTTTTTCCGTCTTGGTTCTTTAAGTCCAATTCCAGGACGGGTGAATCGAGGGAGAAGTTATAGGTGTTAATGGGTTCAAATTCGTAAATTTTGCGAATCTTGAGCTTATAGAGCTGTCCTAGAATGGTGCGAATGGGGGCGCTGGAAGCCGGAAACATTCGAGGTTTGGTAAGCTGCCATTCGAAGGATTCTGAGCCTGGTCGATTCAGGAGAAAGTCACCCAATCGATTTTTAAATCGCATCTCAACGATATTTTCAAAATCTCCTTCCTTAAAAACCAGCTGGGTCTCCTCAATCGTCGACTGGCCAATTTTGGGGGCTTGGTAAAAATCAGTATAGAGGGCCACCGTGAAAGTGAATAAAACAAAAAAGAGAAACAGAAAGGTTGAGAGAGTATGGGATTTAACCATGGAACGATATGCTCGCTTTTTGTAACTTCCGTTGATACGATAGCGCCAATTTTAGCTTGGGCCTTCACGGCCGTATAGGGGATTCTCTAAAACGCAATTTTTCACAGAAAAATAATGCGGAGAGACGTTCCGGAGGTAAAGATAAATATGTCCAACTCAAGTATTGATCTCATGGCTTCCCTCAAAACGGGCGGCCTGATCATGGTGCCATTGTTAATCTGTTCCCTTCTGGTTTGGGCGGTGGCCTGTGCCAAATGGCTCTCCATTCGTAATTTCAAAAAAGAGTTAGCGCTTGTCAGTCAAAAAATCCCAACTCTTCTAAGTGAAAAGAAGATTCACGAGGCGAAAGGCCTGTGTCAGATGGTCGAGTGCCTGGGCCCCTCGATGGAAGCCATGCTACAAGGTCCCGGTGACAACACTGAGATGTGGAAATCTCGAGTCGGTCGTCGACTGGCAGACGCCTTTGCTGATCTGCGGAGTTCCATGTGGATATTAGGTACGATCGGCCCATCAGCTCCGTTCATTGGTTTATTCGGGACCGTCGTGGGGATTATTAAATCCTTCGAATCGATTGCGACGACTGGGAAAAGCGGTTTTAACGTTGTCGCGGGGGGGCTGGCTGAAGCTTTGGTTGCCACGGCCGCCGGTATCATGGTGGCGGTTATGGCGGTTGTGCTCTACAACTATTTTCAAACCCGTTTTGGCGAACTGCAGGCCCGCACCCGTCATCTCCTGGAAGATTTTATGGATGTCATGCAGGAAAATAAACAGGAAAACACATCAAGAGAACAGGTGAGGTGAGCGTGTCTTTCAACTCATCATTAAACGATCACGATTCTGAACAGGGACAAACTCCTATTCAGACCGAGATCAACATGACACCTTTGATTGATATTATGCTCGTGCTTCTGATTATTTTCATGGTGACTTCCTCCGTCTCTCTGGACTCCGGGCTTGATATCGATCTTCCCAAGACCCAAAGTGTCCGCGCTAAAAATGAAAGTAAGTCCGTGCTGGTATCCCTCGACCGCGACGGGGCCTTATTTGTTCAGGGGAAAAAAATCGATTCAGACCAATTGTTTGCGGCCATCCAGTCATCGCTGGCCGCCGAGTCTGCTAATTTAGTGATCTTTCAAGGTGATGAAAATGCCAAGCTAGGGCAGGCCATGGCCATCATGGATACCGCTAAGCGTGCCGGTGCCCAAAAATTTGCCATTGCAGCGGAAGAAGAGAAACATTCAAAATAAATTTTAAATTACACGTCCAGGTTGGCAAGGTCGTCGAGCCCATCGCCTTCGCTGGCGGGCTTTTTCGGTTTGACTTCCTTCTTTACCGTGGTGAGATCGGGCTCAATTGATTCGAGAAATTCGCGAAGGAGGGTGCGCTCTCCAGGTTTCAGAAACGTAAATTTGACACTGATCCTGTAGGGGAGCTTCTGGCCGCTGATAATGCGGCTCTTCATACTATAGTGACGACAGTAAACCACATCAGCATTGACGATAAATCTTTTGGGGATAAGGAATTCAATAACAATGGCTTGTCCTTCGGAAAAGCGCTTTCCAGCAAAGAAGGACATCTTATCCATATAGATTTCGCCCAGCATAGTTCGTCCGTGACAAAGCTTGGCGGCCTCAATCGCCGGTGTTTTTTGGCGAATCACAATCGGGGCGTCCGGGTCGGGTTGGGGAGTGGTTGGTTCGGCCATTGCCGCCTCTGCTCCTGCCTCCGTTGGTACGACTTCAACGGGTGCTGCACCTTCCGGTGGGGCCTGGTCCTCAAGGGCCGCAGGATCATCGGTCGGGGGAGCGTCTTGTCCGCCCTTGATGAGATTAAGTGCCGGCTTGCTGTCTTCAGATTTTATGTCTGAGGAGCCAGAGGGATGGGGCGTATATTCGCTGATCAATCCTTGCAAGTAGCTGGTGACTTCCTCGTTCGCGGTAGATCCATCCGGCCCACTTTCCTGTGCCAGATGCTCTTTGATCCGGGCCTCCACTTCGTCCCGAAGGGACCAAACTCGAAGGGAGATTTTTTTAACGAGGACGGGATCGTTTGATTGTCGATGAATCATATTATTATTTTAAGCTAACGCCTGGCAAAAATGGAGGGGGAGTAAAAAGGGCAATTCTTACCAGGATGGGTGAGCAGTGCAGCAAACCAATACGCTTTTACTATTAGTAAAAATTTATCGAGGCCATGGAAGGCCTTGATTAGGCGTTGAAGGAGTAACAACATGAGAAAGGCCGTGAAAGGAATTGGTTTGTGTGCCTTGGCGTTCCCGTTACTGGGGATGGCAACGGTGGATTTGCAGTCTCCCCATGTCCCCGGGGAACTTATTATTAAATTGAAAGACGGGGTAAACGTATCCCGTTTTACAGAGAACAAGGGGTTGGGGGCCCAATGGTCCAAATCTTACCACGTGGGATTTGGCGAACTTGTGCATATCAAGGTGAGCGATAAGGCCGATTTAGGTAAGACAATTTCCAACATCGCGAGTATGGAAGGAGTTCAGTACGTCGAACCTAACTACATTTACACAGTCGGAAATCCGATTCACCACAATAACTTTGTATCACAAGGAGAGGACTCACCTCTTGCCCCCAACGATCCGCGCTTTGGGCAGTTATGGGGACTCAATAACACTGGAAACAACTCACCCGATGGAAGTCGCGGTGTGGCCGGTGCCGATATTCAAGCTTTCCGCGCCTGGGATATAAGCAAAGGTGATCGCCGGGTGAAGGTCGCCATTATTGATACTGGCATCGATTATAACCACGAAGATATCAAGGCCAATATGTGGACAAATGAGGCCGAAGCTAATGGTAAGGCCGGCGTTGACGACGACAAAAACGGATATATCGACGATGTTCACGGATATGACTTTGCCAATAAAGATGGAGATCCTCTCGATGGCCACGGCCACGGGACTCATTGCTCCGGGACGATTGGAGCGGTTCATGACAACGGTATCGGCGTTGCGGGCGTAATGGCCAACGTGACAATGGTGGGAGTGAAGTTTTTGACAGATGCCGGATCAGGAACAACGGCCGATGCCGTACTCGCGATCGATTACGCCACCAAGTTAGATGTGGATATCATGTCCAACTCATGGGGCGGCGGCGGTCGTTCAGAGGCCCTGTTTGATGCGATTAAACGGGCCAGTGATAAGGGAATCCTCTTCGTTGCGGCGGCCGGCAACAGCAGCAGTGATAACGATCAGACTCCCAACTATCCTTCAAACTATGAAGCACCCAATGTGGTCGCGGTGGCGGCCCATACAAATGGGGATGGATTGGCTTCATTCTCTTCCTATGGCCAGCGAACTGTGCATGTGGCAGCGCCCGGACATAAAATTCTCTCGACGGTAACCAACAATGGATATGACGTTTACTCAGGAACATCCATGGCCACACCTCACGTCTCAGGGGTTTTAGGTCTGCTTCTCTCGAAAGAGGGCGGTCTCACGGTTGCTGAAGTGAAGGAGCGTTTGCTCCGGACATCAGAGCCGATCAGGGCCTATCGGAAAAAGACGATCTCTGGTGGGCGTATCAATGCCTACAACCTGCTGACAAACACCCGCCCGGTCAGTCGCGAACCGGACCCAAGTGCCTGGCATGTTGTAAGATTGGAGAAAAAATTTGAAACTGATCATCCCTATCTGCACGGCCAAAATGTGGCCAGGGAGTTTGTGGTTCCGGGGGCAAAGTATGTACGCGCTAGAATCAAGCGCTATGATTTGGAATCAGGCTATGACTTCTTAAAGGTGACGGGAAAGGCCAGAAATGAAATCGAGTCCATGTCCGGTGCTGGGGCCGACTACGTAACCGACTTTGTCGATGGTGATACGTTACGCCTGGAATTCACTTCTGATAGCTCGGTATCGAAGTGGGGATTTTTAGTGGAGGAGCTGGAAGCTGTATTGGAATAGTCTTTCCACTGATGATGTTGTGACATCCTCATTAATAAAAAGGGCCGCGAATTCGTGGCCCTTTTTATTATTAAAAAATGAAGAGAAATTAAGATTAAACAAATAAGCGTTTGTTTTTCTTCAGATATTTCGACAATCCCCCAACTTTATCAAGGGAGCGAATGGCCTTGGCAGAGACCCTTAACCGTACTGTTTCACCTGATTCTGAGTCGAAAATTTTCTTAGTTTTAAGGTTAATCTGTGAGCGTTTTTTAGTTTTAATGTTTGAATGGGAAATCTTGTGTCCAACGAGTCTTTTTCTTCCGGTTAACTGGCATTGCTTTGACATGATCTGATCCTTGTTAGTACATAAAGAGGCGGAACTATATCTAAAGTCAACTTATTCGACAAGTCTTTACTGCCCAATTAGGCCTTTTGCCCTTTGAGCAATACCTTGGGCGTCGAATCCATGTTTTTTATACAGATGGGAAGCCAAGTAGGCGGATTGTCCAAAGTGTCCTTCAATCCCTAGGCCCGCTGCCTTGCCTTGCCATGAATTAACCACGAGATTGTGGATGAGTGTGGCACCCATGCCCCCGATTAACTGGTGATCTTCGACTGTGATCAGAGTGTTTTTATTTTTGGCCAGGAGCTTCTTAAAAGTCTCGGTTTCCGGTCGGTTGATAAAGATATGGTTGTACACCGATGCTTCAATGCCTTGCTTGGCCAAGAGCTCAGCGGCCTCGATGGCCAGTTCAGTCGTGGGACCAGTCCCCACCAGGAGAATGTCTCGCCCCTCTCGCACCAGCTGTCCTTGACCCCACTCATACTTTGTCGTGCCGTTGTTTTCACAGAAATTTTCCCGGCCATAAAAGAATAGGGTGGTGGCAGGAACCCGTCCGGCCAGGCGTTCTCGTTCAAACTGCAAAATGGCTTGCTCTAAATAATATTCTGCCTCGCTTGAGGTGCTGACAGAGAGAACCTGAATGTGGGGGATGCAGGCCGTGGCGGCAAAATATGTGGTGGCCTGGTGACTGGCACCGTCTGCGGCATCCTGAAATCCGGTGTGGGAGAAGAGCCCGATGACCGGGCCCAGTGAGAGGCCAGACATCATGAGAGGAAGATTCCCTTTTGTAATGCCAAATTGGGCGAAGGTGTCGACCACCGGGATATGGCCCGAGCGAGACAGGCCCACGGCGGTGGAGACCATGTTGGCTTCGGCAATCCCCACATCAAAGGAGCGCTCGGGAAAATTTTTGTGAAAGTCGGCTACCCCTGTGGAGCCCTGCACATCTGAGGCAACTGAAATAATGGGAAGGCCTTGCTTGGCCATCTTAATCAGGGCCTTGGAGAGTCCTACCTGAACTTTTTCACGCTTGGGACCGCTACTCGCACTCGCGTTGGACTTGGTAGGAGCGCTGGCCAAAATTTCCTTGGCCCAGGAGTCAAATTCCTGAGGAACGCTTTCGCCTTGATAAATTTCTTTTAAAAATTCTCCTAATTTTGGGTCATACGCTTTGAGGGGATAGCCGTGGCCCCCGCTGGCGCTTTGCTCAGTGGCTTGAATTCCCTTGCCCTTGATGGTGCGGAAAATTATTGCTACCGGAGACTCGGCTTGGTTTTTAAGCTTCTCAAATCCAGTCTCAATTGCCTGATAGACCTTTTCTAAGTCGTGACCTTCCTCCACAAAAGTGACATTCCATCCAAGGGCGCTGAGTGAGTTGAAGGTTGGACTCATGCTGTAACAGTCTTTATCAATGCGACCGCTTAACTTGGTGTTGTTATCTGAAATGAGCAGGAGAAAAGGATTGAGAAGGCCTTTTTTGGCCCAGCCGGGAATGGCGGCGAAGGCCTCACGCGCTTCACCTTCCATGGAGCCCCCATCAGAGATGGTGCAAATCGTAAGTCTGTTTTTGCCGGTAATTTTATCAGACAAGGCCAGGCCCTGGGCCTGAGGGAGACCCGAACCAAGCGGGCCATTAGAGATAAGGACACCGGCGGGATTCAAGTGGGCCTCGCCATGACCTGTGAGCCGAGACTCCAGGGAGCGAAATTTTTTTAACTCAGGCAAGGTTAATCCACCCATCTCGTAATTAGCGCGAAGGGCGTACAAACCGTTTTCGGCATGCCCGGCATCATTCACAAAGTTGAAATTATCAAACCACACTCCTGGAGAGTTAAACATAAGACCGTGGACGGCACTCATCATTTCGGCAAAAGCCGCCGGCCCTCCCCAATGGCAGGCGGCGCCACCAATGACCGCATGCTGGTTCATGAGCGCCACCAGCGCTCGGGTGGCCCTGGGGTCTCCCAGTGAAACTGCTTGTCCCGCTTTATTTTTTATAGTTTTGGCAAAGATCGGAGTTTTACGTTCCGGGTTAGGGGCAAGTCCTGCTTTGAGTGGAAATGGCCTTAGAATCGCACGTTCTGAAGTCATACAGCCCCCTTTTGGAAAAAAATGTTGTGGTATCTCTTGAGACGGTAACCTACCCAATTCGGGACAGTTTAGTCAACGAAACACGTGCTAAAGAATGATCGTGGGATTTGTCTTTCGACTCTACCAGTTAAACAGCTTAGATTTAAGATTGTTGTAGGCCCCGGTGAGCTTGCGGGCCACCCCTTGCCACACACCTTCCGGCCGTGCTGGTAGTGTGCCCAAGCTGGCAGGGCGCCGATCAGCTTTGATGGCCTTGGTTGCTTGCATTCCCAAAGGAAGTGAAGAAGGGACCGTGGCTACAACGCCAACTATCGCAGCACGTCTTTTTATGGCGGCCTGCTGTGCTTTGTGGGCCAGTTTTTTTCCCATTTTTGCCCATAGTGAGAGGGCCTGCGGACGTTTAGGCTGATGTTTGAAAATTTTAAACACCGGCCGATCCAGCGACGCCAATGTACGAGAAACTTCTGTCCCTTGCGCCGGTGCATTCTTGGCCGCCTGGGCCAGGGCCGCCTCCTGATATTGGGCGCGTGCGATTAAGGCCCGCGCTTGATTGGCATTCCCGGCCAAAAGTGATTTTGCCTCGTCGGAAACAAGCTCCATCGATTGCTGGGCGATAAAAGTGCGTTCTGCTACCGCGCGATTTTGCTGGGCCACCTGCTGTGCGCGGTATCGATCAAGAAATTTTGCCAGACGTTTTGCATACCAGATGGCTTCCTTTTTCTCACTGGCATATTGGGCCTTGCGCGCCTTCTCGATGGCTTCCTTATCTATGTAATAGGGTTGCGGACCGTTGTTTTTTTCCTCCAGCGAAAATTCCACGTCGGTGTCGTTGGCAGAGTGATATTTCTGGGCGAAGGCGGTGCCAGGCGAGAGGTTTGTCGCAATAAAAAAAGTAACTAATGAGAGCGTGCATAGTCTCATGGGTGAACTCCTGGAACCATCTCAGCTGGCCAACTTTGAAGCCAGATAAGTATTGTTACGACCTTGCTCTTTTGCTTTATAAAGGGCCCTATCGGCCTTTTCAACCAGCGTCTGACCTACCGCCATACTGGCATTATACTCTGAAACCCCAAAGCTGGCCGTGACCTTGAAGGTCTTGTCATTCATTTTAAAAGTCAACTTTTCCAGTTTACACCTCAGGCGCTCGGCCAGGAGATAGGCGTCCTTTTCGTTGGTCTCAGGTAAAATGAGTGCCATTTCCTCACCACCGTATCGAACCGCCGTATCCTCAACTCGCAGGGCCTCCAAAATAATCTCGCCCACCTTTCTGAGCACCTCATCGCCGATCACATGCCCGAACGTATCATTAACTTTTTTAAAAAAATCTATGTCCAGCAAAATAAAACTTAAGGGACGTTTGTAACGCTGGGCCCTTTTAAACTCAAAGTCGAGATGACCCATGAAAAAACTTTTACCCAGAAGGCCGGTGGTGGCATCTTTCTTGGCCAACTTATATAGGAATGTTTCCAGCTCAATTTCCTCCGGGAACTTGAGATAGAGGCCAAAAACGTTGGGGCCAATTCTTATGTGGTCACCATTTTGCAGAAGGGTGGGGGTTTCGTCTATTTTATTGCCATTGACACGAATGCCATTGCGGCTCTGCAAATCTTCGATGGTGATTTTAAATTCCCCGCGCAAAGCACTTCGATAGCAGATGGTAATTCTGCAATGACGGCGCGAAATATTAGGATCTTTCAAGGTTATTTGGCATAAACTATCCCGCCCAATTTCATTGACCTCACGGTTCAGCAAAAAGTGCTCGCCAATGTAAGGCCCACTGATGGCGCGAAGGACAGGTATTAAATCTCTTTTGGCTCCGGCAAGTTCGTTGCGATTGCGCTTACTGCTCATCTCATCAAAGAGACGGTAACTCGCCTCCGTCTTATCCCGAATGATTGTTTCATCTTCAAAATGTTTTATCTTCGTACTCATAAATAAATAATTATACGACACCTGTATGTGGAACTCTTCGGAGCAATGCCGATAAAACTTGAGGGAAATAGTCTGATGGACAAATAATTAATGATTCTATGTGATTAGCTCGGCATGATGGCCCGGCATTTTGCACAGTAACCATAAAAAACGATAGAGAGATTGGCCTTGGCAAACCCATGAATGTCTTTAAGCGCCGTTTGAATTTTATCAAATAATTTTTTATGACCTATGCTGGCCTTACCGCAGGACTTGCAAATGTAAAAGTGGTGAACCTTGCAATCGAGAACATATTGAAAAAAATTGCCACTGGGTAAGGAGACCTCTTGAATTATATCTAATTTTTTAAAAGTCTCAATATTGCGGTAGATGCTGGAACGGTTCACCCCAGGCAGGATTTTTTCCATAAATTGGGTGATGGTTTTGAGTGTGAATTTGCCCGATTTTTTATCCTTGTTATCAAGAATAAACTGCAAGAGAAAACGTCTTGCGGGGGTGATTCGCATATTATTAGCTTTTAAAATTTCTAATAAGTCCTTGTGTTTTTTCATGCTTTTTTCATCACCGTGCTATTGCAAAACGTTGCAATAAAAATTAGCATCTAAAAGGAACATTGCCAATGGGTTAGGAGATCGTGGATGTCTAAACGCTACAAACGGAATATAAATAGTCTTGTGCCGTTCGTGAAGCTGACTCCTTTTTTAGCTCTTCGTGAGAGATTGCGGGAGGGATATGGCTTAGATAATTTTAAGGCCGATGTCATGTCTGGTTTGGTTGTCGCGATTGTGGCCATCCCGCTCGGCATGGCTTTGGCAATTGCCAGCGGTGTACCCCCTCAGTATGGTCTCTACACTGTGATTATTGGCGGGGGGATTGTTGCTCTTTTGGGGGGATCGCGTTTTCAAGTTACCGGACCCACGGCTGCTTTTGTTGTGATATTAGCGCCGATTGCTCATAAGTTTGGATTGGGTGGTCTCCTCGTTGCTGGCCTTATGGCCGGAATTATGTTGCTGGGCATGGGATTAGTCCGTATGGGGAGACTAATTCAGTTTATCCCATATCCGGTTACCACTGGATTTACCACAGGTATTGCCGTTGTCATTCTTACTCTTCAGCTAAAAGATTTCTTTGGCCTTCAGGTGGCTGAGATGCCGGAACGCTTTATTGAAAAAGTACTTGCTTTATTTCGTGCCAGAGGGAGCGCTAGTTTTATCGAGTTTGCCATAGGGGCCGGCACCCTCTTTATTCTCATCTTTTGGCGTAAAATCAACAAAAAAATCCCGGCACCATTAGTGGCATTGACTATCGCATCTGTCGTTACTGCTGTTATAAATAATCTCTTTTCTTCCCTGCATATTGCAACGATAGGCAGCCGTTTTACTTACAATTTGAGGGGAGTTATCGGCCACGGAATTCCTCAGGCATTGCCTCATCTTGATTGGCCATGGCGGTATTTTGCGCCTGGTGAGCAGATCTTTAAGCTTACGCTTGAATCCTTTGAATCATTACTAGCATCTGCCTTTGCCATCGCAATGCTGGGAGCCATTGAATCATTACTGTCAGCGGTGGTTGCCGACGGCATGGCCCAAACCAAACACGATCCGGATGCCGAACTGGTGGCCTTGGGTATGGGGAATATTCTCTGTCCCTTCTTTGGAGGGATTGCTGCGACTGGGGCCATCGCACGTACAGCAACTAATATACGCTATGGTGCAAGTTCGCCCCTTTCTTCTGTGTTGCATGCCTTTTTTACGCTAGTGATTGTCTTACTCTTCGCCCCTTATGTGTCTTACCTTCCTATGGCGGGGCTGGCTGCCCTGCTTATGTTAGTGGCCTACAATATGTCTGAGATGCATCACTTTTTCCATATTTTACGTGTTGCCCCCAAGAGCGATGTAGTGGTTCTTCTTTTGTGCTTTTTCTTGACTGTGGTTTTTGACATGGTCATCGGGGTTACGGTGGGGGTTGTGCTGGCTTCGCTTCTCTTTATGCGCAGGATGGCCTCTATCAGTTCGGTCCAGGCATACACAGGGAGCAGCCATCCTCATTTGGTGGATTCTTTACCAAAAGAAATTTTGCTCTATGGAATTGCGGGGCCACTCTTTTTCGGGGCGGCGGAAAACGCCGCAGAAGCCTTAGATGATATCACCGATGGCATCAAAGCCGTCATCTTTTCATTGGAAGATGTTCCGGCCATGGATGTCACCGGTATGGTTGCGTTGGAGAGTGCCATTAACAAGCTGACAACGCAAAATCGTTATGTCTATCTTGTGGGTGTCCAACCGCAACCGCAGAAATTATTTGATCGAGGTGATCTGTTTCAGAAAAATAAGCGAGTGTTTATTTGCAAAGACGTGGCAGAGGGAATCAGAAGGGCAAAGGAAACACTCGCTTCAACATAGTTATTTTACCAACGTCTCAACAATGGCCTGCATCTGTTCAGGCGTCACCTTATTGAATGCTGCGGCCTTATTGATCAAACTATCGAAGCTTGAGGCGTCACCTTCAGCGCGGGCCAGAAGAGCAGCTTCAAACTCGTGGAGATCAGAGCCCACAAGCTCTTGGCCTAAATTTCTCAAGTCATTTTCGGTCAAGGAACGATTGCGCTGAATGCGGCCAAACTGAAACAGGACATTGGCAACGGCATGTCCGCGCTCTTCACTTAATCCAAACTCGGCCACTGCTTGTTCTGCCATTCGATTAATTTGAACCCCATCGATCAAGGCCTGGGCCTTTTCCAGGTCTTTAGAAGCGTTCTCAGTAACTTCATACAGCTTACCGTCGGCCCCACTATAGTAGCCGTGGCCGGCAGGAACAACCTCTTGGCGGTTTTCCATGTAGTAGGCATAGGCATCTTCGTCAGCGGCGAAGAGGTGACGATTGCCATAAAGCTTCACGACGTAGAATTTACTATCAATTGAGTCCCAGACCACAATTTGGTTATTAACCTTGGTGGGGTCTTTTACCAAATTGATCGTCTCGCCGTAGAGACCACCTTTAGAATTGATTTCGTTGACGAATAGTTCGGCCTTGGTGGAAAGGCGGCACGACGTAAAGAGTGCTGAGAGTAAGAGTATGCTCAAAACCACGGATATTTTCATAAATTCCTCCAAATAAAACGTATTGTGCAGCGGCTTTTACACGCACTGCGGGTGGATTGCCAAGGGCATAATGGATGGGAGGGCACCCAGCGTAAATTTTACCTAAAAACGGTGAGTTGCTATAAATTCGAGAAAAGGGTCTTTTGACTCTTGAACAGGGATTTTATGGGGTATTGCTTTTCACTGCCATACTCGATTCCCGCCTGATGAGTCGTCAGGGTCTCGACTAGTTCCCAGCTGGTAAGGAGAGGGACTTTTCTTTTGTACAGTTTTACCGTCATGTCGCCGGTTAAGGCCTCATAATCGTGAAAAATTTTACCCTCAGGAGTCATGAATTTGAGATCTAAGAATTTTGACATAGGCGCATGGGCAGAGACCTCAATTTTGTGGGTCCGATTAACACCCACGACTTCCCATTTCCCGAAGCTGATATCAATTTTAATTTTATCCAAATCGCTTGGGCGCCAACTGTATTCAACGCCCTTATGCTTGAGACCGATGGCGACACTTTCGATGAGATGGAGGCGTCCAAAAAACTTCGGTTTACCACCGCCAATGGCCAAGGTCGTATTAGGATGTTTATCAAAGGAATTAGACACTATCCAGGTCCACCACTCAGGAAAGGAGTTGCCCCAATTGCGATCTTGATAACAAGGGGCCTGGCTAAATTGATAGGTTTTACCTTTGCTCTGAATAGTTCCTGAACAACGGGCACTGGCCTGGGCAGGGTACCATTCAATGTTGGTGACGCCTCTTCCAGTCGCCCAGCTCGTGGCATTGAAGGCCCAATCTTTTTCCACGTTCATATCCCAGGCGAAGAGCTCCCCTTGCTCATTGGTGATCTGGCCTTTGACAAATTTATCAGTGGCCACATTATCTTTAATCGTCACCAAGGTTTCATCGTAACTGGCATTGAATGTGTCCAAAGGAAGATTCTCTTCTGCTTGAACCATGGCCGCAAAATCCCCGAAGATTACAGAGGCCCGGGTACCTCCCAAGGTTCGCTGCTCGTCCCATGGGTTAACGACTCCGTAGACCAGGAAAAAAGCCTCATTGGTTTCTGGCAAGACAACTTTGTAATACCACCATTCAAACCAAGGTTTTGTATCAACCTGTCCTCGGCCGGTCATGGCGTTGGAACGATTCCAGCGATAGGTATTAAGAGGATCAACCTGTGCATAAACACTTTGAGAGACGAGGCTCACAAGCATCAAAAGTGCTAAAATTATTTTCATAAGATTCTCCCTAACTTGGAAAACTAGTTGAATGGGGAGTTTACGTCAAAAAATTAGACAGTGTCTGTAAAATGTTTAGTGTCCTTCGGGTAACTATTCAGAAATACGTCTGGAAGATTGGCATCTTCCCTGCAATGTTCAAAGTGGGTTGTTGTTTGGAGGGGTTTTATGTCTATATGGAAAATCATTATTTTTATCGTGTACCTCGTGTTCATCCAATATGTCTTTGCCGATGTAGTTCCGAAGAATCCGAGGGCCGGTGATCGATACATCAAAGTCACGAAAGTTGAAAAAAACGAAAAGTTCTGCAACTTACCCAAGAAAAAATATACCTTTATGCGCTTTGAGGTGTGTGAAATAGATAAGGTCGAGAAGGACGCCAGCAATAAAAATATTATCACAGACCGCATCTGTCGACCGGTAAATCAGGGGAGCGAGAGGACGCTCTATCTGCCTCATCGACTAAACGAGCTACGTCGCAAGATGGTGGATGGCTCACAAATCAGTATGTTTATGGGAATTTTCATGGTGGGTACAACGTGGGGAGATGCGGTTCAGCGCCATCGAATTGGCAAGGCCTTGCGACGTCAGATTATTCAGGACCAGGATGTCATCTTCCATGACTCCGCAACTCTGTCTTACGATGAAGAAAAAGCACTTGAGGGCAATCCCAACAATGAAGTTTCCTATTTCGACTATTTTTTGGAAAGCATGCAAAATTCGTTCAAGGCCTATGACAAGGATTATAAAAACATCTGCGCCATAGAAAAAGATCCAGCGCCCGTACTGCCTCCGCCGGTCATCGCCCCATCTTTGGCCTCCCGTGACTCCTCTCAGGAAGTCATCAGTCTGGATGCTCAGGGACGAAGATCCTGCGTACTCCAGTAGCTTTAGGTTATCTTGCGATTCTTGTTGATCAGCTTGCCGGTGAGCTGCTTTTCGATGGTGCGATTAAACTCAACCAACAGACTTGGATTTCTGCGTAACAGCTCTTTTAAGTCCTGCTGACGCCAGATGATCAGGGTTGAAAGGACCTCTGTGCGCACGGTGGCGGAGGAGAGATTGCCACTCAAGAAACTCATCTCACCGATAAAATCCCCATTCTTCAGGGAGGCGATCTTCTGATTATCGACGATCACGCCGGCGCTGCCGTCTAGGATACACATGACGAAATCCATGACTTCGCCTTGCTTGATCAGGAGGGCCCCGTGGGCCTTATTTTCAATGGTGCCAAGTTCCATAAGCTGCTTGAAGTTGGCACGGGAGAATCTTTTAAAAAAATTATAGTAAAGAATTCGATGTTGTTCGTTCAGCGGGAGAAATCTCAGCCAGGCAGCGTGGAAGAGAAAAACCGTGTTAATGACAATCATTCCAACCCAGAAGGTTTCGTTGGGAGAGTTGAGAAACTTGGTTCCCTCTAAGATTTGCTTGGTGGGGAGTAGTGCCCACGCCAGCGCACCTCCCGCTAAGGCCAGGGTGTGCCGGTGATAGCGTTTGCCAAAAAACAGTGAGCTAAGCACTAAGGCATAGGGTGCATAATCAATATATTTTGCAATATCCATATGTTACTCATTCATTCTCCCATAAGTGTGTCTTTTTTACAAAATCTTGTCACAAGACGTTAAGAGTGGCATAAACGCCCAAATTCTTGAGGTTGCTATGGAATTGAAATTGAACAAATTCTTGTCCCTGTTCGTTGCCGTTTTTCTTTTATCAGTAGGCATGGCGGAAGAACCGAAGCCGGCCAAGATAACCGCCAAAGAGCAACGGCAGGCCCTGAAAATAATTTGGGTGCAAAATCATCGTCAAATCCTTCAAACCAATCGCAAGTACGCCCGACGGCTTGAGGAAAAGCAAAAGCGAGGTGAAATTATCGGCCTCGAGCTGGTCGTCGCCAGCTCCACAAGCCTGCGCTTTGAAAGTCAGTGGGGCCATGCCCTCTTTCGGTTCGTGGATAACGTGGGTGACGCTGAAAATGATGTAGGCCTGGGATTTGTGGCCGATCTCAGCTCCACCAGCGTGAACTACCTTATGGGTTTAGTCGGAGGATACCCCGTTTTTCCGGTGATCAAGTCACTGCGTTTGTACAACACCCAATATGTTAAAAATGAAAGTCGGCCCCTTGATCGTTACGTGCTGCCTTCCAACCAAAAGATTCGGAATCAATTGGTGAATCTTCTCTTAAGAGAATGGAAGGAGTTAGATAAGAAAAATCAATTTGTGTATGAGAACGCGCTCAAATTGGCCCGTCGCCAGGTCGAGCATAAGGCCAAGAAAAAATGGGGTGCTGAGAAGTATAGGATTGAAACCATGTCGGATGAGGAGTCGGGCGATATTTTTGCCTTCGTTGCCACACCCAACACGGAGCCTGACGGCGATGATGATAGCTTGGAAAAGAACAATGAACCGAGCAAAAGCAAGAAGAGGAAGAGGATTCTCTATCCCGTACACTATCGTCCCCAGTTTCAAGATGACTTCGGGCGCTACACCTTTGCCGGCAATAATTGTGCCGGTGCCTTGGTCCATTTCCTAGAGCAGTCCGGTATTCCCAGCAAGCGGATCCACGGAATATGGGGCCGGCTTCCCAATAAATTGCCTAACTTTTATCGCCGCTCGCTGGTGAATCCATTCCCACCTTATCGCGCCACTCGCGCCGTGGATGTGCGAGCTGAGGTCGCCAAAAGTTTTAATATGTCGGTGGCCGATATGGAGAGCGGTGAGAAATGGCCCAAAGATGCCGACGCTAAACTGCTATCACTTGAGCTGAAAGACAAACTTCTCATTCTCGATCAGTTAGAAAATATGCCCGAGGAGCAGCGCGATTCGCTTCTTGCCTCTTTGCCACCTCTGGAGCAGCGTCCTTCCTATGGCGAAATCTATGATTTGAACAATCTGCCCAATGACCTGTATCAGTTGTGTGGAGATCAGGCCTGCCTTCACGCCCAGGTGGGCACGGCCATTGCACAATTTGGTGAAAAGCGTGTAAGAGACGGCTTAACAGAGTGGAAACAGTACCGTCGCGAATATTCTGCGCGTGAATTGGCAAAACTGGTTGAAAAGCAGCTTGATTTTCTGACACATATTGAACTATTAACAACGCTTTAGAAATTGACACTGGAGGAACTATGAAGAAATTATTGGCCCTGATCATGATTTTGGGAATGATGCTTGCAACGGCACAAGCCGATTGTTTGCCCATGTATAAAAAGTATAAAGTGAAGGCCGTGGTGAATTCTACCTTACTTACAACTGGCGGTGCGGGGGGAGTGGCCTTAGGTGCCGTGGCCGTCTACGTCGGTGCCATCATTGGAATAACTGCTTCCAGTGAAGGTATCATGTTGCTCGGTACCGTTGCCGGTGGATTATCGGCCGCAACTGGAGTTGTTTTAACCGTAAGTTCTGTGAAGAGTGCTTCGCGCTTCGTATCACTTTTCAAGGCCCTGAAACTTATCAAGGAATCTCAAGTCGGAAGCGGCGACCATTTGAATGAGTTGGCCGATGATCTCAATGATCAATATGATCTCTCTGGCGAAGCCGCCGTGACTCCCCAGAAGCTGGCTGCGTTAATTGCCGAAGGCAACAACGTCAACCAATTCTGCTTGGACAGCAAAAATCTTTATGGCCGTAAAGTTATGGTTGAATATCTCGTAACAAAGCTGGGACTACGGTAGTCATTTTAGCCCTAGTAACTCGACCATCAGCTCGACGACATTTTCAATGACGTAGGGTTTTGGAAGAAAGCGTGTGAGTGGGAGGGACTTCAAGTCCCTCTCCATCTGCGGATCAAGGGCCACCGTAGTGAAGATCGCAGGAACCATCGAATTTTTAGTTTCTGGCCCATGACGAAGATCGTTCAGTAATTGAAATCCCTTTCCGTCTGGAAGATTATTATCAAAGATTACTAATCCAAAGTTTGTTTTACCAAGGGCCGATCTACCTTCCTGGCAGTTCGTAGCTTTGACAATGGTATCGAACAGCCCGGTAATTTCGAGGGCAGTGCTCAACATCTCTGTGATATACGGATCATCATCTACTATTAATGCATTCGGGTGGGAAACTAAACTTTTCATGGGCGGGGATCAATTTGTCTAGTGAACAAACACCATTCCTAGTCCAGAAGCGTATTCTTGATTAAAAGGCAGGACAGTATGAATGTTATATTTGGCACCTTTCAGATTACATTTCATAAACTTTACATTGGTCATATTCGAATTGCAGAAGTTGACCTTACTTAAATTCGATTTAACAAATGCTGCACCTTCAAGATTGGCCCAGCGAAGGTCTGCATGAGCGAGAGTGCACTCATTAAAGGTACTATTGCGAAAAGAAGTGCATTGTAGATTCGTTTTTCTGAGCGCTGTGCGAAAGAAAGAATTTTGGGAAAGGTTAGAATACTCAAAGTTGCATTGTTCCAGATCACTGTGGGCAAATCGGCTACGAATGAGGATGCATTTTTTTAAATTAATTTTTTTGAAAGTTGAGTGACGAACTTTGATGCTCTCCATATTCGTGGCTTCAAAACTACTGTCGACGAGATAGGAGCTACGCACCATTTTTAGCGTATTCACGTGAGAAAAGTCTAAGTTGTTGATTTTTTTGCGGAAGATTTGATATTTTTTGGGGGCAAAAGCCATAATGGAATTCCTTTTCGCCTTGGGATGTGTTCGTCAAATTATGCAATGCATCCGTTGATAAACAAAATTATTATGTTGGATTATGGCCAATTGACGACAAGTGCGCAAGTTAGAACTCGTTATGCGCTGGGTAATTTAAATTCTTTATCCCATTTGCTTGAGAGCTGATTTTTATTAGGGGCCCATCAAATGCTTCTATCTAATTGTATTTCCTCATAACGTGATGTTATTATTTTTGCAAAAATATATTTCAGGATCTGGAGATCCAATATGCATTCTATTAGTCAGGATTTTCTGGCTTACGCCGGCGTGTTTGTTGTTATCATAATATCCCTCGTGCTCGCTTGCGCTCTGTTAATCTTGAATAAAATTCTCGGGCAGCGACCAACTGAAGTGACCAAAAGGAAAGGGGAGCCCTACGAATGTGGTGTGGCGTATGTCGGCGATGCCCGGCAACAGTTTTCCGTTCGTTACTATCTGGTCGGTATCATCTTTCTTTTGTTCGATGTGGAAGTCGTCTTCATGTATCCCTGGGCCGTTGTCTATAACAAGTACCTCTCCCAAGGTGCTTTCATAATGATCGAAATGGCTTTTTTTGTAGCAATTCTACTCGGCGGCTACGTTTATTTGCGCAGACGCGGCGCTTTGGATTGGGACTAGGAGAATTAATCATATGAGTAAAGATGGAAGTGCAATGATTTTTCCCTCATTGATGTCGGAAGCCATCAAGTGGGCGCGCAAAAACTCACTGTGGCCGATGCCCTATGGGACTTCATGCTGTGGTATTGAGCTGATGTCAACACTCTCGAGCACCTACGATTTATCTCGCTTCGGCGCGGAGGTTGTGAGGTTTTCGCCCAGGCAAGCGGACATGCTCATTGTGGCGGGCACAATCACGACTAAGATGGCGCCGGTATTGCGCTCCATCTATGACCAGATTTTGGAACCCAAATGGGTCATTGCCATGGGGGCATGTTCTTCCTCAGGGGGAATTTTTGATACCTACTCGGTGCTCCAAGGCATTGACGAAATTATTCCCGTTGATGTGTATGTTCCCGGATGCCCTCCGATTCCAGAGGGCCTGATCCACTCTATTTTACATCTGCAAAAGGTCATCGATAAAAGTTTAGAGCGTCGGCCAGCGGTCAGACCAAGCCCCGAGGACGCCTTGAACGCCATGACGTATAGCCAGTGCACCCATGCTGCTCTTGTAAAGTCCGCGTACATCGTGACGAAGGATGGAGTCGCCCAGAATGTGAGCGAGGACGATTCCAAAAAGCCGTAATCGGAGGAAAGAAAAATGGGAAATGCGATTGCAAAAAATGCTGAGTTTGTTCAAAGACAGGTCCTGGCCACGGCCAGAATTCAGGAAAAATATTGTGAGGGCAGAGAGCTTACCGTGGATGCGGTGGCCGAGCCCATCTTGTGGGCCCGGTCTGTCACCGATGCCTTTGAGTTAGTTCAAAGGTTGCGCGCCGATGACGTCTTAAAATTAGACTATCTCACCGATATCACCGCCTATGACAACGTAGACGGAAAAGATGGGCCCAAGCGATTTGTGGTCATCTATCAGATTTTTTCTACCACAACACATGTAAGACTTCGGATTAAGTTGGGCGTCGATCTCCAGGAAGAACCGATGAGCTGGACTTCCTTATGGGATGGGGCGAATTGGTTGGAGCGAGAAGTCTTCGATATGTTCGGGATAAAATTTAAGGGTCATCCCAATTTACGCCGCATCTTAATGGATGAGAGATTTACCGGGCATCCGCTTCGAAAGGAATATCCTCTGAAGCAAAGGGAGCAATTTCCCGATAATGTGCCCCTCCATCTCGGGGCCCATCCTGTACCATCGAACACATAGAATTAGGGGAATCATTTATGGGTAAGGACGACATTAATCACTTGGAGATATCAGCTGAGAAAAAGAATCTCTCTGATTTCTATAATCCAAATGTTTTAATTAATATTGGACCAGCACACCCGGCCATGCACGGCACTTTGCGGGTGATGTGTCGGCTTAATGGTGAGACGATTGAAGATGCCGCCTGTGAAATTGGCTATCTTCATCGTGCCATAGAAAAGCTGGGCGAAGATAAGACCTATCACCAATGGATCGTGTATACCGATCGTCTCAACTATTGCTCGGCCCTCAATAACAATATTGCCTACTGTATGACCGTTGAAAACCTGATGGGGATTTCCGTGACGGAACGGTGCATGTGGGTGCGCATGATGCTGATGGAACTCTCCCGCATTATCGACCACATTATTTGTGTCGCCATTAATGCGCTGGATATGGGCGCTATGACGGTGTTTTGGCTCATGTACCATTGGCGTGAAGAGGCCTACACCATGATCGAGTCTTTGTGTGGCATGCGCTTGACCACCACGGCGACTCGTGTTGGAGGGATGGCCTACGATTTACCGGACGATTTTATTCCTCGCATGAAGAAATTTGTTAAAGAATTTCCCAGCTGTTTAACGGAAGTTCATGGTCTTTTAACTGGAAATCGCATCTGGATTGATCGCACCAAAGGTGTCGGCAAGTTAAGTCGGGAAGAGGCGCTTAAGTTTTCCATCACCGGCCCATGTTTGCGCGCTTCAGGGGTGGATTTGGATCTGCGTCGCGATCGACCCTATTATGCTTATAACGAAGTTAAGTTTGATGTTGCGATTGGAACTCACGGTGATGTTTTTGATCGATATTTAGTGCGCATGGAAGAGATGCGACAAAGTGTGCGCATTATAGAGCAGTGTATCGACCGTCTGCCCGGTGGTTCTATCTGGGTTGATGATCCCCGTGTCAGGATTCCCGATAAAATCGACGTCTACACCAAAATGGAAGTTCTCATTCATCATTTTAAGATCTTCATGGAGGGCATCAATGTTCCGCCGGGAGAGGTCTACAATGCGGTGGAAGGTCCCAATGGAGAGCTGGGCTTCTATATCGTGAGTAGAGGAGGCCCGAAGGCCTGGCGGATGCGTGTTAAATCCCCATCATTCATGCTGTTCCAAAGTTTCGAGCATTCAGTTGTGGGTGATAAGATCCCTGATGCCATCGCGGCCTTGGGAAGTATCAATATTATTGCCGGTGAACTTGACCGGTAGTTTTAAATAAGGTGAGAAATATGGCCCTATCAGAAACCGTAAAAGCAAGACTTGAAAAAATGCGCCCTCAATTCCCAACTGAGCAGGCGTTGCTGATTCCGGCTTTGCATTTTGTTCAGGAAGAAAAAGGTTGGGTGGCGGGCGAATCAATCAAAGAAATTGCAGAATACCTCCATCTTCCGTTGGCAAAGGTGAGAGAAGTGGTGACCTTTTACACCATGTTCAACCAGAAGCCTGTTGGTAAAGTTCATCTCCAGGTTTGCACCAATGTTTCGTGCTGGCTCAATGGTTCGCCAGAACTTTTGAGTTGTCTTGAGAAACGTCTGGGAGTTGATTGTGGTGAAACCACCAAAGACGGACGTTATACCTTATCTGAAGTTGAATGCTTGGCAGCTTGCGGGACCGCTCCGGCCATTCAGGTCAATGAAGATTATTACGAAGGTCTTAATGTTGAACGTCTGAACAAGCTTCTTGATGAGCTGGACAAGCAGTTGGGCGCAGGGAAAAAAGACATCGGATGTGCCTCTCGGGAGGAGTTTAAATTATGAACGATCTAGTGATCACCAAACATATTCATGAGAAAGATAGTTTTAAAATTGAAAATTATTTAAAGCACGATGGCTATAAAGCTTCGGCCCGTGCCTGTACCACCATGACACCTGATCAGGTTATTGATGAGGTCAAAAAATCAAACTTACGGGGGCGCGGTGGGGCAGGTTTTCCCACCGGTATGAAGTGGTCATTTATGCCCAAGGATGCCAAAAAAACTAAGTATCTCGTCTGCAATGCGGACGAGGGTGAACCGGGAACTTTTAAAGATCGTCTGATTATCACCAAAAATCCTCATGCCATGATTGAGGGAATGATCATTGCCTCTTACGCCATTGGTGCGCATGTGGGGTATATTTACATTCGCGGCGAATTTTTTCGCGAAGCCAGAATGCTGGAGTTCGCCATTGCCGAGGCCCGGGCCAAAGGGCATTTGGGAAATAATCTCTACGGCGGGCAGCATGCTTTTGACATTTATGTTTATCGTGGTGCTGGGGCCTATATTTGCGGCGAAGAAACGGCGTTGTTGAACTCTCTCGAGGGGAAGCGGGGAGAGCCGCGCCTTAAGCCACCTTTTCCCGCCCAGGTTGGGGCGTTTGGAATGCCCTCTTGTGTTAATAACGTTGAAACCTTTGCGGCCGTTCCGTACATCATTAATGAGGGTGCTGCCAAGTTTGCGTCCCTGGGAACTGAAAAGTCAGGCGGTACGAGACTCTATGGTGTCTCTGGCCATATTGAAAGGCCAGGGGTGTACGAACTGCCGCTCACCATCTCTGGCCGAGAGTTGATTGATCATTGCGGGGGAGTGCGGGGTGGGAAAAAACTCAAGGCCATCATTCCCGGAGGCGCATCGGCTCCCATGCTTTCCGCTGCAGACATTGATGTCAAATTAGATTTTGATTCTCTCATGAAGGCCGGAAGTATGGCCGGATCAGGGGGCGTGATTGTCATCGATGAGTCTGTCTGTATCGTTGAGATGACCTGCATCTTACTAAAATTTTATGAGCATGAGTCCTGTGGGCAATGCTCTCAATGTCGTGAGGGAAGTCACTGGCTGTCTCGGCTGTTTCAGCGAATTGAAAATGGCGGAGGAACCGCCGCCGATCTCGATACCATTGCGACGGTTTGTGGCCACATGGCCGGTCAGACGATCTGTGCCTTTGCCGACGCGGTAACCGGGCCGGCGCTCTCGGCCGTGCGTAAGTTTCGAAGTGAGTTCGAGCAGCATATTCATAACAAGGGTTGTCCTTTCAAAAAAGGTCATGAGCACCGTCATGGCGAGAAAGTTCCAGGAGTCGCCCATGTCTAATCAAATCTCTAAAACTGAAACTGATTTAAACTACTGCTCCGATAAAAAAATGCCGGTCCCTCCCACCGGCCCAGAGGCAAAGCCATTGCCGAAAATGACTTTGGACGGCAAAATCGTGGAGTTTGTCCCCGGTGATACAATCATGCAGGCGGCAGAGAGGGTTGGCAAAGCGTCGCAGATCCCGCGCTACTGCTATCACCCCGGGTTATCCATCGCTGGAACCTGTCGGATGTGTACTGTCGAGGTGGAGAAGGCACCCAAGCTCATGACGGCATGTTCGACCCCGGCCGCTGACGGCATGGTGGTTCATACGCGCTCGGAAAAAGTATTGAAGAGTCGCTCGGGTGTGTTGGATTGTCTTCTGGCCAACCATCCTCTGGACTGTCCCGTCTGTGATAAAGCAGGGGAGTGCGAGCTGCAAGACTACGACTATGAGTACGGGCCGCGATCGAGTTCGTTTGCTGAGGAAAAAAGGGTGTTTCCCAAGTCCAGCACCCGGCACTTTTCCGAGAAAATTGTCTTTAACATGAATCGTTGCGTCGCCTGTGAGCGTTGCGTGCGTTTTACCGACGAGATTACCAAAACGAATGATCTCGTCATGCTGAATCGTGGCCGCAAGAAAGAGCTGACCGTTGGTGATGAGCAGAAAGGCCTTTACAACGACTATCAAGGTTGTTTAAGCGATTTTTGCCCGGTGGGCGCTCTCACCTGGACGGATTTTCGTTTTCAAAAGCGCGTTTGGTTTTTGCGCCATGATCCTTCGATTTGTGATGGCTGCGCCAAAGGATGCAACATTGAAGTGCACTCGGAAAAAGAAATTATTTACCGTTATGCTCCCATTTACAATGCTAAGGTCAATGGACATTGGATTTGTGATGAGGGACGACTTTCCTACAAGATGGTGATGAATCCCAATCGGATTATCGCACCGTTGGTGGATGTCATGGGGCATGGACCGGTGGCAACGACCTGGGAAGCGGTTGTTCCCTTTGTCGCCTCGACACTTAAGAGCAGTTCCAAAGTCCTGCTGGTGGTGGGGACCGATGCAACTCAAGAAGAGTGCGAAAGTTTGAAAAAGTTTTTGACCAGATTATCTCCCAGTTTAGAAATTCGATATTTCAATGGCACGGGAGTTAAAACCTCTGCTGAAAATAAGCCACTGGATCATCTGCTTCGTCAAAGCGATAAGACCCCGAATACGAAAGGGGTTGAATCACTCGGGATTAAGCCCCTCGACTCAGGTGCCATCAGCGGTTTTGATACGGTCATTGTATTTAGAAATGGACGCGCCGGAATTCCCTCTATTGCCTCGGCCAAAAATGTCATTCTCTGGGGTGTGTTCAGTCTTGAGGAAGTTAAGGCCCTGAAAAATGTCAAGGCCTTGATGCCGGGACTTGCGACGCAGGAAAAAAGTGGCACGTTTGTTAATAGTGACGGCCTTGCGCAGTCTTTTAACAGAGCGGTTGTGCATCGTGGATTTGGACTTGAAGTGGCCAGGATTGTGGAGAAATTTTAACTTTGGGTAGCTTATGGATATTTTTACACTAGTTCAATTGTTGGCAAAAATTGTGTTCGTCTTTGCGGTGAGCCTCGGAGTCATTCCTTTTTTGGTATGGTTCGAACGTCGGGGATCGGCTTGGATTCAAGGTCGGGTTGGCCCAAATCGAGTCGGACCCTTCGGCTTGATTCAGCCTTTTGCCGATGTGGCCAAGTTTTTCTTTAAGGAGTTCTGGACGCCCGAGCATGCCAACAAGTGGTACTACCATCTCGGACCGATCTTTGCCCTCGCAGCGCCTCTTGCCGCTTTGACTATCATTCCCTTCGGCTCGTTTTTAGTGATTGGCGATCAGATTGTTAATCTTCAGATCGCCCACATTGATTCAGGCGTTTTGTTTATTTTGGCCTTCGCTGGTCTGGAAGTTTACCCCATTATCATTGCGGGCTGGGCCTCCAATAATAAGTACTCCATTCTGGGTGCCCTGCGCGGTTCATCCCAAATAATCTCTTATGAAATTTCCATGGGGCTGGCGCTGCTCTCGATGCTGCTGGTGTATGGCACCTTTGATTTACATCTCATGGTGGACTGGCAGAAGCAAAAGTTCTTTGGTTTTCTGCCTGCCTGGGGCGTTTTTATTAACCCAATTGGGGCCCTGATCTTCTGGATTTCGACCTTTGCCGAAACCAATCGTTTACCCTTTGACCTGCCGGAAGGGGATGCCGAGATCGTCGCCGGCTATCACCTTGAGTATGGTGCCATGAAGTTCGCCCTTTTCTTCATGGCCGAATATGTGGCCATGATCATGGCTTCGGCCCTTTTGGCGACACTCTTCTTTGGCGGCTATCACCTTCTGCCAGGCACGGGAAGAATCTTGAATACGATAGTTTCCATGAATGGCCTGTCGGAAGTTGCGGCCCAAAATTTGAAGGCGCTTTTTCAGTTCGTAAGCCTGTTTTTGAAAGTCAGCTTTTTTATGGTGGTGATGATCTGGGTGCGCTGGACCTTCCCGCGTTTTCGCTTTGACCAAGTTATGCATTTGGGGTGGAAAATATTATTCCCTCTGGCCCTGGCGAACGTGGTGTGGATGTCTGTTGTTGTGTACCTCATGAACTAGATGAGTCTTTAAGGAGAAAGCATGGGAACAATCAATGTCTCAAGAGAATATTCTGCCAAGGAAAAATTTTTTCTAGCGGCGGTCGTTCAAGGCATGATCATTACCCTGAAGCGATTTATTCAGGGATTCGTTTTTCACAAGAAATATACCATCATGTATCCCGAAGAAAAACGCAACTACTCTCAGCGTTTTCGCGGCATGCATTTTATTTCTGTGGATGAAAATAAAACCGAAAACTGCACGGCATGTTTTCTCTGTGAAACGGTCTGTCCCGCCGACTGTATCCATATCGTGGCCGATGAGAGAGACGCGGGCGCCAATCCTTACGGTGTCAGAAAAGAAAAGCGCCCGTTAAGTTTTGATATCGATGCTTTGAGATGCTGCTTCTGCGGCTTCTGTGAAGAGGCGTGCCCTAAGGATGCCATCAAATTGTCCCGCAACTATGAATTGTCCGTCCTCACGCGACAAGATGCTATCTATGATTTAAACCATCTCAAACGGGAGGTAAAAGGCCGTGGATAATTTAGATTTTTTAAATTGCGTTATTACCATATTAGGAATCTTTGCCGGTCTCAGCGGTCTTGTTCTGCTTTTTTCCAAGCAGCCACTAACCTGTGCCCTGGGGTTATTGGGCGTTTTAATCTTTACCGCCGGTATCTACGGGATGATCGGAGAGCATTTTATCGCCACGATTCAGCTGGTGGTTTATGCCGGTGCCATTATGGTGCTGTTTATCTTTTCCATCATGCTTTTTAATATTAAACATGATGGCGAAAAATTTGACTGGAAAAGTCCCTTTTTTGTGGTCTCGTTATTGCTCGTCGGTGTTATTTTTACCCTGCTTGCCCGCACCGTGCTGCAATCTTTCGATATGCCGGTCATCGAATCCCAGCGTGGGATATTCACCCGTTCAATGATCGCTGAATTGGGAGGAAATTCCCAGGTGCTGGCCCATTCATTGTTTACCCAGCATTTTATTTCCTTTGAGGCCATCTCGTTGGCCCTTTTGATTGCTCTTGTTGGTGCGGTGGTGTTGGCAAAACGTAAGTTTGACTGATTAAAAATTGGCGAAGTTTGGAGAGAAATATGGAAACCACGATTCAAGTCCTTGCTGCTTTTTTATTCGCTCTGGGGCTTCTGACAGTGATGGTCAGGCGGAATACCATCATCATCCTGATGGGGATTGAGATGATGTTGAATGCCGCTAACTTATCTTTGGTCGGCTTTGCTCAATATCTTTCGCAAGTCGATGGTCAGATTCAAGTTTTTTTTACCATCACGATTGCCGCGGCTGAGTCCGCCATCGGCCTGTCCATTTTGGTTAATCTCTATCGCCATTTTAATTCTATAAAGACCGAGAATGCTGCGACCTTAAAAGGATAATGATATGACCGAATCAAATCTTCCAGTCCTAATCTTGCTTTTGCCTCTCGTTGGCTTTTTGATCAATGGTGTTGTGTTACCACTTTTCCATCGAGGGTTTGCCAAGGCCAGTGCCCTAGAGTCCGGTTTTGTGGCCACCTTCGCGATCGGCACGGCCTTTGTGCTGGCCGTGGTGGCGGTTTGTGGCATTACCGGACACGTGGAACCGGGCGAGAGTCCTGCTCTTGGCAGCACTGTCTATCAATGGTTGGAAATCGGAAATTTCAAGATTCCCTTTGAACTTCGCATCGATAGGCTTTCGGGGGTGCTGGTTTTGATTATCACTGGAGTCGGATCCCTCATCCACCTCTACAGTATTGGGTACATGTCCCACGAAAAATGTGTCGGCCGATATTTCAGCTATTTAAATCTGTTCTGCTTTGCCATGCTCCTGCTGGTCATGGGAAACAACCTGGCCTTATTATTTTTTGGCTGGGAGGGTGTCGGCCTCTGCTCCTATCTCCTCATCGGTTTTTGGTATGCGGATACTGAGAAGGCCAATGCGGGAAAGAAGGCATTTATCGTCAACCGGATTGGCGATTTAGGCTTTCTGATCGGCATGTTTTTGATCTATAAAACCTTTGGGACTTTAACCATTACTGAGATTCGCAGTGCCATTTTAAGCGGTCCAGGTATTTCTGCCTCGCTGGCGACGGCCATTTGCCTGGCCCTCTTTGTCGGGGCGACCGGCAAGTCGGCCCAAATCCCACTTTTTGTTTGGCTTCCCGATGCCATGAGCGGCCCCACACCCGTCTCTGCCTTGATTCATGCGGCCACCATGGTTACCGCCGGCGTCTACATGATTGCGCGCTTAAATCCGCTCTTTGACTTATCTCCTGTCGCCATGTCTGTGGTGGCAAATATTGGCGCCTTCACCGCCTTAATGGCAGGGACGATTGCCATCGCTCAAAAAGATATTAAAAAAGTGTTGGCCTACTCCACCGTTTCACAGCTGGGCTTTATGTTTTTGGCCTGTGGCGTGGGTGCCTACCAAACTGCCGTTTTTCATCTTATGACCCATGCTTTTTTCAAGGCCCTCTTGTTCTTGGGTTCAGGCTCAGTCATTCATGCCTGTAGTGGCGAACAGGATATGACCAAGATGGGCGGGTTAAAAAAACATCTCCCTCATACTTACCTCACCATGCTGGCCGGCTCACTGGCGATCTCCGGTATCCCGATCTTTTCTGGTTTTTTTTCGAAGGATGAAATTCTCTATAGCACCATCGCTCTTCCCGGCGGGCAGTCCCACCTCTTTTTTGTCGGTGTGTTTACCGCCGCCCTAACGGCCATCTATACCGGACGGATGCTGGCGATGACTTTTTTTGGTTCGGAACGACTCGATCATGAAAAACTTCACCATCTTCATGAGTCACCTGCCACCATGCTCATTCCTCTTTATGTCTTGGCGGTGTTGGCAACCTTTGGCGGTCTGTTAGGTGTTCCGCATTTACTGGGGGCGGCTTTAGGGCACATTCCTCATGTGCTGTCTCACTGGCTTGATCCGGTTATTCAAACTCGCAATTTACCCCTGGTGGGGGTGCAGTTAAGTCTTCACGAGGGCCTGGTTATGGGAGGTTCCATCGTCTTGGCCGTGAGCTGTTTTATTCTGGGGCTCAAATCCTTTAAAGAGAAGTTCAATATCTCCCAATTTATTCCCTCAACTGCCGGCCTGCAAAAGCTTTGGGAAAATAAATATTATGTCGACGAATGCTACCATCTTCTGGTTGTAAATCCCTTGCGGAAGCTCGGAGATTTTAGTGCCAATATTATTGATAAACTTGTGATTGATAATGTGGTGGTTTCAGTCGGGCGTGCCACTCGAGATCTCGGAAAACGAGTTCGGACGATTCAGACAGGAGATATCCAGACCTACGCTTTAGGTTTGGGAATCGGATTAATTGTGCTGTTGTGGATGGCCTATAAGATATTGCCTTAAGTTTGTTGAAGTTTTTTTGAGCTTTGTGAGGAAGTTATGACATCGTGTTTACTGAGTTGGATTATTTTTACACCAGTGTTGATGGCCGTAATCTTGTTTCTGCTGCCGAAAGCTTGGGAGGCCCACTTTCGTTCTTGGGCCCTGGTGGCATCTCTTGTGAATCTCTTATTGGCCTTAAAATTATGGTATAGCTTTGACGGACAACTTGCCGAATTTCAATTTGTCGAGCTGACAGCTTGGCTTCCGTCCTTCGGAATTTTTTACGCCTTAGGGATTGATGGAATTTCGCTTCCTTTGGTGATGTTAACGGCGGTGATTTCACCCATTGGAATTCTTGGAACATGGCCTAAGGCCGGGAACCCGCTTAAAAAAGAACGCTTTTTTGTCGCCATGGTGCTGTTGTTACAGAGCGGAATGTACGGAACATTTTTGGCCACAGATTTGTTTCTCTTTTACTTCTTCTGGGAAATTGTTCTGATTCCCATGTTTTTCATGATCGGTATTTGGGGGGGGAAAGAACGAGTCTACGCCACCGTGAAGTTTTTCCTGTATACCATGGTCGGCTCCCTCCTTATGTTGGTGGCGATTTTTTATCTCGTGCGCACCCAGCAACAAATCACCGGCATTCCCTCCGCTCTCATGAGCAATTTTAATGCGATCAACCTTCCGCTAGACCAATCGTCTTGCTGGGCGGCCTTGAGCAGTCCTCAGATGTTACTCTTTTTGGCCTTTGCTCTGGCCTTCGTCATAAAGGTTCCCATCGTGCCGTTCCACACTTGGTTGCCGGATGCTCACGTGCAGGCCCCCACTCTTGGCTCGGTTTTTCTAGCAGCGGTGCTCTTAAAAATGGGAACCTACGGCCTGATGCGAATCGCGATTCCCTTCTTTCCTGAATCTGCGGCTTTGATGAAGCCTTTTTTCTATGGGGTAGGGGGTGTCGGCATCATCTATGGTGCTCTCTGTGCCTTAGGGCAAACAGATTTTAAAAGACTGGTGGCCTACTCGTCTGTCTCACACATGGGGTACATCATCGTCGGACTTTTTAGCTTTGAGAAAGTGGCCTTGTCGGGTTCACTTTATCAAATGATCAACCACGGTATCTCGGCCGGTGGACTCTTTTTGATTGTCGGTTTTTTGTATGAGCGTATGCATACTCGAAATCTGGCCGATTTTGGCGGGTTGGCCAAGGTTGTTCCCATGATGGCCGTGGCCTTCATGATCATTACTTTATCCTCTGTCGCCCTGCCCGGTACTAATGGTTTTGTGGGTGAATTTGCCATTCTGCTTGGCTCCTTTCAGGTGGCCCCGACCGTTGCCGCAGTATGCGGATTGGGTGTGATCCTTGGTGCCGTTTATGCCCTTAAGGCCTACCAGATGGTTATGCTCGGGCCGGTCAGTCAGCATGAAGGTGTTCATCATCTCACCGACATCAGCAGTAAAGAAATTACCGCCATGGTGGGACTGGCCATTTTAGTTTTCGGGATTGGATTTTTTCCAGAGTTTTTCTTTGCAAAATCCAAGGCGACTCTGGATCTCTATGCCAATGGCCTCGTACCATTCCTAAAATAAAGAATTGGAGATAATGATATGGATCGATTAACCGAACTCTTTAAATATACCACCCTTGGGTCGGCAGAACTTTGGGATTTGGGCCCGGTGATAGCTTTGGCCTTTCTGGCGGTGATTTCTCTGATCATTGCCGCCGCCGCAGGAGATAAAGGGCACCGTTGCTCAATTTGGCTATCATTAATAGGCACTCTGGTGATTATGATCTTTCAGGCGCAAAACATCGATGCCCCTGAAGTGAGCATTCTTGGCGATATTTTAATTTTTAATCCCTTTACCCGTGTTTTATCTTTGATCGTCATGGGCATTGGTTTCTTGTCGCTGTTACTTGTGACTGGACAGTCGAAGCGTGAAGGTCTTTTGCCAGAAATTTATCCGTTGGTGCTTTTCTCCCTGGCCGGGATGATCCTTTTAGCGCAAACCAATCATCTTCTATTCATGTTCATCGCAATCGAGATTATGTCACTGGCGGTTTACGTTCTCGTGGGAATGCAACGAACCGCTTCCTATTCTATTGAGGCCTCTTTGAAGTATTTCATCTTAGGCGGTGCTGCTTCGGCCATGCTGGTCTACGGTTCAGCTTTGGTCTATGGGGCGACCGGGACTTTTGGTTTGCGTGCCATTTCACTTTTGCTCAGCTCCGACTCTGTTGCGGCCCTTGCCCTTTTGTCTGCGGGAGGCCTGCTCATTCTCGCCGGTTTATTTTTTAAAGTCGGTGCCTTTCCTTTCCATTTTTGGATTCCGGACGTTTATCAGGGAGCGGCCCATTCCATCACCGGTTTTATGAGTGCCGCCGTGAAATTCGCCGCTTTTATTCCTTTAATCAAAATTTCTCAGCAGCTGTATTTTATGTTGCCGGGTAAGTACGGACAGCTTTTTTATGTAATTTTCTGGTTATTTGCCGCCGTGACCATGCTTTATGCCAACCTGGCGGCCCTGGCCCAGCATGAGCTTAAGCGTCTTTTGGCCTACTCTTCCATTGCCCATACCGGATATCTCTTGGCCGGAGTGTTGGTGTGTGCGGAAGGGTCGACGGGAGCTGCTCCTATTATCGTTTATCTAACCTTTTATGTTTTCAGCGCTCTGGGGGCCATGGGCATTGTTATTTTGCTGGCCGACACCCATCAGCGGGATGTCAGTTTCACCGAGATTGCGGGAATTGCCGAGAAGCGCCCCTATCTGGCTTTGGCCCTCTCCGTTTTTATGTTGGCCATGGCGGGCATTCCCATGACGGCAGGCTTTATTGGTAAATACATTCTTCTGAGCAATATCGTGAGTCAGGGCGGGACGCTCCTCGTGGTGATTGCCGTTTTAAGCTCGTTAATCTCCGTTTATTACTATCTGCGGGTGATTGTGCTTATGTATATGGAACCTGCCACAGAAGGCCTGGAAAGGCGGCAAACCGGCCTGCTCATGGGGCCCATTGCCGTGGCTGGTATTATGTTCGTCATGACGCTTCAATTCGGCCTGTTTCCCCGGGCGGTGATTGCTTATATCTACAAAATCTTACATTAGGGGAAAGTGAAGAATCGACGTTGCAAAATCCATTTTTTAACGTCGATCACATTGTGTGATGTCTCACTTACTTTCATTCTAAGAATGTATTTGAAAAATTAAAAGTCTTTTTTCTAACATTTGTTCACAGTGCGAAAAACAATTCTACAGATTTGTGCAAGTGTCCGAAACCTAATAGATACCAAACTGAGCAGCTCAGAAGGTGCGAAGGTTTATTGTTTAGTGGCCAAAAATTATTTTTTGGATTCGTTCGATTTTTGTGGCGTTTTCTTTAATGCTGGGTTCGAAAGGTGCCATCCCTTGATAGGCCTGTAAAATGTACTGGCGATATTTCTCGGCCAAAGTGGGAGAATGTTTGGAAACTGATTCCACGTGCTCTCTCATGGCATACAAGGCCGCCACCGTTTCCTTTTGAAAAATTTTCTTAATCATTCCTGCAAACAAACTTTTTGGCCGCACAAAGGTTTCGTAAGTCATCCAGGTTCCTTCCGGGTGAGTCACGAAGGTGGCGCTGCCCTTGGCATCATGGGAGTCCGGATTGAAGACCTGGTACCAGGTCACCCGATGCCCATGGGAGACCTTTTCCAATATTGTTCCATTGACGTAAATTCCCTTATCAAACGGCCATGGCAACTGTCTCTCGTAGTAGGTATGCACCTCCGTCGGCGAAAGATGTTTGATCGGCAGCGAGACCGGAAGATCCGGGATGTAGCTGTGCTGGTTATCGAGATCATAATAGAGGGCCACTGCCGTCAGAGGATCAGCACTGATCGGGCCTTCGATAATCAACTTTGGCCAGACCTCATCTTTGATCTCGACCACGGTTACTTTAAATTCACGATTCGTCGCCAAGGCCAGTGAGGAGATCGGAAGGAGTATGATTGAGATGAGTATTAGGGTTGAAAATTGCATTGGCCTCATCATGCCATTAATTGGCCATAACGGCCAATTAAGTCCTGTCGAGGTTTACAAAAATGCTCGCATCCATTATCTTTTCGCTTCGATTTAAAAGGACCCGTTATGAGTAAAGAGCATGTTTCTATACGCCTGTTTAAAAATCCTGTCTTAGAGGCCATGACCCATATTCATCCGGCTATCCCGGCGATACTTTGGAGTCCGATTATTCTGGCCCTGTTTTACCAGAGTCATCAAATCCACCATCACTCCTTGAGTACTTATTTCCTCTGGGCCTTGATAGGTTTGCTGGTTTGGACCTTGACCGAATATGGGCTTCATCGTTTTGTCTTTCATTATGAGGCGGCAAGTTCTTTCGGCAAGAGACTCGTTTATCTCTTCCATGGCCTTCATCATGACGATCCCCAGGATGGTCGACGTTTAGTAATGCCCCCTGTGCCCGCTCTCCTTATTGTCGGGGTGCTTTATTTAGGATTCAAGCTGGTGATTGCGCCGAAATTTTTGTCGCTTTTTATGGCTTTCTTTTTGATCGGATATCTTGCTTACGATTATATTCATTATGCCACTCACCACTTTCCCATGACGAGTCCGGCGGGACGTTTTTTGCGTGCTTATCACCTCAAGCATCACTATAATCATCGGCCATGTAAGTATGGCGTTAGCTCGCCTTTGTGGGATTACATCCTTAAAACTGTTGATTAAGAATGAAAAAATTCGTTTTCTTGTCATTTTTTCTTATCGCATCCGCAAGATGTTGGGCCACCGAGGAAAGTGTCTCCATCGAAAGTTCCCTATGGGGGGCGGTGAAGGATACCGGTCGATACATGTATGCCGGTGCGGGGCTGCAGTTTACGCAGCAAGCTAACTTGTGCTGGGCGGGGATGGCGACACCTTCCCTTTGGTATTCTTTCCGTGAAGATAAACGGATCAGTCATCATTACATGCGCGGGGACGTGGCCTGGCATCTGGCGACGATCGGCAATTTCGGCATTATCATGAATATGCCCTTTTTTCATATGGGGGTTTGGTACACGGGAACATACCTGCAGGATGAAAAATTGGTTCAGTTCAGCAAAGAATATGCCGCCACCGTCTACATCGCCTTATTGGAAAGCGGGGCCTTGAGTTATGTGCCTATCCATCGTCGTCCCAATGAGGCCAATTTATCAAACTGGGAAACCGACTTTCGAGACACCTCCAGCTTTCCCTCCGGACATGTCATCCCATATGCCGCGCTTTTCTTTAAAACTTTGCAGTTTTATGGGCCGCTATGGAGTGTGGCACCCCTGGCCTTCACGGTCATGTCGGCCGTCCATCGAGTCCAGGATGGAAAACATTATCTTTCTGATGTGGTCGGCGGCTTTTTCCTGGCGGGCTTTGCCTCAGAGGGAGTCCGCGCCGCCTCGAATTACCGCGACCATCATCCCTTCTACAAGTGGTGGGCACAGCATGACCTTAAGGTGTCACTCATGCATTATGAGAAAAGAGGCCATGAGGCCATGGGCCCCTGGGTGTCGCTGTCATACTAAAAAAAATGGATCTGCTACGGGCGCCGTAGCTCACTAATGAACGCGCAAGACCTTTTCAAAAATGCGATAGCGCTTGTACGGAGTTGCCCCCATCAGCTGGAGCGGGCGATTCATATTAAAGTTGCTCTCTAAAATCCAGCTCATCTCGCACTCACGATAGGTCTTCCGGGCATTCTCATAGGCCTTGACGTACATGAGTGACGCCAAACCAAGATTTCTGAATTTCTCCTTGACCCCCATGGTGAGGACGCGGAAACGAGTAATTTTCTTTTTCCCGGTCAGGAGTTTAAAAAGTCCTGTGGGGAAGAGCTTGCCATTGGGAATGGTTTTGAAAATCTGGTTGTAATCGGGAAGGCCTACGATAAATCCTGCCGGCTCATTTTTCACATAAACGAAGAGAACCAAGTTGGGATCAATCACGGTTTTAAGATCTTTGGCGGTATGGGCGAATTCATCTTCGGTCATGGGAATAAAGCCCCAGTTCTTTTCCCAGGCGGTGTTGTAAATTTCACGCATGAGCGCCACTTCGCTCGCCCAATTTTTCATATTGATGGTTCGATAGGTGATGTTGGCCGACGCTTCAACTTTTTTAGAAATTTTTGAGATTTTTTCGGGCATTACAAAAGACATATCGAACTGATAGGCCAGGAGGTCCATGGATTTTTGATAATCAGCACCCTCAATCAAATTTTGAAAGTAGGGGGGGTTATAGGTCATCATGATCTGGGGGGCATCATGGAATCCTTCCACCAAAAGCCCGCATTCGTAATTACTTGAAGGACTGAAAGGGCCGCGCACCATTTCCATCCCTTGGGCCAGGGACCAATCTTCCACCTTCTTTAAGAGGGCATTGGCGACTTCGCTATCGTTGACGGCTTCAAAAAACCCAAACTGGGCCGCTTTCTCATTGTGAAATTGATTATGGTGATGATTGACCACGCCCATAATTCTTCCACAGCATTGACCGTTTTTATAGGCCAGGAATAATTTCACGTCACAGGTTTCGTAGACGGGGTGTTTGGGGGCCAGGAGATCTTTCACCGCCATTTTTAGTGGCGGAACCCAGTTGGTGTCATTTTTATAAAGGGCCCAGGGCAAATCAACAAAGGCGGCAATGGCCTTCTTGCCATCCACCTCTCTGATTTGCACCGAAGACGTTTGAGTTGACTGACATTGGCCTTTGGCACAGCAGGAGCTTGATTGTGTTTCCATAGGTTCCTATTGTTTGGTTGGTATTTGAAAAGTTTTTTTGGCGCGACCAAAGATCTCCAGGACGTAGGTGAGATCCTCTTTCGTATGAATGGGCATGTAGCTGGTTCGAATCAGGGCCTCACCCTTGGGGACTGCTGGTGGAATCACGGGGGTACAGAAAATGCCATTATCCTGCAGGAAGGCGGTCACCTGCATGGCCTTAATATCATCGCCAATGAAAATAGGAATGATGGGGGTCTGCGAGTTATAGGTGTAGAAACCTAAATCTTTGAAGCCCTGTTGCATGAATTTCACATTGCTCCAGAGACTGGCATGAATATCAGTGTCTCGCTGAACGACCTCCAAACATTTGAGAACGGTGGCGACGGCCGAAGGCGGCATCGAAGCCGAAAACATAAAGGAACGGGCGGCATGGCGAACGTAGTCCATGACGTCCTTGGGGCCGGAGACAAATCCTCCAATACTGGCGAAGGATTTCGAGAAGGTTCCCATGTTGAAGTCGACCTGATCGGTCAGCTCAAAATGGTTCAAGGTTCCTCGTCCTTGGTGGCCCAGCACTCCAAGGCCGTGGGCGTCGTCAATATAAATAGCGGCGCTATACTTTCGTGCCAGCTTCGTCATCTCGGGCAGGTTGACGATGTTGCCGGTCATGGAGAACACACCATCGGCCACTATGGTTATATTTTTAAAGCGACCAGAGGACTGCTGAAGCTGCTCCTCCAGGCCTTCCATGTCATTATGTTTGTATTTAAAAGTCGCTCCCATGGCGAGTCTGGTGGCATCCACCAGGGAGGCATGGTTTTCGTTATCAAAAATAAGACAGTCTTTTGGGCCGGAAAGGGCCGGCAGAGCACCTAAGTTGGATTGCATCCCGGTGGAGAACAAAATGGCGGCCTCATGGCCGATATAACGGGCCAACTTTTCCTCAAGCTCCTCATGAATGGAAAGATTGCCATTTAAAAAGCGCGAGCCTGTGCAGCCGGTGCCGTATTGCATGACGGCCTTAATAGTTGCCTCGATAACTTCGGGATGGTGGGTGAGTCCGAGATAGTTGTTAGAGCCGATCATGACCTGACGTTTCCCACCAACCGTCACGGTGGCCCCTTCAGTGGCCTCTATGGGTCGTAAAAAGGGGTAGAGCTTCATCTGGCGAAGCATATTGGCCTTTTGCAGGATTTTATTGTCCGAATAAGAGTAAGTATTGCTCATGGGCCCTCTTTAGCGTTCAAACTTGAAGGATTTTGTTCTGGAAACCAGCATTTTTTATGCACCATGCATACCCATCTGGGCCCAGTTCGTCAATTTGAAAAGTGATTTTGGGGAGAGTGTTTTTAGGTAGTTAGCGAGCTACTTCATAAAAAATTTTTTTCTAATTTCTTCCCCTCGCGCTTCGCTGTTGACGTGCTGGACGAGGGCCTCTTCAACTTCTTTGGCGAGATCCAGAAACTGGACTCCTATTTTGAGCTCAGGCAGAAGGTTGCCATCTCGGTCTTTTTGCTCCCAGACCGCGGCGATGAGGGCCTTGGGGATGTTGTAATTTTTTTTATTAAAGCGCAGGATGCAGGCATCAATAATTCTGCCCTTCTTAAAACGGTTTTGTTCCGCAAGGGGAATGATGGTGGAAATTCCTCCGGCGCTAATGTCCAGCGCTTCAAAGACAGTCTCGTCCATCTTGAATTGCACCGAGATATGCGGCCCAGTGGCGAGGCGGTAGTTGGTTCGTTGCTGACCTTTAAACACCTCATTGCAAAGGTTGATAACATACTCTTTTGATTCATCATCTTTTAGCAAGATACCGGTGGACAGGTAGTTGAATTTTTCAAACGGTATTTTAAAGAAAATATTTTCACTGATGAGAGTCGTCGGGATGAGTTTGACGAGGAGACTGCCTTTTTTTCGGATGAGAAGTTTATTTCGCAAGGGGAGATAGTTGAAAACCTCAAAAACCTCGATATCTTCCTCTTCATGGCCCTTTTTCCATAAATGGATTTCGGAATTTTGCTGCGCCATTTTGGGGAAAACCTGTTGTACTTCCTCGAGTGAAACCGTAGTAAAATAATGCTTTTTATTCGGGTCCTTACTGCTCTCTTTTTGATTACTCTCTTTACTACTCTTGTTTGACATTCTATTTTGCCATGGTTGTTTGATAATTTTCGTGTCTGCCCTGTATCATTTTAGGCCAGGCCCGAAATACGGTCAACGTCATCTTGTGTTTTGACTAAATTAATAAAGAAGGATCAGAAATGAAGACTGCGGGACCCAAGGCAATTTTTCTTAAAGACTACCGAGAACCTGCTTTTGAGATTACGGATGTTTTTCTGACGTTTAACTTACATCCTACGGAGACCGTGGTTGAGTCCAGGCTCAAAATTCGCACCCGTCCGGGCAAGAAGAAGGTGCCATTAATTTTAAATGGTGAGGAGCTGAAGTTTCTGGAAGCGAGTCTTGATGGGAAGAGCTTGCCCGCCAGTGAGTATTCAGTCGGGCCGGAGCATTTCACTCTCCATCGACCACCCAAAAAATTTGAACTAACCATCAAGAATATGATCAATCCGCAAGGCAATAGCGCCTTAGACGGCCTCTATCTGGCGCGCAATTTGTATTGTACCCAAAATGAGCCTGAGGGTTTTCGTCGTATCACTTACTTTCTAGATCGCCCTGATGTCATGGCCCGATATACAACGAAAATTATTGCCGACAAGGCCGCCTATCCGGTCCTGCTCTCGAATGGCAATCCCATTGCGTCAGGCGAGCTGCCCAGTGGCCGGCATTTTGTGGAGTGGCACGATCCTTTTCCAAAACCTTGCTACCTGTATGCGTTGGTCGCCGGTGACCTGGGCATGATTCAGGATTATTTTACCACTAAGTCTGGGCGAAAGATTGCTTTGCGTATCTACTGTGACAAAGGGGTAGAGTCGCGTTGTCAGCATGCCATGAATTCCTTGAAAGAATCGATGAAGTGGGATGAGGATACCTTCGGGCTTGAGTATGATCTGGACATTTTTATGATCGTGGCGGTGGGTGCCTTTAATATGGGCGCCATGGAGAACAAGGGTTTGAATATTTTCAATTCCGCCTTCGTTTTGGCCGATACCAAAAGTGCCACGGATGATGATTTTCATTCCATCCAAGGTGTCATCGGGCATGAATATTTCCATAACTGGACCGGGAACCGTGTCACCTGCCGGGATTGGTTTCAGCTCACTTTAAAAGAAGGTTTGACGGTTTTTCGCGACCAAGAATTCACCTCTGATTTAGGGGCGCGGGCGGTGGATCGAATTCACCAGGTGGCGCGCCTGCGTGCCGCTCAATTTCCCGAGGATCAGGGGCCCAACGCCCATCCGATTCGGCCGGCAAGTTACATTGAGATTAATAACTTTTATACCCCTACTGTTTATGAAAAGGGCGCTGAAGTCATTCGCATGACCCATACCATGCTCGGGGCCGGTGGCTTTCGCAAGGGCATGGATCGATACTTTAAACTTTATGACGGGCAGGCGGTGACGACGGATGATTTTCTCCATGCTCTAAGTGTGGCCAATCGCGGTTATGACTTCAGCCAGTTTAAGCGCTGGTACAAGCAGGCGGGGACTCCCAAGCTTAAGGCCAGCTGGCAGTGGAAAAAAGCGCGATCAACTTTTGAGTTGACCTTGGAGCAATCCTGCGCGCCAAGCAAAGGTCAACCCAAAAAATTGCCGCTGCATTTTCCCTTGCGAGTGGGCCTCCTGAGTGGTGAAGGTGCCGAGATCCCGATCAAGCTGGAGACCTTACATGTCCGAAAGAAAAAAGAAACTTTTGTGTTTAAGAATGTGAAAGAAAAACCCATTCCTTCCCTCAATCGTTCCTTCTCCGCCCCGGTTATCCTTGAGGCCCCCTATGCCTTTGATGAACTGGCCTTTCTGATGGCCAACGATACCGATGCCTTTAATCGCTATGAGGCCTCCCAGGTGATGGGAACAAAAGTCATCATGGATCTGGCGCAAAAAAAACTTTTGCTCAAAAAAATTCCCCAGGCCTACTTCAGTGCCTACCGGAAGCTTTTGCTCGACAGCACTCTCGATGACAGTCTGAAGGCCAAGGCCCTTACTTTACCCCCTGAGGGAGTACTGCATCTCGAGGGCAAAACCGCCCTCATTCATCCCATCCATCAGGCCTCAACCGAACTCCATCGGGAGCTGGCCCGGCAATTACGTCCTGAGATGCAGGAGCTTTATACGGATTTGTATCTCAAAAATCAGGTGGCCTATTCCCTTGACCCGGTGTCTGTGGGACGGCGTGCGCTTAAAAATAAAATCCTGCACTATCTTGCTCAAAGTGGCTCCGATGGAATTGCCCTGGCCTTCAAGCAATACCAAACGGCCAAGAATTTTACCGACCAGTTTGCGGCCCTGCAGGCCTTGATATGGTGGGGGAGTGAGCAGGAGAGAAATCAGGTGAGCGGTGACTTTTATGGGCAATGGAAGCACGATAATCTCACCATTCAAAAATGGATTGGCACGCATGTTTCAGTCCCCGCTCCCGACGCCTTGAAGATGGCGCGCAAGCTGGAGCAAGATCCTGTCTTCGACAACAAGATTCCTAATTTTGTTCGCGTGCTCTATGGATCTTTCCGGCAAAACCATGCCCAATTTCATCGTCTCGATGGTGAGGGTTATCAGTTTATCTCTGATCGCATCACCCAGATTGATAAAATTAATCCTCAGATGGCCAGCGGTCTTGCCAAGGGATTTTCCCTTTATCACCGACTGCCTCCGGAGCTGAAAAAGCATATGAAGGTGGCCTTGGATAATATTCTGGCCGTCGGCCCCAGTAAAAATACTTTTGAGATTGTGTCAAAGACCCGTTCTATCTCTTGAGTTGAACCTCGATGGGGGCACTCCATTCAGAGAAGGCCAGGGCCGAGTCGCGGTATCGGGCGCGCACAAAAATTGTTTTTAGCGCCGCCGCTCCGGTAATTTCCGAAAGGGCAAGAGCGGTCAACGTCGGCTTCAGATCCGTAAAGGTGCCCCCGTATTCGTTGAAGGCGTGATTGGTGCGACTCCAAAAAACCTTATCCATGGCGCTGGTGGCAGAGGCCTGCCACTGGGTGGTGAGGTGGGTGTCGCCTTGCTCCTCTTGAAAGGCGCTTGCCATAATTCCGGCGGTCTCAAGTTTAAGTGTGGGAACCTCGGGCGCTAAATTATTTTTCCGTAAGATAAACTGATCAACAATTCCTTGATCCCTAACATTTCCATCTTTACCAAAGCTGTATCGTTTGAATGACATGGTGGCATTGGCCCCGAGTGTGACCTGGACCAGGCACCAGCCGTGCTCATCCTTGCTCATGACATAGTTTAAATAATCCATCTGCTTGAACTCACCCCAGTTGTCCGTATCCCCGCCAATTGATCCGTTGATGAGTTTAAAGAGTGACGAGTCCGCGTCTTGTCCTCTGGAGTAACCGTGAGTGTGGCCGGCAATCGCCACCACGGGTTTTCCGCTCTTGCCGCTCCACTCGCTCAATTTGGTGTGAACTGTTTTTGCAAAGGCGGACTCCCCCTCAAGCCACAGCTCCGACTCCGCCGGATGGTGAAGCTGGACAACCACAAAATCAAAATCATCGCGCTGTTCGGTGGCCATGAGTAGGGATTCGAGCCAGGCGAGCTGATTTTCGTTGGTATAAGGGGGATTGGAATTCAGAGTGATAAAGCGCACATTTTGATAGTCAACGCTATACCAGTGGCCCAAATTCTCGGGCGAGCCATTTTTGGGAAGATCAAAATAGGAAAAATAATAAGGGGTGTTCTCCTCATGATTGCCGATGGCCGGATAGAGACTTAAGCGAGTGAGCAGCGGTGCCAAGGGTGCGAAGAACTCCTCATTCCAGCGCTTGTACTCGTTGCCTTTTTGCACCAGATCGCCGGTGAAGAGGGCCAAGCTGATGGGAAAAGTGCGCTCATCTAAATAGCTGGCAAAGGCATACTTCATCACGCTCTGATTTATCACCTGGGAGGTGACCTTCTGTCCATTTTGGGCATCACTAAGGGCCAGAAAGGCAAAGGCATGGGGTTCTTTAAACAAAGTCTTGAAAAGAAAGAGTCCGCTCTTTTGTGTACCCTGCTGAATCTGATAGAGATAGCGGGCACCACTGACCAGGCCCATCAGCTTGGCCTGATAAAGGGCCGCCTTCTTGTCAGAGTGAAATGGCCGTTCGATCAGCATGGCATTGACCGAAAAATTTTCCGTTTCGCCTTCGCGAAAAAAGATAATCTTGGGTGTGCCTTCGAAATTGGCTTCCATTCGGATGACCGCCGAATTGGAGGTCACGTTTTGCATGAAGGGGCCGGCCTTGAGTTCAAAGGCCTGGGTGACTCCCAGCAGACAGGAAAGAAAAAGCAGGATGAAGAATTTCATAAGGCCTCGTTTAGGAATGAAGGAGTGATGTGCCTTCCGCCTTCAAATCAGTAATACCCTGGTAAATTCGCTCGGTCATTTTGTTTTCGGCGGCCTTGAGCCAGGCACGGGGATCGTAGAATTTCTTGCCGCCGACCTCACTGTCAACCTTGAGAACCTGATCATAATTTTTAAACATATGATCCACCACCGCGCGGGTGTAGGCATACTGGGTATCGGTGTCGATGTTCATCTTGACCACCCCGTACTGGAGAGTTTCGTGAATCTCGGATAGCTCAGAACCGCTGCCGCCATGGAAGACGAGCTGGTGACGGGCCTCTTTTCCAAGAGCTGCCACCACGGCTTCCTGGCCGCGCTTTAAGATATCGGGGCGCAATTTTACATTGCCTGGTTTATACACCCCGTGGACGTTGCCGAAGGTGGCGGCGTAGAGAAAGCGACCGAGAGGGCGCAGTCTTTTGGCCACGGCCACCATTTCTTCCGGAGTGGTATAAAGTTTTGAGCTTGGTGCACCTTCGTTATTGTGGCCGTCCTCTTCACCGCCCACCACGCCGGTTTCAACTTCCAGAATAATCTGGGCGCGGGCACAACGTTCCAAGAGTTCAGCCGATGTTTTGAGGTTTTCTTCAAGGGAAACTTCAGAGCCATCAAACATGTGGCTGTTAAACAGGTTGGGCATGCCTTTTTTACGACGGTTTTCAGTTTCAGTAATCAGAGGGGCCAAAAATTTCGTCAGATACTTGGGGTGGCAGTGATCGGTGTGGAGTGCGTATAAAACATTATATTTTTCGGCCATCAAGTGAACGTGCTGGGCCAAGCTGATTGAGCCAAGGGCCATATCCTTAACCGCCTGACCGGACATAAATTCGCCGCCGCCGGTGGACACCTGAATAATTCCATCGCACTTCTTGTCAGCGAAGGCCTTCATCGCGGCATTGGCGGTAGAGGGTGAAGTGACATTGATCGCAGGATAGGCGAAGCCGCCTTTGTAGGCGCGGTCGAGCATTTTGCAATATTGGTCGTAGGTCGCGACTGGCATAGAAGTCTCCTTGGATTAATGGAACAATTTCGTTAGCGCGCGGATTCTAGCACAGTAAAATTTAAAGCTGCCACCGTGCCGTGCGCCATTGGGAATTACTGTTCGTAATGATCTTCGGGGACTTCCCGTTCGAGGAGCTTATTGATGATCTGTTCGAGAATAATCTGCACCTTAGACGGGATCAGATTGACCGGATTCTGCTTGCACGCCACCTGAATTTCCCGGGAGCAAAAGCGCGGGTCCTGGTTGGTTTGGGTGCCGGAGAAATATTCTGCCAGATAGGTGCCACGCCTCTCACCATTTTGCGCCACAATTTGACTCAAAAATTGCCGAAGGAGTTTGCGTGTTGCCTGGGTGGCCGCCTCCCGCGCTTGGACATGGTAGCGATGAGTGGGGTAATCCTTGTTAAGACTGGCGTGGGAGCAGTGTCTGTTGTCGAGATTGTCCCGCTTCCAGTAGCCGGTGGTTAGACCGAAGTTCGAACACTGGGGCAAGGCCATATCGCGACAGCATTTGGCGGGAATAGAAACACCGCTTTGAACGCGAGTGATCTCCTGTAAATTCATGAGATCCATGTCCGCATTGAGATTGCCGAGGTGATTTTCCACCCAGTTGGAATGGGCGTAAAAGTCTTGCAGCGTATGCAGGGCCATCCCAAAAGATTTGCGGGCATTGGCCACGTCACAGTCACCCAAGTGCTCAAGGGCCTGATTGAAATTGGCCTTGATAAACGCCGAACCGCCGGCAAAGGTATCGCTGTCAAAGTGGGCCGCGCGGGTATTCTCCAGCAGCCCCTTGTCCACGGATAAGTTGGCCTCCTCAATCTCTGTCATGACCGGGCCTGAAAAACCCACTAATCCTTCGCGCGTTGCCCCCCGATGCGCCGGAAAGGAAAAACCCATTGTGAGACCGAAGATAACAGGCCACAGGAACTTAAACATAATGAGTCTTATCGTCCTATCGAGCATCCGAATAAAACGGAGTAATATCGGAGAGTTAATCTCATTTATAGTTCGCCATAAAAAGGTCCGATAAGAGACCATGGTGTTGTTACTTTTTGCCGTCCTTTTGTCTTCCTGGGCCAGCTCGGACGATGTTGAAACAGAACATCGCAACTCCCACCGTTATCAGATGTTGATGAACGATGAATATGCGGGTGTGGAAACTCAGGCGGTTTTTCCGGCCGGGGATGACGAAACAAGGAGTGATGTTGCCGATGGGGATGGGGGAGGCGGACCGAATCGCTCCGAAGCGGCCTATGTTGATAGAGTCAAAGAGGGTTCCGCGACCAAACTCTATTACCGAATCGGGCCTTTGCGCGTGCCCGTGCCAGGCAATGTTTTTAGAAACGATCGATATAATTTAAAAGAGGCCATCTTAAAAATTGATCGCGCTTCGTTTCCTAAATTTTATCCCAAGTACGAAAAATTTATCGCCGAGATGAGGAGCGCGGTGAACGATGCGCACTTCAATCGGGATTTACGACGGGAAACGGTGGATAGCATTGTCTCAAATGAGATGGCACTGGATTATAAAAAGGAACGTTTCCATTACTTCATCCAGGGGATGGAACGTCGGGCGAAGCTGGTTGGACATACTCCTACCACTTACGGGGAGCCGCCAAAGCAGGTGGCATCCTGTGCACCCAATAATCGATCGGGTTATGCCTTTTCTTTGATTCCCTTTAAGACTGGGGACCTGGATGCCAAATGCAAGGAGATGGTTGATCGAGGTGTGGCCTCCGGCCATGACAAGGTGACTTTGCATTTTCCCATTCACTACTCTGGCGGGCACTCAGGCGGACGGGTGACCATCGCCGGCAATCGTCCTATGAGATATGGCTGGGACTATCAGTATGAGGATGGGGCGGGGATAGGGAAAGAGGAACTGCACCGCTGCTTGGATTATGTCATGAAGGCCGGCCTCAAACTTAATTTTATCCCCCATGCAGAGAGTATCGTCACCATGAGCGCCAACGGTGAGGCCGAGTGGCGAATTCGGTCGGATCTGCCTTTGGATGATAAATATTACGATAAGGCCTATGGCCCGCTGCTTGAGTACATGAATAAAAATAAGGCCGCTTTGCGGGGAAGAACGATTAATGTTTCGGCGGCGGCCGAGTTAGACCCGAGCTTTCTGGGCGATCCGCACACCAGCCTGGGCACTGTGGGCAAGTTGAAAACCGCCTTGGCCGGCATGGGGACAAAAAGTGAAGTGATCTGGAGTCCCAACGGTGATTTTTTTGAAAACAACGGCTGGTTTAAGTATCCCACCTCGCGCATGGACTGCAGCAAAGTTGTGCCCCTGCTTTCTTCAATCGACCGAATCTCGCCTTCCATCTATGAGAATTATGGCCATGTGGTAGATGGTTCTTTTCATAAGACGAGGGAGCTCTTTTTAAAGAGGCTGTTTGAAAGACTGGATAAACACTGTCCCAAGCAGATGGGGGCGATTAAAAAAGAAGTAACCCGCAAGCGTTTTGGTATTACCGAATTTGCTCTAGATAATTCCGGGGAGTACGAAAAATTTCATCGCGAGATGAAAGAGCATGGACGAAAAACCGGTGACCCCGAGATAAGTGCCGCCTTTTGGAATAGTGGCCAGTGGGACCATTCGGGCCTGGCCGACGCCTCAAGGGCGAGACCGGTTTTTAAAAAATCCATTGATACCACCTTGGCCGCCTGCCCGGCGGGAAGAAATCCTGCTGCCATCGTGCCGACCGCCCCACACTGTCCTGCTCCAGACCCCTCCACCTCACCGGATATGCGTCGCCTGGAGGATCACGCCGAAGGGGCCACCGCCATCATTCGCAATCTCCCGGATTAATAGCTTACTTTGGTGCGCAATTTTTTGACCTGGCCCCGGCGAGTTTTACTTTCCTTTTTTCGCACAGTCGAGGCATAGGTTGGTTTGGTTTTTTTGCGGGGCTTGGGGCGGTGGAAGGCAAGCTTGAGCATGGCCTCCAGCTTTTCCAGACAGCGCGCCTTATTTCGTTCGAGATCGCGAAACTCATCGCTTCTGATATAAAGCAAATTGTCGTTGTTGATGGAGTTGGCCAGCTTATTGCGGATCAATCCCTTTTGCTCGGGAGTGATGGCGTGTGAATCTAAAAAGGCCCAGAGCATGGATGCGGCGGACGAGACCTTGTTGACGTTTTGTCCGCCCGGGCCACGTCCCCGGATGGCGGTGAAGAGGACCTCTCTCGCTATGGCATCGAGGTGCATGTTATGTATCTTTTTTGATGATAAATTTTCGCAGATCTTCAATCTGCTGACGGGAAAGGAGCTGAATAATTCCCCGATAGGTGCTGCGACGGTTGGCAAACGGTGAGGTGCTGGGAATAGGGGCAATGGTAAAGAAAAAATGCACGGGGTTGACGGCCTTAAAGCGACAGCGCTGATCGAGGGCCAGGTCGCATTCGAAGTAAAGTTCAAACTCGGAGATATTCAGGAGCTTGATTCCGACAGGGCGATTACAAAAAGACAAAGGGTCGCGCTTGGAAAAAAATAATTTCAAGCTTTTGGTATCTTTGAAAAAGACGCTTTTTTTATCAAAGGTTTTTGCCATGTCCACCAAGGTGTGGGTGGAAATAGGGCCTTGGGCCACAACGACTTTGGCATAGGTATATTGGGTCCGGGCCTGCTCTGAGGAGAGATTATTTTTTCCAAAGAGCACCAGGATGGGGGAGTAATTGGGAATTTTCTGAATTGCCGATACGATATTTCTGATCGCGCTATCATCCAAGGGCGGAATCAGAAAGTCCTGCTCAAAGGGAACCGCTTTCGGGTCGGGTTTGGCGTTATTTTGCGCCTCGGCCGCCGCTGGCATCGGAGGCGCGTAGGGTGTTTCGCAATACTCCATGGCGATAAAATCGGGAAGGTAGCTTTGTAACTCAGCATCCGGTTTAAGGAGGTGGGTTTGAATGCGAAAAGAGAAGGTGGAGTCCCATAAGAGTGAGTCTCTCTGGGCAATGGTATTAAAGGTCGGGTCGATGATCAAAAGTTTGGTACGTTTAGGCACGGAATCTTTTACTTTTTCCTCCAGCCACTTGAGGTATTCGACTTTGACTTTGGCCACCTCGCCTTTTCTAAGTTCGATGGCATCCATAATTCTGGCCTTCTCCATCTTATCGGCCGAGTTCTTCTTGGCCTCATCTATGGTATTAATAAATTCAAAATCCAAGGAGACCCCAATTTTAGAATCATAATAGAGGGGACCGGGGTCAATGCTTTTGACCTTGAGCTCGTCGGATTTGACCAGATCGCGGCAGACATTGTGGGGGAGCTTCACGGACTCGGAAGGTTTAAAGGGAACACAGCATTCGAGATGCAGGCCGGTGGCATGGGCAAAGTTGACACGACAAATTTCAAAGACGGTATAGTCTTTTCCTTTTACCAGATTAAGATTGTAGGTCCCGGGTTTCTTGGCCAGCGATGGGAAGGCCGAGAGCACACCGGAGTAGATGGCATCCCGGGTTTCTTCGCTGGATTTGAGGTGCAACGAGGTGAGTCCGATAGGAAAAGCATTGACTTCCATCTTGGTAAACTCATTCATGGAAAACATGCCGATGATCACCATTTTGTTAAAGCAGTTGAGACGCTGAAGTGTGGTGGACAATTTTAAAATCAGGTCGAACTGGTCACTGAAATCAAGGTAAAGAATATGACAGGGGCGATCCAAAATGGCCTTGATAATGGCGGGAAAATCTTTTGTGTCCAGATGCTCGTACTGATAAAAGGACGGCTCTAAAACTTTACTGTATTCATCCGTGAAGTCGCCTTTAAAACGGCGCCAGTACCGTTGATCCAGTCCGATGTAGCCGACATGTGTTACCTGTGCCATCTAATCACCCAAGATTAAGGCCAGGGCGTCGTAGGCCTTCCTCATTCCGCCCTTGGTATAGGTACTTTCCAACGTTGCCATGATCTCCGCTTTCTTCTTAAGATCAAATTTGTAGTCAATCATGAGGGAGATAAAGTGATCTGCCACAATGAGTACGCAGGACAGTGGCGTGATCTTGGAATGGGAGAGACCCAGAGGAAAGCCACTTCCGTCCTGGCGCTCATGATGCTGCCGGATAAGGGTGCAAACATCCTGAGATAGCCAGCGATTTTTATCCGCCTCGAAGAGGGCTGCGGTATTAAGCGGATGATTGAAAAGTGGTTCCGGCAGGTCTGTAAACTTGCCTTTTTTTTCAAACTCCTGGATGAGGGCAAAGTCTTTAGGTTGGAGCATGACATCGCGTAACATGCAGGCCAGGGACATTTTTTCTTTGATGCTCTCAGAGCTCCAATCGAAAGTATCCAAGAGTGAAAGAGTGGTGTAGGAAACTAAGGTGTTTTTGACATACTCCTCGCTGCACTTTTCCTTGAAGTCGGCGAAAAATTTGAAGATATTAGGCCGCGCCGAGACGATGGTCAGGGATCTTTGTGTGACCTCCTTGGCCATGCGAATAGTTTCGTCATTCATGCCTATCTTTTTCATCGACTCCCGCACCATCTCAAGGCCGGCATTGAGGTCGAGAATATTCTCTTCCTCCGGAATACTGGGGTCGAAGAACTTGGAGGTGAACCCCTCGCGAAAATTTTTTATGCAGGTGAGGTAATCTTGCTTCTCGGCATAAATGAGATCGACCCCTTTATCGACATACTTCTGTACGATATCGTGAACGTCGCCATCCTTGTTGCTAATTTTCACCACTTTGCTGTCGGAAAGTTTGAGATAAATATCAAAGGGAATGCTATTCCCGTGTTTTCTAATAAACTGAAGGGGAACTGTGCAGAACTTATCTAGGGTGTCAGCTTTCATGGTAATGAGATATTTTACCACACTCTTTGGATTTAGGTGAAGAGGCCAGCTTGACAGAAGGGGCCGAGCATGGAAAAAGGCAAAACATGTCTATCCAAGTCATCTTCTTCTTTTTTTTGTTCTGGGGTAGCGCTACCCATGCCATTGAAATCGGGCCGACGGATTACTATCTTCCAGAGGGATATTTACGCGACATAATTACTCGGCAGGCCCATCCCGCCAGCGGACACGCCGAAGCCCTCAAACGGGCCTTCAAGGCCACCATCTTTTTGCCCCAGCGGGGAACGGCAGCTTTGGTCTCTGCCCAGGGTCTGGTGGTGACTGCGGCCCACGTCATCGCCCATAAGGTAATCGGTGAAACCAAAGATTGCGGTAAAATTGTTTTTCATCTGAATCACCAGCTCGACCAGGACGGCGGACTGGAGCGTCCGATTCTTTTACCCTGTGAAGAGGTGCTGGTTTATAACTACAATGCAGATTTTGCCCTGCTTCGGGTTCGATCGCCGGCCGAGCTTCCGCAATTGCCTTACGTACCTATGGCGAAGGATGGCGAGAGTTTTGAAGGCCGTTTTGTCCTGATCGCCGGGCATCCCCACGCCATGGATTACGCCAAATCGTTTAAGGTCATCTCTGAGGGGCGAATTTTTTTCAATGGTTCTGAAGACCCCGATCTGCCTCATTTTTTACATCTGGTGGATACTGAAGGAGGTCACTCTGGTGCTCCCGTGTTCACCGTTAGCGGGGAGCTTTTGGGAGTGCATTTTAGGGGCGTGCCAGACTATGGCACAGGTGTGACTGGTTCGGTCGATGGCGTAAGGCAGACCCTGCATCGTTTTAATGTCGCCATCTTTTTGCCCTATTTTGTCAAAAAATATGCCGAATGGTTCGGGCCATAGTTTATTTACCGAGCTTGAGAGTCTTTTGGATTGACTCTAGGGCCGTCACGGTTTCCTTATAGTGACCTTTATTGAATTTGATATTCATCCCCGCAAGACAAACTTGGGCATCAAATTTCTCCCCTTTAGGAGTGGCAAGAATTTGATCAACCATATATTCCACCACCTGGAAAACGGCGGCGAGGGGAGAGATTCGCGAGGTCAAATCTACGGCAAAGCCGATACCGTTGGGCATCCCATGATGCTGAAGGATGATCTCCGGTGCGCCGAAGGGCACTTTGGGATAATCCTGAATGAGCTGTGAGGCGCGAAACGCGTGAGTTTCGATAATTTTCTTGTTCATTTCCGAAAAGCTACTTTCTTTGAACATGCGTGCGTTACTGATCTGGGCATGGACATCATCCAGCAGGGTGATGTCGTGGAAGAAGGCCACAAAGCAGATCACCTCCCGTTGCTGAGGCGTCACCCACTTGAGAAATTTCACGCAGTGGTGACCCAAGGTTGCCGCCAAGACAGAGTGCTTGTAGAGGTAGCCGGCGCCTGAGTTTTCCAGCAGGGCCAAAAGCTCCGCCAGCTCGTCTGTGCCTTTGGCAATGGTCACGAGGGAGTTGATGGCCTCGGTGGCAAGGGCAAAGGCCTTCTCATCCATGCCAACGTCGCTTAGAAGCATTTTGGATTCTTCAAAGACCGCCTGGGTTGCACTCACTCGCTCGCTGCGTTTGCTGGTACTCGAACGAATGATCCCGATGGCGTCAAGGGTGAGATGATTGACAAATTTCAAGCGATCGTACTTATTGACGTGCAGGGTGGTCTTCTTATCAATGATCCAGTTATTGACCATCTCGCGCGTAATCACGGTGCCTTTGGTGACCTGGGGGACTGGTTTCTTGTCTGTGGTCAGATAAAAGATGTCACAGGGAGCTTCCGATATGAGATAAAAATGATGAGTGGAGATGGGGTAGTGATCCTCGGTGTCCATGAAGGCCATCATCTCGGCCGTGATGGATAATTTCTTTGCCGCCCAACTGATGGCACCTTTTAAGTCATTGGCAACATCACCCACGATCTTGACGTTCTTCTCCGATTCCAGCTTAGAACATTCGCCTAAGCAGATCAGGGGAATATCCAGATTGTTGGATTTTATGAAGGCAAAAGTTTTTAGGACCGTGTAATCGGTGCCGATATTATTTTGGCAGACGATGATGGGCAAGTTGGGATATTTTTTCAGATACTCGACCGCCGCCTCCTGGCTCGTTACGGGCTCCAAGATCACATCGAGATAGAGTTCAAAATTCAATGTGATCATCTTGCGGCGGCTGATGTTATCGTCCAGAATGATGCCTTTTGCCATTAGATGAACTCCTAAATTACTCTATAAAGAGATGATATATTTTCTTGTAAAAAGAACAAGGGGGAATTAGGGGCGACTAGGGGAAGTTTATTTATTGCTGCTTCGCTTAGCATTCTTGTTGGCCCAGGCGACGAGAGTTTCGGCCGAGACCATCGTTCCGTCTTGAAAGGAGCAAAAGCTTGCAACATTGCCATCCTGATCTTTGCCTGTGAGCACGTCTGCATTAAGTAATTTTTGACATAAAATTGCACCCGGATTTTTAGCGCCGGTGAGATCGGTTTCGGAAAGATCATTCATGTTAACTTCTTTCAATTTTACCGCCGCCAAACATTTTGAACTTTCCAACTTGGCACCGCATGATCGGGTAATAGTGACGTTCTTTCTTTTGTCTACTGTAAAGGTATGGGATTTTGTCCCGAAATAATAAGTTTTGAAATTACTGGTGACCTGATGTTTGAGTTTGGATTTGAGCTGGATATTGGCAAGTGAGCTGGGGGTGGAATCTGGTTCTCTCTCCTGGGCGCAAATGACCGAGATGGTGATTGAGAGCAGGAAGAAAATAATTTTCATCCAGTGTTCCTATGGCTATTGGTTCAGAATCGCGGCCTTCTCGTCTTTCATCGAGGTTGAATAGGTATAGGCCTTTACGATACCATTGGCATCAAAGGTAATGACCAGGTCTTTCGTCTCACTTTCGCCGATCATACGATACAGGTATCGGCCATAGGTCCATCGTAAATCGCCGTTGTCATAACCAACCCTGAAAGGCTCCCCATAGGCCTTTAACAAATCGCTGCGGGAGGTTTTTCCCACCTGGATGGCCTGAGGCCCCGTGAATTCAAAATTGTTGCCCATGGTGGCGCAGGAGACAATCCCGAGTAAAAGTAACAAAAACATTCCAAATCTAATTTTGATTCCCATATTAAATCCCCCTAAGCCTACCATCATGACAAACAAGTTTTAGGGAGGCAATGATGCAAAATTTTCTGAGCAGAGGGAGGTTGTATGACATGTATCAGCTTTAGCGCTGGTTCGAGTCGGTCCGGTCTGTAATTTATGCAGGGTTCTCCCGCTAAGATTTCCTCAAAACGCCGAGGCCGATATAACCAAACTATGAAAACTATATTATTTGCCATCTGTTTGTGTTCAGGTCTCATCCTCTTGTCGGCCTCAGGCCGGGCCGAGCCAGTTGAGGAAAATTGTCTTACATGCCACTTTACCGGGCAATCGAATCCCCTTAATCATACGCCGGCAGCGGAAAATATGTGCGATGCCTGTCACGACAAAAATGATAAGCATTACAGCATCAACTATTCGTCCGAAGTATGCGCCAACTGCCACGATGTCCGGTCCGATTTGCCTTTCAAGCATAAGGCCCTCGATCTGACTAAGCAGTGTGTTACCTGCCACAATCCCCATGGTTCCGTGAATAAATCTTTTCTAAAAATGCCGATTACCAATTTATGCACCAGCTGCCATAGTGATCAGAAGGACAAAGGTGCCAAATCCACTCACGACGTGGCCTACTCTGAAGACGGCTGCGTGAAGTGCCACCTGCCCCACGGCGGCCAGAACGAAAAGATCCTTAAGTTACCCAAAAAAGATCTGTGCTTTAACTGTCACAATAAGGAAATTGAATACGTCGGGCACTATCCCACCAATAACCGAGTGATCAGAAATATGCAGAAGGTGGTGGAAACCTCCACATACTCTCATCCTCCTGCTAAGGAAAAACAGTGTAGCGTCTGTCACCTGCCTCATCAGAGTGACAAGTGGTGGCTGCGCAAGCTTGAGATTCCTGCCGATCCGAAAAATGTTGGATCAAAAAACTGGAAGCAGCTGGATGACCAATTTAAAACCTGCTTTAAATGTCACAACATTAATATGTTGAATGAAAAAATTTCCACCACGGAAACAAATTTCAGAAATGATGAGCAGGTTAAAAAACCCTGGTATCTGGGCGGCAAAACAAAAATCGTCAGAAAAAATTTACACCGTTCCCACAGTATGTGGTGCAGTATGTGTCATGATATGCATGGTGGCGAGCGCCAGCATCTCATTCGATTGCAATGGAAGAGCATGCCGAAAGGTGGGACCTGCGGCGGTGGATGCCACGGCGATCTGGATCGCTATGAAACCGGAGTGGTCTACAAAAGAATCGACTAATCCCTTCCGTTTACTCTTTTTGATCGAGCAGGTGCCGCTTCAAAGCGCGCCCGATGAAGCGTACCTTTTCTCCCAGAGGAAAGCGACTCAAGTTGGTTGAAACGACGCCCTTGGTGAAGCAGGTTTTGCGGGAGTAATCAATATTGACATCCACCAGAACCGGTCGGCCGGTGGCAGACACGCGCAAGGCCTCGTCAATCTTGGCATCGATCAGGTTATTCTGGGACAGGCCGATAAAGTGGGCCCCGGTTGCCAATGCCAATCCCTCAATCTTGATATCACCCAAGATGGTGCATGTTTTCCGATTGAGCGGAATCTTTTGGAACTGGCTAATCTGCCCCAGCTCCCCGTCGTGAAAGACAAAAATGATCACCCCGAGCTCCAGAGTCGAGGCGGTCAGGAGTTCCATCCCGGTCATGAGGAGCCCGCCATCGCCCACAATTCCAATAACCTGTTTGGTGGGATTGCTGAGCTTGGCCCCAATGGCCGCGGGAACACAGTATCCCATGGCATTGAAGTCGGTGGGTGAGACCAGGTGGCGCGATTCATAGCTGGGAAAAAGTTCCGCCGCCAAAAAGGTGTGATTGCCATCATCCAGGAGCACAAAGGCGTCCCGCGCCAGCTTGTGCCTCAGCGAACGAAAAAAAAGATAAGGATTCACCCGCGCTTGGGAGTCGTGCTGCTCCCACTCTCGAAAATATTCGGCCTTTTTATCCTGGATCCGTTTGGGAAGACCAGTGGAAGGTTTGGGAAGCTGGCCTTGGGCGCTTATCGCCTTTAATTTCTCCAAAAGTAACTGCAGTCCTTCCTGGGCATCGGCGCAAAGGCCGATGGAGCTGGGATAATTTTTATCAAAGACCTCTGGATTGATATCCAGATGAATGAGATTGGGGGGGACGGGGAGGCCGTACGAGCCCGTGGCAAGCTCACCAAAACGGGCACCTACCGCCAGAAGGCAGTCGACATCTGCAAAGGCCTCGCGGGTGGCCGGGACTCCGCTCTTGCCGAAGCCCATCCCCGCATGGAGAGGATGGTCGTGGGGGAAAACGGAGATTCCCTGCATGGTGGTGGAGACTGGCATCTGCAGGGTCTCGGCCAACTCGATCAGCAGGTGAGTGGCGTGGCGTGCCCCCCAACCGACATAGAGACCAGGTCGTTTGGCACCCAGAAGCGCCTGGGCGGCCTGGAGAATTTTGGTGGCGTCAGGAACGGGATTGCGAAACGATTTTGCATAAGTGGGCAGCGTTTCTACCGGCCCGGCAAAAAGTAAAAGGTTCGAGGGAATTTCCACAAACACCGGCCCGGGAGTTCCTTGGATGGCCATATCGTAAGCGCGATACAAAGTCGGAATAATATCGGCGTGAGTCTGCACCAGATAATATCCCTTGGTGATTCCCGCAACGATAGGGCCTTGCTCAAGCTGGTGGAGCTGAAATGATTTTCCACTGTCGCGACGGATTCCGCCCGAGATCACCAGCATGGGGATGCCGTCAAGGAAGGCCTCGCCGATGCCACTAAGCGCATGGGTGGTTCCCGCCGCAGGGACGATCACCAGAGCGCCCACCGTATCGGAGGTGCGACTCACTCCCTCCGCCATAAAGGCCGCACCCATCTCATGGGTGACTAAAACCGGAGTGATGGTTTCGCTGTTATTGAGTTCATCGTAGAGTTCAGTGTTGTGCACGCCGGGGATCCCAAAGGTGTAGCGCACACCGAGCTGTTCTAATGCAAATCGAGCTAGATAAGCTCCGGTATATTTCATTGTTGCCTCCTAGTTTCCGGCCAGAATGGAATTGACCGCCATCTCGGAATTGTAAACGCAATTACCTAAAAAAGTTCCTTCCAAGGCGCGCAGGCCGTGAATACTTCCGCCTCCAAAGCCCGCCGATTCTCCCACGGCATAGAGTCCCGGGACAACCGAATTATCGGGGCGCAGGGCCTGGGAGCGAAGATTGGTTTTGACGCCGCCTAGACTTTTTCTGACCAGAATATTGAGTTTGACCGCGATCAAGGGGCCGGCGGCAGGATCAAGAATTTTTTGAAATTTGCAGGTGCGCAGACGATCGCCTTTGTAATTTCGAAGTTGAATCAGGCGCCTGAGCTGATCGTCGTTAAAATAGGTTGGCCCACGCCCGATCATTTGATCGTAGGTCTCAATTTCACTTTTGAGCAGCTCGGGCTCAATAATGTAGGGTTGGTTGATGGCATTCATCTTTTGCACCAGCTCAGCTAAATTCGGCGCGGTCACAAAGTGGGCGGAGTCTTTGAGGAAATGATCGACGAGCTTGTTGTTGCCCAAGAGGACGCTCAGGAGAAAGGAAATTAATTTCTCATCGCGAATGGCGGGATTGTGCTCTGACCCCGAGACCGCCAGCTCTTTAACCGCAATCTTGCGATTCATAATTTGCCAGCTATATCCCGCCGGGGCCTTGCAGATGGCCGAGACCATGGAGCGGGTATCGAAGGCGGTCACGAGAGGAACGGGCCCGATTCTTTTGCCCAAGGCATCCATCCACAGCGCCGATTTTGGCGGCACAAGCGAGAGTCCGTGGCGCTCGCGCTTGGGATGAGGATGGGGAATTCCGGCGGCATAATTCCACATGCGGTCAAGATTGATGACGTCGCCGCCTAAGTGCCTGACCTGCTCGTGTAACTGAGCGTCGTTAAACTGATTACAACCCACCAGTAAATCTTTGGGTGGTTTGCTCCAATCTCGGTGCCAGTTTTTTCGAACCAAGTCGAGGTTGGCCCCATAACCTCCTGCCGCCATAATGATATTGTCGCCGGTGGCCTTGAAGGTTTCCTGGTCGGCTTCACAGACGCCCTCAATCCCCACGATTTTCCCCTGCAGCTCGATAAAGCTTTTCACATTGTGCTGAAAGTGGATTTGGAAATTTCCCTTTCCCTCATAGGCCAGAAGAGCGGCGGAGAGGCGCTTCATCAGGCCAAAACCTGTGCCCCACACCATGTGAAAGCGTGGTACGGAGTTGCCGGGAACAAACAGGCCCCGCTCAACCCAGTGGACCACCGGAAAATAAGATACATGATATTTTTTCAGACCGTCATAAAGGAGCCGTGTGGAGTTTTCAATAAAACCCCGGGCCCACGCCCGGCCCAGCTCATCGGCCCCGGTGAATTCGGCAAAGCTGCACCAATCCCGATAGGCCAGATCGAAACTGTCTTTGATGCCAAAGCGGCGTTGCAAGGGTGAGTCGGCCATGAACACTCCACCAAATGATTCAACCGCCTGGCCTCCCATGTGGGCGCGGGTATCGCGGTCGAGCAGGATAACTTTCTTCCCGGCCTCGAGAAGTTTGAGGCAGGCATAAATACCTGCCAATCCGGCACCGACAACGACACAATCGGCCTGATAGTTTTTTGCGCCCATAGCTTTATCTCCAATAATCTTTTTAAATATTTTACCCGGAAAAATGAACAATTGTTCAAGAAAGATAAAGTCTGAGCATTTTGCTCGTTTGACTTCTGGTCGGTTAACCGCTTATAGTCCGCTGATATTTTACAGGTATTTCAGAAGGAATCTGGTGTGAATCCAGAGCTGTGCCGCAACGGTAATCCCATTTGGGTAAGCCCGGGCGACTGAGGTACTAATTTCCCGAGCAGGAGAACCATGATGTTACGCTATCTTTTTCTATTTTCTTTTTCTCTTTTGGCAATCCCATCCCATTCTGAAACCATCGTCGTTCAAGCCGATCGGGTTCCGGTGGAAGAAATGATGAACAAGGTGCGCGCCGATCGCATTATTACCGCCGAGGACATCAGTGGCAAAGGATATCATTTTTTACACCAGCTCTTAAGCGAGGAGGCCGGGATTCATGTGGTGCAGAGCGGGCCCCAAGGTGGGCAGACCTCGCTTTTTTTGCACGGGCTTAAGTCTGAACATGTTTTAGTCCTGATCGACGGTGTGCCCATGAACGATCCTTCCTCTCCGGGGCGCTCCTACGATTTTTCCCATCTCTCCCTTCTCAATGTCGAGCGGATCGAAATCGTCAAAGGCCCGGACAGCGTTCACTACGGTAGTGATGCCCTGGCCGGTGTGATTAAGATTTGGACGAAGTCGGGTGAGAAGGCATGGCATTCCGCCTTGCGCGGCGAAGGGGGCAGCTTCACCACCAGCGGTGTGCAGGCCGATACGCGAGGTCCTGTGGGGCAGAGTTTTTTGCTCAATCTTGCGGCCGAGCAATATAACACGGGAGGATTTTCCGCCGCCAGCTCCCAATATCCAGGCAATGAGGAGGATGATGGCCTCACCCGACAGTCCGCCCAGATAAAAATAGAAGGTCGACCGGAGGGTTTTGCTCATCTGACGATGGGCGGGAAATGGGAAAAAACCAAAACAGAACTGGATCAAGGAGGGGGCGCGTATCAAGATGACCTCGATTATTCTTTGAGGCAGCAGAACCGATCTTGTTTTTTAGCAATAGATAAAACCGTCAATGATTTTTTGGCCCCGACCTTCAAGATGCAAGGTGCCTTTCACCAAAAAATTGCCAATAATCCGGGCACACTGTTTGAGCATTATGAGGGACACAATCGCCTCGTCTCTTTGCAAAATACCAGCTTACTGGGGGAAGAAAGCAAATTGTCGGCGGGAATCGAGGGGGCGCGCGAGTCCATGGAAATCCGGGGGACGATGCCGGAGAAGACCGCTGACAGTCAGGGCGTCTTTGTGAGCATGAACCAGCGCTGGGGGCGAAGTGATCTTTTGCTGGGCGCGAGGAATGATCACCATGAAATCTTCGGTGATTTTCAAAGTTACTCCATCCGGCCGAGCTATACCTTCGACCTCCTGCCCCTTGGCCTGAGTGCGGGATGGTCTTCAGGCTTCAAGGCACCGACTCTGTATCAGCTCTACAGCACCTACGGTCGCAGCACTCTGGGGCCGGAGCGGGCGCGGACGCTTCAGCTGAAAGCACTTTTGACTTTGGCTGCTTGGGAAATGGAGGCACAAGTTTTTCAAACCAAGGTTGAGGATCTGATCGATTTTGATTTTGTGAGCTCAAAATATTCCAATCAAGGTGCTCTGAGTGCCAAAGGCGGCGAACTGGCCCTGCGAGGCCCGCTTTCCTCGTTCTGGGCGGGCGAGGTGAGCTATAGCTACACTCAAAGCTATGATCAGCTCCGGCAAAAGGCCCTGCGCCGTCCCACCCATCAGGCAGAAGTACAAGTAAGCTATAAGGCTGATCCTTGGTCGGGGCGATTGAGTGGGCATTTTGTGGGAAGAAGGGAGGATATTCATTCTACTAATTTCACGCGGATAACCATGCCCTCGTACTTCTTACTGAATTTGTTTACCTCCTATAATGTAAAAAAGAACCTTAAGGGGGATCTGCGAGTCGACAATGTTTTGGACAAACAGTATGAAGAAGTCCACGGACTTGGCACGGCCGGACGATCATACTTTGCTGGACTGTCGTATGACTTTGAGTAAATACCTCTTCTTTTTAATTCTGTCAGGTCTGCTGCATCTGAGCGTGATCATGATTTCGGTTAAGCTGGCCGGAGTGCCGGGTGATTTTATCTCACCTCGGGTCCGTTCGATGAGTGTCAAGCTTACCGTGCCCCAGGCCCCGGTGCTAAATAGTAGTCGCAGAAAAATCAGGAATAATGGGCCGAGAATCTCTCCTCCCTCCCCAGAAGAAACTGCACCAACATCGTCCGTGGCCAGTGGGAACTCAGGGACTGTGCAAATCCCTATTACCTACCCGGAGCTTTCTCGCCAGCGAGGAGAAGAGGGAGTGGTGGATCTGCGAATAGCAGTTAATCAATCCGGCTTGGTGGAAGAGGTGATTATTTTAAAGAGTAGCGGGTTCAGGCGTCTTGATGCCGAAGCCATGCGGGCCGCCCAAAAGTTAGAAGGGGCGAACCCGGGCGCCCGAGATTTTAGTGTCCGCTTTAAGCTGGAAAATTTGTGAGTCCAATACCGCATATTCTCTTTCAAAATTCCTATCTCGTAGCGGTGCTTAAGCCCGCCTGCACGTTGAGCGTTCCGGCGCGGGAGCAAGATGATCCCCGTCGGGTACTGGGGCGGGAGTTGGAAGAGCATTTACGCACCAAGGTTTATCCCATCCATCGTTTGGACTTTGAGGTGGCCGGGCCCATGATTTATGCCCTGGACCCCAAAACCCACAGCGAATTTTGTCAGGCCTTTGAGGCCCATGCCATCAAAAAAGTTTATCAGGCCATCGGCCTGTGTGATTCCAAGACTCGGGCACACGGTTTGCTCCCCGGCAAGGAAGAGACGTGGTGTTCTAAATTGGTTCGCGGGAAAAGGCGCACCTTTGAGGCCCCCCATGGAAAAGAATCTTATACCCTCGCCAAATTGTTGGAGCAGAGAGAAACTAAATGGGGGATTTTGACTTTAGTGGAATTAGGTCCAAGGACTGGCCGTCCCCACCAGCTGCGGGTTGAAATGATGAAGCACCACATGCCGATTGTGGGGGATAGCTTGTACAGCTCGAAGTTAAAATATGGAGAGAGCATTGCCTTGCTTGCCACAAAACTTGAATTGTCCCCGGAACTCTCAAAGAAGTGGGAAGTTCCCTCTGCCTTCGCTGGCCCGGGGCCCTGCTGGGATCTGGTGGGTGAGTAGAGTTCTTCTCCTTCTCTCGTGTTTTATTTCGTGGGAAATTTTTGGTGACGGTCCGACCTTCCAAACACGACCGATCAAGCGCTTGGGTATTGCTCTTTATGACAGTAGTGAGTATCTCATTCCTGAATATACACTCTCAAATATTCACCGCAAACTTGAAGTGATCTTCAATTATTTCGGTTACTATTTGCAATACTACGATGTTGCACGGGGGGTGCCTGCGGAACTTTTACGAGATGAAACTCTCGATTCCGCTGCCTTTATCGTCTCATGGTTTTCTGATGACAGCATGGAGACCCCGGACGCCTTCTCGCGTTTTTTGGAAAGGGCCCAGAAAAGAGGAGTGAAATGGATGGCTTTTGGCCATCTCGGTTTCGCCTTTGATAAAAAAGGTCTTTTAGTCTCGCCTGCCATTGTGAATCAGGCGCTGCTTCCGCTCGGCCTTGATTATAATGGGACCTTTGTGGACAACCCCATACTCCTGGAGAATGCCATCGTTACGCCCTACACTTCCTATGAGTGGAAGGGAGAGGTGAGGCCATATCCCATGCCGTTGTTAAAAGTGGTGGCCCCTTTTGAAATTTGGTTATCATTCAAAGATCGTCGGAGTAAGAAGGATTTTCCAGCGGTTGCCGTGAGTCCGCGTGGGGCGCTGGTATTAAGCGGTCAGGAATTGGAAGAGAACACCTACAGCGGACAAAGCAAGTGGAAGATCGATCCCTTTAAATTGGTGGAAACCGTTTTGGCCAAAGCATTTCCCGTTCCCGATCCCACGACCCTGTGTGGAAAGCGGCTCTTATTTGTGCATATTGATGGGGATGGTTTTATCAATATCTCAAACACCGATCGCAAATCCTTAAGCGGACAGGTTATTATCGAGAGAATCATCAAAAAATATAAGCTCCCCACCAGCGCCTCCCTTATTGGGGCCGAAATTGATAAAGATTATTTGGGCGGTCCGAGTGTTGATCATGTGGTGCAAGAGCTATTTGCCATTCCCTATGTGATTCCGGCGGGCCATACTTTTTTCCATCCCTTAAGCTGGGCCCAGAATCCCCCCGACTTCGAAAAGAAAAATTACTTAAACACCACCCTCAGAGATAAAAAGCATAAAGGTCCCATTCTGGCCTATCAACCCAAGGACAAGCAGCTTTCCTATGAAAGAGAAACTGTGCAATCTCTGGCCTTGATCGGGGATAAATATTTGCAGGGAAAAATGCCCGCCCTTTTATTTTGGAGTGGGTCTTGCCGACCTCCTGTGGAGGCGCTCGCCTTGCTGGAGAAGAGGGGGGTGCTTAATATCAACGGAGGGGATTCTCGCTTCGATTCAGTCTTTGACTCTGTTTCCCACCTGGCTCCGCTCTATCGCAAAGTGGGCCCTTATACTCAGGTGTATGCGGCGGGCAGCAATGAAAATGTTTACACCAATTCTTGGCAGGGACCCTTTGATGGTTATAAAAAGGTTATTGAAACCTTCATGCGAACTGAAACGCCCCGCCGGCTAAAACCGGTCAACATTTACTATCATTTTTACTCAGGCGAATTTGAACTATCATTAAAGGCGCTCGATGAGGTTTACAAATATGCCTTGCAAAGTGATCTCAATCCCGTCCATGTGGAAAGTTATATTCGTCTTGTGCGGGATTTTGAAGCCGTGACCATCACTCAAAGTGCGCCGGAGACCTTTGAAATATCCAATCAGGGTAGCTTTCAAAACTTTCGCTTTGATCAGTCGGGGGTTTTTCCCGATTACCAAAAGTCGAAGAATATCCTCGGCCATCGTGTCATTAATGGCGCACTCTATCTTATCACCGGCCCGGGGCCGCAGAGTAAACTAGTTTTGACCAGGCTTCCTAATACGGGGCCCTATGTAGAATGGTGTGTCGGAAAACCAAAGGCCTTATTTTCCCCTCTGATGAATGGCGAGTCGGTACCTCGGCTTGAAGGAGATGCAGGACAAATCCTAGATGCAAAAATAATTCCTGTGCTATGAAAATCCAACCATCCTTAATGGTATAGTTATTAAGTATGGCGCTTTATCGACCAATTTATCTTTTTCTTTTTGTTGTCTGTTCCGGGGCCCTGATCGTGGCGGGTCTGCCCAGTAATCTAACCATGGGCAAAGCACTTTTTGAAAGTTTTCAATATGACGAATCCTTAAGATATCTGACCAAGGCCGAGGGAAGCGATCACTCCAATCTAGAGGCGTTAAAAAAGCTCAAGCAATATTATCTTCTCCAAGGTGATCTCACCGCACCCATCGAGATACAGGAAAGGTTAGTCACGCTACGGCCAAAAAATTTACACTTCCGTGAAGATTTAGAAACCTTGTATAGCTGGTCCAACAAGACCTATAAGCGTTTGATTGCCATGAGGAATCGGGCCGAACTTCTTCCGCTAAGGCAGCGTGAGGTGCTTCTTCTTGAAGTTGCGGAGGGCCTGCGCTGGATGGGTAGGACGGAAGAGGCGGAGGCCATTTATCAACGCTTGCTTGACTCACAGAACAGCGAAGTTCTCAACCCGACCCTTAACTTTTTCCTGGGACATGGGCAGGTGAGGAAAGCACGTAAGGCCTTGGAGCGCCTTCTACCCCAGGAAAATTTTGATAATGAGAAACGCGGTTACTATGCCGAATCTCTGGAACTCGAAGGCGAATGGGAGAAGGCGATCGTACAATACATTCGGATTGTGGCAGGCGTTGATCGGCCCTGGGAAGAATTTTTGCAAAGCTTGAAAACTCAAAAAATATCTCCCAAAGAGCGTGCCTATCTTGAACACATCCAGTTAATTTTCTTTAATCAGCATGAGTATGGCCGAATGGATCAGCTCTACCAGGTTCTGCGCGGGAGATATCCTGAAAATATCGAGTACCTCTTTTCCCATGTGGAGGTGCTTTTGGCCTTAAAAGAATTTGCCCGAGTCTATGCCGACTTGCCTCGCCTGGAAAAGGCCCGTGTGCATCGTCATAGCGTCGCCAGGTTTTACTATGATTTAGGTTATAAGCAAGATGCCCTGAGAGTTTTCGAAAGGCTCATTCAGGATTACCCCAACGATCTGGCGCTCGCCAAAGAGCTGGCGCAGCTCTATGAGGAGCTGGGAGAAAAGCGCAAGGCGCTGGAAATCTGGTACAAGGTTTTAAAGCGCGCACCTCAAAGTTCCATCCCCGTTCAGTGGGGGGCGCTCTACGCTCAAAATTCGCCGATCAACGATGTTTCTTTCAAGAAAAAAGTTCCCTTGAAACGGGTTAATTCTGAAGAGGCGGCTGCCAATATCAGTCGTCTGCATGAGGAGCTCGGTGAAAATGATAAGGCCCTGGAGAAGGTTTTGGAACTTTTGAATGGGAATCCCAATAATCCAGAGGCACGTAAGCGCGCCATGCGGTTATTTATGCAAAAAGGTGAATTTGATAAGGCCTATAATCTGATCCCCGGCACCGATCCTGATCGAGAAGTTCATGCGTTGTCCGCCGAAATATATTTTCACCGTCAGGAATTTCTCAAGGTGGTGGAGAGTATTGATGCCATTCCTTTTGAAGAGCGGGAAAGCTATCTCTTTATTATGCAAGAGGAGGCCTTGTTCAAGTCCCATCAGGACGAGCGCTATCAAAATTTTTGCCGGCGGCTAGAGATGCAAAGAAGCGAAGTCCCTGTCTTCTATTTGGTTTTGGCCCATTGTTACACCCGTCAAAAAGACTTCAAAAGTGCTCGGGAATATTACCTGAAAATTTTGTCGGCCACTCCCGCTGATTCTCAGCTTGTGCTCCGACAGGAGTTTTTTTATTTTCTCTTAGAAAATACCGCCCTGGCCGAGGCCAAAGCACAGCTGCGCCTTTTGGAGAACGCTGAGGCCAAGGAGCAGCTGCGCCGGGATTATATTACGCGCTACCAGGAAACCAGGCTTGAGCGAGGTCTCTTTCTCAGTCTGGAAGGTCAGTGGCAGGAAGTTGTGGACGGTGAGCTGTTTAAAGAAAAGTTCGCCGTAAGTCGTGGTCTGGGACATGGTAAAAAATTGGGAGCCCAGCTCGAAAGAGGCCACAGCGGAAATCAGTCGGCCGACCTCACCCATGTCTATCTCTTTTATGAGCGCAACTTTTTCTTAAGTACCCACGAGTTTGAAACCAAATTTAAAGTGGGCGATGATCTGCACTTTAAAAAAGAAGGCACGCCTTTATCTTTATCACTGAGTCCGATTTTGAGCGGCAAACGCTATCTCAGTGCCTCAGCATGGGCGACCCGTCCTGAGGCATTTTCCAAGGCCCAATGGCAGGCCCCCCGTGCGTACTCAAATGGTGTATCACTCTACGCTGAGATGGAAAATAACTGGGCGCTGTTGGTCTGCGATCAACGTTTTACCGGAGAATGGCAGCACCTGGATTATGCAGGTGAGACAGGTAAGCAAACCAAGGCCGATCTTAATTTGCTTTTTCATCTCTATGAGTGGCCCTCCTCCGCCTGGGTTTCGTTTGGGCCGGGGTTGGCCTATGCCAAAATGCCCAGCCAGAGCGTCTTCCTGCGCAATATTTATGTGAGTGATTCCTTGTATTACTATGCTTCAGGTGAATTTCATTCCAATTTTGGCCGCAAAAATCTGAATGCCTTGAACGGAGGGGCACGGGTGGGAGGGGATTCAAGACGGGACTTGGAGTTCGCAGATTCCTGGGGCGTCTGGGCCGAATACTTAAGACCGCTGGGAGTCGGGCAGGCGGTGAGGGCGCGAATAGAATATTCCACTGAAGGGCCGCAAAATTATAAGGGAAAACAATTTTCTGCCATCATTGCCCTGGAACTTATGCCAAACCGGGAGACCGATTTGTGAGGGAAAGAAAATCAACGGTGGAGGAATGGACGGCGTTATGAAAAAAATTATTTTAAATTCTAAACTGCGTTTTATCTTTATTCTCGTGGCCTTTTATGCGGTCATCGTGGCGGTGGCCTTGATTCTCTTTCCCGAGAACCTGGCCTTCAAGGGGCCGAATCCAAATCCATATTTTATTATGGCCCTTTTCTTTGCCGCCTTTTATGGCATCGCTGAAGCTGCCACGGCGGGCCTCGTCGCCAATATTCTTTTCTTTTTCCTGATTCATTTACAGACAGATTACGAAGCTGTTGAAACAATTTTTGACCTGGAGACCGTGCTCACGGCCTCGCTTTTTAGCGTGCTGGCCATCTTTATTGGTGAGCTGAGAACCATGGGCAAAGGCAAGCTGGCGGCGACGCGGGAAATTGTGGCGCAAAAGGAGAAGGTCCTTCAACTCTTGACCAGTGAGTTTGAAAATAACATAAAAAATAGCGAGGAGCTGAAGGCCAAGCTGCTTTCCAAAACAGACACCTTCGCCATATTGTATCAGGATTCAAAAAAGTTAAATGCCTTTGAAAGAGAAACTATCTTTGAGGGGCTGGAGTCAATTTTAATCAAACACCTCTCCGCCACACGATATGGCATTTATTTTTCCCAAGACGGCAATACTGAGAAATTTCAGCTCGTGCATGGGAAGGGGGAGCGTTTGTCGCCTGAGATCGATCTCTCTCAATCGCGAGATGAACAGCTGGCAAAAATACTGACTGCCAAAAAATGTCTTATGCCTGAGGAGGTTTGGTCAAAAACCGATTTTAACTCACACCAGGGAAAAATTCTTATGGGTGCTCCTCTGACGATCAGAGGTCTGGTGAAAGGCCTGGTTCTTATTTATGAACTCCCTTTTTTAAAATATGTACCTTACAATTTCAAACTGTTTGAAATTTATGCCAGCTGGGCCTCGGAATCTTTGGAGAAGGCCCAGCACTTTCAAAATGTGGAACAATTCAATATTGTCAATCGGGACTATGATATCTATAAATGGGAATACATCTGCGGCCGTTTAGAAGAGGAGTTCCATCGGTCCAAGATCTTCGACCTACCGCTTACGATTGCCAAAATTGATGCCAGCGGCATGCCCCCTGATACTCAGGAAATTGTCTTGCAGGGGCTGATTGCCGTGATAAAAAATCTGATGCGAAAGATGGATTGTGTCGCCCAGGGCCCGTCACTGGGAAATCTGGTTATTCTTATGCCAGTTGCGGATCAGCATGCCGCTTATCGCAAGATTGAAGAGATTCAAGGCCATTTTCCGGAAGATGTTTGGTCGAAAATAAAAGTGGATGTTGCAAGCTTCACGTCGGAAATGGAAAATTCCGGGGAGCTTCTCAAGGGTTTCACCGACCCCGGAGTTTCTCCATGAAACACTCCTGGCCCCTTTTTCTCTTTTATTTTCTCATCAAACTTGCATTGGAAATTTTCCTTCTCATGAGGTTGCACGATTTTAGACTGTTTTTTCTTCACCTCGGTTTTTCTCCTTTTTTATTTCTTATCCTGCAACGGATGCCTTTTTCTATGCCTCTGAAAATGGCCGTGTTTGTCTTTGATCTATTGTTTCCCGTTATCGGGCAGCTGGGCGGTATTTTGTTTTTAATCCTGTTATATTTTGTTCGCCCTCTCTATACCAAAAAAGGAAAAGAGCTTTTTGAGCTGCCCCATGGAGACCGGGATTATAACAGATATATGGTTGAGAAAAAGATTATCAACAAAACTCTCGATAATCTTGGAGAAGAAGAAACCTATCTGAAATTTGTTCATGTCGATTCAGTGGTTGATGTCATGAGGGGAGAGGACAAGACCCGGAAAATTAGAAGTATTCAGGAAATTGCGCGCATGAATCCCAAAGACTTTATTCCCCAGCTTCAGCATGCCCTGCAGGACGAGGTTTATGAAGTTCGTTACATGGCAAAACATATTTTAGAAGGCATGGAAAAGAAAATTATGGATGAGCTGGAGGCCATGCACGCTCAGCTACAGCTCCACCCGACTGATTACCAGGTCCATAACTCCATGGCCCGCGCCTATATTTCCGCGGCCCGCTCGGGAATCTTTGATCAGGTCTTGGCCAGAAATTTTTTGAACAAAGCTTTTGATAGTCTCCATGTTTCTCTTCAAATCTTTCCAGACCAGAAGGCCTTGTACGTCCGGATTTTGGAAATATATATTCACCTTGAGGAATATCAGAAATGTGCCGACTTAGGCCCAAGTGTTTTGACGATGCCCATGCCGTCGGAAGAATGGTGCAAGCTGGCTTTCTACTATGCCGAGGCGCTTTTTCATCTGCAGGACTATGAGTTATTAAAAGAAATTTGTGATAAAATTTTGGACAAAAAACCCAAGTACGACAAGATCAAGGATACCGTCAGATTTTGGAGTCGATTAAGTCATGACGCAGTTTGAGCAGGCCTTAAAAAAAGTACAGTCGGCAAATTGGCACGATAGATCTGAGGCTTTGCGATACCTGCGCAATGTTGATGTTCTTTTAGAGTGCAAGGAAATAATTCGCCTGATTGTCCTCAGTAATAGTGTCGAACTGCTGCTCCTCTTGATCAACCTCTTTACCTTTTGGTCTGGCAAATTTAATTTGGAAATTTTGAGTTTGTGTCTGGCGCGGGCCTTTGAGCTACAGGATCATGGAAATCGAAAGGTGAAAAATAAAGCGGCGACCTACACGCAAAGTTTTTTGGAGGCCCCTGACATTCCCACCTCCCTGAAGTATGAATGCATGCGACTGGCCTATTCGAAGATCCACTCCAAACATCTCACTTCTTTTCTCAAGTCGGTTGCGCGATATCGAATGTCGCCGTTGGTGCCCGTGATTATTGATCAGGTTGATAAGGACAGTAATGTTGAGCTGTGTCTGGAACTCCTGATTCATCTGGAAGACCCTCGCGCCTTGCGCGCCTTTTACAAGGAAATCAATGCCATCGATAGAAAGCGCGTCGCTTTTGCAATCAAGGGTATTGGGGCGGTTGGCAATATGTTAAATGGTTTGACCTTGATAAAATATTTTGATCATTCCGATGAGGAAATCCAGGCCTGCGCTCTGGCCGGAATCGTCCGTCTTTGGAAGCGCTATTCATTGTACTATCCGAAGAAATATTTTATCACCACTCAAAGTCTGAAAGTAAAAAAGGCCATTTTAGATGCTTTCTCCCACTCCTTTGTATTTTTGCCTGCAAGGCAGGTGATAGAATTTTTAGTTGAGCAATATCTTGCGGAAGAAAATCCCGATGCGATGGCCCTTATCTTTAATGGTCTGGTCAGTTTCCCTCGGGAGTCACGGGCCCTGGTTTTAAGAAAATATTCAAAAAAGATCAAAGGAAAAGCAGGGTTAAAGTTCATCAATCTCTTGCAGGTAACGCCTCATCCGATTTTAAAGCCGATCTTGCTTAAGTGGGCCTTTGACGTGACCGCTCCAGTTTCGGCCATATCTGCCATGCAGATTTTGGCGGATCATGATGATCCTGAAATCGCAGAGCAGCTTAAGCATGTGTCCCGAGATCACAAACACCCACTTTCCTTGATGGCCTTCAAGGCACTTCTGGCGCATCCCCATGTCAATCGACCCGCAAGCGTTGAAGAATTTCTGAGCGGCGATGTCGCCATTTCCGACGAGCGTCATCGAATAATTCTGCACGCACTCAAATCATTTCCTGCCAACTGTTCTATTTCATCAACTCTGCTCGCGTACTTACAGCAACATTTGACTGGCCACGATGATGAACTCAAGCTGCTTTGTATTGAGTCCATGCGCTATGTCGCCGACGAGAAAATTGTTCATCAGATCGACGGGATGCTAACGACTGAAAAAAATAACATTCTCATTCAAGAAATTGAGCGGACACTATCTTACGCCATTAATAAGTCTCCCTCCTTGGCACGATCAATTTTAAATTGCTGGGAGCGCGAGAAATTTGTGAAGTCCTTTAGTCATGGTCTCTCACATGACCTAGTCAGGCATATTATAGGCCTTGCATCGCTCACGGGGCACAAGCTACGGCCGTTTTTTTTGCATCATCAAATGGAAATATCCCTCAAGGTTCAGGAACTCTTGAAACAGCCGTTTCGGCCAATTCTTTTGCATGGAGTTTTGTCCTGTGTGCAGCAGAGGTTGGTTTCCATGAACCATGTGCTACTCGATTATCTTCAGCATCTGGATTTTTCCGAAATCCCATACGCCACCGCCCTTATTATCCTCGAGCAAATGGCCCTTTCAGATAACCCAAATCTCAAGCGACGTGCCTTAAGGGAATATTGGACAATGGCCCATGATCCTGTAACCATAAAGGTGAATTTCAAAAATTTAGTGGCGAAGTCCCTGGTGATTCATGAGTGACGTATGTCTAATTTTAGAGGGAACCTATCCCTACGTGACCGGGGGAGTGTCGGCGTGCGTTTATCAGCTGATCAAAAACACTCCGCAGGTCACTTACGATTTAATTTTTATTGGCGCAACCAAGAACAATAATCTCGGATTAAAATATCCAATTCCTGAAAATGTTAAATACTTTCGCGAGATCTACCTCTATGAGTATTTTATTCCTGAGGGCCCAATTGATCTGAATTTTGAAATCGATCACACCTTGATCGCCGATTTTCACCAGGCCTTGACCACTCATAATATGCAAAAATTTGAGGAACTTTTTCTTAAAATATTTCAAAATGAGCACTTTCCCTCACCCGAAGATTTGCTTCGTTCCAGACAGGTCTGGCAATATCTTGAGCAGGCCTATCGTCGTCTCTTTCCCGGACAATCCGGCCCGTCATTTATTGATTACTTTTATACCTGGCGTTTTTCCCATTTTCCGATTTTTAAGTTGCTGACGACAGAAATTCCCCATGCGCGCGTTTATCATTCTTTTTGTACCGGCTATGCCGGCCTGCTTGCCAGCATTGCCAAAATTAAAACCGGCCGTCCTTATGTGTTGTCCGAGCATGGCATTTACTCCAACGAACGGGAAATTGAGATATCCCTATCCGAGTGGATCTATCGCGATCAGGCGGTGGATATTCATCCTGAAGTTTCACAATATTTCAAAACCTGGTGGACTCGTCTTTTTTTATTCCTGGGCAAACTTTCCTATCACCATGCCGATGTCATCACCACCTTGTTTCGTGGTAATCAAAATCGCCAGGTCGAACATGGAGCTTCGCTTGATAAAATTCAAATTATACCCAACGGAATTGAGTTGGAGAAATTTTCTCCCGGTGCTCCCTCGACAAAAACCCACTCCCGTCCGGTTATCGGAATGGTGGGAAGAATTGTCTCTATTAAAGATGTTAAGACCTTCATCAAGTGTCTGTTGGTGGTCAAGCAAAAGATTGCCGATTTTGAAGCATACCTCGTCGGCCCTTATACCGAGGAGCCGGATTATTACGAAGAGTGCAAGAAGCTTGTCACCTTGCTCGAACTGGACAGTCACGTCATCTTTACCGGTAAGGCCGATGTTCGTGACTACTACCCTAAATTCGATGTCCTGGTGCTGACCAGTATCAGTGAGGGGCAGCCCCTGGTTCTTCTTGAGGCCATGGCCATGAAAATTCCTCTGGTCGCCACTGATGTCGGCGCCTGTCGCGAGCTGATTGTGGGCCGTGATTTTGAGGATCAAATGATCGGTCATGCAGGAATCACGCTCCCCATGGGAGATGCCGCGCGAACTGGCGAAGCCGTTTTGAAAATACTTTCTGATAAGGAACTGGCAAGACAGTATGGAGAAAATGGCCGGGCGCGGGTGCTCAAGTATTATACCGAGGATCAAAATATCAGGAGCTATATGAGCTTGTATAACCATTATATGGCGATATAACCATGGCAGGTATCGGTTTTCGCTTACAGTCCTACTTCAGTTCCCATGATTTACTAAGAAATCTGCGCGGTGCCGTTTATTCTGTTTTTATTTCGAGCGGCCCCTGGCTCATCACCATCTTCTCCCTTGCTTATATTAATTCCTTTTCCGCCACCTATCTCGGTGACCCGGACAAATATCTCTACAAGGCCATTGTCAGCTATGCCTATGCCTTTTCCTTAATCGTCTTTGGTGCCATAGAAATGCCTGTAACCCGTTATCTGGCGGATAAACTTTTTCTCAAAGACCTGCATGATATACGACCCCTGTATTATGGCCTCTGCTTCTGCTTGATGATTTTCAGCTTGCTTTCGTGTTTACTGTTCTTTTCCTTTCTGCCGGTGCCCTTCTTTCTGAAAGTCGCCAGCTTTTTCTTTGTCACCTTGACCATGTTGATCTGGCCGGCGATGATTTTTCTGAGTGCCGCCAAAAATTTTCAGGTCATCGTCATTGGCTTTATTATCGGTGCCTTGACCATGGCCTTCGCCGGGAAGTTCGGTCTCCTCTATGGGGGAGTGGGCGGTCTGATTGGTGGGATGGCCTGCGGTCAGCTCCTGATCTTTTTGATTCTGTCCGTATGTATTTTTTATGAATATGAATCGTTTGATTTTACCAGCTTTGAAATTCTGACGTACTTTCGACGTTTCAAGAAACTGTCCCTGGGGGGCCTGTGCTATTATTTAGGTGTCTGGGTTGATAAATTTATCTTTTGGTTTAGCTCAAGCGGCCAGCAGATTCTGGGACCTCTTTATACCAATACCGAGTATGATACCGCGATGTTTTTGGCCTATCTCACCATTCTTCCCGCCCTGACAATCTTCGTCGTGCAGATTGAAACAAACTTTTATGTGAAGTATCTGTACTACTTCAAACTCCTCGATGAGAAAAGTCCTCTGAGTATGTTGGATTCGGCCCATCAGGACATGATGATCGCCCTGAAGCATGGGCTGAATGCCATGATCAAGGTGCAAAGCCTGCTCTCTTTGACCATCTGGTTTTTTGCCGCCGATATCATGCTTTTTTTAAAACTTCCCACCATCATGATTTCCATTTTCCGTTTTGGGGTTTTGGGAACATATTTCCAGGCACTCTTTATGATCTTTAATATTATTTTACTCTACTTCAATGCCCAGAAGCCGGTGCTGATTAATTATGCCATCTTTTTTATCACCAACGCCGGTCTGAGTATGATGTCGGTGTATGCTGGGAAAAAATATTATGCCCTCGGCTACGCCTTGAGCTCTTTTATCACTCTTTGTATCTCGTACTATAAGTTAAACTATCACCTGCAGCACACCCACGAATATGTCTTTATGGGACAATCGCTGCATCAAAAACATGTCTACTCCTAAAGCAATATGCCTCTGCCTTATTGTGGCCTTTCTCGGATGCACAAAGACAAGGCAACCGCCCGTTCGCTGGTACTATCAGCTACAAATGTTGCAGATCGAGGTGCTCGAGGCCTTGGCCGCCGGTCCTCCCACACTTTTTGTGCTGGAGCCCTTTGAACTTCCTCTGGCCACCTTTCGAGATTTGGCCGGGGCGCTCAAGAAGGGCGGGCATACACTCTTGTGTTATATGAGTATCGGGGAGACGGGGACGTATCGTTACTATTACCAGGCCTTAAACAAGAGGATAATTAAACATGAAAATGCTGTATGGAAGGGAAGCTATCGCGTGGATTATGCCGATCCTGTCTGGCAGAGTGTCTTTCTCACCAAAACGCCTGAGTTCGGTCCCTCTTATGTTGAACGGCTCATCAACCTTGGCTGCCAGGGCGTCTACCTCGATACGGTTGATGCCTTCTGGGATGATCCAGCGGCGGTCAAGAAGAATGCCCAAATTATGGCAGATTTTGTCGTGAAGATAAAAAAACACGGAGTCAGTCTGCTGCCTTCGTTTCTTTTGTTTACTCAAAATGCCACCACCATCTATCAGTTTTTGGCAGCTCCTGAGGTTTTTTTCGCGGCCATTGACGGCATAGGAATTGAAAGCGCCTATCATGTCGGCCCGAGCTGGTTTGACAATGTCTATGCCCCCAATAAGGAGGTGCTGGGCGAGTTTAAAACCTATCAAAGTCACGGCAAAACGGTCTTTTCCATTGAGTACATTCAGTCGGGCGCTAAAATTGAGGCCTATTTTTGCCAGGCCCAGACCCACGGCGTGATTCCGCTGGTGGCCGATCGGGAGCTAACCGGCAAGAACACCCTCTACGACGAGAAAACATCCTTTTGCAAAAAATGAGGCCTCACTAAACGAAACAAAGGGATTATACTCAGACGCATATGCCGACGTAGCTCAGGTGGTAGAGCAACGCTTTCGTAAAGCGTAGGTCGCCGGTTCGAGTCCGGCCGTCGGCTCCAGTAGTTCTCAATTAACATCACAATAAATTGAATTAAATTAAACCATGTTAAAAGCAAAAAGGACTCGAAGCGAGGAAGCGACCGCATCGGAGTTGCCCTAAGGCAAGTGCGATGCGGGCAGGCAGGCAGGATGCCTGACTGAGCGCCCGAGGGGAGGCCACGCCGCATTTTGGACAGGAGTCTAAAATGCCGTCTGCCCACAAGGGCAGTCACGGAGCCGGAGGCGTAGTGAAGGAGGGAGCGTGAAGCGACCGACTAAAGTGGCGGAGCTCCGGCCGTCCATTGCACCAAGTGCGCCCGGTACCCGCCCCCAACCCCTCTCCCAACCCCTCCGTACATCAAGGAGTATCTTTGAATAAATCTAACTCGCCCTCTTTCATATTATCCAGTCTTGTCTTGACCAGCAGTAAGGTGGATAAACCTCCATCCTGAGTCCTGTTAGCGAAAGTAGAAATCAAATTGCGCAACATATTCAATCTTATTGAGCGCGGTCACATTTTGGGTGTGAGTCGCTTGGACCTCCCATTTTTTTAGCTATATACCATAATTTTTTACGTCGAATTTCTCTCGCGTATTACATCAGATAATTTTTCATGAATGCCTCTCTCAAGTGAGCGAGTTGAGCGAAAATAATTCTTACTTTTTTAAAAAAAATCTTACATGGAACCTTCTGAAACTGGACACTTACTTCTTTCCCACCCCCTAGACAATCTCCCCCCAAAAAGCCTATATCGACCCCCATGAAAACACTCACCATCACCCTCCTCACGCTTGTCTGTTTCACCCTCTCTCTCACCGCCCAGGCGCAGCCAGACCCCGAAGCTGAAAGAATCCCCACGCGCCTATGGACCTACACCGATACTCCGAATACCAATCTTCGCGTCTGGTATCAGAGAGACAACTTTGAGGAAGAACGGATCGCGCTCTTCATTATGGCAACCTTGAGCAACGATATTATTCCTGCGGAAGAGAAGCTGATGGGCCGGCGTCACGGTGATGATAGCGGACAAGAGCTTCCGCCAGACGTCACTGACAAAAGTAATCCTATCTGGCCCAACGGCGGAGACGGCAAGCTCGATGTTTATCTTTTTGATTTTCCTCCGCCACCACCTGGGAAGCAGATGCCCCACGCCTGGACTAAGGCGTATCCTGCGGACCTCAATCCCAATATGGGATGCCCGAAATCACCCGCCTATATGGCGGTCAACCTTTTATGGGCCAGGGGCGCGAGTCAGGATGAAGTCTCGGGCATCTTGGCGCACGAATATTTCCACGTTCTGCAGAGTACCTATGACATGCGAGGACAGTGCAAGTTCTACCGAAATATGATCGAAGGTTTGGCGACTTATGCCATCCACTACGTCTATCCAAAATCCAATGTTGAGCACAAGTGGTTTAGCTTTTCTGAGGATGCCCGTTTGAGCGCGTTGACCGAGGCGTATTCGACCTGGCCGTTTTACCTGTATCTCGCCAACACCTTGGGCGAAGAAAGCATTCCGGCGCTGCATGAGGCCTGGGCCAGCGATAGTGCTTTTGAGGCGCTCGATCGGACCTTGGAGGGCGGGCTAAAAAAACACTGGCTTGATTTTGCCGTGAAGGCATGGAATCAGGAACCTCTTAGCGACAGTTTTCTACAGTGGGACGACTATGCGGCCGTGCCGGGGCGGGGAATCCCGGATGCCCAAGGCCATCTGCCTGAGATTAAACCTGAGAAAGTTGTCTTCGATGCCAACGGTCAGTATCGCTATGAGATGAACATGCTCCTGCGCCCCATGTCCCGGGATTATTATGCCTTTGATGTCTCAGGGGAAGACGTGCGCTCCGTCTCCATTGACAACCCTGTCTTGGGCAATCTGGACAAAATGAATGTCAAACTTCTGGTCAAGCGCCGGGGCCCGAATAGGTTCGAAGAAATTTTATGGGAAGAGCCGTTTCGCAAGGAATATTTGTACTGCCTGGATAAAAAGGATTATCAGGACCTGGAAACGATCGTGCTCGTGGCCGCCAACTACCAGCATACTCGCATTGACGAGGCCCTTACCCCCAGTCCTTCTTTCAAGGCCACCAATCAGGGATGCCACTCCTTTAAAGGCACCGTCCGCTACCGCCAGGAAGTTCCCAGCGCAGGTAACAAGCTGGTAATTGAAGTTGAGGTGAAGGACTTCACGGTGCTGGAAACCGGGCGAGATGATGATAGCGTCTACAAGAATAAATTTCTCACCGTTGATGGTTCCGTGACTTACAAGGTGACGGGCAAGATGGGGGAGTGTGAAGCCAATGCGGCCGGGTCGCTCACCTTGCTTAAGGGCCCAAAGGCGGTCGGACTGCAGCTCGACTCTTATCAGATCGCTCCCTTGCCCTGGGGCACTTATAATCTCAATGTCAAGATGGTGGAAAAGGAAATTGCCGTGCCCTTGATTTGCGCTCGGGGCGGGTCTCCCGTCTACAGAACTCCCGTCCCTATTACCACGGTGATTCGTACGCCGTACCCCCATCACGGAGGGAAGACGGACCTGATCGGGGAGACCAGTAATTTTGGCATGTTTGTGAGTTGGGAGCTCAGACCAATCAAAGAGTAGGCCTGCTTCAATTCACCTCACAGACGAAATCCAAAACTGACAGTCAAAGGGCAATTTGGAAGCAGGATCAATCAGAACCTTTTCAACCCCGGGGATTTTTAACTTCTCCCAATAGGGGCGCAAAATTTTCTCAACCCACATTGAGGGCAGCAACTCATTCAACGCCTGCGTGGCAAAATTATTCTCATGCCCTTTGACGGGAGCGCCTTTTTTTAGATTCCACTCACGAGACTCTGAGGCCAAGGTTTTGAGTGCCTGGGAAAAACTTGGATATTCCACCAGGCGACCCATGGAGAGGCCGCTGAAGGGGAGGCGTCCGTGATGGCCGGAAGAAACCGTGCTCAATATTTGCTGGAAGAGCTTGGCGACAACCGTTTCATCGCTGCAGTTCATGGGGCGCAATCGCGCCGTATCTTTGTTCACGCTCTCGGCGAAATAGGTGGTCACGCTGACCCGGCATTCACCTTGCTGGGCCGAGTAGGTCGTTTCCAGATACTCTTTTTTACTCTCAATTTTTACCGCAGGTGCAGGCGCTTCAAGCTTGCTGCCGATTGCACTTTGGTGGGCGCAAGACAGCAGCAAGATAAGGAGCACGATAAGAGGGAAAGTCGGCCCGACCATCCTTACGGACGCTCCAGAATCGCCGTAACTCCCATCCCCCCCGCGGTACAAATACTTAAGAGGGCCCGGCCTTGACCTTTTTCTCGCAGCATTTTGCTGGCGGTGCCGATCAAGCGGGTGCCTGTGGCACCAAAGGGGTGGCCAAGGGCGATGGAACCGCCTTTGACGTTTAGCTTGGCGCGATCGATTTCACCCAGAACGTTGGGCAGGTTGAGTTTGTTTTTGCAGAATTTTGGGTCTTGCCAGGCCTTCAAGGTGCACAGAACCTGAGCGGCGAAGGCCTCGTGAATTTCGTAGAAATCAAAATCTTGCAGTTTAAGTTTGGCCCGATCGAGCATGGCGGGAACGGTATAGGCAGGGGCCATGAGCAGACCCTCATCTTTGCGGTAGTCGACGGCCTTCGACTCGCAGTAGGTGAGATAGCACTCAATCTCCAGACCATGCTTTTTGGCAAAATCTTCCGAGCACATAAAGACCGCGGAGGCACCGTCGGTAAGAGGGGTACTGTTGCCCGCCGTGAGCGTTCCTTTGTCACTTTTTTCAAAGCACGGGCGAAGCTTCGCCAGGGCCGCGAGCTCCGTATCGGGCCGCAGGTTATTATCTTTTTCCAGTCCCAAAAATGGAGTGATCAAATCGCGAAAAAAACCTGACTCATAGGCGGCGGCGGCCCGTCGATGACTTTGATAGGCCAGCTCATCTTGATCTTTTCGCGAGATGCCCCACTCCTGGGCCATCAGCTCGCAATGCTCACCCATGGTGAGGCCGGTGCGCGGCTCTTTTACCGCGGGAATTTTGGGCAGAATATCTTTGGGCGAAAGCTGGGCCAGGGTGCGCGCCTTGCCCAGAAAATCTCGTTCCTTCGAGGCCATCACCAGCTTGCGCGAAAGGCCGACGGAAAGTTCAATGGGCACATCCGAGCTGGTGTCGGTGCCGGCGGCAATCCCGCACTCAATTTGTCCGGTGGCAATTTTTGCGCCGATAATAAAGGCGGCCTCCAGGGAGGTGCCACAGGCCTTTTGAATGTCGGTGCCGGGAGTTTGAGGAGAGAGTCCGGCCTCAAGCAAAGTTTCCCGCGCCAAGGAAAAATCTTTGCTGCGTTTTAAAACGGCCCCGGCGCAAACCTCACCGATGGTATACGAGTCGAGCTTATATTTTTCTTTTAAGGCCTTCAGAGTGGCCGTGAGCAGCTCAAAATTTCCGACCTCTTTATAGGCCGTCACGGAGCGGGCAAAAGGGATTCTTGTTCCACCGATAATCGCAATTTTATTCATATATGAGGTCCTCCTGTAAGGTATTTGTCTAGCATGTTCCTTCAATTTGCGGTTTTCGTAAAGGTGCAAGGCTCTTGACACCGTTCGATAGTTCGAATATTGTCGAAGTATGAAACAATATTTTTCACGGAAAAATGATAAAAGCGCGACGGCCAGGATGGCCGTGTACCCTGCCGTTCTAATTTTTGTCAGGAGACAAAAATGAAAGTAAACATTGCCCAAATAGTGAAAGTTTTTAAGGCCCTCGCCAACCCGCATCGCCTCGACCTTTTTTTAAAGATCAAAGAGGCGCACGAACTCAATCTTGCGGATGACGAAAAGCAAGATGGTTGCATCGGCAAGGAATGTTTTTTGAATAAGATCATGGGGAATCTCGGCGTGGGACCTTCCACCCTGAGCCACCACTTAAAAGAGCTGGTGAATGCCAATCTTATCGAAACTGAAAAACGCGGTAAATTTTTAATCTGTCGTCCCAATCTGGAAACCATCGAGCAGCTTAAAATGATTTTTCTGCCCCAGGTTGATCGGCCTTCAAAAAAGCGCAAAAACTAGCCAAGGAGTTTAAGGTGTTTCAGCAAATTTATATTCGAAAGTATGGTGCGGCATCGGTGCTGTCGTTTGAAGAGCAAAAAGAGGAAACCACCCCTCTGGCCCCTGATGAGGTGACGGTGGAGGTTTATTATAGCGGCATCAATTTTGCGGATATTGTCATGCGCCTGGGTTTTTACAAAGATGCCCCTCCAAAACCCTTTGTACCGGGGTACGAGTTCAGCGGCGTGGTGACACAAATCGGTTCAGAGGTTAAAAATCATAAGGTGGGTGATAAGGTTTATGGCGGCTCGGTCTTTGGCGCTTACTCATCCGAGATCCGGGTTAAAAGTTGGATGGCCATTCCGCTGCCCGAAAATTTTTCTCTGGAGGAAGGCGCCTCTCTGCCGGTGGCCTTTATCACCGCCGATGCCGCCCTTTTTGAAATGGCACGCGTTCGTGGCGGCGATAAGGTTTTAATTGACTGCGCCAGCGGAGGGCTGGGAACCCTCAGTCTCAAAATGTTGAAGGCGGTTGGGGCGAACGTGACCGGGCTGACCAGCTCGGGCAGTAAAAAGGCCCTGATCGAATCTTTGGGGGCCCGCGCCCGCACCCATAACGAGTTTTGGCAAGATTCACAGGATAACCGTTATGATTTTATCTTAAACTCGCAAGGTGGCACCAGCATTATGCGCCACTATGATCGCCTGGGGCCTACCGGCCGAATTGTTTGCTTAGGCCTGTCTGAGGGAATCAGGGCCGGCGGGCGCAACTTTGTCGCCATTGCCAAGGCAGCCATCTCCATGCCGCGTTTTAGCGTCATCAAGATGTTCGATCAGAACAAGGGTGTTTATGCCTTAAACGCCCTTAAGCTGATGGAAGACAAAATCTACATCAAGAAAAATTTAGAGCAGTTCAGTAAAATAACACAATGGAATTTAAAACCAATTATTGGCAAGATTTTTCCCGCCAGAGATGTGGCCTTGGCCCATCAGTTTATTGAAGAAAAACGCGGACAGGGAAAAATTCTTTTGGCTTGGAGGTAGCTATGCAAGGACAACTGGAAAGAAAAGGAATGTGGGCCATTATCACCGGTGCGAGCAGTGGGATCGGCGAAAGTATGGCGCGGGAGCTGGCGCGTGATGGCGTGAATCTCGTCTTGGTGGCGCGACGCTTAGACCGTCTGCAGACCTTGGGGGCCGAACTCAAAGAGAAACATCAGATAGAGTCTCTGGCCATCGATGCTGATCTGTCCTTACCCAATGAGACCAAGCGAGTCTTTGAACGTGCCACCGCCAATGGTCGCATGATTCAGGTGCTGATCAATAATGCAGGGATAGGGACGTATGGCCCTTTTATGCATTACGAATTGGAGCAATACTCAAAAACCATTCAGCTTAATGTCACGGCCCTGACCGAATTGACCTATTATCTGGTGGGGCACATGCAGGCCCATGGAAAAAAATCCTACATAAGCAACGTCGGCTCCATCGCCTCGTTTTTAAGCGTGCCCTACTTTTCTGTTTACGGGGCCACCAAGCATTTTGTCAGAGACTTCACCCAGACGTTGAATTTCGAGCTGCGAAAAAGCAATATTTCGGTCTCGCTTATTGCTCCCGGAGGAACCTATTCCGAGTTTACCGAACACTCCGGCCAGGTATTAAGAAAGAGCGCCCACGGCAGCATGATGACCTCAGAGCTCGTGGCGCAGATCGGGATGGATAGAATGTTTAAAGGTCACCGTTCCATTGTGCCGGGATTCTTGAACAGTCTGATGGTGCATTTCCCCCGCTTTCTTCCGGTGAAATGGATGCTGGCGTGCAACGACCTGGTCATGCGCATGGCCGTTGATTACAAAAAATAAGCGGACTAAAACAGTTTTCTTGCTTGAAAAACCGCCAGTTGCGGTACCATAGTCACATTGTTTATTTATTACAATGGGGCATGCATGAAAATTCTGCAGAAGTGGGATGCCTGGGCCGAGCAAAAGCGCTCGCCCTATATCTTGCTGGCGATTCTCGCCGTGATCAACGTCCTCTATATCTTGCTGGTGGATATCTTTCCCTTCCAGGATATGCCCCAGCATCTGACCTATGCCAAAATCATCGGTGACTATGGAAAAAGTGGCAATCTCTTTGAGCGCTACTACGATCTCACGGCCCATTTTACCACCTATCATACCTATCACTGGGTGCTGTCCTTTCTTGGAAGACTATTTGGGATTGAGGCGGGCTTTAAGGTTCTCCTGCTACTTTACTTTGTGAGCTTGAGTTGGGGTATGTCTTATTTGATGGATGCCTACGATCCTGATTTGAAGGCCTCGCCTTGGAAGAAGCTCCTCATTCAATTGTGTATCTGGAATGCCACGATCGGGATGGGCTTCATGCCTTTCGTCCAGTCGATGCCCTTTTTTACCATCGCCATTGGGGCCTTTCTGCGCCTGCGCACCGGCCGCGGGGATCTGGTCAAAAATTGGGTGGTCTTTTGGGTGGCCCTTGTCCTGCTCTCACTCACTCACGTGGTGACCGCCTGTGCGGTGGTTTTCTTTCTGGCCCTTTATACTTTGTTTGATCGCGCCGAGCGCCCCTTCTTTATCCTGCTCGCCAATGTTTTATTTTTTCTGGTTACCTCGCGCCTGTACGGCGGCCTGGGGCGAGGAGGTCTGACCGAGCACCAGACGATTCAATGGAGTGAGTCCTTTGTTCACAGCTATGACTTTGAATTTGTAACCTCGCTTTTTAATGTGACCTGGAGTCCGCTGCCCGTCACTATGAATTACGTTTTCTGGAACTTTATCGGCCCCTATCAGCTGACCACCCTCATTCCGCTGGCGCTTCTCTATGCCGTGCTGGTCTTTATTCTTTATCGTCTCAGTGCCCCCAAAAAGGTGTCTGGCGGCCCAGGCGAAAAAAATAAGAAAAAGAATGCTGAGGTCGTTACCAGCGTCCCTGAAAAGGTGGAGAAGAAATTTCAGTATGCCTATAAAATGGCGGCAAAAATCTTTTTGCTTTTTGCCATTTTTTTACCATGGGGAATTTACATTCCCTCCGAAATTACCTTCATCAATTATCGCCTTTTGACTCTGGCACTCTTTTTAATCATCGGGCTTTGGCCCTGGAACTGGTTTGAGCATTCCCGTCAGAAGTTAATCGTGACCTTCATTGCTTTTTTATCCATCGGCCTCTATAGCTATAAAACCTATCTGTATCAGCAGGAAACCAAGGTTCCCCTCCGGATGATTTCCCGTATCCCGAGTAATCGCATCGTCGGCTCGGTGGTCTTTGGCAATCGAAGTGAGCATTTCACCAGAATCCTTCGACTGACTCATTTCCTGCCCATGTATTACACCCTTCGGAACAGTGGTATTAACGGCCAATTTTGGGCCTGCTATGCCCCCCATTTACCGGTGTGTTATAAGCCCGGGAAAGCGGTCAGCAATACACCCGACTGGCATCCTTGGAAATTTAAGGCAGAAGACTTAAATGACGTCGATTATCTCTTATATTCCACCATGTATTATGCTAATAATCCGGTTGAAACGGGGATCAAACAGGCCATCTTGGAGCGTATGAATGCCCTTGATTGCGAAGCTGGTTGGTGCCTGTACCGCAAAAAATAGTTGAGGCAAGTCGGTGGAGATCGCTCAAAAAATTCAACAGATGGTTGTGACCTTTACCGCGCTGAAGACGTGGGAAGATCGTTATAAGAAGTTAATTGAGCTGGGCAAGGCGCTGCCTGCCATGAGTCCGGAGCAGCAAATTGAAGCCAATAAGATTAAGGGATGCCAAAGCCAGGTGTGGCTATCCGCCCGACACGCCGAGGGAAAGGTTTTTTTCTGCGCCGACAGCGATGCCTCGATTGTGAAGGGGATTATCGCTCTTCTCCTGGAAGTTTATTCCGGCGAAACCCCGGATAGCATTTTGGCCAACAAACCCAACTTTCTGGAAGAGATCGGATTAAAGCAACATCTGTCCATGAGTCGTGCCAATGGCCTGAATGCCATGGTGAAACAGATAAATCTCTATGCGCTGGCCTTTAAGGCCCAGGCGCAAATGCAAAAGGGGAGTTAGTCATGATCTTAAACAAGCGCACGCGACGATTGAGAACGAGTGAGGGAATTCGGGCCATGGTTTCGGAAAATGCCGTGACCGCCAAGGACCTTCTGGCGCCCTTGTTTATTATTGAAGGCAACAATAAAAAAGTTCCCATTCTTTCCATGCCGGGCCAATCGCGCTTCACCCTTGATCTCATTTTTAAAGAGGTTGAGGAGCTGCTGACTCTCGGGGTGCCCTCGATCTGTTTATTTCCCGCCCTTCCGGAGGAGAAAAAAAATACCCAGTGCACCGAGGCCCTCAATGAAAAAGGGCTGTATCTCACCGCCTTGCGCGAGATTAAAAAGCGTTTTCCCGAACTCATTTTGATGACGGATGTGGCGCTCGATCCGTATTCCAGCGATGGCCACGATGGTTTTGTCGATCCGGTAAGCGGAGAGATCGTCAACGATACCACGGTGGAGATGCTGGCCAAGATGAGCGTGCTTCAGGCCGCCCAGGGGGCCGATATCATCGGGCCGTCGGATATGATGGACGGCAGAGTCGGTGCCATTCGCGGGGCCTTGGAGAAGAGTGGTTTTTCCAACACCATGATTATGTCCTATACCGCCAAATATGCCTCAAGTTTCTACGGACCGTTTCGCGAGGCCCTGGACTCAACTCCTAAAAAAGGCGACAAGAAAACCTATCAGATGAATCCCACCAATGGTCGTGAGGCCCTGCGCGAGCTGCGGCTTGATGAGGAGGAAGGGGTGGATATCGTGATGGTGAAGCCCGGCCTGCCCTATCTCGATATCGTTAAAACCTTACGGGACAACACCCATCTGCCGGTGGCGGTTTATAATGTGAGTGGCGAATACGCCATGATCAAGGCCGCGGCCCAGCTTGGATGGCTGGATGGAACGAAGGCCATGGCGGAAATGCTGACCTCATTTAAGCGGGCCGGTGCCGATATTATTCTGACCTATTTTGCCAAAGAGATGGCCCAGTTACTGCGCGATTAAAAGAGGTTCCATGACACCTTTGGGACTCACTGCTGCACCTTCGGTAGCGCAGTGAGTCCCAAAGGTGTCATGGAACCTTCAGAATTTTCTTTAGATTTTTAATTTGAGTCACGCGGAAACTTTTTTCCGAAGCCGCCCAGTGGGTTGGAGCGCGACGAGCGGGGATGAGGCATTGCTCTCCCGGGGCCGGCACATAGTCTTTGGCACCTTGAACCAGAATCCCTTCCACCTCTCCTGTCTCCTGATTAAAGACTGGACTACCGCTGTTGCCGGCAAAGGTATCGAGGTCGGAGTTAAAGTAGCTGTTCCTTCGAACCATTGAGCGAATGGGCAGCAACATTTCCATAATATTAAACGAACGGATTTTGGCATTGTCGGCAATTTTCAGCGGCAAACCGGTGGGGTGTCCAATGACCACCACAGGTGTACCCACACGGACCTTACCTTCCAGACGCAGTTTGAGAGGCCTGCGCTCCGGTCCCGCTTTGCGATCAAGCTGGATAATGGCGTAGTCCCGCATCTTGAAGAACGAGGAGCTGAGTTCCTGCTGCACGATACGAACACAGTTATAAACATTTTTCTTTTCTAAATATTCAGTTTGAGGAAGATAGTCAAAAATCCAAGAAGACGTGTCGCAGTCCATTTGATTTGTGACGCAATGACCGGCGGTCATGATGAGGTCAGGCGCAATCAAAAATCCCGTGCAATGAGGCAGGGTATACTGGTCGGCATAGCGCTCCTTGGAGCATACATTCTGTGAGTAGCTCAGCATGGTGTGGGGAAAATCGACAAAATTCTCACCGAAGCGGGACGATTGTAATTTGAACTTGCGAACTTTTCCCGCCACCGAGAGGGCCATCTCACGAAAACGCGCATCTGGATATTCCCCGATTTCCTGGCGGTTATCCACACCATAGATGACCTTGGGGGCGGAGGCCTGGGCGGTCGAAACGAGAGTTAAGAGAGATAAAATGCCGACAACCAAATTAAGCTTTTTCATGGAGAAATCCACCTCAGGTTAGTTTAAGAACAGGGCAAGATAGAGCGAGGCCAGCTCTTTTACGAGGGACCGAGAAATTTTTTCCGGGCAATATCCCTGAGAGACAAGACGTCTTTATGGGTAGTTAGGCTATTTTTTGAACTTAATCAGTAAAAAAGCATAATCCATCGCCTGCTGAACTTTGGCCTGCTGACCGGTGATGGCATTTTTGAAGGCAATGTAGGCATCGAGGAACTGGGGAAATTTTTTGAAGGCCATGACCATCATGCTGAGCAATCCCTTTTGGCCCATGGGTTTGGCCTGGTCATTTCGCAGTTCATAGAGAGCGGGGGACAGGATCAGCAAAATATCCTGCTCCTTAAAGGTCATGGTTTTTTCCTGGAAAGTGGAATCAACTTCCTTCCCGATAGAAGGCCCTGGGGTGAGATTTAAGGCCGCCAACTCCTGAGGGCGGGCCAGGTTAAAATGGATTGGGCCAAATTCGGAACCGGCGGAGACGTAGGAAAGCTGCTGCTGGCGCAAGTTGTACACCCCGAGAAAAAGCGTGCTGACAATCTTGCCCTTATAAATCTGGAAGAAGCTACGGTTGATATAGTTGACACATTCCAGGGCATTTTTAGGTGGGTGCGAGTTAATGGTTAAGATGATGGACTTGAGGGAAGTGGTGGCCAAGGCCGCCAGGTGTCCATTTTGCTCAGAAATTTTGCCGATGGCAAAAATCAGATTGTCCTGATGGAGGGCATGATACCAAAAATTTCCGCCATACACGACGGAGGGACGCAATGAGCCGGCAATTTCGATGGGCCCGTAGGTGGCACTTTCAAAAGGTGAGGCAAAATCTAAAATGGCGCGCGCGAGCTCCTTCTCCTTGTCACTGCGGGCCTTGACCACCGCGGTTTGAACTTTGCCGTTTATTTGTTCAGCCAAATTGAGACGGAGCTGATTGAGCTCCATGGCAAACAAGGCGGTCTCATCATTTGAGACACTTTCAATTTCTCCCGGGTCTTTGCCCTCCTTCATCACGCTTACGGCGTTGGCCAGATTATCGAGGGCCAGCTTGAAGCGCTGACCGAAGACGAAGGCGATGAGTACCGCGACACTTAAGAGGCAAAGACCGAAGAGCAGACTCTTGCGATACAACTCTCGCATGGCGGAGAAGGCGCGGGTTTCAGGCGTGTACGAGAGTACCATCAGGCGGTATTTCTTAAGCTTCGAATGGCCGATGATGAGCTTTTCACCGTCTGTGGTGTGAACCAGATCGGCCCCGGAGGTTTCGCCGGATTCAAAAAGTGCCGGTATGAAACCAAAGTGTTTGGCCTTCTGGGAGCCAATCAGGCTATGGCCGCCTTCCTCCCACAAAATATTACTGTAGAGATAGTCGTTGGCGAATTCATTACTGATCAGGTCGAGGCTGATACTCAGGGCAATAAATTGCGGGCCCATTTTTATTCTTTTCACAAAAATGAGTGAGGGGACCTCTAAGATATAATCAGTGGCATAGAGTGCCTTGGGCTTATCCTGAATCTGCGATACCGGGTAAAGAATGCGGGGGGGAATGGAATTGATTTTTTCCGGAGACTGAATGCCGAATTCAATCAAATTTCTGGAAAAAAACATCTTCTGTAGGGAGAGCTGCCGCGTATCGGCGTCCGGGCCGTCCTTGCTGGCATTCTGCCGTTCCAGCACCGATACAAAAATAATTCCGCGATCTGTCTCGATCATCTTTTCTATCAGATCGTGGCGTTTCTCACCGTGTAACAGGGCAATTTGGTCGGCCAGAAGCTCATAGTGCTCGATGGTATTTTTAAACTGGTCCATCAGCGAGTTGGCACGGCCCAGGACTGATTCATACAAAAAATCCCTCTTATCATCGCGGAAAATTTTATCTGATAAATAAAGGGAAATGCTCTGCCCCGCGAGCAGAAACGCCAGAAGGATAAAGACGATCTTCAGCTTGATGGGGAAAATGAATTTCCCGGTCATATTCTTATTAATTGCCATGCTACTGATCAGTATAGCAAAAAAAAGAAGATCAGACGGCAATATCAAAATCGAGAAAAATTCGCCCACTATTAAGACACTTTTAAAAGGCATAAAAACAGGGCAGAATTACAGTAATGAAGTATCTCGACAGAATAATTATTCTCCTCGCCCTCATCGGTGGTGGCATCACCGCCTATCTCATTTTCCGCCCTACCACCAATGACCGGCCCAAGGAAGTTGCTGCGCTGGCGAATGTGGGGGAGCTGATGGGGGAGGCCAGGGTGCGGCGCGAAGGTCTGGTGGGCTGGCGCAATTTGCAGGAGGGAGAAACGCTCTATCCGAAAGACTCCATTATTTCCCTGGACGAAACTTTTATCCGTCTGGATGTGAAGGGCGGAACTTCCTTTAACCTCACCCCCAACACTCTGGTGTATCTGGTACAAGATGCCGATGCCATCGATATTGACTTGCAGCGCGGTGTCTTAGGGATGAGTTTAGTGAACTTAAAAAATCGACTTTTAATTAACGTGGGTAAAAAGAAGATTGAGGTGAAATCCAATAACGCCAAAATGCATGTCAGCTTGGGAGATGCCAACGATACCAATCTCACCGTGATTGATGGTGTGGCCTCAATCGTCTACAAGGGGAACGCCATCGACATGAAAAAAGGTGAAAGAGTCAGAATCGATGAAAATACCACCAAGATGGATGTGACCACCTTTGGTATTGGCCCTCAGCGCCCGGGGATGGATAAAATTATTTTTCAAGAGGAAGGCAAGTCCATCGATTTTGAATGGGATTCAAGAGATGCCTCGGTGGAAGAGTTCAGTGTCACCACCGCCCGCGATCCCCAGATGAAGTCCATCGTGAGTCAGGTGACCACAAAAGAGAAAAAGGCTTCTCTCGATATCGCGGAGGAAGGGCGCTACTACTGGCAGGTGCTTGGGATGGCCCAGAATAAGGTTATGGCCGAGGCGCCTGTCTATTCCTTTTTAGTCAAAAAAGAGTCGGCTCCCGTGTTGGTTTATCCCGGGTCTAATTCAGTGATTGAGCTGAGTCCCGACGAGGAGACCACCAATGTCACTTTGCGCTGGGAATCTCAGAGTGCCGAAAAGTATGAGGTTGAATTTTTTAAGTACGGCATCGAAAAGGAAAAAGGAGAGTTACTTTCCTCGGATAGCTCTTATGTCGTGGTCAGTAGCTTGGACCCCAAGGAATATAAATGGCGGGTGCGGGCCATTGACCGCCAACGTACTGATAATGAGTGGAGCGAATTCAGAAATTTTGTCGTAGCCGAATTTAAGGCCTCGGACGGCCAAAGTCATTCAGGGCCAAGGCGTCGGCGTGAATTTTACGAAGAGTCCACCGGTGAGTGGAAGAAAAAAGAACGCTAATGTTCACGGCGGATTAATGTTCTCGGCCTCCTGGCCTCGACCCTTCGGGCCGCTGCGCGGACTTAATTGGCCATCATGGCCAATTAATCATGCCCCGCGTGCTTTGAGAGTAGTTTTTTGATCAAATCCAGGCGTCGGGTGACCGCCGGATTGCTGGTTTTAAAGCTTTCCAAAATTTTATTGATTTCAGTTTCCAGCAGCAAGGCCTTTTTTTGATAATGGGCCTTGACCTTTTCCTTAATCATCTCGGCCTGGTCTGCATTGAGCGCCGCTTTAGGAACGGTGATGGCCCGCGTGGCGTCGCCGGGAGTGACGGTGGAGAGCTGGGCCTTCATCGCATCGGTCATGGTGAAAACTGTCGTGGCCGCAGTAAATTCTATTCCCTCATCCTCTTTCGTGCTTTTTTCGATGACTTCACGGGCGTGGAGCAAAATCTTGGTATGTTTTTCTTTTTTTTCTTCGTCCTGGCGATTGGTTTTGATCACGGGATCAGTTGATTCGGGCGAACGCGCCTCTTTTAGCTCCTCGGCCGACGGGACATCCTTGATTTCCAAGGTTTTTGTCGAGGTTTTTTCCTTTGGAACTTCTGGCATAAGTCTCTTCTAACAAAAGTGATCTTTAACCACTTGTCGTCTAAATACTGAAAAGTCTTGAGACGAAGATCAATCAAGGCCTGCGAGGAGTTGACCAATAAGGTCGGCAATCTGTGCTTCCTGACCCGTACGTAGGGAAGTTGTGACAATTTGCTTGGGATAGATAATCGAACTGATGCCCTCCTTGCAAAAACCTAGACAAGTGGTTTGATTAATGAGGACGTGTCCTTTAGGAAAGCGATGCTGGCAAATTTTTTTTAAAGTCCGGCGAAAGTTTTTGGCCAAGGTGGGGTCCACCGGCCCGTCTTTTTCATCCTCTGTCTGATAGCTACACTGAGTGCAGATAAAACAATGCACCTTGGGAAAATTCGGACTCTTTTTGTTAGCATTACTTGTCGCCATTTGGCACAACCCTGTATATTTGTAGCTAGGATAGCATTTTGTTCAGGAGGGAGAACCGGCCTGGTGCTAGACATCTCTTAAATGGGACAAGCGAGTAGAAATATCTATGGGGAATTATATCCAAGTTTTAAGCGCCAAGCAGAAGGCCCTGCAAATTAATCTCGATAGCACCATGTACGGTGCCTTCGCCGAGATCGGAGCAGGACAAGAGGTGGCACGACATTTTTTTCAGGCCGGAGGTGCGGCCCACACAATTGCCAAAACCATCTCGGCCTATGATATGGCCATGAGTGATGCTATCTATGGAAAAGAGGAATCCGGTCGCTATGTTTCCGAGGGCCGTTTAACTAAAATGCTTCAGCGGGAATTTTCCATTTTGCTGACACGACTCGAGGGAACACGGGCCGCCAATACCCGCTATTTTGCCTTCGCCAACACGGTCGCGACTCGTAGTCATGCCAGTCCGGGGTACGGTGTGATGGGCCTGCGTTTTCAGCACCAGGCCGGAGGCCCCCATAGCGATGTCATCCTGCATGTGAGAATGTTGGACAACCAGGCCACCAACCAGCAGGAATCCCTGGGCATTATTGGGGTGAATTTAATTTACGGTTGTTTTTTTCTGCTCGATGATCTCGACGTTTTTATTCAATCGTTGCTGGACAATTTGTCAGTTGAGCGCATGAATATCGAGATGATAAAAGTCACCGGTCCCGCCTTTCAGGGGCGCGATTCGAGGTTGCTCAACTTCGCCCTGATTAAACGCAATTTTTCTCCCGGCGTGATCTTTGATGAGAAAGGCCAGGTGCTTCGTCCGGGAGACGCCCTTTACAATAAAAATGTGCTGGTCTTACGCGGTAGCTTTCGACCTCCCACCTTGCTCAATCTTGATATGCTGGAAAAGGGACAGCTAAGTTTTAAGCGCGATCTTCCTGAGGCCGAGCAGCAGCATCTCCTGGCCTTATGCGAGATAAGCATGCATGAGCTTCTGGAGCGTGGCGAAGTTGATGACTCCGACTTTTTGGCCAGAGTTGACCTCCTGGCGGCGCTCGGTCAGAAGGTGCTCATTTCCAATCATGAAACACTGTGGTCACTTAACAATTATCTGGAGCCCATGTGTAAAAAGAAAATGGCCTACGTCTTAAGCGTCTACAGCGTGGAGGCCTTTTTAGATGTGGATAAGCATCTGGGACATCCTCAAGGGCCTCTGGCCGCCATCGGACAAACTTTGGGACAGAAGGGGCGCATCTATGTTTATCCAATTAAAGACGAGAAAACCGGCGAGATCATAACCGTGAAGAACTGCCATGTCTCCGAGAAGGTGCGCGGTCTCCTGGGATACCTCATCGAAATGGGCTCTTTTGTGGATATCGAAAATTATAATAAGGATTATCTCGAGATTTGGTCTCGCACGGTTTTAAGAATGATCGAAAACGGCGAACCAGGTCTGGAGAAGATGCTCCCGCCCGTGGTTATCAAGGTGCTCAAAGAGAAGAAGCTTTTTGGCTACAAGGATGCCGGAGTAAAAAGCTAAGCTTCCTGCCGATGATGTCAGGACTAATTTTACCTAGACTTTTTATCGAGCAGGCAGAGTATAATAGAAAAAAAAAGACGAGGTAGGGATTTATGGGTAGCGATACAGTGGTCATTACAAAAGGCGATTACCTGGTGCGGGAAGGTGAGGAAAGCACCCAGATGTGGTATCTGCAAAAAGGCAGCATGTCGGTTTTGAAAAAAGTGGGTGACACTGAAAAACAGATCGGAACTATTTACGCCGGTGAGGTCGTTGGAGAGATGTCCTTCCTCGATAAGCAGCCGCGCTGTGCTTCGGTGAAGGCCATTAATGATTGCGAGTTGGTTGCCATTCCCAGTGCCAAGTTTGAAAAGTTTTTTGAGGAGTTACCGGTCTGGTACAAGGCCCTGGTGCATACTCTGCTCGAAAGACTTCGTCGCGCCAATGCCCGCATTCGAATCTAGTTAAATATTTAAAGTTCCAATCACGCGCAAAAAATGATTTTTGCATTCTTCGCGCGCCACCTGTTTTAAATCTTTTCCCTCGGCATTTCGCACCCTGGGATCGGCACCGGCGGCAAGCAGTCGGTTGAACACGGATAATTGTCCCGTTGCCATGGCCCAAAAGAGATAGGGATTGCCTTCCACCTTATTGTCGAGTTTGGCTCCATGACTAATCAAAATATCGGCCATGGCATAATCACATTTTTTTATGGCCGTGAATAAAGGGTCTTGGTGATTGTTATCACGCACATTGATATTGGCACCCGCACCAATGAGCAGCGTGAGGATTTCCTTGCTGCCGCTGGCAACCGCGTAGTGGAGGGCGGTCTGACCTGAGAGGGCCCTGCGGTTTGGGTCAGCACCCAAGATCAGCAGCTTTTCCACCAGATCGACTTTGGCCTTCAGGCAGAAAATCATCAGGGTGCTTTCACCATCTTCATTTTGGTAGTTGATATCATCCTGGGCCATGACCGCATTATTGACTTTATGCTGCTCTCTGGCCTCCTCCACATGCACCAGGCGGTCATCGATCCCGTGTAAATTATGGGACGAGGCAGGCACCGACTCGGCCAGGAGCTTGGGATCAATGGGAGTAAACAGGCCACTTTTTAAATCATCCTGGAGCTGCAAAATAATTTTGGAAATCTGGCCCGGCCGAAAAGGTTTGGGAATGGCCTTGTAAATATTGATCCCGCGCTCTTCGATCTTTTTGGCATACTCGGGATTCATAAAGGCGCTGGTAATGATCAGCGGAGTTTTGCGGGCACTTTCGATCGGACCTTCTTTCAAAAATTGAACGACCTTCTCAGAAGTTTTATTCGGCCCCAGCACAATATCCACGACCGCACAAAAGTACGCTTGCTTCTGCAAAAGGCCCAAGGCCTCTTCCACATCCTTGGCCGGTTCGACCGTGATGCTGTTCTTTTTAAATTCGTGAGTCAGAAAATTGATGATATCGGGGTCATCATCTAAAATTAAGACCGGACCTACCTGGGCCATTCATTCCCTCCAATCTATGGAAAATTCTATCACCAGATCGTCAGTACAGTAAGATGCTCTCTCGCCGACCAAGGTATTCATCCATACCTTCCGCTTCAAGCTTGAGGAGGGTGCTCAGTTGTCCATCTGTCTCGCACCAGCGTTTGATCTTGTCGCTGCCGTTAATTAAATCAATGGCCAGGCGATCATACTCATACTCGTAGGCCTTGGTACTCCATTCAAAGTCAGGGCCCAGCTCCTCAAAGAATGTGCGCACCAGCATCTGACCAAAACGCCACGAGTAAAATCGGAGTGGCTCAGTCGGATGAATCTGGAGACCGCCGCAGGAGATATTGTGATATTTGTGGAAGGTGGGCCTAAAGACCAGAGGTCGAACTTTGACCCCTTCGAGATTCCACTCCTGCATTTTTTTTTGCAGCTTTTGACAGAAAGCAAAGGGCTCAATTTTTGGATGCCCGATGATTTCCAGGGCGCGGGTGGTGCCTCGCCCCTCACTGATATTGGTGCCTTCAAACAGCACTGTCCCGGGATAGACGTAGGTACTTTCCGGGGAAGAAAGGTTGGGAGAAGGTAGGACGTAGGGGAGCCCGGTCTCATGAAAAAACATGGAGCGCTTCCACCCCAACATGGTGATCACTTCCAGATCGCAGTCCGAGCCAAAGAAGCGTTGGGCCATACGGGCGACCTCACCTATGGTCATCCCATGGCGCTGCGGAATGGGCTGGCGACCGACAAAACTTTCAAAACCCTTTTGCAGCACATTGCCTTCGACCATGCTGCCCCCGATGGGGTTGGGCCGGTCGAGAATCACAACCTTAATACTTTTCTCACGACACTTTTCCATGAGCAACGTGAGGGTGTGAATGTAGGTATAGACCCGCGTCCCCACATCTTGAAGATCCACCACCATGGTGTCGAGGCCAGCCAGCATCTCATCCGTCGGGATACGCGTTTGCGAATACAAGCTGTGAATCGGCAGCTTGAAAAAGGGGTGAACATAATCTGGTGACTCCACCATATTGTCCTGGACATCAGTCACAAAACCATGTTGCGGGCCGAATAATTTTTTTAACCGCGCCCCTAGAATTTTTTGCAGCGGAAAGATCGACATGGTGTAGTTGCGGTCAATAGAAGCGCTATGGCACAAGAGGCCCACATTTCCCTTCAGTATCTTTTGTAAAACGACGTCGTTTGTCAGACGTTCTAAACCAGTAATAACTGCGGGCAAGGGGGCCTCCTCACGGATGTTCATTATTCTTTGTAATTCTCTCATTGATTGTTTATCGCTTCAAGCGATAGGATAGTCCACTTCAGGAGATATTTTTTGAGACCCTATTTAGATCTCATGCAACATGTCTTACAAAACGGCGTGCCCAAGAGCGATCGCACCGGCACGGGCACCCTTTCCGTTTTCGGCCATCAGACCCGCTATAATTTGGCCGACGGTTTTCCAATGGTCACGACAAAAAAGCTCCATTTGCGCTCCATTATTCATGAACTCTTGTGGTTCCTTCAGGGTGATACCAATGTGCGCTACCTGCAGGAGAATAAAGTTTCTATCTGGGATGAGTGGGCGCGCGCCGACGGCGATTTAGGCCCGGTCTATGGTGCTCAATGGCGCCGCTGGAAAACCGCCGAGGGTGCCAGCATTGATCAGATGAGTGAGCTCCTCAAGCAAATTAAGGAGAATCCCGATTCTCGCCGTTTAATTGTGAGCGCCTGGAATGTGGGAGAGCTGAGCAAGATGGCCCTTCCCCCATGCCACGCCTTTATGCAATTTTCTGTCTCTGAGGGGAAACTCTCATGCCAGCTCTATCAGCGCTCTGCCGATATTTTTTTAGGCGTGCCTTTTAACATCGCATCCTACGCGCTCTTAACCATGATGATTGCCCAGGTTTGTGATTTAGGATTGGGAGAGTTTATCCATACGCTGGGCGACGCCCATCTCTATCAAAATCATTTGGAGCAGACCAAGCTCCAGCTATCCCGGGCCCCTTACCCGTTGCCCACCATGAAAATTAATCCTGACGTAAAAAATCTTTTTAATTTTAAATTTGAAGATTTCGAACTTGTGGGATATCAGTCCCATCCAACCATCAAGGCACCCATTGCGGTATAGGAAAAATGAAGATTTCAATTATTGCGGCCATTGGAAAACAAAATCAAATCGGGAAGAATAATCAGCTGCTGTGGTATATTCCTGAAGATCTGAAACTTTTTAAGAAGCTCACCATGGGCCACCATATGCTCATGGGACGCAAGACCTTCGACTCCATAGGGAAGCCCCTGCCCGGCCGCAAGATGCTGGTCCTGACCCGGGATATGCAATTTCTCAGTCAGTTTCCGCCTGAGTCCGAGGTCAATGTCCACGCCTTCTCCAACTCTCTTGAGGCCATGATGTTTGCCCGCAGGAATAATGTGCAGGAGCTGTTTGTCTGCGGCGGTGCCCAGATCTACACCATGATGCTGCCGATGTGTCATCGGCTTTATATCAGCCATGTTGATTACGATGGTGAGGCCGATGCCTTTTTTCCTCCGGTGGATTTTTCACAGTATAACATCTTGGAAGAACAGGCCTATCCCGCTCAGGGGCTTTCCCTGAGCTTTACCTTTCGCCTTTACGAAAAGAAGCTCTGAAAAAAGTACCTTGCTGTTGTGCCTCTTATCCCATTCCGCTAGAGTGCCCGCCTATGAAAACGATCATCATTTTCTTCTTATTTTTTGTTCTTTCAGTGAATGCCGGCGAAGGTAAGAAACGCATCTTGATTGTAGGGGACAGCCACACCGCCCAGTCCTATGGGACCCTCATTCATGCCCATTTCAGCTATGATGGCAACGCTGTCGCCACCTACGGTTCCTGCGGCTCCTCACCCCTTGGTTGGTTTTCCACTGCCGCCTGGGCCACCACCAAGTGCGGACATTTCGAGGCCCACCCCAGCGACAAGGTGGTGCGCGCTACCGAGATGAAGACCCCATCCTTCACCGCTCTGTTAAAAAATATGAGCCCAGAATTTTCCACGCCCACTCCTCCCGAGGTGGTGGTGATCGGCCTGGGTGCCAACCAAATTAACTCGCTTGAGACCCAGGCCATGTTTAACAGTCAGAAGGCCACCGTAGTGAAAATGGTGGAGGCCGCCCGGGACGCCAATGTGCGTTGTTTTTGGGTGGGGCCACCAGACGGAGATTTCAAAAAGAAGCCCAAGGAAAAGCAGGATCGACTTTATCAGATGCTGAGCGCGGCCATGTCGGAGACCGCCCAGTACTGCACCTTTCTTTCCAGTCGCGCCGATCAGGTTCCCGGCGGGATGGAATATCCCTGCGCCACGGACGGGGTGCATTTTGATTCGTGCTCAGAGGGGAAGATCAAGGCGGCCCGCTGGGCCCGTTATATCTATGAACGCGTTTCCAAGACATTGCTGATGGAATAGAAAAGGCCACGCAGGGTGGCCTTCTCGCAAAAATTTTTTTTAAGCTCAATTCTACTCAACAAAGAAAACGCCTTCCATAACGGTGGCATCGGCATTGTTACATTCTTGACTTTGCACCACTTCGCCAGCTTGGAATTTTAGTCCGCAAGCTTTGCTCAGTCTGGTTCCAAAAACTCCGCTCTTTCCGCAAACGGTTAATCCGCTTTCGCTTTGGAAGAGAACGGTTTTGAAATTCTTATCCCAAACCAGGTTTTTTACCGCAAATCTCTGAGTGGTTTGCACCATGCGACCTTCAATTGTCGTAGGGAGAAAGGCCACGCGAACATATCCTTGATAATCCGGAACGTCGTTCGTGATATTTCCACTTTTTTCAAAGGTCCAATATTGAATGCCGGCGACTTTGCCGCAGATTTCTGTTTTGAGAGTTACAGTTTCGCTGGCGAATGCACAAACGCTTAAACTCAGACTCAAGGCCAAAATGAGAACATGTTTCATGGTCTTCTCCTTCAAACGGTATAGTGTGATGTGGGCGGCACTATAATGTTCTTGGCCCAATTCGTCTACAACCCCGTCAAGGTGATTTTTTTGAGGAAAAATTTTGGGGGCCTCCATCTTGTCGTGAGGCCGTATAAACTAGGTCATCAGTGTGGTGGGGGAATAAAAAAATGGGCCTCAAAAAGTTCCTGCATTGGCTCAATGAACGGGAAGAAAATCAAGAAAAACAGCTACTAGACGCGCTGAACGATTCGGCAGAAAGTGATTTCGAAAACTTGCCGCCCGAGCAAATTGTTACCGAATTAGAAAAGCTCATTATTAAAACAAGTAATCGGCCCAAAATGCGTGATTTCAAAAAGACCGGTTAGGTTTGGATATTCCTTATTTTTTTATAAGATAAGATTTCAACATGTTAACGTCCCCATCAATTTTTTCAGTGAGTTCAAGGCCGAGTATGGCCGCCACAAACGGATAGAGGTTGATGTTGGGAAAGGCATCCACTACTCCGCTTTTAATCTGAGGCCCACGGGCCAGAAAAATCCCACTCATATTTTTGACTTTGGCAGGGTCATAACCATGGGTTCCCCCGGTGGATTTCTTTTTATCAGTATCCTGTGTCAGGTAAGCTCCTTGATCGGCCAAAATGATCACGTCACCGGCCAGGGCACTGTCCATGTGCCATGCCTTTGGAGTCTCCTGGCGTTTGTAGGCCTTAAGATGGGGGATCTGTTTCAGAAGCCGCAAGGCCTCCTCTGTTTTTTCGGGAGATTTCGTATAGATCATACTAAAGGCTCCTCGCCCGGTGATGATGTACTCCTTCGTCAAAAGTTCCTTGGGAAAGCGCACGACTTTTTTTTCCTCAATCTTCTGCATTCCGTGGTCCGACACAACGATAAGATTGGGGTTCAGCCCTCCTTGTTCTAGCCCTTGCATCAGCTCGCCAATAGATCGATCAACTTCTAAAACAGCTTGGCGTACCTCCTCGGACTCAGGTCCAAACTCGTGGCCGGCAGAATCCACCGCGCTATAGTAGAGGGTTAGAAAGTGGGGGCGTTGCTCTTTGGGCAGTCGCAGCCACTCTAAAATTTGCGCCACTCGGGTGTCGTGGGGGACTTTGGTATCGTAAATTTTGTAATAGTTGGGAAATTCCCCGTGAATATTGGCATCCGAGCCCACCCAAAAATAACTGGCCGAAAGCATGCCCTGCCGATTGGCAAGTAGCCACAGCGGAACACCGTCATACCATTTTCCGTTGAGCACTTTGGAGCGATCACTGATCTGGTAGCGCTCCTCCGTGGTGCGATCATAAAAATCATTGGAAATGAGACGATGATTGACCGGATAGAGGCCGGTGATAATGCTGTAATGGTTGGGAAAGGTCAGAGAGGGGAAGACCGGTATAAAGGCCGGAGCGGAGAGACCGTTTTTTTTCAACTCAAGTAAATGGGTGGCCTGGTAGCGCTCAAGATAGTCATGGCGCATTCCATCGATGGATACCAGCACGACGTAGGGAGCATCAACCCAACGTGCCTGATTTTGGGGGAGGGCACTAACCTGGGGTATTTGACTTATCTTATGCTGGCAGGCAAAGAGTGCCAGAACCAAGAGCGCAATGGATAAGAAGGCGATCTTTCGGCGGAGCAGATTTTTCATAAAATACCTTTTGTTATTGGGCCAATCCATCATGAAGAAATGGGCGAAATTTTGCAAGAGCTGTCTTGGATTATGGCCGGTTTTTCTAAACTTGAAACGGCCCGGAGGGCAGAGTGATGACAAAGCAGGTATGGGGTGAGCCTTCATCCAGCCTGATCGTTCCCTTGTGGGCATCGATGATATTTTTAGAAATACTCAGTCCAATTCCGGTGCCTTTTCCCACTTCTTTGGTGGTGAAAAAAGGTTGAAAGATTTTCTCCGCCACATGGGAAGGAATGCCATGTCCGCTATCGTAAAGTCTGATCTCGATTTGCGCGTCTTTTTGCGCCGTATGGATTCTGATCCAGGTATTGGGGATGCCCGCATTCGCATCGATGGAGTTGGAGATAAGATTAAGAAGAACCTGCGAAAGCTGGATAGGATTGCCGTGAATGGTGGCCGCCTCCAGCTTGTTTTCAATGATAACTTCCACACCCATCTTTTTACATCTCTCGGCACACAGAATCATGGTATCTTCAATGAGCCGTGTAACGGGGACGTTGTCGTACGGGGCGGCCTTATCATTTCGCGCGAAGGTGCGCAGGCCCTGAATAATTTTTGAAATTCGAGCGATGGTACTATTGAGTGAGGTTAAGCTGTCATCAATTTTGGACAAGTCCAGGGGAGACTTGGCGCAAACTCTTCTGATCTTGTCGCCTAAAAGTTGAATGATGGTCAGAGGAGTATTGATCTCGTGAGCTATGCCGGCCGCCATTTCGCCCAGGGCCGCCAGCTTGGCACTGTGAAAGGCGATGGCCTTCTCATTGGCCAGGGCGATTTCCATCTGCTTTTTTTCCCGCAGGTCAGAGGCCACCATGATCATCCCGCGAATCTGGCCTTGCTCATCCATGAGAGGGGATAGATTGGTCATGCAGGGGATGGCCATCCCCGACTTACTGAACAGGACAATTTCGGTGTCAATAAAATCGGACAGCATATTGTTGTGATTGGTGAGAATGCTGATCTTGCATCCTTTCAGCTCGGACTGACTGTACCCAAGAATCTTTGTCACAGAGGGGTTGATCAGCTCGATCGTTTCATCGGTGTCCATAACAATCAGCAGCTCTTTTAAAGATCGAAGAATATCGTTGAGCTGGTTCTTGCTCACGGTGGTATTTTGGAGCTTCGACGACATGGAGTTGAAGGCCCGCGCCAGCTCCCCGATCTCGTCTTGTCGTTCGATCTTGACTTGAGTGGAGGCATGGCCTTGCTCAACCGCATTGACCGCTTGAGATAAGATGCCCAGGTCCCGCGTAATCTGAAGGCCGAAATGAATGGCAACTCCCGCAATCACAAAGAAAAGAATCCCCTGAATCAGGAGCATTGAGTTCATCATGCGACCAATGTCGCGCTTAATTCCGGACAGTGTGGTGCCCAGATGAACGGCCCCAAGTCTGTTGGGCAACTGCCACTGCAGATGGCGCAAATTTTCTTGCCCAAAACGGACCTCTTGCGTGATCACTGGGCCATTTTTCTTCTGAAGCTGCTGCATCAGGGCCACGAGGTCAGTGGGAATACCGTCATGAAAAGTCTGGGCGACAATTTTTTGATGGGCATCGGTTAAGACAATATAACGGATATCAGGAAAGGTTTTCATCTGGCGTTCTAGTTGAAGATGCAGCTTGATGGATTCTCGGGTGATGATGAGATCGTAACTTTCCTCGCTGATGTCGCGGGCGATGGTAATGGCAAATTGACTGGCCCGCTCCTCTAAGTTTTTGGACATCATATGTTGGATGAGAAAAAAGCTGGTCAGGATACCGGTCGTGATCAATCCGATGATAAAAAAAATGATCTTATTCTTGAGGCCATGGGAAAGAGTTTGCATTTTAATTTTGTTCCCGTAGAAATTTTTTCATGGCCCGAATCGAGTCATAGGCGCTGTCTTTTTCCAAAACAAATTTTTCGATCATCATGCCTTTGAGGATGGCCCGCCCTCGTACATCCATGTGCAGGTTGAGAAAAAAGTGCTGCAACTCTTCCTTAAGTTTGGGATCAAGGCCTTTGGGCACCACCACGGGCGGAATGCCATAGCGAGGGGACTTCCAGATAATTTTGGTGTTGCCGGTGACCTCAGGTTCTGTGGTGTGCAGATAGTCCCAGATCAAACTGTCCACCGTGGCGCTATCCACCAGCTTTTGGGCCACGGCCTTAATTGAAAGGTCATGGGCGTAGGTGTAGGTGATATTGCTGAAGAAGCTTTCCGGCCGGAGCTTCATCCGTGCCAGCTCCACGGTGGGGACAAGCCAGCCCGAGTTGGAATCGGGATCGGTGAAGGCAAAACTTTTTCCCCGAAGATCGGCAAATCCCTTGGCGGGGCTATCGGTCGGGACGATAAGATAGGATTGGTAACGGGCGAAGCCCCTCACCTGAGGCACCACCAGGAGCTGAACCCCAGTGGCGTCATGGGCATCCACATACGGTTGGCCGCAGATAAAGGCCAGGTCAATTTTCTCCGCATTCAAGAGCGCGTTCAACTCGGCGTATTTTTCTCGGGTGAGCAGGGAAATCTCCCGGCCCAACTTTTCGCCCAGATACTCTACCAGCATTTTGTAGTAGGAATATCCGGCGCGGGGAGTGATGACCGAGGTCAAGGCCACTCTGAGGGTGTTAGGATTGTGGACGGAAAGAACTTGCACCGTCGGGGCGGCGGTTTTGGCAGGATCAATGGTTACAATCGACTGCTCTTTTTGAAGGCAACCGAGGAAGCAACCACACAGAAGGGTAAGAAGAAGAAAAATATTTCGAGACATAAAAACCTTATAATAAGTTAAGCTGGGATTTTTTCTTCGTCGAGACAATTTTTCCCATCTCGCCTATGCTTCCAAATTCTTCTGTGCAATAATAATGTATCGAAAAGGGGCAGTATGGGCAGTGCCGTCAACGTCGTCATAGTTGATGACGATCATAGCTTACTTGAGTTATCGACTGAACTGCTGGAATCAGAGGGATTTACCGTCAATCCTTTTTTGGGAGCCCATGAGGCCTTCAACTACCTGCAAGGGCACTGGGCCAGCGTGACACTGATTATTACGGATGTTCGCATGCCCAAGATGTCCGGCGCTGAGCTTGTGATTAAAGTTAGAAAAAATTCTCGAACCTTACCCCTGGTTTTATGTTCTGGAGATGAGTCCGTCATGGAGGAAGGATATTTTAAAAATGATTCCAACCTCCACTTTCTCAAGAAACCCTATCTGCCTGGAGAGCTGATCAACCTCGTGAAGAAGGTCGCAAACTAATGAATCCCTCATCACAAGAAGACTCTCTGAAATTACTGATGCTTTCACAAACTGTGGGCGTGTTAAGCCATGAGATCAGTAATGTCGTGGCGATTTTGGGATTGCGGGTAGGCCAGCTTGAGCTTCTGTCAAAAAACGGCGGCCTCGATGATGCCGAGCGCGTCTCCAAGCTTCTTGCCTCCTTTAAAAATGACTTGTGTCGATTTGATTCCATTATCTCCGGGATGTCCCGCCTGAGCGGCGTGACCGATCGTAAGCAAGTGCAAAAGGCCAGCATCAAAGGGATCATCGACAAGGCCCTGGAACTTGCACCCCTTGAGCTAAAAACAGGTGAGCTTTCAACCACCCAGATGTTTCATGGCGATGCTTGGCACCTCACGGCGCTCTTTACTTTTCTTTTTCGTTATCTTCGAGGTCAATCTACCACCTTGGCATTTGAGGCTTTTGAAAAACAGCTGGTTTTCACCCTCAGTAGCGAGAATTTTATTCTCTCGCCAGAGGAGAGTAACAAAGTTTTGAAACCCTTTCTGACGGTGCCGTCAGAAGAACTCTGGGGAGTCGAGGCCAGTGTAGCGTACCGAATTGCTCAGAAATGCGGATGGACTTTAAATATCAATGATGAATACGGGTACTTACGTTTTATCGTAATTTTACCCATTGATTAATATTACTTATTCAGATTAGACTCGTATCATCTCATGGAGGAGATACGTGGCAATCAAAAAAATCTTATTTGTCGATGATGAGCTGGAAATGCAAGAGCTGATCGGAGATGCCTTAGAGTCGGAAGGCTTTCATGTTCGGCTGGCGGGATCGGGCAACAGTGCCGAGCAACTTCTCGCTCGGGAACAATTTGATCTTGTGATCGCCGATCTGCATATGCCGAACGGTGATGGGCTGAGCTTGTTGGCCAGTATCGTTGCTGTGAAAGTTAACCGCCCCTATGTTTTTATGTGCACCGGCTCTTCCAACTTGTCCCATGAGCATCTCATCAATCTTGGCGCTACCTTGGTCGTGGACAAACCTTTTCGGATTTCCACTCTGGTGGACAACATCAACGCTCTCAAATAGCTTTGCGTCCAGGAGGGAGGCTAAGGAATCTTCACGTTTGTCGCCAGGACACAGCGGGTGAGCCCCGCCACGTTGTCAATTTTGAGTTTCTTCATGATCTGGGTGCGATGTTTTTCCACCGTGCGTACACTGATTCCAAGATGAGTGGCGATGTCCTTATTGCGGGATAGCTTAGTGATGAGATGCAAGATTTCCTTTTCCCGTTCCGAGAGAGTCGCAAGACGGCTTCGCGTTTCCAGGTTCTCTGCCGCAACCTTCTGGTCAATGGGACTGGGAAGAACGATCCGCGAATCAACATAAATCTGTTTTTCAAAAATCTTTTGGATGGCCGTCCGGATCTCGTCAGGGGGAGCATCTTTCACCATATACCCTTTGACGCCGAGAGAGAGGAAGCGCTCGACGTACTCGTATTGATTATGCATGGTGAGAACTAAAATCTCACTTTCGGGATGGTTCTGCCGCAGGATCTTGGCGGCCTCAAGCCCGTTCAGCTTAGGTAAGCTGACATCCAGAAGAATGACATCAGGTTTTAGGGCAGCCGTCTGGGCAATGGCCTCCAGGCCGTCACTGGCTTCGCCCACCACCTCAAAATCAGGGCGATTGGTCAGGCTTGCCTTGATACCCTCACGAAAAAGGGGATGATCATCAACCAGTAAAACTCGAATGCCGTTTTGGGCCATTACGCACCTTCCGATCTAAAGGGGATGGTCACCAGAATCTTGGTGCCCTTTCTGGGAATGGATTTTATGAGGGTCGCTCCGCCGACTGAAAGGGCCCTCTCGCGCATGTGAAGAAGTCCCAGACCTTGGCCCTTGCTGAGCTGAAAGCCCCGGCCATTGTCCTCGATCTCCAAATGCAAAGATGAGCTGTCCGTCCATAGTCGAACCTCGATCAGTGCGGCGTCAGAGTGTTTTTCAATATTGGTCAGGGCTTCCTGAGTGATGCGATAAATGGCCAGATCCACCTTGTTATCCATCGGAATGGTGAGGTCTTCAAGTTGTACCTTGACCGCCTTTTTCGTGCGCAGCTCAAAATCGTGGCATAGCGAGCGAAGAGCGGCGGACAGGCCAAGGTCATCCAGGATATTGGAGCGCAGGCTGTGAGAAATTCGGCGAACCTCATCAATCGCTTTCACCAGAAGTTCCTGCGGGATTTGCGCCGAGGCATGATCTGTGGGTTCGCCGCGCAGGCGGTGCAGTGTCACCCCCAGAAGCTGAATGACTCCATCGTGCAGCTCTTGGGAGATGCGGCGGCGTTCAACTTCCTGCGCCTCGACCACCGCACCGGCGTACTGTTGCAAGGTATCTTTCAAAAGTTTTTGCTGTGTGATGTCCCTTCCAACAGCAAAGAGCAGCTTGCGGTCCTTGGCCACCGTTAACTTCCAATCAAACCATTTGATCTCGCCGTTCTTGCATAGGATGCGATTAACCAGGGTTTTGTGGGGAGTGCCGATGAGCTCGCTTTCGATGGAACTCAGGGTCCCCGCCAGATCATCGGCATGAATAAAATCCGCAAATGGTCGAATCAGTAACTCATCGGTGGAGTATCCCAGCTCTTTTTCCCAGTTGGCCCCCACCCGTTTAAGGTGGCCGTCGATGGAAAGAATACAGGCCAGGTCGGGAAGAAGTTTGAAAAAGGTATCAAACTCATCTCTGACCTGAATAATTTTTTCCTCGCTGTGCCGCCGTTCGGAAATGTCCCGCACCACGCTCATGGTCTGCCAGCGATCATCAACGCGGATGCTTGAAAGGGAGATCTCCATGGGAAAAGGCGAACCGTCTTTTCTCTGGCCGTCGATCTCGAAGGTTTCTTTGCGCGGCATTTTACTGGGCAGCTCAAAAAAACGTGAAGACGAGATAAATTTGCGGGCATCTTGTCCGATGGCCTCCTCCGCTGTACGGCCAAAAAGTTTTTCGGCGGCAGAGTTCCAAAAGGAGATATTGCCATCATCACCCATCATAAAAACTGCTTCTTGGGCAGAGGTGGTCAAGGTTCGCAGGGCCTTCTTATTTTCCCGAAGCCGCTTCTCGGCCTGGACGCGTTCGGTAATATCAAGCCAGAAACCGATAAATTCCTGGGGCCGTCCTAAATCATTCTTGAGAATGTGAAACTCATCACGAATCCATCGGAAGGTGCCGTCCTTTCTGCGCAGGCGATACTCGATGGAGTGGGTGTTTTCGCGAAAAACTCGTTTCAACTGAGAGATGACTCGAGCCTGATCTTCGGGATGGAGGTGCTTTACCCGAAAGTTGGCGTCGGTCATGAATTCTTCGGGGTGATATCCAAAAAGATGCCAGACATTTGAACTGATAAAGGTTGTCGGAAAATCACCGTGGCCCTGGCAGCAATAAAAGACCATGGCCTTCGAGGGCATGAGGCCCTTCAGCTCGGCTTCAATGAGCTCAGATTCATTTTGGGAGCCTGTCGCAATGGTTTCCATGGATGGGCAAAAGTGTAACGTGAATCTATGAACAGCGCAACATTTGACTCTGAGCTTACCCTGAGACAAGATAACCAAGATGAGTATTCATAACTTAAATTTGCTGGTGGTGGATGATGAGGAGGAGCTGCGCAATCTCATAATTTCCACCGTGCAAGATAGCTTTGCTGAAATTTATCAGGCGGGAGATGGCCTCAGCGCCCTCGATATTGTGCGCGAGAAACGCATCGACATTATTTTCTCAGATATTAAAATGCCTCGTATGGGCGGGATGGAATTTCTGCAAATCCTGCGACAGGAAAATTATCATATGCCGGTTCTTATTATTACCGGATTTGCCGACAAGCATAGCGCCATCCACGCCCTAAGATTTGGGGCCTTTGATATTATCGAAAAGCCTTTTGATGAGGTCGCTTTGCAGGCAACTCTCAGACGTGCCATTGTTTCCCGAAGCCTGGAAGTTGAGAATGACCGGCTGATTGAAGAAATTTTAAAGCAAGAGCGCACCGTGAAAGAGTTACAGTCAGAGGAGATGCAAAGTCTTCTAGGTCTCCGAAAAATCACCGAAAAGCTCGTTTGCCTGAGGAAGATCAGGAATCTCTAAGGCGGCATAAATTTCACAGGTATTTTTACCCATTGTCGAGCTTGAGGCATCCGTCGAAAATATGTTTAGCGCAGCATGTTGGGACTGGAGAATTATGACCCATGCTCTAGATACACAGAGGAACTCGTTTTTTTACAAGGTGGCCAATCACTCGGAGCTTTTTCGCGTGGGGGGGAGCTATCTGGAGGATTTCAAAAAAGGCGTGAAGTCCTTTGCTATCACGTCCCTGGGCCAGCCGGCCTCCCAGCAGAAGACCATTCTGGGTCTCGCCAGCTTCTTTGATCACCAGCTCGATCTTAAAATTGGTATTATTTCCGACAATCTATTCCTGGGACCTTTTAAAACTATCGTCCAGGCAAGTTCTGCCACGGAAATGGAGCTCAACAATGGCCAAGGCAAGATTGCGGTGCACCGATTTCATGGGCATTTTAGCTTTATTGATTTAGAAGATCTGATTGATCAAGCCTATGTGCCTGAGAGCGATTTTCCTCAGACCCTTAAGGCCCTGATAGCGCAATTTGACCTGGTGTTTTGGGATGTGCCGGAGCTCCATAAAATTCACAGCGCCCGCGAGGACTATGATGCCATCATCAGCTGCTTCGAGGGCCTGTCCATCATCGTGGCCAAAGGACATACGCGCAAGGAAGACATTGAGCGGGTTCATTCTTTTTTTGAAGGATATGGAATACCGCTTAAAGGATTTCTCCTGGAGACGCCGAAGATTGCCGCCAAAAAAAGTCGCTGGTGGCAGGGGTGGTTCGCTTGAAAAAGTTAAGCGTCATTCTGGATGAGACCACCATTTTGAACTTCCCCTTTTTGTGGCTACTGCTTCGACGATATCGGTATATCAGTCTGGGGATTCCGCTTTTAGGCGTGGTCCTGGCGTTCTATTTCTATTTTACCCAAAATCTTATCTCGACTTTGAGCATAGGTTTTAGGAGCGTAAGCAACGATTCCAGCTCACCTAATAACGCCCTTTCCAAAGTGCTGGGCGAAACCAACGATACTCTGTCGCCCCAAGAGATTGTCGAGATGGCAAAATCGCTGGATTTTTTGCATGTGGTGGCCGCCGCCCTGGTCAGGCATCCCGGTTATCCCAAGCTCAACCTAAATAGCTTTGAGGCCAAGAGATTACTGTCGACCAAGGAGCTTTTCTCCGAGTGCCGGGATGATCAAAAGTGCCAGATTGAGGAAGTCAGCAAAATTTTGCCGGATTTGATCAGCATCAGGCAGCACAATCTGGTTAAGAATAAATTTTATGTAGATGTCAAGGCCCTGGATTCGTTTACCTCCCATCTGCTCCTCAACATTGCCAGCGATGTTATTGTGGCATCGCGAATTGAGAACATGCGCCATCAGTTTAGCGAACAGCGAAAGATGACCAACGAACTGATCGAAAAAAAGAGTGAAGAGTTAAAAAGTACAAACTTTGCCGGACTTTCGGCCGAGAACAAGGTGATCACCGCCAAGCTTGAGGGGCTCGAACAGGGACTTCTTTCCATGAGCGCCATGTATCAGAGCAAGCAGTTTGAAGTCAATCGCATGGAGATCACGCTGCAACAAACGGAGCGGACAATTCAGGGGGGGAAAAGCGAAAATGATCGTGAAAGATTCAATCAGCAAGAAAGTCTAAAAAATAAGATAAAGCAGATGGCCCAGGATATTCATGCTCTGGAGATGAATAAGGAATCATTGGGGCCCTCAGATCGCGTCGTGCTTGAGCAGCTAACTTTTGATCTGAAGGTCAAAAAAGAGCAGCTCAAGAAACTGCCGGCGGAAAAACGCTCGGTGATTAATGCCGATAAATTTGTCGAGGAAAAAGACAAGGCCGCAAACTTTACTTTCTTCGACTACATGGTGGCCAAAAAAGAGCTGATGAATTTGAAAGCGAAAAGCGAACTCATGGCGGCGGAAAAAAATGAACTTGTGAGCAAAAAACACGAGCTGGAACAGAAGCTGGAGCAGATGAGGCCGGTCTTGGAGTACTTCAAACTGCTGGAGGCCAAGCTGGTGCAAATTGAGATGCTTGAGTCCACCATCGTCTCCGATTTGGTTTTTGATCAGCTACCGTCGGGAGAGATTTATTTTAAAAGGGCGGAGAAAGAAAAAATCGGATTGTTTTCCCTCCTCTTGTCTTTATTCGTCATGTTCGTCGTTCTGATCGTCCGCTATCTTTTGGACTCCCGAGTTTTTAATGAAATTGAACTTGAGCGCAACTTTGAAGGCCTCGAAGTTCTGGGCATCGTTCCGGAATTTGATAAATAATGTCATGCTAAAATAATCTTCTTTGATTGAGTATCGCGTAGTTGCCTCCGCAGCGAATCCTTCCTACGTATTACTACCTATTGAACCGCATTCGGGCATCTCCGAGAATAAACGAGATAGTTTTGGCGAAAAAAATATGGAAACGAAATAAATGACGGATGAAGAATCATTTCTTATTGAGCTTCAGGAAAGTTTTTTACAGGAGGCATCGGACCTTCTGGTGATGATCGAAGAGAGCTTCATGCATCTAGAAAATGATCCTGCCGATAAAGAGGAGCTGGAAAAGGTCTTTCGTCTCTTTCACAATATCAAGGGGACGGCATCGGCGGTGGGGTTTGATGACCTTTCGAAACTGTGTCATACCACTGAGAACCTGCTGAGCAATATTCGCACCGGAAAAACATCCACCGGTGCGCAGGTTCTCGAGGTCCTGCTCAAGGCCTGCGATGCCGTCGTGAAAACGGTGGATGCTCTCAAAAAAAATAATACCGGCAAGTTTGATTATTCGGAAATTACCGCCGAGCTCAAAGGTTTTATTGAGGCCGGGGCCCCGAAGATTGAGGCCGCAGCGCCAATCATCATGGAAATTGATGACAAACTTCTGGAAGATTTTCTTTCCGATGCCAATGACCAGATGGATTCCATTGATGCCAGCTTGCTCGGGCTTGAGCACCACCCCGAAGATCATGCGCTCATCGATGCGGTCTTTCGCGGCTTTCATACCATGAAGAGCGGCTCCAGTATCATGGGGTTCAAGGATCTCGAACAGGTCGCTCATATCGTGGAGAGTATTTTGGATGAGATGCGCGCCGCTAAGGCCGGACTCGCCCCGGACAAAAGTTCAATCTGTCTCGATGGCGCCGCCCTGATGCGAAGGATGGTGGGCGAGGTCAAAACTAAAAACTACCAGCATCTTGAAAGCTATCAAAATGAAATAAAAGAATTTATCGGCAAGGTGAAAGGTACGCCCATAGTGGCGTCCTCCCCGATGAAAACCGAGGAAGAGTCCAAGATCGTCGCCAGCACGGGGGGCGCGGTTCGCGAAGGCATCAAGGTGGATGCCGATAAGCTCGACCGCCTGATTGACTGTATCGGCGAGCTGGTGATTTCCGAAACCATGGTCTCCCAGTCGGAGGAGCTGGGCGAGATGCACTCCGGACGCCCCATCAGAAGAAATTTAGATCGCATGGGGAAGATCACCCGAAACCTGCAGGAAATTGGGATGTCTTTGCGCATGATTCCCATTCGCCAAACCTTCAAAAAGATGAATCGGCTGGTGCGCGATCTATCCAAAAAAATGGACAAGGAAATAAACCTGGAAATGACCGGGGAAGACACCGAGCTGGATAAGAATGTCGCGGATAAAATTGGCGATCCCCTGGTCCACATGGTTCGAAATGCCATTGACCATGGAATCGAGAAAAGCAAGGACGATCGCTTAAGGGCCGGTAAAGCGGCCGCGGGAACCATCATCCTCCACGCCTTTCACAAGGGTGGAAACGTCTGCATTGAAATAAAGGATGACGGGCGCGGCCTTGATCCCGAAAAGCTCCTCGCCAAGGGCCGTGAGAAAGGCATCGTCGGGCCCGAGGAGCACCTTTCTCAAAGTGAAATCTTTGACCTCATTTTTCATCCGGGATTTTCCACCGCCGAAAAGGTCACCGACGTTTCAGGGCGCGGTGTAGGCATGGATGTGGTCCGGCGAAATATCGAGGAAATTCACGGGCAGGTGGAAATTGATAGCACCACCGGTGCCGGCTCGACCTTTACCATTAAAATTCCCAACACCCTTGCCATTATTGAGGGCATGGTGATCACGGTGGGCAACGAGCGCTACGTCATCCCGACCTATTCGATCATTCGATCTTTTCGTCCCACCGGGCGGGAGATTTCCACCGTGAGTGGCGGGCAGGCCGAGATGCTCAACTTAAGCGGAGAGTCCATCCCGCTTTTTCGTCTGGGCACCTTTTATCGCATCAGTAATGCCATTACCCAGGCCTGTGAGGCCATTATCCTGATCGTCGAAGATGGGGGGCGAAAAATCGGTCTGATGGTCGATCAGATCATTCGCCAGCAGCAATTTGTAATCAAGCCCCTAACGGGAGTCCTAAGCAGTGTGCCGGGCATCTCCGGAGGCACTATCATGCCCGATGGGCAGGTAGGATTAATTTTAGATGTCACTCTTTTATTTCAACATTTAATCGAAAAGAACAACCACCAACAAGGAGTCAGTCAACGTGGAAGCACCAAGCAAATTATCCAGGACGCGGGCCAAGGCGGGAAAGTATCTCACCTTTAGACTTGCCTCCGAGGAGTACGGCCTGGAAATTCTCAAGGTTCAAGAGATCATCGGGATGATGAGTATCACCAAGGTTCCCAAGATGCCCACGTTTATCCGGGGAATTATTAATCTTCGCGGCAAACTTATTCCAGTCATCAATATGCGCGAGAAATTTGCCCTTCCCACCATGGCCGATACCGAGAAGACCTGCATTATTGTGGTGCAGATTGCGGAGAAAGACTCGGCCATCACCATCGGCATTTTGGTGGATGAGGTTTCCGAGGTGCTGGATATTGTCCAAAGTAATATCGAACCACCGCCCTCCTTTGGCTCCAATGTGGACACCAACTTTATTCTCGGCATCGGGAAAGTTGGGGATAAGGTCGAAATCCTGCTCGACATCGACAAGATTTTGACGGACATGGAAACCAGCACGGTCCTGGCCGCGACTGGAGACCATGACACCTCATCAATCGCAAAAGCAAGCGCTTAAAATATAAGGAGAATTATCTATGTTTAAGAACATGAAAATTGCCACAAAAATTATTTTCTCATTTGTCGTCATCGGCCTCCTGGTTGGTCTTATGGGGGGGCTCAACTATAGAGCGCTGAAACATGCTGAAGAGTCTGATAGTGCCCTCTATCACCTCAACACGGTTCCACTCGGGCATGTGGCCGAACTCAATGGAAATTTCCAGCGTCATGCTGCTAACGTTAGGGATATGGTCCTGGCACATAAATCCGAGATAAAAAAAGAAATTCGTGAACATTTAAAGACGCAGGTTGAAAAGGTTAAAGAAGATATCGTGGATATTGAGAAAAGTATCAATGCAGAAGAGGTGAAGCAGATTATGGCCACCTTTGAAACTCAATTCGCCCACTATCTCACGATTTCGGAGAAGGTCGTCGCTTTGGCCGATCAGGAGAAAGATGGTGAGGCAACCTATATGATTTTAGAAGGAGAGTTTCTGGCGGCGCGCGGGCAAGTTCAAAAGACCGTGCAAAATTTTGTTGAGGTGGTGGAGAAACGCGCCGAACATCGTTCAGAGGCCAATGCTGATGATGCAGAAGCCGCCATCAAGATGAGCCTGACCATCCTTGGTTCCATCGTCTTTTTCATGGTGATATTAGGTGTGATCTTTGCCCGCAATATCGGCAGCACCGTGAATTATCTCATCAATGAGTCCAGGAAATTAACCGAGGCCGCCGTGGGCGGAAAGCTTGACACCCGGGGCGATGAGGCCGGAACGAATTTTGAATTTCGGGATATCGTCGTTGGCGTCAACAAAACCTTGGATGCGGTTTTAAAACCCATTAATGAGGCCGGCGAAGTTCTTCAGAAAGTGGCCGATCGGGATATGACAGCGCGAGTGGTGGGAGAATATCAAGGGGACCATGCTAAGATTAAAAATAACTTAAACAATGCCGTGGTCAATCTTCACAATGCCCTGGTGCAGGTTTCGGAATCGGTGGAGCAGGTCGGCTCCGCCAGCACCCAGATTTCCAGCGGCGCCCAGAACCTCTCCCAAGGGGCCAATGAGCAGGCCTCTTCCTTGGAAGAAATTTCCAGCAGTTTAGAAGAGATGACCTCCATGGTGAAGCAGAACTTAGACAACGCCAATCAGGCCAACACCCTGGCCGAAACCGCCAAGAAAGATGCCGAGAAGGGCAACCAGTCCATGGCCGCCATGGCCGAGGCGATCAACAAGATCAAAACCTCCGCCGATCAGACCGCCAAAATTATTAAGACCATTGACGAGATCGCCTTCCAAACCAACCTGCTGGCCTTGAATGCGGCGGTTGAGGCCGCCCGCGCCGGTGAGGCGGGAAAAGGTTTTGCCGTCGTCGCCGAAGAGGTGCGCAATCTGGCCCAGCGAAGCGCCCAGGCCGCCAAAAATACCTCGGCCTTGATCGAAGAATCCCAGGGCAACGCTGCTAACGGGGTGGCGGTCTCGACTCAGGTGGGAGACATTCTAAAGCAAATCGTGGACGGCGCCCGCAAAGTGGCCCAGCTCATTGCCGAAGTGGCCGCCGCCACCAACGAGCAGTCCAAAGGCATTGACCAGATCAACGGTGCCGTTTCAGAGATGAACAAGGTGACTCAGACCAACGCCTCCTTGTCAGAGGAGTCGGCCAGCGCTGCGGAGGAACTCAACGGGCAGGCGGAGGAGCTTGCTCAGATGGTCGGTCAGTTCGCCCTCGGGCATGACACCAATCGCGCCCAGGCGAAGCAGCCTCATTTGAAGCTGGCCCATGCCGCCCATCATGATGCTCCCAAGGCCGCTCCGAAGAAAAAAGAAACCGTTTACAAAAAAACCGCCGATGAGGTCATCCCTTTGACTGAAGCGGAGTTAATGAAGTTTTAACTATGCTTGACTCACAAACGTTTACCGTATTTAAAGATCTCATTTATGAAAAAAGTGGGATCAATCTGAAAGAGGGAAAGGAGTCCTTGCTCGAAGCGCGTATCGGCAAAAGAATGCGTGAGATCGGACTCTCTTCCCCTAAAGATTATTTTGAATTTTTAAGTCGGGACCAGGATGGTTGTGAGCTGGTTTCCTTTCTCGACGCCATCTCAACAAATGTGACCCAATTTTTTCGGGAACCCCAGCACTTCCAGATTTTAGAGCAGGTTCTCAAGCGCTGGGCCTCGAAAGGGCAGACCAAGTTTCGGATTTGGTCGGCGGCAAGTTCCAGCGGACAGGAGCCCTACTCCATCGCCATGACGGTCGCCAACACCCTGAACATGGCAAATTATGATGTGAAAATTCTGGGCACGGACATTTCCACTAAAGTGCTGAGTAAGGCCAAACTGGGAATCTATGACAAGAAGGAGTTCGGCGACCTGCCACGGCACTATCAGCTGGCCTACACCCATTCCGCCCTTGAGCCGAATTATTTTGAGGTCGACCAGAAGATCCGCTCCCTGGTGACCTTCAGCCGCATCAATTTGTCGACGCCGCCCTTTCCCATGAAGGGCCCCTTTGATTTTGTTTTTTGCCGCAATGTCATGATTTACTTTGACTCGGTTGTTCGAAATAAGCTGGTGGCGGATATTCACCGTCTTTTAAAACCAGGGGGAATTTTATTTATCGGACACTCTGAAACACTAACCGAATGCCCGGTGCGCTATACGACGATTAAACCGTCAGTGTACAGAAAAGAGGGCGACGAAGATGGATCGTAGTAAAAATATCGTGGTGGTGGGAATTTCCGAAATGGCCATCTCCCAAGATGAAAATGATATTCTGGTCACGTACTCGCTGGGCTCCTGCGTGGGCGTGGTGTTGCACGATCCGGTGACCCGTCTCACTGGTCTGGTTCACTGCATGCTGCCCTCGGCCGGTCAGGATGCGGAGAAGGCCCGAGAAAAACCTTGTATGTTTGTGGATACCGGAATGACCGAGCTCCTGCAGGGAATGTTTAAGCGCGGGGCCGAAAAAAAGAACCTCATTTGCAAAGTCGCCGGTGGCGGCCACCCCATGGATGATAAAAATCTCTTTCGGATCGGAGAGAGAAATTATGCCATCTTAAGAAAAATTCTCATGAAAAATAATATGCTGATTAAGGGCGAGCTGATCGGCGGGAAAAGCGCCAAAACCGTTTTTGTCAGCGTGGCGAGTGGGGTGACCACGGTCAAACTCAATGGCCAACAGGAACACGAGATATAAGGGGTTGATGTGAATATCCTAATTGCCGATGACTCACTTTTGAGTCGCAGCTATGTGAAAAAAGTTCTGACGATGGTGGGGCTTTCCGAGGCCAAGATCTTTGAGGTTGGAAATGGCAAGGATGCTCTTCCGGTGCTTGAAAGTCACAGCATTAACTGCCTTTTTCTGGATATCAATATGCCTATCATGACCGGCACGGAGCTGATCGATGCCATGGCGGAAAAAGGTCTGGGCACAAAAACCCACGTTATCATCACCTCCTCGGTGGTGGACGAGGCCAGAATCACTCAGCTGAAGGCCAAAGGGGTGAGGTTTTTTTTGAAAAAACCTTTCACGCCGGAAGGGCTGAAAAATATCACCGACCTTCTGACAGGGGCACTATGATGGATCAGAATCTTCAGGTCGCCCAGGAACTCCTGCAGTCAATTCTCGAACAGCATCTCTTTTTATTTGCTGATCCCGTGGAGGATGTCGTCCGCCCCAGCGGTGAGATCGCTTATCTGAAAATCAAAATGGGCTTTTCAGGCGATCTTAACGGAAGATTTGTGATGCTCTTTCCGGAAGAAATTTCCAAGGAAGTCATCGCCAATCTCCTGGGCCTTGAACCCGATGCGCCGGAATTTCTTACCATGACGGCCTCGGATGCGGCGGCGGAGATTATGAACATCGTCGGCGGCAATATCGTATCTCGCCTGTTAAACGAACAGGGCCATTATGATCTGCAAATTCCCAATGCCGAAAAATTTGATGCTCTCGAATGGGAAGCCTTTCTCGAGGAAAACCATCTCATCAGCTTGAGTATTGATGGTAAGAATATTTATTTTCAGGTGATCGTAAACTAATATGCTGGACCTCACGAAAAAAATTAAGGTACTCATTGTCGACGATTCGGCGGTGGTGCGCGAGATCTTGAAGCGGACCTTATCTGCGGATAAGGAAATTGAGGTCGTCGGAACGGCGCCCGACCCGTTTGTGGCGCGGGATATGATCGTGGCCTTGGCGCCCGACGTCCTGACCCTCGATGTGGAAATGCCCCGCATGGACGGCATCACCTTCTTAAAAAAGCTCATGGAATATCATCCCCTGCCCGTGATTATCGTTTCCTCCCTTACCAAAAGAGGCGGGGAGCTGGCCCTGGAGGCGATGGATGCTGGGGCCGTCGATGTCATGAGTAAGCCAGGCGCCGCCTATACCATTGGCGACTTGGCGATTGAACTTATTGATAAGATCAAGGCCGCCCGCAACGCCAAGATACTCAAGCGGTTACCGAAATCATATTCAAAAGTCACCCATAAAAAACTTTCCCTCAGTGAGACCACCCATCAGGTGGTGGCGATTGGTGCCTCAACGGGAGGTGTGCAGGCCTTGCAGGAGGTGCTGACCCAGCTTCCCGCCACCTCGCCAGGAGTGGTTATCGTCCAGCACATGCCGGAGCATTTTACCGCCTCCTTCGCCGCGCGCATGAATGACATTTGCCAGGTGGAGGTTAAAGAGGCCCAGGACGGGGATCGGGTAAGCCCCGGACGGGTGCTCATTGCTCCGGGAAATTATCACATGGGCCTGGATCGCTCCGGTGCGGTCTATTATGTCAAAGTGAGTCAGGGTCCCTTGGTCATGCGCCATCGCCCTTCCGTCGATGTCCTCTTTGAGTCAGTCGCCACCTACGCCGGGAAAAATGCCGTGGGGGTGATCTTGACGGGCATGGGCTCTGACGGAGCGCTGGGAATCAAGAAAATGAAAGAGCAGGGTGCTTTGACCATTGCTCAGGATGAGGCCAGCTGTATCGTCTATGGTATGCCCAAGGTTGCCATCGAGCTGGGCGGAATCGACTTTATCGTCCCTTTACCGCAGATTACAAAAAAAATTCTCGAGCTGATTGAAAATAAAAGGAGAACGTAAGTGAAGACCAACGATTTTTCAGATAGCACCATCCTCTTTGTGGATGACGAACATGATATTCTTGAACTGATGCAGTCGTCTCCCATCAGTCAGGACGTGGGAAAAGTCCTGGTATCTGATCATCCCTTAAAGGCGCTGGAGCTGATCAAAAAAGAGCGCATGGATTTGGTCATCTTGGACATTGCCATGCCCCAGATGGATGGCATCACTCTTTTAAAAGAAATGCGCAATATTATTCCGGGCCTTGCCTGTATTTATCTCTCGGGACATGCGGACAAGAAATATGTCCAGCAGGCGTTGCGGTTGGGCGTGCACGAATTTCTGGATAAGCCTTTCGGAGTGGAATTTCTCCAGGTGCACATCAGGAAGGCGCTGGAGGTTGTGTATTACGAGCGCTTGCTCAAAGATATTCTTGAACTTTTTATTTGTGAAAATACCACCTTGGATTTTTCCCGCTACCAGCAGCTTTCCCACGCCGAGAAAGATCATGTCATTCGGGCGGCGCTGGCCACCACCAAACTTAAAATTGCCAATAGGAGAGAGCGGGCACGTTAGCTTAAGGTCGGACGTTCCTGCCCTCGGGCAGAGCGCAGTTTGTTTGAAAGTAAACTGAGAGCGTCGGGATGGCCGCTGGCCAAAAGGGCCAGATCGTCGTTGTCCAGCAGTTGTCCATAGCAGCTCTTAATATAGTCAACCATTTCGTCTTTAAAGTTTCGCTCGGGATGCTTTAGAAAATCTAAGGAATAATGAGGGGGGTCTTGCTGCATTTTTGCCTCCTGTTTTAGGATTAGCGGATGAGGCGATTTTCAGTGCATGAGGACTATCCGTCAATTTGTTTTGCGCAAAGATAGCATGGGTAAAACTACCTATTGAAAGGTTTGAGAATTGCCCGAGAATGGTCTTAATTTATAGGAGATCAACGATATGTTAGCAGTACAAAAATTAATGCTTATCTGCTTTTTATTTGTCTTCCTCTCTTCCCCAGGATGGGGCGGCGTGGGCAGTCAGCTTTCTGACCTGGGCATCGATGTCAGTCTTGTGGTGAAAGAGGAAATCAATAAAACCTTATCAGGCGGTGTCAAAAAAGAAACTGTTTATCTGGATAACATTGATCTGAAGTTCGCCTTTGACGGTGACAAGCTCGCAGGCCTGAAAGGAAGTAGCGCTTTCTTGTACATCCTTGCCGATCATGGAGGAGACCCCAGCACCAACGTGGGCGACGAGCAGGGGACGAGTAATATTGAAACCAATGCCGATACTGCGCGCATCTATGAGCTGTGGGTTCAGCAGCTTCTCCTCGAAGACAAGGTTTCCGTGCTGTTTGGGGTGCATGATTTAAACAGTGAGTTTTATGTTACCGACACTTCGGGACTGTTTTTCAACAGCTCCTTTGGCGTCGGCCGCGAGCTGTCCCAAACCGGCGTAAACGGCCCTTCCATTTTTCCCATCACCGCACCTGCTGTTCGCCTGCGGGTTGACCCCACAAAATCTTTTTATCTCCAGGTCGGGGTCTTCAACGGTCAGTCGGGTGATTTGAATGATCCCAAGGGGACTCATTTCCGCTTCAACCGCGATGACGGGCGCCTGCTCATCTCCGAGGCGGCCTATCTTCGCGAGAAGGGAAAATACGCCATCGGGACCTGGGCCTACACGGCAACCTTTGAGCATCTGACTCTGGCCCCGGAAAGGGCCACCAGCTACGGAACATACTTTTTGGCCGATCAAGAGGTGGCAAAAGATATTTCGGCATTTCTCAGATATGGTGTGGCCTCGGCGGAGGTAAACTCCGTCCATTCAAACCTAGGAGCGGGAGTGGTGTTCACCGGACTTCTGCCGTCGCGGGAGAGCGATCGCTTTGGCCTGGCCCTGACCAAGGTGACGGCCGGGGATGAAATTCGCCAGGCCCAGGAGGCCGCAGGGGAGCCGATCGAAAAGGCCGAAACCACCTTTGAGGCCAACTATCGAATTGAGCTGTGCTCAAGTTTTGTGATTCAACCTGATCTCCAGTACGTCACCAATCCGGGCCTGAATCCCGCCTTGGACAATGCCTGGGTAGCGGCCACTCGACTGGAATTCAACTTCTAGAGTGGAGTTTAGCATGTCAGCTTATTTTTTTCTGGGAGTATTGATCTGCTTTTCATAGCGAGCAATTTCTTCGGGAGAGAGGGCCTCACGCTCAATGGTGCGGACACTGCTCAAGCTTCTCTTCATTTGTTCGCAGGAATGGACTCCTCCATCTGAATTGAGGGGAACATTTTTACGTCCCTCCTTAGTCCAAGTGATTTCCTTGCTACAAAATTTACACATTGCCATGGGTGGAACCTCTTCTAGAATTTGCGCGAAAGAGGATTATTACTCGTTTTGGATGACTTTGTCGATCTCTCCGAAAACTGGAGTATCGTCGTCTTCTTCCACCATTTTTTGAAACTCTTTGAAGCGTGCCACATCCTGCTCGTCCACGGCCGCGATTTCCCGCTGGGGAGTGGATTTGGCGAACTCTGCCCGGGTGGCCTGAGATCGTTCCAGGAGATTGCTAATTTCCTCGTCGCGCTGCTGATCTAAGGCGTGAGACTGAGAGAGTGAAAAAGCTGAAAAGACGAGAAAAGTGATGAGAAAAAACGCTTTGGTCATAATCCCTCCTTGGATCAAGCGACTCAGGCATTATTATTATACGTCTTTTTTATCTTTCGGCATCAGGCAAAAAAACATCTTTTTCTGACAGGCATTCAAAATTTCGCAGGGTTAGACGACCTATGTAAAAAGGGATTGTAGACCACTGGCCGCCGCGCTTAATTTTTGAGAATCCCATGATCCGACCTTTTTCTTGCTATCTTGTAGGCATGGACGCACCCCAATTTCGTCTCTATCTGAAGGCCCAACTCGCCGAGCGGCAAGGGCGCAACCCTCGTTACAGCTTGCGAAGCTTTGCCCGTTTTCTAGAAATAGACAGCTCGGCCTTGTCCAAGATCATGAACGGCAAGCGCGCCCTGGGCCAAAAAATGATGCAAAGGATGGGCGAGAGGTTACAAAAAGGCCCTCAAAGTGAGGGCCTTCCTGCATTACGAACTTTAGAAACAGACGAACCTAGAGAAGTCGGGTTTTCTTTATAATAAACTCTTGCTTGGTCGGAGGCACGGGGTTGTTCAGGACCTTTCCGGTGAACTCCACTCGCAAATCAACACTGATGATGTAGGCGTGGGCCCAGGCAAAGGTAAAACCGAGTTTTTCGGTGTTGATCTTGACCAAGGTGGTGGCCCCATCAGGAGACAGCTGGAGATCATTGGCATTCAGGATTTTATCTAAGGCAACTCGTCCTTTGCGCTCAATCTTCAAATGCAAGCGCAGGAGATCTGGGCGGGTGACCTGCCCGATGGTGAAACTTAAGTAAGATTTACGAACTTTGACTTCGTTAATCGGTGTCGAGACGGCCGACAAGATGGCCATGGGGAGAACATCCACATGGAAGAGCGCCTCAATTGAATCCACTTCCCCTTGGGTGGTGCGGGCCAACTGGCGAGTCGCTACCCAGAGATGCTCGGGTGACATGGTTTTGGCGGCCAGGTCAAGCTCTCCGCGGTCCGAGAGGTCCACTTTAAAGTTGGCCTTGGCGCTTTGGTCCCGGGCGGCTTCAAACTGTACCGCCACTTTGGCTTCGTAGCGTTTGACCACGACACTATAGGGAACCTGAATGGTGCGCGTGCAAGCATAAGGCTCATTTCTATAACGAGTCTCATCCTGGCAAACTCTTTCCTCGTAAGGAATCTGAGTACAGACTGGTCGCGGTGGAATCCACTGGCAGATGCGGCGAGGGACGTTTTGACATTCGCGATCATTATAAGCGACCTGACGGCACACGGGCGCACCTTGCTCGTCACGACAGACCTGAGGTCCGGGAACTGTGCGGCAGATATTGGGTCCGGGCACCTGATGACAGACGTTCTGTCCCGGAATGGTATGGCAGATCGGCTGTCCGGGAATCGTGCGACAGATTCTTTCTCCGGGAACATTGCGACAAATTCTTTCTCCGGGGATATTGCTACAAACTTGTTGGCCGGGAATCGTACGGCACATTTGCTGTCCGGGAACTGTTCGACAAATTTGCTCTCCAGGTACTGTTCGGCAAACCTGAGGGCCGGGCACATTACGACATTCGCCCGGAACGGACACGTTTTCGCAAACCCGTTGTGTCTCCTGGCGGCAGATGCGTCGGCCGGCGACAACTTCACACACGGGAACTCGGCGATCTTCACAGCGCTGTTCGGTACGAGCAGGAGAGCAGACCTGAGTCGAGGGGCCGGGACGGCAATCTTGTCTTGCGGGTCCTGGATGACATTCCTGGCGGCTTGGACCGGTCGTACATTCTTGTCTTGAGGGAGTTGTATGACATTCTTGGCGACCTGGGCCGGTCGAGCATTCTTGTCTTGGGGGACCCATATGGCAGTCTTGCTGACTGGGGCCTGGTCGGCACTCTTGACGATCAGGCGTGCGCTCGCACACTTGACGTCCGGGGCCGGGTTGGCAAACTTGCTGGTCTTGTCCGGGATAGCAAACGCGACGAACGGGACCAGGCATACATTCCTGGCGATAGCGGATGACGTCGCGGCATTGCTGCTCATCTTGCATGCGACAGTCTTCATATCCGGGCTCGGTGTGACACTCTTCTCGCGAGCGGGTCACCATCCGACAGACATTTTCAGTATAAGGAATCTGGCGATTGCAGGTATCAGGCACATCTTCCGAACGATAACGGGTTTCGGATTGCTGGTTGACCAGCTGGGTGTTTTCCTCGCGTTGGCCTTGGAAAAGAAACTCATAAAAGCTGGTCAAATTATCTGCATAAGCGAACCCGCTTACGACCGTGCACAGACTGACCACAATAATTCCGGCGCAACGACGCGCCTTTTGGTTTAAGATCGCCATACTCACTCCCTTTCAAGATGGTTCTATTTACGCAGGCCCTTTAAGCAATTTCTAGGCCACAAAATCCCTTGAGACCTTGTGCATCAAGTACTTAGAAGCTGTCAAATGCAGACGCACCGCGCTGAAAAAAAATTCCCAAGTTGGCCCTCGCCAAAGGCACCTGCTTAAAAAATTGGAGTCATTTTGCCCCCAGGCCTGTGAAAAATGTCCACGCTTTTTCTTAAGAGTTGCTATTTAGGGATGGTGCTAAATTCAGGCCTGCTTAGAATATTGTTCATGCGAATATATTTATTTATTTTCTTTTCACTTCTCAGCGTTCAAACCCAGGCCCGCCTGTTTGAGGCGATCGATATTCCCGGTGCCTTTTGCGGCAGGGGGGAACCGTATTTTGTCCTGGTGGATGTGCGCAATGTGAAGAAGTTTGCCTTTTTTTTCGAAGGCGGCGGTGCCTGCTGGGATCTGCTCACCTGTGCCACGCAGGTGACCACGCAGCTGGATCAACCCAGAGATTTCTCTTTCAGCGACGCCATTTTCTCTGACGACCACCACATCTCACCCTTGTCAGATTACTCCATCGTCTACTTTCCTTATTGCACGGGGGATTTGTTTGCCGGCAGCTTCAATGCCAACTATCGGGGAATGTATCAGGTTCAGCATCAGGGACGTAAAAATTTTCTCTCAGGCCTGCGGGCGGTGCTGGGAATTTATGGCGGCGTCATTCGCCATGCCGAGGAGGCGGTCTATTATGGTTATTCCGCCGGGGCGTTAGGGCTCATGCTCAACTTTACCGATCTGGATTTTGAAGTCGGGCGATTTATCCCGCGCAAAACGGTGCTGCTGGATGGCATGGGGCTGCACTGGGATGAGAAAGTTTGGGATCGCTTTCAACCACCTTTACTTGAGGCCATCAAGGCCGGATTTGGGCGCATGAATGTGGTGTTTGATCCCAAAGAGTGGCCCCTGGCCAAAAAGGCCATTGAGGTTTGTCGTCAATATCCTCAGTATGAGTTCGGCCTTCTCCAGGGCAGTATGGACCTGGTCATGGGCAGCATTTTTGGCTTCATGAGTCCTTTGACCCATCGAAAAAGGGTGTATGGGAGTCAGGGGATTTATCAAAGCTTGATTGATCCCAAGGATAATTGCGCGGCGTTCGTCCCGGATACCTTCAAGCACACCTTTTTAGAAAAAAATGGTTCCATGGGGCTTTTAACCAGAACCCGGTCCGGGGTGACGGCCTACCAATTTGTTCAAGAACTCCTTACCCAAGGTGCCGGTGCCAGCTATCGCTAAAGCTTATTGACACTCTCGAATCTGTCCGGCAAAAATAGCTTTTTTGTATAACACCGAGGAAGTGTATGGGGTCCATGAAAGATGCGCTACTTAAGGCCGGAATTAAACCTGTCACGGTTGAAAATGAAAGGCCAAAGCGGCCGGTAAAAGAGGTCGTCACCAAGTCGGTGGCCCACCAGATGGCGCGTGATTTTTGCGAGGTGTGTGAGATGATCATGCCGGATGTGGAAAAATACCGGCATAGAAATCCCACCACCACCGCCGAATGGATCTGCATCGGCTGCGCCGATAAAATTGAAATTCACGATGACACCCGTCAAACATGTCAAAGTGAGTATGCTAAGAAGGGAATTTTTAAGCGCTTTTTCGGCCCTACGAAAAGATTTCCACCCGGAACACAATCCCCTCGCTAGTGTGCTAGACCAAGGGCAAGTGGAGTTACTATGAAACTATTGGCCGCTATTTTATGTGTTTTAAGTATGGGAGCTTTGGCCGAGGTGAAGTTTGGCCCTATCGTCACCACCGAAGGCGTGCGCAAGACCTTTTATGAGTCCCACGGTGAATACTATCTTACCGAAGGCGATATCCTGGTGGAGCCGGCCTTGAAGAAAGGTTTGAAGGGGACCGCCCGTCGCGCCGGCCGCTGGAACAACGGCGTTGTTCCCTATGAAATCGACAGTGCCATTGCCGACCCCGCGAGAGTCGAAGCTGCCATCTCGTACCTCAACACCCAAACTTCCATTCGCATGGTTCCCCGTACCACTGAAAGTGATTATGTTTTTTTCAAGGAAAATGGCACCGCCGACTGCAGCTCCTTTGTGGGCCGCATGGGTGGCAAGCAGAATATCAATGTTCCCAACTGGTGCGGTTCGGGGAGTTTGATTCACGAGGTGCTCCACGCCTTGGGGTACTACCATGAGCAGAGCCGGCCCGATCGCAGCAAGTGGATTAAGGTTAAGTGGTGCAATATTCAGATGAAGAGGTGGTTTAATTTTTTCGCCGCCCCTTTCGCTAAAAAATACGGCGAGTTCGATTTTGATTCCATCATGCTTTATCCATCATTCAATGGTTTTGCCCGAGATGCCGACAAACCCACCATGACCAAACGTGACGGCAGCACCTTCCAGGCGCAACGAAACGGACTTTCCGCCGGTGACCTGGCGGCCTTGAGGCAGATGTATCCCACTCCCTAAAATTGAAATTGCACTGACAAAGGAATGTGATCTGAGGAAGTGATGTAGCTTAGATCTTCTTTTTTCACCAGTGTGAGTTGGCGATAAAAGACGTGATCCAGCGGATGCCCCAGCGTGATTCGTCGTTCGCTATCAGTAAAGGGCACTCCCGTCAGATGCTGGCGTTTGGCCAGCTTGCTCAGCATGCTCATGCGCGAGCTACTCCAGGTATTAAAGTCGCCCCCCATAATGATAGGACCCTTATGTTTGGCCAGGCGTTTTTCTATTCGCAGTAATTCAATGAAAAAGGTGAGATTGCTGACAAAGTTAATGGCGTGAATATTGGCCACCAGCAAAGTTGTCTCAGTTTTTTTACCCTGCCTGTTGGTGGGGTAGGTGGTGTAGAGAGAAACTTTGGGCGTGCCCACAATGGGCTCGGTATACACCGTGGTGACGACGTCTCGAGTATTCGACTTGGTCCTGGCGGCGGTGGCGACCCCGGTTCGCGCCAGGTCCTTATTGATCAGACGAAAGCTTGAGGCCATCGCCCACTCGAAGCTCCCGAGCTCCTTAAAAAAATCGGTAATCTCCTGGGGATAAACGGCTTCCTGAAAGAGTACAAAATCCTTATTGCCCACCAGATTTCTAATGTCGGTAAACCACTGGATGTCTTCGGATTTGTGAACATTCCACACCAGGATATTAATTTTCTCGGAGTTGAGGAGGGCCCTCTCTTGTCCCTGTCCCATCACCTCAAGATTGCGAAAGACCGGGATCTGCGCCTGGGCGGTATGAAAAAAGAAACAGAATACAAAGGACAACAAAATAACTCTGGTCATGCAAAGCTCCTGCAAAGGATCAAACGTCTAAGATTATAAAGGGCTTTACTTTGCCGTTGGGAAAACGTGAATTTTTTACAGGTCAATTTTGCCTTCTGTAAGATAATAAGGGCCCAAACTTCAATTTAGATCGGCCTTTCCGAAGAAGTGAATATCCTTATTTCGGAGAGTGTGCCATGGAAGGCCTTCAGCAAATCAAGCTATTTACTATTCTATTACTCCTGCTTGCTCCCCCTTTACTGGGCGCAAACGCAGAGGCGATTCCCCTCTGCCGAGGCTTTCTCCCGCCTAACTCGTTAAAAATACCCGTCGGCGCAGAATCCATCAGCAATGGCGTGGCGGAGGACGACTTCAATAAGATTATCGCCAAAATTGAAACGCTCTATCGCCCCCGAGTCGCCCATTACGGAGGCACTTTGCAAATCAGGGGAGAGTGGTCCAATAGTGAGGTCAATGCTTACGCCCAGAGGGAAGGCTCCAATTATGTGGTGCGGATGTTGGGCGGTCTGGCCCGTCATTATGCGATGACGGTCGATGCCATGGCGCTGGTTTTATGTCACGAGATCGGGCATCACATCGGAGGCGTACCCCGCTACTCCAAGGCCGATGGCCAGTGGGCCTCGGTGGAAGGACAGGCGGATTATTTTGCCAACTTAAAATGTATGCGGCACGTTTTTTTAGAAGATGACAATGAGGCCATCATTAAAAATAGAGTAGTGCCGAATGAGGCGCGCACCCGCTGCGAGCAGCAGTTCACCCAGAGAATTGATCAGCTCGTTTGCATGAGAACCGCGGTGGCCGGCCTGGCTTCGGGGGCGATCTTCGCCGCTCTTTCCCAGGCCCCGGTTCCAACCCTTGAGGGGCGCGATCCCAGTGTGGTCTCGGCCACCTTCGAGTCCCATCCCCGTGCCCAGTGCCGGGTGGATACCTATTTTTCCGCCTCACTTTGTCCCGTGGATGAGGAGGTTGAAATCGGTCAGAGCGATGCTCGGGTGGGCGTGTGCTTAAAATCCGCCGGGCAGGAGTTCGCCGCGCGACCTTTGTGCTGGTATAAGGAATCCGATGGCGGGACCAATCCCCCCACAGGTGATCGCCCCATTTCACCCACCGTTGGCGGGCAGAGTACCGTCACCATGTTACGGCCTGATGTGCTCCTACCCATCTCGATTGATGTGCGCAATGTAAGTGGTGCGCAGGGATTTTTACTTGAGGTCTCCAAACCCAATCAGGTTTTTGGCAACCCCGATGGCAATGCTCCCGATCCGGCCAATAGTTTGGGATATGAGGCGTACCGCAGTACCTTTGGAACTTATAATCTGCTCCCCATCAAGCAATTACCGGGCTGGGGAACCTATCAGTTTCGCCTTTTGGGTCTCGACCAAAACGGCCGGCCGGTGGGAAGATTTTCCCAGGTCCTGACTCTTATTTTGCGCCAGAACTAACTCAGGTTTTATTTTTGAAATATTCGTTCAGGCCTTTGCCCAAGCTGGTGAGATTCGGCCCCAGGACTTTGGTCAAGATGGCCTCAATCCCCGGCAGGATAGTTCGCGCCAGAAGCTTCGGCACTCCGGGAACTTTTTCCGGATAGAGCGTGATATCGCAGGAAATTTTCAACTCGGTTTTATCCGCTCCCATAGCGGTGAAGGTGTTGATGCCCTTGGCATCGAAGAGATCGTTGGCGAGGGAAGATTCCAGCCGATATTCGACGCAATGTTTGTCATTATGCCAAAGGGCAAAATCTTTCCAAGAAAAAAGCTCGGGTTTAATAAACTTGGAAAGCATGGCGGGAATATCAGCGCGGGCGTACCAATGGTTGATCACCTCAATTGTCTCGGCATCCTTGGGGGCGTGCTTTTGCACTTCGATCTTGGACACGTTGGGCATATAGGGAACCAGCTTCGCCAGATCATCGCGAACCAGCTGATACACTTCTTCGAGTGGACGATTGATAATTTCTTTGCTTTCAAGATGCATATAAAACTCCAGACAAAAAGTTCGGTATATACTAAATTATAAGGGAATTCTGTTGTTTGGTCCAAGGAGCAGCGCTCATGAGATGCATAATTTTTATTTTACTCAATATGTCCGTGGTATTTGCTCAAGATGCTTACTTTCGCTACGTCAAGGCCCCGGTGGTGATTGTTTCCCGCGACGGTCAGGAAGAGCTGGCGACCAAAGAAAGTATGGGCGAGGTGGGAGATACCATCAAGGTGAAAGAGGGTGGTCTGGCGATTGTGGAGCTGGAGGATCGTTCGACTTTGAAAATTGAGGCGGGCAGTGAGCTTGCTTTGGAAGAGCTGATCCAAGAGGAAAAAGAGGATGAGTATGTGGGCGCATCTAGCGTCGTGTTGAAAATGGGGTCGCTCTTTGTCGAGGTGGCGCAAAAGTTTTCCGATGCCCCGAGCTTGAATATTAAAAATACCAAAAGTGTGGCCTTAGGCGTCCGTGGCACGGAGCTGTTTGCGGGCATTGATGACGAGAATGGGGACTTTTACACTTCCGTAAAATCGGGAGAGGTGGAAGTGTACGACGTGGATCAAGATGACTCAGATTCCATCAAGGCGGGAGAGTCCATGGTGGTTGAGCAGGGAAAAAAAATCACCCGCGCCGCTAACTTTGAATGGGCCAAGCGTTTGCGCTGGAGTAGCGGGGAAGAGGGCGGTTCTGATTTTCGAAATTTGAAACGCCAGGCCCGTCAGGAATTCCTGGGCCAGGCGGCCAATCTGCGCAACCGTCAAAAACGACCGGTGGCCGAAAGGTTTCAGCAGTGGCAGTCGCGCCGGATGGAGAGACGCCGCCCCAGTGAAAAGCTGAATAATTTACTGGATCGTCGTCAGTGGAAGGAGCGACCGATGCAGCTCAAGCAGGCCCGCCGTGCCATGAGAGAGACGCGACGACAACCGCGCCAGCAACCAAATCAACAAATACCCCAGCAACCGCGTCGGCAGAGGCCCGTTGACCCAGGCAAGCAGCCCAGGTTTCGCCGGTAAGTTTTATCTGAAATTTAAATCAACCATCAGAGCATAGTGATCGGAAAAGAGATTGCCGTCATGGGAGCCATCATAAATAATTTTGGATAACTGGGTATCCGCGTCTGTCTCTCCCAAGGTAAAGACGTAGTCAATTTTTCGACCAGGAAAGGTATTTCCCAATTTTTCCTTCTCTGAAAGCTCCGGATGGTGCGCGACATAGTTGGTATGGGTATCTTTCAAGGTGCCTTCCGAGATGATGTATTGAAGATACTCGGAGCCGCGATCGGTATTAAAATCTCCTGCGAAAATGGCCTGTCGGCCGGATTTTAAATGATCTTTCACAAACTGGATCAGCTGCCCCCACTGGGACCATTTGACCTTTTTATTTTTCCCGGCATTCATATGGGTGTTAAAGACGTCGATCTCGCCTAAAGTTGGGTGCCTGACGGTGGCCACCACAATGCCCTTGCTGGCAAAGCAATCGGCCCCGGTGCATTTTTTGTAAACTAGAGTTTCCACGTGGGAGATGGGATATTTGGAGGCGATGATCAGACCGGAGTTAATGATTTTACCTTTTTTAAACGGCCCCTCCACCACGTAGCGATACTCGGGCATTTCCTTTAAGACGTGGGCGCGCTTGGTGAAAGTTTCCTGAAAGCAGATGACATCCGCCGCGAAACTGCGGATCGATTTGGCGATAATCGGCAGCTCCTTATGTTTCAAACGAAAGGGCACCGGCAGCCCCTTAACATTGTAGGTAATGAGTCTAAATTCCCCCGTAGGCCCGCTATCGAAGGCAAAGACATTAAGACACAGGAGGAAAGCGAAGAGAGCGAGCAAACAGTAAAACGTCCTTGTTTTAATCCAGTTTTCCATGGCACCATCCTTGGCGTTGAGAAGAATATGTTTCACCGCTTAACGGTGAGATTCGACGGGCATTTTAGAACAGCACGACGAATAGCTTTCTTCCTGCAAATCTTGCGCCTTACTGTTTAATAATTGACTAGGATAATCGGTTGTAGGCCTGAAGGAGCAGCGCACTCCATTCGCCGGCCTTTTCCTGGACACTTTTTTGATACTTACGATCGCTGGCGGTGTTCTCCATCTGCCAGGGTTGGTCCGAGATGACCTTAACAGAGATGAAAGGTAGGTCGTAGAGCTGGGCGGCCTGGGCCAGGCCATGGGCCTCCCGGTCCACCATTGGGGCCAACTTGGCCAGCTCCAGGGCCTCACTGCCCGAGAGGATGCGCTGATCGGCGGTGAAAAGATTGGCCGATAGCTCCAGGCCGGTGGCGGGAGAACATTTCAAAGCGGGCACCTGAAAGGCAAAAATCTGATCCACCAGATACACTGATCCAAGAGGTGGCCCTTGCCCGAGGGCCCCTGCCACGCCCAGATTGATGACCTTGGAGAGATCCTTTGCCAGCACCTCCAGCACCTCACCAAGTTTCTGGCAGGTTCCCACCCGCCCTTCTCCCGAGAGAAGAAGAAAAAATTCCTTCGCCTCGAAGAGCGCTATCTTTTCGAGACTTGGCAGACGGATAGGGGAGGCCCTAAAATGCGTCAAAAATGCCTGGGCCTCTCCTTTGTGGGCAAAGACCAGAAGGGGACGAGGATTATTTAATTTTGGCATGAGAAGAGGATAAAGTATGACCGCAAATTGCAAAAGAGTTTTCTCACAATTTAGTCAGCTGCCGCTGGGATTTGGGGGCGGGGCCCTCTCCGGCGAGGGGGGAGGCTATGGCTTTGGTCCCATCAGCGAGCGCGAGGCGGAGGAGCTGATCCATCATGCCTATGAGTATGGGGTGCGTCTCTTTGATACCGCGCCCATTTATGGCTTCGGCCTTTCTGAAAAGCGTCTGGGCAAGGCGCTCAAAGATCTGCGAGAGAAGGTTTTTCTGGTGAGCAAGTCGGGCATCACCTGGCACGACAATAAGCGAGTTAATCTGACCAACGATCCCAAGGTCGCCCAGAGCATGTTGGAGCAGACCTTGCGCGATTTGCAAACCGAGTTTCTGGATTTGTATATGGTTCACTGGCCTGATCCCCAGGTGGATATTCGCAGGCCCTTAGAAGTTTTAAGCAAGGCCCAGCGTGAGGGAAAGATTCGCCACATCGGTCTGTGCAATACTACCGCCGACGACCTCGCCCTTGCTCGGGAAGTGGCAACCATTTCCGCCGTCCAGTCGGAGCTGAATCTTTGGAATACCCAGTCCCATCGGCAGATCGTGAAAACTCTGACCGCTCAGGATATTTCCTTCATGAGCTGGGGAACTTTGGACAAAGGGATTATTACCGGGACGGTCAAGCGCAAGAATCAATTTCATGCCGACGATAGCCGCTCCCGCGCCCCTTGGTGGCGCTGGGACGTGGTGGAAAAAAAGCTGGCGATCATGGAAAAGCTGCAACCCGTTTTGAAAGACCATGCCATCTCTCCCTTGCAATTTGCCCTGGCCTTTAACTTTTCCTTTGAAAACGTGGACCTGGTTTTAGTCGGGCCGAAGTCCCTGGCCCAGCTCGAGACGCTGCTCGAGGCCCTGCGCACCTATCCTACGGGAGAGAAGTGGGCCCAGGTCAAAAAGGAAACTGCCCCGATCCTGGCCGAGTGGAGCGACACCTGACAGTCACCGCCATTATTC